>Ga0268265_10000001_pt1 | contig 1230727 bp, 1168 predicted proteins | sample KBSSwiS52_FD_190355 | JGI IMG/M metagenome (GOLD analysis project Ga0268265, IMG submission 190355) | Switchgrass rhizosphere microbial communities from Kellogg Biological Station, Michigan, USA - KBS Switchgrass S5-2 (SPAdes) (version 2) | ecosystem: Host-associated > Plants > Roots >... | reverse complement strand
GCGGCATTGTGGGTTGCTTGCTCTTTGGCTTGTTGACGGAACGCGTATCGGTGCTTGGCCTGACGATCGCCATTGCGGCGCTCGCATCCGCAGCGATGGCAATCTTCGGTTCCCTCCCGGCCGACCTGACGATCCTCTCGACAGGGGCATTTGTCGCGGGGCTCTGCACCAACGCGGCAGTCGTCGGGCACTATAGCCTGGCCGCGACGCTGTTCCCGACTCACCTGCGTGCCGGCGCCACGGGGGCCGTGATCGGCATGGGTCGGGGCATCTCGGCCGTGGCGCCGGCGCTGGCCGGTCTGTTGTTCACCGCTGGATACGGCTTCTCGATCGTCGCGATCGTGATGGGTTCGGGCTCGGCGATCTGCGCCGTGACGCTCGCCTTGCTGCGGGTGCGACTAAACGAGCGACGCCAGTGACCCGCGCGCCCAATGGAGAGGGGATCGAAGTCAGGGTTCACGACCTGCGACTGGCGGCACGCATCGGTGCCCACGCGCATGAATTGGACCGCCGACAGATGTTGCGCGTGATGGTCTCGCTTCGGCTCAAGCGCGCGCCGCTGGACGAACTCAACGAGACAATCGACTATGACCGCGTGGTCGCCCTGGCCGAAGCCCTGTCGAACCAGCATATCGTGCTCATCGAGACCTTCTGCGCGCGGCTCGCGAGCGACTGCCTCGCCGCCGGGCCGACCGATCGCGTCGAGGTCGTCGTCGAAAAGCCCGGTGCATTGTTGAACGGCGTCGCCAGCGCGCGTGCGGTGTGCAGCGCCGGCTGACCCGCTGATCAGGGTTCGAACGCGAAACGCGGCGCACTGTCCGCCTGAAATATGCAGCGGACAGTGCTGAGCCTCGTCACGCCTCACTGTTCCGTTTCTCGTCAAGATAGGGGAACCGGTCGGCCGTCACGCGAGATTTTGAAATACATGAAGGAAGGCCGGGTCGAGAGCACCGACTACCGCAAATACGTCTGGCCGGCCGTGAGGCGATCCGCGTCGCGAAATAACCAGAGCTAGGACGATCAGGCTCATCACGGTCAGCCCTCGGCACACCGCCTTCAGGTCTTCGCGTTCGGCCGCGCGCTTGACCCAGATATTGGGAAGCTCCGAGACGAGCAACAGGATAAGGGTCACCGAACTCCAGAGCAGATCCGGGGCCGGCGCACTGGCCGGCCATTGCCGCTCCTGCGCCATCAGGAAGAAGTAGGCGGCGAAGGCAAGCGCGAAGCCGGTGCCCTCGATCGCCATGAAGCCGCTGACTCCCCACCAAGTGGTGCTGCGCGGCCCAAAGCCGTGATCGGGAAGCGTCGATGCGTCCCCTATGAAATGGGGTTCACTCATCGCCCTGGCTCGGCTTGGGCTCGAGCGGATCGCGCGGCCAGAACCACAATATCAGCGAAGGCGCCATCAGCGCGGTGCCCCAAACCACCGCCCAGGGCGTGAAGATCGATCCCGTGAACATGATCGTCGTCGCGATCGCGGCGAAGAACGGCCAGCCGTTCGGTGGCGCGCTGGCGTCGCGCAGGTCCGGGACTGCGTCCACGCCGGTGGTGACCAATAGTTCGCGCTTGTCCGTGCGTAGGCCTGGCATGACCGCTAGTTCGCCGTCCCACAACGGCGTGCGGCTCTGGACCCGCGGGATATGCGCGAAATTATAGCTGGGCGGCGGCGAATTCGTCAGCCACTTGAGGCTGGCAGCACCCCAGGGATTGGCATTCGCGACCCGCCCCTTGCGCCAGCTCACCACAATATTGCAGAGGAACATCAGCAGCGATGCCGCGAAGACGAAAGCGCCGATGCTCGATACCAGATTGAGCCCCGTCCCAGCCCATTCCGGCGGGATAGGTGTAAACGCGACGGGGCATTCCGAGCAGGCCGGTTATGTGCATCGGGAAGAACGTCAGGTGGAAGCCGATGAAGGCGATGCCGACGTTCCACTTGCCCAGCGGCTCGGCCATCATCCGGCCAGTGAATTTGGGAAACCGGTAGGTCACCGATTCTTGTGCTATAACCGTCTGGCGAAATCCGGGCGGATACGGCACCAAGACGGGCCGGGTTGGCTCCGGCGATAGAAGCCGGCCCAGGCAGGCGCATGGACCGCCTATGCCGAAGCGCTCCGCAAGGCCGCCGCCGAGATGGATCGCGTCACCGGACGACGATGGGCGCCTCCAGCGGCAACGTTCATACCTCGCCTGTCGAACGGCTCGACCAGCATGACCGCATTCCTCGCTCTCCATCTTGCTGCCCGGCTTCGAACTGATAAGCTGGCGGAGCTTCTTCCTCGGCCTCGGCGAGAGCCTCGCGTGGGGTGGTATGTCACGCTGGTGTTCGTGCCGCTCCACAACTTCTTCGCTTCGCAGAGAGGCTAAGAGCGGGTTGGGCACGCTACGTTCCCGCGTTTGAGGCGGAAGCAACTCAAATACTGAAATTGCGCCCTTGACCTTGACATTATGTCAGGGTGCAGAGTTCAGCTCACAGGAGCTGTTCGATGGCGCATGAACACCACCATCATCGTGATAGAGCGGAGGTTTCGGACGGGACTCGGGCCAAGGATCCGGTCTGTGGCATGTCGGTCGATCCGGCCAAGAGCCCGCATCATGCCGACCATGCTGGGGTGACCTATCATTTCTGCAGCGCCGGCTGCCGGTCCAAATTCGTTTCCGACCCCGAACGCTTTCTCAGTCCTCCTGTCCCGCAGAAAAACATTGCCGTGGGAACGATCTGGACCTGCCCGATGCATCCCGAGATCCGTCAGGATCATCCGGGCGCTTGCCCGATCTGCGGGATGGCGCTGGAGCCCGCGACGGTCACCGCCGAGACTGGGCCAAGTCCGGAGCTGCGCGACATGTCGCGCCGCTTCTGGATCGGACTCGTGCTCGCCTTGCCGGTGCTCGTGCTCGAAATGGGCGGCCATATCTTCCCCGCCCTCCACCATCTTGTGCCGATGAGGGTCTCGACCTGGATCCAGTTCGTGTTGGCCACGCCGGTGGTGCTGTGGGCGGGCTGGCCCTTCTTCGAACGCGGCTGGGCGTCGCTCAAGAGCCGCAACCTCAATATGTTCACGCTGATCGCGATGGGCACCGGGGTCGCCTGGGCCTACAGCATGGTCGCGGCGTTTGCACCGGGCGTCTTCCCGCCCGCCTTCCGCGGAGCCGACGGCAGTGTCGCGATCTATTTCGAAGCGGCCGCGGTGATTACGGTGCTCGTCCTGCTGGGGCAGGTGCTGGAGCTTCGGGCGCGCGAACGCACCTCCGGCGCGATCAAGGCGCTGCTCGATCTTGCCCCCAAGACCGCGCGCCGGATCAGGCCGGACGGCACCGACGAGGAGATCGGCATGGATCTAGTCGTCGTCGGAGACCGATTGCGGGTTCGCCCTGGTGAGAAGGTGCCGGTCGATGCCGTCGTCGCCGACGGCCGTTCCTCGCTTGACGAGTCGATGGTGACGGGAGAATCGATGCCGGTCACAAAGACGGTGGGCGACAAGGTGATCGGCGGCACGCTCAACCAGACCGGCGCGCTCGTGATCGTCGCCGAGAAAGTCGGGCGCGACACGATGCTGGCGCGCATCGTCCAGATGGTGGCCGAGGCCCAGCGGTCGCGCGCGCCGATCCAGCGCATGGCCGATCAGGTTTCGGGATGGTTCGTGCCGGTCGTCATCGGCATCGCAATGCTCGCCTTCATCGGCTGGGGCGTCTGGGGGCCGGAGCCGCGCTTCGCCTATGGTCTGGTTGCGGCCGTCGCGGTGCTGATCATCGCCTGCCCCTGCGCCTTGGGCCTCGCGACGCCGATGTCGATCATGGTCGGCGTCGGGCGCGGTGCGGGGCTCGGCGTGCTGATCAAGAATGCCGAAGCGCTTGAGCATATGGAGAAGGTCGACACGCTGCTCATCGACAAGACCGGCACCCTCACCGAAGGGCATCCTGCCGTGACGGGCATCGTGCCTGCGGCCGGCTTCGATGAAACGCAAGTCCTGCGGTTTGCGGCGGCGGTGGAGCGTGCATCGGAACATCCGCTCGCGCTCGCCATCGTCGAGGCCGCCAAGGCACGGCAGCTCGATCTGCCCGAGGTCGACGACTTCGACTCGCCTACAGGGCGTGGCGCGCTCGGTACGGTGGAAGGCAAGCGCATCGTGCTGGGGAATGCAGTGTTCCTCGAGGACCAAGGCGTCGACACCTCCGAACTGAGCACGCAGGCGGATAACCTTCGCCGCACAGGCGCAACCGCCATCTTCATGGGCGTGGACGGCAAAGTCGCGGGTGCGATCGCGATCGCCGATCCCGTCAAGGAGACGACGCCCCAGGCGCTTGCGGCACTCCGCGAGGAGGGTATTCGGGTCGTCATGCTGACCGGCGACAATCGGACGACGGCCAAGGCGGTCGCGGCGAAACTGGGGATCGACGAAGTCGAAGCCGAAGTGCTCCCCGATCAGAAGAGCGCGGTGGTCGCGAAGCTCAAGAAGGAAGGCCGGGTCGTGGCGATGGCCGGCGACGGCGTCAACGACGCGCCGGCCCTGGCTGCTGCCGACGTCGGTATTGCCATGGGTTCAGGGACCGACGTCGCGATCGAGAGCGCTGGCGTCACCCTGCTCAAGGGGGATCTCAACGGCATCGTTCGGGCGCGGCGCCTCTCGCAGGCAACCATGTCCAACATTCGTCAGAACCTGGTGTTCGCCTTCATCTACAACGCAGCGGGAATTCCGATTGCCGCTGGCCTGCTCTACCCGCTGTTCGGCATCCTTCTGTCCCCGATGATCGCCGCTGCCGCGATGGCGCTGTCGTCGGTCAGCGTCGTCACCAACGCGCTCAGGCTCAACCGGCAGTCCCTATGAATATCGGGCAGGCCTCCAGGGCGAGCGGCGTTTCCGAGCGCATGATCCGCCATTATGAGAAGATCGGTCTGGTGCCGCAGGCGCCACGGCGCGACAGCGGCTATCGCGATTATTCCGACGCCGACGTCAACCGGCTGCGCTTCATCGCCAATGCCCGCGATCTCGGCTTTCCGATCGACGAGATCGGCACATTGCTCGCGCTGTGGTCCAACACGCACCGCGCCAGCTCCGAAGTGAAGGCACTCGCGTTGGCGAGGGCGGAAGAGCTGGATCGGAAAGCGAGGGCGCTCGAAGCCATGCGCCTGTCCCTGCTCCACCTCGCCGATGCCTGCCACGGCGATGATCGCCCCGATTGCCCGATCCTGGAGGGCATTTCGCATGGCGACACCAATAGCGGCGGCAGCACCGATGCGGAGCGCCAGTGCCATGGGTAAGCGTACCGAAGGACTAACGATGACATCACCTCTCGACCGCCGCCACTTCCTGCGCACCGCGAGCGCCACCGGCGCTGTCGCGCTTTCCGGCTGGCTTCCCGCCTGGGCGCAGCCGGCCTCCGCTGGGACGGCAGCGGTCATTCCCGAGCTGGGCGGGGAAGACATCTCCCTGCGGATTGCTGGCCAGAGTTTGATCGTCGACGGGCGCCAAGCATCGGCGATCGGCATCAACGGCACCGTGCCGGCGCCGCTGCTGCGTTTGCGCGAAGGACAGAGGGTCCGCCTCCGGGTCAGCAATGATCTGGATGAGGAGACCTCGCTTCACTGGCATGGCCTCATATTGCCGACCCAGATGGACGGCGTGCCCGGCGTGTCCTTCCCCGGCATCAAGGCGCGTTCGAGCTTCACCTACGACTTCCCGATCGTCCAGGCGGGCACCTATTGGTATCATAGCCATTCGGGCCTTCAGGAACTGATGGGCCTCTACGGGCCGATCGTCATCGCTCCGGCCGGCGACGATCCGGTCAAGGCCGACCGGGAGCATGTGATCATGCTGTCCGACCACAGCCAGATGCACCCGCACAGCATCTACATGAAGCTCAAGCAGGAGCCGGGCTACTTCAACCGGCAACGCCAGACGCTCGCCGGCTTGCTCAAGGGCAAGGACCAGCCGCTGGCGGAACGCCTGCGCTGGGGCGCCATGCGCATGGACCCGACCGACATCTCGGACGTCACCGGTGCAGTGTTCACCTATGTCGTCAACGGCCACGGCCCGGCGGATAACTGGACGGCGCTGTTCCGGCCGGGCGAGCGGGTGCGCCTGCGGTTCATCAACGCCGCCGGCATGACCATCTTCAACGTCCGCATTCCCGGCCTCAGGCTCACGATCGTCCACGCCGATGGGCAGGCGGTCCGTCCCGTCGAGGTGGACGAGTTCCAGTTCGCGCCGGGCGAGACCTATGACGTAATCGTCACCCCAGCCGAAGATCGGGCTTTCACCATCGTCGGCGAGTCGGTCGATCGCTCGGGCATGGCACGGGCGACGCTCGCGCCTCGCGCCGGCATGGTCGCGCCGCTTCCGCCGCTTCGCCCGCGGCCGGTCGCCACAATGAGGGACATGGGGATGGATATGTCCGCCATGCCGCACGGATCGGAGGGGCCCGGAGATGCCATGGCCGACATGCCGGGCATGGATCATAGCACGATGGCAGCGGGTGAGCACGGCGCCGGAAGCATGGGCATGCGCGATCCCCACAACGCGCCGCACGTCAAACTCGGCCCCGGAGTCCAGACAATCGCACCCATGCCGGTGGACCGAACCGGAGAACCGGGCCAGGGGCTGGCCGACGCAGGCCACAAGGTTCTGGTCTATCGCGATCTGGTGGCGGTCGATCGCAACCCCGATGTCAGGGCGCCCGCGCGCCAGATCGAAGTGCATCTGACCGGAAATATGGAGCGCTACATGTGGTCCATGGACGGTCAGACCATGTCCGAGGCGCATGAGCCGATCCCGATGCGTGCCGGCGAGCGCGTGCGGCTGACACTCGTCAACGATACGATGATGGCTCACCCCATCCATCTGCACGGGCACCTGTTCGAGCTGGTGACCGGCCATGGCGATCATGCTCCGCGCAAGCATACGGTCAACGTCCTGCCCGGCGGCAAGGTGAGCTGGGACGTGACGGCGATCCCCGGCGACTGGGCCTTCCACTGTCACATGTTCTTCCACATGGCGGCCGGAATGATGCGTGTCGTCCAGGTCCGTCCAATGGAAGGAGCGCCGGCATGAACCGGCTTCTTCTGCTCGGCCTCGCGCCTCTGGCAATGGGCGTCCCGGTCATGGCGCAAACGCATCATATGGACATGCGGGGAATGCCGATGCCGATGGCGCCCACCAAGCCGAAGGAGAAAGTGGAGCCGGCGCCGCATAGGCCGCACCGCGAAACATCGGGCGGGCCTCACCATATGCAGCGCACAGCGCCGGCTACATCCCGAGACGACCATGCTGATCATGACATGCCCAACATGCCGGGCATGGACATGTCGCAGCCAGGCAACGCCCATGAAGGACATGAGCAGCTTCAGGCACCGAACGCCGATGCTGCGACGACGGCGCCGAGCGGAACTGACTTACCGGCGGGCGATGCACCCCCGCCGCCGATTGCGCACGATCGCAGCGCCGACCGCTTCCATGGCGCTGCCTCCATGGCGGAGGCCGAGGATCGGCTGATGGGCTCGCATGGCGGCATGACCTACCATCAGGTGATGTTCAATCTGGCCGAATACCAGGCGCGCAAAGGCCGCGAAGGCTATCGCTGGGTGGGCGAAGGCTGGTTCGGTGGGGACATCAACAGGCTCGTCGTGAAAAGCGAGGGAGAGGGCAGCTTCCGCGAGAACATTGAGGCGGCCGAGCTGCAGGCGCTCTATTCGCGCGCCATCGATCCTTACTGGAACCTCCAAATCGGCGTCCGTCAGGATCTCGGTGCCGGGCCGGACCGGACCTACGCCGTCGTCGGGGTCGAGGGTCTGGCGCCTTACTGGTTCGAGACCGAAGCCGCGCTGTTCCTATCCAATAAAGGTGATCTGCTGGGGCGCATCGAAGGCTATTATGATCAGCGCGTTACCCAGCGTCTCGTCCTGCAGCCAAGAGCCGAACTCACATTTGCGGCGCAGGACATCCCCGAAAGCCGGATCGGTTCCGGCTTATCGGCCGCCGAACTGGGGCTACGCCTGCGATACGAACTGCGGCGGGAATTTGCGCCCTATGTCGGTCTATCCTGGGAACGGAGGATCGGCGATACGGCCCGCTTCGCGCGCCTCGCCGGCGACGATGTGGAGACGACGAGCTTCGTGGCCGGTATTCGCTTCTGGTTTTGAGGGGTCTCGAGCATGTCTGCAATAGCATATCCCCAAGCGGGAGGACCGCTGGCGCAGATGCAGTGCCCGTCATATTTCAGATGGTCGCTTCAAGCTCTTGATTGAAATGCATGTCGATCGCCCGATTTTGACCGTTGGAAGATCCCCGGACCCGATCAGCTCGTAAGTTCTCGACCTTCTGATGCCCATTAATTGCAAGATGGTCGCGGCGCCAACGCTGATCGGCTCCATTCCCGGCAGGAGGATCGATGCGTTGACATCAAACCGTGCCGGGGACGACGACTTTCTGTCCCATCATGTGGTTACGCCCCGTATCGCCTGCCCTTCAAGCTTCTTGACATGCCTTTGCCTGCACCTTGAGATCCAGTTCAGTCTAGGGAGAGATCTAGTCCTTAGGACCTAGTACGGCGCCTTCAACCATATGGGTCGTTTCTGGTTCTCCGAGCCGAATAGAAACTCGCACCCACTTTTGAGACCTTCCTCGGCCTGTGCGAAGGCAGGGAGCGAGCGACGTTCGTGGACAAGACGGTGGTTCTAGTGGCTGCGACGACGCCGCCGAACAGGGAGCCGGACCTGTTGGCGGTCGGCCTGTGCGACGAGATACGCAGCCGACCTGGACAGATGCTTCTCGCAGAAGATCGCGTGCTCGACCCGCGCGAAGTGGATCCGCTGCTCGCGGCAATGGACCCGGCGACCCCCTGCGCGCTTGTGCTGATCAGTCGATCGGAGTCGAATGAGGCGCGTGCCGACCACTGGCTCGACGAATATCCGCATCTGGTCGTCGCGATGTTGCCGATCGGCGACGACGCGGTGGTGATCCACAGGCTGGATCCCCGATTGAAGCAGGTCGTCGATGCGGTCCACGACCTGGTCGAAAAAGGCGGGCGACTGTCGAGCGAGGGCAGCCGCCAGCTGCGTCTGCCGGTGCCTGCCAATGAAATTGAATCCGATGCCGTCACACCGGACGAAGCGCGCAAGGAAGCGAACGTGCTCGAGCTGGATGAGGATGATGTGGTCGGCGGTGAGCTACCCGCATTGCCGCCGCCGCGGCGGCTGCTCGAGGCTGCGAACGCCTGGGCGCATGTGCTGCTGAAAAAGGCGGCGAGCCGTTTGTTCGGCGAAAACGGACATGGCATCGCATTCACGCGCGTACAGGTGGTCGACTGGCTCGACGAGCGAGGCCCGCGGGCGCCGCTGATTCAGGACGATCAAGACACCGCCGCCGCCGAAGCCGCCATGTGCGAAGCGCTCGAGGAAGCGTTGAGCGTCCCCGGCGGCCCGGCCGAGCCATTGGCCATCATCCACGACGCGCTCGACCTGGATCCGCTCGAGTTTCGAATGCTCGTACTGGCGCTCTGCCCCGAGCTCGATCCCCGCCACCAGCACTGGATCTCGCTCCTGATGATGGACGACCCGGCACGACGGGTCGGCACGATGGCACTCTATGCGGAACTGATCGGGGTGCCGTCGGATATGGTGGTCGACGTCGTTCGCTCCCGCCGGCTGGCGCGCTGGCGCCTGCTGGAGGGCACCGCCGGCGCCTTGCCCGGTGGGGATGCGCCTCTCCGACTGGATCCGCCGCTGCGCGCCTGGCTGCTCGGCGACCCGAGCGGTCTCGAGGTGGCCGACTTGGCCTTGCGTCGCGTCCTGCGCGAGCATCCCTGGCCTGGATCCACCCTGGTCGAGGATGAGGAACGGGCAAAACACCTGGTGGAGAGCCTCCGCGGCGGCGAATGGCTGCTGCTCGCCGACGATGGCGGCCCGGCCGCCTGGCGGGCGCTGCTCGAAGCTGGCGCCGCGGCCTGCACCCGCGCTCCGATCAGGGCCGGGCTGGCCACCGTCACGTCGCTCGACCCGGTCGATAGCGCCGAGATCGGTATCAGGCTGGCAAGGCTGGCCCGGCTGTCCGGTCGGCCCTTGCTGGTCGATGTCGCCGAGGTGGAGCGCGGTCAGCCGCAGGACCAGGCGCTGGGCGCGCTGCTACAGGCGCTCGGCGCCGGCGGTGCGACGGGAGCGATCGTCACCACCGATCCCGCGCGCATCGCCCGGCTTTTCGCCGGGCAGGATTATCGGATGGAAAATGAGATGCCGAGCGCCCCCGCCCGGCTTGCCGCGCTTGCCAGTGCAGCCGAGAAGGCGGGCGCGCAATTTACCTTCGAGGCGCTGGAATCGCTCGCGAATCTCTATCCGCTGCAGATCGACGGCATCGAGCAGGCGATGCGGCTCGCCAGGGCACGGCCGGCCGGCGCCAACGCCGAAGCCCAGCGATCCCGGTTCCTCACCGCCTGCAAGGAGGTGTCAGCCGAAGGGGCCTCCGGGCTCGCCCACCGAATCGAGCCGATGTTCGATCTCGGCGACATCATCCTTCCGCCCGACCGCAAGGGGCAGCTGGAGGAGATCGTCGACAATGTCCGCTTCGCGCCCAAGGTGCTCGAAGGCTGGCGGTTCCGCGATCAGCTTCCCTACGGGCTCGGCGTCACAGCCTTGTTCCACGGGCCGAGCGGCACCGGCAAGACGATGGCCTCGATGGCGATCGCAAAGACGCTCGGAGTCCAGCTGTTGCGCATCGATCTCTCCCGCGTGGTCTCGAAATATATCGGCGACACCGAGAAGAACATCGACCGCATATTCCTCGAGGCACAGGGCTCCGGCGCCGGGTTGCTGATCGACGAGGCGGAGGGGCTACTGGCCCGGCGTGGCGAGGTCAAGGACGCGCACGATCGATATGCGAACCTCGAGGTCGCCTATCTGTTACAACGGATGGAGGCCTTCGAGGGCCTTTGCATCCTCACCACCAATCTCAGGCAGAACATCGATTCGGCCTTCCTGCGGCGGCTGCGCTTCATCGTCGAATTCCCGCGCCCCGATGCGGCGGCACGCGAAGAGATATGGCGGCGCTGCCTGCCCATGGACTCGCATGCGCTCGACAATGCCACATTCCGGACGCTCGCGCGGCGGATCGAACTGAGCGGCGGCAGCATCCGGCAAATTACGCTTCGAGCGGCCTTCCTCGCCGCCGCCGCTGGAACCCGGATCAGTTCCGCCCATGTCGCCCATGCGGCACGCGCCGAATTTGCCAAGCTGGGCCTGCCGCCAGTCGAGTTGGACCTCGCCGAAAGGGCCGCGGCATGAGCGCCAACGCCATCTACAACGTCACCCAGGCACTCAGGGAGCGGCTGCAGCAGGCACTGGCGGATGCGATGGATCCGGGCACCGTCTTCGTCGGGCCGCTCGACGATCCCGACGCCAAGGGGGCGTCGCTGATTCTGTTCCTCTATCGGATCGCGCCCAATCCGAGCCTGCGGAACCGCGAGCACATCGTCGTCCGCGATGTTCCGTCGACCGAAACGATCGTCTACGATAATTCGCTGCCGTTGATCCTCCATTATCTGATCACGGTCGGCACGCGGGACGGCGCCGCCGAGGATCCGCTGTTGCGGCTGCTGGGCTTCGCGATGCGGACGCTCAACGACGTGCCGGAGCTGACAGGTCCGAAGGTGGGCCACGAGACCGTGCGCGTATCGCTGGAGCCGATCTCGACCGAGGAGATGAGCCGGGTCTGGACCCTGTTCCCGGTCGTCAACTACCGCACCTCGATCGCCTATGTCGCCACCCCGGTCTGGATCGATCCCAAGGATCCGCCGGTGGCGGCGGCGCGGGTGACCGATGACCGTCTCGGTGCCGGAGCACGGCTGGAGGCGGCCGGTGCCTGACCGCTTTCCGGTCGGCCTGCCGCTCGATGCGGCCTACAATCGGCGCCTGCTCTGCGCCGCCGAGATCGTCGATGCGGTGACGCTAGAGCGGGTCAGGTCGGACATCGATGTCAGTGCATCGGGCCTAGCACGCAAGCCGGCCGTCAATGCGAGCGGCTTCTTCGTCTGGCTGGAGGAAGGCGAGGCAGTGCCGACGCGCATCCTGGTCGACGCCGCCGGGACTTCCTACGCCAGTGCCGAAAGCGCTCCGCCGGTGCCGCCGCAGAAGAGCGTACGGATCGAGCTGGCGCCGCGCTTCGCCTACCGCTTCCCACCGGGCGCGACGGCGCTGCGCGGCACACTTTTGGTCAGCCGCTTCGGGCGCCCCGTTCCAGTAGCCGGCGCCGCGGTGCGTCTGCAATGGGACGATGGCACCGGCTGGATCGATGCGCCGGTCGTCGTGACCACCGAAGCCAGCGGCGACTTCGCGGCACCACTCCGGCTCGCACCCAAGGCGGAGCCGCGCACTCTGCCGGACGGTGACTTTGCCGTGCGCCTCAAGGTTACGCGCAACGGCAGCATCCGCACCAGCGACCAATTCGCGCTTGCCGCCGGCCGCGTCGGCGCTGGCGAGCAGCCTTTCATCTGGGACGACCTCCATCCCTGAGCACTGAGGAAGGACGATCATGATGGGGAATGAGCAGAACCAGGAACAGAATTCCACGGACCAGTCCTGCGACAAGCCGGACACGCCACCACCAACATGCAAGCATGATTGCGATCCGTTGCCCGCCCCGCTCGATCCGCCAGCGCTGCCGGAGCCGCCAAAATGCGAGCCGCGTTGCGATTGCCCCACCAAATCCGGGGGCGATCAGAGTTGCCTCGACAAACTTATCAGCGATCAGGACAAGCTGCTGAAGGAGGCCGAGCGAACGAAGACCTTCAAGGCCGCGCTCGAGGAACTGCTCGGCAAGGCGAAAGCGGCGAAGCGGGCCTATACCCGCGAAAAATTTGAGGACTTCAAGAAGCGCTGGGACAAGGAAGACCAAGAGATCGTTGCTGCGATCGACGTCGTCATCTGCAACGTCAAATGCTGGTGGTGCCTGATCGAATGCGAGATATGCCCGCTGTTCTACAAGATCCGCGAGATCGAACTGCAGCTCGACGGTCCGCCGACCGCGCTGATTAATCCCGTCAATTCGGAGCGCGATCTCGAATATTGGCACCAGCGCAACGTCCTTTTCCGGGCGAAACTGTTCGATCGGGTGAAGGCGGTGCTCGATGCCTGGAACGATCCGGCCGCTTCGATCGAAACCGCACTGTCAGACAATGACAAGCTGATAAAGGGCATCCGCTCGAAGGAACCGTCCGAGGCGATCCTGGACGTCTTCTTCAAGCTGATCCCCATGCATCTCGCGATCGCGCCGCGGCCGCTCAGCACCCGGATCGATCAGAAGTATATCGACCTGTGCGGCGACTGCGATGAGAGCGAACCCGACGATTGCTGCGGCCCCGATGTGGGCGTGCTGAGCGCCCGCCAGCGCCTCACCGAGCCGCGGGCCTATATCGTCGATCCCGACAAATATTTCGACATTCTCTGCTGCATTGCCGAGAATCGCTACCTGCCGGCAAAGGACCAGCTCACCAGGGCGGAGTCCGACCTGGCCATGACGCAGGCGCGGATCGCCGCCCTCACCGCCGATCTCGAACGACGCAAGAAGAGCGTGTTCGACGACTATCGCGCCAACATCGTCAACCCGATCGACTGCGACAAATATCGCAAGAAGAACGGCGATGACTGCGGCTGTCCGGACAACGGCCCGCGCTACCCCGACCCCACCGTGCGCTGACCCCTGAAAGCGGAGGCTCCCAATGGCCGAATATCTGCATCCCGGCGTCTATATCGAAGAGATAGAACGCGGCCCCCGCCCGATCGAAGGCGTTCCGACCAGCACCGCGGCGTTCCTCGGCGAGGCGGAGCGCGGTCCGATCGAGCCGATGATGGTGACCAGCTATAAGGATTATCAACGCTGGTATGGCGACGTCTACGCGCGCGACAAATTCCTGCCCTATGCGGTCAGCGGCTTCTTCGAAAATGGCGGCAAGCGGCTTTATGTCTGCCGTCTTGTGGGAGAAAATGCGACCAGCGCGCGTGCGGCGTTCGGCGACGCCTTCTCGCTTCGTGCAGCCGGGCCCGGTGGGTGGGGCAAGCGGGTTTTCGTCAAGATCGTCCCGAGCACGACGAAGGATTCGACCGGCACCGCGATCGGCTTCCGCATCCGCCTCGCCTATTGGGAGGCCAGGGACAATTTCCAGCCCGTCGACCCGTTCGTCTCGCCCCCACCGAACCAGCCGCCGCCGCAATATGTCGAGGATTTCGACGATCTGGTCGTCGACGAAAGCTCGCCCGATTTCTACGCGAAGCGCTTTCCGTTCATCGACCTCGACAAGGGTGAGAAGAAGGAGGGACCGGACAGCTCCACGCTCGCCGTGCTGGTCCGCAACGCTGGCGCCCCTGCCGGCGCGCGCCCGGCGGACGGGGCGACATTGCTGTCCGAGCAGGGTGCCGACGATACCACGACGCTGGGCCCCGATGACTATGAGGGTCTGCTTCGCGGCAATCGGACCGAAGCGCAGGGGCTCGCTGCCCTCGAGCTCGATCCCTATCGCGACGTCGCCCTGGTCTATGCCCCTGCCGTCGACAAGGACATCACGCTCAAGATCATCAGCCACTGCGAGTTACTGAGGTTCCGGTTCGCCGCGATCGACTGCGCGAAGAGCCAGACGGTCAATGATCTCGATCCGAGGACCAATCTCGCCGACACGCAATATGCGGCCTTCTATTATCCGTGGATCACCATTTCCGATCCCAAGACTGGCGCACGCAAGCTGGTGCCGCCCGGCGGACATTCGCTGGGTGTGTATGCCCGGACCGACACCGATCGGGGTGTATTCAAGGCACCGGCCAACGAGACGTTGCGCGGCGTGCTCGATCTCGAATTCGACATCAACGACCGCGACCAGGACAATCTGAACCCGCGCGGTGTCAACGCCATAAGGCGCTTCCCGGGACGCGGCATCCGGATCTGGGGCGCGCGTACGCTGACCTCGAACGCGCTTTGGAAATATATCTCTGTTCGCCGTTTGTTCATATTTCTTGAAAGGTCAATTTACGAGGGAACTCAATGGGTTGTGTTCGAACCTAACGATCCCAGGCTGTGGGCGCGGGTGACCGACACGATCCGGCTGTTCCTCCGCACCCAATGGCGACTTGGGGCACTTTACGGACGCACCGAAGAACAGGCGTTCTTCATCACCTGCGACGAGCGGGTGATGACGCAGGACGACATCCTGAACGGCCGCCTGATCTGCGAGATCGGCATCGCACCGGTGCGCCCTGCCGAATTCGTCGTGTTCCGCATCTTCCAGCACACCGCTGAAGCCCAGCGTTAGGAGGCCCGGCCATGGCTGCACGCATCGACCCCATCCGCAACTTCCGCTTCCAGCTCGAGATCGACAATGTCACCCGGGCCGGGTTCAGCGAGGTCGCGATCGCCGAGACGACGATCGACGCGATCGATTATCGCGAAGGCAATGACCCGCCGCATGTCCGCAAGCTCAGCGGCCTCACCAAATATGGCAGCATCACCCTGAAGGGCGGGCTGACCACCGGCGCCAATTCGCTCGAGTTGTTCAAGTGGCACAATGACGTCTCGGTCGGCCTGATCAGCGAGCGGCGCCGCAACATCGCGATCAGCGTGCTCGACGAAGCCGGCAAGACCGAGATGGCGCGCTTCGTCATCTCCGACGCCTGGCCGATCAAATACGACCCGAGCGACCTGAACGCCAAAGGCAATGAGGTACTGATCGAGCTGCTCGAATTCGCCAACGAAGGCATCGAGCGGGTCAAGTAGGAGGCACGACATGAGCATCCACCCCGCATTCCAGACCGAGATCGAGTTCGATCTTCCCAAGGGCTATGTCGACGGCGACGGCGTCCTGCATCGCCATGGCGTGATGCGGCTAGCCACCGCCGCAGACGAGATCCTGCCGATGCGCGATCCGCGGGTACAGGAGAATGAGGCCTATCTGCCGGTGATCGTGCTGGCGCGGGTCATCACCCAGCTGGGCTCGCTCAGGGACGTGCACACCGGCGTGATCGAGGGGCTTTATGCGTCCGATCTCGCCTTCCTCGAAACGCTCTACGCCGAGTTCAACGCCGGCGGCGAGGCCATCGCGGAACCCGCAATCGGCAAGACGAACGGTGTCCGCGCCGGCGGTCTGCAAAGGATCGCCGCGATGGGGGAAGCATGAGGGCCTATCCCGTGACGTCGCTGTACGAGGAAATGGCCTTCATCGCCCACCACTTCCATTGGTCCCACAGCGACCTGATGCAGCTGGACCATGGCGAGCGCCGGCGCTGGTGCCGCGAAATCTCCGCCATCAACCGGCGGCTCAACGGCACGCCCAGCAACCCTTTCGATGTCTGATGGAGCGTCATGCAGCGCATAGATCCTCTTCGCGGCTTCCGGTTCCTCATCGAGATCGAGGGGCTGACCAGCGCCGGCTTCCAGCGGGTGAAGGGGCTGCAGCGCGAGGTGAAGCACGAATCCTACAAGGAAGGCGGCGTCAACGAATATGAGCACAAGCTCTTCACGCAGGTTTCCTATCCCTCGGTGGTGCTGGAACGCGGCCTGGCCCGCGACGACCTCTGGCAGTGGGCGTTCGACGCATCGGAAGGACGGATCCAGCGCAAGAACGTCTGGATCCGGCTGCAGAACGAGGCGGGCGAGAAGGCCTGGGCCTGGCAGCTCGACTGGGCGTTGCCCGTCAAATGGTCCTGCTCGGACCTCGACGCCAACGCCTCGCAGATCGTGATGGAGAGCCTCGAGCTCGCTCATCACGGACTGAGGAAGGCGACATGATCCCCGCCCGCCTCCGCTTCGCGCGCATGCGATCGCGCCGCCGGGCTTTCTCTCGCAATGCCCGTCCAACCGCAGCGTGGAAGGCGGCCGCGCTGACCTGGCGCAAGATGCCACGGACGTTCGCGCCGGTGGTGCATTCGTCCGATCGCTTCACGGTCCGGCAACACTGGAGGCCACATGCCGACGTTCATCTGAACGTGGTTGTGAATGCCGGGGCGGCAGCGCCACATCGCGGCCCGTTACCGGCAAGACCGGCTTCATCAATTCTATGGCGGAAGTTCGAGACGCGGACGACGACGCACCTGCCGATCCTTCGCGACTTCACAACACGGGAACGGCGCACCCGGGCAGATCATATCGAGCGCGAAGTCGTGACGACCTTGCGGCGCCGTAGCGAGGCCAGCCGGCACGAGATCTTTCGCCACTTCCTTATCAATCGTCCACAGTTACGTCCGCTCGGCGACGGGCGTCGAATGGCCGCGGAACAGACGCTCCCCCGCCTTCGGCGAGCGCCACCCCCGCCTGAAATGGCACGACGGCTGCAGCGGGCGACAAGCGCACCCATTCCCGTCGAGGCGGCAATTGTCAAAAGCCTGTTGAGCAATTTGCCTCCCGTCATCCAGCATCGCCGAGCAGCAGGCGCATCAATCAGGCCGTCGCGCGCTCCCGATATGGTGTGGCGGAAGGAAACCGAAGCGCAATCCGCGGGCACGCCCGAACAATGGGCGCGCGCCGTCGCCGCGTCGGTGCCCGCCGGGAGCGCTCCTGCGGCGCCGATGTCCTGGCCCGCGCCGGAAGCGGTCGAAGCGCTACGGCCGCGGCTGCTCGATTCCGCGCTGATCGACCGTGTTGCCGAGAATGTCATCGGCAGGGTCGAGAAGCGTATCCGGATCGAGCGCGAGCGGCGGGGGATGTGACGGGATGGCCAGGCCCCAACTCGAAAAGGCGACGATCACGGTGCTCGACGGCGCTCGCAAGGGCGAGGTGATAACCGTCTTGTTCAACCCCACCGAATACAGCATCGACCGCTCGAACTCCTATAAGGCAACCGCTATCCCAGGGCTGGGTTCGCCGATCCTGCACTTCGTCAACGGCGAGTGCGACCAGCTCGGCATGGAGCTATTCCTCGACGACTATACCGACCCGCAGGGACCGACCTCGCTACTCAAGAAGGAAAAAGACCCGGTCATCAAGCGGCTCAAGGCGATCGCCAGCCTGCTCGAAATCGACCGCGACCTGCATGCCCCTTCCCCGGTCCGCTTCAACTGGGGGCCGATGGAATTCCAGGCGGTGATCGAGAAGCTCGGTCGCAAGATCACCAAATTTCATCCCGACGGCACGCCTGCCCGGGCGAGTCTCTCGGTCAGCTTCAAGGAATATCGGACGCTCCGCGACCAGCTCGAAAGCCCGCGCCGCGAGTCTGCCGACAAGACCAAGCGCCGCGTGGTGGTCGGTCGTGACAGTCTCTGGGCGATCGCCGCCCGCGAATATGACGATCCCGCCGAATGGGTCCGCATCGCCCGCGCCAACGACCTCGACGACCCGCGCGAAATCCAACCCGGCGATTGGCTGAGCCTGCCGCCGATAGAGAATCCCGATGGAACTATCGCAACTCTCTGACCGCTACGGGAACTTCTACGCGCCCGCCTTCGCGGTGCGGCTGGGACGCGACGACCTGACGCGCGACCTGCTGTTGCCGGTTAGCCAGGTCGAAATCGATCTGGTGCTCGGCGCGGCTGCGCGCTTCGCGTTCACGATCGTCAATTCGTACAGCATCAAGGCGCATGCCTTCCTGACCGGCCGTGGCGCCAAGGTGCTCGACCTGCTCAAATTCGGGGCCGAGGTGACGGTCTCGATGGGCTATGGCGACGCCCGCACGGTGCCGGTGATGGCAAGCGGCCTGATCACCGAGATCACCACCAGTTTTCCGGAATCCGGCCTGCCCGAGCTCGCCATCGCCGGCTACGATCATGGCTTCCCGCTCACCATCGGCAAGAATGCACGCACCTGGACCAAGTCGCTGGACAGCGACGCGGCGCATGAGATCGCGCAGTTCCACAATCTCAACGCCAATATCGAGCGCACCGAGGAGCGTCATCCGCAGATCGAGCAGAACCAGGAGAGCGACTTCGAATTCCTCAAGAAGCTCGCCGAGCGCAACCATTTCGAGCTCTTCGTCGACGAGAAGAAGACGCTCCACTTCCGCAAGCCCAACGATACCGCCACCGCAGTGGCCCGGCTCGCCTGGGGAGAGGGACTGTTGAGCTTCAAGCCGGAGGCGAACCTCGCCGGCCAGATCGCCAAGGTCGAGGTCTATGGCTGGGATCCCAAGAAGAAGGAGAAGATCGTCGGCATCGCCCGGGCCGGCGAGGAGTCCGGCAGGGATGCCAGGGGCAAGAGCGCGGCGGATCAACTCAAGGCGTTCGTCAAGGATCCGGACAAGCAGCCGGTGCTGCGCCTGCGCCAGCCGGTCTTCACCAAGGCCGAGGCCCAGAAGCGTGCCAATGCCGCGCTGAACGAGCGCGCCAAGCAGTTCCTGACCGGCGAAGCGGAAGCGATCGGGCTTCCCGAGATCAGACCGGACCGGAACGTCCAGTTCGACAATCTCGGGGCTCCATTTTCAAAGACTTACTACGTCCAACAGGCCACCCACAAAATCGACTCCAACGGCTACCGAACCCGCTTCAAGGTCAAGGAGACCGCGCTATGAACATGATGGCGAATGTCGCACGCGAGACCGATCAGGAAACCGGCGGGGTCGTGAAAGGCCTCGCGATCGCGGTGGTCACCCAGAACCAGGATCCGGACAATCTGTGCCGGGTGAAGGTGAGCTTCCCTTGGCATGACAAGCCGAGCGAAAGCTATTGGGCCCGGCTCGCGACGCCGATGGCGGGCAGCGACCGCGGGCTGGTCGTCATCCCCGAGGTCGGCGATGAGGTGCTGGTCGCGTTCGAGCGCGAGGACCTGCGCTTTCCCTATGTGCTCGGCGGCCTCTGGAACGGCAAGGAAAAGCCGCCACGCTTCAACGGCGACGGCAAGAATGACGAGCGCATCTTCCAGTCGCGCAAGAAGCATTACCTCATGTTCAAGGATGGCGCGCAAGGCGCGGTCGAGATCGCCCATGAAAAGGGCCGCAAGATTGTCTTCGATGACAATGGCATCGTCGTCCAGGACGAAAAGGGCAACAGCGTCAAGATCGACAGCAACGCCAATTCGATCACTATCGAGGCGGTCGGCAGTCTCAAGATCAAGGCGGCGCAGATTTCCATCGAGGCGACCGGTACGCTGGACGTGAAGACGAGCGGCACGCTCGGCCTGCGCGGCGCGCTGGTCAACATCAACTAGGGACCGCGGCGATGGGACAACCGGCAGCACGGCTCGGCGACCAGACTTCCCACGGCACGCCGCTCGCTCCCGGCCCCGGCCTGCCCACGGTGCTCATCGCCGGCAAGCCGGCCTGGCGTGCAACCGTCGATGTCCATGCCTGCCCGCTGGTCGACGGCGTAAAGCCGCATGTCGGCGGCGTCGTCGCCGTCGGCAGCGTGACGGTGATGATCGGGGGTCTGCCGGCGGCGCGGCAGGGCGACATGGTGGTCGAGGTGGGAGCGCCGAATGCGATCCTGCTTGGCGCTCCCACGGTGATGATCGGATAGCCGCGATGGATGAGCACAAGGATTTTCTGGGACGTGGCTGGGCGATGCCGGTGAGCATCGATCCGCAAAGCGGTCTCATCGCCACCGCCGAATATGAGGAGGATATACGCCAGGCGATCCGGATCATCCTTGAAACCGCGCCGGGCGAGCGGGTGATGCGCCCGAACTTCGGCTGCGGCATCCACGACCTTGTCTTCGAGGCGATCGACAGCACCGCGCTGCAACGTATCCGCTCCGAGGTCGAGGATGCGTTGCGCCGGTACGAGGCCCGCATCGACGTGCTCGACGTAGCCGCCGACGAGGACGCCACATCCGAAGGCATGCTGCTTGTCGAGCTCGAATATCGCGTTCGCCGCACCAACCAGGTCGGCAATCTCGTCTTCCCCTTCTACTATCGCGAGGGCGGACGACCATGACGCAGGGCAAGGCTCCCCCGCTGGAAAAGCGGCGTGCGCCGGATTTCGAGCGCGAGCTGCTCGAGCGCGCCCGCGTCTGGATTCCGGACTGGAACCTCGACGAAAGCGAACCCGACTTCGGCCTCGCGTTGCTCAAGATCGCCGCGCGGTTCAGTTCCGAGGTCGCCGAGCGCCTCGACAAGGTCGGCGGGAAGATGGCGCTCGGCTTCCTCGACTGGCTCGCGCTGCGCGCATCAGCGGCGAGACCGGCCCGGATGCCCGTGGTCCTCAAGCTCGCCGAAACCGCACGCGAGCCCGTGACCGCACCGAAGGCGGTCAAGATGCAGGTCGATGTGGGCGACGCCACCGTGACCTTCGAGACCGAGACCGAGTTGCGCGTGATACCCGGTGCGCTGGGCGCGATCGTGGCCGTCGATCCCGCCAGCGATGCCTATTTCCTGCCGCCACCGGGCCTGAGCAGTCTCGATCCGGCAGAACCGCTGCCGACTTCATGGCGGGTCAAAAATTTTGCGGCGGCGGACTCGAAGTTGCTTCAGCTCGATCCTGGTCTCGGCCTCGCCGAGGAGATGCTGATCGAGATCGTCGGCAACCAATATCGGGTCGTCGCCGCCAAGGACGATCTCGTGACGATCGATCCCGTTGTGCCGGCGGGCGGGTTCGATGAAGGTACGCGCGTGACCAAGGTCGGCGCGTTCCGGCCGTTCGATGCAGGCACACGCAACCGGCAGGAGCATATCCTCTATATCGGCGACCCCGAACTGCTGAACGTCGAGGCTGAAACGCGGATCGAACTGCGAGGCCTGCCGATGCTCCCGGCCGACATTGGCTGGGAATATTGGGGCAAGAACGACGAACAGACGGATCCCAACGACGTCGAGGCCCGCTGGCGTCCGCTTACGCTCGGCAGCGCCAGCGCCAGCAGGCTGATCGTCCACAAGCCCAAGGGCGCGGTGGAACCCACCCAGGTCGGCTCAGCCCAGGCCCGCTGGATTCGGGCGCGGCTTGCAAGGAGCGACCTGTCATCGACCACGGACAGGATCAGCCTGCGCGTCAATCCACTGGAAGACGACACCAAACCACCGCCCGCTCTCACTGATCCGCTCGGGAGCAAGCAGCTCCCGCCCGTCGATGTCTTCGTCAACTCTACGCCCTCGCCCGCCAGCGATTTTTACCCCCTCGGCCGCGAGCCGAAGCTGTTCGACACGCTATATCTCGGTAGCGGGGAGGCTTTCTCGAAGCCGGGCGCAACCGCCTGGATTCAGTTCGATCTCGGCGATTCTACCTTCGCGGCCCTGTCGGTGTTGCGGGTCGGGCTGTTCGCCATTCCCGTCGTAGCCGGTGTGGGCGGAGACGGCGCGCTGCACCTGTTCATGTTCGACGCGTCGGCACCCGGCCTGATCAAGCTCCGAGGACTGGAACCCCTGCAGCCGCCGCTTTCCGGCGCCGCCACACCGGATCCATCGGCACCCCGCACGGGGCTTGATCGCAAGACGCCGTGGCGGCTGCCGATGTGGCAGGAAGCCAACGGCTTCAGCATCGGGGCTGCGGCGGGCGGGAATGTCTGGATCTGGGAGGAAAAGGGAACGAGCACCGCCGGCTGGCGCTTTGCCGAAGCGGTGCCTTCGACGGCCTCCCCTGCCGGCCCGATCGATGGACTTGTTCATCTCGAGGGCGCGCCCGGCCTGCTCTTCGCCTTGCGCGATGGCGTACTGCACTGGCGCTCAGCCAGCGGAACCGACGCCTGGAAAGCCCTTCAGACCAAGAATGGCGCCGCGACGGTCAAGCTCAAGACCATCGTACCCGTCATGGTCGAAGTCGCGGGCCAGCTTGTCACTGCCACAGCAGCCGGGATGATCGGCGTTTCCGATGGCGCGCATCCACGGCTGTTCAAGGTCGCGATCAATGGTGCCTGCACGCCATTGCTGGCGGGACAGGACGTGAGCCTCACGGTGCGACCGGCGGCCGGCTCCGCCCTCGACGGCACAAGTCTCGTCGTGGTGGCGGCCTCTCTCGATCGCACGCAGCTCGTCGTCCACGACGATAACGGAAATGCTCCTGTTCCGGCGGCGCTGACCGGAAAGGCGACCGGCGGGATTGAGGTGCTGCGCCATGCCAACGAATGGCATTTCCTTGCCGCAGCAAATAACGGCTCGAGTCGCCTCATTTCCTGGGCGCCCCTCGCCGCCAGCCCGATCCTGTTCGAATCCGAACGGCCCTCCGCCCTCAGCGAATTGGAAGGGGGCCCGGCGGCGCTGCCGGGCTACGTCCTGATCCCCGGCAAGGATGGCAAAATCTTTGTGGTCGAATTCGACCTGGCGCACCGGATGGCTCAACCGGCAACCATCGAACCCGGCGTCGTCATGCCGGTCTCGTCCACGCTGTCGCTGATTCCGAGCGACACGGTCGCCCTCCTCACGGCAGGCGTGCCGGATGCACGGACGATCGTCGACTTCGGGATCACCAAGGATCAGGAAATCCTCTACCCGATCAACAGCGCCTTCTCCGTCGGCCTGACACCGCCGCTATTCGCCTATCGGACGTCCGGTTCGCCGCAGGTGGGTGGCTTCGACCCGATGGCGCTCGACCAGTTCACGCTGGCGAACGGCGACAGCGAGACGGCGAGAGGCAACTGGCTGCTCATCGACGGCGCGTTCAAGGAAGTCGAGGATTTTGTCGATGCGACCAGCAACCCCCGCATCGTCAAGGTTAGCGTGCCGTTCGCGAACGCTCTGGGTGCCGGAGAATATTATCGACCGCTGCTGACGGGAGGCCGCGAGGCACCGTTCATCGAACTCAATCCCGCTACCGACGGCAACTGGGACGCCGCACTGCTCGACCGCGTGCCGCTGACTTTCCCCGGCGCCACGCCGGCTCGTCAGAATGCCAGCGCGTTCGGCCAGGACCTCAACAATCACCCGACGTTGATCGTGCTGGGACGTCCGTTCACGTCATTGCCGGTCAACCCGACCTTCGTGGTCGATGCCGCGGCCGGCGATTGGACGTCCTCGCTCGGCGACACGTCGACCAACCCCGAACTCGCATGGGAATATTGGAACGGAACCGGTTGGTGGCAGCTGGCCATCGAACTGGACCAAACCGGCCATCTGAAGACCAGAGGCGTGGTGCGCTTCAGGGTGCCTAACGATATGGCGCCCACCGACTGGGCCGGGAAGACTAATCATTGGGTGCGGGCGCGGCTGATCGGCGGCGACTATGGCAAGGAAACGGTCAAGGTCGTCACAAGATCGATCGGAACCAATCAGACCGAGCAGACCGTCGTCAGGACCACCGAGGGAATCCAGCCACCCTATGCGCTCGACGTGCGGGTCGCCTATGCGGTCGATCAGGAGGCCGTTCCGCAATTCCTGCTCACACGGGACAGCGGTACCTTGCGCGACCAGAGCGATGCCAACCGGACGCCTGGGGCCCTGGTCGAGATATTCGCCCCGCTGGCGGCAACGCTGGCGCGCTTTGATGCGCCCGCCGTCGATCGCGATGGGCCGGCGCAATGCATCCCCGACTGCGAATGCCCGACGGGAACCGCCAGCGCTTTCCCGGCGCCGCCTCCGCACGCCGCCCAGCCGAACGCTGATCCGGCTATTGCCAGGCGGTCCGGGCAACGGGCGCTCTATCTCGGCTTCACGGCAAAGCTGTCCGGCGAGCCGATCAACCTCCTGTTCCTCGTGGCGAGAGAGGACGCCTATGACGGGATCGCCCCGCTCGCCGTCGATGCGCTGATCGGCGACCGCTTCGCACCGATCGTCGCTGCGGATGAAACGCGGGCGCTTGGCGAGACCGGCTTGCTCAAGATGGCGTTCAGCGTCGAGCCCATCCAGGCCGAGCTGTTCGGACGAACCCTGTCCTGGCTGCGGCTGACACCGACCGGCGGCGACAGCGACTGGATTCCGTCGCTGGCGGGCATCTATCCCAATGCCGTCTGGGCGCAAGCGGCCGAGACGATGACGCGCGAATTGGTCGGCTCGTCAAACGGGCAACCGCTCCTGGCCGTCGCCGTCACACGTCCACCGTTGCTCGAAAAGACCCTCGAGCTGCGCGTGCGCGAACCACTCGGCGAAGAGGAGCGCGCGACACTGATCGATCGCGACCCCGACGCGGTGAGGCGGGAAATTCCCGACCTGCCCGGCGACTGGGTGCTCTGGACGCAGGTCGCCGATCCGGTCGATTGTGGGCCGACAGATCGCGTCTATGCGCTCGACGAGGCGACCGGGACGATCCGCTTTGGCGATGGCCTCCACGGCATGATTCCACCCGCGGGGGTCGATTCCATTGTCGCCTTTGCTTACCGGCGGAGCGACGCTGCGGTGAACGGCGAAGTTCCGGCCAATTTCGTGCTGCCTCGAGCCGAGCTCAACCTGGTGACGCCGGTCGAGAGCGTCGAGAGCGTCGTTGCAGCCGACCATTCGGCGGGAGGGGTCGCGCCGGAGAGCCCTGACCATGTGCTCCGCTTTGCGCCGGCCACCTTGCGCCACCGGGGACGCGCGGTCTCGGCGCGCGACTTCGAAGATCTCGCCCGCCAGCATTCGGCCGATGTGGTGCAGGCGCGCTGCTTCGTACGGAACGGGCGGGTGCGGTTGGTGGTCGTGATGCGCGGCGACACGCCTTGGCCCAGCAACGCACAGCAGCGCGAATTGCGGCGCATGCTGCTCGAAGTCGCGCCGGCATCGCTAGCTGCGCCGGACGCGCTGACAATCACCGGCCCGACCGTGCGCCGGCTGCGCATCGCCCTCGTCCTGCGCGTCGCCACCCTCGATGTCGCCGGAACGGCCGCGAGCGAGTCCAAGGACAGGCTTCTCGCCCGTTTCGATATCGAGCGCGGCGGCGAAGCCGGCGATGGCTGGCCGATGGGCAGCAACCCGCGCGAGGATGATATCGCCGAGGCGCTGCTCGACCTGCCCGGACTGGAAGGCATCGTCTCGATCACCTTGTTCGAGGTCGATGAGCTTGGCGCCGAGCGGCCGTGGCAAGGCGCGGTCGGTCCGCGCGAGCTGGTGATGCTCGCACCGTCCGACATCCACATCGGCTTCGAGGTGGTGGAGGCCGTGGGATGAGCCAGCTCGCGCCCGATCTGTTCCAGCGCCGCTACGGCGACCTCCTGAGCATCGGACGATCGCGCCTGCCCAGCCTTGCGCCGGCCTGGACCGACCATAATGCCCATGATCCCGGCATCACGCTGATCGAGCTGCTCGCCTGGGTCGGCGAGGCGCAGCTTTATTCGCTGTCGCGCATGCGGCGCGACGAGCGTGCCGCCTATGCAGCGCTGATGGGCGTCCAGCCGCACGGTGCTCGTCCCGCCCGGGGGCTGATCTGGCCCGATCATGGCGATCCCCAAGGGCCGGCGTCGACTGTCTCCCGCGGCAGGATCATAGAAACGGCTTCTGCCATCCACCTGTCGAAGAGCGAGGTGCCAAGCTTCCGCGCTGCCTGGCGTCAACTCTGGATTCCGGCTCGGATCGACGCGCTGACGTCGCGCCTCGCGGACGGGACGCTCGCCGACCACACCGCCGCCAACCGCCGCGGCGGTCCCGCTTTTCAGCCGTTCGGTGATGATGACGGTCGCGGCGCGGTGCTGCGGATGGCGATCTCGGCCACCGGCTATGCACCGCTGTTCGAGCAGGGCGCGCCGAGAGATGCGCGTCTCATTGTCGGCGTCCGGGCGGATGCGCCGAGCGGGACGTCGGAGATGCCGGCACCGGACGTCGCCACATCGCCGCTCGCAGTGACGCTGGTTGCAGACGGCGAGCGGACGCCGCTGCCGATCATCGAGGACGGCAGCCACGGCCTCCTTCGGTCCGGGGCGATCGTCCTTGATGTCGGCTCGGTCGAGACTTCGGCGCTTAGCGCCACGCTCGAATTCGAGGCGCCGGATGGCTTCGAGCGCGCTCCAAGATTGCTCCGCATCGAACCCAATGCGCTGCCCGTCGTGCAGCGCCTCGACGCCACTGACATATTCATGAGCGACGGACTACCCGACCAGGGGTTCGACCTCGAACAACCCGGCCTCGCGTTCGAGCCAGGCAGCGACCCCGTCAGGGTCGAGCAAGACTTTTTTGCCGGGACCCAAATATGGGCAAGGACAGATCGCCTCGTAGATTGCGGTCCCGGCGACAGGGTGTTCCAGCTCGATCCGGACGCGGCCAGGATCAGCTTCGGCAACGGCATCAACGGCGCGATCCCCCCCGCCGAGGCGACGATCATCGCCCGCTACCAAACCTGCGCCGGCAAGGGCGGCAATGTCGCAGGCAATCGCAAATGGGTGGTGCCCGGTTTCACCGGCCTGTTCGGCGTCAATCCCGATCCCACCTCGGGCGGCCAGGATCCGTCCAGCTGGCTCGAGCAGCGCCGTGACGCGCGGATCGAGATGCGTACCGGCCACGCGCTCGTCAGTGCTTCGGACTTCGAGGATGCCGCGCGTAGCCTACCAGGCCTCGAAGTCGCCCGCGCCTGGATGATGCCGCCGTCTCCCGGCGACGTCGCAACCGGGACGATGCGGCTGATGGTCATGCGCGCTCGGCCGACGACTGGAGAACCGCAGACGGTCCTGGAGACCGGGCGATGGCTGGCGGCCGTGAGCCAGCGCCTCGCGCCGCGCATCCTGCTGGGCTCGCGACTGCAGGTTCTCGCGCCGGTCTATGCCGGCTTCTCGATCCGCGCATGGATCGAGGCTGAGCCGAAAAGGGATCCCGCCGGGGTCCGGCAAAGTATCCTTGCTGAACTCACCCGGCGTCTCACCCTGGTCAGCACCAAGCAGGGCGTGCCGCAACGACCGTTCGGGCTTCCGGTCACACGGCGCGATCTTACCGCCTGGATTCAGGCACTGCCCGATGTGCGGCGCGTCAACAGCCTTTCGATCCGTCTCGCCGACGGCGGTGTCGCCGAAGAGGTAATCCCGCCGCACAACGGGCTGCCCCGCATCGATCTGGCCGGCTCGGATATTCTCGTCGACCGCGCGGGCGGCGGAGGTGCGACATGACGCCTCCGCTTCATCCCGGCTATCGCTTCGCGACCGAAGCGCAATGGCAGGCCTGCCTGTTCGCGGGTGCCGACCGGTCCACGGTTGACGCCCGAAGAGGCCTCCGTCCCTTTGCCCCATATGGTTTGCCACCGACCCTGTTCGAGACGATCGGGGCGCATGCTCCGGCCCTTTCCGATATGGCCGAGCTTCTCTGGCGCGATGATGCCGGCAGCCTGCAGCGCCTGCCCGATGGTGCCGAGCAGCCGCGCTCTGCGGCCGCACCGGCATCAATCCGCTCTTCGAAGCGCATGGTCGCCGCACCGGGAACGCTCTGGACGGTCGGTGCGGATGGCGCCGTGGAAGCCTTCGATATCGATAGCCTGTCGCGCCTGTTCTCGGTCGACCTTGGAGGTTTGGGCGCCATCGACATAGCCGGCGATGGACACGACGGCGTCTATGCGTTGCTCGCGTCGAACGATGATCGCTTCATCGTCCATGTCGATTGCGCCGGGCGGATCGATGCGGAGCTGTCGGTCGGCGCAGCGATGAGCGCCTCGGCGCTGGTCTTTCTCGCCCACCCCGCCCGGCTGGTCCTGCTCGGCTCCGACGCAACCAAGCTCTATTGGTTCGATACCGAAGGCGCATTGGAACGCACGATCATCGTCGCTGCGCTGCGACCCTGCTTCGACCTGGTCGCGATCGGCGGCGACGGATGCGCGCGGCTATTCCTGGCGGGCACGGACGGGAAGGCCGTAGGCGGTGGCCATCAGGTCCTGATGCTCGATACGGAGGGCAACGTGCTGGGCACGGTGCCGCTCGTCAACGCGCCGACCGGCATCACCGCCGGCCGCTCGCAGCTGTTCGTGACCACCGGCATCGGTCTGGCTCGATTTGATCCGACGATTCTGGTTCCGCAGGGCGGCGGCGAGGTCCGGGCGGCGGTGCTGACGCCGCTGTTACGATCGCCTTCGCAGCCTCCTCGGCGCTGGCTGCGCATAGAAGCCCGTGTGGCGCTGCCCGCCGGCTGCTCGGTCGAAATCTCCTATGCTTCGGCCGATGATCCCGAGTTGATCGAGCGGCTATCCGAGCGACTGCGCGACACCGCTGCAAGCCCGGCCCGGCGGCTGGACGACTGGCGCCGGGCGCTCGCACCGCGCACGTTCGTCTTTCATGGCGACGGACAATCGGCATCTGACGAGGAAAGGGTCCTGTCCGCGCCACTCCACGACGTCACGGCGGATCTGCTTTGGGTCCAAGTCGAGCTGATCGCCGCGCCGGGCGCAAGCATTCCTCACCTGTCGCAGCTTTCGATATTGTACCCCGGAGCGACGCTCATCGAGCATCTGCCGGCCATCTATCGCAGCGGCGAACTCGAGGCCGGCGATTTTTTGCGGGCGCTGGTCGGCGTGCTCGAAGCCGGCACCCAGCAACTCGACGCGACGATCTCCGACCTGGGCCGCCGCATCCATCCGGCGACGGCCGAAGGCGAGTGGCTCGATTATGTCGCCAACTGGCTCGGCCTGCCCTGGGACGACGGCCTCTCACTCGATCAGAAGCGAGGGATCGTGGGGAGAGCCAGCCTGATCGCCAATGGCTACGGCGCCCGCGCAGGGCTCGAAACCCTGTTGGAAGGACTGATCCCCGGACAGCCGCGGCGCTTCCGGCTCGTTGATGTGACGGCGGATTACGGGATCGCCACGCTTGGCGGAGGTGAGTGCCAGGGGACCCGCTTGCCTGCGATCCTTTCCGGCCTTCCGCAATCGGCTAGCGAGCTCGGGAACAAGGCCATTCTTGGCCATGCCAAGCTGCCCTGCGGCGATTCTGAACCCGAAGCAGCACGCTTCCTCGGTTGCATCCGCGTCGATGTGATGGCGGACGCCGGCGAGCGCGAGGCCTGGTCGCCATGGCTGGGGTCGCTGATCGACAGCATGTTGCCGGCGACAACGCGTGCGGAACTGCGCTGGCTCGGTCCAGATGCCTTTGAAGAGACCGACCGGCTCACCGAGGGGCTCCGCCTCGAAAGCGAACCGCTGGCCCGGCTCGGCACGGATTCCGTGACCGGTACCGCACGGCTGGGTGGCCGCGGCCGGACAGTGCTGCCGGGTCGGCTTTCTGACGATTCCACTCTCCATTGATCGATTGCGCGAGGTGCGAGGATGAACATTCAGACGATCAAGCGGACATCCCGGACCCGCTCCCCGCTTCGGGACTGTTGCGACGACAAATGCCCGGTCGGCGCCCGCAACCATTATTTTCTCGGCAAGCGCCTCACGCCGGACAGTTACCGGCTGGAGCAGAGCTACGGCATCGAGCGTCGTCGCCTCATCAACCGCGCTATCCATGGCTGGGGCGTCGTGTATGGCTTCGGCCTGGCGATAGCCGGAGGCGACAAGACCTCCAGGCTAGAGGCCGGCGAACTCCAGGTGAAGGAGGGTTTTGCCCTTGATCAGCTCGGTCGTGAACTGATCCAGACGCGCGACATCGCGCTGACGATCGATAATCTGCTGATCCTCGATGGCGATGGCAAACCGGTATGGGCCAAGGGACCCGACCTCGACGAACGCCTCGAGGGCTTCTCACACAATCCCGAGCATTGCTGGCGGCTCAGCGCGCATTATGCCGAGCAGACGATTGGTCCTGTCGACCTGAAGGATCCCTGCAGCTGCGATCGCCGCGAGTGGGACCAGATTTGCGAGACGATCGTCTATTCGATCGAGCGCATCGACTGCGACGATTGCTGCGTCCCCTGGAAATGCACCCTGCATTGCTGCTGTACGCCGGACACGCTCTGCTGCGAGGAACGGAAAGCCAGTCGTGACGAGATCGTCAGCGAGCAGCGCTCGCTCCGGGAAGAATTCGCAAAGCGGATCGAAGAGGCCGATGACGAACCCGAGCTGATTGCCAAGCTCAGAGCCGATTATGAACGGCGGCTCAAAGAGCTCGAGAAGCGCCATCGTCCGATCGACGAGCAGGTCCACCCGCGGGGCGGCTGCGCCTGCCTGTGCCAGCACCTGACCGGATTGGAGCTCGGCGACGATTGCGTACGACTGACCGACATCGGCGATTGCATTCGCGCGGACCTTGCTCATGGCGTACCGCTCGCGTGTCTGCAGCTGGCGCGCGACAAATGCGATCACTGGGCGATTAGCACCATCGTCGATGCCTGCGGGCCCCGGCGACTGGTCAAGCGCAACGACCTGCTGTTCGACCTCATCAACGGTTGCGATCTGACCCGGATCATCGAGATCGGCTGGGCTCCGTGGCGTTTCACGGAGGACAAGGTGCCGTTTCACGATTTTGTCGAGGCACTTGGCTGGCAGGACAGCAAGGGCGATCCCTATGAGGAATATACGACCCGCGATTTCTGGGTGCGCTTCTCGCGTCCGGTACGCATCGACACCCTGAAGCCCGATGCGTTCCAGATGATCGTGATGAGCGATCATGGCGATGACTTCTGGCGGCGCAGCTATCGCGTGCCCGTCGTCGCGATCGATACCGGGCGGATTCCCGCCGAACAGGACGATCCTCCCAATTATGTGCGCAGCGCTAGGCTCGTCGTAGGAGGCCTGTGGCTGCACAACAGCGTCACCGACAACGACACGATCTTCGCGCAGGGCGAGACGTTCGTCGAAATCTGGTTCCACGGCGACCTCGTCGAGGACTGCCTTGGCCAGACGGTCGACGCCAACGCGCGCGGTCGCGCGCTCCTGCCCTCGGGCAATGGTGGTCCGGGGGACAGCCTGCTTTCCTCGTTCACCGTCGCCCGGCGGGATCCGCCGAAGATCGTCGAAGCATCGCCGGCTCGCCAGGGGCGCCGGTCCACACCAACCGCCAGCTAAAGGAGCGATCCGATGAGCGCGAACGCCAACATCGTGGATCTGATCAAGGGCACATCCACGCTCGTGCGGCCCCGGTTCAGCCCCGGCCTGCTTCTGCGCGACGACGATCTTCGCGTCGGCGTCGACTATACACGCGAGCTCAGCCGGCTGCTGTTCCGATCCCTGTTCGGCTGCGGCGTCGTCTGCGGGCTACAGGTTCGCCCCGAGGTCGTTTGCGACAAGTTGAAGATCAATGTCGACGACGGCGTCGCGATGAACTGCCTCGGCGACCCGATCCATGTTCCCGATCCGGTCAGCATCACCGTCGATCCAAGCTGCGGCAAGAATATACCCCCGGAGATATGGGTGACGCTCTGCCACACCGAAAAATGCTGCGCGCCGCGATCGTCGGTCTGCTCATGCGACGACGATGACGGCAGTTCGGTCTGCACGCGCGAATATGACGGGTTCGAGATACGACTCGTCAAGGAGCTGAAAAAGGACTGCGCCTGCGCCTGCGCGGAGAAGGATCTGCCCAAGGACCAGAAGAAGTTGCCCGACGAAACGTCGGATTGCTGGTGCGTCGATCCATGTGACCCTTGCTACCAGCCGCACTATTCCGGCACATGTGAATGCGGATGCTGCGACGGCGATTGCGTCGTCCTGGCGGTGTTGAAGAAGGTCGACGCCGGGTGGACGGTCAACCACAGCGTCCGCCGTTTCGCCCGCCCTGTGCTCATGCGCGATCCGGTGGTCTATCTCGAACAATATCCGGGGCTTGAGGGAAAGCCTTGTGAGAAGAAGGAAGCGACGGCCGAAACGGCGGTCCCGGCTTCGGCCGCCAATGCCGATGTGATCGAGAAAGCGACAAAGCAGGCCAATCAGGCGGCCATGAACGCCTTGCAAAAGACCGACGAAGTTCGCGCGGCCATTGCCGCGGGAAAGCTGGAAGACGCGGAGCTGGCCGCGGAGGCCGCGAAGGCAATGGCCGTCGAGGCGCAACTGGCGGCGAAGACCCTGGCCGAAAAGGCCTCCGCAGCGGCCGTTGCGGCGACGCAGGAAATGAAAATGGCCGTCGCCGCCCGCAAGACGGCCGAGCGCGCGATAGCGGAGAAAATCAAGGCAGCCGAACTGACGCCCGCCGAGTCCCCGGCACCCTCTGACAAGCCCATGACCAAGCCTAGGCCAGGTGCCACGACCAAAGGCCTGTAAAGGCTGCGATCGTGGCGCATGAGCACGCGCCTGCCCGTGAACCCCCCATAGTCGAGCGGCGGCCTGTTGCCTCCGCCATGGTGCATCTGAGCGCCGCCAATGCCGCGCCGTCGCCGGTTCGTGTCGGCACGTCATCCACCACCACGCGCGCCACCCTTTTGCCGGCCGCCATCTCGGTCTCCACACCGGTGTCGATCCAGTGCGCACGCGTCTCCAAGCCGACCGACCCGGCGGAGATGGAAGCGACCAAGACCGCCCGCAAGATCGCCCAGATGAGCGAGCCTCCGGCCCGGCCGCCGCCGGTCAAGCCGGAGGAGGAAGGCAAGAAGAAAAAGGAGGTCGTGCAGCGCGCTCAGGCCCTGCCCGGCCCCCTGCCGGCGCTTGCCGGCCCGGTGGTGCAGCAAGGCGGTTCGCCACTCCCATCGGGAGTCAGGAGCTTCATGGAGCCGCGGTTCGGCGCCGACTTCGGCAATGTCCGCATCTATATCGGCGAAGCGGCCGCAAAGCAGAGCGCGAGCCTCAATGCCCATGCTTTCACCGTCGGCGAGCATATCTTCTTCGGCCGCAATCAGTTTCAGCCGGAAAGCGCCGGCGGACGCGAACTGATAGCCCATGAACTGACCCACACGATCCAGCAGGGCGCCGCCGTCCAGCGCAGCGCTGACATGACGGTTACTGAGCGAGCCGAGCTGCAGGTGCAGCGCCTCGGCGTCAGCGACGTGCTCAACTGGTTTGCCGACAAGGCCAATTACCTGCCGGGTTTCAGGCTGCTGACGATCGTGCTCGGCCTCAACCCGATCAACATGGCGCCGGTCGATCGTAGCGCCGCCAATATCCTGCGCGGCCTGCTCGAACTCATCCCGGTGACCGGCGCGCTGATCGCCCAGGCGCTGGACAGCTACGGTATCTTCGCCAAGGTCGGAGCCTGGGTGGAAGGCCAGATCCGCGCGCTCGGCATGGTCGGCGGCGCGCTCAAGGCAGCGCTCACCAAGTTCCTCGATTCGCTGAGCTGGAGCGATATCTTCAGCCCGGGCGATGTCTGGGAGCGCGCCAAGCGCATCTTCACCGAACCGATCGACCGCCTGATCGCCTTCGGCAAGTCGCTGGCCGGCGAAATATTGGGCTTCATCCGCGAGGCGATCCTGCTGCCGCTGGCGAAGCTGGCGGAAGGCACGCGCGGCTACGATCTCCTGAAGGCGGTGATCGGGCAGGATCCGGTCACCGGCCAGCCCGTACCGCGCACGCCGGAAACCCTGATCGGCGGCTTCCTCAAGCTGATCGGCCAGGAGGACATCTGGCAGAACATGCAGAAGGCCAACGCCATTCCGCGCGCCTGGGCCTGGTTCCAGGGCGCGATGGCCGGCCTGATGGGTTTCGTCAGCCAGATACCGGGCCTGTTCATCGCCGCGTTGAAATCGCTGGAGATCAGCGACCTCATCCTGCCGCTGAAGGCCTTCGGAAAGCTGGTCGCCGTGTTCGGCAATTTCGTGGTCCAGTTCATCAACTGGGGTCTCAACGCTGCCTGGAAGCTGCTCGAAATCATCTTCGACGTCGTCAGCCCCGGCGCTCTCCTCTACATCCGGAAGACCGGCGCAGCACTGAAGAGCATCTTCAAGAATCCCCTGCCCTTCGTCGGCAATTTGGTGAAGGCCGCCAAGCGCGGTTTCCTCAATTTCGCCGACAATTTCCTCACCCATCTCAAGGCCGGCCTGATCGACTGGCTGACCGGATCGCTGCCCGGCATCTACATCCCCAAGGCCTTCTCGCTGATGGAGATCGCGAAGTTCGCCTTCTCGGTGCTGGGCCTCACCTGGGAGAATATCCGCGGCAAGCTCGTCAAGGCGATCGGCGAGCCCGCGGTCAAGGTACTGGAGACCACCTTTGATATCGTCGTCACCCTCGTGCGCGACGGCCCGGCCGCGGCCTGGGACAAGATCAAGGAACAGCTCGCCAACCTGAAGGACATGGTGATCGGGGCGATCACCGACTTCGTCGTCGACACCGTCGTCAAGAAGGCGATACCGAAGCTGATCTCGATGTTCATCCCGGGCGCCGGCTTCATCTCGGCGATCCTGTCGATCTACGACACGGTGATGGTCTTCGTGAACAAGATCTCGCAGATCATCCAGGTCGTCACCGGCTTCATCGACTCGATCGTCGCCATCGCCGCCGGCCAGATCGACGCCGCCGCCGCGCGGGTCGAAAAGATCCTCGCCAACCTGCTGTCGCTCGCGATCAACTTCCTCGCCGGCTTCGTCGGCCTCGGCAAGGTCGCCGACAAGGTGCTGGGTGTGATCCAGAAGATACGCCAGCCGATCGACAAGGCGCTCGACTGGTTGATCGGCTGGATCGTGAAGGCGGCGAAAAGCGTCGCGGCCAAAGTCACGGGGAAGAAGGACAAGGACGAGCGCTCCGATGCGCAGAAGGCCGCCGATGTTGACAAGGCAATCGGGGAAGCGGAAGCCGCACTGGCGAAACCGGATGCGGATCAGCAATCAATCCGCAAGCTTCTGGGCAACCTCAAGAAAAAATATCGGCTCGCGAGCATCGAACTGGTCAAGGAGAGCAGCGACCAACAGAGCGAAACCGACTATGTCATTGCGGAGATCAATCCCAAGAAAAAATCCAAGAACAAGAAATTTACGACCGACGCCTCGAAGACATTCAAGGTCACATGGACGGTCAGCCCGGCCGGGCGAACGATAGCGGTCAAGGCCCTCCTCACCGAAGTCACGACCGGAGCGACGCGTTCATCAGCAGAGACATCGGCGCAGTCGAAATCCGGGGCGCAAGGCAAGGCGGGTGATGTTGGCGGTCATCTCATCGGCCATCGATTCATTGGCGAGTTCGGCATCGTTAACATGTTTCCTCAGAACACCCGCTTCAACAACAGCGCGTGGAAGAAAATGGAAAATGAGTGGGCAGACAGCATAAAACTTGGAATGCAAGTCATTGTAGCTATGAAGCTGACCGGCGGCTCAAAGCTTCGTCCGGAAACGATAGACGTGAATTGGCAATATATTGACGCGATATCGAAAAAGAAGCTCGACGAGAATTCCAAGAGATTCAAGAATGATCAATTCCAAAGCTTCGACAGATTGACGAAAGAAGAGTTGGCACAAATCTAGGATGGAGCAGATCGGCATGGACCGGGATCAACTAACTCTCAAGCTCGGGAACAAGATCGCCAAAGACGTGGGCAAGCGAAAATCCGATTGGCAGCATATCGTGATGGTGGGCCGGTTCGAAGATGACGATCCCTCTATGAAGGGCTTCGCATATCTCTCTAGCGGGACCGCCGAGCCGATCGCTCCCATGGACTTCGACATCTTCGACGTCCTCACCGAACTGCGTCAGGCGATGGCCGCGGAAGACGGTGGCGATCCCTGGCTCGTCGCTCTTTTTCGAATCGATCGGTCGAGCGGCGAGCTGAACGGCGAATTTGAATATGACGATCCTGAACGATGGACAATCACCTTGAAGAATTCCAAGGATCGCGCCAAGGAATTTCGGCCCACCAAATGATATGTATTGCGAGGAATTGCTCGTGATATCTATGCCGAACCTCCCTCAGCACAAATGCTTTTCTGTTCGATTTTTGTTATATTCTGGCGAAATGAAGCAGCCTCGTAACGAATGAGTCTTGTCGGCCCGAGAGCTTTAGTGTAAAGACGCCCGCATAACAGCCAAAACCAAGGCCGAATCTGACCGGGACGCTATTTGGCACCCTGCTATTGCGAGGGTCTGATGAAGCTTGTCGTCGTGACGCCGATCCGGTTGTTTGGTGATGGCCTTTTCGCCTGCCTGCGTCATCGTGACGATATCGCGCTTGAGGCTGTGGTGGGTGACCTTGCCGGCTTGCGCGGATATCTCACAGGCGCGATGGCTCATGCTGCCCTGATCGACGTGACACAGGGGATCGACCTCGATGAGGTGCGGGCGATCGTGTTTGATTATCCGGACGTTGCCCTGGTCGCGCTCGGGCTTGAGGAACAGAGGCAAAGCGTCATCCGATGTGGCCGGGCCGGTTTTCGCGGCTATGTCGCGCGAAATGCCTCGGTAGACCACCTCTGCTGTGCGTTGACCGACTCGCTCGCCGGCCGGTTGAGCTGCAGCGCCGAGGTGTCTGGCGAGCTTTTACGGGCGCTCTTCAGCCGGGAACGCGACACCACGCCGTCGGAAATTCCGGAAGCCCTGACCACGCGCGAAAGCGAGGTGCTCAAACTGATTGGCCATGGCCTTTCGAACAAGGAAATTGCTAGCAAACTCAGCCTTAGCGTCGCCACCGTGAAGCACCACGTTCATAGCGTCCTTCAAAAGCTCAAACTGCCGCGCCGGACTCAGGCAATGCGTCGCGTAAGGGAAGAGCCATGGATCGCGACATCTTATTCGTGGGGCCGGAAAACACGCTGATGTTGGCAGCGTGACCTGGAGGCGATTAGGGGCCGGCACCTCGTGGCCCTGTGCACCCCCTTGCAGCCAAAAGGGACACGAACTGCCGCGAACAAAAGCCCAAGGGTATCGATGAGAGTATCGGCTGATGATGTCATGAAAAAATGGCTATTTCAATTCAGTGCGCGATTTTCGCGCCCTCTCCTGGCACCAGTTCTTCTTATAAGCAGTTGAAATCACCGAACAATACAGCTCTCGCTTCCGCGCGTCCATCTTTCCATACATCTTTAGCGTTTCGCCTATGCCGCTGGATAGACAGATTGCTCTCCAAGGCGCAGGTCAAAGGTCGCTGGCCGTGACCATGGCATCGGACACCCCGAAGCAAGGACCGTTAATATCGCTGTCCCTTGTTTCTACTCTGAGCCAAGGGTCGAGGAACTGGCATTTCGTGGCCCTCGGATTTCAATGCCCTGGCGTCGGAGGCGACATATGCGCGTATCGCCTCGGCATCCTCCGAGGTGAGCCATCGTTTGAAACTCGCCATGCCGTTGGCGGACAAGGCGCCCTGTATCACGATCTGGTTCCAGCTATCGCGATCGCCCAACGCGCCCGAGCGTCGCAAATCGGGCATCACCATGCCGCCATGGCAGAAGACGCAATGGGTATAGTAGAGCTTGGCTCCCGTACCGATCTGCGCCGCGGCGAAGCTTTCGGCGGGAGGATTCGCGGGCGGCAAGGCCAAGTCTGTGTCGGCGATCCTTGCGTGGCCACCCAACCGGAACACCAGCATGCGCCCCATCGGTTGGGCCTGCTGCGGCCGGTTCTGGTCTCGCACCATGAGCGGCCGCCCGCCACCATAGCCGGCGATCACCGCGACATATTGGACTCCACCGACCGCATAGCTGATCGGTCCCGCCATGATCCCGGCCTGTTGACGAAACGTCCATAGGCGCTTGCCGTCGGTGGCGCGAAAGGCGCTGAACTCGCCATGGGCATTCCCGGCGAAGACGAGGTTCCCGGCCGTCGACAGGGCACCGCCGTTCCAGATCTCCGGTTGTGCGACGCGCCATATTTCCGTTTGCGCGATCGGGTCCCAGGCGATCAGCGCACCGCCCGTCTTCGGAACGTCCGGGCCGCTCGGAACGCCGAATGCAACCGCGAAATTCTGTCGCCCCTCGATGAAATGGAAATTGGGGTCCTGCGCGAATTTCACCGGCTGCTGCATCACCGGCAGATACACGAAGCCGGTCTTTGGGCTGTAGGACATCGGATGCCAGCTATGGGCACCGAACGATGACGGCAGGATCAGCTTCTCGCCGGCCTCATAAAAGGCGTTGGCGGTGAAATTGGGTCGCCCGGTTTTGAGGTCAATCCCGTCGGTCCAGGTCGTCTGCGTGAAATTCCTGGCCGAAACCAGCCTACCGGTCTGGCGGTCGAGCACGTAGAAGATGCCGTTCTTGGGCGCGTGCAGCAGCACCTTGCGCGGCTTGCCGTCGATCGTGAGCGTCGCCAGCGTCATCTGCTGCGTGCTGGTGAAATCGAAACTGTCGCCGGGCGTTTCCTGATAATGCCATCGATAGGCGCCGGTATCGGGATCGAGCGCGACGATGGAGGCGAGAAACAGATTGTCCCCTTTGCCGTCCGAGCGCACCACGCGGCTCCAGGGCGCCCCATTGCCGGTGCCGATATAGAGCTGGTCCAGCTCCGGATCATAGACCATCGAGTCCCATACCGTCCCGCCACCGCCGGTCTGGTGCCACCCCGTGCCGAACCAGGTTTCGGCGGCCATCGCCATCACCGGGTCCGAAGCGGCATGATCGGGCCCCGCCGAGGGCACAGGCGGCGTGACGTAGAAGCGCCAGACCTGCCTGCCGGTCATCGTGTCATAGGCGGTCACATAGCCGCGCACGCCGAACTCAGCGCCGCCATTGCCGATGACCACCTTGTCCTTGAAGACGCGCGGCGCGCCCGTGATCGTATAAGGCTTCGAGGGGTCGGTGGTGGCGACCGACCAGATCGGCTTGCCGGTGCGGGCATCGAGCGCGATCAGCCGGCCGTCGATCGTTCCGACGAAGACCCTGCCTTTCCAGACCGCGACGCCGCGGTTGACCACGTCGCAGCAGCCGAACACCGCATGATCCCCCGGCACCTTGGGGTCGAACCGCCACAATTCCTTGCCCGTCCGCGCATCGAGCGCGAACACCTTCGACCATGCCGTGGACGTGTACATGACACCGTCGACGACCAGCGGCGTCGCCTCCTGGCCACGATTGGTGTCGAACTGATAGGACCAGGCGAGACCGAGCTTGGCGACGTTGCCCTCGTTCACCTGATCGAGCGCGCTGAATCTCTGCTCCTGATAGGTGCCGCCATGGCTCATCCAGTTCTGCGGTTCGCGCGCGGCACCGTCGAGCCGTGCCTGATCGACATAGCCCGCCGGGAAACGGGGCGCCGCGGCACCGAGATTCTCGGTGGGCAACCATGTCGACAAGCCCCCTCCGGCGACAAGCAGGAGCATAGCGAGCGTCGTGAGGCGGCGAGGATGGCGCAGGCGGGTCATCGAAAAAGCTCCGGGTGGAGAAGGAGGGTCAGGAGCGGGCGTCGGCCAGGTCCGCGGCCATCGTTCGCGACGCCACACGGATATGGGCCAGTCCCCACAGGCAGAAGATCAGGGATATCGCCATGGCATAGCGCAGCGACTGATCGCCAAGCCGCGTGGCGAGCACGTCTGAGAGCAATCCCACGATGAGCGGTCCGAGCCCGGCCCCGATGACGTTGAAGAAGATCAGTCCGAAAGCCGATGCGGTCGCGCGGTAGCGGGCGCCGGCCAGTTCCTGCTGCGACGTGTAATAGGGCGACAGCCAGAGCGACATCGCGAAAGACTGTGCTGCAAAGACGATCAGCGCGACATGCGTGTCGTGCGCCAGGAACACGACCAGCGCCAGCGCCGGCGATGCACCGAACGATATGCTCATGACCGTGAGCAGCATCGAGCCGTCGGGCCGATAGAGGCGCGTACACACCCAGCCGCTGGCAAGCGTCCCGACATAGCTGCCGCAGACTTGCGCGAACGTCATCCACAGGCTGAGGCTGGCTGGCGGAACATGATGAACGCGCATGAAGAAGGCGGGCATCCAGGCCGCCATGCCCATCAGCGCGATCGACGCCAGCGTCACGCCGGCGACGATGTGGACATAGGCTTTGCGCCGCAACAACAGCTTGACGGCGGCCAGGAAGGGCGGGGGCGGATCCTTTGCCGAGACCGACACCGTGTCGTTCAAGCCGCGCGGCGGCTCACGCAGGAACAGAAAAACGACGAGGGCCAGCACAATGCCGGGTAGACCCGCGGCAAAGAAGGCATGGCGCCATCCGTAATGCTGCGACACGAAGCCGCCGATCAGCAGACCCAGCGTGCCGCCGACCGTGCCGCCCAGGCCGATTACCGCCAGCGCCATTGCCCGCTGGCGCGAAGGAAAGAAATCGGAGGCCAGTGAGTGGCTGGCTGGCAGGCCCGCGGCCTCGCCGACGCCGACGCCCGCCCGCGCCAGCAGCAGCGTCGTGAAGCTGGTAGCGGCGCCGCACAGCATCGTCAGCACGCTCCACGCGGCCACGGCCAGAGCCAGCAGGCGATTGCGGCTGAAGCGATCCGACAGCCGCGCTACCGGAAGGATCAACATTCCATATACCAGGGCGAAGCCGAGGCCCGTCAGCAATCCCGCTTCGGTGTCGGAGAGGCCGAACTCCTTGCGGACCGGCTCCACCAGGATCGACATGATGAAGCGATCCATATAATTGACCATGTTGATCAGGAACAGGATCGCCAGCGCTACCCAAATATAGCGTTTGCCGAACGTCGCGGCGCCCTGCCCCGCTTCTGCGCCCCCCGTCTTTATCTCCAACATTGCTTCCATCCCCTTCCCGCTGTCCCCCAAAGGGCGCTGCGGGGATTGATCGCCGTCGTCATGCGCCGAATCTCACCCGCACCGAACCACCGATCATCCGTGGCGCGCCATAAGCGCCCTGCCCTATGCCAATGCTACCCATCTGAGCGACCGAGCCGAGGCTGGAGATATATTTGTTGTTGGCAAGATTCGTCACGAACAGACTCAGGTCGATTTTCGATCCGAGGACACCGCTCCATCGCGCATCGGCGTTGAGCAAGGCATAGGCCGGCTTGAACACGTCGGGGGTCAGCGCATTGGCGTCAGTCGACCACTGGCTCGCGGTATATTCATAATTGATTCCGAAACTCACATTGCCTCGCTCGCCGGACAGCGCCTGTGAAAAACGCGCTTCAAGGCCAAGCACGTCCTTGGGCAGGCGCGCGATCCGATTCAGCGGGCAGGGTTTCGTGTTGTCCGGCGCGGTCGTGTAAGGATTGGCCGGGCAGGCGGCGGCAAGGTAGGCCGCCGTGTAGCCCGACAGATCATTGTGCGAAACGCTGTGCGTCCAACGTAGGTTGAAGCTCAGCGGATCGACGGGTTTTACGATACCCTCGAGCTCGAGGCCCTTGATCGTCGCCTTGCTCGTATTGAGCACCGCCGAATAATTGACGAGACCGATCGGAATGGAGGCCCGCACTTGGATGTTGGATTTGGTGTCGTAGAAGGCGGACACATTGGTCCGGATCTTCATGCTACCCGCCGACCAATCCGCCTTGACGCCGACTTCCCGGCTCAGGTTGAACTCGGGTTCATAGGTCGAGCCGGTCGCCCCGTCGGGCACGAAATTGAAGCCGCCGGGCCGGTAGCCCCGGCTGACCTTGCCGTAGATCAAGGTGCGCGGCGTCACCTGCCAGTCCAGACCATAGATATAGGTCGTCGTGCTGATCTTCGAACTCTGATGGACGCAGGCGGCAGCCGAGATGAGCCCGGTCAGTCCCGCGACGCTGTCCAGGCATTTTCCATGCGGAATGGGATCATTGGGTCCGAGCGAAGCCAGTGACGCCACATAGCTGCCACCGGCACCCTTGGCCTTGTCGCGCGTATGGCGCAGGCCCGCATTGATCTTGAGACCCTGCACTAGCTCGTCGAGCGAGTAGCTGGCCTGGCCGTAAAATGCGAGGCTCTCGGCCTCGATCGACTGGACCTGAACGCTGCGCAGAAACCCGAAGCTGACGCTGTAGGTCTCGGTCGGGCCGCCATTCTTCGATTTGTCCGCGTAGACGCCAACCGTCAGATCGAGCTTGTGGTCGAGCAGGCTCGCCTGAACCTGAAACTCGTTACTATATTGCTCGCGATCGTCGAGATTGGCCGGATAGATCGGCGAAACGCTGTTGAGCACGGGTATGATCGAGCCGTCATAGTCCGCGGCGGAGAATTGCCGGTACTGCATGTAACCGAAGATGTTGCGGATCGTGATCTCGGGCGTCGCGCGGTAGCTGGTCCGATTGACGACGAAGGTGGAATCGCGGCGGTGGCCGATCTCGCCGTCCAGCTCGGTTTCCGTGGGACTGCGGGCGAGCTGCGCGGCGGAGGCGGCCTGAAGCTGCGCCAGGATCTGCTGTGCCCGCGTCGCGCCGACCAATCGGGTATAGGTCGCGAGCACCGCATTCGGATTGACGAAGCTCAGTCTGCTGTCGGTGCCGTGCTCGTTGGCATGATGGTAGTTGACGATCAGCAGATTCTCGATCTCGGGGCTAGGCGTGAACAACAGGCTGCCCCGCACCGATTCATAATGGGTGTCGTTGAGTTTGCGGCCGTTGGTGATGTTGCGGACATAGCCTTCCTGCCGGCCGATCTCGAACGCACCACGCACCGAAAGCAAGCCCTCGACGATCGGCACGGTGAGGGCACCGCTGCTCGTGTGCAGATCATAGCTGCCATATTGCTGGCTGACATAGCCCTTCAGCCTGTCACCGGGCTTGGTGGGCTGGAGCAGGATCGCGCCGCCATTGGTCACCCGGCCGAACAACGTGCCCTGCGGCCCGCGCAGCACCTCGACATTGTCGAGATCGAAGAATTGACCCGGCGACAGCCGGGTGAAGGGCACCTCGGCGAAATAGGGCAAAACCGCGGAATAGAGCGTGCCCGTGGTGAAAGCCTGGCCGCGGATCGTGAAATAATAGTTGGTCTTGTCAGCATTGACCGACTGCACGACAAGGCCGGGCGCGAGTTGCTGGAGATTGAGCGGATCGAAATTGCCACGCCGCTGCAGCTGTTCGGGCGCGATCATGGTGACCGCGACCGGCACGCGTTGCTGGCTTTCCTCACGTCGCCGCGCCGTGACCACGATCTCGCCGAGGCCGCCACCCGCCGCCTCTTCCGCTGCCGGCATGTCGGAGCGTGCCTGAGCGAAACTCGGCACAGCACACCCGCCTGCCAATAACAGCCCAATATAGATGGATCCGAACCGCATCATGGAAATCCCCCTTAAGTCCTAGGACGTGGATCTCCCCTCCTGATTAAATGATATTTCGCAGCCCTATATTGCCTTCTTGCGACTTACATATCCGAAACTTCTCGAGCCTCTCCGATCAGGAAACGCTTCCTATCGGAATTGCTTGACCACTGATGTGCTTGGTCGAAGGCGAGACGAGGAAGGAAACCAACTCGCCGACATCATCGGGGCCCGCAAATTCCCCGTTGAACATCGCCAGAACCTGCTCGCGATACTGTTCTTCGAGCATGTTGAACCGTTCGTGCATGCGCGCACCGGGTTCGGTCATGACCATGCCGGGCACGACGCAGTTGACGGTGATGCCGAACTGGTCGAGATCCAGGGCCAATTGGCGGGTCAGCGCCTCGATGCCTGCCTTGGATGCCGCGTAAGGCAGGCGGGCGCCGATCGTACCGATGCCACCGCGGAATCCGCGCACCGCGATCGACGAAAAGTTGATGATGCGTCCGAAACGCTGCGCCTTCATCAACGGCACTACCGCACGGGCGCACAAATAGGTGCCACGTAGATTGGCGCTTACCACTCCGTCCCAGGTCGCCTCGTCGACGTCCTCGATCGTCGGCAGCGCGACATGGCCGCTGCCGCCAGCATTGCTGACGAGCACGTCGATCTTGCCGAAGCGATCGAGCGTCGCCTGGACCATCGCCTCGACATCACCGCCGACGCCCACATTGGCGCCGATCGAGCCCGTCTCATAGCCCTGCTCGGCAAGCGCCGCCGCCGCCGCCGCCGCCTTGTCGGCGTTGATGTCGGCGATCATCAGCGCCGAACCGCCAGCGCCCAGCTTGCGGGCGACGCCCAGCCCGATACCCTGCGCCGCGCCTGTGATCAGGCTGACCTTCCCTGCCAGATTGCCCATGTCATTTCGTCCAGTCTTGCGTTGTGCGGATAATTCCTCAGGCCGCTTCCATCGCGGCCATCGGAATGCGAAGCCCGGCCTGCTCCATCAGCGGCAGTGCCTTCTCGATGATGATGTGCAGATCGTCGACGAAGTGCGGCGGCGTGAAGGTGACACCGGCATAGCCCTGGCGCTGGATCCGCAGCATCATGTCGACCAGATCCTCCGGCGTTCCCACCACGGGGTAACCGCCCGACGCCATCGCGATCGCCGCGGAATCTTCGGCCAGGGCGGCGCTCGAGGCGTTGGGCATGCGCAGCCGGCGATAGGAAGCCATCGCCACCGGGTCGGCATGGTCGATCGCGAAATGGCGGTGGAAAGCCTCGGCCTCGGCGCGGGTCTCCCGGATGAAGGGAGCCAGGCAACAAATCACGCCCGGCGGCGTCGCCCTTCCAGCCTTCGCGGCGCGGGCTTGGATGTCGTCCACCTCGGCGGTGCTGCCGTCCTTGTCGACCGACCCGAGCAGCAGAAAGTCGGAATATCGGACCGCAAAGTCGCGACCCCGCGGCGAATAGGAGGCCGATAACGTCGCCGGCCAGGGCTGCTGAATCGAACCCGGCTGGCCGACCACCGCCTTCAAGTCGGGATAATAGCGCGTATCATAGTCGAACGGCTCGGCACCACCGGCCAATATTCTGCGGACCAGCTCGAACCATTCCTCCCCTTGCTGATAGCGATCGTCATGCTCGATCACCTTCAGCCCGAACATGTCGAAATCTTCCTGGTTCCAGCCGCAGACGATATTCACCCCAGCGCGGCCGTGGCTGGCGTGGTCGATGGTTGTCAGCGCCTTCGCCGCAAACACCGGATGCACGATCGGCACATGCACCGTCGAGAACACCCCGATCCGCTTGGTCAGGCCTGACAGCGCTGCCGCGGCGGTCAACGTCTCATAGTTCCACAGCCGATGTTCGATCTCGCCCTTCACCTCGCGCCAGCGCGCGATCGGGAGCAGGAAATCGAACCCCGCCTCGTCGGCCATCCGCGCCATGGTGGCGATGTCGTCCCAGCGCGCGCGCCACCGGCCCGGCGCAGTCGACAGCGCATTGCCGCTGTCGTGCAGGAAGCCGAAGAGGCCCAGCTTGAACGGCTGAGGGCCGAAGATCGGATTGGTGGTCCGATCGGGGGGCGACGGGAAATTAGACATCGAATACCACTCTCATCCAATTGCGAACTAAGAAATGGACTGTGGCAAGGCGGCCGGCAGCGTCCTGCCGGCAACCCTCGTCACGATCCGAAACGCCAGGTCAGCGATCCACCGAAAAGGCGCGGATTGCCGAACGTCGATTGCGCGATGCCGAGATTGCCGGCTTCGCTGACGCTGCCGTGGCTCGCTTCATATTTCTTGTTGGTCAGATTGCTGCAGAACAGGCTCAGATCGAAGCGCGAACCCATCACTTCAGACCATGTCGCGCGGGCGTCGAACAGCGAATAGCTCTTCATCCGCGCGTCCGGGGTCAGATAATTGGTGTCGTTCGACCATTGCGACGCCACATAATGGAAGCTGACGGTAGCACTCAGCATTCCGCTGTCGGGTGCCATCGGCACGTTGACGGTGGCGTCCAGGTCCACCGTATCCTTTGGCAGCCGCGCCAGTTCGCTCAGCGGGCAGACCTTGGTGGTATCACGAGGGGTGAGCAACGGCTGGGCCGGGCAGGCGGCGTCGATATAAGCGGCCGTATATTTCGACAGGCGGTTGTGCGACAGCGCATGCGAATAGCGCAACCCCAACTGGAACGCCTCCATCGGCTGCAAGGTCGCTTCGACCTCGACGCCCTTGACCGTCATGTCCGGCCCGTTGACCACCGTCGAATAGGTCGTACCGCCATCGATGAGCGAGACCCGGCCCTGGACGGCCTTGTAATTATCGTAGAAGCCCGAAACATTGGTTCTCAGCTTCCAGCCGCCGAGCATCCAGTCCGCCTTCACGCCGATCTCGTGGCTCAGATCGAACTCGGGAGCGTAGCTCGTGTCGAAACCGTTCGGCACCAGGTTGAAGCCGCCGGGCCGATATCCCCTGCTGACCTTGGCGTAGACGAGGATCTTGGGCGTGATCTGGTAGTCGACGCCATAATTATAGGTCAGCGTGCCCAAGCTCGCGGATTGGCTGAGGCAGGGCGTCGCACTCAGCAGTCCAAGTCCGGAGACGTCGGTCAGACACTGCCCATCCGGCACAGTGCCGCCGACGAACGTCAGGTAGCCTGCGCCCGATCCCGACAATTTGTCCCAGGTGTAGCGCAGTCCGCCCCGGACCTTGACCCCCTCCAGGCCCCCACCGAAACTGTAGGCTGCCTGGCCGTACAAGGCGCGGCTCTGCGCCCGTTGCGTCTGGACGCCGACATTGCGAAGCACGCCGAAGAGATTGACGTCACTTTGGGTCGGGCCGCCGTTCCGGTTCAGGTCTCCATAGGCCCCGACCACCCATTCGAGCCGCTTGCCGAAAGACGTGCCCTGCAACTGCACCTCTTCCGAGAACTGTTCACGGTCGTCAAGATTTCCGGGATATACAGTCGCGCAAAGAGACAGGAAGTTGAATGTTGATCCGTCATAATCGGCGCAATTATACTGCTTGTATCTCGTATATCCAAAGATATTTCTGAGCCGAATATTGTCGGTTATATCGATGTTCGTCTTGTTGACGATGAACAGCAACTTGCGACGCTGAAAGGTATCGCCATCCATCGCGGTGTGCTCGGAATCGCGCGCGAGCTGCTCGTTGGACAATTGCTGCAGCTGATCGGCCGCCGCGGCCGCACCGGCTGCACCGAACAATCCTTCCAGCGTTGCGATCACGGCGGGACGGTTGACGAAGGACAGGCGGCTGTCCGCCCCATTTTCATGGGCGTGCTGATAGTTGATGATGGTCAAGTTCTCGATGGCCTGGGCCGGCTTGAACAATATGCTCAGCCGCGCGCTATCATAATGGGTGTCGTTCACGTCCAGCCCGTTGACGACATTGGTGACCATCCCGTCCTGCCGGCCACGCTCATAAGCGGCACGGACCGCAAGCACGTCATCGAGGATCGGCAGATTGACCACCGCTGTGGTCGTATGGAGATTCTTGTTGCCCAGCTTCTGGCTGATCGATCCTTCCAGCTTCCAGCTGGGCCGTGCCGGCTCGATCAGGACGGCACCGCCGTTGGTCACGCGGCCGAACAATGTGCCCTGCGGCCCGCGCAGGACCTGGATGTTCTGAAGATCGAAGAACAGGCCCTCGGTAAGGCGGGTCAGCGGAACTTCCGCGAAATAGGGAATGACCGACGAATAGATCGTACCGGTGGTGAAGGACTGACCGCGAATCGACACGTAGATCGCGTTCTTGTCGCCATTGAAGGCCTGTACGTTGAGACCGGGTGCGAGCGCGGGGATGTCCAGCACGGTGAAGGTCGAGCGCGCCTCGATCTGAGCGGGCGCGATCACCGAAACGGCGATCGGAACCTTCTGTTGGCTTTCCTCGCGACGCTGCGCGGTGACGATGATCTCACCGAACCCGTCGTCCGTCGAAGGCGGCGCCTGTTCCTCGGCCAGGACGGCTTGCGCCGACAGCAGGGCGGTACCCGCAAGAAGGGTTCGATGGATGAGTGTCTTACGGATTTTCAAGACCGTTCCCCCGATATCGATCAGGCCGCCGATTCGGCCTATTCACCTGTTGAGGAACCCCTCCCGAACCAGGGCTTCATTTGCGCCCGACGACTCGCAACCTAACATGACATATTAATTTCGCAATACGAAATTGACATTTCTATTGCGGCAACTGATGAGAAAAAACTCAATATTTATCAATATATTAACGTGAACAAGCTACAAGGCTGGATGTCGTCATCTGCCAAATACCCGCCAGTGTTTCGTATATTGGAACAAATATTCATACGCCGAGCACGGCCTTGGTTTCGAGATATTCCTCCAGGCCCGCCACACCCCATTCGCGGCCGTTGCCTGACTGCTTATATCCGCCGAAGGGTACGGAGATGCTGGGTTGGGCGCCGTTGACGTAGATGTTGCCCGCGCGAATCCTCGCGGCGACGCGCGCCAGGCGGGCGGGGTCGCCGCCCTGGACATAGCCGGCCAGCCCGTAAGGGCTGTCGTTCGCGATTTCGATCGCCTGCTCCTCGTCGGCATAGTTGAGCACGCAGAGTACCGGCCCGAAAATCTCCTCCCGCGCGATCTCCATCGCGCTAGTCACGTCGGCGAACACCGTCGGGCGGACGAAACAGCCCTCTTCCAGCCCTTCGGGATGACCGGGGCCGCCAACCAGCAGCGTCGCTCCCTCGGCGATGCCGCTTCGGATCAGCCGCTGTATCTTCTCCCACTGCGCCTTGCCCGCCACCGGACCCATCACCGTGCCCTCGGCCATCGGATGGCCGACCTTGATCGCGGCGACCGCGGCCACGACCGCCGGCTCCAGGTCGCCCCGGCGCTCCGCCGGGATGAGCATCCGCGACGGTGCGTTGCAGGACTGGCCGGAGTTGATCATCATCGTCATGATGCCTGCCTGCACCGCGGCTTCGAAATCTGCATCGTCGAGGATGATGTTGGCGGATTTGCCACCCAGTTCCTGCGTGACGCGCTTCACCGTCGGGGCCGCCGCTTCCGCCACCAGCACGCCGGCACGGGTCGATCCGGTGAAGGAGATCATGTCGACGTCCGGATGCGCCGAAAGCGCGGCGCCGACCGTCTCGCCGGTCCCATGCACCAGGTTGAACACGCCTGCCGGCACACCCGCCTCCGCGAAAATCTCGGCGAGGATGCCGGCGCTGATCGGGCTGATCTCGGACGGCTTGAGCACCATCGTGCATCCCGCCGCCAGGGCCGGCACCACTTTCGCCGCAACCTGGTTGATCGGCCAGTTCCACGGCGTGATCAGCCCGACGACGCCGATCGGTTCGCGCCGGAGCGAGGCGCCGCCTTCCTCCCGTTCGAAAGCATAGGTGCCCAGCGTTTCGATCATCAGCTGGAGATGCGCCTTTCCTGCCGCGACATGACCGTAGCGGGACAGCGGATAGGGCGCGCCGATTTCGGTGCAGATGGCCGCGGCCAGATCGTCCTCGCGCTTTTCATAGACGGCCAGGATCGCAGCGAGCAGCTCCGCCCGCGCAGCCGGCGCGAGCGCCGAATAGCCGGGGAAGGCACGCCGTGCCGCGGCGACCGCTATGTCGACGTCAGCGGCCGTTCCGAGGGGGACCAACGCACAATGCGTCCCGTTCGACGGATTCACCACGGGCATGTTCTGCCCAGCCGGCTCGGCCCAACGACCATCGATGAAGCAGCGCAATAGGTCCATGGCGATCGAATCTCCCGTCATCGATTGGCTCCGGCCCGGAGCGCGGCACCGGCTTCCGGGTGAAAGCGCATGCCCGCCGCCATGCCCGCCAGCAGCACTGCCGCGAGGGCGACGAAGGCATGCGCGAAATGTTGGGGCTGCGGCACCGGCGCCGCGCTCATCCATTGCTGAACGGCGAGCAGCAGCACGCCGAGCGACACCCCGAGCGACATCGTCATCTGTTGGATCGTCGTGTAGAAGGCCGTCGCCGCCGCGACCCGGGCCGGTTCGACGTCGACATAGGCGATCGAGCCGAGCACCACGAACGCGACCGACTGGAAGAAGCCGCCGGCACCCAGCAGCCCCCACAGCGCCCAGATCGGCCAATGGGGACCGACGAGGGCCGTCGTCGCCATCGCGGCTGCGCTCGCTGTGATCGCACCCAGCGTGACCTTGCGGATCGCAAACCGCCGGACAATCGGCACGCCCAGCCAACGCGACAGGAGTCCGCCCGCCACCGCCGCGAAGGTGATCGCACCGCTCTGGGCGGCCGAAAGGCCGAAGCCCAGCTGGAAGAGCATCGGCACCAAGAAGCCCGACGCTGCCGACGCGACGCGGAGGAAGGCTCCCGATTCCATGGAGATGCGGAACGTCGGAAGCGCGAGAAGCGAAAGATCGAGCAACGGCTTCGGATGCCGCCGCGAATGAACCACATAGAGGCCGCCCGACAGCAACGATCCAGCCACGAGCAGCAAGCCGTCCCTCGGCGTGGATGGCGAGTGCGAGAGGGACTGGATTCCGAACACCAGCAGCACCAGCGCCCCGCCGACGAGCAGCATGCCACGCCCGTCAAAACCGGGCGATGCTTCGCCGCGGATCGGCGGGATGAAGACCCCCGACAACAGCAGGCCGGTGACCGCGACCGGCACGTGCAACGCGAAGATCCAGCGCCATGAGGCCGTGGTGGTGAGCACGCCGCCCACCAACGGTCCCAGCATCGGCCCGACGATCGTGGGGATCATCAACCAGTTCATCGCCGACAGCAGTTCTGATGGCCGTGACGAGCGCACCACGATCAACCGTCCAACCGGCAGCATGATCGCGCCGCCCGCCCCCTGGACGACCCGGGCACAGATCAGCAACGGCAGGCTGGGCGCAAAGGCGCAGGCGAGCGCGCCCGCCAGGAACAGCCCCAGCGCTATACGGAACATCCGCCGCGCGCCGAAATGCTCGGCTAGCAGCCCGCCCAGCGGGATGAACAGGGCGAGGCTGACGAGGTAAGCGGTCAGCACCATCGTGATCGTCGTCGGCGACACGCCGAAGCCGCGCGCCATCGACGGCAGCGCCGTGACGAGCGCCGACGAGTCGAGATATTGCATGAAGAGCGAAGTCGATACGACCAGCGCCACGATCCGGTAATCGGCCGGCCGCCCCGTCGCCGCGGCATCCGGCCCCAAAGTGGCCGCCACTCTCACCGCCCGCCCGTTACGTGCAAGGTTGTCCCGGTGATGTAGGCGGCCTCCTCCGACGCCAGAAATAACACGGCGTGGGCGATTTCCACCGGTTCGCCCAGCCGCTTCAGCGGTGTCATCCGGCTCGGGCTATAGGGCAGTCCGCGCTCGTCCATTGCCCGCAGCGGCGGCCCGGCCCGGGGCGTCGCGATCGGGCCGGGCGCCACCGCGTTCACGGTGATCCCGTGCTCCCCCACTTCCAGGGAGAGATCGCGAATGAAGCCGTGAACCCCGGCCTTGGTGGTCGAATAGGCCGCCCCGCCGGCATAATAGGCGGTCCAGGGAGTCCCTTCGCGAGCGCCCGAGGACATGCAGATGATTCGTCCGCGCCGTTGCGCGATCATGTGCGGCAGCACATGCTTCGAGAAAAGGAAGGTCGGCCGCAGATTCAGCCGCATGGTGAAGTCCCAGTCTTCGGCGGGCATGTCCCACACCCGGCCCGTGCGCGCACCGCCGACATTGTTGACCAATATGTCGATCGCTCCCCAGGTCTCGAGCGCGTGCTCGACAAGCCGGATCGCGCTGTCCTCTTCGGTCGCGTCGGCGGCCAGGGCAATCGCTTCGCCGCCGGCCGCATGGATCTCGGTCGCCACTCCGTCCAGCCGGTCGCCGTCGACGTCGATCAACGCGACCCGCGCCCCTTCTTCGGCCAGGCGCAACGCGATCGCATGGCCCAGCCCGTCGGCGGCCCCCGTAACGATCGCCGTCTTGCCCGCCACGCGGCCTGGCTCAGCCATGATGGTCGTCCCGGATGATCATGCAGCCATGCGGATCGATCGTCGCTTCCTGGCCGGACAACAGCAGAATCGTCGTGTCGAGCTGGCGGAAGATCGCGGGACCCACCACCACGGCACCGGCACCAAGGGCTTCGCGATCATAGATGGGGCAATCGACCGTTCCGCTCTCGAACGCCACCTGGGTGGTGCCGACGACGCATTCGGCCGGCGGGCGGCCTGGCCCGATCTCGGGAAAGCTTGGCGGCGGAATATGGCCGATCGCACTCACCCGCAGCGTGACAATCTCCACCGGCACGTCCCGTTGCGCGAAGGTGTAGAGTTCGGCGTGGCACGCGTGGAACGCCTCCACCGTCGCCGTCATCGTTTCCGCGTCCGCAACGCTGCCCTGCCATGGCACGGCCAGTTCGAAGCCCTGGTTGAGATAGCGCATGTCCGCGCTGAGCGTGATCTCGCGCGCCTCTTCGGCGATCCCTTCCTTGTCGAGCCAGGCGCTGCCTTGCGCGCGAAGCTCGGTAAAGGTCGCGGCCAGCGTCGCAGGATCGCGACCGGCCCCGCGGGCCAACGTCGCCGAGAATTCGGATCGCAGATTGGACACAAGCAGGCCGATCGCCGAGAGCACGCCTGGCGCAGGCGGGATGACGATCGTCGGGATACCGAGCAGCCGGGCCAGGGCGCCACCATGCAGGGGGCCGGCTCCGCCGAAGGGCATCAGCGCGAATTCGCGCGGATCGAGCCCGCGTTCGACCGAGACCAGCCGGATCGCGCCCATCATCTTGTTGTCGGTGATCGAGAGAATGCCTCGCGCCGCCGCCGCCAGGTCATAGCCCAGGGGATCGGCGACCTCGCGGCGGATCGCTTCGGCCGCGCCCTCGACGTCGAGCGTCATCTCGCCGTTCATCAGATAAGGCGGCAGATGGCCCAGCACCGCATGCGCGTCGGTCACGGTGGGCCGCGTACCGCCGCGCCGATAGCACACCGGTCCCGGCTGGGCGCCCGCGCTCGCCGGCCCCACCTTGAGCGCGCCGTTGACCACCTCGGCGATAGAACCGCCGCCGGCGCCGATCGTATGGACGTCGATCATCGGCAGCGTGATCGGCCAGTCGGCGATCCGGGATTCGACGCTCATCGCCGGCATGCCGCCGCGGATCACCGATATGTCCGCCGACGTGCCGCCGATATCCACGCCGATGATGTTCTCGAACCCAGCGAGCCGCCCGAAGAAGCTTGCGCCAACCACGCCAGCCGCGGGGCCCGACAGCGCGGTCTGCACCGGCTGACGGCGTATTTCCGCCGCGCTCGCGACGCCGCCGTTCGACTTCATCAACAGCAGCGGCGCGCAGATGTTCAATTCGTCGATGCGGCTGTGCAGATTGCCGACATAGCCCCCCACCGCCGGCGCGACATAGGCGTTCAGCAAGGTCACCATCGACCGCTCATATTCGCGGAACACCGGCAGGATCTCGCTGGACAGCGACACCAGTACGTCCGGACAGGCGTCGGCGAAGATCTCCCGGACGCGTCGCTCGTGGGCGGCCGATACATAGGCGTTGAGCAGGCAGACCGCCACGGTGCCGATCCCGCGCCTCGCGATCTCTGCGCCTGCCGCCCGGACAGCAGCCTCGTCGAGCGCGACCAATTCGGCGCCATCGCTGGAGATCCGCCCCTCGGCCTCGAAGACGAGCTCGGGCGGAACCGGCCGCTTGGGCTTCACCCAGGTATAGGGATTGGCATCCCCGGGGATGTCATGGCGTCCGATCTCGAGGACGTGACGAAATCCGGCGCTGGTCAGCACGGCAGCCGGGGCGCCCTTGTTCTCGAGGATCAGGTTCGTCGCCACGGTCGTCGCGTGGAAGAGCTGCGCCACCACCACGGGCTCGCAACCCGCGAGCGCGGTGATCTTGCGGATGCCGGCGACGAAGCCGATCGACTGGTCTTCGGGAGTACTGGGGGTCTTCGTGCGCCAGATCCGGCCATTGGCCCGGTCGAGCAGGGTGACGTCGGTGAAGGTTCCGCCGATGTCGATGGCGACGGCGACATTTGCAAGGATATCGGGTTTCATGCGGCAGCCACCTTGTTCTGGCCCGCGGTGCACCGGGCGCGGGAGGAGCGGAGGGCGTTCGTGGCTTCGAGGTCGATCGATAGATCGTTGCCGGTCAGCACCACGCCATAATCGTCGCGGGCACTGGCCGGGCTGATGAACAGCCCGAGCGCATCCGATCGGACCTTTTCGGGCTCGCGATCGAACGGATCGCCCGCCCCTCCTCCACCGACGGTCTCGATCCGGAAAACGTCGCCGCGTCGCAGCACGGTTCCGTCGCTGAGCGCTTCGATCTCGCGCTCGTCGGGTCGGCCGGGATTGACGACGGCACGCCCCCCGCGCCCCGGCAGGCCACCGGCGACGCCCCAGGGGGGGTTGCCTACGCCGTCGATCCGCACGGAAAGCAGCGCCTCGTCCGCCAATATCTCGATTTCGCGGAACACCCCGCAGCCCCCGCGCCAGCGGCCCGGGCCGCCGCTGTCCAGCAACAGCCCGTAAGCGACCATGCGGACCGGATAGACCGTCTCGACGAACTCCACCGGGTAATTCTTCTGGCCGACCAAATAGACCGCATCGATCCCATCGGCAAACGATCGGCCTCCATATCCGATTGCCACGCCGTCGCTCATCAGGAAGGGCTTGCCGTCGTGCGTTCCGCGAAGATTGTAGATGACATAGGCGCTGTTGGAGGCGCCGCCGCGCCCCCCGGTGGCCTGATTGACGAGGCCCAGCATGCAATTCATCGACCGGACGGCGGTGATCCCCCGCATGCCGAGCGGCGCGGGTGAACGCGGCTGAAGCAGGCTGCCCTCGCGCAGCCGGACTTCGTCGATGAGCGATTGCACACCGTGATTGGCCCGCGCCTCGGGCACCAGCGACAGCAGATAGCGGCCCAGCGTGGACGCGGGCGTGCCTTCGTGCATCAGATAATTGATCGGCCCGACCGCCTGATCGTCCGTGGCGGTCGCGTCGAGCACGACGCGATCGGGCGTCACCGACAGGGTCATGCTGATATTAAAGGGGCCATTTCCCTTACCATCGGTAGCGACCGTCTCGGTGAAACTGTATTCGCCGTCCGCGAACAGCTCGCGCAGCTTCTTGATCATCAGTTCGGCGGTTCGATCGATGGCCTGGTCGAGACCGGAGAGGGTGACATCGAGGCCGAAACGGTCGAACAACTCAGAAAGTCGCCGTTCGCCGAGTGCAACCGCGGCGATCGAGGCGCGGATGTCCCCGCGCACCATCTGTGGATAGCGGCTGTTGCGCTCGAACAGATATTGCAGATCCTCGTTACGTCGGCCTTGATGCTGCAGCCGAACCACCGGCACGATGATGCCTTCCTGATAGATGCTCGTGGCGTCCGGTGAGATTGTCCCCGGATGCATGCCGCCGATATCGTTGAAATGGGCCCAGGCCTGGGAGAAGCCGACCAGCTGGTCCTCGAAATAGACGGGTGAGACAAAGACCTGGTCCGGCGAGTGCGAAACGATCCCGCGCGATCCATAGCAGTCATTATACCAGTAGATATCGCCGGGGCTCATCTGCTCGGCCGGGAAGCGTTCGAAGATGGAACTCATGAACTCGCCGGTCGCTCCGCCCGAGGCAGCGATCACGCGGCCTTTCGCGTCGGCCAGCGCAACGTGAAAATCCTTCTTCTCCCGGATGAACGGGGACATCGCCGTCCGTTCGAGCAACGTCTCCATCTCGTTGGTCGCCATGCCCAGCGCGCCAACGATCAGTTCCAGCGTGATGGCGTCGCATGCCGCAGCAGAAATCTCATGCTCCATAATTTCACATCGCCCCGTTCCAATTTCGGATGAAACGCGCACTGCTCTGTCAGCGACTGGCATAGGCAGTGCTAAGAAGTGCACGGCTCTCCTGGATGTCGCGCCACTCAGGGGGCGGCGCCCGACTCTGTCGTTGAAACAGTGTTCCGATATGTGGAACAACTTTGCAAGCGTCATTTTACGCTTCTCGCGGATCACGCGGTTGACCCTGGCGACAGAGCCCGGAAATCGGGCGTTGCAGCCGTGGTTTTCTCAAAAAGCGGAAAGAGGAAAGGCTGCGGAAGGGAATTCCCGGCGGGTGATCCATTTCAAATAGCGTAAATCTCGACCCAATGCGCCCTGCCAAGGAAATTTCGCTGGTCGCCGCGGCTTTTCTGATGATAAAGGCAGCGACGAGGCCTGCAGAGCCATGTTACGGCCAAGCTGATCGTACCGTCGCCTGTTCTGCCATGCGAAACATGTGATATAGGAGTGATTGATGGCCCGTTCGATCGAGGGCGAGGACATTGCCGAGGCGCAAAGGATGCAGGCGCCAGCGCCCGCCGCGAGAAAGGGCGCCGCGGGTAGGCCGGCGAAACAGCAGGTGACACGCCCGCGTCGGGCCGCGCCGGTCGCGGAGCCGATGGGTGGAGCGAAGACCGCGCTGAGGCCGATGCCGACGGATTGCCAGATCATCAATTCGCTGGCGCGTGGGCTGAAGGTGCTGACGGCCTTCGGCCCCAGCGATCTGATGCTGAGCAACAAGGATCTGGCAGTTCGCACCGGCCTTCCCAAGCCGACGGTTTCCCGCCTTACCTCGACCCTGGTCAAGCTGAACTTCCTCGTCCAGGACGGCGAAACCGGCGCCTATCGGCTGGGCCCGGCCGCGCTCACGCTCGGGGTCACCGCATCGGCCAATGTCGATCTCCCCCATGTCGCGCGCCCGCTCATGCAGGCATTCGCCGAACAATATGATCTCAGCATCATCCTCGGCGTCCGCGACGGGCTGGAGATCCGCGGCCTCGCCTACTCCCGGGGAGAAGCCGATACCAATGTGGAGGTCGGAGCGCATCTGTCGCTGCTCGCCCGCCAGCCGCTGGGCAGATCGGCGAGCGGCTATGCGCTGCTGGCCGAAATGGATCCGCCGCTGCGGCTAACGATGTTCGAGCAACTCGCGGAACAGATCGGCAGCGTGAACTGGCCTAACGTTCGTCGGCGCATCGAATTCGCGATCGACGACATCAATCGGTCCGGTTTCTGCGCGTCGATCCGCGAATGGGATGGCACGATGAACGCGGTCGCGACCCCGATCTCGCTCACCACCCGTGACATTCCGATGTCGCTTTTCTGCATTCAGCCCCTCGCCAGTCTTCCCGAAAGCCGCATTCGCAACGAAGTGGGGCCGGCATTGGTCGACCTGAAGCGCGAGATTCTGCAACACTACCGCAACCAAAGCGCCGCCTGAGAGCCGCTTTCCCGGGTGCGGCTTCCATATACCGGATGCCGCGCCCGTTCAGTTCGAGGCGCGGCCGAACCGCTCCATCAGCCAGTTGCCATGGGCGACGATCTGACCATCGCAATGCCATTGCCCGACCAGCTGAACGCCCAGCGGCATCCCGGCATGTTCGAGCAACGGCAGCGCCAGGCCGGGCGCCCCGAGTAGCGAAGGCACGACGTTGAACACCGGATTGCCCGTGGCCATCGCCCCCGGGGCCCGGTCCGGATCATCGATCAACGGAGCGATTTCCGGCGTGGTGAGACTGACCAGCGCATCGCACAAGCCCGCGAGCTCGGCCTGGCGTCGGCGCAGCAGATCGCGCAACAGCAATGCCTCGCGATAATCGTCGATCGTGAGCTGTAGCCCATATTCATATTGGGCGACCGTGGCGGCCGCCAGCTTGTCGGGAATGCGACGCATCAGGTTGGAGAGCAGCGTCCGGTTCTCCCAGGTGACGATCACGCCAACCATCCAGAAAGCGCGTGGCAGCAGCTCGTGGAAGGCGCGCAATCGCGCATCGTCTTCCGGGCGGATGAGCGTGACGCCTTCGGCCCGGACGCGATCGAGGAACGCCTCGAAAACCGCGCGGACCGCAGGCTGTGTTCCATCCCAGCCTGGCCCTTCCAGCAACGCCAGGGCGCGGGGCTTGAACGGCGTCGGCACCGGCAGGCTGCCATGAAAGCCGGGATAGCCTGGATCGCCCCCACAGCGGCCGCCCATTTCGACGCATGTCGCCCAGAGGTCGTCCAGGCTGTTGGCATGGACACCGATACAGGCATGGCTGAGACCGAGCCGTTCGGTACGGTGAAAAGCGCCGAGCGTGGGCTTGATCGCGACATTGCCGCAGAACCCTGCCGGCCGCAGGATCGAACCCCCGACCTGAGTCCCCAGGGCAACCGGGATCATGCCGGCGGCCACGGCCGCGGCGGATCCGCTCGACGATCCGCCCGGCGTGCGCGCGGGATCATGGGGATTGGTGGTGGTGCTCGGCGTGCCCCCGCCCAGTTCGGTGGTCGTCACCTTGCCGAGGATGATCGCGCCCGCGGAACGCAGTGCTAGGATCGTCGCCGAATCATCTCCGATCGGCCCCGTATAGCCGCCGATACCCAGCGACGTCGGAAGATCCGAAGTGGAGATCAAATCCTTGATACCAATGGGCATTCCATCGATCGTCGAAAGCGGCTCACCCCGCTTCCAACGAAGATCCGCAGCCGCGGCCTCGGCCCGCGCTTGCTCGAAACGGGTCGCCGCCCAGGCCCGGACGACCGGTTCCCTTTCGGCGATGGTCGTCAGGCACCGATCGAGATAGGCCGTCGGCGCGTCATCGCCGCTGGCGAACCGCTGGCGCGCATCGGCAAAGGTGAGTGGTTGGTCGGCGGCAAGGGTTCCCGGCATGCAACACCTCAGATCGATTTGTTTCGAGGAATGAAATAATGTCTAAAAATACAGCCGATCAAGCCTCATTTTGCAACCATGTTTCGTATACAGAAACAATCTTGTTCCTTCTTGCCGTTTTTGCTAAGACCGCGTCGTTCAAAAGGCTGCTTGGGAGAGATCGATCGCGGGACAGGGCCGCGAGCGGCGCCGACGGAGCAACTCCCCCAAGGAAACTCTCAGGCAGAAAGACCATGCAGCTGAACGATCTGGAGAGAGGCGCGGCCCGCGTCCACCGAAGGGGAAAGCCAGACCGGTCCCACCGGCGCGGTTAAGCTCTCAGGTACCGAGACAGATTGGGGGGTAAGAGCGGGCTTCGGCCCGTACCCTCATGTCGCGGGAGACCTGATCATGTCCCATGTCGTCGTCGTCGGTGCCGGTATCACGGGCGTCACCACGGCTTATGCACTGATCCAGCGCGGGCACAACGTCACGGTGATCGAACGCCAACGCTATGCGGCGATGGAGACATCCTTCGCCAATGGCGGCCAGCTTTCGGCGAGCAATGCCGAAGTCTGGAACCATCACTCGACCCTGATCAAGGGGTTGAGGTGGATGATGCGGCGGGACGCGCCGCTGTTGCTGAACCTCTCCCCTTCCTGGCACAAATATTCTTGGTTGGGTGAGTTCGTCCTCCATCTGCGCTCTTACCGGACCAACACCGTCGCGACGACCCGGATGGCGATCGCGGCGCGCGAGCATCTCTTCTCGATCGCCGACAGGGAGAAGATCGACTTCGATCACGTCACGCGCGGCATCCTGCACGTCTATTGGGACGAAGCGAGCTTCGCGCACGCGACAAAGGTCAACGCGCTGCTCGTCGAAGGCGGTCTCGATCGGCGCGCGATCGGATCTGATGAATTGAAAGCCATCGAACCGACCCTTCACGGCGACATCTTCGGCGGCTTCTACACGCCTTCGGACTCGACGGGCGACATCCACAAATTCACCTCGGGTCTCGCCTCCGCCTGCCGCCGGCATGGCGTCCGTTTCGTTCACGACGCAGAAGTCACCGGCATCTCCTCGCGGGAGCAACTGTTTCTGGACGTGCATCACGTCGAGATGCGCGCGCGGCAAATCATCTCGGCCGACGCGATCGTGATCTGCGCCGGAACCGGCAGCCGCGCGCTCGCGGCCATGCTCGGCGAGCGCGTCAACGTCTATCCGGTCAAGGGCTATTCAATCACCGTCCATCTCGATGACGAACGGAGCCGGCGGGCCGCACCTTGGGCCAGTCTCCTCGACGACCGCGCCAAGATCGTCACGAGTCGGTTGGGCGAGGATCGCTTCCGCGTCGCGGGAACCGCCGAGTTCAACGGCTTCAACCGGGACATCCGCGCCGACCGGATTAAACCGCTGGTCGACTGGACCCGCGCGCTGTTCCCGGACGTCTCGACCAACCGGGTTACGCCTTGGGCCGGGCTGCGGCCCATGATGCCTGACATGATGCCGCGCGTCGGCAGAGGCGTGCGCCCTGGAGTATATTATAACACCGGCCATGGGCATCTCGGCTGGACGCTCTCAGCAGCCACGGCTGAGATGGCGGCTGAGGCAATATCACAGGACTTCTCCTAAGCCTTTCCGAGATCGTCACCACATGCGGGGCGGTGCCGGGGGCCGATCGTCCCCGTTTATGCCGTCAATCCCCACTGGCTTCGCCGATATGGAGGAGCAGGGCCGCATAAGCCGATGTGGAGATGAGCCCGCTCGTGCCGCGTTCTACGAGGCCCCCCATACATTGCTGCCGCGCTGCAAGAAAGGTCGACGCCGAATGCGTGGGGATGCGCACCGCTCAGCGCCGCGGCTGGCGGGGGCGCGTCGCCGCGGCGCGGAAGCCTGCCGTCATTTTACTCAGCTGACGTTCCCCTCCCCTTTTGGAGGCGACGGCCAGCCGGGAATACATCTCTACGAAGTCGTCGGCGGAGCTGAAAACGCCAAGATGGCCGGCGTCGATTGTATCCGCCCGTCGAGGAAGCAGTCTCTCACCTCTCGCGGCATTTTCTAGTCGCAGGCATTCAAATATCGCGCTTTGAGGGCGCGAATCCGTTCGATATCTTCCAGACGCCGCCGCTTGGACGCGAGTGCTGCTAACTTTTCGCTGTCGCCAGTCATATGCGTCTCCCTATATGCAGGCGGCACTTAGCAGACGAGCACGCGCAAGCCCACGGAAAGGGAACGGGGCGACACCCGTTTCTGTCTTTAGCGCTGAGGGAGGATTGGCCGATATGGATCGTTTAAAGGGCAAAGTGGCGCTGGTCACCGGCGCGGGACGCATGGGCAATATCGGCGTTGCGATTTGCGAGGCCTTTCTGCGGGAAGGTGCTGCGGGCGTGATCGCGACCGACATTCGCACCGAGGAGCAGGCCGCGATCGAAGACGTGCTCGGCGGTGCAGGTTCTCCCGCCCGCTTCCGCTTTCTTCAACATGACGCAACGTCGCTGGAAGATTGGCAGCGCGTTGCCGGAGAAGCGACGAACGCCTTCGGGCAGCTCGACGTGCTGGTGAACAATGTCGGCATCGCGCTGGAAGGCGGCGTGTTCGACACGTCGCTCGACAGCCTGCACCGGTCGATGGCGATCAACCATGACAGCATTTTCCTGGGAACCAAGGTCTGCGCGCCGCTGCTGGAGTCTGCGATTGAGCGCCATTCTGGCGGAGGGTCGATCATCAACACCATCTCCATGGCGTCCTATATGCCAAGCCCCCATCATCTCGGCTATCAGACCTCGAAGGCGGCGGCGCGGATGCTCACGCTGTGCACCGCGGTCGAACTGGGGCCCAAGCGCATCCGCGTGAACTCGGTCCATCCGGGAATGACGCGCACGCCCATGCTGAAGGAAGGGTTCGAGCATTATGTCGAACGCGGCGTCTGGTCGTCCATGGAAGAGTGTGACCGCGCGCTGGCCGAGATGTGCCCGCTGCGTATCGGCAGCGATCCGGAGGATACGGCCCACGCCTTCGTCTATCTCGCCTCCGATGAATCCCGCTTCATGACCGGCGCGTCCATCTATCATGATGGCGGCCTGGGCCAGCGCTACTAAGACGGCGGGCTCAATCTCATGCCGACCACGCTGAACCGGCGCTCCACAGATGAGAGCCTGAACCTGTTCCGCGAGACGGTACGGCGAGTGGTGGATGAACAGCTGGTCGCGCGGCGGGAGGGATCGAGCGCGCAGGCATGGTACATCGCGACTTCTGGAGGGTGGCCGGGGACACCGGGATGCTGTGCGCGACGTCGCCGGGGAGCTGACGGCGAAGGAAGCGCCGGACGACCGATGCCGCGCTCCAGCTATTCGGTGGCGCGGGCTATATGAACGAATGTCTGATCGCCCAACACTATCGCGATGCGCGGGTGCGCCGAATCTACGCCGGCACATCCGAAATCATGCGTGAGGTTATCGGCCGTTCGTTGTGACGGCAAATCCGGGAGAGGATCGGACAGTGGATAACGACACCCCAGCCGCGCAACGCGACGCGACCGCTGCCTTCTCGCGCCCCGGCACGAACGAGCCCGTCACCCGGCTGGAAGCACATCACGGCCGGGTCGTCCGGTGCCTTGCCGATCGTCCAGCGGACTTGGGCGCGATGTTCTGCGACGTTGTGGCGCGCGATCCGGCGGCGGTCGCCATCGTGGATGGTGACGTTCGCCTGTCCTATGCTGCGCTGGACGACCAGGTGGAGCGGGTATCGCGCAATTTCTGGCGCTTGGGGGTCCGCCCCGGCGCTCGCATCGCCATTTTGCTCGACAACCGGGCAGAGTTCGCCGTCGCAATGTTCGCCGCCGTCCGTATGGGCGCGGTCTTCGTGCCGATGAACTTTCGCCTCAAACGGTCCGAACTTGCCTTCGCGCTGGCTGACTGCGGAGCGGAGGTCGTGATCCATGAGGCCGCGATCGCGCCCGAACTGCCCGGCGCCGCCGAACTTCCGCTGGTGCGCCGCCGGATCGCCGTGGGGGAAGGCGGCGACTGGGGAAGCCTTCTTGCCGAAGCCCCTGCCTACGCACCGCCACCGCTGCACGAGGACGATCCGCTCTGCATCCTCTACACCTCGGGCACGACCGGACGGCCCAAGGGAGCCGTGCTCACCCACCTCGGCGTCATCCACAACCTGCTGGCACAGATCCATCATGTGCGGTTGGCGCCCGGCATGGCCACGCTCCAGGCGATTCCGGTATCGCATGTGGCGGGACTGGTCGTGCAGCTTCTGACTTCGATCGCGTTGGGCGGACGCATCGCCATGCTGCGCGATTTCCGGGCGGAGGCGTGCCTCGCGCTCGCGGAAGCCGAGCGGATCGACTGGGCGATCCTCGTTCCGGCCATGTATAATCTCTGCCTGCGCGTACAAGAGTTCGACGGCTTCGACCTGTCGAACTGGCGGATCGGCCTGTTCGGCGGGGCGCCCATGCCCGAGGCGGTCGGGGCGGCGCTCGCCGAAAGGATGCCGCACATGATGCTGCACAACGTCTATGGGGCAACGGAGACCTCCGCGCCCGCCGTCATCATGCCGGCCGGCGAATATGCATCGCGCGCCGGCAAGGTGGGGCGGCCGATCATCGGCTGCGATGTTCTTGTCATGGGCGAAGACGGTCGAGAAGCTCGAACGGGCGAGCCGGGCGAGATCTGGATCGGCGGGCCGTTGACCATCCCGGGCTATTGGCAGCGGCCCGACGCCGATGCCGAAAGCTTAGTCGGCGGCTATTGGCGATCGGGCGACATCGGCCTGATCGACGAAGACGGATATGTCGCGATTTGCGACCGCAAGAAGGACATGATCATCCGCGGCGGGTTCAAAGTCTATTCGGCCGAGGTGGAGAGCGTCCTGTCGACCTGTCCGGGCGTCGTCGAGGCTGCCGTGACCGGCTATTCCTGCCCGGTCCTGGGCGAACGCGTCGCCGCAACCGTCCGCGTCGCCTCCACCGATGTGGACGAGTCGACGCTCAAGGCCTTCTGCTCGGAGCGACTCACACATTATAAAGTGCCCGACCGTTTCCACCTCACCCCTGATCCCCTCCCCCGCAACGCCAATGGCAAGCTGCAGAAAATGCTGCTGCGGGATCCAGCGGCGGACCACCCGGATCGCAGCTGAGCCTAGCAGAGCTTAGCCAAAACATTGCTCGAGTGCGCCGCCGTGGCGAGGGGGGCGGGTCTCCTGGAGTGACGTCGAATGATAGCGCCTGTCCGGCAATATTCAGATCCGAGCCGGTGAGCCCCTGTGAGCGGCCGCTGCGGCGGTAAAGGCCGCCAACTGCGCGTCAAAAGCGCGCTTGAAAGCGGGGCGCGCTTCGCCGCGAGCGATATAGGCGGCGACATTGGGGTGATCTTCAAGCAGGGGGGATCCGTTCAATCTGCGCAGCACCGTCACCATCAGCAGATCGCCCGCGCTGAACGCGCCATCGAGCCAGTCTGCATCGCCAAGGTGACCCGAAAGCTCGCTCAGCCGCTTTCGGATGCTGTTCTCGAGGAGATGCAGGCGCTGTTCATACCATGGCTGGTCGCGCTCGAGGATATTGGCGAGACTCCGATCGAAGATCGGCGGCTCCACCGTGTCGAGCGCCGCAAACATCCATGCAATCGCGCGCGCGCGCGCATTCGCGTCGGCCGGTAACAGACCCGCCCGGCGCTCCGCGATGTGCAACACGATTGCGCCTGATTCGAACAGGATGAGATCGTCTTCCTCATAGGTCGGAATCTGTCCGAAAGGATGAAGCTTAAGATGCGCGGGCTCCTTTATCGCATCGAACGAAACAAGGCGAACATCGTAAGCTTGCCCGACTTCTTCGAGCGCCCAGCGAACCCGCATGTCGCGCGCCAGCCCCTTGCCGCGATCCGGCGAACACTCGAACGCGGTAATGGTCGGGATGATCTTTTGCATGGCCTGTCTCCAACGTCTTCCTATCACAGGACGAAGGAGCAACGGGCTTGACGACAGGCGCTTAAGATTTTTTTCCACTGGACGAATTCGATCTGGCAGCCCCCCAACTCATCCGCGGCAGGTGAAGGCCGCTTCGCTGGCTTCGGCAGACCCGCTTTCGCGTCCGGCTGTTACGGCTCCCGCGGTCAATCTCCCCAGGCGCTCGCCCGCGCATAAGCCTATCCCCAGTCAATCCGCCTTAGGCATCTGCTCACGCCATTCGGAGGTCACTTCACCGATGTCGAACGGCCGAACCATCATCAAAACGCCATTCCATTCGCGACCTGCCAGGCGGGCTTTTCGCTCCTGTTCTCCGATGGTGTGGATGTCAGCGCGCAATGCCTCGAAAAGCGCAAATGCGCGCGCCCTACCGGCTTCGCTCAGGGGAATCATATCGGAGACGTAAAGCGCTTCGGCCGATCCAAAATCCATCGACATGAAAAGCGGCTTCACCGTGTTTTCGAACGCGACGGACAGCGGTCCGCCCCGACGCCATCGCACCGACGCGCTGACCTTCGGGCGGATGCGGCCGCTGATTCTGATCTCGATGAGACCCAGCCGCTGCAGCCGCTCCATATGGTTGTTGAGGCGATCCGGCGGCAGGGCGAATTCCTGCTCCAGGTCCTTTCGCTGCGCGCCATGCAATATGGCGAAAAAGGCCAGCGCCAATCCACGGTCGGCGGCAAGAATACGTTCCTGAGCAAGCGTAAAACTCTCCTGGCGCTCGTCTTCATCGAGCCCCAATAGATCGCGCAGATCGAGGTCGGCAACCGAGCAAATGTCATCCAAGCGATCGAGCGTGAGCCCGTCTCCGCGTAACCATCGCCACATGGTCGGCTCGGCCACACCCAGCGCCTCGGCCAGAACCGGCACCCTCATCCCGCGCGCTTTCAACTCGCGTCGCAGTTGGGATAATATCATTGCCGTGCCGGGACGACGCAACCGGATCATTTTCTCATCCTATCTTCCTGAGATAGTAAAATATCATTTGGTAATAGAATGTGTCATAAACGAATTGCATCCAGAAAATGAGTGCGCAAAGCTCCCGCTCCAACGAGTTCGATCATCGAGGTTGGTGTTCTCGCGGGAGAGGAAAATGGCAACGACCGCTGAGTATAAATTGGGGGAATTCACGTTTCCGCGCGGCTGGCTGATGGTCGCGCGCGCGTCCGACGTCGGTAGCAAGCCTGGGGCGTTGCGCATGCTTGGCCGGGACCTGGTGATATATCGCGGCGAATCGGGACGGATCGTCCTGCTGGATGCCTATTGCCCCCACATGCAGGCGAACCTCGCGGCGGAACAGACGTCAGCCGCCGCCACGAAACGGATCGAAGGCGACTCGATCCGCTGCCCCTATCATAGCTGGCGCTTCGGGCCGGATGGCAAGTGCGACCATATCCCTTATTTTGACGGCCCGATCCCGCCCGCTGCCAAGGTACGCGCCTATCCGGTGGAGGAGCGATTCGGCTGCGTCTTCGCCTGGCATGATCCCGAACACGGCGCGCCCGACTACGATCTTCCGGATCTGCCCGAATGGGATGATCCGCATTGGCTTCGCGCTGACTATGACGATCTGGGCACCCTTGACGTCCACCCGCAGGAGATACTCGACAATCTGGTCGACACCCGCCATTTCGGTCCGATCCACGGACAGAAGATCGTTTTCTTCAACTCCGTTTTCGAAGGCGTCGTCGGCAAACAGGTATCTGGCGGCAGCCACGAAACGATGACCAGCGAGGGCGGCGTCCTGAACGTCGACGCGTTCTACACCGGCCCGGGCATTCTCATAGCGCGCTATTCCGGGGAGACCGACGCGGTGCAGATCATCTGCCACACTCCCAAGGAGGATGGGGTGACCCAGGTGTGGCATTCCATCGTGACCCGGGGGCTCGACACTCCGCCGAGCGCACGTGACGAGCAATTGCGCGATCAATATCATAGCGGCGGGCTGGCAGCTTTTTCGCAGGATTTCGCAATCTGGCGGACGAAGGGGCCAGCATTCGACATCCTGCGTCTGCCGACCGACGGACCGTTTCATCGCGGCCGGGCCTGGTATCGCCAGTTCTACAACCCGCGCACACAGGCAGCCGAACATCAGGCGCGGGCGAACGGCGTGCATCGCACCGGCGGGATCGCGCCGGTGCCTGATCTCGAAGCGGCCGAGCAGTTCACGCCGGTATCATAGAAAGGAAGGACATGGACAGGGAGTTTCCCGAAGGCGCCGTCGCGGTGTTCGGCGGCAGCGGCGGCATCGGCCAAGGTATCGCGCTCGAGTTTGCCCGGGCCGGCACGGATGTGGCCATCTTCTATCTTTCCAAGAAAGAGGCGGCCGAAGCCGCCGCCGGGGAGATCCGCGCGCTCGGACGTAACGCAAGCATTCATCAAGCCGACGCGCGCAGCTACGAGCAACTCGAATCCGGCTTCGCCGCCGCGGTGGCTGCGCATGGCCGCGTGCACAGCATCGTCTGGGGCGCTGGACCGGTGGTGGCGCAGGTGCCGATTGCCGACTGGACGCTCGAGCAGTTCCGGGCATCGATGGAAATAGAGGCATTCGGCTTCTATCACGCGGCCCGTATCGCGATCCCGCATTTCCGCGCCAAGGGCGGGGGTTCCTTCGTCCATCTCGGCTCGGGCGGGCATGACTGGTGGCCGCATCTCGATGGCCTATCGGTGGCGCCGAAGGCGTGCAACGAGTCGCTGGTCAAGGGCATCGCCAAGGAAGAAGGCGTGCACGAAATCCGCGCCAACTCCATTCTGGTGGGCGTGATCGACGCGGGCCAGTTCAAAGTCGGTCAAGAGCAGGGCTATTTCGACGCGGAATGGGAGCGTAACGTGAAGGCGCTGCTCCCCATCAAGCGCTGGGGAAAAGCCGAGGATATCGGAAAGGCGGCCGTCTTCCTGGCATCCAACGACGCCAACTATGTCACCGGCCAAACACTGTCGGTTGCCGGCGGTTTCGGTGTCTGAAGGACGACAGGATGGCGCAGGGCTTCGGCCCCACATCATGACCAACGAGGAGATGCTGGATCGTGTGGCGCTTCAGCATCTCGTGTCGGCCTATGGCCACGGCATAGATCGGCAGGATTATGCCCTCCTGCGTTCGCTCTATCATCAGGGCGCCGTCGACGATCACAGCCCCTATTTTTGCGGCCCAGCAAGCGACTTCATCGACTGGCTGCCGACGATGCTGGCGACGTGGAGCGCCACATCACACGCCATGGTCGACACGCTATTCCTGCTGGACGGAGATCGGGCCGAAGGAATTGTGACGGCACGCGCCTGGCATCGCACCGCGGACGGCAAGCGGACCTTCATCGCCTGGGGCCGCTATGCCGATCGTTACGAGAAGCGCGAGGGCATATGGCGGTTCGTGCACCGCTTTTTCATCCTCGACGCCACTGAGGAACATGAAACGGCCGCGGAGCATGGTTTCGGAACCGAAGGGGTGGAGACAGGTCGTGCGGGTGCGGACGACCCGGTCTACCGGCGGCTGCCGATGTTCGCGGCCGACCGGCCGGTTCGTGGCGGCTGATCCCGGCCGATAATAAAGGAGCATCCCCGCATGGCGAATCAAAGGGAAAATCCGCGGCAAGTTCGCGTCAGCAAGGCCAAGGGCAGTATCAAGAAAGGGGTGGTCGGCCACATTGGACGCCATCCCACATCAGGCCTGTGAAAGAGGGGGATTAAAATTGGCGACATTTCCTGAGGGCTGCGCGCTGTTATTTGGTGGCGCAGGCGGCATCGGCAGCGGCATCTCACGCGTCTTCGCCCGCGCAGGATGCGACATTGCGATCGTCTATCGGAGCAATGAAGCGCGGGCCGAGCAGATTGCGGCAGAAGCCCGTGCCTGCGGTCGCAACGCAACGATCCACCGGGCGGACGTGACCGACCCCGAGCAGGTTCGCGCGACGATCGAGGAAGCGATCACCCACCATCGCCGCATCCACAGCGTGGTCTGGGCCGCGGGCCCCCTGGTCAACCAGCGCTATCTATCCTCAACACCGATGGACGAATGGCGCCACGCGTTCGATGTCGAGGTTCACGGCTTCCTCAGCGTGGCGCAAACCGTCATTCCGCACATGCGGGATCGAGGGGGCGGTAGCTTTGTGACGCTCGGTTCGGCGGGGCATGATTGGTGGCCTTCGCGCGACGGCATGTCCGTCGCGGTGAAGGCGTCGAACGAGCAACTGGTGAACGGCATCGCCAAGGAGGAAGGCCGACACAAGATCAGGGCCAATTCCGTCCTGGTCGGCGTGATCGATGCGGGACAACTCCATGAGCTGAGCCGGCTGGGACAGATCGACCAGCGCTGGATGGACAATACGCATCGTTTGCTGTGCCTCAAGCGCTTGGGCACGGCCGAGGAAATCGGGCATGCTTGCCTATTCTTCGCGTCGGACGAAGCCGCTTATGTGACGGGACAACGGATCTCGGTGTCGGGCGGCTTCGGCGTCTGAACGAACCGCGACGTGCATCGAATGCCCTCACCCGCAGGGGAAGCCTGCAACCTCGATCGGAACCCGCAGCGCCTTTGGGCACGTGGTCCAATCAATTGCAGGTCGGCAATGGCGTGGCTATGCTCCAGTCGAATTTGGTCGGAAATACCCGCGCCGAGGCGCATCATGATCGCGAGGTGGCCCCGCCACCGCAGCCAGCTGCACGCTAATTTGGTGAGAAGTGTGGGAGAAAGATGTGCTGACGGTCGAAGACAAGATGGAAATTCAAGAGCTCGTGGCCCGCTTTGCGCATTGCTCCGATTATGGCGATTGGACCGGCATGGAAGCTCTGTACACCCCCGACATCGTTACGGAGATGGAGGGCATCGAGATGAGATATGAAGGCATCCCTGCCCAGATCGAGCATGCACAAGTCTCCGACAGGCAAGCCAATGGCAAGAACCGCCATTACCACTTCAACCTTGTGATCGAAGAAGAAGATGACGGGGTCTTCGCCAAATATTTCATCGTCAACGTCAATGCCGGATCCTCGCCGATGTCGGCGCAGATCGTCGTGAGCGGCCGGCATCGGGACAGGGTCGTAAAGGCGGAAGGCCGGTGGAAGTTTGCCCACCGCTTTTTGACCTTCGATCAATCCGTGACGTTGGATTTCTGATCATCACGTCCGATCCGCGATAGCCGGAGCGCACAGGAAGCGCTTAAGAAGCTCTGAGCCATTGGTAAGGGCGTCGCGAGCCGTGCCCGATCGCGCTCTATGGATGGCCCCCGTTGACCGGCCGTTTTGCTGCAGCGGTTCGACCGGAGCCGGAATGTGACCGATCCTATGCATTCTGTCCGGATGTACCCGTAAGTCGCGATGGGCCATCTCTGGGGCCGGTGATAGACATGCTATCCAAAGTAGCCAGGAGGGGCGCTGTCGATGAGAGTGATCGCGAATCTGCAGGCATGTCAGGGGCATGCCCGATGCGAGGATTTGTGCCCGGAGGTTTTCTCGACGGACGCCGTCGAAGGCAAGGTTGTGATCGAGAACCCCGAATTTGCGCCCGAGCTTGAGGAAAAAGTCCGCCTTGCCGTCCGCAACTGCCCCGAAGGCGCGCTGCGCATCGCCAAGGGGGCCTCGGCATGACGTCTCAATTCGCCCCGCCAGCTCCCGATCATGTGCCGCCTGAACTGATCGTCGATTTCGATTTCTTTTCAATGCCTAATGGCTGCCCGGACCCCGTGCAGATCTGGCACGGTCTTGTGGAGCAGGGGGCGCCGCCGATATTCTACACACCGCGCAATGGCGGTCACTGGGTGTTCCTGCGCTACCATGACGTCGTCGACGGCTATCGCAATCATGAGATGTTTTCGACCCGCGGCGCGCAGGTGCCGCCGTTGGAGCCCTATCCCGTGCTTCAACCGAACGGGGTCGATCCGCCGGAGCATGATGTGTTTCGCAAGCTCCTCGCGCCGATGTTCACACCGCTCGCCGTTCGCCGCATGACCGATGGCCTGCAACACCGGGCCGAACGACTCATCTCCGGCTTTGCGGCCAGCGGCCATTGCGATTTCGTCGCCGACTATTCCGCCAAGTTTCCGACTGCCACCTTTCTCGAGCTGTTCGGCCTGCCGGAAGAGCGCCTGCCGGAGTTCCTGCGTATCTCGGACACCTTCTTCCGCAGTACCGACCCCGACATCCGCGCGGCCAATCTGCAGGAGATATTCGAAGTTCTCGAGCAATTGTTCCGTGAAAAGGAGCGTGATCCCGGCAACGACATCGCAAGCACGATCGTTCAGGCGCGGGACGCTGACGGGAACCAGCATCGGTGGGAAGACATCATCAATTGCGGTTTCCTGCTCTATGTCGCGGGACTGGATACCGTCACCAACACAATGACCTATATATGGCGCTATTTGGCGACCAGCCGGGATGCGCGGCAGAAATTTCATGATCGGATGGACGATCCATCCGCTTTCATGATCGCGCTCGAAGAGTTGATGCGTATCAACGCCGTATCGAACATCTACCGGCGGGTGACTCACGATTGCGAGTTCAAGGGCGTAAAGCTGCGCCGGAACGACCGGATCGTTCTGCCGAACACGGTAGCGAACCGAGACGTCTCAGTGTTCAAGGATCCGCAAAGCATCGACCTGGACCGCCAGGTGAACAACCACGTCACCTTCGGGGTGGGCCCTCACCGATGCATCGGATCCCACCTCGCCAAGCGGGAGATCATGATCTCCTTGCACGAATGGCTGAGGCAGATTCCGGATTTCGAACTGGACGGGAGTCAGGAGGCGTCTTCCGCCTTCGGTGGGCCCGTGATGGGTTTCGAGGCGCTTAAGCTGCGATGGTAGATCGAGCTGTCATTCGACCAAAGGCCGGTGCCGGTGATCCCGGCGTGATCATTTGGACGCTATGTCGTTCGTCATCAGAATGACCGGGCCCAGCAAGCCTGATGGCAGCAGAGGTGAATCGGCGCGATAGGATGCCTGCGGCGCAAAGGCGATCGGCTTCGCGTTAGGCTGCTTATCGCCGATCAGGCGGTTCGGCCAGAGGTTCACCACGCGAATGTCGATCCTGTTGGCGCCCGAGCGAAGCGCGTTCGTCACATCGATCCGATAGGGTGCGTGCCACACCGTTCCGAGCGGCTTTCCATTTACCGTCACGGCGGCCAAATCCCGCACCTCACCCAAGTCGAGAAGGAAACGACGATTCTTGCGAAATGCTGTCTTGGCTACAGAGATGGATTGCGAATAGGTGCCGCTGCCCGAAAAATAGCGGATGCCGGGATCACTCGCTTCCGTCCAGGATGACAGCCGGTTGAAAGTCGCGCTCTTAGGCGCCCCACGGCCTGGTTGGAACGTGACAACCCATGGACCCGCGAGGGTCCGGAAAGGGCGGATGATCGGCGGCGGTGCAGTCCAGACGGTTTCCTTTGACGGACGCGCGAAGACAATGAAGAACGCTTCTTTCGGGTTCAGCGTTAGTGCTACGGTCGTGCGCTGATCCGCTTGCCGGTAACTGATCGGTTCGTTCTCCCCAGTTTCCGCGCGCCACAGTTCCGGCGCCTTGCCGGTAACGCGGAAGGTGGCCTCCACCCTCTCCTGCTTCGCCGTCTGGTTGGAAAGAAAATAGATATCGGCATCGGCAGTACGTCGATGCAGGCTTAGGATGCTGCTCTGTGTGAACTGGCCGGAGAGTGCAATGTCAGGCGCGATGCCCTGACCGGCCAGCGCCTGATCAAGCGTGGCATACACCCGGCCCTTGCCGACCTCGCGCCCATCTTGATCAATAGGATCAGCGCCCCAGATCGCATCGGCGACGCGCTGCACCGCCGCATCCGGGCTGGAAAGACCAAGCCCGCCTTTAGGCTTCGCGCCCGCCAAAACGGCGCCAGCCTCCACCAGATCGCGCAGCTTGCTGATGGCACCAAGCGTCATGCGCTCTACATGCGGAGGGATAAACAGCACGGAATAGTCCATGCCGCCGGGTGTGACGATCCGGCCGTTCCTGACCGTCAACAGGGTCAGCAAAGCTTCGGGATTGATGTAGTCGTAGCGATAGCCCTGCGGTGTATCGCGGTTGAGCCGGTTTCGGAACAGCTCGGTCGGTGTCCGATCCTCCCCATAGAAGTAGGCGATGTCGGCCACGAAGCGGCCCTGTTGTAGCAACCAGGAGGTGCGCGCAAGATAATCGACCCAGGGCTTTGCATCTTCCGCCCATGTGTCGTTTCGATTGAAAAACTGGCCGAACATCATCAGCATCAGACCAGGCTTCGCATCCGGCAGGGGCTGGTGATGGCTATCGTGCAGTAGGATGCGATTGATACCGCGGGCGAATATCTCATCTGCGACGGGCTTCAACATCGCGGGCGCAAAGGCCCAGGGGTCGGCGGAGGCGGCTACGGTGAGCGCTTCGGCCGCCGCGAACTGCTTGCCGTAGACGTGGGCAGCAGACGCAGCTTCTTCCAAATCGACCTTCAGCGAAAGCTGGCCGGGACCAGCGGCGAAAGAGCGATACCAGTATTCGGCGGTCGGTATGTCGGATCTCGCCTTGAGCGTCATGCCGTCTGCGATCGCGCGAGGCGTATCGCCCTGCACTTCCGTATAATAGCCCATGCCCTTTGCATGGAGCATGTCGGCGAGAACGCGCTGGTGATTATCCGCCACCATCTCCTTCAATGTCTGTCGGAAATCCCACAGGAAACGATCGCTTGCATCGGCGGTATCCACCACTCGGCCGGCCAGAACCGGCATGAATGGCAGGGGGTCATAGCCGCGCCTTTTGGTGAATTCCGAAAGCAGACGCGGTGTCCAGTTCTGCACGCCCGCCTCCCAGCTGTCGGTCAACAGGGTCTGAATGCCCTGCGAGCCGAGCGCGTCGCCAGTTGCCCGCTGATACAGCCCTAAATAGGTTGAGAGATAGCGCCTTACCGCATCCGCATCGAGCTTGTCGACTTCAAGGCCCGTCGCTTCCGGCTCGGCGGGACCGTTGGTCTGGCCGGTCAGCGACCATCCGAAACGCAAAACGGTCCATCGCCCCCTGGGCGGCGTCCAGTCGAGCCGTCCATCAGGCCGCAGCCTGTGCGTGAGGTCCACGATAGCGCTCCGCGCGATGGCGGCTGGGGCGGGGATGGCGGGCGTCACCAGATCATCGTCGCCCAAGGATGGCTGGAAACCGGCTTTCGCCTCAAACCTGTTGACGCGCGCGCCGTTTTCAAAAGCAACTTTGGACAGATCGACCTTCGCCGGCGGAGGCGGCGCTACTGGGGCCGGCCCCGGTCCCATCGGCAGCGGTGCGGGCTGCGCAATCGGTTTCAACACAACACGGAAAAGGCGAGCTTTCGTGGCAGGAAAGGCAATGGTCTGCTGGACCAGCGGGTGGGTCAATTGCTTGGGTGACTCCACCAGTGCCCGCGCAATGGTTCGATAGTGTCTGCCGTCATTACTGGCGCGCAGCTCCACGACCGCCCCTCTCGGAAGACCAAGGGTCACGGCGGAGACAGGGGTAGCGGAGCGATAGCGTGCTTCAACCCAAGCAGTCCCGTCCTGTGTCACGGCCAAGCTGATCTTGGCGCTCAAATCCTCACCGCCGATGCTGGCAAGATCCGCCGACGGATCGCTGGCCGACAAGACCGGTCGCATATTCGCGCTCTCGCCTCGGGGCGTGGGGTAAGCGATCACATAAGAGTCTCGGTACAATGCGGGGCCGTTGCCCGCACGGCCGATATGCTGGAATGGCCCGCTCACACCCGGCGGCGCCGCCAACATCCCGTCGAATGGCCGTCCACCCGTCACATGGGTTTCGCTCCAGACATATTTCTTCATCCCGTCTTCGGGGAGGACCCAAGGGCCACCGGTGTGACTCCAACCGGGGGCGCCGGCTATTCCCACCTCCATGCCTGCCGCATGGGCAATGGCAATCGATTGCCGCAAAGTTGCCTTCCAAACTTCGCCCATGAAGGGCGCGCGCTTTTCCACGACAACGGGTCCGGGCAGTCCACCCGAAAAGACGTGGACACCCCCAATGCCGACGCGCTGCATCCATTCAAGATCGAGCCGGGCGCCCTCCTGGCCGACATTGCCGTTGATCCAATGCCACCAGACGCGCGGCTTTGCCTCCTGGGGTGGATTTTCGAAGCTCGCCAACAAGGTGGAGGCTGCCGAAGCAGAGGCCTGGCTTACGCCTCCATCCTGAGCCTTGGCGATGCCCGTCACGAATAGTGCGATGAACGATGCAGCGATCCACGTGGCCCCGCATCTTCTGGAGCGTTCCGGCATACCCTCCTCCCTGTCATTCACATTTATAATACGCTATCGTACGATTGTGACTTGTATCCGTCGAGAGGTTCCTATTCAAGTCAGGTCTTACGAAAGAGCGCTGAAGCGCAAAGGGGATTAGGATGCTGCAAACATCAATTCTGCTCGGCTCTCTCCTGGCGCTGATGGCCTGCGCAACTTCTTCACAGGCTGCGGGTCGGTGGATCACGCATCCGCAGGCTACTCAGGCCAGAAAAACGCCTGTCGCGCTTCAATTTCGCCGCACTCTGGATTTGCCCGGTCGCCCGAGCCATTATCCTGTGCGGGTCAGCGCCGACAACCGCTTCGTCCTCTTCATCAATGGCAAACGCGTGGCCCAAGGCCCGGCCAGAGGCGATCTTGACCATTGGCGCTTCGAGAAGGTCGACCTCGCACCCTTTCTTCAAAGAGGCCGCAACATCATCGCCGCCCAGATATGGAATGATGCCGGCATGGCTCCGGCCGCACAGATTTCCTCACGTCCCGGATTCTTCCTGGAGGCCGTCGATGCTACTCTGAATGCCGTCGACACGGATAAGGACTGGCAGGTCCGCGTCGATTCATCACGATCGGTCACACATGCTTTCCCGCAGATACTCAAGGCATTCGGCGACATCGAACACCATTATTATTCCGCCGGCGCGCCAGAGGCACACAAGGGCGAGGACCGTGCCTGGGGATGGGAGCTGGGCCGCGACACAGCGGGGGACTGGAGCGCGCCGGTCGCGGCGGTCGAGGCAGGTCAAAAAGCGCCTTGGACATTGATCGAGAACCCCCTGCCACAAATGCTGTACAGGGCAATCAATAGCGGACGCGTCGTCCGAGCCGTCGGTGTTCAGGCAAGCCGCTTCCCGCGCTCGGCGGTTAACGTCGCACCCAACAGCGAGGCCACAATCCTCATTGATGCCGGACGAGTCATAGCCGCCTACCCGGAACTCGTGACGACAGGCGGCAGGGGGAGCAAGATCACGCTCACCTATACCGAAGCCCTGTATGACGACAAACGGGTCCGGCTATCCGACCGTGCGTCGATCGATGGCCAGGTTCTGGGGATCAGCGACCAGTTCTTGCCTGATGGCGGTGCCGATCGGCACTATCAGCCCTTCTGGTATCGCGTATGGCGGTTCGTTGAACTAAAGATCAAGACCGGATCCCAGCCGTTGATCCTGAATACCCTAAACACCCATGAAACCGGCTATCCTTTCGAACAGCGCGCCCGTTTCAAAAGCAATGATCCCGAGCTGAACGCGATTTGGCAGATAGGCTGGCGCACGACGCTGCTCGATGCGCATGAGACGTTCATGGACACCTCCTATTGGGAGCAGACGCAATATGTCGGCGACACCCGCATCGAAGCTTTGATCAGTTATGCGGTTTCGGGGGATACTCGCCTCGCCGAGCAGGCGCTGGACGCATTCGACGCCTCCCGCGTCATCGATGGAATTCCGCAGGGCGCTTGGCCGGTCAACGCCAAGAACAGCATCCCTCCGTTCGGCTTGATTTGGGTGGGTATGTTGCATGATTATTGGATGCGTTCACCCGACACCGCTCCAGTCAACCGCAACCTCGATGGCGCGAGAGCCGTTCTGGATTGGTATAGTCGATACAGCAGCGAGGGCGGCCTGCTGTCCAAGGTGCCGGGATGGCATTTCATTGATTGGCGGCCGAGCCTAGCAGGACGTTCTTTGAAAGGCCCGCGGCCCAAAGAGCCGAGCTGCGTCATCAGTCTTTTGTATTTGGGGGCCCTGCGCGACATGGCGGAAATGGAGGGCGCCTTGGGCGATGCGACCCGAGCGGGGCGCGACAAACAGGATGCGGCACGACTTGCCCAAGCCATCCGGCAACGATGCTGGGATTCAACACGCGGCCTTTTCGCGGACAGTCCGGACCGAGACAGCTTCAGCCAGCAAGGCAACTCGCTCGCCATATTATATGATGTCGCGCCCGCCTCCGATCATACTGCCATATTCGACCGCATCCTGCTGCCCGACCAGGGCATAGATGCGCCACCGGGAGTGACGCCTGTAACCTATTATTTCGCCTTTTATCTGGCGAGAGCGCTGGACCATGCGGGACAGGGCCAGCGCTATGCCGGCGTCCTGCGTGCCTGGCGCTCCTTGCTGAAGCAGAATTTTACATCATGGCCGGAAGAGCCGGACCCATCCCGTACGGACACGCACGCGTGGAGCGCGCATCCGACAGCAGACCTGTTGCAGATTGTCGCTGGCATCCGTCCCGATTCTCCCGGCTATCGGACAATTCGAATCGCGCCCAATCTGGGAACGCTCACCCGCCTCGACGTCGTTGCGCCGCATCCGCAGGGGACAGTCAAAGCGCAATACCGGCGCATGAACGGAAAGATCAGGGCTAAACTGGTTCTGCCGCCAAGCGTCAACGGGACGTTCGAGTGGGGAGGCAGGGAATATCCGCTTCACGATGGTGTCAACAGCTTCAGATTGGGTGAGCTGAGGTAATCGAAAGGATATCCGGCGAGCCTCCTGCTGGAATTCTTAAGCCCGATGCGCTATATGACCATCTACATGGTCAGGAGCGTGACATGGATGCGATCAGTCTGGCGGATGCCAAAGCCCATCTGAGCGAGCTGGTCGACCGGGTCGAGGCTGGCGATTCGATCGACATCACCCGTCGCGGCAAGCCGGTTGCACGGCTCACCGCTGTGGCGAGGCCGCGCAAGGCGATCGATGCCGCGCTGCTCCAAGCGCTGACGGCAGCGATGCCGCCCCAGTCCCAGAGCGCCGCCGATCTCGTGCGCTCGATGCGGGATGGTGATCGCTACTGATGCTCTATCTCGACACGTCGCTGATCATCGCGGCGCTCTCCAACGAAGCGATGACGCCGCGCGTTCAGGCATGGCTGGCAGAGCAGGACCCGGCGCAGCTGCTGATCAGCGACTGGACCGTCACCGAGGTGTCGTCGGCCATGGCGATCAAGTTACGGACTGGCCAGATCAGCCTGGAGCAGCGTGCGGCGGCGCTGGCCATGTTCAACAAGCTGGTCGCCGAGAGCTTCACGGTGTTGCCCGTGACGGGCGGGCAGTTCCGGGCGGCGGCGAGGTTTGCCGATCAGCACACCTTGGGGCTTCGCGCCGGTGACGCGCTGCATCTTGCCATCGCGTCGGAGCATGGCGCCACGGTGCACACGCTCGACCAGCGGCTCGCCGACGCCGGGCCAACGCTCGGCGTGCCGGCGCAGTTGCTGGCATGATCCAGGCCTCTTCCATCTTGGCCAGCTCGCTCGGGAGCCGCCATGGCCGGTGACTGGTCCGATGAGCAGAATGACGCGATCGTCGCGGACTATTTCGCGATGCTTGGCGACGACATCGCCGGGCGGCCCTACAGAATGCTGATGATTGGTTAGGCATTTCTTTCAAAATCGGGCCGCCTTAGATCGAGCCAAAGCGTCGCATAAATCAATGGGAGCGAAAGACGGACGAGAACGGCAATCAATCGGAGGCGAAAACCACCGCCAAACCTACGCTATTGCTGCCGTTTGTATCCGTCACTCCCACTCGATTGTCCCCGGCGGCTTCGAGGTATAATCGTAGGTCACGCGGTTGATGCCTTGGACCTCGTTGACGATCCTGGTGGCGACGCGGCTGAGGAAGGCCGCGTCGAACGGGTAGACGTCGGCGGTCATGCCGTCGGTCGAGGTGACCGCGCGCAGCGCGCAGACCGAGTCATAGGTGCGGCCGTCGCCCATCACGCCGACGCTGCGCACCGGCAGCAGCACCGCGAAGGCCTGCCAGATCGCATCGTAGAGCCCGGCGCGGCGGATCTCGTCGAGATAGACTGCGTCGGCCTTGCGCAGGATGTCGCACCGCTCCTTGGTGACCTCGCCCGGGATGCGGATCGCAAGGCCAGGCCCGGGGAAAGGATGCCGCCCGACGAAGATCTCGGGCAGGCCCAGCTCGCGGCCGAGCGCGCGGACCTCGTCCTTGAACAGCTCGCGCAGCGGCTCGACCAGCTTCATGTTCATCCGCTCGGGCAGGCCGCCGACATTGTGATGGCTCTTGATCGTTACCGAAGGGCCTCCGGTGAAGCTGACGCTCTCGATCACATCGGGATAAAGCGTCCCCTGCGCGAGGAAATCGGCGCCGCCGATCTTGTTGGCCTCGGCTTCGAACACCTCGATGAAGGTCTTGCCGATGAACTTGCGCTTGGCCTCGGGATCGGTGACGCCCCTGAGCCCGTTCAGGAACAGCGTCTCGGCGTTCACATGGACGAGCGGAATGCCATAATGCTCGCGGAACAGCGTGACGACCTGATCGGCCTCGCCCATCCGCATCAGCCCATGATCGACGAACACACAGGTCAGCTGCTCGCCGATCGCTTCGTGGATCAACACCGCCGCCACCGCGCTGTCGACCCCGCCCGACAGCCCGCAGATCACCCTGCCCGAGCCGACCTGCTCGCGAATCTCGGCGATCTTGGTGGCGCGGAACTCGGCCATCGTCCAGTCGCCGGCGAGGCCGCAGACATGGCGGACGAAATTGGCGATCAGCTTGCCGCCGTCGGGGGTGTGAACCACTTCGGGGTGGAACTGGACCCCATAGAAGCGGCGCCTTTCGTCCGAGGTCACCGCGAAGGGCGCGCCCTCCGAGATCGCGATCGGCGCGAAGCCGGCGGGCAGCGCGTCGACCTTGTCGCCATGGCTCATCCACACCTGATGATGCTCGCCCTCCTTCCACAGACCGTCGAACAGCGCCGAGCGGCCTTTCACCTCGATGAAGGCGCGGCCGAACTCGCGGCTGTCCTGGCTGGGGGTCACCGAACCGCCGAGCTGCTGGCACATCGTCTGCTGCCCGTAGCAGATGCCGAGAATGGGCACGCCCGCTTCGAAAAAGCGCTGCGGCGCGCGCGGGCTGCCGATCTCGGCGACCGAGGCTGGACCGCCGCCGAGGATGATGCCCTTGGGCTGGAGGCGATCGAATGCGGCGTCGGCTGCGTTGAAGGGAGCGATCTCGCTATACACGCCCGCCTCGCGCACGCGCCGTGCGATGAGCTGGGTCACCTGGCTGCCGAAGTCGACGATCAGGACCGATTCGTGCGGCTGGCTGCTGGGCTTCGGGGTGGCGGCGGCGGGAAGCTGGGCTGTCATGGGGAGCCGATAAAGAAGGATCGGGCCACTGTCCAGCGATCACCGATCATCCTCCGAAATGGTTATAAGGAGGATTGCCGGGCAGAACAAAAGGAGACATATTCCCTCCAAGGGAGGCGATATGCAGCGAATCTGGAAAATCTTGATGGCGATCATGCTCGCGCTGGTGAACGCGGCGCCTGCGCCTGCCTCCGAGCCTTCCACCGATTATCGGCATGAACGGAGCGGCTTTGTCTTTCCGCTTGTGGTGGGAGCGTTCAAGCGGAGCGCTCTTGCCGGCATGACCCAGGATGGGTCCCGAATTGCGGCGCAATATGATGTCGCCACCCCCGGACATGAAATGAGCGTGAGCGTCGAGATATATCCCGCGCCCCACATCCTCCCCAGCGCGCGAAACGCGAGAACCGAGGCGGATGTCTGCAACCATCAGTCGGTCTCGTTCGATCGCGAAATGGAACGCGAATACAAAGCCCCGCGCGCCGGCGGCGGCGCCATCCCGTCGCCTTCGCCGCGGTTCGCGGAAACGGGCAGGCGCTCGGTATTTGCGGGGCCGGCTACCGATGGCAGCGGCCCGATACACATCGAGACCTATTTGTTCTGCCGCCTCCCCGGCGAATGGACGATCTCCTATATCGCCACCGCACCCGCCGAAAACGACCTGACGGCCGATCTGGCCGATTTCGCGAAGGCCCTGGCCTGGCCCCCACTCACCGATGCGCCGCTCGCCGGGGATCGCCGAAATATTATCGTCGTTCGCTCGAAATATAGCGATCCGACCTATATGCTTCGCGGGATCGTGATCAGCGGGCCTCAACGGAGCATCGATCAGTTGGAGACGGCCGCCGCCCCGCATGGCATCGAGACCTACAGGGTCGAGGATGAGGCGACGCCGCAGATCGTCGCCTCCTTCGATGCGCAGACCAAGATATCGTCCGCGCTCGATTTGACCCGCCGCGCACGCAACGGAAGTTTCGATGCGGTGAAACTCGAGCTCTTGCTCCTGCCGATCAAGGCCTTGACCGGGGAAGGCGATGAACGGGATGCGATCGAATACGCCCCGGCGGACGCAATCGAGGGTCTCTAGCCCCCCCGGGTGCCCTCCGCCTGGAAAAGGAGAACCGGCTCCTGCCCTGGCGCCCATGGCGGAAATCGCACCATCGCCTTTTCAAACAACGGCGCCGCAAGGTGCCGGGCGAGCCACTCTCGCAACAGGGGCAGAGGCTGCGCCCCGAACCACGCTCGATCGGTCTCGGCGAACTGGCGCACAAAGGGCATGAGCGCGATGTCGGCAAGCGTTCGTCGCTCGCCACTGAGGTTGGCGGCCGCGGTCAATCGAGCCTCGACCTTCGCCAGAATCGCCATCGCCGCCATGCGGTGCGTGACCGGATCACGATCGTGCCGATCGGGATATTTGTAGCGGTCGAGATGATATTTGAACGGCCCGTCATTGGCGGCGATCAAGTCGGTGTCGTCGCCGTCGAGCCAGTGCTCTGGGTCGTTGCGCGCAAGCGCCCAGCGCATGATGTCGAGGCTTTCGTCGAGCACTTCGCCATCGGGCAGCACCAGGACGGGAACCGTTGCTTTCGGCGATGCGGCGATCAGCTCGGCAGGCTTGGCCGACAGCTTCACCTCGCGCAGTTCACAAATCGCGCCGCTTATGATGAGCGCCATCCGCGCACGCATCGCATAGGGACAGCGGCGAAAGCTGTAGAGGACAGGCCTACCTGCCACGCCCATCGGCATAGACCGCGCCGACATGCGGCGTTCCCCTCGCCTCCGCAAGACGCCGCTGGCGCTCGCGCTCGGCGTAGCCGGCGCGTTGCGCCTCGCTGCGTTCGCCATGGCAAGCGGGGCAGCTCACGCCCTCGCGGTAGAGTGGGGACAGCTTGTCGAGCTGCGCGACCGGACGGCGGCAGGCGCGGCACAGATCATAGCTGCCGGGTTCGAGGCCATGTTTCACCGTCACACGCTCGTCGAACACGAAGCACTCGCCTTGCCAGCGGCTATCGTCGGCCGAAACCGTCTCCAGATATTTGAGAATGCCGCCCTCAAGATGATAGACCTCATCGACCCCTTCGGCCTTGAGGAAGGCGGTCGCCTTCTCGCAGCGTATCCCGCCGGTGCAGAACATCGCCACTTTCGGCGCGGGCACGCCCGCCAGGAGAGCTTGGCGGTGCGCGCGAAACCAGGCGGGGAAGTCGCGGAAGCTGCGGGTGTGCGGATCGACGGCCCCGGCGAAGCTGCCCACCGCGACCTCATAATCGTTGCGGGTATCGACCACCACCACGTCGGGCCGGGCGATCAGCGCGTTCCAATCCTGAGGCGCGACATATTGGCCGACATCGCCGAGCGGGTCGATGTCGGGCTGGCCCATCGTCACGATCTCGCGCTTGATACGCACCTTCATACGGTGGAACGGCATTGCGGGCGCGCGTGACTCCTTGACCTCTATCGCCGCGCATCCGGGCAGCCCACGGATCGCCGCGAGCGCTTGCCCGATCGCGGCGTCGGATCCGGCGATCGTGCCGTTGATCCCCTCGCGCGCGAGCAACAGCGTGCCTTTCACGCCAAGTGCGCGGCATGTTTGGGTCAAAGCCGCCTGCATCGCGTCGAGCCGGTCGAAAGGCGTGAAGCGATATAAGGCGGCAACCCGGATCGGAAGTTCAGCCATGGTGTTCGCCGCTACCGCCCGCCGCGATCAGCGCGACGCCATGCGGTCGCCGAGTTCGACCGTGTCGACCTGCCCCTGACGGACGCCGCAGAAGAAATGGCGGTCGCCACGCTCCGCTTCCACCACGCCGTCGACCCGCCAGCCGTCAACGCCGTCGCGGCCCACCGAATCGACCGCCGCGACCCGCCCACGGGCCATGTTTTCGACCGCCTCGGTGCAGATCGCGGCGACCTGACGCGCATCCTCGCCATCTTCGCGGAGATCGTCGCGCTGATCGGCGCTGCGGCGCGAGGCAAGGGTTTTATCCTTTTTCGAGGCGTTGGCGATCGCGATCGCGCCGCCGACGATCACGCCGCCGAGCAGGATGTTGCCGAAGGTGTCGCCGCCGCCATGATGATGGCGATAGCCACCCCAATAGGGGCGTGCGGCTGCGGGCGCCGCCGTACCCGCCAGCAGCGCCAGCGCCGTCGCCGAACCGATGAGAGTCCTGATCATGTCCATGCCCCGCTGTTGAAACGCGAATAATGACGAAAACAATATCTAGCCGCTACCGGCTTGCGGCGAGCTGAATAGCGTCGGCGCCACGGGCGCCGATCGCCTGCCCGATCTATTGCGGCGGCAGCATGCCGGTCCAGTGACCAAGGAAAGCCCAGAGATCGGCATATTCCTCGATCACCTTGTCGGTGGGCTTGCCCGAGCCATGGCCCGCGCGGGTTTCGATCCGGATCAGATGAGGCCGGCCGCCGATGTCCGCCGCCTGCAGCGCGGCCGCATATTTGAAGCTGTGGCCGGGGACGACGCGATCATCGGTATCGGCGGTGGTCACCATCACCGCGGGATAGTCCGCTCCGACCTTGATATTGTGATAGGGCGAATAGCCGCGCAGGATGCGGAAGTCGGCTTTCTTTGCGGGATCGCCATAGTCGTCGATCCAATAGCGCCCCGCTGTGAAACGATTGAAGCGGAGCATGTCCATGACGCCGACCGCCGGATTGGCCGCCGCGAATAGATCAGGCCGCTGATTGACCACCGCACCGACCAGCAGGCCGCCATTCGACCGCCCCATGGCCGCCAGCCGCCCCTTTGCGCTGATTCCGCTCTCGATCAGATATTCGGCTCCCGCGACGAAATCGTCGAACACATTCTGCTTCGCCGCGAGACGCCCGGCATCGTGCCACGCTTTCCCATATTCGCCACCGCCGCGCAGATTGGCGACGGCATAGACCCCGCCCATCTCCATCCAGTTGAGCACCGCGGGCGAAAAGCCCGGCGTCACCGCGATATTGAAGCCGCCATAGCCATAGAGTAGCGCGGGCGCGCCCGGACCGGTCGTCTTCCTGCGCGCCACGAACATCGGGATCTCGGTGCCGTCCTTCGATCGATAAAAGCGCTGTTCGACAAGGTAATCATCGGGGCTGAAGGCGAGCTTCGGCTGGATGAACAGGTCCATCTTTCCGGTCGACGTGTTGAGCCGATAGATGGTGGAGGGCGTCGCGTAGCTGGAGAAGCTGAAAAAGGTCTCCGGGTCGCCGACGCGGCCGCCGAACCCGGCGCCGGTGCCGATATCCGGCAACTGAATCGGCCCCACGCGCCGGCCATCGAGCTCGTAGAGCAGCGCCTCGGTCTTCGCGTCGCCGAGATAGGCGAGGATCAGCCGGCTGCCGACCAGCGACACGCCGACCAGCGTATCCGCCGTTTGCGCGACGATCTCCACCGGCCTGGGCTGCGGCTGCGCCACATCGAGCATCACGACGCGCTGGCGTGGTGCATCGAGATTGGTGCGGAAATAGAGACGGCTGCCGACGCTCCCCGCCAACGCCCATTCATTGGTGAAGCCGGCGATCAGCTTGCGCGGCTTCGGATCGGCCTCAGCCAGATCGAACAGAACGAGCTCATACCGTTCGTCGGTGCCCTCGCTCGAGGTGACGAGCGCATAGCGCCCGTCTTGGGTGGTCTCGACGCTGTGATTGAGCCTGGGGCGACGCGGGGTCGCATAGAGCAGCCGATCCTCGGACTGCGGGGTGCCGATGCGGTGGTAATAGACCTGATGATGGAGATTCAGCTGCTGGAAAGCCGCCCCCTCGCCAGGTTCGGGAAAGCGCGAATAGAAGAAACCTTTGCCGTCGCTGTCCCAGGCAAGGCTTGAGAATTTGACCCAGGCGATCTCGTCCGGAAGCTGCTTGCCCGTGGCGACATCGATGATATGCAGCGTGCGCCAGTCGCTGCCGCCGTCCTGCACCGCGTAGAGCAGAAGATCGCCATTGTTCGACGGCCGCCATTCGTCGAGCGCGGTCGCGCCGTCCTTCGACCAGCGGTTGGGATCGAGCAATTCACGCTCTTTGCCATCGAGACCATCGCGCACCTTGAGCACGGGCTGGTTCTGCAGGCCGCTGTTATAGGTGTAAAAATATCGACCGTCGCGTTTGCGCGGCACGCTGTAGCGCTCATAATTCCACAGCGTCTTGAGCCGCGCCTTGATCGCGTCCCGGCTGCCGAGTGTTTCCAGATAATGTTCGGTCAGCCGGTTCTCGGCATCGACCCACCGCGCGACCTCCTGGTCGGTCCGGACGTCATTTTCCAGCCAGCGATAGGGATCGGCCACGGCCTCGCCGAAATGCTTTTCGACGATATCGTCCCGGCGCGTCTGGGGATAGGCGATACGCTGTTGGCTCACGCTCGAAGCGGTGATGGCGGCGGCGGCGGATCCGGAGAGCGGCAAGGCAAGACTCATCGTCAGCAAGAGGGGGAGACAGGCAGCTTTGGCCCGAGGGGGACGCATTTAACGAAGTCCTCCGAAGCACATACAAAAAGAGCCGCAAGCGTAACGCTCGCGGTTCTCTTTGCAATCCTGGCGATAGGACGCCGATCAGGCGGCTTCGGCCTCATCCTCGTCGGTCGCAACCGGGCCCGAGTCCTGGCCCTTGGCCGAAACGTCGCGGTCGACGAACTCGATGATAGCCATCTGGGCAGCGTCGGAAGCCCGAATTCCTGCCTTGATCACGCGGGTATAGCCGCCGTTCCGCGACGCATAGCGATCCGCCAGCACGTCGAACAGCTTCTTGAGCTGGGTATCATCGAGCAGGCGCGCCTGCGCGAGGCGGCGATTGGCGAGGCCGCCCTTCTTGGCAAGGGTCACCAGCTTCTCGACATAAGGGCGAAGCTCCTTCGCCTTGGCTAGCGTGGTGAGAATCTGCTCATGCTTGATGAGCGCCGCTGACTGGTTGCGGAACAGGGCGGTACGATGCGATGCGGTCCGCTGAAGCTTACGACCGCCAACACGATGGCGCATATCTCTTTCCTTCGTTTGTCAGGGGGCCGTGCGAGGTACCCCAAGCCAGGCGGTGATTAAGGGCACCGCCCACGACCCCGTTCAATCTCGTCGTTCCAGCCAAAGCTGAAATCCTAGAAGAGCGCCGCGACCTTGGGCCCGCTCTTCCTCACGAGATCCCAGCCTTCGCTGGGATGACGTCCCGGCGCGCTCCGGCGCGCCCGGACGTCAGAATTCCTGCTCGAGCTTCTTGGCCATTTCCTCGATATTCTCAGGCGGCCAGCCGGGGATTTCCATGCCCAGGCGCAACCCCATCGAGGCGAGAACTTCCTTGATCTCGTTGAGCGACTTGCGGCCGAAGTTGGGCGTGCGCAGCATCTCCGCCTCGGTCTTCTGGACCAGATCGCCGATGTAGATGATGTTGTCGTTCTTGAGGCAGTTTGCCGAGCGGACGCTCAACTCGAGCTCGTCAACCTTCTTGAGCAGGTAGCGGTTGAGCTGGTTGGCGTCGCCTTCGGGCTCCGCGCCGCCCGCAACCGCGGTGGCCGCCCCTGCGGCCGGCGCCGAGATTGCCATGCCGTCGTCGAAGTGGACGAACAGCTGGAGCTGATCCTGCAGGATGCGCGCCGAATAGGCGAGCGCGTCCTCCGGAGTTACCGTACCGTCGGTCTCGATCGTCAGGGTGAGCTTGTCATAGTCGAGCTCCTGCCCGACGCGGGTGTTCTCGACCTTGTAGGCGACCTGGCGGACCGGCGAATAAAGCGCGTCCACGGGGATCAGCCCGATCGGCGCATCGACCGGACGATTGGCCGCCGCGGTGATGTAACCCTTACCGATATCGGCGGTCAGCTCCATGTTGAGCGTCGCGCCCTCGTCGAGGTGACAGATCACCAGATCGGGGTTCATTACCTCGATGTCGCCGGTTGCCGCGATCATGCCCGCGGTGACTTCGGCGGGCCCCGTCGCGGAGAGCTGGAGGCGTTTCGGCCCTTCGCCCTGCATCTTGAGCGCAATCTGCTTGACGTTCAGGACGATGTCGGTGACGTCCTCGCGGACACCCGCGAGCGAAGAGAACTCGTGAAGCACGTTCTCGATCTTGATCGACGTGACGGCGGCGCCCTGCAGCGAGGACAGCAACACGCGGCGCAGCGAGTTGCCGAGCGTCAGGCCGAAGCCACGCTCGAGCGGCTCGGCGACGAAGGTCGCCTTGCGCTTGCCGTCGCCGCCCGACTTCTTTTCGAGGCCGTTCGGCTTCTTGAGTTCCTGCCAGTTCTTTGCGTTGACAGCCACTGTGTTCCCCTCGGGGTATGGCAGGCGCGAAAGGCGTCCTGCCGGAAAACATTGAGACGGGGGCCGCAGCCCCCGAGCCGGATCAGACGCGGCGGCGCTTCGACGGGCGCACGCCGTTGTGCGGGATCGGCGTCACGTCGCGGATCGACGTGATGTGAAAGCCGACCGCCTGCAGCGCGCGCAGCGCCGATTCGCGGCCCGAGCCGGGGCCCTTGACCTCGACCTCGAGCGTGCGGACGCCGTGCTCGGCAGCCTTCTTGCCGGCGTCTTCGGCGGCGACCTGCGCCGCATAGGGAGTCGACTTGCGGCTGCCCTTGAAGCCCATCATGCCCGCCGACGACCAGGCAATCGCATTGCCCTGCGCGTCGGTGATCGTGATCATCGTATTGTTGAAGCTGGCGTTCACATGCGCGACGCCGGCGGTGATGTTCTTGCGCTCGCGGCGGCGAATGCGCTGAGGTTCACGTGCCATTATATCCGTTTCCTACCTGAAGGAGCGAGCGCCCGGCGAGGAAAGCCCGGCGCTCCAGCCCATTACTTCTTCTTGCCGGCGATCGGCTTGGCCTTGCCCTTGCGGGTGCGCGCATTGGTGTGCGTGCGCTGGCCGCGGACCGGAAGGCCCTTGCGATGACGCAGGCCGCGATAGCAGGCCAGATCCATCAGGCGCTTGATGTTCATCGCCACCTGGCGGCGAAGATCGCCCTCGACGGTGTAGCCGGCGTCGATCGCCTCGCGGATCTGGAGGACTTCCTGATCGCTGAGGTCCTGAACGCGACGCCGCGGCTCGATGCCGAGCTTGGCGGTGATTTCCTTGGCCTTGGTCGCACCAATGCCATGAATGTAGGTCAGCGCGATTTCGACGCGCTTGTTGGTCGGGATATTGACACCCGCGATACGTGCCACTGTGCTATTCTCCTGCTCCACGGGGCGGCTGGCAATCCGCTCCATCTCGACGCTCGCCCCATCGGACCGGGGCCGCCTCCCGAACGCAACAAGCGCGGCACGCGCGCTAAGCGGTACCGGCCAGAAGATTGCGGGAGCGAGGGTCACTAATCGTGCAAATGGGTCCTGTCAACCCGGTGCGCGGCCAACAGCGAAGGAGCGCCGGCCCGGTGGGATCGGCGCTCCTCGCAGAAACTGGCTGTCGAAGGATCAGACGACGCCATAGGCAAGCATTGCGTCGGCGACCTTTTTGAAGCCGGCAATATTGGCGCCCTTTACATAATCGATGTGGTCGGAGCCCGCGGCGCCGCCATATTCGACGCAGCGCGAATGGATGCCTTGCATGATGTCGACCAGCAGGCGCTGCAACTCTTCTTCCTTCCAGGAGATGCGGGCCGAATTCTGGCTCATCTCGAGGCCCGACACCGCGACGCCGCCGGCATTGGCCGCCTTGCCGGGTGCGAACAGGATCTTGGCCCGCTTGAAGACGTGGGTTCCTTCGAGCGTGGTCGGCATGTTGGCGCCCTCGGACACCGCGAAACAGCCGTTTTTGACCAGCGTCGCGGCCTCGTCCTCATTGAGTTCGTTCTGGGTCGCGCAGGGTACGGCGACATCGCAGGGAACCCCCCAAGGGCGCGCGCCATTGCCGTGGAATTGGGCGCTCTTGAATTCCTGCACATATTCGGAGATGCGGCCGCGCTTCTTTGTCTTGAGATCCTTGATCCAGTTGACCTTTTCCTGGGTGATGCCATCCGGATCGTAGACATAGCCTTCCGAATCCGAGAGGGTGAGCACCTTGCCGCCGAGCTGATTGATCTTCTCCGCCGCATGGGTGGCGACATTGCCCGAGCCCGAGATGACCGCACTGAGCCCGACCAGGTCCTTGCCCTTGGTCTTGAGCATCTCCTGCAGGAAATAGACCGCGCCATAGCCGGTCGCCTCGGTGCGGATCAGCGAGCCGCCATATTCGAGGCCCTTGCCGGTGAGCACGCCGGTAAACTCGTTGGTCAGCCGCTTGAACTGGCCGAACATATATCCGATCTCGCGGCCACCCACGCCGATGTCGCCGGCCGGCACGTCCACATCGGCGCCGATGTGGCGATAGAGCTCGTTCATGAAGCTCTGGCAGAAACGCATGACCTCATTCGAGCTCTTGCCCTTCGGGTTGAAGTTCGAGCCGCCCTTGCCGCCGCCCATCGGCAGGCCGGTCAATGCGTTCTTGAAGGTCTGCTCGAAGGCCAGGAATTTGAGCACGCTTTCGGTGACCGACGGATGAAAGCGGATGCCACCCTTATACGGCCCGATCGAATTATTGTTCTGAACGCGCCAGCCCCGCTGCACGCGGATATTACCGTTGTCGTCCTCCCAGCAGACGCGGAAGCTGATCACGCGATCAGGCTCCGCGATGCGGCGAAGAATCTGATAATGGTGATATTGTTCCTTGTCCCCGATGAAATCGAAGATGTCCTCCGCGACTTCGGTGACCGCCTGGACGAATTCAGGCTGGCCGGGATTGCGTTTTTTTACACCCTCGACGAACGTCTCAAGGTCGACATGATCAGAAACGGCCATATGATATCCCCTGCTCCTCAGGCGCGATTCTCTCCTCGCGGGACTCGCCACCCGTAACGAGAGGCATCCCGCGATTTGTCTAAGCGAGCAAGGACTTTCCGCAGAAAATTGCGGGCGAAATCAGGCTTGGTCGTGACCATCGTCACGGGCGATGCGCCTATGGACCGCCGCCCGGCGGAAGCCCATGGACCCCTGAGCCGGAGCGCGGCCAGATCTTGCCGAAGAAGGGCTTCGCCTTTAGCGCCTCTCGCGCGGCAAAATCATAGACCGGTCAATCCAATATGGCGGAGATCGCAGCCGAGACGTCGTTCATATCGGCCATACCGTCCACCCGTTTCACCAGGCCTCGCGCCTCATACAATGGCAGAATGGGAGCGGTCTTGGCGCGATATTCGGCCATGCGGGTGCGCACCGTCTCCTCATTGTCGTCGGGACGGCGCTTGAACTCGGTCGATCCGCACTTGTCGCAGGCGCCGGCAACCTTGGGCTGCTTGAAGATGTCGTGATAGCCCTCGCCACAGTTCGCGCAGGTATAACGGCCAGTGATCCGCTCGACGAGCGCGTCCTCGTCGACCTCGAGCTCGATGACATGATCGAGCGCGCGACCGCGGCCGGCCAGGATCGCGTCGAGCGAATGCGCCTGCGCCTCGGTGCGTGGATAGCCGTCGAAGATCGCGCCGTCCGACGCGCTCATGCTGTCGAGCTTCTCACCGATCAGGCCCGAAACGATCTCGTCCGACACGAGCTCGCCGGCGTCCATCACCGCCTTGGCCTTGATGCCGATCGGCGTGCCCGCCTTGACGGCTGCGCGAAGCATGTCGCCGGTCGAAAGCTGCACCATGCCGCGTTCGGCGACCAGCTTCGACGCCTGCGTCCCCTTGCCGGCGCCCGGCGGTCCCAACAATATGATGTTCACGCGCGGTGGTCCCGCTCCAGGCTCGACCTATTCACCGACGCTGTCCCCCCTTGAGTTTGGCCTTCTTGATCAGATCGCCATATTGATGCGCGAGCAAGTGGCTTTGTATCTGTGTTACGGTGTCGATCGTGACGTTGACCACGATCAACAGGCTGGTGCCGCCCAGCGCGATGCCCAGGCCATACTGCGAGGTGACATATTCGGGCACCAGGCAGATGAAGGTCAGATAGGCCGCGCCGATCACGGTGATGCGGGTGAGCACATAATCGAGATAATCGGCGGTGTTCTTGCCCGGGCGGATCCCCGGAATGAAACCGCCATAGCGCTTCAGATTGTCCGCGGTCTCCTCCGGATTAAAGACGACGGCGGTGTAGAAGAAGCAAAAGAAGATGATGCCCGCGGCATAGAGCGCCATATAGAGCGGCGTGCCATGGTGGAGATACTGGTTGAGCGCGATGATGAAATCGCCCCACATGCTCTCGCCCGCGGCCCGCTGGCCGGCGAATTGGCTCACCGTCAGCGGCATCAGCAGCAGCGACGAGGCGAAAATCGGCGGGATCACGTTCGCGGTGTTGATCTTGAGCGGCAGATGGCTCTTGTCGGCCTGCATATGGCCGCGGGCGGTCTGGCGCTTGGGATATTGGATCAGCACCCGACGCTGTGCGCGTTCCATGAACACGATCCCGGCGACCAGCGCGACCACGCCGACAACGGCCCCGATGATAAAGATCGCCGACAGCGATCCGGTGCGCCCCCCCTCGAACAGATTGGCCAGCGCGGTCGGAAGCTGCGAGACGATGCCGGCCATGATGATCAGCGAAACGCCGTTGCCGATGCCCCGGCTGGTGATCTGTTCGCCCAGCCACATCAGAAACATCGTGCCGCCGATCAACGAGATGACGGTCGTCGCACGGAAGAGATAAGGGTCGATAACCACCGCCTCCATGCCCGCGCTGGCGCCCCAGCTCTCAAGGCCGACCGCGATGAAATAGCCCTGGATGCCGGTCAACAGCACGGTCCCGTAGCGGGTATATTGATTGAGCTTCTTGCGCCCACTCTCACCCTCCTTCTTGATCGCCGCCAAGGTCGGCGAAAGCGATGTCGCCAGCTGGACCACGATCGAAGCGGTGATGTAGGGCATCACGCCAAGCGCGATCAGCGACATGCGGGTCAGCGAACCGCCCGAGAAGGCGTTGAAGAAGTCGAGCACGCCGCCCTTCGTCGTATTGAACAGCGACGCCAGCGAGCGCGGGTCCAGCCCCGGCAGGGGCACATGGCTGAGCAGGCGGAATATGATCAGCGCGCCCAGGGTGAACCACAGGCGCTTCTTGAGCTCGGTCGCCTTGGCGAATTGGCCCAAGTTGATATTGGCGGCCATTTGTTCGGCTGCGGATGCCATGTTGTTCTCTGACCCCGAAAATAGAAACGGCGGCGAACCTCATCGGTCCCGCCGCCGCCTCATATAGTGTGTGCTTTCCGCTTGTCTAAGCCGAAAGCATCAGGCGGCGATCAGGCCTTGTTGGCGGCCTTCTTCGCTTCCTTGTCGGCGGCACGCGCCTTCTGAACCGTGCGATGCTTGGCAGCGGCCTTCTCGGAAGCCGCCACGACCTCGATCACCTCGACCGAACCGCCGGCCTTTTCGATCGCGGCCCTGGCGCCGGCCGAGACGCCCGCCACCTTGAACGACAACTTCGCGGTCAGCTCGCCCTTGCCCAAGACGCGCACGCCGTCCTTGCCGCCACGCGCTACACCCGCCTCCTTGAGCGCCGCGTGATCAATCACGGCGCTGGCGTCGAGCGTCTTCGCGTCGATCAGCTTCTGGATCGCGCCGAGATTCACCTCGGCATAATCCTTGGCGAAGATATTGTTGAAGCCGCGCTTCGGGAGCCGCATGTGAAGCGGCATCTGACCGCCCTCAAAGCCCTTGATCGAGACGCCCGAGCGGCTCTTCTGGCCCTTCTGGCCGCGCCCGCCGGTCTTGCCCAGGCCCGAGCCGATGCCGCGCCCGACGCGCACCCGGCCCTTGCGGGCGCCATCATTATCGCGGAGATCGTTCAGTTTCATATCATGCACTCGCTTTCGCTTTTGTCGCGCCGGGAAGGTCGCCCTTCCCAATTTTCGTCATCCCAGCGAAAGCTGGGATCTCGGGAGATGAGGTATCGCGCTCGCCGCCTGTCACCCCAGATTCGGCTGGGGTGACGGCCGAAGCGCCAGCCTCAATCCTCGACCTTCACCATATGCTGCACCTTGCGGATCATACCGCGCACCTCAGGGGTATCCTGAAGCTCGCGGGTGCGGTGCATCTTGTTGAGGCCGAGGCCGACCAGCGTTGCGCGCTGATCGGGGGTGCGGCGGATCGGCGAACCGATCTGCGTCACCTTCAGGGTCTTGGCAGCCATGTTCGCTTACTCCGTGATCGCCGCCGCTTCGGCTTCGGCGACCGGAGCAGAAGCGCCGCCGCGACCGAGCAGGTCGGCGATCTTCTTGCCACGGCGTTGCGAAACCGACTTCGGCGAAGTCTGATCGGCGAGCGCCTCGAAGGTCGCCCGGATCATGTTATAGGGATTCGAGGTGCCAACCGACTTGGTCACGACGTCATGGACGCCGAGGCTCTCGAAGATAGCGCGCATCGGGCCGCCCGCGATAATGCCAGTGCCCGGAGGCGCGGTGCGGACGGTCACCCGGCCGGCGCCGAAATGGCCCTTGCCGTCGTGGTGGAGGGTGCGACCCTCGCGCAGCGGCACGCGGACCATCGCCTTCTTGGCGGCGGCCGTCGCCTTGGCGATCGCCTCGGGCACTTCGCGCGCCTTGCCATGGCCGAAGCCCGCGCGGCCCTTGCCGTCGCCGACGACCACGAGCGCGGCGAAACCGAAGCGCTTGCCGCCCTTAACCGTCTTCGACACGCGGTTGATGTGCACGAGCTTCTCGATCAGTTCTTCGCCCTGATCGTCGCCACCCTTGTTGCGGTCGTCGCGACGGCCACGATTGCCGTCACGACCGCCGCGGCCGCCGCCGCGATCGTTGCCGCCACGGCCGCGACCACCACGGCCGCGGCGCTCGCCCTGGCCTTCTGCGCCGGGAACGGCGTCCGCCGGAGCGGCCGCCTGGATCTGGGTTTCGTCAGCCATTTAAAACTCCAATCCGCCTTCGCGGGCAGCATCGGCCAGCGCCTTGACGCGGCCATGGAACAGGAAGCCGCCACGATCGAACACCACCTGGGTGACGCCTGCCGCCTTGGCGCGTTCGGCAACACGCTTGCCAACCTGCGCCGCGGCGTCCGCCGTGGCGCCGGTGGTGCCCCGCACATCCTTGTCGAGGGTCGAAGCGGCGGCGACGGTGCGGCCGGCCTCGTCGTCGATCACCTGGGCATAGATATGACGGCCCGAACGATGGATCGAAAGCCGCGGGCGCATGCCGCCCCTGGCGCGAAGCGCGGTCCGAACGCGCCGACGGCGGCGTTCGAAGAGAGAGAGAGACTTGCCCATTACTTCTTCTTCCCTTCCTTGCGGAAGATATACTCGCCGGCATATTTGATGCCCTTGCCCTTATAGGGCTCCGGCTTCCGCCAGCGGCGGATTTCGGCAGCGACCTGGCCGACCTGCTGCTTGTCGATGCCCGAGATCTGCACCGTGGTCTGATCCGGGGTTGCGATCGTGATCCCCTCGGGGATCGCAAAATCGACGTCGTGGCTGTAGCCGAGCTGCAGCTTCAGATTCTTTCCCTGGACGTTGGCGCGATAGCCGACGCCGGTGATCTGGAGGGTCTTGGTGTAACCCTCGGTCACGCCAGTGATCAGATTCTGAACCAGCGTGCGCTGCATGCCCCAGAAAGAGCGCGCCCGCTTGGTCTCATTGGCCGGCGTGACCGAAATCGCGCCGTCCTCGACCGCATAGCTGACCTCTTCGGCCAGACCCAAAGTCAGCGTGCCCTTGGGCCCCTTGACCGAAAGCGTCTTTCCCTCGATCGCGGCGGTGACACCCGCAGGAACGGCGACCGGCTTCTTACCGATGCGGCTCATCAGAAGACCTCCGCGAGAACCTCGCCGCCGACATTCTGTTCGCGCGCTTCCGCGTCGGACAGAACACCCTTGGGCGTCGAGACGATGGTGATGCCCAGGCCGTTGCGGACGCGCGGCAGGTCCTTCGAACCCGAATAGACGCGGCGGCCAGGCTTGGAGACGCGGGCGACATGCTGGATAGCAGGCTGCCCTTCGAAATATTTCAGCTCGATACGCAGGCCATCATGGCCGGCGAGTTCTTCCTCGCTATAGCCGCGGATATAGCCTTCGCGCTGCAGCACGTCGAGAACGCGGGCGCGCAGCTTGGACGCGGGGGAAACCACGCTATCCTTGCGGGCGCGCTGCCCGTTGCGAATGCGGGTGAGCAAATCACCCAGGGGATCGGTCAGAGCCATCTTCTTCGGTTCCTTACCAGCTCGACTTGGTGACGCCGGGGATCAGGCCCTTATTGGCCAGGTCCCGAAGCTGCACACGGCAAAGCCGGAATTTACGATAATAAGCGCGGGGACGGCCCGTCACCTCGCAACGGTTGCGCACGCGGGTCGGATTCGCATTGCGGGGAATTTCCGCAAGCTTGAGCCGTGCGATCAGCCGCTCGGTCTCGTCCTTGCTCTCATCGTCCGCGATCGCCTTGAGACGCGCATATTTGCCCGCATAAGCCTTCACCAGCTTCTTGCGACGCTCGTTCTTGTTGATCGAACTCAGTTTCGCCATGACTTAAGTTCTTCCTTTTCCAGCAGACCGCTTACGCGGCCTGCTTCTGATCCTGATTTTCCGCCGGGAAGGGGAAGCCGAACAGACGCAGCAGCTCGCGCGCCTCATCGTCGGTCTTCGCCGTCGTGGCGATGATGACATCCATACCGCGGATCTTGTCCACCGAGTCGTAGCTGATCTCCGGGAAGATCAGCTGCTCCTTCAGGCCGGTGGCATAATTGCCGCGGCCGTCGAAGGACTTGGGGTTCAGTCCGCGAAAGTCGCGGACGCGCGGCAGCGCGATCGTGACGAAACGGTCGAGGAACTCGTACATCCGCTCGCGGCGAAGGGTCACCTTCGCGCCGATCGGCATGCCCTCGCGCAGCTTGAACTGCGCGATCGACTTCTTCGCCTTGGTAATCACCGCCTTCTGGCCGGCAATCTTCGTCATTTCCTGCGCGGCCTGCTCGACGCGCTTCTTGTCCTGGGTGGCCTCGCCAACGCCCATGTTCAGGACGATCTTGGTGAGCTTCGGCACTTCCATGACATTCTTGTAACCGAATTTTTCGGTCATCGCTTTGACGATCGTCTCGTCATACAGCTTCTTGGCCCGTGGCGTGTAGGCATCAGCCATTGATCGTCTCCCCGGTCTTGACCGCGACGCGGACCTTCTTGCCGTCCTGGACTTCGAAGCGAACGCGCGACGGCTTGCCATCCTTGGTCGCGATGGCGACCTTGGAGACATGCAGCGGCGCCTCGACGCGCTCGAGCCCACCCTGCGGGTTGGCCTGGCTCGCCTTGCGGTGGCGGGTCGCGATGTTCACACCGGACACGATCACCTTGCCGTCCTTCGGCAGCGACTTCGTGACTTCGCCCGTCTTGCCTTTGTCCTTGCCGGACAGGACGACGACGCGGTCACCCTTCTTGATCTTCAGTGCAGACATCACAGCACCTCAGGCGCGAGCGAGATGATCTTCATGTGGTTCTTGGCGCGGAGCTCGCGGACCACCGGGCCGAAGATGCGGGTGCCGATCGGCTCGCCGCTGTTCTTGTTGATCAGGACGGCGGCATTGCCATCGAACCGGATCGTCGAACCGTCGGGACGATGAATGTCCTTGGCGGTGCGCACGATGACCGCGCGATGCACGTCACCCTTCTTGACCTTGCCGCGCGGAGCCGCTTCCTTGATCGAGACGACGATGACGTCGCCCACGGTCGCGAAACGGCGCTTGGAACCGCCCAGCACCTTGATGCACTGCACCCTCTTGGCGCCGCTGTTGTCGGCGACGTCGAGGTTCGTCTGCATCTGGATCATTGTTCAGACCCTTCCACTAATCAGGCGTGGTTCGGCGTCGCGTGGGTATCAACCCGCTCGATCACCTTCCACGACTTGAGCTTCGAAATCGGCGCGGTCTCTTCGATGCGCACCGTCTCACCCTCGCGAAACTGATTGGTCTCGTCATGGGCGTGATATTTTTTCGACCGTTTGATGATCTTGCCGTACATCGCGTGCTTCACGCGACGTTCGACCTTCACCACCACCGTCTTGTCGGTCTTGTCGGAGACCACCGTTCCGGTCAGCACGCGCTTCGGCATGGCTGGCGCTCCTTACTTCGCAGCCGCAGCGGAGCGCTGCGTCTGCAGGGTCTTGATCTGCGCGATGGTCCGGCGGACCTCGCGCACGCGGCTGGGCTTCTCGAGCTGGTTGGTCGCAGCCTGGAAGCGCAGGTTGAACTGCTCGCGCTTCAGCTCGCCCAGATCCTGGGCCAGCTGATCGTCGGTTTTCGCAGTGAGGTCAGCGATCTTCGCCATCTTATGCGTCCTCGTAGATGGACTCGCCGAAGCGAGCGACCACCTTGGTCTTGATCGGAAGCTTCTCCATCGCGCGCTCAAAGGCGACGCGGGCGAGCGGACCGGGCACGCCGTCCAGCTCGAAGAGAATGCGGCCGGGCTTCACGCGGGCGGCCCAGAACTCCGGCGAACCCTTGCCCGAGCCCATGCGAACTTCGGCTGGCTTCGACGAAACCGGAACGTCGGGGAACACGCGGATCCACAAGCGCCCCTGGCGCTTGATGTGGCGCGTGATCGCGCGGCGGGCCGCCTCGATCTGGCGCGCGGTGATCCGATCCGGCTCGAGGGCCTTGAGCCCGAACGCGCCGAAGTTCAGCGTCGCGCCGCCGGGCGCGTTGCCATGGATGCGGCCCTTATGGGCCTTGCGGTATTTAGTGCGCTTTGGTTGCAGCATTTCTTATCGCCTTCTGACACCGATTGTCCGGTCGATCAGGCGACGCTGATAAAGGGAAACCCCTTATCGCGCCGGCCGGACCCCCGACGTCTGAGCTTCCATCATGAGCCGGTCCTGAGCCAGCGGATCATGGCCCAGGATCTCACCCTTGAAGATCCAGACCTTGATCCCGCACACGCCATAGGCGGTGTGGGCTTCGGCTTCGGCATAGTCGACATTGGCGCGCAGCGTGTGCAGCGGCACACGGCCTTCGCGATACCACTCGGTGCGCGCGATCTCCGCGCCGCCGAGACGACCGGCGCAGGTGATGCGGATGCCCTCGGCGCCAAGACGCAGCGCCGACTGCACCGCGCGCTTCATCGCGCGGCGGAAGGCGATACGGCGCTCGAGCTGGTCGGCAACACCTTGCGCCACAAGCTTTGAGTCGATCTCGGGCTTGCGGATCTCGACGATATTCAGCGAGACTTCCGACGAGGTCATCTTGCCGAGCGTGCGGCGAAGCTTCTCGATGTCGGCGCCCTTCTTGCCGATGATCACGCCCGGACGCGCGGCATAAACCGAGATGCGGCACAGCTTGGCCGGACGCTCGATCACGACCTTCGAGATCGCCGCCTGCGGGATCGCCTTCATGATGTGCTTACGGATCTTCAGATCCTCGAGCAGCAGACGACCATAGTCGGCGCCGTCGGCGTACCAGCGGCTGTCCCAGGTGCGGTTGATCTGCAACCGCATACCGATCGGGTTGGACTTCTGACCCATGTTATTCAGCCTCTTCCTGCTGCTCGCGCACGACGACACGAAGACGCGCGAACGGCTTGATGATGCGGGTCGACTTGCCGCGGCCGCGAGTGGCGAAGCGCTTCATCACGATCGACTTGCCGACCGAAGCTTCCTTCACGACGAGCGCGTCGACGTCGAGATTATGATTGTTCTCGGCATTGGCGATAGCCGAGGCAAGCACCTTGCGAACGTCCACAGCCATCGCCTTCTTCGAGAAGGTGAGGATGTTGAGCGCGTCGCCAACGCGCTTGCCACGGATCAGGCCCGCGACAAGATTGAGCTTGTACGGGCTGCCGCGAACGGTGGTGGCGACCGCAAGGGCCTCCTTCTCACCGACCCGGCGCGGAGCTGCGGGCTTCGACATCAGCGCTTACCCTTCTTGTCGGCGTGACCGGGGAAGTAGCGCGTCGGCGCGAACTCGCCCAACTTGTGACCGACCATATCTTCGTTGACCGACACCGGCACGAACTTACGGCCGTTATAGACGTTGAACGTAAGCCCAACGAACTGCGGCAGGATGGTCGAACGACGCGACCAGGTCTTGATCGGAGCGCGCGCGCCACTGTCCTGAGCGCCTTCCGCCTTCCTGAGAAGGTGGAGATCGACGAACGGACCTTTCCAGACGGAACGGGCCATGGATTACCTCTTCTTCTTCGCGTGGCGCGAACGGATGATGAACTTGTCGGTCGACTTGTTGTGCCGCGTGCGCGCACCCTTGGTCGGCTTGCCCCAGGGGGTAACCGGATGACGGCCACCCGAGGTCCGGCCTTCACCACCGCCATGGGGATGGTCGACCGGGTTCTTGGCGACGCCGCGAGTCAGCGGACGCTTGCCCAGCCAGCGATTGCGCCCCGCCTTGGCGAGGTTCTGGTTGGCGTTGTCCGGGTTGGACACCGCGCCGACCGTGCACATGCAGTCCGAGCGGATATAGCGCTGCTCGCCCGAGTTGAGGCGGACCATCACCATGCCCTTGTCGCGGCCGACGATCTGCACATAAGTGCCCGCCGCCCGCGCGATCTGACCGCCCTTGCCGGGCTTCATCTCGACATTGTGGACGATCGTGCCGACCGGTGCTTGGCCGATCTCCATCGCATTGCCCGGCTTGGTGTCGGTCTTCTTGCCTGCGACGATCACGTCGCCGGCCGTCAGACGCTGCGGCGCCAGCACATAAGCGAGCTCGCCATCCTCATATTTCACCAGCGCGATGAAGGCCGAACGGTTCGGATCATATTCCAGGCGCTCGACGGTCGCGGGCTGATCCCACTTACGGCGCTTGAAATCGACGATGCGATATTTCTGCTTGTGGCCGCCCGCGATGCCGCGCGCGGTCGCGTGGCCCATATTGTTCCGGCCACCCGACTTGCGCTTGCCCTCGGTCAGCGCCTTGACGGGCTTGCCCTTGTGCAGTGCAGACTTGTCGACGAGGATCAGGCCGCGGCGGGCCGGGCTCGTCGGGTTATAATGCTTCAGCGCCATGGCGTCAGATTCCCGTCGTCACGTCGATGGACTGGCCATCGGCCAGCGTCACGATCGCTTTCTTCACGTCGGAGCGCTTGTAGGGGGTGCCCTTCCAGCGCTTCGTCTTGCCCTTGGAGACGATCGTGTTCACGCCCGTCACCTTGACGTTGAACAGCGCCTCGACAGCCGCCTTGATCTCCGGCTTGCTGGCGTCGCCCGCAACCTGGAACACCACGGCGTTGTGCTCGGAAAGCAACGTCGTCTTTTCGGTGATGTGGGGCTTGAGCACCACGTCATAGTGGCGGTTGTCCACCACGGCTTCCTTCTTAGCCATTGAAGCGCGCCTCCAGCTTTTCGACCGCGGCGCGCGTCAGCACCAGCGTTTCATGCTTCAGAATGTCGTACACATTGGCGCCGACGGCGGGCATCACGTTGAGCTTCGGGATATTCGACGAAGCCAGCGCGAACCCATTGTCGACCATGTCGCCATCGATCACCAGCGTGGTGTTGCCGAAGCCGAGCTTGCCGATCTGCGCAAGCAGCACCTTGGTTTTGATCTCCGACACGGCGAGCGTGTCGAGCACGACCAGCTTGCCGTCCTTGGCCTTCGAAGACAGCGCCATCTTCAGCCCAAGCGCGCGAACCTTCTTGTTCAACGACGGATTGAAGTCACGAACGCGCGGCCCGTGCGCCTTGCCGCCGCCGACGAAGATCGGAGCGCGGCGATCGCCGTGACGGGCAGTGCCGCCGCCCTTCTGACGACCGAACTTCTTGCCCGAACGTGCGACATCCGAGCGCTCGCGGGCGGCGCGGGCGGTGCCGCGACGCTTCTCAAGCTGCCAGGTGACGACACGGTGAAGGATATCGGCGCGCGGCTCGACCGCGAAGATCGCGTCGTTGAGTTCGATGTCGCCCGATGCCGCAGCGTCGAGGGTCTGAACCTTGACCTTCATGATCAGCCCTCCTGGCCTTCGCCGGCTTCGGGCGCCGCGGTGACTTCCGCAGGCGTCTCAGCAGGCGCGTTGTTGCTGTTGGCGGCGGCCTTCAAGCCGGCAGGAAAGGGAGCATCCTTGGGCGCGGCGATCTTCACCGAGTCCTTGACGAGCAGCCAGCCACCTTTCGAACCCGGAACCGATCCCTTGACGAACAGCAGCCCGCGCTCGGCGTCGGTCTGGACGATCTCGAGATTCTGCTGGGTGCGATTGCGGTCACCCATATGGCCCGCCATCTTCTTGTTCTTGAAGACCTTGCCGGGATCCTGGCGCTGGCCGGTCGAACCGAGCGAACGGTGCGAGACCGAGACGCCGTGGGTCGCGCGCAGACCGCCGAAGCCCCAGCGCTTCATGCCGCCCTGGAAGCCCTTGCCCTGGGTGCTGCCCTGGATATCGACATATTGGCCTGCGACATAATGGTCGGCGGATATCTCCGCGCCAACCTCGAGCAAGCCTTCTTCCGACACCCGGAACTCGGCGAGGAACGCCTTGGGCTCGACTTCGGCCTTGCCGAAATGGCCGCGCTCCGGCTTCGTAAGATTCTTCGGCTTGGCCGAGCCGGCGCCGAGCTGAACCGCGACATAACCGTCACGATCCTGTTCGCGGCGGGCCACGACCTGCACATTCTCCAGCGCCAGAACGGTGACCGGCACATGCCGGCCATCTTCCTGGAACAGGCGGGTCATCCCCATCTTCTTCGCGATCACGCCAGTGCGCATGATCTGTCCCTTCCACAACAGAGGCTCGCCTTAGCAGCGAGCGTGCCAACGAAAAAAGCTCCGGTGCAAAACCGAAGCTTCCAGCCCAAATCACGACAGCCCCCGCCCGGGCTCGGTTTTCCGCATCACTGCGAAAGGCGGGGACCAGGACACCGGCACCTCTCCAAGGATGGGGCCGGTCGGTATCCCTTAATCTCTGCCGCCACACCTCAATCCGAAGGGAGAGGAAATGACGAGCGCGGGACCGATTCGATCCCGCGCGGAGGCGGCCTCTTAGGCCAGTTTGATCTCGACATCAACACCCGCTGCGAGATCGAGCTTCATCAGCGCGTCGACCGTCTGGGGCGTGGGCTGCACGATGTCCAGCAGCCGCTTGTAGGTGCGCACTTCGAACTGCTCGCGCGACTTCTTGTCGATGTGCGGACCGCGGTTCACGGTGAACTTCTCGATGCGCGTCGGCAACGGGATCGGACCACGGATGAGCGCGCCGGTACGGCGAGCGGTGTCGGCGATGTCGCCGGTGGCCTGATCAAGCACGCGATGATCAAAAGCCTTCAGGCGAATACGAATATTCTGCGTTTCCATGTCCTACACCGATGCGAAAGAGCCACGCCTTGCCAAAGATAAGGCGACCCGGGGGGCCGCCCTCACCTCCGGCGGAGGCAAAAATATCGTTCAAAAAGCACACCGCCCGACTCCCGGGGGAGCCGAGCGGTGCCGCCCTATATTACTTCGAGATCGCGCTGACAACCCCGGCGCCGACCGTGCGGCCGCCTTCACGGATCGAGAAGCGGAGGCCCTCTTCCATGGCGATCGGAGCGATCAGCTTAACGCCGAGCTGGACGTTGTCGCCAGGCATGACCATCTCGGTGCCCTCGGGCAGCTCGACCGTGCCGGTCACGTCGGTCGTGCGGAAGTAGAACTGCGGACGATAGTTCGCAAAGAACGGCGTGTGACGGCCGCCTTCTTCCTTCGACAGGACGTAGACTTCCGACGAGAAGTCGGTGTGCGGCTTGATCGAGCCCGGCTTGCAGAGAACCTGGCCGCGCTCGACCTCTTCACGACCCACGCCGCGGATCAGCGCGCCGATGTTGTCGCCGGCTTGACCCTGGTCGAGCAGCTTGCGGAACATCTCGACCCCGGTGACGACGGTCTTGCGGGTGTCCTTGATGCCGACGATCTCGACTTCCTCGCCCACCTTGACCACGCCGGTCTCAACACGGCCGGTAACCACCGTGCCGCGACCGGAGATCGAGAACACGTCTTCGATCGGCATCAGGAAAGGACGATCGAGCGGACGCTCGGGCTGCGGGATATATTCGTCGACCGCGGCCATCAGCTTGAGAACGGCCTGCTTGCCGATCTCATCGTTGGTGCCGTCGAGCGCCTTGACCGCCGAACCCTGGATGACAGGGATGTCGTCGCCCGGGAAGTCGTAAGACGACAGCAGCTCGCGGATCTCGAGTTCGACGAGTTCGAGAATTTCGGCGTCGTCGACGAGATCGACCTTGTTCATGAACACCACCAGCGCAGGGACGCCGACCTGGCGGGCGAGCAGGATATGCTCGCGGGTCTGCGGCATCGGGCCATCGGTGGCCGACACGACCAGGATGCCGCCGTCCATCTGCGCGGCGCCGGTGATCATGTTCTTCACATAGTCGGCGTGGCCGGGGCAGTCGACGTGCGCATAGTGGCGCTTTTCGGTCTCATACTCGACGTGCGCGGTCGAGATGGTGATGCCGCGCTCGCGCTCTTCGGGCGCCTTGTCGATGTTGGCATAATCGACGAAAGTCGCGCCGCCGGTCTCGGCGAGCACCTTCGTGATGGCTGCCGTGAGCGACGTCTTGCCGTGGTCGACGTGGCCGATGGTGCCGATATTGCAGTGCGGCTTGGTCCGCTCAAACTTAGCCTTAGCCATTTTTTGCCTCTTCTCTTCGAATCAACTGCCGGACGCGCCGCCCGATGCGGACGCGCCCATAACCACAAATTTCCGATTACGCCAGCTTTGCCTTGACCTCTTCGGCCACGTTCGCCGGCACTTCCTCATAATGCGAGAACTGCATCGTATATTGGGCCCGGCCCTGTGTGAATGAACGGAGCTGGTTCACATAGCCGAACATGTTCGCGAGCGGGACCATCGCCTCGACCACCTGGGCATTGCCCCGGCTGTCGGTGCCCTGGATCTGGCCGCGCCGGCTGTTCATGTCACCGATGACGTCGCCGAGATAATCCTCGGGGGTGACGACCTCGACCTTCATGATCGGCTCGAGCAGCTTGATGCCTGATTTCTGCGCCGCCTCGCGCATGCCGCCACGGCCGGTGATCTCGAACGCCAGCGCCGAAGAGTCGACGTCGTGATAGGCGCCGTCATAAAGCGTCGCCGTGAAATCGATGATCGGGAAGCCGATCAACGAGCCCGACGCCGCGACCTCACGGATGCCCTTCTCGACCGACGGGATATATTCCTTGGGAATATTGCCGCCCTTGACCTCATCCTTGAAGATGACGCCCTGGCCGCGCTCGCCGGGTTCGACCGTGAACTTGATGCGTCCGAACTGGCCCGAACCGCCCGACTGCTTCTTATGGGTATAGTCGACGTCGACCTTGCGGCCGATCGACTCACGGTATGCCACCTGCGGTGCGCCGATGTTCGCCTCGACCTTGAACTCGCGCTTCATGCGGTCGACCAGGATTTCGAGGTGAAGCTCGCCCATGCCCTTGATGATCGTCTGGCCCGATTCGGCGTCCGATGAAACGCGGAACGACGGATCCTCGCGGGCGAGGCGGTTGAGCGCGATGCCCATCTTCTCCTGGTCGGCCTTGGTTTTCGGCTCGACCGACAGTTCAATGACCGGATCGGGAAATTCCATCCGCTCGAGGATGATCGGCGCCGACTGCGCGCAGAGCGTGTCGCCGGTCGTCGTGTCCTTGAGACCTGCCAACGCGACGATGTCGCCGGCATAGGCCTCCTGGATGTCCTCGCGGCTGTTCGCATGCATCAGCAGCATGCGGCCGACCTTTTCCTTCTTGTCCTTCACCGAATTGAGCACGGTGGTCGCGGCGTCCATCTTGCCCGAATAGATGCGGGCGAAGGTGAGCGTGCCGACGAACGGGTCGTTCATGATCTTGAAGGCCAGCGCCGACATGGGCGCATCGTCGGTCGCCGGACGGCTGTCCGTCGTCACGCCGTCCAGCTTCAGCCCTTCGACCGGCGGAATGTCCAGCGGGCTCGGCAGATAGTCGACGACGCCGTCGAGCAGCGGCTGAACACCCTTGTTCTTGAAGGCTGAGCCGCACAGCACGGGCACGAACGAGAAGTTGAGGGTGCCCTTGCGGATCAGCTTCTTCAGGGTCGCCGTGTCGGGCTCATTGCCCTCCAGATAGGCTTCCATGACATTGTCGTCCTGCTCGACCGCCATCTCGATCAGCTCGGAACGGGCGGCGGCGGCGGCATCGGCCAACTCGGCCGGGATGTCCTGATATTCGAACTTGGCGCCCAGGCTTTCCTCGAGCCAGATGATCGCGCGGTTCTCGACCAGATCGACCAGCCCCTTGAAGCCGCCCTCGATGCCGATCGGCAGGTAAAGCACCGCCGGGCGAGCGCCGAGGCGGTCCTTGATCATGTCCACACAGCGCTCGAAACTCGCACCGGTGCGGTCGAGCTTGTTGACGAAGCACATCCGCGGAACCTTGTACTTTTCCGCCTGGCGCCACACCGTTTCGGACTGCGGCTCCACACCCGCGACGCCATCGAAACACGCAACCGCACCGTCGAGCACGCGCAGCGAACGCTCGACCTCGATGGTGAAATCGACGTGGCCGGGCGTATCGATGATGTTGATCCGGTGATCGTTCCAGAAGCAGGTCGTGGCGGCCGACGTGATCGTGATCCCGCGCTCCTGCTCCTGCTCCATCCAATCCATCGTGGCGGTGCCCTCATGGACTTCGCCGATCTTGTAGGACTTGCCGGTGTAGTAAAGGATTCGCTCGGTCGTCGTCGTCTTGCCGGCATCGATGTGGGCCATGATGCCGATGTTGCGATATTTTTCGAGCGGGTGGCTGCGGGCCATGATCTTAGACTCCGATGTCGGGGAAAGGCCGAAGCCTGTCCCCGACGATATGGGAATGAAGCGTGACTCTTTCGAGTCGCGCTGGAACTACCAGCGGTAGTGCGAGAAAGCGCGGTTCGCTTCCGCCATGCGGTGCGTGTCTTCGCGCTTCTTGACGGCGTTGCCGCGGTTGTTCGCAGCGTCCATCAGCTCACCCGAGAGACGCCCAGCCATGGTGTGCTCCGAACGCGAACGCGCCGCGGCGATCAGCCAGCGAATGGCCAGCGCCTGCGAACGCTCGGGACGGACCTCGACCGGAACCTGATAGGTCGCACCGCCGACGCGGCGGCTACGGACCTCGATGCCAGGCTTCACATTGTTGAGCGCATCATGGAACACGCCGAGCGGCTCGCGCTTGGCGCGGGTCTCGACGGTTTCAAGGGCGCCATAGACGATGCCCTCGGCCACCGACTTCTTGCCATCGAGCATGACGCTGTTCATGAATTTGGAGAGGACGACATCCCCGAACTTCGGATCGGGAAGGATTTCGCGCTTTTCTGGGCGACGACGACGAGCCATTTCGATCTACCTCTTACTTAGGACGCTTGGCGCCGTACTTCGAACGGCTCTGCTTGCGATCCTTGACACCCTGCGTATCGAGCACGCCGCGCAGCACATGATAACGCACACCTGGAAGGTCGCGCACACGGCCGCCGCGGATCAGGACCACCGAGTGCTCCTGAAGGTTATGGCCTTCGCCGGGAATGTAGCTGATGACTTCGCGGCTGTTCGTCAGGCGGACCTTGGCCACCTTGCGCAGCGCCGAGTTCGGCTTCTTCGGGGTCGTCGTGTAGACGCGCGTGCAGACGCCGCGCTTCTGTGGGTTTTTGTCCATCGCAGGGACCTTGGACTTGGCCTTCTGCGGCTCGCGACCCTTGCGGATCAGCTGGTTGATCGTTGGCATGAAGCCCTTCACCTCTAAGAGAGTGTTACTTTACCAATGCCCGACTTGCCTTTCCGACAATCCCGTTATCATGGATCATCGGAAATGCACGAAAGCCCCGGCGGTCATCCGACCCCCCAGGCCTTCACACGCATCAGCAATGTTCAAGCTTGCCCAGATGCAGCAAACCGCTTCTGAGCAGGGCGCGCCTATAGAGAAGGAGTCGGATCGGGTCAACCGGCAGAACCGGGCGATTTGGCTCAGCTCTGCGTCTCAGCTTCGACCCACGCAAGATAGTCGGGCGAACCGCCCGCGACCGGCACCATAATCAGCTCGGGCAATGCATAGCTGTGCATTGCGCGGACCCGGGCGCCGACGCGATCGGCCTGCGCGGCGCGCGTCTTGACATGGAGCACATGTTCCTCGGCCTGCTCGACCACGCCCTTCCATCGGTAGATGCTGGTCGCGGGGAGGATCTGAACGCAGGCCGCAAGCCGTTCGCCCACCAGCGCCGCGGCGATCCGCTCCGCCTCCTCGCGTGACCCGCAACTGGTGATGACGACAATCATAGGAAATCCTCAAGCGCCCGCTTGCGGCTTGATATAGATGGCGCGGATGGACGGCCAGCGCAGGCGCAGTTCGACCTCTGCTTCAGCGATCATCTCCTCGATGCGTCCAACCGGGATACGGTTCTCGAAATCCACCGAAAGCCCCAGAAATATGTTGCGCGGTCCGATGTGAATGGTCGTGACGTCATTGACCCCGGTCACCTCGGGCCGCCGGTCGATCGCTGCGCGCACCGCCGCCTCGAGTTCGGGATCTGCGGGCTCGCCGATCAGCAGACCTTTGGATTCGCGCGCCAAAGCCAGCGCAACCATCGCCAGCGCGCATCCGATCACGATCGACGCGACGCCGTCCCAGCGGGCATCGCCGGTCGCCATGCTGAGCGAGATGCCGACTGTCGCGACGATCAGCCCGAACATCGCCGCGCTATCCTCGAACAGCACGATGAAGCTAGGCGGGTCCTTCGAGCGCCGAATCGCCTCCCACCAGCCCTGATCGCCCCGCGCCTCGGCAAATTCACGCACCGCGATCAGCCAGCTGCCGCCCTCGAGCAGGAAGGATATTGCCAACACCACGAAGTTGATGACCGGCGAACGGATCGGCTCCGGATCGGCGACATGGACAATGCCCTCATAAATCGAAAGCCCGGCGCCCGTCGCGAAAATCAGAATCGCGACAACGAAGCTCCAGAAATAGAGTTCACGGCCGTAGCCGAGCGGGTGAGCGCGATCGGGCGGCCGCACCGACCGCTTCTGGCCGTAGAGCAGCAGAAGCTGGTTGAGGCTGTCGACGACCGAATGAAAGCCCTCGGTCAGCATCGCCGAGGATCCCGATATCGAGGCGGCGATGAACTTCGCCACCGCGATGCCGAGATTAGCGCCGAGCGCCGCAAACAGAACGAGTCGGTTGGAGGGGGGTTCGGTCATGGGCTCCCTGTCTGGCTATGCGCCTTCGAAACGCCCTCCCCTCCAAAAAGCACCAAAAACCTATTTTCTGCGTCGCGCAAAGAAAAAGGTTCCTAATAAAAATTATCCATTACGGCATCTTGCAGATGGATCGACGCGCGCGGCGGGCCGTTCTTCGTGGACCAAGGGAGGTCCAGTGATGAGCGGATTCGGTCGGCTCCGTGACGTTTCGGAACCCTATCGCATCAGCAGCAAGGCCTTCGCGCGTCCCCAGCCGGCGCGCGCGAGGTCTCGCCATTGGCTTGGGGCGCTGCCGCTGGCCGCTCCGCTGCTTGCGGCGGCCTGCCTCACATTCAACCAAGCCGCTCGAGCCGAACCCGCGCTGGACACTGCTCCGCAAACCGCAGCTTCGTCGACAGAGCGGAGCCGCTGGTCGCCTGCGGCGGCGACGCGCCTGGTCGAGCTGATCGAGAAATCGAAGCAGGAAGGGCTTAATCCCCACGATTATCAGGCCGACGCTTTGCGGGCTGCGATCGCCGCCGGCGCCAGAGGGCCCGAGTTCGATTCCCTGGCCAACATCTCGGCGCTGGGGCTTGCGCACGACTATGCGAGTGGCCGCATCGACGACAAGGCAAGCCTCGACTGGCACATCGCACCGCCGATCGATCTCAACATGCTTGCGGCGGGTCTCGATCGGGCGTTGGCTGCCGGGGAACTCGCAGATTGGTTGCAAGGGCTTCTGCCCCAAAACGCGGAATATCGGGCGCTCAAGGCTGCCTATGCCTCGGCCGATCCGGCGGACACGGCGACCCGCGACCGGCTGCGCGCCAATCTCGAACGCTGGCGTTGGATGCCGCGCGCGCTGGGCGATCGCTATCTCTATGTCAATGTGCCGAGCTACCGTTTGGCTTTGGTCGATAACGGGTCCGAGCAGGCCAGCTACAACGTCGTGGTCGGAACCGCCAAGACCCCGACGCCGCAATTGGCGTTCGCCGCCCAGTCGATCATCGCCAATCCCGACTGGATATTACCGCCAAGCGTGTTGAAGGAGGGCAAGTGGCGCAATGGGGGTTATGCCATCTCGCGCCGCGCAGATGGCAGTCCGCTCGTCCGGCAGCCTCCCGGGCCGAAGAATGCGCTGGGTCGCATCAAGATCGACATGCCGAACCCGTTTGCAATCTATCTCCACGATACGCCGCAGAAAGGCGCCTTCGAGCGGCAAGACCGCGCGCTGAGCCATGGCTGCATACGGGTTCAGAACATCGAGGACCTCGCCGCGCTACTTTACGACCGGGACAGCCTTGACGAAGCGCTTGCCAATCCGTCGCGCACACGCGTCTTCAAACTGGAGCGCAGCGTTCCCGTCTACATCGTCTATTTCACGGCGCTGCCGCAGCCCGACGGCTCGACCCGCTTTTTCGACGACCCTTATGATCGCGACCGCGCGGTGGTCGCCCGCCTTGACGGCGCGACGGAGCAGATAGTTCGGGTGGCCGCTCGATAGTCGCGCCCGGCAATTAAAAGCTCCACGCCGTGGGCCTCAACGGTGAACCGTGCATCGAAAGCGGCAGAGCCACCCAGTTGCGGGAACAAAAGCGCACTGTTGGAATGAACTGGTTAACCTTTTCTGATAGGATCCAGTTCTTGTTAGCGTACGGAGCGGACCGGGGATTTGCAGAATATCATCGACACGCCGGTCAGCCGGCGCGGATTGTTGGGCTCGGCCCTGTTTGGTGGATTGGCATTGGCGGCGAGCGCGCCTTCACTGGCTGTTCCACTTGCTCCTGCGGCAAAGCTTCGGCCTGAAGTGCGCGCGCGTGCGCTCGCGGCAATGAGCCGTCATGCCGGGAAGATCGCGTGCCGGGACATCATCGGCATCTGCGACTTTGACGACCCTTCCTCCACGCCCCGCTTTCACCTGCTCGATATCACGTCGGGCAAAGCCGAGAGCCTGCTGGTCGCGCATGGCCGCGGTTCGGACCCGTCGCATACGGGCTGGCTGCACAGTTTTTCCAACGCGATGGGCTCGGCGGCCTCGTCGAGCGGGGCCTTCGTCACTGCCGAGGAATATGTCGGCAATCACGGCCGCTCGCGCCGGATCGACGGTCTCGACCCCACCAACAGCAATGCGCGGGCTCGTGCGGTCGTGATCCACGGTGCCTGGTATGCCGAGCGCGAGATGATTGCCCAGCACGGCAAATTGGGGCGGTCCGAAGGCTGCTTTGCGTTCGGGCAAAGCGATCTGGCGCATGTCATGGCGCGCCTGGGGCCGGGTCGGCTTATCTATGCAGATAAGATCGACCGTGCCTAAAATGAGTCGAGCTGCATGAGGCGCAGCTTTGAAACCGCTGTCGCGATTCTTGAAAATGCTTTAGATTCAAGTTCATCTGGTCGATAATAAAAGGGGCTGGATGAGTGGCTGGTTTTGCGTTCCGTCGATGGCTGGCCTGGATCGCGCTCGCGATACCGGCCATATACCTCCCCTTGTCGCCCGCGGCAGCGGTCAGCCCGCTCGGGGCGCCGCGCTTCGCCGCGGTGCTGATGGATGCCGACACCGGCGAGACCCTTTACTCCGAACAGGCGACCGCGATCAGGCACCCGGCGTCGATCACCAAGGTGATGACGCTCTATATCGTGTTCGACGCGCTCGCCGCGGGAAGGCTGCGGCTCGACGACCGCGTCGTGATATCCCCGCACGCCGCCGCGCAGCGCCCGTCCAAGCTCGGGCTAGGCGTCGGCCAGTCGCTGTCGGTTGAGGAAGCGATCAGCGTTGTAGCGGTCAAGTCGGCCAACGACGTCGCTGTCGCGCTCGCCGAGAAGGTGGCGGGCAGCGAAACCAATTTTGCGCGGCTGATGACCGCCAAGGCGCGCCAGCTCGGCATGCGCCAGACGGTGTTCGCCAACGCCAGCGGTCTGCCCGATCCCGCTCATTTCACCTCGGCGCAGGATATCGCGATCCTCTCGGCGGCAATGATCCGCAACCACCCGGACCGTTATCGCTGCTTCTCGGAACAGAGCTACAGCTTCGGCCGGCTTCGCATGGCGAACCACAACAAGCTGCTCGGCAACGTCCTCGGACTTGACGGCATCAAGACGGGTTTCACCAACGACAGCGGCTTCACCCTCACCGCCTCGGCGGTCCGAGGCGGCCGCCGCCTGATCGCTGTTGTGCTCGGATCACCTTCGAGCTGGCAACGCGACCGCGATATCACGGCATTGCTCAACGCCGGCTTCACCGCGCTCGACATCCGCCGCAACGGCGGCGCCGAGGATCTGCCGGCCTTGCTGTCGAGCTCGGGTTTCGCCCTCGACCGCAGTCTGCGCTCAGCCCCGCAGATCGCCGCGGTCGACGCCGAAGAGGGCGACGGCGAGTAGCTTGCCGCCGCTCTAAGCGGGGCCGCCCGTCAGATGTGCAACGTGCGCCCGAACGCCGCGAGCACGCTTTCATGCATCGCCTCGCTGATCGTCGGATGCGGAAAGACGGTGCCGATCAGCTCCGCCTCGGTGGTCTCAAGCGTCTTGCCGATGGTATAGCCCTGGATCATCTCGGTAACCTCGGCGCCGACCATATGCGCGCCCAGCAACTCGCCGGTGCGCTCGTCGAACACCGTCTTGACAAAGCCTTCCTGCTCGCCGAGCGCGATCGCCTTGCCATTGCCGATGAACGGAAATTTGCCGACCTTGACCTTGTAGCCGGCTTCCTTCGCCTTCTCCTCGGTAAGCCCCACCGACGCGACCTGCGGCCGGCAATAGGTGCATCCGGGAATGTTGCGCTTATCCATCGCGTGCGGATGCTTGCCGGCAATATGTTCAGCGGCAATCACCGCCTCGTGCATCGCCTTGTGCGCCAGCCACGGGCCATCGGTCACATCGCCGATCGCATAGACGCCCTCGACATTGGTCCGGCAATATTCGTCGGTCTTGATGTGGGCGCGCTTGTCGGATTCGATCCCGAGCGCCTCCAGGCCGATATTTTCGACATTGGGCATGATGCCGACCGCGACGATCACATGGCTGAACTCTTCGGTCGCAACCTTGCCGTCCTTGTCTTTGATCTCGGCGGTGATCCGATTGGCGTCGGCCGCGATCTTCTGGACGCCGGTCGAGGCCCTGACCGTCATGCCCTGCTTGCTCAGCGCCTTCGCCATGAAGGTGCTGATTTCGGCATCTTCGACCGGAAGGATGCGATCGAGCATCTCGACGATCGTCACCTTGGCGCCCATATCACTGTAAAAGCTCGCGAATTCTACACCGATTGCACCCGAACCGATCACCAGCAGCTTGGTCGGCATCTCGGTGGGGGTCATTGCGTGACGATAGGTCCAGATGCGCTTTCCGTCGGCCTTTGCGAACGGCAGATCGCGCGCGCGCGCGCCGGTCGCGATGATGATGTTCTTCGCCTCCAGCCTGGTTTCGGCACCGTCCTTGGTGACCGTGAGCTTCCCCTTGCCGGTCAATACGCCGTCGCCGAAATGCACCGCGATCTTGTGTTTCTTCATCAGCCCGGTCACGCCGGCGTTAAGCTGCTTGGCGACGCCCCTCGACCGCGCGACCACCTTTGCGAGATCGAAGGCCGGCTTGGCGACTTCCAGCCCATAATCCGCGGCATGAAGCATGTGATGATAGATTTCGGATGAACGAAGCAGCGCCTTGGTCGGAATGCAGCCCCAGTTCAGGCAGATTCCGCCCAGCAGCTCGCGCTCGACGATTGCCGTTTTGAGGCCGAGCTGCGCAGCCCGGATCGCTGCGACATAGCCGCCTGGTCCCGAACCCAAAACGATGAGATCATAGCTTTCCGCCACTATTTGCTCCTCAGGACCTAATGTTCATTGATCGGGCGCGGACGTCCATCGTCGCCGATCGCGACGAAGGTCAAGGTCGCATGGGTGACTCGTTCGTGCTCCTCGCCGTCGCGCGAACGCCGCCAGGCATTGACCCCGACCTTCATCGAGGTCCGCCCGACCGAGAGAAGGGTCGCATAGACCGACACAATATCGCCCACCCTGACGGGCCGGTGAAAGATCATGCCGTCGATCGCAATCGTCGCCGCGCGGCCCTTACTGTGCTGGGAAGCAACGGTGCCGGCCGCCAGATCCATCATGCTCACCAGCCACCCGCCGAAAATATCACCGTTGGCATTGGTGTCGGCCGGCATCGCCACCACGCGGATCGCCGGCTCGCCCGTGGGCGCCGATGCCTCGCCGGCTGCTTCCATCAGGCAAGCATGCCCAGCGGATTTTCGACCAGTCGCTTGAACGCGGCCATCAGCTGTGCCCCGACCGCGCCGTCGATCGCGCGATGATCGAAGCTGCCCGTCGCGGTCATGACCGTCGCCGTCGAAAGCGCATCGTCGACAATATAGGGCCGCTTCTCTCCAGCCCCCACCGCCATGATCATCGCCTGGGGTGGATTGATCACCGCTGTGAAATGCTTGATCCCGAACATGCCCATATTGGAAATCGAGGCGGTGCCGCCCTGATACTCGTTCGGCTGGAGCTTGCCGTCCTTCGCCCGTTGCGCGAGATCCTTCGCCTCGGTGGCGATCGCGGCGACGCTCTTGCTGTCGGCGCCCTTGATGATCGGGGTAATTAGGCCGCCGGGGATCGCCACGGCAACCGAGATATCGGCGCGCTGGTAGCGGACCAGCGTGTCGCCGGCAAAAGACACGTTGCAGTCGGGAACCTCGATCAGCGCCAAGGCGAGCGCCTTGATCAGCAGATCGTTGACGGACAGCTTGACCCCGCGCGCCTCGAGCGCCGTGTTGAGCTCGCCACGGAGCTTAAGCAGCGCGTCGAGACGGATATCTATTGTCAGGTAGATGTGCGGGCTCTGCTGCATCGACTCGCTCAGCCGCCGCGCAATCACCTTGCGCATGTTCGACAGCTTGACGATCTCGTGCGGAATATCGTTCGACACCTCCACGGCAGGCGCGGGTTTCGCCGCCGGCGTACCCGACGGCGGCGCGGATGGGCCGGGGGCCGGCGCGACCGCTTTCCGACCTTCGAGATCGGCCTTGACGATGCGCCCATTGGGTCCCGAGCCGCTGACCGACGCCAGGTCGACGCCCTGCGCCACAGCCAGGCGACGGGCGAGCGGGCTCGCCTTCACGCGATCGCCGTCGGCGGCCGTCACGACCGCGGGCCTCGGCCCAGACGCGGCGGCCGCCGGCGCCGCGGCGGGCTGAGCTTTCGGCTGGGGCGCGGCATTGGCCGCTCCGTTGGCGGACGGAGCTTTCGCGGCCGGCTCGTCATCGTCTTCACCCTGGATGAGCGCGATCACCGCGCCGACCTTCACCCCCTCGGCGCCCTCGGCAACCAGGAGCTTCGATATCGTTCCCTCGTCGACCGCTTCGAACTCCATGGTCGCCTTGTCGGTCTCGATCTCAGCCAGGAGATCGCCCGAGGAAACCTTGTCTCCCTCCTTGACCAGCCATTTGGCAAGTGTGCCCTCCTCCATCGTCGGGGAGAGCGCGGGCATCTTCAATTCGATTGGCATATTCTTGTCCCTTAGAGCGGGATGGGGGTCATGCGCGCCCCTCTTCCCCGCTCCCCGTGCCTAGGTCAAGGCCCTGCACGATTCGGCTCCGAAAGGACCAGCCGTCGAAAGCTTGCGCTACAGCCGCAACTGGCGCACCGTCCCGCAAAATGCTTGGGGAGCGGCGGCGGGTGCGGACCTATTTGGTGGTGATCGACGACAATGAAGCGTCGCGAATGGCACTGCGCTTCGCCGCCCGCCGCGCCATGAAGACAGGCGGCGCGGTCGAGATATTGGCGCTCGTCGCGCAGCAGGAGTTCGTCCAATGGGGCGCCGTCCAGGCGGCGATGGAGGAAGAGGCGCGGCTGCGCGCTGAAGCGATGGTTGCCGAAGCCGCCAGTTCATTGATCGAGGAAACCGGCCTGATGCCTTCGATCACGGTGCGGCAGGGCGATCCCGTCTCGGTGGTGCGCGCGTTGCTCAACGAACAGCCGGGCGTCGCGGCGCTGGTGCTGGGCGCGGCTGCGAGCGGCCCTCCCGGCAAGCTGATCACCCATCTGGCCGGGCTCGAGGCCGGCCAACTCCCGTGCCCGCTCATGATCGTGCCGGGCTCGCTCGACGAGGAAGCGCTCGACCGGCTGAGCTGAAGCAAACCCAGAAAACCGTCGCGCCGCCGGCTTTTTCTGCGCTATTGAGCGATGCGGGGACCGAGCACCGCCATCAGCGCCATACAGCCGGCTACGTCCGCATAGTCGAATCGCGCGCTGATCGGGCTGTCGAGATCGAGCACGCCGAGCAGGCGGCCCTCATGCACGATCGGCACGACCAGTTCCGACGCCGAGGCGCTGTCACAGGCTATATGCCCAGCAAATTCATGCACGTCGGCGACGCATTGCACTTCGCGGGTAGCGGCCGCCGTCCCGCAAACACCCTTGCCGAACGCGATGCGGATACAGGCCGTCTTTCCTTGGAAAGGGCCCAGCACCAGCTCCTTGCCGATCGCACGATAAAAGCCGGCCCAGTTGAGATCGGGCAGATATTCCCAGATCAGGCTGGCGGCGTTGGCCATATTGGCGATCGGATCGGGCTCACCGGCGGTCAAGGCGGCAAGCGCGGCGGACAGATCCGCGTAGAGTTGCGCCTTGGAGCCATGCCGGTCGACATCAAAAACGTACATGCGGCCGATGTGCGCTTCCCTGGCGCGCGCTGCAACCCGCTTGGGCTCCGGGTCGCTAGCCAAGCGCCGATGGCGCCGATAGGCTTGAGCGATGCCGCTTCTTCCCGTCACCCGCTCGATCGCGATCGACAGCGATGAGATCGAGGAATCCTTCACGCGGGCCAGCGGGCCGGGCGGTCAGGGGGTCAACACCACGGACTCCGCCGTCCAGTTGCGTTTCGATATCCGCCACTCGCCGAACCTACCGGAGGCGGTGAAGATCAGGCTCGCGGCGATCGCCGGCAGCCGGATGACGCGTGAAGGCGTGCTCGTCTTGCGAAGCGAAGGCGCGCGATCACAGCTCCTCAACCGGCAAGAGGTCCGCGACCGACTGTTCGAGATGATCCGCGAAGCCACGCTGGTGCCCAAGAAACGCAGGCCCACCAAGCCGTCGAAGGCCGCGAAGGCGCGACGAATGGACGGCAAGGCGAAGCGCTCGGCCGTCAAGGGCCTGCGCGGCAAGAGCTTTGATTGATCCGCCTATAGGGGTGCCGCGAAGCCCAGCGCGGCGAAGCGCTCGGGCAGCGGGGCTGTCGCTTCGATCGGCGCCTTCGCCTCGCGGGGCACGGTCAGCCGGAAAGCATGGAGCAGCGTCACGCCTCGCCCCGAACCATAAACCGGATCGCCCGTGATCGGAATGCCGATGCCGGTCGCTGCATGGACGCGGATCTGGTGGGTGCGGCCCGTTGTCGGCCGGAATTCGATCAGCGCCTTGCCTCCGGCGGTCATCAGCCGGCGCCAGGCGGTATAGGCCGGTTTGCCTTTGGGGTCGGCGATCATGCGCCAGCCGCTGTCCCGGCTGGATATCTTGGCAAGCGGCATATCGATCTCGCCCTCCGCCGCCTCCGGAACGCCGTCCAGAATGGCCAGATAGACCTTTTCCACCCTGCCCTCCTCGAAAGCGAGCGCGAAGCGCTTGTGCGCCTTCGGATTGCGGGCAAGCAGCAGGCAGCCCGAAGTGTCGCGATCGAGGCGATGGACCGCGCTCGGCCAGCGCTTGAAACCGAAGCTCAACGACTGGAGGTGGTTCTCGAGGCTGATGCTGCCATCGCGCGGAGGATCGACCGGCAGGCCAGACGGTTTGTCGATCACCATCGCTTCGCCATCGATGAAGAGGATGCGTTCGTCGAGCATCGCGCCCCCATGCACCGGCGGAAGGATATCCGCAATTGCCGGCTCGTTTCCATCCGCGCCGGAGCGAGAGATGGCGGCCGTGCCCACATCCCGCGCTTGCCTTTCGGTAGCATTGCCTCTATGCGCGCCCATCCCGTCTGGTCATCCCTGGAGGCAGGCGGGTCTTGGAAACTCAATGCGAACTGGAGACATGTTATGAGCGAAGTGCTCGACCTGTCGGCCGAGACGCGCGATCGGGCAGGCAAGGGAGCCTCCCGCGCCATGCGTCGCGAAGGCCGCGTCCCCGCCGTCATCTACGGCAACAAGCAGGAACCGACCGCGATCCATCTCGAGGAAAAGCTGCTGATGAAGATGCTCAATACAGGGCATTTCTTCAACAGCGTCGTGATGCTCGACATCGCCGGACAGAAGGTCCGCACCCTGCCGAAGGACGTTCAGTTCCATCCGGTCACCGATCGCCCGCTCCATGCCGATTTCCTGCGCATTGGCGAGCATTCGAAAGTGACCGTCAACGTCCCCGTCCACTTCATCGACGAGGCGCTGTCGCCCGGCATCAAACGTGGCGGCGTGCTGAACATCGTCGTCCACGACCTCGGACTGTCGGTCGACGCCGCCGAGATCCCCGAGGAGATCACCGTCTCGCTCAAGGGTCTAGAGGTGGGTGAGAATATCCATTTGTCGCAGATTGCCCTGCCCAAGGGCGCGACTGCGGTCGATCACACCGACATCACCATCGCGACCATCGTCGCCCCATCGGCGCTCAAGAGCGCCGAAGGCGAGGAAATCGCGGGCGAGGAAGAGGCCGAGGGCTGAGCCCAAGCTTCTTCGAACGGATCGGGCTCCGACGGCGCAAACCGTCGGGGCCCTTTTTTTTGTCGCGGCGAGTGGATAGACGCACTGCATGCAAATCTGGGTCGGTCTCGGCAATCCGGGCGCGCAATATGCGATGCATCGGCACAATGTCGGATTCATGGCGGTTGATACCATCGCCGAGCTTCACGGCTTTGAACCGTGGAAGAAACAATTTCAGGGCTGGGCCGCGCTCGGCAGGATCGGCGGCGAGCGCGTTCTGCTGCTCAAGCCCGCGACCTTCATGAACGAGAGCGGCCGCGCGGTCGGCGAGGCCATGCGCTTCTTCAAGCTGGACGTCGATGACGTCACCATCTTCCACGACGAGCTCGATTTAGCTCCGTTCAAGGTCAAGGTGAAGACCGGCGGCGGCACCGCCGGGCATAACGGACTGCGCTCGACCGAGGCGCATATCGGCAACGCGTTTCGCCGCGTCCGGATCGGCATCGGCCATCCGGGGCACAAGGATCGCGTCACCGGCCATGTGCTCGGAAATTACGTCAAGGCGGAGCTCGATCGGCTCGCGGACATGTTGGGGGCGATCGCCCGCCAGGCTCCGTGGCTTGCTGCGCGCGACGATCCTCGCTTCATGAGCGAAATCGCACTGCACCTTGGCTGAATCGGTCCGCCGCTCCCACCTCGCCTGTTGCCCGTTTACGAACGTGGCGTGGCCGCGGTTCCTTCGGCGTGGATCAACGTACAGGCTGCACTCGGCGCCGGATAGCCTGGCGCACAGATGGCGGAAGCCGCGGCGGGCCGGAGCTAAGGCGTTGGCGCATCACGATAACCTGCAGCTTCGTTTATCATCGGTTCAGCTTGCCGAAAGTAGCTTCTACGATCCGACTCTAACGATGGAGGCAAGCCCATGCGTTTTGTTCGCACCGCGGTCATAGCCGGCGTCGCTTCGGCCGCCATTGCTGGCGCAGCACTGGCCGCGCACGACCGCAGCCAGATGATGCTCATCGCGCTGCCCGACGGATCCGTGGAACATGTCCGATATGAAGGCGCGACGCCGCCGCAGCTGGTGTTGATCCGCGACACCGCGCCCGATCCATTCGGCGCAGCCTTTGATCCATCTTCCGCTTTCGCCGAGATGCAGCGTATCTCTGCGGCCATGGAGGCGCATGCCGCTGCGATGATGCGCCAGGCCGAGATAGTGCAGAGCGCGGCCGGCGCGGATTCCACCAACCCGAATGGCGTCATCCTCACAGGGACGGACGGCCGCCCTGTCGGGGTGATGCGGTACAGCTATGTCTCGACCACCACCGGCGCCGATGGTTGCACACGAACCGTCCGGATCAGCTCGGATGGCGCCAGCGCCGATCGGGCTAAGGTGTTCCGCACCAGCGCCGGCAATTGCGGCGCGGCCGACGACGCGGCCCTGGGCGATGCGGTGAAGCCGACCAATGCAGCGCCCAGCGCCGAGCACGCACCCAAGGTCACGCCGGTCGGCGCGCCTCGGCCCCTGCCCGCCTTCACGCCTTCCCGAACCTGAATCTTGCCTATGCCGGGCATGAGGGCTTCGGAGTCCGCTCCGGAGCCCTCATTCTTTGCTGAGCCCTCGGGGCGGGCGGCGAAGCCCCACTGGCCTTTGAACGCAGCAGCCGCTATCGGGCGCTCATTCGAACAAGGTTTGAGACAATATGGGCTTTCGCTGTGGTATCGTCGGGCTGCCGAATGTCGGCAAGTCCACCCTCTTCAATGCGCTTACCGAAACGGCGGCAGCGCAGGCCGCCAACTACCCTTTCTGCACGATCGAGCCCAATATCGGCCAGGTGGCGGTGCCGGACACGCGCCTGTACGAGATTGCGAAGATCGGCGGATCGGCCAAAATCATCGAGACCCAGCTGGCGTTCGTCGATATCGCCGGGCTCGTGCGGGGAGCGTCCAAGGGCGAAGGGCTCGGCAACCAGTTTCTCGCTAACATCCGCGAAGTCGATGCGATCGTCCATGTACTGCGCTGCTTCGAGGATGGCGACGTCACCCATGTCGAAGGCAAGGTGGATCCAATCGCCGACGCCGAGACCGTCGAGACCGAACTGATGCTGTCCGATCTCGAGAGTCTCGAGAAGCGCGTCCCCGCCTTCGCCAAGAAGGCGGCACAGGGCGATAAGGAGTCCAAGGCCGCGGCTTCGGTGCTTGGGCAGGCGCTGGATCTGTTGCGCGAGGGCAGGCCGGCGCGCCTCACCCAGCCGAGGGATGATGATGAAGCGCGCATCTTCGGCCAGGCGCAGCTGCTGACGGCCAAGCCGGTGTTGTATGTCTGCAACGTCGATGAAGCTTCGGCGGCCGACGGCAATGCGCTGTCCGCTCAGGTGTTCGAAAAAGCGAAAAGCGAGGGTGCCAAGGCGGTGATCGTCTCGGCTGCGATCGAGGCGGAAATCGTCACGCTCGACCCGGCGGACCGCGCCGATTTTCTCAGCGATCTCGGCCTGAGCGAAACCGGGCTGGCGCGGGTGATCCGCGCCGGCTACGAGCTGCTCGATCTGATCACCTTCTTCACGGTGGGGCCCAAAGAGGCGCGCGCTTGGACCGTCGAGAAGGGCGCAAAGGCCCCCAACGCCGCCGGGGTGATCCATAGCGATTTCGAACGGGGCTTCATCCGCGCCGAGACAATGGCCTATCAGGATTATGTCACGCTCGGCGGCGAAGCGGCTGCGCGCGAGGCTGGGAAGCTGCGATCGGAAGGCAAGGAATATCTTGTTCAGGACGGCGACATCATGCTGTTCCGGTTCAACGTCTGAGGCCTTGTCAGCGGCCGCTGGGAGGGCGTTCAACCAGCATGACGAAGTTGTGACGACGATGAAGGCGACCAATTTCCAGCGTCGGCGACCAGCCTGATCAGTCTCAGCCGGGCCGGCACACGCCCCGTTCGGCATATTGGGCGATCAGGTCCGGGAAATCCTCAGGCGACGCCATACCGGCGAAGCTGTGAACCGCGGGCGTCGTGGCCCAGGAAAGCTTCTCGTCGGTCCAGAACTCCACGAACGGCACGAACCATTCGTGGCGATCGAGCATCGAAGCGCGCAGGTTTACGATATCGTCGAGTCCGTCGGGGCGCGTGAACATCCAACTCAGGCACCAACCGCAGAAATAGTGGCGCGCAGGCCCGTGCATTCCGCCGATCACGGGCTCGCCCGTGACGATGCTGAACGCTGCAGCAGGCAATGCGAGGCTCAGCGAAAAGGCGCTCGCGGACATGCGCTGGCAACCGGTGCAGTGGCAGGCGGCCGTCAGCAGCGGCGGTGCGCTAACCCGAAACCGGATCTTCCCGCATCGGCACCCTCCCTCCCATGGGAGGGCCCAATCGGTTTGCTCGCAGACCGCCGTCATCGCTCCCTCTCCGCACTTTTCATTTCCGATCGGAGAACAGGCGCGGTGCGAGTGCGGCCAGCCGCCGCCGCGTTGCTGCCGGCCAGGCGTCCGCGGGCGTGATCACCGCGCCGTCGAGCGCATGGTCGCATCCGTGAGGGCAGCCCGCGCCGCCCTGTGTGTCGGCGGCGACCGCAACGACCAGCGCCTGCGCACGCGCGACATTGGCGCTCATGACCGCCACCACCGAGGCGACATCGACATCCTGATCTGACCATGCGTCGTGATCGGTGACCATCGCGATGCTTGCATAGCAAAGTTCGGCCTCGCGAGCGAGCCGGGCCTCGGGCAATCCGGTCATGCCGACGACGTCGCAACCCCAGCTCTTGTGCAGCACCGATTCGGCGCGGGTCGAGAATTGCGGGCCCTCGATCACCAGCATGGTTCCGCCAATCCGATCCGCCGCGTCGTCGGCTGCGAGCGCCTTGCCGACCATTTGGCCAAGGCGCGAGCAGGTCGGTCGGCCGAAGCCGACATGCGCCACGATCCCGTCGCCGAAGAAGCTTCGGTAGGGGCGCAGCGTACGATCGATATACTGATCGACCAGCACAAAAGCGCCGGGCCTCAGGTCGGCATCGAAGCTGCCGACTGCCGATATAGCCAGTATCTCGGTGCACCCCGCCGCCTTGAGCGCAGCGATATTGGCGCGATAATTGACCTCATCCGGCGCGATCCGATGGCCCCGTCCGTGGCGAGGCAGAAAGGCGACCTCGCGATCGCCGATCGAACCGACCAGGAGCGCGTCGGAAGGCTTGCCCCACGGGGTGTCGACCTCGATCCATTCGCCGTCGGCCAGCGCCGGCATCTTGTAGAGACCGCTGCCGCCGATCAAGCCGAGGCGGTTACTGGTCATGCTGGAGATTCCCGCTTTCGAGGAAGAAGCGCAATGGCGGCAAGCGCCGCGCCGCCACACGAAAAGGGCCGCCCGGTCATATCCCGGACGGCCCCTTTCCTCGGCATTCCAAGCAGGCTCAGTGCTTAACGCCGGCCCAGATGTTCCGATAGGACAGATAAGCCAGGGTGGTCGCGATCAGCAGGAAGATGATCACCGCCAGGCCCGCCCGATGGCGTGCCTCGAGCTTGGGCTCGGCCGTCCACACCAGGAAAGCGGCAACGTCCTTCGCCATCTGGTCGACCGTCGACTTCGTGCCGTCGGCATAGGTCACCTGCCCATCCGCCGCGAGCGGCGGCGGCATCGCGATGTTGAGGTTCGCGAAATAGGGGTTGTAGTGAAGCGACGGCGGGGTCTTCGAGTCGGGGAACTTCTTGAGGAGCTCGGCCGGCTGCGGCTGGTAGCCGGTCAGCAGCGAATAGACATAGGCCGGGCCATCGTGACGCGCCTTGGTCATGAGCGACAGATCAGGCGGCAGCGCATTGTTGTTCGCGGCGCGCGCAGCGACCTCATTGGCGTAGGGCGCGGGGATCTTGTCCGCAGGCGTGCCCTTGCGGGTCGCGGCTTCCCCGGTGTCGGGGTTGATCGAGGGCACCTCGGTCGCCCAGCCCTTGGCGATGGCCTTCACCTCGGCCTCGCTAAAGCCAAGATCCTGCAAGTCGCGAAACGCCACCTGGTGCAGCGAATGGCAGGCTGAGCAGACTTCCTTATAGACCTGAAAGCCGCGCTGCAGCTGCTGGCGGTCGAACTTGCCGAACGGGCCGTCCGACGCGAAGTGCACCTCCTTCGGATGGAGATGGAACTCGTGCTCGGCGGTCGGTGCCGGTGGCTCGCTGATATAGGCGGCAGCGCCCATGATCAGCGAGTAGAGCAGGATCCCGGCAAAGCCGAGGCCCACGAGGAATGCAATGGGACGAACCATGGTCTCTATATCCCCTTAGGCCTGCGTGCTCGTCGAGAGCGTGGCACCGCTCTTTCCTTCAAGCACCGCTTCGGTGATCGAGTTGGGCAGCGGCAAGGTCCGCTCCATCCGCGACACGATCGGCAGGATGATCAGGAAATGTGCGAAATAATAAGCGGCGGCGAGCTGCGAGATCATCACGTAGGGCTCGGCCGCCGGCGAACCGCCGCAATAGCCCAGTACGAGGACATCGGCGACCAGAAGCCAGAAGAACTTCTTGAACGCCGGGCGATAATTGCCGGAGCGCACCGGGGACTTGTCGAGCCACGGCAGGAAGAACAGCATCAGGATGGCCGAGAACATCGCCACCACGCCGAGCAGCTTCGCTGGAATGCCAAAGATGTCGAAGGTGAAGGCGCGCAGGATCGCGTAGAAGGGCCAATAATACCATTCGGGCACGATGTGCGCCGGCGTCGAAAGCGGATTCGCCGGGATGTAATTGTCCGGATGGCCCAGTGCGTTCGGCGCATAGAACAGCATCAGGCAATAGAGGATCAGGAACACGCCCAGTCCGAACCCATCCTTGGCAGTATAATAAGGATGGAACGGAACGGTGTCCTGCGGACCCTTTACCTCGATCCCCGTGGGGTTGCTCGAACCCGGGATGTGCAGCGCCCAAATGTGCAGGATGATGACGCCCGCGATCACGAAGGGGAGCAGATAGTGCAGCGAGAAGAAGCGGTTGAGCGCGGCGTTATCGGGCGCGAAGCCGCCGAGCAGCCAGGTCTGGATCGGGGTGCCGACCACGGGAATCGCGCCGAACAGGCCGGTGATGACCTTGGCGCCCCAAAAGCTCATCTGACCCCAGGGAAGCACATAGCCCATGAACCCGGTCGCCATCATCAGCAGATAGATCACCAGACCCAGCAGCCACACCATTTCGCGGGGGGCCTTGTATGACCCGTAATAAAGCCCGCGGAAGATGTGGAGATAGACCACGATGAAGAAGAAGCTCGCGCCGGTCGCATGTGCGTAGCGGATCATCCACCCCGAGTTGACGTCGCGCATGATATGCTCGACCGAGTCGAAGGCGATCGCACCGTTCGCGGCATAATGCATCGCGAGAATGATGCCGGTGATGATCTGGATGCCCAGCGCAGCGCCCGAAAGCACGCCGAAATTCCAGAAATAGTTAAGGTTGCGCGGCACCGGATAGCCGGCGCCGACGGCATTGTAGACGAGGCGCGGCAGCGGAAGCCGCTCGTCGATCCACTGCATCACAGGATGCTTAGGCGCGTAGTGATTTGCCCAGGGGAAGCTCATGTCGGTCTACCTCAGCCCACTGCGACGACGGTGTCGGATTTGAAGGCATATTTCGGCACTTCGAGATTTTTCGGCGCGGGGCCTTTGCGGATGCGCGCGGCGGTGTCGTAGGCCGAGCCATGGCACGGGCAGAAATAGCCGCCGAACTCGCCCTTGATCTCGCCTTCGCCCGCGCCGAGCGGCACGCAGCCGAGATGGGTGCAGACCCCCATGGTGATCAGCCACTGTTTCTTGCCGTCCACCGTGCGCTGCTCGAGCGTCTGCGGGTCGCGCAAGGTGTTGGGATCGACCTTGTCGGCGGCCGCGATCTCGGCCGCGGTCAGATGCCGGACGAAAAGCGGCTGCTTGCGGAACATCGTCTTGATCGCCTGGCCTTCCTTGATCGCCGACAAATCCACCTCGATCGATGCCAGTGCGAGCACATCGGACGAGGGATTCATCTGGTTGATCAGGGGCAGCAGCACCGTAGCGGCGCCGACGCCTGCGAAGCTTACCGCGGCAATATTGATGAAATCACGGCGACGGACGCCGTCTCCGGCCTGTTCGCCGGGCGTATCTAAATGTTCGAGCGTCGCCATTCCGGAACCCTTGCGCTGCCACGATTCTGGCGCCTGGGCAGAGAAATCAGCCAACAGCCATTTCCCCCCGCGCAAGCGCAACCGCCCGCAAAATCCCCGGCGGCTGCGCGCTGATAGCGCCGGTTCATCGGCTTTGCCAATCCCATTTCACGATTATTGCCGCGTTGCGATACATTCGCATATCACCCATCCCATGCGCATCGCCCTCCATCAGCCCGATATCGCCGGAAATGTAGGAACGATCCTGCGCCTCGCAGCTTGCCTGGGGATCGCGGTCGATATCATCGAACCCTGCGGATTCGCCTATTCCGATCGAGCGCTGCGGCGCTCGGCGATGGATTATGCCGCGGGTGCGCCGGTGGTTCGCCACGAGGACTGGGCGGCTTTCGAAGCAACGGCGCAGGGCCGGATCGTGCTGTTGTCGACCAGCGCGGAACAGACGCTTTTTCGGACGCATTTCACCCGCGACGACATATTGTTGTTCGGATCGGAAGGCGCCGGCGCCCCGCCGCATGTCCATGCTCGGGCCGATCTGCGCATCCGCATTCCGATGCGGACTGGATTCCGCTCCTTGAATGTCGCGGTCTCGGCTGGCATCGCGCTGGCCGAGGCGCTGAGACAGACGGAGGGATGGCCTGAATGACGATCGAACTCGATCCGCAACAGGCGGCGGCGCGCACCTGGTTCGAATCATTGCGCGACCGGATTTGCGCTGCCTTCGAAGCGATCGAGGCCGAGGCCGGCAGCGACGCCCGCTTCGCCTACAAGGCCTGGAATCGCGAGGATGATCCCGAAGCGAAGGGCGGCGGCGGTGTCCAGGGGCTGATGAAAGGTCGCGTGTTCGAGAAGGTCGGGGTCAACGTCTCCACCGTGGGCGGAGCGTTCGCGCCCGAATTTGCGAACACCATCCATGGCGCCGGCGCAGAAAATCCCGGCTTCTTCGCCACCGGGATCAGCCTGGTCGCGCACATGGCCAACCCGCATGTTCCGGCGGTCCACATGAATACCCGCTTCCTCGCCACGACCAGGCGCTGGTTCGGCGGGGGCGCCGATCTCAACCCGCCAATCCCCTATGACGAGGACAGCGCGGCGTTCCACGCGCGGCTGAAGACGGCCTGCGACGCGCATGATCCGGCCCATTACCCGCGCTTCAAGCAATGGGCAGACGATTATTTCTGGATTCCGCATCGTCAGGTCCATCGCGGGGTGGGCGGCATCTTCTACGACCACCTCGACTGTGAGGACCAGGCCAGCTTCGACGCTCAGTTCGCCTTCACCCGCGACGTGGGAGAAGCCTTTCTCGACATCTTTCCGGCGATTGTCCGGGCCCGCATGGCCACACCGGCGAGCGACGAAGATCGCCGGCGCATGCTCGCCTTCCGCGGCCGCTATACTGAGTTCAACCTCGTCTACGACCGTGGCACGCTGTTCGGACTCAAGACCGGCGGCAATATCGATGCGATCCTGATGAGCCTGCCGCCGGTGGCAATCTGGGAATGAGGGCGCCGTGCCGCTGACCATCGTCCCGCCGGGCATGATCGCGACGGTCGTCACTTCGCTCGAGATGCGCGAGCGGCCCCGGCCCCGTATGCTGCCATCCTCGCCGTTTCGGCTCGTGCGCTGGAAAGAGCCTTCGCCGGATCGGTATCGCGCGCTGTTTCGCCGCGTCGGCGCGCCATGGATGTGGTTTTCCCGGCTGGTCATGACCGACGACGAACTGACCGTCCTCATCCATGATGCTGCGGTGGAGATTTACGCCGTGGAGGACCGGCGGGGAATCGAGATCGGCCTGCTGGAGCTGGATTTCCGCGCGCCGGGAGAGGCGGAGATCGCCTTTCTGGGCTTTGTGCCCGAGCTTGCCGGCAAGGGGCATGGCGATTGGCTGATGACGCAGACATTGACGATGGGATGGCGTAAGGACGTGGCACGCATGTGGGTCCACACCTGCACGCTCGATCATCCGGCCGCGCTCGGCTTCTACCGTCGGCACGGCTTCGTTCCGTTCGAGCGCGCGATCGAAACCTTCGCCGATCCGCGGCTCGCGGGCGTGCTGCCGCGCGAGACGGCCCCGCACGTGCCGCTATTCGAACGGTGATCTGAAACCCGCTCCGCTCAGCTTACGGTAGACCAGCGCGAGATAGACCGCCATGCCCAGCGACAGCAGCGCACCCAGCGCGGCATTGACGAGCATCTCCACGACAGTCAGCAATTCCGCGTTGCCGATGGCCAATCTCAACAGCTGGACCACGGACCCGATGACGAATTCGATCAAGGCCACGATCAGGCCGAGAAACATTGCGAGCACCCACACGCCCACGAATCGGATCAGATTGTTCCGCCCGAGCGCCCAGACGCGGCGGATGATCTCCACCGGGCCCGCCTGTTCCGTCGCCAGGGCCGGCAGGAGCGGCAGCATGCGCACCAGCAGCAGGAATGTCGGTACGAGAATTAGCACCGCGGCATAATCGGAAACGGCCCTCGATCGGGGATCGGCGTGGACGACCAACCCAACGGCCGTCACCACGATGACGATTATCAGCCCAAGGGCGATGAAGCCGCCGGACAATAACAGGATCGCGCCGATCGCCTTCGACATCCGCCTGATTGCGCTCGACAGCGCCTCACCCACGCTGATTCCGGGCACGAGCACCATCAAGCTGACCGAGATGTTGCCGAACAGCAGCAGCAAGGCCGCCGATAACACCAGCAGCATCTCCCCTCGCGAGATGGCTCCCGCAGCAGTCCGCATCGTCGCCGTCCCGGACATGCCATAGGCCAGCAGGAGCTGGGACGGGCCGAAGATCGCGAGCGCGACCGGAACCAGGACCGCGCTCTCCTTGCGGACGAAAGCGATCGTCTCTTCCCAAATCGTGCCAAGCGAAAAAGCGGTCATTCGGTCCTGCTCCGGAGCGGCGGTGTTCCCCGCCTATCGCGTGCTGCGGGTCGAGTGCAATCGCGCTCCACTTGATCGGCGGTCAAAATCGGCAATATGCGAGCCATGCCGATGAATGATGACTCGATCGAGTGGCGACTTTCCCCCGGCCTCTCTCCTTATGCCGAAACGCTCGCGGAGATGGAGGCGCGCGCGGCCGCCATCCGCGCCGGCGAGGCGAATGAGCTGATCTGGTTGCTCGAACATCCGCCGCTCTATACCGCCGGCACGAGCGCCGTCGCCGGCGAACTGCTTTCTCCCGACCGCTTCCCCGTATTCCGCGCGGGCCGTGGAGGACGCTATACCTATCACGGACCCGGCCAGCGCGTCGGCTACGTCCTGCTCGATCTCGACAAGCGGGGGCGGGACGCGCGCTGTTTCGTGGCCGCGATCGAGGCATGGCTGATCGCCACGCTCCAGGACTTCGGGATCGAGGCGCGCAGCGAGCCGGGCCGCGTCGGCATCTGGATCGGCGAGGGCGCCGCAGAAGCGAAGATCGGGGCGATCGGCGTGCGGATCCGCCGCTGGGTGAGTTTCCACGGCTTTTCGCTCAACATCGCTCCCGATCTTTCGCATTTTTCCGGCATCGTGCCTTGCGGCCTGGGGGATTATGCGGTCACCAGCCTGGCGGCCTTGGGAGTCGAAGCGACGATGCACGAAGTCGACGCAGCGCTCCGCCGCCATTTCCCCGAGATGCTCGCCAGGCTGCATCGTCGGCCGCCTGCTGCGTGAGTGCTTGAGTGCTTGAGTGCCCGAGTCGTTCACTATATCGTCACGGGAAATCAGCATCTTCAGGGAGCTCCGCATGCGACGGACGATCAGCATCATTCTCTCAGGCAGCTTGATTCTCGCTGCCGCCGCGCTGTCCGCCTGTGGTAAGAAAGGCGGCGAGACTGACACCAATATCGTGGAAATGAACGCCAGCGACGGCTCGATGAACGACATGACGGTGGTCGAAAGCTCGACGCTCGATCAGGCGGGTGGCGCCGCAGCCGCCGATAATGGCGGAGAAGCCGACAATGCCAGCAATGCCAGCAATGCGATGTGAACGTTAAGGAATGGGGACGATAATCGGGGTCCAGGAGAGGTAAAATGGCGTTTCGATGGCTGGCTTGGATGATGGCGGGCTCGATGGCGATCGGCTCCGCGGGCCCGGCGTTCGCCTATCTTTTCTGGGTGCAGCCCAACTTCCAGGGCGAACCTGTCAAGGGGGACGAGCCCGGCATCGGCATGCCGCTGCCCAAGGCGACCCCGGCGGAGTTGCGGGCGCACATGCTGTGGAACATGCGCGCCGGTCTCAACGTGGCGGCGCTGCAATGCCAGTTCTCGCCGATCCTGCTGACCGTGCCGAACTATAATGATCTGCTGGCGAAGAACGCCGACGAATTGAACCAAGCCTATAAGATGCTTGGTGCCTATTTCAAACGGACCGGCGGCAAGGCTTGGCAGAAGGCTTTCGATCAATATACGACGCGAACCTATAATGGTTTTTCGACGATGCACGCCCAACTCGGCTTTTGCGAAACCGCGAGCCTGATCGGACGCGACGCGCGCAAGCTCGGCCGCGGCAACCTTACCCAGCTGGCGATCAATCGCATGCGCGAGTTCCGCAACAGCCTGGTTCCGACGGGCGACATGATCAATGCGCGCCGGTGGATTTCGGTCCCGATACAGCCCCCGTCGATGAGCAAGGATTGCTGGGACAAGAAGGGCCTGCTCAAGGCGCGATGCGCGTCGGTAAGCTATCAGCAGGCGAGCAGCGACCGCCGGATCGACGGCTGAATCCGTGTCAGCGGATGCCGACGATCTTGTGGGTCTGGGTCGATAGCCGCCAGCGCGGATGATCGAGCACAAAGGCGATCGCTGCTTCGCGCGCGCTCGCCAGGTTGGGCCCGTCCATCGGCTGAACGAGCAAATGGTCGAAGTCCCATCGCTCGAACAGCTGGGGATCGAGGCCGGGCTGCGGCCATATCATCTTCAGTTCATTGCCTTGGCGCAGCACCACCTCGGTGCCCGCCTTGGGGCTGACGCAGATCCAGTCGATGCCCGGCGGCGCGGGCTGGGTGCCGTTGGTCTCCACCGCGATCTCGAAACCGCCCCCCTTCAGCGCCGCGACCAGCGCCGCGTCGACCTGCAGCAGCGGTTCACCGCCCGTCATGACGATGAAAGGGTCCGCATAGCCGCCCCACAGCGAGACCGCCTGGGCCGCCAGCGCATCCGCATCAGCATAGCGTCCGCCATTGTCGCCGTTGATGCCGACGAAATCGGTGTCACAGAAACGGCACTGTGCGTCAGCACGATCCTCTTCGCGCCCGCTCCAAAGATTGCACCCCGCGAAACGCAGGAACACGGCGCGCCGCCCCACCTGCATGCCCTCCCCCTGCAGCGTCAGGAACATCTCCTTTACCGCGTAGCTGGCCATCACGCGTAGACCGTCGGATCCGCGAGCCCCGCGTCGGCGAATCCCTTCGCGCGCAGCCGGCAGCTGTCGCACAGGCCGCAATGCCGCCCGTCTGGGGTCGGATCGTAGCAGGACCAGCTAAGCCCCGCATCGAGCCCGAGGCGATTGGCCTCGGTCGCTATATCGGCCTTGGTCATATGTTGAAGCGGCGCATGAATCGTGAAGCCCCGGCCCTCGACGCCCATGCGCGTGGCGAGATCGGCGAGATGCTGGAAGGCGGCGATGAACTCGGGACGGCAGTCGGGATAGCCCGAATAATCGAGCGCGTTGACGCCCAGAAAGATGTCGCGCGCACCGCTCGCCTCGGCGAAGCCAAGCGCGAGCGACAGAAAAATGGCATTGCGCGCCGGCACATAGGTGATCGGGATGCCCGGTTCCACGCCGTGCTTGGGCACCGCGATATCGTCGGTCAGCGCCGATCCGCCGAACGCGCGAAGATTGATCGGCAGCGTGACGTGGCGCTCCACGCCCAGCAATGCCGCTACCCGCTGCGCGGCTTCGAGTTCGATCTGATGGCGTTGATTATAGTCGATCGTCAGTGCGGCGAGCCGGAACCCGCGTTCGCGCGCTATCCCGCCCGAGACCATCGAATCGAGCCCGCCCGATAGCAGCACGATGGCGCAGGGCCGCGCTTTGCTGTCTGCGATTTCAGCCATGGGCGCCGCTTAGGCGATTTTGCGGCGTGGGTCCACCGATGCGGCTCCCCCGCTCGGCGGCGCATGCCCAGACGCCCCAAAAGAAGTTCTCGCAATCCTACCCAATCGTATATGGACAGCAAAACAGGCGGAGAGCGACTGCCGAGGGGAGGCTGCTATGACCTATTGCGTCGGCATAATGCTCCGTCAGGGGCTGATCATGATCGCGGACACCCGCACCAATGCGGGTATCGACAATATCTCCACCTATCGGAAGCTACATGTGCTCGCCGACAGCGACGATCGAATGTGCGTGCTCGCCAGCGCCGGTAATCTGTCAGTGACCCAGCTCGTGCTCGGCATGCTCGACGAAGGGCTGCCGCCGCTGGGCGACGACGAGCGTCCCCGCAAGGTCGAGCATATGCCGACGATGTTCCGGGTCGCGCAGTTGATCGGCGAAGCCGTGATGGCGGCCGGCCGCCAGCTCAAACCCGCGCTGCAGGCCGCGGGCGTCGCCTCCGGCATCTCGCTGCTGCTCGGAGGACGCATCGGTGACAACCCGCCGCAACTCTTTCTGATCTATGATGCGGGCAATTTCATCGAGTGCCAGCGCGACAGCCCCTTTTTCCAGATCGGCGCATGCCAATATGGCAAACCGATCCTCGATCGCGCGATGGATTATGACAGCACAATCGACGAGGCGGTGAAAGTGGGACTGCTCTCGTTCGATTCGACCATCCGTTCGGATCTGTCGGTCGGGCTGCCGTTCGATTTGATGATCATCCGCGCCGATCCGAACCTGCCCGTCATCCGCCGCCGCATCGAAACCGATGACCCCTATTTCCGGAACCTGTCCGCGCGCTGGTCGATGCTGCTCAACGAGTCGCGCGCCGCCATCCCCGATCCGCCCTTCCTCGTCGGCGAGGAAGGCACGCACGAAGGCGATGAGGCTCACCCGTTGAAATCGGCGGGCTGACGGAAAAAAGTGGGCCGCCGAAGGGCGGCCCAGTGAGGCTCGAAAGCCTGCTAAGGGAGGAAAATGTGCCCAAAGGGGAAGGCACGACTCGGTTTTAGCCTCCAAGGCCTAAACAAAGGATTAACCAAGGCGGCAAATCTCATCCGCCGGGATCAGTCCTGCCTCTGCGCCGATTGCGCGCTGCAACTGCCGACGCGATGCGCCTCGACGAGATAGTCGAACGGCGCATTATGCGAGATGCCCTGTGTGCGAATGGCCGCCGCGCGCGGGGTGTCGACCCGCACCGTCGTCCGCCCCCACCCGGCGCGCTGACAGCTGTAATGGACCGTCGAACTTCGCGGCTCGTTGGCGATGGTGAAACGCGAGCAGCCGGGCTGCGCGTGCTCGATCTGCACCAGCGCAGTCGGGTCGGTGACGCACATCAGCTTGGGTGCGCGGCCCTGGACGTCGAGCTGCCATAGCCCGACCTCGAGCTGATTGAGCGCGGTGAGCGACATCGGCTTCGCCGGAACGCCCCCCGGAGGCGAGTTCGGCGTGGGCGCCGCCGCTGGCAGGGCCATCGCCTGCGAGGTCGCGAGAGTCAGCAAAAGCGCCGTTGCGCGCCGAAGAAATCCCGTCATCGTTCTCACCCCGATCCGAGCAGGCCGATTCCCCAACCGGCGCGCCCAGGATATGCGACTTCGACCAACCGCCAATATCCGAAGACCAATCACCGACGTCGCCGGAGAACCGGTCCCCCACCATCATACGCCCGTTGCCGGCAAATTGTTTCAGTTCGTCAGATCGAGGCGAGCGTAATCGAGAAACGCTTCGCGCAAAACTCACAATCCACGTGAATCGCGCCCTGCTCGTCGGCCATCTCGTCCCGGTCTTCGGCGGGGAAGCGAGCGATCACGGCGCGAACATGATCGGGATCGCACCGGCATCCCCGCGATAGCGGGACTGCGGCTTGGGTCCGGACTTCTTCCTCGTTGAACAGACGCCACAGCACATTCTCGAAGGTAAGATCCGGATCGGTCAGTTCGTCCAGCGTGAGCGTCTGGCCGAGCGCGCGGACATGATCCCATTCGGGATGGTCGAGCCGCGTGTGGATACGGTCGCGGCCCTCCTCCCCCTCGGGCAGATGCTGGACCAACAGGCCGCCCGCGATATGACCGCCATCGGGCAGTCGACGGCTTGCCAGGCGAACCAGGCTGGGCAGCTGCTCGGATTGGCTGAAATAGCTTTCGGCGGCTTCGGCCAGCGAGCCGCCCTCGAGCGGGACGATGCCCTGATAGCGCTCGCCGCTGACGGCCTGATCGAAGGTGATGGCGAGATACCCCCTGCCGAACAGCGCAAACAGCGAAGGGTCGGCGGGCAGTTCGGCCAGGCGCGCAGGATCGTGTCGGATATAGCCGCGCATCTCGCCGGCCTTGTAGTCGACCGCCAGCAGTTCGATCGCCCCACCCTCGGCCTGCGCCTGGAGGGTAAGCTGGCCCTCGTCATGCTTGAGCGTCGAGCCCAGCAAGGCAGCGAGCGTCAGCGCCTCGGCGAGCAGCCGTTCGATGACGGGCGGGTAGCGATGGGCATCCAATATGCGGTCGAGAGTCGGCCCGATCCGCGCGAGACGCCCGCGGGCATGGCGTTCGGGAATGGTGAAACCAAGCGCGAGGTCGAGATTCTGGGTGTCGAAAGCCACGAAATTACCCCGCCCTTCCCCTGAGCGTGTTTCAGGGTCCGCTCCTCCACAGGCATCATCCGGAGGATGATGGGTGGATGCCTGACCAAGTTCAGCATCACCGGCAAGATTTTCAACCCTGCCGGTGATGCAGCCCGTTCAGAGCTTCCCCAAACACCAGAGCAGCACCGCCTTCTGCGCATGAAGCCGGTTTTCAGCCTCATCCCATATCAGCGAGCGCGGACCGTCGATCACGGCATCGACCACTTCCTCGCCGCGATGCGCGGGAAGGCAGTGTAGGAAGACCGCCCCGGGAGCGGCCTGCGCCATCAGCGCTTCGGTCACTTGGAACGGCATCATCGCCGCCAGCTTCGCATCTGCATGCGCCTGCCCCATCGATATCCAGGTATCGGTCACCACCACATCCGCACCGCGCACGACCTCAGCGGGATCGCGGGAGAGCAGGATGTCCCCGCCGCGCGCGCGCGCCGCCGCGATCAGCTCTGGGGCCGGATCATATCCTTCGGGGCAACCGATCCCCACGGGAAAAGCCAGCAGGCTACCCGCCTCGACGATCGAGTGTAGCACGTTGTTGCCATCGCCGAGCCATGCCCAGCGCAGCCCCTCGAGCCGGTGCTTATGCTCGAGCACGGTCAGCAAATCCGCCATGATCTGGCAGGGGTGGGACTGATCGGTGAGGCCGTTGATCACCGGCACGTCGGCATGTTGCGCGAGATCGGCGATCTTCTGGTGGTCGTCGGTTCGGATCATGATCGCGTCGACATAGCGGCTCAGCACGCGCGCGGTGTCGGCGATCGTTTCGCCACGACCGAGTTGCATGCCTCCCGAATCCATTACGATCGTCGTGCCGCCGAGCTGGCGCATCGCCATGTCGAACGAAACCCGCGTGCGCGTCGAGTTCTTTTCGAAGATCATCGCCAGCGTGTAACCCGCGAGCGGGGCGTCGCGATCGGCGGTTCCGCTCGGAAGACCGCAGCGCGCCTCCTTGCGGCCCTTGGCGGCGTCGAGCATCGCCGTCAGCCCGGCGGTTCCCGCGCTCGCGAGATCGATGAAATGCCGGGTCACGGCGCGGGCACGAAAGAACGGGCGCCCGCCGACAGCCTTTCGATGCAGTCGGTGACGTGGCTTTCGTCGATCACGAGCGGCGGGAGGATGCGGATGACGTTCTCGCCCGCCGCCACGGTAAGCAGACCATGCTCGTCGCGCAGATGCGCCACGAAGGCACGGGCCTCGGCGCTTTCCTTGAGCTTGAGCCCGAGCATCAAGCCCATTCCGCGCACGCTGTCGAACAGTCCGTCGTGATTGGGAATGAGCTGCTCGAGGCTCTGCTTCAGCCGATCGCCGATCCTGCGGACATTTGCCAGGAACTCGTCGTTGACCGCGACTTCGAAAACAGCCTCTCCGGCGGCCATCGCCAGCGGGTTTCCACCATAGGTCGAGCCATGGGTGCCAAACACCATGCCCTTGGCGGCTTCTTCGGTTGCCAGGCAGGCGCCGAGCGGAAAACCGCCGCCGATCCCCTTCGCCACCGCCATAATATCGGGGACAATGCCATATTGTTCATGCGCAAAGAAGGTGCCGGTGCGGCAATAGCCGCACTGAACCTCGTCGAGGATGAGCAGCAAACCCTGTTCATCGCAGGTCTGGCGCAGGCCGCGGAGAAAACCGGCGGTGGCCGCCGTCATGCCGCCCTCCCCTTGCACCGGCTCCACGAGAAACCCCGCGGTGGTCGCGTCAACCGCGGCCTGCGCGGCCTCGAGATCGTTGAACGGAACCACCTCGAAACCCGGCAGCAAGGGCTCGAACCCATCGCGCATCTTGGGCTGATTGGTGGCCGAGATCGTGCCCAGCGTCCGCCCGTGGAAAGCATTGGCGAAGCTGATGATCTTGGTCCGCTCGGGTGCGCCGTTGACATAATGATAGCGGCGCGCCGTCTTGATGGCACATTCGACCGCCTCTGCGCCCGAATTGGTGAAAAACACCGTGTCGGCGAAACTCCGGTCGACCAGCTTCTGCGCAAAGCTCTCGCCTTGTGGGCTACCGTAGAGATTCGAGACATGCATGAGCGTCGCCGCCTGGTCGGCGATCGCCTTGACCAGCGCCGGATGGCCGTGCCCGAGAATGTTGACCGCGATGCCACTAGCGAAGTCGAGATAGCGCTCGCCGCGTTCGCCGATCAGATAGCAGCCTTCACCTCGCACCGGACGCACGCCGCACCGCGGATAGACCGGCATGAGCGGGGTGATGGTCATGGCAAAAACTCCTTCTTCCCTCTGATCGCTGTTGAACTGGCTCCGAAACGCAAAAAGGCGGCCACCCGGCCGCCTGTCGGAGCGCGCATATAGTGAAGCACCGCCCGGCTCGTCAAACGCTTCGTCGCATCGCGCTGGGCGTGTTAACGAAACGCTGATAAAAAGCGGCTTAAATCCGCAAGATTCGCTATTCCCTGTAGGTCGTCCATGCGCCGTCCATTGGCCCTTTGCTTGTGTTTCGTATCACAGCCGCTGTGCGCGCAAGGCATCGAACTGTCGCCGCTGTTCGGCACCGAACTGCGCTATCAACAATATTCGAGCGAGCGGCTATTGAGCGCAAATGACAGCATCATATTGCGGGCGCGACCGGGGCTGGCGCTGTCGAGCGGCTTCTGGTCGATCGATGCAGTGAGCGACGCTGCTGTCGCCGTCCGCCGAAACGAGAGCAGCGCGACCGCCGGGCGCGCACCGATGCGTCCCGACGCCTTCCAACTTGGCGAACTGCGCTTGAACTATCGAGGTCTGCCCGGCACCGAAATCAGCGTGGGCCGGCAGCATCTCGCGATCGCTAACGCCTCGATCACGGGCGATCGCGACGGCGAGCAGACCTTCGACGCCGCGCGGCTGAAGTGGGCCGGAATTCCCGGCATCAGCGCGGACTTCGCATATGCATGGTCGAGCAGCAGTTGGTGGGCCGCCGGCAAGCGGCCACTTCCCGCTACGGTGTCGGGCGACAATCTCTTCGCGCAGCTCAACTGGACCAATCTGGTCGGCACGTTCAGCGGCTACGCCTACCAGATCGACCAGCGCAACACCGCCGACAGCAGCTTCAGGCTGCTCAACCAGGTGTATGGCGCGCGCTTCAGTGGAAACCGGCGGCTCGGCGAGGACATCAAGCTCGCTTATTCGATGGGTTTCGTGCGTCAGACCGGCTCTCTCGCCAACGCGGTGGCGGGCGCGCCCACCTTCTGGCAGATCGGAAGCCGGTTCGACCTCACGGATCTGGCCGCGACGCAGACCAGCTACCGCCGTTTCGCGGCCAACGGCATCAGCACGCTCAATGGCGACACGCTGAGCCTCGCGACGAGCGCGACCCGCGGCCGGCTGACCCTCGGCGCCGCGTATAACGACTTCCGCCCGATCACCGACAATGGCACCCTGTCGAGCCGCGACATCCGGATTTCGATGGGGCTGATCTTTTGAGGGGCTAACGGCCTCATCACCCATCGCGTGGCAAATCGGGGAGCGCAACCGAAACCCGTTCGTTCTACCTCGCCTATCCGATGGGGAGAGACATCATGGACAAAGCGCATTTCGCTCCGGGCGGCGACGCCGGTCGCACCGGCGGATGCCTGTGCGGCGCGGTCCGTTATCGCCTGCTCGAAGAACCTACCGATCCGGGCTATTGCCACTGCAGGATGTGCCAGCTGGCGAGCGGATCGCCAGCTATGGCGTTCGCAGGCATAGCTTCAGCGGCGTTTCGGATCGAACGGGGCGAGCCGGCGCGGCGCACATCGTCGGCGGTCGGCGAGCGCTGGTTTTGCCGCGACTGCGGAACGCCGCTCGCGATGCGAGTGAGCTATTCCCCCGATACGATCGATATCGCCATAGCGACGCTCGACCAGCCCGACACTCTGCCGCCGGCTGTCCACATCTGGCGCGAAAGCCGGATCGCCTGGTTTGAAACCGCCGACACTCTGCCGCGCCACGACCGGGCCCAGCCGAAAACGATGGAGCAGTGTCCTGGGCTGGCGGAGGGCCTTGGAGCCGGCCCGCGAACGACCGCTAGCGCAACGCGGCCTTGATCAGCGGCTCGAGCTCGTTCCATTGGTGGACGGCCTCCTGCCGATTGCCGTTGATCAGGATCAGCGGCGTGCCCGGAATGGCATCGCGCTGCCAGCTATTGCCCGCCATTCGGGTCAGCTGCTCCTTGGCACCGCCATCCGCCAGACAGGCCGCGTAGGCGCCCGGAGTCATGCCCCGCCCGGCAAAGAAGCTGTCGAAGCCCGCGGCGGTGGCGACGAGCCTCATCTTTTCATCGGGTGACTTAGCCTCAAAATCTGGCGTGGCGGCGGCCCCCGCTCCCTTCGCCATCCAGTCTTGCTGGGTCGCGAACAATGCGTCGATCGCTCCCAGATACCGGGCGGGCGGCTCGCAGCGCAGCAGCAACGAAGCGACGAAATCATAGCCGTCGCGGACGGCGTGACGCACCTCGAGGCTGACCAGCCCCTTGGCGATATAATCCTTCTGAAGCGCAGGGATCATCTGCGCGGAGAGCGCGGCGCAGTGTGGGCAGGTCAGCGAAAGATATTCGACCAGCTTCACCCGCGCCGCGGGATTGCCGATCACGATCGCGCCTTCCGCGGTGCGGCGAGCGGTGCGCAGCCAGTCCTGCCGCAGGGTCGCAGCGGCGGACTTCGCGGCCATTTTCGGCGCGGATGCCGCGGCCAATGAGCCGAACGGCGTCGACAGCGCGGCCAGCAATAGCCCTCGAACCAAGGCGCGCTTCATCGCTCATTGTCCCTCGGGGCGACCACGGGCGCACCGCTGGTAGCCGCGAGCGCCCCGGCAAGCGATTCGAGGCAGGCGCGCAATTCGGGATCGCCGATCGTGCGCAAGCTGTCGCCAAGTTCGATCGGCGCGGCCTTGAGCGACGGAGGCGCAGCACGCGGCGCGGGCGTGGCGGCAACCGCGCAGTGCCCCTGTCGGATCGCAAGCCGCGCTACAGCCGAATAACCGAAGAAGCGATTGACCCGCTCGATGATGGTCGGCGCGACATGCTGGAGCATCGTACCATGAGCGCCTTCGACAAGGAGGGTAAGCACGCCGTCGGCGCGCCGCCCGTGCGGGAAACGAATCGATTCGGGGACCGAGACCTTCGCATAGCGCTCCCCCACGATCTCGGCCCAGCGGCTCACCACCGAACTTTGCACGAAGCCGAAGCGACGGAAGGCCGCCCGTCCCACATCGGGCAGCATGTCTCCCACCGCTCGCGCCGCTCCGCCTCGCGGCCTCGCCTCGGCCCGAGACGGCGGGGCGGTTTTTTTGATCTTCGTCGCTGTCTTGCCGGTTTCACTCATCAGGCGCTTCATGCCATAGCGCCCCCATGCGCGTCGATGCGGTAGCGGAAAATTTGCTGGGCTGGTACGACGCGAACCGTCGCATCCTGCCGTGGCGCGCCGAGCCCGGGGCGCCGCCGCCGGAGCCCTATCGGGTTTGGCTGTCGGAAATCATGCTTCAGCAGACAACCGTCGCGGCGGTGAAGCCCTATTTCGAGCGCTTCACACGCCGCTGGCCGACCGTCGAAGCGCTGGCCGCCGCCGATGAGGCGGAGGTGATGGGGGCGTGGGCGGGGCTCGGCTATTACGCCCGTGCGCGCAACCTGATCGCGTGCGCGCGCGCCGTGGTGGCCGAGCATGGCGGGGGCTTCCCCGACAGCGAAACGGCTCTCCGATCCTTGCCGGGCATCGGCGACTATACCGCCGCTGCGATCGCTGCGATCGCCTTCGATCAGCGCGCCGTGGTGATCGATGCCAATGTCGAGCGTGTCGCAAGCCGCCTGTTCGCCTTTGCCCAATCGCTCCCGCAGGCGCGTCCGGCGCTGCGATCCTGTGTCGACCGGATCACACCCGATCGACGCGCCGGCGATTTTGCCCAGGCGATGATGGATCTCGGCTCGGCCATCTGCAGCGTGCGGACGCCGCAATGCCAGCTCTGCCCGGTGAGCGCAGATTGCCGCGCGCGAGGCGCGGGCGACCCCGCAACCTATCCGGTCAAGACGGCGAAGCGCCTCAAACCGCGACGGCGGGGCACGGCGTTCTGGATCGAGCGTCATCGGCATGTCTGGCTGGTTCGCCGCCCGTCCAAGGGGATGCTCGGCGGTATGCGGGCGCTGCCGAGCGGCCCATGGGCCGATACCGATCCCGGCCTGGCGGAGGCGCCGATCCGCGCCGAGTGGCGCGACGCCGGATCGGTGGCGCATGTCTTCACGCATTTCGCGCTGGAACTGCGCGTGGTCGTGGCGCGCGACGCGGGCCCTCCGGTGGACGGCGAATGGTGGCCGATCGACCGCATCGAGGAGGCGGGCCTCCCGACCCTTTTCGCCCGCGCGGCCGCCCGGGCTATTGCGGCGCGCGAACCCGAGGAGAGATGATGGCCGACTTCCCTGCACCCGGCTTCACCGGATCGCCGCTGGTCCGCATCGACATCGAACGCGACAACAAGGTCTATTTCGATGCACAGGTCCAAAGTCTTTCGGCGCGCTTGCTGCGCCTCGACGGACTGACGCCCGTGGTGTCCGACGAGGGCGCCCTGAGCTGGGGATCGCTGGCGGAGGCCGATCCTGACGCCGGCTTGGCGCTGCTTGGCCTGATCGACGACCTGCCCCGCTTCGTGTCGCTCGCCAATGTCGATGAGGATCCGGCGCAGCGCAATGCGGCGATGAACACGGCGCTGACCATGCTCGCTTCGGGCGAGGCGGCGACTTACGCCGCGGCGCGTTGCCTGGTCGATTGGCACAGCCGGCATAATTTCTGCGCGCGATGCGGTCGGGAGACGCGGGTCTTCCGTTCGGGATGGGCGCGCCTATGCGATCGCGAAAGCGGCGGATGCGGCGCAGAACATTATCCGCGCACCGATCCCGTCGTGATCATGCTCGCCGAATATCGCGGCCGCGTGCTCGTCGGCCGCCAGCACCGCTGGCCGCAGGGGCGCTATTCGGCACTGGCCGGGTTCGTCGAGGTAGGCGAATCGATCGAGGAGGCGGTCGCGCGCGAACTGCACGAGGAGGCGGGCGTGGTGGTAGGCCCGGTCCGCTATGTCGCGAGCCAGCCTTGGCCATTTCCCTCCCAACTGATGATCGCCTGCATCGCGCAGGCCGAAAGCGACGCGATCCATCTCGATGCGAATGAGCTCGAGCATGCGCTATGGGCGGATCGTGACGAGGTGCGCGCGGCGCTGGCCGCTACCGCTGACGCGCCGTTCCTCGCGCCCCCGCCTTATGCGATCGCGCACACATTACTGACGAGGTGGGTGCATGGATGAGGCAGCCGCCCGGCGCTGATTGGCGCGCCTATCCGAGAACCCGCGCGCGCGCCTGCGGGTACGTGCCGAGCAGACGCACCCATTTGGTGTGGAAAGCCAGTTCCTCCAGCGCCCGACGGACGTGGGGCTCATCGGGATGCCCCTCGATGTCGGCATAAAATTCGGTCGCGGCGAAGGTTGCGCCCCGCTGATAGCTCTCGAGCTTGGTCATGTTGACGCCGTTGGTCGCGAAACCGCCGAGCGCCTTGTAGAGCGCCGCGGGGATGTTCTTCACCTCGAATATGAAGGTCGTCATCACCGGCGCGCTGGCGACCGGCACTTCCTGCTCGGAGCGGGCGAGCACGACGAAACGGGTGGTGTTGTCCGCCGAATCCTGCAGATCGTCCTCGACGACCTTAAGCCCATAAAGCGCCGCCGCGATCGACGGAGCGAGCGCCGCGACATGCTTGTCGCCGGCCTCGGCCACGGCGGCAGCCGCGCCGGCCGTGTCGGGATAGGCGATCGGCGCAATGCCGTTGGCGCGCAGCCAGTGGCGGCACTGACCGAGCGCCTGAGGGTGGCTCATCGCCTGGGTGATCGCGCCGTGATCGGGCAAGGCCATCATCGTGTGGCGAATATGCATGAAATGCTCGCCGGTGATGACCAGTCCCGATTCGGGAAGCAGGAAATGGATGTCAGCAACCCGCCCATGCAAGGAATTCTCGATCGGGATGACGGCGCAATCGGCGCGGAAATCACGCACCGCGTCCAGGGCGTCCTCGAAGCTGAAACACGGCAAGGGCAGGCAGTTGGGAAAAACCTCGAGCGCGGCGAGGTGGGAATTGGCGCCCGGTGCGCCCTGAAACGCCACCGTGCGGCCTGGATCGGCGGCACAGGCCGCGGACATCTCGGCGACGAGCGCCTGGGCGGGAGCGGGATAGTTCTGCATAAGGCGGAGCGGATTAGGCGGGGGGCGTGCCGATCGCAAGCCGCACGGCGGCATATTCGCGCGCAGGGCGCTTGCGGAGGCATGCAACCGATTCTAAAGGGAGCGCGATTTCGGCGTGGGTTCCATCCCCCCACGTTACCAGGGAGCTTGAGGGGCACATGGACGATCGCGCAAACACGATTGCAGGCTGGGCGCTGGCGGGCGGTATCGCCGCACTTGGCCTGTCGATCCTGAGCGGCGAATATTTCAAGGCCGAGCGCCCCGAAAAAATGGGCTATGTGGTCGAAGGCGTCGAGGAAGAAGGCGAGGCCGGCGGCGGCGCTGCTGAGAAGCCGATCGCTTTCTATCTGGCGAGCGCCGATCCGGCGAAAGGCGCTGACGTTTTCAAGAAATGCGCCGCCTGCCATAATGCGGACAAGGGCGGGCCGAACGCGCTCGGCCCGAACCTTTGGGGCGTGCTGGGCGAGCCGGTCGGCCAGGGTGCGCACGGCTTCGCCTTCTCCGATGCGCTCAAATCGAAGGGTGGTACCTGGGACTGGGACAGCCTGAGCGCCTGGCTCAAGAGCCCGAAGGCATTCGCGCCCGGCACCAAAATGACCTTCGCCGGTCTCTCCAAGCCCGAAGATCGCGCCAATGTGATCGCCTTCCTCAACAAGCAGAGCGATGCGCCGAAGCCGATGCCCGCCGCCCCCGCCGAAGCGGCTCCCCCCGCCGCCGGCGCGCCTGCGGACAACGCGGCCGGGCCGGCCGAAGGCAACGAGGCAGCGCCCGCGAAATAAGCGATCGCCGAATCGTCTCATTAAGGCCCCGGGGCTGACGCTCCGGGGCTTTTTCGTTGCCCGGCCGGCCGTCGCGGGCAGCGGGAATGGCCTTGTCCTTCATTGGCCCGCCGCGACCACATCGGCCATTGACTTCGCACCTTCGATCTTTAGAAGCGCCGGCGGGCCACGCTGTCCCAACGCAGCGCGTGCTCTCTGTGAGGAGAGTCTTAAATGACTGATTTTGAACGCCCGGCTGCCAAGCCGGTACGACCCCATTTCTCTTCCGGTCCCTGCGCGAAGCCGCCGGGCTGGGCCCCCGAAAAGCTCGCCACCGGATCGCTCGGCCGCTCGCATCGTTCGAAGCTCGGCAAGGCGCGGATCAACCATGCGGTCGATCTGACCCGCGATATCCTGCGCATCCCTGCCACCCACCGCATCGGCATCGTGCCTGGCTCGGACACCGGCGCGGTCGAGATGGCGCTGTGGAGCCTGCTGGGCGCGCGCAAGGCGACGATGGTCGCATGGGAGAGCTTTGGCGAGGGTTGGGTCACTGACGTCGTGAAGCAACTCAAGATCGAAGCCGATGTCGTCAAGGCTCCCTATGGCAGTCTTCCCAATCTCGCTACGCTCGATCAGTCGACCGACATCGTCTTTACCTGGAACGGCACTACTTCAGGCGTCCGCGTTCCCGACGGTGACTGGATCCGCGACGACCGCGAGGGACTGACAATCGCCGACGCGACCTCGGCGTGCTTCGCGCAGCATATCCCCTGGGACAAGCTCGATGTCGTCACCTTTTCCTGGCAGAAGGTGCTGGGCGGCGAAGGCGCGCACGGCGTTCTCGTCCTCGGCCCCCGCGCGGTCGAACGCCTGGAAAGCTATACCCCTGCCTGGCCGTTGCCAAAGATCTTCCGCATGACCAAGGGCGGCAAGTTGATCGAGGGAATCTTCAAGGGGGAGACAATCAACACCCCGTCGATGCTCGCGATCGAGGATTATATCCACAGCCTGGAATGGGCGAAGCAGATCGGCGGCCTTAGCGAGCTTATCGCCCGGGCCGACGCCAATGCAGCCGCGCTCGACGCGTGGGTGCAGCGGACCGCGTGGATCGACCATCTCGCGGCCGATCCTGCCTCGCGCTCCAACACCTCGGTGTGCCTGAAGTTTGCCGACGATGCGGTGCACGGGCTCAACGACGAGGCAAAGCTCGCACTCGTCAAGAAGATCGCGGGCGCGCTCGAACTTGAGGACGCTGCCTATGACGTGGCGGGCTATCGCGATGCGCCGCCCGGCCTTCGCATCTGGTGCGGCGGCACGGTCGACACCGCCGATATCGAGGCGCTCGGCCCGTGGCTCGACTGGGCGTGGGCCCAAGCGCGCGTTCCGGCCTGATCTTCCCGTCGTCGCCCCGGCGGAGCGCCGGGGCAGCCAGACATGACGTGCCACAAACATGGTGGCGGCCCCGGCGCTCCGCCGGGGCGACGTCCTCAATTTCAAGGACACCCAAAAAATGCCCAAGGTGCTTATTTCCGACAAGATGGACCCGCTCGCCGCGCAGATCTTCCGCAACCGCGGGATCCAGGTCGACGAGATCACCGGCAAGACCAAGGAAGAGCTGATCGCGATCATCGGCCAATATGACGGTCTCGCAATTCGCTCGAACACCAAAGTCACCAAGGATGTGCTCGACGCCGCCACCAATTTGAAGGTCGTCGGCCGCGCTGGGATCGGCGTCGACAACGTCGATGTGGCGGCGGCATCGGCCAAGGGCGTGGTCGTGATGAACACGCCGTTCGGCAATTCGATCACCACCGCCGAACATGCGATCGCGCTGATGTTCGCGCTGGCCCGCGACCTCCCCGAGGCCGACCGCTCCACCCAGGCCGGCAAGTGGGAAAAGAACCGCTTCATGGGCGTCGAGGTAACCAACAAAACGCTCGGCCTGATCGGCGCGGGCAATATCGGTTCGATCGTCGCCGACCGCGCTCTGGGCCTCAAGATGAAGGTGGTGGCTTATGACCCCTTTCTCACCCCCGAACGCGCGATCGAGATGGGCGTCGAGAAAGTGACGCTCGACGAACTGCTCGGCCGCGCCGACTTCATCACGCTGCACACGCCGCTCACCGATTCGACGCGCAACATCCTCTCGAAGGAGAATATCGCCAAGACGAAGAAGGGCGTACGCATCATCAACTGCGCGCGCGGCGGCCTGGTCGACGAGGCGGCGCTCAAGGAGGCGCTCGACAGCGGCCATGTCGGCGGTGCGGCGATGGACGTATTTGTGACCGAACCCGCCAAGGAATCGGCGTTGTTCGGCACCCCCAACTTCATCGCGACGCCCCATCTCGGAGCGTCGACCAACGAGGCGCAGGTCAATGTCGCGATCCAGGTCGCCGAGCAGATCTCGGACTTCCTGTTAACCGGCGGCGTCACCAACGCGCTCAACATGCCGTCGCTGTCGGCCGAGGAAGCTCCGAAGCTGCGCCCCTATATGGCACTTGCCGAACATCTTGGCGCGCTGGTCGGACAGCTCGAAGGCGACGCGATCAAGGCGGTCGCGATCGAGGTAGAGGGCGCTGCCGCCGAGCTCAACCAAAAGCCGATCACCGGTGCAGTGCTCGCGGGGCTGATGGGCGTCTATTCGGACACGGTGAACATGGTCAACGCGCCGTTCCTGGCCAAGGAGCGCGGGCTCGACGTCCGCGAAGTGCGGCATGACCGCGAGGGCGACTATTCGACGCTGATCCGTATTACCGTCACCACCACCGAGGGCGCCAAATCGGTGGCGGGAACGCTATTCGCCAACGCCGAGCCGCGCCTCGTCGAGATTTACGGCGTCAAGGTCGAGGCCGATCTGACCGGCGACATGCTGTACATCGTCAATGTCGATGCGCCCGGTTTCATCGGCCGTCTCGGGTCGGCGCTTGGCGAGGCCGAGATCAACATCGGCACTTTCCACCTCGGCCGGCGCTCGGCCGGCGGCGAGGCGGTGCTGCTTCTCTCGGTCGACACCCCGGTCGACGATGCGGTGAAGGCGACGATCGCCAAGCTGCCGGGCGTGAAGAGCGCCAAGGCGCTTAGCTTCTAGCTCCAACGACGCGTCGTCGAGCGCAGCCTGCGGCCATGTCTTTCCGGCTAGCGATGACCTCGTCGAACAGGTCACGCTAGCCGGGGACTGGAGCGCGCTGCAAGATTGGAGGGCACGCCAGCATAGGGTGCCCCAGAAGCTTCGTTTGCCGAGATGGCGCATAGCCGCCATCGTCGACGCATGATGTGCGAAAACGGCAATAGCGCCGGCCGCCACTGTCGCGACGATTATGTTGAACGCACCGCATTCCCCGCTATGAGCCTCTGCCCATGAGCATCGCCCCTGGCCTCCTGCCCGAAGGATTGCGCGATCGGCTGCCGCCGCAGGCGGAGGCCGGATCGCGGCTGCTGCACCGGGTTATTGTCGCGATCGGGCGGCACGGTTATGCGCGGGTCTCGCCGCCGCTCGCCGAGTTCGAGGAAGGGCTGATCGGCCAGCTCAAATCAGGGCGCGCGCAGGATCTCCTCCGCTTCGTCGATCCGGTCTCGCAACGAACGCTGGCGCTGCGACCCGACATCACCGCCCAGATCGGCCGGATCGCAGCGACCCGCATGGGTCATCGCCCGCGGCCGCTGCGGCTGGCTTATGGCGGCCCCGTACTGAAGCTGCGCGCCACCCAACTGCGTCCCGAGCGCGAACTGACCCAAGCCGGCGCCGAACTGATCGGCACCGACAGCGTCGCCGCCGTGATCGAGGTGCTGCGCGTCGCGATCGAGGCGCTCGAAGTCGCGGGGGTCACTGGAATCACCGTCGATCTCACGCTTCCCGATCTGGTCGAGACGCTCGCGCAGGACGCTATGCCGCTCCCGGCCGGTCGAATCGACGCGGTGCGCGACATGCTCGACGCCAAGGATGCGGGCGGGCTCGCCAGCCTTGGCGCCGGCGCCTATCTGCCCTTCATCGAGGCAGCGGGGCCGATCGCCTCCGCGCTTGCCCGGCTTCGCGCCATCTCCGGCGCCCATGCACTCGATACACGACTAGGAGCCATCGAAGCGATCGCGGACGCTCTCGGCGGTAAGGTGGCGCTGACGCTCGATCCCACCGAGCGTCACGGCTTCGAATATCAGACCTGGATCGGATTCTCGTTGTTCGGCCAAGGGCTTTCGGGAGAAGTCGGCCGCGGGGGCGGCTATACGATCATCCATCCCGACGGGCGGGAGGAGAAGGCGGTCGGCTTTTCGCTCTATATCGATCCGCTCGTCGACGTCGGCCTCGGCGTCGTCGAATCGCGCCGCATATTCCTGCCACTCGACACCGATCCGGCCCTGGCCGCGAAGTTGCGCAGTGACGATTGGATTACGATCGCAGCGCTGAGCGAACAAGATGAGGCAACCGCGCTCGGCTGCACGCATATTTTGCGGGGGACCGCGCCCGAACCGATTTAGATTTCCTCCTCCGTTCGTTTCGCGCGAGCCCAGACGCGCAAGCCGACGCGGACGTCGCGCGAAACGAACCGACGGGCAATTGCACAGGATTGAAGATGGCAAACGTTACCGTGATCGGCGCCCAGTGGGGCGATGAAGGCAAGGGCAAGATCGTCGATTGGCTCGCCGAGCGCGCCGATGTCGTCGTGCGATTCCAGGGCGGCCACAATGCCGGTCATACCCTGGTCGTCGGCGATCAGACCTATAAGCTCAGCCTGCTGCCTTCGGGCATCGTACGAGGCACGTTATCGGTGATCGGCAATGGGGTGGTCTTCGATCCGTGGCATTTCCGCGAAGAGGTCGCTAAGCTGCGGGCGCAGGGCGTGGCGATCACGCCGGACAATCTCCAGCTCGCCGAGACCTGCCCGCTGATCCTGCCGATCCACCGCGATCTTGACGGGCTGCGCGAAGACGCCAGCGGCGCTGGCAAGATCGGCACCACGCGGCGCGGCATCGGCCCCGCTTATGAAGACAAGGTCGGCCGTCGCGCGATCCGGGTCTGCGATCTCGCGCACCTCGACGATCTCGAACTGCAGCTCGATCGTATCTGCGCGCACCATGACGCATTGCGCGCGGGCTTCGGCGAGGCTCCGGTCGATCGCGAACGGCTCAAGGCCGACCTTGCCGAGATCGCCGATTTCATTCTGCCTTTCGCCAAGCCGGTGTGGCTTACGCTCAACGACGCGCGCAAAGCCGGTCGCCGCATTTTGTTCGAAGGCGCGCAGGGCGTGCTGCTCGACGTGGATCACGGCACCTACCCCTTCGTCACCTCGTCCAACACCATCGCGGGCACCGCCTCGGGCGGCTCCGGCCTCGGGCCGTCGGCGGCGGGATTCGTGCTCGGCATCGTCAAGGCCTACACCACCCGCGTCGGATCGGGCCCCTTCCCGTCCGAGCTCGAGGACGAAACCGGCCAGCGGCTGGGCGAACGCGGGCGCGAGTTCGGCACGGTGACGGGGCGCAAGCGCCGCTGCGGCTGGTTCGACGCGGTGCTGGTACGCCAGTCGGCAGCGGTTTCGGGCATCACCGGCGTCGCGCTCACCAAGCTCGACGTGCTCGATGGCTTCGACGAGATCCGCATCTGCACGGGCTACCGCCTCGGCGACCAGAGCTATGACTATCTGCCGCCGCATCCGCAGGACCAGGCGCGTGTCGAGCCGGTCTACGAGACGATCGAGGGCTGGAGCGAATCGACCGCCGGCGCGCGCAGTTGGGCCGAGCTGCCCGCGCAGGCGATCAAATATATCCGCCGTGTCGAGGAACTGATCCAGTGCCCCGTGGCGCTCGTCTCGACCAGCCCTGAGCGCGAGGATACGATCCTGGTGCGCGATCCCTTCGCGGACTGAACGCCGGCCGGCTCACGGGTGCGTGCGCCGATAACCCGGCGCATAGACCGCGACGCCATCGACAGTTCCGGCGAAATCGCTCTCATCGATCGCCAGGCTCACGAAGACGCGCGTCGGCACGCCGTCAGCGATCCACAGCGTATCGCGCGCCAGCCGGCCCTCCTTCAATTCGGCAGCTCGGCGCTGCGCCAGCTGGTTAAACGCGCCGCTATCGTAGCGCGCCAGATAGACGAGGTCAGTGCTCATGCCATAGGTCAGGGCCCATCGATCGATGTCGCGATAGAGCGGCGGCCGGTCGTGTGGAACGATCATCCTTACCGCGCGATAACGGTGGCCGGCGGCTCCCCAGAACGGTGAGACGAGTTGCGTGGGCCAATCCGGGCCGGGCCGGGCGAATGTCTCGGCATGGCCACGCCAACCGGCGCTGCTATCCGCAATCTGGATGATTGCGGCGGCAATGAGCAGCGCCGACCCGCCCCGTCGGCTCGATCCATGTATTGCTATCCAGCAGATGGCGATCATCGCACCATAGACGAGCGGCCAGGCGAAGCGGCCGCTGCTCCGGAAAAGATTGCCCAGACCGATCAGCGCAGCCGGCCACGGCAGGTGGAAGTGATAAGCGCCAAGCACGGCCTCCGGCGTGACGGCAAAGACTGCAAAGCACGCCAGCACCAGCAGGAGCGGTATATGTTCGGGCCCGACCCTGAGATGGTTGCATGTTCGGCGGGCGAGAACGATGGCGACTGCACCGATCAGCAACACCCCAAGGCCGAGATAAGCGAAGCCCTCAAGCTCGCCGGGGGCCGAGGGCAGATCCGGCAACAGCCAAGACCAGCCTCCTGCGTCGACCGGTGATAATATGTTCGACTTGAAGATTCCGAATCCCCATTGGCCGTAGCTCATCATGCTGTTTTCGGCAGAAGCCGAGGAGGCGCGCCGCAGCCAGAACACGCCCGAGAGTTGCCCGATCAACAGCGCTGTTCCCGTCACCAGGATCGCTCCGCCGACGATGGCCCCGACCGGCCGTTCGCGGGCGAGCAGGCTCCTCAGCACGTCGGCCAGCCACAGCGGCGCGACGATCGCCAGCAGATAGGCATGGGTAAGCACCGCGATTGCGAGCAGCGCAGCCCAGCGGATCGCTCGTCGCGAAATACAAGGAGACAGATAGAGCCAAAGCGCCGCCAAGATCTGCCACTGGCCGCACAACGTAATGTGGAACAGGCCTGGGGTCGCGATGCGGATCAAGAAACAGGGCGCGAACAGGAACAGGGCGGCGATAGCGAGCCGCTGTTCGGGCTGCGCACCGATCCGCACCGCGATCGCCCGCGCAAACAGCGCCTGGAGCAGGAAGCAGGCGAGCAACCACCAGCCGAAATATTGGAACTGTGCGGGTAGCAGCGGGGAAAGCAACTTGAACGGCAGGGCCAGCAGCGGATTGGCATCTGCCATCATCACGCTCCCGGCGATATCCATTCCATAGGCCGGATTGGCGGCCAACGGCCAACTCCAGGGGCTTGCCCGGAAGAAAGCCCAGCCGAGATAGTTGGTCGCGGCGTCACCTTCGTAGAGCCAGCCGATGCTGGTCGCGTCGAGCGGAGCGGCGCCGGCTACTGCCAGGAAAGCCGCGAGCCCGAGCACCAGGACAGCCGCGAACTCGATCCGGATGGACATCGCACTCATCGATTTGGCCATCGCGCTGCCCATGCCCCCTGCCCCGCGCATCACCTTGGCGATGCGGTCATGCCAACGCAATGCTCCGCCGCCTCTCTCCGTGGGACTGCACGAAAGCTGCTTTGAACCGTCACGTCCAATCGCTATCTGGCGGCGATGACCAGCTGTCGCCAACCCGCCGAGTGGGCATTGCATGACGCCGTATGGATCGGCTTCCCCAGCCACCGCGAGCTTTGGGAGGAGGATCTCGAACCCGCGCGCGACGAGGTCGTCGCGTTCGCCCGCGCGGTCCATGCGGGCGGGCACGGCGAGCGGGTGATCCTCGTGGCCGCAGACGACCTCTCCGCCGATCGCGCCCGTGCGCTTGCCGGTGATTCCGCCGAGGTGATCGTCGAACCGTTCGGCGATATCTGGCTGCGTGACACCGCGCCGATCATCGTTCTGAGCGCGCAGGGCCGCGCCGCGGCCGATTTCGGATTCAACTGGTGGGGCGGCAAATATCATCTGCCTGGCGACGAAAGCCTCGGCGCACGCCTGGCCGCGCGGTCGGGCTACCCGGTTCGCCGTTGCGACTGGATTTTCGAAGGTGGCGCGATCGATGTCGACGGCACGGGCCTCGGCGTCACCACCGAGCAATGCCTGCTCAATCCCAACCGCAATCCGGATATGGACCGCGCCGCGATCGAGGGGCGCCTTGCCGAAGGGCTGGGCATCGAACGGCTGCTGTGGCTCGGCGACGGTCTCGCCAACGACCATACCGACGGGCATGTCGACAATCTGGCGCGCTTTGTCGCTGAAGGCGTGATCGCGATTCCCGAACCCGCCGGAAGCGACGATCCCAACGCCGCGGTCTACGCGGACGCCAAGCTCCGTGCCGAGGCTTTTGGCCTTTCCGTGGTTCCTATCCCCTCGCCGGGCGCGGTCGAGCGGGACGGCGAGATCATCCCCGCCTCCTATATGAACTTTTACATCGGCAACGCCTCGGTGGTCGTGCCGCTCTACGGCGCGTCCAATGACGGCGCCGCAGTCAATGCGATTGCCAAACTGTTTCCGACGCGGAGCGTCACCGGCTTCCGGGCCGATCACATCCTGACCGGCGGCGGCAGTTTCCACTGCATCAGCCAGCAGCTCCCGGCGGCATGATAGCCTTTGCCATCCGTGCGGCGCTATCGGGTCTGATCATAACGCTCGTCGCCCTGATAGCGCGGCGCAGTCCGGCGGCCGGAGCGCTGGTGGCGTCGCTGCCGCTGATCTCGCTGCTCGCGATGATCTGGCTGTGGGCTGACACCAGGGATGCATCGCGGCTTGCCGAGCAGTCCGAGGCCACCTTCTGGTATGTCCTGCCGTCATTGCCGATGTTTCTGCTCATCCCCCGGATGCTGCGCGCGGGCGTTCCATTCTGGCCGGCGCTTGCCGCGGGTTGTGTCCTGACCGTCCTTCTCTATCTGCTGACCGTTGTCATCGCCGCCCGCTTTGGCGTTCGGCTGTAAGGAAACGACATGACCGAGATCACCGTTGCCGCACTGCAGCTTGCTTTCAGCGACGATATCGACGTCAATATCGGCGAAGTATCGAAGCTCGTGCGCGATGCGGCCAAACGTGGCGCCAAGGTGGTGCTCCCGCCCGAGTTGTTCGAGGGGCACTATTTCTGCCGCGTCGAGGATGAAGGGCTTTTCGCTCGCGCCAAACCGCTTGCCGATCATAAGGCTGTGAAGGCGATGCAGGCGCTCGCCGCCGAACTGAAGATCCACATCCCGACCAGCTTCTTCGAGGCCGACGGCCCCCACCATTACAACAGTCTGGCGATGATCGATCCCGACGGCCGGATCATGGGCGTCTATCGCAAGAGCCATATTCCCGACGGTCCGGGCTATGAGGAGAAATTCTACTTCCGGCCCGGCAACACCGGCTTCAAGGTTTGGCCCGCCGCGGGCACGACGCTGGGCGTGGGCGTGTGCTGGGATCAATGGTATCCGGAGACCGCCCGCGCGATGATGCTGATGGGAGCGGAAATCCTGTTCTACCCGACCGCGATCGGGAACGAACCGCACGATCCCGATCTCGACACCAGCCGGCTTTGGCGGCGCGCGATGATCGGCCATGCGGTGTCCAACGTTGTCCCGGTCGTGGCCGCCAACCGGATCGGCACCGAAGACGGCCAGACCTTTTATGGCCATAGCTTCATCTGCGACGAGCGCGGCGACATGCTCGCCGAGTTTGGGCCCGAGGAAACCGGCGCTCTGGTCGCTACGCTCGACATCGATCTCGCCAAGCGCCATCGTGCCGCCTTCGGCTTCTTCCGCGATCGGCGGCCCGAGCTGTACGGCCGCCTGACCCAGGATATCTGAGAGGAAAGCTCCGATGACGATCGCTCGCATCTATAATATGCACGCCAAAGAAGGGATGTCGGCCGAGCTCGAGACCGCGCTGCGCGGCGTGCTTGCGGCGGTTTCGCGGCTGCCCGGCTCTCAGGGCGCAGAATTGCTGCGCGATCTTGGCAACGAGCACCGCTTCATCCTCTTCGAACGTTGGGACAGCGTCGAAGCCCACAAAGCCGGGCAGGCCGAGTTCGCCAAGCTCGACATGCGGCCGATGATGGAAGCGCTCGACGGCCCGCCCGACGGCGGCTATTTCGACCCGCTCGCGACAAGCTGACTCACGGAGCGTGCGGCGGCTCGATCTCCGCCGGTTCGAGCATGTCCAGCTGCCCCTCCCATTTCGCGATGATCACGCTCGCCACCGCATTACCGACGACGTTGGTGGCGGAACGCCCCATGTCGAGGAAATGGTCGACTGCGAGAATGAGCAGCAGCCCGGCTTCGGGAATATCGAAGAAGGCCAGCGTCGACGCGATGATCACCAGGCTGGCGCGCGGCACGCCGGCGATCCCCTTTGACGTGACCATCAGCACCAGCAGCATCGTGATCTGATGCCCGAGGGTGAGCTCGACGCCATAGGCCTGCGCGATGAACATCGTCGCGAAGGTGCAGTAGATCATCGACCCATCGAGGTTGAACGAATAGCCGAGCGGCAAAACGAAACTGGCGATCCGCGGCGGCACCCCGAAGCGGTCGAGCGCCTCGAGCGTGCGGGGAAAGGCGGCTTCCGAAGACGCCGTACTGAACGCGAGCAGGATTGGCTCGCGAATATAACGGACTAACAGCCGCGATCGCCCGCCGACGATCAGAAAGCACAGCGTGAGCAGGAGTAACCAGAGCAACAGCATCGAGAGATAGAAGCTGCCCATGAACTTGCCGAAACTGATCAGGATTGCCGGCCCCTGCTCCGCAAGCGCCGACGCGACCGCGGCGAACACCGCGAATGGCGCAAATCGCATCACATAATCGGTGATCTGCAGCATCACATGGACCAGCGCCTCGATGCCGCGCACCAGCGGCGCCGCCTTGTCGCCGATGGCGGTGATCGCAACGCCGGTGAACACCGAGAAGATGACGATCTGCAGTATCTCGTTATTCGCCATCGCCTCGAAGAAACTTTTGGGCACGAGATGAGTGACGAACTGCTTGAGCGAAAAATCGGGCTGCGCCAATCCGGCCGACGCGCCTTCGGGCGGCAGCACGAGATGGGCGCCAACGCCGGGCTGGAGCAGGTTGACCATGATCAGCCCGAGCGTCAGCGACATCAGGCTCGCCAACAGGAACCAGCCGATCGACCGCGCCCCGACCCGGCCCAGCGCGCTGGTGTCGCCCATATGCGCGATCCCTGTGACCAGTGTCGCGAACACCAGCGGCGCGATGATCATCTTGATCAGACGGAGAAACACATCCGTAAGGATCGAAATATAGCCGGTGACGTTGGTAAGAGTCACGGGATCGGCGATTGTCCTGTTGAGGATCGTGCCCACGACAAGACCGGCGATCATCGCGACGAGAATGTAGAGGGTGAGGCGCTTGGCCACGGACGTCTCCGAACAATGGGATGATGCGTGGTCGGGCGAAAGCGGGGCGCGGTCAAGAGCCGACCCGGCTGGAAAGGGAGAGTCGATGCCGTTCGAACAGGGCGATCGCAAAATTGAGAAGATCCTGATCGTCGAGGACGAAGTGCTGGTCGCGTTCGACAACGAGCATTTTCTGGCGAGGCACGGATATACCGTCGTGGCCACGGTCGACAACGCATCGGAAGCCGAGACGCTGATCGCCGCGGGCGGGATCGATCTGGTGCTGTGCGACGTCAAGCTTAACGGGAGCGACGGCCGCGAGGTAGCGTTGTGCGCGAAGAGGATGGGGATTCCCGCACTGTTCGTGACCGCGTCCTGCCCTACCGACGCACCCGAAATCGCGATCGGCTGCTTGGCCAAGCCTTATACGCAAAAGGACCTCCGCCTCGCGATCGACGGCGTCGCCCAGCAGCTTTGCGGCGGCAAGCCGAAACGTCTGCCAAAAGGCTTGACCCTATACGGTTGATTTTTCCGATTCGCTCAGCAGCGAAAATACCCAGCTGCGGCGTAGTCCTATTCGTGCCAATAGTGCCGGCCATCGAAAACATCGACAATTCGCCAACCTCCATCACTCGAAATCATGCAGACGGCAAAATCATGGCAGCATCGCCCGAAAATTCGAATCTCCGTCGTCTCAATCAGGCATGATTGAGTGCGATTCGTTCGGCCGGATGAGGCGGCAGGCGACGTCGGGCGAAAGCCGGACGGCGGCCAAAACATCCGTCGCGGGCGAGCATGAATTCACCAACGCTTCCTGATCACGACTGTAGCCGCAAGTGGAGATCCGTGGCTAACGAAGTCCCGGCTTGCACTTCGCGCGATTCAATATTAGGGGACTTCAACCATCCAAAGGAGCCGGGTCATGGCCGATAATCCAATGCAGAATCTGACCACTCTTACCGTCGAGCTGCTCGGCGCCTATCTGTCGAACAATATGATAGCGAGCGAAGATCTCGCTGGTCTGATTCAGACGACCCACAAAGCTCTTGCCAAGCTTGATGCTCCCGCAGAAGAAGTCGCGCCCGCGCCCGAATATACCCCGGCCGTGAGCATTCGGAAAAGTCTTGCCTCGCGCGATCATATCATCAGCCTGATCGATGGAAAGCCGTATAAGACGCTCAAGCGCCATCTGGCTTCGCATGGATTGACGATCGCCGAGTATCGCGCTCGCTATAACTTGCCCGCAAGCTATCCGACCGTGGCTGCCGCCTATTCCGAACATCGCCGCGACGTTGCCAAGAAGCTTGGTCTCGGCCGCCGCAGCGCGGCGTCGTCGGCGAAGCCGGCAAGCCGCCAGCCCAAGGCCGTGAAAATCCCTGCGAAAAAGCCGATGGCGAGCAAGGCCGAACCATCGAGCGCGCCCGAGGCTGCGAAGGCGTCGAGCGCCCCACCGGCGGCGGTCGAGGCCAAGCCCGTCAAGCAGACCGCGGCGTCGACGGCGGCGAAGCCTGCCAAGGTGATCGCGAAGCGCGCGCCGCAAGCCAAGACAGAGGGATCGGCTCCGGCCAAGACGGCCGCTGCTCGCGCCACAAAGAGCAAGTAAGGCCTACGACCGCCACAGCGGTCGGCAGCCATTCATTTTTCCGGGGGCGACGGTCATTGCCGCAGGGCATGGCCGGCCCCGGCGGCGACCACCTTCGTCCGGTTCGCTTAGATCGACGATCCGCTGGCTGCTTCGCGCAGCCCAGCGGTGTCGAGCGGTCGCATCGCACAAAGCATCCCGTACCAGCGGCGCGCAAGCAACGCAGTTTCGCGATCGTGTTCCGCGAGCGCTTGAACGTCGCGGCGGTGCCGTTCGATCATCTCGGCAAGTTGTGCGGCCCCCTGATCCGAAAGCTTGATGACCTCGCTGGCGTAGATCGCGTCGGTCGCGGAAAAATCCATCACCAGGAACTGCTGCTTCATATGCTGCTCAAAGAGAGCGCGCATCGGCAGCTTCCGAAACAATAATGATCGGTCGACCCGCGAGCGCACCCGCCCGCTGCGCAGCCGGTCGATCAGCGCCAGCCGCTCAAGCCGCGTCAGCGCCGCCTCCATCGTTCTCGCGGGAACATCGAAGTCGCGGGCGATCTCATCGGAGGGGATTCCTCCGACCACCGTCATGAACAGGAAGGCGAGAAAGATATCGCCGGAAAGCGCCCGTTCCTGCGCCAGGGTGAGCTCATGCGCGAGGCCTGGCGCGCCCTCCCCAGCCTCGCGCGCCAGCTCGAAGAAGGTGATCCCACACAACGCGGCCATGCGTTCCAGCCGCTCGAGCGTCAGCCCCTTGCCCGCCATCCAGCGCTTTGCCGTCGCCACGCCGATGCCGAGTTCACGAGCCAGGCGCAGCGCGGTCCAGCCCTCCTGACGCAAATGGCGCCGAAGCGCGGCGAGCATCAGGGCGCTTGTGGAATCAGATCGCATCATAACAGCAAAGGGATCGCAATATGATCCCTTTGGCAAGAGCTTGCTTCGTCCCTTCTCGGCTGTCGCTTATTCTCTCCCCCTGGGCAGCCGAGCCAGCGGCGCACCTGAAAATAACATTTGGGAGAGAATGATCATGGGCGACATCCTCATCAGAAACGGCGTGATCGTCGATGGAACCGGCGCTCCGGCATTCGCGGCCGATGTCCGCATCCATGGCGGCGCGATCGTCGAAGTCGCGCCAAATCTCGCTCCGCAGGGCGAGCGGCTGTTCGATGCCTCGGGCTGCTATGTCACCCCCGGTTTTATCGAGAGCCATACCCATTATGACGCAACGATGTGGTGGCAGCCGGATCTCGATCCTCTGCCGGGCTATGGCGCAACCACCATGATCCTCGGCAATTGCGGCTTTACCGCCGCGCCGCTTCATCCAGACAAGGCCGCGCAAAAGGAGATGATCAATATCTTCTCCTTCTTCGAGGATATCCCTGAAGGGCCGTTCCATCAACTGGTCCCGTGGGACTGGCTGAAATGGTCTGAATACCGCGCTTCCCTCGAGCGTAACGTCAAGGTTCCGCTCAACTATGCGGCCTATGCTGGCCACATCGCCATCCGGCTTGCGGCGATGGGGCTCGACGCCTGGGATCGCAAGGCGACTTCGGCTGAAATCGCGAAGATGGCCGAACTGCTCGACGATGCGCTCGCCGCAGGGGCGCTCGGCATGTCGGACAATATGCATGATCATGACGGTTCGGACCGGCCGGTCCCCTCGCTGCTTGCCTGCGACGATGAGTTCAGCGCCCTGTTCGACGTCATGGAGCGCCATCCTCACGCTTGTTACCAAGTGATCGTCGACACCTTCATGCGGATGACCGGGCCCGCCAATCTCGAGCGTCTCGCGCGGCTCCTGGGCGGCCGCAAGATCCGGGTGCAGATCGCGGGAGGCATCCCCACGCTCGGCTTCCAGAAGGCAATATTGCCGGCGATGCAGGACAGTATGCGAAAGATGCGCGAGGCCGGGTGCGACGTGTGGCCCGGCTTCGCCCATGTGTCGCCGACATCGACCCTCAGCCTGATCAAGTCGCTGATCTTCGCCCAGTCGAACGACTATGTCTGGCACGAGGTCGTGCTTGAGGACGACCATGCGAAAAAAGCCGCCATGCTCGCCGATCCCGCCTGGCGGGCGCGGGCGCGGGATAGTTGGGACAATAATGCCTGGGATCATTCCCCGCTGAAAAATCCGCAGGAGCTGTTCCTGCTGGACAGCGAGAACGGGACCGGCCCGATCAATATCACGCTCAAGCAATATGCCGACTCGCTCGGCCTGCACCGTTCGGACGCGATGGCCGAATGGATCCTGGCCAATGGCACCTGTTCGACGGTGCATATGGCGCCCTTCCCCAAGGACGAGGAATTGACGCTCGAACTGATGCGTGATCCCAAGACCGTCGGCAACATCTCCGATGCCGGCGCGCATCTGCAGATGCTGTGCGGGGGGGGTGAGAACGCCCTGCTGCTCACCCAATATGTCCGCGACGAACAGCGGATGACGATCGAGGAAGCCGTTCACGTCATGACCGGCAAACTCGCGCTGCACTTCAACCTGGGCGACCGCGGGGTGATCGCCGCGGGAAAGCGCGCCGACATTGCGGTGTTCAACCTCGACGAGGTCCAGCGCCGCGAGATGGAAAAGGCGTTCGACGTCGCCGACGGGCGCGGCGGCGTGACCTGGCGCTTCACCCGCAAGCCGATGCCGACGCGCCTGACCCTCGTGAACGGTGTGCCGACGTTCGAGAACGGGGCCTATACGGGCGCAAAGCCGGGCCAATTCCTGGCCCCCTGTGGCGAGGACAAGACCGCACTGGCCGTCGCGGCCGAGTGAGCAGCGACATCGCCTCGTCACGCGAAGCACCAGTTTCGGAAAGGAAAAGGACATGAACGAAGCCAAGATCGGCGATGCCGACCGCTCCTATTTCAACGGCGCGATCAAGAAAATCAGCACCGAGAGTTCGGTGCTGGTGAGCTCCTCGCCCTATCTCAACCACCCGATGCTGCGCGACCTGATCGCGCAGGAGATGCTCCGCCGCAACGGCGCCGATATGCCGAGCACGGCCTATATCCCCGAGGTCGCGCAGATTCTCCACGATCTCGAGGACATGCCGCGCATCATCCAGCTGTTCGAGCAGGAGAAAGCGCGTATCCCCCGGTTTCGCGAGTGGCTCGAGCAGCGCAGCCTGGCCAACTTCACCATCGAGGAGCTGAGGGACTGCGCGCCCGGCACGCTCGGCGCGGTGATCCGCGACTTCATGGTCAACAGCGGCTACCAGCTCGATCTGTTCTTCCAGGAAGTCCAGGTCGTCAACGATTTCACCTTCTACCTCCGCCAGACCGCGCTGACCCACGACATCGAACATATGGTCACCGGTTTCGGCCCCAATCATGGCGGCGAAATCGCGCTGCTGACCGCGAACATGCACGCCAAGGCGCGCTACTTCCACCCCGAGCTGAGCTGCTTTTTCGGCCGCATCTCCTTCTATCTCAAGGCCAAGACCATCATGAAGGACGGCCTGCATTATCCCGACGCCATGGTGCTCAACCTCGAGGCCGAGTTCCTTGGGGCGCAGCAGGGCCGCAACTGGAAATACCCGCTGATGCTGGTCGACTGGCGGGCCTATACCGATTGGATGATCGACGACATTCGAGAAGAGCTGGGCATCACGCCGGTCTTGCCGCAGGGGACCTGGGCCGACACCGATCGCCTGTGCAACGAAAACCACCCGGCCTACGGCCGCGCGGTGCTCGAAGCGGCGGAATAGCCGGCATGGATCGAGGGCCGTCCGCCGATACGGCGGCGGCCCCGATCACCGAGGGGCGAGCGAACCTACCCCACCCGCGACGCACTGCGCACCAGCCCATTGATCATCTCTGCCACCCATATTTTGAGGGAGGTTAGCCGAAGCGCTGCATATTGACGACCTGAATACCAGTCCCGCTGGCCGATACCACGCCGCCGGGGTTGCCAAAGCGGGGCGCCCTACGCCGGTGATAGCCGAGTCCGTTGCGGTGATCTGTGATGTGCCGTCGATGTAGACGGTCAAGCTACTGCCGGTCGCGTTCAACTCTATCCGCTTCAGCGCGCCCACCGCCCATGTGGTTGAATAGTTCGTGCCGAGCGCCATATCCACGCCAGCAATGCGCTTAAATAGCTGCATCTGCTGCGCGGCCTGCTCCAGCGGACATAGTAGAACTGTTCGCCCGTCCTGACACCTGATCGCCACTGCCACGATATTATTAGCGATCGTGGAGATTTCCTTGAAATAGACGCGGTTTGGTAATCTGCTGGCATTGGCCTTAGTCGACCGCCGCATCTGGTTCGCGGCCGGGAAATAGACCCGATTTCTGCTGTTGATCTTACGCACTCCATTATGACCAGAGCGAGGCCGGAAGATGCTGTCCGCCCGGGGTAAGGACACGCTGGGGGGGCCCCACCGCCATTGCGGCCATTCAGAGCTTAACCGCGCACATTCTAAGGCGGACCTTCGTTTATTTGAGTCGCATAGGAAGGCCAGCTGAAAGGAAAACCACTTCCTCGCACTCGGCGGCAAGCGCTTGGTTCAGTCGTCCAGCCTCATCTCGAAACAGGCGCGCCAGCGCGTTTTCCGGCACGATACCTAGCCCCACCTCGTTCGCCACTAAGGCGATGGGTATGGAGCAATCAGACAAAGTTGCGAGCAATGCGGATGTCGCGACTGCAACGTCCTGCTCTGCCACCATCAGGTTCGACAACCACAGAGTCAGGCAGTCGACGAGAATGGCGTCGCAGGAAGCCCCCGCTTGCTGGATGACGCCGGGCAGGTCGATTGGAGATTCCACGGTGCGCCAGCGCTCTCCGCGGTCAGCCCGGTGTAGCGCGATGCGATCTTCCATTTCCTGGTCGAGAGCCTGGGCGGTGGCGATGTAGACGAGCCTTCCCGCCAATGCCTCGATCCGCTGCTGGGCATAGCGGCTCTTGCCTGAACGCGCCCCACCCAGGACAAGCAGCCGGTGCCTGCGCGGGCTCAGAGCACGCATATCACTCCTCCCGCGATCGCCCAAAGCAGGGCGCAAGCCCGCAGAAATATCGCCTTTGCCCTGTGCATGGATCCTGCTGTCGGCGGCGCGCCATCGCCGATCCACGGCTTGTCCCGCCATATCCCCTGATAGCTGACCGGTCCGGCTAGCCGCACGTTCAGCGCACCGGCCATCGCCGCCTCCGGCCAGCCCGCATTGGGTGAGGCGTGCTTGGCATGATCTCGCCATAGCACGCGCCAGCCTTTGCCACCCGCGAGGCAGATCAGCACCCCAGCCAGCCGTGCCGGGATGAGGTTCAGCGCATCGTCGCACCGCGCCGACGCCCAGCCAAAGGCGCGCAGGGATTCTTCCGGATGGCCGATTAGGCTGTCCGCCGTGCTCACCGCCTTGAAGACCCAGGCGCCGGGAAGGCCCAGCACGATGAGCCAGAACAATGGAGCGATGATTCCGTCGCAAAAGCTTTCGGCCAGGCCTTCGATCGCGGCGCCGGCCACGCCTGTCTCGTCGAGCGATGCGGTGTCGCGCCCGACTATCAGGCTCACCGCCTGACGCGCACCGGCAAGTTCGCTGCTATCCAGCGCGGCGAACACCGGCTGGTAATGCTCCAGCAGGCTGCGCTGAGCGAGCGCGGGCCAAGCCGCAAGCGCGAGGAGCGGCCAGGCCCAGTTGCCCGCCCACTGCCGAATGGCTGCTTCGATGGCCCATGCGATCAGTGCGCTGCCGCCGGCGAGCAGAACCAGCGTGATCACGCCAAGCGCACGCTTTTCGATCTCGGATCGCTTCGGCCTGTTCCCGTGGCGTTCGCAAGCCGCGATCACGCGCGCGAAAGCACCAACCGGATGGCCGATATGGCGGTACAATCGGTCGGGCCAGCCTATCGCCGCATCCAGCACCAGCGCGGTCAGGGCGAGCGGTTCAGCCATTGGCGAGCGCCTTTCCGAGAGCGGCATCGAGGCGCGCTAGATCGGCATCGTTGCCCGCAAGGCCGAACCGCAGCAGGCTGGGGAGAGCGGCAAAGGGGCGGGTCAGGATATGCTGGCTGGCGAGAGAGGCAAACAGGCCTTGCGCCCGTTCGGTTTCGACTAGCCGAAACAGCGGGCATGTGCCCTGCGCGATCAGTCCATGCCGGGCCAGCACGGCATCGAGCCTGGCTGCTTGTACCGGAAGCCTGGAGCGCGTGGCAGCGATCCATGTGTAGTCGGCATAGGCTGCGGTGCCGAAACACAGTGCCGCCGCGCAGACCGGCCATTCGCCCTGGAGATGGCGCAACCGGGCGAGCACAGGCGAGGGGGCCAGCACAAAGCCAAGCCGTACCCCCGCCAGTCCGAAGAACTTGCCGAACGATCGCAGCACGATCAGCCGCCGGTCTTCCCGCACCGTGTCGGCGATCATCCCGCCATGGACGCAATCGGCGAAGGCTTCGTCAACAATCAGCCAGCCGCCTTCGGCTTCCTGCCGCTCGAGCATGTCGAGGATTCGCTCGGTTGAACTCAGCCGGCCGTCGGGATTGTTGGGGTTGGCGATCACGAATGCGGATGGGGAATCCGGCGCGGCGGCATGCCGATCCGCGAAGGCATCGGCATGAGTATTGTAGGATAGCGGCAGGCGCCTCCCCGGCAGGTCAAGAATCCGCGCCAGCAATCGCAGTCCCGTCTCGCTGCCGGGAACGGCGCAGCACAACGCTGGATCGGCTTCGAAGAAGGCCGCGGCCTGATTTTCTAGGCGGCGCAACTCCCTGGGATCGGGCAGGGCGCGCCAGTCGGCAACCAGCGTTGCTGCACCCGGCCAGGGGTTGGGATTGATCCCGGTTGACAGGTCGAGCCAGTCTTGCGCCGTACCGCCGAACAGCGCCCGCGCATCAGCCATTCGGCCGCCGTGGAATGTGAAGTCGCGGCTCATCCAAGGAAGACCCAAGCGGCAAGGGAGGCACTTTCCGTCAGCTCGATACCCGCGCCGTGCCCATCGCCAGAAATCCCGCCGATCTTGCGTTGGAGCCATCCGGCCCATGCCGGTATGCCAAGCAGACCGATCAGCAATGAAGGCCCCGCACAGAGCCCCGCGATGCCCAAGAGCAGCAGCCAAAACGTCACAGCTGTCCAGTTCGCTCCGGCGCGAAAGCTGGTGCCCATGCCTTCATGCAGGGGCGGAAGCAGCAGCGCCCACACCAACGGGCCGATCCGCGCCACAGCAGGAACGAGGATCAGCGGCCAGACCGGTGCATGTTCCAGCACAAGGCGCAACAACACCAGCTTAGCCGCCAATTGCAGCATGATGGCGACCGCACCGAAGCTGCCGATGTGCGGATCAGCCAGCACGTCGGAGATGCGCGGGTGGTTCCCATGCGCCGCGCCCGCCGCATCGGCAATGTCGCCCAGTCCGTCGAGGTGTAGAGCCCCCGTGATCGCGGTCCAGGCGAGGAGAGCCAACAATGCGCCCGCCCAAGGATCGTGGCGCAGCCCGGCCCAGGCCGCCGCGGCGACCACCGTCCCCACGGCAAGCCCAGCAAATGGGAACCAGCGGATCGCACGGGCATGATCATCGGGGCTGCTCTGCATTTGCGGAACCGGCAACCGGGTCAGCAAAGCTAAAGCGAGGAGCGCAGCTTTCATGTCACCAGCCCCGTAATTTGGGCACTGCGCTCCTCGCCCGGCCAAATCCGCAGGCTGACCAGCGCGGCATAGGGCAAGGCGAGCGACCAGCTTTGCCGATAGTCCCAGCCCAGAAGCAGGGAGAGCGCCGCTCTGATCGAACCGGCATGGGCCACCACGAGTGTCGACCGATCAATTTCTTCCAGCGCCGCGCCGATCCGGTTGCGCATCGCCATCCATGTTTCGCCTCCGGGCGGGGCAATGCTGTCGGGATCGGTCCAGAAAGCCGCGAGCTGGGCTTGCGGTAGATCAGCAGGATTGCTCCCGTCCCAATGTCCAAAGTCCAACTCGCGCCAGCGGGCGTCGGAGCGCAACGGCAAATCCTGCCATGCCGCGATCGATTCTGCCGGGCGTCGCGCGCGCTGCAGATCGGAGGAAATGACAGTCTCCACCGCAAGGCTGCGGCCCCGTTCGAAGCAGGCTGAACAGCCGGCATCGCTCGTCGAGATATCCGCGTGGCCAAGCATCAGGCCACGTTCCAGTGGGGCGCCATGCCGCATGAGGTGAAGGTCGAACCCGCTCAATGCGCACCTGCAACGGCGGCTTCGGCAAAGGTCGCCATCTGGTTGTGCGTGGCGAGCGCCGCACGCACCAGGTGGACGGCCACCGCCGCGCCAGACCCTTCGCCCAGCCGCATGTCCAGCCTGAGCAGCGGTTCCAGCCCAAAATGGGCCAACAAGCGAACGTGACCGGCTTCCGCTGAGCAGTGCGCGGCAAGGCAATGATCGGTGAAGGCCGGGTTAGCTGCCACGAGCGGAGCGATGGCCGCGCAGCAGATGAAGCCGTCGAGCAGCGCCGGCACACGGTGCATGCGCGCGGCCAGGATCGCGCCGGCCATGGCCGCGATCTCGCGCCCGCCGAGCCGGCGGAGCGTTTCGAACGGGCCGGTGCAATCCGGCCCGTGCAGCGCCAGCGCCGCGCAGACCGCCGCAACCTTGCGCGCGGCGCCCGCATCGTCGACGCCGCTGCCGCGCCCGCACCATGCCTCGCAATCGCCGCCGAAGGCCTTGGCGCAGAGCGCGGCGGCAGGCGTGGTGTTGCCGATGCCCATTTCACCCACGAACATGAGATCTGCATCGGGAGTGACCTGCGCCGCCCCGGCGTTCAGCGCGGCCAGGCATTCCGTCGCGCTCATCGCCGGCTCGGCCGCGATATCGCCGGTGGGCCGGTCCAGGGCGAGTGGGATGACCGATAGTTCCGCGCCGCACAGATCAGCCAAGGCGTTGATCGCCGCACCGCCGGCCCGGAAGTTGGCGACCATCTGCGCGGTTACCTCGGCCGGGAAGGCGCTGACCCCGCGGGCTGCGACGCCGTGATTGCCCGCGAACAGCACCGCCCTGACCTGCTCAGCCCTAGGCCGCTCGGTGCCTTGCCAGCCGGCCATGAACGGCGCGATCTCCTCCAGCCGACCGAGCGATCCGGCCGGTTTGGTGAGTTCGGCCTGGCGCGTGCGGGCCCGGGCGACGGCAGCCTCGTCGGCCAAGGGGAGATCGTGCAGGGCAGCCTCGAACGCTGCCGCATCGGCAAAGCGGATCATGCGCACACGAACCCTTCGGGGGGCGTGCGGGTGATGAAATGGCCCTTCACCCCCTGCGGCCACTGGCCATAGGGCACGGAGCCTTCCTCGCTTTGCGCGTGGAGCATGGCATATTCGAGGACCGCGCGGGCGGCGGCTTTGCCGGGCGTAAAATCGCCCAGCACATAGCCGACCCGCCCCGGCGCGCGGATATGCACGGCGCAGTGCCGCTGACAAGCGAACAGGCAGGACATTTCCTGCACCTCTACCCCCGCCAGCGCTGGATCCGCCGCCTGCACCTCCCGCATCGCCTCGGCGAGCAGCGCGCCGCCGCGCCGCCCACCTTCATCCTCGCGCGCGTCTGCCGAAAGGCGGCAGGTCGAGCAGACCACCACGGACGGACCGGCTTCAACCGCGCGCAGCATCAGAAACGGCTCCGGAGGCCGAGGTAGGCCGTCCGGCCGAGGCTGCCGTATCCGCTGGCAGTTTCGTAGTGCTTGTCGGCAAGGTTCTCGATGCGGCCTTGCAGGACCAGGCCATCGACAACTTTCCACTGCGCCCGGATATCGACCAGCCAGAAATCGGCCAGGAGGTTTGCGCTGCCGGCCCGGTCGAACGTGCTGCCCGAATAGCGCGCGGCCACGCTGGCCTTGACGCCGGCCGGGAGATCTACGCCTGCTTCAACATTCGCGAGATGCCGGGGAACGCGGGCGAGTTGGCGGCCGAGATCGGCGCTGCCGCGCGTGCGGTCCACCGCCGATACCCAGCTGTAATTGCCCGCCGCGAAAAAAATGCCGGAGCGTGCTTCGGCGGCGAGTTCGATGCCTTTGGCCCGGCTGCGGTTGACGTTGGCGTAGTAGCCGAAGCGCGTATTTGTCGTGCCCGGAACATAGCATTCGGCCGGGAGCGTCCCGCTGGTAGGACAAAAGGCAAAATCGATCAGGTTGTCGGTATCGCGCTCGAACCAGGTGGCCGACGCGCTCAGGCTTTGGCCCAGATGGTGTTCGATCCCGGCTTGCCAACCCCTGGCCTGTTCGGGCTTGAGCGCGGCATCGCCATATTGGCTGAACAACTGGTAGAGCGAGGGGGCCTTGTAGCCTTCGTCGTAGCTGGCGCGGAGCACGGTTGCGCCATCATTGGGGGTATAGGCGGCGCCGGCGCTGGCGACCGTATTGCCGCCGAAGCGCGATTGCCGGTCATGGCGCAGCCCGCCGTTGAGGGTGAGGCCGGGCAGCGGGGTGGCGCGCAGCTCGCCGTAGAAGCTGTCGGTATCGGCAGAATTGGGGATGAGCGCATAGGGAGCATTGGAATTGGCCGGCGAAGCGCTGGTCATGCGCTGCTCCTCGCGCTCGGCGCCGAACACCGCCTGTATCATTGGAGAAAGGATAAAGGTGCCCTGATATTCATACCGTCGCACCCGGCCATGCGCGTCGAAGTTGAGCGGGCGCAGGCTGCGCGCGGGATCATAGTTCTCGCGGTCGGTTTCGGTTTGCAGGAAGGCCACGCGGTTCTTGAACCGTCCGCCCAGCAGCGCGAAGTTGAGCCCGGCATAGCCCGACCACTCACGGGTGAGGCCATAGGAGGCCGAATCGCCCGAGAAGCCGTCGAAATCGTTACGCGCATCGGACCAATAGCCACGCAGATCGAGCGAGACGTCCGGCGTCAGCTTGACCAGGACCGTGCCGTTGGCGGCCGCGCGGCGATAGCCGTCCGCCTCGGTCCCGTTGCTGCGCGCCGATATGCCGTCGGTGATGAAGTTCGATGCGGAAAGGCGCCAGTCGATCAGGCTTCCCATGCCCCCGACGCCGGCGCGCGCGCTCAGCGTGTCGTGCGTTCCGGCTTCCGCCGCGAAGCTGCCTTCCAGCGGCTTTTCCGCTTTTTTGGTCGTGACCGAAACGACCCCGCCGATGGCATCGCTCCCCCAAAGGATCGATTGCGGTCCGCGCAGAACCTCGATCCGTTCGATATCGTCCACGAACAGGTTGGCGAAGCCGTATCCCGCCGCAGTCGATGAAGGATCGGACAGGCGCATCCCGTCGATCACCATGACCGACTGCCCGGCATCCGCGCCCCGGATGCGCAGCGAAGTGGCGGTGCCATAGCCGCCATTGCGGGTCAGGCTGATGCCGGGGGTGCGCAGGAGAATGTCGGTCAGGGCAACAGACTGTTGCTGGCGGATAGCCTCTTCGTCGAGCACGGTAACGATGGCGGACACGCGTGGCTGCTCCACCGGGGTGCGCAGCGCAGTGACTACGATCGCAGAATCGCCCGCCGCATCGTCGGCACGGGCGGCGGCGGGCAGGCACAGCGGCAGGCTGATCAGGCAGGCGATTGAAATTCGGGTAGAACGCATAGTGCGGCCCCTTCAGTGACGAACGGCATTTGCCGGCCGGTCGGACCGCAGGAAGGGGCAAGTACGGGCGCACGAATGCCCCGCACGAACGCGCCTCCCGCACGGGCTTCCCGGCAGGCGGTGGCTGTCGTTGCGCGAGGGCTGGACCGCTTTGAAAGGCGGGAACCTCGGACACCCGGTGCACCCTGCCCGGATGAAGAACGACTGCGTCAGGCAGGTCTCCTGGCTTGCGGGTCAGCGCCGTTCCGGCCGCCTTCTCAGGACTGGAATGTCCCAATGGCGGAATGGCCGGTAGGCTCGCCGCTTACAGTTGCAGGGGCAGCCGGAGCCTTGAACTCCGTTCCCTTTTGATCCCCTCGCGGGGAACCTGTCGCGCCGCCGCATCTATCGCCGGGTTTGGTCTGCTGCAAGTGCGAATGCTTGCGCGGATGATCGCACTGCTCTATCGGCAGCGGCGTAACGGGTGCCCGGAAGGGCTTAATCGGGAAGTTCGGAAGATCTTCGGGTCGAAGCCGGCACTGCTCCCGCAACTGTAACCGGATAGCGCATCGCCACGATGCCATTGGGGGCGCAAGCCCTTGAGAAGGCGGCAAAAAGCGCGGTGATCCGGAAGTCAGGAAACCGGCCCGATACCGTCGTTCCTTCGCGCGGGCGGGATGAACCGGGCGGACGAGGGCCAATCCAGCGATGGGTGGCCCCTTGGTGGACGGCATATGTTCGTTCCAGGCCAAGGAGTGCCGTTTATGCTTCGTCGTTTTAATCCCGATACCCTTATATTCGCTGTGCTCGCGCTGGTCATGCTGGCCACGCGTACCCATTCGCTGAGCCAGTACATGCACCTGCCCGATACCAGCCTTGCCAGCTTCTTCGTGCTGGGCTTCTTCGTGCGCCGGGCCGTCGCTTTCGGCGCCTTGTTCCTGCTGGGCTTGGCAATCGACATCGTGGTGATCAACTGGTTCGGCCAGTCGGATTTCTGCTTTACCCCGGCCTACTGGATGCTGCTCCCAGCCTATGGCACGATGTGGGTCGCGGGCCGAATGGCGCAGAGCCGCTGGGGTGCGCGCGCCGCGGCCCTGCCGGCCATTGCGGTCCTGTTAGTCACCGCAACCTTCGTATCCGAACTGTTTTCGAGCGGCGGATTCTACTTCCTGGGCGGTCGCTTTGCCGATCCCACGATTTCCGGGTTCGTCCCGCGTGTGGCAAAGTATTTCCCGTTCACCCTGTGGACCACGCTGGGCTGGAGCGGGCTGGCTGCGGCGTCTGTCGCGTTGCTGCACTTCGTCCGACCCGAAGCGCGCGCCAACAGGCGCCCGTGAGCACGGACGAAGAGCGCCGCCACAAGGAACGCGCGCAAAAGCACAAGGCGGCGGTCGATGCCAAGATCGCCGCCGCACAGACTGACAAGGGCTTGCTGCTGGTGCTGACGGGCAACGGCAAGGGCAAGTCGTCCAGCGCCTTCGGCATGGTCGCGCGTATGCTGGGCTATGGACGCAGGGCTGCGGTGTTCCAGTTCATCAAGGGCGCGGAGGACGTTGGCGAGCGCGCCTTCTTCTCCCGCCAGCCAGGGGTGATTTGGGAAAAGTGCGGCGAAGGTTTTACCTGGGAAACCCAGGACCGCGCCCGCGATATCGCGGCCGCCCGCGCGGGCTGGGACAAGGCGAAGCAGGCGCTGGCGGATCCCGCGATCAGTCTCGTCGTGCTCGATGAGCTGACCTACCTCGTCACGTACCGCTATCTGACTCTCGAAGAGATTCTTCCATCGATCCTCGCCCGGCCCGCCATGCAGCATGTCGTCATAACGGGGCGCGCAGCCCATGATGCGCTGGTCGAAGCCGCCGATACCGTCAGCTCGATCCGCGACATAAAGCATGCTTTCCGCGACGGGATTCGCGCTCAGGAGGGTATCGACCGGTGACGTCGGCGCACTGTCCGGCTCTCCTTGTCTCGGCTCCGGCGTCGGGACAGGGCAAGACATTGGTGACCGCGGCCCTTGCGCGGCTACATCGCATGGCCGGACGGCGCGTTCGGGTGTTCAAATGCGGGCCGGACTTCCTTGATCCGATGATATTGGAACAGGCTTCGGGCGCCCCGGTCTACCAGCTCGACCTGTTCATGTGTGGGGAGGATGAATGCCGCCGCCTGCTTCACGATGCGGCGCGAGAGGCAGACCTGGTCCTCGTCGAAGGGGTGATGGGCCTTTTCGACGGCGATCCGTCCGCCGCTGATCTCGCTGCCCGTTTTGGCCTGCCTGTATTGGCGGTGCTGGATGGCAGCGCCATGGCGCAGACCTTCGGCGCGCTGGCGCAAGGCCTCGCCGACTGGCGCGCAGACGTGAACGTGGCTGTCGTTCTCGCCAACCGAGTGGGCGGCGAGCGCCATGCCGCGATGCTGGAAGAGAGTCTGCGGCCCGGTTTGCGATGGCTCGGCGCGCTTGGCCGCGACGCGGAAATGGGGCTGCCCGAACGCCATCTGGGACTGGTACAGGCAGCGGAGATTGTGGACCTTGACCAGCGACTGGACCGCGCGGCGAACGCGCTGCCTGACGCGGCAGGCTGGTTGCCTGATCCCGTTGCCTTTCCTGCGCCGATTGATTTGGCCATCGAACCGCATCTGGAAGGCATGACCGTGGCGATCGCCCGCGATGCGGCTTTCGGCTTCATCTATCCCGCCAACATCGATTGCCTGCGCTCGCTCGGCGCGCTGATCGAGTTCTTTTCGCCGCTGGACGATGCTGCGCTGCCGGAATGCGATGCCCTCTGGTTGCCAGGCGGCTACCCCGAACTCCATCTGGATCAGCTGGCGGCCAATGCGTCCATGCGACAAGCGATCCGCGCGCATCATGCTGCAGGCAAGCCAATATTGGCCGAATGTGGAGGCATGCTTTATTGCCTCGATCAACTGGACGACGGCCGGGGAAGCCGTGCCCCAATGCTCGGCTTGATGCCGGGGACGGCCATGATGCAACCTCGTCTCGTGGCCCTCGGTCTCCAGCAACTGAATTTGCCGCACGGCAGCCTGCGCGGCCATACATTCCATTTTTCGCGATTGGACACTTCGCTTGCCCCATATGCCATCGCGCGTAACCCCAATGGCGGCGCTGGCGAGCCGCTGTTTCGCTATGGATCGCTATGGGCAAGCTATGTCCACGGCTATTTCCCTTCGGCATTGGCCGTGGTCGCGCGAACTTTTCGCGACGGACTGTGACACCCGGATCGAGGGTGCAATCGTCATAGGGCGGCCCCCATCTGAGAGGAGTCGTCTGTTGTCGCCGCGAAGCTGTCCGCGTCTGCGGCTATCGGCAGCATTGAGAAACAGCCTTTGATCGATGAACAGCAATTTTGGAGATCAGTACTGCCGGACCGCTTAGGGATCAGGAATGGCGAGTTTTGGCAGAAGCGGCCATTCGCACCCCCGCTGCTGAACGGCGAGAGTTGGTCGGTTCCTGCCGGCTCGGGTGTGCTGGGCACCAACGTCAGCTATGCGCTCTTGCCGGCTGAAAGCTGACAGCCATAGCGCGGCCAACAGGCGGCCCTCGGGCACCCTGCCCCCCCTCCTAAGCGACTACTAACCGATCGAGCTTTCAATGTAAGCCAGTGGTCTTACTGCGGAAGGCAAACCCTGCCCCCTAATACCAAAATCCAGCATGAGCAAAATGACACGATTGGTAGACACCCTTTCGTGCCATAATTTGGCTCTGTCCTGCGATGGACTTGGTCAAGCGTTTGGACGCAATGTCAGAGTGGCACGGGTACGCCGAAGCCCTACCCAGGAAGACCTGGAGGGGATGACCGGCCTGCGCCGGAGCTACATCAGCGACCTTGAGCGGGGCACGCGCAATCCGACGATCCGCGCTCTTGAGCGATTAGCTGCCGCTCTGGAGGTGTTGCCAGCAGAATTGGTAGCCTGCCCGACGGAACAATCTGGCGGCCAATTTAGGGCGAAAAATGAACTCTTCGGGATATGGGATGGTGCCGCCTACAGGACTCGAACCTGTGACCCCCGCATTACGAATGCGATGCTCTACCAACTGAGCTAAGGCGGCACGACGATGGCGCCATTAACAGCGGGCGAACGCTTGTTCAAGCGCCGAGCGAGGCGGGGGGCGCAAACTCGTTGCTCGCTCCTTTACCAATCTTCAACCCGCTTGCGGGCATGATCGGCCTTCGGGCGACCTCGCTATAGCGAAGCTGCCGATATTCGGGGACCGATGATGGAAGACTATCGTTCGTTCAATGCCGAGGATCTCGCGGATTGGGACTTTCCGGCCGCTGATGAACCCTGCATGGACCTGCCGCCGATGATCGGCACCGATGAACGCCGCATGCATGTGCGCGCCTATGAGATGTGGCTGTCACTGCTCGACGGGCGCGACTATCCGTCGATCGCGGACCTCGATTCGGAAGCCCTTGGTGAGTTCGGCCCTTATTCGGTGCTGCTCGACTTTTCCGCCGACCGCGGCAATCCGGCGATTGCTTTTTTGGGGCAGGCTTTGCGCGAGGAAGGCGATATCGGGGCGACGGTCGGGACGGTCTCCGACGTGCCCGAGCGATCGCTGCTGTCGCGGCTCACCGGGCATTATGCCGAAATCCTCGACAATCAGGCGCCGGTCGGCTTCGAGGCCGAGTTCATCAGCCACCGCGGCCGGCCGATGCTGTATCGCGGCATCCTGATGCCCTATTCGTCGGACGGCGAGATGATCGACCTGATCCACGGGGTGATCAACTGGAAGGAAACCGCCGAGGAGGCGCTGGCCCCCGATATCGTCCATGCGGTGACGACCGCCTTTGCCGGCCCTGCGCAGCCCGTCCGCGAAGTGGCGCCGACGGCCGACCTCGCTCCGTTGGCCGAACCGGCCGGGCCGATCGCCCATCTCGTCGACAATGCGCGCCGCCTGGCGGGTGAAGCGCACGACAGCGAAGGGCGCAGCCGCCAGGCGCTCTATCGCGCGCTCTCGGTCGCTTATGATGTGGCGCTCGCGGTCGACGAAGATCCGTCGGGCTTCGCCGCGCTCCTCGCCGAAGCGGGCATCGTGCCGCAGGCGCGTGCGCCGATGACCCCCGTCGTAAAACTGGTGTTCGGCCGCAATTATGACCGCAAGCGCCTTACCGAGTTCGCCGCGGTGCTCACCCATGCGCGCAGGCTTTGCCTCGGCGCCAATATGGTCGAGCCATGGCTGGCGGGGCTGGCCGGAGGAATCAAAGCGGTGGTCGCCGCCGAGCGGGGCGAGCGTCGCCCCGCGCTCAAGGTCGACCGGGCGCAATCGGCCCGAATGATGCTGGGCAGCGCGCTGCCCAGGGCGATCGTCGACCTCGGCAATATCGACAGCGACATCGTCCTGCTGGTCGGCCGGCGCGAAGCCGATGGCCGCGTGGCGATCGTCTCGCGGCCGATCGTCGAGCAAAAGCTGGTCGAGCGCGCGCTACGGTGCTTCGTAGCCTGACAAAGTTGCGCTGATTCGGGCTCTTCGCTCATGAAATAAGCATGGCGCCGTCGCGCGTGCATGTCCGTTGCGAATGTTCACAGCCGACTTGCAGGCGCTTGTGGGCGTCGCGCCACGGGTCCATATCCAGCGCATATTCCCGCAGTCATCCTCGGATCGAACCGGACGCGGGACAGGAGCGGTGCCTCATGGACAGCGAGACGACGGCGCACAGGGCCCCGGGCAAGATCGATTTCACGCCATCCTTCGCCAAAGCGCTGACCGAAGGAGCGCTCCCTGGCGAAGCTGCCGATCTGAGCGGCGACCATCTCGCGCACGCCGCTGCCTTTCTCGGCCAGACCGCCTTGCGCCGCCATCCCGGGCGGCCCGCGATCGCCATTCAAAGCATTGCAGGAAGTCATGACGGGCGGCGGCTGATGCGGATCGCGGTCGTTAACGACGACATGCCCTTTTTGGTGGATTCGATTTCGGCCGCGCTTGCGGCGCGGGGAGTCGAAGTGCGGCGTCTGCTCCATCCGGTCGCCGCAGTGCGCCGTGATGAGGAAGGCCTGCTGGTGGCGGTGCTTCCGCAGGGTACGGCCGGTGAACGCCGCGAATCGCTGATCTATCTCGAAGCCGAACGGGTCGACGCGCGCGAGCGCCAGTTGCTCGCTCAGGACATCGCTTCGGTGCTCACCGACGTGCGCGCGGCGGTGCACGACTGGCCGCAAATGCAGGTCGCGATGCGCGACGACGCCGCGCTTCTGCCCGATGGCGAGGGCGCGGCTTTGCTGCGCTGGTTGATCGACGGCAATCTAACCCTGCTGGGGCATCGGATTGATCCCGTCCGTGGCGAATCGCACGACCGGCTGGGCATATTGCGCGTGGGGGAGCCGCAGATCTGGCGGGAGCACACCGCGCGGGCGGCAGTCGAGTGGTTCGAGCGCGGCGGCGCGGCACCGCTGATGCTCAAGGCCGATTGCCGCTCGACCGTTCACCGCCGCGCCCCGCTCGACCTGATCGTGACGCCGGTGCGTCGAGGCAAGAACATCGCCGGGCTGTCGATCCATGTCGGCCTGTGGACCAGCTCCGCGCTACGCGCGCCGACCGAAGACATTCCCATATTGCGCGGCCGCCTCGCCGCGCTCGAAGAGCGGCTCGGTTTCGATCCCAAGGGGCACGCCGGCAAGGCGCTGCGCCACGCGCTGGCCGAACTGCCACCCGACCTCGTGGTGGCTTTGCCGACCGACGCGCTCGAACGGGTCGCACTGACGGCGATGTCGCTCGCGGATCGGCCGCGGCCGCGGCTTGAGCTTGCGCGCTCGACGCTCGGCGAACATCTCACGGCGATCGTGTGGCTGCCCAGGGAATTGCTGACCACGGCGCGGCGCGTGGCGATCGGCGAGATGCTCGCCGATGCCTCGGGGGCGATATTGTCGAACTGGGCGCTTCAGCTCGGCGAAGGCGATATCGCGCAGATCCGCTACATGCTCGACCTGCCGCCGGGCGCGGCCCTCCCGGACGCTGCACCGCTCAACATCCGGCTGACCGAAATGCTGCGCGGCTGGGAGACCGCGGTCGAGGCGCGGCTGGCCGAGATTGAGCCGCGCAACCGCTCGGTCCGGCTCGCGATCGATTACGCGGGTGCCTTTCCGGTCGCATACCGCACCCATTCGACCCCCGCCGAGGCAGCGACCGACATCGTCCGGCTGGCGGCGCTCGCCGATGGCGAAGCGCGTGGCTGCCGCATCTATCGCAGCGACAAGGATCCGAACAACCGCCTGCGGCTCAAAATCTACCGCCGCGGCGCGCTGATCCCGCTGTCCGAAGCGGTGCCGGTGCTCGAAAATTTCGGTTTCCGCGTGCTGGAGGAGATTCCGACCTCGCTCGATGGGGGGCAGATCGGCTTCATCCACGAATTCCGCGTCGATCTCGCCGATGCGAGCGTCGCTGATCGCCTGATGGAGCGCGCCCCGATCGCCGAGGCGGCGATCGCCGCCACGCTCGAAGGCCGCGCCGAAAACGATCTGTTCAACGAGTTGATCGTGACGGTAGGACTATCCCCGGACGAGGCGCTGCTGTTCAGGGCCTGGTTTCGTTATCTGCGGCAGACCGGCTTCGCTTATGGGTTGAGCACCTCGGTCGACGCGCTCAAGAAAGCCCCCGATGTCGCCCGCGGGATCATCGCTTATTTTCGCGCCCTGCATCATCCCAGCCGGCGTGACAAGAGCGATGCCGATCGGATCAACGGCCAGATCGAGACAGGGCTGAAGAAAGTCGGGGCGATCGATGACGACCGCATGCTGCGCCGCTTCCGCGCGGTGGTGCGCGCGACGTTGCGGACCAACGCCTTTGCTCCCGCGTCCGAGGAGGCGCTCGCCTTCAAGATCGATTCCAGCGGCGTTCCGGGCCTGCCTGCGCCGATCCCCTGGCGGGAGATATGGGTCTATAGCCCGCGCGTCGAGGGGATCCACCTGCGCGGGGGACCGATAGCCCGCGGCGGACTGCGCTGGTCGGATCGGCGCGACGATTTCCGCACCGAGATCTTGGGACTGATGAAGGCTCAGGTGGTCAAGAATGCAGTGATCGTGCCGACGGGGGCTAAGGGCGGATTTTATCCTAAGCAGCTCCCTGCTCCAGGCGATCGCGACGCTTGGCTGGCGGAAGGCACCGAGAGCTACCGGATCTTCATCCGGGCGCTGCTGTCGATCACGGACAACATCGTCAGCGGCAAGGTCGTTCACCCGCCAAAGGTGGCGATCCGGGACGGCGACGATCCCTATTTCGTCGTGGCCGCCGACAAGGGCACGGCAACCTTCTCCGACGTCGCCAACGCCATCGCGGTCGAGCGCGGCTTCTGGCTCGGCGACGCCTTTGCGAGCGGAGGCAGCCATGGCTATGACCACAAGGCGATGGGGATCACGGCGCGCGGAGCCTGGGTCTCCGTGCAACGGCATTTTGCCGAAATGGGAATCGACGTACAGCAGGAATCGATATCGGTAGCCGGGTGCGGCGACATGTCGGGCGACGTGTTCGGCAACGGCATGCTGCTCTCCAAATCGCTCAAGCTGATCGCGGCTTTCGACCACCGCCACATCTTCCTCGATCCCGATCCGGATCCGGCGAAGAGCTACGCCGAGCGTGCGCGCCTGTTCAGATTGCCGCGGTCGAGTTGGGCCGATTATGACGCAAAGCTGATCTCCGGCGGCGGCGGCGTCTTCCCGCGCGACCAGAAGGAGATTCCCATCTCGCCGCAGGTCAAAGCGGCACTGGCGATCGAGGATGATGTGCTCGACCCCTCGGCGTTGATCGCAGCGATCCTCAGAAGCGAGGTCGACCTGCTGTGGTTCGGCGGCATCGGCACCTATGTGAAGGCGTCTTCGGAGACTAATGCCGAGGTGGGCGATCGCGCGAACGAGGCGCATCGGGTCGATGGCGATCAGGTGCGCGCAAAGGTGATCGGCGAAGGCGCCAATCTCGGCGTGACCCAGGCCGGACGCATCGCATTTGCGCTCAACGGCGGGCGGATCAATACCGACTTCATTGACAATTCGGCGGGTGTCGATTGTTCGGACAATGAGGTCAACATCAAGATCGCCCTCAACCGGGAGATGAGCGAAGGCCGGCTCGGCTTCGATCAGCGCAACGATCTGCTTCAGCGGATGACCGCCGACGTGGCGCACATCGTCCTCGAGGATAATCGCCTCCAGACGCTCGCGCTGTCCCTCGCCGAACGCGGCGGCGGCGATGCGCTGCCTTCGCAGCTGCGGGTCATCGAGATCCTCGAAAGCGCGGGCAGGATAACCCGCAGCATCGACGGCTTTGGCAGCAACGATATGCTGTTGCGCCGGGCGCAGGATCAGCGCGGCCTGACCCGTCCCGAACTGGCGGTGGTGCTGTCGCATGGCAAACTGGCGCTTCAGGACGCGATCGAGGCCAGCGACCGCCCTCAGGATCCGATGCTCGCGCCTTTGCTCGAGGCTTCCTTCCCCAAGGCGATGCGCGCCGAATTCGCCGATGCGATCGAGGCGCATCGGCTGCGTCCTCAGATTATCGCGACGAAGATGGCGAACCGAGTGATCAATCGCCTGGGCATCGTCGCGCCGTTCGAGATGGCCGAAGAGGAAGGCTGCTCGCTCGCCCAGGTGGCCGCGGCCTATTTCACGATCGACATCTTGTTCGATCTCGAAACGCTGTTCGCACGCATCGAGAACGCGGCGATCGACGAGCGGGCGCGCCTCACGCTGCTCGATACGCTCGCCGAGATCGCGCGCCCGCATGCTGCCGATTTGCTGCGAAGCATCGCGCCCGACAGCGACATCGGGACCATGACCGAGATGCTGCGTCCGGGCCTCGCGCGTCTCGATCAGGCGCGGGCCGAGCTGATCAAGACCGAAGCGCGCCAGCAATCCGATCTGCTGCGCCAGCGCATCGCCGGCGAGAATGTCGAGCCGGCCATTGTCGAGGAGGTCGTGCGGCTGGCCGAGCTCGACGGCGCGATCGGCACCGCCGCGCTGGCCAGCGAGCTTTCGGTGGATGAGGTCGACGTCACACGGGCCTATGTGGTGCTCGGCGAAGCATTGGGGCTCGACTGGGCGAAGGCGGCCGCCAACCGGTTCCGGAGCGGTGACGCCTGGGAGCGTTTATTGGTGGCCGGACTGGCGCGCGAGTTCGGACAGATCCGGCTCGACTTCCTGGCGCGCCATGGCCGGAGAGGCCCGGCCGCCGCGGTCGAGGCATGGCTCGACGAACACCGGGCGCGCGCCGAACAGTTCCGCCAGACGGTGACGCGGGCCCGCTCCGCCGCGGCGCCCACCGCGGCGATGCTCGCGCAGATTGCGACCCGGGCTCGATCGCTGCTGCTGCGCTGACACCATCCGGGGGTGCGCGAGCAGGCGCGCCTCATCATGTTGACGGATCGTTTTCGCTCGCTCCCCGTTGCAGCGCGCGCGCGAAAAGCCAGACGCGTATCGCGCTGGCGAGGTTGGGCAGATCCCGATCCGCGACCCGCACCGCGTCGATGCGCGCCACCAGCGCGCTCAACGGGAGCCCCTCGTCCCGGGCGGCGGCGACAAGCGCCTCCCAGAAGATCGGTTCGAGCGTTATAGAGGTGGCGTGACCCGCGATACTGATCGATCGCTTGACCGGTCCAGCCACCTCGGATCGCTCAATACATATGCTGGCCGCCGTTGATCGACATCGTCGAGCCGGTGATGAAGCCCGCATCCTCGGCGCATAGGAAGGCTACCCCGCGGGCGATCTCTTCGGCGTGGCCGAGACGGCCGACCGGAACCTTGGCGACGATCTTGGCGAGCACGTCCTGCGGGACCGCCGCGACCATATCGGTATCGATATAGCCCGGAGCAACCGCATTGACCGTCACCCCCGCCTTGGCGCCCTCCTGGGCGAGCGCCTTCGTGAAACCATGGATCCCCGACTTGGCAGCCGCATAGTTGACCTGGCCATATTGGCCGGCCTGCCCGTTGATCGAACCGACATTGACGATCCGCCCCCAACCCCGCGCGCGCATCCCAGGGAAGGTGGCCTTCGCCATATTGAAGCAGCCGCCGAGATTGGTGTCGATCACCTCGCGCCAATCCTGATAGCTCATCTTCAGGATGGTGCCATCGCGGGTAATGCCGGCGTTGTTGACGAGGATGTCGACGGGCCCGACATCGGCCTCGATCTGCTCGACCGCCTTCTGGCAGGAATCGTAATCGGCGACGTTCCATTTAAAGCTCTTGATGCCGGTGCGGCTCGAAAAGGCCTGCGCCTTTTCGTCATTACCGCAATAATTGGCGACCACGACAACGCCCGCTTCGCAGAGCTTGCTGCTGATCGCCTCTCCGATGCCGCGGGTTCCACCGGTAACAATCGCGACACGTGCCATCGGACTTCTCCCCTGTAGATTCCTGCCGAATGCTAGAGCGGCGGCGAGCGAATTCAAACGCTATTCGTAACGCGAATGCCATCATCCGAGACGCCCAAATCGGAGGCTCCATCGAGCCAGCCGCCGAGTTGTTCCCGGATGAGCCGCTCGAGCATGGCAAGGCCGATCGGGCTGTCGTTGAGGCAGGGCAGATAGGCGAAGGCTTCGCCCCCCGCTCCCACGAACCGCTGCCTGCCGCGGATCGCGAGCTCTTCGAGCGTCTCGAGGCAGTCGGCGGCGAATCCGGGCGCGATCACTGCGATCCGCTTTTTCCCTTCGCGGGCGAGCCGGTCGAGCATGGCTTCGGTCGAAGGCTCGAGCCAGCGGGCCCGGCCGAAGCGCGACTGAAAGGAAATGACGAGTTCCCGCCCCAGCGCATCGCCCAGCAGCCGCGCGGTCTTCTGGCAATGGCAATGATAGGGATCGCCGAGGTCGAGCGTGCGCTGGGGCATGCCGTGAAAGCTCGCCACCAGCGCGTCGGGAACGAAGTCGAGGCTCGCCAGTCCCTCGCGCACATAGGCCGCGAGCGCCCCGATATAGGCGGGATGATCATAATAAGGCGGCAGCGTGCGCAGCGCGGGCTGCCAGCGCATTGCAGCGATCGCGGCGAAGGCGGCGTCCACGACGCTGGCGGTGGTCGCCCCACAATATTGCGGATAGAGCGGCGCGATCAGGATCCGGTCGCAGCCTTGCTCCTTGAGCGCCGCGATACGGTCGGCGATCGCCGGACGGCCATAGCGCATCGCATGATCGACGATCGCCTCGCCGCCGAGCCGCGCGCCCAGTTCCGCCGCCTGCCGGGCGGTAATCGCGGCAAGCGGCGATCCCTGCTCGCTCCAGATCTGCGCATAGGCATGCGCCGATTTGCGCGGCCGCAGATTGAGGATGACGCCGCGCAGGATCGGCTGCCAGACCAGCCACGGAATTTCGACGACCCGCCGGTCGGACAGGAACTCGCCCAGATAACGGCGCACCGCCGCGGGCGTCGGCGCGTCGGGCGTGCCCAGATTGACGAGCAGCACGCCGATCCGCGCCGGCGCGACCGGCGGATGCTCCACGGGCCGCGCGGTCACGCCCCGGCCAACCGCAGCGGCAATTGGCGCAGCCGCTTGCCCGTCGCCGCGAAGATCGCGTTGGCGACCGCGGGCGCCACCGGCGGGACGGCGATTTCGCCCGCACCGCCGCAGGGCTGATCCGACGGGATGATTTCGACGCGGATTTCCGGCGTGCCGGCCAGATCGGGCAAATCGAGGCCATCGAAGTTCGCCGCGGTGACGACCCCCTGGTCGAGCGCGATGCCATTGCCGAACGCATTCGCCAACCCCCAGAGAATCCCCCCCTCGACCTGCTGGCGGACGATATCCGGATGGATCACCCGCCCGACATCGACCACCGCCGTGACATTCGAGACCCGGATCCGCTCGGCTTCGATCTGCGCCTCCGCCAGGATCGCCACATGGCTGCCGAAGCAGCTGTGGACCGCGAGGCCCTGGCCCGCACCCGCACCCGGCTCGCCTTGCCACGCTCCGATCGCCGTGGCCATTTGCAGGCAGCGGGCCAGCCGCGGCTGCGCCGCGAGCGCCTGCATGCGGAACGACAACGGGTCGACCCCCGCCGTCAGCGCCAGCTCATCGATGAAGCTCTCTGTGAAGAAGGCCGTATAGCTGTTGGCGACCGATCGCCACGCCCCGGTCGGCACGCCGATCGCGGCGGGCGCATGATCGATCGCGAGCGCGGTGATCGCATAGGGCGGAGCAGCGCCTTCGATCGCGGCATGCTCGGGGTCGTAGCGGTCGCGGCGCGGCCGGCCCGTCATCCGGTCGATCGCCTCGGATACGGTCGAGGGCGCGGCGATCTTTGCGGACCAGGCCGCAATCGCACCGCCGGGCGCAAGCCGCGCCTTCAGCCGGGCCATCGCCGGAGGGCGGAAGCGGCTATGCTGGATATCCTCGCGGCGCGGCCAGACGAGCTGGACCGGCTTGCCGATCTTGCGCGCGATGATCGCCGCCTCGACCGCCGCGTCGTTCTCGCCCTTGCGGCCGAAACCGCCACCAATCAGGGTCGGATAGATGGTGACGTCGCCCGTCCCGATGCCGAGCGCGCGCGCGACCGCCGCACGCGCCATCGGCGCACTCTGGGTCGGAGTCCAGATCTCGACCCGGCCACCGGTGAAACGTGCGGTCGCCGTGAGCGTCTCGAGCGGCGCGTGGGCGAGCATCGGCACCGCATAATCGGCGCTGATCACGCCCTGCCCCGTCAAAGCCTCGTCGGGATCGCCGCGCTCGACGAAGCGCTTCGCATCGCCCGCGAGCGCGGCATCGAGCGCGCGCCGGACCGAGGCGTCGCCAGGGTGCGGGCCGGCAGCGTCGAACTCGACCGCCAACGCCTGCAACCCGCGATCGGCCGCCCACCAGTTGGTTCCGACCACCGCGACCCAACCCGGATTGGTGACCACCGCCATGACGCCGGGGGTCGCCTCCGCATCGCCCATCGTCATGCGCGCGGGGCGCCCCGCGCCATAGGGCCCATGCGCGATCGAGGCAAAGACCATCCCGGGCAGGCGGATGTCGGCGCCGAACAGCGCGGTCCCGTCGACCTTCGCCGGAAGATCGAGCCGCGGCACCGACCGCCCGACCAGCGTCCGCTCGGGCGGCGGCCGCAGGATCACCTCATCGGGTGGATCGAGGCCCGCGGCGATGGCGGCGAGTTCGCCGAAGCGGATCCGGTCCCCGCCGCGCACCACGAATCCCGCTTCGGCGCCGCACGCCTTCCAGTCGATCCCCCAGCGCTGCGCCGCCGCCATGCACAGCAGGCTGCGCGCGGTCGCGCCCGCCTCGCGCATCCGCTCCTCGAACGCCCGGATCGACGAAGATCCGCCGGTGATGGCAAGGTTCATCCGCATCGCGATCTCACGCGCCGCCCAATGCCCCGCGCCGTGCAGCCATTCGGGCAGGCGGCGATCGACCTCCTCCTCGATCAACAGGCTGTTGGCATAAAGCGGACTGATCGGAGCGGGCTCGACCGCCACCGTCCGCCAGTCGGCGCCCAGCTCGTCGGCGAGGATCTGCGGCAGCGAGGTGTAGACGCCCTGCCCCATCTCGGCCTGCGGGACCGCGACGATCACGCGGCCGTCCCGGCCGATCTTGAGGAAGGCGTTGAACATCGCCTCGCCGGGCGCGGTGGCGAGATTGGGGGCGTAATGGCGGGGCCACACCGCCCATCCGACCGCCAGCCCCACCGCCGCCCCGCCGCCGATCAGGAGCTTGCGCCGCGTGACGCCGCGGCCGGGCTCGCCAGCCTTCCTCTCCCGATCGATCTGTCCGTGCATCGCGCCATGATAGGGGGGCGGCGGCGAAAGAAGAAGACCCTGCGTGGGGGGACGGCGAGCGCGCGCCAGTTGCGAATGAGTCTTAACAATCCCGGGTGCATGGGGTTGATGTTGCGATTTTCTGGTTTTTCCTGGGCGGACGGCCGGGGCCGCCATGCCCGGAAAGGCGCCGACCATCTCCCCGGCGGCGAAGGCTTCGAGGCGCTGGGCGTAGCTCTGGGGCCGGGTCGCGCGCAGATAGCGGACGATCGCCCTGACCCGGCCGGAATACCAGCCATGCTTCCAGGCATGGCGATTGCCACGCGGCGCGCCGCTGCCCTTGCCACCGTGCATGCGGCAGCGGTGCTTGCCCTTGATGGCGGGGGCGCGGCAGGGCGCGCCCGAGCGGGTGCGGGCCCCGCAGCGCGGCGCGCCGGCGAGGATTTCGGGTTGGGTGGATGGGGTGGTGGCGTCTTGCACGGGGGCGGCTCGTGTCGGTTTGGGGGGCCGGAGAGCTTGGGCGGGGAATACCTACAGCGCAAGAACAAATGAGGTACACATGTGTGTGACGGGCTCTACGGTCTCCCGATCGGTGATGGCTGGAGTTGGGCCGTAAAGCGACCGTCGGCTTTCAGACTGGCTTACCACAAAGCGGACATCGGCTGGTTACGAGGCGATCAATGAGTCAGCCCGGCTGATGGTGCCGCCGTGTGCTAGATGAAGTCGGCGGTCGAGATCGCTCCCGCGCCGACGTTCTGAAGCTCGACCGCAGAGTCCGCGCTGACGCCATTGGTGCTCGAGTAGAAGACGTAGGTGCTGCCGCCGACCTGGACGGCGGCGACCTCGTTGTTGCCTGCCCGGCTGTCGAACAGCTGCTGTGCCTGTGTCGCCGCATCCGAGAAGCTGGCCTGAGCCGCGCCGGTCAGCACCGACTGGACGACGTAGCCGACCTGGACGCGGTCTATGCCGTCCTGGAAATCGGTGATGATGTCAGCCGCCACGCCGGCAAAGAGTGCGGCGCTGCCACCGAAGATGAAGAAATCGCTTCCTGTTCCGCCGCTTAGGCGGTCAACCCCAAGGTCCCCGGACATGATGTCGCTGCCGTCGCCACCGGCGAGCGAGTCATCTCCCTGACCACCGCGCAGCGAATCATTGCCCCCTCCGCCAGATATGCTGTCCGCGCCGAGGTTGCCGTTCACGGTATCATTGCCGTTGTCAGAGCCGCCGAAGATCAGATCGTTATTGGCACCGCCGTTGATCCGGTCCGAACCGCCGCCGCCGTCCAGGCTATCGTTGCCGGCATTTCCCTGGAGATAGTCTGAACCCTCTCCACCATCGATTTGGTCAGCGCCGTCGGTGCCGCCACCGGCCGACTGGCCATAGAGATGATCGTTGCCATCGCCCCCGGAAAGATAGTCGGCGCCGTCGCCTCCGATCAGGTTGTCATGGCCAGTATCTCCGCTCAGGTCATCGCCGTTGTCGCCGCCGTTCAACGTATCGTTGCCGCCGCCGCCGTCCAGAGTGTCGAAGCCAACGCCTCCTGACAGTTCATTTCCGACCGCATTGCCGATGATCATGTTCCAGGAATCATTACCGGTGCCAACTATGGCGCTGCCGGTCAGCGTCAGGTGCTCGAGATTGGCGGCAAGCGTATAGCTGAGGTTCGTTATGACGGTGTCGAACCCATCACCGGACTGCTCGACCACTACGTCCAAGCTGCTATCGACGACATAGGTATCGTTGCCAAAGCCGCCGATCATGCGATCATTGCCCGCCCCGCCGTCCAGTGTGTCGTGCGCAACGCTGCCATTTAGCGTATCGGCACCGCCAAGTCCGAGCAGCGCGCCATATCCGGTCAGGACATTGTCCAGTTCGTTGCCGGTAAGGGTGATGGCAGAGCCGCTTGTCGACTCGATGGTCTCGATCTCCACGCCTGCCGCAAGCGTCCAGGAGGCGGTCGCCAGGACCTTGTCATTGCCGCCGCCAGGAGCCTCGGCCACCCGGTCGTCGCCCTGGTCGACGACGAAAATATCGTCTCCGGCACCGCCACTCATGCTGTCGCCGCCGATGCCGCCATCGAGCGTGTCATTCGCAGAGCCGCCGATGAGCGTATCGACGCCGGCCTGACCATTTAGTGCGACCGCACTGCCGGCGGCGGTAATCCGATCATCCCCGCCACCGCCATCGATGGTGGACGCGCCTGGCTGGGTGCCGACCGTAATGACGTCGGCAAAAGACGTGCCGGTCAGAAGATCGAGAGTCTCGAAGTTCCTTATGGTGCCGCCGCCGAACAGGAAGGGTCCGGCCCCCACAATACCGCTCAGGTTGATCGTCGCTCCGCTCGTCATGCCGCCCAGCGAAAGCCTCAGCCTGTCTTCGTCGCCGCCTCCGTCAAGATCGTCGCCATAGCCTCCCGAAATGAGGTCGCGCCCGCCGCCGCCGGCCAATGCATCGCGTTCGGAACCCATGTCGGGCGCCGGATCGAGCAGGAACGGATCGCTGAAGTCGCCTGAGGAGATGAACTCCCACATATCGCTGCCGGTAATCGTATCTGAGCCATCGCCTCCGGCGAGCGCAACACGGCCGAACAGCGGAAGTGCGTTGTAAGGATTGGTCACAAGGATCAGATCGTCGCCAGCGTCGCCGCGCACTACACGGGCATAGGCAGTGGCCGCGATTTCGATGTGATCGTTGCCGCTTCCGCCATAGGCTTCGGCATCGGTAAAGATCAGGTCATTGCCGGTGCCACCATCCGCGCGCGCGGTGCTCTGGGCATAGAGCGTATCGTCCCCCGCTCCGCCATCGAGCGAGGGAGAATAGCCGCCCGGTCGACCATCGAGGATATCGTTGCCATCCTCGCCATATAACCCCTTCGTGTAATAGGCGGCCACCAGCCGGTCATCCCCCGCCCCGCCATAGGCATAGCCATGAAGTCCACTGCCGGAACTGCCTGCGGGGAAGCTACTGCCGAGGATTATGTCATCGTCGAAATTGCTGCCCTGGACCCAGCCGATATTTTCGATGCCGGTGATCGTTCCGTCCGCTATGGTCTGACTGGCGAGGCCGAAGTCGGCGGTCACACCCGCCGTGGCGGCCAGGAAACTGATGTAGAGTTCGTCGCTGCCAGCGCCTCCATCTACCGCGTCGCCGAAACCGGCAAATAGCTGATCATCACCTGGCCCGCCCCTCAGGACGTCACGATCCGCACCGGTATCGAGCAGCGGCAGATCACTCGCGTAAAAGAGGATTTTCGGATCGGCAGCAAAAAGGCGATCATCGCCATCCCCGCCATCAAGTGTATCGGCCCCCGCATTTCCGGCCATATTGTCCGTGGCACCGTTGCCGACGAGCGAATCATTGCCGCCGCCGCCATCGACAGAATCGGGATCGCCACTTCCAGTGAAGCTATCCGCTCCGCTCGTTCCGGTGAAATTCGCCACTCGTCACCTCGTCCGGGCGCCCTCGGTAGGGAGCGGCTAACCCTTTAAGCCTTCGACAGCCCATAACATGCGTATCGACGGTAAATAGCGGGCGAAAATGACAATCCGCTCCATATTGGAACAAAGTCGGGCTCTCTATCCGCCGGGGGGGGCGCGGTGACGTCGCGTACAAGGCGGGAGGGCTGATGGCACACCCATCGATCCGTCTGATGGACGACTACTTTCCGGCGCCAGCATTGGGCCGCGAATGACTGATATGGGCACATAGCCGTCTGGGATCGGAGCGGCCCATCTTCCGCTCAGACGGGCCGCTCCAGCTTCAGATCTCGGTCCGCTCTGCGAGAGTCAGCGCGTCTTCAATGTCGACGCCGAGATATCGAACGGTGTTCTCGATCTTCGTGTGACCCAATAGGATCTGGATAGCGCGAAGGTTTCCAGTGGCCTTGTAGATCATTGATGCCTTCGTCCGGCGGAGGGAGTGCGTTCCGTACTCGGCACGGCGAAGCCCCACCGCGTCGACCCATTCGTCGACAAGCCGGGCATATTGTCTCGTGCTGAGGTGGCCCGCGTGGTCGACGCGGCTTGGGAAAGCATAGTCATGGACCGTGCCGCCGCGGCGCTCGAGCCAAGCGAGTAGGCTAGCCCTGACATCAGCGGTTAGCTCATTGTAGCGTCGTGAGATGAAGTCTCTTTTTTGGCGGCTCGCCTACAGGCTCTATGTTCGACGCAAGCCCTCTACCTTTTTCGAGCTATTCACCATCGGTGGCGTCGGCATCATGGCCTTGCTTTATGCCGTCGCCGTTTTCATCAATCCGACACCCGCCAACGCCGTCCGCCTTGTAGTTGCAATGCTGATCGTTGTCGTCGGGTTCGCCCATCGGCGGGTGCGCTTAGAACGCTTGAAGGGGCCACAGGCGCTCTATGCCAAGGCGATGGCCCCAGACCGCTGAACGGCAGCTAACCACCCCTCAACGGCTGTGCCGAGAGCGACCCAATTTAAGTCGTCCAGATCTTCGAGAAGCGAGCCCCATTGCGGACGTTCACAGCATCCCTAACATGCGAGCATGGCAGACTACGAACCGATCGATCCGGGCGCGCCGATAAAGGCAAGCGCGAGCGACCTTGTTGCTTTTCGTTGGAAGACGAACAGCATTGAAGCGGACTTCGTTATACCCGGAGACGACGCTCATCTGATGAGGGTTTATTTCGACGGTCCATGCATTGTCAGGCTGCTCGATGAGATGCCGTTGAGCACTGAGGACAACGGCAGCGCGAATATCGGACTAGTGCCGGATCATTTTGCGTACCGCGTAGGAAATGCGGAGTTCGAACGAACCCAGTCCGCTACATGGAAAGAAGTTAATGGTGGTCCGAAGCACTACCAGTTTATCACCGGGTGGGCGTGTATGGACGTCCTTTCCCGTGCTGAACCGTCATTTCGTATCATTGCGCAGCCAAAAGCGGACTGACGGCTTCCCACCCCATAGCCGACGTTTCGCTACCTTCCTGATCAAATGACCGCTTTCCGGATCTCCGAAATCCGCGGCGAGTGACCGCTAATAAGGCACGAAGCAGCCGTTCGAGGATGATAGGTTGAGCGGCGGCAACGGGTCGAACGGCGCTCCTGATGAGATCTGCTACAATCTCTCGACCTTTGCCGCGCCCCCACCGCCCGACACCCGGCCTGCGCAGGGACAAGGTGCCATCGCCCCCAGCCCTTGGCGCATGAGCGCGCGTATGTCGTTGCTCAGCCGTCCCGTCGCCCCCTCCCCGCGCCTGGATCAGCTCGCGGATGCGGTCGGCATCGTAAGCCTTATCGGCCAGCACGATGGTGCGTGCGCCAAGGTGGTCGAGCAGGCGGTCGACGATTTGCCCATCATGCGTCTGACCTGTGGTCAGGCCGAGCCGGATCGGGAGGCCCTGCGCGTCGACAACGACTTGGATCTTGGTCGTGAGCCCGCCGCGCGATCGACCGAGACAATGATCTGCACCCCCCCTTTTTGCCGTCGCGGCCTGCTGGTGGGCGCGAACGGAGGTGCTGTCGATCATCTGGATGGCGCCGTCGTGGGCGGCGGTGATGGCGTCCATCAACCGGTCCCAGACACCTGCCTTTCGCCAGCGCACGAAGCGGTTGTAGCAGGTAGTGCGTGGGCCATACCGTTCGGGCAGGTCGCGCCACGGGGCACCAGATCGCAGCACCCAGAAGATGCCGTTCAGCACTCGCCGGTCATCGACGCGCGGCACGCCACGGGGCTTGTTCGGTAACAGCGGCTCGATCACGCCACTCGAAGTCGGTCAGGTCGTATCGGCTCATGCGAATGCTGAATCAGCTTCTCTCTTGGAAAGAACCATCGGCAGAGCGATGAGATTGGCTCCGACGACGTTTGTGGGCATGGTGCAGCTATGTCGCACCCTACCTTCGAGCGCCTGAACCATGGTTGGAACGCCGAGCCCAACGCGCCTGACGAACAGGTGACGGTGAGCGGCACCACCGTGAGGCTGACGTTCTTCCTAAACCCATGGGCTTACGAGGCGGACGAAGACGAAAAGGGATGCCTGACCTTCGAGCAGTGCTCAATGTGGCGGCTGGGCGCAACCAATGACGAGGGCTGGTATGCTGGCCAGTGCCGCTATGGCAAAGCTGCCCCGGCTTGGGGCGAGTTTTACGAACTGCTCGGCGAAGACGAACACCGCCTCGCGCCCACCGACTGGCACGGGATCACACCGATGACCCCAGAACAGCGGCACTTCCTTTTCTACCTTCGCGATAACACGTTCGAGTGTCTCGCTGGAAAATGGAGGTTTGAGCGCGGCATCCCTGCCGAATGACCGATCGTCTTTATGGGTTCACGGCCTAGTGCAGAGAGATTCCAGCCTTCGCTGGAATGACGAGTTTGGCAAGGTATTGTTATAGGACGAACTATTCGCGCAAGTGGCGATGTGTGAATCCCGTAGCCCCCGCCCCGGCGCGCTCGCGGGCTGATATTCCGGGGGACGTTGAGCCCTGACAGGGGGCGGCGATGGCGGATGCCAGATGCGATCGCCTGGCCGAGAGCCTGAGCGGTCAACCAGCGAGCTGCCAAGCTCCGCTATCCTCTCCCGGTGGGAGAGGGAAAGAAGGCGTCGCTTAACCTGAATGTCGATCGGCCCTAGTCACCTGAATCCGAAGTTCGCCACATTGATTTCGGCATGCCGGGCTGGGATTTCATCACCCCGGGCTTGACCCGGGGTCCCGCTTCCTTTTCGCGCACGGTCTGGCGAAAAGCGGGATCCCGGGTCAAGCCCGGGGTGACGGTAGTGAAACGAACTTCAATTCCACCATATTAGAATTATGTTCCCAAAATTAAAACGCGTCGTTCGAGCGGAGGCTGGACTCTCTCTGCACCAACCTCTTGAAGACAAGGCCAAGAGAGATCCCAGCCTTCGCCGGGATGACGAATGAAGTTGGGAGGACGAGCAAAAGGGAAGGGTTTCAGAAGACAGAAGACCCTCATCCGGTCTTCTCCCGGGAAGGCTGGAATGGCCGGGTGATACAGCTTGTGCTGACATGGGCCGGATCACCGCCTCTCCCCCCGGCCCGCGCCGGGGCAAGCTTGCATCGCCCGCTTGATCCCTCCCCGTCGCTGGCGCATGAGCGCGCGCATGTCGCTGCTCAGCCGTCCCGCCGCCCCCTCCCCCCGTCCCGGCGCGCTGGCGGGGTGGCTGCTCGTCGTCGCCACGCTTGTGTTCGCGATCGTCGTCGTCGGGGGGATCACCCGGTTGACCGAATCCGGCCTGTCGATCACCGAGTGGAAGCCGATCCGCGGGGTCATCCCGCCGCTCGACCAGGCCGAGTGGCAAGCCGAGTTCGAGAATTACAAGCGCATCCCGCAATATGCGGCGTTCAATCTCCACATGACGCTCGACGGCTTCAAGGCGATCTATTTCTGGGAATATCTCCACCGCCTGCTCGCGCGCGGGATCGGGGCGGTGCTCGCGGGGGTGATGGCCGCCGCCTGGTGGAAGCGCGCCATCCCCGAGGGTTATGGCTGGCGGATGATCGCGATCTTCGCGCTCGGCGGGCTGCAGGGCGCGATCGGGTGGTGGATGGTCTATTCGGGCCTGTCGGCGCGGACCGAGGTCAGCCATATCCGTCTCGCGGTGCATCTGCTCGCGGCGCTGCTGATCTTCTCGGCGCTGCTGTGGACCGCGCTCGACCTGCTGCGGCTGGCGCGCGACCCCGGCGCGCGGCCCGCGCGGCCGACCGGCCTCGCGCTCGCGGCGCTGGCCGCGCTCGCCGTCCAGATCATGCTCGGCGCGTTCGTCGCGGGGCTGCGCGCGGGCTACGCCTTCGCGAGCTGGCCGAAGATGGGGGAAGACTGGTTCCCGCAGGGGGGCTGGAACCCCGCGCTCGGCATCGCCAACCTCCATGACAATCCGATCGTGGTGCAGTTCGTCCACCGCTGGTGGGCCTGGGCCGCCGCGATCGCCGCGCTGCTGGTCGCGCGCGCCGCGAGGCGGCGGGGCGCGAGCGCTCCGGTGCTGGCGGTCGCGGGCGCGGTCGCGCTGCAGATCCTGCTCGGCATCGCCACGCTGCTGAGCGGGGTCGCGCTGCCGGTCGCGGTCGCGCATCAGGCGGTGGCGGTGCTGCTGCTCGGCGCGCTGCTATGGGCGGCGCACGGCCTCGACCGCAGGCCGGTATTATAATACCTTATTAAAATAGCCCCATTTTGCTTGACTTAATCGAGGTCCGCGCGCATTAGCGCCCCGTCAACGCCGCTCCGGCTCCTTTCCAGGAAGGGGCCTTGATTCGCGTTTCAGGCATTGCCTGAGACGAGCAAGGTCCGGGGCGGCGTCGTTCATTCCAGAACGATCGAAACAAGAAGGTCCCAAGCCCATGAAGGCGCTTATGAAGACCACCAAGGTGGCGACGCCCTATACGGTGGAAAAGAAATGGCACATCGTCGACGCCGACGGCCTGGTGGTCGGCCGCGTCGCCTCGATCATCGCCAACATCCTGCGCGGCAAGCACAAGCCGAGCTACACGCCGTTCATCGATTGCGGCGACAACGTCATCATCATCAACGCCGAAAAGGTCCGCTTCACCGGCCGGAAGGCGACGCAAAAGGTCTATTATCGCCACACCGGCTATGCCGGCGGCATCAAGGAAGCCCGCGCCGACAAGATCCTCGAGGGCCGCTTCCCCGAGCGCGTGCTGGAAAAGGCGATCGAGCGCATGATCCCGCGCGGCCCGCTCGGCCGCCAGCAGATGCGCAACCTCCGCATCTTCAAGGGCAGCGAGCATCCGCATGAAGCCCAGAACCCGACCGTCCTCGACATCGCGTCGATGAACCGCAAGAACAAGGTGGGCGCATAATGTCCGATAACCGCCAGTCTCTCACCGATCTCGCCGCGCTGACCGGCGCGGCGCCCGCCCCGGCTCCGTCAGCCGAAGCGCCGGCCTACACCACCGAGGCCCCGGCCGCCGCCCCGGCGCTGCCGACCACGCCGCTGCGCGAGCAGGAAATCGACGCGCAGGGCCGCGCCTATGCGACCGGCCGCCGCAAGGACGCCGTCGCCCGCGTGTGGCTCAAGCCCGGCACCGGCAAGATCACCGTCAACGGCCGCGACCAGGAAGTCTATTTCGCGCGTCCGACGCTGCGCCTCGTGATCAACCAGCCGTTCGGCGTCGCCGAGCGCGAAGGCCAGTATGACGTCGTCTGCACCGTAAAGGGCGGCGGCCTTTCGGGCCAGGCCGGCGCGGTCAAGCATGGCATCAGCCAGGCGCTGACCAAATATGAGCCGGTCCTGCGCGCGCCGGTGAAGGCCGCGGGCTTCCTCACCCGCGACAGCCGCGCGGTCGAGCGCAAGAAATATGGCCGCGCCAAGGCGCGCCGCAGCTTCCAGTTCTCGAAGCGCTAAGCTTCGGCACCGATCCGGAAAACAAACGGGCCGCCAGCGATGGCGGCCCGTTTTTCATGGGACCGACCGCGGCGGGCGATCAGCCCTTGGGTTTGGTATAAGGCACGAACTTGCCGAGGCCGAGTGTTCCGCTCGGAAAATGCGTACCCGAGTCGAGCAGGCGGACGATGTCGATCCGGCACAGATTCGGGCTGTGCGTGTCGGTCAACAACACGTCGTCGCGATCGAGGAAGCTCGCTCCGCTCTCGGGGCGATTGAGATACCAGATCCCGCCGACCTTGTAGAGAATCGCCGTTTTCTCGAAGATCTGGCTCGAATCGATCTGCCGCAAGGGGATGCAGTCGACCGGTTTCCCCGCGACCCTTCCTTCGAGCAGCTTGGCGATCCGCGTCTCGGGATCGACCCGGGCCGCAGCCGCCGGCAGGGCCGAAGACATCAACATAACGCCGAAAAGGCACAGTGCAGCGCGCATGGCACACCTCCATTTGGTGCGAGCAATATGCGGTTCAGCAACTGAACCGACAATGACCAGACGAGACCAAAGCGCGATTTCCTTGGGCGTCGTCCTTTCGGAACCCGCGTCATTTCTCGCCCGTTATCGATGGTTGCATGGAGGAGACATAAGCATGAGGCAATTTCTGACGCTTGGAGCAGCCGCATTGCTGGCGCTCGGCGCAGCCGCACCCGCCTCGGCGCAGAGCGCGCCCCACATCCTGCGCGGAGCCGGCATAGGCGCTGCGGGCGGGGTGCTGGCAGGCGCGCTCATCCCGGGTCTTTCGGTGGGCGAAGGCGCGCTGATCGGCGGCGCGGGCGGCGCGCTTTACAACACGCTGATCGACAAGGGCCATCACCGCACCTATCGCAGCCGCAGCTATTATTCGCGGCATCATGGGTCGCCGAGCCCGGCCGCGCCCCGCTATCGCGGCTACCGCCACAACTGAGGCCGCCGCCGGTGGACGCGCTATCGGTACGAGCGGCGGCGCTGCTCGTACTGGCGCTAGCGGCGACGCCGGCCGGCGCGCGAAACCAGGCCCCGCCCCCACCCACCGGCGAACTGCGCCTCGACATGGACGATCCGGTGATCGACGTGCGGGTCGGCAGGACGGCGCTGCGGCTGCGCGTGGGGCTGGAGCAGAAAAGGCTGATCGAGCTCAACCCCGCCGCGGTCGAGCGGCTCATGTCCGAACCGTCCAACCGCAAGCTCCGCTTCGAGCCGGGCTTCGATGCGCTGGTGGGACGCGAGACGCTCAAGGGCGTGGAGGCCGCCGCGGAGGTCATGATCAACGGGCGCAGGCAGCTCGTGCTGCTCGCCTCGCACGGCCGCAACTGCTGCACGGGCGTCGACGGCGAAATCGGCGTGGGGCTGCTGCCCTATGCCACCGTCCGCTTCGCGCGGGCGAACGCCGCCGACGCCGGGAGCAGCGCCGATTTCCTCATCGACGACGACAGCGAGCATGGCCCGCAGGCCAGCCTGCCGCTCGCCGGCGCCGCGATCCTGCTCCAATTCTCGTTGAGCCGGCCCGACAGCGTCGCCACCGCGTCGGCCGGCGCAATCCTCGCGCGCGCCTATGGCGGCAGGCTCGGCGCCAGCGCCGGCCCCACCGTCGCGGCCTTCGGCATCGCGCGGCCGACGGCGATGCTGCGCTTTCCCCATCCGGTCGCGCTGGCGGGATTCGCGTTCGAGCAGATCCCGGTCCGCACCGCCGATTTCGCCGGCCGTTTCGACTTCCCCTCCGATCCGTCCGAGCCGGGCGACATCGTCGTCCGCCGGAAGACCGACCAGCAGCCCGCCTGGCCCGTGGTGCTGGTCGGCCGCGACCGAACCGATCGCTGCAGCGAAGCGCTGTTCGACACGATCGTGCGGCGGCTGACGCTGCGTTGCGCCTTCAACGGATAGTCACGATGCGCCGAAGGTTGCGAACCCTGCTGTTGCTGCCGCTGCTGGCCGGCGGGCTCCATGCCATGTTGGCCGCGCGGGAGCCGTCGCTCAACGCCCGGATTTTCGACCGCGCCTGGACCCTGGTCGCCGAGCGCTATTGGGACCGGACGATGGGAGGGAATGACTGGGCGAAGATCCGCACGCAATATTACCCGCAGGCGCTGGCGGCGCGCGACGAGAAGCAGCTCTACGCGGTCATCAACCGGATGCTCGACCAGCTCGACGACAGCCATGTCTATGCGACCTCGCCAAGCGACATCGCCTGGTCGCGCGAGCCCGCCGAGATGCGCGATATGCCGCCGGGGCGGCGGCTGACACGGTTGCCGGACGGCCTGTTGCTGCTCGCCTTCGACCAGTTCGATCCAGGCGATGACCGGTGGATAGCGCGCTCGATCGCCGCGACGCCGGACCTACGGGGGGTCATTCTCGACCTGCGCGACAATGGGGGCGGCCGCGACGACGTGCTCGACCGGATCGCCGGCCTGTTCACCACGCAGCGCCAGCTGCTGATCAGGCTGACCGGCAAGCGGACGATCGAGGAGACGACCCGCGGCGCGGGCCGCGACGCCTATCGGGGGCCGCTGGCGGTGATCGTCGGACCGCATACCGCGAGCGCAGCCGAGATCCTGGCGGCGTTCCTCGGCGACAGCGGGCGCGCGCTGACGATCGGCGAGCGAAGCGCGGGGGCGGTGACCGGCGGCGTCGATCATGCCCTGCCCGGCGGCGGGCAATTGACCGTCGCCGAATATGACGTCCGCACCGCGCATGGCGCGAGGCTGGAGGGCGATGGCTTCACCCCCGCCCATCGCATCGCCGCCGCCAAGACTCCGAACGACGCCGCGCTTGCCGCGGCGGTGGCGCTTCTCCGCGCCCGGCACGACTGAGACCGGCCGCGACAGATCGCTTGCGCTTGCGCACGCACCATGCTTGGCGCAGGCGATGACGATCCGCACCCTCTTCGTGACCCGCCTGTACGAGGCGATGATCGACCAGCCCGAGCTGATCGCCGAGCTGGATCGTTCCATCCGGATGCTCGCCGCCGACGACCGCGCAGGAAAAGCCTGGTCGAAGGCGCACGGTTATCGCGGCTATACCTCCTATGCCTCGCTCAACGACCTGCCCGCGCGCGACCCCGCCTTCGCCGATCTGGCGAGGCTGCTCAACAGCCACGTCCGCCGCTTCGCCGAAGCATCGCACTTCGCGAGCGGGCGGCGGCTCAAGCTCGACAGCCTGTGGGTCAACCTGCTCAAGGCCGGGGGCAGCCATTCGGGGCATATCCATCCCCACAGCGTCGTATCGGGCACATTCTATGTCAGCGTTCCTCCCGGATCGGGCGGCCTGAGGTTCGAAGATCCGCGGCTGCCGCTGATGATGGCGGCGCCTCCGCGCGCGCCCGACGCTCCCGACGACAGCCGCACCTTCGTCCATGCCGAGCCGCGGGCGGGAATGCTGCTGCTGTGGGAAAGCTGGCTCCGCCACGAGGTGCCCGCGGGCGCGGGGAAGGGCGAGCGGATCAGCGTCAGTTTCAACTTGAGCTGAGTTCCCTGGCGAGCGTCTCCGGGAAGGCGTGCCCCAAATGCCACGCTTAGGAGGGAATCCGTCGCAAGCTCGAAGGATTTCCTCTTCGAGCTTGCAATATGCGTTTTTCTGTCGGAATTGTGCGACGCAGACCAAGACTGCCTTGGCTTAACCGCAGGACGCGAAACCAATCGCGCCGCACGCAATAGGGGATGATGGCAAGTGCGACACACATTCAAGATTTTGCTCGGGGGCGTTTCGATGGCCGCCCTCGCGGTTCCGGCCCATGCCCAGACGCCGGAAGTAGAGAGCGACGTGACCGAAATCGTGGTGACCGCAACGCGCGATTCGCGTTCGTTGAAGGACGTGCCGATGAGCGTCAACGTCGCGACCGGAGAGCAGCTTCAGAAGTTCAACATATTCGACGCCAAGGACGTGCAGCAGCTCGCCCCCGGACTTGAGCTCACCAACACCACCGGCCGAAACAACACGACCACGCTGCGCGGCATCACCTTCGATCCCGATCAAGGCACGGCGCCAGCGGTTCGCGTCTATTACAACGAAATCCCCACCGACGCGCAGACCGTCTACACGGCGATCTACGATATCGAGCAGATCGAAGTCCTTCGCGGTCCGCAGGGTTTGCTGCGCGGCCTGTCCGCACCCGCGGGCTCCATAACCATCCGCACCCGGCGCCCCCACTTCGACGCCCCCGAGGGCTTCGTCCAGGCGACAGCGACCGAGGATGCCGGCTACAACGTCCAGGGCAGCGTTTCGCTGCCCTTCAATGACCAGCTCGCGCTGCGGGTTGCGGCGCTGGTCGACGGTAACCGGGTGAATCAAGTCACCGACCTCAATCGCGGCGAACGTTCGAAGAGCAGGACCGAAAGCGCCCGCGCCACGCTGGGCTGGAAGCCGAGCGACGCATTCAGCGCCTATCTGACCTATCAATATCTGGAGGCGGACAACAGGCAGTTCCAGCAGGTCATCGGCGCCGGCAATACGCCGTTCGCGTTCAGCCCTGCCCGGTCGGGCCCGGCTTTGTCGGTGTCGGACTATGGATCGGTGACCGAAGGTATTTTCCGCAACCAGAACCGCACGCACCTGGTCAACCTGGCCTTCGATTATGACCTGGGTGGTTCCACGGTCTCGTTCGTGGGCGCGCACCAGTACAGCAAGCTGAAAATCGATCGCGATCTCGATTCTGCCAATGCGGTCCCCGGCTATGTCGCGACTTCGAGGGTGGTCACGCCCTACAAGGTCGATACGGCGGAACTGCGCTGGCAGACCAACAATTCGGAAGGCTTGGGCGGGGGCGTCAGCGCCTTTTACACCAAGCAGACCGGCACCACGGTTGTCGATCAGCGCGCCGACAGCTTCATCGCGCCGGTTCTCGGCCCGGATGCGACGATACCGATTGCGCCTGGCTTCTCGGTTCCCAACATGCTTCCCATCGGCGTCCATGTGGTCGTTCCGGTCGACAGCAAGACCTGGTCCTTTGCTGCCAACCTGCGCTACAAGACCGGCCCGCTGACGATCGAGGGCGGTTTGCGCTATTCGATCCTCAAGGGCAACCAGACGACGCAGCAGACGCTGGTTCTCGGCCCCCATCCGTTCTTCGGGTCGCCGGTCGCTGTGGTCGATGGTCCAAGGGAAATCATTCCGGCCGCCCTCCAGAAGCGCACCAACAAGCCGCTTACCGGTGGCCTGACCATCACCTATGCCGTCACCGACGATTTGAACGTCTATGCGGCCTATGGCCGCGCGTACCGCGCTGGCAGCACGGGCGTGGCGGTTCCCGCAGGCATCAGCAACGACCTCATCTCGACGCGCGGCGAAAAGACCGATTCTTTCGAGGTTGGCCTCAAGGGTTCGCTGATGGACCGCAGGATTAGTTATGCATTGGCTGCCTTCTATCAGAAATTTGACGGCTTCCTCAGTCGTTTCACGGGCATCTACTATAACGTGCCAACGAATCCGTCGCCGACCGGCTTCTTCGATTTCAACTATAATGGCGATGCAAAGGTAAAGGGAATCGAGGGCTCGATCACGACGCGGCTCATCGATACCTGGGACTTGGATGTTTCGGCGGCGTACACTCGTGGGCGCTACAGCGATGCGTTGGTGCCGTGCAATGACTTCGATGGGTCCGGTGTTCCGAACGAGAATGGAGCGCCCGCCATACAGGGCGCCGGAAATGTGAGTTATTGCGCCTCAAGCGGCCGTCTGGCGGAAACGCCCGATTTCAGCCTGACCGCCAATACCGAACTGCGCTTCCCGGTGGGTGACTATACTCCGTTCGTCCGTGCGCTGTTCACCTATCGCCCGGGCTTCACTTCCGATCGCGTGAATTTCCAGTATCAGGACCGCGAACTGCTCAATCTGTTCGTCGGCGTCCGCGGACCAGACAGCAAATGGGAGATCACGGCCTTCGCACGCAACGTGCTGAACCAGAAGCGGATCACGAACATCGGGCTGGGCAACTCCGTGACTACGACGCAGAGCGGAGCAACGCTTGATTCCGGCTACCGCCAGGTGAACGTGACGAATCCTCGCGAGTTCGGGTTGACGGGCTCATTCAAGTTCTGATTTCGAACCAGCCTGGAAGGGGCCGGCGGTTCATTCCGCCGGCCCTTTTCATTTTGGGTTTGACGGGCGACCGCCGACCCTATTGCCCCTCGCGGCTTCCGGCGAGCGCGAACAGTGCGCCCTGAGGGTCGAGCGCGTTGATGATCCAGACACCGCCGGGCACTTCCTGCGGACCGAACAATACCGTCCCTCCATTGTCTTTCACGCGGGCGATCGCGGCGTCGATGTCGTCGACATGGAAATAGAACAGCCAATAGGGCTGGGGCGCCTGCGCATCGTTCATCATGCCGCCGCGGGTGACGCCGCACGTGGCGCCCTCGGGGGCCGGCTCCATGGCGAACATCTGGTAGCTGCCCATCGCGCCCATATCGAGCGCGTCGGTCTTGCTCCAGCCGAATTGCGACGCATAAAATTCGAAGCCCTGCTCCCAGTCGCTGCTGTGCAGTTCGTGCCAGTCGATCCCACCGATCGTGCCCATCGGCACCGGGGGCATGTCCATCCCCTCGGGCTGCAGCATGTTGAACATCGTGCCCTGCGGATCGGCGGCCACCGCGAAACGCCCGACGGTGGGAATCATCTGGGGCTCGCGATGGACCGCGCCGCCCGCGGCGCGAACGCCGTCGACCGCAGCGTCGATATCGTCGACATGGATATAACCGACCCAGCAGGGCTTGAGCCCATGTTCGCGCGCCTCGGGCGGGATCGTCATCAATCCGCCGACGCCGCGCTTGCCGGCCTCGACGATCGTATAGGGGTCGTCGGCCGAGCCGAATGGCTGAAGCGTCCATCCGACCACGGCCGAATAGAAGCGCTCGGCCGCCGGCCTGTCGCTGGTCAGCAGTTCATACCAGAAGAAATCCTTCGCCATATCCGTTCTCCTTCACGCATTTTCCATGGCGCGCTCGATCGTCGCGATGTCGATCTTCACCATCTTGAGCACTTCGCGCATCGCCGCTTCGGCCGTGACGGGATCGGACATGATCCGCCCGAGGCCCTCCGGAACGATCTGCCAATTCATGCCGTAGCGATCCGAAAGCCAGCCGCATTGCTGCGGTTTGCCGCCGTCGAGCAGAGCGTTCCACACATGATCGAGTTCCGCCTGGCCGCGCGCCTCGAACACCATCGAGACCGCGAGCGTGTGCTCGGCGTCCAAGCCTCCATTGAGCGCCTGAAATTTCTGGCCGGCGAGGGTGAACTCGACCATCAGCACCGAACCTCGCTTGCCGCCGGGGGCGTCCACCGGATTAAAATGGACGGCGTCGATGCGAGAATCCGGCAGCACCGACACATAGAAGCGAGCGGCCTGCTCCGCCTGATCGTTGAACCACAGGCAAGGCGTTATCCGGGACATCCCATCCTCCTTCGTCGAAAGACCATGAACGGGACGCGCCCGAACAAGCTCAAGACGATGCCGGCCACCCTAATCCGACATAAGCGACGATTTTTTTACGGACGCCTCACGGCAGCGTCGCGGGGCGCCGCAGCTGGACGACCGGCCTGCCCTTATACTCGCCGGTGGCGAAGGCGTGGAACCCCAGCTTTTCAGCGACCCGGAGCGAGGGCGCGTTGACGGGATCGATCATGCAGACCGTCTGCGCGGGCGCGAGGCTGTCCTCGGCCCAACCGAGCATGGCCCGCGCCGCCTCGGTCGCATAGCCGCGGCCGTGGGCCTCGCTCGACACCATCCATGCGAACTCGGGCCAGCGATCGAAATCCTCGCCCAGGCCGCGGTGGAAATCGGCGAGACCGACCTCGCCGATCACCCGGCCGTCCGCGCGCTTCTCGACAAGCAGCAAGCCATAGCCGAGCAGCGCCCAGTGCCCGGCAAAACGCAGCAGGCGATGCCATGTCTCCTCGCGGCCCATCGGCTTCTGATAGATCATCCGCACCGCTTCGGGATCGCTGGTCAGCGCGCAGCACGCCTCGAAATCCTCGGGCCGATGCGGCCGCAGCAGCAGGCGATCGGTCACGATGGTCGGCGGGAGCTTCATTCGACGATTTCGCCCGGACCGACCCCCCAGATCCGATCCGCCGGGATAAAGCCGCTCTTCCCGCCGACATCGAACAGGCACCAGCCTTCCTCGCAGCGGCTGATCTTGCCGACCACGCCCGGCTCGGCGCGCCAATTGAGCGCCGAACCGCTGCTGGGCTCGGCATGCATCGGCGCCGGGGCGTCGCCGGTCACGACCGCGGTGCGCTGGGCGCTGAGCAGCGTGGCCAGCATCCAGCCCTCGGTTCCGTCCTGTTCGCGGATGCGGCGCCAGTTGCCGTAGACCTGCAGCACCTGGACGGGCAGATCGCGCCGGCGATAGCGCCAGGTGGCAGGATAGGTGCGTTCGGGACCGGTCCGCATCAACGCGTCGCCGGTCGCGATCGACGCCCAATAGGGCACCTTGCGTTCCTGCGCCTCCGCCGCGCCAGCCGCGAGCACGGTTCCGAGCAACAGCCAGCCCAGCTTCTTCAAGGTCATCCCCCATTTGCGACAGCCCGCCATAGTAGAGTTCCCGCCCGGCCGTTCAAGTCGGGACGGTCGGATCGAGACAGGCCGCTTGCGCTCTTCGGCCGGCAGGGTTAGCGACAAGCCATGGTCGAGCCCGAACGCCCTCGCCGCCCCAAGGTGCTCGTCACGCGGCGGCTGCCCGCGCAGACCGAAGCGCGCATGAGCGAGCTGTTCGACGTCGAACTCAGCGAATCGGATGTAGCGCTCGGCGCGGCTGCGCTTGCGGCGGCGGCGGCGCGCTGCGACATCCTGGTGCCGACGATCACCGACCATATCGACGCGCGCGTCATCGCCGCGGCCGCGGGCCGGCTGCGGCTGATCGCCAATTTCGGCAATGGCGTGGATCATATCGATCTGCGGGCGGCGCGGGCCGCCGGCGTCATCGTCACCAACACGCCGGGGGTCCTGACCGAGGACACGGCGGACATGACGATGGCGCTGATCCTGTCCGTGCCGCGCCGGCTGGCCGAGGGCGAGAAGCTGGTGCGGTCGGGCAAGTGGACGGGCTGGAGCCCCGGCACGATGCTGGGCCACCGCATCAACGGCAAACGGCTGGGCATCGTCGGCATGGGCCGCATCGGCCAGGCGGTCGCCCGGCGTGCGCGCGCCTTCGACCTGACGGTCAGTTATCATAATCGCCACCGGCTGCCCGAGATCGTCGAGCGCGAGCTTTTCGCGCGCTATGAGCCCGATCTCGACCGGTTGCTCGTCGACAGCGACATCATCTCGATCCATTGTCCTCACACGCCCGAAACCGAAGGCCTGATCGACGCGCGGCGCGTGGCGCTGATGCCGCCGCACCTCTATCTGATCAACACCGCGCGCGGCCCGATCCTCGACGAGGAAGCGCTGATCGGCCGGCTCGAGCGCGGCGAGCTGGCCGGCGCGGGGCTCGACGTGTTCGCGCATGAGCCGGCGGTCGATCCGCGGCTGCTGGCGTTGGACAATGTCGTGCTGCTGCCGCACATGGGCTCGGCCACTTTTGAGGGGCGCGCGGCGATGGGCGAACGCGTGATCGCCAATATCCGCCAGTGGATCGACGGCGATCGGCCGCGCGACCAAGTGTTCGAAGGCTGGGTTTAAATCTCCAGGATGAACGGCCGCGTCAGGCTCCGTTCAGTCACGCATCGCCATAAAACAACCTCAGATGAACGTCGGAACCTTGGCACCAAGGTGACGTTGTCTGGACAGTTTTTGGAAGGGATGTTGTCATGAAGACCAACCATATCATCGCTGCGGCCGTTGCCCTGTCGGTGGCGGGCGGCAGCGCTCCGGCCTTCGCGCAAAGCGCGGGCCACATCCTTCGCGGCGCGGGCATCGGCGCGGCGGGCGGCGCGGTCGCGGGCGCGGTCATCCCGGGCCTTTCGGTCGGCGAGGGCGCTTTGATCGGCGGCGCGGGCGGCGCGGTCATCAACGCGCTCGACAAGAAGCACCGCTATTATCGCGACAGCCATGGCCGCAAATATTGGGTCGATAAGCATGGCCGCCGCCACTATAAATAAGGGCGGAGATCGGTAGACGCAGCCCCAACGGAGGCCGGGATCTCGGGAGGTCAGGGCGCTCGCTCAACCTCATGAGACCCCGGCTTTCGCCGCTGACGCTGTGGGTATGGCCAAATGATCCAGGCGTTATCGGTGGCCCGCTTTTTCTTAAACGTCCTCCTAGTCACCTGAATCCGAAGTTCGCCACATTGATTTCGGCATGCCGGGCCGGGATTTCGACATGCCGGGCTGGGATTTCGTCATCCCGGGTTTGACCCTGGATCCCGCTTTTCGCCAGACCGTGCGCGAAAAGGAAGCGGGACCCCGGGTCAAGCCCGGGGTGACGGTAGTGAAACGAACTTCAATTCCACCATATTAGCGGAGGCTGGATCTCGGTAGGAGGTCAAACGCTTTGGGCAAGGACGCTCAGCTCTTGATCTTCCAGCCGCGATCGAGCGCGACATAATTGGCCCAGGCAAGGAGCAGGTTGAGCCCCAACAGGCCCAGCGCGCCCACCCAGATCGGCGAATCGGTGGTGCCGAGAAAGCCGTAGCGAAAGCCCGAAATCACATAGAAGAACGGGTTTGCGTGGCTCACCGTCTGAAAGCCCGCGTGGAGGCTTTCGATCGAGTAGAAGGTGCCCGACAGCAACGCGAGCGGCCCGACCACGAAATTCTGGATCGCGGCGGCATGATCGAATTTATCGGCCCAGATCGAGGTCAGCACCCCGACCAGGCTGAGCAGCGCCGCGCCCATCAGCCCGAACCAGATCGCCATCCACGGATGGATCGGCACCACGTCGACGCCCGGCCAGAAAAGCATCGCCGCCCACAGCGCCGCACCCACCAGCACGGCCCGCGTGATCGACGCGCCCACCAGCGCCGCCAGCATCTCGCCGGTCGACAGCGGCGGCATCAGATAATCGATGATCGTGCCCTGCATCTTCCCGACCAGAAGCGAAAAGCTGGCATTGGCGAAGGCCGCGTTCATCATCCCCATCACGATCAGGCCCGGCGCAACGAAAGTGGCGAAGGGATGTCCCATCACCTCGCGGCCGCCACGGCCGAGCGCGACCGTGAAAATGATCAGGTAGAGCAGCGTCGTGAAGGCAGGAGCCCAGATAGTCTGCAGGTGGACCTTGAAGAAACGCTTCACCTCCTTCACATAGAGGGCGCGCATTCCCCTCCAGTTGAAGAACGGGATAACCGGCTCGCCCGGCGGGGGGATTATGGGTTTTTGGGGCTGTTCGCTCATGGGTATTTCGCCTATCGGCTGGCCGCTCCGCCCGCAAGGGCCGGGATATCCCGGATGCGGGTGACATCGAGGTAGAAAAATGTCCTGGACCGACGAACGGATCGATCAACTCAAGCGCCTCTGGGGCCAGGGGATGACCGCGAGCCAGATTGCCGACGAGTTGGGCGGCGTCAGCCGCAACGCCGTGATCGGCAAAGCCCACCGGCTTGGGCTCGAAGCGCGCCCCTCGCCCGTCAAGGGCGGCGAAACGCCGGTGAGCGGCACGCCCGCGGCACCGGCCGCACCGGCCCCGGCCCCCGCCCCCGAGAAAGCCAGCGCGCCCGCGCCGCGCCCGGCGCCGGCTCCCGCCCCGGCTCCGGCGGCGGCCCCGCCAGCGCCGGTGGCCCCGCCGCAGCCGACCATCCGATCGATCGGACCGGGCGGCTTTCAGCGGCAGACGCCCGGCGAGCAGACCGCCCCGATCGCGCCAGCCCCGCCGCGCCGGCTGGTGCCGGCCAAGCCTTCGGCGGAGGTTGCCGACAAGACCAGCCTGCTCGATCTCAACGACAAGATCTGCAAGTGGCCGCTCGGACATCCCGGCGAACCCGATTTCCATTTCTGCGGCGAGCCGATCAATCCGGGCTTTCCCTACTGCCTCGAGCATTGCTCGATCGCCTATCAGGCGCAGCTGCCGCGCCGCGACCGCCGTCCGCCGCCGCCGCTGCCGTTCGGCGGACCGCGGGTCCGCTAGGCCGGTCGAGGCGGAAGATGGATATGCGCAGTTCAGCGGTGGTCCTGTCGGCGGCGCTGCTTGCCGGTTGCACCGCCACGGTCGCGGATCGCGGCCAGGCGGTTCCGGAAGCCCAGCCGATTTCACCGGGGGATTGCCTTGCGAGCCGCGCCGAGGCCTTTATCGGCAAGCCGGGCGGCTCGGTGGCGGAGGACGCTCGCACCGCCGCGGGCGCCCGAACGGTGCGGTTGATTTCTCCGGGCCAGGCCGTGACGATGGATTATCGCGCCGACCGGCTCAACCTCGAGCTCGACCCATCGGGCGCGGTCGCGCGCGTGCTCTGCGGCTAAGCCGGTTCCGCGCCGGCGCGCGAGCGAGGCCACTTCCCTTTCCTGCGGCGGCGGCCCTATAGTCGCGCCAATGTCCGACGACGATCTCTTCGCTTCCGCCCCGTCCACCAGTTCCGGCAATTACGACGCCTCGGCGATCGAGGTGCTCGAGGGACTCGAGCCCGTGCGCCGGCGGCCCGGCATGTATATCGGCGGCACCGACGAACGCGCCTATCATCATCTCGCTGCCGAGGTGCTCGACAATGCGATGGACGAGGCGGTCGCCGGCCATGCCAGCCGGATCGAGGTTTCGCTGCAGGCGGGCAATCGCCTCACCGTGATCGACAACGGCCGCGGCATCCCCGTCGACCCCCACCCCAAATATCCGGGGAAATCGGCGCTCGAGGTGATCCTGAGCACGCTCCATTCGGGCGGCAAATTCAGCGACAAGGCCTATGCCACCTCGGGCGGGCTGCACGGCGTCGGCGTCTCGGTGGTGAATGCGCTGTCGACCGAAACCGTCATCGAGGTCGCGCGCAACCGCGAGCTGTTTCGCCAGCGCTTCTCGCGCGGGCAGACGATCACGCCGCTGGAAAAGCTCGGCGCCGCCCCCAATCGGCGCGGCACCAGCGTGTCCTTCATACCCGATCCTGAGATCTTCGGCGCGGGCGCGCATTTCAAGCCCGGCCGGCTGATGCGGCTGGCCCGTTCGAAAGCCTATCTTTACGCGGGCGTCGAGATACGCTGGAAATGCGATCCCGCACTGATCGGCGACGACACCCCGTCGGAGGCGGTGTTCCAATTTCCCGGCGGGCTTTCCGACCATCTGCGCGAGCAGATCGGCGAGCGCGAATGCGCCACCAGCCAGTTCTTCACCGGCAAACAGGCCTTTCCGGGGGAAAATAACGGATCGGTCGAATGGGCGGTCGCGTGGCCGCTGTGGTCCGAAGGCTCGTACAGCTATTATTGCAACACCATTCCGACCCCCGACGGCGGCACCCATGAAGCGGGGCTGCGCGGCGCGCTCGTCAAGGGCATCCGCGCCTTCGCCGACCTGGTCGGCAACAAGCGCGCCAAGGACGTCACCGCCGACGACATCGTGACCGGCTCCGAGCAGATGCTGTCGGTGTTCATCCGCGACCCGCAATTCCAGAGCCAGACCAAGGACCGGCTGACCTCGCCCGACGCCGCGCGCCTCGTCGAAAATGCGGTGCGCGACCATTTCGACCATTTCCTCGCGGACAATATGGAGCGCGGCAAGGCGCTGCTCGGCTTCGTGCTCGACCGGATGGACGATCGGCTGCGCCGCAAGGCCGAGCGCGACATCAAGCGCAAGACCGCGACGAGCGGCCGCAAGCTGCGCCTGCCGGGCAAGCTTACCGACTGCGCCAATGATTCACCCGATGGAACCGAGATCTTCATCGTCGAGGGCGACAGCGCCGGCGGCTCGGCCAAACAGGCACGCGACCGCAAGACCCAGGCGATCCTGCCGATCCGCGGCAAGATCTTGAACGTGGCCTCCGCCAACAGCTCCAAGATCGGCGCCAATCAGGAGATCGCCGATCTGATCCAAGCGCTCGGCTGCGGAACGCGCGAGCGGTGCAATGTCGATCTGCTGCGCTACGAACGGGTCGTGATCATGACCGATGCCGACGTCGATGGCGCGCACATCGCCACGCTGCTGATGACCTTCTTCTTCCAGGAAATGCCCGATCTGGTCCGCGAAGGGCATCTCTATCTCGCCCAGCCGCCACTCTACCGGCTCACCGCGGGCGCGAAGAGCCTCTACGCGATGGACGACATCCATCGGACCGAGATCGAGGCCAAGGAGTTCAAGGGCAAGAAGGTCGAGGTCGCGCGCTTCAAGGGCCTCGGCGAGATGAACCCCCAGCAGCTGCGCGAGACGACGATGGACCCCAAGACCCGCACGCTGCTGCGCGTCGTCCTGCCCCAGGAATATGAGGAGCGCGCCAGCATCCGCGACCTGGTCGACCGGCTGATGGGCAAGAATCCCGAACATCGCTTCGCTTTCATCCAGGCCAATGCGGCGGCGGTCGACGAAGAAGTGATCGACGCTTGAATGTTGCCCTCTCCCTGCCGGCGAGAGGGCTCACCCCCTCGGCGTCAGCGCCTCGTCTCTTAGCCCCCGCCACACCCGGATAGCCTGCAGCGTCTCGGGCACGTCGTGGACGCGCAGGAGCTGCACCCCCGACTGCGCGCCGTGGAGCGCGAGCGCGACCGAGCCGCCGAGGCGCTGGTCGACCGGCGCTTCGTTCGACAGCGCGCCGATGATCCGCTTGCGGCTCGCGCCGAGCAGGATCGGGCAGCCGAGCCCGTGGAACAGCGCGAGGCCGTTGAGCAGCTGGAGATTGTGCCGCAGGGTCTTCCCGAAACCGATGCCGGGATCGACGATCAGTCGCGAGCGGGCGATGCCGGCGGACTCGGCAAAGGCGATCCGCTCGGCCAGCCAGTCATAGACCTCGATCAGGGCATCGTCATAATGGGGTTGCCGCTGCATCGTCGTCGGCTCACCCTGATGATGCATCAGCACCACCGGACACTGGTGCGTCGCAAGCAGCGCCGCAGCGGCCGGATCATGGCACAGCGCCGAGACATCGTTGACGATCGCCGCCCCCGCTGCGAGCCCGGCCGCCATCACCGCCCCCTTGCGTGTGTCGATCGAAACGATCGCGCCGCCCTGGGCGAGCAGGCGCACCACCGGCTCGATCCGTGCGATCTCGTCGCCTTCCCACACCGCAGCCGCTCCCGGCCGGGTCGATTCGCCGCCGACGTCGACGATCGCCGCGCCCCCGGCGACCGAGCGCAAGGCGCTATCCGCCGCGGCGGCGGGATCGCCGCCATGGGCCCCGCCGTCCGAGAAGCTGTCGGGGGTCATGTTGAGGATCAGCATGACCTGCGGCTGATCGAGCCGCAGCACGCGCTCGCCGAGCTGGAAGGGCGGGCGCGGCGCGACGATCCGCGCGATCGTGGCGCGCGCCGCTTCGGCCTGATCCTCGGCGAGGCCGCCGATGAAGCGATCGATCTCGCGCACCGGCACGAGCTTGGTCGCGGTCCGTTCGCCGGCGTCGACCGCGATCACCTCGTAAGCCGAGAACCACAGCAACCCGCCGGCGAGCCGCTCGGCTTCGCCGTCATGGCCGAAGGGCGACGCGATGAAGGCTGTCGGCAGGAAATAGAGCCGGGCGTAGCGTGAGAAGGCCATGATGAACGCTATTGCCTTGCCCAGCCGAAGTGGCAATCAGGAGAATGTGATAGCTGAGCGGCGAACGCGTCGAAATCGACCTTCACGAATGACTCGATCAGACGCTACATCGATTTAGCGTCGCGGCGTCGATCCTCATCATCGGCATGGGCCCTATTCCCCCATGGCCGCCAGATGACGCTGCCGCACCGCGTCGATCGGTTCCAGCCCCTCGGGCCTCTCGATATACCAGAAGCTCCAGCCGTTGCACGAGGGCGCGCCTTGCAGCTTCGCGCCGAGTGCGTGGATCGAGCCCGTCGCCCCGCACGCGCTGGCGACCACCCCGTCGGCCCGCACGAGCGCGGTCCAGCGGCGTTTCGCGTCGGTCAAAGTCGATCCCGGCGCGATCAGGCCGCTTTCGACCAGCAGGCCGAAGGCGATGCGCGGGGCGGCCTTCTTCTCGGGGATCGACAGCATCGCGCTCTCGTCGAGCGGCAGCGTGGCCTCCATCCGTTCGGACGCGACCTTGATATATTTGTCCTCGCGTTCGATGCCGATCCAGCGCCGCCGCAGCCGCCGCGCCACCGCGCCCGTGGTGCCGGTGCCGAAAAACGGATCGAGCACGAGATCGCCTGGCTCGGTGCAGGCAAGCATCACCCGGTAGAGCAGCGATTCGGGCTTCTGCGTGGGATGCGCCTTGTGGCCGTCGCCGTCCTTGAGGCGCTCGCCGCCCGAGCAGATCGGCAGGGTCCAGTCGGAGCGCATCTGGATGTCGTCGTTGAGCGCCTTCATCTTGCGATAGTTGAAGGTGTATTTCGCCTTCTCGGCCTTCGAGCACCAGATCAGCGTCTCGTGCGCATTGGTGAAGCGGGTTCCCTTGAAATTGGGCATCGGATTGGCCTTGCGCCAGACGATGTCGTTGAGGATCCAGAAACCCTCATCCTGAAGCGCCGTCCCCACCCGGAAGATGTTGTGATAGCTCCCGATCACCCAGATCGTGCCGTCGTCCTTCAAAATGCGGCGCGCCTCGCGCAGCCAGTCGCGCGTGAAGCGATCATAGGCGGCGAAGGTGTCGAACTTGTCCCAATCGTCGTCGACTGCGTCGACCTGGCTTCCGTCGGGGCGGTGGAGATCGCCGCCGAGCTGGAGATTATAGGGCGGATCGGCGAAGATCATATCGACGCAGCGGTCGGGCAACGCGGCCATCGCAGCGATGCAGTCCCCCCGGATGATCTCGTTGAGCGGCAGCCGAGGCTCCCCCGCATCGGCGCGGCGCGCACGGCGCGCAGCCGTGACTTTTTCCAGAACACCCATCAACGAGCTACCCCCTTCGAACGGTGGGAAACCTGATTCATCAGGACTCTGCGGTCAAGCTCAATAGTTTGGCACTTGAAGCTGAGATTTTTACACAAGCCTCGGAACGAAGCGAGTCCGCCACTTCATATTGAGTCTCAACGACCGGTCGGGACTCAATCCCTTGTGGTGTGGCGCGGAGGACTCACCCCCATTGCTTTCTGCCGAAAGCGGAACGGCGCCCGACCATCTTCGTTTTGCGGTGATGGCTCGCCCGCTGCATCATCTTTCGCCGGCCGTGCTGTGCCTGCTCGCCGCCGGGATCGGCGGTCTGCTCGGCGGCGCGGCGGCGGTGCGCGGGCTGCATCAGAACGCCTATGGGCCGGTGGCGCCGCCCGCGCTTGCGGGCTGGGCCGACCGATCCGACGAGTTGGCGAGCGGCACGACCGCTGCGGGCGCCGGCGAGGAAGACCGCCCGAACGGCTGCACCCAATGTTCGGAGCGTGATCTCGGCTATCGCTGGGCGGCGCTGGCCGCGATCCGCTCGCCCGGCCAATGCCCTAATGACAGCTGGGGCTTTCGCCGCGGCTGCCTTGATTACATAGGCGGTATTTAACGGCGCTCACACGTCGGCCGCATCGCCGCCGAAGGCATGCTCAGGCGGTCTGGTCGCCCGCTGAAAACAGCGAATATTGCGCGATCGGGGCGAAGCTTCGGCGATGGAGCGGCGACGGCCCCAGCCTCGCGAGCGCGTCCAGATGCGCGGGGGTGCCATAGCCCTTGTTTTGATGCCAGCCATAGCCGGGATGATCGGCGTGATAGTCGGCCATCATCCTGTCGCGCTCCTCCTTCGCGACGATCGAAGCGGCGGCGATCGAAAGGCATAGCGCGTCGCCGCCGATCACCCATTGCGACGGGCGGCTCCAGCGCGGGCAGCGATTGCCGTCGACAAGGACCATCGCCGGCTCGACGTGGAGCGCCGCAACGGCGCGCTCCATCGCCAGCATGGTCGCCCATAAGATGTTGAGTTCGTCGATCTCGTCGACGGTGGCGATCCCGACCCCGACCGCCGCGGAAGCACGGATCTTCCGGCAAAGCTCGGCCCGCGCCTCGGGCTTCAGCTTTTTCGAATCGTCGATACCCCGCGGGACGCGCCGCCGATCGAGGATCACCGCCGCGGCGACCACCGGACCCGCCAGCGGGCCGCGCCCCGCTTCGTCGACCCCCGCCAGCGGCGTCGCGTGCGTCTTCTCCAGCTTGAAATTCGGCCCCGGCATGTCCGCGTCTTAGCGCGGGGCGAGCCTGGCTGGAAAGACTCGCGGCACTCGGGCCGTCGCGAAAGCGGTGAGCCGGGGTCTTATCGGCCGATCGCTGCCGTCGCGCGGCCAAGCCTGCCGGGAACCACGAGGCGCGCGGCCGAGGCGTTAGATCAGAACCCCTCCCCGCCACACAACCGGTGCCCAAAACCAACATAGATTGGCAGGATCACCACGCGAGCATGGGGAACGTTTCCGACCGCCCGCTGGTTATTACACGCGGGAAGATGATCACTCGCGTCTTCCATACATGCCCTCGATTAGTTTCCCGCTCGAACATTATTGCTCCATTCACCCGCGCATTAGGTGCTCTGAGCAATATCCGGAGTCCGTCAATGGCTACGCGCACCCTGAATTCCGGTATCGCCGGCGTCAGCCCCTATGTCATCGCGCTACGGGACCTTCTTCAGAATGAAACGCCCAAACCGCTGCACGCCTTCGAGATCGATGGCCGAAGCGTCGACCTGATTGTCGGCGCCGATTCGTTCTGGGCGATCATACGCCGTCCCAAGCGCGGCGGGCTCGCCCTGCGTGCGGCCTATCTGCCGACGCCGTTCGCCACGCGCCGCGCCGCGCCCGAGGAAGGCGAGATCTGCCGCTTCATCCTGACCAGCGCGCTCGGCGAGCATGTGGTCGCTTTCGGCACCGCCGCCGACGCGCTGCATCGGCTTCGCATGACCGTGCGCTTCACGCCGGCCGCGCCGATGCTCATCCCGTTCCTGCCCCGCGATCTATATCCGCTCGACGCCGAGGACGATCCTCTCGGAGCCATGGGCACGGTCGAGGCCGCGCAACGCGGGCTGAACAGCGGGCTTCTCTATGGTCGATTTGACGAACCCGCGTTCGGAAAGTTTCTCTATTTCCAGAATCTGACCGCGATGAACCGCTATTATGCGGCGACTCGAACCAAGCCCGACGGCGCGGTCGGCGGCGAATGGCCCGAACTCGGCTATCTGCCGCCGACACCTCCGCAGAGCGGCACACCGCCGACCGATCCGCTGCCGGCGGGTGAGCAGGTCGCCCTGTCCGATGCGATCCTGGTCTTCCGCGATGGTGCGGGCGACGGTGAGCAGGAGACGGCGCGCGAATTCCTTGCGATGCTGGGGGCGGCCTACAAGACGCTGGACCTGCCCGCGACCGAATATCGCGACTGGGTCGAGCGCGCCCGACGGACGCTCAAGGATCTCGAGACCGCTCCCGAGGCGACCGTGCGTCACTATGGCAATCTTTACGTCCGTCCCTACACCGCGGCTGAATATCCCGACATCATGGTGCAGATGTCGCTGATCGCGGCCATTCATGACTGGGGCCGCTGGCAGGGAGAACCGCATCCGCTCGAGGCGAGGCTGACCAAAGGCCTGGGCCGATTCTATGATCCGGGGCTTGCCACGTTGCGGCGCTATTTGCCGAATGTCGGAAGCGACAAGGATGCCGATGCCGTCGACAGCTGGTATCTCTATCACCCGATGCTCAACCTGGGGCGGATGGCGACCGGCGGCGACCATGCGGCGCGTGCGCTGTTCCTGAAGTCGCTCGATTTCGGCATCAAGGCGGCGCACCATTTCGACTATAAATGGCCGATCCAATATAAGGTGACCGACTTTTCGGTCATCACCGCCGCGGCGAACGATGGGCGCGGGCAGACCGACGTCGGCGGCATCTACGCCTATGTCATGCTGCTCGCCTACGAACTGACCGATGACGACCGCTTCCTGAGGGAAGCGCGCGCCGCGCTCGACGGCGCAAAGGGCATGAAGTTCAACGTCAATTACCAGGCCAATTTGACGGCATGGGGCGCAGCGGCCTGCATGCGATTGTGGCGGATATCGAACGACGCCGCTTACCTCGCGCAGAGCTACGTCTATCTCGCCAGCTTCTTCCACAATTCCGAAATCTGGGAGTCGCGGATCGAGGCGGCCGCCCATTACAAGAACTTCCTTGGCGTCACCTGCCTGCAGGACGCGCCTTATATGGCCATCTATGAGTGCTTCGATTCCTATGCGGCGTTCGAATGCTACCTCGACGACAGCGGCCCCGACCTCGAGCCGGCGGCGCGGATGCTGGTTTCGGAATATTGCAAATATGCGCTCGATCGCGCGTGGTTCTATTATCCCGACGCGCTTCCCAGGGAAATCCTCGCGACCGAGAACCGGAACGGTCATATCGACCGCAAGCTGTCGTTCCCGCTGGAGGATCTCTATCCCGACGGGCAACAGGCCGGGCAAGTCGGGCAGGAGATTTATGGCGCGGGGGCTGCTTTTATCTTCGCGACGCGCGCCTACCATCATGTCGATGATGCTCCGTTCCAGCTGTTCTGCAATCACTTCATACGCGCCTCCGAGCGGACCGGGGAGAAGGTGCTGTCGATCCAGCTGGATGGCGGCGAAACCTGCTGGGCCGACCTCGCCTTCATCCGCCTCAAGCGGCGCAAGCTGCCCAAAGTGACGGTGCAGACGGTGGGCGGCGACGTGCTGCGACCCTATCTATCCTCGCCCGATCGTATCGCCTGTCATGTGCCCGCGAGCGGCCGGATCATCGTCACCTGGTCCTAAGGGATTGAAAAAGCCACCAGCCGCCAGAGGATGCCCATAGGGCGGATTATCGAAACGCTGGGGGGGGGCCCAGCTAGAAACTCAGCCCAAGCTGCCCGAGACCATGACAAAGGTTCCTTCGCGGGATTTCCAGACCAGACAATGGTCGACTGACGATGGGTGGCAACCGACCTCGCTGCGTAGATGGAACCAGCAAGGCTCATCGCTGATCAGCGCAATTCTCGCTATAAGCAGACCTTCGGTCATCTATCTTACGTAAGAGAGACGCAGGTGTAGATCCGGGTGCTGGCTATATGCCAAGACGTGCGCTTTTGCGGGTCACGCCACAAACTGCAGCAACTCCAGCATATGGCCTTCCGGATCAGAAACGAAGGCGACCTTCAGCTGATGCTCCGGGATATCCGTGACCGGCGTCGAAACTTTCCCGCCTGCCGAAACGGCGAGCTCGATCACCGCCTCAATGTCGCGGACGGACAGCCCGACTATCGCTTCTCCAGGGCTCGGGCACGGACGGTCGAGATGTTGAACAAGGTTTAGCAGCGTCTGCCCGTCGCCGATTTCCAGAACCGTCTCGCGGATCGAATAGCCCGGACGATCGACAGCGATCCGGGTACGCACGACAAGGCCTAGCGCATCGCAATAGAAACGCTCCATGGCCGCCAGATCGGCGACCATGAGCTTCGTGAATGCAAACCCAAGAATATCGCCAGGCGGTCGCGTGGTCATAGACCCAGCAAGTCCGCAGCTGACTTCCCGAAAAAGCTTTCGCGCGCCGATTGGCTTAGCCCCTCCAACTGCGCGTCATAAAGCGCAACGGCTTCCTGATGTCCTTCAATATGCGGGAAGTCAGACGAGAACACGATGATACCCTGGGGCACGCGATCGATCGTCGGGCGCAGTAAGTCCTGCTGGTGAACCACCGACACCCGCACTTGACGTTGTACATATTCGCTCGGCTTCAGCGGCAGCGAATAGGGTGCAAAATTGAGCATCCGCGGGCGGCTGTTGTCGGCTTCACGGTCGATCGTCTCCAGAAAATCGGGAAGCCAGTCGATACCCAGTTCCTGCACGATCACGGCCAAGTTGGGGTAACGCTCGAGCACACCGCCGAAGATCATCGCGCCCACCGCCAGCTGCGGCACAAGGCGTCGGGAAAGATTGGCGAGCGTATAGAAGGCGCTGAGGTCGCCGCCGTTGTTCGCCCATCCCGAATGCATCGCAGCGCGCCCACCACCGACGTGGAACAGGATCGCGACGCCCAGTTCCTCGCACGTTGCCCAGAACGGTTCAAAATCCGGGTGGTTGAGCGCCTTGCCGTCGTGCGGATCCGCTTTCACGAAGACCGCGCGCGAGCCCTTTTCCCGACCAGAGACGACCTGAGCGATAGACCACTCCACGTCCATGAGGTCGACCACGACCGCAGGAATAAGGCGGTCGGTGTAACCGTGCATCTGCTCCAGCGCCCAGTGATTATATGTGTCCAGCGTCGCCAAAGCCAGGCTCGGATCGTTCCGCATCGCGTGCCGATAAGGATGATAGCCGTTGGACGGCAGCAATATCTGTTTTTCGATGCCGCGCTTGTCCATCCACTCGATGCGGGGTGCAGGCTGCCAGGCCTCGGGCGAGAACGCACCGGCGTCTACGGCGATCTGCGGCGGCTCGCCCCCTGCAAGCGACTTTTCGTAGGCCTCGACGATGTAAGGCGGGATCAGCTTCAGCGGGTCCGGCCGCAGTGCAGGCGGTACCGAGGAAAAGAGATCGCCGACAATGATGTCGAGCAATTGTTCAGCGACCGTCATCCTCGGGAGCTTCGCCGCCAAAGTCGGATTGGCCTTTGCGAACCAGTCCGCCGGCTCGTTGAAATGGCTGTCCACATCAATGATTCGCATTGCATCCTCCGCCTGTTTGCCCATAATGGTACGATCCTGTTTACATGTAAAGGAGCTTGCGGGACAGGCCCTATCCATACAGAGATCGGCCGATGGAACATGTTGCTGCCCTCGACGGCGAGACGCCGCTGCGCGGTCGCCCGACCCAGCAGGAGGCGCGGCGCCGCCAGCGGCATTTGCTTGAAACGGCGATGGCGCTGTTCATGGAAAGCGGTCTTTCCGTTTCGATGGACGCGATTGCTGCCAGGGCAAGCATCTCAAAGCGAACGCTCTACGCCCGCTACCCGGACAAGATGGCGCTGTTCGTCGCCGTGCTGGAATGGCTTTCGTCCGAGCACACCAGCACCGCCCTAAGTCTCCCCCCCGATATGCCGCTGGTCCCGGCACTCGTCTGCTATGGCGAGGCGCTCTTCGCTCATTATTCCACCCCGCATATCGCGGCGTTCCTTCGATTGATGCAGAAGGAAAAGGAGCGCGTCCCAGATCTCGAGCGGATCATGCGCCAGGAAGTGCTTCGCGATCAGATCATGCCTCTGGTCCGCTATCTCGAAGCGCAACCGGCAGAGCTTATGCGCGATGTCGATCGGTTGGTGGCGGCAAGGATGCACGTTCGCAATGTCATTGGCGAGATCACCGACGCTTATGCCGAAGGCCGCACGCCGGATGTTGCGGCCAGTCGCGATTTTCTGGAAAAGTCCGCCGCAATCCTGTCGACAGGCCTGCTTCTTGTCAGTGCAGAGTGCGGATGAAGCGAGCGATCACAAGGGGCGAACCCGCTCCTGCGGCCCAATTGAGCGCAAAGCGGACATGGTGTCTCATGACCTCACTGCGACGCCGGTGTGCTTGGATGGCGGGCGCCAAAGACCTTATTTCCGAACCGCCGCCTCAAAAAGCGACGGTGCGTTCGTCGTCAAATAACCAGGCGATGGTCATGGACGCGTCGAGAACGACGCTCATCCTCGGCGGCCCTCATCACGCAGTTCCCGTATGGATATGCCCCGGAGAGAGTGCCTCTTGCTGTCCGCGATGATTTCGGCTGCGGCCTGTTCCGCGTCCTTTCGGTTTCGCGCATGTGCAGATGATCGACGAATCAGGATATCGCCGTCCACAGCCTCGATCTCGACCTCTTCGCCATCGCTCAGCCCCGAGGAACGAGCAATATCAAAGGGCACACGAATAGCGAGATTCTTGCCCCATTTTCCGACGATGACATGCGCCATGACACACCTTCAAACTCAGAGATATTCTGGCATATTCAACGTCTATAGTAATGACCAACTGCCGGTTGTCCCATAGCTGGGCCTGGCGTTCTTAACCGCGTTGATATTCAGCGTCACTTTTACACACTTTCTGGCGCCGTTTACCCCCTGTTTCACACACGAGTCGTGATGGCCCTTGGTAGCCCATGTTGGCATATGGTAGAGCATTGGTCGGTAAGTCCTTCTTTTGAAAGGGCTTACCGATACGATATGTCACGAATGTCGTGAAGCACTGGTGGGCCCGGCAGGACTTGAACCCGCAACCTAGCCGTTATGAGCGGCCAGCTCTAACCAGTTGAGCTACAGGCCCCGACCAGCGCGACGCCGCGATAGCCGACGGTCCCGCGCGCGGCAAGCGTCGAACCGATCCCCGATCCGCCCGGCGTCCGCGAGGGTCGGTCAAGCCTGTTCGGCGCGACCGCCATGATCGCGCAAGGGCAGGCTCAGATGGAAGCAGCGCTCGTCGATTTCGAGCATCCCGCCGCTGGCGATCGCGAGATTGCGCACGAGGCGCAACGCGAAGCCAAGCCCCAGCACCGGCGCATCGGGCCAGTTGCCATCGGGATTATAACCGGGATCGAGCAGCATTTTCTCGTCACGGCCGGTCAGCGCCGCCGGACGCAAAATCGTCAGCAGCAAATGGGTGGATCGGCGCGGATCGCGCTGCAGGTCCACGCTGATGCGCTCCCCCTCGCCGGCCATCGCGATCGTCGCCGCGAGCAGGCGCGACAGCATGCGCTCAACCGTAGGGGCATCGACGGCGACCGGGGGCAGCGTCGCATCGATGCGAAAGGCAAGATTGCTCGCCCGCTCCTGGGCGACTTCCTCGAAACTGGCGTGCAGCCGGGTGAGAACCGAAGCGGTGTCGACCGAATAGGGCACCGGCGCAGCATCCTCCGCGCGGGCCGACGCGACCAGATCGAGATCTTCGACCGCGCTGAGCAATTTGCGGCTCTGCTCCAATATTTCCTGGGCGCGCCCGCGATAAGCGGCCGCCGCGGGGCCGCGCACCTGACCTTCGATCATTTCCGAAAAGCCGATGATCGCGTTGAGCGGCGTGCGGAGTTCATGGGCGAGCTGGCGCAGCGAGTCGTTGCGGCCCGGCAGAGGTTCCTCGCGCGTTTCCCCGGCCATCGCGGTCGCGCTCTCGTCGGCGCGCGGGCGGCGGGCGGTGCCGCGATAGCCGCTGAACCGGCCATCCTTCTGATCGAAAAAGGGCACCGCGGAAATCCGCCATTCGCCCGACGCGGGGCCCTGCCCCGCGATCGTGAGCCGGGCGTCGCGGAAGGGGGTGCGGCTACGATAGGCGCCGGCCGCATGGCCGTCGACCCCATGATCGGTCTGGTGCGCCGCAACCGCGATCGTCTCTCCGATCAGCGGACCGCGTGGCGCACCCTGAACCCAGCAGATTACCCCGTCGACCCCGGTCTCGAACCGAAAATTCTCGATCGGGGCGATTTTCGCTGCCGACGGTGCGGCAGAGGGCGCGGCCCCTTCGGCCCCCAGTTCCTCGGGCTCGTGCGCTTGCGGATGGCGCGCGCGGAAGGTTTCGATCCGCGTCAGCAATTCGCGTATCTGGCTTTCGCCCGCCGCCATCGCGCGCGTCTCGCCGCCCGGCGGCGCGGCGACCGGCGGCGCGGCGACCGGATCGGCGGCCGAAGCCGCCCCCCCTGGGGCGCCGTCCGGCTGCGCGGAGGCCAGCAACATATCGATCGGAACCGCCAGGGGCGCGGCGTCCGCACCGCTCGCGCCCACGGGGCCGGAGATCAGGAAATCGCTCCCGCCAAATGCCTCGAGCCCCTGCTCCACCTCCGCGCCCAGATCGCGACGGTTGCGCAGCAGATTGCGCGCGCTGGGATTGAGGCGCGGCAGCACCTCGAGCCACTGTTCGGCGCTGAGGATGACATGGCCCAGCATCGGCGCCGCGATATGGGGCAGATCCTCGGCAAACAACAGCACGAGCTCGGGAGGCACGCGCCGGCCGGCCAGGCCGCGCCCAGCGGCCAGCCGAAGCTCGGGGGCGATCTCGGGCCGCACCGATCGCAGGAAATTATAGGCGTCCATCGCCCTGGGCGCGTCGACCAGCGGATCGTCGATGCGGTGGCCGCGCCCCTGCGCCAATACATCCACCACCTGACGCCACAGGATCGCCCGCGCCTCAGCCGTGGGCGCGGGCTGTGCCAGCAACGTGGCCAACATATCATCAAAACGCACAGGCCGGTCTCCACCCGGTCGCGGCGAGGCCCCGACCTTCCCCAACGCGGCGATATTAAATCGCATTTCGTCGCCCGCAAAGGGCTGATGGACGATCGGCACTGTCCTATTTTAATTGCACTTGCTCGTAACTTTCTTATACGATCGACCGTGAAATTTGAAAGGTTGCTCCATGGCCGGCCCCGTGTTCGATCAAATCGATCGCACCATCCTGCACGAGTTGCAGGAGGACGGCCGCATGACCAACGTCGATCTCGCCCGCAAGGCGGGATTGACGGCTCCGCCCTGCCTGCGTCGCGTGCGCGCGCTCGAGGAGGCGGGCGTGATCGAAAGCTACCATGCCCGGCTCAATCCCGCGGCACTCGGCTATGGCATTACGGTGTTCGCGCTGGTCTCGCTCCGAAGCCAGGCCGAAGAGGATCTCCGGCAATTCGAATCGCATGTCGCCGCGCTGCCCGAGGTGCGCGAATGCCACATGCTAAATGGCGAGATCGATTTCATCCTCAAGATCGTCGCGCATGATCTGCAGGCCTTTCAGCAGTTTCTCACCTCGCAGCTGACCACCGCGCCCAACGTGGCGAGCGTCAAGACGTCGTTGACGATCCGGACGTCGAAAGACATCCCCGGCATTCCCGTCGACGGCATCTGATCGTCCGGTCCCGGGCGGATGCCGCCCGAGACCGGAACCCGATCAGGAAGCGGGGTGATCGACCCAGATCTTCCCATAGGTCGCGAGCGGCGCGTAGGGGCCCGACTGAACCGCGCCGAAGGCGGCCTTGGCGCCTTCCTTGTCACCGGCCTGGGCCAGCGCCAGCCCCAGCCGGAAATTGGCCTGCGCCGCGTCCGCACCCGGCTTGGCCAGCGCGAGCTTGTACATTTCGGCGGCCTTGGCGAAATCCTTATAGCCATAAACCAGGTCACCCGCCGTCAGCGCCGACTTATAGGTCGCCTTGGGCCCCGCCGCCGCGCTCAGCGCCGACGGGATGGACGCCTTGTCGGCCGCGATCTTCGGCTTGGACAAGGCAAGAATCTCACTGGTATTCTTGCTGGTCGCCGGATTGAGCTTGCCCGCCGCGATACCCTCGTTGAGCACGTCGACCGCCTCGTTGGGGAATCTGAGATACACCGCGAGCGCATAATCGAGATAATTGACCTGCGCCGACAGCGGCAGCGCGCCCACCGCGCGCGACAGGCGCAGCAGATCGAGGTCGGTCTCGGCCGCGCCGGATATCTGGCGGTAGATGAACAGCGTATCGTGCCAGTTTTGCTTCATCGGATAGGCTGTCAGCCAGGCCGTCGTGATCTTGACGAAAGGGGCTGGCAATTTGGCGCGCGACGCCATGTCGGCGCCGCGGGCATACCATTCGGTGGGCACCGACTGGCCCGCCGCCGCCTTGGCGTCGATCACCTTCTGCAGGGTGGCGATCGCCTCGGCCGGCTTTCCGTTGCGATTCTGCGCGTCCGCCAGGACGACGTAAACGTCCGGCTCCTGGCTGCCCGCGGCGATCGCGGCGGAAGCCGCGGCCTCGGTCTTGGCGTAGTTCCTGGCCTGATAGGCGAACTGTGTCTGGAACCAATAATATTTCGCGCGCAGCTCGGGGGTGAGCTGGCCGGCAGCTTCGCCCGTGGTGATCAGCTCGTCGAGCGCCGTGGAGAGCTTCGCCTGATCGCCGGTGAGTTGGGCTACATTGAGCTGATATTGCGCGACCGCATATTGTTCGTCGGGAGTCTTGGCGAGCGAGCGGGCCGTGTTCACCGCCGCCTCCGCGGCTGCCGCATCCTTGCTCTTGAGCGCGGTTTCGGCCTCCGACAGCGATTTGCGGACAGCGTCGCTCAGCTTCAGCGCAGGCTTAGCCGGCGCCTCTTCCTTCTTCTTCGCGAAGGCAGGCGCTTCGGGCGCGATCGCCGCGACAGCCAGGCCAAGCGCCGCGAGAAGCGCGTATCGGGACGTGGAATTCATGCTCAGGCCTCCTGCACGGCGACCGAGACTGGGCCGGCCGCTCATAAAACACGCCGGTTGACTAATCGCTCCCTTGCCTGCGCACAAGCAGGGGCGAAATGATCCCAACCGGACTCATCGCGCTCTAGGCACCGTTCGCTGAACGGCGTTTGAACTGCGATGGTTGCCCAGCCTGATGCGCGCAGCTAGGGCATGGCGATGATCCTGCTTCTTTCGCCTGCCAAATCGCTCGATTATGCGAGCCCGTTGCCGGACGTCACGGCGACGAGCCCCCGCTTCGCCGAGGAGGCGCTGACCACCGCGCAGGCGGCCGCGAAGCTCGGCCCGAGGAAGCTGGCGAAGCTGATGGGCATCTCCGACAAGCTCGCGAAGCTCAACGCCGAGCGCTATGCAGGCTTCGCCGATCAGGCGGAACGCCCGGCCCTGTTCGCCTTTTCCGGCGACGTCTATGTCGGCTTCGAAGCGAAGACCCTCGACGACCCGGCGATCGCCTTCGCGCAGGATCATGTGCGCATCCTGTCCGGCCTGTACGGGCTGCTGCGCCCGCTGGACCTGATCCGTCCCTACCGGCTCGAAATGGGAACGCGATGGGCCCCGGGCCGCAAGAAGACCTTGTACCAGCTCTGGGGAAACAAGATCTCCGACGCGATCGCGGCCGACCTGATGGCGGGCCATTCGGACGTGATCATCAATTGCGCAAGCAAGGAATATTGGCACGCAGTCGAACAGGCCCCGCCCGCCAACATCCGCATCGTCACGATCGACTTTCGCGAGGACGGACCGAAAGGGCTGATCTTCAACAGCTTCAACGCCAAGCGCGCGCGCGGCATGATGGCCCGCTGGATGTGCGAGCATCGGATCACCGAGCCCGACGGGCTAAGGGGCTTCGACAGCGACGGCTATGCGTTCGACCGGGAGGGCTCGACCAACGCCCTGTGGAGATTCGTGCGCACAGCGCGGCCGGCCGCTTAGGCCGGAACCGGAACCCAGCCTTCTCCTGCCCGTTGATAGACGACATCACGGGAGCTTGATCATGAACGGCGAAGTTCATAACGAGGAAGGTCGGCCGGTCCACCTGTCCACGGACGAAGCGCGCTCGGGCGCCACGCCGCATATGACGCGCTATATTCTCGGCTGGGGCCTGACGCTCGTCATCATCGCATTTCTGGCGCTGCTCGCTTATTATATGTTGAACGACTGAACCACCGGGCGGACGGTCCGGGCGGCGCCGGGCCATCCGCTCTAGCCTTCATGGCCGTCCTTCGTTAGGAGCTTCTGCTCGCCCCGTTTCCAGGGGACTGGATTGCTCTAACGACACGGACTGACAGACTTTGGCCAGCGCACCGCCGCCCATCGAAAACAGCGATATTTCTCCGATCTCGATCATCGACGAGATGAAGTCGAGCTATCTCGACTATGCCATGTCGGTGATCGTGGCGCGCGCGCTGCCCGACGTTCGCGACGGCCTGAAGCCGGTCCACCGGCGAATCCTTTACGCGTGCCAGGAGGGCGGCTTCGTGCCCGGCCGGCCCTATCGCAAATCGGCGAAAATCGTCGGCGACGTGATGGGCAACTATCACCCGCACGGCGACTCCTCGATCTACATGGCGCTGGCGCGCATGGCCCAGGATTGGGCGATGCGGGTCATGCTCGTGGACGGGCAGGGCAATTTCGGATCAATGGATCCGGACCTGCCCGCCTCAATGCGCTACACCGAGGCCCGGTTGAGCAAGCCCGCAATGGCGCTGCTCCAGGACATCGACAAGGACACCGTCGATTTCGGGCCCAATTATGACGGCTCGCTACAGGAACCGCTGGTTCTGCCGGCGCGCTTTCCCAACCTGCTGGTCAACGGCGCGGGCGGCATCGCCGTCGGCATGGCGACCAACATCCCGCCGCATAATCTCGGCGAGGTGATCGCCGCCTGCAAGGCCTATATCGCCAACGGCGCGATCAGCATCGACGAGCTCCACGAAATCATCCCCGGTCCGGATTTCCCGACCGGCGCGCTGATCCTCGGCAAGAGCGGCGCGCGCAGCGCCTATCATACGGGCAAAGGCTCGATCACGATGCGCTCACGGCATGTGGTCGAGGAGGGCCGCAACGACCGGCGCTCGATCGTGCTGACCGAAATCCCCTATCAGGTCGGCAAGTCCGGCCTGGTCGAGGGCATCGCCGAAGCCGCCAAAGACAAGCGGATCGAAGGCGTCAGCGACATCCGCGACGAATCGAGCCGCCTCGGTGTCCGCATCGTGATCGAGCTGAAGCGCGACGCGACGCCCGAAGTGGTGCTCAACCAGCTGTGGCGGCACACCCAGGCGCAGACCAGCTTCCCCGCCAATATGCTCGCGATCCGGGGCGGCCGGCCCGAAGTGCTGACGCTCCGCGACATCATCGAGGCGTTCGTCAAGTTCCGCGAAGAGGTCATCACCCGCCGGTCGAAGTTCGAATTGGCCAAGGCGCGGGACCGCGCGCATGTCCTGCTCGGGCTGGTGATCGCGGTCACCAACCTCGACGAGGTCGTCCGCATCATCCGCGCCTCGGCGAGCCCCGTCGAAGCGCGCGCGACGCTGATGTCCCGCGTCTGGCCGCGCGAAGAGATCGAGCAATATATCAAGCTGGTCGAAGCGGTTGAGTCGGTGGGCGACGCGCCGACCTATCAGCTGAGCGACATCCAGGTCCGCGCGATCCTTGACCTGCGTCTCCACCGGCTGACCGCGCTCGGCCGCGACGAAATCGGCGACGAGTTGGCCAAGCTAGCGGCGTCGATCGCCGAACTGCTCCACATATTGAGCGACCGGGCCCGCCTCTACGAGGTGATGCTCGAGGAGTTCGACGCGATCCTCACCGAATTCGCGACGCCGCGCCGCACCGAGATCGCCCCAGCCGGCGATTCGATCGACGACGAGGATCTGATCGAGCGCGAAGACATGGTCGTCACCGTGACGCATGGCGGCTATATCAAACGGACGCCGCTCGAGGCGTTTCGCGCCCAGCGTCGCGGCGGCAAAGGCCGCTCCGGCATGGCCACGAAGGAAGAGGATGCGGTCACCGAGCTGTTCGTCACATCGACGCACACGCCGGTGCTGTTCTTTTCCAACCATGGAAAAGTCTATCGCAAGAAGGTGTGGCGCCTGCCCGAGGGAGCTCCCCAGGCGCGCGGACGGCCGATGATCAACCTGCTCCCGCTTGCCGAGGGCGAGAAGATCACGACGGTGCTGCCGCTGCCCGAGAATGAGGCGAGCTGGGGATCGCTGCACGTCATCTTCGCAACCGCGCATGGCAGCGTCCGCCGCAACTCGATGGACGCCTTCGCCAATGTGCCGACCAACGGCAAATTTGCGATGCGCTTCGACGAGGACGCCACCGATCGGCTGATCGGGGTCGCCCTACTGACCGAGCAGGATGACGTGCTGCTGGCCACGCGCGGCGGCAAGGCGATCCGTTTCGCCGCCACCGACATCCGCGAGTTCCAGAGCCGGACCTCTACCGGCGTCCGCGGCATCAGCCTCAAGGACGGCGACGAGGTGATCTCGCTGTCGATCCTCAGGGGCTTCGAGGCGACGACCGAGGAACGCGACGCCTATCTGCGCGCCGCGCCCTGGAAGGACAATGACGCCGCGCCCAGCCTGTCCGCCGAACGCATGGCCGAGTTCCGAGCCGCCGAGGAGTTCATCCTGACCGTGTGCGCCAACGGCTACGGCAAACGCAGCTCCGCCTATGAGTATCGGCGCACCGGGCGCGGAGGCCAGGGCATCGGCAATATCGACAATCTGGAGCGTAACGGCCCGGTGGTCGCGAGCTTCCCCGCGCATGACGGCGAACAGCTGATCCTCGTCACCGATCAGGCAAAGCTGATCCGCATGTCGGTGGGCGATACCCGCGTGATCGGACGCAATTCGGCCGGCGTGCGCCTTTTCCACGTGGCCGATGGCGAGCATGTCGTCGGCGCCGCCCGGATCGAAGAGAGCGAAGAGGAAGCCGAGGTCGATCTGGCCGACGGCGACGAAGAGATCGCACCGCCGGACGATGCGGTGATCGGCGACGATCTGGCCGACGGCAGCGAGCCGGAGAGCTGATCGCGCCGCGACCGGGCCGCCGATGCTATAGCGCCAGCAGCACGGCTTCGAGCTTGTCGACCGGGTGGTTGACCAGATCCTTGCCGATCTCGGCCACGAGCTTGGCTTCGACCGCCTTGTCGTAATGTTTGCGCAGCTCGCCCAGCGCGCGCGGCGGCGCGACCACGATCAAGTGGTCGAATCCGTTCAGCCGCGCCCGCTTCGCCAGCAGCGCGGCAGTCTCCGCGGCAAAACGGTCCTCCTCCTGCTGGTGGAAATCGGTTTCCTCCATCGTGCTGTGCCGCCCGCTGCCGCCTTGTGACATCGCCTGCCCCGGCCCGTCCGATTTCAGGTCACGATCCCTGAGCCCGGCCTGGGCGTGCTGGTCCTCAACCACCAGGTGGGGGAAATCGGCGTCGCCTTCGTTGCGGAAGAACAGCGATTTGCGACCGTCGGCGACGACCACCAGCGCGTCATGGGCAATGCGCATAAGAGTTCTCCTTAAATGATTTGGAGGAGGAACGCGTCAGCTGTCCCGGAGGTTGCCGCGGATTTTCAGCTGATCGCGATCCCGTCACGGAACCGCCCGGCCAGGTCTCTCCGCCGACGCGCCGACCGCCAGAGAGAAAAGCGAATATGACGTCGGCATTAGCGGCATCCAGGCTGTAGCCGGCGAGCATGAGGAAGGTTTCGCTGACCACTGCCGCTGTCCGCTTATTGCGGCCGACGAACGGATGGTTGCGCGCACCCACTCCTCATCATGACGGCAACTTCAATAGCGTGGAAACAGCTTCCGGATCAACTGTCCCCGCCAGGGCCGGCCATGATAGTTGAAGAAGAACCAGCCGTAGAAGGTCGTGAAAAACAGCACGATGGGCGCGAGCCAGTCGCGATTGGCACGCATGTGGCGATAAAGGGCGAGATCGGCGGCGCGCCGGTCACGCTCGCTGCCGCCGCCATATATGCCATAGGCATTGTCGTGTGCGCGGCAGCCGGCGTTCCGATTATGCTTGGAGCCGTCCATGAAGATGCAATAGTGACGCTCTTTGTCAGCCATCAGGCGAGTAAGCAGCGGCGATGCCGGCCTTCAAGCGAAAAATCTTCTATCTCAGCGGTTTCGATCCCAGGGGTGCGCGCTTCTACCATCAGCTTTATGCCGAGCAGGCTGCGCTGTTCAACCGGACAGCGGACCGGCACGTCACGATCGGGAAACGCCGGCGCGAGCCGCCCTATTCGACCGCCTGGACGATCGCGGACGAGGGCCAGGACAGCGAAACCGATTATGTCTTCCTCGGCTGGGACGATGTCGTCCGCGCGCATTGGGTCAAAAATCCGCTGACGCTGCTGCGGCGATCGGTAGCGGCTTACTGGAATTTCACCCGGCTGCTCGACTGGCCAATCGTGCGGACCTTCCCGTTCGGGGTTCGCTTCGCCTTTTATTATCCTGGGATTTCGACGATCGTGCTGCCGATCCTGTTCGGCGTGCTGCTCTGGCTCCCCTTCGCCGCGCTGCTGGGTTGGCGCTGGGGACTGGCGGCAGCCGCAGCGATCGGTCTAGCAGTCGCGCTGTTCGTCGTTCGGAAGATCCAGGGCTTCTGGCTGCTGCGCTTCATCATCTTCAACGACACGCTCGCGGCCGATCGCCTGCCCGCCGATGTCGAACAACGCATGACCGCGTTTTCCGACCAGATCCTGGCCAGCTTCGAGGAGGGCTGGGACGAGATCTTGCTGGTCACCCACAGCAATGGATCGATCATGGCGATCCCGATCATGGCGCGGCTGATCGAGGCGCGCGGCGGCGCGCTGCCCGCGCATTTCTCGCTGGTCACGCTCGGCTCCTGCATCGCGCTGATCGGCAACCGCAGGGACAGCCAGCGCTTCCATGCACTGCTCGAGGCTGTCGGCCAGGGCGACTTTCGCTGGCTCGACATCGGATCGATCACCGACGGCGCCTGCATCGCGGGTATCGATCCCTGTATAAGCTGCGCCCAGCCGCGCCGCGCCCGACTGTTCCAGACCAGTCCGCGCTGGTTCAAATATTGCGATCCGGCGACCTATCAGGCGCGGCGGCGCAACAAATATGAGACCCATTTCGACTATCTGCGCACCTTCGAGCGGGTTTCGCCGCTCGATTATATCGCGATCAGTTCGGGCGGCAGACCGCTCGAGCGTTCGATCGAGGCATTCCAGGCCGAGAATGATGGCTGACGCCCCGTTCACGCCGCCCTATCCGATCCCGCACCGCAGCAAGGCGTCGCTGTTGAAGCGTTTCCTGACCGGCTGGAACAGCTGGATTCACACGCTATTCGACCGCAGCTACACGATGCAGATGGGCGAAATCCGCCTGCCCCGGCTCGACTTCTTCATCGCAAATGACCTGGCGGTGGTCGACCGGGTTATGGACGACCGCGAGAAGGTCTTCCCCAAGCACCGCTTCCTCAACGATCTGCTCGATCCGCTGATCGGCAACAGCGTCTTCTCCGCCAATGGCAAGGACTGGGAGCAGCAGCGCGAGATGGTCAATCCGGCCTTCGCGCACACCAACCTCAAGCGCGTGTTTCCCGCTATGCGCGCCGCGGTCGACGATGTGCTGGCGACGATCATGGCGATGGACCGCTCGCGGCCGATCGAGGTCGACCCGCTGATGACCCATGTCGCGGCCGACATCATCTATCGCACGATCTTCTCGGTGAAGCTCGACCAGGCCAGCGCCGATCACATCTATCGCGCCTTTCATCGATATCAGAAGAACGTCCAGCCGGCGGCGATGCTCAAGCTCTACGGCCTGCCGCTGCTCGGCTACCGCAAGCGCGCGACCCGCGCGGCGGCGGACATCCACCAGGTGTTCGGCCCGATCGTCGCGGCGCGCTACGCCGCGTGGCATGGCGGCACGGGCGAAGCGAAGGACGACATCCTCCAGTCGCTGCTCGAGGCGCGCCATCCCGACAGCGGCGAGCCCTTCACCTTTCACAACATCATGGAGCAGGTCTCGACGATCTTCCTGGCCGGTCACGAGACCGCCGCGTCGGCGATGACCTGGGCGCTCTACCTGCTCGCCGAATGCCCGCACTGGCAGGATGCGCTGACCGCCGAGATCGAGCGCGAGACCGGCGGCGCGCCGATCGCGTTCGAGCATCTCCGCGGCCTCAACGGCGTCCGCAACCTGTTCCGCGAGACGCTGCGCCTCTATCCCCCGGTCAGCTTCTTGGTCCGCGAGGTGACCGCACCCACGACGATGCGTGACAAGCTGCTCCACAAGGGGGCGATGATCGTGATCTCGCCCTGGCTGATCCAGCGCAACCGCAACAATTGGCAATGCCCGCACGCCTTTGCGCCCGAACGCTTCGAGGATCCCGAGCAAGCCGAGGCCTGCCGCCGCGCCTATATGCCGTTCGGCAAGGGTCCGCGCATCTGCATCGGTGCGGGCTTCGCCCAGCAGGAGGGGATGTTGATCCTGGCGAGCATCGTGCGCGCGTTCGGGCTGCGCTATCCGGATATCGCCAAGCCCGAGCCGGTGAGCCGGCTGACGTTGCGGCCGAAGAAGGCGGTGAGGTTGTGGTTTGAGGAGCGGAACTGAACGATTACGGCCAAGTCTCGTCAGGCCACTCCCTGGCGGTGTGGATGACCCGCAGGATGGACAAAGCCTTGTCTCCATCGGATAGCTTATAGGCAATGATATAGGGCAAGCCGCGCACCGATTTCTCATAGGTGCCGCCAACCCTGCCGGGATGACCGGTGGCGAAATCCCCCAGCTCATTTCCGGTCCTGCGGATCGCCGCCGCCACGCGAGCGGCGGCATCGGGATTGTCCAAGGCAATATTCTCGATCTGGCAGAGCAGGTCGGCAAGCGCCAATTCCGCCCATTCGACCCGCCGCTTCACCCGTTCCCGGGCCCCGCCTTGGCAAGGACGGCATCGACGCGATCCATCGCCTCGTCATGGGCGACCGCCCGGCCCGCCGCGATATCGGCGATGCCCTGCTCGATTCCGGTGATGATCGACAGTTCGCGGTCGACATAGAAGGCAAGCGCTTCCGCCGCGAGATAGGACCGGCTGCGGCGCGTCCCCTGCGCAAGGCGGGCGAGCTTGTCATGGAGTTCGATCGGAAGCCGGATGGTCATCGTCGTGCTGGTCATGGCGAGCGCCCTTGTAGTCATATGTGTACATTCTAGCACAGGCTGCGGTCGACGTCACATATTCTGATCCCGGGGGCGCATCGTGCGGGCGTTTCGGCTGCGCTATCCGGTATCGGGACGCCCGAGCCGGTGGGCCGGCTGACGCTGCGGCCGAGCGGGCGGTGCAGCAGTGGTTTGAGGAGCGGGCGCGATGGGCGCTAGCCGCGCGCCTGTGGCGCCCACATTCTCGCGATCGCACCGAACGATCAGACTATCCCCATCGCTCTCGGATCATGCGTTCCATAAAACCAATGTCGACCCGCCAGGTCGAGGTTTGATGATAATCACTCGGATCAACATAAGGGTTAATGACAGCCGTATATTTCAAACCCTTGCCCTGGCACAATTTAGCTAGTCCGCGGCCCATATAATTCTCTTGAAGAAGCTCGACAACTTCCGGTCCGGCCTCACCATCAGGACTGTACAGAAGGTTGGTCAGCGAAGCCCCGTGAGGCGCGATGACGACCTCCACATTGCCGAAAAGCTTGGCCTGCTCCTCGATAGACAATTCGCCTGCAACGACAATTTCGAATCCATAGTTTGCCAGCATGTCGCACAATTCCGCTTCGTTGTTCATCTTCCGAGCTTGTGCATCGAGCCGCGCGATATAGACCTTTTTTCCAAAGCTACGCTCCACCATTACGCGCGGAAGTTGGCGACGAAATTCCTGAAGGATGGCGGGGTGAGGCGCGAAGGCATAGTCGCGTGCGGTGAGGTTGGTGAGCCGTGCTTCATCGAAGATCGCAGCCTCACTATCCTCGATCTCGATCAACTCGTTCCTGATGTCGAAAAGACTTAAAAGTTGGCGCTGCCAGCCGCTTACAAGCTTCGGAACCACAACGGGCGATGTTCTCTGAGGCTCCAAGGCACGCAGCATCAGCAATGTACCGAGCGTTTCCGCCGTCCAGTGATAATAGTTAGCAAAACCCGAGCTGGCGCCAATTACCGGGGGATCGCCATCCTCCAGATGGAGGCGCATGGAGCGAACCTTGGCAAAGAGCTGATGCCATCTAAATCTGCCCAGCGTGTGTATGGAATCACCGACGAGCCCGCCGTCCCGACTTATAACGGCAAAGTGCTGACCTAGCAGGCTTAAGGCTTGAGGTTCGCCAAACCAGACTGCGGGTGATTCATAACCCGCGCAAACCCGTTTCCGGAACGTCTCCACGGCATCCTGACTCGCCACATCCGCAGTGACGAGGATATCCGGCTCCCAGGCCGGCACCGTAACCGCCGAAAAACGAGAGACATCGTCAGCCAAATAAAAATCTCCCGCGCGTAAAAATCAGATCGAGAAGCCATGCTGCTATTCGGAGAAGCCGGATCATGCAAAGCGGTTTTCATTCGCGACCCGATCGGAGGTCTTGCCAAGGTGTCGGGGGATGTCTCATCTGGGCCGGTGACGGAATTCGCAAATGATCGCCAGCCACTGGGACGAGCGGCGGTGGATGGAACACGCTACGATGTCATGATCGTTGGCGCCGGGTTCGCCGGAGCGGTGATGGCCGAACGGCTGGCCGCTGGTTCGAACAAGAAGGTCCTCGTCATCGATCGCCGCCCGCATATCGCCGGGAATGCCTATGATCGCCGGGATCGGGCGGGCGTGCTCATCCACCAATATGGTCCGCACATCTTCCACACCAACAGCCAAGAGATAGTCGGCTATCTCTCGCGCTTCACCGAATGGCGCAGCTACGAGCATCGCGTGCTGGCCGATCTTGGCGACAGGCGCGTTCCAATACCAATCAACCGCACAACGTTGAACATGCTATATGCCGCCGATTTGGAAAGCGACGAGGATGCAGCAGCATTCCTTGCCCGGCGGGCCGAACCGGTGGACGCGATCACAACATCGGAAGACGTCCTAATCTCCTCGATCGGCCGAGATCTCTACAATACCTTCTTCCGAGGTTATACTCGCAAGCAATGGGGGATGGACCCGTCGGAACTGGACAAATCCGTGACGGCACGCGTGCCCACCCGCACAAACTGCGATGATCGCTATTTTACCGACAGTTTCCAAGCGATGCCCATTGCGGGATATGCCACGCTTTTCAAACGGATGCTTGATCACCCCAATATAGACATCTCGCTGGCCATCGATTTCGCCGAGGCTCGGGACCGATATCCCCACGACCATCTCGTTTTCACAGGTCCGATCGACGAATATTTCGATTATTGCTTCGGAAAATTGCCCTACCGATCACTACGCTTCGAGCATAAGACGCTGAACCAGCCGTGGTACCAGCCCGTAGCGGTCGTGAACTATCCGTCTGAGAACACACCATATACACGGGTAACGGAATACAAGCATCTGACCGGACAGGATATCTCCAGAACGAGCATCAGCTATGAGTTCCCGAGCGATGAGGGCGATCCCTACTACCCGATTCCTCGTCCCGAAAATCAATTTCTCTATGATCGCTACAGAAAGTTGGCGATGGACCAGTCCGACGTGACCTTCGTCGGGCGGCTAGCGACCTACCGCTATTACAACATGGACCAAGTGGTTGGTCAGGCCCTTGCAACATACCGCAAGCGCTTCGAAAATCGCTAGTCGGTATCAAAGCTCGCGCAGCAGTAGACCCCCCTTATCCAGCACAAGCACCGAATTGGGCGACCAGCCCCGCCAGTTGACCCGCGGGGATATTGTTCCGGACCAACGCCGCTTCATCAAATTCGCGGGCGAGCTTGTCATGGAGTTCGATCGGAAGCCGGATGGTCATCGTCGTGCTGGTCATGGCGAGCGCCCTTGTAGTCATATGTGTACATTCTAGCACAGTCTGCGGTCGACATCACATATTCTAATCCGGGGGAGCATCGTGCGGCGCTCCGGCTGCGCTATTCCGGTCCTGCGAAACCCGAGCCGGTGAGTCGGCTAATGTTGCGGCCGATGCGGGCGGCGAAGCTGTGCTTCAAGGAGCGATGATAAGTTTTAAACGCCTGTCAGCCGAGGCTGCCTATGCGCAGACGATGGGGAACCGCGATTCCAAATGGCCGGATCGCGCCTCGAACCGGGTCGAACCCGTGTGCTTGCCGGCGATCAAACCGGGCTTCTCGATCGCGCGCGACGCTTCGATCTTCACCATCGGTTCCTGTTTCGCTCGGCACATCGAGTTTGCGCTCGCGGATCATGGCTGACGGTGCCGACACTGGGCTTTCGCGTCCCGCAAGAAAATTATGGGCAGGAACCGGACTGCGGACGGGCATTCCCAACAAATACACGCCCTATTCGATGCTCAACGAAATCGAATTCCTGCTCGATGGCACGGACGGCTCGCAATTCCTGATCGAAACCGGCGATGATCGTTGGTGGGATGGGCAGCTTCATACCGCGGAATCGGTGTCCTTCGCCCGAGGGCTCAAGCGACGGCAGAAAGTCCGGGAGCTATATGACGAGGCGATCCGCCAGAGTGCGGTCGTGATCATCACGCTTGGGCTGATCGAGGCGTGGTGGGACGAGGAGAAACAGCTATACCTCAACGAGACGGTGCCGCTCGCGCTGGTCCAACGACATCCCGACCGCTTTTTCTTCGAGGTGCTTTCCATCGAGAAGGTCGTCACCGCCATCCGGCGGCTGATCGAGCAGCTTCGCGCCATAATCCGGCGCATAATATTCTGCTTACCGTTTCCCCGGTGCCCTTCGTGCGCTCATTCGACGGAAAGGACGCGATCGTCGCGAACGGATATAGCAAGTCCGCGCTGCGCGTCGCAGCCGAGATCGTCACCCGCGAATATAGCTGGGTGGATTATTATCCCTCCTATGAAAGCGTGACGAGTTCCGCCCGCATGGACAGCTGGGAAGATGACCTCGTCCATGTCCGCCCCGGCGTGGTGAAGGCAAATGTGGACCGGATGGTCGCAGCCTATCTCGGCCCGCCGCGATAGGCGCAGGCTCAGCGGTGCCGGCTCTCCGCCGCACCCAGCCTTTCCAGCGCCGGGATCAGATCGTCAAAATGATCGATCAGCGCGGTGGCGCCGAGCTGGTCATGCGGGCGGTCCGAGAAGCCGAAGGTCACCGCGACGGTAGGGACGGCTGCATTCCGCCCCGTGTCCGTGTCGGTGATCGAGTCGCCGACATAGGCCGCCCTGCCCCCGCCGCAGCGCGCGATCGCCTCGAACAGCGGAGCGGGATCTGGCTTGCGGACGGGGAGCGTGTCGCCGCCGATCAGCGCGTCGAAGCGGTTTTCCCAGCCGAGCGCATCGATGCAGCGGCGCGCAAGCCGCTCGGCCTTGTTGGTGCAGACCGCGAGCTTGACGCCGCGCGCCGCGAGCGCGTCAAGCGCGGCATTCAAGCCCGGGAATATCGTCGTGCCATCGGCGATATGATCGAGATAATAGTCGATGAAGATCGGAAAGCCCTGCTCGACCAGCGTCTCGGTCATCGCGCCGGTCGCAGCCAGCCCCTTCTGGAGCAGCGCCCGTGCGCCGTGGCCGACCATATGCCGGACGTCCTCGGCGGGGACCGGCGGGCGGCCCAGCGCCGCCAGCGCATGGTTGAGCGCGGCGGTCAGATCCGGGGCGGTGTCGGCAAGCGTGCCGTCGAGATCGAAGGCGACCACGTCGAAGGGGAAATCGGCTGTCATGCGCCGCTCCATCGCGCGGCCGATATGGAAAAGGCAAGCGCTTCGTGGCAGAGCGTGCGGCCATGACGAGCCGCCCCTTCGCCGCACTCATCCTTGCCGCCGGCAAGGGGACGCGCATGAAATCCGATCTCCACAAGGTGCTGCACCCGATCGCCGGGCGGCCGATGCTCGGCCATCTGATCGCCGCGGTCGATACACTGGGCGCCGCGCGCAAGCTGGTGGTCACCGGCGCAGGGCGCGATCAGGTGGAGCGCTTCGTCGCCCCGCTCGGCGTCGATGTGGTGACGCAGGAGCCCCAGCTCGGCACCGCCCACGCCGTGCGGCAGGGCGAAGCGATGCTGGCCGGCTTCGACGGCGATATCCTCCTCCTCTATGGCGATGTGCCGCTGGTGCGGCCGGAGACGATGACGCGCATGCTCGATCGGCTCCACGCCGCCGACGCCCCGGTGGCGGTGGTTCTCGGCTTCCGCCCGACCGATCCGCTCGCTTATGGCCGCATCCTGGCGCGCAGCGACGGCGTCATCGAAAAGATGGTCGAATATAAGGACGCGAGCAGCGAGGAGCGCGCGATCGACCTGTGCAATTCGGGGTTGATGGCGGTGCGCGGCGCGGACCTCTGGACGCTGCTCGCACGGGTCGGCAACGACAATGCGGCGCGCGAATATTATCTGCCCGACATCGTCATGATCGCCGGCGCCGAGGGGCGCCGTTCGGCGGTGATCGAGGCCGAGGCCTGGGAAGTCGCGGGGGTCAACAGCCGCGCCGAGCTCGCCGCGGTCGAGGCCGAATGGCAGCGGCGCCGCCGCGCCCTCGCAATGTCCGAGGGCGCGACGCTGATCGCGCCCGAGACGGTGTGGTTCGCCCATGACACCGAGGTCGGCCGCGACGTCGTGATCGAGCCCAATGTCTTCTTCGGCGCGAAGGCGGTGATAGGCGATGGCGTGGTGATCCACGGCTTCAGCCATATCGAAGGCGCGACCGTCCATGCGGGCGCACAAATCGGTCCCTATGCGCGCCTGCGCCCCGGAGCGGAGATCGGCGAAGGAGCCAGGATCGGCAATTTCGTCGAGGTCAAAAATGGCCGCTTCGGCAAGGGCGCCAAGGCCAATCACCTATCCTACATCGGCGACGCCGAGGTGGGCGCCAACGCCAATATCGGCGCGGGCACGATCACCTGCAATTATGACGGCTTCCTCAAATATCGCACGGTGATCGGCGAAGGCGCGTTCATCGGCTCGAACAGCGCGTTGGTCGCGCCCGTCGCGATCGGGGACGGGGCGATCGTGGGCGCGGGATCGGTGATCACCCGCGACGTCGAGGGCGACGCGTTGGCCGTGGCGCGCGGCAGCCAAGCAGCCAGGCCGGGATGGGCGGCGCGCTTCCGCGAGCGAATGAGAGCCAAGAAGGCGGAGCAGCGGCGGAGTTAGACCGCTTACCATGTTGCGGCCCCCGCGCTTTCGCGGCCGGCTCCGCGATTGTCAGCCGCAGTTAATAATGCTTTGAGCATCGCGGCGATTTCAAATCGCGGACCAGGTGGGGCGTGCTTCGATGTGCGGGATTATCGGAATTGTCGGGGAGGACGAGGTGGCGGGCCGCCTGCTCGACGGGCTGCGGCGGCTCGAATATCGTGGATATGATTCCGCAGGCATCTGCACGATCCATGACGATCGGCTCGACCGCCGCCGCGCGGAAGGCAAGCTGGAGAATCTCGCGCGGAAACTGTCGGCCGATCCGCTGCCTGGTCAGATCGGCATCGCCCATACTCGCTGGGCCACGCATGGCGCGCCGACGCAGGACAATGCCCACCCCCATGCCACGAGGGAGGTGGCGCTGGTCCACAACGGAATCATTGAGAATTTCAAACCGCTGCGCGACGAGCTGATCGCCGCGGGGCGGATATTCGAGAGCCAGACTGACACCGAGGTGGTCGCTCACCTCATTTCCGCCGCGGTCGAGGCGGGGGTCGATCCGGTCGAGGCGGTGCGGGTCAGCCTGAAGCGCCTGCACGGCGCGTTCGCGCTGGCGATCCTGTTCCGCCAGCATCCCGGCATGCTGATCGGCGCGCGGCTGGGTTCGCCGCTGGTGGTCGGCTATGGCGAGGATGGCGAAAGCTATCTTGGGTCCGACGCGCTCGCGCTCGCGCCGCTCACCCAGAAGATCAGTTATCTCGAGGAAGGTGATTGGGTCGTCGTCACCCGCGAGGGGACGCAGATCTACGATCGCGACGACCAGCCCGTCACCCGGCCGATCGTCCATTCGGGCGTTTCCTCGCTCACGATCGACAAGGGCAATCACCGTCACTTCATGCTCAAGGAAATCTACGAGCAGCCGATCGTGGTGGCGCAGACGCTCAAATCCTATGTCCGCCGCCTCGAGGATCAGGTGTCACTGCCGATCCCCGACTTCGATCTCGGCGCGATCCGCCGGGTGACGATCGTGGCGTGCGGGACCAGCTATTATGCGGGCATGGTGGCGAAATACTGGTTCGAGCAATTCGCTCGCGTGCCAGTCGATCTCGATGTCGCGTCTGAGTTCCGCTACCGGACGCCGGTTTTGGAGGAGGGCGGACTGGCGCTGTTCATCAGCCAGTCGGGCGAGACCGCAGACACACTGGCCGCGCTGCGCCATGCGCGGAACGAGGGCCAAAAGATCGCGGTGGTCGTCAACGTGCCCACCTCGACCATGGCGCGCGAAGCCGATCTGCTGTTACCGACGCATGCAGGCCCCGAGATCGGCGTGGCGTCGACCAAGGCCTTCACCTGCCAGCTCGCGGTGCTCGCCGCCTTCGCCGCCAACCTGGCGCGCGCCAAAGGCCGTCTGTCGCCGCGCGAGGAAAAGGATATCGTGCGCCACCTGTCCGAGGCGCCGGCCGCGATCAACGGCGCGCTCGCTTATGATCAGGCGATCGAAGCGATGGCGGGGACCATCGCCGGCGCCCGCGACGTTCTCTATCTCGGCCGCGGCACCGATTTTCCGCTGGCGCTCGAAGGCGCGCTGAAGCTCAAGGAAATCAGCTATATCCATGCCGAGGGCTATGCCGCAGGCGAGATGAAGCACGGCCCAATCGCACTGATCGACGAGAATGTGCCGGTGATCGTGATCGCGCCGTCGGGACCGCTGTTCGAGAAGACGGTGTCCAATATGCAGGAAGTGCAGGCGCGTGGCGGCAAGGTGGTCCTGATTTCCGACTATGACGGGATCGAAGCGGCCGGCGAGAATTGCATCGCCACCATCACCATGCCCAAAGTCCACCCCCTGATCGCGCCGATCGTCTATGCCATTCCGGTCCAGCTGCTCGCCTATCATGTGGCCGTGGCCAAGGGGACCGATGTGGATCAGCCCCGCAATCTCGCGAAATCCGTCACCGTCGAATAACGGTCCGGGGCGAAGTTCGCACGGCTCAGCGGACCTGATTCGGTCCGAAGATGCCCGCGCACGCTGGCACGCCCTTAAAAAAAGGGTGCCAAATCATGCAATTAGCGAAGTGCAACGCACGCAATCGTTTCCATTTATTCCGCAGTTGCGAACGTTTTCGGCTCGCATTAGCCTTCGCCACGACTGACCGCATTCAGGCCTAGTTAAGGCTGAGGCGGCCTGTTGCCGCTCGACGTCAGAGCCGCACATGAAACTTGGGAAAGGGCTGAAAACCAGCAGAAACCCTCCTCGGACGTTGTCGGCTCCAGCGGACTCGTCCAGCCCTGCCTATCTGTCGGCTGGTCGCCAAAGGATTGAGTCCGGCGCGAAGGAATGGCAACTAGCAGGCGCGAATTTGCCGCATTGCAACAGGGGGCGATGTCCGCTATGAACGCACCAATGGGGCCGGGGTTTGTCCAAAGGGATCGCTTTATGGGCGATGAAGGGAATATGCCGCGATATTCAACCCATTTTGACACGATGGCGATTCGCCTGCTCGATATCGCGATCGCTGCCCTCCTCCTGCTGTTTCTAGCGCCGCTGATGCTGCTGGTCGCGGCGCTCATCTACATCACCGATCCGGGCCCGATCTTCTTCGCGCACCGGAGGTTGGGACGGGACGGCCGTACCTTCCCCTGCCTCAAATTCCGCTCGATGGTGGTGGACGCCGAGCAACGGCTCAAGCATCTGCTGGCCACCAGCGCCGAAGCGCGAGACGAATGGGCGCGCGATTTCAAATTGCGCCGCGATCCGCGGATCACGCCGATTGGCAATTTTCTCCGCAAGACGAGCCTGGATGAATTGCCGCAGTTCATTAACGTCCTGCGCGGCGAGATGAGCATCGTCGGCCCGCGTCCCATCGTCGAGGGCGAGATCGAGCGCTACGGCCGCTATTTTGCCGATTATAGCCGGGTCAAACCCGGCATAACCGGCCTTTGGCAGGTGAGCGGCCGCAACAACGTCCATTATCGTCGCCGGGTCGCACTCGACGTCAGCTACGCGCGCAACAAATGCCTGGGCCTGGACCTTCGCATTCTGGCGATGACGATACCGGCGGTGCTGCTCGCAAAGGGCAGCTACTGACCCTCCTCGCTGCGGCCTTTGCCCTTCTCGTGCCGTTTTGACACAGGGAGGCGACAGAAGCGCGCGCTCCCCTATTTTTTGCTGCGTTGCGGAAAAAGACGTGGCTTGCCGCTTGGCGGCGCGGCAACGAAGCGTTAGGTAATGGGCATTAACGGGGCATCCGACGCAACATGACCGCATTCCAACCCTTTATCCGCCGGGCGGCATGCGGGGACATCATGGAAATGAATGATCAGCGTCGACCTTCGGCAGCTATCGGCCGACCGGAGCTTGCCCGGCGGCCGATGTCGCAGCAGGTCGGCCAGGCAGTTCAGTGAGGACAAAATATGCGATTAGCGATCATCGGCACCGGATATGTTGGCCTGGTCTCGGGCGCCTGCTTCTCGGAATTCGGCCATGAAGTGACCTGCGTCGATATCAACGAAGCCACGATCGCCAAGCTCAAGAACGGCGAGATTCCGATCTTCGAGCCCGGGCTAGACGAGTTGGTGAAGCGCAACAGCCGCTTTGGCCGCCTCAAATTCACCAGCGATATCAAAGAGGGCGTCCGCGATGTCGACGCCGTGTTCATCGCGGTCGGCACTCCGTCGCGCCGCGGCGATGGACATGCCGACCTGTCCTACGTTTATGCCGCAGCCCAGCAAGTCGCCGAGTCGGTGACGCGCCCCTGCCTCGTCATCACCAAGTCGACCGTGCCGGTCGGCACTGCGAAACAGGTCGCCGCGATTGTGGGCAAGGCGCGACCCGATATGCAGATCGAGGTCGCGTCCAATCCGGAATTCCTCCGCGAGGGCTCGGCGATCGAGGATTTCATGCGGCCCGACCGAGTGGTTTGCGGAACGTCGAGCGAAAGCGCGCAACAGGTGATGCGTGACATCTACCGCCCGCTGTCGCTGCGCGAGGTCCCGATCCTGTTCGTCGAGACCGAAACCTCGGAAATGATCAAATATGCCGCCAACGCCTTTCTGGCGGTCAAGATCACCTTCATCAACGAGATCGCCGACCTCTGCGAGAAAACCGGCGCCAATGTGCAGAATGTCGCGCGCGGGATCGGCATGGACAACCGGATCGGCAGCAAGTTCCTCCATGCCGGGCCAGGCTATGGCGGATCGTGCTTCCCGAAGGATACGACCGCGCTGCTGAAGACTGCAGAAGATTATGAAACGCCGATGCAGCTGGTGAAGGCGACCGTCGACGTCAACAGCCAACGCAAGCGGATGATGGGACGGCGGGTGATCGCCGCGGCCGGCGGATCCGTCGAGGATAAGAAGATTGCCCTGCTCGGGCTGACCTTCAAGCCGAATACCGACGACATGCGTGATTCGCCCAGCATCGACATCATCCGCGTCCTTCAGGATCATGGCGCGCGCGTCAGCGCCTTCGATCCGGAAGGCCGGCACCAGGCCGAAACGATGGTCGAGAACGTCGAATTCGCCGAGGACGCCTACGCCGCCATGGATGGCGCCGACGTCCTTGTACTGGTCACCGAATGGAACGAATTCCGCGCGCTCGACCTCGATCGCGTTAAGCGCCTACTCAAGACGCCCGCGATCGTCGACCTGCGCAACATCTATCCCACCGAACAGATGCGGTCGGCCGGGTTCGAATATACCTCGATAGGCCGTCCCTGACGCTCATATTCTACCCAAAAGAGCCAGGAGAAAGCCCCACAGCAACGGAGCTGAAACGCAGAGAAAGGCGATGCGGAGGGAAATCGGCCATTTGGCCCCACCCTCACAGGCGGGGTCGAAGCCCATTCCGTCCAACGAGTGCGCAAGGGCGCGGGGCGCATGGACGGACCTGCCTCCCGTGCCATTCTGGAGCAGCTGCTCGCGCGCTTCGTGGGTATAGACGTCCGGCATCGGCCAAATATCCTCTCCCCGCCGGAATTGATCGGGCGGCTTTGGACGCGACGCAATTCATTACGGACAGGAAATAAATCACCTTAGCCTGACGGGTGGAAGGTGGTCGAGTCCTTTTCATTTTCAAGCGCGATACGCCGAGCCGGGCCTCGAGGGCGGTCAATTGGACCGTTTACCCTTCCCACGGCTCGACGCTTCATCGGGGCGGGGCCATCGATGCCCCGATCCTGGCGCCGATGGAGCCCGTCTTGGAGCCTGCTCAGTTCACTTTCGAAACCGATACAGAAAGCGATCGGTCTTCCCGCGAATCGCGGGATCAAAAACCAGCTTGGCATGATCGTCGGCCGGGTTGGCCAGCAACGGACTTTCGGCCTCGAGCCTGAATCCTGCCGCAGCGAAATCCGCCTTCACGGTCGCGGGATCGATACGGTGAAGCTTGTCGACGATGAGGCGGGTGTCACCGGCCGATCCGACATGATCGATCACCCCGACCACCCCACCGGGCTTAACGGCGGCGAACAGCTCCTTGAGGAAGGCCTTGGGATCGCTGCGCGGAATTCCATATTTGGACGATTCCCAATAAAGGTCGTGATAGTTGAGACTGATCATCACGAAATCGAAGCGGCGGCCGCCGGCCGAAAAACTCTCAAAGGGATAACGGACGAACTCGATATCGGACCGGCAGTCGGTCAACGCCTTCCACACCTTCTGCTCCTCGGGATCATTATAGAATTGCGAGGGCTCGAAGGCAGTGACCTTGCCTTTGGGCCCCACCGCGTTCGCCATTATCTCGGCCCAATAGCCCGACCCCGTCATGATGTCGGCGGCCGCCATGCCCGGCCTGAGGCCAAGAAAGGCGAGAACCTCAGCGGGCTTGCGCCCGGAATCGAGCGCGACGGCCGCAGCCGGCCGGGTGCTCGCGGCGACGGCCTTGTCGAGATAGGCCGGCCCGCCCGCGTGGACGGCGGCTCCCAGCACGAGCGCCGCGCCGGCGAATGCGGACATGATGGTCTTGAAGCGCATGAGTCGATCTCCTGTGGACCGCGGGATGTTGGACCTCGCGCGCGCTATCCTCAACGCTCGATATGGCCCGCCGTCGACCACGCAGGATGTTGGTCGAAACAAGCTATGTCCTCCAGTAGCCCCCCACCCGTCCGGCAGCCCAGCGATAGGCCTCGGTCGCGGCACGGTCGCCATGCGCGCGAATTTCAGGAACGCGCGGCACATCCGCCATGATGAGATCGGCGCAGAAAGAAGGGGCCGCGACGCCATCGCGTCGCAGCCCCCGGATCAAAGCTTCGGCCGATTTCAGGCCGGCTGCGGATCGGGCCAGTTTCCGCTCGACCCGCTGCCGGGGCGCTTGCTCTTGGGGATCGACGATCCGCCGGTGCTGAGCGCGGCGGGCGCGCGGCCGTTGCCGTCATCGCGGCCGATATCCTCGCCCTTGATGACGCGCTTGGCCTCCTCGCCGGACAGCGTCTCATATTCCAGCAGCGCCGCGCCCAGGCGATGAAGCTCGTCGAGATGCTCGGTCAACACGGTGCGCGCGCTATGCTCGGCCTCCTCGATCAGGCGGCGGACCTCCTGGTCGATCATCTGCGCGGTCGCCTCGCTGACGCTCTGGTTGCGCGCGACCGAATGCCCAAGGAACACCTCGTCCTGATTATCGCGATAGCGCAGCCAGCCGAGCTTTTCGGACATGCCATATTCCATCACCATCGAGCGCGCCATGTCGGTGGCCTGCTGGATATCGTTGGATGCGCCGGTGTTGAGCTCGTCATTGCCGTAGATGATCTGCTCGGCGATCCGGCCGCCGAAGCACAGCGCGAGGCGCGCCTTCATCTGCTTCATCGTCATCGAATAGCGATCGCGCTCGGGCAGGTTCCAGGTGACCCCCAAAGCGCGGCCGCGCGGGATGATCGTGACCTTATGAAGCGGATCGCAGCCGGGAACATGGAGCGAGACCAGCGCGTGCCCGGCCTCATGATAGGCGGTCGCCTTCTTTTCGTCCTCGGTCATGACCATGGACTTCCTTTCGGCGCCCATCATGACCTTGTCCTTAGCCTCCTCGAACTCGCGCATCGCAACCAGGCGCTTGCCCTTGCGCGCCGCCAGCAGCGCCGCCTCATTGACCAGATTCGCCAGGTCGGCGCCCGAGAAACCCGGCGTGCCGCGCGCGATGGTGCGGCCGTTGACGTCGGGAGCGAGCGGCACCTTCTTCATGTGCACGGCCAGGATCTTCTCGCGGCCCTCGATATCGGGGCGCGGCACGACCACCTGGCGATCGAAGCGGCCGGGCCGCAGCAGCGCGGGATCGAGCACGTCGGGCCGATTGGTGGCGGCGACGATGATGATGCCTTCATTGGCCTCGAAGCCGTCCATCTCAACGAGCAGCTGGTTGAGTGTCTGCTCGCGCTCGTCATTGCCGTTGCCGAGGCCGGCGCCGCGATGGCGGCCGACCGCGTCGATCTCGTCGATGAAGACGATGCACGGCGCATTCTTCTTCGCCTGCTCGAACATGTCGCGCACGCGCGACGCGCCGACGCCCACGAACATCTCGACGAAATCGGAGCCCGAGATGGTGAAGAAAGGAACGTTCGCCTCTCCCGCGATCGCGCGCGCGAGCAGGGTCTTGCCGGTGCCTGGCGAGCCGACCAGCAGCGCGCCCTTGGGAATTTTGCCGCCCAGCCGCGCGAATTTGGTCGGATCTTTCAGGAAATCGACGATCTCTTGCAGCTCCTCGCGCGCCTCGTCGATCCCCGCGACATCGTCGAAGGTGACACGGCCATGCTTTTCGGTGAGCATCCGCGCGCGCGACTTGCCGAAGCCCATCGCCCCCGAGCCCGCATTCTTCTGCATCTGGCGCATCACGAAGAAGGCGATGCCAAGGATCAGCAGGAAGGGTAGCGACTGATAGAGCATGATCATCCAGAAGCTGGTCTGCTCGGCCGGCTTCGCGCGGAACGTGACGTTCTTGTCGGCCAGCCGCTGGATCAGCATCGGATCGTTGGGCGCGTTGGTCGAGAAGGCGCTTCCGTTGGCATATTTGCCGCTGATCACGCCCTCGCCGATATCGGCCTCGCGCACAGTGCCTTCATCGACCCGCGCCAGAAATTCCGAATAGGCGATCTGGTCCCCCGCGGCGGACCGCGAGGAGCTTTCGAACATTGAGACGAACACGACGAGCGCCAGGAGGATGCCCATCCAGATAGCGAGGCTCTTCATCCACGGACTGGGTTGTTTCGGCTCTTTATCGTCATTCATGCGTCGTTTCCGCCTTTCGCGGTCCAAGATAGGCATCGCGAGATTAATAACAATGCAACAGGCTCGCAGCGCCTGATTTTCAACGCCGTGGTCGCGCCTTTTCGATCCCCACGCGGCGCCCGGGCAACAGGATCAGCCCGCCGACGCTTGCGTTGAGCCCCGCATCGAGCCGCGTCATCGCGGTCTCCAGGACGGGTCCATCCACCGGCGAATCGGCATCGCCGATCAGCCTCGCCAATATCCGCCGCCTCACATCGCGCGGCAAGCCCTCCAGATCGACCAAAACCCGACCATCGTCGCAACGTTCCACGCGCGATCGGATCGCTTCGCAGGTCAGCCAGTCGAGCGCGGCGTCGGCTTCGGCGAGGTGGGCGGCCGATGCGGCCAGCCGGAGCGGGTCGACAAGGTCTCCCGCCACCGCGAGCAGCGAGCGGACGCGGCTTCGGTCATAATGGGGATCGGCGTTGCTGGGATCTTCGACGGTCTCGACCGGGGCGACGATCGCGGCCAGTTCCGCGCGGCGCCATCCGAGCAGAGGGCGGATCAGACGCACCCCGCCGAGGTCGCGGCTCTCGCGAATGCCCGCCAGGCCCGACAAGCCCGAACCGCGCGCGAGCCGCATCAGCAGGGTCTCGGCCTGATCGTCGGCGTGGTGCGCGGTGGCGAGCGACGCCAGCTTCCGTTCGCGACACCAGGTCGCGAGCGCATCATAACGAACCCGCCGCGCCGCGGCCTGCACGCTCGAATCGCCCGGCACGGCAACCGCGAGCGTGCGGTGCGCGACGCCGAGATCCGCGCAGGCCCGCGCTACCAGCGCGGCTTCGGCTGCCGCCTCCCGACGCAGGCCATGGTCGACCGTCGCAGCCTCGATCTGCTCCGGAAAGGCAGCGCGGGCGAGATGGAGCAAGGCCATGCTGTCGGGGCCGCCCGAGACGGCCAGCCCCACGCGGCCATCGGTTGCCGTCAGCCGGCAGAGATCCCTGCGGAAGCGATCGATCAGCGCGCGATCGATCAGCGCGACTCCGCCCGCCTCACTGACATTTGGCATCGGCCTTTCCCTTGGCCACGAGATCGGCGAGACCGCCCGTGACCTTGTCGGGATATTTGGCCAGCAACACCTCATAGGCCTGGCACGCCTTGTCGGGGAGTGGCGGTTTCCGCTTCATCAACGCCTGCGCCATATAGACATAGCTGTGAGGCGCCCGTTCACCCGCCTCGTCCTTGGTGTTTTCGAACAGCTCGCGAATCGCTTCATTATACTGCCCGTTGTCCAGATAGGCGCGGCCGGCAAGGTTGCGCGCATAGCTCGCATATTTGTGCTTCGGATATTTGGCGACCATCGCCTTGAGCGCCGCGATCGCCTCAGGATATTTCTTCTGGGTCCACAGGTCGTAGCCGACCATATAGGCATCCTTGCCCGGATCGCCGCTCGGAACCGAGACCGCCGGGGCGGCCACGGGCGGCGGCGGCAGGGCTGCACCTGGAGCGGGCGCCTTGACGGCGGGCGCCGACGCCTTGCCGGCGGGGGGGGCGGCGAACGGAGCACCCGGAACCGCTGGACCGCCGGCGGAGGGAGGGCCTTTTCCTTCAAGAGCATTCAGGCGGAACTCGGCGTCGCCCTTCATCCGGGCGAACTGATCCTCGAGCTTGCGCAGATTATAGCTGTTCTGCTCGACCTGCCCGGTGAGCCCGGCCAGCGCCTTTTCGAGCGCATCGACGCGGCGCGACAGATCGGCGACCGGTGTGTCGGCGGGGGCCCCGACCGGCGCCGGAGGCGCCGCCGACGGCTGGATCTCCGGTTCGAAATATTGCTGCGCGCCGCCGGGAAAGACCTTGCGCTGAACCGCTTTCATCTCCTTCTCGAGCTTGCCCACGCGGCCCTCGAGCGGCATCGGCGGCTCGGCTGCCAGCGCGGGCAGCGCCACGCCGGACAGAAGCAGGATGGCGACGATCGCCTTCTTCATGACAGTGAATCTCCATGGGATCGTTTCGATAGAATTTCGACCGGATAATGCGGCGCGGGGATAGCGAAGATCAAGCCGCAGGCGGCGCGCCCGATTCGACGACGGGGCGAGGTGGGCCAGCCTGGGGATCGGCGGCATTTCCCGCCTCGCCCGGCGCGGCCGCCGGTGCGGCGGGCTGGGCCGATTGCGCAGCAATGATCGCGAGCAGAGCATCACGCTTCAGGCTGTAATCGCGAACGAGCGTGTCCGGCTTTGCGACGGGGGGCAGCGGGGTCGCGCCGATCAATAGCTTGATCGACTGCGGACGCCCGGTGCGAAGAATCGGATCGACCGCGGTCTCCGGCAGAGAGAAGCTCTGGCCGGCCTTCAGCACATCCAGGAAATAGGTCTGGCTGCCGTCGCGCTCCGAAATCTTGAGCCATGCGTCTTCATCGGCGACGATGCTGATCGGGCCGGTCGGGATCGCCGGCTGCGGCGATGGCGCCACCGAGGGCGGGCGCGGGCGCTTCGCCGCAACGGGGCGGTTCTCCTGCGGGGTATCGGCGGCGAGTTTGGCGAGATCGCTGCTGTCGCTTTCAAAGCGAAGCAGCAAATAGCCCATGCCGAGCAGCAACGCGACGCCCAGCGCGATCATCGCCAGCAGCCGTGATGGCACCCGCGAAGGATCGACCGGTTCATAGGCCTCGGGTTCGAAGTGCGCGCGCCGCTCCTGCCCCATTTGTTCGCGAAACGCGCGGGACAACGCCTGCCCGTCAAGCCCCAGCATGGTGGCGTAGCTCTTCACGAAACCCACCGAATAGGTCATCGCCGGTAGACCGTCGTGCTCGCCGCGCTCGATCGCCTGCAGGTGGCGCAAGGGAATGCGCGTTCGCGCCGCGACTTCGCTCAGCTCCAATTTCTGGCGCTGGCGTTCGGCGGCAAGTTGCGCTCCTACCCCCGAAGGATGCCCCCCCCGGTCTTCGTTCGCGCCTTCACTCATTGCGCTCTCCTCCACGCCTTGGCGCGACGGCACAACCCAATCCTCGTTGGTCCGCAATCGCACCCCCTGGCGTCACCGTCCCCCTGGCAGGCACGGTCTGCCGCGCAATTCAAGCGATCGCAACCCCATTGCGTTCGGCCCATGCCGTAAGATCGTCCCGAAGCGTGCGCCTCGGGCGCGTGAGGAACTCGTCCATCTGCGCGCGCAGCTCCGCGGCGTCGAGCGATCGGATCATCGCCTTGACCGGCCCGATAGCCGCCGGCGTGATCGACAGACGATCAATCCCCAGCCCGATGAGCGCCATCGCCTCGAGCGGCCGCCCGCCCATCTCACCACAGACGCCGATGGGGACGCCCGCCGCGCGCGTCTGCCGCGTGACGCGGGCAATGAAGCGCAGGATTGCCGGGCTCAGCCAGTCATAACGTTCTGCGAGCTTGGGATTGGACCTATCTGCCGCAAACAGGAACTGGGTGAGATCGTTGGTTCCGATCGACAAGAAGTCGAGCGAAGGCAGAATCATGTCGAGACTCTCCGCGAGCGCCGGAACCTCGAGCATCGTGCCGTACCGGATGATGTTGGGAAGCTGACGATTTCGCTCGTGGACCCATTTGCGCTGCGCTTCGAACAGCGCCACCGCCGCTTCATATTCCCAGGGTTCCGAGACCATCGGAAACATCACGTTGAGCGTTCGTCCCGCCGCAGCTTCGATCAACGCGCGGGCCTGCACCTTCATCAGCGCGTCGCGTTCGAGCGCGAGGCGGATCGCGCGCCAACCGAGCGCGGGGTTTTCCTCGTCGGCGTAAGTTCCGGTATTCATATAGGGCAGCGCCTTGTCGCCGCCGATATCGACCGTCCGGAACACCACCGGCCGATCGCCGGCGGCATCAAGCACCTCCTTGTAGAGCCGCTGCTGTCGCTCGCGCTGGGGCAGCGTCGCGGATACCAGAAACTGGAATTCGGTGCGGAACAGCCCGACGCCGTCGGCGCCGGTCACATCCAGCGCCGCCATATCGTCGCGCAGCCCCGCGTTGACCATCAGTTCGAGCCGCAGCCCATCCCTGGTCCGGGCCGGTAGATCGCGCATCGCCGCGAATTCGGCGCGGCGCTTCTGACCGACCATCATCTTGGCCTCGAACGCCTCGTCCATCGTGCTGTTGGGCCGAACGACCACCGAGCCCATCGTGCCATCGAGCAACAGCGGATCGCCATCGCTGATCGTGCGGCGCACATCCTTGACCCGGCCGAGCACCGGCACGCCCATCGCGCGCGCCACGATCGTGACGTGCGCGGTCAGCGAACCTTCTTCCAGCACCACGCCCTTGAGACGCCGGCGGTCATATTCGAGCAGCTCGGCCGGCCCGAGATTGCGCGCGATGAGGATCGAATCCTGGCGTAATCCAAGCTGTGCCGCGGTGCCCAGCTGGCCCGAGACGATCCGCAGCAACCTGTTCGACAGGTCCTCGAGATCGTGCATCCGGTCGGCCAGCAGCGGATCGGCGATCTCGCGCATCCGCATCCGCGTGCGTTGCTGGACGCGTTCGATCGCGGCCTCCGCGGTGAGGCCGCTTTCGATCGCCTCGTTGATGCGGCGGATCCAGCCCTCGTCATAAGCGAACATCTTGTACATCGCGAGGACGTCCTGATGCTCGCCGGCGACACCGAAATCGGCCTCGCGGGTCATCCGCTCGATCTGGTCGCGCATCTTGCTGAAGGCGGAGATTAGGCGATGGCGCTCGACCTCGATATCTTCGGCGACGGTGTGCTCGATTTCGATCCGCGGCTGATGGTAGACGGCCCTGCCCCGCGCCATCCCCTCGACGAGCTTGAGCCCCGGCAGACGAACCGGCCCGGTATCGCGGATGCCCTTCGCGCCGGGCCCGCTCTCGTCGATCAGCCCGGCGCCGGCGATCAGCTCCGCGAGCACCATCGCGACGGTCTGCAACGCCTCGATCTCGACATCGTCGAACTTGCGCTGCTCGCGATGTTGAACCGCCAGCACCCCGACCGCCTGCTCTCTGCGAACGATCGGCACACCGGCAAAGCTGTGGAAGAGCTCTTCGCCGGTTTCCGGCTTATAGGCGAAATCGGGATGGCTGGTCGCCTCGTCGAGGTTGAGCGTCTCGACATCCTCCGCGATCGTGCCGACCAACCCCTCGCCCAGCCCCATCTTGGTAACGTGGACGGCTTCCTGCTTGAGTCCACGGGTGGCGAACAGCTCGAGCACCCCGTCGCGCAGCAGATAGATCGAGCACACCTCGGTGCCGAGAGACTCGCCGATGATCTGCACGACCCGGTTGAGCTTGGCCTGCGCAGCCGACCGCGACGCCATCACGTCGTGAAGGCGCGTTAGTATCTCGCGCGCGGCAGAGGTTGCGGTCAGCGGTGCCATCAATGCCCGCTATCAGAAAGCGCCTGGGCTTTCCAATGATGGAATGAGTCCGTTACGCATTCGCAACCGTTGGATCAGGCCGCGCGCCGCTCGAGCGCGGCGGCCGCCTCCGCCAGCAGCGTCGCGACGATATCGGCCAAGGGCTCTTCCCGCGAGACCATGCCGACCGACTGGCCCGCCATCAGCGACCCATGCTCGACATCCCCATCGACGACCGCACGCCGCAGGGCGCCGGCCCAGTAATGCTCGATCTGCAGCTGCGCCTCGGCCATCTCGACCTTGCCCGCGTTGAGCAATTCGGCGACTTCACGCTGCTTGGCGGTGAACAGTTCGCTCGAGGCGTTCCGGAGCGCGCGAACGGGGATCACCGGCAGGCGCGGATCGATCTGGACGCTCGCGACCGCATCGCGCGCCGATGCGCGAATGAAGGCTTTCTTGAAATTGGGATGCGCGATCGACTCGCTCGCGCAAACGAAGCGGGTGCCCAGCTGGACGCCTGCGGCGCCCATTTCTAGATAGCCCGCAATTGCTTCGCCGCGGCCGATGCCTCCTGCCACGAAGACGGGCAGGTCAGCCGCGATCACGGGCAGCATCTCCTGCGCCAGGACCGACGTCGAGACGGGGCCGATATGGCCGCCCGCTTCCATCCCCTCGATCACCAGCGCGTCCACGCCCGAGCGAATGAGCTTCTTGGCGAGCGCCAACGCGGGCGCGAAGCATATCACTTTGGCGTCGTAGCCCTTGATCCTGTCGATAGCGCCGCCCGGCGGCAATCCGCCGGCGAGCACGACATGGCTGATCTGGTGCCTGGCGCACACATCGATCAGCGCATCCAGCGCGGGATGCATGGTTATGAGGTTCACGCCAAAGGGCTTCGAGGTAAGCTGTTTGGTGCCGGCAATCTCGGCGTCCAGCAGCTCGGGGGTCATCGCGCCGCACGCGATCACGCCGAAACAGCCGGCGTTTGACATGGCTGCAACGAGGTTGCGTTCGGACACCCAGCTCATCGCGCCGCCGAGAATCGCATATTTGCTGCCGAAAAAGGCGGCCCCGCGCGCCATAAGCCGTGAGAGACGGTCGTTGCCGGACATCATCGCACCTCAACCATCAATGACACCACAGCGGCGCTTCTCGGATGCTCGACGGCGCGGTTCAAGCCGCCTCCTCGGCGTCAAGGCCATAAGCGGTGTGAAGCACGCGGACTGCCAGCTCGGTATAGTCCTCATGGATCAGCACCGACACCTTGATTTCCGAGGTGGTGATCGCAAGCACATTGATACCGCGCGCGGCAAGCGCGCTGAACATCTTGGAAGCCACCCCGGCATGGCTGCGCATGCCGACGCCGACCACCGAGATCTTGGCGACGTTGGTGTCGTGGATCAGCCGCTCATAGCCGATCGAGGCGCGTTCACGCTCGAGCACGTCGAGCGACCGCGCGAGTTCGGCCGAAGGCACCGTGAACGTCACGTCGGTCGAGCCGGTATCGTGCGCGACATTCTGCACGATCATGTCGACGTTGATATGGGCGTCAGCCAGCGGCGCGAAGATCGAGGCGACCGCGCCGGGGCGGTCGGGAACCGCAGTCAGCGTGACCTTGGTTTCGTTCTTGTCATAGGCGATGCCGGTGATGAGCTGGCGTTCCATGGCGCTTCCTTCAAGTTCTTCCTCCCCGACGATCATCGTGCCGGGGGTAGGGTTATCCGTTGGTTCATCGAAGGACGAAAGTACCTGAACGCGCACCTTTTCCTTCATGGCGAGTCCGACCGAGCGCGTCTGCAACACCTTCGCGCCTACCGATGCGAGCTCGAGCATCTCCTCATAGGTGACCTTGGCCAGCTTGCGCGCCCGGGGCACGATGCGCGGATCGGTCGTATAGACGCCATCGACATCGGTATAGATATCGCAACGGTCGGCCTTCATCGCTGCGGCGACGGCGACCGCAGAAGTATCCGAACCGCCGCGCCCCAGCGTCGTAATCCGTTCGTCCTCGGTCAGGCCCTGAAAGCCGGGAATGACGGCGACTTCGCCGGCAGCCATCGCCTCGCCGATCGCGCCGGAATTGATTTCCTCGATCCTGGCGGAGGCATGGGCGTCGCTGGTCCGGATCGGAAGCTGCCAGCCCATCCAGCTCCGCGCCTTCACCCCCATCGACTGCAGCACGATCGCCAACAGGCCGCTCGTCACCTGCTCGCCCGAAGATACGACCACGTCATATTCGCGCGGATCGTAAAGCGGCGAGGCCTCCCGGCAGAAATTGACCAGCCGATCGGTCTCTCCCGACATGGCCGAGACGACCACCGCCACCTCGTTGCCGAGCTCGACCTCATGCTTGACGCGGTTCGCCACGTTGCGAATTCGTTCGATCCCCGCCATAGAGGTTCCGCCGAATTTCATCACGATGCGAGCCATAGAAAAGCGCTGTCCCAAGAGGCCGGAGATCCGGAAAAGCCCTTTGGTCAAAGGGCGCGGCCCTGATAGAGAGGGGCCGCAATGAACGCAAGCACACAGCCATATGGGTCGGTAATCGCCGAGGAGGCCAGACATTTTGGCGGACTGGCCGCCGAATGGTGGGATCCCAAAGGATCCTCGGCGATGCTGCACAAGCTCAACCCACCGCGGCTCCGCTATCTTCGCGCGATCATCGATGCGCACTGGGCCAGCGACCCGGCGAGCTTGAAGCCGCTGGCAGGCAAGCGAGCGATCGACGTCGGCTGCGGCGCGGGCCTGCTGGCCGAACCGCTCGCCCGGCTCGGCGCGAAGGTCACCGCGATCGACGCGGCGCCCGAAAATATCGAGGTGGCCAAGCGCCACGCGACCGCCCAGGGCCTGACGATCGACTACCGCGTCGGCGGCGTCGAGACGATCGCCGGCGAACACTTCGACCTGGTGACCTCGATGGAGGTGATCGAGCATGTAGCGCGCCCGGCCGAGTTCGTCGCGGCGCTGGCCGATTTACTTGGGTCGGACGGGGTGATGATCTTGTCGACGCCCAATCGCACGCCGCTGTCGCACCTCGCGCTGATCCAGATCGGCGAGGGATTGGGCATGGTGCCCAAAGGCACGCACGACTGGCGCAAGTTCCTGACGCCCGACGAACTCGCGGCGCATGTCGAGGCTGCCGGGCTGCGGGAGATCGACCGCAAGGGATTGGCCTTTTCGCCGGCCGCCGGCTTTCATCTCAGCGACAGCCTGGCGCTCGATTATTTCCTGACCGCAGTCCGTTGAGCGCGTTCAAGGACCATTTTTCTTCGCATGCAGCGGGCTATGCCGCCTTTCGCCCGCATTATCCGGCTGGACTGGCGGCGTGGATCGCCTCGATAGCGCCGGCGTCGGGCAAGGCGCTCGATTGCGGCTGCGGATCGGGCCAGCTTGCCATGCTGCTCGCCGAACATTTCACCGAGGTGATCGCAACCGATCCCAGCCCCCAGCAAATCGCGCGCGCTGCCCCGCATCCGCGGATCAGCTATCGGGTCGCCCCGGCCGAAGCCAGCGGCTTGGCACGCGGATCGATCGACGTGCTGACCGCGGCTCAGGCCGCGCACTGGTTCGACCTGCCTGCCTTCTTCGCCGAAGCCCGCCGCGTGCTCGCCCCGGGAGGCGCGCTGGTCCTGGTCAGCTATGCCGCCATGGAGGCCGATGGCGCGATCACGGCAATCGTCGAGCGCTTCCGACTCGATACATTGCAAGACTATTGGCCGCCGGAGCGCGCGATGGTGGAGGAAGGCTACCGTGGCATCCACCTGCCTTTCCAGCCGCTCGACGCGCCCCGCTTTGCGATCGAGGTCGAATGGCCGCTCGACGCGTTGATCGGTTATCTGGACACATGGTCGGCGGTGCGGGCGATGGAGCGCCGGATCGGCCGCGAGCCTTTCGAGCGTGTCGCCGCCGAACTCGGCGAAGCCTGGGGCGATCCAGCGATCTGCCGCAGGATCCGCTGGCCTTTAGCTATACGCGCCGGACGCCATGGAGGGCGTGGCGATGCATGAAGCCATTCCAGCCGCAACGCTGATTCTGTTGCGTGACGTCCCCGGCGCCCGGCCTGAAATCCCGATGGTGGGCCGCGGCGCGCATCTTGCGTTCGCCGCGAATCGGACGGTGTTTCCGGGCGGCCGGGTTGACGCCGACGATCGGCGGCTGGCCACCCGCGCCGAACTGATCGCAGGGCCGCTCGACCTCGATCCCGACGATCTCGCCCACCGGATCGCCGCGATCCGTGAGACCATCGAAGAGATCGGGCTCGCGCCCGGGCTTCAAGGCGTGCGCGATCAGGACATGCTTGATTCCCTCAGAACGGCGCTCCGCACCGGCGAGGCACTGAGCGCCATCGTCGAGCGCCTTGCGCTGCGCGTCGACCCTCACGCCCTTCATCCGTTCGCGCGCTGGCGGCCAAACCACGAGTTGGTGAGGCGATTCGACACGCGCTTCTATCTCGCCCGAGCCCCCGAGCTGGGCGAAGCGATCGCGGACGGCGTCGAAAGCAGCCATTGCCTGTGGGCGAGCGCCCAGCAGCATCTGTCCACCGGCACAATGATCTTTCCGACCGCGCGTGTTCTGGAGCGAATCGCTGTGGCAGCCGATTTCACAGGAGCGGTGGCGCTCGCGCGCCTGCATCCCGTCGAGACGATCACACCCTGGGTCGAACGACGCGACGGGGTCGATTTCCTCTGTATCCCCGAGGGGATAGGCTATCCGGTGACCGCCGAGCCGCTAGAACTGGTCGACAGGGCTTTGGACCCCAGCAAGCCATCGATGACGCGAGCGCCCGGATAGGCGGCGTAGATGATGCTGCCAGGCGCGATGTCGATTGTCGCGGCGGCCTCCACGATGATCGCGTCCCCGAGCGCCGCCGCCTTGCCGTCGATCGACGCCTGCCCTTCGACCGGCAATATCCATAGGGTGGCGCTTCCGGGCGCGATCTCGAAGCCGCCCGGCATCGTCCAACGTTCAAGCACGAACTTCTGATTTTCGGCGAAGATCACGCGCCCGGGACTGATCTCGCGCGGCGGCGGGTTGCCGGGGAAAGGCCCGAACTCCGAAACTTCCATCGCCTCATCGAGATGCAATTCGCGGGCCGAGCCATAGTCGTAAAACCGATAGGTGAGATCGAGATTCTGCTGGACCTCGACCACGCGCAGTCCCTTGCCGATGGCATGGATCGTGCCTGCCGGGGAATAGATCACCTCGCCCGCCTTGACCGGCTTCCAGTACAGCATCTGCTCGATCGAACCGTCGAGCGCTGCAGCGCGTACCGTTTCGCCGTCCATCGCGGCGGTCAACCCGAGCGCGATAGTCGAGTCAGGTTCTGCCGAAAGAATGATCCAGGCCTCGTCCTTGCCGCGGGCGAAACCGCGCGCCTGCGCGGCCACATCGTCGGGATGGACCTGAACCGAAAGCCGCTCGCTGGTGAACAGATATTTGACCAGCAGCTCGCGAGGCTTACCCGACGGATCGTCGTACCAGATTTCGCCCACCGCAGGCCGGTCCGCCGGCTGATTTTCGAACAGAGGCGCCAGATCGCGACGACCCCAAGGTTTTTCGACACGATGGTGGGTAAGCTTCAGGGCCGGCATTTCGTTCTCCCGCCGTCGACGCAGGCGAAGGTGATCTTCTTCTCAACAATCGGCAGGAAATCCAAGGATTCGCCAGGCGAGAAAAGCGCTCGGAATCCTATACGAACAGCTTCGCGCCTTGCATAGGAGATCCGGCTCAGTTCGGAAGGCGGACTTCGATCTTGTCGACCCATTCGGGAAAAAAGACGGGCTCGCGGTTCGACCAGCCCGGCGCAGTGGCCGCGGCTTCGCTGATCGACTGCAGCAGAACCCGTCGCTTCTCGGGATGAAGATGCGGCAGAGCCGCCGCCGCGCAGAAGGCCCCCGGAAGCCATGGACGAACATTCGCGCCGATCAGCCGCTCGTAAAGGAAACGATAGGCGCCGAAGCTGACGAGCCGGTCCTGACCGAGATCGAAAGCCGAGATCGTGACCAGCGGCGCGAGAAAAGGCTCGACGGCGTCGAGACCGCTATCGTCGGGCACCAGATCGCGAATATGCTCGAGACGGTTGTAAAAGCGCGCCTGAGCCATGATGCTGGCCGATTCGATCACATCGCGTGACCAGCGCGCCAGCGCGTCTTCCCGACCCAGGCCCACGTCGAGCGATCTGCGGATATAACGCTGCGTCGAAGCGGGAAAGCTGGCGAACTCTTTCATTTCCGCCAAGGTCATCGCGCCGTCTGCAGGTCTCATGTGCGTGCCCATACCAAACCCCCTTACTGGAAGCCTCGGATGGGATCATGCGCCCAATATGGTTTATGGACGCTTAAGCCCTTGTAAGGCCTCTATTCAGGATCGGAACATGTTTCTTGCTGCATTGCAACACGGAATGTTGATCCCAGTTCCCTGACGCAAAAATTTATTGTGGATAATTCGACGCTGCCCGGGGCCGGGCGGGCGCGTGCGGGGCGCCGCATCATGGCTTGGGTTGCCGCCGCCTTTCGGCCTGCTCATCATATCCCGAGGATGGAGCGGGATCCTTCCCCTTGCCCGGCTGGGTGTTCGAGGGAGCATCCGAGGTTGGAAATGTCTCGTCTAGAGCGACATCGAGTTTTGCATCCTCATCGCTCGGATTGCGCGCAAGCTTCTTGTCATCGGTGGCGTCATGCGCCGTGCGGATGTGCGGCGTGCCCGGATCGTCCTTGGTCAGCGCAGCGGTGGTCATGACCTGTTCCTTCGCCAATATTGGTATCAACCAACGTCCGGCAGCGGGGGCGGTTCCGATCGTGGAAAGGCCGGTCAAAGCTGAGCTTTCGATGAACCGCGCAGCGGGTTCGACCAACGTCACGCCCGGCCGGCGGCGTATTTACAAAGGTGAATATATATAGAGGAGATGACATTGAACCATGAAGGCCCGCGCGGTTCCACGGTAAGCCCGCGCGTGGCCCTGCTGTCGATCCTGTGCTTTTGGCTCGTCTACTTTGCGGTTGCGACCGTCAGGTCGCTGATGATCGATTGGGGTCACCAGACCGAGATGCTGGCGGCGCGCGGCTTCGTCACCGCCGGGTCGATGGTGGCGACCTATATCGTCTACCTGGCGATGCGGCCGCTGGCCGGCAAATCGCTCGCCGCCAACGTGACCGCGGTCGCGCTGCTGTCGATACCAGCCGCTGTCGCCTATAGCTCGATGAACTGGATGGCGTTTCAGGAGGTCGACCGGCAAATCGCCGCGGAGAAGGCGCGTGCGGCGGAGAGTCGCCGTTATTCGGCGGACGATCGCAGTGCGGCGCTCGCCCGCGAGCAAGCGCGCGTCGCGATCGCTGCCGCGCGCGATGCCATTCGCGAGGCGACCGAACAGGCCAGGGCGGCGGCCAGAGCCAAGGCCGAAGCCCAACGCGAGGCGACGGCCGCGGCGCGCGCACTCGAGCAGAAAAATGCCGAAATCCAGCCGCCCGCGCGTGAGGCGGAGCAGGCCAAGCGCGAGGCTGCGCGTGAAGCCTATCGCGCACAACGCGAAGCCTATCGCGAAGCCTATGCCGGCTATAAGGAAAGCATCGAGGACGCCCGCCAAGCAGCGGAAGAAGCGCGGCGCGAAGGCGTCGAGATCGATGTCGACGGCATCCTGTCAAGCATCCCGGCGCCTCCAACCCCTCCGGCACCCCCGGCTCCGCTGGGCCAGGGCAAGACCGAACCCCCGCTCCCGCCGGGCCCGACGCCCCCTCCTGCGGCCTCGGCTCGGCCCGGTCCGCCGGAGATCATCGTCCCCAAGCCGATCCACATCCCCGTGATCACCGAACCGACCCCCGGGACGGTGATGATCCAAGTCGGCCAACCCGCCGACCCGCACAAGGAGAAGGAGCTGACGGTCGTCGGGCAAATCGGCGACCAGGCGCTTAACGGTTATTTCTTCTTCGCGGCTTGGGGCGCGCTGTTCCTCGCATTGTCTTACGCCGCTGCCGTGCGGGAGGCCGAGCGCGAGGCGGCGAGCTATCGCGCCGCGGCGCGCGACGCCGAACTCCGCGCGCTCCGTTATCAGGTCAACCCACATTTCCTGTTCAACACACTCAATTCGTTGTCGACGCTGATCCTGAAGGACCAGCGCGACGATGCCGAGACGATGGTTCTCAATCTCTCGACTTTCTTTCGTACCAGCCTCACCGCGGATCCGACCGAGGACGTCGCCCTGTCCGAAGAGATCCGGCTGCAACGACTCTATCTCGACATTGAGGCGGTACGCTTTCCCGAGCGGCTGATTGTCGAGATCGATATCCCGCCAACGTTGGGCGACGCGCATGTCCCTTGTTTGATTCTGCAGCCGCTCGTGGAAAATGCGATCAAATATGGCGTGTCGCGCGCGAAGCGCCCGGTGACGATCCGGATCAGCGCGCGCGAGGACTCGCATGGGCTGGTGCTCAGCGTCGAGGATGATGGCGAGGCGTTGAGCCACACCGCCAAGCCGCATGGCACCGGAGTCGGGCTTAAGAACGTCACCGATCGGCTCAAGGCGCGCTTTGGCGACGAGGCCGCCTGCCGCTATGGGCCGCTGGGTAATGGTGGTTTTGGCGTGACGCTTTTCATGCCATTGATCAGGAATGGCGCCTGATTCACCGATAAGAACCTTGGTCGTCGACGATGAACCGCTTGCGATCGAGCGGCTCCAGATTTTGTGCGCGCGCGAACCGATGATCGATCTGGTCGGCACCGCTTCCGACGGCGAGGCGGCGCTCCGGCTGCTCGAGGCGCTCGAACCCGAACTGCTGCTGCTCGACATCGCGATGCCCGGTCTCGACGGGATCGGCGTCGCCAAGGCGGTCGAACGGCTCGTCAAACGGCCCGCGATCATCTTCTGCACCGCGTTCGACCAATATGCGGTGGCGGCGTTCGATCTCGCGGCGACCGACTATCTGCTCAAGCCGGTCGCGCAGGACCGGCTGGGCCGGGCGGTGGCCCGTGTGGTCGAGCGCAGACGCACGGCCAATGACCATGCGCCCTCGTCGGAGCACGCCCAGGAATTCTGGGTGCCGCATCGTTCCGAGATGATCCGGATCGCCACGCAGGACATCGACAGGATCGAAGCCGAACGCGATTATATGCGCCTTCATGTCGGCGCCCGCAGCTTTCTGCTCCACCAGACGATCACCGAATTGGAGCGGCGGCTGGACCCGGACCATTTCATCAGGCTTCACCGCTCGACGATCGTGCGGCGCGACAGGATCTCGCGGCTCAGCCACGACGGCATGGGCGTCTGGCACGCCGTGCTCCACGACGAGGAGCGCATCCGTATCGGACGCACCTATCTGCCCGCTGCGCGCGCGTTGATGGGGCGATAAGCTCGATCGCGCGCTACAAGACCGCCAAGACGGCATCCCCCATCTGCGAGGTGCTGAGCACACCGCCGATATCACCGGTCCGCGCGCCGCCTTCGAGCGCCTTGGCCACGGCCTGCTCGATCCGGTCGGCTTCGGCGGCCAGACCCAGCGAGTAGCGCAACATCATCGCCGACGACAGGATCGTGGCGAGCGGATTCGCCTTGCCCTGGCCCGCAATATCGGGGGCCGAGCCGTGAATGGGCTCGTACAGCCCCTTCTTGCCGGCGTCGAGCGCGGCCGACGGCAACATACCGATCGATCCTGCGCACATCGAAGCCTGATCGGACAATATATCGCCGAACAGATTGCCGGTCACGATCACGTCGAACTGGCCGGGATTGCGCACCAGCTGCATAGCAGCATTGTCAACATACATGTGGCTGAGCTCGACATCGGGATAATCCGCCGAAACCTCGATCACCACGTCGCGCCACAGCTGGGAGGTTTCGAGGACATTGGCCTTGTCCACCGAGCAGAGCTTACCCCGCCGCGCCCGCGCGGTTTCGAAGCCGACGCGCGCGATGCGCGATACTTCATCCTCGTCATAGGCCATGACGTCATAGCCCTGACGTCGGCCCGACGCCGTCCTGCGCATGCCCTTCTCGCCAAAATAGACATCGCCGTTGAGTTCGCGGACGATCACCATGTCGATCGCGCCAGCGACTTCGGGACGGAGCGCCGAAGCCCCGGCCAGTTCCTTGAACAAGGTCGCGGGTCGAAGATTGGCGAATAAGCCGAGGGCCTTGCGTAGCCCCAGAATTGCTTGTTCGGGGCGCAGATGGCGCTCGAGGCCGTCGCACTCGGGATCCCCGACGGCGCCGAACAGGATCGCGTCCGCGCGCCTCGCGAGGTCGAGCGTCGCCGGCGGCAAGGGATGACCCTCGGCCTTATAGGCTGCGCCTCCGACCAGACCGGTTTGGAAGGACAGCTTGTCGCCCGCAACGCGGTCGAGGACGCGCACCGCCTCGGCGATAACTTCGGGCCCCACTCCATCCCCGGGCAACAAGGCAATCAACATATTCCACCCTCTTCAAAATCGCTGCCGCCCCCTGCCCGCATGAGCGCGCGCGCGCAATGCCTGATGTTCAGAAGTGGTGTTCCGATCCGAGCGTCAGGAGAGTCGGCGCAGTCTCGCCACGAGCCGTTCGCGTGCATCCAACGCGCCTGCCCTCCAATCGACGAGGATATCGCGCGCAAGGAAATGTCCGGTCAGCCGCAGGCCATCGAGAATATCGTCCCAGCCGGTCTCGACGTCCGGGCGGATGAGGAAGGCGGGCAGCGGGAGCAGGCGATCCGCATAGGGCTGTCCCGCCGACCGCGAAACCGCGGCTGCGCTCCGAGGGCTGACAAAGGCGAGATCGTCCCCGGCTCCCGTGACCGCACAGACCGACAGATCGAGCGCATAGCCGAGCTCGGCCAGCAGCAGCAGCTCATAGCGAACCGCTGCCGCCGCCCAGCCCCGCGCGGCCGGAGCATATTCAACCGCCCTCAGCGTCGCTTCCAGTGCATCGTAGAGCGGCCGATGCGGCTGACCTTCCGCCAGGGCGACCGCGGTAAGCGTGCACAGCCAGTCGATCGCCGCGGCGGCAAGCGGTTCATGGAGCAGGCCTGCGCGGCTATGGGACAGTTCGGCCGAGAGCGCCGGAAGCTGCTCAGCGGTGCGTGCTCGAAAATCGGACTCGACGATGTTGCCCGGAACCAGCACCGGCCGAAGCCGCCGGGAGCGGCCGCCGCGCACATAGCCCGCCAGCAGGCCATGATCGGGGGTGAGCGCGCGCACGATCGCGCCATGTTCGCCGTGCGGGCGCATCGAGCAGATGATCGCGGCCGAGCGGACTTGCATGACGGATGCTGTTACCGCGATCGAAGGGCGGCTTCACCCTGCGGCATGGAAATAATCATGGATCGCCCGGGCCATCCCTTTCGATACGCCGGGCGCGCGCTCAAGATCCTCGAGCGATGCGGCGCGAACCGCCCGCGCCGTGCCGAAATGCATCAGCAGCGCCTTCTTGCGCGCGGGCCCGATGCCGGGAACGTCGTCGAGCGGGCTCTTGGTGAAATTGGCGGCGCGCCTCGTCCGGTGCGCGCCGATCGCGAATCGGTGCGCCTCGTCGCGAAGCCGCTGGAGATGGAAAAGCAGCGGGGAGTTGGGCGGCAGCATCGCCTCGCGACCGCCGGCAAGATGGAAATGCTCCCGGCCCGCATTGCGATCCGGCCCCTTCGAAATACCGACCACGGGCACATCGTGCACCCCGAGCTCCTCGAGCACCTCGCACACGGCACCGAGCTGGCCCTTGCCGCCGTCGATCAGCAAAAGGTCCGGCCACTCGCCGCTGCGCCGCTCGGGATCCTCCCGCTCCAGCCGAGCGAAGCGGCGTTCGAGCACCTCACGCATCATCGCAAAATCATCGCCGGGCGCGGTTTCGGGGCGCTTGATATTGAACTTGCGATAGCCGCCCTTGCGAAAGCCCTCGGGGCCGGCGACGATCATCGCGCCGATCGCGTTCGTGCCCATGATGTGGCTGTTGTCATAAACTTCGATGCGTTCGGGCGGAGCTTCGAGCTCGAACAGATCGGCCATCTCCCGAAATATCCGCCCTTGCGTCGTCGATTCGGCCAACCGGCGATCGAGCGCCTCCCGCGCATTGCGCTGCGCCTGCTCCATCAGCCGGCGCTGCTCGCCGCGCTGTGGCACCTTGATCTGCACCTTGCGCCCGGCGCGCTCCGCCAGGGCTTGCGCCAGCAATTCACATTCGGCCGGCTCGCGGCCGACCAGCACAAGGCGCGGCGGCGGGACCTCCTCGTAAAACTGCACCAGGAAACTGGCCAGGACTTCGTCGTCGGGCACCTCGGCGGTATGGACGGGGAAGAAGGCTCGGTGCCCCCAATTCTGTCCCCCGCGAATGAAGAATGCCTGGATGCAGACGGTGCCGGCCTTTGTGTCGAGCGCGAAGACATCCGCATCCGCCACGCCCTCCGCGTTGATCGCCTGGCTGCCCTGGATGAAGGTGAGCGCGCGAAGCCGATCCCGGTAAACCGCCGCCAGCTCATAATCCATCGCTTCGGCTGCAGCGCTCATCGCCTCGCCGAGCTTCTTCTGGACCTGGGTCGACTTGCCGGTGAGGAAGGCCTTCGAGTCCTCGACAAGTTCGGCATAGGCCGCCGCATCAATCCGCCCGACGCAAGGCGCAGAGCAACGCTTGATCTGGTAGAGCAGGCACGGCCGGTCGCGATTTGCGAAGAAACTATCGGTGCAAGAGCGCAGCAGGAAGAGCTTCTGCAGGGCGTTGAGCGTCCGCGTGACCGATCCGGCGCTGGCGAAAGGTCCGAAATATTGACCCTTGGCCCGCCGCGCGCCGCGATGCTTCTGAATGCGCGGGAAGGCATGGTCCTCGCGGAGCAGGATGAAAGGGAAGCTTTTATCGTCGCGCAGCAGAACGTTATACGCGGGCCGATAGCGCTTGATCAGCTGCGCTTCGAGCAACAGAGCTTCGGCCTCGCTGTTGGTGGTGACGATCGTCATCGATCGCGTCTGGGCGACCATCCGGCTCAACCGCTTGGGCAGCCGCGCGACCTGCACATAGTTGGAGACACGGTTTCGAAGCGCTCGCGCCTTGCCGACGTACAGAACATCGCCGCGAACATCGTGCATCCGATAGACCCCCGGCCGGGTGGGCAAGGTCTTGAGCACGTTGCGGATCGCCGCAACTCCAGCTTCAAGATCGGGAGCATCCGACCCGCGCACGGTGTAGACGCTCTTCTCTTCGTTGAAACGGTCGTTCGGGATCGTGTCGCTCACCCGCCTGATCTAGGGCTCGGCACCGGCCGCTGCAACGCCCGGTCGCGCCGCCGGCTTTTCGAGGCGGCGGATCGTTACGCGGTGATGAGACCAGCGATGGCCAGCGGATGGGCAACGCCCGCCATGGTCAGCACAAGCAGCCCCATGCCCGCCCGCACCGCGCCCGAAGGAGCATAGCCGCCAAAGACACCATCGGAGCGATTCCATAGCAGCGGCAGGGCCAACAAACCGGACAGCAGCATCGCGACGACCAGATCGCACGGCAAGCTATGGGCCAGATAGGCCCGCGCCCCACCCACCAGCATCACACAGGCCCAGCTCCAGCCGATAGCACTCATGTGAACCACGTTAACCCTATGTGATGAGGAAATCGTAAATCCACGACTGGAGCAACATATTTGGGAACAATCCGCGCGTTCGCGCTTTTGGCGCACAGCGGAAAACCGGGAGAAAGCAATGGGGCCGATCAGGGGGCAGGCCTTGGTGGTGGAGGATGATCTCCTGCTGAGCTGCCTGCTTCAGGACATGCTCGAGCGGATCGGCTTCTCGGTCAGGACGGTGAACAGCGCGGCCGAAGCCCAAGATGTGATCCGCACTTCGGAGATCGATTTCCTGCTGACCGATCTCACCCTCGACGCCCAGCCGGCCGGCTTGGCGATCGCCGAGCAGGCGCTTCGGCATAATGCGCGGATGCGGGTCGTCGTCGCCTCCGGTCATCCGCGCCCGTGCGAACTGCCTGGGCCTGTCCAATTCCTGCAGAAGCCTTTTACGACCGCTCAATTGCAGCGGGCGATCTGCTTCTAAAGGGCCGTCAGCGCTTAATTCTCCAGATGGCGAAAGCGGATCGTCCTGCCGTGGCGATCCAGTATCAGCGCGCCGTCCTCTTGCTCGAGACGCACATCGCTGAGATCCGCCTTGCCGAGATCGTTGGGCTCGAACCGAAAGCGAAAATCGAGCCCTTTGGACATGTCGACAGCGATTGGGCCGCTCAGGATCTCGAGCATCGGAAGTGCCACGCTGACACTGGCGGGGCGTTGGCCGGGCTGCAGTGTCAGCGACAGCCCCTGGGCCGTCAGACGCCCGGCCAGGCGGCCGCCATCCGCCAAAAGAACCGTGCCTGCGAAATATTGCGGGTCGACGCCTTCCGGAAGCTCCAGGCCGATATGGACGACGTCCGGCGCCGCCGCCTTTCGATCGATCAGCGCGAACGCGGGCGGCTTGACCGGATCGCTTTCGAGCACGACGCTTTTTCCTTCCGCATGCCAGCTGCCGGTAGCCTCCTCGTCGAGCGCGCCATAGGACAGAGCGTAGCGAAAGCGCCCATCGGCCTGGAGTTCGAGCCCGGCAGCGATTTCGGCCTGTCCGCCATCATAGCGGCCGATCAAGGCCGCGGGGTGCGGACCGCCGACAGTCGCAACGAGCCATAAAAGAGTGAGCGACAAGGACGGCATCGGCGCGGCATAGCAGCTTTCGAGGTCTCGCGCAGGGCCGCAACGAACTGTGGGCCCCTAACTGACCGCGCGAAGCAAGCTGCGCAACCGCTCGACATCCTCCGCCTGCAGTCCTTGCTCGGCGGCGGCATGTGCGTGCCGCCAGATCGGAAGCGCCTCGGCGAGCAGCGCCTCGCCTTCGCCCGTCAACACCAGCCGCCGTCCGCGACGGTCCAACGGATCCACCGCCACCTCTACCAGCCCGCGCCGTTGCAGCGGCTTGAGCGCGGCCGTTAGCGTGGTGCGATCCATTCCCAGCAGCTCCGCGACCGCGCTGATCGGGGGGGGCTCAGCGCGATTGAGCGACATAAGCAGTGAAAATTGCTGGTTGGTGAGGCCGGCCGGTCGCAGCGCCTCATCGAAGCGCCGCGCCAACGAGCGCGCCGCGCGCTGGACGTGAAGGCAGAGGCAGTCATTGCGAACTTGAAGCGTCGTCTCGAACGGAACCGGTTTTGACATGGATCGATCATGTTGATATCAATCTTTCTTGTCAAGCGGGGTGGACCTCAAGGAGAGCGAGCTATGACCGAGCATCCGACGGCATCACGCGAAGAATGGCTTGTCGCAAGGCGCGAACTTCTCGCGCTCGAACGGGAGGGAACCCATTTGCGCGACCGGATCAACGCAGCGCGGCTGGCGTTGCCCTGGGTGAAAGTCACGGAGGATTACAGCTTCGATACGCCCGCCGGAATGCGGACGCTGACCAAATTGTTCGACGGCCGGTCCCAGTTGATCATTTACCATTTCATGTTGGGGCCCGGCTGGAAAGCGGGTTGCCCCGGTTGCTCCTTCCTGGCCGATCACTTCGACGGCGCCCTGCCCCACCTCAACCATCACGACGTAACCTTGACCGCGGTCTCGCGCGCGCCGCTGGCCACAATCGAGGCGTATAGGCAGCGCATGGGGTGGGCGTTCCCGTGGGTCTCCTCAGCGGGCAGCACGTTCAATTTCGACTATCATGTCTCATTTTCTGAAGAGGCGCTGGCGAGCGGATCGGTGACGTATAATTTCGAGCGTCAACCGGTCGGCGCCCGTGGCGATCACGAGGAATCGCCAGGGCTTAGCGCCTTTTTCAAAGATGATGACGGCGCCGTCTATCATAGCTATTCAAGCTACGCGCGGGGATTTGAGGAACTGATCGGCACGCTGATGATCCTCGATCGCGCCCCGAAGGGCCGCAACGAGCGGCACACCATGAGCTTCGTCCGCCGGCACGATGAATATGAGGCCGAGCCGAAGCCGGCGCTCTTTCCTGCCGGCTGAAGCGAGCCAAAGCAAAAGGCCGGCCATGATCGGCCGGCCTTTTGTCTTAACACCGCGACAGTTTTAGTTGAGACGGGCAGCGCCCAGCGCCGAAATCGCGTTATCGATCAAGGGCTTGTCCGATGCTGAGTCATGCTGCTCGGCGATCAGCTTTGAAGCAGCCGCCGCCGCCGCGCTGGCCGCCTTGGCGCGAACCTCGGCGACAGCGCTACGCTCGGCCGCCGCAATCTTATCCTCGGCCATCTTGCCACGGCGCTCGATCAGCGCCGCCGCGGCGACGCGCGCCTGGCTGACAATCGTCTCGGCTTCCTCGCGGGCATGAACCAGCAGGGCATCGGCTTCCGCCGCGGCAGCCTTGGCCTTCGCCTCATAATCGGCCCGGATCTTCTCCGCATCGGCGCGCAACGCCGCAGCCTCGTCGAGATTGGCGCGAATAGCGGCAATCTTCTTGTCGAGCGTCGCGCCGATGATCGAGGGGACCTTCTTCCACAACAGCAGCAGGATCACGACGATCATCGCCAGCGAGACCCAGGCGGTGGCGGTCATTCCCAGCGCTGTCGGGTCGACGTGATGCTCTTCGGTGCCCGCCGCCGCGTGGCCGGCGCTGACGTTCTCGGGCATGCCCTCCAGCGCATCGGCATCTGCGAGGTTATGCGCCACTTCCTGGGAGGCGTTTACTGACATTCCACGTCTCCGTTAGCCGGCCAGGGCGGACTTCACCGCGCCTTCGGCAGCCGCCTTGTCGACCGCAAGGCCGGACACCTTGGCGACAATGTCCTGGGCGGCCTCAACGGCCACAGCCTCGATCTCGCCCAAAGCTTTGGCCTGAGCCGCCTTGAGCGCAGCATCGGCGGCGGCTGCCTTCGACGCCAGTTCGGCATCCGCAGCCTTGACCTGCTTTTCGGCCTCAGCCGTCGAGACGGCCTTGGCTTCGGCGATCGCCTTCTGCGCAGCCGCGCGGGCCTCCTCCATCTTCGCCCGATAGGCCGCTTCGGTCTCATCGGCCTTGGCGCGCGCGACTTCGGCGGCGGCGAGATCGGAGGCGATCTTCTGGTCGCGGTCGTCGACAGTCGCTTCGATCTTCGGCAGCATCCCCTTCCCGATCACAAAATAGATCAGGCCGAAGACGACCAGAAGCCAGAAGATCTGCGAGGCGTAGGTCGCTGCGATCTGGGCGATCTGAGGCATCGATATTCCCTGTGGTCGTTGCAAATCCAGGGGGGCCGGCACGCCGGCCCCGCCAGTGCTTGTTAGGCGACGAACAACAGGATCATCGCGACGACGAACGCCAGCAGGCCGAGAAGCTCGGCGGCGGCGAAGCCGATGAAGAGACGGCCCTGCTGGCCATCGGCAGCGGCGGGATTGCGCAGCGCGGACTCGAGGAAAGAGCCGAACACGTTGCCCACGCCGAGCGCGGCCATGCCAACACCGATCGCGGCCAGACCGGCACCGATCAGCTTTGCGGCTTCTGCGTCCATGATAAACTCCTTAGCGTTAAACAGGTTGATAGTCGTTGCGGTAATGTCAGTGCAGGTTGACCGCGTCGTTGAGATAGAGCGAGGTCAGCAAGGCGAACACATAAGCCTGGATGGCGCATACCAGCAGCTCGAGCAGCGTGATGCCGATCATCAGGATGAAGCTGGGGATGCTCACTATCGCCACGGTCAGCGCCCCGGCGTTGATGCCGTTGATCACGAAACCGGCGAGCACCTTCATGAGGATATGCCCCGCGGTCATCGCGACGAACAGCCGCAAACCCAGCGAGAAGGGCCGGATCAGGAACGAAAAAAGCTCGATCAGGAAGATCAGCGGAATCATATAGAGCGGCGTGCCATGCGGCACGAACAGCGAGAAAAAATGAAAGCCGTGCCGCCAGAAGCCGACGATCAATACGATCGAGAAGCTGACCACCGCGAGAACCCCGGTGACGGTGAGATGGCTGGTGACGGTGAACGGATGCACCCCGACGATGCCGGTAGGCATCATGCCCATGATGTTCGCGATCAGGATGAACATAAACAGCGAGAAGACGTAGGGCGTAAACTTCTTCCCCTCCGGGCCGATGTTCGTCGTCATCATGTTCGAGATGAAGCCAGTGAAGCTTTCGACCGCGGCCTGCCAGCGACCGGGCACCAGCTCACGCCGCATGCCGCCCGCCATGAACAGGAACAGCCCCGCCAGCGTCACCACCATCCACATAGCGGAATTGGTGAAAGCGACGTTATGGCCTGCGATCGCCCAATCCTTCCCGAACAATGGTTCGATCAGGAACTGGTGCATCGGATCGATCTTGCCCGATTCGGCTGCCACGCTTGCCTTACCCCTGCTTATGCCAAAAGCGTCCGGAAGCTATTCCGGGCGCTCCTGAGAAATCCGTATGATGTTCCTGAAGGCGACGCCTATTCCGAGAAACAGCATCACCAAAAGGAGCCAGGGCTTGGTTCCGAGCCAGGTGTCGAAACACCAGCCCATCAAACCTCCGCCGGCAATACCCGCGATCAGCTCGGTCAGCACGCGATTGCCCTGGGAATATCCCTTTTCAGGCTTTTTCTGCGCTGTCCCCGTCCTGACCTGTTCCGCCTGCTGGATCGCCCGCAGCCGCTCATCAAGCGACGTGAGACTTTGATCCTCCACGCTTTCCGGGTCCTGCCCGGGATCTTTCGCTGCCATGTCGCCACCTCTCCTTTCGCCGGGAAGGTAACGTCATGCCGACGAGCGATCCCGCCAAGGCGAGGCCCCTTTAGGAAGGGGGTTCACGGGAGTCAACCGCGGTGTGCCGCGGGCGCCCGGATCACCACCGCATCCAGCGCTCAGCCGCAATAATCGGGGGTGATCGACTCTGCGCCGTTGCGCTTGCGCCACCCGCCGTCCTTGAGCTTATAGGCCTGCCCGGCCTTGACGGCGCGCAGGGTCGAACAGGCCGTGGTCTGGGCGAACTGGTCAACCGTGACATTTCGGGCGGCGGCGATCTGCGTATAGCCCGCGCGGCGCTTGATATTGATCGCGTCGACAGCCGCCTTCAACGCCGGGGAAGGCGCCGAGACGAAGCCGAGATAGCCGTCCCATTGCTCGCCCACGGCGCCGGCGGTGAGCGCCTGTTCGACGACCGGATCGGCGGCGAGCGCGGGCGAAGCAACGGCGAGCAGGGCCGCGGCGAGCATGACAGTCCTGGACATCCTCATCATTTCGGAAACAGCTCCGGGTTGTTGGCGATGAAATCCTCGGCGTCCTTCTGGAGCCGAACGACCACCTCCTGCTTCACATTGACGTTGAGATTGATCTCGATCGGCTTGTCCGGCGCGGCAATCTGGATGCACCCGGACAACAGCAAGGCTATGGAAAGCAAAGCCCCGACCGGAGCGAAAATCATCCTGTTCATCGGGCGACGCTCGCACCGCATCGCTTCATCGTCAATGTGGCTATGTTCATCGCATGACCTCGCTTTACCGCGGCTGAATGGGGACTGGGGCCGCCGGAACGGACTCGATCGCTCCCACGCCGGCGTCCCGGAGAACGATCGAAGGATCGACGAAAGTCTGCGCCGAGTTCACGAGCCCGCGAAATGGCGCGGTGATCGTGATGTTGAAACGAAATGGCAGGCGGGTGACCGGCGCAAGGATATGCCCGACCAACCCGCCGCCGCGCGCTGTCTGTTCAGGCTGGTCGTTGGCGCCGTCGAAGCGCACGCGGCTGACAATTTCTCCGTCGAGATCACCGTTGAGCTCAATCGTCAGCCGATCGTAGCGCATCGACTTGAGCGCATCGAACGCGATGCGCGCAATCCGGCCGAGGTCGGCATTGGTGACGTCGCCGACATAGGACAACCTTCCGCCGCCGGGTCGCACGCGCAGCTCACCCCGTTCGATCCGGCCGCCACGCGAATCGAAGACGATCGGCAGGACGCCATCGAACTTCCCGGTGACGGCGATGTTCTTGAACTCGAGTTGCTGAACGAAGGTCGCCGCATCCAGCCCGGCGATATGGAAGGTCAGCCGCCGTGCGACAGGCTGCGCCATGTCGAGCGTGCTGGGGTCGAGCTTTAGCGTACCTCCGGCAAAGGGCCAGGCGCCCTCGGCTATGAAGAGCTTGCGATCGGGCAATATCCGATAGCGGACGACGCCGTCGGTCACCGCGACACCCGGATTGATTTCGTCGATCGTGACCTGTTGGCCAGGGGCCGTGACCAGGCCCAGCAAATCCGTGAAGTGGATCGCGCCCTTGAGGCCGGTGACGGGGCCGAACGCAGCCGCGAAATCGAGGCCGTCGGTGTGGAATTCGCCATCGCTCGTGACGGCCGCCCTGGTCCAGCGGATCCGCCCTTGCCCCGAAAGGATACCCTGGACATTGGCGATCACGCCGAGGGTGAGCGGTGTGAGCGCCTCGGGCTGCAGCGCCTTACCGAAACTGAGCCGGTCGACGTCGAGGTGCGCGGCGCCGGTGCCGGTCGAGAGGTCATGGCGGATCGTCACGCGGCTGACGGGCAACGCGGACTGCGGCTCGCGCAACGTCGCCGCGACCTCGATGCGGCCGCCCACCAACGCCAGCCGCACATCATTGGCGAGCACAGGGCGAAAACGCGGCGCATCCTGCTGGGCGTCTGTCACGCCGACCGCGCCCTCGAGGCTCAACTTGCCGGAGGCGAGCCGCCAATCACCCGCTCCCCCCGAGATCAGCAGCGGGACGGCGGCGATCGTCCCGGCCGCTCCATCAAACCGTCCGGAAAGGCCCTTTGCATCGACAGCCCCATCGAGCGCCGCCACGTCGAGACGCGTCGGCGCGAAAGGATCGCCGAGCCTGACCTTGAGTCCATCGGCGCGAAAACCGGCCCGATCGGCATGCACCGCGAGCGCATGGGCGGCGAGGGTCAGCGGCTGCTCTCCGACCCGTCCGCGGAGACCGAGCGCAGCGGTACGAACGCCGCCATAGATCGCTCCCGAGGCCGAACGACCGATCATTGCGCCACCCGCGGGACAAAGCGGCACGCGGCTTCGTCCGATTACGCTGCCTGCGAGGGCCAGGCGAGCAAAGGAGAGCGCAACGCATCGCCTGTTGATAACGAAGGCTCCGTTGGTCGCGATCACGGCCGAAACCGGCAGATCGAGCGCTTCGATCCTGCCGTCCGCCAGTGGCCCGTCTAGCGTCACGCGCGTCGCCACGTCGATCGTTCGCACTCCTCCACTCGAGGCGAAGCGTATCGGCGCCAGCTGCAATCGCGCACCGCCGGCAGCGAAAGGCGCGACGGTGGCCGATCCGGATATCGCCCCCCCCGGAACAGCCTGCCGCAGGCTCATCGCCATGCGCGGTAGACCACCGCCGCCGAGTTCGGCGCTGGCATTGAGCATCGCGCCGCCCATCGGCCAACGCCAGCCCAGCCCTTCAGCCTCCTCTGCGCGGACAAGAAGGCGTCCGCCGCCTGAACTCGCGACGTCGGCCTTAGCGATCCGCAGGACACCTCCGTGGGGACCGCTGCTGGTCGCCAGCTCGACAGAAGCGTCGAACTCTCGGGCAGCGTTTCGCAGCGCTCCGCTCCACGCGGCCAGCAACGGGCCGACCGGGGTCGCGTCGGCCGAAACCAATGGGGCAAGGGCGCGGCTGGTCAAGTTCGGGTCGGGTCGCACAGCCAACAACGACACCGCGCCATCGAACGCGGCGCTGCCCTGCTGCGGATCGAAGCGATAGCGTCCGCGCATCCTCGCCTGCCGCGCGGTCATCCCCCGTAAAGTGAGGCGATGCGCCGATAGGTCCGCCTGACCCCAGAAGCGGCCCGCCGAGGCGTCGAAGTGGAGTCGCCCGCCAAGCCGATCGACGCGGGCAGCGCCGGCCGCCACCCGCCCCCGCACGATCGCAACGCTGCCCCGCCAGCGCGTAATATCCGCTGCGCCATGCACATTCAGATTAAAGCGCGGCGCGGCGACCGCGAAACCCGGGCAGTCGAGGCGGGCTATGTCGACCGGTCCTTGGATCTCGGGCCGAGCGCCCGTGACCGCGACGGCCAACCCACCGCCAACGCCCCTCGCAACGCAGTTGCCCGCCACCAGCCGGTCGGAGCGAACGTCGAGCATAGCCCGGAATCCGTCTCGAAGATTGCCGCGGCCATCCAGTCTGGCATGGATCGGGCCTTGGGGCGTCAGCAGATCGATCCGCATGGCCCGCGCAATGAGCGCGATGTCCGGGAGCTCGAATGGCTGCTCGCCCGACGGAGCCGGCAACAGGCGGTCGATCGCACCGAGCGACAATTTACCGTTCAGGAGCCGCCCGCGCAGCCGGACACCGCTCGCGTCGATCGCTCGGACGCGGACTCCCCCCCACCCCACCGTCAAATCGATCTCCGCCCAGTCGGCGGTGAGATCGGGATTGCCGGGAGGGCCGATACGGATCGCCTCGATCCGTTGCCGGCGGAAGCCGACATGAGCAAGCCGATAGCTGGCGGGTATGTTGCAAGCCTGTAAGGCGTCATCGATATAGGACGCCGCGATCGGCGTCCGCTCGATCCACAGCCAAATGCCCCCTCCGATCAGCAGCATAGCGGCGCCGCCGGCGGCCAGTAGGGGCCGCGACCAGCTTCGGGATACTTCCTCCATCAAGGCAGACTTAACCGCTCGCCGGGCGCACGTCACCCCGCCGGAAGACCTCAAAAAACATGGTTAACCAACCCTCAACGCTTCGCGCCTATTCCGAATCGCGCACGCGCCGTCAGCGGCCTAGGCCGGGTTCAGGAGGATCGAGTGACCATTCAGGATGCCAGCGCCATCGTCCAGCGCCTGGGGCCATGCCGTATCGCAATCGATCGAACCGCCTATGCAGAGCTCGCGCGCGAACTGGCGTTGGTCGGTTGCGACGTCACTGACATACCGACCGAGGGCGCCTCGATTGGCGCAAACGGCCCGAGCGCGGGCTTTCTGTCGTGGACCCACCAAGAGCCGAAACTTTCCTTCGCCGACGCAATCCACCCGTTCGAGCGGATGAATGCGCTTGTCCTTCATTCGACCGGGCAGGAACGGCAATCGCTCGAGCCAGCCTTGTTCGATGCCGGATGGCGACGGCATCCCGCGGGAATGGGGCTCGGCGAATATCCGGCCTGGTCCAGTCGCACGCTTCCGGCCGTCAGCTATTACCAGCGCGCTCCGCATGGCGGTTGCGGTGTATTGCAGGAAGGTGGCCTCAATGCCGACGCCACGATCGCGCGCTATGCCATGGCGGCAAATCATGTCCGGCCCGGTGACCATATCCTGGTCGATGGGGAGGGCTCGATCGACGGTTCCGCGATCCTGCTTGCTCTCTCACGCGCAGGCTCGATCACGCGGGTCGACCCGACGGCCGGAACGGCACGGTGGCGTCCGTACGACGGCTGCGGTTGCGCAGATGCCGACCTCGCGGGCGTGGCTGACAATTCCATAGATCTGATTGTCGCCCTCGAGCCCGCCGTGCCAACCAGTTGGATGGCAAGGCTGGACGATTATGCCCGCGTGCTGAAGCACGACGGCCGCATCGTCCTTGGGTGGCGGCGCAATGCCCGCGGCAACAGCGCGCCGCGCGACTGGGAGGGTCTGGCCAGCGCGGCTTCTGATCGATTCCTGCCGGAAGCGCGCTACGTGCAGATCCCCGTCAGCGCCGATTTGGAAGGACCGCACGCCCTGCTCGCGGTCAGCCTGGATCAACCGATCGCGACCGAGTGGCTGCTGCTGGTCGCATCGGCCAACCCGTTGCTCGGCGAGGGTTTGCCGGGCTACGCCCATCCGGTCTTTTCGCAGGCAAATGGCCCGCAGCCGGCGCTGGTGGATTTCGCCGCGGCCTATGACAATCCCTATTTGTACCGATCGATGGTCCAGATGGGTGAGCGGCTCGGCGACGATCTGAAGCTCGCCCGTCTTGCCGAATGCGTGATCGAGGATGCGCGCGCGGACTCGGCGGACCGCGGCGCCGCCATCGCCGTGCTCGGCTATCGGGTGCTCGAGTTGAGACTTGAGGGACTCGTGTCTCAGATACTGCCCCTGATCGAAGATTATACCAGTCTTCCACTCGACGAAACGGCGGTGCACGTCTGCCGCTGGCGCATATCGCTCGCCTTTCTGGCTGGACGGCTCAACGAGTTCGTCGGCGACAGAGCCGCGGCCAAGCGCTGGTATCGCGCCGCCGCCGAGGGCAAATGGGAAACATTCTCGCCGCTGCTCGCCACCAAGACGATCGCCGCGTCCTTCTATGAGGCTCGCCTCTGCCTGGCTGATGGCGACAGCCAGACAGCGCTCGCTTGCTTCCAACACGGTGTCGAAGCCGCACTTAAGGCGGCCGCCTTCCCCCATGCCGAGCAAATCGGACCTGCCGATAGGCCCCTGCCATTCTACCTTCAGGAACTGGCTGAAGTGATCGACATGGGGTCGCAATGCGCCAATGCGCTCGCGCATTTCCCGCTATGGCAGCGCGATCCGGGCCTGTTCTGGCGCCAAGTCGATGTGCGCCGCTTCGGACTAGCCTCCTGGGCGCGCGACCTTGAGCGCGAGAACCAGCGCCTGCGCGCCGGCTGAACATGGTTAACGATGGCTTTAGTTTTTCAGACTAGGCCTATCCGAAGTCCGGACTAACGCGTGACCGCGAACGGCTTGGCGCGGGGAGGTGATCGATGAATCTGATGGCCAACAACTTCGAAATGGCGGGCATCAAGACGCTGAACGCCAATGGCCATCGCATTCGCTACGCCGCTGCCGGGGCCGGCTGGCGCTACGACACGTTGCTGGAGAAGGAACCGGAAACAATCGATTGGATCGACGGCTTTCAAGCCGGCGAGACCTTTTGGGACATCGGCGCCAATGTCGGCATCTACAGCATCTACGCCGCCGCCAGGGGCATCCGGACCATGGCGTTCGAACCCCATTTTGCCAACTATAGCCAATTCTGCGTCACGATCGCTCTCAACGGCCTCCAGCATCTGGTGACGCCCCTGTGCCTCGCCTTTGCCGAGGCGAAATCGCTTGCGGAGATGAATCTGGCGAGCCTCGACATCGGCACGTCGATGAGCAATTTCGGCGAAGCGGTGGACTTTCGCGGGCAGCCCTTCGCACCGGCGTTCCGGCAGGGCATGATCGGCTACGACATCGATAGCTTCCTCGCCGATTTCAGGGTCGATATCCCGACCCACGTCAAGATCGACGTGGACGGCATTGAACTCGCGATCGTTCGCGGCGCGCAAAAGATGCTCGCAAGCGACAAGCTGCAGTCGGTTTCGATCGAATTGATCGAAACCGACATCGAGCAGGTGGCCGCGGTCAGCGCGATCCTCGAGCGCGCGGGACTCCACCTAGTTCAAAAAAAACAGAACGCGGCCTTCGCGACGCCGCAGACCCGCGACGTTCTCAACTATCTTTTCCATCGCCAGCCGTCACGTTTCGCTGCGTTCGCAGGTGCACGGTCCGACAAAGCGGCGGACGAGGCGGTGACTACCAACGAACTCGTAGAGCGGATTGTGAGCCGGATCGCTGCGGCTCCCATCGATCCGGCGCCCTGCGACAATATCTTCATGGAAGATATGCTGCCGGACAATGTCTATCGCGAGATGCTGGCCCGCCTGCCCGACGATGCCGCGCTTGATCCAATCGATCATCCCGATGCCGTCGGTGCCGACGGACGAGTGACCCGCTTTCTGCTCGATCTCACTCCGGCTTCGCTGTCGCGGTTCACCCCCCAGGATCGGCCTTTCTGGGAAGCGATGACCGAGGTGTTCGCCGCTCCGGCGATCGCCGATGCGATCATCGCCAAATTCAGGCAAACCCTGCAAACGCGCTTCGGCGAAACCCTGCCCGAGCTTGTCGCCGTGCCGATCCTCTATCGCGATCGGCCCGGCTATCGTATCGGCATCCATCCCGACGCGGCGAGCAAGATCGCCACGCTCCAATTCTATCTACCTGCAGACGAGTCGCAGCTCCATCTCGGCACGACTTTCCATCGACGCGACGCGAATGGCTTCGAAAGGCTAAAGACGAACAGCTTCAGTCCGAATGCGGCTTATGCGTTTGTCCGCACCGAGGAGAGCTGGCACAGCGTCGACGAACTGGGCCCCAATGAACCCGTGCGGAACAGCATCGCGATAACCTTCTATATCAAGGGTCAGGAATATCGGTCCGATTGTCCATCGGATACCGTCTCAAACGGCCCCGATTCACTGTATGACGCCCATATGGGTCGAGCGTTGCGGGAGCTGGCGAACAGCCTCACGCGCCGTGAGGATGTTGCCGCATTATTCTGCGAAGGGGCGGTTGGGGTTGAGCTGGGCGTGGCGGCTGGGGATTTTTCCGAGCGGATCTTGAAGCAACCCCATATCGGCTATTTGTTCAGCATCGACATGTGGGCAGGCGATCGCGGCCATGGGGTCGATCAGTATCGCGAAGCGATTGCGCGGCTCATGCCCTATAATGATCGCAACACCGTCATGCGCATGCGCTTCGACGAGGCGCTCCACCTGTTCGCGGATGAAAGCCTCGATTTCATCTACGTAGACGGCTATGCCCATGACGGCGAACTGAACGGCCAGACCTTCCGCGAATGGTATCCCAAGCTGAAGCGGGGCGGCTTCATCGCGGGGGACGATTATGCGGCCGAATGGCCGCTGGTCGTGGCGGCCGTCGACGCTTTCATCGCCGAGAACGACCTTGAGCTCCACGTCATCGATTGCCACGAAGACAAATGGAACTCGATGTATCCCACCTGGTTCGCGATGAAGCCCTAGGCCCCCATGTACCAGGAAAGAATACCCCTCGATCGATCCGGCGCCGCGACGCGGGAAGCCGTTATGGGCCATGGGCGGACGGTGCTTGAGGTCGAAGCCGCGGCACTCGCGCAGTTGAGCGAGATGCTGGATGACGAATTTGCCCGCGCCGTCGAGCTTATCTTGCAAACCAGGGGGCGCGTCGTCGTCAGCGGCATGGGAAAATCGGGCCATATCGCCCGCAAGATGGCCGCTACGTTCGCATCGACCGGCACGCCCGCGATCTTCGTGCACCCGGGCGAGGCCGCCCATGGCGATCTCGGCATGCTGATCGACGGCGATCTGCTGGTGGTGCTCTCCAACTCGGGAGCGACAGCGGAGCTGCGGCCGATCACCCAATATGCACGACGATTGGATTGCCCGATCATCGGCATTACGTCGCAGCGCCATTCGCCGATGACGCAGATCGCCGCCGCCAGCCTGATCCTTCCCAAGGTGCGCGAAACCTGCCCTGTGAACATCTCGCCGACGACATCCACCACAATGATGCTCGCGCTGGGCGATGCTCTCGCCGTCGCGACCATGAGCATGCGGGGCATTTCGCGCGCGCAGCTCGAGCTCCTGCACCCTGGTGGAGTGATCGGCTCGCGGTTGATGCCGGTCAACGACATCATGCACGCAGGAGATAAGCTTCCTCTCGTCGCCGCCACCCTGCCGATGCACGATGTGCTCGTGACGATGACCGAGAAAAGCCTCGGCATCGCCGGCGTGGTCGATCCGGCCGGCCAGCTGATCGGCACGATCACGGACGGCGATCTTCGCCGGAACATCGATCGGCTGCTCGACCGTACGGCCGCAGACGTGATGACACGGCATCCCAAAACGATACCCGACGGCACCTATGCGGAAGATGCGCTCGACATCCTGTCTGCGAACAAGATCACCGCCTTGTTCGTCATGGATCACGATGCACCCGAGACGCCGATCGGATTGGTCCATATCCACGATTTCCATCGCCTCGGGATGATCTGACCCAGCCGTGGGTACGCAGTGGCGCCGCGCGAAAAATCCGTTAGCCTACGCGCATGACATCGAGCTTTCCCGACCCTGCCGCCGACGCCAGCGGCCACCGCAGCCGTTTGCGCAGGCGATTGCTGGAGGGGGGTCCAGAGGCGCTGCTCGATCATGAGCTGGTCGAATATCTGCTGGCGCTGGCAATCCCGCGTCGCGACACCAAACCGATGGCGCGCTCGCTGCTGGCCGAGTTCGGCGGGCTCGGCCCGTTGCTTTCGGCCGACGCGGGGACGCTTGCCCGCGCAGGTCTCGGCGAAGGGGTGATCGCTGCGCTGAAGATCGCCGAAGCCTCTGCGTTGCGGCTGCTGCGCACGCGGACCGCCGACCGGCCCGTGCTCTCAAATTGGCAGGCGCTCGCCGATTATCTTCACGCGGACATGGCGCACCGCGCGGTGGAACGGGTCCGGGTTCTCCATCTCAACAGCAAGAACATGCTGATCCGCGACGAGCTGGTATCGGAAGGGTCGATCGACCAAGCCGCCGTCCATGTTCGTGAAATTGTGCGCCGCGCCCTCGAATTGGGTTCCGCCGCGCTCATTCTCGTCCACAATCATCCGTCGGGAGATCCCGAGCCCAGTGGGCAGGATATAGCGCTTACCCGCGAGCTGATCGCCGCCAGCAAGCCGCTGGGGATCAGCGTCCATGACCATGTGGTGGTGGGTTCCAAAGGGCAGACCAGCATGCGCGCGCTCGGATTGATCTAGCCGAAGAGCGGCCACCCGGCGCGGCGTAATCGAACCGCTAAAAGGACCAGGCCGCCCCAGGAGCGTATAGGTTAGGCATTGCCGAACGGGCGCAGTCCCTTGTGTGGCAGCCCGCCTGCTCCCGACTCGACGATCAACCCGATGGTCATTCCGCGCGGATAGGGCCGGCCGATCGAAAAGGCCTCGACCCCGTGAACGGTGTAAAGCGTGCCGTCGACCTCAACCTGTTTGCCCAGCAGGTTTTTTGGGCGACCGTCCTCCAGCGGGTAGGGGCCGGACAGCACCAGCTTTCCGCTGCTTTGGAACGATGCCTGGCAGTCGAACGCGATAGGAGAGCGGTTCATAGGGTACAGATGCCTCACCGTTTCGCTCTCTTCCAACGAAATGCGGTGGATTGTGCGATGCAGAAGACGATTGCCTTTTCCGGCGTCATTCCCGTCTTTCCACGCACGAGGCCAATCAGATTTCTGCTGATATCTGCGAGGCAGTGGAAGCCATTGGCCGAATGACGGCGCTGTTGCAGCGCACAATCAAACCGCTCCTCGGCAGTTTGGAAGGACAGCGCCGCCCTGCCCGCGCCGACCGATCCACGGCGAGGGAGGATTTACCGGCCTAACCTCTTGCCCGCGATGTAAAAGCATGTATTCGGACGGCTCACATATCGGGCGGTTAGCTCAGTTGGTAGAGCATCTCGTTTACACCGAGAGGGTCGGCGGTTCGAGACCGTCACCGCCCACCATTGCCACGAGAGGCGATCGATGGCGGCCGGGATTCGCGCCGATCAGATGTTGGTCGACCGCGGGCTTATCGAGAGCCGCGCGCGCGGGCAGGCGCTGATCCTGGCAGGGCTCGTCTATTCGGGCGAACGGAAAATCGACAAAGCGGGGCAGCTTCTCAAATCTGATGCGCCGCTTGAAGTGCGGGGACGCGATCACCCCTGGGTTTCGCGCGGGGGAATCAAGCTCGCGCACGGCCTCGAACATTTCGGCTGGAGCGTCGCGGGGATGGTCGCTATCGACGTCGGCTCATCGACGGGCGGGTTCACGGACGTGTTGCTTTCGGGGGGGGCCACCCGCGTCTACGCGGTCGATTCGGGCACCAATCAGCTTGCCTGGAAGCTGCGCAACGATCCGCGCGTCGTCGTCTTGGAACAGACGAATGCGCGATATCTCAGCACGAGAGAGATTCCGGAGCAAGTGGATCTGATCGTGTGCGATGCGAGCTTCATCTCGCTTGCCAAGGTGCTCGCCGCGGCGATCGTTTTGGCCAAAGCGGGTGGGCGCCTGATGGCCTTGATCAAACCGCAATTCGAGGCGGGTCGCGACGAGGTGGGGAAAGGCGGCGTGGTTCGCGATCCGGCGGTGCACGCGCGCGTCTGCGATGCGGCGGTCGCCTGGATCCAGGCGCGGGGCTGGCATAGCCTCGGCGTGACGCCGAGCCCCATCACCGGCCCGGAGGGGAATGTCGAGTTCCTGATGGCGGCGGTGCGGGACGCATCGGCTGCGTAGCGGGAATGAACGAACTCGCTTCTACAGCGCAGTTGCGCACCGCTTATGTGCGCTGGGCCTTGATCACCGTGCCTGCGATCCTCTTGCTCGGCCTGCTCTCTGCTGGCCCCAGCGGTTCGGGCTACAATAATTTCTGGTTCGACAAATTGGCGAAACCCGCGGCGATGCCACCCGGCTGGGTCTTCCCTTTTACCTGGTCAGTCCTCTACGTCCTAATGGGCCTGTCTGTCGCGTCCATCCTCAACGCGCGCGGATGCAGCGGACGCGGGCTCGCCCTTTCGCTTTTCCTTGTCCAGTTGGCGCTGAATTTGGCTTGGTCGCCGGCCTTCTTCGGGATGCATCGCATCATGCTCGCACTCGGCCTGCTGATCGCGGGCTTCTGCTGGGCCGTGCTGACGACCGCAATGTTCTGGACGATAAGACGGCGTGCGGCCTGGCTGATGATGCCCTCGCTCGGCTGGCTATTGTTCGCTGGCGCCATGAACTGGCAGGTCCACCTTCTCAACCCGCGCGGACTGGCCCTTGTGCCAGCGACGGGTGATACCCAAATCATCATCCAGTGATTCGCCCAGCGGCGACAAGGCAGGAAGAAAGTCATGCAGTCCGAAAACCGTTTGTTCGACGACTTCGTTAAGCTGGTGAACGGAGCGGCCGGCACGCTGACCGGCATGGGTCGCGAGGCCGAAGCTTCGTTGAAGGAGCGCGCCAAGGATTGGATCGGGGGCCTGGATTTCGTGAGCCGAGAGGAATTCGAGGCGGTCAAGGCGATGGCAGCGGCCGCACGCGATGAGGTGGAAGCGCTGAAAGCGAAGCTTGAGGAACTTGCCTCAGCCAGTGGAAAGGCCTGACGCTGAGGTTCGGCTATCCACAGCTTTGTGACAGTTACCGCTTGAACTGGTGTGCGTTCCGGGCCACGGAAACATCGCCGGGCAGCGGAGTTAGCCCCGAATGAACGTCGACGACTTTGAATCTGCGCGCGATGCAAGCGCCCCTATCGACATGCTCGAGCATTATTTTGCAGCGCGCGGGTGGGATTTTCAGCGCGCGGGCGACGAAGAGATTGTAGCCCAGTTCCAGGGAAGCTGGGCGCAATATGAACTGCGCGCCGTTTGGCGCGAGGAGGACCGCGTCCTCCAGTTTCTCGCCCTGCCGGACATCCGGGTTACCGCTGACAAGAAAGCCTCGATGTACGAAACGATGGGGCTGATCAACGAACAGCTCTGGCTCGGCCACTTCGAAATGTGGACCAGTTCATCGATGGTGCTGTTTCGTCATGCTGCGCTGCTCGAAACGCAAGGCGACGAGGCGACGCTGACGCTCGACCAGACAGAAACGCTGATCGAAACCGCGATCGATGAATGCGAACGCTTTTACCCGGTGTTCCAGTTCGTGCTGTGGAGCGACAAGACTCCCCAGGAAGCCATTGCCGCCGCGATGATCGAGACCCAGGGCGAAGCCTGATCTATGAGCGGTGGGGCGCTCTGGCTGGTTGGCGCCGGGAACATGGGCGGGGCGATGCTGAGAGGCTGGCTCTCCGCGCCCGGCTGGACACGTCCGATCACGGTGATTGATCCGATGACCGCCAATGTGCCCGAAGGCGTGGCGCTGCTCCGCGAAATCCCTCCTGGATATGATCAGCCCGATATCCTCGTGCTCGCCGTCAAACCGCAGCAATTGTCGGCGGTGCGCGACCGGTTTGCAGGCAAGGCTGGGGCGCCGCGCCTGTTGCTATCGATCTTGGCCGGGGTCGAGACGCGGACGCTCGGCGCGGCCTTTTCGGCAGGCAGCACGGTGCGGGCAATGCCCAATCTCCCGGTGTCGATCGGCGAAGGCGTCACGGCGCTCTTTTCGAGCGACGCCGATCAATCGACGCGGGCCGAGGCCACCTCCCTGCTCTCCCCTCTGGGTTCGGTCGAATGGATTGATGACGAAGCCCTTTTCGACGCGGTGACGGCGCTGTCGGGCTGCGGCCCTGGCTTTATTTTCCGTTTTATCGAAGCAATGGCTGAGGCGGGCCAATCTCTGGGCTTACCCGCCGATCAGGCGCTTCGCCTCGCCACCGCGACTGCGAAAGGCTCCGGCCTGCTTGCCGCGCAGTCGGCAGAAACCCCCGCCGCCCTCGCGGACCGTGTAGCAAGCCCGGGCGGCAGTACGCGCGAGGGGCTCAATATCCTCGACCGCAACTGCGCCTTGAAGACGTTGATGCGCGATACCCTAGCCGCGGCCGCAAAGCGCAACGCCGAGCTGGCGGAGGCGGCGCGCGACGATTGACGCGCCCGCCGCCGGCCAGGATCAGGATCCGAACACCCGCGCGAAAATCATATCGATATGCTTGAGGTGATATTCGAGGTCGAATTTCTCCTCTAGCTCCGCGGCGGTCAGCGCCTGCGTCACCTGCGGATCCGCCTTAAGCAGATCGAGCAGGGATAAGGCGCCATCCGATTCCCAAACCTTCATCGCATTGCGCTGAACGATGCGATAGGCGTCCTCGCGGCTGATCCCTGCCTGTGTCAGCGCAAGCAGAACGCGCTGCGAGTGGACCAGCCCGCCCATACGATCGAGATTTTTCTGCATCCGCGCCGGATAGACGAGCAGCTTGTCAATCACGCCGGCAAGCCGCGCGAGCGCGAAATCGAGCGTCACCGTCGCGTCGGGCCCGATCATTCGCTCGACCGACGAATGGCTGATATCGCGCTCGTGCCACAGCGCGACATTTTCGAGTGCGGGCGTCACATAGCCGCGCACCAGCCGCGCCAGCCCGGTCAGATTTTCGGTCAGCACCGGATTGCGCTTATGCGGCATCGCCGACGATCCCTTCTGGCCCGGCGAGAAATACTCCTCGGCCTCGAGCACTTCGGTGCGCTGCAAATGGCGTATCTCGGTGGCCAGCCGCTCGACCGACGACGCGATCACGCCGAGGGTCGCAAAGAACATCGCGTGCCGATCGCGCGGGATGACCTGCGTCGAGACCGGCTCCACCGTCAGTCCCATCTTGGCGGCGACATGAGCCTCGACGCGCGGATCGATATTCGCGAAAGTGCCGACCGCACCCGAGATCGCGCAGGTCGCAACGTCCTTGCGGGCGGCCACAAGCCGTTCGCGATTGCGAGCGAACTCCGCATAGGCCTGCGCGAGCTTCAGCCCGAAGGTCACCGGCTCCGCGTGAATGCCATGGCTGCGGCCGATCGTCGGCGTCAGCTTGTGCTCATGGGCCCGGCGTTTGAGCACGTCGAGCAAGCCATCGAGATCGGCGAGCAATATGTCCGAAGCACGCGCCAACTGGACGGCCAGGCAAGTGTCGAGCACGTCCGACGAGGTCATCCCCTGGTGCATGAAGCGCGCAGGATCGCCGACATGTTCGGCGACGTTGGTGAGGAAGGCGATCACGTCGTGCTTCACTTCGGCCTCGATCGCGTCGATTCGCTCGACCTCGAACGCGCCCTTTTCCCAGATCGCCCTGGCGGCCTCCTCCGGCACCACGCCGAGCTCGGCAAGCGCGTCGGTGGCGTGCGCCTCGATCTCGAACCAGATGCGAAAGCGCGTCTCTGGCTCCCAGATCTTGACCATTTCGGCCCGGGAATAGCGGGGGATCATTCCATATCCTTGTGGCTGTGCCTATCGAAGCCCGCGCGCCTAGCAGAGGGGAAGGCAGGCGGCAATCGATGTGCACCTTGCCGCGCGGCAGGCCAATCCGCCCCATGTTTGGCCCGACGGTTTGCCGGTGAAAAAAAACGTCTCACCGGAGAAACGGCATCGCCTCACCGTTGCGCGGGTGAATCGGGAAACCTGGACGGAGATCGATGGTTTGATGCCCAGCGGGACATCCGATCCCGATGGTTCGACACTGATCTGATACCAGGAGAGACGAGATGAAAAAGTTGATGCTCCTCGGCGGCGCGGCGTTGCTCGCGCTGTCCGGAACGGCCATCGCCCAGAGCGCGGGCAGCACGCCGGCGCCCGACGCCACAGCCACGACCGCGCCCAACGATGCCGCCGCCGCCACGACGGCTCCCGCGGATACGGCTCCTCCGGCCGACACAGCAGCCACTGCGCCGGCGCCCGCGGCAGGCGCGGTTGCACAGGGGACTGCTCCAGCTGCCGAGGCAGCAGCCACGACGCCCGCGGCTCCTGCTCAGGCCACGGCCACGGCGGATGCCGCGGCGAAGGTCAACGCCGACTGGGCCAAATACGACCAGGGCAATAAAGGCAAGCTCACGCCGCTTGAGTTCGGCAGCTGGATTCTCGCCGCCAAAGGACAGAATGTGACCGCGCAGGTCGAGAAGACCAAGACGAGCAAAAAGGCGAATCTGCCTGCGGTCAAGGTTCTTAACGAGACTGCGACCGACTTCGCGAAGGCCGACACCGACAAGGACAAGATGATCTCGCCCAACGAGCTGGCGGTCTATCTTTCGGCCTAGACGGTCCTGGGCTGCAGGCCTCCACGGCTCGGAGGTCGCGATAAGGCAATCCTGACAGCGAACCGGTCCTGTTCCGACGGGATCTTGCGCTGTCAGGCGCCCGCGAGACGGGCCCGCCAGCGGATAGCTATTGAGCTTCGAGACCGCGACTGGGCAAGCGCAGATGCGCCAACCCCTTTGGCAGCCTTTTTTCGAACTTGCCCAGCCAGACCCCGAATATTTGACGCAAGACGGGCTCGAGGCGCAACGCGACCAGCAGCGACAAAACGAGCACTACGCCGATCGCCACCAGCAACGCTATCGCCGCGGGCATACCGTTCCGCATCAGTCCAGCGACAATCGGTATTCCGACCGGCTGATGGAGAAGATAGATCGGAAAGGTCGCCAGTCCGAGCGCTTTGACGCTCTTGCGGCGCCTGCCGAGAAGGGCGTGAACTTCGTCTTTGAAGCGGATCGACGCGACCAGGAAGAGGACCGCGCCCATCCAGTAGGCGACGGGGATCCAGGCCTGCTGCGGCACGCCGCTCCATTCCGCCGCCTTCCCGCATTCATGGACAATCTCGAGCACGCACGTAACACCGAACAGCGCGAGGCCGGTCAGGCGAACGGCGGTCATGCGGCGCGCGTGCACGATCCAGAGCATCGTCCCCAACGCAAAGAAACAACCGTGCTGGAACAGCAGCCATTCGGTGACCCGGCTATTGGCGAAAACATGGACGATCCGGGCGGATGCATCAGGTAGAAGGGGAGAAGCAAATGTCAGCGCCCAGACGGCCGCACTGGCGCCGCCGATCGCCCAGATCAGACGCTCAACCCGCCGAAACGCGTCCCGCCAGAGGAGCGCGAACACCGAGGCATAGAAAACGATCTCGATCGGGAGCGTCCAATAGCTGCTCGCGACCCATGGGGGGACGGGAAAGAGAACCAGCGAAGCGACATATTCGTGCAGCGTCCGCGGGAGGGAGAGACCCGACAGCAACAGCATCGGCAGCGAAAGCGTGGCGCAGATCCATACGCCGGGCACCAACCGCAACACCCTGCTGTTGAAAAACGAGATCGCGCTTTTGCCGTTGGCGGTATAGGCGATCACGAAGCCGCTTATGACGAAAAATATCTCTACACCGACCCATCCGGTCCCCACCAGGGGCGTCACCGGCTCGAAAACCCGGAACAACATCCCGAGAGCAGTCCCCCGTGCGCCCGGATTCGCCCATTCCAGATAGGTGAAATGGTAAATCATGACGAGCGAGGCGGCAAAGCAGCGCAGCATGTCCAGCCCATAGATTTGGGTCGGTCGGTCAGCCTGGTTGTCCATGCAATCCCTTTCGGGGTGTACCTATCGGCGACCCGCCGCGCGATCAAGCTCTGTTCCTGATGAGGTGACTCGGCCCCAAGGAGACTATCTTATTCCCTGCACTGTTGGACGGCACAACCCTTAGAAAAGTCGAATGTTAAAGCAGACGACCGCGGGCTGATGGTTGCCCATGACAGATGCCCATCTTAGCCAAACGGCGAGGTACTTTTAATATTTTCGATGGGCTTCGCGCGAAAACGATCTATTTATATCGAGTCAGCCACATGACATCTTCCAATAGCCATGTTTTCGTACCGAAATTCCTTAGTAAAAAAGCAACACATTTATAGAATATATTTCGTATTGTACAAAATTTCTTGTGAATATTGATATGCAGCCGTCTATTTTTATGTTCATTAATGGTTCAACCAGTAATTTTCTCCATTTTGGAGGATTAACCACGAAAGGGTTCGCGACGGTGTGGGCTCGCGCTATAGTGATTCACCGGCATGGGGATGCTGGGCATAAACGGGGCTAAACATGGACATTTGGACGAGGGGTGCGCCGCCGGAGCGGCTCTCTATCTGGCAACGTATCGGCACGCTGGTAGCGATGATATTTGGCCCGGCGATGCCGACAGATTGCTCTTCTTGCATTGCCACCCGAAGCGAGCAGCAAGATTGTACCGCGCTCTGCGACGACTGCTGGGCGACCTATGAGTGGTGACCTCACCACGGGCTCATTAGAGCCTGGTCGAGGGCCCACGCCATGTGGTAGGCATCAGTATAGCTGTTGTGCAGGGTGTCGTAGACGTAACCATTGGCGCTTTGGGTCGCCCGGTCCACGTAAAGTGCCTGCTTGTCGAAGACAGGGAGGTCGTTCGTCGCCGCCAGCTCATAAATCGCGGTCGCCATATTTTGCTGATTAACGAGCGGCACCGTCGCGGTATCGGTCCAATGAGGCACGATCAGGACCACGTCGCCCGACAGAAGGGCCTTGTCGATCGTGATCTGCTGAGACGCCTTGTAGGCGTTCCAGTCGGGTGATGCGCCTTCGTTGATGCCAAGATTCAGGAACATTCCATCTGGGGCGACCGCAGCTATCCCGTTGGCCGGAGACCACGCATTCGACGTGGATGCATAGTCGGCTGCCTTCCATCCGCCGCGTCCGCCGTTGACGTTTATCAGTTGGCGAATGGCCGAATTGCGAGGCACCACGCCAACGATATAGACCGCGCCGCCAGTCGTTCGCGCAATGTTAACCGTATGCGTGCCGAGCGAGGCCCCAGTGACGGTCGCCTTGACGAGCGCGCCAGTGGCCGGGCTGCCGCTGTTGATCGTGGAGAGCGCCGCGCCGCCATCGACGCCTACCGTGAACGTGCCGCCGCCGCTATATTGGATATACCAGATATCGATCACGTCAAAGTTCGGCTGCGCGGCATTGGTCGCCGCGGTGAAATCGATATTCGTAGTGCTGGTGACACTATTCGGGCAATTCAACGCATACCCCGCGATCGAAAGCTGCCCGCTGTTGTTGAGCCAGCTCGCCCCCAATGTGACGCGCGGATCATAGCCATTATTCTTGCGGTCGCCCCAATAGCCGTCCGTCGCAGCGAGACCATACCGGCGCGCCAGGGTCTCGGCCAAGCGGGTTGGATAAGAATGGGCGTTGTACGACAGACTGTAGGTCCCGGTGTTGAACGTTCCAGACCCAGCGCCGCCGGTAGTGCTGTCGCCAGCATGAATAAAGACCGGGTTGTTGTAGTTCGAAGCTTCGCCGTTTACCTGAAAGGCCGCGCGTTCGAGTGCGCGCCGGATCTTGCCGGTGTTCGACTGCTTGAAATTATAGGCGAAATTGCGCGAAACGACGCCAGCCTTGACGCGAGTTGTGACCATTAGATCGCCTCCACGAGGTACGCGCCGTCGCTATCAAGCAGGTAGGCGCCGTCAGTATCGATGAGAAAAACATAGCCGGGCGGAGGCGCGAAGCCGTTGCCAGATCCGCTCAGTCCCAGCCCAAGCCCAAGCCCGATCGTCGGCATTTCCAGCCTCGCCGGGCGCGAGTCGTCGTTCATTTCCAGGACTCCTGCTGTTTCCTGATCCACGATTGCAGATCGACGAGTTGTTGGGTGTTTTCGTCGGCCGCGAGCATCAAGGCGACGGCTTGTCCGGCAGGTATTCGTAGAAATGCTGGATCGCCGGGGCACGCATTAGCGACGAAGGCGGCCGGGGGAACGACGGGCACAGGACCGGCTTTGCGGGTGTATGACTGCAAGCGCTCAGCAGCAGCAGCGCGCAGATCGGTGATCGTCTTTTCATGGCGTTGGGCTTCCTGTTCGGAAATGGCGGCGGAAGCTCTGTCGCGGGCCAGGACAGCGGCAACGGCGTCGGCGCGCTCCTTTTGGGCCTTGGCGACGTAGACCGCATGGGAGGTCTTGAGCGACGCTATGCGCGCGGTCTGGACGCCGAGGAGGACCGTCAGCAGTCCGATCGCGGCGACGGGCCAATAGCGATGAATCAGAAAGATGATTTCAGGCATGAGGCCGCTCCGGCGACGGCAGGAGCGTTGCAATCACGCCCACCATGATCGCGATCCAGTTGAAGGGGTTCTCGAGTGCGGCGGCCCCCGTTACGGCGACCCCAATCGCGGCCCATGTGGTCCGCTCGCGCAAGCGTGCGCGGAGATACATGAGGGTGGTCCTCATGCCTCGATCTCCGAAAGCAAACCCTCGTCACCTGCGACCGGCCGAAGTGGCGATGGAGCGGCGAGGCCCGGCGGCCACCGAAACCCGATTACGCGACTACGATCGAACTTCGCTTCGCAGACCCTGTCTCCCTGATTGCCGCCTACCCCCCAGACAAACGCAGGCGAAATCCTGGTCGAACCACACCCCCTGAAGGGTATCGCCCTGCCATTTGCCACGGCCCTGTTCATAGGCCTTGAACAACAGGGTCGATGCCCCGCCCGCCACATGCGCGACGGTCACCGCATCGATCGCGTTGGCGACGCTCGTCGCGCGGTGCGTTGCCAGGATCGCATCTCCCGGGATGGCGCCGGTGCCCAGCGCTTCGGGTTTCTCCGGCTCGCCGAGCAGCAATTTCTGTACGGTGTCGCGGGTGGACAGCCGCGTCTCGCCTGCCGCCCAATAGCGGCCCGGCGTATCGAAGCGCCGTCCTCGCCACCAGTCGGGATAACGGCCGGTCAGGTGCATCGCCAGTTCGAAGCTGCCCGCGAGCGTCTTGCCCAGTTGGTTGCCCGCGATGAACAGTCGCTCGCGATGCTCGGCGCCGGCGTCATGGAATTCGCGCTGCTTGGCATAGGGCTGATAACGCGCCAGCCGGTCGCGGCTCCGGCGCCGTTCGAGCTCACGCGCCAGTCTCAGCGCTTTCCGGATCAAGCCGGGAGAGGATGCGTCGGAGCTCCTCGGCGATTTCGTCGTCGGAGAGGGTCTCGAGCGCATCGACTTGTCCCTCGCCTTGCTTGGCCAGGCCCGCGGCGACCAGCCTCAGATAGTCATGCGGTCGGTCGCACCGGACCTTCTCGATCGTCGCCGCGCCATGACGAACCCAGCTCTTCCGCAATTCGTTTAGAAAGGCGTCGCTCGATCGGCCGATATCCGGATCGGCCGCGATTTTGACCGGCCCTTGTTTTGCGAACCGTCCATTTGCATCGCGCGGGCGCGGCATCAGGCGGTGCGCAGGCTGAACCGGAAACCCGCCCGAGGGGCCAGCCACATCCGTTCGCCCGCGGCGACATAGTTCGAATTCGCCACGACGGCGACGGCGCCGGCCTGGCTGTATTCGAAGCGGAAGGCCTCGGTGGCGATCAGGCTCAGCGCGGTCTGGCCATCAGGAGTCGCCGCGCTGAGGGCGGGCGTCGCGCTGATCGCGATGCTCTGCGCTTTCGCCGTCGTATTGTCCTGTCCAGGATCCGCGGCAACCGGGAGGCCTCCGGTTCCGACGCGCGCGAAATAACTAATTTCGACCGTCATGGTTCACCTCAATGTTGGAAGAATGAAATGGAGCATGGCCGCTCGGGGTGGTGAGCGGCTCGCCCTTTAATTACGGGCGTGAAGAACCTCGGACGATTGCCCGTCCGGCGGCAAAAAGTGGAGCGCTACACTGCTCGCGAAACTCGACCACAGGGTCAGATCCGCGGCTCTCCCACTCTGCATTTCTGTTACCGCGAAATGTCGTCGATGTCAAGAACAAAATAGAAACATCGCAAAGGGAGCACCGGCGCGCCGTGACCTCATCGAAGCCAGCAAACAGGCGGCGTGTGCCCTAGACGTGGTAGCCCCACCGTCTATTTCGGCATAGCGCGCGGTAATGCGGAAGTCAAGAACGAAAACGGAACATTGTTGCGGCTATGCGGCTTGCCGCGCCTCATCCGCCGCCGCGCGCCGGACCACCGGGCGAAAGACCACGCACAGCTTATAGGCGCCCTCGCCGACCGCGGCGACCGCGGGCACGAGCAGCGCAGCGCCCGGCGCGCAGCGGAACAGGTCCCCCGCGATCGCCTCCATGCCTTCCTGCATATAGGATGCCTCGATATCGGGCTTGTCCCCGGGCCCCGGCTCATCGTCCGCCATGACCAGCGGTTCGAAACCGACATGCTCGATCTGCACCGCCTCATACAGCCCGCCGAGCAGCACCGCGATCGTGAGGTCGCCGCGGGCCGGCGCCGAAAGGCGATAATAGCCGTCATGGGTCGGGAAGGCGTCGACCTCGACGAGGCAGTCGTCGTGGTTATTGGCCATGATCACGGGTATTGGCATACCGCCCGCCAGAAAGTCGCTCTCGCGCACGTCGAGCGCGCCGCGCACGATGCCGAACAACGCGAGGTTGAGCGCCAGCCCCTGCTCCTGCAGTTCGCCTGGCAGGTACATCCGCGCAGTGCTCTGGACATAGTGCATGCCGCGCCGCCGCAGCCCCGCCGAGGATCGGCCGGAGTCGAGCATCCTGAGATGGCTCGACGATCCGAGATTGGCATCGTGGGTGAAATCGCCGATCACCGCGACTTCCTCCGCCGAGGGCAGATACATGAAGCGCGCCAGGACAGCGGCGGCGTTCCGGCGCCGGCAATCGGCATCGTCGGAGCATGCGCCCCGGCCCAGCGCGGTGGCCGCGCGGCCATAGGCGATCGCGCCCGCCTGGATACGGTCACGCGTCGCGCTCTGCCCGCCCTTTTCGCCGGGCTTCTCATGGATCGGTTTGCCGTTCGGATGATAATCGACGACCGAACCCTTTGCCTGGGTGCAGATCTGCTCGATCACGGCGATTGACGAGCCCAGCGCGGTAAGCGCTTCGCGCCCATAGTTCCGCTTGTCGAAATAGCCTTTCTTGTCACGCCCGGTCGGCTCGGCCTCACGCAGCAGCAGATAGCGTCCCGCGAGTTCGACGTTCATCCGCGCCTTGAGCATCGGCGCGATCCGGTCCTGCACGGTTCCGTGGTAGCCCAGGTCGACGATCATCGCCAGGTCGCCATCCTCGATCCCCGCGCGTCGGACATGCGCGATCAACCGCTCGGCATAGCGCGCGGAGCGCCGGACGATCCGCTGTGCCGTCTCCGCCTCGCACGCGATTCGCTCCAGGTCCGCCACGGTCCCGCCGCGGCCGACGAGCTTCGTGGCCTCTTCCTGGTCGAGCAACAGCAGACCGGCGAGCACGTCGAGCCGGTGCTGCCCCGCATCCTGTTCGATGATCCGCCGCACCATGGCTTCGTCGGTCAGCGCGGCGCGAGCGGCCGTGAGGCGGCTGATCGCGATCTCGCTGGTCGCGATCCCGGTCGCCAGCGTCTCGAACAGCTTCATCGGCAGATAGCCGTCCCGCATCAGGAACAGCGTCTTGACGGGACGGCCGCAGCTCGCCGCCAGGGCCACGGCCTCCTCGCGCACCCATTCGACGAAGCCGTGCAGCATCGGGCCGATCACGTCATGGCCGAGCACGAAAGCCGGTTCCTGCTCGATCCGCAGCGACACCAGGGGGCGATGCGGCTGCATCGCCGGCACGGTCTGGCGAGTGGCTTGGTCGATCATAACCGCTGCCAGCGCCTCATGGCGCAGCCTCGTGTCGACCCCGGCGCCGAACTGCTCGAAATGCGCGGTTGCGACGCCGAGCTGCGCCGGTGCGATCTGGTCGGCCGAAAGATTGTCTCCGAGATGCAGGATCGCCCCCGGCGCCACGCCGATCGCTTCGATCACTCGCTCGAACAGTCCTTCTGTCTTGCTGAGGCCATGCTCGGACGAAGTGAACACCCGGTCGATCATCGCGGCCACATCTTCGCCGGCTGCGCGCTCGATCAACGCGCGGAGCTGGGCAGGGCTGAAATAGGTGTCGCTGACGATGATCACCGTCAGCCCCCGCGCCTTGGCGTCGGCTATCAGCGCCTTGACCGGCGCGAAGGCGAAGCAATGCCTGGCCTCGGCCGCGAGTTCGCGCTGGACCGCCGCGGCGATCTGGTGATCGTCGCCGCCGGGGATGAGCCGCGCATGGATCGCCTCGATCGCGACTTCGTTGCGCGCGGTGCGAAACGCCTGCGCACGGCGCGCCTTGCGCTCAGCGGTCACCCGCGGTCCGATCGAGCCGCCCTCGATGCCCAGCTCCACGAATATGTCTGAGGGAGCCTGGGCGTTGCGCCACAGCAGCGTATCGAAACAGTCGAGCGACAGCACCGAGATGTCCGCTGGCGCACGATCGAGCAGCGTCGGGATTTCCTTGGCGACAACGCGGATCTTCATGGGCTTCCATCCAAAACTTGAGCGCCCGCTATCGCCGATCGGCCTTACCATCGCGTTAACCATCCGCCCGGCGAGATGTCGTGGATCTATTCCCGTTCAGCTGCGTTACCGGTCCGTCACGCTTCGTGGTGCGTGATCGATGGGTTGGCAGAGCGAAGACTTGGGGGGAACGGGCAATTGCGATAACAGCGGCCGCCATCTGCGCCCGACCGTTGTGGCCCTCGCGCTGAAATGTTGAAGTTGGCGAGCGGATCAATATGCCTGAACGAAATAAAATGGGTTTACGACGAATTTTCACTCACCACGATGTTGTCCGAGTAGCATGACGGATCGCCCGAAGTTCGACGTCGAGGCGACCGAGCAGCGTTATCAGCTGCTGGTCAACGCGGTCAGCGATTATGCGATTTACATGCTCGATCCGAACGGCCGGATCGCGACCTGGAACGCGGGCGCGCGACGCTTCAAGGGTTATGAGCCCGACGAGATTATAGGCGAGCATTTCTCCAAATTTTTCACGCCCGAGGATCGCGCCGCCGGACTTCCTGAAAAGATCCTGCGCACCGCGGCCGAAGAAGGCCACTTCGAGTCCGAAGGAGAACGCATCCGCAAGGATGGGACGCGGATCTGGGTCCATGTGGTGGTCGATCCGATCATCGGCGAGAAGGGCGACCTGCTCGGCTTCGCCAAGATCACGCGCGATGTCACTGCCCGGCGTGAAGCAGACCGGGCGCTATTCGCCGCCGAGCAGCGGTTTCGGCTGCTCGTTCAAGGGGTGCGCGATTACGCGATCTACATGCTGGATGTTGACGGCCGGGTGAGCAACTGGAATGCCGGCGCCGAGGCGATCAAGGGCTATCGCGCCGATGAGATTATCGGCCAGCACTTTTCCCGCTTCTATACCGAAGAGGAACGCGCCAGCGACATGCCCGAAAAAGCGCTCGAGACCGCTCGGCGCGAAGGCCGGTTCGAATGCGAAGCGCAGCGGGTGCGCAAGGACGGTTCGCGCTTCTGGGCGCATGTCATCATCGATCCGATCCGCGACGAAGCCGGCGAATTGATCGGTTTCGCCAAGATCACGCGCGATATCACCGACAAGCGGCGTGCGCAGGAAGAACTTGAGGAAGCGCGTTCGGCGTTGTTTCAGTCGCAGAAGATGCAAGCCTTGGGCGAACTGACCGGCGGCATTGCGCATGATTTCAACAATCTGATGACCGTGATCCGTGGGTCGGCCGAACTTCTCGAACGCGAACATCTGTCGCCCGAAAAACGTCGCCGATACGTCCGGGCGATCGCCGATACCGCAGACAAGGCGACGGCGTTGACCGCGAAGCTCCTCGCCTTCGGTCGGCGCCAGGCGCTCAAGCCCGAGGTGATCGATCCAGCCAGTCGCCTCGATGCGTTCGGCGAAATGATGGCACGCACGATCGGCAGCCGAATTGCGGTGAAGCTCGATCTTGCTCCGGATATTTGGCCAGTCGAAGTCGACGCCGCCGAACTTGAAACGGCCCTGCTCAATGCGGCTTTCAACGCCCGCGACGCCATGCCCGCGGGAGGCACCCTCACCCTTTCGGCCCGCAACGTGGCCGAGGAGGACGCCGTCTGCATCTCGATCACCGACACCGGCGAAGGAATAACGACGGAGCATCTGGAGCGGGTGTTCGAGCCTTTTTTCACCACCAAGCCCGTTGGCAGGGGCACCGGACTCGGGCTCAGCCAGATCCACGGTTTTGCTGCGCAAACCGGCGGGCGCGCCACGATCCAGTCGCAGCCTGGGGCGGGGACGACCGTGTTTATCCTTCTGCCGCGCACCGATAAGCCGCTGCACAATGTGGCCATGTCCCGCACGGCGATCGCCAATTGGGAGCGTTTGGCTATCCTACTCGTCGAGGACAACGACAATGTCCGGCAATTTGCCCGCTCGATGCTCAAGGAGCTGCGAGCGGACGTCATCGAAGCCGCTTCGGCGGAAACGGCGCTCGAGATCCTCGCGGTGCGCAGCTTTGATCTGGTCTTTTCCGATATCGTCATGCCCGGCATGAGTGGGCTCGAACTCGCCCGGCATTTGCGCGATGCCCGCCCTGGCCAACCGGTCCTGCTGGCCACCGGCTACAGCAGGGAGGTCGCAGAGGGGGAGGCCGCCGGCTTTCATATCGTCAAGAAGCCTTATGGCGCAGAGTCGCTCACCACCGCCATCTCGCTCGCCTTGACGCCGTGAGATGCGCGCCGGCGGCCGATCGCAGGGCTGCTCCTGCTTGACTGGCCTTCGACGCCACGCCACCGCTGTACTAATCCTTATGGAAATCCAGCATTGGTCCAGCTAGGCCAGAAGCGTTGATTACGTGGGGAAATTGCCGAATGGTGCCGTCCAGGGGGGACGAAGACGAGGCGCGGCTGTTGGCGGAGCGCTGGTCGCTGCTGGCGGACGCCATTGAACAACTGGGCAGCGCGCGAAGCCTCGACAGGGTGCTCGAGATATTGCGCGCATCGGCACGCAGGATAGCTGACGCAGACGGCATTGCGGTCATCGTCCAGGACCGCGGGCAATGCCATTACGTCGCGGAGGACGCGAAGGCCCCGCTCTGGTGCGGCCAGCGTTTTCCCATCGACAGCTGCATTTCGGGAATCGCCATGCGCGATCGCGTGCCGGTGGTCATTCCCGACGTCTTGGCCGATCCTCGCGTTCCCCATGCGGCGTATGAACCCACCTTCGTCCGGAGCATGGCGATGTTCCCGATCGGATCTCCCGATCCGGTCGCCGCTGTGGGAGCCTACTGGTCCGAACGCGGCGATCCCGATCCAGGCGCGGTGGCGCTTCTGCATACGTTGAGCCGCTCGGCTAGCACGGCGCTGGAAAATGGCAGGCTGGTCAGCTCGCTCGAAGAGTTGAACAGCGCGCTCGAACGGCGCGTGTCTGAACGCACGTCCGAGTTGGAGCGAACGCAGGAGATCGCCCGGCAAGCGCAGAAGATGGAGATGATCGGGCAGCTCACCGGCAATGTTGCTCATGATTTCAACAATCTTCTGACGCCGATCATGGGAAGTCTCGATCTCGTCTTAGGCCGCCGCGTTATCACCGAGGGCGTTCTGCGCAGCGCCACGGTGGCGATGGACGCAGCCGAGCGGGCCAAGCTGCTGGTCGAGCGGCTCCTCGCTTTTGCTCGGCGGCAGCCTTTGACCCCGCAGCCCGTCGACCTGCAGAACATGGTCGCCGGAATGCGAGATCTGCTGACAAGCTCGCTTGGCCCGAGGATCGCGCTGAAGCTCGACATCGCGCCCGGTCTCCCCGCGGCCCATGCCGATCGCCACCAGCTCGAAATGGCGCTGCTCAATCTGGCTGTCAACGCGCGCGACGCGATGCCCGATGGCGGTGATCTTACGCTGTCGGCCCGCCCGGGATCTTGGCTGAATCCCCCTCGCAATCTGCCGCATGGCGATTTCCTGTGCATATCCATGAGCGATAATGGCGTGGGCATGGACGAGGCGACCCTGTCCAAGGCGATCGAGCCCTTTTTTAGCACCAAGGGCGCGGGACACGGGACCGGACTCGGGCTGTCGATGGTCCATGGCCTTGCCGGGCAGCTCGGCGGCGTCCTGCACATCCAGAGCGCGGCCGGAGAAGGCACGACCGTACAGCTGTGGCTGCCCGTGGCTAAAGCCACGGCATCTGCCGAAGCGGCGGTGGACAGCGGGTTTGCCGTCGAACAAAGCGAAGGCACCATTCTCGTCATCGACGATGAGGAAGCCGTGCGATCGAGCACTTCCGAAATGCTCGCGGCGTTGGGTTATGCCGTGGTCCAGGCCGCGAGCGCCCGCGAAGCGCTCGCCCTGCTCGAGGACGGCCTCGATCCTTATATCGTCGTCACCGACCATATCATGCCGGGCATGACCGGCGCCGAGTTCGCGCTGCGCCTCCGTGCCGAACGGCCGGGCACGGCGGTGATGATCATATCGGGCTACCAGGGTGTCGATCTGATCGCGCCCGACGTGGTCCGCCTGTCGAAACCCTTCCGTCAGATACATCTAAGCGCCAGCATCGCTGCCGCCCGCGAACAACTCGTGCACTAGAGTAAGTTCGAGCCAGATGGAATCATCTGGCGACTCGGAAGTCACGGAAAAGAAAGGACTCCTAGTGCCGTCGGACTATCGGTCTTTGCAAGGGCCGAGCAGCCGCCCTGTAGCGCTGCTCGACATGCGCATGCCCATCTGTCCACTCATCACCATCGTCGCCGCCGCTTGATAGGAGGTGGGCGTATAGCTGCCGTTCGTGCGCACCGTCATGCTGCCGCCTTGCTGCGAACAGGTCATCTCGGTCGCAAGCGTGCCGCCCTTCATCACGAATTTGGTGAAGCGACAGGAGGAATTCTGCTTGAACATGTCCTGCGGACCCTTCGCCGCCTGCTCGGGCGTGACGCAGTAACGGGTTCGCGTTGTCTTTCCCTTCATCATCTGTGCGACCTGCGGGGGCGCCCCGGGCATCTCGACCGAATGGATCGTTGACGTCGTTTCCCATTGTCCGGGCTGCACCTGGGCCTGCGCCGCGACCGGCGCGGCGAGCGCGCAAAGCAATAGCGTCCTGACGGAATTCATCATCGGTCATCCTCCCTGCTCGGCGTTAATGTGCCTCACCGCACAACCGAAGAAAAGCCGCTTCGCTTGCTCGCTGCGCGGCGGGCTGGGATCAGGACGGCAGCTTGGCGACCAGCGCCTGAAGCTGGTTGAGGTCGCCGGCGTCATCCGCCGCGGCGCCGGCGGGATCGCCGCCCTCTGCCGGGTCGTGCGATTCGACGAAGCTCACCGCCGACCAGATGATTCCCGCACTCCAGAACAGCGCGAGCCAGCGGCTTCGGAAGAGCGAACTATAGCGCATATCGCTATCGATACCCGTGCGGGGTTAGCGATCGATGAAGATTGTTCGACCTTTCCGGGGGAACCCCACGCAGGGCGACAGGGTTTTACTATCACACAGAAAATCGAACCAGCAGGATACCAAGTGGCCAGCAACCATCTGATAAGATTAGCTCCGCCCCGATCGCAATTTCAAACAGACAGCTTTCAGCGCGGTCTTGCACATTGGAATCACGAACGCCTGGCCCCTCAGTTTCCCACCGCAGATTGGCAGCACCGCCTCGAACGCGACACACGAATGCTGCGGCTCGAACGCGCCTTCATCGAGGAATTGCGCGCCGAGGTCTGCGAGGAGGCCGCTCATGCGCCTGCCGACCCCGATCGCTTTGTGGCATGGTTCGAGCAGCTGAAGGAAGACGGACCCGGTCAGGGCGATCCGCTCTTTCCCTGGCTCGCCGAACGCGCGAACCGCGATGAGCTGCGCTGGTTCTTCGAGCAGGAAGCTGCCGGCGAGGCAGGCTTCGACGATCTTGTCGCGTTCACCCAGGTCAAACTGCCTGTCGCCGCCAAGCTCGAACTTGCACGAAATTACTGGGATGAGATGGGACGCGGCAATCGCGCGGGAATGCACGGGCCAATGCTCGACGCGCTCGTGGCCACGCTCGACGTCGATCCGATCATCGAAAACACGGTGTGGCAGAGCCTCGCCCTTGCCAACGCCATGACGGCGATGGCGACCTGCCGCGACTATGCATGGCATTCGATCGGAGCACTCGGCGTGATCGAGCTCACCGCGCCCGGTCGTTCGGCGCTCGTCGCCAAGGGCCTGCGCCGTATCGGTCTCTCGGAGAAGGAGCGGCGTTATTTCGAGCTTCACGCCGTGCTCGATGTCAAGCATAGTGCCGACTGGAATCGCGAAGCGTTGCGGCCTCTGATCGAAGAGGATCCGCGGCGGTCAAGGGCGCTCGCGGAGGGAGCCCTGATGCGGCTATATTGCGGGCAGCGCTGCTTTGAAGCTTATCGAGCGAAGTTCTGGTCTTGATCGCCACGCTGTTTTGACTGGCCTCGGCGGCTATTTGGTCCATTTTCGACCATAGTCTAACAGGCAATTAACCATTTGTTTGGTGAGTAGCGGCCAACCTGTGCTTCGAAAGGAGTTCAAGTCATGGGATATTCTCTCGCCGATACGCTGCTTCAGGCCGACATGGACGCATTACTCGACCTTGGCTTCGCCTGCTCGACCGGCGCTGAAGGTCGCGAAATCGATCTGGTCTCCGCGCATAAATGGTTCAACCTCGCCGCACTGGCAGGCTCGGAGGAAGCGCAATATTGCCGCACCGACATCGCCGTGCAGATGAGCAGGAGCGAGATCGCCGAAGCCCAGCGCCGCGCCCGCACCTGGCTGGAAGTCCGTACCGCGCACTGATATGCGCGCCGCCGTTTGACGGCGGCCTGGACGGGCTCCGGCGCGCGACAACGAAGCCGTCGTCATCGACGGCGAGTCTGCAACCCTATTCCCGCAAGATTCCCGTGCGATGCGGTCATTACCCGCTCCGGTCGTCGCGCGCTCCGCTCGATCAGTTCTTCGAGCAGCACCTCTCCGTCAGCCCAATCGCCGATCCCCGATCGGGCGTTGATATGTCCTTTATGGCCCGCGTCTACCAGGCGGCTGCCCCAGCTGCGCGCCAGCGCCTCGAGCCGGTCGAACGTGGTATAATCGTCATTCCGGCTGGCGACGAGGATCGACGGAAAGGGAAGCGCGGTTCGAGGCGCGGGAGCAAAGCGGCGGATCAGCCGATGCACGCCGCTTCTGTCGACGTCAGGCGGCGCCACCAACAGCGCTCCCGCGATACGGTCCACCCTCTCCGCAGGCGCGCGCAGCGCCCACCAGGCGATCGTCAGGCAGCCCAGGCTGTGCGCGACCAGGACGATCGGTCCATCGGTCATCGCCAGCGCCGCATCGAGCCGCTCGGTCCAGATCCGTCGCTCGGGCTCGGACCAGGAGCCGAGATCGACCCGCCGGCAATCGTCGCGCCGCTCCTCCCACAGGCTTTGCCAGTGATCGGGGCCCGAATTGTCGAGGCCGGGCACGATCAGACAGAGCGGCGGCGCATCAATCGGCATCGTCTTCCACCAGATCGAGCACCGCCGAATTACCACCACGATGCGGATGGGCCTGGCTGACGACACTGCCCGGCGGAACGCTGTCGGTAAGCCAGACATTGCCGCCGATGGTCGAACCGGCGCCGATCGTCACGCGCCCGAGGATTGTGGCGCCGGCGTAGATCACGACATTATCCTCGACGATCGGATGCCGCGCGAGCCCGCGCCGAGCCACGCCATCGGTGTCGGCTGGCACGCTGCGTGCGCCCAGCGTCACCGCCTGATAGAGCCGCACCCGCTTGCCGATGATTGCGGTCTCGCCGATCACCACGCCGGTGCCATGATCGATGAAGAAGGATTCCCCGATCGATGCCCCCGGATGGATGTCGATTCCGGTTTGCGAATTGGCGATCTCGGAAATGATCCGGGCGACCAGCGGCGCACCCAGGCCGTGGAGCAAATGCGCTATCCGGTGATGCACGACGGCGATTACGCACGGATAGCACAGCAACACCTCGTCGACGCTGCGGGCCGCCGGATCTCCGGCATAGGCGGCCTCGACGTCGGTATCGATCAGCCGCCGCAGCGCCGGGAGCTTCGCAGCAAAATGGCTGATGATGCGGCCCGCATCTTGATCGACCCATTCGGGCGAGCCTTCGCCGATCGAATAGCCGAGTTCGAGGCGTATCTGTCCGTAAAGCCGACTCAGCGCCGTCTGCAGCGTCTCCGCGACAAACGCTTCCTCATTGTGCCGGCGCACGAAGCTCGGCCCCAGCCGCAATGGAAAGAGAGCGCCGCCCAATGCCGCCATGATCTTGCCGAGCACATGCCGCGACGGAAAGCCGATGGCGCCATATTCAGCGTGGCGCTTATGCGCGTTGCGCCATGCTTCGCGCGCCTCGCGGAGCTCCGCCGTAATGGCGTCGATATCCCAATAATGCCCCGGAGGCGCAACGATCGCCTCCTCGCTTCCCTCGTACATAAGCACCTCGCTCGTCATCGCCGCCCCTCACTAGCAACAGGCGCAAAGCAGGAAAGAAATTTTTCACTACCAAATTGATAGTAAAAATGTTCCACTCTCTCCGCGAGACATTGCAGCGATGGCTTGATAGGGCGGGCCATGGTTCCAAGGATCGGCCCCCTCAAGCTCAAGGCGCAGATCTTCTGCGGCGACGAACCCGCGATGGGCCCGGGCAAGGCGGCGCTGCTCGAGGCGATCGATCGAGAGGGGTCGATCTCGGCTGCGGGCCGGGCGCTCGGAATGAGCTACCGGCGCACCTGGCTGCTCGTCGACAGCATGAATCGCTGCTGGCTCGAGCGACTGGTCGACACTACCCCTGGCGGCGGCCGGCAGCGCGGGGCACGGATCACCGAATGCGGCCGGCGCGTGCTTGCCGCTTATCGCGCGCTCGAAAACAGCCTTCTGGCTTCGAGCGCGGCGGACCTAGCCGCCCTCACCCCCTATCTGCGCGACGATCCTTTGCCCGTCGACGGCTGAGACTTGCCATATACCAACGAATATAGCACAGGCGCGCTTGGTCTCGTTGGAGCAAGCCGTGATCGCCAGACGCCTCGCATCGCCATGGTTGGTGGCTCTTCTCATGATATTGGTGCCGGGGCCCACCCGCGCCGCCGAGGCGCAGATCGCCGTGGCCGCCAATTTCAGCGAGCCCGCAAAGGAAATCGCTGCGCTGTTCGAAAAGGCGACCGGCCACAAAGCGGTTCTTGCCTTCGGCGCTTCGGGGGCCTTCTACACCCAGATCAGCCATGGCGCGCCCTTTGCGGTCCTGCTCTCCGCTGACGCCGAACGCCCGGCCAATGCGGAGCGGGAGGGGCTTGCCATTGCCGGGTCGCGCTTCACTTATGCGATCGGCCGGCTCGTGCTCTATTCGACGACGCCGGGACTGGTGGATGGCCGCGGCGCGGTCTTGCGGAAGCTGGGAGATGAAAAGCTCGCGCTCGCCGATCCGGCCACCGCGCCCTATGGCGTCGCCGCGATCGAGGCGATGCGGAAGCTCGGCGTCTACGAAAGGCTCGGGCCGAGAATCGTCACCGGAAGCTCGATTGCGCAGGCCTATCAGTTCGTCGCGACCGGCGCGGCGCCGCTCGGCTTCGTCTCGTTGAGTCAGGTGATTGCCGTGCCAGGCGGCTCCCGCTGGATCGTGCCGGCCAGGCTCCACCGGCCGATCGAGCAACAAGCGGTGCTGCTCAAGGCGGGTGAAAATAATCCGGCGGCCGCGGCGTTCCTCAAATTTCTCAAGGACCGTGCTGCGCTCGCCGTCATCAAGCGCTACGGCTATGCGGTCAAATAGCTGATGTGGCTCGTCCTGGCGACGACGGCAGAGCTGGCGCTGGTTACGACGGCATTGCTGCTGTTGCTGGCGACGCCGCTCGCCTGGTGGCTCGCCCGCTCGCCGCGCTGGTGGAAGGAGATAATCGGTGCCGTCTCGGCGCTGCCGCTCGTGCTGCCGCCGACAGTGATCGGTTTCTACGTGCTGATCGCGCTCGGCCCCGACAGCCCCTTGATGGCGCTGCTCCATCCCTTCGGCGTCCGCACCCTCGCTTTCAGCTTCAGCGGGCTGGTGATCGGCTCACTCTTCTACTCGCTACCGTTCGCCGTCCAGCCGTTGCGGACCGCCTTCGAGGCGATCGGTGATCGCCCGCTCGAGATCGCCGCCACCATGGGCGCCGGCCCGTTTGACCGCTTCGTGACGGTCGCGCTTCCGCTCTCGCGCCGCGGTTTCCTCTCCGCGACGATCCTTGTCTTCGCGCACACCGTCGGCGAATTCGGCGTGGTGCTGATGATCGGCGGCAATATTCCCGGCAAGACCGAGGTGCTCTCGACCCGCATCTATCAGCTGGTCGAAAGCCTCCAGTTCGGCGAGGCGCACCGTATCGCCGCGCTTCTGGTCGTCTTTTCCTTTCTGGCTCTGCTCGCGCTACTGGTCGTCGAGCGCCGGATCAGCGCGATGAAGCCATGACGATCGCAATCAGATTGGAAGGTCGCGTCGGCGGCGATTTCTCGCTGCACGTTACGTTAGAGCTGCCGTCGCGCGGGGTGACCGCTTTGGTCGGCCCATCCGGGTCGGGCAAGACGACGCTGTTGCGCGCCCTGGCCGGGCTGGAGCATGTGCCGGGCAGGATCGTCGTCGATGGCCTGGTCTGGCAGGACGATACCAGCTTCGTGCCATCCGAACGGCGTCGGGTCGGTTATGTTTTCCAGGGCGCGGGGCTTCTTCCCCATCTCAGCGTGGGCGCCAATCTCGATTATGCCGAGCGCCGCGCCGGTCTCGGCCCTTTCGCGCGCGACGAGATCGTGCGCAGCACCGGTGTCGCGCCTCTTCTCGATCGTCGGCCGATGCGCCTGTCGGGCGGCGAGGCGCAGCGTGCGAGCGTGGCCCGGGCCTTGCTCGGTCAGCCCCGGCTGCTGCTCATGGACGAACCGCTCTCCGCACTCGACGGCGATGCTCGCGGCGAGCTGCTAGGCTGGCTGGAAACGCTGCTGGCGAGGATCGGCATCCCGACCCTCTACGTGACCCACGATCTGGGGGAAGCCGGGCGGCTGGCGTCCCGGATTATCCGCTTGATACGAGGAGAAGTCGAAGACCATGTGTAAAGGCGCTGCCAGCGCGCTCAGCCCGCCCCGCGCAGACCGGCCGCCAATCCATTCGCCGCTCCGTCTTGCGCCTTGTACCAGCTGGCTTCGGCAACGGCTGCCTCCCGGTCGAGGATTGCAGCGACTTCATAGAGCCGCCGCTGCTCCTCTATGCCGAAGGCGGCATTGGCCAACGCCCTCGCCTTCGAGGCCTCGCGGCGCAGCTGGATGGCACTATCGCTTTCGGACACACGCGACTTCCTTCACTCGACGTTCGGTCCGTTACAGACCATATCGCAATAGAGACGCATGGCAATGAACGGAGCCTTACCGAAGCGGCCAATCCACAGGCTTTTGAGGCAGGCGGTTTTCGTGCGAGTCGCGCCGTCCGGATATCCGGAGATTTAGGTCGAGCGGCTCGGGTCGCTAACCGGATCGACATAAGTGTCGGGCTCGTTGCGCCGTGCATTGGGCAGCGATCCGGTCTGCCGCTCGATCATCCGATGGACGCGCACGGGCGATCCGGGCTTGAGAAGCTCATGGAGCGCGGCGCTGTTCTCGGCGTCCGCATGGGTGCGCCGCTGGTTGTGGCGGACATAGTCGAGCCAGGTAGCGACATGATAACGCTCGACCCAGAGCTCGGGATCCTGCAGGTCGCGCAGCAGGGTCCAGCCGTGCGCTCCGTCGCGCCGGCGGATGCGGCGGCGTTCGGTCATCGTCGACAGGAACGATCCGATGTTGTGCGCCTCGATATGATATTCGATCGTGACGATAACCGGTCCGCTTCGGGGTTCGATGGGAACCGACGTCTGCGGTTCGGTCCACTGGCTCAGCAGATCGAGATTCAACTCTTCGACCTGGGGAAGAGGACGCACCACGCCGATCAGAACCACCGCCGCCTGCACGACCGCGGCAATCAGCAGACTGGACGATACGCCATGATATTCGGCCATCACGCCGATCGCCCATGCGCCCGCGGCCATGCCGCCGAAGGTCACCATCTGGTAGATCGACAACGCGCGCGCGACGACCCAGCGCGGCGAGGCGAGCTGGGTCGTTATGTTGAAGGTCGAGAGCGCGATCACCCAGCTCGCTCCCGCGAGCAGCAGCGCCGCGATGGTGAGGATCAGATAGGGGCTGAACGCGGTCACCGCGGTGCCCAGCGCCAGGCTCAGCGAAGCGAGCCTGACCATCGCCTCGCTCGGCATTCTGCGCCGCATCGCGCCGCTGCAAAGCCCCCCGATAACCGCGCCGATGCCGAACGCGCCGAGCAGCACGCCATAGGTCAGCGCGCCGCCCGCGACGAGATCGCGGGCGATCAGCGGCATCAGCACCGCCACGGCGTTGGCGGTCACGCCGAAGGTCAGCCCGCGCAGCATCACGATCCGGAGATTGGGCGACATCGCGACATAGCGCAGGCCGGCGCCCATCGCGACCAGCAGCCCCTCGGGCGGAAGGCGTCGCGCCGCCACCTGCGGCCGCCATCTGTATAGGACGACGATCAGCCCGATATAGGACAGAGCATTGGCCAGAAAGGCCGCCGCGGCGCCTGCCGCCGCCACGATAGCGCCGCCGACCGCGGGCCCGACGCTGCGCGCGATGTTGAAACCCATCGAATTGAGCGCCACCGCGCCCGGCAATTGCGTCCGTGGCACCATGTCGCCGACCGAGGCCTGCCAGGCGGGCCCGTTCATCGTCGTTCCGCAGCCGATCAGGAAGGTAAAGCTCAACAACAGCCAGGGATTGAGCCATCCTTGCCATGCGAACAGCGCCAATGTGATCGATGTCAGCAACATGAAGCACTGCGCAATCAGCATCACCCGGCGCCGATCCAGATTGTCCGCGACGGCGCCGGCCAGCAGTGCCAGCAACATGAATGGGAGCGCCGCCGACGCCTGCACCAATGCCACCATCTGCGGCGAACCCGTCAGCGAAGTCATCATCCACGACGCGCCCACCGACTGAATCAGGCCGCCGAAGTTCGAGACGAGCGACGCGATCCACACCGCGCGGAAAATCGGCAGCTGAAGCGGAGATTCCGATTTTGAGGCGAGCGACATGGGATCGGCGTCGGCGGTCATGTAGGCGGGAATGCAATAGGCTCGCCGTTGTGCCAACCCTTCATTCGGCTTTCCGCGCGAGCGGAGCGAATAGCCTGGATCACCGGGCGATTTTATCGAGATAGAGGTAGGAGGGATTGAACTCGGCGAGTTTCTGCAGCCCGGAGAGATTCTTGATGGATACCTGGCCCGAGCGGAACGACACCAGGCCGTTCTCGCGCAATTCCTTGAGCGTGCGATTGACGTGCACCGGCGTCAGGCCGAGGCATTCGGCGAGGTCGATCTGGGTCAGGGGCAGCTCGAAGTCATTCCCGTTGGCGAGCTCGACGATCCCGAGTCGAGCATGCAATTCGCAGAATAGATGCGCCGCCCTCGCCGCCGCCGATCGCCGTCCCAGCGACAGCTCCCACTCGCGATGAATCGCCGCATCGAGATTGGTCGAAAACCACAGCACCCGGGTGAGATGTGGATGTAGCTCGGTGATCTCGGTCAAGGCGGCGTGCGGAACGATCGCCAGCCGGCACGGCGTCATCGTCAAGATGTTGTGATCGAGTCGCTTCAGCGTGAAGCTGTGCAGATCGGCAAAGTCTCCCGCCACGTGCAGCTCGGTGATCTGGCGCTGGCCATCGCGCAGATCCTTGTAACGGCACATCAGCCCCTCGATGAGCAGCAGCGACACCGAAAGCAATTGCCCTTCGCGGACGATGGTCGTGTCGGCCGGCACATCGCGATATTCCGACACCGCGGCGCGCAACGCCCTCTCCTCCGGTTCGCTGATATCGTCGCGGGCGCGCAGCTTGAGCATATGCTTGTCGATCATGAGCCGACCCCGCGCAATTCCACCGCTTCGGCGAAGCTGACCTCGAGCAACACCCGGTCGCGCTCGTCCGCCACCTCGATGCGGCCGCCGAGGTCGATCAGACCGTACCGCAACTCTTCCGCCAAGATTGATCTTATGCCTGCAATCGCCTCATCCCGCGCCGATGCCAGATCCGGCAGTTCGCGGCCCTCGTCGTCACGCGCCAAGCCTTTGGCGTTGAAGATGTGAAAATAGAAACAGGGCATCAGGGCGGAACAACGCCGCAAGGACCACCCGGATCCCTTTTCCCCGCAGGCGTCGCGGTTCAGGCGGCGTCGTGGAAAATGATCCCCAGCGCGTGCCGCCGGCCGCTGCGCACCCGGCTCACCCCGTGCCGCATCGCCACGACATGGTCGCCACGCGCCCCGCGCTTGGGTCGCTGGCTCACCGCAAACAGCACGGCGTCGCCTTGCGTGAGCGGCGCCACTTCGGCGCTGGACTGCACCCGCGGGCGTTGCTCGGTGAGCACGAACTCGCCGCCGGTGAAATCGCTGCCCGGCGCGGAGAGCAGTACGGTCGCCTGCAACGGAAAGACATGCTCGCCATAAAGATCCTGGTGCAGGCGGTTATAGCCGCCCGCGTCGTAGCGCAGCAGCAGCGGAGTCGGCCGCGCCTGGCCCGCAAGACGGCAGCGCTCGAGAAACGCGTCATGCTCCTCCGGAAATCGGACGTCGCGTCCGAGCCGCTCGTTCCAGCGATTGGCGATGGGCGCGAGTCGAGGATAGAGCGCGGCTCTGAGCGCGGCGACGAGCGGCGGCAACGGATAGGAGAAATAGCGATATTCGCCGCGGCCATAACCGTGCCGCTCCATCACCACCTCGCTGCGAAAACCCGCATGGCCATTGTATAGCGCGGCCGTATTCCGGCAATCGACGGTCGTCAGAAGTTGCGGCAACAGCGTCCACCCGCATTCGTCGAGCTCTGCCGCCGCCGCGTCCCAATCATGGCTATCGATCTTCGTCATGCCGGCCTCGTGGCAGCCCGCGCCGGGCCGCGCACTCCGTTCCTTGCGGTCAATGCGCGATGTGCCCTGCCCATCACGCGAAACGATCGGTCGCCCGGATAAGCTGGTCGAGAATGCCAGGCTCCGAATAGGCGTGCCCGGCGCCCTCAATCAGGCGGAACTCGGCTTCCGGCCAGGCCTTGTGCAATGCCCATGCATAACGCGCCGGACAGGGCATGTCGTAGCGGCCATGCACGATCGCGCCTGGAATACCGCGCAACAGCGCCGCGTCACGCAACAGCTGCGCGGGTTCGAGCCAGCAATCATGATGGAAATAGTGATTTTCGATACGCGCGAAGGCGATCGCGAAATGGTCGTCGCCATGCGTTGCGGCGAGCTGCTCGCTCGGCAGCAGCGTAATCGTCTCGCCCTCCCAAAGGCTCCACGCCCGCGCCGCCGCGACGCGCACCTGCGGGTCGTCGCTGGTCAGGCGACGGTGATAGGCCGCCACCATGTCGCCGCGCTCATCTTCGGCGATCGGCGCCAGGAAGCGCTCCCATTTGTCGGGGAACATCTGCGAGACTCCGAACTGGTAATACCAGAGAATCTCCTCGCGGGTCGCGGTGTAGACGCCGCGCAGGATGAGCTCGCTGACATGTTCGGGGTGCGTCTCGGCATAAGCGAGCGCCAGCGTCGATCCCCAGCTGCCCCCGAACACCAACCAGCTGTCGACGCCGACGATCCGCCGCAGCCGCTCGATATCGGCGACGAGATGCCAGGTGGTGTTAGCCTCGAGCGACGCGTGCGGCGTCGATCGGCCGCAGCCGCGCTGATCGAACAGCAGCAAATCGTACCGTTTGGGATCGAACAACCGGCGATGGTCGGACGAGCACCCCGCCCCAGGTCCACCGTGCAGGAACACCGCCGGCTTGGCGCCCGGCGTGCCGACACGTTCGTAATAGAGGCGATGGCCGTCGCCCGCTTCGATCATCCCCGCGGCATAGGGTTCTATCGGCGGGTAGAGGGTGCGTAACGCGGTCACAGCTTGCTGTGCCCGGTCAAGGTGCGCCGGTGAGGATCAGGCATGGGGCCAGGCTATAGACGGCGCGCGCCGAGGGAAAGGGGGGCGGCGCGAACTTCAGCCGATGACACCACGCCGTGGTGGCGTTAAGGAATAGATCGTTACGATCGGAATCCGATATCATGGATGATCCCGTCGAGGTCGAGCTGAAGCTGGAATATGATCCGGCCGACCGCGATCGCCTGCTTGCGTCGGCATGTCCCGCAGAGGTCGAGGCCCGGCGCGCGTGCATGATCGCGACCTATTTCGACACGCCCGATCTCGAACTCAACAAGGCCGGGCTGGCGCTGCGGATCCGCGCGGACGGCGATCAGCGGACCCAGACGCTGAAGGCGTCGGGAAGCCGGTCGGCGGGGCTGTTCGTCCGCGGCGAATGGGAGCGGCCGGTGACCGGAGATCTGCCGTTGCTCGACGAACAGGTCGGGCCGCTACAGCAGCTTATCGACACCGCCGCGCTCGACAAGATCGCGCCGATTTTCGTGACCGAGGTGGAGCGCATCACGGGCGTCGTCGAAGCGGCCGGTGCGCAGATCGAATTTGCGATCGATTCGGGCGAGGTGCACGCCGGATCCGCGCAGACGCCGCTGGCCGAGATCGAGTTCGAGATCAAGCAGGGCGATCCCCGCCAGCTGTTCAACCTGGCCCGCCGGATCGCTCGGGAGGTGCCGCTACGGCTTGGCGTCCAGACCAAATCGAGCCGCGGCTATGCGCTGATCCGGGGCAAGCAGGCCACCGCGGTCAGGGCCGAGCCCATCCGGCTGGATCGCGACCACGTCGCAGCCGAGGCCTTCGCCGCGATAGCGGGATCGTGCATCCGCCAATATCGCCTCAACGAAGCCCTCCTGCTCGGAAAGGGAGACGCCGAAACCGTCCACCAGGCCCGCGTTGCGCTACGCCGGCTGCGATCGGCCTTCACTCTGTTCGCGCCGTTGCTCAAGACCGATGGCCAAGTCGACAGGCTCACCAGCGAAATCCGCTGGCTGGCGGGGGAACTGGGCTCCGTCCGGGATATCGACGTGCTCCTTCCCAAGCTCGAGGGCCGGAATCGGACGGCGGTCAGCGCGGTGCGCGACGGCAGGTTCGCGCATGTCCGCAATCTTCTCGGGACCGACCGGGTGCGCCTCCTCCCGCTCGACCTGGCCGAATGGCTCGCCGTGGGGGACTGGCTGTCTGATCCTGCCACCCGCCCGCACCGCGAGATGAAAGCGGTCGACTTTGCGGGGCAACGCCTGGATCGTCTCCGCACGCGGATCAAACGGCACGGCCGGCGCCTTGCGCATCTCGACGACGAGCATCGCCACGAAGTCCGCAAGGACGCCAAGAAACTTCGCTACGCCGCCGAGTTTTTCGTTTCGCTCTATCCGGGCCGCAAGGCGCGGCGGCGGCTCGACCATTTTCTCGACCGGCTCGAGGCCCTTCAGGACACGCTGGGCGAGCTCAACGATAGTGCGGCAGCGGCTCTGCTGATCGATCAACTCCACCTGGAGATCGAACTGCCGACGACGGGCAGGAAGGAACGCGCGCGCCTGCTCGACGACGCCGAGCACAGCCTTGATGAGCTGGTCTTCGCCAAGCGTTTCTGGCGGCTCTAAGGCAGAAATGGGCGCCGCATTTTCAAGGCGCGCCGTGCTGGGCGGCCTGTCGGTGGTCTCGCTCCTCCCCGCGCGCGCAGCCCCGCCGCCGGGCCTTGCCGCAGCGGCGCCGATGATCGACCCTGCCCTTGCCAACCGCGCGCTGGCGGCGCTCTTTCGTCATCACGCCGCGATTTGGTCGCGTGACGTGATCGCCATTGCCGACTTTGGACTGCCATCCGCTCTGCCGCGCCTGTTCCTGGTCGACATCGTCAGCAGCATGACGGCCAGCCTGTTCGTGACCCATGGCAAGGGTTCGGACCCCAATCACACTGGCATGCTCCAATCTTTCTCGGATGAGGTGGGGTCGGCCGCGACCGCCGAAGGCGCCTATCTCACGGGCGACGCCTATGTTGGCGCCCATGGCCCCTCGCGCCGCCTGATCGGACTGGACCCGTCCAACCGCCATGCGGAGGAGCGCGCGATCGTCATCCATTCAGCCTGGTACGCCGCCCCCGGGGTCGCCGCGCGCCAGGGCAGGCTCGGGCGCAGCGACGGCTGCTTTGCCGTCGGCGAACAGGATATCGCCATGGTGCTCGCCCGGCTCGGGCGCGGGCGCTTGCTCTATGCCGGACGCGGTCTTAGCTAGGCGTTGCGGCGCGCGCGCCGCGCTCCTAAAGCCGCTCGGATGCTGCGCCTCTCCGAACTCAAGCTACCGCTCGATCATCCGGCCGAAGCGCTGCCCGCCGCGATCGTCGCCCGGCTTGGCATAGCGCCGGACGATCTCATCGATTATAGCATCGCCCGCCGCGCCAATGACGCGCGACGCAAGTCGGCGATCCAGCTCGTCTATTCGGTCGATCTCACGGTGGACGACGAAGCCGCGCTGCTGGCGCGCTTCGCGGGCGATCCGCATCTCAGGCCGACGCCCGACACCGGCTACCGCTTCGTCGCGCAGGCGACCGCCCCGACGCTCCGCCCGGTCGTGATCGGGACCGGTCCGTGCGGCCTGTTCGCGGGGCTCATCCTCGCCCAAATGGGATTCCGCCCGATCATCGTCGATCGCGGCAAGGTCGTGCGCGAGCGCACGAAGGATACTTGGGGTTTGTGGCGTCGCGGGGAACTGGATTCCGAATCGAATGTCCAGTTCGGCGAAGGCGGCGCCGGAACCTTTTCCGACGGCAAGCTGTACAGCCAGATTAAAGATCCGCGTTTCCTCGGCCGCAAGGTGCTGACCGAGTTCGTCAAGGCCGGCGCGCCGCCCGAGATCCTCACCGAGGCGCATCCGCATATCGGCACCTTCCGCCTCGTCACGATGGTGGAAAGCATCCGTGAGACGATTCAATCGCTCGGCGGCGAATATCGCTTCGGCCATAGGGTCGAAAATATCGAGATCGATGACGGCCGGGTTCGGGGGCTCCACTTCCACGACGGCAGCTTTCTCGAGGCCGAAAGGGTCGTGCTGGCGGTCGGGCACAGCGCCCGAGACACGTTCGAGATGCTCCACCGCCGCGGGCTTCATATGGAAGCGAAGCCCTTTTCGATCGGTCTGCGGATCGAACACCCGCAGAGCTGGATCGACAGGGCCCGCTTCGGCGCATGCGCGGGCCATCCCGATCTCGGCGCGGCCGCCTACAGCCTGTCGCACCATTGCTCGAACGGCCGCACGGTCTACAGCTTCTGCATGTGTCCGGGCGGGCGCGTGGTCGCCGCAGCGTCAGAGCCGCGCCGCGTCGTCACCAACGGCATGAGCCAATATTCGCGGCAGGAGTTCAACGCCAATTCCGGGCTCGTCGTGGGGATCGATCCCGCGCGGGATTATCCGGGTCACCCGCTTGCCGGGGTTGCGCTCCAGCGCGATCTCGAAGAGCGGGCCTTCGTCGCGGGCGGATCCAACTATCATGCTCCGGGCCAGCGCGTCGGCGATTTTCTTGCCGATCGGGCATCGACCGCGCTCGGGGAAGTGACGCCCTCATACAAGCCCGGCGTTCGCCCGACCGACCTCGCGGCCTGCCTTCCCGACTTCGCGGTCGCGGCGCTGCGCGAGGCGCTGCCGGTTTTCGGCCGCCAGATCCCGCGCTATGATGATCCCGATGCGGTCATGACCGGTGTCGAGACGCGCACCTCGTCGCCGGTGCGGATTGTCCGTGGCCAGGATTTTCAAAGCCTAAATGTGGCGGGCCTCTATCCCGCGGGCGAAGGCGCGGGCTATGCTGGCGGAATTCTCTCGGCCGCGATCGACGGCATCAAAGTCGCCGAAGCCGTGGCGCTCAGCCTCGCCGCGCGTTAACCGCTCTCGAAATCACGGGAAAGGAAAGTCATGGCGTCGGGTCTTGTGGCGTTGCTCGATGATATTGCGGGGCTGACCAAGCTCGCGGCGGCCTCGATCGACGATGTGGGCGCGGCCGCTGGCAAGGCCGGCAGCAAGGCGGTCGGCGTCGTGGTCGACGACGCCGCCGTGACGCCACGCTACGTTACCGGGCTTACGCCCGATCGCGAACTGCCGATCATCGCCCGCATCGCGGTAGGGTCGCTTCGCAACAAGCTACTGATCCTGTTACCCGCCGCGATCGCGCTCAGCGCCTTCGCGGCCTGGGCTGTCACCCCGCTGCTGATGATCGGCGGCGCCTTTCTGTGCTTCGAGGGCGCCGAAAAGGTGATCGAGACGATCGGCGGCCATCATGCGGAAGAACAGGCGCCTGCCGAAATCGACACCGCCACCCTTGAGCAGCAGCAGATATCGGGCGCTATCCGAACCGACCTGATCCTGTCTGCGGAGATCATGGCGATCGCGCTATCCGAGGTCGCCGCCGAGACATTGATGGTCCAGGCGGGCGTGCTCGCGGCGGTGGGGGTCGCGATCACCATCGGCGTCTACGGCGTCGTCGCGCTGATCGTGAAGATGGATGATATCGGCCTGCATCTGGCGCGCCGGCGCGCGCCCGCGGCGCGCGCGATCGGAAGGGCGCTGGTGCGCGGCATGCCGCTCGTCATGCGCTGGCTGTCGATTATCGGCACCGCCGCGATGATTTGGGTGGGCGGCGGCATCATCGTGCACGGCCTCGAGGCGTTCGGCTGGCATAGGCCGGCGCAAGCGATCCACCATCTCGCCGCCCGGACAGGCGAGATCGCGCCGGCGGTGTCGGGCGCGGTTTCGTGGCTGGTAACGGCGCTGGGATCGGGCCTGGCTGGGCTCGCGGTCGGCGGAGCGATCGTCCCGCTGGTGTGGCTGGTGGCCCGATTCACCCGGAAACCCGCCTGATCCTCTGAAACGAATCAGGCGCCGTCCGCGTCAATCTATGCCGACAATCAATCCGTCACGTATCCAGCCGCCCAGCATGGCAGCCGCATCGGCTACGCCTTCTTCCGGGCCTCGACGATCAACCAAGGCCGCACAGATTGCCCCGAAGCTCGCGCCGCCTCGCGCCAGGTCGAGCGAGAGCAGCTCGAACGGCTCGGCGGGGCGGAAGCAGGACACCATGTCCTTGCGCCACACGATGAGGGTTGCAGGCTCGGCCAGGCATTGGATCGCGGGTGGCGCCTCGCCGGACTCGAGCGCCGACCAGATCGCCGCGGCGTTGGTCACGAACCCCGCAGTCCTCAGCGTCGGGGCCAGCTGAAGAACCGCATGGTCCCAATCGACGGAGCCCAACGCCTCCGAACCGATCGGAGTAGCGTCCGGACCGACAAAGGCTTCCGAAAGCGCGAGATCGAGCCAGCCGATCTCGGCAATCTCGGGATCATCGGGAAACAGCGCGCGCAGCGATTCCGGGAAGCCCTGTGCATAGGCGTCGAGCGTCCACGCGTGCGGCGGCGTTACATCGATATAGGCCGCAGCGGTGCTCAGGAAACGATCCTCGCCGATCCACAGCCGGACGCGCTCGAACGTGTCGCTCAGGCAGGCAGTCAGTGCGGCGCGGTAATTATTCTGGTAAACGGACAGCCCGGGCCGCGCGGCCTCACCAAATCTTTCCGCCGCCTCATCCGAGGCCTCGGCCAGCCAGGCCCGGAAATCCTGTTGCAGTTCGAGCAAACTCATGCGGCCCTCCGCGCGTCACCACGGACGATCGCTCGCGCGATCTGCAATTCGTCGAGCAAGTCGCCGAGTGGCGGGATGTCGTCGTCGCGTTCGATCATCGTCGCGGTCGGGCCGACCAGCGCGATCGCGCGCTCATACAGCGCCCACACCACGGCCGGCACCGGCTTGTCGTGGGTGTCGATCAGCAGATCGCGTCCCTGGCTATGCCCGGCGAGATGGATCTGCCGGACACGACCGGCGGGAATGCCGGCGAGATAGTCGAGCGGGTCGAAGCCGTGATTGATCGCGCTAACATGGATATTATTGACGTCGAGCAGCAGCTCGCAACCGGTCCGCGCGCACATCGCCTCGAGAAACTGCCATTCGGTCATCGGCGCGTCTGCGAAGGCGACATAGCTCGACGGATTCTCGATCAGCATCGCCCGGCCGAGCATGTCCTGCGCGATCGCGACATTGGCGCAGACCAGGTCGAGCGCCTCTTCGCTATAGGGCAGCGGCAGAAGATCGTGCGAATTGAAACCCCCGATCCGCGTCCAGCACAGATGATCGGACACGAACAGCGGCTCAATCTCGTCGGCGAGGGCGCGCAGACGCGCAAGATAATCACGGTCGATCCCATCAGCCGATCCCACCGACATCGACACCCCGTGCAGCGCGACCGGATGACGTTCGCGCACCCGGCGCAGGATATCGCGCGGCCGGCCGCCGGCGACCATGAAATTCTCGGAGATCACCTCGACGAAATCGACCGCGACCGGCGCGGCGCGATCGAGGAAATCGGCATAATGCGGTTTGCGCAGCCCAAGGCCGAAGGTCGGAACAGACATGGTCGCCTCGTCGGGAAGGGATCCGGCCGCGCGTAAAGGGTCGCGCGGCCGGATCGCGCGCTTACTTCGGCTCGGTGGTGGAGCCGCCCGCGGCCGTGCAGGCCTCGGCGGTCATTTCCTTGAAGCCGTGGCCCTTGCAGCTGTTCATCCCCTTGCACTCATTGTGCACCGTCTTGCAATCGGACGAGCCCTTGCAGCTGTTGACGCCGTAGCAATGCACCTTCTTCGCTTCCATATGATGATCCGCCAGGGCGGGTGCGGCCTGCAGGGCGGCAAGCGCCAGCAGAGCGGCGGCGGAGGCGGTGCTGACGCCGGTCTTCACGGTGATCATTTAACAATCTCCCCTAGGGTTTGCCGGAGGTGGCACCCGAAAATACGGGCGGGGCTCCGGCCAGGTTACATTAGCGCCGAAATATTTCACCACCGCAGCAGCCTAGGGCCGAGCAGCGCGCCGAGCCCGGCGGCCAGGCCAATACCCAGCGTGTACCAGGTCAGCACGAAGATCGCCGAGGCCTCGGGGCAGTGCAGGCAGTAGAGCGTCGCCGCCACCGCGCCCGCCGCCAGCCCGGCTGCCGCACCCGCCGCGCGGAGCTGGGTCGGTGCCAACCGGCGGTACGACCAGAGCAGCCCGAGGAAAATCGGGACCGACAGCCGCAGCACGATCCAGGGGCACTGTTTCCAGCTCTGCCCCAGCCACATCGCCAGCCAGTCAGCCGAAGGCGCCCGCATCATCTCGACGAAACCGATCGCCGCCAGCAGCGTGATCGGCACGGCGATCAGCCACAGCCACCGCAACCGTGCGGGCTCGGGCCGCGCGAGCTGGACCGTCGCGGCGATCGCGCAGAGGCTGAGCGAAGCGGTGTAGATCCACTTCATCCAGAAGGAATAGCCGCGCACCGCCTGGTCGAAATCGGGGCGAAAACCGAGCCACCAGCCGATCAGCAGCACCGTCGCAAGACCGCCAAGGCCGAGCCCGACCGCGATGCGGCGCCCGATCGCGTGGCGGGGCACCGGCTTCACATCCTCGCCCAGCGAGCAAATCAGGGTTTCGGTGTCCATCACCGGTCCCCCCGCACGCGCGCTGCGAGCGCCTTCAACCCGCGATGGATCGATACCTTGACGTCGGATTCGCCGATTCCCGCGCCATTCGCCGCCTCGCTGATGCTGAGGCCGTCGAGACGCGTGTCACGGATCGCCCCGGCCTGTTTGGCCGGCAGCGTCTCGAGCAGCCGGTCGACATCGAGCCGCGCAAGGCTCGCCTCCTCGAAGCCTTCGGCGGCGAGGATATGCTCTATATCCTCGATCGGGCAGGTTTGCCGCCGCCGGCGGAAATGATCGACCATCTTGTAGCGCGCGATAGCGAACAGCCATACGCCGAACGGGCGGTCGGGATCATAGGTCTGGCGGCGCGTATGAATCGCGATCAACGTTTCCTGCACGAGGTCCTCGACATCCTCGACGGCATCACGCATCCGCCGCCGATAATAAGCCTGGAGCAGCGGAACGAGAGCCGCGAGCAGCGCGCGATGGTCCCCGGCGTCGCCGCGTAGGCCGCCGATCATCCATCTCCGCAACTGGTCCTCGCTTGCTCGCATATGCGCTCCCCGGACGCATTCGTAGCGGGAGTAGCGGAGGTTACAGTCAATCGCCTCGCGTTGCGAAAATTTAATTCTGTCGCCCTTGTAACGATCCGCCGGGCGCCGCCGAACTGGCCTTCCGTGACCTGCCCAGCCGCCTTCAGGGTCACCGCGCGGCGACGCCGTCGCGAAGGCACAGGACAGGAGAAAGACCCATGACCATGACCAACGCCGCGCTTGCCGCCACCCTCGCTCTGGCGTTCGCCGCCGGGGCCGCCAATGCCGCCGACGCGCCGAAGATGGAGAAGTGCTACGGCGTTTCGCTCGCCGGGAAGAATGACTGCAAGGCGGGCGCCGGCACGAGCTGCGCGGGCACATCGCGCGTCGATTATCAGGGTGATGCCTGGAAATATGTCAAGGCGGGCAGCTGCACATCGATCAAGACCCCGAAGGGCAGCGGATCGCTGACCCCGCGCAAGGCCTGACCCCGCCATTCCCGCGCGCGCTGCCATGCTGGAGCGCGCGCGGGGGCCATCCCGGAGAGATGCCATGCCCCAGCCCGTTTCGCTCTACCTCGCCGCCGCCCGGCTCGCGCGGCGCCTGCTTCCCGAGTCCCTGCTGTTGCTGGTCGCGCGGCTGGGCATCGCCTCGGTCTTCTTCCTTTCGGGTCGCACCAAGGTCGAAGGTCTGCTGACGATCACCGACAGCACCTACGAGCTGTTCCGCACCGATTATGCGCTGCCCCTGGTCCCGCCGGAGGTTGCCGCGCATGCTGCGACCTACTCGGAGCATCTGTTTCCGATCCTGCTCGTGCTGGGCCTCGCGACGCGCCCGGCAGCGCTAGCCTTGCTCGGCATGACGACCGTGATCGAACTGTTCGTCTATCCCGATGCGTGGCCGACCCATCTGAGCTGGGCCGGCCTGCTGCTGCCGCTTGTCGCCAAGGGCGGCGGCGCTTGGTCGCTCGATCGCGCCATCCGGCGCGCGCTCGGCATCGGGGAGTAAGGCCATGGCCCAGCCCGACCCCCCTCGCCGGCGGCCGCGCGTCGCGATCATCGGCGCCGGTTTCGCAGGCCTTGCCGCCGCGAGTGAACTCGCCCGGCACGACGTCGACGTCGTGATAATCGACAAGCAGAACCATCATCTGTTTCAGCCGCTGCTTTATCAGGTGGCCACCGCCGGGCTTTCTCCGGCCGACATCGCCCAGCCGATTCGCTCCATCGTCCGCAACCAGCCGCGTACGCAGGTGCTGCTCGACAGCGTCGAAGCGGTCGACAAAGCGCAGCGTACAGTGCGGCTCGCGAGCGGCGCGAGCCTCGCCTATGATGCGCTGATCGTCGCCACCGGCGCGCGTCACAGCTATTTCGGCGCGAGCTGGGCCGAGCGCGCGCCAGGCATCAAAACGATCGACGATGCGATCAGCGTGCGCCGCACGATCTTGCTTGCGCTCGAGCGGGCCGAGACGAGCCGCCAGGAGAATCTCGCCGAACGCGCCGAATACCTTACGTTCGTCGTTGTCGGCGGCGGCCCGACCGGCGTCGAGATGGCAGGCGCGATCGCCGAGCTCACCCGCGCCGCGGCCGAAGTCGAGTTTCCACATATCACCCGCCATTGCGTGCGGATAATCCTCGTTCAGTCGGAACAGCGCTTGCTGCCGAGCTTTCCCGCATCGCTCGGCGAATCGGCGCGGCGCGCTCTCGAAAGGCTCGGCGTCCACGTCCACCTCGGCAGCCGGGTGACGACGATCGACGACGCCGGGGTCATCATCGGCGACCAGCGGATCGCAGCGACGACGGTGGTGTGGGCCGCTGGCGTGTGCGCCTCGCCCGCGGGTGCTTGGCTCGACGCGGCATGCGACCGCGCGGGCCGCGTCATCGTCGGCGCCGATCTGGCGCTGCCAGGCGACGATCTTGTATTTGTAATCGGCGACACCGCGGCGGTGATCGACGCGGCCGGCAGCCCGGTGCCGGGCATAGCGCCCGCCGCCAAGCAGCAGGGCCGCCATGCCGCGAAAACAGTGATCGCGCGCCTGTTCGGAGGCAGAGCGATCGCTCCGTTCCGCTACCGAAGCTTCGGCAATCTCGCGACGATCGGACGCAAATGCGCGGTGGTCGATCTCGGCTGGCTGAGGCTGTCGGGGTTTCCGGCCTGGCTGCTGTGGTCGGCCGCGCATGTCTACTTCCTGATCGGATTCAGGAACCGGTTGGTGGTGTGCGCCAACTGGGCGTGGAATTACATCACCTTCGATCGCGGCGCCCGGCTCATCACCGGGATCGACCGGCGGATGTGATCCGAGCGCCTTCCAACGCCACCCGCGCGCGACTCAAAGTCTTCCGGTTAGCACCAGGATCAGCAATATGATGACGATGATCCCGAGCGTGCCTGACGGGGCATAGCCCCAGCTGCGGCTATGCCCCCAGGTCGGCAGTGCGCCGATCAGCAGCAGGATCAGCAGAATGAGCAGGATCGTTCCAAGCATCATATCCTCCCTATGATATGCATGCGTAACGAAGGGAGCGCCGCACTGTTCCGTAAGGCACCATATTGTTCCGACTGGATTCTTTGTGGCGATTGATGCACGACAGCGCTTCGTAGTCGCTGCTCGGGAAGCTCCCTTTGCACGAAAGCCGCAGAGTTTCTTCCAATGTGGAAAGGAATGTGGTCGTCCTCGTCGTCGAGGATGAGCTCTTCGTGCGCCTGATGGCCGTCGACGCCATCGAGGACGCTGGCTATGTTGCGGTCGAGGCGGAAGACGCCGACGCGGCGCTCGCGCTGCTCGGCCGGCGCGACGACATCAACATATTGTTCAGCGACATCAAGATGCCGGGCAGTCTCGACGGCCTCGGCCTCGCCGCGGCGGTGCGCGAACGGTGGCCAGCAATGTCGATCATCCTGACCTCGGGACATCTCTATCGCAGCGACCTGGACATGCCGGCCTCGGTGCCGTTTCTGCAGAAGCCTTACCGCGCCGGCGCGCTGATCGCCGAACTCGCCCGTCTGTCCAGCTGAGCAACACCGGATCCGCCGCCGCCTATCGAACGTTGAGCAGGCCGTGACAGATGGCAGGCATCTTGTGGCGGCGGTTCGCGAGGCCGCACGCGCGCATGGCAGCAGCTGGGAGGCGCTGGTGCCGTCATCGTTCGAGCTCAATCTCGAGGCGGAAGAGGCCGAGGAAACAGCCTATGCCGAAATGGCGCTGGCGAAGCGCGCGCTGCGCGATCACATATTCGACGTCTACGGAATCGGCATCAGGGAACTCTGCGATCTGGCCACGCCATGACGGCCGGCGAGCGGAACTTCGCCCGCCACGGGTGGTTTCCTCTCCGAGCCGAACAAGCCCCCCCTTACCCTCGGCTCCTTAGGAGAGTGCGAACCCGCCGGCTCCTTGCCGGCGGGTTTTCGCGTAACTGGTAAAGCCGCCGATTCTCAATTATATGAGGCGGTAGGGCACACCGCCGCGCACATCGGGGGCGGTCTGTGCTTGAGCGTGCCCCGCCCCGCCGTCCTCCAGGGCGGGGCGTCACGCTCTTCGCGAGCAGACGGACGACGAACGGACAAGAGGCCTCATCCTGTTTAGCAGCGCGCCGCTCCCTCTTGATCGGCCGATCTGGAGCGCGCTCAACGGCCGTCACGCCAGCTGGGCGCTGGGCAGCGAAAGGGCGCTCCGCTACGCTCCCGACATGAGCCCCTTCGCGGCGGCGCGGGATGCTGATACGGGCAGCCTGACCGCGCTCGGCGCGCTCATCCCGGCCGACGACGCGATCGTGTTGCTTGAGGCAGGTCCGATCGCGCTTCCTCCGGAGAGCCTGGTCGAAAAGCAGGCCATCGGCGTACAGATGGTTGCCGCGCGGCTCGCTCCTGCCCAAGCGGGCACGCACGTCCAGCCGCTAGGCGATGCCGACGCCGCCGAGATGCTGGCGCTAGCCGCCCTCACCGAGCCTGGGCCGTTTCTTCCGAACACGCATCGCTTCGGCGGCTTCGTCGGCATACGCGCCGAGGGTCGTCTGGCGGCGATGGCCGGCGAGCGACTCAAGCCCGACGGCTTCACCGAGGTGAGCGGCGTCTGCACCCATCCCGATTTTCGCGGTCGCGGCTATGCCGCACTGCTTTCGGGGATCGTAGCGAACCGGATCGCCGCACGCGGCGAGACACCCTTTCTTCATGCCTATGCGGACAACGACGGCGCGATCCGACTCTATCGATCGCTCGGCTTCGTCGTGCGTTCGGAGGTCTCGGTAATGGTCGTGCGCCGTCCCTAACCTGCCGGCGTCAGCTTGAGCAGCTTTCCGCCCGCGCCGTCCTCGAGCAGATAGACCGCCCCGTCCGGCCCCTGGCGCACCGCGCGGATCCGTTCACCCATGTCGTAGCGCGCCGTCTCGTGCGCCCTTTCCGCGCCGAGATCGACCAGGACCAGCATCCCCGACAGCGCACCCAGCAACGCCTTGCCCCGCCATTGCGGGAAGAGCCGGCCCGAATAGATCATCAGGCTAGAGGGCGAGATGGAAGGATTCCAGCTGACCTTCGGGCCTTCGAGATCGGGGCGGGAGGAATGATCCGGGATCGGGCGCCCGCCATAATGATCCCCGTTGGAGACCAGCGGCCAGCCATAGTTCCGACCCGGCAAGATCAGGTTGACCTCGTCGCCCCCTTGCGGGCCCATCTCCGCCTCCCACAGCCTGCCCTGGCCATCGAAGGCGAGCCCGAGCGGGTTGCGGTGTCCGTAGCTCCAAACCGCTGGATCGAAGCCTTTGGCCGAGAGCGGATTGCTCGGCGCAGGCTTGCCGTCAGAGGTCAGGCGCACGATCTTGCCGAGCAAGCCTTGGCGATCCTGAGCAGGGGTGAACTGTTGCCGCTCGCCCATCGAGAAGAACAGATGGCCGTCGGGTGAGAAGGCGATCCGCCCGGCATAATGACCGCCGCTGGTCAGCGGACGCGCTCTATAGAGCGTGCGGACCTCCTCCAACCGCACGGCGGCGGCCGTTTCGGCCAGCTTGCCGCATGCGAGCACGACCCCGTTGGGCGCGCCCGGCGTCGCATAGCTGAAATAGACCCGCCGATTGGTGGAGAAATGCGGATCCGGTACAACCTCGCCCAACCCGCCCTGCCCGCTCGCATTCACGCGCGGCATCCCGCCTACCGGCGTGCGCCGCGCGCCGTCGGCCGACAGGAGTGTCATCTTGCCGGCCTTCTCGGTGACGAGCATGCTCCCGTCGGGCAGAAAGGCCATTGCCCAGGGGCTGTCGAAGGTCGCGACCACCGCCGACCGGAACGGCTTTTCGGCAAAAGCCCGCTCCCTCGTCACCGGCTCCCAGGCCCCAGACGCGGCGGCACAGGTCGCCGCGAGACCCAATCCGATTGCAATCGTGGAAAGCTGCATGGCACGCCGCTCCTTCACCCGATGCGAGGAAGCTCGCGCCGGCATGTTCCGTCGCCGCGCGAAATCAGGCTCCGCGCCCGGCCTCGCGCATCCGTCTAGCCGCCTTCTTGTCTTCCGCCGGGGGTAGGGTGTGGATCGTCGCGGCATATTCGGCGAACAACACGAGCACCCAGATTTCGACGCCTTTCCAGTCGCCCCGCAAAACGCCGGCGAAGACGTCGAGCAGCAGAAAGGCGAGCGCCATCATCCGGAACCACCGCATGCTGAAGGCCGGCATGTCGGCGCGGAACGACGCGGTGAACATCATGAAAAGGCTGAACAGCCCGGCGATGATCTGCGAACCCAGCGTCGTGGCGATCCGAAGCTGATCGAGCGCGGTGATGAACCAGAACAGCCGGGATACCGCATATTGGCTTTGCTTGGTCAGCTGGCAGACTTTGATGATCGGCGGCACGAACAGCGTCTTGCCGATCCAGACATCGATATGGGTCATGCTCATGGCATCCGATATAGCCGCCACGGACCGGACTCGCGAGCCCCGCGTCGTAATTTTCACGCCGCGCTGGGCTCGAGGCAGGTGACGCTCACGCTTTGCTCGATCAGCTGGGCCGTCCCGAACACCGTCATGAACGCGATATCCGTGGCATCCCGGCCGACCGCTATCCGCACCAGACCGTCGAGTGGCGCCAGCTCGGTCGCGTCGACGAGATACCAGTCACCCGCCAGCCAGACTTCGACGACAGCATGGAAATCGGGTGGATCGAGCCGCCAGGCATAAGCCGACACCAGGCGCGCGGGGACGCCGGCCGCCCGGGCGAAGGTCGTCAGCAGGTGCGCATAATCGCGACATACCCCCTGGCGCCGCACGAACACGTCGACGGCAGTCGTATTGCTGTCGCTCGATCCAAGGCAATAATCGACATGGTCGTGGATCCACCGCGCCATCTCGACAATCTTCGCGCCGTGATTCTCGCCTGGAAATTCCCGGCTGACGAACGCCTCGAAGCGATCGGATTCGCAGTAGCGGCTCGGCCAGACATAGGGGATCACTTCGGCGGGCAATTCCCCGCGTGGCGTGATCGGCAGGGCGTCGATCGGAATCGGCCGGCGATCGACATCCACAGTCGCCTCGTAACGCGCGAGGAAATCCCCCTCGGCCCGCATCCAGGTCCGGCGCCCGATCCGATCCTCGCCGTCGATCGCGCGGAGCGGCCCGACGCCGTCAATCGTCAGCCGGTCCTCGACCAGTAGCTGATCGGGCAATTGCGCGACCTCGATCGTCAGCAGGACATCGACCCGCTCGGTCATCTGGTAGTTGAGCTTGGCGTCAATCTTCAGCCGCATCGTCGATCCCCCGACAGGTTACGCCGATAACGCCCACCCCGCTCGCTGTGTCCCGGACCTCCGGAAGAATATGGATTCCTCCATCGCGGATCACCACCGCTCCGGTTTCGCTACCCGTAAACGGTCCGAGCCGCTATCATCGGCCCATTGACGGGGGAGAGTATTGCATGACGATCGCAGCCCTATTGTTCGCGGCATTGGCGATGCTTGCGGTTTTGTTCGTGTTTTCGGCGGTCACCGTTGTCCGGCAGGGCTTCGAGTATACGATCGAGCGCTTTGGGCGCTACACCAAGACGGCGCAGCCCGGCTTCACGCTGATCATGCCCTTCGTCGATCGCATCGGACAGAAGGTCAACATGATGGAGCAGGTGCTCGACATCCCCGGGCAGGAGATCATCACCAAGGACAATGCGATGGTCTCGGTCGACGGCGTCGTCTTCTTCCAGGTGCTCGATCCGGTGAAGGCGGCCTATGAAGTGTCCGACCTCTACCGCGCGCTGCTCCAGCTAACGACCACCAACCTGCGCACCGTGATGGGCTCGATGGACCTCGACGAGACGCTGTCGAAGCGCGACGAAATCAACGCGCGGCTGCTCAGCGTGGTCGACCACGCGACCGTAGCCTGGGGGGTCAAGCTCACCCGCGTCGAACTCAAAGACATCCGCCCGCCGGCCGATATCGTCAACGCGATGGGCCGTCAGATGAAGGCCGAACGCGAAAAGCGCGCGCTGATCCTTGAATCCGAAGGCCAGCGCGCTTCGGAAATCCTCAAGGCCGAGGGCCAGAAGCAAAGCCAGATCCTTCAGGCCGAAGGCCGCCGCGAGAGCGCCTTTCGCGACGCCGAGGCGCGCGAGCGCGCGGCCGAAGCCGAGGCGAATGCGACCCGCGTCGTCTCCGAAGCGATCGAAAGCGGCGAAGCGCTCGCGATCAACTATTTCGTCGCGCAGAAATATGTCGAGGCGATCGGTAAGTTCGCGACCTCGCCCAACGCCAAGACGATCCTGTTCCCGGTCGAGGCTACCCAGCTGATCGGTACGCTCGGCGGCATCGGCGCGCTCGCCAAAGCGGCGCTGGGCGCCGATGGCCCGCCGCCACCTCCCCCGCCCGCGCGTACCCGGGCAGAGCGCTCGCCCGCACCAGCGCCAAGCGTTCCCGCGACGTCGCCGGAACGGCCCGAATGAACGAGGTCGTCGCGCTGGTGGACGCCCGCTGGGGCTGGTGGATCGCCGCGGTGGCGCTGGCCGCGGCCGAACTGGTAGTGCCCGGCGTCTTCCTGATCTGGCTCGCGCTAGCCGCCTTCGTCACCGGGCTGGTCGCGCTGCTGCTCAACCCGCCGCTCGCGGTCGATTTCGCCATCTTCGCGGTTGCGGCGATCGCCTCGATCTATGCGGGCAGCAAGCTCTACCGCCGCGCCGCACAGACCCGCGACCCGCTCCTCAACAAGCGGGCCGCCCGCACGATCGGCCTGCGGGTCACGATCTGCGAGGCGATAAGCGGCGGCCAGGGCCGCGCCACCGACGGCGACAGCTATTGGACCGCGAAGGGGCCCGACATGCCCGTCGGCGCAATCGCGACGGTGGTAGCGATGGAGGGCAACACGCTGGTGGTGGAGCCAGCAGAGTAACAGACGGTTGCAGACGCCCATCGCTGCGGAGCAGCCCAGGCGCTACCTTGGTATCCTTCTCCCTTCGGGAAAGGGTGAGGGGTGAGGGGTGAGGCTTCCGACGCTCGTTTTGTCGCCACCGCAACGCGCCAATCACGCTCGGCCTCCCGCATCCCATGGGTTATGCCCAGGGCATGAGCGGCCGTCTCGCTCCTCTTCCCGCCGGGATTCCCGCATTCACACATCAGGCTGGCCTTCAGGCTGCATCCCAGCTTTCGCTGGGGTGACGCCATACGAGCACCTAGGCCTTCGTCCCCGCCTGCGAGCCAATTGATCGTCCGAACACCCGCATCTCACGCCAATGCCGCCAAACCCTGCGCCGCGAGTTCCATCCGGCGCCAATCCTCCGCGCCCAGCGCCGCCTTCGCCCGCCGGGCTGCGATCAGGCGGTCGAGCCACACCGGCCCGAACTCGAAATGATGATCGATGCACAGGCTTTCGACCGCCTTGCGCACCTCGCGCCCGCAATCGTCGAGGATCCTCAGCCGGCGGTTGAGCGCGCCCTCGAGCTGGGCCGCGCGCTCGAGATCGCCGGTCACCACCGATCGCACCACACCACGCCCCGCAAGGTCACGATAGAGCCCGCCGCTCGGCGCCAGCTCGGCATAATGCGACCAGTAAAGTTTGAACAACACCCGGCCGGCCTCACGCATCGTTTCGGCGTCGCGAGTCGGATGCGCGAGCAGGCCCGCGAGCCAAGCCCGGCCGACCGCATCGACCGCCTGGCCGTGATCGCCGCGCCCGATCGACGCGACGGCCTCCTCGGCCTTCCCCTGCCGCCACAGCCGCACCGCCGCCTCGTCGAGTGCGCCTGCGCGCCTCGCCCGATGCAGCCGCAGTTCGGCCGTGCCGGAATCGGCGCTGGGCCGGCTGGCCGAGATCAGCCGTCCCGATCGGGTGCGCTCTCCCGCCTTGCGCTTCCGTCCCGCTCTCGCCATTGCCGCCTCGCTTTCTGACAAATTTGTTGTACAATCTTGAACAATATCTACCGATGGTTCGCTCAATCCCGGAGGCACTGGCGACGATGTCTCTTCCCCACGAACGGATGCGGGCGCTGCGCGCGCGATCGGGGCTGTCGATGCGAGCCTTCGCTGCGCGCCTCGGCCCGCTCGCCACACGCTACGCCTATTATGAGGAGAAGCGTTTCACCGGGCTCCTGCCGATCGACGCCGCCCGGCAGATCGCTGCCGCGCTGCAGCCGTTCGGAGTTGCGCCGCGTGAAGTGCTCGCGCTCGCCGGGCTGACGACCGACGATGGCGGCGGCGAGTCCGAAGCCCCCGTGCAATATGTTCGTCTCGATGTCGCCCTCCCTAATGCAGAAGCATTGACCCGCATGTTCGAGACCATGCTGGAGCAGGAATTATCTCCGGCGCGGCGCGACGCGCTTGCGCGAAGGCTCGCTCTGCGTCTGCCAGCCGCGCTTCAGCGCGCGTCAGGCTCGCCGCCAGTTCCGGTCCGGAAGGCGACGGCTGGCGGCGCAGACGCTCCGCATCCCGCCAGGCGTCATAAGCCTCGCCGGCCAGAATCGCGCACCTGACGTCGCAGGCGGCGCAGGCCCGTTCACAACCGGGTGACGCACGGAATACGGGTTTGCCCATCTCGCGACTCGATCTCCTATGTTTCCCTTATGTTCTACATAACAGGTCCAACAAGTCTAGGATTTTTCCTATCGCGTCCGAACTGTTGAAATCTGGCTGAGGCGTCACCGTCCAAGATTCGCTTGACACTGTACAAGATATTTGTATATACAGCCTGCTTCATCAGGAGAGGCGATGACCGCTTGTGCACCCCTCGTCGATCGTGAGGTCGTCGAGATCGATCGATTGATGCGGGCGTTACAGAAGCTGCGCCACTGGTCGGCGGCCACCGCGGCGCGGACGGGCTTCAGCGATGATCAGGGACGGCGTCTCTACGCGACGGCGGCGCGGCTTCGCGGGGAGGCGTGGGCCGACAGCCTGCATGCCGCCTATAAGCTGTTCGAGATCGACGCGATCCACGCCGCGTGGGCCAGCTCGGAGCAACCCGCACCATGATCGAGAACCGTGCCGATCAGGGCCGCCGCCTTGCCGAGATTCTGGCGGGAATCAGCCGGGCCGACGCAGTGGCCCTCCGCTATGATCGGCTGCCGGGCGATCGCGAGGCCGCCGCCGCGCTCGCCCAGCAAGCCGATGAGCGTGCCGAAGCGGGCCGCCGCGCGGCCCGCGCGTTGATCGAACAATCCTTTCCGGGCGTAAGTTGGTCGATGATTGAACGGAGCAGCCTCTAGGCTTTCCGTCAGCGTGCGGCGAGCCTGGGGTTCGCGCCGACAGCCTTCGCCGCCAGCCGGACATACGCCGACTCGACCGCGTCAGCGCGGCAACGGGCGATAGCGATGCGATTGCCCACGTCCTCGGGGCCGCAGGCCAAGCGCGCGGCGCGGCGGATGCGCGCGTCGAGCACCGCAGCGCCGCTCGGCTGGCCTATGTCGATGTCGCCATAGGCGACCGGAATGCTCATGGTTTCCGCCCGCAGCGGGGTCGCCGCCGCGACCGTGACGAAGGTTGCGACCAGAGCAAAGCCGCCGCCCATCATGCTGTTAAAAGTGATCATCTCAGGTTCCTTTGGTGCGCGTTGTGGATGCACCATCTTCAGCAGGAACCGTGCCAAATGCATTCGACCCAAAAAATATGCTTATCCGTGCTGCTCAAGTGCGCACCGGTTACCAACAAGACTCCAAAATATCCGAAATATGGCGCATAACGCCAATCGACCTCGGTTAACGGCTGCGCCGGGCGGTCACCTCGATCTCGACCTTCATTTCGGGCTTGACCAGCCCGACCACGAGCGCGCTCGCCGCCGGTCTGATCTCGCCAAATGCTTTCCCCAGCACCGGGCCGACCTCGTCCCAATAGGCGGCGTCGGTGAAATAATAGGTGGCGCGCACGACATCGGCCATGGTGAAGCCGGCGCCTTCGAGCGTGCGCGCGATGAGCGCCAACGCGTTGCTCGCCTGGTCGGCGGCGCTGTCGGGCATGACGCGCGTATCCGGGTCATAGCCGGTGGTGCCGGCAACGAATGCCCAATCGCCATCGATCACTGCGCGGCTGTAGCCGACCTGCTTTTCGAAGGGCGATCCCGAGGAAATCAACGTGCGGGCCATTATCGTTCGTCTCCATAATTAATCGAAATCCTGGCCGCCGCCGCGCGGGCGGCTTCGCGCGCCCGATCTGTGGAACCGTCGCGCGCGAGCGCCAGCGCGACGCCCATGCGCCGATTGGGGCGGGTCGTCGGCTTGCTGAACAGGCGCAGGTCGGTTTCGACGCCGGGCATCGGCGCCAGCGCTTCGGCCAGTCCCGCGAAGCCGAAATCCCCGGCGTTGCGATCGGCAAGGATCACCGCCGACGCCGACGCACCCAGTTGCTCGATATGCGGTATCGGCAAGCCCAGCACGGCGCGGACGTGAAGGTCGAACTCGGTCAGGTTCTGCGAGATCAGTGTTACCATCCCGGTGTCGTGCGGCCGCGGCGAGAGCTCCGAAAAGATCACCTCATCGCCCGCGACGAAAAACTCCACCCCGAACAATCCATAGCCGCCCAGATTGTCGACCACCTTGCGCGCCATCTCGTGCGCGGCGGTGAGCGCCTTTGCCGACATCGGCGCCGGCTGCCAGCTCTCCTGATAGTCGCCCCGCTGCTGGCGATGCCCGATCGGATCGCAGAACAGCACGCCATCCCGGGTACGGACGGTCAGCAGCGTGATCTCATAATCGAACGCGATGAACGCCTCGACGATGACCCGCTGGCGATCGCCACGCATGCCCGCGACGGCGTAATCCCAGGCGGCGTCGACCGCGCCCTCGGCGGTGACGATGCTTTGTCCCTTGCCCGATGAGGACATCACCGGCTTGATCACGCAGGGAATGCCGACCTGCTCGACCGCAGTGCGCATCTCGTCGAGGCTTTCCGCATACAGGAAGCGCGACGTGACGAGGCCCAACTCGTTCGCCGCGACATCGCGGATACGGTCGCGGTTCATCGTCAGCATCGTCGCACGCGCTGACGGTACGACCGAAAAGCCGCGATCCTCGAAATCCTTGAGCACTTCGGTGCGGATCGCCTCGACTTCGGGAACGATATGATCCGGCCGATGCCTGTCGATGACCGCAGCGAGCGCCTCGCCGTCGAGCATCGAGAATATCTCCTTTTCGTCGGCGAGCTGCATCGCCGGCGCACCCGCATAGGCGTCGCACGCGATCACATGCGCGCCCAGCCGCTTGGCGGCGATGACGAACTCGCGGCCGAGCTCGCCCGATCCTAACAGCAATATCTTCGCGGTGGGCGTCATGGCATCTCCTTGCGCGACGCCGATAGCCAGGATCGCCGCGCAGGTGAAGCGCGCCGCTCAGCCGAGCGCCGCCTGATAGCGATCGGGCTTGAAACCCACCAGCAATTCGCCGTCCACGTCGAGCAGGGGACGCTTGATCATCGATGGCTGCCCCACCATCAGCGCAACCGCCTTGTCAGCGTCGAGATCGGTGCGATCGGCATCAGGCAGCTTGCGGAAAGTCGTGCCCGCGCGGTTGAGCAGCACTTCCCAGCCAAGCGCGTCGACCCACGCCTCCAAGGTCGCCCGGTCGATCCCCGAAGCCTTATAGTCGTGAAAATTATAAGCGAGCCCGTGCCCTTCAAGCCAGGTCCGCGCCTTCTTGATCGTGTCGCAATTCTTGATGCCGTACATGGTGATCATGGTGCGAATCCCGCCTGCGATTAAAGCACATATTTGGAAAGGTCGGTGTTGCGCGCCACGGCGCTGAGCTGCTCGTTCACATAAGCGGCGTCGACCGTCAGGCTGCTCCCCTTGCGGTCCTCCGCGCCGAAGCTGATCTCCTCGAGCAGCTTCTCCATGACGGTGGACAGCCGTCGCGCGCCGATATTCTCGATCTGCCCGTTCACCTCGGCGGCGATCTTGGCGATCGCGGCGATGCCGTCCTGGGTGAAGGCGATGTCGACTCCCTCGGTGCTGATCAGCGCGCGATACTGCTCGGTCAGGCTCGCCCGCGTGTCGGAGAGAATGCGGACAAAATCCTGCTCGGTCAGTGCCTTGAGCTCGACCCTGATCGGCAGTCGGCCCTGCAGCTCGGGCAGCAGGTCCGACGGTTTGGCGACGTGGAAGGCCCCCGAGGCGATGAATAGGATATGGTCGGTCTTGAGCGGACCATATTTGGTCGAGACCGTGGTTCCCTCGATCAGCGGCAGAAGATCGCGCTGGACGCCTTCGCGGCTCACCGATCCGCCGCGAACGTCGGAAACCGCGATCTTGTCGATCTCATCGAGAAAGACGATCCCGTTCTGCTCGGCGTCCTGCAGCGCGACACGGCTCACCTCGTCCTGATCGAGCCGTTTGTCGGCTTCCTCCTCGACCAGCTTGGCCCAGGCCGCACGAACCGTCATCTTGCGCCGCTTGGTGCGATGCTGGCCCAGCGCCTTGCCCATCATGTCGGAAAGATTGATCATGCCGATCTGCCCGCCCATGCCCGGCACCTCGAACGGCATGCCGCCCGAATCCTCGACCTCGATCTCGATCTCCTTATCGTCGAGTTGGTGCTCCTCGAAGCGTTCGCGGAAGCTCAGGCGGGTCGCCTCGCTGGCGTCCCTGCCGACCAGCGCGTCGAGCAGGCGCGCCATCGCCGCTTCCTCGGCCTTGTCCTTGACCGCCGCACGCCGCCGCTCCCGCTCGAGGCGCACAGCCTCTTCGACCAGATCGCGGGCGATCTGCTCGACGTCGCGGCCGACATAGCCGACCTCGGTGAACTTAGTCGCCTCGACCTTGACGAAGGGCGCATCGGCCAACCGGGCCAGGCGACGGCTGATCTCGGTCTTGCCGCAGCCGGTCGGCCCGATCATGAGGATATTCTTCGGGGTCACCTCGTCGCGCAGGTCTTCGGGCAGGCGCTGTCGCCGCCAGCGGTTGCGCAACGCCACCGCGACCGCGCGCTTGGCGTCGGCCTGGCCGACGATATGCGCGTCGAGCGCAGCGACAATGGCTTTGGGGGTCAAATTGTCATTCATGTCCGGGATGCTTTCGGGCCGCCGGTGCGGGAGCCGGTTGATGGGAAGAATTGGCGTTTGTCAGCGCGCGCTGTCCAGCGTCTCGACCGTCAAACTATCGTTGGTGAACACGCACAACTCGGCGGCGATCGCCATCGCCTTGCGGCAGATTGTCTCGGCGTCGCCTTCATAATCGACCAGCGCGCGCGCCGCGGACAGTGCGAAATTGCCGCCCGATCCGATCGCCGCGACGCCGCCCACCGGCTCGAGCACGTCTCCGGTGCCGGTCAGAATCAGCGTGATCTCCCGGTCCGCGACAATCATCATCGCTTCGAGATTGCGCAGATATTTGTCGGTCCGCCAATCCTTGGCGAGCTCGACTGCGGCGCGCAAAAGCTGCCCGCCATGCTGTTCCAGCTTGCGCTCGAGCCGGTCGAACAGCGTAAAGGCGTCGGCGGTCGCACCGGCAAAGCCGCCGATCACCGAACCGTCACCCAGCTGCCGGACCTTCCGCGCGTTGGGCTTCATCACTGTATTGCCCATTGAAACCTGGCCGTCGCCGATCACGACCACCTTGCCGTTTTTGCGCACCGAAAGGATCGTGGTGCCATGCCATTTGGGAAGTTCGCTCATATCCGTCCTGATGCTTTGCGACGCGGATATGGGGTGCTCTTTGCGGCAGTGCAATCGCGATCAGCCACGCCCAGCGAACATGAAGCAGGCGGCACCCACGATGCAGCCGAACGCCCCCAAATGGCGCCAGCCGAGCGGCTCGCCCAGCACGACCACGGCGAAGACCGCGAACACCAGCAGCGTCACGATCTCCTGGGTGATCTTGAGTTGGCCGGCGGTCCAGCCGTGCAGATAGCCGATCCGGTTGGCGGGCACGGCGAAGCAATATTCGACCAACGCGACCCCCCAGGACGCGAGGATGACCACCCATAGCCTTGCATCGGTGAATCTGAGATGGCCGTACCAGGCCACCGTCATGAAGATGTTCGAACAGATCAACAGGATGAGCGGGCTCAGCGTCATCGCGTCATAGAACCGAACGGCTCCCGAAAATCCAGCCGTTATCGGCGGCGACCAGCCTCTCCGCGACTGGCGAGCCGCCGCTGATCCTGTTCGGCTTCAGCGATCTCTTCATGCCGGCGCTGACGGCGTAGGACATCAGGCGCTTCGGGCGTGCACCGCGCCACCCGGCTCGGACCGGCGTGGCTGGTCGCCTGGCAGACGGCCTCGATCAGGCCCGGCGATTTTTCGCGACGCTTGCCTCCATCAGCGCGAGTTGCTCGGGCGTCGCCGCCGGCTGCTTCGCCTTCCACGCCGCATAGGGCATGCCATAGACCGCCTCGCGTGCGGCTTCCTTGCCGATTGCGCCCTGCGCCGCATCGGCGAGCCAGTCGGACAGGCAGTTGCGGCAGAAGCCGGCCAGTCCCATCAGATCGACGTTCTGCGCATCATCGCGGTGCTGGAGATGCCGGATCAGCCGGCGAAACGCCGCCGCAGCCAGGCGGTCATCGATATCGTCGATCGTCATCATCGCTCTCCTATCCTTGGCGCCAGGCAAGCAGCGAAGCGCCGAAAGCCATGAACAGCCCGCCCGTAATCCGATTGAGCAGCCGTTGCCATACCGCCCGCCGCAAATACCGGGCAAGCGTCCGGCCTCCGCTCGCATAGGTGCAATACCAGGCCATTTCGATCACGACGAAGGTGCCGACCAGGATCGCGAACTGGGACGTCTTCGGTAGCGCCGGGTTCACGAACTGCGGGAAAAACGCCGCGGCAAAGATCAGCGCCTTGGGATTGCTGATGCTGATCAGGACGCCATCGCGAAACAGCCCCGCGCGCGACCGTGGGCGAGAAGCGGCCGCATCGGGCTCGATCGCAAGCGAAGCGGCGCCTTCGCGCCAGGTCCTGAGGCCAAGCCAGACGAGATAGAGCGCACCGGCGATCCTGATCAGATCGAGCAGTTGCGGCAGCGCCGACAGGAGCGCGCTCATCCCCATCGCAGACAGGCCGAACAGGCACAGCAAGCCAAGCATGCAACCCGCCATCGTGAATAAGGCGCGGCCAAAACCGTGACGCATGCTCTGCGTCATCACATGGAGCATGTTGGGGCCGGGTATCGCCGACACCAAGAATGTCGCGGACACGAAGATCCACCACGACGCGAGCGGCATGACCTGTCCTATACCAGCAGCGCCGGCCTTACAGCGCTTTGGAATAAATGCGGTAAACCTTGTTCACCCGACTATCGATCGTCTCGGCGATCGAGCGCATCCCTTGGTTGTCCTCGAGGATCCAGCCGATTTCGCCGCGTGTCGATCCGAAGCTGGCGACTGAATCCCGGCGAATATACTCGATCATCATGAAGGCGAGCTGGCTCGCCAGGCGAGTCGCCTGGAGCTTCTTGACGACCCCCATCAGCGGCACGCGCATCGTCCGTACCTGCGGCTTCCGCAACCGCCAGAGTAGCTTTGCCCAGCCGAGCGGGAAAAGCCGTCCATCAAGATCGGCGATGAGCTCGTTGAGGTCGGGCAGCGTCAGCATGAAGGCGACCGGCTCACCGTCCACCTCCGCCACGCGGATCAGATCCTCGAACACGATCGGCTTGAGCTTTCGTCCTACGTGGACGATCTCGGAAGGGGTGATCGGCACGAACCCCCAGTTGTCGGACCAGGCATCGTTGAGGATCGAGAGCAGCAGCGCCGCCTCCTCGTCGAACCGGCCTTTGTCGACCTTGCGGATGCGAATCCGAGGATTGCGTTCGCCCGAGGCAACGATTCGCTGGACCAGCGGCGGAAAGGGCTGGGTGATAGCGAGCTCGTAGGTCAGCAAATCCTTGGCGCGGCCATAACCGAGCGACTCGATCCAACCCTGGTAGGCCGCGTTGTGATGCCCCATCATCACTGTCGGCGGATGATCATGGCCCTCGACGAGCAGCCCCGGCTCTTCCCAGATCGAGCAGCTGATCGGCGCCATGACGTTGCTCATGCCCTTGGCCTTGAGCCACGCCTCGGCTGCGCCGATCAGCGCGCTCGCTGCCTCCTCGTCGGCAGCCTCGAGCAGCCCCCAATTGCCGATTCCGGGGCCGCCACCCTGCTCGGGCGCCATCGCGAGCCACAGATGATCGATATGCGCCGATATCCGGCCGACCAGGACGCCCGACCGTTCGGCAAGGAACAATTGTTGCTCGGCATGCTCGTAAAAAGGATTCTTGCCCGGCGTCACCAGTTCGAGCGCCTCCAGGCGCAACGGCGGAATCCAGTTCGGATCACGCGCATTGAGCGTATAGGCAAGCTCGACGAAACGTTTCCGATCCGCCTTGCCGGTGACGGGACGGATGGAAACCGGCATCAGTGGTGGATACGCTGGCTGGGATGGCCGGTGGCGACCCCTCCGGAAAGGCGGGCGACATGGGGATAGCGCTCGGCAATCTCGGGCGTATAGCCGAGATTGAACACGGTCTCGCTCTTCCGCTGCTTTTCGATCCGCTCATAATAGGTGCCGAAAAGCTTGTCCCAGAAAAAGTTCGTAATGCCGAAATTGCCTCGTTCGTCGTGGAAATGATGCGCCATGTGGCGCGCCTTCATTTCGGCGAGCATTTTCATCCTCGGCTTATAGGCGAGATGCTGGATGCAATGGCAGAACTCGTAGAAGCAGGTTGTCAGCAAGCCCGTCGCTACCGCCGCGAGCGCCCCGCCCGCGCCCCCAATCAGATAGCCGAGCGGGGCGGTCGCCAACACAATCGTCGGCAGCGTGGTATGAAGCGCCCCGAACAGAATTTCGAGGCGGTTCGGATCCTGATGATGATCGTAATGGATGCGCTTCCAGGTCGCGGCCAGCAACGGCACCTTGAACATCCAACGGCTGTGCAGCACCCAGCGGTGGAGGCAGTACCAGACCAGCGGATAGACCAGCACCGCCACCGCGATCGCGGCGAGCGTCGGAACCCACGGGGCAGGATGGCGGAAGTAGAGTCTCACCGCGATCGCCGCGCAGGCGAAATAGGCGATGATCGCAGGATATTGAAAATAGGCGACAACCAGCTCCCGCAATGTCATGCGGTCGAGGTGGTGTTCCTTTGCCCAGAAGGCGGGCTTGATGACGCTCAGTTTCACTCGCAACCTCGAAATCGATCGATTGCACCCGACGGGGGCAGATATGGTATCGGCCTGTGACTTGGCAATGCGGCGCTTTTGCGACAGGGGCAAGGCGACCGGCAAGCAACCGGCTATTCCTCGCTGCGAATGAGCACCGTTTCGCCGATCAGCAAGAATAGCAGAAAGGGCGCCCAGGCGGCGAGGAACGGCGGATAAGCGCCGAGATTGCCCATCGCGAGCGCGAAATTGTCGGCTACGAAATAGGCGAATCCGAGCGCCATGCCGATTACCGCGCGAATGAACAGCCGGCCGGAACGGGCGAGACCGAAGGCGGCGACCGCTGCAAGCAACGGCATCAGCACCGCCGATAGCGGCCCGGCCAGCTTGTGCCACAATCCCGCCTCTAGCGGACCGGTCGGCCGGCCCGCGGCGCTGAGATCGGCGATCGCGGCGCGCAGCTGGAAGATCGAGCGGGCGGCGGGATCGACGCTGGCCAGCGTAAAGCGATCGGCGGTGACGCCGCGCGCGAAATCGAAGCTGGGCAAACGGGTGGTAACGCCTTTTGCGACGTCGAAACGGGCAACGTCCACCAGTCGCCAGCCGCCCGGCACCTGGCTGGCGCGTGCGCCTTTGACGATCGAGATCAGCCGACCGCCATCGCGATCATAAATGGTGACCGTATCGAGATGCGTGCGCGCGCCGCGCCCTGCGGCGGACAGCGCATGGATCAGATCGTCGCCGTCGCGCACCCAGACGTTGGAAACCACGCCGCGGCTCTTGGGGATCGGGCCATAATTGGCGCCCTGCCAGGCAGTCAGCGTCGCCGTCGAGCGCGCGACGACACGTTCGTTGAAGGCCAGCGACACAAGCGCGACACCCACGCTGGCGACCACCAGCGGGGCCAATATCTGATGCGCTGAAATTCCGGCCGCCTTCATCGAGATGATCTCGCTGTTCTGGTTGAGCGTGACGAAGGTGATCAGCGTCGCGAGCAGCGCCGCGAAGGGGAGAAAGCGCGCGATGATCTGCGGCGTCCGCAGCGTAGCGTAGAGCCAGAGCTGCGGATCGCCATTGCCCGGATAAGCGAGGATGTCGCCCGATTCGCCGAGCAGATCGAGCGCCATCAGCACGATCACGAGCGCCGCAAGCACAGCTGCGAAGCGCACCAGGAACATCCGCGCCATATAGAAAGTGATCGTGCGCGATGCGAAGAAGGAGATGTTCACGCCGCGCGTCTCCGTCCGAACTTGATCCACCGAAGCACGGCCTTGGCGGCCTTGTCGGCTCCGCGCTCCAGCGCGCCGATCGGCTGACCGCCGGGCACATGCGCGATCGTGCGATACATCCACCAGACCAGCGCGGCAAAAAGTAGGAAGGGAATCCACAACGCAAGGATCGGTTCGACGCGACCCAGGGCGGCGACCGACGCGGCATATTCGTTGATCTTGTGCTGGGTGACGATCATGATGATCGAGAGGAACACGCCCAGCGCCGACGAGGAACGCTTCGGGGGCACCGCTAGCGCCAGCGCCAGCATCGGCAACAGAAACATCGTCGCCACCTCGACGAGCCGGAAATGGAACTCGGCGCGATATTGCGAGCGGATCTTCTCAGGGGTGCCCTCCTTGTGCGCCACCAGCACCAGTTCGGGCATCGTCATCTCGAGATCGCGGCCGCCACGCTGGCGGAAAGCAGCCATCTTCGGCAGATCGATCGGCAGGTCATGGCCGACGAACTGGAGAACGCGGGGTTCCTTGAAGGTCGGCGCGTCATGGACGAGCACCCCCCGCTGCAGCCGCAGGATGATCGTGTCGGGATCATCGGTGGCCAGGAATTGTCCATGCTCTGCGGTGACCGCCAGGCTCTTGCCGTCGTTGGTCTCGGTCATCACGAAGATGCCCGAAAGCTCACGGCCGCCCTCACGGCTGCTTTCAACGCGGATCGTCATGCGCTTTCCCAGCCGCGTGAACTCGCCGACCTTGATCGACGCGCCGAGCGCGCCGGAGCGCAGCTCGAAGCGCAGGCCCTCATAGGCGTAGCGCGAATAGGGCTGAATGAAACCGACGATCGCAAGATTGAGCAGCGCCAGCCCGATCGCGTAATAATACGGCACCCGCAGCAGCCGCCCGTAGCTCAGGCCGACCGCGCGCAGAACATCCAGCTCCGAGGACAGCGCCAGCTTGCGGAAGGCGAGCAGGCAGCCAAGCATCAGCCCGATCGGTATGCCCAACGACATATATTCGGGGATGAGGTTGGCGAGCATGCGCCAGACCACGCTGACCGGTCCGCCCTCGGACACGACGAAGTCGAACAGCCGCAACATCTTGTCGAGCGTGAGCAGCATCGCCGCGATGACCAGCGTCGCAAGCAGCGGCGTGGCGATCAGGCGGGCCATATAACGGTCGGTAAGCGTGTCAAATCTCAACTTTTCGACGCCCCGTGACCATGTTCTGGCCGCAATCGCAGCCCAATTTCCGACTCATGAAGCAGCGTACCAGCCGTGCGTCCGCGCGTGGCTATAGCTTCCAGGAGTAATGAGGTCATGTCGAAACTTGCGGCCGTTATGGCAGGATGCTTGTTGGCAGCGGCGCTTCCCGCCGCGGCGGGCGCCTCCGTGCTCGGCCCCGACGCCGCCGCATGCGAACGCGACGGCCCCGCTATGCTGGTTCACATCGAAGGCTTGAAAGCGCGGACCGGCGCGATCCGGGTGCAATCCTATGGCGGCGACCCGCGGCGCTATTTCGACAAAGGCAACTACCTGCGCCGGATCGACGTGCCGGTGCCGGCCAGTGGCCCGGTCGAGGTCTGCGTGGCAGTCCCCGGCAACGGCAGCTACGCGGTTTCGGTGCGGCATGATATTGACGCTTCGGGGAAGACGGGCATGAACGATGGCGGCGGCCTATCGGGCAATCCTCGGCTTTCGCTGTTCGACGTGCTGTTCAAGCGCAAGCCAGATCCCCGGCAGGTGCAGGTGCAGGTGCGCGGGATCTCGCGCGTGCCCGTCGTGATGAACTATGTTCATGGCGGCTCGTTCGGCCCGGTCACGATGGCGGTGCGGTGACCCATGGCGACGGTCGCGCTCCTCTCCAATCCGCGTTCGACCGGCAATCTGTCGATGCTGCCGCGGATGCGGAGCTTCTGCGCGGCGCATAGCGATATATTCCATTACGAAGTCGAATCGGTCGACCAGATCGGCGATGCGCTGCGCACCATCGCACGCGTCAATCCCAAGGTCCTGGTGATCAATGGCGGCGACGGCACCGTGCAGGCCGCGCTGACTGAACTCTATCTCGGCGGGCATTTCGATGGTTCGCCCCCGCCGGTCGCGGTATTGCCCAATGGCAAGACCAACCTGATCGCGCTTGATCTCGGCTCGGTGGGCGATCCGGTGGCGGCGCTCAGCCGCGTGATCGAGATCGCTCGGCACGGCATTGAAGAGCATATCGTGGTGCGCGAATTGATCGCTTTGTCCGACGGCGCCGATGGCGCGCGACCGGTGCTCGGCATGTTCCTGGGAGGCGCCGGGCTCGCCGACACGATCCTCTATTGCCGCAACAAGATCTACCCGCTCGGCCTGCCGAACGGACTCAGCCACGTTCTTACCGCGCTCGCGGTGCTCGCGACCTTGATCCTGGGCATCCGCACTGCGTTCCTTCCGCCGGCCGCGAAACCCCTCAAAGTCTCGATGATGCGTCAGGGCCAGCTTCATGGCCGTTTCTCGCTGCTGATCGTGACGACGCTGCACAAACTGCTGTTGGGAAGCAACACCGGCGGTTCGGCGGCGGCAGGCTCGCTCCAGATGATGGTTGTCGAGCAACGCCCGCTGCCGTTGCTGCGCGCCTTGTTCGCGGGCATTTTCGGCCGGGTGGGGCGCAATGACATGGATGGGGTTCATTTCGGGCGTGGCGATGAAGTCCGCATTGAGGGCGATCGTTCAAGCGTGATCCTCGATGGCGAAATCTTCCAGGCCGACGCGGGCAAGCCCATCATCCTCAAGACCACCGCGCCAGTCCCGTTCCTTCGCCTCGCCGCCTGAGCAGCGCGTCGTGCAGCTCGAAGCGCTGATCGCGGCCGAACTCGCCGAGCCCGTGGATTCGCGCGTAACCGCGATGGCAGCCGCCATCGCCGCGCGCCATGGCGACGCCGCCCGGACCGTCCTGTTCTACGGCTCGTGCCTGCGCGAGGCCCATCTCGACGGACTGATGCTCGATTTCTATCTGATCGTCTCCGACTATCGCGCCGCCTATGGCAAGGGGTGGCTGGCCCTCGCCAACCGACTGCTGCCGCCCAATGTCTTTCCCTTCGAACATCAGGGATTGATCGCCAAATATGCGGTGCTGAGCGAAGCCGATTTCGCCCGCCTCGCCTCCTCCCGGACGCGTAATGTTTCGGTATGGGCGCGCTTCGCTCAACCTGCTCGGTTGGTCTGGGCGGCCGATCACGAGGCGAAGCGGCTCGGCGTTGCCGCCGTTGCCCAGGCGGCCCCGGCGCTGCTCGCGGCCGCGCGTCCGATGCTTTCCGACGAAGTCGCGATGACCGAGGCTTGGGAAGAGGCGTTCCGTCTCACCTACGCGGCCGAGTTGCGCGCCGAGCGCAACGCGCGGGCCACCTCCGTGGTGGCGGCGGACCCCGAACGCTATCATCGCTTCACCGCGCCGGCGCTCGCCGCAGCAGGGCTCGCCGCCGATGTCGCGGAGGGCAGGATCCGCTTTGCTCATCCGCTGAGCGCCGCCGAGCGCCGCGCCGGCGATGCGCTATGGCGCCGGCGCCGTCGTGAGGGCAAGGCTCTCACTATCGCCCGCCTGGCGAAGGCGAGCACGACCTATGCCGGCGGCATCGATTATCTCGCCTGGAAGATCAACCGCCACGCCGACGCCGCGATCGAGATCAAACCCTGGCAGCGCCGCTGGCCGCTACTCGGTGCGATCAGCCTGTTGCCACGCCTGCTGATGCGCGGCGCGGTACGGTGAAACCAGACGCTGCCGGCTCCGCTCCGGCAGTGCGCGCGATCAGGCGGCCTGCGAGTTCGGGGTGCCGCTGCCCCGGTCCATCGCGTGTCCGATTGCATTGCCGAGCGCCGCGATGGTGAAGGGTTTGCGCAAAACCTCATAGCCGGCGAAATCGTCGCTCTGGCCGGCCTCGCCGACATAGCCGGTCACGAACAGCACCGAGATATGGGGGTAGTCGCGACAGATTCGCCCGACCAGCTCGGGCCCGGTCATTCCCGGCATCATCACGTCGGTCAGCATCAGATCGAAGCGGGAATCGGCCGCAAGGACCGACAAGGCCTCGCTCCCCGATCCGCAGCTACGCACCGCATGGCCGAGCTCGATGAGCGCAGCGCGCGTCGAGGCCTGGACGCGTGGATCGTCTTCGACCAGCAGGATCGAGAGCGCGCCGGTCCTCGTCTGGCCAACCTTGGCTTCGGAACCGGCACGGTCTCCCGCGACGCCATGATAACGCGGCAGATAGAGCGCGATCGTCGTTCCCTCGCCAACGGCCGAATGGACGCGGACATCGCCATGCGACTGGCGCACGAAACCGAAGATCTGGCTGAGGCCGAGGCCAGTCCCCTTGCCCACCGGCTTGGTCGTGAAGAAGGGCTCGAACGCCCGATCGAGCACCTGCGGCGACATGCCGCATCCAGTATCCTTGACGCTGATCCTGACATATTCGCCCGGGGTGATTCCGCTCGGGTCGTTCGGCCCGATCACGACATCGGCGACATCGAGGTCGAGCCGTCCTGCCCCCTCCATCGCGTCGCGGGCATTGACCGCCAGATTCAGGATGGCGTTTTCGAGCTGGTGGGCATCGGCCCAGATCGGCCATTCCGCATCGCCCGCCCGGACATGGACGCTGATTCGTTCGCCCAGCGTACGATCGAGCAAAACGTTCATTCCCGCAATCAACTTGGCAGGCATGACCGCATCAGGCAGCAGCGGTTCTGCTCTGGCGAAAGACAGCAGCCTGCGGGTCAGCGCTGCCGCGCGGTCGGCGCCTTCCATCGCGCCATCGAGATGGGGTCCGACTTCCGAAGGCCGGTACGACAATTTGCGCCGCGCCAGATCGAGCCCGCCCACGACCACCGCCAGCATATTGTTGAAATCGTGAGCGATGCCGCCAGTGAGCTGGCCGACCGCCTCCATTTTCTGCGCCTGGGCAAGCTGCGCCTCGGCGCGGGCTCGCGTTTCGGTTTCGGTGCGCAGCTTCTCATTCGCCATTTGCAGCTCGCGCGTGCGCTCGGCGACCGCGGTCTCGAGCGCCGTCGCGCGGTCATATTCGAGCTCGGCCGCCTCGGCGGCGCTGGCGCTCTGGGCCGCCGAGGCGGCCGCGAGCCAGCCGAGCAGGATGGCGAGTCCGACGAGTACCAGCCCGAGGATCGACAGCAGGGTCGCGAAGCTGTTAGCGCGCTCGGCCGAGAAGAAAGTCGCCTCCGATCGCTGGCCCAAGCGCTCGCGTTCATTGGCGGCGATATCCTCGAGCGTGTCGGATATCGCCCGGACATTGGCGGACTCACCCGCACGACTGAACATCCCGACCGCATACCAGCCCTTGCCGACATTGGCGAAAGCCGCCGCGGCCGCGAGTTCCTTCTCGCGCGCCTCGCAGAGGCTCTTGAGCCGGCGGACCAGGACGACCTGCTCGGGCTGGCCGTCGATCAGCTTTTCGAGCTGGCGCAGCTGACTGCTCGCGCGCCGCCACTCGTCATAATAGATCGTGCCGACGCGGCGATCGGTGCTGACGACATACCGCCCGAGCGACGCCTCGGCCCGCGCCAGCGAAGCATCGAGCGAGCGGGTAAGCACCATGATGTCGTAGCTGCGCTGCTCCCGGACCAGCGCGGCATCGCGCGCAGCATTTGACCGCGCGACCATCATCACCACGCCGACGAGCAGCCCGAGCGCAGCCAGTGCGAGCAGAACCGCGGCGATCACTCGTCCCGAACCCGGGGTCAGTCCCCGATTCAGGGCTTGGGGAGAGAATGTCGCCATCGGCTCATTGTATCGTAGGCGAAGCGACGGGCAAAGCGGCTATTGCGGTTAATCGAGGCCGATCAGGTGATTACGCCCGTTGCCCTGCCGGCGCTTTCGAACATGCCGAGGATTTCGTCGACCTGCGCGTCGCTATGTTCCGCGCAGAGCGAGCATCGCAGCAGGAACATGCCCGCCGGCGTGGCGGGGGGCCTCGCCGTATTCACATAGAGCCCCGCTTCGAGCAGCCCCTGCCACAGCGCCACCGCCTGGGCCATATCGGTGAGGATGACCGCGATGATCGCGGACTGCGCGGTTTCGGTTCCCAGCTTGTAGCCCATTTCGCGCAACCCCTGATGCAGCCGCCGCGAATTCTTCCACAGATGCGCGCGCTTGTCGCCTGCGTGCATCAGCTTGCGGATCGACGCGGCCGCCGTCGCGACCACCGACGGCGGGAGCGACGCCGTGAACACATAGGGACGGCAGACCAGACGGAGCACCTCGAATTTCGGATGGTTGGAGACGCAGAAGCCGCCGACCGTCCCGACCGACTTGGAAAATGTGCCGACCACGAAGTCGACGTCGCCGGCCACGCCCGCTTCTTCGAACACGCCGCGGCCATGCTCGCCGAAAAAGCCCATACCATGAGCCTCGTCGACCAGAATCATCGCGCCGTGCTTCTTCGAAACCGCCACCATCTCCTTGAGCGGGGCGATATCGCCCATCATCGAATAGACACCCTCCAGCACGACGAGCTTGCCCGCCTCCGGGGGAAGGCGCCCCAGCCGCTTGTCGAGATCCTCGACCGAATTGTGGCGAAAGCGCACCACCTCGGCATTGCCGAGCCAGCAGCCGTCGTAGATCGATGCATGGCTGTCGGCATCGAGGATGATATAGTCGCCCTTGCCAGCGAGTGTGGAGATCATGCCCAGATTGGCCTGATATCCGGTCGAGAAGACGATCGCATGCTCGACGCCGTAGAAGGTCTTGAGCGCGTCTTCGCATTCCTTGTGGCCCTGATAGGTGCCGTTGAGGACACGGCTCCCCGTCGTGCCCGAGCCGAACGCGTCGAGCGCCGCCTTGCCCGCCGCGATCACGTCCGGATCGAAGGTCATGCCCATATAGTTGTAGGTGCCAAGCAGGATGGTGCGCTTGCCGTTGATCATCGCCTCGGTCGGCGAAAGCACCTTGTCCATCACGATCGCATAGGGGTCGCGCACCCCGGTCGCCAGCAGCGCCTCGCGCTCGGCGATCAGCGGATCAAATTTCGAAAAGAGATCGGTCATCGGCGTCAGCCCCGCAATTTGGCGACGGCGTCGACGAGCTGCCCAACGGTTTCGATCGCGGCCTGCATGTTCATCGTGATGATGATGTCGAACTCGTCCTCGACGGCGGCGACGAAGTCCATCACCGTCAGGCTGTCCCATTCGAGGTCGGCTGCGAAGCTGGTCGCCTCGGTCAGGTCGACACCCTTTTTGTTGAACGGCTCGATCTGCTCGGCCACGCGGGTGAAGATATCGTCTCTGTCGCTCATGATGCGTCCTTAAGATGCTTCGTCAGCGCTTGCCAAGCGAATGCGGCGGCATCGCGGCAGCGACTTGGCGGAGGCTGGATAGCATGCCATGAACGGACCGGGATAAAAGGGGACAGCATGTCTGCAGATGAGACAAGGGCCCCGCCAAGGGGCCAGTTCGCTCCCGACGCGGTTCACCTTCTGCGCACCACTCAGCAGATCCAATATCAGCTCAGCCAGATGGCCGACCAAAAGGCCAGCCTGCTGATGGGCGCGACCTTCGTGATCTTCACGATCACGGTCGGACAGATGCGCACCGGCAGTCAGGCCCCAACAGCGCTGCTGATCCTCGGCGCGGCGGCTTTTCTGTCGGCGCTGCTGGCGGTGATGGCGGTGCTGCCGTCGACCAAGGTTCCGCCGCGTGCGGACGGGCCGGCCAACATGCTGTTCTTCGGCTCATTCACCCAAATGCCCGAAGAGGAGTTCGTGCAGTTCGTGCTCGACACGGTGACCGACAGCGACGCGGTCTACGCCGCCTTCGCACACGATATCTACCAGAATGGACGGGTCCTCGCGCGCAAGAAATATCGGCTGATCGGCTATGCCTATAAGGTGATGGTCGTGGGGCTGATCGGCAGCTTCCTCGCATTCATGCTGCATCTGCTGGCCGGCATCGGCTGACGCTGCAGCTTGCGGCTTAAAGCCATCCCCGCTCGCGATACCAATCCGCGGTCGCCCGCAGACCTTCGCGCGCCGCAACTTGGGGGCGCCAGATCGCGGACGGCGGCCGCTTGTGGGCGACCCAGTCGGGATGGCAGAAATAGCGGACTCGATCGCGGGTGAGCTTTGCCCCGTCGCCGAGGCGCAGCCGTTCGGCCGCCGCGACAAGGCGCAGCGCGAAACCCGGAACGGACAGCGCAAGCACGCGCGGGCGTCCGACCGCCTCTCCCAGCATCCTGCCTAACTCCCGATGGCTATAGCCGGTGTCGGCGCCGTCGTCGGGCTCATAGACCTGTCCGGCGGCCTCGGCGGTCGGCGCCAGATCGAGCAGCAGCCGCGCGAGATCGCCCGCTTCGATCAGCGAAAGCCGCCCGCGCGGGGGAAGCGGAACGATCCCCCTGCGCTTCGCGATCCGGAACAACTCGAGCATCTCGCGGTCGCCGGCGCCATAGATGGCGGGCGGGCGGACGATCGTCCAATCGAGCGAAGATCGCGCGATCAGCGCCTCCGACGCCGCCTTGGACCAGCCATAGTTGGACAGGTCGGGCTCGCGTGCCGACAGCGAGGACACATGAACGAAACGCCGCACCCCCGCGGCTTCGGCCGCGGTGAGCAGCGAAGCGGTGCCGGTGACATTGGCGGCGACAAAGCCGGCCAGGGTTGGCGTGTTGATCGCGCCAGCGATGTGGATCACCGCATCCGCCCCTTCGACCAACGCGGCGAGGCTCGGATGGTCCTCGAGGCTGCCCTCGATCCATCGCACCCCCGGCCCGGGCAGCTGGGCGCTGCGCGCGAGCGCCGTGACGGCGAGCCCGCGCGCCGCCGCCTCGCGCAGCACATGTCCGCCCAGAAAGCCGGTTCCGCCGGTGATCGCGAGCTTCACAGCACGACCATATGATCGCGATGGACGAGCGCCGAGCGTGGCGCATAACCGAGAACCGCCTCGAGCGCCTCGCTGCGCCGTCCGACGATAAGCGCCGCATCGGGCGCGTCATATTCGGCGAGGCCGCGCGCGATCACCTGGCCGTCGGGGTCAACGATATCGACCAGATCGCCGCGTGCGAAGCGGCCCTCGACCAGGGTGGCGCCGGCGGCGAGCAGGCTGCGGCCCTGGGTAAGCGCGCGCGCGGCGCCCGCATCGATCGCGATGCGGCCCTTCGCGATCAGCCGGCCCGCGAGCCAAGCCTTGCGCGCCGTGCCGATCTTCTCTCCGATGAAGATCGTGCCCCGGCTGTCGGCGTCAAATGCGGCCAGCGGCCGTTCGCGCTTGCCCGAGATGATCGCGAGATGGGCGCCCGAACGCTGGGCGATCCGCGCTGCCTCGAGCTTCGAGACCATGCCGCCCGATCCCATTCCGGACGCGGAATCGGTGTCGGCCATCGCCCGGATTCGTGCGTCGATCCGGCGAACTTCGGGCACGAGACGGGCGGCGGGATCGCGATGCGGGTTGGCGGTGTAGAGCCCGTCGATATCCGACAGCAGGATTACCCCCTGCGCGTCAGCCGCCTGGCCGATGCGCGCGGCGAGTCGGTCATTGTCCCCAAAGCGGATCTCCTCGGTCGCGACCGAATCATTCTCATTGATCACCGGCACGACGCCGAGGCTCAGCAGCCGGTCGAGCGTCGATGCCGCGTTGAGATAGCGGCGGCGGTCCTCGAGATCGTCAAGCGTTACCAGAATCTGTGCCGCGGTCATGCCCTGCCCGTGCAGCAATTCGGCCCAGCAATGCGACAGCGCGATCTGCCCGGTCGCCGCGGCCGCCTGAGCATCCTCGAGGCTGGCGCGCCCGCCCTTGGGCAGCCCGAGCCGGCGCGCGCCGAGCGCGATCGCCCCCGACGAGACCACCGCGATCTTCTGCCCCGCCCGATGCCGCGCGGCGATATCGGCGACCACGCCTTCGAGCCAACTCCGCCGCACCTTACCCGCGGCGTCGACGAGCAGCGCCGATCCGATCTTGACGATCAGCCGCGGGCATTGAGCGGGAGCGAAGCGCGACGACATGCAATCAGGCGATCAAAGCGGCGACCAAGGCTCGGTCCGTTCGTCATTGGCGGCGACGGTTTCGGGGGGAGGTCCAAGAATCTCGATGATGCGGTCGAGCACCGGCTCGAGCCCCTCCCCGGTTGCGCCCGACAAACGCATCACCTCGCCGCCCGAGACCCGGGCGAGCTTCTTGGCCAGCTTGTCGAGCGTCTTGGCGTCGATTGCGTCGATCTTGTTGAGCGCGACGATCTGCGGTTTGTCGGCGAGGTTCGCGCCATAGGCGCCGAGTTCGCCCCGGACGATCCGATAGGCCTCGATCGGATCATCGCCGCTCGCATCGACGAGATGCAGCAGCACCCGGCAGCGCTCGACATGGCCCAGGAAACGATCGCCGATGCCTGCCCCTTCGGCCGCGCCCTCGATCAAGCCGGGGATGTCGGCGACGACGAACTCCCGTCCCTTGTGCCCGGCGACGCCGAGTTGGGGGCGCACCGTGGTGAAAGGATAATCGCCGACCTTGGCCTTCGCGTTCGAGACCGCGTTGATGAACGTCGACTTGCCGGCATTGGGCAGCCCCACCAGCCCGCAGTCGGCCAGCAGCTTGAGCCGCAGCCACACCCACATCTCCTCGCCGGGCCAGCCCGTGCCATGCTGCCGCGGCGCCCGGTTGGTCGAGGTCTTGTAGCTCGCATTGCCGCGGCCGCCGTCACCGCCACGCAGGAATATCTCACGCTGCCCGGGGGCAATGAAATCGGCGAGCACTTCGGATTTGTCCTCGGAGAGGATCTGCGTTCCCACCGGCACGCGGATGACGAGATCGTCGCCGCCCGCGCCCGTGCGGTTCGATCCGGCCCCGCCTTTGCCGCGAGGCGCCCGGAAATGCTGGGTGTAGCGGAAATCGATCAGGGTATTCAGCCCCGGCACCGCCTCGATGATAATATCGCCGCCCTTGCCGCCATTGCCGCCGTCAGGACCGCCATATTCGATGAACTTCTCGCGCCGGAAGCTCACCGCCCCGGCGCCGCCCGCCCCCGAGCGAAGGAATATCTTGGCTTGATCGAGAAAATGCATCGCGCGCCTTTATACGAATTGGCGGCGAAAAGAAGCCTCACCAGCCGCGCATGATCCGCAACTGGCTGGCGAGCGTTGTCCTGGCGGTATCGCGCGGCACTTCGAGCGCGGCGGCGATCGGGCCGCCGATCATGCCCTCGCCCAGCGCGGTCAGCACCAGCATCTGCGTGATCTGACGCACCGGGGCGCCGCGATGCTCGCCAAGCTCCTCGACCAGATTGCGCACCGCTTCGAGCACCGGCGCGAGCGCTTCATGCTCGTCCGAAAGGATCATCCACGACATCAGCGGCGCCATGCCCTGCCGCTCGAACGCGTCGAAGGTCATGTCGACCAGCTCGCGGATATCGCCTTCGGTCTGTCGCTGGCGGAGGACCATCTGCCCGATCTCGCAGGTGATCCGCTGGACCATCATTTCGGCCATCGCGCGGCGCAGCTCGGCCGCCGACCCGAAATGATGGAGCAGATTGGCATGGGTGCGGCTGATCCGCTTGGCGACCGCCATCAGTGTCACCGCCTGCGGCCCCTCCTCGATCAGGATAGCGCGCGCCGCGTCCAGCGCGAGCCGACGCATCTGATCGGTGGGAACGCGCGAACGGACATGCGGCATGCGGAAGGCCCCAACCAGGAAGAAAGTTCTGATGCTGGTCGCCCGCTCCCGTGACGGGAGCGGCTCGCTACCCCATCTCCCCGTCGCATAGCACTGGCCGGAACGCGCGCCGCGCAGGATTTTCTGTCCTGCTTACAAGGCTGTCTTGGACTGTGTGATGTCAGTAAAACAGTGGTCTCTCATCCATTTCGAACAAACCACCGGCTCATTGTGAAACCATGTTGCGTACCGGTAGACGGAGGAGCGGGAAATAGTTCCACGCTCCTCCAAAACGGCGAATCCACGGATGGCGCGGTTGCCCGCCTTCGGGCCTCAGGCGGCCATCGCATCCTCGCGGTCATAGCCCGCCTCAATCGACGCGCCATCGCAACCCGCCGCCCCGGCCGGACGCACATATTCGATGCAAGCCTCGACCGACGCGCGCGCGTTACAGGTCCGCATTCCGACCTGGCCGGTGGGAACGAAGCCGAGCTTGCGCAGCACCCGCGCCGAGGCCGGATTGTCGACGAAATGGCTTGCCGCGAGCCGCGGCAGGCGCAGCCCCTCATCGGCAAGCGCGACCACCGCGCGGCCGGCCTCGGTGGCGAAACCGAGCCCCCAATAGGGACGCCTGATCCAGTAGCCGAGTTCTACTCCGGTGGCGCACTGGCTGAGCCCGGCGCCGCCGACCAGCCGCGGCGCGCCCTTGGTGCGCGCGAAGATCAGAAAATGAGGCAAGGGGCCATGGTCTTCGCCCAAAAAGGCTTCGGCATCCTCGACCCCATAGGGCCAGGGGACGCGGGCGAGCTTTCCGGCAATCGAAAAATCGGACATGGCGGCCGCCAGCGCCGGCGCGTCTTCCTTCCAACCCGGCCGCAGCAGCAGCCGCGGGGTACGTGCGAACATCTTGGATACTCCCTCTCCGCCGCCCCGAAACGCCTTTGAACGCAAAAGGTTACAGGGCCGCGACAGTTTTTTGAGGGAGACACGAAAAAGGGAGGTGGTGCTACCCCCTCCCCGTACAGCCCGGCCTGCCGGACCCTCGGGTCGCCCTCTGGACGACCCGAATATCGGCTCGTCCGTTACTCGGCCGCTTCGGCCATCGCATCGACGCTCACATATTTGCGGCCGAGCTTGCCGCTGTGGAAGGCAACACGGCCCTCGGCGAGCGCGAACAGCGTGTGATCCTTGCCAATGCCGACATTGCGGCCCGGATAGACCTTGGTGCCACGCTGGCGGACGATGATATTACCGCCGATCACGAGTTCACCGCCGAACTTCTTGACGCCGAGGCGCCGGCCGGCCGAATCGCGACCGTTGCGCGAAGAGCCGCCTGCTTTCTTATGTGCCATCTCAAACTACTCCGTTCGCTCTTCGCTCAGGCCTCGGCGGCCACGGGCGCATCCGCCTGGGCCTTAGCCTTCTTCGCCTTGGTCTCACCGCCGATCGACAGGATCTTGAGGATCGTGTGCTGCTGACGGTGGCCGTTGCGGCGACGATAATTGTGGCGGCGGCGCTTCTTGAAGACGATGACCTTCTCGCCCTTCGCCTGCGCGACGATCTCGGCCGAGACGGTCAGCCCCTTCACGTCCTTGAGCTCGGCGCCCTCGCCCGCGAGCAGCACGTCGCCGAGCGACACGGTCGAGCCCGCATCACCTGCGATTTTCTCGACGACGATCTTGTCTCCTGCGGCAACGCGATACTGCTTGCCGCCCGTGCGCACGATAGCGAACATGGCCCTCATCACTTCTTCAAATCTGTTAGCGCAAAGACAATGGCCCACGGCCATCAACCCCCGCGCGGGAAAGCGGTCCGCTAAAGGCAGAGCGGCGGAAAGTCAACCGTCTCACCGTCCTCCCGAGGAAGAAAGCCGAAATCCCACATCGTCCCGGCGGAGGCCGCGGAGCTGCGGGTTCCCGCGGCGGCGTGGCGACCTTGCTGCCTTAGTGCCGATGCTCGCGCCGGAGCCGGTAGCGGCCATCGGCATAGCTGTCGAAGAGCCCTGCGATCGCCGGATGATCGATCATCTCATCGCTTTCGTCATGCACCAGGTTTTGCTGGCTGACATAGGCGATATAGGCGCTGTCGCTGTTCTCGGCGAACAGATGATAAAAGGGCTGGTCCTTCGGCGGCCGGATGTCCTCGGGAATCGATTCGTACCATTCGTCGCTGTTGGCGAAGACCGGATCGACATCGAACACCACGCCGCGAAACTCGAACAAGCGATGCCGGACGACCTCGCCAATCGCGAAACGGGCATGCGCCACGGGGGGAGTGGCGAATCCCTGATGGGGGGCGCCGGCCACAGCGGGAATGGATACGCTCTTTTCAATCACACCGGTAATGTAGGGAAGTATCGCGGACATGCAAGCGAGCGCTTGGCAAGCAGCGATCCTTGCGTTAATGGCCCGCCCCTATCGACTGGCGGGCGGCTCCACGGCCCCTCGCTCCACCTCTGCGGAGAGGTGCCGGAGTGGTCGATCGGGGCGGTCTCGAAAACCGTTGTGCGGGTAACCGTACCGTGGGTTCGAATCCCACCCTCTCCGCCACTACCCATTGAAATCGTTAGATTTTATTTCAATTTTTGATGGCCCGGCCAACATCCCGGCCAACATAACTAAAAATATTTTTCGAGGGTCAGCCTAGATCTAGCTGCGGGAATACCTCGTGGAGCGTGCGCAACCGCTGATCGGCCCATACCCCAAGATCGTATTGCTTTTGAGGGTCATCCGGCCCGTATGCGCCTGTGCGGGCATGATCCATCCGCATCTTTCGGTTGAGCGACGTAGCCGCCACGGCCTTTTTCCAAATATCGTCTAACTCATCATACACAGTCGATGGAAACAGGAAGCGGCTCTCCTGCATCGCCACCAAAAAGTCGTTACGCGCCTTCTCCGGTAGCTCGTCTAAATTGCCCTGCAAAACCGCCAAAATGACCGCTACTGACGTATCGAACGCCTTGTAACGCCGCTCATAAAGCTCGTGCGCTATCCGTTTTTGCTCAACCTCAACCTGAGCTTGCAGGATCGCAGTTTGCCTGTCCGCAATGTCAGCTTGGCGAGCCGTTATGCCAGCCTGCTTTATACCGACGACGACCGCGCCACCGATCGCGCCCAACCCGACGACTGCCGTTAGGATGCCACTTATCAGCGTTGCTAGAGCGTCTGGATCACTCAACAATTGCGCCATTGCCAGCCCTCCCAAGGGTGGCAGGCTAGCCCACAGATACCAGCACCGCTACCCGTTCGCCCGTCTTGCCATCGTGGAGCCGGGGACGATCGCCCGCGCTATTCGTTGCGGCGGGCGAAAGGCGCGCAGACATGAGGGACAGTCCCCTATTACCTGTCTCTGATCTTTTGAATCGCGAGCCAAATGTACAATGCGAACATGGCCCCACTGCCGATGAGCCATGCCCACAATTTGAAATCACGTTCCGCCGAGCTAAGCGAACCCAAGAACGCAACGCCGCTAAAGATCAATGCGAAAGCTATAAAGCGCCAGTTTAGAAGCGCGCGAGCTTGACGCCTTGATTGCGCGCGTGACCTCGGGGGAACAATGTCAGGGCGACCTTGAACTAAACGGCGCGGAGCGAGGCTGGCCCGGAGCAGCCACGCTGACATGCCGCCGACGCAGGCTGCTGTAAGAAGCGTGTCCGACCAAGCAGGCAACGTAACAAAGCTGCCTATGACGGTCCAAACGACAATCGCCAAGATAACCGCGCCAACCGACTTCCAAATCCCTTTACTGCCAGCCACATTGCGCCAGCCATCCACCAAGTCGGCATACTCGTCGGGCGTCACCAGCTTTCCGCCACCGTTTTTCGAGGGGTAATAGAGATATCCCCCGTCGATCGGCGTGAATTGTTTTGTAAAGGCTCCCATCGAATCAAACATTGCTGGCTCCCCGCTTTGGATCACGATTGCGCGCCCGCCATCCTGCTTCAAGATGCGTGGGCGCGCAGGCTCGATCCGGCTGGCGATTTGGCCGGTCTGCTTGGCCGGGAAAACCCAGATCGGTTTAAGGTGACGGCGGCCTAAGGTCTGGCTGTCATACGGCGTTCTTTTTGGCTGGCCCCGGCTCAGCAACTTTCAATAGCCGATTGCTGGTGAGCATGATCGCCATTTGATCGACCGAAAGCCAACGCTCTTTCGCGTTTAGGATCGAAAGCGAGTTAGCCCACATGGCTTCCCGGCTATCAAATTTTGCGCCCAATCCATTTTGGACGGAGCCCGCTACCATAGCTGGCTTTCCATATTTCTCAGTCAGTAGCTCCAATATCTCGCCAAATGCGAACGCCTTTATAGTCGCGAAATAGCTATAGAGCCTATCGACACTATCAATAGGGTCTTTTACGAAACTAAATTCATACTGCATAGTGCCCATTGGCCCAAGTGCCAAGCCAACTACTCCACTGTATGACCCCGTTTGCCACCATACGCACTTTCTAATTCCTCTCTTGGTTTCTTCATCGGATACATAAGGCGCATATTTCTTGCCTTCGTCGGTATCTCCATTGCAAACGACCTTGGCTTGAGGCCAATCCGGGTTGGCACTTTTACGGAAATCCTCCAGTGGCATCTCGAGCTTGAAGCCGCGTATGTCGTAGAGGCGCGGCGGCAGGCTGGCTGCTTTTGCTGGCGCGGGTTTGGCCCTTTTCGGAGCGGCACCAACCGGCGCTGATACGATAGCGAAGCTGAGTAAGGTCGCGCTGACCGATCTTGAAAAACTGGCTGTCATGTATGCCCCCTAAGAGTGGAGGCGCTTACCCGGATTAAGCCGGGTGTTCGTAACCGACACGCAGTACCGGCGCGGACGCCTTTAGGCCGAAGCCATTGGACATACGCGCCCGCCACCCGGCCGAGAAAACTCGACCGGACTGCGATTGGAGGTTACGACGCCTCACAAGCGGGATTTACCGCTCGCGGCACCTGCATTGCAGAAACGGACTCGCCGCGCAACGAGGGTTGCCGGTTCAAGGTGACAGACAAAGCATAACTTCGTCCTTGTACCACTTGAAAAATCGAAGAAGATCGCCGAAACGAGCAAGGGTCTGGATAGGGGGTGGGCGGTGCCGAACGTAATCTCTTGGCTGTCCGCTAATCCTGCCGTTCTCGCTATTGTAAATCTAGCAGCGCTCGCTGGCCTCTTGTGGGTCTGCCTCCGTGCTATTTATCGAGCTCTCAACTTCTTGCACGGGCCATTCAGAAGCGGCTTAATTAGCGTCTGTCGAGCCCGCAGGTTTGCGATGGCTCGCTTAATTTTATTGTCGTCAGAGGATGCCGTTCTCTTTTGCTCAACAATATCGGCTATCAAGCTTAGGATAGGAATTAATTTTTCTGCAACAATAGCTGCTTTTGTGTGTTACGCAATTGTGAAAGAAGCCAGCAAAATAAAGGAAGACTTCCAGATAAATGTTTTGCTCTGGATTAGTTTATTCTGTGTAATTATTTATATATTACTCGTAATTCCGTATTCGTTATTTTTGGCATGGTATCTAAATTCCTTCATACGGGAGGTGTGCCGGCGGCGTATACGTCAAATGGCTCGGGGGAGGCTCAACTCGGTCAGTCGCTTAATTTCTCGCTCTCGCTTTCGCCGTCCTATGTTCGGTCCGCTGTAAGCTGGCTTGCTTATGTTGGCCGGGATGTTGGCCGATCGAACCAGTTTTTTGAAGCTAGCCGTAAAAACAGCTATTTAGCTAGCTTGTAGGCGGACAGTGTATCCGCTTAACGTGCCAAGTGGAGCGTTATCGCGTCCCAGTACGGCCCGCACTCTCGCAGCCACCAATCTCGCTGATGTTCGAGGCAAACCGGATGCCGCGCGTTATCAACGCCACGGCCATGCCATTGAGACTCGCGTGTCACGATAACCGGTTCCCAATCGAATTGGTCGCCCGTTATGTCGATCGTGAGCCCTTCCCATTCAAGCCACGCATGGCCGCCGTGCCAGCCGCAACCATCGCCGCCGTCTTGGCATACATAGTCAGGGACAATGCCAAAGCGGTCTATGAGGTAGCGGCCAAGCAGTTCCGCAGCGTGCCCGCACGCCCCACGCGGAAACCTCATTCCCCTGTCTCGCCAAAGGTGGGGGCCTGCCGCATCAATGGCCGCGCGAAACTCCCGCGCTGCTTGCTCTACATCTTCATCGATCGGCATAAGCCGCCATGATAGCGCGAACGGTCAGCGTCGCGAAAGCCCGCCATTACCGCCAAGATATTTTAGGTCAGAAGGCCGACGATCGCGCCCGATCCCGGCCAACTCATCCGTCCCAAACTCGTAGTCATCGGATAGGCCAAGCTCCGCGCGTTTGCGGGCGGCTCGCTCAACTCGACGCTCAGCTAACGACTTCATAATCTTCCTCACTTTCGGATGGCTCATCCGCATAGATGGTTACGATGATTTCGTTCGATAAAGTCGCCAGCGCGCGATCCTGCAACGCCGCCAGCGTCTCACCGGGCTGGCGCATTACAGAGGGGCTGTTGAGCCCCCCATAGCCGATCACAGCGCCGTCATCCCGATCGTAAACGGAGTAGATCACGCGAGGCGGCCGGTGAGCGCCTGAGATGCGCTCTAGGCGCGCTACACGGGCGGCGATGCTGCGATGCTTCGTCATCTACCGCGAGCCCGCTCAGCGGCCTCTAGGCGGCCCTCTAAAGTCTCGACAGCCTCACGCTCGATCAGGCGGCTAAGCTCGGTCAGGGCGTAGATCAGCTTGGTTGCCATGCCCGGCTCAATCTGGCCTGCGCGAAGTTCGCGGTAGACCCTGACCATTTCCGCGCGGACCTGCGATGATCGTTCAAGGCGCAACCGCTTACCCGTACCCGTTTTCGCCCGTTCCTTGGGCTGTACGACGTCGGCAGGAGGGGGAGGCGCGCCCCATGGAGCCCCAGAGGCGGGCGTTTCCGCGCTCTGGGGGGTGCCAATTTCTGCAATAGGAGGCCAGCTAGGCCATCCCACCGTTGCCATCTCGCACCTATTTGCCACTTGGTGGCATAGTTCCTGGCATATCTAACAATAGCTTTCTAGCGTTTTCAGCAGCCTTCAACCTTAAATCCCAGTCTAAGCGCTTATTCCTTGCGACATGCATATTAATACCCAATAATTCTGAGTGCAGGCTATCCCGTGTTGCCATTTCCATATCACCATTTTGGTTAGGTTTTTGGATAGGATCTTTGCTCATCCCCACATTGGGGTATTTCCTGAGATTTGGATACAGGTTCTCGTCAACATTGATTGGCCGATAACCTATGCCGCTATCATCATCATGATCTAGGCTTTCCCAACCCATGCCAATTTCCTTTCCCGCAATGATGGGGCCGCCGCCGGATGGGGCGGCCCGCTGTTTCATCAATCCTGATCGGGCTGACCGCTGAACCCGTTGCCATCGGTTACGCTGGTCTCAAGCTTCTCGCCAAAGCTGGCTAAGATGGCTTCAACCTGCGCTCGCTTTTCCGCAGCATCTTGGGTGCCGTGTCTGGCTTCCACGGTCCACCGCATGAAATTGTTAGCACCCTTGCGCAACCATTCCGCAGCTTCTCGATGAGCAGCTAGATCGGCAAACTCAACTGGCGCAACTTCACGTATAAATCCCTCAAGTCGCCCGCTGATAAGGTCGGGCTTGACGCCGCTAACGACCTCCGGAACGTCAACGATCGCTCCAAGTATCTCAAGATCGTGATTGGCGAAGGCAGCGCTTACGACCTCGGCGCGCTTAGCCTCTGGCATAGCAGCAAGCCGATCTTGAATGGCCCGGCTATACTCGGTGGGCTTGATCCCGCTGGCCACTTTAAGTCTCTGCTGAGCATCGGCGATAGCTTGCGCCATGGCCGTTTCAGCGGCCCCGAACTCCGCGAGCGTAGCAGCCGCTGCTTTGTCGACCATCTTGGCGACTTCGCTGTAGAACTTAGCCTCAGTAAGAAATGGATCGGGTTTGAGTCGATACTCGCGAATTAATTCACTGCGATCGTACGCGTTCATCATCGTATTTTTGCCGCGTAGCATTGCATTAGATCGCTTATCATCTATCGCTATGTAATGCTTCATATAATTGAGCGGCTGAAGTACTCGGTAGCTTGCGGCATTGGCGTGTTTCGTGGCCATTCTATTAACTCCAATAATGTGCCCACAGTGAGGACAACTTTGTGGCGGCGTGATTTTTCTAAACGGACGATCACGGCCCGGCGCTCATCGATAGTGGCGTATGTTGGCCGGTATGTTGGCCGTGACGGTTTGGGCGGGGCACTGGCGCGATAAAAAGCGCGGAAACCTGGCCCAAACAGCGAGACGAATGGCGGAGAGAATGTCCGCTAAGGCGATGCCGCACGGCCCTACCGGGCGGACCTTCGCCTATAGGGGGTATGGGGGGGTGTGCGGGGCACAGTCGAACGGGTGTCGTGCGGGGAGTCGTGCGCCCTGTCGTGCGGGGTGTCGTGCGCCAGTCGAACGGGTGTCGCGCGGGTGTCGTGCGGCTCATGGCTGCACCATTTCAATGATGGTGGCCGGGCGGCGGTTCTCGACTATCTCGCGCTCGCGTAACCGCCCCTGAGAGAGCAAGCGGAGCATGGCCTTATAGAAGCCATCGGCACTTACGCCGCCCGCCTTAGCGTGGCTCGCCATCAACTTAGGCGCGTAGCGAGTGCGGGATTGGACCTTAGGGGAAAGCTGCTGCCCTCTGGCCTCAAACTCAGCCAATAGCTCCTGAAACAGCTTATCTACGTCAAGCTCAGCATTGTGCTTATGCTCTGAGAATGTCGCCATCCCAAGCGAGATGAAAACGCCATTGTGCCAGACAACGCGGATTTGCTCGCCAGCCGCGCCATAATTCGATTTCTTGATTTCGATTAGCTGGACATTGGAACGCTCTTGTTCGGGCCGCATGTAGAGCCGCGACCGCACGCTATTATTCCATGCCGTTGAGCCGGATGAGCCAGAGCCGGTTGTCATCCCGTTTTGCGAGGGGTGAGCCAGCAACAATATCGCAGTGCGAAACTCGATCGCCAGCGCGCGCAGCAATGTGATGAATTGGCGAGCCTGCGCGCGGTCAATCTCATCGCCGCCGAACAAATCCGCCAGCGTATCCAGCACGACCAAGGTAGGGCGGTGCGCCTCGATATACGCGCGGACCTCGCCATAGAGCGGGGTGGCGGCGAGCTGCCGCCCGCGTGCCAGCGGTGCCGCTAACAAAGCATCTTGGCCCGCCAGTGACGCTATCGCGAGATTGCTAAATGCGGACAGCGGCACTTGCTCAGCGGTCGCTATGCGCGCCAGCCGCCTATGCACTTCGTCAAGCTCGTCCTCAGCGGTGAGGAACAGCGCTTTACCGGGGCGCAGGATCGGCAGACCAATCCATGGCCGCCCAAGCGCCGTGCTTGCCGTCAATTGGAGCCCGATTGTGCTTTTGCCCGCGCCGCCATCGCCGTTGAGTGTCGTTATGTTGTTCGCCGAGATAATGCCCGAAACGTGCCAATCCCGCTCAGGGACCGGCTTGCCTTCAAAGCTACTGGCGAGGATTGGGTTGAAGCCGGGCGAGGCCGGTTGCCATAGCCTACGGATTGCCGTGATGTTGACCGGGGCTAAGTCAGGCTGGTCAAACGCCGCCTCTATAGTGCGCTGGCGATAATCGGCCCGCCGTTGCACCTTTTCCCGGTTGCCGCGCGGACTAGCCAGCAAAATGCGCTCTACCTGAGCGCGATTGCCAGAGCGCGCCGCCAGCCCATTGCATAGGGCCAGATCGGCGGCGCTATTGTCGCCCTGATAGGTGGCAGGATCGCTATAGTAGTACGCCGCTAATGTGGGATCACGCACGACAAGCTCAATCACCTGTGCGTCGGTCAGCGTCTCAGGCTGATCGGTCTGGACGCCAGCCGTTGCAGCCCGCTCGCTACCAAGCTCGTCGTGCAAGATGGTGATTAGAGGCTGGCAGGCCCGGATAGGGACGTTGCGGATTACATTGCCGGTGAAGGTGGCGAACCGCTCGCGCGAATATAGCTCAACGTCCTCGCGGCGACGGCCAATTGGCGTATCGCCTTTGACAATGATGTGGACGCCAGTGCCGCTAGGGCTGATCTCAGTATAGCTATCGAAAGCCTCGACCATAGCGCGCTGGCGCTGCGCAACGCGCGGATCGCCCTTAGCGTCGTCTAGGTCGATAAAGACGTAGGGATCATCGCCAGTGAAAACGAAGCCGATGCCATCGCAGCGGCCATGCTCGTAACAGCTAACAGCTTGATCGAAGCTCGCCCATGTAGAGGCATCGGTAACGCTAGCGGCAAAGCCAGTCTTAGGATCGCGCGGCAGCTTTGTAGGCTTAGAGCCGCCCCGATCAACGTAATCCCACAGTACCCATTGTGGGCATTCCCGAATATCTTGGGGTATATTGTGAAAGCTATGCGCGCGTGTACCGTTCACGCCAGCGATGACGCTATCAACGTCGCTATTCATCTTAGTGCTTTCTCGATAATACTCCCGTCTCTCATCCACAATTCTTGACAATCAAGAATAGGGTCGGTTATATGAGAACCGTTCGTAGCTGCGGTTGCGGATACTTTCGTCGGATTGGAACGGGCTGGCCGGGGCGGTGAAAACCGTTCCGGCCTTCTCGCTATTGGGCCGGTGCCGTGCGCAGGGCCTCAAGATCGGCAACAAGCGCCTTGATCTCGTCATCGCTCGCGCCCCTGATCCGGGCGTCAATGACGCTTTGGACGGCCTCGCGGGGCCATGCGGAAACCCTGCCCAGCTTCACCGGGCGGGGAAACAGTCCGCTTTTCATGTCTCGATACAGAGTAGGGCGCGCGAGGGCGGTAGCAGCCATCACGGCGGGCATACGAAGCAAGGTTTGCATGGGGGTCTCCTGAACGAAAATAGGCGTCAGGAGATTTACATATTCACAGATTTTCAGGATTTCGCTGTATTTTTTCGTTATAGAGCAAGGTATTTCTCTAAGTTATTGCGCAGGTAATCAACAGCACTTTGGTAATCAATACCCCATTTTTTAAACTCATCGGGTAAATCGGCTAACGCCTGCTTAGCCACCGTGCTTTTACGCGCAGAAGTGCCAGCCAGCTTATAAAGCTCCACAGCCCTCATCATAATCTTTGCTCTTGGCTTTACGGGCATAGCTATCCCGCTAGCGATCTCAATCATTATGCTGCGCCCTTAAGTGGGACGACATTGCCAGCGCTATCGTCCGATTGCCCACAGCGGGTAGCCCATGCCTCCATTAGCTTAATGCGCTTGGGAAACAGCGTGCCGCGTTGATAAGCGGCCTCAGCCTTATCGGCCAATTGGTGCGCCAGCGCATGTTCAATGACTTCGCGGGGAAAGCCCGTTGTCTCGCCAGCCCATTCGCGGAACGTGGAGCGAAAGCCATGCTGCGTAAGATCGCCACGGTTCATGCGCTTCAACACAGCCGTAAGCGCCATGTCACTCATCGCGCCACCGCGCGGAGCCGGGAATACCAAAGCGTTATCCTCAAAGCGAGGCAGGGCTTTCAACAGCGCTATCGCCGGTTCGGCCAGCGGTACGCGATGCTCTTTGCCAGCCTTCATGCGGCTTGCCGGGATCGTCCAGACGCCGCCCTCTAAATCCATTTCGGACCATTCTGCCAGTCGGACCTCCTGCGATCGGGAAGCGCACAGGATCGCGAATTGCAGCGCTCGCGCGGCCAGCCCGTCGCGCTCGGCAAGATCGGTCATGAAGGCGCCGATAGTGGCATAGGGCAGGGCAGCATGATGGCCGCGCGCGAGCTTCTGGCGCTTCGTCAACGAGTGTTCGAGGTTGCCTTTCCATGCGGCAGGGTTTTCACCGGTTCGGTAGCCCTCGACCTTGGCCCAATCGAGCACCTTTTCAATGCGCCCCCGCAACCGGCTAGCTGTCTCGTTCCTGGCTGTCCAGATCGGGCGTAGAATGTCGAGCAACATGGCGCGATCAATGGCGGCAACGGATAGCTCGCCTATTGTGGGATAGGCGTAGGTTTCCAGCGTCGATCCCCATTGCTTTTTGTGCTTGTCGTTCTTGAACTCGTCCAGCTTGGTATCGAGGTAGAGCAGCGCGCATTGCTTGAATGTCTTGTCCTTCGCGCTGGCGATGGCGGTGGCCTGCACCGTGACGCGCACGCGCTCTGCCTCAACCTGCGTTGGCGTGACGACTGAGCCGGTACGGCGGTACTCTTTCCGTAGCTCGCGGGCGCGGTCGCGTGCCTCGTCTAGCGATAGCGCCTCAATGGTGGCGGCTTCGTCATCTGTGAGGCCGAACTTCCCGTGGTAGGGGCCAAGGCCAACATCCCGGCGCTTCTCACCGATCTTGATCCGCAGCGCCCACGATCGCGTACCGCCCTCTATGCGGAGGTGCAGCCCGGCGCAGTCTGCCGGGCCAACCATGACGCGACGGTTCTTGCCCGGCAAGGCCTTGAGCTTGTCGACGGCCAGCGGCGTCATTGACTTTAGCTGTTTCGGCATACCTATTGCCCTCTGGCCAACATCCCGGCCAACATAGATTCAGAGATTTAGATGAGCGTCAAGAGCCCCCTACAGACATAGCGGAAAATTAAGTTATTGAAAAATAATCTTTTTATAGACGCCAGTAGACGGCCATAGGCGCCTGTGAAGCGGACACCCTCTCCGCCAAATGCCGCCGATTGCCGCCACTTTCTACCCATAAGCCGCAGCGATTACGCAGGCGTAGCAAATAGGACGGTGCAAAGCGCTGTGGGCGGATTCGCCTATCACTATGCCGAGCACTGATGCTTGAGTTCATCGATCTCAAATTGGCGCTTGCTCCGGCGCCATCAGATGGAAAAGCCCGAACACTCACCCTCCAACTCCGGCGACCGTATTGACAATGTGGATACGTTATGCCATACGCAGAGGATGGCAAAAGCGCGTTCCAGTTCGATCGATGTCGCCGAACGGCCTGATGTTTCGGACACGAAGGGAAGCATCAATCTGCGCATCGAAGCACAGACGCGCCAGATGATCGATGATGCGGCGGCGATTCTCGGCAAGACCCGCACCGAGTTCATGATCGAGAGCGCGCGGTCGCTCGCGATCGACGTGCTACTGGATCAGCGCCTCTTTGTGCTGGATGATGCCCGCTACGACGCGTTCGTGCACGCTCTCGACAATCCACCGGCTCCCGGACCGAAATTGCGCGCGCTACTGCGCCGGGCTCCGGCCTGGCACGCCTGACGCGTATCGCACAGATTTTCGATGGGCCTTTCGGCACCGGTCCCGCTGACGACGGACCATGACCTAGAAGAGTTTGATTGCGGCGAGCCGGCTCTCAACGACTGGCTGAAGCAACGCGCGCTCAAGAACGAGAGCCGCTTCTCGCGAACCTATGTCGTTTGTGACGACAATCGCGTGATTGCCTATTTCTGCATCTCGGCTGGCGCCGTCGAGCGTTCTGTCGCGCCCAGTCGACTTCGCCGCAATGCGCCGGATTCGATTCCGGTCTCCGTCATCGGGCGCTTGGCGGTGAGCAGCGCCTATGCCGGCCGCGGACTCGGCGCGGATGTTCTTTCGGACGCGCTGCGACGGATCGCCGTCGCGTCGCAGAGCATCGGCATTGGAGCGGTTCTCGTGCAAGCGAAGGACGAGAGCGCCAAGCGCTTCTACCTCGCCTGCGCCGAATTCGTCGAATACCCTGAGGACAGCCGGATGCTGTTCCTTCCGATCGAGACAGTGATTGCAGCCTTTAGCTGACGCTACGCAGCGAAGCGCGAACGGAAATGAGAGGACGGACATGGGCGAAGCAAAACGAAAGCGCGACGAGCAGGCCAGCACTTGGCCGGGAAGGGAGGCTTTTCACGGCACGATCAAGCTCCATGCCCTGGCGCCAGTTGCTGCGATCAACGGATGGCGCATTCGCGAACTGACCGGCGACGACCGCTTTCCAGCGGACACGCCGATCATCCTGCGCACGTTCAGAACGGAGGTCGGCGACGCAGCTATCACGTCGGCTTCTGCCTCGGCGATGGTGAGGCGTTCAGCGCGATCGGGATTGCTGTTATCGAGCGGCTAATGTTGGAAGTGCCCGACGGTCCTTTGCACATCGTCCCAGTGCAGCACGAGGATATCGCCTGGGATATGGTGCTGCGCCATTTGCGAACATTCGCCGGCCGAACGCTGCTGTTCTGCTTCCCAGACTCGGACGTCTATCGGGGCTTCTCGCACGGATCGGTCCTGGGCTCGCCCTCCAATATGCGGGCAGCGAGAACCGCATACGCTCGTCCATTTCCGATCCTATCTTTCCACAGCATCGGCACTTTGCCCCTGCGATCGCTAGGGAAAAGTGTCACCCATGTGTCCGGTACGTTCTGTCACCCCTGTCTCGTAACGCTCAGCCTCCGTCGCTATCCCTGAAAGCTGACGCCGAACCACAGCGTGCGGGGCGTGCCGAGGTCCATCGAACCGCCGGCATTGCGCGTGACGACAGTCTCGTCGAAGAGATTCTCGGCCCGGGCGATCACGCCGATGCCGTGGCCAAGCGGCCAGCGGGCGACGGCGTCGACGGTCAGCGCGTGCGGCAACGCGTCGGTTTGGAGATCATCTTCGAACTGACGCGAGACATAGCGCAGCGTCGCTGACAGCAGCCCGGCATCGCGCGGTGTCCAGGCCAGGGTCGCGCTGGCGGCATGGCGGGGGCTCTGCGCCGGGGCCAGCCGATCGAAAGCCTCGCCGGGCGCATGCACGATCGCGTGGCTATAAGCATAGGAGCCGCTCAACGAAACCGCACCGATGCGCCACACACCGCTAAGCTCGATGCCTTTGGCGACGATCGCGTTGACATTGCGCCGCTGGCGCAGATTGGCGCCGATCGTCACATTGGCCACGGCGTCGTCGAGCCGGTTGTAGAAAGCGGTCGCGCCGAGGCTGAGGCCCGGCAGCGGGGCAAGATCGAATCCGGCCTCGATCCCTTTCAGCTTCTCGGGCGTCAGCGCAGCGTTAGCCTGAGTGGTCACCGGGAAGACGGTGAACGGGCGATAGAGCTCATTGAGCGTCGGCAGGCGGAAGCCGGTATAACCCGCGCCGCGCAGTGCCATCCGATCGGTCAGGCGCAGCAGCGCGCCGGCGCGTCCCGAATATTCCCAATCGCTGCGATCGGCGAAACGGTTATGCGCAGTCGGAACCCCGGCCGCGCTGGCGGCATCGAAGAAGCCATCCGCGATCGACCATCGATCGGCGCGTACGCCGCCGGTGATAACCAGCCTGCCGAGCGTCCAGTCGTCCTCGGCAAAAACACCCGCGGTGGTCTCTCGTCCGCCCGCATGGCGCCGCGCGGTGAGCGCGCCGGTCGCGGCGTTATAGGCGTCCTCGAACATATCGCCCGAGGCCCGCCGGACATCGGCGCCGAGACGCAAGAGATGGGCTCCGCCCAGCGGGGGCCGCACCTCGATCTTGCCGCCGATCCCGGTCGAAGGCGTGTTGCGCTGATCGAGCGAGCGCCGGAACGTCGTTGAGCTAACAACGACATTCGAGAAATTGCGGGCCTGCAAATAAGCGAGCGCATCGACTTGCCACGGCCCGCGTGCGATCAGGCGGACGCTCGCATCCTGCCCTTCGCTGCGGCTGTCCGCCCCGCGAAAACGGAGCGTCCGATCGTCCTGGAAGGCGAGCCCGCGAACCTGCACTTCGACATCGCCCGCGAGCGGGGCCACTGCGCGCGCGCCGACCGACCAGCTGTCATAGGCGGCGGGCACGGTCGCCGGGCCCCGTTGCACGCGCGGCGTGGTTTGAAAACCGTCACCGCGGTCCCAGCGCCCCGACAGCGACAGCAGGCCTCCGCCAACATGCGGAGACAGGGTCGCCGACAGCTCGGTGGCGTCGCGGCTTCCGTAGAGCGCGCGAGCGTCGAGCAACGGCAGATCGCTGCCCGCGCTCGCCAGTTCGATCGTTCCGGCGACCGCGCCTGCGCCGAACGCGCCGCTGCCGCCACCACGGGTGACGCGGATCAGCGACAGCCGCTCGGGCACGAGCGCGCTGAACGGGATATAGCCGAAGAAAGGATCGGCCATCGGCACGCCGTCCAGCAGCACCAGGGTGCGGCTCGACGCATTGCCGCCGAGCGCGCGCAGCGTCGCGCCCTGCGCGGAGGGGTTGGACGAACGGCTGTCCGAACGGCGGAACTGCTGGAAGCCGGCGACATCCGCGAGTATATTCTCGATCCGGCCGGAAGCGCTGCTTGTCAGGCGATCGCGCTCTATCAGGGTCGATCCATAAGCGGGCGTTCCCGGCGGTAGCGCCAATCCTTCGCCCGTCACGACGATATCCCCCGGCGCTTCGGCGCGCGCGATCGCCGGAACGAGCATCGCCACGAACGAAAGGAAACGGATAGCCCTCTTCATCTTATCGACCTTCCCTGCCCTGATAAAAGCGAGGCGGTACCGCTTAAGATACCGCCCTCCCTTAGGAGCATTGGTCTTAGGGTCAGAAAAATAGAATTGCACCGGTCGCGACCGCATCCGATCTCGCCTTATTGCCGCTGTGCGCGCTGGATGTGGTCCAGAGACATTCGCCAAGCAGGGTCAGCCAGCTGTCGAGGCCGTATCCATCCACCAAGATGCCGTCGAGCACCATTGACCTTGGGTCGGGCCGAGCCTCCGGCCTCTTCCGGACGGGCCGGGCGGACCAGGCTGCGCCAGCCGCGGCCGATCAGAAGCCGGTCGGCGTCGGTTCCGGATGGGCGGTTTCACGGCGATATTGGGAAGGACTGATCGCCATCCATTGATGGAACGCGCGGCGAAAGGCATCCGAGTCACAATAGTCGAGCCGGTTCGCGATCTCCTCGATCGTCAAATTCGATCGCCGCAGCAGATCGAGCCCCAGTTCACGGCGGCAGCTGTCGCGAATCTCGCGATAGCACGTGCCTTCGCGGTCGAGCGCCCTGCGCACCGTAGCGATGCTCTTGCCGGTGAGAGCGACGACTTCCTGAAACTTGGGCAATCGGTGATCGCGCCGCAGCGCGCCGATCGCCATCGTCCGGACCTGCGCGGCAAGCGGCTCGGCGGCCGGGCTCCCTGCGGCGCCGCCGAACAGAAAACTGCCCAGATATTGGTTCGCGAGATCGGCGGCGTTCCGCGCCACCGGATGATCCAGATAGGATGCCTTGAAGGCAAAGCCGGACCAACCGCGATCGACATGCAGCACAAAGGGCAGGGATGGCAGCCGGAGTTCGTCGACAATCGGCTGGGGATGGTCGAGCCAAATGCCGGTGAGCGGCAGCGGCCGCGCGATCAGCCAGGCAAACATCGCACTGATCTGCGCCGCCCCCGCCAGGTCGACGAGGCATGCATCGGGACCGCTGGTTCGGCGAGCCGCATCGAGCCCAAGCTCGGCGTCCTCCCCGCGAATCCGCAAGCTCATCCGCCCGCACCGCCAGTCGATCGCCTCGAAACATTCGGAGCACCGCGCGATCGCCTCGCGCAGCGTCCGCGCGCCCGAAAGGCTGTACCGGACGACGCTCCAGTCGGTCAGCCGCAGAGGATTTTTCCCCGACAATATATTTTGCCGCTCCGCGAGCCGGCTGATCGCACGTCCGCTCAGTTTCGCCAGGACCTCGGGCGGAGCGCCGCGCAGCCCACTCGCAGCAATGCGTTCGGCGGACCAACGCTCGTCGATGCCGTCGGTCAATGGTGCGATGTCGCCAAAATTTTGCAGGTAGAACTCGACGGCGCACTCGGTGATGCGCTCACCTAGCGACCCGCTCGTCGAATCGCGCGCCAGATTGCCAGCCTCCATCATATACCTCCCCGTGATTTCGCTCATTCTTCGGCGCGCTTCATCATTGATAACACAATAGAGTACGCGCGAAAATACCATGAGGATCGAGCGAAAAAGGGGTGGTTGCCGTAGCTCTATTGGAGGATAAGGAAACGCAAGATCGAGGCTGGACACGACCGCGGCACGGCCCGAACCATCAGGAGAAGATTCCCTTATGTCTCGGCGGCGAAAGCAGCTTCCCCGTTTCGGCCGAGGGCTTTCCGCCGCGTCCCTGGTCGCGATGGCCGCCACGCTGGCGTCGGCGGCCGACGCCCCGACCGGGGGCGAACCCGGGGTGCGGGCTTTCGTGTTGAGCAATATCTATATGGCCAGTTCGGGCGACGCCGGAGCTTGCCCCGTGTTGGCCGACGGGGGCATCGAGGAATATTTCAAATCGCTGCCGCCAGAAGAGCAGGCCAAATATTCGGTTGCGGGGAAGCTGGGAGAACTCGAGCAGGGCAAACGGCCCGCGCTCGAGCAGGACATGGACCGCCATTTCGGTTTCCGACGCATTTCGCCCCGGAATAAGTCAGTGGTCAGCGGCCAGGCCAAGCTTCCCCCCGACTTCGATCCGACCGCCAAGCCGACTGCTGAGATGGCGCTGCGTATCGGTGCGCTCAACGGCTTTCCCAAGAATCGCGGCCGCTGGGCGTTTTCCAACCAGGTGATCGCCTACAGTGCGTGCACCGATCCGCTCGATTTTCCACAGCTCGGCAAGCATTTCCGGACATACGACGGCAAGGTCGCGCCGGGAATCGATCTCGATGGCAAGACCAAGCGTGGCGACTTTTCCGGCCTGGACGGCGCCAAGGGTGTCGACAATCAGCTCTGGCGCGTGATGGGCTGCGTGCGCACGTTCCGCGAGAATGGCGACAAGGAGGTGGTTGAAAAGATCTTCATCTCCGCGCGCGCGCCCACCTTGATCGAGATCCGAGGCATCGACGATCCGCGCAATGATCCGGAAGTGACGGTGAACATCTACGCGGCTTCGGGCTCGCTCGTGAGAAACGCACGCGGGGGCGCCTTGGCGGGGATGACCTTCGATATCGACAAGGATCCGGCGCTGCGCGCGACCACACGCGGCCGGATCGTCGACGGCGTGCTGACAACCGATCCGGTCGACATCCGCCTGAACTACAAGGAGCAGATCATCGATGCGCCACGGCAGATATTGGGCGCGCGGATCAGAGCCACGCTCAAGCCCGACGGCGGCATCGACGGCGCCTTCTTCGGCTATTACTCATTGGCCAGCTATTGGGACTCGATCGAGCAGATGACCCAAAACGGCGCCAATCTGACGAGCGTTTCCTGCCCCGGCGTCTATCGCGCGCTCCATCGCTTCGCGGATGGCTACAGGGATCCGCGCACGGGCCGCTACACGGCGATTTCGTCGGCCTATGGCTTCACGGGCGTTCGCGCCTTCGTGGCGAACGCACCCGCCGAGTTCGCCTCGCGGCGCGGCCAATGAAGATGCGCAGGAAAACCGCCGCCCTGTTGCTCGCCACCCTAAGCCTGCTGTCGCTCGGCGCGGCGACGGGTATGACTCCCAACGGCGTCCATGCCGGTGCGGTTGCCCCAGCGTCGGGCCCCGCCCCTGTCCGCCGGCTGACCGAAGCGCAATATCGCCGCGCGATCGCCGACATCTTCGGAGAGGACATCAAGGTCGTGGGCCGCTTCGAACCCGATCTTCGCGTTGACGGCCTGCTCGCGGTCGGCACCAGCGCGATTTCGGTGAGTCCGGCCGGCCTCGAGCAATATGACGATATTGGCCGCGGCGTCGCCGAGCAGGCCACCGACGCCGGGCATTGGGATAAGTTGGTAGGCTGCCCTCGTGACGCGCACGGCGCCGAGGCTCTCTCCTGCGCGCGCCGCTTTTTCAGCCAGACCGGGCTCAAGCTGTTCCGCCGGCCGCTTCCGGCCGCCGAGGCCGAGCGGCTGGCCCGTGCCGCGGTGGCGATCGGCGATCAGCTCAAGGCCTTTCCCCAAGGGGTCGCGACCACGCTGGCCGGGATGCTCGCGAGCCCACAATTCCTGTTCCGCTTAGAACTTCCGGAGGCTTCGGGACGGCTGGGCGGCTATACCAAGGCGTCGCGGCTGTCGTTCCTGCTCTGGAACAGCGCACCCGACGATGCGCTGCTCGAAGCGGCCGCGGCAGGATCGCTCGACACGCCGGCGGGGCTGCGCGCGCAGGTCGAGCGGCTGATGGCGTCTCCGCGTCTGCGTGACGGGGTGCGCGCCTTTTTCACCGATTTCCTGCAGCTCGACGAGTTCGAAACGCTGTCGAAAGACGGGCTGATCTATCCGGCCTTCAGCGCATCGATCGCGTCGCTCGCTCGCGAGCAGACGCTGCGCACGCTGACCGACCTGCTGATCGACCGGAACGGCGATTATCGCGACATCTTCACCACGCGCCGCATCGCGATGACCCGCACGCTCGGCCCGATCTATGACGTACCGGTCGCACGCGACGGATGGTATATCCACGAATTCCCGCAAGGCGATCCGCGCGTCGGGCTGCTGACCCACGCGGGACTGCTCGCGCTGCATTCGCATCCCGGCCGGACTTCGCCCACGCTGCGCGGCAAGGCGATGCGCGAGATCCTGCTTTGCGAGAAAATCCCCTCGCCGCCGGCCAATGTGAATTTCGCGGTGGTTCAGGACGTCAACAACGCGTCGCTCAAGACGACGCGGCAGCGGCTTCAGGCGCATCTCGACGACGAGGAATGCGCGAGTTGCCACAAGAAGACCGATCCGATCGGCCTCGGCCTCGAGCAATTCGACGGCGCGGGCCAGTTCCGGACGCGCGAGCGCGGCGAGCTGATCGACGTCAGCGGAAGCTTCGACAAGAAGGCGTTCGATGGTGCAGGCGACCTTGGCCAATTGTTCCATGACAGCGCCGCCGCTTCGGCGTGCCTCGTCAACAGCGTCTGGCGCTATGCGAACGGGCGCAATCCTTCGGCCGGAGACGAGGACGACATCCGCGCGCTCTCCGCGCAATTCTCCGGTCAGGGCTATCGGCTGACATCGCTGCTGCGGACGATCGCGCTGGATCCGGCCTTTTATGGAACGAGCACGGACGTCCGGATCGCCCGCACCCACGAAGGCAAAAAGGAAGGCTGATGAGCAATCCGATGTACGGCAGGCGCGCTTTCCTGCTGAAAGGCGCGCTTGGAGGCGCCGCGATGACGGTGGGGATACCTCTTCTCGATGCCTTTCTCGACGGCAATGGCGCGGCCTTTGCCGCAACCCTCGGCGGCGGACGGCTGCCGGTGCGCTTCGGCACATGGTTCTGGGGCTGCGGCATGATCCCGGATCGCTGGCAGCCAAAGGCCACCGGCAGCGGATATGATCTCCCGCCGCAACTCGCCCCGATCAAGGCGGTCCAGCAGCATGTGTCGGTGCTCAGCGGTTTCGACGTGATCCTCGACGGCAAGGGCAACCTGCCGCATATCTCGGGCAACACGGCGGTGCGCACCGGCGCGCCGACCGACAACTGGCAGACGATCCAGGGGCCGACGCTCGATGTGATCATCGCCGACGCGATCGGCGCGGGATCGGTGTTCCGGAGCATCGACCTCAGCGCCGACGGAAACTCGCGCACCAGCTATTCCTTTCGCAACGGCAACAGCATGAACGCCGCCGTGCCGACCGCCGCGGAACTGTACGGCAAGCTGTTCGGCCCGGATTTCCACGATCCTAACAAGGCGGAGTTCACCCCCGACCCGCGCTATATCGCGCGTAGAAGCGTGCTTTCCGCGGTGAGCGAACAGCGCCGCGCGCTGTTGGCGCGGGTGGGCGCCGCCGATCGTGCCAGGCTCGATCAATATTTCACCGCGATCCGCGAGGTCGAGGAAAAGCTCTCGCTCAAGCTGCAGAAGCCGCCACCCGCCGAGGCCTGCGTGCTGCCGGGTAAGCTCGCGCCATCCAAGGCGGATGTCGACTATACCGACGTGGCCGAGCGGCGCGCCGACCATAAGCTGATGGCGTCATTGCTGGCGATGGGGCTGGCCTGCAATCAGACGAGAATCTTCAACATGGCTTATTCGACGGCCGCCTCCGATCTGCGCCGCGCGGGCAACACCACCGGCTATCATCAATCGACTCATGAGGAACTGGTCGATCGCAGCATCGGCTATCAGCCGACCGTCGATCATTTCGCGACCGAGAGCATGGCGGCGTGGGCCGACTTCGTCGAAGCCCTCGCCGCGATCAAGGAGGGCGACGGCACGTTGCTCGACAATATGCTGGTTTTCGCGCATTCGGACGTATCCTATGCCAAGAATCACGACGTGACCGGAATCCCGGTCATGCTGGCGGGACGCGCGGGCGGAAAGGTCAAGACCGGCTTGCATATCAATGCTCCCGCCGAACCGATCTCCAGAATCGGCCTGACGCTGCAGCAGGTGATGGGGGTTCCCGCCGACGCCTGGGGGCAGGATGCGATGCGCACCCGCCGGCCGGTCTCCGAAATCCTCGTCTGATCGAAAAAGGATATATCGACCCATGAAATTATCTGGACGGGCAACGGCGATCCTCATCGCGACGACGGGCGCGGTCGCGGCAAGCGCCGCCACGCCCCAGATCGTCGCCGCGGTCAACGCGCGCAAGGCCAATTACAAGGAGATCGGCGGGGCGTTCAAAACGATCAACGACGAAATCAAATCGGGTAATCCCGATATGAACGCCGTCAAGACGGCGGCGCGCGACATCGCTGCGCGCGCGCCGCAGCAGCTCAAATATTTTCCCAAGGGGAGCGGACCCGAATCGGGGATCAAGACGCGCGCCAAGGCGGTCATCTGGGCCGACCAAGCGACGTTTCTGAAAGGTCAGCAGGAGTTGGTCGCCGCATCGGCGGCGCTGCAGACGGCAGCGATGAGCGGCGACGGCGCGGCGCTTGCCTCCGCCCGGACGCGGACCGCCGCGGCGTGCAAATCATGCCATGACCGATTCCGCGAGGAAGACTGACTTGGCCTTTTGGCGGGCGGGGCAGGCCGACGATCGCATGCGCATTTGGGACGCGCCGATCCGCCTGTTCCACTGGTCGCTCGTCGCGCTGCTTGGCGCCGCCTGGTGGTCGGCCGAGCAAGGCGAACTGGGCTGGCACCGCATCATCGGCTATGCGATCCTCGCGCTGCTGATCTTCCGGATCGCCTGGGGTCTGTTCGGCAGCAGCACCGCGCGCTTCGGCAATTTCGTGCGCGGACCCGCAGCGATCATCAGCCATATTCGGCGATCGGATCGCGGCGCGGGTCGGCTCTCGTCCGTCGGGCACAATCCGCTGGGCGGCTGGAGCGTCGTCGCGATGCTGCTCGCACTGGCGGCGCAGGTGGCGCTGGGCCTGTTCGCGGTCGATATCGACGGGATCGAATCGGGCCCGCTCTCCTATCTGGTAAGCTTCGAGACGGGCCGTTGGGCCGCCGAGACGCATCATCTCCTCTTCAACATCCTGCTCGGCCTCGTCGCGCTTCACTTGCTCGCGATCGCCTATTATCTGCTGGTCCGCCGCGACAATCTCGTTGCGCCGATGATCCGCGGCTGGCGCCGGGCCGGCTCGGGCGTCGACGCGCCGTTGCTCGCCTCGAACCGGCTGGCGTTCGGCCTGTTCGCCGCGAGCGCGCTGACGGTGTGGTTAGCGCTCAAGCTGTTCGGCCAGGGGCTCTGACGAACGATACGCCCGCGCCAACGAGAGATGATTTCGCCATCTCCGATAATACAATAAAAACAGTGAGTTACGTGGCGGCTATGGATGCCCCGTGAGGATTCGAACCTCAATTAACGGAGTCAGAGTCCGTGGTCTTACCTTTAGACGACGGGGCATCAGCCAGAGCGGCGCACATAAGGAGGGCCGCCGGGGCTGTCAACGGTGGCTGAAAGGGCGCGCCCTTGCCGTTCGCCGCGGTCCGCACTAGGCTCGATCCCAAGTTCCGTGCGGATTTCGGCCGCATGGCGAAAAAGAGATCGATTGTCATGGCGCATGGCCCCCACCAGGCCGCGTCCCGCCCGCTGCGTGAAGGGGGGCGTCGGGCGCACCCCTCTTCCTCTACCAGCCGCCCCCAGTACAGCTACGCCGCGCTCGATCTAGGCACCAACAATTGCCGGTTGCTGATCGCGCGGCCGTCCGAGGAAGGCTTCGTCGTCGTCGACGCCTTTTCGCGGATCGTCCGGCTCGGCGAGGGCCTTGCCGCCACCGGGCGATTGTCCGACGTAGCGATGGATCGCGCGGTCAGCGCGCTTTCGGTGTGCGCGGAAAAGCTGCGCCGCCGGCATGTCTCGCTGGTCCGCTCGGTGGCGACCGAAGCGTGCCGGCGCGCCTCCAACGGCCGCGAGTTCGTCCAGCGCGTCTATCGCGAGACGGGGATCGCGCTCGAGATCATCACCCCCGAGCAGGAAGCCCGGCTCGCGGTGTTGGGCTGCCATGCATTGCTGGAACCGGGCGAGGGCAATGCGCTGGTGTTCGACATCGGCGGCGGGTCGACCGAGCTGATCCTGATCGACGCCGACACGAGCCCGCCGCGCGTGATCGACTGGTTCTCCGCGCCCTGGGGCGTGGTTTCGCTGTCCGAGACCGAACCGCATGTGGGCCGCGACCGCGACGGCCTTCTCGCGAGCTATGAACGGATGCGCGCGCGCGTCGCGCGAAGCTTCACGCAGTTCGCGGCCAGGCTCGATCCGGGCGCACGACCGGGCCGCCTGCTCGGAACCAGCGGAACGGTGACGACGCTCGCCAGCGTCCATCTCGATCTGCCCAGCTATGATCGGCGGCAGATCGACGGGCTGATCGTGCCGGTCGCCGCGATGCGCGCGATCAGCGCGCGGCTGGCGGGCATGACCGTCGCCGAGCGCGCCGAGCTTGCCTGCATCGGGCAGGAACGTGCCGATCTGGTGGTCGCCGGCTGCGCGATACTCGACGCGATTCTCGATATCTGGCCGGCCGAGCGGCTCGGCGTCGCCGACCGTGGCATTCGCGAGGGCATCCTCCGATCGTTGATGGCGCGGGATAGGGCCAGGCGCGCCTCATGAGCCGCGGCGGCAGCGGGGGGCGGCAGCGGGTCCGCACGGCGCGCGGGCGAAGCGCCGCCTCGACGCGCTGGCTCGAGCGCCAGCTCAACGACCCCTATGTCCGCCGCGCCAAGGCCGAAGGCTATCGCTCGCGCGCGGCTTATAAGCTGATCGAACTCGACGAGCGCTTCCATTTCCTGCGCGGGGCGAAACGGGTGATCGACCTGGGCATTGCGCCGGGAGGCTGGACGCAGGTCGTGCGAAAGCTCTGCCCGCAAGCGGCGGTCGTCGGGATCGACCTGCTTGCGACCGATCCGATCGAGGGCGCCACCATCCTGCAAATGGATTTCATGGCCGATGAGGCGCCCGCGCTGCTCGCCGAGGCGCTGGGTGGCCCGGCCGATATCGTGCTATCGGATATGGCGGCCAACACGGTGGGCCATCCGCAGACCGATCATTTGCGCACGATGGCGCTGGTCGAGGCGGGATGCCAGTTCGCGAGCGAGGTGTTGCGGCCGGGCGGCTGCTTCGTCGCCAAGGTGCTCGCGGGCGGTGCCGACAGCGATCTGGTCGCCGAGCTCAAGCGGCTGTTCACGACGGTCAAACATGCCAAACCGCCCGCGAGCCGCAAGGATTCCTCCGAATGGTATGTGATCGCCCAGGGGTTCAAAGGACGCGCGACCTGACGGGCATGGCCCGGTCGCGGGTGCCGGCGGGATTGGCGGCTATCTGATCCTGACGATCGCCGTACGCGGCGCGCCGCCCTGATGCGCCGGGCAGGCGCGGCGTTCGAGCCGCTTGTCGAGGCAGATCCAGACCTCTTCAAGCCAGCCGTCCCGGCTGAGGTTCAGCCGCATCTGATCGGCGCGCATGCCCTCATTGGCCTTGGCGAAGATCTGCTGGAAGGCGGCGGCGGTCATCGTCTTCCCGCTGAGCGTCTCCATCTCGGGGAAGTGCAGCGCCGCGAAGAGGCCGGCGCTTTTCGCGAAATAATCGGCGGGCGCCTTCGCCATGCAGGTGCCGTGCTTTTCCCACTCATGCTGAAGGAGCTGGGGCGATGGCGTGGCGCAAAGATGCTGCCGGATCACCTGCTCGGGCACCAGTCGGGTCGGCGCGCAATATTGCGGCCATTGCTTCCCCTCGCCATCGGGCCAGAGGCCGTGGAGGGTGAAGCCGAACGGCTTCGACGCGGCGCAACGGAAACGGTCCTGGGGACTGGTCGTGCGGCTCGCGCAATATTGTGGCGACCAACTCACTGCCAGCGTGTAGCCGCCGATCGGCAACCGGCGGCGCGGCTGATCGGCGGTCGGGCCCTCGAGCATCGGGCGCGGCAGCTCCGCGGGGATTTCGCAAGCCGGCCCTTTCTTCGCACAGGCTGGGCTGATCAGTAGCACGCCTAGCACCAGTGCGGTCGCACACCGCATCAGACGGCCCGGAAATCGAGGCCGATATCGGCCGCCGGCGCCGACTGGGTGAGCCGTCCCACCGAGATATAGGTGACCCCGGTCTGGGCGATCGCCTTGATCGTATCGAGCCGCACCCCGCCCGAAGCTTCGGTCGGAACCCGGCCACCGACCAGGGTCACCGCGCCGCGCAGCGTCGGCGGATCCATATTGTCGAGCAGCAGGTGCGTCGCGCCCGCGGCGAGCGCGGGCTCGATCTGGTCGATCCGGTCGACCTCGACGATGATCCGCTCGATCCCCGCCGCAACCGCCCGGCGAACCGCTTCGCCGATGCCGCCGGCGACGGCGACATGGTTGTCCTTGATCATCGCCGCATCGTCGAGGCGCATTCGGTGGTTGGTGCCGCCCCCCATCCGGACCGCATATTTTTCGAGCACGCGCAGGCCGGGAATCGTCTTGCGCGTGTCGAGCAATGTGGCGCTGGTTCCCTTGATGGCATCGACATAAGCGCTCGTCAGCGTCGCGACCCCCGAAAGATGCTGGACGGTATTGAGCGCTGAGCGCTCGGCGGTGAGCAACGCCCGCGCCTTGCCGCGCAAACGCATCAGCACGCCGCCTCTCGGGACGCGCGCGCCGTCCGCGACCATCGTCTCGATCGAAACCGCAGGGTCGAGCGCGCGAAAGAAAGCCTGGGCGATCGAAAGCCCGGCGACGCTGATCGCGTCGCGGCTCGCCATCTCGCCCTCGAACAATGCTTCGGCGGGGATCGTCGCGGCGGAGGTGATGTCGCCTCCCCGCCCCATATCCTCGGCCAGGGTGGCGCGGACGAACGCGTCGAGATCGAAATCGGCAAGGCTGAAGCTCATCATCCGCTTCCCTGTTGCATCATCCCCGTGGGCCAGGGCGGCGGGCTATTTGAAGGCGGGCCGTCCGACGTCGGGGCCTGACAGGCCGCCGGTCATCTCGAGCATCCGGTCGAGCGAGCGCTTGGCGGCAACGCGGGTGGGCTCGTCGACCTCGATCTGCGGGGTCAGGTCGCGCAGCGCGAGATAGAGCTTCTCGAGCGTGTTGAGCGCCATATAGGGGCACATATTGCAGTTGCAGTTGCCGTCCGCGCCCGGCGCGCCGATGAAGTGCTTGTGCGGCGCTGCCTTTTCCATCTGGTGAATGATGTGCGGCTCGGTCGCGACGATGAGGGTCTCGGCGTCGCTCTTCAGGACATAGTCGAGAATGCCGCGGGTCGAGCCGACATAATCGGCGTGATCGAGGATGTGGACCGGGCATTCGGGGTGCGCTGCCACGGGCGCGCCCGGATGCTGCGCCTTGAGCTTGAGCAGCTCGGTTTCGGAGAAGGCCTCGTGGACGATGCAGCTGCCTTCCCACAGCAGCATGTCACGGCCGGTTTTGCGCGCGAAATAGGCACCGAGATGGCGATCGGGCGCGAAGATGATCTTCTGGCCGGGCGGCAGTTGCGACAGGATCGTCTCGGCCGACGAGGATGTGACGATGATGTCGCTATGCGCCTTCACCGCTGCCGAGCAGTTGATGTAGGTCAGCGCGAGATGATCGGGATGCGCGGCACGGAAACGCGCGAACTCCTCGGGAGGACAGCTGTCCTCGAGGCTGCAGCCGGCGTCCATATCGGGTAGAATCACGGTCTTTTGCGGCGAAAGGATCTTGGCCACCTCGGCCATGAAGCGAACCCCGCAAAAAGCGATCACCTCGGCGTCGGTCGCGGCCGCCTTGCGCGACAGATCGAGGCTGTCGCCGACGAAATCGGCGAGATCCTGAATCTCGGGGGTTTGGTAATAATGGGCGAGAATGACGGCGTTGCGTTCCTTGCGAAGGCGGTCGATCTCGGCGCGTAGATCGACGCCGGCCAGATTTTCGACGGGGGCATTCATAGTTCTGCTCTCCTCACGCGGCTCAGGCCGCGAGGCTCCAAAATGTGTCGTCCTGGCGGACCACGCCGCGCATTTTCAGATCGATCAGATGGGCGAGGACCGACAGCCCCGCCGCCACATGCAACCGCGGGTCGATTCCGGCGTACATCGACAACACCATCTCGTTGACCGCGCCGACCTGGCGTTCGAGCAGCCGCAATATCTGCCCCTCGCGCTGCCGGCGGTGGCCGATCAGCCCGCGCACCCAGCGTTGCGGCCGTTCGATCGGATCGCCATGCGCCGAATAGTAGACAAGCTCCTGCTCGCGCGCCAGCAGGCGGTCGAGGCTTTCAAGATACTGCCCCATGTTGCCGTCCGGGGGCGACACCACCGTGGTCGACCAGCCCATGACATGATCGCCGCTGAACAGCGCGCGCGCCTCGGGAAGCGCGAAGCAGAGATGGTTTGAGGTGTGGCCGGGCGTATGAATGGCCTGGAGCGTCCAGCCGTCGCCGGTGAGCTGGGCGCCATCGGCCAGCACCTCGTCGGGCACATAGCTGCGATCGAATGCGGCGTCCGCGCGCGGACCGCTGTCGTCCAGCACAAGCGGAGCGCAACCGATGATCGGCGCGCCGGTCCGCGCCTTCAACTCGGCCGCCGCCGGGCTGTGGTCGTGGTGGGTATGGGTGCACAGGATCGCGCGCACCGGCGCATCGCCGATCGCGGCGACGATCGCATCGATATGCTCGGGCAGGTCGGGACCCGGATCGATCACCGCGACATCGCGGGCACCGACCAGATAGGTCTGGGTGCCGCTATAGGTGAACGGCCCCGGATTGGCCGCGAGAAGGCGGCGCACCAGGGGGTGCTGTGTCTGGACAGTGCCGGCGACCTGCTCGCTCATGTCCGCCATGTGGCATTGGTCGCGGCCAATGTGAAGGGTGCGCGCCATCGACGCGGCAGAATCCCGGCCGGCCGGCGCGGCGAGAGCACGCTTGCACCGGAAGGTCCGTGGCGTAAAAAACGCCCTATGTTCGACATTCGCGAAGATGATCTGAGCAGCGAGCCGGTGCAGGCGTTGCTCGCCCTCCATCTGTCGGGGCTGCGCGCGGCGTCACCGCCGGGCGCCGTCTATGCGCTCGATCTATCCGGTTTGCGCGGGCCCGATGTGACGGTCTGGACCGCGTGGCGCGGCGATAACCTCGCGGGCATCGCCGCGCTCAAACTGCTGGACAGCGCATCGGCCGAGATCAAGTCGATGCGGACCCATCCGGATTTTCTCCGCCGGGGCGCGGCCGACGCGTTGCTCGACCATATCATCGCCATCGCCAGGCAACGGAAACTACGCTTGCTGAGCCTGGAGACCGGGAGCGGCGATGCCTTCGCGCCGGCGCTGGCCCTGTACCGGAAACGCGGTTTCAAAAACGGCGAGGCCTTTGCGGCGTATCGGCCGAGCGCCTTCAATCAGTTCCTGCACCTCCCATTATGAGCGTCCGCAGTGCTCAAGCGGGGGCGATGCCCTTTTCTTTCAACAGCTCGGCCAGTTCGCCGGCCTCGTACATCTCCATCATGATGTCCGAGCCACCGATGAACTCGCCCTTCACATAGAGCTGGGGAATGGTCGGCCAGTCCGAATATTCCTTGATTCCCTGGCGAATGCCCTGATCCTGCAGCACGTCGACCGTCGCATATTCGACCCCGAGATGATCGAGGATCGCGATCGCGCGGCTCGAAAATCCGCATTGCGGAAACAGCGGCGTTCCCTTCATGAACAACAGCACGTCGGCCGAATTGACCGCCGTCGCGATACGGGCCTGAACGTCGTCACTCATTATCATACTCCTCAATCGGGCGTCGCGGTGGTCAGCTGGAGCGCGTGCAGCACGCCCCCCATCCGGCCGCCCAACGCCTCATAGACACGCTGATGCTGGCGGACGCGAGGAAGGCCGCGGAAGCTCTCGCTCACCACACGCGCCGCATAATGATCACCGTCGCCGGCAAGATCGGTGATCTCGACCAGCGCGTCAGGCAGGGCCGCCCTGATCATCGCCTCGATCTCGCCCGCGGCCATCGGCATCGGCTTATTTGCCTTCCATCAGCTGGCGGCGCGCTTCGATCGTCCGGGCGTCGAGTGCGGCGCGGATGCTCGCCTCGTCGGTATCGACGCCAGCCGAGGTCAGGTCGCCGAGCAGCTTGCGGACCACATCTTCGTCACCGGCTTCCTCGAAATCGGCCTGGACCACCGACTTGGCATAGCTGTCGGTTTCCTCCGGCGTGAGGCGCATCAGCCCGGCCGCCCAATGGCCGAGCAGGCGGTTACGCCGAGCGGTGATACGGAAAACCATTTCCTGGTCATGGGCGAACTTGTTCTCGAAGGCCTGTTCGCGTTCGTCGAAGGTTGTCATCTCATCCCCTGTTCGCCGGTAATCCGGGATTCAGATAGGCATGGAGCCGCACGCGCGCAACTGCGCAAAGCTGATCCCGATCGCCGGCGCTAGAGCCAGGGCCGCTCGGCCTTCATTTTCGCCTCGAAGCCCGCAATCGCGCTGTCGCGTGCGAGCGTCATGCCGACCTCGTCGAGCCCGTTGAGCAGGCAATGCTTGCGAAAGGGGTCGATCGCGAAACTGAAGCGATCCTGGAATGGCGTGGTGACCGTCTGGTGTTCGAGATCGATGCTGATCGGATGGGTCTTCGCGACCTCGATCAGCCGATCGACCGCAGCCTGGGGCAGGATCACGGTCAATATCCCGTTCTTGAAAGCGTTCCCCGAAAAAATGTCCGAAAAACTGGGCGCGATGACCGCTTCGATGCCGAGGTCGTTGAGCGCCCAGGCGGCGTGCTCGCGGCTTGAGCCACAACCGAAATTGTCCCCCGCCACCAGGATGTTGGCGCCCGTATATTCAGGGTCGTCGAAGACATTCCCCGGCTGCGCGCGCACCGTTTCGAACGCACCCCGGCCCAGCCCCTTGCGGGTGATCGTCTTCAGATAATGCGCGGGGATGATAACGTCGGTATCGACATTTTTGAGGCCCAGCGGAAAGGCCCTTCCCTCGATCTCATGGATCGGCTTCATCATTCGGCTCCTTGCGGGAAGGCGGGCAGCTTGCCGACGTCGCGCGGATCATGCTGGATGATCGCCACGGTCTTCAGCTCGGACGCCATCGCGCGAAAGCGGTGCATCGAAGCCACCGAATCGGCGCGGTTCGTGTTGAACGGAGGCACGCCGTCGCTGTCGAGATTCTCTTGGAAATGCGCGACATCGCCCGACAGCAGGACCGCGCCTGTCCTGGGGAGCCTCACCAGCAGGCCATGATGCCCGGGCGTATGGCCGGGCAGGCCGACCATCACCACGCTGCCGTCGCCGAACAGATCCTTGTCGCCTTCGACCCCTTCCACCTTGGCGCCGGGCGCCAGCCAGGGCCCGAGCGGCGTGCCGATCTCGGCCTTCTCGCGCGCCAGCGCAAGATCGCCCGCGCCGATCAGCAGCTTGGCTTTCGGAAAATCGGCGGCCTGTCCGATGTGGTCGAAATGATGATGGCTGATCCCGATCAAGCCGATCTGGTCCGGCTTGATCCCCAGCAGGGCGAGTTGCTCGACGATCGTCGTCCGCAGCGTTGCGCTCATCGGCTGGGTCGGATCATTGGGCTTGCCGCGCACACTCGCCGGCAGGCCGGCATCCCACAACATATAGGCGTCGCCATCCTTGATCAGATAGCAGCTCGACACCAGCTCGCGCTTCTGGCCCGGATAGGCCTTGCTGTCGGAAAAGGCGTTGAGATCGTTGACGTGGACAGCGCCGCAGTCGAGCCGCCACAGCTTGTCGACCGTGCCGCGCACCGCGCCCGCCTGCGCCGTTCCCGCGATCAGCAGCGCGGCGATTCCTGCCGCCCACTTCATGCGACCGGCTCCAGCGTGCGGACGTCGGCCAGGTGGCCGGTGACGGCGGCGGCGGCCGCCATCGCCGGGGAGACGAGATGGGTGCGCGCGCCAGGGCCCTGGCGGCCGACGAAGTTGCGATTCGAGGTCGAGGCGCAGCGTTCGCCCGGCGGCACCTTGTCGGGGTTCATCGCGAGGCACATCGAACAGCCGGGCTCGCGCCATTCGAAGCCGGCCTCGACGAAGATCCGATCGAGCCCTTCGGCCTCGGCCTGACGCTTGACCAGGCCGGAACCAGGCACCACCAGCGCCTGGCGCACATTCGCGGCGACCTTGCGGCCGCGCACCACCGCCGCCGCCGCGCGCAGATCCTCGATCCGGCTGTTGGTGCAGCTGCCGATGAAGATGTTCTCGACGGGCACATCCTCCATGCGGGTACCCGGAGTCAAACCCATATAATCGAGCGACTTCTGCGCCGCTGCCTGCTTCGAGGGATCGGCGAAGCTCGCGGGATCGGGCACGATCCCGGTGATCGGCACGACGTCCTCGGGGCTCGTGCCCCAGGTGAGGCAGGGAGCGATATCGGCCGCGTCGATCCGCACCACCTTGTCGTAGCGCGCGCCGTCATCGGTCGGCAGCGTGCGCCACCATGCGACCGCCTTGTCCCAGGCCTCGCCCGTGGGCGCCATCGGCCTGCCCTTGAGATAAGCGAAGGTCGTCTCGTCGGGTGCGACCAGGCCCGCGCGCGCGCCGCCCTCGATCGACATGTTGCAGACGGTCAGCCGGCCTTCGAGCGACATCTCGCGGAACACATTGCCGGTATATTCGATCACATAGCCCGTGCCCCCCGCCGCCCCGATCACGCCGATGATGTGCAGGATTACGTCCTTGGGTGTGACACCTTGGCCCAGCTTGCCCTCGACGCGGATCTCCATCGTCCGCGAGGGCGCGAGCAGCAGCGTCTGGGTCGCCATAACATGCTCGACCTCGGAGGTGCCGATGCCGAAGGCCAGCGCGCCGAGCCCGCCATGCGCCGAGGTATGGCTGTCGCCGCACACGATCGTCGTGCCTGGCAGCGAGAAGCCCTGCTCGGGGCCGACGACGTGCACGATGCCCTGCTCGGGCGCGACCGCATCGATATAGGGCACCCCGAACTCGGGCGCGTTGCGCTCGAGCGCAGCAAGCTGGGTGCGCGATTCGGCGTCGGCGATCGGGACGCGCTCGCCCGCCGCATCCAGACGCGCGGTGGTCGGCAGATTATGATCGGGCACCGCCAGCGTCAGGTCGGGCCGGCGAAGCTTGCGGCCGGCGAGGCGCAGCGCCTCGAACGCCTGCGGGCTGGTGACCTCATGGACGAGATGGCGGTCGATATAGATCAGGCAGGTGCCGTCGTCGCGGCGTTCGACGACGTGCGCGTCCCAGATCTTCTCGTAAAGCGTGCGCGGCTTGCTGGACATGCCGCCGATCTAGCCATGCGCGCGCCAATGTCAAAGCAGAGAGGGCATCGCCCGGAGAAGCTGGGCTATTGGGGTGGGGACGGTCGAGCGGCGTGGAGCCCTGCCGAGGCGCAGACAGGACGCCGCCCGGAACCGCGGTTTCGTGCTATGCGCCCAGGCGGAGCGCCCGTGACGAGGCAGAACGGTCGCAAGCGCACTCCCTATTTCTCCAGCTCGAGCCAATCCTTGAACGGCTGGTGGTAGAGCATATCCATCACCTCAAGCTGCATACCGGTCGGCTCGACCGCGTTCGAGTTCCAGAACATGCCCACCCCCGCCTTGAGCACCGGATCGAACAGGATCAGCGAGCGATAGCCGTCGACGGCTCCGCGGTGGCCGATCACCTCGCGGCCGGCATAGTGCCAGATCCGCCAGCCGAGCCCATAGGAAGCATCCTTGAGCGACTGATCGAGCTCGCGCTGGCGGTGGACCGAGAAGGTGCGGATACGCGGGCTGTGCAGCTCGCGGAGCACCCTGCGCGACAGCACGCGCGGCGCCTCGCCCATCTGCGCGCGCATCCAGAGGCCGAGATCGATGATCGACGAGTTGACGCCGCCTGCCGCAGGGGTGCGGTAATAGGCGTCGCTCACCTTGAGTTCGCGGCGGCCCGTGTGCGGGCGCGCCCAGCTCGGCGAGGATTCGAGACCCTCACGGGTGGTGCTGGCTGATTGCATGCCGAGCGGGGCGAACAACTCGTGCTGCACGAGCTGTGCATAGCTCCGGTGGCCGGCATGCTCAGCGGCCTCGCTCGCGGCGTCATAGGCGATGTTCTGATAGCTGTAGCATTTGCCCGGGGGGCACAGCAGCGGGATCTGGTTCAGCCGGCTGCGGATCTCCTTCGGATCATGGCCGTCTTCGAGATCGCGGTCATAGGCGTTCTTCCAGATGCCCAGGCTCTGCGACAGCAGATTCTCGATCGTCGCGACATTCTGCGCATCCTTCGGCAGCTTGAGCGACGGCGCCCAGCGCGAGACCGGATCCTTGAGCGACAGCTTCTTCTGCTCGGCCAATTTCACGAGCAGCGTCGCCGCCACCCCCTTCGACACCGAGGCCCAGCGAAACACGGTATGCGCGTCGACGGGCTTGCCGTCGGGGCCGTCAGTAGTGACGCCATAGCCCTTGGCGAAGCTGATCTCGCCATTCTCGATCGTGACGATCGCGACGCCGACCACCGAACGATCGGCGGCGAGCTCCTGCATCCGCTGATCGAGCCGGCGATAGTCGATGCGCGTCGGCCCGCTCTTGCTGATGCCGATCCGGCTGAGATCGATCGACAGCCGCGCCACACCGGGCTTGGTCGTCTCCTGCGTCCTGCGCAGGTAGAAGCCGCCTGCGGCGAGAAAGGCGACGAGCACCGCGAGCAGCACCACCCCCGCCACAACCAGCCCGCGCTCGATGCGGACGGTGGCGGGCACTTCGGCTTCGCGCGGCCCCTGCGGATCGCCGCCGTGCGGGTCGGTCATGATATTCTTATCGGGCATGACGGCGAAGATCGGACCAACAGGCGGAAAGGAAAGCAGCCATAGCAGCTTGGCGGCCCGACGCGTTCGCGGCTGCCGGCCGCTCAACGCACGACGTGCACCACCGGGCGCGCGAACAATCCAGCTGTCAGCTCAGATAATGGGCCGTGGTCTTCGAGGCGAGCTCCTCGGCGGTCACTCCCGGCGCTACCTCGATCAGCCGGAAGGGCGAAGCATGATCGGGCCGCTGGAACACCGCCAGATCGGTGATGATCATGTCGACGACATTCTTGCCGGTCAGCGGCAAAGTGCAGCTGGGTATGAATTTCGGATCGCCGTTCTTCGAGCAATGCTCCATCACGACGATGATCTTCTTGACCCCCGCGACGAGGTCCATTGCGCCCCCCATACCCTTGACCATCTTGCCGGGGATCATCCAATTCGCGATGTCGCCGCCTTCGGACACCTCCATCGCGCCGAGCACGGTCAGGTCGATATGCCCGCCCCGGATCATCCCGAAACTGTCGGCCGACGAGAAATAGCTCGTCGACGGCAGCTCGCTGATCGTCTGCTTGCCGGCGTTGATCAGATCGGGGTCGACCTGATCCTCATAGGGAAAGGGGCCGATGCCGAGCATGCCGTTTTCCGATTGCAGCGTGACCTGCACGCCGTCGGGGATATGGTTCGCCACCAGCGTCGGGATACCGATGCCGAGATTCACATAGAAGCCGTCCTTGAGCTCGCGCGCCGCGCGCGCCGCTATCTGATCGCGATCCCACGCCATGTCAGGCCGTCTCCCTCTGCCGCACGGTGCGGAACTCGATCTTCTTGTCATAAGGCGCGCCCAGGACGAGCCGATTCACGAATATCCCGGGCAGGTGAACCTGATCGGGATCAAGGCTGCCGACCGGCACGATCTCCTCGACCTCGGCGACGCAAACCCGCCCGGCGGTCGCGGCGGGATGGTTGAAGTTGCGCGCCGTCTTCCGGAAGATCAGGTTGCCCGCCTCGTCGGCCTTCCATCCCTTGATGATCGAGAGATCGGCGCGAATGCCGCGCTCGAGCACATAGGTCTCGCCGTCGAACTCCTTGGTCTCCTTGCCTTCCTGCACCAGCGTGCCCACGCCGGTCCTGGTATAGAAAGCAGGAATGCCGGCGCCACCCGCGCGCATCCGTTCGGCCAGCGTGCCCTGCGGCGAGAATTCGACCTCGAGCTCGCCGCCCAGATATTGGCGCTCGAACTCCTTGTTCTCGCCGACATAGGAGGCGATCATCTTTCGGATCTGACGGCTGCGCAGCAATTTGCCGAGCCCTTCACCATCGATGCCGGCATTGTTCGAAGCGACGACCAGATCCTTCACGCCCGACGCAAGAACCGCATCGATCAACCGTTCGGGAATGCCGCACAAACCAAAGCCGCCCGAACAGATCATCATCCCGTCGAACAGCATGCCGTCGAGCGCAGCCTGCGCAGAAGAGTAGACCTTGGTCACGCGCTTCTCCAAATTGCCCAACGGGGCTCTACGGTCGAGCCAGTCGAGGGTCAACGACCGTGAATGCAACAGCCGTTTTTTGGATAATTCCATGCTGCGCCGCAACGATAATCAACCAAATAGCGCTATTATTGCCACATCGGCCAGGGAATCTCCGTGCGGCCCGTTGACGGCCGGACAGCTTTGGACAATGTCGGCGTCATAGGAGGCCGGGATGATCAAGGAACTGGCGGAAATCGATATCAAGGCGGGCTGCGAGCAGGCTTTCGAGGAAGCCGCGATCGAAGCCCGAAGGCTGTTCCTGTCGTCCAAGGGCTGCATCGCTTTCCGGCTCCACCGCTCGGTCGAGCAGCCCAGCCGCTATCGCCTGTTCGTCGAGTGGGAAACGATGGAAGACCATATGGTCGAGTTCCGTAACTCGGACGCCTTTCTCGCCTGGCGCAGATTGTGCGGCCCCTATTTCCAGAGCCCGCCCAAGGTCGAGCATCTCACGATCATCGTCGAGGGCCGCAGCGAGGATCTCGCCAGCCTGCACACCTCGGTGCTCGCGGCCGAATAGCGCCGAAAAGAAACCCTCTCGCCAGGAAGAGGGTTGGGTGAGGTTATCCCGTGCCTCGAAGCAAAGGGCGCTCGGTCTTCGGCCTCGCTCTTCCCCTCCCCGCCGTGGAGAGGGAGCCAACCGGCTCCCCGCATCCGCCCCCTATATCAGCCCCGCCAACGGGCTCGACGGGTCCGCATACATGCGCCGCGCCATCCGGCCTGCCCGATAGGCCAGCCGGCCGCTTTCGACCGCGGCCTTCATCGCGGCAGCCATCATCACCGGCTGCTTCGCCTCGGCGATCGCGGTGTTCATCAGCACCCCGGCGCAGCCAAGCTCCATCGCGGCGGCGGCGTCCGATGCGGTGCCGACGCCCGCGTCGACCAGCACCGGCAGGCTGGTGCCTTCGACAATCAGCCGGATCGTCACCTTGTTCTGAATGCCGAGCCCCGAACCGATCGGCGCGCCGAGCGGCATGATCGCGACCGCGCCCGCATTTTCGAGCCGCTTCGCCGCGATCGGATCATCGACGCAGTAGACCATCGGTTTGAAGCCCTCTTTGGCGAGGACCTCGGTCGCCCGCAGCGTCTCGACCATGTCGGGATAGAGCGTCTTCGCCTCGCCGAGCACCTCGAGCTTGACCAGATCCCAGCCGCCCGCCTCACGCGCCAGCCGCAGCGTGCGGATCGCCTCCTCCCCGGTATAGCAGCCCGCGGTATTCGGCAGATAGGTGATCCTGTTCGGGTCTATGAAGTCGGTCAGCATCGGCGCGGTGGGATCCGCGATGTTGACCCGACGCACCGCGACGGTCACGATCTCGGCGCCCGACGCCTCGACCGCTTCCGCATTCTGCGCGAAATCCTTATATTTCCCCGTGCCGACGATCAGCCGCGACCGGAAGGTCCGGCCGGCAACGCTCCAGTTGTCTTCATCCACGGCCACCGCATGGTCTCCCCCGCCCACGAAATGCACGATCTCCAGTTCGTCGCCATCCTCGACCAGCACCTGCCCCAGGGTCGAACGCGGCACAACCTCGAGGTTGCGCTCGACTGCGACCTTCTTGGGATCGAGGCCCAACTCCCCGGCCAGCGCCGCGATGGTCAGTCCATCCATGATGCGGCGGTGTTCGCCATTGATCCGCACCTGGATCGTGCCGTCGGGATTCATCTCGCCTCCAATGCGCTTTCGCTTTACGTCGCGGGGTCATATAGGGATGGCGCTCGCACCCTCGCAACGGAAAGGCTACCGCGTGGCGGACCGCCCGGTCATCTATGTCCTTAACGGGCCCAACCTGAACCTGCTGGGGATGCGCGAGCCGGAGATATATGGCTCGGACACGCTCGACGACATCGCCGGCATGCTGGAGGATCGCGCGCTCGAACTTGGTCTTTCGATCGACATGCGCCAATCGAACCATGAAGGTCACCTCGTCGACTGGATCCAGGAGGCGAACGCTAACGGCGCAAAGGCGGTGCTGCTCAACGCAGGGGCCTATACCCATGGGTCGATCGCGATCCACGACGCGATCAAGGGGGTCAAAGTCCCCGTGATCGAGGTGCATCTTTCGAACCCGCACGCTCGCGAAGCCTTTCGGCATGTCAGCTATGTCGGCCAGGCGGCGAAGGGCTCGATCATGGGCTTCGGCGCCCAGTCCTACATGCTGGCGCTGGACGCCGCTGCGCGATTCTGACAATGGCGTCCGCCACGAAACAACAGAGAATGAGCAACTGATGGCCGATCAACCGCAGGGGAAAACAATGCAGGTCGACCCGGAACTGGTGCGGCAGCTTGCGGTGCTCCTCGACGACACCAACCTGACCGAGATCGAAATCCAGGATGGCGAGCGCCGGATCAAGGTCGCGCGCAAGATCAACGTCGGCGCAGCGCCGACCTATCTCGCACCCGCACCGGCGCCGGCCGCGCCGCCGGTGGCGGCCGAAGCCGCCGCCGCCGCCCCGGATCATCCGGGCGTCGTCAAGTCGCCGATGGTCGGCACCGCCTATCTATCCGCCGAGCCCGGCGCGAAGGCGTTCGTGTCGGCGGGCGACAAGGTTTCGGCCGGGCAGACGCTGCTCATCGTCGAGGCGATGAAGGTGATGAATTCGATTCCCGCGCCACGCGCCGGAACGGTCAAGGCAGTGCTGGTCGAAAATGGTCAGCCAGTGGAGTATGACCAGCCGCTCGTGATCGTGGAGTAATCCGAGTGGCCATCAGCAAGGTTCTGATCGCGAACCGCGGCGAGATCGCGCTTCGCATCCACCGCGCCTGCCACGAGATGGGCATCCAGACGGTGGCGGTCCATTCGACCGCCGACGCCGACGCGATGCATGTCCGCCTCGCCGATCAGTCGGTCTGCATCGGGCCCGCGCCGGCCGCCGAAAGCTATCTCAACATTCCGAGCATCATCGCGGCGGCCGAGATTTCGGGCGCCGACGCGATCCATCCGGGCTACGGCTTTCTGTCCGAAAACGCGCTGTTCGCCGAGATCGTCGAGTCGCACGACCTGATTTGGATTGGCCCCAAGCCCGAGCATATCCGGACGATGGGCGACAAGATCGAGGCGAAGGCGACGGCGGCCAAGCTGGGCCTGCCGCTGGTGCCGGGCTCGCCGGGCCCGCTGGGCTCGATCGACGAGGCGAAGCGGATCGCGGCGGAGATCGGCTATCCAGTGCTGATCAAGGCCGCTTCGGGCGGCGGCGGGCGCGGCATGAAGGTCGTGCCCGACGAGAGCCAGCTCGAAGCATTGATGGCGCAGGCGGGATCGGAGGCGAAGGCGGCCTTCGGCGATGCGACCGTCTATATGGAAAAATATCTCGGCGACCCGCGCCATATCGAGTTCCAGGTGTTCGGCGATGGCCGAGGCAACGCGATCCACCTCGGCGAGCGCGACTGTTCGCTCCAGCGCCGTCACCAGAAAGTGCTCGAGGAAGCGCCCTCCCCCGCGATCACCCATGCCCAACGCGCGGAAATGGGCGCGATCGTCGCACGGGCGATGGCCGACATGGGCTATCGCGGCGCGGGCACGATCGAGTTCCTCTATGAGAATGACGAATTCTATTTCATCGAGATGAACACCCGGCTCCAGGTTGAACATCCGGTGACCGAGGCGATCACCGGTCTCGACCTGGTCCGCGAGCAGATCCGCATCGCCGAGGGCAAGCCGTTGTCGGTGGCGCAGGAGGATCTCGAATTCCGCGGCCATGCGATCGAATGCCGGATCAACGCCGAGGACTGGAAGACCTTCGTTCCCAGCCCGGGCACCGTGAAGGCCTTCCATGCGCCGGGCGGCATGCATGTCCGCGTCGACAGCGGCATCTATGCCGGTTACCGCATCCCGCCTTATTATGATTCGATGATCGCCAAGCTGATCGTCTATGGGCGCGATCGCGAGGGCTGCCTGCGCCGCCTGCGTCGTGCGCTCGAGGAGTTCGTGGTGGACGGCGTCAAGACGACGATCCCGCTCCATCGCGCGCTGCTCGACGACCCCGAATTCCAGAGCGGCACCTATACGATCAAATGGCTCGAGCAATGGCTCGCCCGCCATCAGGACGCCGCCGAGTGAAGGCGACGATCTGGCACAACCCGCGCTGCTCCAAGTCGCGCGAGACGCTTGCGATCCTCGAAACCGCGGGGGTCGAGGTCGAGATCGTCGAATATCTCAAGACCCCGCCCAGCCGCGCCAAGCTGGCTCAACTGTACCGCACTGCCGGAATGACTCCCGCCGAAGGCCTGCGCAAGGCCGAGGACGGCGCCAAGGCGCTGCGCGGCGCAGGCGACGACGCGATCCTCGATGCGATGGCGGCCGATCCGATCTTGATCGAACGGCCGCTGGTCGAAACCGGAAAGGGCGTGCGGCTCGGGCGTCCGCCCGAGAAGGTCCGCGAGATCCTCTAGCAGAGCATGTGTGCACGTCCGTTCATGCGGGCGCCCATGTTAACGAGCCTGTCATTATCCCGACATGATCGGCCCTACAGCCGCTGCTCGACCGCAGAAATCCGAAGGATCACGATCGGATATCAGCATGCGGCAGGACGCTGGCGACTGCCGTGCGACGCGCGGCCCATCGTCCCGCCTTGTCCAAAGGGTCACAGCTTGTCCATTTCCCAGATCCGGCGCCCCGCGCCGGCGCGGTTTACGCGATCTTCATGCGCTCCAGCCAGGATGGAGACATAGGGATCGTGGTGCATGTGGCGGCAATTCTCTGATTTCGAGTTCGGAGCGGCCGCAAGCTGGCTGCTCCACCATTGGGCCAATCAGCTCGGGGGGACCTTCCTGGCGCCCGGCTCGACGCTGTCTTTCGCCGCCCTGGCCTGCACATTGGCGGCTGCCCTGATCGCGACAGCGCCCGCCCGCCGAAAGGTCGGGATTCGCATCCTGTTCCGCAGCCTCTTCCCCGATTGGCTGATCAAAAGCCCGTCGGGCAAAGTGGACATCGCCTATTTCCTGTTCAGCACCCTGCTGTCGGGAATTGCGTTTGGATGGGCGTTGCTGTCGGCGGACGGGATCGGCCGGTCCGTCGCCGAGCTATTGGGCCGTCTCCATGGCTCGTTCAACATCGCGCCCGCCCCGAGCGCCGCAACGACCATCGCGCTCACGCTGGGCGGCTTCCTCGTTTACGAATTCGCCTATTGGCTCGATCATTATCTCAGCCACAGGGTCGCGATCCTCTGGCGGTTCCATGCGGTGCACCACAGCGCCGAGCGGCTGTCGCTGCTGACCAACTTCCGCGTCCATCCGGTCGACACGATCATCTTCTATAATATCGTCGCGCTCTGCCTGGGGGCCTTCTTCGGCGTCGCCGAATGGCTATGCGGCCCCGCTCCCCGGCCGTTTTCGATCGGTGGTACCAATGTGCTGATCATGGTTTCGGCCGTTTTCGTCACCCATCTGCAGCATTCCCATTTGTGGGTGACCTTCGGCAGACTGGGTGGAGGTCACATCCTCGGGCCTGCGCATCATCAGATCCACCACTCTGCGGACGCGGCGCATTTCGACAAGAATTTCGGAAGCACGCTCGCCCTGTGGGACAGGATATTCGGAACATTCTGCATGCCGCCAGCGCAGCGGCCGAAGTTGCGCTTCGGCGTCGATCGCCCCGGGTTCGATCCACATTCATTCTGCGGGACGCTGATCGATCCGATGATGGCCATTCGCCCGCCGCGCCCTCTCGCCTTTTCGGAAAGCGCCGACGCGAGGGCCGAACAACTCTAGGAGCCCTTCCTTTCCGTGACTCGGAGTCGCCTGATGATTCCATCTGGCTCGAAATCGCTTTAGGATGCTCTCCGGACGGCAGCAACGGCACCTTCGGGGGGCTGCAGATAATGGTCGAGTATCTCCGTCCACAGCTTGTAACCACGCTTGCCCAAATGCAGGCCGTCGGCCTGGAAGAGCAGCGGGTCCGGGCCGCCATCGGCTGCGAGCAACACCCCGCCGACGTCGAGATAATCGAAGCGCCCGACGCCCGACCGCGCCTTGATCACCGCGTTGGCGGCACGCAGGCGCGGATAGAGATCCCAGCGCAGCGGCGTCGGCTTCATCGATAGATAGGCGATACGCGCGTGAGGCATGTCCGCGCGCAACCGGGCGAGCAGCGTCAGCACGCCACCGGCGGCCTGCTCGGCGGAAGCCCCCTCGGCGATATCATTCTCGCCGACATACACGATTACGACCGCGGGCTGGACGCCGGCGATCACTTGATCATAATGAACCAGAACATCGGCGGTCGTCGCGCCGCCGAAGCCGCGATTGACCACATCGATCTTCGGAAAGCTGCGACCGATATCCCACAGCCTGATGCTCGAACTGCCGAGAAACAGCACCGCCGCGTCATGGACATGATCGCTGCCCGCCGCCGCAAAGGCGGCCGTTTCAGAAGCGAAGCGCGCCAAGCCATCAGCCGTCGCGACCGGGCGCTCCGCCGCAGCCGTGGCAGCCGTCATCATCATGACCGCCGTCAATACCGGTTTCATCGCTGTCCAAAAACCCGCCTGTTGCCCTGCAGTCTAGCATCACGCCACGACGGGAAACAGCACCGCCGGCGAAACTATTCTCCTGTCTTGTCCTTGCGAAACGCCCGCCTCAGCCAGCCCGCCACGCCCGCAAACAGCGCGAGCGCGAGGACAAGGAATTTTTTCGCGAACACTGCAAAAAGCGCCAGCAGCCCCAGCTTCTTGGCCGCCGCCACACCGACCCCTGCCGCGACCAGACCCGCGAGCCCGAACTCGGCCTTCTTGTCCACGTCGGGAACATAATCGGCGTAGCGAAAGCCCTTTTCATACTCGGCCGTCCGGGCCAACGTGGCCGCGGCGGGCCTTATCTCGCGCAGATGGGACATGGCCGAGACGATGTTGATGCTCAGCACACCGTTTCGCCCGAGCATGCGGACGTCATAGTTGAGCGTATCCTCGGCGTTGTCCCCAAATTTGATATCCTGCGCCCAGATCATCGAGTGGTTCTTGGCGTCATAGGTCGGCGGCTGCGCCCAGCCGACCAGATGCTGAGCGGCGAATCCCTGCTTCACCCGTTCCTCGTTGAGTTCCCTTTCCTGGTCCTGGGCATCCCGGATTACCGCGGAATAGTCCGCGGACTTGGCGTCGACGTCGCTTACATAGCCGGTCGGCAGCCAGGTTATGACGGCCCCCCACCCGTCATCGACAAAGGTCGTGCCGGCGGGAAAGATCATGCCGAGCACGTCGCCCACCGAATCGGGAGGGTTGCCCCAGCCTTCGACAAGCACCCGCTTGGCCTCCTCCGCAGGCAGAAAATAATAGGCCCTGCCAAGATGCAGCAGGGCGTCCGCGCGGTCGACACGGACATCGCCGAACACCGGATGGAGGCCGTCGAGAATCGCCTGATATTTTTTGATCAATGCGGCCTGTTCGGGTGTGGGCGTGCCCGCGGCGAGCGCCGGCGCGCTCGTCAGCAGCAGCCCGGCAGCCATGATCGATAATAGCATCCGCATGATGTTTGCCCCCCGAGGGAAGCAGATTTTCAGAAGGCTTTCCCCGCGTCCAGCGCAGTCTGCCCCAAGTTGGACCTTTAAACCGCCGTCATTCGGCCGCCAGCAACTGCTCGGCCCCGCCGAGATCGACCGACACGAGCCGGCTGACCCCGCGCTCGATCATCGTCACGCCGAACAGGCGATGCATGCGGCTCATCGTGACCGCATTATGGGTCACGATGAGGTAGCGCGTATCGGTCTCCTGGGTCATCGCCACGAGTAGGTCGCAGAAGCGCTCGATATTGGCGTCGTCGAGCGGCGCGTCGACCTCGTCGAGAACACAGATCGGCGCGGGATTGGTGAGGAACAGCGCGAAGATCAGCGCCACTGCCGTCAGCGCCTGTTCGCCGCCCGACAGCAGGGTGAGCGAGCTGAGGTTCTTGCCGGGAGGCTGCGCCATGATCTCGAGCCCCGCTTCGAGCGGGTCCTCGCTGTCGATCAGGGCGAGATGGGCGTCGCCGCCCGCGAACAAGGTCGTGAACAGACGACGGAAATGGCGGTCGACTGCCTCGAACGCGGCGAGCAGGCGCGCTCGCCCTTCGCGGTTGAGGCTGCCGATCGAACCGCGCAGCCGGTTGATCGCCTGATAGAGCTCGTCGCGCTCGGTGACGCTGGCGCCATGCTGGCTCTCGATCTCGGCCAGTTCGCTCTCGGCCACGAGGTTGACCGGACCAAGCCGCTCGCGATCGGCGGTGAGCCGTTCGAGCCGCGCGGCCTCGCTCGCCGCATCGTCCACTTCAGCGCTCGCGAAGCCGAGCTTTTCAGGCAGCACCGGCGCCGGGCATTCGAAACGCTCCGCGGAGATTCTTCCCATCTCCACACGGCGCAATTCCTGGTTTTCGAGACGCGCCTGCGCACCTGCGCGCGTCTCGCGCGCCGCGGCGAGCGCCTCGCCCGCTGCTGCCGCCAGCGCTTCGATCTGGCGCAGTTCGGCCTCGGCGTCCCGTTCGCTGTCGCGCGCCAGCTCAGCGGCACGGTCAGCGTTGTGCGCATCGTCACCCACTGTCGCGATCAGCGCGGCCAGTTCCTCAGGCCGTCCTTCGAGCGCCTTGCTTTCGGCCGAGATCGCGGCGGCGCGCGCATCCATCTCGGCGATGCGATTGGCCGCGTCGCCGGCCCGGGCGCGCCAGCTCTTCGCCTCGGCCCGCGCCGCCTGCTGGCGCTGCGCGTCGGCCGACGCCGCCTGGGCGAGCGTCATCGCCTGGCCTCGCGCCTCGAACAGCCGTGCGCGCACCGCCTCGCTGGCCTTGCGCAGCCGCTCCACTTCCATCCGGCTGGTTTCGCCATCGGGCAGCGCGAGCATCGCCGCCATTTGCGCCTGCACGGCTTCGCCGGCCTCGTCGGCTTCGGCCTTCGCCTGCAGCTGACGCTCGGCCATCGCCCCGCGCTGCCCGGCCAGCCGCTCGATCGCCGTGGTCGCCTGATCCTCCTCGCGGATCGCGCCGCGTTGGGCCTGCTCGGCGCGGGCGAGCTCAAGGCGCGCGGCTTCGACCGTCGCCTTGGCCGCTTGCACCGCGCCATTCGCCTCGGCCAGCGCCGCCTGCGCCGCCTCCACCCCGGCGCGCGCTGCGGGCAGCGCCGTGTTGAGTTGATCGAGCCGGTTAGCGCGCACCAGCCGTTCGGCGGCCGCGGCGCCGACATCGGCGGCGACAAACCCGTCCCAGCGCCGCATCCGGCCGTCGCGGGTGACGAGCCGCTGGCCCACACCGAGCGCGAGCGCCCCATCATCCGCATCGACGACCGCGACCTGCGCCAGCCTGCGCGAAAGCTGATCGGGCGCCGTGACACGATCGGCGAGCCGCTCGACGCCCGGCGGCAGCGCCGGATCCTGGCCCTGAGCCACTGCACCTTCCCAGCGCAGCGGCCCTTCGCCGCCGATCGCCGCATCCAGATCATCCCCGAGCGCCGCCGCCAGCGCGCGTTCATAGCCGGGCGCGGCCTTGATCCGATCGATCGCCCGATCGCCCTTCCCCGCCCCGCTCGCCGCCTTTTCAAGCGACCGTGCTTCGGATTCGAGCGCCGCCAGCGCGGCCCGCGCGCTGCTGCTCGCCATTTCAGCATCGTCGCGCCGGCTCGCGGCGGCGCTTCTCGCCTCGTCGCCGGCGCCTATCGCGGCCATCGCCTCGGCGATGCTGCGCCCCGCTCGTTCGCGCGCCGCGATCGCCGCCTCGCGCCGCACGATCAGCGGTGCCTCGTCGCCGAGCCCCGCCAGCTCGCGCGCGATCCGCTGAGCCTCGGCCTGTGCGCGATCGAGCCGCTGGCGCGCGGCGGTGACATTCGCCTGCGCCACGCGCATGTCGGCCTGTTCGGCCGCATAGGCGGCCTGCGCCTTGGCCACCGCGAGTTCGGCTTCGCGCGCTTCGGTCTCGGCATCGCGAACCTGTCCGTCGATGGCCGCCTGGCGCAGCGCCGCCTCATCGATCCGGCGGCCGAGCTCCTTCTCCTCCTGCGCGAGCGCGCCCAAGGCGGCCGCCGCATCGATCGCCAGCCGATCCTCGCGCGCACGATCCCGCGTCAGCGTGTCCCGCGCATGAGCGATGTCCGTAATGCGCCGCCGCATAGCCTCGAGCTCGCTTGTCAAGGTCGCAAGACGATGCGCCAGCCCGGTCGAACGTTCGCGCGCCGCCTGCGCCGCGGCGCGCGCATCCCCCACCTTGCGCGCGGTCTCAGCCTGCCGTTCGACCGCGACGCGTTGCGCGGCGCCGGCCTCGGTCACGGCGGTTTCGGCGACCGCCGCCTCCTTGCGCGCCGCTTCGGCGGCGGCCGCAGCGTCGCGCCAGCGCGAAAAGATCAACCGGGCCTCGGCGAGACGGATCTGCTCGCTTAGCGCCCGATAGCGCTCGGCGGTGCGCGCCTGCCGCCGCAGCGAGCTCGTGCGCGCCTCCATGTCGGCGATCAGATCGTCGAGCCTGGCGAGATTCGTTTCGGTCGCGCGCAGCTTCTGCTCGGCATCCTTGCGGCGGACATGCAGCCCGGCGATGCCCGCCGCTTCCTCGAGCATCTGGCGGCGCTCGGCAGGCTTGGCGGCGATGACCGCCGCGATCCGCCCCTGGCTGACCAGCGCCGGCGAATGCGCGCCGGTCGCGGCGTCGGCGAACATCAGGCCGACATCCTTCTGACGAACGTCGCGGCCATTCATGCGATAGGCCGATCCAGCGCCACGCTCGATCCGCCGCGTAACCTCGATCTCGCGATCCTCGTCGGCCTCGGCTTCGGGTTTCTCGACAAACAACGTGACCTCGGCGAAATCGCGCGCCGGTCGGCTCGTCGTGCCGGCGAAGATCACGTCCTCCATGCCGCCGCCGCGCATCGACTTCGCGCTCGACTCGCCCATCACCCAGCGAATCGCCTCGAGCAGGTTGGACTTGCCGCAACCATTGGGACCAACGATGCCGGTCAGGCCGCGCTCGATGATCAGCTCGGCCGGCTCGACGAAGCTCTTGAAGCCCGACAGGCGTAGCTTGCGGATGCGCATCGGCGGCTCAGCCGCCTCGTGCCGATGCGTCCGCCGCGGTCATCTCAGCGGAGGCGTTCGCGCAGCTTGGCCTCGAGCGAAGGCCAATCATAGACACCCTCTTGCCGCTCTCCATTCAGGAAGAAATTGGGGGTCCCATCGACCTTGTCCTCATTGGCGCCATGGTCGCGGATCTTGAGCAACTCATCGAGCGCGGCCTTGTTCGAAAGACAGGCTCGGATCCGGTCGCCGGGCACACCATGCGCCTTGAAGAAATCCTCAAGCCCCGACAGGGTTACGAGCTGGATGAACTGCTCCTGTTGCGGAAGCGAGCCAAGCGACTGAAGCTTTTTCTCGTCGACCGAATTGAACTTGCCCACCCAGTCGGCCTGGGTGGCGTAAAGCTGTTCGACGAACGGGAAGAAGGTGTCGGCGCCCTGGCAGCGCGCAACTAGCGTCGCGGCCACGTCGAGCGGATTGAGCACGAAGTTGCGATATTCCCAGCTCACCTTGCCGGTCCGCACATAGTTCTCCTGCAGCGGCTGTGCGCCGGCCTTGGTGAAGTCGCGGCAATGCGGGCAGGTAATCGATGCATATTCGACGAGCTTCACCGGAGCATCGGGATTGCCCATCCGGAAGCCACCCTCCGGGGTCTTGACGACCGTCTTGGACCAATCCTGGCCGGCATAGGGCGCCTCGGGCGCGGCGGTCGTCATATTTGCGTTGCTACCGCTGTCCGCATCCTTCTTACCACAGCCGCTGACCATCAGGGCCGCGCCGATCGCCGCGAGGGCAAGCGCCTTCTTCATACGTCTCTGTCTCCAAGCAGCATCGATAAGCTGCGGGCCACAGTGATAGCCTTGGTGGCGGGGCGCGCAAGGGGCAGGCAGGCCCCCGCGGCGAGCACGCGATGGCCCGCGGGCCTGAAATCAGTGCACAGTGGGCAGTGCGCTCCGGCAATCGGAGGCGCATTCACGGCACATCTCGGCCGACAGGCGGCAATGATCATGGTCGTGCCGTTCGCACTCGTCGGCGCAGAGTTCGCAGGTGCGGATGCAGGTCTCGAGTATCGCTTGCAAAACCTCGATATTACGCCCCGTCCGGCGCACCGCGAGACGGGCGGTCGCCTCGCAGACGTCGGCGCAATCGAGACAGCTTCGTATGCACTGGCGCATATCCATCGGCTCGGCGACACAGGCATCGGCGCAGCTCGTGCACATTTCCGCGCAGAACATCGCATGTCGCGCCGCCGTCGCCAGCACGTCGTTGAGGTTTCCGGCGACGTCGGGATGCGCAGCGATCATCCGGTGGATCGACATGATCGACTCCTTTTGGTGAATCCGGGCAACGGGAAGAATCGCGTGATCGGGGAACGCCATGGCGCCGCGCCGGTTCCTTCGGTTCAGACCAAACCATCCTGGAGGCTGATTTTCTTGCCGTGCCGGGCGCGTCCGGCTAAGGGCCGCCGGTCATGCAATATGTCAGCACCAGGGGCAGCGCGCCCCACCTGGGATTCGAAGATGTGACGCTGGCGGGGCTCGCCTCCGACGGCGGCCTATACGTGCCCGAGCAGTGGCCCAGCTTCAGCAAGACCGAAATCGCGGCGCTGCGCGGGCTGTCCTATGTGGATACCGCGGTCGCAGTGATGCGGCCATTCGTCGCGGGCGCGCTCGACGATGCGGCGCTGAAAACCATGTGCGAAGCCGCTTATGGCCGCTTTGCGCACGCAGCGGTGGTCCCGCTCAAGCAGCTCGACGAGCGCCAATGGTTGCTCGAGCTCTTCCACGGCCCCACGCTCGCTTTCAAGGACGTCGCGCTCCAGCTGCTCGGGCTGCTGTTCGAGCGCTTCCTGGCGAACCGCGATACCCATGTCACCGTGATCGGCGCCACCAGCGGCGACACCGGCTCCGCCGCCATCGACGCGCTGGCCGGCCGCGCCAAGGTCGACATCTTCATGCTTCACCCGAAGGGGCGGGTGTCCGACGTGCAGCGGCGGCAGATGACCACCGTGCTCGCGCCGAACGTCCACAACATCGCGATCGAGGGCAGCTTCGACGATGCCCAAGCGCTCGTGAAAGCCATGTTCGCCGATTCCGATTTCGCGGGCCGGTTCAACCTGTCGGCGGTGAACTCGATCAACTGGGCGCGGCTGATGGCCCAGATCGTCTATTATTTCTACGCGGCGGTGCAGCTCGGCGCGCCCGATCGTCCGGTCGCCTTTTCGGTGCCCACCGGCAATTTCGGCGACGTCTTCGCGGGCTATGTGGCGGCGAGAATGGGGCTGCCGGTGGCGCGGCTGATCGTCGCCACCAACGTCAACGACATCCTGCACCGCGCGCTGTCTTCGGGCGATTATTCGGTCGGCATGGTCACGCCTACCGCGGCGCCCTCGATGGACATCCAGGTCAGTTCCAATTTCGAGCGGCTGTTGTTCGATCTGCACGGCCGCGACGGCGCGGCGCTCGCGGCGGCGATGAAAGGGTTCGAGGCGACCAAACGCTTCGACCTGCCCCCGTCGATGCGCGACCAGGCCGGCGCCCTGTTCTCGAGCGCCCGCGTCGACGCCGACCGGATGCAGCTCGCGATGCGCTGGGCGCATGACCGCGCGGGCGAGACAATCGACCCGCACAGCGCGATCGGTCTCGCCGCGGCGCAGGACGTGCCGCTCGATCGGGCCATCCCGATCGTGACGCTGGCCACGGCGCATCCGGCCAAGTTCCGCGACGCGGTCGAACGCGCGACCGGCGTCCGGCCGAGCGTGCCAAGCCGAATCGGCCAGCTGTTCGAGCGCGAGGAGCGCTTTGCCGTGCTGCCCGCGGAGATCGGCGCGATCGAGGCGTTCGTCGCCGAACAGACCGTGGCCACGGCCTGACGACGATGTCGGGACCGCGCATTCACCGGCTGGCCAACGGCTTCACCGTCGCGGCCGAGCCCATGCCCGGGGTCGAGACGATCGCCGTTGGGCTGCATGTCGATTGCGGCGCGCGGCACGAGGAGGCACGCAGCAACGGCCTCGCCCATCTGTTCGAACATATGGTGTTCAAGGGAGCCGGCGGACGCACCGCGCGCGAAATTTCCGAAGCGGTCGAGAATGTCGGCGGCTATCTCAACGCCTTTACCTCGCGCGACCAGACCGCCTTCCAGGCGCGGTTGCTGGGCGAGCATCTCGGGCTCGGCATCGAGCTGATCGGCGATCTGATCCGCAAGCCGCATTTCGACCGCGGCGACCTGGCCCGCGAAAAGGATGTCGTGCTCCAGGAGCTGGGTGAGGCACGCGACCTCCCCGACGACATCATCAACGATCATTTCCATTCGACCGCATGGCCGGGCCAGCCCTTCGGCCGCCCGGTGCTCGGCACCGAGGAGACGATCGCGGCGATTTCGGTGGCCGATCTCCAGAGCTGGACGCGCAAACATTATCGGCCGCAAGGCATGGTGCTCGCGGCGGCCGGCAAGATCGACATCGACGAGCTGGTAGCGCTCGCCGAGGCGCGTTTCGGCGACATGGAGCCCGCGCCGCGGCCGGTGGCCGAACTCGCCGTCTACGAAGGCGGGGTGTTCATCGAGCGGCGGAGGCTCGAATCGGCGCATATCCTGTTCGGTTATGAGGGCGTCGGTTATTTCGACGCCGATTATTATCCGCTGATGCTGTTCAGCCAGGCCGCGGGCGAAGGCAGTTCGTCGCGGCTGTTCCAGGCGGTGCGCGAGGATCGCGGCCTCGCTTATTCGGTGGGCAGCTCCGTCGCCGCATGGCGCGACACCGGCATGCTCACCGTCTACCTGGCGACGGCACGCCGTGAGGCGCAGCATGCCGCCGATCTGTCGCGCGATATCCTGCGCGCCGTGGCCGCATCGCTCACCCCGGAGGAACTCGCGCGCGCCAAGGCGCAGATCCGCGCGACCATTTTGATGACGCTCGAGTCGGTCCAGAGCCGCGCCGACCGGCTCGGTTTCCAGACCTTGGTCCATGGCGGCCCCATCGACGCCGCGACGATCATCGATCGCATCGAGGCCTGCACGCTCGATCAGGTCCGCGCGGCGGGTTCGCGTTTACTCGAGGGCCGCGAGACGCTGGCAACGGTGGGGCCGGCGCTCAAGGCGGCGGCGTGAGTTTCGCGCGCTTCGTCGTCCCGGCTTTACGTCGGGATCCCGCTTCTTCCTTGTCTCCAAGCGGCAAGGCTACCGGTAGAAGGGCAGCGGGGCTCCGGATCAAGTCCCGGGCGGCGGTCAGCAAGCCCCGACGATGAACCTTCTCACCCTCGTCGCCGAACCCTGGGGCGATTACGGCCTGGTCGACTCGGGCGATGGCCGCAAGCTCGAACGCTATGGCCGCTTCCGCTTCATCCGCCCCGAGCCGCAGGCGATGTGGGCGCCCGCATCGTCCAGCTGGGAAGCCGATGGCGATTTCATCGGCGCATCGGACGAGGATGGCGGCGGCAAGTGGCATCTCTCGCGCGACGTTCCGCGTGGCGGCTGGCACATGCGCTGGGAGGAGGTCCGCTTTACCGCGCAGAACACCCCCTTCCGCCATCTCGCCTTCTTCCCCGACATGGCGCCGCAATGGAGCTGGATGCGCGAGCGCACCGCCGAAGGCGACGAGGTGATGAACCTGTTCGGCTATACCGGGGTCGGCACGCTCGCGCTCGCCGCAAAGGGAGCCAAGCTCACCCATGTCGACGCCTCGAAGAAATCGGTCGACGCGGCCAAGGCCAACGCCTTCCTCAGCGACATGGCCGACCGCCCGATCCGCTGGATGGTCGACGACGCCGCGAAATTCGCCGCGCGCGAGGTCCGCCGCGGCCGGCGCTATGACGGCATCTTCCTCGACCCGCCGAAGTTCGGCCGCGGCCCCAATGGCGAGACCTGGCGGCTCGAAGAGCATCTGCCCGGCCTGATCGCCGACTGCCGCGCGCTGCTCGACGAGAAGTCGAAGTTCCTCGTCCTCACCGTCTATGCGATCCGCATGTCCGCGCTCGCGATCGGCGAACTGCTGGCGCAGGCGATGGCCGATCTCGGCGGCGCCGTCGAGGTGGGCGAGATGGCCGTGCGCGAGGAGGCCCGCGGGCTATTGCTGCCGACCGCGATCTTCGCGCGGTGGCGGCGGGATTAGCTGGGCTTTGAGCTCATCGATTTGAACGGCTGGATTGGTGGTCAGCGGCCATCGTTCCCCAGCTTCCACTTTCTCTCGCCCACCAAAGCGCGGCAGCTATCGCCGCAGCCACCGGAGGCAACAGGGCGACTAGATCTCGCCGATTGACCTTTCTCATCCTCATGATGAACCACAGGGTGCGAATGTCTGCAACGCACTTCCGTCCCATCCATCAGTCAGAGCCGTCGCCTTTGGGGCCCGCATCTGCGGAGGCCGGAAACGGAAAAGCGGGATCCTGGAACAAGTCCGGGATGACGACGAGGGATGGCAGCTCGAGCGCAACGGACTTGATGCGGGCATAAGCCCAAGCGGTCGGCTCCTCACCCTTTTGTCACTTCTCCACCTGATCCACCAGCGCCTCGATCGCCTCGGCCATGGCGATATCGCGGTGCGACAGCCCCCCCGCGTCGTGCGTCGTCAGCAGGATATCGACCCGGTTCCACACGTTCGACCATTCAGGATGATGGTCGTGCTTCTCGGCGTAGAGCGCGACCCGCGTCATGAAGGCGAAGGCGGCGGAAAAGTCGGGAAAGGTGAAGCGGCGGCTGATCGCGTCGCGGCCCTCGTCATAGTCCCAGTCGGGCAGGCCATCGAGCGCGTCGGCGCGCTCCTCCTCGGACAGGGCTTCGATCGGCATGGGGCGCATCCTCTTGCTGGCGTGATCCGGCTCCGCCCTCTATGTCGCGGGTGATGAGCGAAGGTCAAACCATACCGCCCGGCGCGGAACGGATCGAGGCGATCGCGCGCGCGACGATCGCCAGGCTGCCCGCGGAATTCGCCCGCCATCTCGGCGATGTCCTCCTCAGGATCGAGGAATTCGCCGACGACGCGACCCTCGACGAGATGGGGATCGAAAACCCGTTCGAGCTCACCGGCCTCTACACCGGCCTGCCGGTCGGATCGAAATCGGTCGACCATTCGGGGACGATGCCCGACATGATTCACCTCTATCGCCGCGCGATCCTCGACGAGTGGGTCGAGACCGGGGTGGCGCTCGAGGCGCTGGTCGCGCATGTCGTGATCCACGAGATCGGCCATCATTTCGGCCTGTCGGACGACGACATGCATCGGCTCGAGGATCTGGCGGGCTGATGGCCGCACGGCTCGCGTTCGAACGGGTCGCCTGCCTGCGCGGCGACCGGCTGCTGTTCGAGGAGATGAGCTTCGCGCTCGCGCCGGGCGAGGCGGCGCTGCTGACCGGCCCCAACGGCGCCGGCAAATCGAGCCTGATGCGGATCGCCGCGGGCCTGCTCACCCCCGCCGCCGGGCATGTGGCGCGCGACGGCGGGATCGCCTTCTGCGGCGAGGCGGCGGCGCTCGATCCACGGCTGACGCTCGATCGCGCGCTGCGGTTCTGGGCGCGGCTCGACGGGGTCGGCGCCGCCGATGTCGGGGCGGCGCTCGATGCGATGGGGATTGCGGGCCTCGCGCCGGTGCCGGTGCGGATGCTGTCGACCGGGCAGCGCAGGCGCGCCGCGCTGGCGCGCGTGATCGCGGGCAAGGCCGCGGTCTGGCTGCTCGACGAACCCGGCAACGGCCTCGACGCCGCCGCGCTCGATCGCCTCGCCGCGGCGATGGCGGCGCACCGCGCGGGCGGCGGGATCGTCCTCGCCGCGACGCACCAGCCGCTCGCCCTGCCCGGCGCCGCCGCGATCGCGCTCGGGACGTCCGCATGAGCCGCTGGGGGGCGATCATCCTGCGCGACGTCCGGCTCGCCTATCAGGGCGGCGGCGCGATGCTGCCGCTGATCTTCTTCCTGCTCGTCGCGACGCTGTTTCCCTTCGCGGTCGGGCCCGATGGCGCGTTGCTCGCGCGGGTCGGCGGCGGCGCGCTGTGGATGGCGGCGCTGCTCGCCGCGCTGCTGCCCGTCGATCGGCTGCTCGGCCCCGACGCCGAGGCGGGCGTGCTCGATCATTATGCCGTGCGCGGCCTTTCCGACGAGGGCGTCGCCGCCGCCAAGGTCGCCGCGCACTGGCTGGGCTTCGGCCCGCCGCTGCTGCTCGCGGCGCTGCCCGCGGCCGCCCTGCTCCGGCTCGACGGCGCGGTGCTGCTTCGCCTCGCGCTCGGGCTGGCGATCGGCACCCCCGCGCTCGCGGCGCTCGGCGTGCTGACCAGCGCGCTCACCCTCGGCCTGCGCGGCGCGGGGGCGCTGGCCGGGCTGATCATGCTGCCGCTCGCGGTGCCGCTGCTGATCTTCGGCGCGGGGGCGCTCGGCGCCGAGGGCATGGGCGCGCTCAAGCTGCTCGCCGCGACCGCGCTGGTGCTGACCGCGACGACGCCCTTCGCGGCGGGAGCGGCATTGCGCGCCGCGCGCGATTGATTCACGACATTGCCGCAATCGCGCGCCAGACTCGACAGTCACGATTACAGCAGGAGTTCCCATGCCCGGCCCCAGCCCCTGGACGCACCACCGCCGCGCCGGCGTCGCCGACGATATCGATTTCGAGATCAAGGGCCAGGAACTGCAATTCCTCGAGATCGAGCTCGATCCCGGCGAAAGCGCGGTCGCCGAGGCGGGCGCGCTCGTCTGGAAGGACGCGAGCGTCGGCATGACGACGGTATTCGGCGACGGCAGCGGCGGCGCGGATGGCGGCTTCATGGGCAAGCTGCTCGGGGCCGGCAAGCGGCTGATCACCGGCGAGAGCCTGTTCACCACCGTCTTCACCCACAATGGCCAGGGCAAGGCGCGCGTCGCCTTCGCCTCGCCGACGCCGGGCGCGATCCTGCCGATCCGCCTCGATACCGTTGGCGGCCGGCTGATCTGCCAGAAGGACAGCTTTCTCGCCGCGGCCAAGGGCGTGTCGATCGGGGTGCATTTCCAGCAGCGCGTCATGACCGGGCTGTTCGGCGGTGAAGGCTTCATCATGCAGAAGCTCGAAGGCGACGGATGGGTGTTCGTGCAGATGGGCGGCACCGTCGTCGAACGCGAGCTGGGCCCGGGCGAGGAACTCCATGTCGACACCGGCTGCCTCGCGGCGCTCACCGCGAGCGTGGATTTCGATCTGGTCACCGCCGGCGGGGTGAAGAGCGTTCTGTTCGGCGGCGAAGGCCTGTTCTTCACGCGGCTGCGCGGCCCCGGCATGGTCTGGATCCAGTCGCTACCCTTCTCCCGCCTCGCAGGGCGGATGCTCGCCGCAGCGGGCAACCGCGGCGGCCAGAATCGCGGCGAAGGATCGATCCTCGGCGGGCTCGGCGATTTCGTCGGTGGCAATCGTTAGCGGTGACACCACCTGAACCCTCTCCCCCAGCGGCGAGAGGGTTCAGGGGAGCTGCGTCAGCACGAAGGCATAGGCCTCGGCATCTTCCTTGAGCGAATCATAGCGGCCCGATTTGCCGCCATGGCCCGCGCCCATGTTGATCTTGAGCAGCAGCAGATTGTCGTCGGTCTTGGTCGCGCGCAGCCTGGCCGCCCATTTGGCGGGCTCCCAATAGGTGACGCGCGGATCGTTGAGGCCGCCGGTGATCAGCATCGGCGGATAAGGCTTGGCCTCGACATTGTCATAGGGGCTGTAGCTGCGGATCAGCTCGAACGCCGCCGGGTCGGTGATCGGATTGCCCCATTCGGGCCATTCGCCGGGCGTGAGCGGCAGGCTTTCGTCGAGCATCGTGTTGAGCACGTCGACGAAAGGCACGTCGGCGACCACCGCCCCCCACAGATCGGGATCGGTGTTTGCGACGACGCCCATCAGTTCGCCGCCGGCCGAGCCGCCATTGATCGCGATGTTGCCCGGACGGGTGAGCCCCGCCGCGATCAGCCCCTTCGCCGCGTCGCTGAAATCATGGAAGGTGTTCCAGCGCCGCTCGGCCTTGCCCTGGAGATACCAGTCATAGCCCAGATCGTCGCCGCCGCGGATATGTGCGATCGCATAGGCCCAGCCGCGATCGACCATCGACAACCGCACGGTCGAGAAGCCCGGCGGGATCGCATGACCATAGGCGCCATAGGCGTAGAGGAAGAGCTTGCCCGAGCCGTCGCGGGGAAAACCCTTGCGATAGAGCACCGACACCGGGATCATCCTGCCGTCGCGCGCGGGCGCCATCAGCCGTTCGGTCGCGTAGAGCGACGGATCATAGCCCGACGGGATCTCCTGCACCTTGAGCGTGGTCAGGCTGCGCGCGCCCGGATCATAGTCGAACACGGTCTGCGGGGTAACCATCGACGCATATTGGAGCCGATAGGCGGGGGGATCATATTCGGCATTGCTGCCGAGCCCGGCGGTATAGCTCGCCTCGGGGAAGAGGATGCGATGCTCGCCGCCGTCATAATCGCGCAGCCGGATCTGATCGAGGCCGTCGACGCGCTCGCTGAGCACGAGATGCCGCGCGAAGCTGCTCAGCCCGCGGATATAGACGCTGTCCGATCCGGCGATCACCGTTTCCCAGCGGCCCGGATCGGCCGGATCGGCGCGCGCGACGCGGAAGTTCACATGGTCGTCGTTGGTCAGGATCCACAGCGCGCCCTGCGCGCCGTCGACCGAATATTCGCGCTTGGTCTGCCGCGGGCTGATCAGCCGCGGCTCGGCCCCAGGATCGTCGGCGGGAACGAAGCGCACCTCGCTCGTCTGGTTGTCGCCGGTCGCGATCAGGATCCAGCGCTCGTCGCGGGTCTTGCCCACCGCGACGTTGAAGCCGAGCTCCTCGGTCTCCTCATAGAGCGTGGGATCGGTGGCCGGATCGCTGCCCAGCCGGTGCAGGCGCGCGCGGTAGGTCCGCCAATGTTCGTTCACCTCGGTATAGACGAGGCTGCTCGAATCGCTTCCCCACGCCACCGCCCCGTTGGTGACCAGGCTCACCGTCTCGATATCGGCGCCGCTGGCGAGATCGCGGATCTTGAGGACGAAGCGCTCGGCGCCGCTGGTGTCCGCCGACCAGGCGGCGAGGCGGCCGTCGGGGCTGACGCTGAGCACCTGCAGCCGGAAATAGCCGGCCGCCGCCGCTTCGGCAGGCTCGTCGAGCAGGATCTCCTCCGCGCCACCCGCCGCCGGCCGGCGATACCAGATCCGATATTGCCCGCCGGGCTTGAACGCCCACCAGTAAAGCCAGTCTCCCTCGCGGTAGGGGACGCTCGCGTCGTCCTCCTTGATCCGCCCTTTCATCTCCTCGAACAGCGTCTCGACCAGCGCCGCATGCGGCCGCATCGCCGCCTCGAAATAGGCGTTCTCCTCGTGCAGATAGGCGAGGATGTCGGGGTCGTCGATCACCGGATATTTCTGGTCCTTCAGCCAGAAATAGGGATCCTCGATGCTCTGGCCGTGGCGGCTGTAACGATAGGCTCGCCGCGCGGCGAGCGGCGGCGCGGGCAGCGAGGGCTCCGATGCCGGCGAGCGTGACGCGCTCAAGCGGGCATCAGCCCAGCGAGCAGCGCACGTTCGGCCTCGTCGAGCGCCTGGATTTCGAGCGCGGCCCCGGCGAGCGCGGTCGCCTCGTCGCCCTTCCCGGCCTCCACCGCGGCCTGACGGCGGCGATCGAGCTCGGCCAGCGCATCGCCGACCGGCGCGCGCGCAGCGTCGGCCGCGCTATAGGCCTGCTGCGCCGCGACCCACTGCTCGCTGCCCTCGGCCGCGCCGCGCGCCGCTTCGATCTGCGGACGCGCCTTGTCGAGCGCGGTGCGGAAGGCGGCGTCGGCGGCCTGCGCGCTCGCGACGATCTGGGCGACCTCGGCCGACGGGGGCAGCGGCAGCGGCTCGACCGCGGCGGTCGCCGGCGCGACGTCGGCGCGCATCACCTCGCGCTCGATCGGCCGCGGCGCGAGCGACGGATAACCCTGGGGCGTGCCCGCGCAGCCGGCCAGCGTCGAAAGGGCCAGCAGCGCGACGGCGGAAAGACGGCTCATCATCGCGCGGGTCTAGGCCGCCGATAAAATCTGCGCAACGGGCTTGCACCGATCCCCGTCCCCGACTAGGTAGCCCCCCACAACGCGCCCGTAGCTCAGCTGGATAGAGCATCAGACTACGAATCTGAGGGTCGGACGTTCGAATCGTTCCGGGCGCGCCAATTTTCCTAAGAAAATCAATACTTGAGGTCTCTTGCAGCCCTCCCTTAGGGGCTGGATGGGCATCCACCGGGCATCCGGCATCCGCTGGGCATCCAGTATTGCGTAATCGAGCCTCTTCTTTGCGGTCGTGCTGTTCCCAGCTCAAAGCACACATAAAGCCTCCATCAGGGCCTTGTCATAAGCGAGCTAGGGCGGGCTTAGAGGCGAAGCGGTCAACCAGCATCACGTATCAAAACCGTTCAAAACGGTTTCGTAACGGCCTTGCTTGGCATTTGTCCCCGTGCAACCATCCCCGAATGACGATCAAGGGCAAAGCGTTTGCGGAGTTCGCGGGCGACATTCAATCGGGATTGGGCTCCTTCGAAGTCGGCGACTTCGAGGATTTGCGGACGATCGGCATGGCCGCATCGCTTGCAGTGCAACTTAGAGGACTGCCCGAGATAGATTACTCGGTGTTGCAGCAGGTTTCGGCGGCGCGATTTGACATCCCAACCCTCTCACTCAAGCCAGTGCTGCGGCTCTTGAGCGAAGTTGGAATGGTGCGCTTGATTGAGAGCGGTAAGGCTATTCTCAGGGTCGATCCCCAAGTCCCGTATTTCGAAGACGTTTACGAGACCATCGGGTCGGTGTCTGCCGATTTCCAGTTTTCGGAGACCGAACAGGCGATGGTTCGGATAATGTCCGAGCTTTTTGAGCGTCCCGAGAACAAAGACCGGCTGCTGCACAGGACAGGGATCGAGAAGGGGCTGATGGATCGGTGTTTAGACATCGGCGAGCAGTCGGGGCTAATAACGAGCCAACGTGCACGCGGCCGCTCGATCCTGCTTAGCCCCATCTATTTCGCCGACAACGCTCACGGCTTAGCAGATGTGATTGCGAAAACGGGCTCAGACGATTTCAAGATCGTCATGACCTTGCTATCGCAGCATCAGGGCTGGCCGTTGGAAATGATATTGCGGCAAAGCGCGATTGCGGGGCAGCCGCTCACGGCATTGCAAGTTGAACTGCTCCGAATGTTGGCTGGAGACAACATGCTCAAGCCACCCACAATCGAGATTGGCTCAACGTCCATTCCATTTCTGTTCACACCCCGCCCCGGATCGGCACGTCTCACCGCAGGCAAGCGAGATATATATGAGCGTGCAATGGCGCTTTTGTCCGCTGTCAGGAAGGGGCAGTTGCTGCCGTTTGCCTACCCCATACGCTCACCCAGTCGGTTGCTACAAAAGTTTCTCGACACCGGGTTTTTGGGATCAAACACGGAAGCCTATCGGCAATATGGCAAGGTAGCAGCCACTCATAACATCGGTTACTTCGAGCAAACTCAACCGGGGTGGCACCGCTTTGTACTTCGTAAAACCGAGGAGAATATTGAGGCGGTTCGTACCGCCATCGCCCTTGCAGAGGGTGGAGGCGTGAGCGTCGACATGAGGGCAGACGCGGAAGCCCGTGCGTTGCTTCAGCAAGATGACACATACGTGCGCTCCGCTCTTGGCGCAAAAAAGATGAAAACACGCGCATCCATCGCCCCGAGCGCGGCGGCTCAAGAGCAATGGGAACAGCTAACACTAAGGCTGGGAAATGAGTAAGGGCGACAAAGACAATCCGCAAAAGGCACAAGCGTTAAGGTTTTGCGTCGCGTCCGGGCTATTGCCTTATCTGGAGGTTAAGGTCGGGAGTGCTGTTGACGTAACGGCAACAGAGCGCCTCATTACCGATCTTGATGTTCTCGGATTACAGCTAGAGCAGTCAGGAGCGCTTCAGCGGACGATATTCGATTGCAAGAGCAATGGACCATCGCCAATCAACCGAGCGTTCTGGCTCGCAGGCCTGATGCGCTACGTCGATGCATCGCAGGGTGTTGTTATATTAGGTAAACCGGCCGAAAAAGCCCATCGGCTGACTGCCCGCACCCTCAATGTACACGTTTTCGACACTCAGACCTTTGGTGATTATGCTGCCGCGACTGACCCATCATTTGCGATTGTTTCCACTTATAGCTCGGAGCTTAGCGCGTGGCATGATTTACGCGCCCAAGTGGAAACGAGCCATGCCTCGATCCGAGCGGTGTACGCTTATCTCACGTCGGAAATCCCGCTCACGCGCGATCCGGCGCGACGGTTGCGTCGGCTACTATCACTAGTTCGAGAACACCGTGGCGAGTTCGATCCCAGCCGCCCCCTTCACATCGCCGTCGTTGCGGAAATAGCCCTAGCAGTGGCGCTGCTGATGGTGCCAATCATGGGAAATCTTCGACATATTGTCGATTTGAGCGATGGTGCCGAAGAGTTTGGTGAGGTGCTGCGCTATTACATTTGGGGGGGGCGCGAGGGCGTCGCCACGGTGCAGCGAATGCAGGAGCTTCGCGGAGAGGGTATTTCTCTGGGCGACTTTGAGACCGGCCTATTGGCATGGCCGCAACTGATGCAGCTCACCCGGCTGCTACTGGAAGCACCGACCAGCGTCCGCGATACCTGCGCACCACTGCGTGAGCTTGTGTTCCGCCAAACCGAAGCTGTTGATAACAAGAAGGACGACCACCTAACGGCACTGTTAGCTGGTAGACGAACCCGCCAGTTCGCCAATCGCATCATCAATTATACGGTTTTGGCAACCAAGCTGCCACGGGAGTTTGCCGACAAGCTGTCAAGTGACCTTGACCATCTGGCCCAACGTATCGCTTCGTAACTGCCTTAGCTATTGCCTCGAACGGCAGCTACCCCCCGTTATGCCGTCCGCGCTCTCGGCGGCCTCCTGAAACCTATCTTTGTTGGCCGTTGGAACTTGCCCACGCGGACTAGGCTGGATCGGCAATCTCCGTGTTGATCGGTTGCTCAGATGCTAGCGCCGCATCTCGTAACCGGTTCAGATGTTCTGCCCACAAACGAAAGGCAGCCTTTTTTCTCTTAGATAGTCAAGTCGGTCGTAAACCGCCGCGACGCCTGGAATCGTATGGTTCATGCAGCGTTCCACTATGTTTCGATCGATCAACGGCCTATCATCTGCATCGAGCAGTCCACGCATTCCGGTCGACATCGTGCGCCTGAGATCATGTATCGTGAAGCGCAGCAGAATTTTGCCATCCTTCGCCGCAAGGGCTTGCATTTGCTCGTTTAAGCGATCCATGAAGTTGGAATACCCTGTCATGGGACGCTCCACTTCCTCATCCATGCAAGCGGTTGTCGGCCAAACCAATACCCGGGCGTTCGGCCGTGCACGGATTTCTGCCACCATGGCCTGCATGACGACGGGTAGGGGAATTAGATGATCAAGACCGTTTTTGGTTCGCTCTCCCGGAATTGACCATTCGCCTTTCTCGGTTGCCTCAAACTCCGACCATTGTGCCTCGAAGGCTTCGGCTCGTCGGACACCGGTATAAAGGACAAGGGTGATCGGTTCGCACATGATGGATTTTGTCCGAGACATGACCTTGAACAACAATCCGATCTCGTAATCGTTGAGGAAGCGTTTTCGCGAACGAGGTTCTTCATGTTTCACGAGGTCTCGTGCCGGATCGCTCTCCAATCTGGTCATTGGGCGGCCATGGGTCACGGACCAATGAAACCATCTCTTTAATATCGCGACCATTCCATTCGATCCCACGGGGGCGACGGAGTATTTATCCCTTACGATTTTTGCCAGATCGTAATATGTAATCGAATCCACTCTTCTCTTGCCGATATGGGGATTTATATCGCGATCGTATACTCTTATCTTCTCTTTGAGGGTTGATGTCTTTAACTTACGCGTCCCTCCCTCAAAATATACAGACCATAGACAATCACATGTCTTATTGCGATCTTCGCCTACCTGCGAGGATTTTGCCTGTCGTTTCGTTATTAGGTCAATGTCCTTATGCCGCGCTGCCGTAATTCTGTTGGACCACTTTCTAGCGGCTGGGATGCTGTGGACAGGATAGTTTCCAAGCAAGTGCTGCGTTTTCTGACCATGCAACCGGCCGCGCCATTGCCATGTCTTGATACCGCTCGGCTGCACAACAAGGACCAGATTTTGACAACCCTCGTCCGATACGACCATCCGCTTATTAGAACTATCGAGCTCTCGAATGATGCTATCTGTAAGAAACATTCTCATGGCACCGATCCTCTTAAAAAGACAACCGGCACCATCACTCCCTAGGCATCCCTAGGGCATCCTTCAGGCATTAAGCCGAATTGAGGATCTATAACTTTCCTAAACACGAGTCACAATTACGTTAGCGAAACGCGTCTTTATTATGCCTAACCGTTAGTGTTACTTATCCTACCTATTTCTATAGGTATTTTTAATAACGTGGACCTGCTACGAATCTGAGGGTCGGACGTTCGAATCGTTCCGGGCGCGCCATTTCTCCCAACAAAAACGATCGGTTACAGGGGGTGACGAAGGCCGCCCGAGGGTGCCGTTGCCAGCTCCGTAGGACGGTCGCAACACTGCGCGGTCGCCGCGCAGTGACGCGGGGCGGCGAGCTTCCTAAGGAGCCGTAGACTCATTGGCGCGAAGTCACAGCCTGATCGAAGCGCGTTGTACCATGGCGAGGAAGTTCTCTGCCAGCGTGTCGGGCCGGTGAGTTGTGGGTGGGTCAGAAGGCGATCATAGAGCGATGGGCTCTTGGTGCGACCACCGCACGTTGGGCAATACCCGCTTCATTCCCTCAGCCAGGCGCGGGCTTCAGCTTCCGAAGCGAATGTCCGAAACTTATCGGCTGGCCCCATGCGCTTGATTTGCATGCTGTTCAGAGCGCCGGACATAAAGATCGCTGCCTTGGCGAGGCCGTTCGCTTCCGCATGAGCGGCAACCTTGGAAAGGAGCGCAATAACTTCAGGCGACTGAACTTCCATCTTTCGATAATCGGCCAATATCTTCCAACCGGGACCAGCGGCCGCCACCTTTTCAATGGCGGCGTTGAAGTCCCTCGAAAACCGTTCGGCGGTGGCCAAGTCCCAGAACCCAGCCAGCTTATCGTGGATAAGTCTCTGGCCCATGTCTACGTGGATCTCGTACATGTCCAGCTCCCGGATACCAAACTGCGGACCATCGTTCGGCGATGAGATGCAGAGCGATGACGCGGGACCAACGCTAGCCCGATCGATTGAGGGTGCCAATAGCCCTCGAGGTGGCGCTATGAACCGTGCGCGGGGCGCGTTTTGAACGATCTCGGTGCTCGTCTGCGACATGCGCGGCGGCGGCTCTGGGCCTCCTCCAACGTCTGGCCCTCATGGCGAAAGACATGGTGCCGCCGGGCAGCCAAATCGCGTAAACTTATTCCGCTGTTTAATAGCCTCCGTATCATGACAGAGGCGCTGACTGACGCCGCTGACCGGGATCAGCGACAGACATTTCATGACGTTCATCCCCAGGCTTTGACGAGTATGATCAGGCAACATCCTGCCGCACCCGTCATAGCGAGCGTGCGAGGCCAGTTGAACCGGACGAGTTCGGCGATCACGGTGTCGTCGCGCCCATGCTTCTCCAGTCGGGCATGCCGTGGAATCTCGAACGCCACGGTGACCACCAGTCCGACCAGCCCGCAGGTGATGTTGACGGCCGTGACCAAGTACGGCGCTGGCGGGCCCAGCCCTGCCAGCAGCAGCGGCACTAGGAAGCTCGCAAAGCCCGGCAGGATGACCGGCAACGGTATCCGGCGCGAATAGGATCGATGATAGGCGATATAGTCGCCGGCCCCGACCGCCGCGAACAGCGGATAGATAACGAGTTGCGCGAACCAGAGCTGCGCCATTGACCAGATGGCGACCGCGAAGGAGGCAACCGCCAAAGCCTGGACCCCCGTCACTGACCGCCTCCCGGAACCGGTTTTGCCGCTCCGCCGCCAAGCGTGATCCAAGCAGCTTCCCCCAAACTGATGCCCGGCGCCAGCGGATCGGCATGGCGATGCGCCAGAAGCCAGCGGTTCTCGTCGCGCCGGAAGACGAGCGTTACGCGTAGCGCCCAATCTTGCGCGGGCAGCGAGCCTACCGCGACATGCGCATATTCATTCGCCACGAGAACGATCATGTCATTCGATTGGTAAGAGGCGATCAGGTCGAAGCGGGCGTCGCGCCCTTCCCGAAAATAGCGACCGATCCGCTCCCAATGTTCGTCGGACTTGGGATTACCGGTGGGAGCGCCGCCGAAGGGGTCCATGAGAATGAAGTCCGGAGCGGTTTGGACCGTCTGGCGATAGGCGGCGATGTCGCCGCGCATCAGATGCGCATGGGCTTCGGCAGCCTGAGCGGCGACCGCCTGGATCTCTCGCGCTTCGCCCCTCGCGGAAACGGAAGCATTTCCGGCGACGGGCGGAGGCGCGATCGCCGCCAGCAGGCTCAGGCCAATGGGGGATATCATGTCAGAGTCCTAATGCTTGAAAGTGGTGGGCGCGATCGCCTCGGCAAAGGGTAATGCCACTGTCAGGATCATGAATGAAATGATATGATTTCACCAATATGCTGCATGAAATTGATCTGTCTCGCGCCGACCTCAACTTGCTGGTGCTGTTCGAAGCAGTCTTCGCCGAGCGCCATGTGGGTCGTGCGGCGGCGCGGCTGAACCTGTCCACGTCAGCGGTCAGCCATGGGCTGGGGCGGCTGCGTCGCTTGCTGAACGACCCGCTGTTCCTGAAGACACCCAGGGGCGTCGTGCCGACCGAGCGCGCCGAAGCGCTTGCGCCCTGCGTCGACGAAGCACTGCGCCAGGTTCGTTTGGTCATTGCCCGCGCCGAGCCCTTCGATCCCGCGACAACGCGGCGGCGTATGGTGATCGGCGCGCCCGATGGGGTTTCCGCGGTCTTCCTGCACCGCTTGTTGGCTGACATCGCGGGCGATGCGCCTGGGCTCGACCTCGGCATCCGCCAATTGTTGCCGCTCGCCGACGAGGAAGCTGGGAGGGCCTGGCGCGATGCGTTCCGCGAACTCGAGACCCGCGCCCTCGACATCGCAATCATACCTTCCGACGAGGGGCCGCTGCGTTTCGAACGCCGTGTGCTCTACCAGGATGATTTCGTACTGGTCCTGCGGGAGGAGCATCCCTTCCTCGCCCATCCGACTATCGAGGCCTATTGCGAGAGCAGTCATCTTGTCGTGTCGCACAGTGGCGATCCGCATGGCTTCGTCGATACCCTTCTCGCGCGCCACGGCCTGGCAAGGCGCGTGGCGCTGACGGTGCCGAACTTCATGTTCGCCTCCGCCTTCGTTGGCGAGACCGAACTGATCTGCGCCGTGCCCAGAGGTTTCGCCGAACGATTCGCACGAGGCCCGGGAATGGCCATTGCGGAGCCGCCGTTGCCGCTTGGTGAATTCCGGCTGACCGCCTTCGTGCCGCGTTCCGCCATGGCTGACGCCGGGCTGATATGGCTGCTCGACAAGCTGGGGGCCGCCGCGTCGGGATCGTGATGCGTATCCTCGACGGGTCAGGCGTCTGCCGACCGACGGCGGCAGCTGGCGCCTGCGACTTGGGGAGGATTCTGCCTCACCGGGTGCCCCCTGCTCCGGGGGGACCCGCTACCTGGCGATGATCAGATCGACGCCTGCAGCGGTCAAAGCGGCCGCCATGGGCTGGCTGATGCCATCATCGGTGATCACGACATCAAGTTCGTCGAGCCCGCAGACGATCGCCCCCGAAGACACGAGGAATTTGGAACTGTCGAGAAGAAGGATCAGCCGCTCGGCGCGGTCGATCAGGCGGCGTTCGGCCGCGACCAGGATCACATCCTGCTGCATGACGCCCTGTGGTCCGACCGCGGCGGCGCCCATGAACAGCTTGGGGGCGTGGAATCGAGGCATCGAGTCCTCGCCCGCCGGCGCAAGGATGATATTCTGCTCGCGAAACAACGAGCCCGAAGGCAGCAGGATGCGCGTTCCCGCCTGGGGAAGCAACGCATTGACGATGTGCAGCGAATTGGTCAGCACCTGAAGATCGAGACCCTCGAGATGCGGGCACATCTGCAGCGTCGTCGTGCCGCCGTCGATCATGATGCCCTCGCCCCGTTCGCACAGCGCCGCGGCGGCGCGGCCGATCGCCTGCTTGCGCGCGAGATTCTGCGTAATCGCCTGGGCGAAGGGTGTACCCGACAGGCGGAAGGGTTGATTGTTATGCGCGCCCGACACGCTGACGAGCTTGGCGCCACCATGCACGCGGATGATACGCCCTTGCTCCTCGAGGCGTGAAAGGTCGCGCCGGATCGTGGCGGGCGAGGCATCGAGCTGCGCCTCGAGGTCGCGGTAGCTGATGAAGCCGGTCGGCTCGATCGCCGCGATGATCAGCTGCTCACGTTCGGTCGCGTGCATATTCCCTTTCCGCGACGCCGGCGCCTTGACGCTCGGCGTCGAGCTGTTCGAGCGTCTTGCCTTCGTTTCGCGGTGCCCAGAGCGCCCCGACGATACCGCTTATGGCGAGAAAACCGGTCAATATCCAGGCGAGCGCGGTGAAATTATTCGCCGCGAGCGCAGGCACCGCGAGGCTCCAGACGCCAAGACCAATCCGCACGATTGCGAAGGCGAAGCCCTGCGCGGTCGATCGGATCGCGGTCGGAAACAGCTCGGCGCTCCACAGCTGGAAGAAGCTCTGCGCACCGAATCCTCCGGCAATTCCCATGATCAGGATGTGGATGACGACGATCTCCAGCTTGAACCCGAAGACGGCGAGCAACGCCATACCGAATACGTGCATCAGCGCCGAGACGCCGAACAGCAGCCGCTGGTTCACTTTGTCGGCCAGGCGCATGAAAATAAAATAGATCGAAAGCATTCCTACGAAGAAGTAGCTCGCCGGAACCACCGTCGCCGCCCATTGTGGCAGATGGTTCTGCTCGATCAAATAGGGTGTGAAGAAGCCGTTATATCCCGCCCACAGGTTCCACATGCCATACATGGTGACCAGATAGAGAATGGCGGCGAGATGGCGCGGCGTAAGCACCGTCGACCAGCTGGGCAGCTTCGCTCCCGCCGCTGCGGCTTCCTCCCAGCGCTCGGACTCGCGCATCCGCGAACGGAGGAAGGTCAGCGCGAGCGCGAGCACCGCCAGATGGATGAACAACCAGCGCACGCCATCGATTCCAAAAGGCTGGAGAAAATAGGCCGCGAGCAGGACCGCGACCGGGCCGAGATACCAGAGGATCTGTGCGACGCCCGAGTGCGCGCCGCGCTGCTTGTCGGGCGCCTGCTCGGCAATCAGCGACCAGCTCGCGGGGATATCGGCGCCCACCGCGAGTCCGACCAGCACGAATCCGGTAATGATCATCCATGGCGCAGCCGCGAAGATCAGGAAGAGCATGCCGAACGCGTAGAACAGCATGTCATACTGGTAGATTTTCTTGCGCCCGAACATATCGCACAGCCGGCCGCCGACCAGCGCGCCTATGCCGGCAGAGATCGCATTGGCCGAAAACGCACCGAGCATGCCGATGAAGCTGTCCGACAGACCATAGGCTTCCTTCCACAGCGCGAGCGCCACCGATCCCGATACGATCGATCCCGCATCGATATAGTTGGCAAGCCCGGCGAGGATCGTGTTGCGCCAATGCTCCTTGCTGCTCATATTGTCGGAATGGGGGGCGGCTGCGGCCATCGGATTCAGGTCCTCACAAGAATATTGTCGTTGATGTCGGAAATGGTGCGCACACCGGTGAGCGACATGGCGACGCGCATCTCGGCTTCGATCAGCGCGAGCAGCTTGGTGACGCCGGCCTGCCCCTGCGCCGCCAGTGCATAGGCCCAGGCGCGCCCGAGCAGCACGCCGCGCGCGCCGAGCGCCAGCATCCGCACAACATCCAGCCCCGACCGAACGCCGCCATCCACCAGGACGGTCAGACTGCCGCCCACCGCCTCGACGATCGCGGGAAGCGCCTTGGCGGTCGACGGCACACCATCGAGCTGCCGTCCGCCGTGATTGGAGACGACGATGCCGTCGGCGCCCAGCTTGGCGGCTTCCCTGGCGTCTTCGGGATCAAGCAGGCCCTTGATGATCAGCGGTCCACGCCACTCGGAGCGAATGAAATCGAGGTCGCGCCAGCCGATAGAGGGATCGAAATTGTCCCGCATCCAGGCGAAGAAATCCTCGATTCCGGAGCGGCCCTGGAGCACCGGCGCGACGTTGCCGAGGCTGTGCGGCCGGCCGCGCAGCCCGACATCCCAGGCCCAGCGCGGCCGCGCCATCGCCTGACTCAGACGCCCGGCCGCGCCCTTGAGCCCACTGGCGCCCGCCAGCCCGGTCTTATAGTCGCGATAGCGGCTGCCGGGCACGGGCATGTCGACCGTGAACACCAGCGCCGAACAGTTCGCCTCGCGAGCCTGCGCGAGCAGTTCGCGCATGAACCCGCGGTCGCGGATCATGTAGAGCTGGAACCAAAAGGGCCGGCTCGCGGCGCTGGCCACCTCGCCGAGCGAGCAAGCGGAAACCGTCGAAAGCGTGAACGGCACGCCCGCGGCCTCGGCGGCGCGCACCGCCTGACACTCGCCGCGCCGCGCGTTGAGCCCCGCGAGGCCGATCGGGGCGAGCGCCACCGGCAGCGCGAGCTTTTGCCCGAACAGCTCGGTCGTCAGGTCGAGCGCCGACACATCGCGCAGCACGCGCTGGCGGAGTGCAATATCGCCAAGGTCCTCGACATTCCTGCGCAGCGTGAGCTCTGCATAGGAACCGCCATCGATATATTCGAAAAGAAAGCGCGGCAGCCGGCGTCGCGCCGCTTCGCGAAAATCGAGCGTCGAGGCAACGATCATCTCGGTTTCCCCACTTCTGTCCGCCACCGGTCGCGGTAGCCGTCGAGGCTTACCCCGATGGGCTCCACGCGCTGCAGCTCGCCTTGGGGCGCAAGCGCCGGATCGAGCAGTCGCAGCGCACCGAAGGAGACGTCGTTGTGCGCATTAGCGGTATAGACATGGCTGTCTGGCCGCAGCGTGGCCAGCGCACGCACGAACACAGCGGCTTCGGCAAAGCGCCCTTCGACGAGCAGGCGCGCGCGCGAACCGACGAGGTCGAGCGCTGCGTCGGCGACCAGCGCGGCGTAAAGGCATATGCTCGCCCGCAGGCCATATTCGCTATCGGGCCGCGCGAGCCAACGAGCCTGCTGCTTCGGAAACGGCCCGCAGCCCGGAGCAAGCGTCGGCAGCAGCATGGCCTGCGCATCCACGACGTCCGACACTGCGGCCAGCAATTTCGGCTGGTCGGGCTTGATATCGACTCGGCGGGTGTCGATCCCGATTACCGCTTCTATCTCACGCCCCCCCATGAATCGCGCCGAAGGCACCATATGGCCGCGGACATCGATATTGACCAGGCAATCGCGATCCTCGGGAAGGACGGGCAGATCGGCGCCTTCGGCCGGCAGGCGCATCGCGATGAACCAGGTGCCGGTCGAGAGCACCGTCGCCTCATGCTCAGCAATCGCGGCAAAGCCGCGGGCCGCGAGCAACGCCGCATTCGAATCGTGGAGGCCGACGAGAACGCGGGTGCTTGTGGATAACCCGGTCGCGGCGGCCAGCTCGGGCCGCAGCGTGCCGATAACGTCTCCGGCGGCGCGCAACGGCGCGAAACGGGCAGCCCAACCCATACGCTCGGCAAGAGGCGAAAAGCGCGCTTGGCCCGGCGCCCAGAGATCACTGTGGCAGCCCAGGCTGGTTATTTCGCTTGCCGCTTGCCCGGACAGGAACCAAGCCCAATATTGCGCCCATGGCAGCAATACCGCTTCGCGCATGGCATCGGGATAGAGCCGGTCGAGACAGTAGAGCTGGCTGCCGATGTTGAGCCCGTCGGGAAGTGCGGGCGAGCCCGTCACCGCAAAGCCATCGCGCTCGGTCCGATATGCGCGGAGCAGTTCGGACGGGAGGGCCTGTTCGTAATCGAGCGAAGGCAGGGCGACGCGGTCGCCCTTCAAAGCGACTACGCCGGCGCCGTGGCCGACCGGGACGATCGCTTCGACGGGCTGGTCCCGGTGACTCGCCAGCGCCTCGATCAGCCAGGCAGCGATTCCCTCGCTGTCCAGCCGGCGAAGCCCCTCGGCGGTGACCGATGCGTTCCGACGAACCTTCCGGTCCAGCATGCGGCCGTCGCGCGACCACAAGGTGACCTTGCTGAGGGTCTTGCCGATATCGACGACAATGAAACGCCCTTCGGTCAGCATTCTCTCCTATGCGCAATAATGACCATATATGATCGTTCATTAGAGAAGACGATTGATTAGGGGAAGCAGAATCGGTAAAGCGCCACTCATGAACCTGCAAAGCCCGATATCCGCCGCGACTCCGTTCGCCGTCCCAATCAGCCGTTGGGACGACGCCGTCGCCGCCACCAAAACGCCGGCCGATCTGCTGCTGTACCGATCGAACCTTCTCGGGTCGGACCTCACCGTCACCAATTTCGGTGGCGGTAACACGTCGGCAAAGCTGATCGAGCTCGATCCGCTGACCGGTGAGCAGGTCGAAGTGCTGTGGGTGAAGGGATCGGGCGGCGATATCGGCTCTATGAAGCTCGACGGCTTCGCGACGCTCTACCAGGACAAGCTGCTCGGGCTCGAAAAGCATTATGGGGGGCCGCAAGACGACGACAAGATGGTCGGCTACCTGCCGCACTGCACCTTCAACCTCAACGGCCGCGCGGCTTCGATCGACACGCCGCTGCATTCGCTGCTGCCGTTCGCGCATGTCGATCATGTCCACCCGGACGCGATCATAGCGCTCGCCGCCTCCTCGGGCGGGGAAACCGCTACCCGCGCCATCTGGGGCGGGCGGATCGGCTGGCTGCCGTGGAAGCGGCCGGGCTATACGCTCGGCGTCCAGCTACGCGACTATGTGCGCGCCAATCCCGGCCTCGAAGGCGTGATGCTTGCCGGCCACGGGATCATCTGCTGGGCCGACAGCGCAAAGGCCTGCTACGAGCACACAATCGGCCTGATTGCAGCCGCCGCCGACTATTTGAACGGCAAGCTCGCCGAGAAGCCCGCATTTGGCGGACAGCGGATCGAGCCTCGCCCTGATCGCGCCGCCATCGCCGCCGACCTCATGCCGCGGCTGCGCGGGCTTATGACCGGCGCGCGCCGCAAGCTCGGCCACTGGTCGGACGACGTGGAAGCGCTGGAGTTCGTCGGCTCGGTCGATTTCGAACGGCTTGCCGCAATCGGCACCTCGTGCCCCGATCATTTTCTGCGCACCAAGATAGCGCCGCTTACGCTTGATCCGGCGCAGCTGCAGGACGATTCCTATCTGGCCGCGAAGCTCGACGCCTACAGGCAGATGTACACCGCCTATTATGAGCGCTGCCGGCGCGCCAACTCGCCGGCGATGCGCGATCCCAATCCGGTCGTCGTGCTCGTTCCCGGGGTCGGGCGGATCACCTTCGCGACCGACAAGACCACCGCGCGTCTCGCGGGGGAATTCTATGGCAACGCCATCAACGTGATGCGGGGCGCCGAGGCGATCGGCGGCTATATCGGTCTCGACGAACAGGAAGCCTTCGACATCGAATATTGGCTGCTCGAGGAAGCGAAGCTCCAGCGGATGCCTGCGCCCAAGCCTCTCGTCGGCCGCATCGCGCTCGTCACCGGCGGCGCGGGCGGAATCGGCGCGGCCACGGCGGCGAGGCTCATGGCGGATGGCGCGTGCGTCATGCTCGCCGATCGCGACGCGGCAGCGGTCGAAGAGGTTCGTGAAGGCTTCGCCCGGCAGTTCGGCCAGGACGTTGTGCGCGCCGCCGTCTGCGACGTCACGGATGAGGCGCAGGTGCTCGCCGCGTTCGACGCCTGCGCGCGCGCGTTCGGCGGGCTCGACATCCTCGTCGCGAACGCCGGCATCGCTTCTTCGGCGCCGATCGAGGAGACCACGATCGCGCTGTGGCGGAAAAACTACGACGTGCTTGCAGAAGGCTATTTTCTTACCTGCCGCGCCGCCTGGCCGCTGCTCAAGCGCATGAAGGATCAGGGCGGCTCGAGCATCGTGTTCATCGGCTCGAAGAATGCGGTCGCCGCGGCGACCAACGCCAGCGCCTATGCCTCGGCCAAGGCCGCGGCCAACCATCTCGCCCGCTGTCTCGCGCTCGAGGGCGCGCCCGACGGCATCCGCGTCAACACGGTGAACCCCGACGCGGTGATCAAGGGCTCGCGAATCTGGGATGGTGACTGGCGGAAGGAACGCGCCGGCGCCTATGGTATCGACTCCGGCGCCGAGCTCGAAGCGCATTACCGCAACCGCTCGATGCTGAAACGCGACGTGTTGCCCGCCGACATCGCCGAGGCTGCCTATTTCCTCGCGAGCGACATGTCGGCGAAATCGACCGGCAACATGATCAACGTCGACGCCGGCAACGCACAGGCGTTTACGCGCTGAACCGTTCGGGAGAGAAAAGATGACCAGCCTACCGCTCTCCGAAGCGTTCATCGCGGAGACCAACGCCCGCGACATGGAGGCGCTCGAGGAGGATTATGCCGCCCTCGGCCGGCAGCTCGGGCGGCGCGGGATCGCGATCGACGCGATCCGCGATCGTGTCGCCGATTTCTCCGTCGCGGTGCCATCGTGGGGCGCGGGACGGGGCGGCACCCGCTTCGCCAAATTCCCGATCCCGGGCGAGCCCACCAACATTCACGAGAAGCTCGAGGATTGCGCGGTCGTCAACCAGCTCTGCCGGATCACCCCGCGCGTATCGCTGCATTTCCCGTGGGACAAAGTGTCCGACTATTCGGGACTCCGCGAGGAGGCCGAAAGCCTCGGTCTGGGCTTCGATGCGGTGAACTCCAACACTTTTCAGGATCAGCCCGGCCAGCCGCTCAGCTATTCCACCGGCTCGCTCTCGGCGACCGACGCAGCCGTCCGCGCGCAGGCCGTCGCTCACAACATCGAATGCATCGATATCGGGCGCCAACTCGGCTCGAACGATCTAACGGTTTGGGTGGGCGACGGCACCAATTTCCCCGGCCAGCAGGATCTCGCTCGCAGCCTCGACCGCTATATCGAGGCGGCTGCGGAGATCTACGCCGCCCTGCCCGATGATTGGCGCATGCTGATCGAACACAAGATGTTCGAGCCCGCCTTCTATTCCTCGGTCATCTCGGACTGGGGCAGCTCGATTCTCGCCGCGCAGGAGCTCGGCCCCAAGGCGAAGTGTCTCGTCGACCTCGGCCACCATGCGCCCAACACCAATATCGAGCAGATCGTCGCGCGGCTCCACCGCTTCGGCAAGCTCGGAGGGTTTCATTTCAACGACAGCAAATATGGCGACGATGATCTCGATTCGGGGTCGATCAACCCGCACCAACTGTTCCTCGTCTTCAACGAACTGGTCGAGGCCGAACTCAACCCCCGCGACGAGTTTCGCCCGAGCTACATGATCGACCAGTCGCATAATGTGACCGATCCGATCGAGTCGATGCTGTCCTCGGCCGAGGCGATCACGGGAAGCTTCGCGAGGGCGTGGCTCGTCGAGCGCGAGGCGCTGCACGAGGCCCAGGCCGCCAACGACACGATGATGGCCTTCCAGGCGCTGCGCCGCGCCTATAATATCGACGTTGCGCCGATCCTCGCCAAGGCGCGGGTCGAGGCGGGCGGCGCAATCGACGTGCTCGCCGCCTACCGCGCAAGCCGCTGGCGCGAGCGCAAGGCACAGGAACGAAAGCCGGTCGGCCTCGGCGCCGGCATCGTCTGAGCCGCGGGAGAACGGGCGCTTCGATACACCGACGCGGCCGCTTCCCCAGCTCCCGACTGCTGTCGGCGGATGACCAGTTCGAGGGCTTGCTCATCTTTTCAACAATGGCCACGTTGCGCCGTAACATGTGAGTGGAGCGAGCGTTGTTCGCTGCGAGACCGGAGATGAGCATGAACCCCATGATGACCGCCGGCAGCCGTATGCTGCAGGCCAATTTGGATGCGTGGCGGCTCGGCTGGCAAATGACCGAAACCCTGGTGGCCTCGCAAGCCGTGATCGGCACGCGAATGATGATGATCGGGGCAGGCATGACGGGAAACGGGGAAATGCCGCTCGCCGAGATGAGCCGCTTCCTGCCCGAGAAGACCGCGGCTTTCGGCCAGGCGCACGCCGGGGCGGCGCAAGCGCTGGCGGCAGCTCCCAAACGCACCGGAGCAGCGCCCGTTCAGAAGCTGGGCCTTGCTTTCGCCGACGATGGGCTGGCGATGCTGGACCTGGTCGAACGTTCCATCGCAATCTCGACGGCGTGGTGGTCACCCCTGCACGCAGGGGTGACCGCAAACGCCCGCCGCCTCGGCAGGAAGAAGCGCTGAGCGCTATCGCGCTGCGCGGCGTCAGGCCACGCGGAGCTGCTGGACGATCCGGTCGAGTTCGCCGTTGAGGCGCGCGGCATGGTCGCGGACCCGCGCGCTGATCGAACGCGTGCCATCGGCGCTCTCGCGCACCGCGGCCAGCGAGCGGGTGATCGTTTCCACCGATGCGTGGGTGTCGCCCGCATGCTCGCCGACGAGCTGGCTCGCCTTGAGAATCGCCGCCGCGGTCGATTGCTGCTGAACCACCGCGCCCGCCGTATTGGTGATCGTCACGTTTAGGTTCTGCAGCAGCCCATGCACCGATTCGACCAGCGAGGTGGTGGCGCGCGCCGCGGATCCGACCCCCGCCACGCGAGCGTGGATATTGGCGGTGGTCCGATGCGTCTGCGAGGCCAGGCCCTTCACCTCGTTCGCGACCACCGCGAAGCCTCGGCCGGCCTCGCCGGCGCGCGCGGCCTCGATTGTCGCGTTGAGCGCCAGCAGGTTGGATTGCGCTGCTATGTCCTCGATCAGGCGCGCCGCCGCGGCGATCGAATCGATCTGATCGAGCAAGTCGCCATTGGCGTCGGTTGCCGCGCCCGATTCGGTATCGGCAAGGCGCATCGCGCGCGCCATTTGCTCCGACTGTTCGTGGATGTGACGCGTCGCGCTTTCGAGTTCCTCGATATTGCCCTTGATCATCTGCAGGACCGATGCCGAAGCCGCGCTGCGCGCCTGCGCGAGTTCCGACGCGCGTTGCTGGGTCTCGACCGACGACAGCGTGACGGCCGCGCTGCGGTCGAGCTCATCGGCGCTCGTGGCGAGTTGCTCGATCAGCGTGCCGATCGACGCGTTCAGCCGGTCGGCGACACCATGCGAGATTGCGCTGAGCTGCCGGCGCTGCTGCGCCTGTTCTTCAGCTTCCTTCTGCGCCACCAGCTGAAGGCGGCGGTTGGCGTCCTCGGCCTGCGCCAGCGCGTCTTCGGCCGCCGCCCGGGCGGCGCGGGCCTCCGCGAGGGCCGCTTCCCGCCCCGCAAGGCTTTCCTCGGCATCGCGCGATTTGCCCTCCAGCGCGCGCTGGGTCGCGACCACCGAGCGGATCATCTTTGCCGAAAGCGCGAAGAAAGCGAGCCCGGCAAGCACGATCAGCCACAGCCAATCGTGCATGACGCGTTTGCCGGGCGAAACATGCCGCCAAGCCAGATGCCCGAGTTCCCTGGTCCCGTCACGAAGCGCGAGCCTATCCTCGGCATCCCCAAGCGCGGTCGCCTGCGCAGCCGACCAGCGCATTGCCGGGAGCTGGAAGGTCCGGCTCCAATCGGCCAGCAAGGTCCGGTCGACCGGCTTGATCAGCACGACGTAGCGTAGATCTCCGCGCGGCATGGCGACTTGCTTGGTGAACGGCAGGATCGCCGAAGCCGAAAAAACCGCGAGCTCGCCGTGCCGTTGCCCGAGCAGCGTCACCGCTCCCTCGACCGCCCGCCGCGGCAGCTTGCCGACCAGGCTGGCGAGCAACTCTGGTGCCTCTTGCGCCAGCGTGGCCGCAAAATGCCCGTCGGGACGCACCGCATAGAGGGTATTGCCGCGCCCATCGATGATATAAAGCGGTATGGTCCCCTGGAAATTGGTCGCGAGCCACGCTCGGTCCAGGCCACCGTAGATGTGCGTTACGGCGTCGTCCCAGCGGGCATAGTCCATGGTCGATGCGGCCAGTGCCACCTGCTCATGCGCGAGCGCGCTGCGCACCATCCGCAGCTTTTCGTCGGCGGCGTTGGCGTTCATTGCGATCATCAGCGAAACGATCAGCGCCGCGGAGGTCAACGCCGCGACAAGGACCAACCCGATGAAGGGCAGCAACGCAGGCGGCTGTTTCGCGATGAACAGCCGGACATGGGCGACGCCCGCCCGCGAATATCCGGCGATCGGCAGTGAAAACGACATGGCGCATATATGCACGCGCCCAGATCACCAAAATGTTAACCATGGCGAGGATCGTTCCGCCCTGACGCAGGCGAAGCGGCGCGGGTCACTGCCGACGACGACCGATCGGCTGGACCCGCTGGGGGACGGGTTCGGTCTTCATGCTGGTCGGGGCGACAGGATTCGAACCTGCGACCCCCAGACCCCCAGTCTGATGCGCTACCAGGCTGCGCTACGCCCCGACCAAGGCTGCGCGCTTTAGGCAGGTCTTCGGCGCTTGGCAAGCGCCCGGTTGCGCCTTCCATGCGGAACGTGATAGGCGCGCGCCACTTCGGGCCGGACAAGGCCCGTCCTCTTTTCGGGATGCCTAGACCGATGTTCGCTTCTCCCGCTTACGCCCAGGCCGCTGGCGCGGCGCCCGCCGGCGGCGGTGCCGCGATGCTGATGCAGTTCGCGCCGCTGATTTTCATCTTCGTGATCTTCTATTTCCTGATGATCCGCCCGCAGCAGAAGAAGATGAAGGAGCATCGCCAGGCGGTCGACGCGGTCCAGAAGAACGATCAGATCGTCACCGCGGGCGGCATCGTCGCCAAGGTGACCAAGGTTGACGCGAACGAGGTCGAGGCCGAAATCGCCCCCAATGTCCGCATCAAGCTGATCAAGGGCACGATCGCCGAGGTCCGCCCCGCGGCCTCGGGCAAGCCCGCCAACGACTGAGCTCGCGATGCTCGATTTCCCCCGTTGGAAAGTCTGGTCGATCGTCCTCTCGATGGCGATCGGCGTGTTGCTGTCGCTGCCGAGCTTCATTCCCGAGGCCAGCGCGGAGCGCTGGGGTCTCGCCAATCTGCCGCGCATCAATCTGGGGCTCGATCTCTCGGGTGGCAGCCATCTGATGCTCGAAGCGGACACCGCGGACCTTGCCAAGCAGAATATCGCCAAGATGGAAGAGCAGGTCCGCACCGAGATGCGGCGCGCTGATCCGCCTATTGCGATCGGCGACATTTCCACCACCGGGGGCCGCCTGTCCTTCTTCGTCCGCGACGGGGCGCAGGTCGATCCGGCGGTCGAACGCCTGCGCACCCTGACCCAGCCCTCGGGCATGACCGGGCAGCGCGACTGGAACGTCCAGGTGGTCGATTCGACCCGGATCGTGATGACGCCCACCGACGCGGGCCTGACCCAGGCGACCGACAGTGCGATGCAGGTCGCGACCGAAGTGGTCCGCAAGCGCATCGACGAGATGGGCACCAAGGAGCCGACCATCATCCGGCAGGGCAGTGACCGGATCGTGGTACAGGTGCCCGGTCTTCAGGATCCGGCGGCGCTCAAGGCGCTGATCGGCAAGACCGCCAAGCTGGAGTTCAAGCTCGTCGATCTCACCGCCGACCCGGCCGAGGTGGCGCAGGGCCGCGCGCCGGTCGGCAGCGAGGCGCTGCCCTATGCCGACAATCCCGGCGGGGTGCCGTTCATCGCGGTCAAACGGCGCGCAATACTCACCGGCGACGAACTGATCGACGCCAAGCTGAGCTATAACAGCCAGACCAACGAACCCGTCGTGTCGATCACCTTCAACAGCGAGGGCGGACGCAAGTTCGCCCGTGTGACGCAGGAGAATGTCGGCAAGCCCTTCGCGATGATTCTCGACGGCAAGGTGTTGTCGGCTCCCAACATCAACGAGCCGATCCTGGGCGGCCAAGCGCAGATCTCGGGCCGCTTCACCACCGACAGCGCCAACCAGCTTGCGATCGCGCTGCGCTCGGGCAAGCTGCCGGTCGCGCTCAAAGTGGTCGAGGAGCGCACCGTCGGCCCCGATCTCGGCGCCGATTCGATCCGCGCGGGCACGCTCGCCAGCGTCATCGCCGCCGCCGCGGTGGTGGTGTTCATGCTGATCAGCTATGGCCGCTTCGGTTTCTATGCCGATCTCGCGGTGGTGATTAACATCTTCATCATCCTCGGGGTGATGGCGCTGCTCAATGCGACGCTGACACTGCCCGGCATCGCCGGCTTCGTGCTGACGATCGGCACCGCGGTCGACGCCAACGTGCTGATCAACGAACGCATTCGCGAGGAGCTGCGGCGCGGGCGAGCGCCGACCCAGGCCGTCGAGTTCGGCTATAAGGAAGCGAGCCGCACGATCTTCGAGGCCAACGTCACCCACGCCATCGCCGGGCTGATCATGTTCGTGCTGGGCTCGGGCCAGGTGAAGGGCTTCGCGGTCGTGCTGCTGATCGGCATCGCCACCTCGGTGTTCACAGCGGTCGTCTTCACCCGCATGCTCGTCGCCCTGTGGCTCCGCCGCGCGCGGCCGCACGCGCTGCACATATGAAGACGAGGTCGCTCCTCTTCACCCCGGCGGAGGCCGGGGTCGCCACCGGCTCCTGCGGCTTGCTGGTCCCGGCATCTCAAACGACCCCGGCCTCCGCCGGGACGACGGAGCACTGAGATGCGCCTGTTGAAACTCGTCCCCGACAACACCAATATCGGCTTCGTCCGGGTCCGCTTCATTGCCTTCATCATCACGGCGCTGCTTACGGTCGCGGCGGTGGCGGCGGTGGCGACGCGTGGACTGAATCTCGGCGTCGACTTTGTCGGCGGGCTGATGATCGAAGCCAAATTCCCCTCGCCCCCCTCGCTCGACAAGGTCCGCACCAATGTCGACCGGCTCGGCGTCGGCCAGGGCTCGCTCCAACAGTTCGGCGATCCCAAGAGCGTCTCGATCCGCCTGCCCACCCCGGCGAGCAGCGACGAGGGCGCGACCAACGCGGTGGTCAACAAGGTCTCCGCCTCGCTGCGCGCACAGTTTCCGGGTGTGACCTTCCCGCGCTACGACACCGTTTCGGGCAAGGTTTCCGGCGAACTGATCCGCAACGGGCTGCTCGCGGTTGTGCTCGCGGTCGTCGGCATCGCGATCTTCTCCTGGCTGCGTTACGAATGGCAGTTCGGCATCTCCACCTTCGTCGCGATCGTCCACGACGTGCTGATGACGCTCGGTTTCTTCGCGGTCACACGGATGGAGTTCGATCTCAACATCGTCGCAGCGGTGCTGACGATCATCGGCTATTCGATCAACGACAAGATGGTGATCGACGATCGCATCCGCGAGAATATGCGCAAATATCGGCAGATGGATATGAAGGCGCTGATCGATCTCTCGGTCAACGAAACGCTGCCCCGCACCGTGATGACCTCGGTGACGGTGATGCTCGCGCTCGGCGCGCTGTTGCTGTTCGGCGGCCATGTGCTGCGGGGCTTCGCGGCGGCGATGCTGCTCGGCATCATCGTCGGCACCTACTCGTCGGTCTATGTCTCCTCCTCGCTGCTAATCACCCTGGGGCTCGAACCCCAGCGCTTCGACGCCAAGCCGAAGCAGGCCCGTCCGGACGCCGAGCGGGTCGGCCCCAAGGGCTGACGGCCATGGTCTCCTTCGATCGGGAAGCCCCTCCCGGCGGGCCGGTCGTGCGCGGCTTCGCCGGGACGGCGTTCCGCATCGAAGACCGTGTCGTAGCGGGCGGGCTCTGGCTGACCCCTGTTGCGGCCCGCGACTGGCATGCGCCCGCGCTCGATTCCCTCGGCGCCGCCGACCTTGCAGATCTGCTGGCGCTCGATCCGCCCCCTGAGTTCCTATTGCTGGGCACAGGCTCCACAATGCGCCGCCCCTCCCCCGCCTTTGTCGACGGGATCGAAGCGTACGGCTTCGGGGTAGAGGTGATGGACAGCCGCGCGGGCGCGCGTGCCTGGAACGTGCTGCGTGGCGAGGATCGCTGGATCGTCGCCGCGCTGATGCCGCTGTAGGAGCGCCGCGGCGGCGGTTGGTTCGATCGATCCGCCGTTCGGCCTTGCGGGCCATTGCGGCGGTGGCATTTGCCCCGTAAGAAGCGGCTCTATGCTGCGTAAAGCCACCCGTCCGATCGCGCTGATGATCGCCGCCGCCCTCTTCGTTCCACTGGCAGGCTGCGCCACCAGCAAGAACAAGGGTGACACCAAATATGTCGCCCGAGACGTCGATACGCTCTACAACGCGGCCAAGGAGCGGCTCGACCGCCGTCAATACAAGCTCGCCGCCGCGCTGTTCGACGAGGTGGAGCGCCAGCATCCCTATTCGGTCTGGGCGCGCCGCGCGCAGTTGATGAGCGCCTTTTCCTATTATCTGGCGCGCCAGTACACCGAATCGATCGCCTCAGCGCAGCGCTTCGTGTCGATCCATCCGGGCAACCGCGACGCACCCTATGCGCTCTATCTGATCGCCATCGACTATTATGAGCAGATCCAGGATGTCACGCGCGACCAAAAGCTGACGCAGCAGGCGCTGGATGCGATGAACGAGCTGATTCGCCGCTATCCCGATACGCGCTATGCCGCTGACGCCCGGGTGAAGGTCGATCTGATCAAGGACCATCTCGCGGGCAAGGAAATGGAAATCGGGCGATTCTACCAGCGCCGCGGCGATTGGCTCGCCTCGGTGATCCGTTTCCGCACCGTGGTCGATCAATATGATACGACCAGCCACGCCCCGGAGGCGCTGATGCGGCTGACCGAAAGCTATCTCGAGCTGGGCGTCCCGGTCGAGGCCGAACGCGCCGCCTCCGTGCTGGGCGCCAATTATCCCGGCAGCAAATGGTATCAGCACGCCTATCAGCTGGTTCGCAAGAAAGGCGCGGCGTAGTTTGGCGCTTCGGCCGGCGTGGCCCCCTGCGCTCGGCTGGCGGCCGAACAAAACATTCTCCAACCACATTTCATTAACCAACTCCATGGCATAGCGAGTCCGCCGGCATCACCGGTGTAACGGGTTTGGGACATTCGCTGACTCCATGACGCGCGCAGCATCCAGTCTATCGGGCGATGAAGTCGCCGCGCTGATGGATGAACTCAGCGACATCTCGTTCGACGAGGCTGCCGGTGCGCATGAGCCTGCCGCCCCCTCGGCGCGGCTCGTCGAGCCCTTCACGTTCGGCCTGCGTGGCGATCGCCCGGTCGCCAAGCTCGCCCATCTCGGCCGGATGAACGAGCGCATTGCGCGGCGGCTGCGCGACGTGGTCGAGCCCATCGCCCAGACCCGCGCCAAGGTCGACGCCAGCCCGCTGGAAACGCGCCGCTTCGACGAGTGGCAGCGCAACCAGCCCGAATATATGAGCCTCAGCCTCTTCCGTGTCCGTCCGGCCAAGGGCGTGATGATGATCTCGATGGAGCCGGCTTTCGTCACCAACATGGTCGACGCCTTCTATGGCGGCTCGGGCAACGGCCTCGCTCCGAAGAGCGGCGAGTTCACGCCGTCCGAGCAGCGCCTGCAGAAGCGGCTCGCGAGTGCGATCGCCGAGCTGTTGACCAAGAGCTGGGCCGAAGCCTATCCGCTGGCCTTCGAGTTCGCGACACATGAGACCAATGCCGATTTCGCGAACATGGTGCGCCCCGATGAGGCTGTGGTGGTCCAGAGCTTCACCGTCAAGCCGGGCCTCTCGCGGTCGAGCAGGATCGAGATCCTCTATCCGCTCGCCCTGCTACAGCCGATCGAAAGCGAAATCGCCGCGCGCGCCCAGCCCGGAGCCGATGGCGAGGACATCGACTGGAAAAACAGGTTGCTGGGAGCGCTGGATAATATCTCGCTGCCGGTGCGTTCGGTGCTGGCGCGTCCCGAACTGACCGTGGCGCAATTGCTCGCGCTCAAACCGGGCGATGTCATTCCGATAACGCTGTCGCAAACCGTTCCGCTGCTGGTGGCCGATCACCGCTTCGCCGAAGGGACGATCGGAGAGCAGGAAGGCCGCGCCGCCATGATGATCGAAAATCTCCATAAGGGTCCGTCGAAATGAGCGATATGTCCGATGTCCCGGCGGTGCCGGGCGGATTGGCGAGCCGCGCCAATTACCGTCTGCTCGCCGATATTCCGCTGCGGCTGTCGGTGGAAGTCGGCAGCACCTCGGTTCGGCTCGCCGAGCTGATGGATCTTGCCTCGGGAAGCATCGTCGAGCTCGATCGCCAGGCGAACGAGATGCTCGACATCATGGTCAACGGCACGCTCGTCGCCAAGGGCGAGGTAGTGACAGTCAACGGAAAGTTCGGGATAAGGGTGGTCGACGTGGTCGCTGCCGATGCACGACTGTCGGGGATAGAACGCCGCCAATGATGCTTGATTACCTGTTGAAGCTGCTTCTGCTGGTCCCTCTGGTCGGCGGATTGGCGTTCGGTTCGCTCTGGCTGTGGAAACGGCTCCAGCCCGGCATCGCGATCGGCAACAGGCAAAGGGCGCTCCGGATCGTCGACGCGATCCCGATGGGCACGACCGGTCGACTGGCGGTCGTCGAATTCGCCAATCGGCATATCCTGGTGGCCGTCTCACGTGGCCGGATCGAAAAACTCGCCGAGGCGCCCGCGGATGGCGCCTTCGTACTGCCGGACGAGGACAACTGACAGCCTGGGCTGTTGGATTTCATGAATCCCTTGATCGCGCGGCCTGTTCCGCGCGACCCGACTGGAAAGTGAAAAGAGGCAGCCTACGCGCGCGCTTCGAGATTCGTGCTGTTCCGATGCAACGCCGCCAGCACCGTCGCGACGATCGATTCGGCGTCGAGGCCGGCTTCGGCATATTGCCGTTCGGGCTTGTCATGCTCCTGGAAGATATCGGGCAGGCGCAGCGTCCTGAGTTTCAGGCCATTGTCGATCAGACCGAGGTCCGAAGCCAGCGTCAGCACATGCGCGCCCATTCCGCCGATCGCGCCCTCCTCTATCGTCACCGCCACCTCATGGGTGGTCAGCAACCGTTGGATCAATGATTCGTCGAGCGGCTTGGCGAAACGCAGATCGGCGATCGTGGTCGACAGGCCGAGCGCCTCAAGCTGATCCGCTGCGCGCCGCGCCTCCTCAAGCCGGGTGCCGAGCGACAATAACGCAACCGTCTTGCCCTCGCGAACGATCCGCCCCTTGCCGATTTCGAGCCGCTCGGGAACCGCGGGAAGCTCGACGCCGACGCCGTTGCCGCGCGGATAGCGCAGCGCGATTGGACCGCTGTCGTGCAGCGCCGCGGTATGCACCATATGGCAGAGCTCGGCCTCGTCGGCGGCCGCCATCACAACCATGTTGGGCAGCGTTGCCAGATAGGTGACGTCGAAGCTTCCCGCGTGGGTCGATCCGTCGGCGCCCACCAAGCCCGCACGGTCGATCGCGAACCGCACCGGCAGGTTCTGGATCGCCACGTCGTGGACGACCTGATCATAGGCGCGCTGGAGAAAGGTCGAGTAGATCGCGCAGAAGGGGCGATAACCCTGCGCCGCGAGACCGGCCGCGAACGTAACCGCATGCTGCTCGGCGATGCCTACGTCGAAACTCCGCTCGGGATAGGCGGCCCCGAACTTGTCGAGCCCGGTGCCCGAGGGCATCGCCGCGGTGATCGCGCAGATCTTCTCGTCGCGAGCGCCCTCGCGGATCAGCGCCTCGGCAAAAACCTGGGTGTAGCTTGGCGGTCCGGGCGGGGCCTTCGCCTGCACGCCGGAAACGATGTCGAACTTCTGCACCCCGTGATATTTGTCGGCCGCCGCTTCGGCGGGCGCATAGCCCTTGCCTTTGTTGGTGACGACATGGACCAGGATCGGCCCGTGATCGCTGTCGCGGACATTCTCCAGCACCGGCAGCAGATGATCGAGATTATGGCCGTCGACCGGGCCGACATAATAGAAGCCCAGTTCCTCGAACAGCGTGCCGCCGGTCGCCATGCCGCGCGCATATTCCTCGGATCGCTTGGCAAAATCGTGGATCGGGCGCGGCAGCTTGCGCGCGACGCGCTTGGCGAAGCCCCGCATCGACAGGAAGGGTCGCGAGGACACGATCTTTGCGAGATAGGCCGACAGCGCGCCCACCGGCGGCGCGATCGACATGTCGTTATCGTTGAGGATCACAATCAGCCGGTTGCCCGCCTGCCGCGCGTTGTTCATCGCCTCATAGGCCATGCCCGCCGACATCGCACCGTCGCCGATCACTGCGATTGCCCGGCCCGGCGCGTCGGACAGCTTGTTGGCCATCGCGAAGCCGAGCGCCGCGGAGATCGAGGTCGAGCTGTGCGCCGCCCCGAAAGGATCATATTCGCTTTCGCTGCGCTTGGTGAACCCCGACAGTCCCGCGCCCTGGCGCAGCGTCCGGATCCGATCACGCCGACCGGTGAGGATCTTGTGGGGATAGGCCTGGTGGCCGACATCCCAGATCAATTTGTCGCGCGGCGTTTCGAACACATAATGCAGCGCGACGGTCAACTCGACGACACCCAGGCCGGCGCCGAGATGCCCGCCGGTAACCGAAACCGCCGAAATCATTTCCTGGCGGAGCTCATTGGCCAGCTGGGCGAGCTGGCCGGGCCGGAGCTGCCGAAGGTCGGCCGGCGCGCTAACGCAATCCAGCAAAGGCGTTACGGGGCGGTCGGTCATCCTGTTCGCCTTAGACTCATTGCTTGGAGGTGGCCAGCGTCGATGCGTCAGGCAGCGTCGCCCTCTGCGCATTCGGCGCAGCAGCCACGCACCTCGATCACCGGGCGCAGCTTGGAGAAACCCACTTTCTCGGCCGAGCGCCGGACCGCATCCGAAAGCTGATCGTCGTCGACATGATTCACCCGCCCGCACACGTCGCAGACCAGGAAGATGCAGTCATGCTCGCAATCGGGATGCGCGTTGACGATATAGGCATTGGCGCTTTCGACCCGGCGGGCGAGGTTCGCCGCCACGAAGACATCCAAGATCCGGTAGACGCTGTTGGCTGCGACCCGCCGTCCGGTCGAACGCGAGACGCTGTCCGCCAGATCGTAGGCAGAGGCGGGCTTCTCCGCCGCGCTCAATGCCGCGAATATCTCGGCGCGCATCGGCGTCCACTGTTCGCCCGCGCGCTCGAACGCGCGCTGGGCCGCGCCGGCAAGCGACTCGCCATGATGGATACGATGATCGTGCGCGCTGGCCATCCGGTAAATCTAGGAGCAAGCGCCCCGGGCGACAAGCCTCACCAGGCGTGCGCGCGCCGATTGAGCTGATGCGCCACCGCGACGCAGGCGACACCAATCATCGTATAGCCCGCTTCGATCACGCCGTGCGGAACGACCAGCGCCGTCGCCATCAACGCGATTCCGCAGCCACCGAGAAGCACAGGAAGCGGCCGCCTGTGCCGAAGAAAACCGCGGCCCAGGCCGAACAGCGCAAGCGCAATCGCCATGACTAGCCCGATCTCGTGGATCGCCGGATGCAACAGAACGCCGCCGGCCGTCGCCAGCAGGGCGACCAGAATTACGCTCGCCGCGCAATGGACGAGGCACAGCGCCGACAGGCCGATGGCCAATCGATCGAACAGGTCACGTGCAGGGGCGAAACGATTCACGCTCATCGATCCTCTCGCAACGCCCATTGCACGAATGCGCCGAAGATACAATATATCATTTCTGCTTGCCGACGGCGTCGCGTATAGGCAACGCGGAAGTACATCGGCGCGCGGGACTCAGCCGGGGCTCTTCCGCGACAGCGCGACGAGATCGGCGGGCTCGTTGACATTGGCGAGCGACGGCCACTGGATCGCTTCGGCGCCCACCGCCTCGGCCCAGCCGCGGATGGCGTGTTTGCGATCCTCGGCCAAAAACGCGTCCAGGCGAAACGCAAGCGCGGTTGGCCAGTAACCGATCACCGGCAGGCGGGCTACATAGGCTGGCCCGGCCGACGCCTGCAGCCGTCCAAGCAGACCAGGGGGGAGCAGCGGCGTATCGCACCCCACCGCTAGCACCGCGTCGAATCCGCGCGCCGATCCGTCGTGCAGCGCTCCGTTGAGCCCGCCCAGCGGGCCCATGCCCGGCGCAGGGCGATCGGCTACCCCGCGAATATCGCCACGGGTGCGGCCGCAGATGATCAGCTCGTCCACGGCCGGCCGCAGCGCGGCAATGACATGCTCGATAAGCGGCCTGCCATCGAGCATGGCCTCCGCCTTGTCCGATCCGAAGCGGCGCGATTCGCCGCCTGCGAGAATGGCGCCCAATAGCCGCGTCATGACGCGATCAGCATCGCGTCCGGCCGGGCAAGCACGATCAGCCGCAACCCGGCCTCGCGAGCCCGGTCGACCGCGAGGGTCGTCGGCGCTGAAAGCGTGACCAGCGTAGGACAGCCGGACAGCGCCGCCTTCTCGACCAGCTCATAGGAGCAGCGCGACGATAGCAGCGCGAAGCCACCGTCCCAGCCGATCCGGCCGCGCATCATCGCGCCGATCAGTTTGTCGAACGCATTGTGGCGGCCGACATCCTCGCGCACCAGACTTATCGTCCCGTCGCGATCGCAGCGGGCTGCGGCATGTACCGCCCCGGTTGCCGCATTGAGCGGCTGATGGTCCCCCATGGTCGCGAGCGCGGCGAAAATTGCCGGTCCGTCCGGCGCGTGAGCGGCGTCGACGCGCGGCAACGGGCGCAGCGCCTGCTCGAGATTTTCGATGCCGCACAAGCCGCAGGAGGATTCGGAAACGCGATGACGGACCCGTTCCGCCGCCAGCGCGATCCGATCCGCGCAAAGGGTGATCCGCAACACGACGCCCTGCTCGATGCGATGGGTCTCGACATCCACGATCTGCTCGCGTTGGTCGATCAGCCGCTCGGCGAGGCTGAAGCCGTAAGCGAGATCCTCCAGGTCAGCCGCGCTGGCCATGAGCACCGCATAACCGAGCCCGTTATATTCTATTGCCACCGGCGTCTCGCTGGCGACCTGCCGGTGCACCGTGTCGGATCCGCCAGTGACGGAAAGGCGGCGAAAGGACTGCGCGCGCGCGGCTCCCTCGCCGGTCATTGGCCGGTCAGCCCGGCGACGCCCGAGGCCAAAGCGCGGTTAGCATGATTCATCACCCCCTTTCCTTAGAAGCGGGGGGATGGCTTGCCCAGCGGCATTGACCGATGTGGGGGACTATCCCTGCGCCTGCCGCCAGGCGATTTGCGCCAGTTCCGGAAATAGCGCGGCGCGCTCCGCGGCCTTGGCCGAGGCGGCGGTTCCGCGGATCACGCGCCCCTTGATCCCGTGGAAGATCGCGGCAAGCCGGAAGAAGACGAACGCCATGTAGAACGGATAGCCGGGGATCGAACGGCGCCCGGTCCGCGCGCAATAGGCGGCGACATAGTCCGCTTCCGATGGGATGTTGAGCGCGGCCAGGTCGGCGCCGTGGAGGCCGGCGACGATGTGGGGCGGCATATGGTACATCATCGCGTGAAAGGCGAAGTCGGCCAGCGGATGGCCGAGCGTCGACAACTCCCAGTCGAGCACCGCGATTACGCGCGGCTCGGTGGGATGGAAGATCATATTGTCGATGCGAAAATCGCCGTGGACCACCGTCGTCTCGTCGTCCGCCGGGATATTGGCGGGCAGCCACGCGATCAATCGGTCCATCGCCGCGTCCCGGCCGGCTTCGGCGTCTTCGAGATATTGCTTGGTCCAGCGCGCGATCTGCCGCTCGAAAAAATTACCCGGTCGGCCGAAATCCTCGAGCCCCGCTGCGCGGTAATCGATGCCGTGCAGCGCCGCGATCGTCGCGTTCATCGCGTCGAAATAGGCCGGCCGTTCGCCCTGCGCGACCTGCGGGATCGTCGCGTCCCAGAACAAGCGGCCCTCGACCATGTCCATCACGTAGAACCATGTGCCGAGCACCTCGTCGTCGGTGCACAGCCCATGGACGCGAGGAACCGGGAAGCCGGTCTTGCCCAGCGCCCTCAGCACCCGCGCCTCGCGCTCGACCGCGTGCGCGCCTTTCAGCAGCTGGCCGGGCGGCTTGCGCCGCAAAACATAGGCCTTGCCCGGCGTGATCAGCTTATAGGTCGGGTTGGACTGCCCCCCCTTGAACTGCTCGACCGCAAGCGGGCCCCGGAAATCCGCGACATTGGCGTCCATCCAGCGTGCGAGCGCGGCCTCGTCGAAGCGAAATCCGTCACGGACAGCGGTCGTGCCATTGTCGTCTTTCTCCGGCCCGCTCATCCGGCCTGCGCCTGTGCATGATCGCGCTTGATCTTCTTGGCGAGCGACCATTTGTGGACCTCGGTCGGGCCGTCGTAGATGCGGAAGGCTCGAATCTCGCGGAACACCTGTTCAACGACGGTGTCGGTCGACACGCCGGTGCCGCCCATCACCTGGATGCAGCGGTCCGCTACCCGGTAAAGCGCTTCCGACACCGCCACCTTCGCCATCGAACTTTCCACCGTGCCGAGCGAGCCGCTGTCGAGCACGTCGGCGCACCAGTCGATCATCAGCTCGGCTTGTTTGAGATCGATCAGATTCTCGGCGAGCATGAAGCCCACACCTTCATGATCGACCAGCTTCTTCCCAAACGCCTCGCGGCGGCAGGCATAGTCGGTGGCGATCTCCTGCGCGCGTGTGACCGATCCATGCCACCGCATGCAATGCGACAGTCGCGCGGGCGAAAGCCGCACCTGCGCATGTTGGAAACCTTCGCCGCTGGCGCCGAGCATCTGCTCGGCGGGGACGCGCAGATTGTCAATCATGAGCACCGCATGGCCACCCGGCATCGAGCTGTCGATGGTATCGAGCAATCGCTCGATGCGGATCGCGGGATTAGGCAGATCGGCCACGAACATGCAGGCACCATCTTCCGACTTGGCCATGATGATGGCGACCTTGGCGCCCTGCGCACCGGTGATGAAGGCCTTGCGCCCGTTGATCACCCAATGCTCGCCGTCGCGATGGCAGACCGTCTTCATCATCGAAGGATCGGAGCCGGCGCCGCCCTCGGCGGCGGGCTCGGTCATCAAGAAGGCCGAACGCGCCTCTCCCGCGACAAGCTGATCGAGGAACCGCCGCTTGATCGCGGGCGAACCGATCTTGGCGATCAGATACATGTTGCCCTCGTCGGGCGCCATCGTGTTGACCGCCACCGGGCCGAGCGGCGACAGTCCCGATTTCTTCAGCACGATCGCCGTCTCGCGCTGGTTGAGATGCGATCCATCGGACAGAATGTGGGGCGTCATCACCCCCGCCGCCCGCGCCTTCGCCCGCATCTCCACCAGCAACTCCTCGGTCGGGCCATGGCGCGTGGCGCGGGGATCTTTCTCATAAGGGAAGACCGTCTCGCGGACGAACGCCTCGACGCGCGCGGCGATCGCCTGTGCTCTTTCGCTCATGCTATCCTTCTCCCTTAGAGCGAGCTGACCAGATGTCCGCCATCGGCGGCGATCACCGAGCCTGTCATGTAGGACGACGCATCGGAAGCGAGCAGCAGCAGCGGCCCGTCGAGATCGGACGTCTGCCCGATGCGGCGCTGTGGAATCCGGGAGATCATCGCCTTGCCCGCGTCGCTTTCCCAGACATGGGCGTTGATGGCGGTCGCGATATAGCCGGGGCACAGCGCGTTGACCCTGATGCCGAACCGCGCCAGTTCGAGCGCGGCTACCTTGGTGAGCTGTACTACCGCCGATTTCGATGTCGCGTAACTGGCGACGCGTCCGGTCTGGCGGAGCCCCAGGATCGACGCGATGTTGACGATCGATCCGCCCTTCCCCGCGGCCTTCATCGCGCGCGCCACCGCCTGGATCAGCAGGAAGCTTCCCCTCGCATTGGTGTCCATCACTGCATCCCAGTCCTCGACGGTCTGGTCGAGAAACGGCTTGTCAACGGCAATGCCGGCATTGTTGACCAATATATCGACCCCGGCGAGCAGCGGCTCCACCGCGGCGATGCTCGCCGCATCCGATATGTCGAGCGCGGTGGCGGTGCAGCGCGCGCCGGTGGCCCGCACGCTTTCGGCGACTTCCGCCAACGCCTCTTCGCGGCGTGCGCCGATGATGACGTCGGCACCGGCTTGGGCGAGACAGACGGCGAAGTGGGCCCCCAGCCCACCCGAGGCGCCGGTGATGAAAGCGGTCTTGCCGTCGAGCCTGAACAGATCCGGCATCCCGCCTCCTCACGATTTCGATCGATTATGGAACAGGATTGTGGAACAATCAACCCGATGAGCCGAGATCTCGAGCCACTGACGGAAGGCCATTGGCCAGGGCCCGAGCCGGCCGGTTCGGCGAACCGCGTCTATCTTGGCATTCTCCGCGACCTGGAAAACGGGAGCATGGTGCCCGGGCAGCGCCTTGCCGAGACCGATCTCGCCACGCGCTTCGCCGTGGGACGGAACGCGGTGCGTGAGGCGATGCAGCACCTGGCGGTGCGCGGCGTTGTCGATCTCAGCCCGAATCGCTCGCCCGCCATAAGGCGGCTCGATCTGTCCGAAAGTCTCGAAGTGCTAGAGGTCGCGATGGCGATGAGCCGCGTAGCGGTGCGCGCGGCGGCGGCCGCCTATCGTCCCGGCCATGAAGGGCTGCTCGATGCCGCGCTCGACGCGCTCGAGCGGGCGGCGGCGGCCTCCGATCCCGCGCCGTTCAGCGGAGCGCGGCGGAGCTTTTATCGCGCCCTGCTGACGATCGGCGGCAACCGCGAATTGCAGAGGCTTTTCCCGGCCATCGGCATGCACGTAATCAACGCGCAATATCGCTCGTTCGAGTTGCAGCGCGTCCGCCTCGTTTATTATCGGTTGGTCGCCGCCGCTGTCAGGGCTGGCGACCCCGATGCTGCGGAATGCGCGGTGATAGACCATGTCGCCGAGGTCGGCCTGATCATCCGCGGACTGGTTACGACGGGCGGGTGACGAAGCTTGTTTACGCATCGCGCCGGCCGCGCCATAGCGGGCGGATGCGGAGGCGTGACTTCTCTATCCTGGTTCTAGCTTTATCGGCGCAGGCGACGGCCAAAGCGCAAGCCGAGGAGGCGGAGGCAGCCCCATCCCAATTATCCTATAATCTGGCGATCGTCTCCGACTATCGCTTCCGGGGGCTGAGCCTGACCAACCGCGAGCCCGCCATCCAGGGCGGCGTAGATCTCGCCCTGGGGTCGGGTCTGTTCATCGGCGGCTGGGCGTCCAGCATCGCCAAATATGGCGGGTCGCGCCTCGAGGTCGACGCCTATGGCGGCTATGGTGGCGAGGCGGTGGGTTTCACCTACTCGGCGGGGGCCTATGCCTATCTTTATCCGGGCGGCAACGACGTCAATTATATCGAACTGCAATCCACCTTCGCGCGCAGCTTCGGCCCACTGACCGCCACCGTCACCCTCGCCTACACTCCGGACCAATGGAACACGACCCGCGACAATTTCTACGCCGGGCTCGGCGCCGACGTGGCGGTCGGGGACACGCCGCTCGTCGCCTCCTTCTCGGTGGGCCGCGAAAATGGCGACTATGACGAGAAATGGGATTGGTCGGCCGGGCTGAGCTACACCCTGGACGTGCTCCAAATCTCGGCAAGCTATGTCGACAGCAATTACAAAGGCGCGCTCGAGGCCGGCCATAACGGCGGGGCGGGCGCCGTGCTATCGGTCAAGGCGGCCTTTTAACAGCCTCGGAAATAGCGTTCTTCGAGATCGGCGGCGCTGAGCGGCTGCGCGAACAGGAATCCCTGCAGCACATCGCAGCCGATCGCCATCAGGAACAAGCGCTGCTGCTCGGTCTCGACCCCTTCGGCGGTCGTCGCAAGCCCGCTCTGCCGCGCAAGGTCAACGATCGCTTGGATCACCGGGCTCCCGGGCTGGCCGCAGCCAATCGCCGTGACGAAACTCTGGTCGATCTTGATCCGATCGATCTCGAAGCCGCGAAGATGCTTGAACGATGAATAGCCGGTGCCGAAATCGTCGAGCGCGATCTGGACGCCGATGTCGCGCAACCAGCGCAAATTCTCGCGGCATCTGTCACTGGTCTCGAGAAAGCTCGTTTCGGTGATTTCGAGTTCGAGCCGGCCCGGCGCCAGCCCGGTTCGCTTGAGGATGGCGTGGACGCGCTCGGCCAGCGTGGCGTTACGCAGTTGCACCGCCGACAGGTTCACCGAAACGACACCCTCGGGCCAGCCCGCCGCCCGCAGGCATGCCTGCTCGAGCACCCATTCGTTGAGCGTTTCGATCAGCCCGCATTCTTCGGCCACCGGAACAAAACGGTCCGGCAGCATAGCCCCACGCCCGGGATGATCCCACCGGAGAAGCGCCTCGGCACCCACCAGAGCACGCGAGCGAGCCTCGAAGAAGGGCTGATAGGCAACGCTGAGCCCTTCCCCGGTCCGCATTGCATTCCGCAGATCGGCTTCGATCTCGTTGCGCTCGCGGATCCGCGCGCCCATCATCTCGGTGAAGAAGCTGTGCCGCCGGCGCCCGGCGCGCTTGGCGTCATAAAGCGCGATATCGGCCTTGCGGACCAGATCGACCGGATCGGTTCCGTCTGCTGGCGCCACCGCTATGCCGATGCTCGCCCCGATCAACACTTCGCCGTCCCCCAGGTTGATCGGCGCCGCCAACACCTTCTGAATGTCTTCCGCGAGCAACTCGGCCGAAGCCGCAGCATCCTCGGCGACATGGATGATCGCGAACTCGTCGCCGCCAAGCCGCGCAACAACATCGTCGGGCGCAAGTCGACCCAAAATATCCGATAACGCGCGGATCAGGAGATCGCCCGTGGGGTGACCGAGATGATCGTTCACATTCTTGAAGTGATCGAGATCGATATAAATCAGCGCGAGCGTGCGCTCCACAGGACCGAGCCGCGATAGCTCCGTCATCAGCCTTCGATCGAACAACGCCCGATTGGCAAGGCTTGTCAGGGGATCATGATTGGCGAGATGCAGGGCATGCGACCTTGCTGCGCTCAGTTGCAGCGTGCTCTGGCCAATCCGGCGCAACAGCCACGCCACGGTCGCGAAGACGAGCAGCAGCGAGACGATCAGCGCCGGGGCCAGCCGACGGAGCATCGCCGTTCCCGGCCGGAAGGGTTGCCAGGTGAAATAGCCGACCGTGACGCCTGCGCGCGTCCGCAACGCTACGCGGCTTGCGCGGTCGTCAGCGGGAATGTGGGGCGAGAAATGCGCCCCCGCCAACAGGTAGCGCGACCCCAGATCGTGGACGAAGCTGCCGTCGAGATAGCGGATGCTGACATGCAGGGGCTGGCCGCCGGGCGGGACGACAATCCGCTCGCTTTCGGGAATGATCGGCTTGACGCTCACGATCGCCGGATGACCGTGCACGGTGCGCACATCGATCGCGCCGGGGCTGCGGACCGGACCGTCGCCGACAGGTTGGACGCGGTCGCGCAGCTTGGCTCGGAGCTCCGCCATCAACGGCGCCACCACGCCGCCGATCGAGCGGGCATAGCGTTGCGGATCGGTATGCCGTCCGTCGCGCATCGCATAGACGACCCGATCATGGCCATCGGCGATGAAGATCTCGTCATGGCCGTAATAAGTATGGAACCAGACGCCGAGATTATTGTCGATCCACTCTTCGTCCAGCCTGCTCGCCTGCATCCGCTCGACGGCATCGTCCCACACGGTCGATGCCTCCTGCTCATGTGCGAGGGTTTCAAAGCCCTGGTCGAGCACCGACGCAACAACATGCTGCTGCCGTTCGATCGACAGCTCGTCGGATTTGCGCGCCGCGAACCAGATGAATACGCCCAGCACGGTCGCCATCAACAGGACGATCGCGAGCGTGCGCGCGATGATAAGCGACGCTACCCCCTCGCGCGCATCGGGCGCGTGGTAGACGCGCCCGTAGGATCGCTCGATCATTCCCCTGTCGGCTTCACGCACGAAGTCACCACGATCCTGCGGCCCTTTCTTAGGCTTCCAGCCGCGGGCAGGTTTCGCACGGCGACAGCGACAGATACTACCGCGATTTTCCTTCGTCGGCCTGAACCAACATGATTAGCGCGCAATCAGGATTCAGGGGCGCCACCGCGCATCTGGCTGAGCGCTCCGTCGATTGCCGCCGCCTCGCGATCGAGCATCGCCGCCATTGCCTCCAGTTCGTCGCGTTCCTGAGCGCCTTCGGCGTCTTGCGCGAGCAGCCTCGCCTTCACCGCCTCCGCCCGCAGCCGCGCCGCGCTGCCCTGCGATATGTCCACGGCGCTCAAGCGACCGGCCCAAAGGTCTCGTCGAACAAGGCGAGCGACGTGGTCTGGGCGTGCGCATCCGCGAAGGCGGCGTGGCGCGCGGAGCGGGAGGCACCGAAGCCCGGGACGAGGCAAAAGTGGCTCCGCATCCGCAAGCCGTCCGCCTCGTGGCTCAGAATCTCACTGTGCATCACACTCCCCCGCGCGACAGCCCCCGCTGACACGCCTGTTAAGCACCTCCGCGCCCACGACACAATGACTGCTTTTAGTCCGTTGCGGATGAAATGCGACGGAACGCGCGCGGGGAGGCCGGCGCCCTTCGATCTACCGCTGGGAAATGGCGGGAATCCGGCTTGCGACAATCTGCCGCTCTGCACGATCGATCGACCAGAGCCGGCGTGGTTGCCCGGCGTCCCATGCGATCGCCTGCCCCCCCGTCGGCATCGCGATCGTCGCCACATGCACGAGCGTTTCGCCATGCCGCGGGACGCGCAATGCGTAGAGCTCGCGCCGGTCATGGCCGGTGACATAGAGCAGCCCATCCTCCCCCCAATCGCCGCCCGACGCGCTTTTCGGAGCCATCCGAGCGAGCACGCTGTCGGGAAAGCGCCAGCGGCCCTTCTCGCGCCACGCACGATCGTAGCGGACAAGCGTCGTGAAGCGGTGGTCGCGGCCGGGCGTTCCGCCCTTCCCGTCATAATTGGCGAAACAGGCCCACCATGCGCCGCGCCGGCGGACCGCCCAGGTCAGCGATCCGGGCGCCGCCTCGATCGGCCGGCTCGAACGATGCTGCAGCGTCTTCAGATCGAACCGCTCCACGATGCTCTGCATCGGCACCGAAGGATAGTTAGACGCCGCGCAGATCAGGTCGCGGCCGTCTGCCGTGCAGCTGTTGATATGCTTGAAGCGGACGGGATCGCCGTCCCATCGCGCGAGCTCCCGGCCGGTCGCGGGATCAATCCGCGTCACGATATGGTTCGAGACCGCGTAAACAAAACGGCCGTCGGAGGCGACGCCCTGCTCCGCATCGGGCGCGGACAGCCGCTGCTCCTCCACGGCGGCAAGCGCGAGAATCGCGGCGAGGGCGAGCGATAACGCCATCAGACTTGAACAGAAGCCTCCCATGAACGTGCCGTGACGGCCGGGCGGTAGCCGCGGTATATGACAAAGGGGTTCCCAGTGGGTGACAGATATATTTCCCGTCTTCACGGAGGATCGATGCGCGTCACAACGGCGTAACCATCGGCTGTCAGGCTCGCGGCCGACGAGGCTTCAGGACACCACCCATGTCACCGTTCGAAACCGCCCAGGTAGAGCGTATCCGCCAGGAATTGGCCGACAGTTTCGACGAGGAACTGGAAATGGAGATCGACGAGAGTCGGCTCGAGACGATGCTCGCCGACATGGAGGAGCATCCCGAGCGCGAACAGCTCGACCGCCGCGTCTATTTCCGCGAACTGTTCCGCCTCCAGCATGAGCTCGTCCGGCTGCAGGACTGGGTCCAGCACAAGGGCCTCAAGGTGGTCGTGCTGTTCGAAGGCCGCGATTCGGCGGGCAAGGGCGGCGCGATCAAGCGCATCACGCAGCGGCTGAATCCGCGCGTCTGCCGGGTGGCTGCGCTCCCCGCGCCCAACGAACGCGAGCGCACGCAGTGGTATTTCCAACGCTACGCCCAGCACCTGCCCGCGGCCGGCGAGATCGTACTGTTCGACCGTAGCTGGTATAACCGCGCCGGCGTCGAACGGGTGATGGGCTTCTGCGGAGAGGATGATGTCGAGGAATTCTTCCGCTCGGTGCCCGAGTTCGAGCGCATGCTCGTACGATCGGGGATCATCCTTCTAAAATACTGGTTTTCGATCACCGACGAGGAACAGCAGTTCCGCTTCCAGATGCGCATCGAGGATCCGCTGAAGCAATGGAAGCTTTCGCCGATGGACGTCGAATCGCGGCGGCGCTGGGAAGATTACACCCGCGCCAAAGAGGCGATGCTCGAACGCACCCATATCCCCGAAGCTCCGTGGTGGGTAGTCGAAGCCGTCGACAAGAAGAAGGCCCGCCTCAATTGCATTGCTCACCTGCTCGAGCAGATACCCTATGACGACGTCCCCAAGCGCCCCGTCGTCCTGCCCGAACGCGTCCGCCACGCCGACTATGAGCGGCATCCGGTGCCCGACAGCATGTATGTGCCGGAACGCTATTAGCGCCTCCGATTCCGTCGCGGACTTCTTCCTCTTCCGCAGCGGCTTTCGTCACCTCGATGCGTTCATACCAGCTCGAAGCTTCCCCACAGCCCTTCCCCGTCGCCCGACGAGGGGGATATCCACAGATCGAACATGCCTGGCTCGACGACCGGCCTGTTGTTCTGCCCGATGAACAGCAGATCCTCGCGCCGCACGGCGAACGCCACCTCGGCGCGCGCGCCCGGCCCGAGCGGCACCCTGCGGAAATCGATCAGGCGGCGCACCGGCTGGGTGACGCTTGCGGCCCGATCGCGGATATAGAGCTGGACCACCTCCTCGGCCGCGCGCCGCCCTTCATTGACGATCGTCGCCGTCGCGCGCAGCGCGTCCGCGCCCTCCAGCCTGCCGCTGCCTAGGGACAGATCGGAATAGCGTATCTTGCCGAAGGTGAGCCCATGGCCGAATGGAAACATCGCGCTGTTGGGGATGTCGAGATAATGCGTCTTGAAAGCCTGCAACCGGCCCGGCGAGTTGGGCCGTCCGGTCGGCTTATGGTCGTAATGGAATGGCGCCTGTCCTGCTGTCCGCGGAAAGCTGACCGGCAGCCGCGCCGAGGGAGCCGCCTTGCCGAAAAGAATGTCGGCGATCGCATGGCCCGTCTCGGTGCCGAGGAACCAGGTCACAAGGATCGCCTGCGCCGCCAGCACCGCCCCGCCCAGCGCCAATGCGCGTCCATTTTTCAGGACGACGACAACCGGCTTGCCCGTCGCTGCGACCGCCTCGGCGAGGCGCTGCTGAGCATCGGGCAGCACCGGTTCGGGCCGCGACGCCGCCTCTCCTGACATGCGGGTGGCTTCGCCGAGCGCGAGGATCACGACATCGGCGGCCCGCGCGGCCGCGACCGCATCGGCGATGCCGTTATCGACCGTCTTCTCGACACCGCAGCCGGCCACGACCGTGACCAGCGCCGCATCGCCGGCCGCGGCGCGAATTCCGGTCGCCAGATCGACCGCTTCGTTGTCGCTCCCGAACACAGTCCACGGCCCGACCAGATCGCGCTGGCCCTGCGCGAACGGTCCGATCAGCGCGATCCGACCGCCGAAAGGCAGCGGCAGCAGCTCGCCATCATTTTTCAACATCACGATCGAGCGCTGCGCCGCATCGCGCGCCAGAGGCCGGTCGAGCGGGGCGCCGGCGCGCCCGCTCGCGCCAGAGAGGCGGCCAAACGGATCGTCGAACAAGCCGAGTCGATGCTTGACGTAAAGGACGCGGCGCACCGCCTGGTCGAGCCGTGCGCGTGGCACCTCGCCGCTCTTCACCAGGCCCGGCAGATGCCGGACGTAGAGCCCGCTCTGCATGTCGATGTCGACACCGGCGAGAAAAGCCAGCTTCGCAGCGTCGCGCTCGTCCTTCGCAAAACCGTGCGCTACGAGCTCCTGGACCCCCGTATAATCGGACACGACTACGCCGCGGAAATTCCACTCGCCGCGCAGCACCTCGGTCAGCAGCCACGCGTTGGCGGTCGAAGGGATACCCGAAAGCTCGTTGAAGGCAGCCATCGTCGTGATGGCTCCGGCGGCGAAGGCCTCGCGGAAGGGCGGCAAATAAATCTCCCGCAAGGTCCGCTCGGACAGGTCCACGCTGTTATAATCGAGGCCGCCCTCGGCTGCGCCATAGCCCGCAAAATGCTTGGCGCAGGCGAGCAACGCGTCGGGCCGATCGAGCCCCGCTCCCTGGAAGCCCTCGACCCGGGCGCGCGCCATGCGGCGGCCGAGCAGCACATCCTCGCCGGAACCCTCGACGCTCCGTCCCCACCGCGCATCGCGCGCTACGTCGACCATCGGCGCGAAGGTCCAGGCCAGCCCCGCCGCCGCGGCCTCGGCCGCCGTCGCCCGTGCGGTGCGCCTGGCCAGATCGGTGTCGAAGCTCGCCGCCTCCGCGAGCGGAACGGGGAAGACCGTCCGGAAACCATGGATCACATCGCCGGCGAACAGCAGCGGGATCTTCAGCCGGCTCTCGACCGCGGCCTTCTGCAGCAGCCCGAGCCATTCTGCGCCCGCGCCATTGAACACGCCGGTGATCTCGCCCGCGCGCGCGGCCGCGAGTTGCTGGTCGGACGTCTTGGGGAGGGCGGCGGGGTTGACTTTCATCGCAGCGGCACCGCCGATCGCGGACGCGACGAGCGAAAGCTGGCCGGCCTTTTCGGCATCGCTCATTCGCGCGATCAGCTTGTCGATGAAAGCCGGCATTGGGCCCGCTGCCGGGCCGAGCGAAGCTCCGAACGGCGTCCGGCCCAATAGCGGCCGGGGCGCGAGCGCCGCGCCGGCGATCCCGCCCAGGAGGGACCGCCGGGTGATCTCATCCATCTGTCTTCACCTCCCTCGATGCGGCCGCCAGACGGCGATACCGGAGGAGCCGGCCAAAGGGAACGGCGCGGCTGGTCGGCCTTGGCTCAGCGCCGCATGAAACCCATCCAGCGCAGGAAGACGTAGGTGGCGCCCGCCGTTCCGAGCGCCAGCATGGTCGCCAGCCAGGTGCCATGCGGCGATTGCGCCCAGGGCAGGCCGCCGGTGTTCATTCCGAACAGACCGGTGATGAAGGTGGCCGGCAGGAGCAGCGCGGTCATGGCCGACAGGATGTAGAGATTCTGGTTGGTACGCTGGTCGACCTGGATGTCGATCTCCTCGCGCAGCTGGCGGAGCTGGCGCTGCACGCCCAACGCATCGCCGTCGAGCGACTGGATACGCTGCGAGAGCTTCTCGACGGTCGCGAGAAGCGCCTCGGGAAGATCCTCATCCTCCTCAAGGCGACGAAACACCGCGCGCATGCCGTCGAGCATGCGGTGGACCTGGGCGTGGCGCCGCCGGATGCCGATCAGGCCGCGCGCGGTCGGTGGATTGCGGCCGTCGAGAAACGCATCCTCGGCGCGCTGGACGTCGAGGCCCAGATCGCGAACCACCGCCGAGACTCCCTCGACGATCGTGCTCGCCAGCAGATCGAGCGCCTCGGCCGGCTCCTCTATTCCCGCTATTTTTGCCAACTTCTGGCGCATCAGATCGGCCGAACGGATCGGGTGCAGGCGGGCAGTGACCATCAACGACGGCGCCAATGCGAAACGCAGTACGCCGATCCGGCTGCTGTCGCTTTGCTCGAAGTCGCGTTCAAAATCGTGGAGCACGCAGCCCACCACGCCCCCGTCCACCAGCGCGTGCTGGTGGCTGTCGGACGAGAGCAGCATCTCACGAACATCCTCGGGCAAGGCCTCGAGCCGGCTGATCCAGCTCGCGGTGCCCTGGTGCGCGAGACTCAGATGGATCCAGCGGAAGCCGTCCTCGTCAAAGCTGCAGTCTTCGGTGGGTCGCGACGCGCCGCCGCTCAGATCGAATCCCCAGACCAGCCCGGGCCGGGCGACGAGGCCCGGCCCGGACGGCGTCGCCAATCCCTCATGCTTCGTTGCAGACGTAACCGTTTCCTCAGAAAATCGTCGAGAAAACGGCGTATAACACGCCCGAGAGCATGATCGAAACCGGTAGCGTGGGGATCCACGCCATGGCAAGGTTGCGGATCGTCGACATCTGCAAACCCGACCGGATCACCGTCGCGTCGGCATAGACGCTCCAGCCGGCATAGATGATGGCGGCGAGGATGGCTGCGCCGAATCCGAGCAGCCCCGCCAAGCCGAGCCCCTTGTCGAGATCCGGTCCCGTCCGTCCCGGTCGGCTCGTAATCGTCGTGCTCACATGCCGCCTCCCCGAGTCCTCCGGCGAGATTAGGCGGCGTCGATGACAGGGTTGTTGCATCGCTCACCGCTGGCGCGGGCGGGCGAAGACGATAGAAGCAGAGCGGATGACCGAGCGACCATCCCAGCCCGCCTCCCGCCGACAGCTTGTGCTGCTGCTGGTCATCCCGACGCTGATCGGACTGACACTGCGTCTCATGGCGGCGCAGGGGGACTATTGGCTCGATGAAGCATGGTCCGCAGTCTTTGCCCGCGAAGCGCGAACCCCGGGTAGGGTTTTCTTTGCGATCAATCACGATAACAACCACTATCTCAATACGCTGTGGCTTCAGTTGGTCGGTTGGAGCGCGCCCCCGATGCTGGGCCGCGCGGCGTCGATCGCCTGCGGGACCGCGAGCATCGCGGTCGCGGGGCTAATCGGCGCGCGGCGCGGAACCGCCGCCGCCGCGCTCGCTGCGATGCTTTTCGCGGTTTCACCCATCCTGGTGACCTATGGCGCGGAGGCGCGCGGATATGCGCCGATGCTCCTCGCACTGCTGGTCGCAATCCGCCTCGTTGACCAACAGCTATGGGGCACGCCGCTGCGGTGGGCACCGCAGTTGCTGGGTGTGATCACCCTGCTCGGTATGCTCGGCCATGGTTCGATGCTGTTCGGGGTAGTCGCGTTGACCGGCTGGGCAGCCGTCGAATATGCGCGGCGAATGCCATTCCGCGCAGCGTTGAATGCGACAATTCTCCTGATGGGGCGCTCCGTCGCCGCCGTGGCCGCCGTTGCCCTGCTCGCGCTGATCGCCGCCCTGACCAGTCCGGCAGGTTTTCGCATGGGCAGTCGCACGGCCTTTTCCGGCGAAGCGCTGCTTGACGCTCTGGCCTACATGGCAGGTTTCACGCTGGGGTGGCCGTTCGGCGTCAGCTTGGGGCTGGCCGCCCTGCTGCTGATGCCGATGATGCTGGCGCGTGCGACGGCTCTGCGCGATCGGGCGCCCTTCTACCTGCTCGCGATACCTGGCCTGCCGCTTGCCGTTGCGCTTCTTCAGCCGATCAACAGCGCTTTTCCACGCTATTATCTTCTAAGCTCCATCGCCCTGCTGCTGCTGACCGCCGATCTTCTTGTCGCCGCGCGCGGACGCGCACGCTGGATAGCCGGTGGCATCTTTGCGGCGCTGATCGCCTCCAGCATCGTCGTCGATCTGCGGATCATCCGCAATCTGCGCGGCGACCCTGGAGTCGCGATCACGGCGATGGCGAGACGTGCGCCCGCGGCCGCCGCGGCCATAGCGGGCAGTCCCAGGGACAGCGCCGTTCTGAAGACGGCCGCCGCCGCGCATGGTTACAAGTTGCGCATAGACGAAGACTGCAGCAACGCCCGCTTTCTCTTCATCGAGCGCGATGGGGGGAGGCCCTTGCCCCCCATCGACAGACGCTGCGATGCGACTTTCGTGCCCATCGCCGCCGGACGGGTCGAAGGCTTGTCCGGAATGGATTGGCAGATCTATGAACGCACGAGATGACCGCTGATCCATCTCGCTGGTGGCAGCGCCACACCTCCCTGGCAGCGATTCTGATCGTCGCGATCCTGCCGCTGCTCTGGCCGCCGCTGCCGCCGCTCACCGACCTGCCCGGCCATGCCGCACGCTGGCACATCGCGATAGCCGACACCGCTTCGCCATTATCGCATTATTATGCGATCCACTGGGCGTTGATCGGCAATCTCGGCACCGATCTGCTCGGCATCCCGCTCACACATGTCGTCGGCGCGCTCGCCGCCGCCAAGCTGATCATCATCCTGATCATGCTGTTGACGGTGATCGGCATGCTCTGGCTTTCGGCCGAGGCCCATGGCCGCGTCGCGCCGACCGCGCTGTTCGCGCTGCCCTTCGCTTATGGCTGGCCGTTCCAGATGGGCTTCGCCAATTTCCTGCTCGCCCAGGCGCTCGCCCTTTGCGCGCTGGCCCTCTGGCTGCGTCTTGCCCGGACGGGCCGGCTACGCCTGCGTGCGGCGATGTTCGCCCCCATCGCCGCCATCCTCTGGACAGCGCATAGCGCGGGATGGGGCCTGTTCGGGCTGATGGCGTTCGGCGCCGAGCTGGCGCGGCTGCGCCGATCAGGCCGCGACTGGCCGGCCTCGCTCGGTGGCGCGATCCTCGCCTGCCTGCCGCTGGCGCTTCCCGCGTTGATCATGCTGGTAAACGCTCCCCAGAGCGACCGCGGGAACGACAGCGGGGACTGGTTCAATTTTTCCGCCAAGCTGCTCTGGCTGATCTCGTCGCTGCGGGATCGCTGGGCGTGGTTCGATATCGTCTCGCTCGCGCCACCGCTGCTGGTCCTCTACATCGGCGCACGCGATCAGCGGCTCGGCTATAGCGCTCTGCTCGGCTGGCCGGCGTTAAGCTGTCTGATCAGTTTTCTGCTGCTGCCGCGGCTGTTGCTCGGCGGTTCCTATGTCGATATGCGAATGATATCCGCGGTCTGGATCCTCGGGCTGCTGGCCATTCGCCCGCCACCGTCGGAACGCCTCGCCAAAGGGCTTGCGGTCGCCGGCGCGGTCTTTTTCGCGCTGCGCATCGCCACAACCACCACGAGCTTCGTCCTGCTTGCCCGCGAACAGCACCGCGAACTGGCGGCGCTCGAGCATATCCCGCGCGGCGCGGCGGTGCTCGCGCTGGTCTACCGGCCTTGCGGCGCCCCCTGGTCCACGATCCGCGGCGAACATCTGCCGGCCTATGCGATCATCGCACGCGACGCGTTCACCAACGAACAATGGGCGATCGAAGGCCAGCAATATCTGTTCATCCGCTATCGCGCCGCAGGATCGTTCGCCGGCGATCCCAGCCAGCTCGTCTATCCGCGCGGATGCAAGCAGGAGCAGCGGGATGTGGCCGGCGCAATAGCGACCTTCCCGCGCCGTGCCTTCAGCCATGTCTGGATCATCGGCTATCGCCCTGCCAATCCGGCGCGCTCGGGGCTCCGCCCGGTCTGGACCAATCTCCGCTCGACACTTTACGAAGTCGTTGGCAGCCCGGCGGCGGGGCGTGTAGACCCCCGCCGCTGAAGCAAGGCAGGACGAGGCGAGCGAGCGGGGACATGAGCAGCACCGGCCTGGAGGCCGTCTTCCTGTCGAATCGCGACCGGCTGCTCGGCTTTCTGCGCGCGCATGGAGCGGGCGACGCCACCGAGGATCTGTTGCAGGAGCTATGGATCAAGGCCTCCTCGGCGCCGGCCGGGCCGATCGCGCAACCGCTCTCCTATCTCTATCGCGCCGCCAACAACCTGATGCTCGATCGCTATCGTTCGCAGCATCAGGCGGCCAAACGCGACCAGGACTGGACCGAGGCGGCGACCACATTGCCGGGCCAGTCCGACGAGCCATCGAGCGAACGACGGCTGATCGCCCGTGAGCAGCTCGCGCTGGCGCAACAGACGCTCGACGCGCTCGGCGAGCGGCCCGCGGCGATCTTCCGGCGCCATCGTATCGACGGGGTCGGCCAGCGCCAGATCGCCGCCGAACTCGGCGTCAGCGTCAGCACCGTCGAGAGCGACCTGCGGCGCGCCTACCGCGCGCTGATCGAATTGAGGAGCCGCTTCGATGAGGCGTAGCGCAATCGAGTCCGTCCTGTTCGTGGGGAAGCTCTGACTCATGGCTGAGGACAGCGAGATTATGGACACCGCGGCACTCGACTGGGTGATCCGCCTGCGCGATCCGGGCTTCGACGGCTGGGAGGCATTCGAGGCGTGGCTCGCGCTCGATCCTGCCCACGCCGAGGCTTATCATCGCCTCGCCGTCGCCGATCAGGGGCTGAGCGATCTGTTTGCTGCGGAGCCGGCCGCGCCGTCGCGCGCCATCCCTGCGCCGCGACGCACCTTCGCGCGCAGAGCCTGGCTAGGCGGTGCGATCGCCGCATCTGTGGCAGGGCTGATCGGCTTCGGAATGATCGAACGCCGGCCCGCGCTCTACCCGATCGAGACCGCCCCCGGCGTGCGGCGCACCGTCACGCTCGCCGATGGCAGCCGGATCGCGATGAACGGCGGGACGCGGCTGATGCTCGACCGAGGGGATGCCCGCCATGTGGCGCTCGACCACGGCGAAGCGCTTTTCGACGTCGTTCATGACGACAGCGCGCCGTTCAAGGTCGCGGTCGGCGATGCGACGCTCGTCGACGTCGGCACCCGCTTCAATGTGGTGCGCGAGAGGCGGGCGACGGTGGTGCAGGTCGCCGAGGGCGCCGTGGTCTATAATCCCGATGGCGAGGCCGTCCGGCTCGACGCCGGCCGCACACTGCGCGCCGCCGACGGCGCGTCACAGCTGACGCTTGGACACATCGCGCCGGCTGCGGTGGCCGGCTGGCGCGAAGGAAGGCTGATCTACGACGGCCAGACCATGGCCGAAGTCGCCGCCGATCTGTCGCGCTGGTCGGGCCAAGCGGTCCGCGCCGATCCGCGCGTCGCAGGGCAGCGCTTCCGCGGCGTGCTCAGCCTGGGAGACGGTGAAGACGTCGCGCATCTCGCGCCGCTGCTCGAGGTCGATGTCCGCCGCAGCGGGCAGGAGTGGATCTTGTCGCCCAGAAATCAGTGAACCGGACGCTCGCCCTCGCCAGCTTCGCGCTGCTGCTCGCCGCCGCACCGGCGCGCGCGGCGGAAACCGCCGCGCTCGACCTTCCGGCGGGCCGGCTCAGCGATGCCATCGCGGCGCTCGCCGCTCAGACCGGCGCCAGCGTCAGCGCCGCCGACGGCGCGATCTGGACGATGCGGGTCGGCGCGCTTCGAGGCAGGATGAGCGCGGGAGAAGCTCTGCGAAAGCTGCTGCGCGGCAGCCGCGGTCGGCTCCTGGCGCTCGGCGACAATCGCTTCCGGATCGTCGCCGACGCATCGCCCGCGCCACGCCGCACAGCCGGCATGGCGCCGCCCTCTGCCGTGGAGGAGGAGGGGCCCCCGATTATCGTCACCGCCTCGAAGCGTGATACGCGGCTGCGCGATTTCGCCGGGTCGGTCAGCATCCTCGACGGCGCGGACCTCAGCTTCGGCGGCGAACAGGGGATGGAATCGATCCTTGCGCGCGTCGCGAGCTTGTCGTCGACCCATCTTGGCGCGGGGCGCAACAAGCTGTTCATCCGCGGCATCGCCGATTCGAGCTTCACCGGCCCAACCCAGGCGACCGTCGGCCAATATCTCGGCGACATGCGGCTGACGTACAACGCGCCGGATCCCGATCTCCGGCTGTATGACATCCGTTCAGTCGAGATCCTCGAAGGGCCGCAGGGCACGCTCTATGGCGCGGGCTCGCTGGGCGGCGTGATCCGTATCGTTCGCAACCCACCGGCGCTCGGCCAGACCGCAGCCGCGCTGTCGAGCGGGATATCGGCGACCCAGCATGGCGATCCCTCCGGGGATATCGGCGGCATGGTCAACCTTCCGCTGATCGGCGAAAGGGCGGCGCTGCGGATCGTCGGCTATGGCATCAGCGAAGGCGGCTATATCGACGATGTCTGGCGGAAGAAGAACGACATCAACCATAATCGCATCGCGGGCGGCCGCGCAACGCTGCGCGTCGAGCCGGGCGATGGCTGGACCGTCGATCTCGGCGGCGTGTTCCAGGACAATCATGGTCGCGACAGCCAATATGCCGATCGCGTGCCCGGCGGTCTCAACCGGGCGAGCCGCGTACCGGGCGGATTCGATGCGGACTATGCGCTCGGCGAACTGGTGCTGTCCAAAAGCTGGGATGGGGTGTCCTTCCTGTCCTCGACTGGGCTCATCCGGCAACATCTCAACGAGCGCTACGACGCGAGCATGGCGGGCGGGCCCGACCTGCAATTCGCACAACGCAACGAGACCCGGATGTTCGCCACCGAAAACCGACTGTGGCGGCCGACCGCAGGCGGCTATGGCTGGGTGCTCGGCGCGAGCTACACGCACAACCGCACCGATCTCGAGCGCTCGCTGGGACCGGTCGGCGCGACCGTTCCGGTCACCGGCGTCGCGAACCGGACGCGCGAGGCCACCCTTTACGGCGAGGCGAGTCTCGAGCCGATCTCCGGCCTGACGCTGACGGGGGGGGCGCGCTACACCTGGTCCAGGCTCGGCGGCGGCGCCGATCATGCCGCTCCGCTGCCCGACATCTCGCCGATGCTCGAAGCCGCGCGCGCCGCGATCACCGCGAACCGGACCGAGCGGCGGCTGCTGCCGTCGGCATCGGTGTCGGCCGCTCTCATCCCCAAGCTGATCCTGTTCGCGCGCTACCAGCAGGGTTTCCGCCCCGGCGGCCTGGCCATCGAGAACGGCTTCGTCCGCCGTTTCCGCAATGATCGCGTGGCGACGATGGAGACCGGGCTGCGCTACGGCGCCAGAGCGCGCGACCCGTTCGATCTGTCGATCAGCCTTTCCTACACCCGCTGGAACAATATCCAGGCCGATTTCATCGACGGTGGCGGACTGCCGAGCACCGACAATATCGGTGACGGGCGCATCTATTCGCTGAGCGCAGCGATGGGCTGGCGGCCGGTGGCGCGGCTGACGCTCGATCTGGCCGCCACCTATAATGACAGCCGGGTGACCGATCCGTCGGCCGCTTTGCTGTTCGCGCTCGCCGCGGCTCCGGTGAACAACCTGACCGGCGCGCGCACCGGCGGGCAAGGCCGAATTCCCAACGTCGCCCGCTTCACCGCGCGGATCGGCGCCGATTATCGGCTAAACCTCGGCGATGCGCTCGAGCTGCGCGTGAGCGGCTGGGCGCGCTATGTCGGGCGTTCGCGGCTCGGCATCGGCCCGATCCTGGGCGACTTACAGGGCGATTATCTCGACACCGCGCTCACCGCCCGAATCGGACGGCCAGAGCTCGGCGTGACCCTTGGCCTCACCAACCTGACCGACGCGATCGGCAACCGTTTCGCGCTCGGCACGCCGTTCACCGGCCCAGCGGGCGGCCAGATCACGCCGCTGCGGCCGCGGACGATCCGTCTGGGGATCGACACCAGCTTCTGACGGCGGCTCTGAGAGAGTAGTAGCCGTGCATTCGCTTTCCTCTTTGGCGTCACCCTGCGAAAGCCCTCGTTTCGATTGCGCTCCCGCAACATTGTCGCAATGTGATTGAAGGCGCTGATGGATCGGATGGTCATGATCCATATTGGATCACTTTCTCATCTGCGAAACGGATTAAGTCACAATAAATTTCTGTTGCCCCTTTCTGACTTTACGATAGTTTGATTGGTGTCAGGGGGCCGTTGTATATGTCGCTTGCTATCGTGACCGGTAGTGCCGGGCTGGTTGGGTCCGAGTCTGCTAGACTTTTCGCCGAGCGCGGCTGGGACGTTGTCGGCGTGGACAATGACATGCGCAGCGTCTTCTTCGGACCCGCAGCGAGCACTTCCGCCAATCGCACCAGGCTCGAGGCCGATCTTCCTCGCTATCGCCATTTTTCGGTCGACATTCGGGATCGTGACGCGGTCGATACATTGATCGCGCGCCACGCTTCTTCGATCGGGGCGATCATCCATACCGCCGCGCAACCCTCGCACGACTGGGCGGCGCGCGATCCGCACACCGATTTCGGGGTGAATGCGGTGGGCACGCTCAATCTGCTCGAAGCCGCGCGCAAACACGCCCCCGAAGCACCGTTCATCTTCACCAGCACCAACAAGGTCTATGGCGATACGCCGAATCGGCTGCCCTTGGTCGAGCTGGACACACGCTACGTTGTCGATCCGACGCACCGCTTCGCAGCCGAAGGCGTCGACGAGACGATGAGCGTCGATCAGACGCTGCACAGCGTGTTCGGCGCCTCCAAGGTCGCCGCGGATATCATGGTGCAGGAATATGGCCGCTATTTCGGGATGCCGACGGTCGCCTTTCGCGGAGGCTGCCTGACGGGCCCTGCGCATGCCGGCGCCGAGCTGCACGGTTTCCTCGCCTATCTCGTGCGCGCCTGCGCCGAAGGCCTGCCCTATCGGATATTCGGCCATAAGGCCAAGCAGGTTCGCGACAATCTGCACGCCCGTGATCTGGTTGAGGCCTTCTGGGCCTTTGTCCAGGCGCCCCGCTCCGGCGAAGCCTATAATATGGGCGGCGGCTCGACCTCGAATTGCTCGATGCTCGAGGCGATCGATCTTGCCGAGCGCTATGTCGGCCGCAAGCTCAACTGGACCTATGAGGAGGATGCGCGGATCGGCGACCATATCTGGTGGATTAGCGACACCCGCAAATTTCAGGACCATTATCCCGAATGGCGGGTGCGCCACAATGTCGAGGACATCGTGCGCGAGATATCCGAAGCCTTACGGCAAGCCGCGTGATGGACCCGGGCACGGACGAGAACCCGATCCTCCCAGGCTTCAGCCGCGCCCACATGCCCACGCAGTTCGGGCTCTATCTGATCGTCGGCGGCCTTTCCTTTCTCGCCGATTTCGTCGTCTTTCTGAGGCTCCTGCCGGCCGGGACGGGCGTGGCGGTGATCGTCGGCTTTTGCGTCGGCACCGCCACCAACTATGTGCTGTCGCGCTGGCTCGCCTTTTCGGGCGGGCGATTCGGGCGACGCTCGGAAATCATCCGGCTCACGGCGGTCGCGCTCGTCGGCGTGGCGCTTACCCTGTTGATCATCATGGGGTTGATGCGACTCGGGCTGGGCTCGGTGGCGGCCAAGATCATCGCCACCCCGATCGCGCTCGGCTGGAATTACCTGGCGCGCCGCTGGTTCGTGTTTTACCACGAGATGCCCGAGAAGACATGGGCGACGCTGAGCCGGCTGGGGCAGGGCTCCCTCCAGCCCCATCGCGAGCCCGGAGATGGCTGACCAGCCCCCGGCCGTCGCGCTACCCTTGCTCCGCGACAAGCTCTGCGACACGCTGGCGCTGCGCGAGGCCTATCGCGACGCTTATCGCAAGACCAGGGATCCGATCGCCGACGAACGGCTGCTGTGGCGCGCCCAGAGCGTTCGCCACCTCGTCCATCTGACCCCGGGCCAGACCATATTGGAGATCGGATCGGGCGACATGCGCTTCACCCGCCGACTGGCGGAGGTCAGCCGGGGCGAAAACCCAATCACCGCGGCCACCTTCGCGAGCGCCGGGAGTTCAGCGCCGATGCCCCCCGGCCCGATTGAAGCAGTGTCCCTCGATGCCTTTCCAGGCAGCCTGGAGGGACGCAGCTTCGATTGCATCGTCGGTCTCGACATGCTCGACGCCGCTGATTGCCCCGCCACGCTCGAGGGCGTCCTTGCGCTGCTGGCGCCAGGCGGACAGGTCGTGTTCTTCGAAAGCAATCCGTGGAACCCCTGGCTGCGCGTTCGGCGCTGGATTTCCGGACTGCTCCGCCGTTCCGATCCGCGCCGTCTGCTCAACCGGCCGCAGCTTTATGAATTGATGTCCGAGGTGGGCTTCATCCGGATCTTCGCGGTTTATACCGACTTCGTCTATGCGCCGCTGTCACGCGGGATGATCCGCCTGCTGCGCAACGCGTCGATCGTCGCCGAGAACATGCCGGTGGTCCACCGCTTCGCCGGAGCAATCCTGCTGCACGCGCAGAAGCCGCCACGGCGGCTGATGCGCCCGAGCCGGCAATTGTTCGACCATCCCGCCCTGCGCCACGCGATCTCGGTCGTCATCCCCTGCCATAATGAGGAGATGAACATCGGTCCGCTGATCGACCGGCTGATCGAGCTCTATGGCGACTATATCCATGAGATCATCCCGGTTGACGACAACAGCCGGGACTCGACCGCGGCCGTCATCGCCGGCTATGCCGCCGGCAACCCCCGCATCCGACCGGTCTATCGCAAGCCACCCAACGGCGTCGGCCTGGCGATCGCCGACGGATATCGCGCGGCGACCGGGCAATGGATCCTGTCGATGGATTGCGATTTCCAGCATCTTCTGCCCGAAATCCGCGACATGTTCGACCGCGCGGCCGAGGGCGCACCGGTCGTGGTCGGCAGCCGCTTCTCGCGCCACAGCATCCTGCTCAACTACCCACTGATGAAGATCATCTCGAACCGCGGATTTCACCTGCTCGCCGTGCTTCTGCTAGGGAAGCGGTTCCGCGACATCACCAACAACCTCAAGCTGCTCCGTCGCGATGTCGCGGACGGACTGCTCCTCACCTCGCCCGGCTTCTCGGTGAACGCTGAAACCGGCGTCCAACCGCTGCTGATGGGCTATCGCATCGTGGAGACGCCCATCTCATGGATCAATCGATCCTTCGACATGGGAAGTTCGACCTTCCGGCTCATCCGCGTCGGCCGCGGTTATATGTCGGTGCTCTGGGATACGCTGCGTGCGCACTATCTCGGCCGCGGGCCCTATGCATCGCTCGTGGGCAAAGCCCGCCAGAGCGAGAAAGCGTGATACGAAAGGGCGTCAGGCGCCGCATTTTCCCGCAAAGGATGCGATCGCCGGACCGGTCATCTCGCGGACGATGGCACGGCTCACTAGTTCGTGGCCGCGCGCGTTGATGTGGCTGTTGACCGCGTAGAACATCTCGGCACTGGGCAGGTTGCGCGGAATCTCGGGGGTGGTGTCGACAAAAGCGACGCCGTGCTTTTGGGCGATCCGAGCGAGCGTCCGCGGGAAGGCGGCCGGGTGAAACTCGGGATTGCTGCGGCTCGAGGTGGCGAGCACTGCCTCGGCGCGTTGCGGGATGAAAACGAGCAGCACGGGCACCGATCGGGCGCGCGCCAGTGCGGCGATCCGCGCGAGCGCCGCGTCGAATTCCTCGACGCGCCTGCGCCAGCCATCGGGCATCGGCGTGCGCATGAAATCGGCGCCATGCCCCAGCCCCAGATAGACCGGCAAATAGGATGCGTCGTCGCGCAGCAGATAATAGGATTCCATGTAAAGCAGGCTCGACGACGATATCCGCTCGCGGATCCGGCGTAGCGGATTGCTATGGGCTTCGGGCTTCGCGCCGATTTCCGCCCCCGCGCCCGAGGGTTCGAAATCGAACGGGGCGATCGGAATGACCAGCGCGTCGAGATCGAGCGGCATCGCCTCTTCGGCGGCGACCACCATGCGCTGGCCGAGATTGCCGTAGGCGCCCAGATTCTGGAACTCGACCGGTCGCTTGCACCGGGCGGTCAGCGCGCGCGCCGAACGCGCCGCCATCGTCTCGTCATAGGGGGTGAGATAGCCTGCGGCGGTCGAGCTGCCGATCACCGCGACCCGCAACGAACCGGGGGGCTTGGGACCACAGGATTCGGGCGTGCGATAGCCGCATTCATTGTAGCGGTTGATGACCCAGGGGCCCTCGGCGGTTTTGGTCCGCGAGACGCAGTTGGGCTTGCCATGGTTGACCGTCGAGGGCGTGGCGACCACGCACGCATCGAGCAGCGCCGACGGATTCCGCTCGCGCACGAACAGCTCGGCCGGCACAAGCAACGCGGCAAAGGTCGCGAGCGCGATCAGCGGCAGCAGCAGGAGGTCGCGCCTCGGCAAAGTCCACCAGCGCTGCTCGGACGGGGTCACCATCAGAACTCCTTGTACACGATCTCGGGCGGCGCTGCGTTCATCACGCCCTGGACCAGCAGGATGAAGACCACCATCGACGACAGCCAGACGGTGCGGACATAGCGCGAGCGCAGGATCGGAGAGCCCGCCGGCCCCGCGGCGAACGCCCCTTCGCGAAGAACGATCAATCCGGAAAGCATAATCGCTGCCGCGGCCGGGAACAGGATCCAGCCGATCAGCACTCCTGCCGGGCCCATAGCCGTCGCGAACTCGCCCAGCTGCGGCCAGTCTGACCAAAACCACAGCAGCGTGAACGACACCCAGGCGAAAGTCAGGCCGCGCCCGGCGAACAGATAGAAACGCGATCCGCTGAGTTCGGCGAAGCGCTTGCGTCCGAGCCGCTTGATCATGACGATGCGATAGGCCTGGTTGATCGCCACGCCGAAACCATTGAGCAGCCCGAAAAACAGGAATTTGGTCGTCCGGCCGTGCCACGCGCCGATCAGGAAGAAGGTGACGAACAACGCGACGGCGCCGGCATAGGGCAGCAGCGCCGGGTTTTTGACCCGCCGCATCATCGTTGTCATCAACGGATTATAGACATAGGTCTTGAGCCAGTTGGACAAAGACATATGCCAGCGGTTCCAATAATCGATGAAGCTCGCGGCGGTGAACGGGCGGTCGAAATTCTCGGGCAGCTCGATCCGAAAGAAACGCGCCACGCCGATCACGAAATCGGTGTATCCCGAGAAGTTGAAATAGAGAAACACCGGATAGAGCGCAGCGAGCCCCATCCCATAGCCGATCCGCGCGGGCCATGATGCGTCGCCGAGCAGCGCATAGGCGAAATTGCGCTGGAGCACGCTGATCAGCGCGGCCATTACGAGGATCTTGAACAGCCCGGTGACGATCCGTTCGAGCGCCACGCCGAAGTCTGTGGCCTTGAGCGGAAGCGGCGCGTCCACGGCGGTGCGCCGATAATCCTCATAGCGCTGGATCGGGCCCGATATGAGGCTCGTGAAATTGAGCGTGAAGTTCAGATAATCGAACAGGCCCATCGGCGGCGCATCCTCGGGATGACGCGCATCGATCACGAGATGCATGACCCGGAAGAACACATAGGACAGACCGACGAGCAGATAGGGTGAGGTGATGAAGATCGCAGCCGGCAGGAAGGTGTATTTTTTGAGCCAGAAGAAACCGAACAGCACGATCAGGATCGATCCCGCGTAGAGCGCGGACGGCACGCCTCGGCGGACAAGGTGGATCAGGCCGAAGCCGCCCGCCAGGAAAGCGACATAGGGGATGAGCTCGGCCGGATGCCGTACGAAGCTCGCCAGGAAGAGCAAGTTGGCGATCAGCAGCACCGCCTGCCGCCACATATCGGCGCGCGCCAGGTTGAACAGGCAGGCGGCAATCGCCGCGAAGACCAGGAAGGACGTGGAAGGTATGTCCATGATTATCCGGCGACGGGCGCCGCCAGCGCGATCCGCATCGGAGGCGCATCGATCTCGGCGGACGTCGCCAGCTGCCAGCGGGTGGCTCCGTCGGCGTCTTCGTCGATCGGTTCGAAGCCCAGCCCGGCATAATGATCGCGAACCAACGCGTTGCGCGGGGTCGGCAGATAGGCGCCGACCAGCTTTTCTATACCCTGCCTCCGCGCCTGCTCGACGATATGGCGCAGCACCATCCGTTCGACGCCGCGTCCCAGCACGCGGCAGCTCATCAACCAGCTGTCGATCTCCCAGCTCGCCGCGTCGAGCGGCCGGCAGATCACGACGCTGATCATGCCGTTGTCCCCGAACCGATCCTTCAGGCGCACCTGCAGCGTAAGGACATCGGGGTCGTTCTGGAGCGCCGCTATGTCGGTTTCGCTGTAGCGCCGGGTCGTCAGGTTGAACTGGTTCGACTTGTTGACGAGCTGCGCGATCCGCGCCCGGTTGGTGGCGTCGAACGGACGGAAGTCGATCTCCATGTCGAGCGCGGCGAGATAGTCGGCGACATCGCCGACCTGCTGGCCGAGCACGGCGCGGCGTGCGTTGCCCTGGTAGAAATCGGCGCGGCTGCGATCCTCGTCCGAAAAAGTCACCGCCTCGAAATAGCCCGCCGCCGCGAGGGTGCGGGCGTAGAGCGCCGGATCTTCGGGCAGCTCGGGCACCGCCACCTCCGGCAGGAAGCGGCGGACCAGGCCGCGCTCGACCGGATTGTCGTCGAGGAAGACCATCGAATCGAGGCCCAGCGACAATTGCTCCGATATCGCCTTGATATTGGTGGCCTTGTCGTCCCAGTTCGCCTGGAATACCGCGATATGGTCCTCACGAAGCAGCATCTCGGGGTGGCTGCGGAACACTTCGCGCGCAACCGAGTCGGTGTTCTTCGAGGAGACCGCCAGCACGATGCCGCGCTCGCGCAGCGACAAAGCCAGCCGCTGCACGGTATGAAAGGCCTCGCCGGTGCCATCGCCCTGTCCAAGAACGATGCCATCGAAGCCATCGTCGCCGATCACGCCGCCCCACAGCGTGTTGTCCAGATCGAGCACAAGCACCCGGCGGCTCTTGCCCTTGAGCGCACCGATCAGGCGGCAGACATGATCGGCATAGAGCGGCACATAATCGGCGGCGAAGGGCAGCTTGGCCATGTTCCAATGCGTCGGCGAATGCCACTCGGCAAGGCCCACCGCTTCGGCAAGGCCTGCGACGTCGAGCAAGACGAGCCCGCCCTCGCGCGGCTCGAGGCACAGCGCCCGGTTATAGGCGTCGATCGTGTGCCGCAAGGTGCCCGGCACGACGAGATCGAGGCTGCCGAACAGCGGCTTGGGCGGCGGCGCCAAGGTCTGGACGATGCTGTGCGCGCCGCTGTGTTCGCGCAGCCCGGCGACCATCCGGCGGACAAGGCCGATCGAATCCTCGACGCTGGCGGCCGCCTGCGCGGGATCGCCGATCGCAGCCTGGAGCGGCAGGCCGCGATGATCGAGCGCGATCACCACCGCGTCGCATCGCGCCCGGTTGATCTTGGAGGTCGGCGACAGCGCCTCTTGCGCGGCCTGCCCGAAATCGGCGGTGACGCATTCGAGCAGGAAACCGTGGCGCGCGGCGGTCGCCACCAGCGCGGGCGCGACCAGGTCGAGCGTCCCGTTGCCGATCAGGCCCAGCCGGAAGGGGGTCAGCGGCGCCAGCGACCGGCCCTGGGTCCGCAACTGCCCGATCAGCGACGCGAGCCGTCCAAGCTGCGTGCCCGTGAGCCGCTGGGTCGCGATCGCCTTGATCGCATTGCCGCAATCGCCGTCGCTCTCGACGATCTGCCGGCAGGAGGCGCGGAAACCGGACTCCGCTGGCAGCCACAGCAAGTCGCGAAGGATCGTCGAGCTCATGCGAGATCAGGCTTCAATCGCGCCGCGATGCATCGCTTTCAGGCAGCGGCCCGATCGATCTTGCTCTCGATGACCGAGACGAGATCGCCGAGCTTCGCAAGCGACGCGACCTGCGCCACCGACAACCTGATCCGGAAGGCCGACTCGACCGCCAGGATCAGCTGAATGTTGGAAAGACTGTCCCAACCTTCGACATCGGCTGCGGTCGTCTCGTCGCCGATGACAAGGCTGTCATCCTCGAATATGTCCCGGAAAAGCTCGGAAAGCTTTTCATAAATTTCCAATCTACGCATTAGTTACTGCCCCCGCGGACGACAAAGCATTTTAATCCGCACGATTCCCGCCAAGATCGGTGCCGGATGCTGCTGACAGAATAATAGTCTATAGACAGATTCGGAACAGCTTTCGTGCTGATGATCACACCCGGTCGTAAAAATTTTGTGCTATGCAACACGAAGGCGCGTAAACCACTGATCATAAGGCAATTTGGTTCCGGCCCGGTCCAAGGGGGACGTTGATGTACGATCGGCTCATCAAAGGCGGTAGGATAGTGGACGGCACCGGGGCCGCAGCCTTTACGGCAGATGTGGCCGTCAAGGACGGCCTGATCGCCGAGATCGGCAAGATATCGGCGCCCGCGCGCGAGACGATCGATGCGCACGGCGCGCTTATCACACCAGGCTGGGTGGACGTGCATGCCCATTATGACGGGCAAGTGACCTGGGACGAGCGCGTGACGCCATCCTTCTGGCACGGCGTCTCGACCGTGGTGATGGGCAATTGCGGGGTCGGCTTCGCCCCGGTCAGGGCCGATCGGCGCGATTGGCTGATCGGGCTGATGGAGGGCGTCGAGGATATTCCGGGCACCGCGCTGTCCGACGGCATGGTGTGGGAATGGGAGACTTTTCCCGAATATATGGACGCGCTGTCGCGCCGAAGCTTCGCCATCGACATCGGTGCGCAGATGACCCACGGCGCGCTGCGCGCCTTCGCGATGGGCGAGCGTGGCGCGCTCAACGAGGCCGCGACCGGCGATGATATCGCGCTGATGGCGAACATGCTCACCGAAGGCATGGCCGCCGGCGCGCTCGGCTTCTCCACCTCGCGCACCGTGGTGCACCGCGCGATGGACGGTGAGCCGGTGCCCGGAACCTTCGCGGCGATCGAGGAGCTCCACGCCTTCGCGGCGGCGATGGGCGAGCTGGGACGGGGTGTGATGGAGGTCGCGCCCGCCGGGCTGCTGGGCGAGGATTTGGTCGCCCCCGCCAAGGAGCTCGCCTGGATGAACGAGATCTCGGCGAAGACCGGCTGCCCGATCACCTTCCTGACCGGGCAGAACCATGTCCGCCCCACTTGGTGGCGCGAACAGCTCGAGGCGTGCGGCGCGCACCGCCGCAACAAGGCGCTGGTCGTGCCGCAGATGTTTTGCCGCGGCATCGGCATCATGGTGTGCCTCGAGAGCAAGCTGCACCCCTTCATGCGCTCGCCCGCCTATCAGGCGCTGCTGCCGCTGCCCCATGCCGAGCGCATCAGGCGGCTTCGCGACGACGCCGATCTACGCCGGCAGGTGGCCAGCGAGGGCGTTGACGATATCTTGGGGGGGGTGACCGGCTTCAGCCAGTGGAAGGGCATCTATCCGCTCGGCGACAATGACTATGAACCCGATCCGGCCAACAGCATCCGCGCGATCGCCAAGCGCGAGGAGCGATCGCCGCGCGAGGTCGCGCTCGACGTGTTGCTCGAGAAGGACGGCCAGGGTTTTCTGCACCGCCCCGTGATGGGCTATGCCGACGGCAATCTCGATCCCACCTATGAGCTGCTGAAGAGTCCGCTGACCGTCCCCGGCGGCGGCGACGGCGGCGCGCATGTCGCGACGATCTGCGACGCCGGCGCGCCGACCTTCATGCTCACCCACTGGGTGCGCGACCGCAGCCGCGGGCCAAGACTGCCGCTCGAACATATCGTCCGCAAGCAGACGCTGGACGCCGCCAATCTCTATGGCCTGCAGGATCGCGGCCGTATCGCGGCGGGCCTGCGCGCCGACATCAATATGATCGATTTCGATCGGCTCGATCCCGGCCGACTGCACATGGTGCACGATCTGCCAACCGGCGCGCCGCGGCTGATGCAGAAGGCGAGCGGCTATATCGCCACGCTCGTCGCGGGCGAAGTCGTGACGCGCGACGGCGAGGATACGGGCTCACGGCCCGGACGGCTGATCCGCGCGTCCTGATATGTGACTTCCGCGCCTCGCGAAAAGCCGGTTCCTCGCAAATTGATTTTCCGCCGCAAGGTGATCCGGTGCTTTTGACCATCTGGCCAATGCCTGATCGGTCTTCTTGGCGATCGACTATTCGCCGTCCCGCTCGGAAAGCAGGTTAGGCCTTCGCTGCGCTGAGGCCAGATCGGCAGCGCCGTCCCGATATTCGATGAAGTCGTGAACTATCGCGACGGGGCGGGATTTCACTTCGTCAAAGATACGTCCGACATATTCGCCCAATATGCCTATCGTAAGGAGCTGGATCCCACCAAGAAAAAGCACCCCGAGCGCAATGGTCGCAAGTCCCGCACCAGCCGGCAGTTGGCCGGTCAATCGCCATACGATCACCACGACTACTCCAGCAAACGCGAGTGCGGCAGACAGGACACCGATCCAGGAGGCAACGCGAAGCGGCACATGCGAGAATGACACCAGACCGTCGCCGGCGAGGCGTATCAGCTTGCCGAGCGTATATTGCGATTTGCCCGCCAGTCGCTCCGCCCTCGTGACAACATGTGCGATCTGTCGCCCGCCGAGCCAGGCACGGAGTCCCCGTATGAAGCGAAGCCGTTCGGGTAACCCGTTCAGCCGGTCTATAAAGCGGCGATTCATTACGCAGAAGTCACCCGAATCGAGCGGGATTTCGATGTTGGCGAGCCGGCCCAGGATGCGGTAAAAAATAGCATAGGCGCTTCGCTTGAAGATATTCTCCTTGCGCCCGCGCCGGACGGCATAGACAACGTCCGCGTCCTCTCGCTGCAAGACGTCGTAAAGATCCTTCAGATCAGAAGGGCGATCCTGAAGATCGGCGTCCATCACCGCGACTGCGCGGCCACGTATGTGCTGAAGCCCGATTGATACCGCCGCCTGGTGCCCGAAATTGCGGCTGAGTAACGCTCCCCGTACATTGGAGTATTCACGGGAGAGGGATCGAATCACGCCGACCGTGCCGTCTCGACTGCCATCATCGACGAGCAGAATCTCATACCGGATGCAAGCGGGATCGAGCGCAGCTGCGAGTTCGCGCACGAGCGTGGGTAGGTTCGCCTCTTCATTATAGGCGGGTACAACGATCCCGAGTTCGACCTCATCGTCCTCAAGCTGCCCCGACATTTTTGCCCCTATCGACCGGTGGACTCATCTTCGCCGCCCGCCAAAGGCTGCAGCGCGCGTTCGACATTATCTTTTTCAGCCCGCCTTCCACCAAAGGCGCATCCAAGTCCGGCCCGCAGGAGATCAGCCACGCAGCTTTTGGTGGGTGGTCCATCGGCAGGTCCCATCGGAGTTCGATCGGACGACGCCATTTATGGGAAGTCACATCGCGGACAAACAGCAATGGAGTATTGTAACGAAATGAATTGGCGAGCGCGAGCCGCTCGGCGGCTTTGATCCGGCCAGTCGCCAGCACCTGCTCCAGAAAAGCCCGATACTCTTCGGCGCTTAACGCGATCTTAGCGTCATTTTCGCGAAATAGCAGCCTGCCATTGACCAACTCCTTCGTCATGATCCGACGAAGCGGATAAGCGAATAGGACGGAAACCAACACCGCGGCGACGATGGGCCCGGCCGCCCCTTTGCTCATATAGCGAAATGCGCGCCCGATCAGCAACCCAACGCAGATGGAGGCGACCGGATAGAAGGCCGCGTCGTACCAGTGGAATTTGGTCTCGGAAAGCGAAATAATCAGCAAGAAACCAACCAGATATAGGCAAGAAAAGGAAACAAATTTCTCCCTGATAAAAAAGCAAAAAGGAAGAAGGAGTAGCCACGGCCGGAATCGGTAGTCATAGAGAGCGTGTAGGTAATAGAAACCTCCACGCGGGGTTCCTCCTTCCACCAGCTTGCCGAAGCGGCCCCAGAGTTCGTTCTCCGCGACGGCGGCGAGATAGCCGGGCTGCGCTAATTCGGTCAGCCCATACACGATCGCAAGCGGCAGCAGAGCGAGCATAGCGGCTAAGATCGTGTCCTTGCGCATCAGCAACTGGCGCCGCGTGGATCCCAGTAAAAAGTAGAGGAACACGCCCGGCACAGGCAGCGCCGCCGCCACCCCCTTGGTAATCAGTGCAGCTCCCAATCCGCCTGCAGCGATGACCAGGTCCCGGCGCGCTGCGGTCTGGGCAAAGCGAAAGGCCCCGAGCGCAAAAATGGTGAGAAACAGAACCAGTAACGAATCGTAATCCCCGCCTCGCGCGACATGTTCGCCTATAAACCCAACGGAAGTCATAAGCACCATTACCGCCGCGAAGGCGGCGATTCTGTCGCCTAGCGCCCGCGCGGTGAACAGCCATGTCACTAACACCGTTACGAATCCGGCGATTGCTGAAGGCAAGCGTAGTGCGAAAGAGCCCGGTCCGAACAAGGCCATGCTGCCGGCCACGAGCCAGTTCATCAGTGGCGGCTTGGTATTTATAAAATCAAGCTCGCCGCCAAAATATTTTGCAAATGGCGTACCTCGCACGAGCATTTCGAAGGAGTTAACCGCGATGCTGGCTTCGTCCCACTGACGAATAGGCTCATCACCCAGATGCCAGAAGAAGATGTAACAGGAGAGGCCGGTGACAGATAGGCAAAGGGCGATACCAACCGCCTTACACAATCGCCCGTCAAGCTTTAGCCTGTGTCGCCCCTCAATGCCTCCCGAATCATCTCGCCCCGTCATGAAAACAGAAGCTAGACGATGTTCAATAACTGGTCATGGGGTTTTTCGCCCCGATTTTGAGTAGGAACTTCATCTCGCGGGCGTTCTCTGATGATAGACGAAGTAGCGGCTGAGCCCGTAATTGAGAACGGTCGTGAAAACCGTGCAAAGAACCTTGGCCTCCAAATCGGGCAGCAGCCGGACAGCAATGGCCATGCCGATCGTCGAGGCCGCGAGCGACAAGATTGCGGAGAGAGCGAAGCGTATCTGGGAGGCGATGGCCAACAGGCGCACTCCGCTGCCACGGAAAGTGAGCAAGCCGTTCATCACATAGCCATTAAGCATTCCCGTCCCATATCCGATGACATGAGCAAGCACAGGGCTGAAAGAGAGGATCCGGGTCAAAAGGATATAGAGGCACAAATCAATCGCGGTGTTCGCTAGGCCAACTATGACAAACAGCACGGGCTGCAGCATAACGAAGCGCGGCGATCGGAAGGAACCAGATTTCACATCCCGCACGCCTTCGCGAGGCTTCGGTTCAAACCGCAAAGTGAACCTCACAAATCTCACCATACATCGCCCAAGGGGTTCCGGACGCCCCACCCTCCCCGCATTTTTCGCTTCGGCGGGAATGATCAGCTTTTGGAATGCCCTTCCCCCTTAGACAGACCTAGGGAACATTGAACAACTCCAATTTTTCCAAGGCTGCTTTGCCGCAGACCGCGGCTTCCCACTCGGGCGCCGATGGGCATCCTCCGCGGCGAAGAGATCGGTTCCCGTCCGGGACGGATGATCCGCGGGACGTAAAGCGGGCGTAGCGCGCCGTCCCGGCCTCCGCCAAGGCGATGAATGACCGCTTTCTCCAAGGCATTCCAACATTGTCCCCGTCTCCCCAACATGCGGGAGGCATGATCGCCACGAGGCGGCCTTCCCCGATACGAAAGGGAATGACCGTTCGATGCGCTATTTGCTTGCCTCCACCTGCCTGGCCGCGATCACCGTCACGTCGGCCGCCAACGCCGAAACCACCGTCACCGACAAGCGCACTGCGGCGATCCGCACTTCGACGATCAAAGCCGGCGCCGCCGACGATATCCGCATCACCTCGACGGGTTCGGTCGTCCCCACCGTCGCGGGCGCCGCGGCGGTCCTCGACAGCAACAACAAGCTGGTCAACGAAGGGGCGATCCAGATCACCAATCTCGACAACTCGATCGGCATCCGCGCCGAAGCGGGGATCACCGGCGCGATTACCAACGCCGCCAACGCCAAGATCATCGTCGACGAAACCTACGCGCCTGCCGATGCCGACAAGGACGGCGATCTCGACGGGCCCCTCGCGACCGGCGCCGGGCGTTTCGGCATCCGCACCGCCGGCCTGTTCGCTGGCGATGTCGTCAACAGCGGCCAGATCAGCATCGAGGGGAGCGATTCCGCCGCGATCCAGCTCGGCGGCGCGCTGACCGGCAAACTGACCCAGGACGGCAGCATCAGCGTGACCGGCGATCGTTCGGTGGGCATCCGCACCGGCGACGTCAGCGGGCCGGTACGCATCGCGGGCACGATCAGCGCGGTCGGCCAGGGCGCGAGCGCGCTGTCGATCGAAGGCAATCTGGGCGGCGCACTCGTCGTCCAAGGCACGCTCGGCGCGACCGGCTTCCGCACCACGACGCCGCCCAGCGACACCTCGAAGCTCGACGCCGACGATCTGCTCCAGGGCGGACCAGCGGTCCGCATTGCGGGCGATGTCGCGGGCGGCGTGGTCTTCGCGATCGCGCCCAAGGACAGCAGCAGCTCGGACAATGACGAGGACAAGGACGGAATTGAGGACGCAAAGGAGGGCTCGGCGTCGGTCACCTCCTATGGCTCGGCCGCGGCGGTCGAGATCGGCTCGGCCAGCCGGGCGGTGGCGATCGGCGCAGTCGCCGGCAACGGAGACGGCCACGGCCTGGTTGTCGACGGCGTCATCAAAGGAGCGGGCACTTATGCCGGGGTCAACGGCCATGGCCTCGTGATCGCGGGGCTGGGCCAGGCGGTAACCGTCGCCGGCGGGATGACCGTCAACGGCACGGTGTCGGCCAGCGGCGCGAGCGCGACCGCGATTCGCATCGGTTCGGGCGCAAGCGTGCCCCGGATCAAGATCGCGGGGACGCTCCAGGCGAGCATCGCCAATGCCCCGAATGCGGCCGCGGTCGCGCTTCAGATCGACAGCGGCGCGGCGGTGTTCGAGATCGGCAACAGCGGCACGATCAAAGCCGGCGCGAGCGGGACCGCTTCGGCCAATGGCGCACGCGCCGTCGCGGTCCTCGATCGTTCCGGCAAGGTCGGCCTGGTCAACAATAGCGGCTCGATTTCGGCGACCGGAGCTTCGGCCGGCAACAACATCGCGATCGACTTGAGCGCCAACGGCACCGGCGCGCGGATCAACCAGACGGTCGTGGCGAGCGGCGTCGCGGCCCCCGCGATCACGGGCGATATCCGGCTGGGCGGCGGCAACGACATCGTCGACATCGCCGATGGCGGCGTGACCGGCAATACCAGCTTCGGCGCAGGCGCGAACCAGCTGCTGCTGACTGGCGACGCCGCCTATGTCGGCAACGCCGCCTTCGGCGCGGGTAACGACGTGATGGCGCTTGGCGGAACCTCGTCCTACGCGGGCGATGTCGATTTCGGCGGGGGCACCGACACGCTGACCCTCTCCGGCTCGGCCAAGTTTCAGGGCAAGCTCGCCAATGCGCAGGGCCTCGCGGTCGCCGTGAACGGGGGCACGCTCGACATCGGCCGGACGACCGCGGCCATCGGTTCGCTCTCGGTCGGCGCCGCAGGTATGCTCGGCGTCTCGATCGACGTGGCGAGCAAAACGAGCACGCTCTATCAGGTCGCGAACGAAGCGAGCTTCCAGCAGGGAGCCAAGGTCGCGGTCAAGCTCAGCGGCGTGTCCGGTGCCGAGGGCCGCTATACATTCCTCAAGGCGGGATCGGTGAGCGGCGCTGCGAACCTAACGGCCGCCGGCACGCTGCTGCCCTATATGTTCAAGAGCAACCTGGTGGCGATATCCCCGGCCGAACTCGCGATCGACGTGACCCGCAAGACCACCGCCGAACTCGGCCTCAACCGATCGCAGGCAAGCGCCTATAATGCGATCTTCACCGCCCTCGGCAAGGACGCAAAGGTCGCGGGGGTCTATCTCGACACCGTCGACGGCGACGCTTTCCGTAAGCAGCTCCGCCAGATGCTGCCTGATCATGCCGGCGGCGGCTTCGAAGCGGTGACCATGGGGTCGCGCGCGACGGCGGGCTTTCTCGCCGATCCCGACGCGCCCTTCTCCGACCAGGGCAAATGGGGCTACTGGATCCAGCAAGTCGGTTGGGGCACCTCGAAGGGCCTCGGCGACACCGCCTCCTACGACATCACCGGCTGGGGGATCGCAACCGGCGGCGAACTGAAAACCGGTCTCGGCAATTTCGGCCTCTCCCTTGCCTATCTTGCCGGAAAAGACGCCGATGGCGGCACCGACAACAAGGTCGACGCCGGACAATATGAGATCGGCGCCTATTGGCGCGGCAATTGGGGGCCGTTGCAGGGCTGGACCCGCGCCTCCTGGGCGCACGTCGATTTCCGCGGCAAGCGCAGCTTTCAGGGCAGCGCCGCGGGCGAGAGCGTCGAACGCCGCGCGAAGGGCAATTGGAACGGCCGGCTTATCTCGGCGGCGGCGGGCGCGTCTTACACCGTTCGGATGGGGTCGTTCAGCCTGCGCCCCAAAGCCGCGGCCGACTATTATCGGCTCAAGGAAAATGGCTATGCCGAAACCGGCGGCGGCGACGCCTTCAACTTGATCGTTGATGGCCGCACCAGCGACGAGCTGGCGGTCACGGGCACGCTTGCCGCCGGGTTCGACTTCGGCGGCCAGAACGAGGAGAGCGGCTGGCTCCGCATCGAGGCCGAAGGCGGGCGTCGCGAGTTGATCGGCGGTTCGCTCGGCAGCACCACGGCGCGCTTCGCCGGCGGTGCCAGCTTCACCCTCGATCCCGAGCAGCGCACCAGCGGCTGGATCGGCAAGCTCCGCGCAGTAGGCGGCGGCAACGGCTTCCAGATCGGCGGTGAGGCCGGGGCGGAGGAGCAACAGGGCCGGGCCGCACTATCGCTCCGCGCCAGCCTGGTGGTCGGGCTATAGCTTTACGAGCTCCCTCCTTGCAGGAGGGTCGGGGATGGACGACACCCCCCCAACATGGCGGCATCGTCCCCGTCGCCAGTCCATCCCCGAAAATTTCCCGGGAGCGGCCGCCCTTCCAACGCGCCGCCGCATGCGGCATGCTGCGGCGCCAATCCGTTGAAGCGAGGCCGATATGCATTGGATGCTCTTACCGCTGCGCCGCTATGCCCAATTTTCCGGCCGGTCCCGGCCCATTGGATGTTCGTGCTCTTCATTTTCCTGGCGTCGATCCTCGCCTCGATGGTCGACTATCTGCTGGGCTTCGGCACGACCGACCATTTCGCCACGCGTGACCCTTCGGGTTTCGCCGCTGGCTGGAACTATGCCGGCGGCGGCCCGGTGCTCCTTCTCCTGACGCTTGCGATTCTCATCCCGAGTCTGGCGGTCGGTGTCCGCCGCCTCCATGACAGCGACCGCAGCGGCTGGTGGATGCTGATCGGCTTCGTGCCGTTCATAGGCTGCCTGGTGCTGCTGATTTTCATGGTGATCGGCGGCACGCGCGGTCCGAACCGGTTCGGACCAGACCCGGTCGATCAGCCAACCCCCTGAACCGACTCCTGAATTTTTTTGAGCCCGGAAAGCCTGATCCATTTCTTCACCGCGGCCGGCTGAGCGTTGTTAACGTCATTTTGACTCTTGCGCGAAAATCCAGATGAGGCACAATAGGTTGTGTAAGGCTACAGGGGCAGCGCTAGTGGTGGTGGCACACGTCGGGGCTTAACGCTCGCGGCGAACGATCCACAATGCGTCTGAAAATTGGGGATAACGGCAAATCGGCGCTGGAACGGTGCCGCGGAAGCACTATCTTCGATAGACGCCCTGAGTCGAACGGATCACGAACATGGCCGGTCCGGCGGGTTCGTGCTAAAGACGCGGGAGACGGGCGAAATGGATCTTTCTGGCAGCAGCGAAGTGAGCTCGAACGACGTGGCGACGATCATCGATTCTCCGTCCCGGGAGCCCAAGGCCGCTGCGGCGGCCGCCTCGGAGCAGGCGGCCCCCGCGGCCAAGGCGAAACCCGTTGCCGACAGCAGCGAAGTGCGCCCGCAGCTCTATCCGATCGAGGTAGATCACAGCCGGGACGCGCTGCTGACCGATTTCGGCAAGGACACGCTGACCGACCGCTACCTGCTTCCCGGCGAGAGCTATCAGGATCTGTTCGTGCGCGTCGCTTCGGCCTATGCCGATAACCAGCCGCACGCCCAGCGGGTCTACGACTATATCTCGAAACTGTGGTTCATGCCCGCCACGCCGGTCCTTTCGAACGGCGGCACCGGTCGCGGCTTGCCTATCAGCTGTTACCTCAATTCGGTCGACGACAGCCTTGAGGGCATCGTCAACACCTGGAACGAGAATGTCTGGCTCGCGGCGCGCGGGGGCGGCATCGGCACCTATTGGGGTTCGGTGCGCGGCATCGGCGAGCCGGTCGGCCTCAATGGCAAGACATCGGGAATCATTCCGTTCGTCCGCGTGATGGACTCGCTGACGCTGGCGATCAGCCAGGGTTCGCTGCGGCGCGGCTCGGCGGCGGTCTACCTCGACGTCTCGCATCCCGAGATTGAAGAGTTCCTCGAGATCCGCAAGCCATCGGGCGACTTCAACCGCAAGGCGCTCAACCTGCACCACGGCGTGCTGCTGACCGACGCCTTCATGGAAGCGGTGCGCGATGGCAAGGAATGGGAGCTGGTCAGCCCGAAGGACGGCTCGAAGCGCGGATCGGTCGATGCGCGCGCGCTGTTCCAGAAGCTGGTCGAGACCCGGCTCGCGACCGGTGAACCCTATATCGTGTTCAACGACACGGTGAACCGGATGATGCCCAAGCATCATCGCGACGTCGGTCTCAAGGTCTCAACCTCGAACCTCTGTTCGGAAATCACCTTGCCGACCGGCCGTGATCAACACGGCATGGACCGCACCGCGGTGTGCTGCCTCAGCTCGCTCAATCTCGAGACCTGGGACGAGTGGAACGGCGACAAGCAGTTCATCGAGGATGTCATGCGCTTTCTCGACAATGTTCTGCAGGATTATATCGACCGAGCACCCGACGAGATGGCGCGCGCCAAATATAGCGCGACCCGCGAGCGCTCGGTTGGTCTCGGGGTGATGGGCTTCCACAGCTTTCTGCAGGCGCGCGGTATCCCCTTCGAAGGCGCGATGGCGAAGAGCTGGAACCTCAAGATCTTCCGCCATATCGCGGCGGGCGCGCAGGAAGCCTCGATGCTGCTGGCGAGCGAACGCGGTCCCTGCCCCGATGCCGCCGATCTCGGCGTGATGGAACGCTTCAGCTGCAAGATGGCGATCGCGCCGACCGCGTCGATCTCGATCATCTGCGGCGGCACCTCGGCCTGCATCGAACCGATCCCGGCCAATATCTACACCCACAAGACGCTGTCAGGCAGCTTCTCGATCAAGAATCCCTATTTGCAGAAGCTGCTCGCCGAAAAATCGAAGGACAGCGACGCGGTATGGAACTCGATCCTCGAAAAGGGAGGCTCGGTCCAGCATCTCGATTTCCTGACCCAGGACGAGAAGGACGTGTACAAGACCAGCTTCGAGATCGACCAGCGTTGGCTGATCGAACTCGCCGCCGATCGCACGCCCTATATCGATCAGGCCCAGTCGCTGAACCTGTTCATCCCGGCCGATGTCGAGAAGTGGGATCTGCTGATGCTCCACTTCCGCGCGTGGGAGCTTGGCATCAAGTCGCTTTATTATCTACGCTCCAAATCGGTCCAGCGCGCGGGCTTCGCCGGCGGCGTCGAAGCCGACAACACCCCCGACCTCAAGCAGATCGAGCTTGAAGCGAAGGACTATGACGAGTGCCTGGCCTGCCAGTAGTCCGTTAGCGGGAGCCGACGGCCGGGCATATCAGGCAACTCTGTGCCAAGGAACGGTGATAGCGGCTCACCGCCGCTCCTTGTCGATGTCTTCTGGGCGGCGGCCCGCTCAGTTCGTCAGTCGTCCTGCACCGCCCTCAAGCGTGGGGTAAGCGCGCGTCCCGACAGCCGGCTTCCGACCGCCGCGGCAAAGATCGCGGTGCGCCGCTTCGACGGCCGTCTGGCGAGGCTCTGCACCATCAGGCGGAAGGCGCTCATATAATCTTTTCTGGTGAAATTCTGCCGCCCGGCTTCGAACATGTGCACGGCTTCGACCTCGCGGATGAGGCTGATCCAGCGCTGAAGCCCCACCACATGGCTGAGCTCATTGTTGGTCCGGACCTTTTCGAGCGCCGGCAGATGGTTTTTCCAGTTCGCCGACAAGCCCGGCGCCGTGCTGTCGCGCCGCAGGCGATGCCGCAGAATCTCTTCCTGCGGCCCGATGTAGACACATTCTCCCCGCGCGCTCAGGCGGCAGAAAAACTCCCAGTCCTCGCTGAGTCTCAATGACGGATCGAATCCTCCGGCCGCCTCGATCGCCTGTCTTCGGATTAGCATCTGTCCGCAATTGCTGAAGACATTGCGGCGCCCGACCACCTCCGGCAGGATATGGCCCGACGAATAATGATGCTTGAACACGGGCTTCTGGTTCGGCTCGACCTTGCCCGAAGGCAGCAGCCTGATCGTGGTCCCGAACACGAGAACCGCGTCGGGGCGATCCTCGATCGCCTGATACAGGCGGGACAGCGCCGTCGGGTGCAGGATGTCGTCGCCGTCGAGGAACAATATATAATCGGACTTGGCGGCCTGGTAACCGATGTTGCGCGCGCGCGACACGCCGCCATTTTCGACCCGTAATATCTTGACCCGCATATCGTTGATTTCCGCGAGGATATCCGCGGTCCGGTCGGTCGAGCCGTCATCGACGACGATGCAATCGAAACTCGGGAAATCCTGCTCCAAAACGCTTTCGACGCTCTGCCGGATGAACTTTTCGACATTATAAGCCGGTATCACCACGCTGATGCGAGGAATGCCCCGCCACGTCATCCCCGCCCTGCTCATCGGCTGGGGTTCAGCCGTATCGCGATAGGGATCGCGCTGCGGCGGATCATATAATCCGTTTTGATGGTCGGTCATTCCGCACCTGCCATTGCCTGGCTCCAAATTGTCGGATCGCACCAAACGCACCACGATGCGCTGGATGTTTTCCGCTAACTCCGCCACCACAGCAGCTCTGTCGCCGCCTCTTCCTGATACCCTCGGCTATGCTGCAGAGCCACATAACAACGACGAAACGTTCTTCCGGGAGGACGAGCCAATAATACCGAGGCCCTAAGCGTCGGAATTTCCCAAAATTTCGCGGTAAAGCGCGAGATAACGGTCGGCCATGCGATCGATCGAGAAGCGCTCGACCGCCGCACGGCGGCAGGCGGCGCGGTCGATCTCGTCAAGGCGGCCGATCGCGGCGACTGCCTCATCGACCGTGTCGACGAGGAAGCCGGTGACCCCATCGTCGATCAGTTCGGGCATCGAACCCAGCGGCCGCGCGATCACCGGCGTGCCGCAGGCGAGCGCCTCGACCACCGAGAGACCGAACGGCTCGGCGAAATTGATCAGGTGCAGCAGCGCACTCGCGGCACCCAGCGCGCGGCTCCGCACCTCGCCGCCGATGACGCCGTGATGGATCACGCGCTCACCGTCGATCAGCGGCGCTACCTCGCGGTCATAATAGTTCTGGTCCTGGACGATGCCGTACATGTTGAGCCGCCGGCCGGCCCGCAGCGCCACGTCGATCGCCTCGCGTGCGCCCTTGTCGGGGTGAAAGCGCCCGAAGAAAAGCAGATCGTCGTGCCCGGCCGGGGCGAAGGCAAACGCGTCGACCGGGATGCCGTGGTGGATCGTCGCCGCATAGCGGAGCCCGGGCGCGCGATCGGCCTCGCTGATCGCGACATAATGAACGCGCTCCTGATATTCGCGGAAGATCGGCAGGATCCGCGGCGAGGAGAAGCCGTGGATCGTCGTCACCACCGGCGTGTCGACCAGCCGGCTGAAGGCGAGCGGCACGAAATCGGCCTGATTGTGGATCAGGTCGAACTCACCGGCGCGCTCGAACATATGCGCGATGTGGAGCGCCTCCCAAACTTTGGCGTCGATCGACGGGTCTTCCGAATAGGGCGCGGACACGACCCCGGCAAGCGTGCCCGCGGTCAGGCTGTCGAGCGTGGCGAACAGCGTCACGTCCACCCCGCGCGCGATTAGCGCCTCGGTGAGCAGGCTGGTGACGAGCTCCCAGGGGCCATAATGGCGAGGCGGGGTGCGCCAGCTGATCGGTGCGAGCATTGCGATTTTCATGGGGCTTCCCTCATCGGCGCGCGGGTTGTCCGCTCTCCAGCAGAACCACCCCCTCGTCGGGCGCCAGGATAATCTGCCCACTCAGGGGCACGACCTTTTGCGGCGGGCCGCGCGTCGACAGCAGCGGATCGAAGCGGCCATCGGGAAGGACGATCCGCTGGACCCGACCGCCGAGGTTGAGCGCGATCACGAAATGCTCGTCTCCAAGCGTGCGCGCATAAGCAAGCACATCGCCGTCGGCCGCCAGCGGTGCATAATCGCCGACGCTCAGCGCCGGATGAGCCCGGCGCAGCCGCAGCAGGTCGCGGTGGAACGACAGCATCGACCCCGGATCGTTCGCCTGCGCCGCGACATTACGGGTCGGCCAGTCTGGGCCTAGCGGCAGCCAGGGCGCACCGCTGGTGAAGCCCGCGCCGGGGCTGGCGTCCCACGGCATCGGCGTGCGCACCGGATCGCGGCCGAGTCCCAGGCCGGGCTCGCGCAGCTCGCGCGGATCCTGGACCTGGCCCGCGGGAATCGCGACATCCTCGAGTCCCAGCTCGTCGCCATAATAGATCGTCGGCGTGCCGCGCAGCGTCAGCAGCAACATCGCCGCCACCCGCGCCTGAGCCTGACCGCGCTTGGTCGCCGAGCGCGGCCGGTCGTGATTGCCGAGCACCCAGTTCGGCCAGCCCTCAAGGGGAAGCGCCTGCTCATAATCGTCGATCAGCCGCGCGAGCGCGCGCGCCTCCCATGGCGCGTCGATCAGCTGGAAATTGAAGGGCAGGTGGACCTCCGGAGCCCCGCCTGCGTCGGCGCCGCCATAATAGGCCATCAGCTTCTCGATCGGCAGGTAGATCTCGCCGACCAGCACGCGTTCGCGCCCGCCCCGGCTATACTCGTCGGCGATCGCCCGCATCTCGGCGGCGATGGCGTGCACCTCGGGCTGGTCGGTCGAATGGAGCTGGAGCACCGCGTGCATCTCGCCCATGCCGTGGGCATAAGCCGGATTGGGCGGATTATCGGGAAAGTCGGCTGCCTTCACCATGTGCCAGAGCACATCGATCCGGAAACCGTCGACGCCGCGATCGAACCAGAAGCGCAGCACGTCCATCATCGCCGCGCGCAGTTCGGGGTTCCGCCAGTTGAGGTCGGGCTGCTCCTTGAGGAAGGCGTGGTAGTAATATTGGCCGCTGCCCGCGTCCCACTCCCAGGCCGAACCGCCGAAATCGCTGATCCAGTTGTTGGGCGGGCCGCCCCCCGGCGCCGGATCGCGCCAGATATACCAGTCGCGTTTCGGGCTGTCGCGCGCGGCGCAGCTCTCGATAAACCAGGGATGCTGATCGGAGCTGTGGTTGGGCACGAAATCGAGCAGCACCCGCAGCCCGCGCGCATGCGCTGCGGCGAGCAGCCGGTCGAAATCCTCGAGCGTTCCGAAGCGCGGGTCGATCCCGCAATAATCGGCGACGTCATAACCGAAATCGGCCATCGGTGACGGGAAGATCGGCGAGATCCAGATCGCGTCGACCCCGAGATCGACGAGATGCCCGAGCCGCCGTTCGATCCCGGCGAGATCGCCGATCCCGTCGCCATCGCTGTCCTGAAAGGAGCGGGGATAGATCTGGTAGATCACCCCCGATCGCCACCATGGCGCGCTCATGCGAAGCGGCTTTTGGGAATATAAGTGATGCGGCAAGCGAGATCGGCCTCGCCGCTGGCAACGATATAGTCGTCCCCCGCCTCGACCATGCCGGTCGAGAACACCACCGGGGTGGGCAGGTACATCTGCTGCGCGATCGGCGCGGTCAGCGCGGGGTTGGCCTCGATCAGCGGCGCATCGTCCTCGATTCTGAGGATCCGCCCCGGATCTTCACGGTCGTGCAACGCCCAGAAGCTGCGATAGACACCGACCTGCTCGCGCCGCTCGACCCCGTGATAGATGTGCAGCCATCCGGCGTCGGTCAGGATCGGCTGGGTGCCGCCGCCCACCTTCATCGACGAGCTCGATCGCTTCCGCGCGCGGATGCCGGGCGCCTCGACCGGCTTCCAGTGCAACGCGTCGGGCGATCTGGCGAGGTTGATCGAGGGCCCGCCCGCATAGGGGCTTTCGTGCGGATAGGCGAAATAGACCTCGCCGAGCGGGCGCGTGAGCGCGAAGTAATAGTCGCCCACCTTGCCTTCGAACAGCAGCATGTCCTTGTTTTGATGGTCGAGCACCACGCCCTCGAGCCGATAGTCGATCCCGTTGTCGGATATGTGGAGCGTGGTGCAGTGCCGCTCGGCCGAAACCGAGCAGGTCGTCATATACCAGCGGTCGCCGATGCGGCTGATCCGCGCATCCTCGACGCCATAATCCTGATATCCCGCCGTGGGCCCGATCGCGCGATCATAATGGACCGCCACGATCTCGCGCGCGTCGGGGCTCAGTTCGACCGGCAGCAGCCACGACAGCGAGGTCAGCGCGAGCAGCCGGTGCACGCCCTCCTTGAGCGAAAATTGCCGCGGATCGGCCATGTCGATTCCGCCCATATGATGGCGGTCGAGCACATAGCGTTCGGGGGTCCAGCGGATCGCGCGGACATGATCGCCGTCGATCGGTCCCGACAGCGCCTCGGCCACGCGCACCATCATCAGCAGATGCCCGTTGGGCAGCCGGGTGAAGCCGGGATTGAACGCGCCGAGCACATAGGTCGGCTCGTCGATGCCGCGCCGCAGCGGTGATCGGCTCAGATCGACGTCGGCGGGCGTAAAGATCAGGAAATCGCGGCTGTTCGTCATGGTCCCTCCTCGCCGCGCTGCGAACGCGGCGGACGGGACGGTGTTCCGTTTCCCCCGTCACGCACTCATCCTTTCTCGGGTGAAAGCCGGGCCCTGGAGAGTCGCGGCCCAAAAGGTCTCGCGAGATGGAGGCCTCCGCCGGCATGGCACGCGAGGCGATTCGCGCTCAATCATAGCTATGGTGTCTGGACGCGCTTCGGCCCCACAAGCCCTTGTACCTCACCCAAAAAATTCCGGTGGAAAACTCCGCGATTTCATTTGGTCATGAGTCGGGTCTGACATAGGATGGCCGTCATTGCTCCGGGGGCGGGGCCGGTTGAAACGGGCGGTGCGCGCACCGATCTTGGTCCCCTGGCTGCTCAGTCTTTTTGCGAAAGGTCGTCCCATGCCGCTTCTCCAGGCCAGCCGCACCTACAAGCCCTTCGAATATCCTTGGGCGTTCGAATATTGGAAGCGTCAGCAGCAGCTCCACTGGCTGCCCGAGGAAGTGCCGCTGGGTGAGGATTGTCGCGATTGGGCGCAGAAGCTCTCCGATCATGAGCGCAACCTGCTGACGCAGATCTTCCGCTTCTTCACCCAGGCCGATGTCGAGGTGCAAGATTGCTACCATGACAAATATGGCCGCGTGTTCAAGCCGACCGAGATCAAGATGATGCTGACCGCGTTCAGCAACATGGAGACGGTGCACATCGCCGCCTACAGCCATCTGCTCGATACGATCGGCATGCCCGAGACCGAATATAGCGCCTTCATGCAATATAAGGAGATGAAGGACAAACATGACTATCTGGCGACCTTCGGGGTCGACACCGACGAGGATATTGCGCGCACGCTGGCGATGTTCGGCGGCTTCACCGAGGGGCTCCAGCTGTTCGCCAGCTTCGCGATGCTGATGAACTTCCCGCGCTTCAACAAGATGAAGGGCATGGGCCAGATCGTCACCTGGTCGATCCGCGACGAGACCCTCCATTGCGAGGGGATCATCCGGCTGTTCCACGCCTTCTGCAAGGAGCGCAACTGCCTTACCAACGCGGTGAAGGAGGACATTCTCGACATGTGCCAGAAGACGGTGCGGATCGAGGACGCCTTCATTGATCTGGTGTTCGAGATGGGGCCGGTCAACGGCATGACCCCCAAGGACATCAAGAAATATGTCCGCTACATCGCCGATTGGCGGCTCGGCCAGCTCGGCCTCAAGCCGATCTACATGATCGACGACCACCCCCTCCCCTGGCTCGCGCCGATGCTCAACGGCGTCGAGCACGCCAACTTCTTCGAAACCCGCGCGACCGAATATTCGAAGGCGGCGACGCGCGGACAATGGTCCGACGTGTGGGACGCGTTCGACCGTCGCAAGATCGCCAAGCAGGCGCCCCCGGCGAACGAGGATGCGAACGACGGCGGGTTGTTCGGACATGCCGGGGTGGCGGCGGAGTAGATCGTCTGAAGGACTCTTCGCGCACAGCGGTTTTGTTGACGTGTCACCAAACACGATCCAAAAGGCGCTTCGGATTCGGATCTACTTTTCGTCGAGATTATAGAAGAAATTCTTGCGAACCTATTTGCTGTAATGGTTGAAGGCGGTCCGAGCCCGTGGTGGGATAACTTCCGCGGCGGGAAGCTCTCGACCGATGCTTTTCGTCAAACTCGAAACTGATCGAACCACACGGATGAGCGTCGCGGACGCGCCATCAAAACCCGCTGATCAGCATATCGAGCGCACGACCGATGCTGTCCTGCTCCTCGACCAGCGACAGGACCCGTTCGCCCAGTTCGCGCGTCGCGACAGCGGCTGCGAATTGCGTAGCCATCGCCAGCGTCCGACCATCGATCTCGAATAGCGGATTGAGCCCCGCCGCAGGCTTCGGCGCCTCCTCGATCGGCAGCAGCGGGACGACCAGACGAGTGTTGAGATCGTCGAGCAGATCGGCCTGACAATCGAGCAGTAGACAGCCGCCGTCGCGCTGCCAGTACACGTCGAACTTCGCCATCAGAAACGGCGGTGGCGCGCCAAGGGCAGGCCTTCACGCTCGACATAGGCGTTCGAGCTATCGAGCGCCGCCCTGTTCTCCTGCTTCCACAGCCGCCCCCGTTCCTCGGCGATCTGCCGGATCAGCCCGGTCTCGCATGCGCGCGAAACGTTGATGCCCAGCCGCCTGGCCTCGGCGACGAGCTCGATATCGAGCGAGACGTTGGTCGCCCTGCGCGTCGGGCCGGACAGTTGGTTATCGTGACTGGTCATCGGTCTCTCCTTCCGCATCCGCTTATGCGCATATATATGCGCATAAGAACAGGATCAACCGGCGGAGAGAACGGTCGGCGCGGTCAAAAGGCCTTCTCTTTCAGGGAGGGCGTTAAGTCAGCGCCCTTGGGCGAGCACCCCCTGCCCGCGCCCTGAAAGGAAGGGGTTTTCACCACCCTCACCCCGCCGTCGCGGCCTCCGGCATCGCCGCCACATCCATCCACACCAGCTCCCAGACATAGCCGTCGGGATCCTCGGCGCTGCGGCTGAACATGAAGCCATGATCCTGCGCGGGATTGGGATCGGGCTTGGCTTTGGCGGCGACCAGACGGTCGATCGTCGCGTCGACCGCGTCGCGCGTGTCGACATTGAGCGCGTACATCGCCTGGCCCTCGGCGCGCGCGCCGCCGATCGGGCGCGCGGTGAAGCTTCGGTAGCGTTCGTGGGTGAGCAGCATCACGACGATCGTGTCCGACAGCATGATCGATGTGGTGCTGTCGTCCGAGAATTGCGGGTTCACCGTGCCGCCCAGCGCCTCGTAGAAGGCGGTCGACGCCGCAAGGTTGCGCACCGGCAGGTTCACGAAAATCATTTTCGGCATCACGTCCTCCTCTTCCAGCACAGCGACCATGCCTAGCCGATGCGGGGTTACAGAGAGAAGACGGTCAGGCGAGCGGCAATCCTACAAGGCTGTCGGCCCGGTGCGAAAAATCGGGATTTCGATCCGCACATTCGATCTGGCGCGTTCTATGCCGCCATTTCCAATCTGGTGACCTTGATCTCCGCCTCATGGTCGCGCGCCCGCGCGAGATCATAAGCGGTCTGCATGCGCATGAGCGTGTCCGCGCTGACGCCGAAGGCAGGAAATCCGATCGTCCTGCTGAATCCGCGCCCGCTCTCCCGTGGGAGAGTGGATGCTGAAACGAGTGCAGCATGACGGGCGTTCACGAAAAGCCTGCAAATCCGAGCGTCATGCTGAACTTGTTTCAGCATCCACTCCGAAGCGCTTTCCATGGTAGCGGTGGCACATGGAACGTCAGCCGTGCGTGTACATGCTTGCCAGTGATCGCAATGGCACGATCTATATTGGCGTAACGTCCAATCTGATGCAACGGCTCTACCAACACCGCAGCGGCGCGGTAGATGGCTTTACGTCCCGTTATCGCGTCGCGAAGCTCGTCCGCTACGAGCTGTTCGAGGATATGCTTTCCGCCATCGCGCGTGAGAAGCAGCTCAAGCGCTGGCGCAGGCATGGAAGATGAACCTGATAGAGCAGGATAATCCCGATTGGGCGGACTTGGCGATCGGGCTGGGATTCGGGCCACTCGAACCAAGTTAGGATATTACGAGCGGATGGGTGGATGCTGAAATAAATTCAGCATGACGGACGTTCGCGAAAAGGTCGGGGCGGAGCCCGAAGGCTCCGCCCCATTCTCCTCCACAGACTGGCGAACAGGCTCGGATCAGCCCGCCCAATTGTCATTGTCGTCGCGCGACGCGCGCAGCATCTCGCCGAGCCGGTCGAGCCGCTGGTGAATCACCGATTCCTCATTGGCGGTGAACCGCCCGCCCGAATAGCGCATCCGGCTCTCGTCGCGGCGGATCGAGGCGAGCTCGGCGCGCGCGCGGCGGGCCTCGGATCTGCTGATCAGACCGCGGTCGCGCTGGCGCTCGATCCGCGCCTCGATGCGCGCCTCGCGGACGCGGACGTCGCGGCTGCGTGCGCCGGCATAGTTCGGGCGGCCTGTGACGCCGGTCGACACCCAGCGGCCGCGCGCATCATAATAGCCGGTGGTCTCGCCGCGCACCCAGCGGCCATTCTCGTCATAATAGCCGGGTTGCGCCCGCGCGGTCCAATAGCCGGTCGGCTGACCATAGCCATCGTCGCGGACCCAAACGCCGTTGGCGTTATAATGGCCGCTGACCGGTCCCGGCACCCAGCGGCCGCGGTCATAATAGCCCGGCGCCGTGGCCGAAACCCACTGCCCGTCGGCGGCATAATAGCCGCTGACGCCGATCGGCACCCAGCGTCCGTCGCGGTCGCGATAGCCCGAATATTGCGAGTCGCCATTGAAGGCGATCCAGCGGTTGCTCTGGTCATAATAGCCGTTGGGCGCGCCTTCGACCCAGCGATTGTCGCGGTCATAATAGCCGCGCGCGTCGCGAGCATCGATCCGGTTGGCATGCCAGCGGCCACCCTCGTCATAATAGCCATAGGCGACGTCGCAGCGGTTATCGTCCTTGGCGAGCTGGTTGCCCGCGATGCCGCCGGCGACTCCGCCGATGATCGTCCCGGCCTCCTTGTGCCGTCCGCCATCGATCACCCGGCCGAGCACCGCGCCGATCCCCGCGCCCGCGATCGTCGCGACGGTGCGGCCCGTGGAATCCTGTTTGCAGACGGTGGCGGCCTCGGCCGCGCTCCCCGCGGCCAGCGCGGCGATGCTTGCAGCGATCAGATAAGTACGCATGACACTCTCCTGGACCCAGCCTTTGTCGTTTCCCCCGCTCGCACAGACGTTCGGGCGCTCGCATTTGTTCCGCCCGCGCAGCCGCAGGCGAGGAAACGCATAGGAGCAATGCGGAAGCCTATTTCGCCGCCCCGAGCTCAGCCGGGGCGAGGTGGATCCAGATGCGATAGGCTTGGTGGCGCAGCCGATCCGGCTTGACGCGGGGCGCAATCGTTACGATGCTCGCCGGACAGGAGCGATGCCGATGCGTTCATGGACCCTCGCCGTCATGCTGGCTGCCATCGCCTCGCCCGCTGCGGCGCTTGAACCGCTGTCGAAGCGGCAGCCGATGCGTGAGCTGCCGAGCGACTGGCTCGACGACGAACTCGGCCCGGAAGCGGGCGATCACCCTGCCGAAAGCGCCAAGAGCGGCGCTGGCTGCCGACGCTCGGAAGCGACCACCGGGCTGATCGTGGGCGCGGTCGCGGGCGGGCTGCTCGGCAATGCGATCGACGGCGGCCGTTCCCGTGCTGTGGGCACCATCCTCGGCGCTGGCGGCGGCGCGCTGCTCGGCCGCGAGGTCGAGCGCCGCGCGGACAAGTGCCGATAGCCGGCCCGGTTGAACCGCGCACGGCTTGCTGTCCCGTATATGAACAGCCTGTAGTTTGCGGTTCACGCAACCATGGCCAGAAAAAATCGTTTTGGCTCCGTCCCATTTCGGACGGGAGACGAAAGATGCGCAAGTTTATCCTGGCGGCGGCGATGGCGGCGATGGTGCTGCCCTCGGTCGCGCTGGCTGATCCACCGCCTTGGGCTCCAGCCCATGGCCGCCGCGCCAAGGAAGCCAAGCACGACTGGAAACGTTACGACTATAACCGCCCCGACCCGCGCTATGGCGGCTATTATGCCGATCGCTATTATCGCGACGGTCGGTATCGCGAGCGTCGGCTGACCCGCGCCGACCGCATCTACCGCGGTCGCGACGGACGTTATTATTGCCGCCGTTCGGACGGCACCACCGGCCTGATCATCGGCGCCGTCGCCGGCGGCCTGCTCGGCAACGCGCTCGACAACGGTCGCTCCTCGACGCTCGGCACGATCCTGGGCGCCGGTGGCGGCGCGCTGATCGGACGCTCGATCGATCGCGGCGAAGTGAAATGCCGCTAAGGAAGCCAGGATCTCGAGCGGCGGGGATGAACAAGAGGTCCCGAACCTCCTGATATCCCCGTCTGCACTGGGGTAAACGCTTCGTGTAGGTTGCGTACCGCTTGACCCCGCCCCCTCGTCGCGCCAATCGGACGCGACGAGAGGGGACGGGAATCCATGGCCGATACCATAACGACGCAGCCATCGACGCGGCGCATCCTGGTCGCCAGCCTGACGGGCACCTCGGTCGAGTTCTACGACTTCTACATCTTCGCAACCGCGGCCTCGCTGGTGTTCGGACCACTGTTCTTCGGCGGTTTCGAGGCATCGAGCCAGCTGATCTGGTCCTATGCGCTGCTCGGCCTCGCCTTCGTCTCGCGGCCGCTCGGCGCCTGGGCGTTCGGTCATTTCGGGGACCGGATCGGACGCAAGTCGACGCTGGTCGCATCGCTGATGGTGATGGGCATGTCGACCTTGCTGATCGCCTTCCTGCCGTCCTACGAAAGCGCAGGCTGGATCGGCGCGCTGCTGCTTGCGGTGCTGCGCTTCGGGCAAGGCTTCGGGCTCGGTGGCGAGTGGGGCGGCGCGGCGTTGCTCGCGGTCGAGAATGCGCCGCCGCACATGCGCGGCCGCTATGGCATGTTCCCGCAGCTCGGCGCGCCGGTGGGCTTCATCGCCGCCAATGGGCTGTTCCTGATCCTCGGCGTGTTGATGACGCAGCAGCAGTTCATGGAATGGGGCTGGCGGCTGCCCTTTCTCGGATCGGCGGTGCTGGTCGGCGTCGGGCTGTGGGTGCGGCTCAAGCTCGCCGAAACCCCCGCCTTCCGCGCGGCACTCGCCGAAGCGGAGCCGGCCAAGGTGCCGATCGCCGAACTGTTCCGCGAGCATCTCGTCCCCACCGTCGCCGGCACCTTCGCCGCGGTCGCCTGCTTCGCGACCTACTATCTGGCGACCGCCTTCGCGCTCGGCTACGCCACCAAGACCCTCGGCGTTGCGAAGGAGGTCTTTCTCGGAGTCCAGCTCGTGACGATCTTGTTCATGGCGGCCGGGATCCTCCTGGCGGGCTGGTGGTCCGATGTCAGGTCGCCGCGTTATGTTCTGATCGCGGGCAGCATCGGCACGGTCCTCACCGGGCTGCTGCTGGGGCCGATGTTCGCGGGCGGCGATCTCGCGCCGATCTTCTCCTGGCTGGCGCTCGCGCTGTTCATGATGGGCTTCGTCTACGGACCGCTCGGCGCCTTCCTGCCCTCGCTGTTCCCGCCGCGCGTGCGCTACACCGGTGCCTCGATGACCTTCAATATCGCGGGCATTCTCGGCGCCGCCCCGGTTCCCGCGGTCGCGCAATATCTGGCCGAGCGCGGCGGTCTCGGCTTCGTCGGCTATTATCTAAGCGCCTCGGCGTCGGTCAGCCTCGCCGCGCTGTGGTGGTCGCGTCATCACGACAAACGCGCTATAGCCGCCTGATGTTCTTTGGCTTCCTCGACGAGCTTCGCAGCGCGGGCATTCCCGCGAGCCTCAAGGAGCACCTCACCCTGCTCGAGGCGCTGCAGAGCGACGTGATCGGCTGGAACCCCGAGGATTTCTATTATCTCGCCCGCGCCACCTATGTGAAGGACGAGGGCCTGCTCGACCGCTTCGACCGGGTTTTCGCCAAGGTGTTCAAGGGCGTGCTCGATACCCCCGCCGAGGCGCAGGCGATCCCCGAGGAATGGCTCAAGGCGGTCGCGCAGAAATATCTGACCCCCGAGGAGATCGCGCAAATCGAGGCGCTGGGCTCGTGGGACGAGATCATGGAGACGCTGAAGAAGCGGCTCGAGGAGCAGCAAGGCAAGCATCAGGGCGGCAACAAGTGGATCGGGACCGGCGGCACCTCTCCCTATGGCAATTCGGGCTATAATCCCGAAGGGGTGCGCATCGGCGGCGAGAGCGTCCACAAGCGCGCGATCAAGGTGTGGGAGAAGCGCGAATTCCGCAATCTCGACAATGATGTCGAGCTCGGTACGCGCAACATCAAGGTGGCGCTGCGCCGCCTGCGCCGTTTCGCGCGCGAAGGCGCAACCGAGGAGCTTGATCTCGAGGGGACGATCGACGGAACCGCGCGGCGCGGCTTCCTCGACATCCATATGCGGCCCGAGCGGCGCAACGCGGTCAAGCTGCTGTTGTTCCTCGACGTCGGCGGCTCGATGGATCCTTATGTCCAGCTCTGCGAAGAGCTGTTCTCGGCGGCGACCTCCGAGTTCAAGCATCTCGAATTCTTCTATTTCCACAATTGCGTCTATGAAGGCGTGTGGAAGGACAACCGCCGCCGCTTCCAGGAGCGCATCCCGACCTGGGACATCCTCCATAAGTTCGGCCATGATTATAAGCTGGTGCTCGTCGGCGATGCGGCGATGAGCCCCTACGAGATCAGCCATCCCGGCGGCTCGGTCGAGCATTTCAACGAGGAGCCCGGGCAGGCCTGGCTTCAGCGGCTGACCAATGTCTACGCCTCGGCGGCGTGGCTCAATCCGGTGTCCCAGGCGCACTGGATGCACAGCCAGTCGACCCGCATCATCCGCGAACTGATGGACAACCGCATGTTCCCGCTCACCCTTTCGGGGCTCGAGGACGCGATGCGGTCCCTGGCGCGGAAGAAATAAGCTCTGCGCCCGCCGCCGGCGCGTTCGTGCGGCGACCGACATCGACCACGCGAAAGACTGCGCCGGCCCCTGCGTCGCGGACGAGATCGACGCGTTCGCCATCCCAATGATAGTCGAAATGCCTCCCCTGCACGGGATCCGAAGCGCAATCCGGGTAGAACAATCCGACGCACGCGCCTCCCGCATGCCGGACGCTCGGATATACAAGCCCCTCGGATCCCGCGCTCCTGAGGCTTTTCGCCAGAGCTTGCGATGCCGCGTAGCTGTCGGGATCCAGCACGGCGTCACCGCGAAACCTGGATTCTCTCACATCATGCAAGTCGGTGCCGACCGAAAGCACGATCTCGCGGAACTGCGACGTCCAGCCGGGCGCTTCGGCGGTTCGCGCCATGAAACGGGCGTGGTGGTGAAGCGTTTCGAACAACGCCGTCTCGAACGTCTTCCCGGCATACAGCACGCCGTAGCTGCCATCCGTGAAGCGGCTGGGCCGGTCGGCGCTGACATGCGTGAACGGAGCCATGAGATAGGTTGCCCCGGCTCCGCCCACGCGGCGCTCGACGGGCACCAGATCGAGATTGCCGATGGTCGCCATTATGCGCGGGTTGGTTTTCTGTTCTGCCGAAATCAGCAACGGCCAATCGGCAGGGTCCGCAATATCCTCGAACAGATCGATCGGGGGAAAGGCGCTATGGATGATCCTGACCGCGCCGGTCCACTCAACCCGCGAGACGGGGATAGGCTCGGCTGCCGTCACCAGCCGCCGCGTTCGGCGTCAAGATAGCGACGCACGCGCATGATGTCGGTAAGCTCGCCGCCGAGCATCACATCGAGCGCGCTCGATCCGCCGAAAGCCGCGTTCCCCGCCCGGATCCAGGCATAGCCGCGCGGGGCTTCCGAAAAGATGATCCGCAGCGCCTTGTGAATGCCCATGAGATTGGAAAGGCGGGCGCCTCCGTCGCGCGAAACGCGCCCCGGCCCTTCGGCTTTCCAGCGCCGATAGGAGCGCAGCGGCATATCGAGAAGCGTCGCCGCCTGTTCGTCGGTCAGATCCCACTTGCCGAAAAGGTTGAGCGCGGCCCTGAACATGGCGGCCGCCTCGTCCTGGGTGACAGGATCGGGCCGAAACAGCCGCGGGATGGTGTCAACAGGCTGAAGCGCAAGCATCGCGATCTCCAATTGGCACCATATAGGGAGTTTAATGCCAATTGGCAATAGATCCCAACCGGCTTGAGGAGCCAATAGTCAATCTCGCGTCGAGCCGGTCGGCTCGCACGGAGCGGGCGATCAGCGTCGCGGTTGTGATCAGCGGCTGATGGCGGCCGATCAGTCGCGGAAGACGATGGTGCGGGAGCCGTTCAGCAACACGCGATCCTGGAGGTGATAGGAGACGGCGCGGGCCAGGACGCGCCGTTCGATGTCGCGGCCGGTCCGTCTGCACTTCTATCCGTTCGGCGGCCTCGTCCGCACCCATCGAATGGATCAACGGCTACCCGGCTCGACACCCGCCGCCGGACCGCGAATCCTCGTCAAATACGCCTGCACCTTCGAGCATTCTTCGGGGCCGGCGTGAATGCCGATCTTTGTGCGACGCCAGAGTATGTCCTCGACGGTGCGGGCCCATTCCTCAGCGACGAGATAGTCGATCTCGCGGGTTGAAAGGCCGCCCGTGACATCGTCAAGCTCGGTCGCGTCGTCCAGGATCATCGCGATGCGGGTGCCGTAGGCGCGGGCCATCCGCCTGGCATTGTCGGGGGTGAGAAAGCGCCAGCGGTTGTGCACGATCGACAGAAAAGCTTCGAAATCGCCGTCCGGCAGATCCCCGCCGGGAAGCGGGGCATCGCCTGTCCAGCTGCTGCCCATGCGGGGCAGATAGGGGGCCAGCTTTTCCAGCGCATGTTCGGCAAGCCGGCGATAGGTAGTGATTTTGCCGCCAAAGGCGGAGAGCACTGGCGGCCCTTCACCGGTGCTCAGCTTGAGGACATAATCGCGGGTCACCGCCGAAGGATCTTCATGTTTGTCATCGAACAGGGCGCGCACGCCCGAATAGCTGGCGACGACGTCCTTCTCGCCGATCGGCTTTGCGAAGTAGCGGTTGATCGACGCGCAGAGATATTCGATCTCGTCCCGATCAATGGTCGGCGCGGAAGGGTCCCCCTCGAATGGCCGGTCGGTGGTGCCGATGACCGTGAAGTCCCGCTCATAAGGAATCGCGAAGATAATCCGTTTGTCCTCGTTTTGAAGGACATAGGCGTGCTCGCCCTCATATAGGCGCGGCACGATGAGGTGGCTGCCCTTCACCAGCCGGGCTGGCGGTTCCTCGTCTGCCCCGGTGAGCTTGCCCAAAATGCTTGAGACCCAGGGGCCCGCGGTATTGACGATCGCCTTGGCGCTGACGGTCGATCCGTCGTCGAGCGTCGCGATCCAGTGGTCAAGGTGGCGCGTGGCGCCCCGGAAGCCGGTGCGCGTGCGGATCGTCGCCCCCTTCTCAGCGGCGGAAATCGCGTTGAGCACGACAAGCCGCGCATCGTCCGCCCAAGCATCCGAATAGATGAATGCGCGCTCGATATCCTTGAGGCCAGCACTCCAGGAGGTGCCCGCCAGGGCCACGCTTTCGGACTTCGGCAAGGTCGTCTTGCCACCCATATGATCATAGAGGAACAGACCGACACGGATCATCCAGGCTGGGCGCTTATCGTCGACCAACGGCATCACGAAGCGGAGCGGCTTCACGATATGCGGCGCGATTCCGAGCAGGACCTCGCGCTCGGCCAGCGCCTCGCGGACGAGGCGGAATTGGTAATGTTCGAGATAGCGCAGGCCGCCATGGATCAGCTTCGTGCTGGCCGAAGATGTGTGTGCGGCGAGATCGTCGCGTTCGACGAGCAGCACGGAAAGGCCTCGCCCGGCGGCGTCGCGCGCGATCCCGCAACCATTCACGCCCCCCCCGATGATGAGAAGATCGACCTCGCTGAGCGGGGCCGGATCAGCGGCGCTCATATCGAAATCCTGGAGCCGGTGCGGGCGAGCGCCTCGCGCCAGCCCTTCATCAGTTCCGCCCGCTTCCCTCTTTTCATCAGAGGTACAAAGCTTCGATCTTCCGTCCAGCTTGCGGCCACATCGCTCAGATTGTTCCACGTCCCCACGGCGAGGCCGGCGAGAAAAGCGGCGCCTGCCGCTGTCGTTTCTATATTGGCGGGGCGCTCGACCCGGGTGTCGAGCATGTCCGCAAGGAACTGGCAGAACCAGTCATTGGCGGCCATCCCGCCATCGATGCGGATAGTGCGTGCATCATGGCCGCCGTCGGCGACCATTGCACCGAGCAGATCGCCGGTCTGGTACGCGACCGATTCCAGCGCAGCGCGGGCGATATGCGCGCCCGTCGCATCGAAGGTGAGACCGGTGATCGTCGCGCGCGCGTCCGGATCCCAATGCGGCGCGCCAAGCCCGACAAAGGCCGGCACCATATACACGCCATGATTGCCGTCGAGCCGGCTGGCGAGATCATGCGTGTCGGAAGCGCTGTGGATCAGACCGAGGCCGTCACGCAGCCACTTGATCGCCGCCCCTGCGACGAAGATCGAACCTTCGAGCGCATAGCTGGCCTTGCCGCCGATCGAATAGGCGATGGTGGTGAGCAGGCCGTTTTCGGACATCACCGCATCCGCCCCGGTATTGAGCAGCATGAAGCAGCCGGTCCCATAGGTCGATTTGGCGCTGCCGCGCTCGAAGCAGGCCTGCCCCACCATCGCCGCCTGCTGATCCCCCGCCATGCCGCCGATCGGCACGGCCCTGCCCAGCAACCCTCGCTCGGTTTCACCGAACAGCGTGCTGTTGTCCTTGACCTCTGGCAACAGGCTTTGGGGAATGTCGAGCATCCTGCAGAGATCGGCGTCCCACCGGCCCTTGTGGATATCATAGAGCAGCGTGCGCGATGCGTTGGAGGCATCGGTTGCGTGCGCCTTGCCGCCGGTCAGACGCCAGAGCAGGAAGCTGTCGATCGTCCCGAAGGCGAGTTCGCCCCGATCGGCGCGTTTCCTCGCATCCTTGACGTTGTCGAGCAGCCATCTGAGCTTGGTGCCCGAAAAATAGGGATCGAGGATAAGCCCGGTCTTCTCGCGGACCGTCTGTTCATAACCCTGCTTTTTCAGCTCGGCACAAAATGGGGCGGTGCGCCGGTCCTGCCATACGATCGCCCTGTGGATCGCCTCGCCGGTCGCGCGGTCCCACACCACCACCGTCTCCCGCTGATTGGTGATGCCGATCGCCTGGACCGCGCCGCCATCCTCTTCCGCGGCTTGGCGGAGCGTGGCCTGGGTATCGCGCCAGATATCCTCGACGTCATGCTCGACCCAGCCGGGCCGCGGATAATATTGCGTGAATTCGTTGCGCGCGACCTTGCGCGGTTCGCCATTGGCATCGAAACTCATCGATCGCGTGGATGTCGTCCCCTGATCGATCGCGAGCAGGATCTTGTCACCCACGTCGGACGCCCTCCAAAGGTTCAGCCCCCATTATCCATGCCGGCATATAAGCAGATAGCGCGGGTCAAAAGTGGCGCCTCTTTTTCGGCGGCTTCCTTGGGCGCCAAGGCCCATTCGTGCACTGCCGGGATCGTGAGGGCGGGGAAATATCCCAGCTGGGCCGTGAAGAACGCTTGCCAAGGGATCCTCTGCTCCTCATCACCTGTCAGGATCGACAATGCGCCGCCACGGTCCGGGCCTTCACACCAGTCTAACGCGCGTCGAACGCCTCGAATTCATGCGCGATCGATCCTTCGACCAGCATATCGTAGAGACGATAGGCGAGCCGCGGCGGAAAGCCGCGATCGTTGGCGACCTTGACCGCGTGCGCAATCACCTCGGCCTTGCGGACCTCGTCGCGCACCGCGTCCCGGCTGGGCTTGATCCGCGCAGCGGCCTCGATATAGCGCATGCGCTCGGCGAGCAGGCTGACGATCAGCGTGTCGAGCGCATCGATGGCGGCGCGCACCTCGCTCATATCGGTGCATTCGGCGGCGGGAACGGCTTTCACATCGGTCATGCGCGCGCCTTAGAACATCAGCTCGGGCTTGACTATCCGGCGCTTCGCCGCCATAGGCGCGCCTTCGCAATCGGCCCCGCACCCCGGTGAAGCGGTGGCCCTGCCTTCCTGCCAAGGACGTGTAGCGCGGAATACCGGGAAAATCCGTCCTCCCTGCCGGGGGATGGAAACGTTGTAGCGATTGAAGGACGATATCATGTCGAAGCGCACCAGCGCCAAGTACAAGCTTGACCGCCGCATGGGCGAAAATATCTGGGGCCGCCCGAAGAGCCCGGTCAACAAGCGTGAATATGGCCCCGGCCAGCACGGCCAGCGCCGCAAGGGCAAGCTTTCGGATTACGGGATCCAGCTCAAGGCGAAGCAGAAGCTCAAGGGCTATTACGGCGACGTCACCGAGAAGCAGTTCAAGAAGAACTACACCGAAGCGTCTCGCATGAAGGGTGACACCTCGCAGAACCTGATCGGCCTGCTCGAGCGCCGTCTCGACGCGGTCGTTTATCGCGCCAAGTTCGCGCCGACGGTCTTCGCCGCGCGTCAGCTGGTCAGCCACGGGCACATCCGCGTCAATGGCGTGAAGTGCAACATCGCGTCGCGCCTCGTGAAACCAGGCGACGAGATCTCGCTCGGCTCCAAGGCGCAGGAAATGGCGCTGGTGCTCGAAGCGCAGGGCCTGTCCGAGCGCGACATTCCGGAATATATCGCTGCCGACGGCGGGGCGAAGGTCAGCTTCGTCCGCGTGCCGACGCTCGACGAAGTGCCTTATCCGGTGAAGATGGAACCCAATCTGGTCGTCGAATTCTACTCGCGCTGATCGGATCCACAGCGAATCATTTGGGGCGGCCTTCGGGTCGCCCCTTTTGCGTTGAGGCCCTGCCGACGGATCAAGCGCGGGAAAATGCGGCATTGTCATTTCCCCGCAGGGCCTGCGATGCGCTTGTACGAACCACGGTCCTCGCCCTATGCTTGGACCGGCGAGGCGATCCGGGGCGGCGGAAATGCTCGGCACGGCGGGGGAAGAGGTGCGCGGTCAGCTTGCACCCGACGGCAAGCGTCTTTTCGGCTATGCCATAGCGGCCGCCGCGGTCCTGCTTGCGGCGCTTATCGCTTATACGCTGGCACCAGGGCTTTCGGCCGGAGAGCGTTATCTCCTGTTTATCATCGCCGTTCTCGTCGCCGGATTGACGGGCGGCGCGGTTCCCGCAGCCGCGGCGACCCTGTTTGCGATCATTCTCACCGCGTTGTTCTACACGCCATCGGACCGATCGGTCACCGGACCGGTCCTGTTCGCGGCCGCATCGTCGATCGTGGTCTGGCTGTCGCATCACATCTCGCGCTCCGACCTCCGATCGAAGCAGACCGAGACGATGGCGATCCGGCGCGCCCAATCGGCCAAGGAAACCGCCGAGGAGCTGAGCCTGCTGATCGACGGCACCGCGGGCTATGCGATCTACATGCTCGATCCCGACGGCTATGTGACGATCTGGAACAAGGGGGCCGAGCGGCTGACCGGCTGGACCGAGCAGGAAGCGGTCGGGCAGCATATGTCGATCTTCTATACCGCCGAGGCTGCCGCGGCGGGCAAACCTGCGGCGGACATGGAGCGCGCGCGCGCCGAAGGTCGCTTCGAGCAGGAGGAAAACCGATCGCGCAAGGATGGCGCCCAGTTCCTCGCCGATGTCTCTCTGACGGCGCTCTATGACAGCACCGACGAACTGCGCGGCTTCGGCCAGGTGATCCGCGACGTCACCGAGCAGCGGGCCACCGAGCGCAGCCTGAGCGCCAGCGCCGCGCAAATGCGCGCCATCCTGTCGACCGTCCCCGATGCGATGGTGGTGATCGACGCGCTCGGCCGGATCGTCTCGTTCAGCAGCGCCGCCGAGCGTCTGTTCGGCTATACCGAACGGGAGGTGTTCGGGAGCAATGTCAGCGGCCTCATGCCGTCACCCGATCGCGAACGGCATGACGGCTATCTCGAGCGCTACATCAACACAGGCGAACGCCGTATCATCGGCATCGGACGCACCGTGATCGGCCAGCGGCGCGACGGATCGACCTTTCCGATGGAGTTGTCGGTCGGCGAAGCGAGCGCCAATGGCGAACGGATTTTCATCGGCTTCGTCCGCGATCTTACCGACAAACAGAAGACCGAAGAGAGGATCGAGGATTTGCGCTCGGGCCTCATCCACGTCGCCCGCGTGAGCGCGATGGGCACGATGGCCTCGACGCTCGCGCATGAGCTCAACCAGCCGATCACCGCGGTGATGAACTATGTGGAGACGGCAGGAGACCTTCTCGCAAAGACAGAGGAGGTGGATTTTCCGATGATCCGCGAGGCGCTGGCCGAAAGCGCGCGCGAAGCGATGCGCGCGGGGCAGATCGTCCGCCGGCTGCGCGAATTCGTCGCGCGAGGCGAGGTCGAGAAATCGGTCGAGGAGCTGCCGGCGCTGATTGACGACGCTTCGAAATTCGCGCTGATCGGCGCGCGGGAACGCGGGATCGCGGCCCGCTTCGATCTCGATCCATCGGTCGGCGCCGTTTTTGTCGATCGCGTCCAGATCCAGCAGGTGCTGATCAATCTGATGCGCAACGCGATCGAGGCGATGTCGGATAGCCGGGTGCGCCGGTTGAGCGTCCAATCGCGCGCCGAGCCTAACGACATGGTCCGGATCACCGTAGGCGACACCGGTTCGGGGGTCGCTCCCGAAATCGCTCCGAACCTGTTTCGCGCGTTCAACAGCACGAAGCCCGAAGGCATGGGCCTCGGCCTCTCGATCTGCCGGACCATCGTCGAAGCCAATGGCGGCAGGATCTGGTTCGAGCCCCGACCGGGCGGCGGAGCGCTGTTCCATTTCACCCTGATGGGGATTGAGCCGGAGGAAGAAGATGGCTGATCGGCGACTGGTGCATATCGTCGATGACGAGGAAGCGATCCGCCGGTCGGCGCGGTTCATGTTGTCGACGTCGGGATTTTCGGTGGAGACTTGGGAATCGGGCGTGCGCTTCCTGAAGGAACTCCGCAACGTCGAGCCCGGATGCATTCTGCTCGACGTGCGGATGCCCGAAATGGATGGACTCGAAGTCCAGCAGGAGCTCAACGACCGCGGCGTGACGATGCCGGTCATCATCCTGACCGGCCACGGCGACGTTTCGGTCGCCGTCCGCGCGATGAAGGCGGGCGCGGTCGACTTCATCGAGAAGCCGTTCGAAAAGGCGACGCTGCTGAGCGCGATCGACGATGCCTATGCCCGGCTCGACAATTCGGCCGACCGGGCCGCCCGGGCCGACGACGCCGAAATCCTGCTCGGCAAACTGACCGGCCGCGAGCGCGAGGTGCTCGAAGGTTTGGCACGCGGCTTTCCCAACAAGACCATCGCCTATGATCTGGATATCTCGCCGCGCACGGTCGAGGTGCACCGCGCCAACCTGATGTCGAAGCTCGGTGTCCGCAGCCTTTCGGACGCGCTGCGCATCGCCTTCGCCGCGGGAATGGGAGCCTGAAGCCCGGCGGAATGCCGAAACGATGCCAGTCGGGATCAGCCCGGCCGGCCGACCGCACGGCTTAGCTGGACACGGATCACGAGCGACGCGGCCATTGTCGCGGTCGCCGCGGCATAGGCGCCCGCCGGCTCGAGCAACACCAGCAGGACCACAACGAAGGCCAGCGCGCCCTGGAGGCGGATGGCAAGAACCCGCCCGGCGCGGTCATGCGCGGTTAGCAGCGGTTCGAGCGCGAAGCCCGACAGGTCGAGCGCGGCGCCGACCGCCAATATCGCGAGCAATCCATAGGCAAAGCCATAGTCCGCGCCGGCCAGGAGGCGGATCAGCGTCGGCCCGCCGAGCAGCGCGATCGTGACGACCGCGAGCGCGAGGATCGCCGACGCCCGGACGGTCCGCGTCACGACATGGGAAAGCGCTTCATGATCATCGTGCGCGTGCAGCCGCGCCAGTTCGGGATAAAGCACGCGGCCCGCGATTTGCACCGGCCGCTCGAGCGCGCGTGCAACCTTGGCGGCGATCCGGAAACCTCCGGCGGCGTTCGCGCCCGCCACCCCTCCCACCGCCAGCGTCGCCATCTGTTCGGTGAACAGGCCGATCGAGCCCGATGCATTCGTGACGAACATGAAGCGCCAGATGCCGGCATTTTCACGAGCGGCGCAGCGGAAACGCCGCCAGCCGAGCGCGATCCGCATCCTCGGCCGGCCGAGCGCGACGGCCCAGCTCGCCGCATGCTGGAGCAGGGCCGCCGCCGCCCAGGCGGCCAGGAACCATCCTATGCCGGCGCCCAGCAGCGCGGCGGCCACCGAACCCACCAATCGGACCAGCGGCCCGACCGCCTGGCAATAGGCGATCAGATCGAAACGGTCGGCAAGGCGCAGCATGCCCGTCGGGGTCGCGCCGATCGAGAGGAGCAGCGCGACGCCGAACCACGCCGCCCGGCCTTGCTCGAAATCGCTCCAGCCAAGCCAGGCCCCCGCGACATAGACGCCGCATCCCGCGAGCAACGCCCCCCCAAGCGCTCCCGCCACGTCGAGCGTCGCGGTGAAGCCCAGCAGCCGCCCCAGCCGTACCCCATCGCCCGCCGCCAGATGGAGCATCCCGTAGCGGATCACGGTTTGCCAGGACTGGAACTGCGCGATGTTAGCGATCGCTTGGCCATAAGCGAGCACCAGCGAGAATTCGCCGAAACCGTGCGGACCGAGCGAGCGAGCCGCAATGCCGAGATAGAGCAGGCTGGCAACCGCCTGGAATCCGCGTCCGCCCAATATCCACAGGACATTCTGCCCCATACGCGCAAATACGGCGCCGCTGCGGCGCGGCAGCGCCTCGGCCAGGGCGGAGGGCCGCGTCATGCCGGCTGCAGAACTTCGGTCCGGCTCGATTCGGGCATGGCCTCTTCGATCAGCCGCGCATAGCGGGCGGCAGCCGGGCCATAAGCGAGCGCACGACCGCCCGGACGAACTGCCTGCGGGGACAATTGGGTGAGGATCGCCTCAGCGAGCGCGTCGGCGCTGACCCCGTCGAACAGCAGCCCGTAGCGGCCGCTGTCCAACACCTCGGGGGCATCTCCGGCGAGAGCGGAGGCAACCACCGGTGTTCCCACCGCGAGCGCCTCGAGCAGCGCCAGCGAAGACCCTTCCCAGCGTGACGGCAGCACGAACACCGTCGCGCGCGCCGCCCAGGCGAAGACATTGTCGGTCTCGCCGGCGAGAAGGAAATCCGGCGCGAGCCCTGCCTCTTCGGCCAGCCGCTGCAACCGCGCGCGCTCTTCGCTGGCGCCGCCGCCGACGATGATCAGCTTGACGGGCGCGTGGCGGGCGGCCCGGCCGACCGCATCAATCAGCAGGTCGAAATTCTTCTGCGGACGCAATCGGCCGATCCCCAGCACCACCGGCGTCGTGCCGGCTTCGAGCCAGGGGTGCGGCGCGGGCGCCGCCGCCATCGCGCGAGCCAGATCTTGGTCGACCCCGCTCGCGATCTCGACGGCGAGGCCGCGCTGGAACGCGGCCGCGAAGATCGGATTGCGCCGGAGCGCTCCGCCAACCACCGGAATTCGCGCCGCATCGGCGATCAGCATCTCCATCCAGCGCGCGCGCAGGGCCCCCCTGAGCCCGTCGCCGCGCGACACCTCGTTGCTGATTCGATAGATCCGCCGAAAATGATCGAGCCCGCGACAGGCGAGGAAGGGCGTCGCGTGACCCAGATTGCCCATCGACACCAGCACGCCCGGCGGTTGCCGGCGCAGCCATTGACGCAACGGCGGCACGGCCCTGATCTTGGCGGCGGGGCTGCGCGCCGAGGGCAGTAATATCTTCAGACGATAATCGCCCTGCCCTGCGGACTCGCGAAAGAAACCGTCGCCATAACCCGCGACGAGCGTCGTCTGATGCCGCTGCGCGCAGTGGCTCGCGACCGCCATCGTGTCGCGAAGCACCCCACTCGAACGAAGATCGTGAACGTAGAAGTTGATATTGCCCATGGACCGGCCGACCTGAAACCGTCACGATAGCTGCGATATATGACGATCCCGTGAGACGGCGGAGATCGGCATGGCTGGCTATGACCGGCTTTATTTTCTGAAGAAGGCCTGGGCGCTCTATCCCGGCGTGATGGCGCCGGTGTCAGGCGCGTTCCTGCGGGACCATTATGCCCGCCGCCGCGCGACCCGCGGGGCCCTGCGCGCCGCGACCGACGCTTTGCTGGGGATGATCTTCCATGCCTGGATTCCGTGGCGGGCCAGGCGCGTCCAGCGCAAATTCGGTTTGGACGACGGCTGGCGGCGGCGCGCGGCCGCGATCGCGCATCACCGGTTCGTCGATCCGAACGATATCGCCTTGTTTCGGATCGAGGAGGCCGGGCAGCTGGATCATTATATCCGCCGCTTCGAAGACGCAGCGCTCAACAAGCGGCTCAATCCGCTTGGCTGGCGAAGCGACTGTCTGCTGGCCGATAAGCGGCGCTTTGCGGAGCGTTGTCGCGAGGCGGGCTTACCTTATCCTCCAACCGTCGCCACCGTCGCCCGCGGCCTTGTCGGGAAGCTGGCCGATCCGGGCGGACGCGAACTGATCGCCAAGCCGGTTCGCGGCGAAGGCGGCGATGGCCTTACGTTGCTCGGCAACTTTATGGACTCCGCTTCGCTCGCCGAGGCTTTGCGCGAGCGGTTCGGCCGGTCGCGCCGCGACTGGCTGGTCCAGCCGCGCGTCGAGGGGCATCCCGCGCTGGCCGATATCGCGCTCAACGCCCTGCCCACCGTGCGGATCGTGACGATGTCCGACGAAAATGGCGCGCCCGAGGTGGTGAGCGCCACTTTTCGATGCGCCTCGGATCCTGCAGCGGAGGTCGACAATATGAAAGCGGGCGGCCTGATCGCCGCGGTCGAGCTAGGCGACGGTAGGCTCGGCCTCGCCTGCCGGGGCTATGGCGGCGGCGATCACGCCACCCATCCGGTCTCGGGCGCCCCGATCGCCGGCCGTACCTTGCCCGAATGGAAGGGCGCATGCGAACTTGCTATCCGCGCGCATCGCGCGTTCGCCGGCTATCTCTTGGTCGGATGGGACATCGCGCTGACCCCGGCCGGCCCGGTATTGATCGAGGGCAATGGCAAGCCCGGCGTGTTGATGCCGCAGCGCGCCGCGCGGAGCGGGCTTGGCGCGAGCCGCTATGGCGCGCTGCTCGCACATCACCTTGCAACCAAAACGTAGCCGCGCCGTCATATCCGACCGGTAAGACTGGATCTGGCTTGGGGATCGACGGGGGTTGTCCCTGCAATCCACCGGGTTTGGAGATTTTTCGATGATCGGTTCCGCGGCGCCGCGTGCGCTTCCCGCGTCGGCGAAGCATGCCCTGCGCATCCTGCTGATCGCCAAGCATGTGCACTGGCAAGGCGGCCTCCATCCGAGCGACGGCAGCCACGCCATCTATCATCGCGAGATGCGCGCCACGCTCGAGCAGATCGGCATCGGGCTCGAGCTGGCGGACAGCTATGAGGCGCTGTTCGGAAAGCCGGCCGCCGACTTCGTCTTTCCGCTGCTCAATCGGGGCGGCTTTCTCAATTCGGAGATGTTGCTGCCCCTGCTGTGCGAGCGGCAGGGGTTGCCCTATCTCGGCGCGAGCCCGATCCTGCGCGGGCTTTCGGATGACAAGCATCTCTCCAAACGGGTCGCCGCGGCGCGCGGCCTGCCCACCGCGCCCTGGGCGGTGTTCCGCCATGGCGCGGACATCGATCTGTCGGACTGCCCGCCGGCCAGCAAGCATGTGATCAAGCCCAACGCCTCCTCGGCAAGCTGGGGGATCTGCGCCGCCGAGGACATCGAGGGGCTCCGCGCCGCCATTCTCCGCCAGCACGACGAGGGACATGATGCGATCGTCGAGCCGTTCATCGCGGGCCACGACATTGAGATTCCGGTGATCACGCTCGACGGCGCGCCCTTTTTCCTGCCGGCGCAGATCGTCGAGCAGCAGGACCCGTCGCGGCTGCGAACCTATGAAGAAAAACGCAATCTCGTCGGCGGCCAGGCCTATGAGATCCGCCGGCTCGACGACCGCCGGCTGATCGACGAAGCCGAACGCCAGACCGGGCTGATCATGCGGGAGTTCATGCCCTTCGATTATGGCCGCTTCGAATTCCGGCTCGACGCCCAAACCGGCGAGATCCGTTTCATGGAGGTCAATCTCAACTGCAACCTCTGGTCGAAGAAGACGATCGCGATCGCCGCCGCGCAGCTCGGCTGGAGCCATGTCGAGCTCATCGAAACGGTCCTGACCGAAAGCCTGCAGCGCCATGGACTGATCGCGGAGGCGCTTGATCGTGCGGCGGCATGACGACTTCGCGGCGGTGGTGCTGGCGGGCCAGCGCCCTGGCATTGTCGACCCGCTCGCGGCCGAGGCCGGCATTTCGCATAAATGCCTGGTGCCCATCGACGGGGAGCCGCTGATCAACCATGTGGTTGCCGCATTGCGCGCCACACCGGGAATCGAGCGGCTGCGCATCGTCGTCGAACCCGACATGTTCGGCACGATCGAGGCGGGGCTCGCCGGCGAGCAGCCCCCGATCGAGTTCATCGCCGCCGCCGGCAATCTTGCCGACAGCGTGTTCGCCGGCGCCCAAGGGCTGGATCAGTCGATCATCGTCACCACCGCCGATAATGTCCTGCTGACGCCGGAAGCCGTCCGCCAAATGCTTGAGAAGCTGCAGCGCGGCGTCGACGTAGCGCTCGCGATGGCGACGAAGGCTTCGGTGCTCGCGGCACACAGCGAGGGCCAGCGCCGCTTCTATCGCTTCAGCGACAACGAATATTCGAACTGCAACCTCTATGCCTTCGCTGGCGCGCGCGCAATCTCCGCGGCCGAAAGCTTCCGCAGCGGTGGTCAGTTCGCGAAGAAGCCGCTGCGGCTCGTGATGGCGGTTGGTGTGGTGAACGTCCTGCTCATGCTGCGCGGCAAGCTCTCGCTGCGCAACGCGCTGGAGCGACTGTCGCGCCGGCTCAAGCTCCGGATCGAACCCGTCGTGCTGCGCGACGGATCGCATGCGATCGACGTCGACAATGAGCGGACGTTGCGTATCGCATCGCTCCTTCTCGAAAAGCGGCGGAATGCGCGCACCGCCCGGCTGAGCCAATCCGCGGCCTGAAGCGCCGACTCCCGGCATGGACAGGCCGCCGTCCTTTGCGGATAGTGCCGCTGGCCAACCGGAGCATTCTCATGCCGCAGATGAAGGCGATGATCGCCCAACGCGCGGGCGCGCCGCTGCAACCGATCGTGCGCGCGGCGCCCGACCCGGCGGCCGGCGAACTCCTGATCGAAGTGGCGGCCTGCGGCGTCTGCCGCACCGATCTGCACGTGGTCGACGGGGACATCGCCGCCGCCTATCCGATCATCCCCGGACATGAGATCGTCGGCCGGATCGTCGCGATTGGACCTGCGGTGGAAGGCTTCGGCCTCGGGCAGCGTGTCGGCGTCCCCTGGCTCGGGTTCAGCTGCGGAGGGTGTCGCTACTGCCTATCGGGGCGCGAAAACCTCTGCGACTGGCCGCAATTCACCGGCTGCACGCGGGACGGCGGCTATGCCACCCATGTCGTCGCCGACGCGCGCTACTGCTTCGCGATCCCCAGCCGCTTCTCCGATATCGAAGCGGCCCCGCTGCTCTGCGCGGGGTTGATCGGATGGAGGGCGTTGCGGCTCGCCGGCGACGCCCCGGCGATCGGCCTGTACGGCTTCGGCGCCGCCGCGCACATCCTTACGCAGGTCGCGGCCTGGCAAGGACGAAAGGTCTACGCGTTCACGCGCCCAGGCGACGCCAGCAGCCAGGATTTCGCCATCTCGCTTGGCTGCCGATGGGCCGGTTCCTCTGGCGAGCCGCCACCCGAGCCGCTCGATGCGGCCCTCATCTTCGCACCGGTCGGCGCGCTGGTCCCCGCGGCGCTCAAGGCGGTGCGCAAGGGCGGCCGGGTGATTTGCGCGGGCATTCACATGTCGGACATCCCGGGCTTCCCCTATGCCGATCTGTGGGAGGAACGATCCATCCTGTCGGTCTCCAATCTCACGCGCGAGGACGGGCTGTCCTTCTTCGAGATCGCGGACCGCGCCGGGATCCGCACGACCACCCACATCTTCCCGCTCGACCGCGCCAATGACGCGCTCGCTGCGGTGCGCGAGGGCAGGATCGACGGCGCGGCAGTGCTCGTGCCCGGCCGTGAGGATTGAGACGAGGAAACCGTTCAGCGGCGGTTCAACGGCAAACGCCACACAGTTGGGCGCAACTTCTGATTCGCTCTCTCGCCAAAGTTTTGCGGACCACGAAGTTGGCCCATCTGCTCCCTGCAATCGATGGCAGGGGATAAGTTGTCTTAACTATGATAGGGGAGTTGGATGCTGGGTAGCATGTGACCTGGAGTCCTGTCGCGAATGACGATCATTAGCCCCCCGCCTGACGTTAAGCATGATATGGAGCGGGTATTTCGACCGCTTCCCGCCATGACCCCGGGATCTCCGGCGGCCCGTTCTCTTCTCGACGCGCCATCCTGGTGGCGGCAGCACGTTCTCGCGCTTGCTGGAGCAGCGGTGATGTTGGCATGCCTTTTCATCGGGCTGATCGCCTTCGCCCCGCTGCATTCCACCTCGCCAGCAGCTCCTGCACCCTTGCCGCAACCGCCGGTGGCTACTCCGGCTGTTCCGCCGCAGGCGGCCGCTTCGCAGGCGGCGCCTGCTCCGGCCATGCCGTCACTGACGCTCGCTGCGCCGGTGAAAACCTCGGTGCCCGCTCCAAAAGCCGCCACGAAAAAGACGGCGGAGGCAGCGCCGCGCCGCGCGCCGGAGAGCGATGGCGAGAAGCTCCAATCCTCGGAGGCAGCCAGCTCGGCGCGCGAGCAGGAGCCGCCGATTTGCCGGAACTTCCGGGACCGCGATGCTTGCTTCGACCGTGAGGTCATGAGCTCGGACCATCGGCTTCGGCAGGTTTACGATCAAGCCCTCGACTCACCCCTGCCAACCTCCCAGCTGGTCAAGGTGCGGCGCTCCTGGAGCGACGCGCTCTCGCGCTCCCGCCACGCGCCAAGGGAATCGATCAGGGCGTTGGATCGCCTGACGATGGCCCTCAAGGATGACATTGCGGAGGCGTCGCGCCCGCATGACGACTGACGACAGATGGCCGCCCGCCAGCGCCTCGACCGCACAAGCTCAGGCCGGCGACACGGTCTATGCGATTGGCGACATTCACGGCTGCTATTCGCTCATGGTAGACCTGCTCGATCGGATCGTGGCCGATGTCAATCGCTCGGATGCCGCCCAAGCCACGACCTTAGTGTTTCTCGGCGACTATATCGATCGGGGCCCCTCGTCATCGGAGGTCATGGCCGGGCTCCTTTGGATCGAGCGTCATTCGCCTTTGCCCACGGTGTTCCTCAAGGGCAATCATGAGCAAATAATGCTCGATTATATCGGCGACCCGATCCTGCATCAGCCTTGGCTCCGCTTCGGCGGAATCGCCACGCTGCGTTCCTACGGCGTGGAGGTGCCGGACAAGTCCGGGCCCGACATCGATCACATCGAGCTGCGCGACCAACTGGTCGACCGTCTACCGTCCTCGCACCTCGATTTCCTGCGGCGCTTGCAGCTGTTTCATGAAGACGAACGCTTCATCTTCGTGCATGCTGGCATCCGGCCTGGTGTGCCGCTGCGGCAACAGGAAACCGAAGACCTTCTCTGGATCCGCGAAGGCTTTTTGGAAGAGCAGCGCGCGGGCCGGAAGCGCGTTGTCCACGGCCACACATGGGTAAGTAGTCGGCCTGAAATTTTGCCGCACCGCATAGGGGTGGACACGGGCGCTTACGAAACTGGCGTTCTCACGGCGGCGAAGTTAAGAGCGGGCGCTGTCGAGTTCATCAGCACAGCTGATTAAAAGGGGTGGGAAGCGTCAAATGCTGAACTTTCTTATGATGGCGCTCACCTAATATGGGTCGCCTACGCGCATGCTGCGTTGCTCTGATATTATTATCAGCGGCCATAGCCTTTCAGCTGCAAAGCAGCGCTTCCATGATTTCATTGGTCGTGTTGACTTTTGGAATGGCGATATTGGCGGCGATCGCGCCATTCCGGGCCAATCATCGCGCGAGCAGAACGCGGGTGTTTGGCGCGTGCCTCGCCTATGTGCTTGCCTCGGCCTTGGCCTTCGTCCTGGCGAGCGCGGCGAGCGGAACGTTCGTGGGTGCGCTGGCAGTGCTGCCCGTCGCGGGAGCCGCGCTGGCCTTCTGGGCCTATAAGACGCGCAATCGCGTCCGGGTTTCGCGCTATGCCTGCTATTTTCAGGAGTGACCGATCGGTTAGCAGCGCTCGGCATCGGCTGGGTGCCGCCCGCAGCCGCGCGCGCGTTGGGACGGCTCTCTCGCCCCGCACCTCGCTAAGCGTCCAGCCCCTGCGCCAACGCCTCCTCAACCGTCTCCAGCCAGATGAACTCGAGCTTGTCCCGGGCATTTGACGGGATGTCGTCATAGTCGCGGCGATTGCGCGCGGGCAGCATCACGCGAGTGATCCCGGCGCCGGCCGCGGCCACCACCTTCTCCTTGATCCCCCCGACCGGAAGCACCAGTCCGCGCAATGAAATCTCTCCGGTCATCGCCGTATCGCTGCGCACCGTCTTGCCGGTAAGCAGCGAACTGAGCGCCACATACATCGCCACACCCGCGCTGGGACCGTCCTTCGGCGTCGCGCCCGCGGGCACATGGACATGGATGTCGCTCTTCTCGAACTGCGCGCTGTCGATTCCCAATTTCTCGGCGCGACTCTTGACGAGACTTAGCGCGGCCTGCGCACTCTCCTTCATCACGTCGCCGAGCTGTCCGGTGAGGATCAACCGCCCTGCGCCGGGCATCCGGCTCGCTTCGATGAACAGGATGTCACCGCCGACCGGCGTCCAGGCGAGGCCGGTCGAGACGCCCGGCACGCTGGTACGCTGCGCCACCTCGTTTTCGAAGATCCGGCCGCCCAATATCTCGCCGATATCGCCCTCGGCCAGGTCGACATGCGCCGCGCTGCCGTCGGCGATCTGGACCGCCGCATGTCGGATCACCTTGCCGATCTCGCGCTCGAGGTTCCGGACGCCCGCCTCACGCGTATAATAGCGGATGATCGTGGCGAGCGCCGCGTCGTCGATCTCGACCTGCTCGGCGGTGACGCCGTTCGCCTCGAGCTGGCGGCGCACCAGATAGCGGCGTGCGATATGCAGCTTCTCGTCCTCGGTGTAACCGGCCAGCGAGATGATCTCCATACGATCGCGCAACGGGCCCGGAATCGTGTCGAGCATATTCGCGGTCGCGATAAAGACGACGCCGCTCAGATCGAATGGCACGCCGAGATAATTGTCGCGGAAGCTGTTGTTCTGCTCGGGATCGAGCACTTCGAGCATCGCCGCCGAGGGATCACCCTGGATGCCGCGGCCGAGCTTGTCGATCTCGTCGAGCATCATCACGCAGCCGCGTGTGCCCGCCTTGCGGATCGCCTGGATGATGTTGCCGGGGAGCGCGCCGATATAGGTTCGCCGGTGGCCGCGTATCTCTGCCTCGTCGTGAACCCCGCCCAGGCTCACCCGCACGAACGCCCTGCCCATCGCCCTCGCGATCGACTGGCCGAGCGAGGTCTTGCCGACCCCCGGGGGGCCGACAAAACAGAGAATCGGCGCCTTGCCTTCGGGCGCGAGCTTGCGCACGGCCAGATATTCGACGATGCGACGCTTGATCTTTTCAAGTCCGTAATGATCGGCATCCAGGGTCGCCCGCGCCTCGTCGATGTCGATCGGTTTATGCTCCGGCGTCTTCCACGGAAGCTCGGTCAGCCAGTCGAGATAGGTCCGGATGATGCCATGCTCGGCGGCACCGTCGGGCATGCGTTCGAGCCTGCGCAGCTCCTTGCTGGCCTGCTTTTCGATCTCTTCGGGCATTTCGGCCTTCGCGATCGCCTCCTTGAGTTCGGCGATCTCGGCCGAATTGCTGTCGTCGTCGCCCAGCTGGCGCTGGATCTCGGCCATCTGCTCTCGCAGTAGCGCTTCGCGCTGGCGGTTGCCGAGCTTCTCCTTCACCCCGCGGCCGATCTCGGCCGACAGCCTGAGCACTTCGAGCCGCTGCTCGAGCAGCGCTGTGACCTTGTCGAGACGGGGCAGCAGCGCCACCGTTTCAAGAATGCCCTGCTTCTCCTCGGTCGAGATGTCGAGATAGGCGGCGGTCATGTCGGCCAGCGCCGCCCCCGACCCGATATTCTGGATCGCATCGCCAAGGCCTTGCGGCGCCTGCGGCAGAAGCTGCACGGTTTCGAGCGCCTGGCGGCGCAGATTGATCAAGCGCGCCTCGATCTCGGCTCCCTTGGTTTCGGGCTCCGCGACGCGCTCGATCCGCGCGACGAGGAACGGCCAGCCGTCGAGGAACTCGATCACACGGAAGCGCGACTCGCCCTGCACGATCAGATGATGGGTTTCGTCGGCCCCGGTGATGTAGCGCAGCACGTTCGAGACCGTGCCCATCCGGTACATGTCGATCGCGGACGGATCCTGCAGCGCGGAATCGCGCTGGGCCAGGATGCCGACGGGAAGGCTCTCGCGCACCGCCGCCTGCGCGGCATTGACCGAAACCGGACGCCCGATCGTCAGCGGCATCACGATGTCGGGAAACATCACGAAATTACGGACCGGCACGACGATGATCGCATCGTTGGGAAGATCGGGGAAGCTACGCCGCGGCTCGGCGGACGCCGTTTCCACCTCGGCGGGCGCTTTGCCCGTCAGAATATCGTTCATCAGCGGCCTCCGTTCGCCTTGCGCAAGGTCACCAGCAGGCAACCGTTGGCCGCCGAGCGGCGCACCGAATCATAGCGTCCAGCCGGAACCGGCAGGCGGCGTTCGAACCGGCCCTGCGGCAGTTCCAGCCGGTGGATCTTCGCGGTGCGCACCTCTTCCGGGAGGATGCGATAGCCGCGGACGACGAGCACGCCATCCTCGATCACCGCTTCGGTCTTGTCGAGATCGACACCCGGCAAGGCCACGAGAACCAATATCTCGCCGTCGGTCTCGAGCATGTCGACCGGTGGCTCCCAGCCCGGAGCTCCGCCCACCGAGCGCCCCGGAGCGAAACTCTGCTGATGCAGCCGTTGGACCCGGTCGATCAGGTCGACCGCGTCGGCCCACATCCAGTTGCGCGATCGGCCAGACGTCATCCGATATCCTCCCTTGGCGGCGATGGACTCCATCTGCCGAGCCTAGCTGCTAATAAGGAAACGACCCCCGCCGATTTCAAGCCATGGAACGATTTCCGGCGGCGCGGCTGCGGTGTGTGCGCCGTCAGCCACGGTTGGCGAGCGCCACTGCGCCGAGCGGCCCGGCCAGCTCACCGAGCGCCGGAGCCATGATGATCCGCGCGAGTTCGACGGCTCCGACGCCCGCGAGATAACCACCCAGCAGCGCCGCGGTCTTCGCGCGGATCACGCCGAACAGCGGAGCCCTGTGCTGGAACACTCCACCCCCGATCAGGATGCGTTGCGGTGAAAAATTAAGCATCATCATCGCCATCGCTTCGGCGACGTCGGTCGTCACGGCATCCCAGACCGGATGATCATCGCCGATCGCCGTTGCCGCCATGCCGGCGCGCGCGGTGATCGCCGGGCCCGAAGCCAGGCCTTCGAGGCAATCGCCATGGAAAGGGCATATGCCGGCAAAAGCGTCGCCCGCCCGGCGGCGAACGCGGACATGTCCGAGTTCGGGATGGATCAGCCCGTGGACCGGCGCGGCATTGACGATCACACCGCCGCCGACCCCGGTCCCGATCGTCAGGTAGATCGCGACATCACAGCCGCGCGCCGCGCCCCAACGATGTTCCGCGAGCACCGCACCCGCCACGTCGGTATCGAAGCCGATCGGCGCCGCGAAACGGTCGCGGAAATAGCCGACGAGATCGACATTGGCCCAGCCGGCCTTGGGCGTCGAGGTGATCCGCCCATAGTCGCCACGGCTCCGGTCCAGCCCCAGCGGCCCGAAGCTGCCGATGCCGAGAGCCTCCACCTCCCCATGCTCCGCCTGCCAGCCCTCGACCGCTGCGGCGAGGCCGGCCAGCGTCGCTTCGGGCGAGCCCGTTTCCAACCGCGCGATCTCGAGGATCTTCCGTCCGCGCGCGATCAGCGCGATGCACTTTGTCCCGCCCAGTTCAATCCCCGCCACCAGCCGATCATCATCATCCATCTGGACCAGACCCTGCTTTCTCATCGGCACAGGCATAATCAGCCGCCGGCGGCTTGCCCATGGCCAAGCAAACACCCGAGGCACGCCCGATATCCGCCGCAATCAAAGCTCGGCCCAATTTTCCCATAGGAGGCATGCGTCATTTTTGGTAATATTCTCCAAAATAAAGGAGAGGATGATGAGTTTGATCGTCGACATCGATGCCCATTTCGAGCCCGGGCCGGAATGGCTCGACAAGCATCCCGATTTGGCGAAGCGGCTGCCGCAGCTCGATGGCGGCGCGCTGGCCGTGAAGGTGATCTGCGGCGATCTCGTCGCCTCCATCCCCGAGCAGCGGCGGCCCTCGATGGCCGAGTTAAGCCCGCCCGGCTTGCTCACCCTCTTCGCCCAGGAAAAGGCCGAAGAGAAGGGTCGGCGCGCCGAGTTCGAGGGCAAGAATCAGATGGAGGTCGCCAACACCCGGGCGCGCCTCAAATGGATGGACAGCCAGCGGATCGACATCCAGCATGTCATCTGCCTGTCGGGCATCACCTACCACAGTTTCATCGGCGACGTCGGCCTGCGACAGGAGGTCGTGCGCGCAGCCAATGACTGGCTGGCCGATACGTGCGAGGAAGGCGGCGGCCGCCTGCTGCCCGTGACGGCGCTCGACTATACCGATCTCGACTGGGCTATCGCCGAGCTGGAGCGGATGCGCCGGCGGGGCAGCCGGGTCGTGTTGACCCCCGGCGCGCCGGTCGGTGGCATGTCCATCGCACACCCCGAATGGGACAGATTCTGGAGCGCCGTGACCGAGAACGGCATGATCGCGATGCTCCACACCGGGTTCGAGCGGATGAGCTTCGATCCCGGCTGGTCGAATATGGAAGCGTCACCAACGGTGCTGCGCCAGTTTGGTTCGAGCTTCCGCTGCGTCACGCCGATGCTTGTGATCAATGCGATGGTCTTTGCCGGCGTCTTCCAGCGCCATCCGATGCTCACGCTCATGCTTGCCGAAATGGGCGTTGGCTGGTTGCCCTTCTTCCTCAATTCGATCGACGATCGGGCCGACCCCACCGCCGAGCTGTTCCTGGGCAAGTGGGATCACGACATGAAGCCCAGCGAATATGTGCGGCGCAACGTGCGCGCGACCCCGCTGGCCAGCGGTTCGGATTCGCCGCTGGACCAGCTGATGGAAACGTTGCCCGAAGACATGCTCGTCTTCTCGTCGGACTTTCCGCACTTCGAGGGCTTCGGTGATCCGATGGCCTATTACGCGCCGATGTTGGAACGGATCGGCGCCCGGCGCCGCGAACTCTTCCTCGGCGGCAGCGTTCAGAAGATCTACGAGCGGATGGGCGATCCGCTGACGCTCAACACCGCGAGAGTAGCGCAGCCCGCATGACGGATTTTGCGTCATCGTCGACAACAGCAGACTGTCGGTTTCGGTGACGGTGCGGCGGATCTCGTGCCGAACGGCGTCGCCAACCTCCCATTCGGGGAACCACCGGCCGGCCACTGTCGTCTCCCCATTTGTGCCCCGATGCCGGCCCAGCTTCCGGCCGGAAAATCGAAGCCGTGACGTCGCGGCGGAGCACGCTCGGCCGGATCACTCGGCCATGGCGGATCGCCTAATGTAAACAACTGAACATAATCCAAAAAGGACCGAATAGTGGAGTCGCTAACATGGGATAATTCCCTTGATCGCCGCTATCGTTACGAAGCCATGACGTCCTGTGGGGGACGGGACTTCGGATCGGCATCAAGACAGCTTCATGATCACCACGGGCAGCTCGCATCTGGAGCGATTTCTTCGACGACTGCAGATGCGTTCTGTGCTGCAGGAGGACGCGAAACAAACGATATTGGAGCTTCCCGGCCGGCCGGTCATGTTCGACGCGCACCATGAGATCGCGCGGCCGGGAGAACGCGTGCGGCACGCCTCGCTGGTCCTCGAAGGACTCGCGGCCGGATTCCATCCCATGAAGAACGGTGGGCGGCAGTTCACGGGTTTCTACTTGCCGGGCGACATGTGCGATCTGCACACGGCGGTTCTGCCGCCGTCGCCCACCGGGATCGAAGCTCTGACCAACACCACGATCTTCAGGGTGCCGCACCAAGCGCTGCGAGAGGCCGCGGCGGCCCACAGCTCGATCGCCGCGGCCTTCTGGCGCGACACGGGGGTCGACGCGAGCCTTGCGGCCAAGTGGACCGCCAATATCGGCCGAAGATCCGCGCGCACGCGTCTGGCGCACCTGATGTGCGAGATCGGCATGCGGGTCGAGCTCGCGGGCCTTGGCGATCGCACCGCCTACCGCCTCGGCGCTACCCAGACCCAGCTGGCGGACGCGGTCGGCCTGACCCCGGTTCATGTCAACCGGACCTTACGGGACTTGCGTGCCGATCATCTGCTGCGCATTTCGGCGGGGCGCGTCGACATTCCCGACTGGGAGCGGCTGGCCTCGACGGCGGAATTCGATTGCGCCTATCTTCATGTCGTGGACGACAGGATAGCGCCTGCCGACCCGCCGCCCCCGGCGCCGCCGCTGGACTACTAGGCTGTCCCGCGGGATCGCGACCGGCGAGTGTCATCCAATCATCTTGCTTTCTTTTTATAGCCCGCGCTTCGAACCGATGGCACGATAGCGGACGGCCGCCGGCCGGCCGCGACGCGCCGGACAACAAGGGCTGGCGGACGATGGTGGTGATGACTCGCAGGAACATGTTGGCGGCGGCCGGAGGTGTGATTGCGGCGGCCACCGCGGCTTCGGGGGAGATGCTGGTGAAGTCCCGGCCCAAACCGCTCGTCTTCGCGCACCGCGGCTGCTCCGCGCTCCGGCCCGAGCATACGCTGGGCGCCTATGCCAAGGCGATCGAGGACGGCGCGGACTATATCGAACCCGATCTTGTCGTAACCCGGGATGGCGTGCTCGTGGCGCGGCACGAGAATAACATCGCCGGGACCACCGATGTCGCGCATCGCCCCGAGTTCGCCGCGCGCCGGACGAGCAAGACGATCGACGGCCAACCGCAGGACGGGTGGTTCGTCGAGGATTTCTCGCTGGCCGAGCTCAAGACGTTGCGCGCGGTGGAACGGCTCGGCGCGATGCGCCGCGAAAGCAGCCGCTATGACGGCCAGTTCCAGATCCTGACCTTCGACGAGATCATCGATTTCGCGGCGGCTGAGGCCGCTGCGCGCGGGCGCGTCATCGGCCTCGTCCCCGAACTCAAGCACTCGACCTACCACGCGGCGCTGGGCCTGCCGCTCGAGGATCGCTTTCTCGCGACCCTGGCTGCCCATGCCTATACGCGGCAGGCGCCGATCGAGATCCAATCGTTCGAGACCGCGAACCTGCGTTATCTGCGCAGTCGGCTGGGCCGGCCCGCGCATATCAAGCTGATGCAGCTCGTCGACGCCGGGGCGGACATTCCCGCCGATGTCGCCGCGTCGGGCGGGCGCGTGACCTATCAGCAGATGACCACCCTTGCGGGCCTGGCCGAGATCGCCACCTATGCCGATGTGGTCGCGCCAGGGTCGCGCGCGGTCATCCCGCTCGGGGCAGATGGCAGACTCGCGGCGCCGCGGAGCATCGTCGCCGATGCCCACCGCGCCGGGCTGCTGATCCGCGTCTGGACCTTCCGGCCTGAAAATCATTTCCTCGCCGCCGATTTTCGCAACGGCGAAGACAATGCCCGCAATGCCGCCGGGTCGATCGCGGAGATACGCGCCTATCTCGCGGCGGGGATCGACGGTTTCTTCACCGATGATCCGGCGCTGGGACGCGAGGCGGTCGACCGCGCCGGATAGGACCGCGGCGCGCCGCGGTCCCGCCCTGCCGGCGGGGCGCCAGCCGGCCTAAAGACCGACTACGCCGCCATCGTCCTTGGTGATCACGATCGTCGCCGAACGCGGGCGCACACCCGGCGCAGCGGCGCTCTGGCTCGCCGGCCAATTGCTGGTCGGCGCAGCGGCATTGCCGTTCTCGCCGGGGTGCTGGATGTTGACGAAGATCGAGCGGCCATCGGGGGTCGAATCGATTCCGGTGATTTCGCATTCCTTGGGCCCGACCAGGAAACGGCGGAGGTTGACGCCGGGCGCCTTGCCCACCAGCGTCCCCTGGGTGCGCGTCGTCCCGTCGGCGCCGATATTCGTGATCGTGCGCGCGCCGCCGTCGCCGACCGTGCCCGGCATCGCGCAGAGCAGCATGCAATTGGTTTGGTCGGTGAAGGCGCCATCGTCGGTCTCGATCCACAGCAGCGGATTGACGAGACCCGACGGATTGCTCGGCCGCGCGAACCACAGCCCGTCGGGGCTCGAGAAGTCATTGGTCGCGTCCAGGCCCGACAGATTGATGTTGGTCGGATCGAGGTCCGAGCCCGCGCCGAATGCGTAGATGTCCCAAGTGAAGCTTACCGCCTCCGAGGTGTCGCCGGCCTCACGCAGGCGCAGGATATGGCCGTTCGGATTGCCACGCTGCGGGGTCGCGGCCGCGCCCTTCGGATCGTTGTAGAAGCGTGGATTGGCCGCGTCGGTGTTGAGCAGGGTCCGCGACGAATTGTTGGTGAGCGTGACGTACATCTCGCCGCTCTTGGGATTGACCGCGGTCCATTCGGGCCGGTCCATCTTGGTCGCGCCGAGCACATCGCCAGCGAGCCGGGGATGGGTCAGCACATCGGCCTGATCCGCGAACGGATAGCTCGCGTTGGAGCCGGTCAAGCCGTTCTGGCCGAAGATCAGCGGCAACCACTGGCCGGTGCCATCGGCATTGAAACGCGCCACATAAAGCGTGCCCGCATCGAGATATTTGTCGCCAGTCGCCAGACGGTCGGTCGCGGTCGCGTCGGCAGCCGACCAGGCGGTGTTCGACACGAACTTGTAAAGATATTCGTTCTGCGCGTCATCGCCCATGTAGAAGGCCGGCTTGACCCCGGCGACGGTGCGCGACGGCCAGCAGCCCTCATGGTTCATCCGGCCCAGCGCGGTGCGCTTGCGCGGGGTCGATGCGGGGTCATAGGGATCGATCTCGACCACCCAGCCGAACTGGTTCGCTTCGTTGCGGAAATCGCCGGTGCCGTCCGCAGGAGCCGACGCCACCGCATTGATGTCCCAGCGGCGATAGATGGTGCTGCTGCTGTCGGCGGGCACAACCGTGCTCCAGCGGTTGTTGCCGGCGCGCGAATTGCTGGCGACGCTCAATCCATAGCGGCTGAGCGCGATCACCGACTTGGCGGCCGAGCCGCCGCGCACCGCATCGTCGCTGGTGTCGCGTTTGAAATAGCCCGCCCAATTCTCTTCATCGGTGATGTAGGTGCCCCATGGCATATAGCCGTTGGCGCAGTTGTTGATGGTGCCGCGGCCATCGGTTCCCGTTGGCGAGAAAATGGTCTTCAAAAGCGCCGATCCGCGCACCGGGCCATTGAAGCGCGTCGGGGTCAGCGGCGTGATCCGGCGGTTGAGCGCGGAGCCCTGGACGTAGCTCCACGCGCCCGCGCCGCTGCGGCTGATCTCGACCACGCTCACCCCGTGGCATTGCATTTCCTTGAGGGCTTCGGCTTCGGGGCGGACGCCGCCCGAGACATTCCCGGTCTGGCCGTTCGGGTGGAGATAAGCGGCGGTGATATTCTCGTGGTTCATCGCCAGCAGGCCGCGGCTGTTGTTTGCGGGATCGGCGGCGGTGCCGGACGCGGCGAGGCCGAAATAGGACATGCCGTCATGATGGTCGCCCGCGCGCTTGTCGAAGCCGGTGTCGGTGCCGTCATTCTTGAATGCGGCCGCGTCGGATGTGATCGGATCGCCCAGCCGGTACAGCACGGTCACGCTGTAGCCCGCCGGAACCGCGACCATGTCGGCGAGGCTTTTCGATACCGCGGTGAAATCCAGCTTGGCGGGGGCCACGCTGATCGTCGTATCGGCGGTGGATATCGAGCCCTTATTGTCGGTCGCGCTGAACCGGAACATCAGATCGGTGGTGCTGCTGACGCTCGGTGCGATGAAGCTCGCGTTGAGCGAAGATGCGTTCTGGATCGTCACCGTCGGACCCGAAACCTGGGTCCAGGCGACGCTCGCGACCGACTTGTCGTCGGTCGCCGTGCCCGCTAGCGTCACCGCCTTGCCCGACGAGCTGACGCCATTCTGTCCCGCGGTGACCATGGGTGCGTCATTGTCGCCGCCGCACGCGGTCAGCAGCGAACTGCCGAACACCGCCATCGATGCGGCCGACAGGCCCCCGAGCAGGCTCCGCCGGGAATAACGCCGCTCGACCAGACTCATCAGCGTCGGATTGTCGCTGCGGTTGCTGTCGATGTCGCCATCGGTATAGATGCCCGTCGCGCTGTCGAAATCGGCCATGATCGTCCCCTTAGCTGGATGCCTTGCGGCTAGCCGAGCAGTGCGACGGCGGGGCGACCTTTTGGTTACAGAACGGCTACGTCTTCAGGAATGGCTTTTGCCGCGCCGCGAGTGGCCCTAATCGCGACCTATGACCAGGCCGCCCATGATCCGTTTCCGCTGCGTCGGGGTGAGACGAAGCGGCGCGACCGAGATCCGGATCCTCCAGGCCGCGCATGCAGACGATGCCCGGGCGCGCCTGATCGCCGCAGGTCTCGAGCCAGTCACGATCGAAGCCGCCGGACCCAGTCTCTCGAATCGGCTGCTGACGAAATTCGCCGCATTTCCGGCAGCCGGGTGGCATTGGCCCGTCGCGACGCGCGCGCGCTTGCGCCACCTGGGACTGTTGGCCGTCTTGTCACTGGTGATGACCTGCTTCATCACCGCGATCGGCGTCTGGATTGCGGTCGCCGCCACCAATTGGCAGGCGAGCCGGATCGCGGCGCGAAGCGGCGCTGCGATCGCGCGCCATCGCGATATCGTCATCGCCGAACGAATCCGCGCCGCGGCGGCCACGGCAATGACGACAGCCAGCGTAAGCGAGCGGCTGGACCGGCTGGCGGCGATCCTGCCCCGCGATGCGGGGCTCATCGCGGCCGAACGCGATCCAGCCGGCCAGTTGATCCTGGAGCTCGAAGCTCCGGACCCCGATCAGCTCCGCCCCGCCCTGCTGCACGATCCGTTGTTCGGATCGCTGCGCGAGATCGATCAGGCGTCGACCGATCGGGGCGGGCTGCGCATCACATATAAGGGACGCGCGCCGTGATCCGGACGGGTGGCCCATCTTCCTGGCTGCTGGCCGGCACGCTCGTCGTCACGACGATCGCGGCCGCGATGACGGCCGCTTTGGGGCTTGAAACGCTCGGCCGGGCCCGGGCCCGCCTCGCCGCGATCGCGGTCATGGCCGAGACCGGTTCGCAGCCCGCGGTTCCACTCGCGCAGCCCGGGGCCGCCTTTGGCGACCGCGGCCGCAGCGCGGCGGTCGCGCGATTCCGGCATGCGCTCGGCCACGCCGCGACCCAAAACCGGTTGCTGGTCGAACGGTTGGAGCCGCTTGCCCGCGAATCCGGCCGGCCAGGACTGCTTCTCGCCGATATCGCGCTATCGGGCGACGAGGCCGACATCCGGCGCTACCTGCGCAGCATCGAGGCGGCGCGGCCGGCCATCCGCTTCACCCGTTGGCGGCTTGCCCGCGCCGAAGCCGGGCAAGCCGCGATACGCCTCGACGCGCGCGCGCTCGCGCTCTGGGACCCGGCGCGATGATGGCGCGCCTCGTGCCGGCATCGCCCGGCGGCCGGCGGATCGTCACGTTGAGTTTCACCTTGTCACTGGTCCTCGCCGGCCTGATCATAGCGCGGGATGACGGCCGCCCGCCAAGGGCCCGCGCCGCAGCGCAACCGCTGGCGCCGCGTCCGCTGCCCGCCGACGGCGGCGGCGATCGGCCATTGTTTCTCGATCCGCTCGGCCCCGCGCTCGCGGCGCTGCCGTCCGACGCCCCGATCCTCGCCGGCATTGCCGGCCGGCTGGGGCGCGACGCGGTGGCGATGGTCCGCGGCCCCGATGGCGCCACCCGCATCGTCGTGATCGGGCAGGCTTATCAGGGCTGGCGGCTGGACGCGATCTCCGCCGACGCTGCGCTGTTCACCCGCGGCGCGCAACGCCTGCGCGTGCCGCTCTCCGCGACCGACGACGCCGAGGTCGCGCAACCCGCTCAGTAGACTCCGTCGATCTCCAGCGGCAGCCGCGCCTGTGGCGGCTCGAGCAGCAGCGGCGCCCCCTTGCCGAGCATCGCCTCGTCGCGGCGCACCCGGGCATATTTGCTTTCGGTGGCCGCGGCGGCCGCGGCGCGGTCGCGCAGGATGGTCGGTTTCAGGAAGACGAACAGGGTCCGCTTGACCTGGCTCTCCTTGCGCGATCGGAACAGTTCGCCGGCGATCGGGATATCGCCGAGCACCGGAACCTGGCTGCGCGTGCGCACCCGATCGTCGGTGATCAGGCCGCCGAGCACGATCGTCTGGCCGTCGTCGGCGAGCACCGTCGTCTGGATGCTGCGGCGGTTGGTGATGAGGTCGGCCGCGCCCGTCACCGCATCGACCAGCGATGACACCTCCTGCGAGACGTCGAGCCGCACGACATTGCCCTCATGGATGCGCGGCACCACCCGAAGCGTCAGGCCGACGTCCTGGCGCTCGATCGTGGTGAAGGGGTTCACCGTATTGCCGTCGGTGGCGAAACTGCCGGTGCGGAACGGCACATTCTGCCCGACGACGATCTCGGCGGGCTCGTTGTCGAGCGTCGTCAGGCTCGGCGTCGACAGCAGGTTGGCACGCGTCGACTGGCCCAGCGCTTGCACGAGCACGCTGAACTTGTCGCCGATCCGGATATTGGCCGAGCCGCCGTTCGGCAGCACCGCGCCCGCACCGGGGGCGCCGATCGCGGCGAGGATCGAGGACAGCGGTAGGCCGAGGCCGGTGAACGAAGTCGCCGCCCCGTCGGCGCGGTCAAGCGCCGCCGCCCCGATGCCGAGCTGGATGCCGAGCTGTTCGGCCTGATCGCCGCTGATCTCGACGATCGCTGCCTCGATCAGCACCTGCGGCCGCCGCACGTCGAGGTCGGCGATCAGCGGTTCGGCGGCCTTGATCGCAGCGGGCGTGCCGCGCAGCACGATCGCGTTGAGCTCGGGGGCGGGCTGCACCGTCAGGTCGGCGGTCGAAAAGCCCGGCGATCCCGAAGGAGCCTCGGTGCCCACGCCGCCTCCGGACCCGCCACTCGCTCCCGCCATCGCGGCCGCTTGCTCGGGCGCTCCACCCGATCCGTTGCCGAGCGTCATCGGCGCCCTGTTCAGCGACAGTCCGGCGAGGCCGGTCCGGTCATATCCGCCCGAACGCTCGAGCCGCGCCCGGCCTCCGGCCACCGCGCGCGCCACCGGGTTCGAAACAGCGCCCTGCTCGCCCATCACGCCACGCAGCACCTCGGTGACCGCTTCGGCGTCGGCATTGTTGAGCCGGACCATCCGCGTGATCGGCACGCCGGCCCCCGGCTGATCGATCGTCCGGGCGAGCCGCCGCGCCTCGGCGACCAGATTGGGCTGACCGCGCACCAGCACGATGTTGCTGCGTTCGTCGGCAACGACGCGCGGCCCGCCCGTCGCGGCGCCGTCACCCATCACCCCGGCGATCGCGGCGGCGACATCGCGCGCATTGGCGAAGCGCAAGCTGATGCTCTCGAAGCTGTTGCCCCCGCCGCTGTCGAGCGAACGCGCGAGCGCCTCGATCCGGCGGACGTTTTCGGCATAATCGGTGACGACGATCGCATTCGGCGTCGGCAGCGATTCGATGCTGCCGAACTGCGCGACGAGCGGCCGGAACACGCGCGCCGCCTGCTCGCTCGATACATTATAGAGGCGGATCATCCGGGTAGTGACATCCTGTCCGCTCACCCGGCCGCCGGCCCCGGCATCGCGCACCGCCGACGCCTGCGGGATGATCCTCCAGGCGCGGCCGGACCTGACCGCGGCGAAGCCATGGACGCGCAGCACCGACTGGAAGAGATCCCATACCCCGTCGACCGACAGCGGCTCGGCCGAGGTGACGTTGACCACGCCCTTCACCGACGGATCGAGGATCAGCGTGCGCCCGGTGATCCGCGAAATCTGCTCGGCGACATCGGCGATGTCCACCGCGCGCATGTTGACGACGACGTCGGCCGGTTGGCCAGGGGCCGCCGTCATGCCGGTCTGGGCGCTGAGCGGCGTGCCGAGCATCGAGGCGGCCAGCAGCACCGACAGGAAGGAACGGACGCGTTCACGCGCGGAAAGACGCACTATGAAAATCCTCATCGCAAGGGAAAGCTGAACGAGAAGCGCCGGCCGTTGCGCCGCACGTCGACCTGGACCGCGCCCGACGCCATCGCCGCGGCGACAAGCTGGCGGTTCGCCGTCATGGCGTTGGCGGGAAAGCCGTTGATCCTTTCGATCACGTCGCCGGGCTCGAGGCCCGCGCGGCGCGCATCGGGGGATGGCTCGACACCGACGCGATAGCCTTCGGGCGACGCGATCGCGCCGAGGCTCTCGAGCAAGCCGGAGGGCATCGCCGCGGCCACCGGCATGCCGGAAGCGTCGGACGGAGCAAAGGCCTGCGCCGGCTGGGCTGCGCCGCCGCCGTCGGGGGCCGCCGGTGGAGCACCGCCGCCGGCGGGAGTCACGGCCGCCGCCGGGGGCGCAGGCGCGGCGCTTGCCGCCGAGACATGTTGCAGCTCGAGCCGCTCTAGTCGGCCGTTGACCCGGAGCAGGACATGGTCGAGCCCAATCTCCTCGACCATCGCGCCGCCCGGCACGCTCTGCCCCGTCCCATAGCTAAAGGCAGGAGCGCCGGGCGCGGCGATCAGCGCGGTCGACACCGCGCGCGGAAAGGCGAGCACGACGCCGCGCAACTGCAGCGCCAGGCTGGTGGGCGGCGCGGCATCGCCATTGATCCGCCCGAATGGTGCGAGCGCGAGCGCGGCATCGATGTTCGGCGCGACGCTTGGCGGCGATGGCGGCGATGACGAATCGGGCGTCGGCAAGGAAGCCGCCTCCATCAGGCGCCAGGTCAGCCCGGCCAGCGCGACGCCCACCGAGGCGACCACCAGCAAGGTGAAGATATCGACCCCGCGATTGGCCTGGCGCGGCGTCATAGCGTGGTGCTGCCCAGATCGCGGAAGCCGTCGAGCGACACCAGCGGCGCGCTTTCGCCCTCGCCCCATACCGACACCGTCACGGCGTGCAGATCGGGATCGCCGGTCGGCCGTTCGACGCTCCGCACCGTCCAGCGCTCGCCGAGCATCTCGACGCGGTCGCCCGGCCGCGCCGCGCCGGGCAGCGCCAGCTCGACGAGCCGGTTCTGCGCCACCAGTTGCGCAGCGGTGCGCCTTTCCAGGCTGCGGATCGAATCGACATGCGCTTCGGTGGCGCGGATCAGCCCGGCGGAGGCGATTGCGAGCACCACCAGCGCGACCAACGCCTCGATCAGCGAAAAACCCTTTTCGGACGAAGTGATGATCGTCGCGGCCGCCATTATGTCGCGGCCGCCGGCGAAGCCGTTGCCGACAGCCCGTCATAGACGATCGCCCAGCGGTCGCTCCCTGCACGCAGGATCATCATCGCGGGAACACCGCTGCCGTCGACCCCAAGCGGCATCGGCGGTTTCAGCCCGCCGGCGTCGAGCGTCATGCCCAGCGGCAGATCGTGGTTCGCATAGGCCTTGCCCTCGCCCGCCTCCCATGAGCGCCCGTTCCAGCGCAGGAAGGCGTAGCTGCGATCATCCCATGTCAGCGCCAGCGGCTGCCCCTCGATCATCGCGTCGTCGGCGGCCGACTGTATCGTCGTGACGAGGCGGCGGACCTCGGCCTCGGCGCCAGGCCCGCGGGTCGCGGCGCCGACGCCCAGCATCGTCGCACCCGCTGCGATCCCGATGATGGCGAGCACCGCCATCATCTCCACCAGCGTCATTCCGAGTTCCCCGCCCCAAGACCGCATCAGCGATTTCGGTCGCTCAGGTCGGCGTCGAGACCCTCGCCGCCGGGCTTGCCGTCCTTTCCGTAACTCATCAGGTCGAATCCCCCCGCGGTGCCCGGGCTCCTGTATATATAGGGACGGCCCCACGGGTCGACCGGCACTTGCGCCAGATAACCCTCGCCCGACCAGTTGCGCGGCAGCGGCTCGCTCGTCGGCTTGACCGACAGCGCCGCGAGCCCCTGCGCGGTGGTGGGATAATCGCCGTTGTCGAGCCGGTACATCTTCAGCGCGGCTGAAATCGTGCGCAGATCGGTCTTCGCGACCGTGACCCGCGCCTCATCGGGGCGGCCGATGACGTTGGGGACGATCAGCGCGGCGACCAGCGCGATGATCGCCAGCACGACGATCATCTCGATCAGCGTCAGCCCCGCCTCGCCATCGTCCGCCGTGCGCCGCGACCGAGTTTGGGGCTCGTCATGAAATTGTTGCGAAACTATGATCATCGCCGCGCTATGAGGTTCTTCGATGAAAAGCATGTTACACCTGCCTAGCATGGGATCTTCGCTGGCGCGGCTGAAAAATCATGTCGTGGCCAACGATGCCGGCATGCGATGGGCGCTCCACGACGACGGCCCCGCGCCGCTCGGCGCTGGCGCGCCGCGCGATCTGTTGCTGGTCCCCTCCGAACATCTGCTGCTGATGGTGGTGGCGCTGCCGCTGCCGAGCCGCCGCAAGCGCCTCGAGGCATTGCCGTTCGCGATAGAGGACCGGATCGCCGAGCCGCTCGACGCGGTCCATCTGGCGCTGGGAGAAGCGGTCGCGGCCGACGGGCGCCACCTCGCCTGCGTGGTCGATCATGCGCGCATGGCGGACTGGGTCGCTGCTGCCGAGGCTGCGGGCCTCGCTCGCGCGGCGATCATGCCCGACGCGCTCGCACTGCCGGTGCCCGCCGAGGGGCGCTGGAGGGTGTATCGCGACGGCGCGCGCCGCTGCGTGGTGCGCACCGCCGACGGCGGCGGCTTTGCCGCACCCACCGACCTGACCGAACAATTATGGGCCGCCGCGGGGAGCCCGCCCTGCGATGAGACGCCGACGCTCGACGGCGGCGCGATCGCGCTCGACCTTCGCCAGGGCCGCTACGCCCCGCGGCGCGACGACTATCGGATAGCGGCGCGCCGGGCTGCGATCGTCGCGGCCGCGGGCCTGCTCGCCCATGGCGCCATCGCCGCCGCCGATACGATCGCACTGCGGTCGATCGCGGCAAAGCGCGGGGCCGAAATGATCGGTCTGCTCGCCCAGGCGGCCCCCGGCGCCTATAGGGGCGCCGATCCGCATGAGGCGGCCGACGTCGCGGCCGAACTGCTGCCCGCCGGTGGCGCCGCGCCCGGCCCTATGATGCCGCTGCTGGTCCAGACGTCGCGGGCGATGACGCCGTTCGGCGGCGCGGTCGCGGTCCGCGCGATGCGTTATGACGAAACAGCTGCCAGCCTGGCGCTCGATCTCGCCTCGGCCGACCCCGACACCGTTGCCGCGCTCCTGCGCGCCGTGCGAGACGCCGGCCTCGTCGCGCGGCTCGACGGAACGACGCTGAGCGTGAGCGCCGGGCCGCGCCGATGATCGGCCGCGCTTTTCTCATGGCCAATCGCGTGGGCTCCGGCGTCGCCGGCTGGTGGCGCGAACGCAGCCCGCGCGAACAATGGCTGCTCGGCCTGTCGGCGGCGCTTTTTGCATTGTGGCTGCTCACAACCCTCGTCATCACCCCGCTTCAGTCCGCGCGCGCCGCCGCGCGTGCGGATATCCAGACCTATGAGACGCTGAGCGCGCGGCTGCGCCGGTCCGGTCCGCTCATGAGCGGGGCGGCGGCGGTCAAGGGGCCGCCCGCGACGATCCTGGCAAGCAGCGCCGCGCCGTTCGGCATCGCGCCCGCGATCGTTGGCGAAGGGGCGGAAGTTCGCGTCACGGTCGCCGATGCGTCCTATGACGCGTTGCTGCGCTGGATCGCCGCCTTCGAGCAGTCGAGCCGATTGCGGGTCGCGCGCATGCGGCTCGACAGCCGCCCGGTGAGCGGCATGGTTTCGGCCGAACTGCTTGTGCGGACATGAGCGCGCCGCTGCTGCCCTATGGCTTCGCGCGCCGTGCCGGCGTGCTGCCGCGCGAGGGCGACGACGGCCTGATCCACTGCCTCCATCGCCCCGGCGCTGGGATCGCTGCGCTGCTCGAGATGCAGCGGCTCCACGGAGCGCGGCTGCGGCTGCAGTCGATCGACGAGGCGGGCTTCGAGGCCGCGATCGCCGCCGACTACCGCGACACCGCGGGCGACGCGGTGGACCTTTCGGATACCGACGACCTCGCCGCGCTGGCCGACAGCGCCGCGGCGGTCGACGATCTGCTCGACAGCCGCGACGACAGCCCGGTCATCCGCCTGATCAACGCGCTATTGCTCCAGGCGGTCAAGGACGGCGCGTCCGATGTTCATGTCGAGACGCAGGAAAAGCGATTGATCGTCCGCTTCCGCGTCGATGGCGTGCTCAAGGACATGATCGAGCCGAAGCGCGCGCTCGCCCCCTTGCTGGTCAGCCGCATCAAGGTGATGGCGCGCCTCGACATCGCCGAAAAACGCCTTCCGCAGGATGGCCGGGTGACCTTGCGCGTCGGCGGCCACGACATCGACGTCCGCGTCTCGACCATTCCCACCCAGCATGGCGAGCGGGTGGTGATGCGCCTGCTCGATCGCGGATCGGCCGGGCTCGACATGGCCTCGCTCGGCATGTCGGAGCGCCACCTCGAGGCGTTTCGATCGCTGATCGATCGGCCCCACGGCATGCTGCTCGTCACCGGGCCGACCGGATCGGGCAAGACCACCACGCTCTACACAGCGCTCGCCTATCTCAACGATCGCAAGCGCAACATCATGACCGTCGAAGATCCGATCGAATATGAGCTGGCCGGGGTCGCGCAGACCCAGGTCAACAGCCGGACCGGACTCGATTTCGCGCGCGGTCTGCGTGCGATCCTGCGCCAGGATCCCGACGTCATCATGGTCGGCGAGATCCGCGATCGCGAAACCGCCGATGTCGCCGTGCGCTCGTCGATGACCGGCCATTTCGTGCTCTCGACCCTCCACACCAACAGCGCGATCGGGGCGGTGACCCGGCTGATCGATATGGGCGTCGAGCGCTACCTGCTCGCGCCGATGGTGGTCGGGCTGATCGCGCAGCGGCTGGTCCGCCGGCTCTGCGACCAGTGCCGCTGGCAGGATCGGAGCACCGAAGCCGAATCGCTGCTGCTTGGCCGGGCCATCAAGGCCGGCAAGAAGATTTGGCGCGCCAATGGCTGCGATCATTGCCATGGCGAAGGTTATCGCGGCCGGATCGGGCTTTACGAGATCGTCGTCGCGGACGATCGCCTGCGCGGGCTGGTCCATGACGGAGCCTCGGAAACCGCGCTCACCGCCGCCGCACGCGAGGGCGGTCCCAGCCTGCTGGAGGATGGCATCGCCAAGCTACGCGCGGGGCTGACCTCGATCGAGGAAGTGGCGCGTGTCGTGCGGGACGAAAGCTGATGCCGGCCTTCGCCTATCGCGCGGTCGATGCGGGCGGCATCGCCAGCCAGGGGGTGATAGAGGCCTCGAGCCCGGCGGCTGCGCGCCGCCTGTTGCGCGACCGCGACCTACTGCCCACCCGCGTCGAAGCTGCGAACGAGCCGGCGCTCCGCCGGCCGCTCGCCGCCCGGCTGTGGCAGCGGGGGATCGGTGCGCGTTCGCTCGCGACCGTCACCCGGCAGATCTCGACGCTGGTGACGAGCGACGTCAATGTCGAGCATGCGCTCCAGATCGTCGCCGATCAGGCCGACACCCCGGCGCTCCGCTCGTTGCTGCTCGACCTGCGCGGCGCGATCCTCGACGGACACGGCTTCGCGGCGGCGCTCGAACGTCAGCCTGCGACTTTCCCCGAATATTATCGCGCCTCGGTCGCTGCTGGCGAGCAGGCCGGGCGGCTCGCGCAGGTGCTCGCGCATCTCGCAGACTTCGTCGAGAGCCGCCATCGCAATCAGCAGAAGATCCAGCTGGCACTGCTCTATCCGGCGCTGCTCGGCCTGGTGTCGTTCGGCATGATGGCGCTGCTGATGGTCTATGTGGTGCCCGATATCGTCAAGGTGTTCGTCGCGCGCGGGGCCGCGCTGCCCTTTCTCACGCGCGCGCTGATCCTGATCTCCGAGGGATTGCAGCATTATGGGCTGGCCCTCGCGCTGGTGCTGCTTGGCTCGGCGTTCGTCTTCGCGCGCTGGCTGCGCGTCCCGGCTAACCGGCTCCGCCTCGACCGGGCGATCGCGCGCACGCCCCCGTTCGCCCGCTTCAGCCGCCAGCACAATGCCGCGCGCTTCAGCGCCAGTCTCGCGACGCTCGTGCAGAGTTCGGTGCCGCTGGTCGACGCGCTGACCGCCGCCGCCGCGGTCACGCCCAACCGCCACGTCCGCGCCGAGGCGCTCGCGATCGCGCAGCGTGTACGCGAGGGATCGAGCCTTCAGGCGGCGATGCGCGCCTCGGACATCTTCCCCTCGATGCTCGTCGCGATCGTCGCCAGCGGCGAGAATGGCGGCCAGCTCGGCCCCGCGCTCGCACGCGCCGCTGCCGAGCTCGAGCGCGAGCTCGAGGCGATGGCGGCGACGCTCGTCGCGCTGGTCGAGCCGATGGTCCTGCTGATGATGGGCGGCCTGGTGCTGCTGATGGTGCTGGCGATCCTGCTGCCGATCATCAACCTCAACAACATCGCGGTCCTGTAGGCGGCGATGCGGCTAGAAATCCGTCTCGATCTTCGCTCCCCCGGCCGGCGACACGAAGGGCAGGACAACCGCGCCCTCGCGGGTCACGATCAGCCGCAAATGCCCATCGGACGACAGTCCGCCGACGACGAGAGGATGCCGGATCCGCCCCGCCGCGGAAAGATTGATCACCGCCAGGCCGCTGGTCTGCCGCAGGGTGAGCGACAGCGCGGGAACGGCTACCGCCGCTGCGCCGCCGCTGGCCTGGCAGAGGCCGGCGTCGCTGCGGATCGCTCCCTCGAGCCGCTGATCGCGGCCGCCGATCCGCGCCTGCTTCAGATCAACCTGCAGCGGCATAGCACAGGCAAAGCTCCAGCCGCCGAGACGCTGCAGCAACGCGCCGTCGACGATGCCGCTGACGTCGTCGACGCTCCTGCTGCCCGGCCGCAACAGCGCGCGGCCGGCGATAGCGGACGCCGGGCCCTCTATCCGCCAGTCAACCGCGAAGCCCAGCGCCAGCAGACTGCGCAGCGGCGCCCAGCGCCATTCGAGGCGATTGTCGGCATCGAGCAGCGCCGTCCCACGCCACAGCGTTCCCGCCGCGGGCGTCGACAGGACCAGCGAGGCGGGTATTGTCATGATCAGCGCCGCCAGATAGGCGGCAAGGCCGATACCGCCCAGCAGCAGCACGCGCCGCGCGCGATCGTCCTTGGGGGGCACCAGTGAATCGGGATCGACGTCATCTTCTCGCGGCATTGCCGGCAGCGCTGCTTGCGGATCTGGCATCGACCTTCCCTTCTCCGGCTTCGGCGCGGAAGCCCGAGCGGGCCCGCGCCAAGGCGGCGCTGATCGCGCCGCTGACAGGCCCCGCGGCCGCGATCGGGCTCAATATGCAGCGCGCGGCGCAACTTGTGCAAGCGCCGGGGGCAAAGAGCGACGATCTGTTCGTGCTCGACAGCCGCGGCTCGGCCGAGGGCGCGGTGGTGGCGGCGCGGCAGGCGGTCCGGCGCGGGGCGCGGATATTGATCGGGCCACTTTACGCCGCCGAAACCCGCGCCGCCGTGGCCGTGACAGGCGAAGCCGTGCCGGTGCTGAGCTTGAGCAATGACGAACGCCTCGCCGGAAGCGGCGCGTTCCTGCTCGGCATCACCGCGACGCAGAGCGTCAGCGCGATCCTGCGCTATGCGCGCGGCCGCGGCGTGCGGAAGGTCGCTGTCCTGGCGGGCGCATCCGACTGGGCGGCGCAGGGGCTGGCGGCGGCCGAGCGGCTGCGCGGGAGCCTCGATCTCGACATCATGACGATCGCGGCTGGCGCGGGCGATCTCACCGCCGCGCTGCGCGGCGCGGGCGGCGGCGAACTGCCCGACGCGCTGCTGGCGACCGAAGGCGGCGAAGGATTGTCGGCGGCCGCGCGCGCGTTGGCGGGCGCCAATATCCAGCTGCTCGGCAGCCAGCAGTCGCTCGACCGGCCCACGCCCGCCGCGATGGGCGCCTGGGTCGCCGGCCCCGATCCGCGCTCCCTCGGCGATTTCGCCGACCGTTATCAAGCGAGGACCGGGACGACACCAGGCAGCATCGCCGCGCTCGCCTTCGATGCAGCCGGCATCGCGGAGATGTTGCGCCGCGGCGGCATCGTCGATCGGGCCGCGCTGCTCTCCGCCGGCGCTTTCGCCGCGGTGACCGGCCCCATCCGTTTTCAACCCGACGGCACCGCGTTGCGCGAGTTGGCGATCCTCGTCGCCGGCCCGAACGGCTTCACGCCTGTCGACCGGGTCTGACCGGGCGCAGGGCGCGGCGATGCAGGCGCCTGACGATGCCGAGGGCTTCACACTGGTCGAGCTGCTGATTTCGCTCGCATTGTTCGCATTGATCGCGACCGCGGGCGTGGCGCTGGTCGACGGGTTGCTCGGCGTCGAGAACCGTACCGATGGGCGCTTGACCCGCCTCGCCGATATCCAGCGGACGCTGTTTGTGATCGACAATGATCTGAGCCAAATCACCGCCGGGCCGATCGAGGGGCAGGCCGGTCGGTTGAGCTTTGACCGGCCGGTCGCCGCGGCCGGCGGTCTGCCGGTGCGCGTGAGCTATGCTTTGGCGGGTAGCACCCTGGCGCGAAGCTTAGCAAACGGGGCGGGGTCGTCGGCTTCCCGGCAATCCCTGCTCGGCGGGATCGCTTCGCTGCGCTGGAGCTTCTACGCGCCGGGGCTCGGCTGGACGAACCGCTGGCCGCCCTCTCCCCCACTGGCGAGCCGGCGGCCCGCTGCGGTGGCGGTGGATTTCGTGCTCGCGCCCGGCAAGGGCGTCGCCGGCACCTTGCGCCGCGTCGTCGCGCTCCCCGTGCAACCATGAGCGGCGGCGGACCGGTGCGCGACGGCGAACGGGGGCTGATCCTGGTCAACGTCCTTCTCTTCGTCGCGATCGCCAGCGGCATCCTGCTGCTGATGATCGCGGCCGAGGACAGTGCGCTCGAACGGGGCATCAAGATGCGCGACGCTGCGCGAGCTCAGGCGATTGCCCGCGGCGGCGAACTTTCGGCGGTGACCGCGCTGCGCCGCGACGCGCTGGCCGCACCCGAAAGTGACAACCGCACCGAGGCGTGGGCCGCGCTTGCCGAGAAAGCCGCGCCGATCGACGGCGGAAGCTTCGATCTCGCCATCGCCGACGCCCAGTCGCGCTTCAACGTCAATGCGCTGATGACGGGTAACGCGGCGGCGGTCGAGATGCTGGGCCACATCGCGGCCGCGGCCGGCATTCCCGAACAGGAGGTGCCGAGGGCGACCGTGCTGGTGCGCACGATGGGGCCGATCAGCGACCTCCGCCCGCTCCGCCTCGCGGGCCTCGATCAGGCGCAGCTCGCCACGCTGTCGGAGCTGATCACGGCGCTGCCCTATCCGGGCGCGATCAACCTCAACGCCGCGAGCGCGCCGATGCTGGCGCTGCTGATCGGCGATCCGCTGAAGGCGCGCCGGCTGGTCTCGCTGCGTGACCGCAAGGGCTATCTCAGCGCAAGCGACCTGGCTGCGGTCGACATCCCGCTTCCGCCGGGCACAGGATTCACCTCCGACCAGTTCTGGGTTCGGACGCGGGTGCGGATCGGCGGCGTCAGCCAGCAACTTACCAGCTTGCTCGTGCGCAAGCGTGATCCTTCGGGACGCCCCAGCGTGGTCGTCGTAGGCCGCTGGACCGGCCCCGCTCCGCCCGATCAGGCGCCGCCGCTGCCCTGAGCCAGGCTTGCCAGCCTGACGATGCCGTCGATATCGAGATGCTCCTCGAGCGCCGCGGCGATGTCGTCGAGCGCGGCATCGACTGCACTGTGATGATCGGCCCCGCTCGAGGTCACGCCGATCCTGGCGAGGAGCGCCGCACGCAGCGCGGTGCTCGCCAGCATGCCATGGACATAGCTGCCCATCACTCGGCCGTCGGCGCTGATCGCGCCATCGGGCCGTCCGCCGTCGAGCAGCGCGAACGGCCGCGCCGCATCGGTCCCAACGGTTTCGCCCAGATGCATTTCATAGCCCGAGAACGGCGCGCCCAGCCCCACGCCGTCGACCCAGCGGAGTGCCTTGTGCGACGCGAGCACCGTGTCCACGTCGAGCAAGCCGAGACCGGCGGTCGCAGCGGGGGGCCCCTCGATGCCGCGCGGATCGGCAATCGTCCGCCCGAGCATCTGGAAACCACCACACAGACCGAGCACCATCCCGCCTTGACGGCGATGCGCGGCGATGTCGATGTCCCAACCCTGCTCGCGCATCGCGGCCATATCGGCGATCGTCGCCTTCGAGCCGGCCAGGATGATCATCGCCGCTTCAGCGGGGATCGGCCGGCCGGGGGGCGTCATCACCAGTTCGACGCCCGGCTCCTGCTTGAGCGGATCGAGGTCGTCGAAATTGGAGATGCGCGGCAGGATCGGACAGGCGACCAGCACCCTTCCGCTCGCGCTGCTCGTCCTGCGCTCGAGAATCACCGCATCCTCGCTTGGCAGGCGCGCGGCGGGCGCCAGCCAGGGAACGACGCCGAAGCCGCGCCAGCCCGAGCGGGCCTCGATCCCGGCATAGCCGTCGACGAACAGCGCGGGATCGCCGCGAAACTTGTTGATGATGAAGCCATGGATCATCGCGGCGTCGGCGGGATCGATGATCGTCCGCGTGCCGACGATCGCGGCGATCACGCCGCCGCGATCGATGTCACCGACCAGCACGACCGGCACGCCCGCCTCGCGCGCAAAACCCATATTGGCGATGTCGCCCGCGCGCAGGTTGATTTCGGCGGGCGAGCCCGCGCCTTCGACCACCACGATGTCGCATTCGCCGGCCAGCCGCCGATAGCTCTGCATCACCTCGCCGAGCAGCGGCCGGCGCGCCTCGCGGAAATTGGCAGCGCCAAGCGTGCCGCGGACCTTGCCCTGGACGATCAGCTGCGCGGTGCGATCGGCCTGCGGCTTGAGCAGCACGGGGTTCATGTCGCTGTGCGGCTCGGCGCGCGCGGCGATCGCCTGCAGCGCCTGGCCGCGCCCGATCTCGCCGCCGTCGACCGTGACCGCGGCATTGTTCGACATGTTCTGCGGCTTGAACGGCCGCACCCGATAGCCGCGACGGACGAGCGCGCGGCACAATCCCGCGACCAGCACCGTCTTGCCGACATCCGAGCCGGTTCCTTGCAGCATCACAGCAGCCATCGGGCGACCCCTGCTATCCCTCGCCGCTTCGCGCAAGGGCCCGCGCAACACGCGCTGCCACGCAGGTTGTAATGCGCGGGTCCAGCAGCCAGATACAGGCTCGGAGAACAAGATGGTTGCGACTGCCACCGCTGCGGATCCGGCTCCGGGCGCCGCGCCGCCGAACCGGCGCGCCGCATTCCAGGAGCGCAAGCGGCAGAACACCCGGGCCGCGATCCTGGCCGCCGCGGGCAGGATCTTTGCGTGCACGCCCTATGTCCATGCGACCATCGACGAAATCATTGCCGCGGCCGGCATCAGCCGCGCGACCTTTTACACGCATTTCGAATCGAAGCTCGGGCTCGCGCTCGCGATCTACGAGGAGCTTGTGCCCGAAGTGCACGCGCTGTTCGACCAGATTCCTCGTCTGGACACGCGCACGCCCGCCGCGGCGAAGGCCTGGCTGCGGACCTTCGCGGATCTCTATGTGCGGCACGGCTATTTGCGCTGGCTGTTCGCGCAGCTCGAGATCTTCGAACGGAGCTTCCGCATCCGGCTGCGCACCGATCGCGACGGCTATATGCAAAGGCTCGCCGACGCCGGGATCAAGCGCTTCGCCAGGGCGGCCGGCAAAGGCGAGCAAGCCGCGCTGCAGCGCGCCCGAGCCCGCTTGCTGCTCGACCGCCTGGTCGCGGTCTGCGCCGAGATCTCGCAGCCCGATCTGGTTTCCGCCGCTGACGGCGAAGCCTATCTGGAGGTTGTGGCGGAAGAATTGCGCGCGTTCCTCGCCGACGCTTAACCGTTTCCGGCGGTGCCGCAGGGAGTGCGCTGGGCGCTGCGCCACATTCCCTTCTATGCCGAATGGTTCCGCTTCCGTACCTATTGGTTCACTTCCGACGGCCTATATGCCGACAGCAAGATCGATCCGGCCTGACCACAGCATGTCTCAGTCTCTGCGCGCAACGAGGCCGTGCGCCAATATTGTGTCGCCAACCTGCACGAAAAGCTGAAGGGCCGCCCCGATCTTATCGACAAGCTGACCCCGGACTATCCGGTGTTCGGCAAACGGATCGTGATGGACGTCGACTGGCTGTCGACCCTGCGCCGTGACAATGTGTCCCTGGAGAACACGCCGATCGACCATGTCGAGAAGGACGCCATCATCCTCAAGGACGGCCAGCGCATTGCGGTCGACGTCATCGTCTGCGCCACGGGCTTCGAGATCGCGAAGATGACCGGGCGAATGACGATCCGCGCTTCAGCTATGCGGCAAGGCTCAGCTCGGGCTTGGACAGCAATGCCAGCAGCGATATGCCGTTGAAAAACCACATCCCCTGGATGCTGAGCTCGCTATATTTCCGGATCGTATTGGAGAAGGTGTAGGGCGTGTACCAGACATTATGATCGGGATGGACGACCTCGACGAAGGTTTGTGACGCAGACACATAGTCGAAATGGCGGCCTCGGCACTGGAAAGCGTCGGGCACCGAGATCAGGAAGCATTCGGCCTGCAGCGTCTGGAGCTGCTCGAGGAACTCGGCAACGTTGGGCACATGCTCGAGGACTTCGGGAACCAGCACCACGTCGTAATATTCGCTGATCTGGTCAAAGCGGGAGAACAGTCGCCCTTTCGCGAAGGGCGCCAGCTGCTCCAGCGCCTCCTGATGGACATCGAAACCGTCGAGCAGCGCGCAATGCGGCTCCAGCGCAAGATGCAGCGAATTGGCGGGATCGGTGATCGGCCAGTCGGCGCAGCCGATGTGCAGCACGCGCTTGCCGCCGCAGAGATGCTTGAACACGTCCAGCCGGCCCAACTGCGCGAGATCCTCGCTCACCTCGACATGCTGTACGAAATAGGGAGCGTGCAGCGCTTCGAGCGGAGAGTTGCCGGCGCTGGCCGGCTGCGCGGCCGGTCTCGACGCGTCGGCGATCGCAACCCCGGCCGCCGGCGTCGCCGCATCGGAGTGCGGCGCGGGCGTGATCTGTTGACGATGAATCTCGTCATAGGCCCCGCGAGTCGATCCCCAGAGCTGGTGCGCGTAGACCGGGTCCTTGCCTTCGTAGGTCAGCCCGGTGAAGTGTTGGGGGATGAAATAGTGGCTTGGATAGATGCGCAGGCCGAAATAGCGATATTTGCGATAGGAATCGGTCAGGCGTTGCGGGCCGACGGTGATCCAGGCCATTTCGTTGACGACCGAATCCTCGGCGGCGATGTCGGCGATGATCTGTGCGACGAACGGGTTGCCGGGCACGCAGCCGAAATAGCCCGCGGCGATGAGGCCCGGCCGTGCGATCTCATTCTCCCAGCAGGCGAACGCCTCGCAGTCGAGCAGTTCCTCGTCGAGCGGCCGCAGGCAGATGCTGTCGGCGTCGAGCACGATCCCGCCATGCGCCTGCAGGATTTCCCAGCGCATCATATCCGCGACGCCGTTGAGCTCGCGTTCGTACATAGCGGCGATATGCCGGGCGTTGATCCAGCCGGCCTCGCGCAGCTCCCGATTGCCCCAGACCCGAATCTGCCAATCGGGATGGAAGCTGCGCCAGGTCTCGATGCAGTTGTCGGGGCGTTTGGTTTCGTCGCCAACCCATATGAAGTGCATAATCTTCGGGATCATGGTCTGAACCTCGGCTGGCATTAGGATCGACGACGCCTCCAACAGCGGAAGGCCGCAGCTGCAAATATTCGACAGCCCAGCGGGTAAAAGGACTTGGTTAATTATTGGATAAGCGTGCCTGCGGAGAGGCGCTGGAGGGGCGCACGCGCGGGGGCATCATGGTTAACGGTTTATCAAATCAAATCGTCGACATCTCGCCAACGAGTATCCAGCGCCGATGATCGGGCAGTCGGGCGTGGCCACGCCTTCGCCCGGTCCGGGCACGATCCAAAGGATGATCCGATGAAGCTCAATGTCGATCAATCGCTCCGCAAAGCCGGAACGCTGGCGAAACAGGGGCTCACGGCGGAGGCGGAACAGATCGGCCGCGCGGTGCTGGCGGCTTTCCCCGGCAACCGGCGGGCGCTCGCCTTCGTCAACGCATTGTCGGCTCCGCCGTCCCGGGAAGCTTATGACGGGGGCGTGCGCACGATCCTCGGGCTGCTCGATCAGGGAAGACCGCGTGAAGCGTTCGATCAGGCGCTGGCCCTTATCGACACCTATCCGCTGGAAGCCGATCTTCACAATCTCGCTGGCGCGGCGGCCGGCGGGCTAGGCCGGCTCGAGGAGGCCTTGAGCTGCTACGATCGCGCGATCGAACTCAATCCCGATTATGCCGATGTCCATTCCAATCGGGGCATCACGCTGCTGCGTCTGCAGCGGCTCGAGGAGGCGCTCGACAGCTGCAGCCGCGCAGCCGAACTGCAACCGGGTTCGGCAGGCGCCCATTCCAACCGCGGCCTGGTGTTGAAACAGCTCGGGCGACTCGGCGAGGCGCTGTCATGCTATGATGCGGCGGTCCGGCTCGATCCCAACTCGCCCGAAATCCAGTATAACCGCGGCAATCTGCTCCAGTCACTCGGCCGGCATCGCGAGGCCGTCGCCGGCTATGACGCGGCTCTCCGGCACCAGCCCGCCTATGCGGCGGCGCACAGCAACCGCGGCAATGCGCTGAAGAAGCTCGGCGATCTATATGGAGCGCTCGAAAGCTACGACGCTGCGATCCGGTTCAGGCCCGATGCCGCCGACGCGCACTCCAATCGCGGCTGCGTGCTGCAGGAACTGAAACGGCTCGACGAAGCCCTGGTCAGCTGCGAACGGGCGGTCGACCTTCAGCCTGGGTCGGCAGAGATCCAATATAATTGCGGAGCGGCGCTGCAGGCGTTGCGGCGCCTCGCAGATGCGATTGCCTGCTACGACGAGGCCATCCGGCTCCGCCCAGGTCATGCCGACAGCTACGCCAATCGCGGCGGCGCGCTGCACGGCCTCCAGCGGCTGGACGAAGCGCTGCAATGCTATGACCAGGTGGTCCAGCTCGATCCGTGCGCGGCCGCCGGATACTATAATCGTGCGAACGTCCTGCAGGACATGGGCCGGCTCGACGAGGCGGTCGCCAGCTATCGCAAGGCCGTCGAACTGAACCCCGGCTATGCCGAGGCGCAGGGCCAGCTTCTGTTCCAGCAGGCCAGAATGTGCGAGTGGGAAGATGCCGATGCCGCCGGCCTCGCGGGGCTGGGCGTCACGACCGGCGCGATCACCCCCTTCACCTTCTTCGGGATCGAGGACGATCCGCAAAACCATCTGCTGCGGGCGAAGAAATGGATCCGCGAGAAGTGCGACAACCGCGCTCCGCTGATCGCCGTTGGCAATGCTTCGTCGTCGCGCATCCGCATCGGCTATTTCTCGGCCGACTTTCATAATCACGCGACGATGCACCTGCTCGCCAAGCTGCTCGAAACCCATGACCGGACGAGGTTCGAGATCCATGCTTTCTCCTATGGCATCGATCGTTTCGACGAGATGCGCCGTCGCGCCGTCGACGCGGTCGACAAGTTTCATGAGGTGGGGGCGCTGAGCGACAGGGCGGTGGCCGAACTCGCGCGGCGCGAACAGATCGACATCGCGGTGGACCTCAAGGGTCATAGCCAGGAAATGCGAATCGGAATCTTCTCCTATCGCGCGGCTCCGGTTCAGATCGGTTATCTCGGCTATCCGGGATCGGTCGGAGCCGACTTCATCGACTATATCGTGGCCGACGAGATCGTCCTTCCCGAGCGCAGCCGGAATTTCTATGCCGAAAAGGTGATCTATCTGCCGGACTGCTATCAGGCCAATGATCCGCGCAGCATGTCCGACAGGGCCTTCACACGCAGCGAATTGGGGCTTCCCGAAAACGGCTTCGTCTTCTGCAGCTTCAACAACAGCTACAAGATCCGTCCGGCCGAATTCGGGATCTGGATGAACCTTCTCTCACAAGTAGATCACAGCATATTGTGGCTGCTGAGCGACAATCGCTGGGCCGAGGCCAATTTGAGGAAAGAAGCCGCCGCGCGTGGCATCGATCCCGACCGCCTGATCTTCGCGGAGCGGATGCCCCTGCCCGACCATCTCGCACGGCATCGCTGCGCCGATCTGTTTCTCGATACCTTCAACTGCAACGCGCATACGACCGCAAGCGACGCGCTATGGGCGGGCCTGCCGCTTGTCACGAAGATGGGCGAGAGCTTCGCCGCGCGCGTTGCCGGAAGCCTGCTGCACGCCATCGGAATACCCGAACTGGCGGTCGAAACCGCCGAAGCCTATGCCCGGTTGGCGCTCGACCTCGCGAACGATCCGAGCCGGCTGGCCGACATCCGCGCGCGCCTGGAGGCCAATCGTTCCTCCGCTCCGCTGTTCGACATCGAGCGATATACGCGGCACATCGAACGGGGCTATGCCCTCGCGCATGCCCGTTATCGCGACGGCCTCGCCACCGCCCATATCAACGTGCCCGCGGAGATCGACCGCGACAAGCGGGCCGCCGCCTAAGCGGGGGGCGAGATGGTCAGATGTGGGAAAAGCCCCAGTAATTCCCGACCAGTTCGCTCGGATTGACGCCCAGTAGCCGGATCGTGTCGCCGGTGTCGAAGCTGATGATCGTGTCGCTCCCCGAGGGCGCGACCGTCGGGCTATGGCCTGCGCTGGTGTAGGCCATGATATCGATAAGATCGCCGGCCGTCTTGAAATCGGTGATCACGTCATGACCCGCGTGAAAGCCGATCTGAAAGCGATCGGCGCCCGCTCCGCCGGTGAAACTGTCGTCGAACATGCTCCCGACCAGAATATCGTTCGCCGCCGTGCCGCCGAGCAGATGGGCGCCGGCGTCGAAAACCATGCTCATGCTGGTCGCGTCGATCATGTAGCCGCCTGTACCGCCCGCCGCGCCGCTTTCGACCACGATATAATAGCAGGCCGTGGCGGGCGCCGTGAACTTCGCCACCGCGTCCGCGCCCGAGCCGCCGTCGTTGTCGCTGGCGATCAGCGCGCCGGCGCTGTCGTAGATGCTGACCTTGGCGTTGGCGAGCGCGCCCATGCCCGACCCGCCGGCTTCGACCGCTATCTTCATGTTCGCGCCCTGGACGAGGTCGATCTTGAACCAGTCCTTGTCGCCGGCGGTTTCGAGCGCGCCCCATGTGTGCTGCCACATCGGCGCCGAATGGCTTGTCTGCTCGCCGCCGGATTCACTGAAGAAGCGGATGCCCATCTTGTACCCCGTGCTCGTCGCGACAAGGCTTTGTGACTGGATGTTCTTGAGCAGGATGCTGTCGCCATTGGCGAAGCCGATCGAGACGTCGTTGCCGATATTGGTCAGGGTCGGCTTCTGGCCGGCGTTCAGATAGGCCGAGATGTCGATCAGATCGGCATCTCCGCCGGCAGCGAAATCGGTGACCACGTCATCGCCGGTGCCGGGTTGAAAATGGAAGATGTCGGCGCCGGCTCCGCCGGTCAGCGTGTCGTTGCCGAGGCCGCCGTCGAGCGTGTCGTTCCCCGCCATGCCGAACAGGCTGTTGGCCGCGCCATTGCCGGTCAGGAGATTGGCGCTGCTGTTGCCGCTGCCCGAAATCGCGAGGGTGCCGGTCAGCAAGAGGTTGAGGGCGTCGCTGCTGAGAGTCGTCGTCACCGCCGAGGTGATGCTGGTGGTGACCGGGCTCTCGAGGCTGTACGCGCGGATATAGTCGATCTTGAGGTCGGCGCCGGTGAAGGTCGCCGGCACCGTGCCGGTAAAGTCGCCGCCGATCGCCAGATTGACCAGCATGTACATCGGCTTGTTCATGTCGCTGGGGGTCGCGGTCGAGGCTACGGCCACGCCGTCGATATAATATTCGATCTTCTGAGCCGTCCAGAGGACGCCATAATTATGATAGCCGCCGCCCAGACTCGCGAGGTCGCTGGCGAAGGACAGCGTCGTCACCGATCCGGTCTCGCCCGTGTGCGTGGTGTGATAGATTCTGTTGCCGCCCGATGTTTCGACGACGTCGAGTTCCGGCGGCCAGCTGCCGTCGGCGGGGACGAGCCAGAAGGCGGGCCATAAGCCCTGCCCGGTCGGCAACTGCGCCCGCATCTCGAAATATCCGTAGGTCTGCGAGAAGCTCTTCTCGGTTGTCAGAAGACCAGACGTATATTGGTAATTGTTGAGTGCCGAGAGCGCGCTCGTCGGAGTCTTGGCGGCATGGATTGTGAGTTCGCCGTTGCTGATCGAGAACGGATTTATACCGAGCGGCGTCGTTCCACTGCCCGCATAGCTCGGATCGACGTAGATCTCCTTCTCATGGTTGAGCGTCAGCGTCCGGCTCTGCCAGGATGAACTTCCCGTCTGGGCGTTCCACTGATAATTGGTCTTCCACACGCCCAGGCCGGTCGAGCGGTTATAGAGCGACAATCCGTTGAACTCATCGTCGAACGTCAGCTTCATCTGGCCGGTGTCGATCGACAGCAGGAAATCGCTCGCACCCAGATCGGCGAGGCTGGTGTTGCGCAGCACAACCGAGTCGGTCGCCGACATCGCGATGCGCACGTCGGCGCCCACCTGCGTCATCTTGCCCTGAAGCTGGGAGAAATCGCTGATGCCATAGCCGCCTAGCCGGACCGCATCGTGCTGCGCGCCGGCGGCCTTGGCCGTCTTGAAGCCGTAGATCACGTCATTGCCGCTTCCGGCGCGGATATCGAACACCGAAGAACCGGTGCCGTTATCGACCAGGACATCGGCGCCCGGGCCGCCGCGCAGCGTGACGTTCGCGCCTTCCGCAATGAGCGTGTTGCTCGCACTATTGCCGATGCCGGTGACCTGGCTGGCCCGGATGGTCAGGTTCTCGACATTATCGGGCAGCGTAAAGCCCGTATAGGAAAGGACGGTGTCGATCCCTTGGCCCGCCTGTTCGACCACCGTCGTATTGGCGTGGCCGACGTTGAACACCGTGTTGCCCACGGTGCCGATCAGCGTCTGCCCAGCCGCACTCGTATAAAGCCAGGTTTGCCCACCAACGGGCACAGCCGCGGCTGTCCCGTCGCTCAACAGGTAAGTTGTCATGTTATGCTGTATCCCCGAACTCCGTTCCGGGGGTGTCACAGCCCGGCGGCCTTCGCAACCGCCGCGAGATAAGTGCTATTGTCACCGCGACGAACAGATGCCGCGCCGGGCGGGGACCTCGGCTCGTCGCGCCGGAGCACCATATGGTGCGGTGTATCGGACATCCGTAACTATATGTTGGCGCAATATTTTTTCGGAAACGCAACGATTTTTCCGATAGGAACCGCGATGACACGCGGCCGCACCGCAGCATATCGCGATCGAAGTTGCCGCTGAAGACTACGAAAAATGCGCGAAAAGGGATGGCCGGCTTCGACGCGAATCACGAGATCATGACGGGAAGAGCGGCCTCCCCTCTTCGTGTCGCCGCACGCCAAAACCGCGGTTAGAGATGAATGTCGTCGAGCGCGGTGATCAACCGGCCGTCGTCGAGCGCCTCGTCCGCGTTCGGGCCGAGCCGGTCCCAGGATTTGACCTCGCCGAAATCGAGATCGACATCGTCTTCGATGTCGCTGATCCGCCGCTGCCGGATTTCGAACCGGCCCGCGTCGATCGCCTCTTCGGGCAGCGCCGCGACAAGATCGGCCTGGTCGAGCACGAAGCCGACCGCTCCGGGCTCCTGCCCCTCGTCCTTCCACAGCACGATCTTGAAGAAACGGAGCGGCACTAACGCATCGTGCAGCGGCTTGTCATGCGCGCCGAAAATCGGCCCGTTGAAGATGCTCAGCCGGGTGCGCTGCGCTGCGCCCTGGGCGGAAATGAAGTTTTCGAGATCGCCCCACAGATCGAGCCCGGCATGGGTGAATTCATCCGACTGGTTGAACTGAAAATGCTGGGGAGCGGCGTTGGTGTAGAAGAAGGTGTCGTCATTGGCCGCGATCGCCTGGGCGAGCGTCGCTCCCCAGGCGGTGTCGTCGCGCCGGGTCAGGTGGCCCTTGTCATAGTCATTATGGTCATAGAAGCGATCGGCGAGTTGATCGGCCGCGTCGAGCCGCGGATCGGTGCGCCAGCTCTTGCGCCCCTGCTCGCGGCTCGCGGTCACGGGCGCAGCGAAGTCGAGGTTGCACGCCGAGACATAGGCCAGCCGCCGCCTGGCGCAGTGGATGGTGCTGTAATGATGATAGCGCAACTCGAAGCGGTCCCCGGTCCGCGCCGGGCGCGGCACGACCAGCGCCCCGCCGAACCGCGGCTGGGCCTTCAGCTTGGGCAAGGGCGCCGCCACGCCCAGAAATTGCCGATCATAGCCGTCGCGATCGGCGAAGTCCTCGGGTTCGAGCCGTTCCTTAGCGATCTCGGTGACGGACGCGGTCGCGACCGCCGAACGCGCGCGCGGCTCGGAGCCGAGCGAAATCGTGATGCGGAGCGGGATTTCGAGCGTCGCAGCGAGGGGGCCCGGCGGGCTCCGTGGCGGGGTCGCGGTGCGCCGCGGCGCTGCGCCGAGCGCGGCGCGTGCCCGATCGGCGGAGGCAGCCCCGCCGCCGGCGAGGCTTTCCTCGGCCTGGGTGCGTTCGCCAAGGTTGGTCGGCGCCTGCGCGCTCATCGCGGTGTCGAGCAAGGCCCGCTTGTCGGGTGGAAGCTGCGCCATCGCGATCGCCGCCACCAGGCTGGAGACGCGCAGCGCTTCGTTCGCAACCCACTGGATCCGTTCGACCGGCTGCTCGCCCTCGCGCCAGATCGCGCCGTCCTTGTCGAGCCAGTTCCCCGCCGCATCGGTCGCCGGCACGCCGCTATGGTGCAGCCCGACCACCTCCCAGCCGTCGTTCAGCACCGCCGAGCCCGACGATCCCTTCTCGGTGTCGGCCTGATAATGGAGGAAAGCGCCAAGCTCCTCGGCCGCCTCCTCATTGGCGGTTCGCATATCGAGCACCCGATTGTTGCGGATGACGACTTCCTTCTCGCGCCCGAGCGGGTGCTGGATGAGGTTGAGATAGTCCTTGTCGGAGATCGATATCTTGCCGAGCGCGGCGTTGAGCGGAAGCCAGCCATAGCCGCCGAGCGCAGCGCCGCTGGCGCTCGTCGCTGCAACCGCGACCAGCGCATAGTCGAGCGCCGCGTCGTTGAGGAAAAAACGGGAGGGCTCGAGCGCGAAAATCTGCGAGCTCTTGGCCGGACCGAAGCGGTTCTGCTCATAGTCCATTTCGACCGCGCACCGCGCGGCCAAGGCCGGTGAGGTGAGGACATGCTCATTGGTGAGCAACAGGCCGGGTGCGACGAGGAAGCCCGTTCCCCGCGCGCGGAAGTCACCGCCCTCGCGGATCACGATACGCCCCACGCTCCGCGCCGCGACGATCCCGCGCTCGAGGAACTCGACCGACAGGAAGTCCCGCGTACCGAGCACGACCTCGTTGACGATCGAATCGTTGATTTCCTCGGCGGTGATCGGCATCGGCCGCTCGACCAGCGATTTGAGCACCGGATTGGCCGGCGCGCGCCGGCCGGCGGTCGACTTGCGCACGTCGTCGATGAGGTTGTTGAGCCGTAGCGCCAGGCGCGCAGGCGTATCGGCTTCGAGCGGCGCGTTGCGCCGCAGCGCTTCGGTCCGCGCGCCGCGAACCCTCTCGCGATGCTTCCACCGTGTCGCGGCCTCGCGGGCCTTCGCGATCAGGGCGGCATCGACATCGGGGTCCATCGCCACGATTTCGCATCCTTTTCCTCGGCCGGCCAATGATGCGGGCCCGCCGATTCGGGACGCTATAGTGATTTTCTTTCAATCGTAAGTCATCCAAAATGGCGGTTTTTCGCGCTTGGCGGGCCTTTCCGGGCGGCGGCGGAAAGTCCTTTGCGGCCGCACGCTCGAAGCGGATTACCTTGCCGGCAGGCCGGCAGCGGATGGAGCGGTCAGAGCCCAGGCTCGGCCGCTTCCGCCGCAATCGTCTGCGAGCCCGAAATGCCGGCCAGCCGCGGGCGATCAGGGACCAGGAGATTGAGGATCACCGCGGTGAGCGCTGCGGGCAGGACGCCCGAGGTGAGGATGATCCGGAGCGTCTCCGGCAGGTGCTGGACCGCCATAGGCTCCAGCTCCAGCCCGACTCCGAGCGACAAGGAGACGCCGAAGATCAGCATGTTGCGCTGGGACCATTCGACCTCGGACAGCATCGAGAGCGCGGCAGAGGCGACCATTCCGAACATGACGATAACGCCGCCGCCGAGCACTTCGATCGGAATCGTGGTGATCAGAGCGCCGATCTTCGGCAACAGGCCGCACAGGATCAGCAACAGCGCGCCGATCGTCACAATGTGCCGGCTCATCACCCCGGTGATCGCGATCAGGCCGACATTCTGGCTGAACGACGTGTTGGGCATCGCACCGAACACTGCGGCCAGCGCGGTGCCGACGCCATCGGCGCAGGTTGCGCCGACCAGCTCGCGGTCGGTCGCCGCTCGCCCGGCGTTGCCCTCGCAGATCGCCGAGACGTCGCCGATCGATTCGATTGCCGAGATGAAACCCATCATGCAGAAGCCGAGGATCGCCGAAGCCGAAACGGCGAAGCCGAAATGGAAGGGCGATGGCACCATGATCAGGCCGGCGGCGGCGACCGGCGCCAGCGAGACCCGGCCCATCGTCGCCGCAACCGCGTAGCCGGCGATGAGGCCGATCAGCACTGCGGCGGTCGACCACATGCCCCGCGCGAAGAAGCTGAGGCCGAGCGTCGTCGCGACGACGACGCCGGCGAGCAGCCAGCTCCCGGTCGCGCCATAAGCGGGCGTCCCCTGGGCCGGCACGCCGCCCGCCGCATATTGGATGCCTATCCGCATCAGCGAGATACCGATCATCAGGACGACGAGGCCCGTCACTATCGGCGGCAGCGCGAACCGGATCCGGCCGACGAAGAAGCTCAGCCCGGTGTGGACCAGCCCGCCACACAGCGCCGCGGTGCTGAGCACCGCCATGCCCGCCGGGCCCTGCCCCGCGACGATCGGGATCATCACCGGCAGGAAAGCGAAGCTGGTCCCCTGGACGAGCGGCAGCCGCGCGCCGATCGGGCCGAAGCCGATCGTCTGCATCAGCGTTGCGATGCCGGCGAACAGCATCGACATCTGGATCATGTAGATCAGCTCGCTGGGATCGGGCGATCCGAAACCGAAGCCCGCCGCGCCGGCGACGATGATCGCGGGCGTCATGTTGCTGACAAACATCGCCAGCACATGCTGAACGCCAAGCGGCACCCCGATCGACAGGCCCGGAAAATAATCGGGGTCGCGCGCCTGCTCCGCCGTCATCAGGCCGGCCTGGACGGCGCCGGCGAGGGCGCCGGGGGCTTCGCCGGTCGGGAGTTTGGATCGGGTCATCCGGAGTTCCGTGGCGGTTCGATCATATCAGGCTCCTGAGTCGGGCAAGCGAGCGGTCGGCGGTGCGCAGCACCTCTTCCTTCGGCGTCCGGACGAGTTCACCATCGCGGACGACGAAGCCGCCTTCGACCATCACGTCGCGTGCACTGGCCGGCGGGCTGAGGATCAGAGCGGCGACCTTGTCCCATGCGCCGAAGGAAGCGACGCCCGACATGTCCCAGATGGCGATGTCGGCGCGCTTGCCCGGGGCGAGCGAGCCGCAGTCGCGCCGCCCGAGGATATCCGCGCCGCCACGCGTCGCGAGGTACAGCGCGTCACGAGGATCGAGAGCGCCAGCACCGCCGACAGCGCGTTGAAGCAGGAGCGCCTGCCGTGCCTCGTGGAGCAGGTTGCCGCTATCGTTCGAGGCCGACCCGTCGACTCCGAGCCCGAGCGAAACGCATTTGGCCATCATCGCCCGGATCGGCGCGATTCCCGATCCGAGGCGGCAGTTCGAGCACGGACAATGGGCGACGCCGGTCCCTGTGCGGGCGAACAGCTCGATCTCCTCGGCATCGAGCTGGACGCAATGGGCGTGCCAGACATCGGGCCCGGTCCAGCCGAGGCTTTCCGCATATTGGCCGGGGCGACAGCCGAAGCGCTCGATCGAGAAGGCGACGTCGTCGGCGTCTTCGGCGAGATGGGTGTGCATCATCACGCGCTTGTCGCGCGCCAGCACGGCGGCATCGCGCATCAACCCTGGGCTCACCGAGAAGGGCGAGCAAGGGGCGACGCCGACGCGGATCATCGCGCCCGGCTTGGGATCGTGGAAGCGGTCGATCACGCGGATCATATCGGCAAGGATCGCCGGCTCCTTCTCGACCAGTTCGTCGGGCGGCAGGCCACCTTCGCTTTCGCCCACGCTCATCGCGCCGCGCGTGGCGTGGAAACGGATGCCGATGGTCGGCGCCGCCGCGATCGCATCGTCGAGGGTGGCGCCGTTGGGGAATAGATAGAGATGATCCGAGGTCAGCGTGCAGCCCGACAGGGCAAGCTCGGCAAGGCCGAGCTGGGTCGCCGCGAAGATGTCGTCGGGCCGATAGCGCGCCCAGGCTGGGTAGAGCCGTTTGAGCCAGCCGAACAACGGCGCGCTCGTCGCGCCCGGCAGCGCTCGTGTCAGCGTCTGGTAGAGGTGATGATGGGTGTTGACGAGGCCCGGCGTCACCACGCAGCCGCTCGCGTCGATCACCTCCTCCGCCGCGGCGATCGGCGCCGCGAGTTCGGACATCGTCCCGATCGCCTCGATCCTCCCGTCGCGGAACGCGACCACTCCGCCTGCGATCTCACGCCGGGCTTCATCCATGCAGACGAGAACATCGGCGTTGGTGATGACGCCAAGCGTCATCGGTGGCCGCGCAGAGCCCGCGCGCAAATCATTTCGGGATCGCTTTCTCATAGCGATCCCAATGCGAGAGAAGCTCGTCGACGACTTTCGAGCCGACCAGGTAGAGGCTTTCAAGCGCGGCGGTCATGCCGGCATAGGCCTCATTCTCGCGCATCAGATAGTCGGCAGGGGCGACGCCGGGCGGCGGCATGGTGTAGTTGCTGCCCGCCCGCAGCACGAGGACGCGGCGCTTGTCGGCGCGTCCGATCCCGTCGAGATAGGTGAGCGCCTGATAGGTGCCGGTCTCCTCCATCGCCGAGGTGACGAACTCGCCCTTGCCGCTCGTCCAATATTTGACCCAGTCATTGGCCCATTCGTTCATCCGCCGGCCGTGCCAGAAGGTCTGCGCGGCGAGTTGGTCACCCTCGAGCACGAAAGGCGGCAGCTGTGCCTTGGGCGTGTCGGTGTAGCGCGCACGCTCGGCCGCGATCCCGGGATCGTCGGGCAGCTTGATGTCCCTGGTCAGCCTGAAGGCCCAGTCGGTTAGGGCCGGATCAAGCTCGAACATCTCGCCGCGCGGATTGGGCGGGGTCGGATCATGCGGTCCGCGCTTGTCGAGCGGGAAGAAGCCCGATGTCCAGTCGGCGGGGATCTCGCGCGCGTCGAGCTCGTGGGCGAGATCGCCATCGACCAGATAGCGCGCCCAGGCGGCCGAGCCGATCGAGGCGTCGGCCGGATCGATGCCGGCGATACCGGCGACCAGCCAATATGCCTGCGACAGATCGAAGCGCTGGTCGAGCCCCAGCGCCATCGTGGCGGCGGCCGACTTGATGTTGCCGATGCCGGTCACCATGGCCAGGATCTGGCTGCCCGGATTATAATAGAGATCGTGATGGGATTGCGGGAAGGGAATGCGGGTATCGAGGTGGCGCCGTTCCTTCCACAGCTGGAACTCGCCCGGCGCATCGCCGCTGTCCTCGCCGATTTCGAACATCGTCACGAGTACGATACGGACGGGAAGCGGGGTAGCGCAGGCCTTGCCCGGCACGCATGTCTGGAGCACCGAGGCAACCGTCGTGGCTTGAGCACCCGCCTGCCAGCCGAGTGCGCTGGCGAGGATCGCGACAAAGGTCAGCAAGCGCATGCGACGTTCCATTCAAAAGAGGCCGGTATTGAACGAAGAGCGCCGGCTCACGCCGACGCCCTTCCTTGTTCTGATGTCAGAACTTGTAGACGATCGAGCCCTGGACGCTGCGCGGCTTCTCGGGAAGCACGATCGTGCTGCCGAACAGCTCGGTGAAGTTCGCGCGGAAATAATGCTCATTGGTGGCATTCTTGACGACGAGGCGGAACAACCAGTCGCCCGTTTCATAAGACGCACCGAGATCGACCAGCGTATATCCGGGCAGCCTCACCGCCTGCGACTGGCCCGAGAAGACCGAGTCGACCTTCACGACGCTCGCATTGACGGCGATGCCGTTGTCGAACTTGTAGGTGGCGGTAGCCGAATAAAGGTTCGTCGGGATCCCGGCGCGTCGCGCCTGTGACCTGCTCGTGACCGGGAGCAGGCCGATCGGCTGACCGCCCAGGTAAAGCGTGGGATCGGTGTCGGGGACATAGTTTCGGATGTCTTCGATACCGAAAAAGCTGAACGCCGATCCGTTGTCGAGATAAGTCAGGTTGGTCACCTTTGTCCGGGTATAGGCACCGGTGACGAGCAAGTGCGGATCGACAGCCCAGCGGACTTCGGCTTCCAGTCCCTTGGTCTCGACGGACTGGTTGGTTACGGCCGACTGCACATTGTGGTCGGTCCGTTTCTGCTGATAGACCGACACGGCTGCATAGAGCCTGCCGCCCAGCCAGGTGCCCTTGATGCCGCCCTCATAAAGCTTGGACGCGGCGATCGAATCGCCGATGGCCTCGGGCAGGATTTCCGCGCCTTCGCCGACGACGATGGTCGACTGTTTCGCCGCCGTTACATAAGGGATCAGACCGAATGGCAGCTTGTAGGACACACTGGCATTCCACGAGAAGCCATGTTCGCTGCCGCTCGCAGCCGGCACGTCGGGCACGCGGTCGAGCCTGCCCAGGGTATAGTGCGATGTCTCGTCGACCTTGTCGTAGCGTCCGCCCAACAACACATCGAGACCGAAATTGAAGTCGAGATCGACGAGCGCGGCAGCCGCGTAGTCGGTATAATGTCCGGCAACGAAGTCGGTATAGTTGCAGCCGCACTCGGTCGCCAGGAGGCGATCGGATAGCGGCGTGTAGCCGACCGTCAGATCGACGCGATGGAACAGCTCGACGTCGAAGTCGTCACCGAAGAAAAAATTCGTGTAACGGACCGAGGGCGACGCCTGGATCGAGAATTTTCCGACCGATGTCTCGAATGTCTTGGCGAGGACGATCTTGTCTTCAATAACGTACGATTTCACGAACTGTGAAAATCCATAGGCATTTTCGTTGAGGTTTTTTGTACCGTCGAAGAACAGCTGGTTCTTGATCTGCAAAGTATCGCTGGGCTCGAAAATGGTATCAAAATAGGCGGTATATTGTTTGTTCTTAAGGACGTCGTCCTTGCCGGTCAGCGTGTTCTTGCGGCTCAGTTGCGTCGTTCCGGTATTGGTGAGCCCGAGCGCCGGAAAATTGGTGGCGTAGCATGTGTTGGTCAGCGCCGAAGAGATGAACGGGATGAAATTGCCGCAGCCGAATGAGCCAAAGGGTGCCAGACCCCCGGTGGCATTCGCCTCGCTTTGCGAGATCTGACCATCGCCGTCGGTGTCGAGCGGCTTAGCCGCACCGGTGATATAGGTGCCGTGATCGACCAGGTCCTGGGTCAGACGATTCCAGCCGCCGTTCTGCTGGCCGTCAAATTTCTGGAACATGCCGCCGAACTCGACACGGAGTGTGTCGGTGATCTGGTTGTCGAATGCCGACTGGAGAACGACGTTGTGGGTGGACATATTGCGGTAGTAGCTGCCCGAGTCCTCGACCTCGCCATAGAGGCTATAGCCGAATTCGGCCTCCCCGATCTTGAGCGGGCCGCGAACCTGCGCCTTCAGGACGTTGTAGCTCCAGCTGCCGCCGGTATAGGTGATCTCGCCCGTGGGATGATCGAGCAGGGCGCCGCCCGCCACGCGCGCCGATTTCGGCACGAAGTTCATATAGCCGCCGGTCTTGGACGGTCCGAAGATCGGCGACGCCGGACCGCGGACGATATCGATCCGGTCCGACGCGCCGATCGGGGTCGGATAGTTGCCCGCATTGTCGAGGCGGCGCATGCCGCGGAAATAGGTTTCGCCCGGCGTACCGCGAATGTCGAGCGCGCCGCCGACGCCGAAGAAGCTGTTGGTAAAGGTGCCCGGCGCCTGCGCAACGAGATCATAGATGTCGGTGACGCCGAAACGCTCCATTTGCTCGTCGCTGATCGTCGAAGCCGAGCGCGGTGTCTCGACCAGGGTCTTGTCGAAACCGAAAATTGTTCCGACGTCCTTGACGGGCAGGGCGCCGAGCGAGCCCGTGACGACGATGCCTCCGTCGTCCTCTCTCGAGTCTTCGGCGGGGGTCGTCTGGGCCCAGGCCGGCGCGGTTAGTGCCGTGCAGCAAAGCAGGCCTGCGGCCATGGCGAGAACCGATCGGCGGAAAAGAAAATACTGCGGTGCACCATGTGATGTGATCGACAGAAATTGTGTCGTGAACATATTAGGCCCCCTTTAAAACGACAAAGTAACGCTATTCAGCAAGCGTTGCGTTGCCGCTGTGTTTTAGACGCCTCTCCTTGACAAGGTTTAGATATTGCAGCGCGTCATGGTATCGTATTATTTAATGCGCTGTAAGATAAAATTTTCTGTTCTGGCTTATTGATGCACCAATTCGACGGCCGATGCGCAGCGGTCTTCCGATGTCTGTCGGCTGACTCCAATCTTTCGCGCTCGAAGATATCGAAACGATCTTCGAGCTCGGCCTGGAGGTGGGCTTTTTCACCGGCCCTGACAAAACGCCGGCAAGACGGATCGACCCGCGACCGGGCGCAGGGCTCGACCGGAGCACCGAGCTTCCCGTCCTTCCACAGGCTGGCGCCAGGCAGGAATGCATATTCGAGGCTGGCACGTACCAGCTCCTTCAGGTCAGCATAGCGCAGGCCCTGTTCGGCCGCCGCCCTGACATATTCGTTGGTGAGATCGGTGCGCAAAATGCCTTGGTCGTCAGTCGACAGGACCAAGGGAACGCCGAAACGCCGGTAGAGTGCGAGCGGATGGTCGGCTCCCTTGACGCCGAGGATGACGTCGTTGCTCGTCAGGTTGACCTCGACGGCGATCCGGTCGCGCGCCATCCGCCCGAGCTTGGCGATCGCGTCGTCCTCATAGGCGATCGCGGCGCCATGGCCGATGCGCTCGGCGCCGGCGTCGAGGGCCTTGCCGATGTGGTCGCGCAGCGCGGCGGGCGGCACTGCGCCAAAGGCGAGCTCGCCCGCATGCATCGTCCGATGAACCCCCGGATATTTGTTTCCCAGGAAGCGGAACATCGCCATGTGGAGATCATAGTCGCGCAGCGCGATCACCCAATCCTCGGGCTGGACGAAGTTGACGCCGACGAAGCGCGCATCGCTGGCGGCCATCGCGAAGGCGAGGATCAGCGAGCGGAAGGCCTGGGCGGGGGGAAGGTCGCGCCAACCCCAGGCGAGATAGTGGATCGCGACCGCGCAGCCCGGATCGGCCTTGGCGCTGCCACATCGCAGCTCGGCGCGCGCCGCGGCCTCGGCGTCATCGAGCTCCGCCCGAGCCTTCTCCAGGATCGGCGCGATCCCGCTGATCTCGCGCGCGTACAGGTCGGCAAGGCCCGTCTCGTCGAGCGGTGCGTCCGGGCCCGCGAGCACATGCTGCACGAGCGCGGCCGGATTGTAGATCAGCTCGACATAGCTCACCTTGTCGCCCGCGGCGATCCGGCGCGTCGTGGCGATCGACTGGGCCGTGCGCCCATCGGAGATCGCGCCGAACCGCTCGAAACTAGAGAAGAATTGGGTGTGGCCGGAAACCCGGTCTCGGCCGATGCCTTTTTGGAGACCCCGGGTCGAAAGCGCGTCGACCAACCTGGCGAAGGCGAAGGGTTCGCGTTCGCCCATGACCTTGATCGACTTTTCGGCCGGGCAGGGCGGCGGGCGAACGCCATCGCCGTCATCGTTCGCGCAATAGCCGGCCGCCGCCGCCCATTGCAGATAGTCCTCGGCATAGGGCGTCCCGGAAAGATGATTATGGAGATCGCCGCCCTTGGGCATCGCTTGCAGGAAGATGCGCAGGCTGGTCGGGCTTTCGAGCAGATCGTCGAACAGCGCCGCCACTGCCGCCTCGCTGCCACTGTCGGCGCGCGCCGCCGGCCCCATCACCAGCAGCGTGCAAGCGATCATGGTGGCGAAGGACGCGCGCCTCATGGCGGCGGCGCTCCTGGGAGCTTGTCCCGGTAGGTGTCCCAACCGCGCAACAGCGCGTGGACGACCGGCGCGCCAACCCGGTAATTGGCCTCGAAGGCGACGAGCTGGCCCGATCCTTCGTCGGCCACGCTGTCGACCGCCGATACGCCGGGCGGCGGCATCGAGGGGTTGCTCGCAGTCCGCAGCACGAGAACCCGGTTCGGGTCGACGAGTCCCTGCTTGGCGGCGATCATCATGACGCCGGCCATCGACTGGCTCTCCATGTTGGTCATCGCGAAACGGCCCTTGCCGCCGGTCCACAGCTTGACCCAGTCGCGCGCCCATTGCGTCCGGCCGGGGCCGTGCCAGTAGCGAACCGAGCCCAGTGTTTCGCCCATCAGGACAAAGGGCGGCTTCTGGGCGTTGGGATATCCCGCCCACCGCGCCCGGGCCTTCCGCAGATCCGGATTATCGGGGATCGCCACATCCTTCGTCATGTCGAAGGCCCATTGCGTCAGGCTCTGGTTGAGCTTGACCGACATGGCGAGCTTGCCGGCGTCGGTGAAGCCGGCGAAGCTTTGGGTGCTGGCGGGAAGCTCGTTCGGCCCATTGGCGCCGATCGCGAACAGGCCGTAGGGCCAATTCTTGGGCACCTCGCGATCGTCGAACTCGCGCAGTGTGTCGCCTTGCACCACCCAGCGCGACCAGGCGGCGCTGCCGACCGAGGCGAGCTCGGGATCGACGCCCGAGATGCCGGTGAACAACCAATAGGTCCTGGTGAAATCGAAGCGCGGATCGAGCAGCAGGCTCATCAGCTGCTCAGCGACTCCGCCCAGCATCGTGTCAGGGCTGCCCCAGACCATCCCGTAGAGGCCGGCGGCATTGCGGCGGAGCGGGTGGAGCGCGCCCTTCAGCGGGATGACCTCGGTCAGCTTTTCCCGCTCGGCCCAAAGCTGAAACTCGCCCGGTGCGTCGCCCATGTCTTCGCCCGGCTCGAAATTGGCGATGACGATGACCTTGACGGGGATCGGCTTGACCGACGGGATGACCGGGACCGGCGGTTCCTCCGCGAAGGATGCCGCGGGAGCGGCCAGCGCGATCACCGCACCGACAAAAGCGCGCGCAAGCGCCGCGCCCCTTGGAATCGCCATTGATACCCCCGCGCTTCGTTGCGCTGCATGTCGCTCGGGCCATTCGGCGCCCTGATCAGAGCGCGCAAATTTCCTTAAAAAAAACTAGGGGCTTGACCAAATGCGATCAAACGCAATGAATCCGACACAGTGTTGCAAAAATTAGAGGGGGCAGATGCCAGCCTTTTCGCGCTTCCTGCGCTATTTCGTCGTGGTCGGACGGCTAGGCTCGATCCGCAGGGCAGCCGACGAACTCAACGTTTCCGCCTCGGCGATCGACCGACAGATTTTGAACGTCGAGGCCGATATCGGCATGCCGCTGTTCGAGCGGCTGCCGACCGGGCTGCGACTGACCTCGGCCGGCGAGATCATGATGACGGCGGGAATGCGCTGGCAAAAGAACATGGTTGATGTCCGCGCCCAGATCGAGGATCTGCGCGGCCTGAAGCGCGGCCATGTCGAGATCGCCGTCATCGACGCATTGACCAAGGGCTATGTTCCCAGCGCGATCCGTTCGATCCAGAGCCGTTATCCCGGCATCACCATCGGCGTGCGCGTGCTCGGCAATGACGACGTGCGCCTGGCGATCGCCGGCGGGGAGGTTGATTTCGGTATCTTCTTCGAGCCCGAATCCTTCCGCAATCTCACCGTGCGGGCCTTCGTCGAAGTCGTGCTCGGCTTCCTGACCCCGGCCGGACACCCGTTCGGCCAGCAGCGCGAAGCGCGCTTCTCGGCCTGCATCGGGTCGCCTTTGGTCATGCCCGCCGAGCCGCTGGCGGTATATCAGCAGATCGCGGTGCTCGAAGGGGTCAGCGGGGTCAAGCCGGACAAGTCCGTAAGTTCGGACAATATCCAGATGATCACTTCGCTGGTGCTGCAGGGCGCGGGGATCGGCATATTGACCTCACTCGATGTCATCACCGAGGTGCAGCGTGGCCTGCTGTCCTTCACGCGGATATCGGATCCGATCCTGCGCCCAATGACCTTGGCGCTGTGCACGGCGGCGGCGCGGACTCCGTCCTATGCGGCCAGCATCGTTCTTGGTGAGATCGAGAATGGTTTTGGGCAGCTCAGCTATCCGGTGTCAATCGAGCCGGCCGCGGAAGTCCTCGTCTGACCAATGCTTGCGATTGCCCGAGCGGTGCATAGAAGATAACCGTGATCTCTCGCCCTTTCGTTCCGGATTCCCGCCGATGACCGACCCCGAGCTTCACCCGATTATGTACGACGGCTTCATCGCCGATGTGCGCACAGTGGCGGATAAGGTGCGAACCGGCGCGTGGACGCCGGACTTTGTGATCGGCATCGGCAGGGGCGGCCTGGTTCCCGCCGTGTTCATCTCGCATCGGCTGAACCTACCGATGCTATCGATCGACCATTCGTCGAAGGAGCCGGGTTTCGCCGACGAGTTGCTCGGCAAGGTCGCGATGAAGAGCGCCGCCGGCACGAAGCTGCTGTTCATTGACGACATCAACGATAGCGGCGGCACGATCGATTATATCCGCCGCATCCTCGCCGATAACGGTTGCGATCACGGCAATCTGCGCTTCGCCGTCCTGCTTAACAATCTGCGGTCCAAGGTCGTGGTCGACTATTGGTCGCAGATGATCGATCGATCTTCCGACAAGCGCTGGTTCGTTTTCCCCTGGGAAGCGATGGGGAGCGACGACACGATCGTGGAGGAAGCACTGTCCGTCCCCGAACGCCTCGCCTGAGGTCGGGGAGCCGGTGCGCATCTGCGTCTTCCTCGGCTCCTCCGCGGGTCGCCGCACCGTCTATGGCGAAGCCGCCGAACGCTTCGGAACGTTGTTGGCGCAACGCAATATCGGCCTGGTATATGGCGGCGGCACCGTCGGCCTCATGGGCATCCTCGCCGACGCCGCCTGCGCGGCCGGCGGCGAGGTGATCGGCGTGATCCCCGAGGCGCTTCGCGCACGCGAGCATGATCATAGGGGCATCACCGAACTCCACGTCGTTCAGACGATGCACGAGCGCAAGGCGTTGATGGCGAAGCTTGCGGATGGTTTCGTATGTCTGCCCGGCGGTATCGGCACCTTCGAGGAGTTGTTCGAGGTGTGGACCTGGGCCCAGCTCGGCTACCACGCCAAGCCGTGCGGCCTGCTCGACGTGGCCGACTTCTACAGCCGGATGTCGACCTTCATCGATCATGTCGTCGAGGAAGGCTTCCTCCAGCTCCGTCACCGCGCGATGCTGTTGATCGAACGCGATCCGACGGTGCTGCTCGACCGCATCGCCCACTATCTCCCGCCGCCGACGGAACATTGGATCGGGGAGAGCGACGTCTGACATTCGCTTTCCGTCCTGCCTCGAAAACGGAATAACGACTGAAGGTCAGGCGCTTTGCCTCGCCGAGTTCCAGGCGCACTCGCCCATCACATAGGTGCGCGCGATCGCGCGATCGTCGCCCATGATCTGAAGCGCGAACAGCCGTTCGGCGAGGCCGGCGCCGCGCGTGCGGCGCGCGAGCAACGGTGTCGCCATGCAATCGATCACGACGAAGTCGGCTTCCTGGCCGGGCTCGAGGCTGCCGACCCGGTCGGCGATGTGGAGCAAGGCGGCGCTTCCCGCGGTCGCGAGATAGAGCGCCCGAAACGGGTCGAGCGGCGTCCCCCTGGCGATCGCCGCCTTATAGGCGAAGCCCGCCGTCGACAGCATCGAAAAGGACGTGCCGGCGCCGATATCGGTGCCGAGGCCGAGCTTGACGCCATAGGCATCGGCTTGGCCGAAATCGAAAAAGCCCGATCCGAGGAACAGGTTGGAGCTCGGGCAGACGGCGATGCCGGCACCGCTTTGCGCCAGCCGCGCGCAGGAGCGGTCGGGCAGGTGGACGCCATGCGCGAAGATCGATCGCGCGCCGACCAAACCGAACCGGTCGTAGACGTCGAGATAGTCGCAGGCTTCGGGGAAGCGCGCGGCGACCTCGGCGCATTCGCGGTGGTTCTCGGCGAGATGGGTATGCATCAGCACATCCGGATGCGCCGCCACCAGCGCGCCGGCCATATGGAGCTGCGCATCGCTCGAGGCCAGGGCAAAACGGGGCGTCACCGCATAGCTGAGCCGCCCCTTGCCATGCCATCGACGGATCAGCGCCTCGCTTTCGGTACGCCCCGACTCGACGGTGTCGCGCAGTCCCTCTGGGCCAAGGTCCATCAGCACCTTGCCCGAGGCGATCCGCATCCGCCGCGCGCTTGCGGCTTCGAACAGCGCGTCGACCGATTGGGGATGGACGGTCGGATAGACCAGCGCGCTGGTCGTGCCGTTGCGCAACAATTCGCCGAGGAAGAAGGCGGCGACCTCGTCGGCATGGGCGCGCTGGGCGAAGGCCTTCTCGGCCGGGAAGATATGGCGTTCGAGCCAGTCGAGCAGCTGCTCGCCATGCGAGGCGATGCGGTCCATTTGTGGGTAATGGACATGGGCGTCGACGAAGCCCGGAAGGACCAGGCCGCCGAGTGTCTCGACGGGGACATCGGCGAAGCGCTCGGCGAGGTCGAAGTGAGGACCGCGCGCGACGATGATGCCGTCCTCGACGACGAGCAAGCCATCGGGTTCGTGCCGAATCGCTTCGCCGTGATGGCGCGGATCGCGCGCGACCGATAGGATCTCGCCGCGGAACGCCTTGAGGGTCATGCGGCGCACTGCAATTGCAGCAGTTGCGCCAGCGTCGCGATGGCGATCACGTCCGGCTCCTTGCCGGCGATCGCGGCGATGCCGATCGGACAGGTCAGCCGCGCGCGCGCCTTCGCGCACAGCCCGTCGCGCTCCAACCGGGCGTGGAAGCGCGCACGCTTGGTTTCCGATCCGATCAGGCCGACAAAGGCTGTAGAGCCGCGCTCGAGCGCGGCCTTGGCGAGCCGATAGTCGAGCGCGTGGTCATGGGTCATGATGAGGACTGCGGCGTCCTCGGGCGCTTCCACCACGCATTGCTCGATCGACGTGTCGGACACGATCGCCACGCCCTCGATCGTTTCGAACACCGGCCGGGTGTCGAACCAGGCGAGGCGGAAGGGAAGATGCTCGGCATGCCGCGCGACCGCTTGGCCGACATGACCGGCGCCGAACAGATAGATCGGGCGCCGCCGCTGACCGACCAATTCGGCGAAGCTCGTGCCCTCGCACGGGCGCACGCCGCGCGCCGAAAGCGGGGTCGGCACCGCGCCGCCGTCGATTCGGCGCTCGACCCGATGGGCTCTCAACGTGGTGACGAGCACTCGCTCCTCGGTGGCATCTTTCAGCCAGTCCATCGCCGCCGGATCGAGCCGCTCGACGAGCAAGCGAACGCGACCACCGCAGCATTGGCCGAGCAGCGGACCGAGCGGATAGTCCTGCACCCGCCAGCAGCCGGGAGCATGATCCAATATCGCCCGCGCCTGCTCGACCGCGCGGAATTCGAGCTGCCCTCCCCCGATCGTGCCGTGGAGCGCGTCGGCTGTGACGAACATCCGCGTGCCCGCTCCGCGCGGCGCTGAGCCCTCGCTGGCGAGGACGCTGATCATCGCAGCGGGCTGGTCGGGAAGGTCCTGCAACCATGACAGCCATTCGATCATGTGCGGCGATGCTCGGCGATGGCGTGCAGAATGCGCTCGGGCGTCGCGGGCGCGTCGAGCGGCGGCAACGTGCGGCGCCCGGGCGCCGTCGCGGCGACCGCCTGGGTCAGCGCCGAGAAGACCGAAATCGCAAGCATGAAGGGCGGCTCGCCGACCGCTTTCGAGCGGTGGATCGTTGGCTCGACATTCTCGCCGTCCCAGAGCGTGATGCTGAAATGGCGTGGCCGATCGGAGGCGGTCGGAATCTTGTAGGTCGCCGGAGAGTGGGTGAGCAGCCGCCCGCGATCGTCAAACACCAGTTCCTCGGTGGTCAGCCAGCCCTGGCCCTGTATGAAGCCGCCCTCGATCTGGCCAATATCGATCCCCGGATTCAGCGATCGGCCGACGTCGTGGATGATGTCGACGGCCAACACCCTGTGCTCGCCGGTTAGCGTATCGATCGCGACTTCGGATACCGCCGCGCCATAAGCGAAATAATAGAAGGGCCGGCCCTGATGCGCTTCGCGGTCATAGGCGATCTCGGGCGTCGCGTAATAGCCGGTGGCGGACAGCGAGATACGGCCCGCGTGCGCCTTTCGGCATAGCTTCGCGAACGGCAGCCGCTCGGCGCCGGCGATCACCCCCTCACTGGTGAAACGCACCTTGCTCTCGGCGCACCCGAAGGTCCGCGCGGCAAACGTGGTCAGCCGGTCGCGCACCGCCATCGCCGCACGATAGGCCGCCATGCCGTTGAGGTCGGCGCCCGACGACGCGGCCGTGGCCGAGGTGTTGGGCACCTTGTCGGTGCGGGTTGCGGTGATCCGTACCGCGTCGAGCGGCACCGCGAAGACGTCGGCGACGACCTGCGCCACCTTGGTGTAGAGCCCCTGCCCCATCTCGGTGCCGCCATGATTGATCTGGATGCTGCCATCCGTATAGACCAGCAACAGCGCGCCCGCCTGATTGAGATGGGTGGTGGTGAAGCTGATGCCGAACTTGACCGGGGTCAGCGCGATGCCCTTCTTGAGGATCGGACTCCGCGCATTGAACTCGGCGATCGCGGCGCGGCGCGCGTCGTAGCGGGCCTGCTCGCGCAGCCGGGTGATGATCTGCGGCGCGATGTTGTCGGTGATCTGCATGCCGTAAGGCGCGATATCCCGCCCGGGGCCGTAGAGGTTGATCGTCCGCACCTCGATCGGATCGCGGCCGAGCCGGGCCGCGACATCGTCGATGATCCGCTCGATCGCGATCATGCCCTGCGGGCCGCCGAAGCCGCGAAAGGCGGTGGCCGAGACGGTGTTGGTCTTCAGCCGCTCGGAGACGATCTCGACGTCAGGAAGCCAGTAGCAATTGTCGGCATGGAACATTGCCCGGTCGTTGATCGCCGGCGAAAGGTCGACGGTCGATCCGCAGCGCGAGGCGAGATTGAGCCTGAGCGCGAGCATCCGCCCATCGTCATCGAAGCCGACCTCGTAGGCGATGCGGAAGTCATGGCGCTTGCCGGTCATCACCATGTCATCGTCGCGGTCGCAGCGAAACTTGGCGGGCCGGCCGGTTTTGGCCGCGACCAGCGCCGCGGCGGCCGCGAACAGAGCGGCCTGGGTCTCCTTGCCGCCGAATGCGCCGCCCATCCGCCGCACCTCGACCGTCACGTCGGCCGAGCTCCTGCGGAGCATGTGGGCGATCAGATGCTGGACCTCGCTCGGGTGCTGGGTCGAGCTCCGGACGAAGATCTGACCGTCCTCGCCCGGCACGGCGCTGGCGACCTGGCCCTCGAGGTAGAAATGATCCTGCCCGCCTATGTCGAAGCCGCCGGATAGTCGATGCGGCGCCGCATCGAGCGCGGTCGCCGCGTCGCCGCGTGCCATCCGCTGGGTCGGCTCTATCAGCGATCCTGCCAGCTGTGCGGCTTCGATCGTCACATGCGCGGGCAGCGGCGCATAGTCGATCTTGCCCAGCCGGGCGGCCTTGCGCGCGGCGCGCTGGCTGGTCGCGGCGACGAGGAAGATCGGCTGGCCGATGTTGACTACGAGACCGTCGGCGAGCAGTCGGTCGTCGTCCGCTACCGGACTGACATCGTTGGCGCCGGGAATGTCGGCCGCGACGAAAACCGCCACGACGCCTTCGGCGGCCCGCACGTCCGAAAGGTCCATACCGGTGATCCGCGCATGCGCCTCGCTGCTCTGGCCAAAGGCGAGATGCAGCATGTCGGCGGGTTCGGGGACATCGTCGACATATTGGGCCCCGCCCGACACGTGGAGATGCGCGCTGTCATGCGGGCGCGACCGCCTGGTGAGCACGGTCGTAGCGGCGTCGCGTTCAGCCATCGGCGCTCTCTAGCTGGAGCACCGAGACGGCTTCGCCCTGCGCCTTATACCACAGCCGCCACAGCAGATTGGCGGCGGCTTCAACGCGGTATCGCGCCGTGCCGCGCACATCGGTGAGCGGCGTGTAATCGGAGCGCAGCGCGGCGACCCCCGCGGCGATCACCGCTTCGGTGAACGGCTTGCCGGTCAGCGCCGCCTCACAGCCCTTCGCGCGCTTGGGGGTGGCCGCCATGCCGCCGAACGCGATCCGCGCATCGGCGATCACGCCGTCGCGCACAGTCAGCTTGAACGCGCCGCACACCGCCGAAATGTCGCTGTCGAACCGGCGCGACAGTTTCGAGATGTGGACGATGTCGTCGGGGCCGGGCGCAGGGATGTGGACGCCCTCGACGAACTCGCCCGCGCGGCGGTCCTGCTGGCCATATTCGATGAAATAATCTTCGATGGGCAGGGTCCGCACACCCGAATTGCTGCGCAGCATAAGGGTGGCGCCGAGGGCGATCATCGCGGGTGGACCGTCGCCGATCGGCGACGCGTTGGCGATATTGCCGCCAACCGTGCCGGCGTTGCGAACCTGGAGGCCGCCAATGCGGCGGACCAGCTCGCCAAGATCGGGATGAAGGCGTACCAACGCCATATGGGCGTCGGCGTAGCGGACGCCGGCACCGATCGTGAGACCCTTCGGCGTCTCTTCGATTCGGCGCAGTTCGGCGATGTCGCCGACAAAGATGACGCTGTCGAGCCTCTGGAGGCCCTTGGTGACCCATAGGCCGACATCGGTGGCGCCAGCCACCATGCGTGCATCGGGATAGGCGGCGAGAAGGTCGGCCAGCTGGTTGGACGTACGGGGAACGAACCACCGCCGATCGCCGCAGACGCCCGAGACGGGCTCGGCTCGCGACAGCTGCTTGAGCCTGGGGATCAGATAGCTATCGTCGCGCGGCAGTTCGCTCAGCGCGTCGGCGGCGGCGAGGATTGGGCCATAGCCGGTGCAGCGGCACAGATTGCCGGCGATGACGTCCTCGACCGGCAGCGCCGAGCCGACCGCGCCGATGCTGCGACCATAAAGCGACATGACGAACCCCGGCGTGCAGAATCCGCATTGCGAGCTGCCATTGCCGGCCATGCAGCTTTGGAGCGGATTGAGCACGCCCTTCGCCGCGAGGCTCTCCACGGTCAGCAGCGCCTTGCCGTCGAGCATCGGCAGGAACAAGATGCAAGCGTTCACCGCGCGCCAGGCGATCGCTTCGCCGCTCGTATCGAGCTCACCCACCAGCACGGTACAGGCCCCGCAATCACCTTCCGCACACCCTTCCTTGGTGCCTGTCCTACCCATCCAGTAGCGCAGATGATCGAGCAGCGTGGCGGTCGGATCGACCTCGGCGATCTCCACCGTCTCGCCATCGAGGAGGAAACGCAGCCCCATCTCAGCTTCCCCGATAGGTCGAATAGCCGAAGGGGGATGCCAGCAGGGGCACGTGGTAATGCCCGTCGTCGGCGATGCCGAAATCGATCGCGACGACGTCGAGGAACGGCGGATCGGACAGCGCGGCGCCCTGCCCGCGGAAATAAGCGGCGATCGCGAAGGTCAGGCGGTAGCGCCCGCGTTCGATAGCTGGCAGGCCCGGGCAGCGACCATCCGCATTGGTGACGCCCGAAAAGAGGAGGGTGCCGTCCGTCGCCCACAGGCGCAGCTCGACCCCCTCCGCGGGGCACCCATGGGTGGTGTCGAGGACATGGGTTGAAAGGCTGCTCATGCCGCCGCGCCCTCCTGCCGTGCGGGCCATTGGCCGAGGAATTCCTGCTCGTCATAGGCGAGCAGGTCGGCGATCAGACTCTCACGGTCGTCTAGGAATAGCTGGTCGGCGACCCCCTTGACCAGCCGGGGCAGCGCCGTCCGCAGCCCCGACAGCGCAGACGCCGAAAGCCCGAGGCTGATCAGCGCCGAATAGTTGAAGGCGAAGAGTCCGTGCAGCGCCCCGGCGTCCCCGGCCGCTCGCGGCAACAGCTCGAAGCCCGGGCCGAGATAGGGATGAGCATCGATCAGCGCGTTGGCGGTGCCCGGCGGCGGCGTGTATCGATCAGCCCAACGCGCGATGCGATCGCCCACCAGGCCGAGCTCGGGACGGAGCCCAGGGTCGCTGACCAGTCCGGTCGACAATAGGACAAAGTCGAAATGGTGGATGCCCTTCGGGGTCGTCACAACGATATGCTGATCGTGCTGCGCCACCGACAGCCAGGGCGATCCGAGATGAAGCGCGAAGCCCGGCCGCGCCGCGGCCCGCTCGAACGTGTCGTTGGTCGGCGGCTGGTTATGGTGGAGAAATGACGCCATCACCGCATATTTCTCGGCGTCGGACAACGCCGGATAGCGGCCGGTGAAACCGACCCGTTCCATGAAACGGATCGGATTGATTCGCGGCAGCTCGGGGCGGCGGATGAAAACATGCGCCTCGCCGACGCCAAGCGCGAGCGCCGCATTGGCGTTGTCGAAGGCGGATGCGCCGCCTCCCAATATACCGATCCGCCCGCCCTTGAGCGCGTCGAAATCGATCGGCTCGCTGGTATGCGCGTAGCGATGGCGCGGCAGGGCATCGGCGATCATCGACGGGACATGCCATTCGCCCCCGCCCTGGATGCCCGTGGCGAGGATGACCTTGCGCGCGAGCAGCGGCGGCTGCCCGTCGAGGTGGAGCCGGTGGAGGCCGTTCCCGATCGGCTCGATCAGGCTCAACCGCGTGTCGTTGCGGACTGGCAGCGCCAGCACGCGGCGATACCAGCGCAGATAGTCCATCCAGTCGCCGCGCGCGATCTTGTCGACCGCCGCCCAACCGGCTGAGCCATGCTGCGCTTCCCACCAGGCGCGATAGGCGAGCGCCGGCACGCCGAAGTCGATCGAGTTGAGCTCCTTGGGCGTCCGCAGCGTGATCATCCGCGCATAGGTCTCCCAGGGGCCTTCGAATCCCTGAGGGCTCTCATCGATGATGAGGATGTTGCTCACTCGCTCGCGGAGCAGGCCGACAGCAGCCGAAAGCCCGCTCTGTCCGCCGCCGACGATCACCACATCATAGACATGGCCTTCCGCGTGGCTGCGCGGCCGCGTCCAGTCAGCGCCGCCATGGCCGATCAGCATCAGCTGTCGCGCAAGCTCGGCTTCGAGCGCGTCGAGGCCGATCGCGTCGGGCGGGCTCACTTCTTGTCCTCCAGTCGGAGCCTGACGATCTCGCCGATCTGGCCGATCGCGGTGGCGATCTCCGCATCGCGATCATTGCCGAGCCGACGTTCCATCGCGGCGAGGATCCCCGCCTTGTCGGTCAGCCGGACGCAAATGATGAAGGGAAAATCGAAGCGCTCGCGATAGGCGGCGTTGAGCTTGTGGAAGCGTTCATATTCCTCTGAGGTCAGCCGATCGAGCCCGGCTGAGGCCTGCTCGGCGGCCGACGCCTCAGTCAGCGTTCGATCGATCGCCGCCTTGCCCGCCAATTCGGGGTGCGCTCGGATCAGCGCGAGCCGTTCCTCATCACTCGCCTCACGAACAACCGCCATCAGGTCGGCGAGGCGGTCACCCGATGAGGGGCGGGCGTCGGCGCGCCCTTCGACCCAGGGGCTGTGCTCGAACAGCGCGGTCATGCCGGATGCACCTCCATCCAGTGGCGGGCGATATCGATGCGGCGCGCGATCCAGGCTTCCTCGACGGCGGCGATATGATCGAGGAAGCGGCCGAGGGCGCGGGCCCGGGCGGGGCGGCCAGCGATGCGGCCGTGCAGGCCGATCGACATCATCCGGCCGCCTTCCTCGCGAAGCTGGTCGAACGTGTCGCGCAGATAGCGGAAGAACTGCTCACCCTCGGTGAAGCCATTATAGGCGACCATCTTCATGTCGTTGGCGTCGAGCGTATAAGGAACGATCAGCTGCGCACGTCCGTGCCGGCGGTCCCAATAGGGCAGGTCGTCGGCGTAGCTGTCGGCGTCGTAGACGAAGCCACCCTCCTCGGCGATCAATCGGGCGGTGTTGGGCGAGGTGCGACCCTGATACCAGCCGAGCGGGCGCTCGCCGGTCAATTCGGTATGGAGTGCGATCGCCTCGGCAATATGAGTGCGCTCGATGTCCTCGGGCACATGTTGATAGTCGATCCAGCGCAAGCCGTGACTGGCGATCTCCCAGTTGGCCGCCTGCATCGCCTCGACCGCGGCCGGGTTCATCGCCATCGCCCTGGCGACACCGAACACGGTGACGGGCAGGCCGCGCTCGACGAACAATCGATGGAGCCGCCAGAAGCCGGCGCGGCTGCCATATTCGTAAAGGCTTTCCATCGCCATCGCGCGGGCTGGATGGCTTTGGGCGCCGACCATTTCGGAGAGGAAGGATTCGGATCCCCTGTCGCCGTTGAGGACGCTGTTCTCGGCGCCCTCCTCATAGTTGATCACGAACTGTACGGCGACCCGCGCGCCGCCGGGCCATCGCGCTTCGGGCGGGGTCGCGCCATAGCCGGCGAGATCGCGGGCCTCGCTCATGCGTCCCACGCCGCCATCGCGGCGGTGACGGCTTCGCCAGCCGGCAGCCTGAAGCCCTCGATCCGGAGGCAAGCCTCGAGCGCGGCCAGGGTGATCAGCGCCTTGTGCTTCATCGCATTGTAGCCCATCGCGCCGATCCGCCAGATGCGGCCCTGCAGCGGGCCGAAGGCGGTGCCGATCTCGATCTCGAATTGATCGCGCATCGCGGTGCGGACTCGCTCGCCGTCGATGCCTTCGGGAATGAAGACGCCGGTGACGTTGGTCATGCGGTGGGCGTCGTCGCCGAAGATGGCCAGGCCCATCGCGCGCAGCCCGGCGATCATCGCCCGGCTGGCGGCGGCGTGGCGGGCATAGCGCGCTTCTAACCCCTCCCCCAGCATCACTCGCGCACACTCGCGTGCGGCATAGAGCATCGTGGTCGCCTCGGTATGATGGTTGAGCCGCTTTTCGGACCAATAGTCCATGATCATCGCAAGGTCGAAATAGTTGGAGCCGATGCGGGGGCCGGCACCATCGACGAGGTCGTCGCGGCGGATGCCCTTTTCAACATGACGGCGGGCAAAGATATGCGACGCGGCGGCATCGGAGATGGTGATCGGTGCCGAACCCGAAGGGCCGCCAAGGCATTTCTGAAGCCCGCCGGTCACGACATCGGCGCCCCAGCGGTCGGCGGCCACCGCCATGCCCCCGATCGTCGCGGTCGCATCGACATAGCAAAGCGCCCCGTTCGCCCGGCAGATATCGCCAAGGCCGTCGAGCGGCTGCGCCATCGTCGTCGACGTGTCGCCATGGACACAGGCGACGACCTTGGGGCTAAAGCGCGAGACGGCTGCATCGATCGCCTCGATCGGCACAATCTGGCCCCAAGCCGCGTCGACCGTCTCGATCGTCGCGCCTATCCGGCCAAGTATCTCGCCGAGCAGCAGCCCGAAGCGGCCGAAATTGATCACCAGCACCCGGTCCCCCGGCGCGACCAGGCTGACCAGGGCTGCCTCGATCCCCGCCCGCGCGGTGCCGTCGATCAGCATCGTCCAGCGGTTGTGCGTGCCGAAGATCGGACGGTAGAGCGCCATCACCTCATTCATATAGCCGGTCATCTCGGGGTCGAACTGGCCGAGCAGGTCGGCGGCCATCGCGCGCAATACGCGCGGATGGGCGTTGACCGGACCGGGACCCATCAGCAATCGCTGCGGCGGATCGATCTGGCCAAACAGACCGGGTGGGAGATCGGATGTCACAGGCGGCTCCCCAGGCGATCGATAAAGCCGAGCATCACGCGAAGTGCGATATCGGCGTCTTCGGGCTCAACATGCTCGGCGGGATTGTGGCTGATGCCGCCCCTGCACCGGATGAACAGCATCGCGGTGGGGCAGAGCGCGGCCATCACCATCGCGTCGTGGCCGGCGCCCGAAACGAGACGGCGCACCGGCTGGCCGGCGTCGGCGATGGCGGCGTCCATCAGCTCCATCAACCGAGGATCGCAGGGACTCGCGGCAAGATCATGCACTTTTTCGATTGCCAAGATCAGCCGGCGTCCGTCGGCGATCTCGGTGATTGCGGCGAGTATCGTCTCCGCCGCGCGGTCACGCCGCGCGCCGTCTCCCGATCGTATGTCGATGGTGAAGGTGACCGCGCCGGGGATGACATTAGCGGCGCCGGGCAGCGCCTCGATCCGGCCGACGGTCGCGACCAGATCGGACGCATCGGCGCGCGCAATCCGCTCGATCGCCAGCATCATCTCGGCGGCTCCGGCAAGCGCGTCGTGGCGCAGCGCCATCGTCGTCGTGCCGGCGTGTCCCGCCAGCCCCCGGACCCGCACTTGGTAGCGGAGTTGCGCCGCGATGCCGGTGACGGTGCCCACCGCCAGCCCTTCGGCTTCGAGCAGCGGCCCCTGCTCGATATGAGCTTCGAGATATGCGAACGAGGCGCATGCCCGGCGTCTTGCATTGTGGAAGCCGGATATACCGAGCGCCTCGCCGCCCACGACGGCGCCGCCCCCCGCCATTTCATCATAAGCCGGATGAAACCGGCGGAGCGCGCTTGCGAGGTCCACGCCTTCGTCGTCCACCACATCCAGCTGATCCGCGCCGAGCGTGCCGGCGACGGCCTTCGACGTCAGCATGGCAGCCGGGAAGCGCGACCCCTCCTCGTCGCCGAAGGCGACGACGTCGATCGCGAAGGGGAGGCGTCGCTCGCCGAGGTTCAACGCATCGACCGCTTCGATACCGAGCATGATCCCGAGCGGTCCGTCATAGCGCCCGCCGCCGCGAACGCTGTCGATATGGCTGCCGATGATCAGCGTCGGCGCGCCGGGGACCGCTCCGTCATAGCGGCCGACGAGGTTGGCGGCCGGATCGAGGGTGACGCGCATTCCGGCCTCAGCCATCCAGGCGCCGACCCGATCGATCGCGGCCCGGTGCGCCGGCGTCAAATAGCCTCGATAAAGCCCGCCCTCCATGTCGCTGAAGGGTGGCACGCCGAGCATGTCGCAGCGCGCCACAGCCCGCGCCCCGCCGGGAGTGGAGAGGCTCACCACGCCGCCACGCTGCCGTCGCTGCGCGGATCGGTAGCACCTTCGAGCCGGCCGTCGGGATGGCGGACGATCGCGCCGGCATGGCCCATCATCGCGGTCAGCGGGCCGACCCGCTCGACATCATGGCCGGCCGCGGCGAGCTCGGTGTAGAGCGCCTCGTCGAAACCATCTTCGAGCTTCAGCGTCGTGCTGTCCTCGCCCCAGGTGCGGCCGAGCAGCCAGCGCGGCGCGCTAATCGCCTGTTGCAGGTCGACGCCGAAACGGGCGTAGCGGCTGAACAGCGCCGCCTGGGTCTGCGGCTGGCCCTCACCGCCCATCGTACCATAGGCCATCGTCCGGCCGTCGGCGAAGCAGGCAAGCGCGGGGTTGAGCGTGTGGAAGGGCTTGCGGCCAGGGCGGAGCGCGTTCCATCCGTTCGCCGCGAGGCGGAAGCTGCTGCCGCGGTTCTGCCAGGTAATGCCGGTCTGCGGCAGCACGAGGCCCGATCCAAACTCGAAGTAGGTCGACTGGATCGCGCTGACGACGCGCCCCTCGCCGTCGGCGGCAGCGAACCAGCATGTGTCGCCCTGCGCCGAAGGCCGCGGCCAGGCGAGCGCGCGCGCCGGATCGATCATCTCCGCGAGCCGGTCGAGCGCGCATGAGTCATCGAGCAGGCCCTGATGGTCGTAGTCATGAAAGGCCGGATCGCCCACATGGATATCGCGAAGCAGGAAAGCCTGCTTGGTCGCTTCGACCAGGCCATGGACATGCGCGAAACTGCTCGCCTCGTCGGCGTGCAGCCGATCGAATAAGGCGAGGATGGCGAGCGAGGCGAAGCCCTGCGTCGGCGGCGCGCTATTGTAGAGCGTCGCACCCCGGATGGGAACATGCAGCGGCTCGGGCCGGGTTGCGCCATGCCCGGCAAGGTCGGCGGCCGACACCGGGCTGCCGAGCGCGGTGAGGTCATCGGCGATCACTCGAGCCAGCCGGCCATGATAGAAATCATCGAGACCATCGGCGGCGAGCGCGCGCAACGTTCGCGCCAACGCCGGCTGGACGAGCCTGTCCTCCTCCCTGAGCGGCCGGCCTTCGGGTTCGAAGATCGCGGCATAGGCGCCGGGCTGGCCACGCAACTCGCCGCCCTTGGCCGAGGCTATGGCCGCGCCGCCGGCCGTCATGGCCACGCCCTCCTCCGCGTGACGGATCGCGTCGCGCAGCAGCCGGGCGAGCGGCAGCGAGCTGCTGGCGCCGGCCAGCGCCGCCGCCCAGCCCGAAATCGTTCCCGCCACCGTGTTCGCCGCGAGCGGCCCGCGCACTGGAACGACGTCATGGCCCGCATAGAGCGCAAGGTCCGCGCTCGCCGCCGCGCCGCCGCAGCCATGGATGCCGTGGACGCGGCCGTCGGGTTCGGCGATCAGCCAGAAGCCGTCGCCGCCGATCCCGGTCATGTGCGGATAGACGACGGCGAGCGTCGCTGCGACCGCGACCACCGCCTCGATCGCGTTACCGCCGTCGCGTAGCACGTCGAGTCCCGCCTGTGAGGCGAGCCAGTGCGGCGCGCTCACCATGCCCTTGCCGCCCGTGACTGTCTTGAGCGTCATGCGTTCAGTCCGGCAGCGCTGCGACGAAGGCGCGGACGACATCGGCGCTGTTGCTCGAGGCGAGCGCCATGAACGTGTTCATCTGGTTCTCGCCCGCATCGCCGCCGGCAAGGTCCGACAGGCTCCGAAAAACGATCACCGGAACCTGGTTGGCGTAGGCGACCTGGACGACGGCGGCGCTTTCCATGTCGAGCACATCGGCCGCCCACGCCTTGAACAGATAATCGCGAAACGCGGCATTGTCGGCGAATACGCCGGCGCTGACGCCGGTGCCGCCGACGACGATCCTGGGTTCATGGACGAGGCAGGCGGCGGACCCGTTGACGCAGCGGCGCAACGTCACGGTGGCGGCGGTCTTGCGGGCGAGGTCAAGCAGCGCGGCATCCACCGGCAGCCGATAATGGCGGCGCATCGGTTGGGCGGCGTTGCCGAGGCGGACGCCGCGTGGGAACATCATCCCGAAATTGGGCGGCGCGTCGCCATCGACCGGCTCGGGCACCACCCAGCCCTTCGGCGTCTGGCGGGCGAAGGACACCTCCAGATATTGGGCCCAGTCGGCGGGCACGACGACATCACCAATGGACAGCGCCGGATCGACGCCGCCGGCGATGCCGGAAAAAACGATCCGCTTGACCGCGAAACGGTCGATCACCAGCTGGCTGTTCATCGCCGCGTTGACCATGCTGACATTGCTCTGCATCAGCAGCACCGGCTTGCCCGCCATCGTGCCGGTCAGGAAGGTGCCGCCATTGATCTTGTAGCTTTTCGGTTTCTCGACCGAGCGAACCAGCGCGTCCCATTCGGGCGGAAAGGCGGTCATCACGACGGTGCGCGGCGTCTTGTCGAACAGCTTCGCGGTCGCCGGCGTGGCGAGCAACCCGAGCAACCCGAACAGGGCGAGACCGGCGAGGCGGATCATGCGGCCCCTCCCATCCAGGCGAAGCGGATAACGAAGAGACCGGCGAGCAGGAACAGGAACCAGTCCTTCCGATCGGCGGTGCCGCGCAGCAGCTTGAGCGCGGCGTGCGCGGTGATACCGAAGGCGAGGCCGTTGGCGATCGAGAAGGTGAGCGGGATCATAGCCACCGTCAGAAAGGCCGGGATCGCCGACATCGGCTCTTCCCATTTCACTTCGATCAGCGGCACCAGCATCAGCCCGCCGACGATGATCAGCGCGGGTGCGGTCGCCGCGAGCGGCACGATCTGCGCATAGGGCGCGACGAACATGGTGGCGAAGAAGAGGATGCCGGTGACAACCGCGGTCAGCCCGGTGCGCCCGCCCGCCTGAACGCCGGCCGCGCTCTCGACATAGGAGGTGACGGTGCTGGTGCCCGCCAGCGATCCGACGATCGTCGCGGTGGCGTCGGTGATCAGAATCCGGTTGAGGTTGGGGATGCGCCCAGCGGCGTCCATCAAACCCGCCCTTTTGGTCACACCGACAAGGGTGCCGATATTGTCGAACAGGTCGACGAACAGGAAGACGAAGAGGATTTCAAGGAGACCGAGGCCGTGGCTGTCGCCCAGCCCGAAGACGCCGCCCAGATCGAGCTTGAACGCGGTGCCGGTCAGCGCGTCGAGGCTATAGGGCTCCGGCTTGATGCTGACCTGGCCGAAGAGCCACCCGATGATCGTCGTCGCGACGATACCGATCAACATCGCACCGCGAACGTTCCAGACGCTGAGCGCGCCGATCAGCAGCATGCCGAACAGCGCGAGTGCGGCGCCCGGCGCCCTGAGGTCGCCCAGCGCAACGAAGGTGGCGGGATTGGCAACGACGATCCCGGCGTTCTTCAGCCCGATGAAGCCGATGAACAGGCCGATGCCGCCCGCCACTGCCGCGAACAGATAGGGCGGGATCACCGAGACGATCAGCTGTCGCACCCCGGTTAGCGTCAGGATGAGGAAGGCGACGCCCGAGATCAGCACGCAGCCCAACGCGACCGGCCAGGGCACTCCCATCTGCTGGACGACGGTGAACGCGAAATAGGCGTTGAGGCCCATGCCCGGCGCCAGCGCCAGCGGCGTGTTGGCGACGACGCCCATCAGGATCGAGGCGAAGGCGGCGGCGAAGCAGGTGGCGGCGGCAACCGAGGCGACTGGCATACCGGCGGCGCCCAGGATCGCGGGATTGACCAGCACGATATAGGCCATCGTCAGAAAGGTGGTGAAGCCCGCCAACACCTCGGTGCGTGTCGACGTGCCCCGTTCGGACAAGGCGAAATAGCGGTCCAGCCGATTGTTCCGCGGCTCTGTCATGCGTCTTCCCCCTGCCTTACCCGGAGTGCGGGCGATGCGCCGATCACTCCGGCGCGCTCCAATTCATCGGCAAAATCGAACAGCGCCGCCTCGCCGCCGGGTTTGCCGATCAACTGGAGGCCGAGCGGTAGCTGGCCGGGGCGGCGTAACGGCGCCGCGAGCGCGGGCAGACCGGTGAAGCTGATCGGTTGAGTGTGGATGCCGAGATCGGTGCGGGCGGACACCAGCGAACCGTCGATCAGAATGCGGGGATCGGCGATGGTCGGGGCGACGGCGGGTGCGGCGGGCGCCAACAATATGTCGCAATCGTCGATCAGCGCGAGCATCGCCTGCCTGAAGCTGGCGCGAAAGGCCTGTGCCTTTTCATAAAGGGCGCGCGGCAGCAGCGCTCCGGCGATCAGCCGGTCGCGGGTGGCCGGATCGAAGGCCAGCGCGTCCCGCGCGAGCGCTTGACGGTGCAGCGCGCCACCCTCGGCCGCAGTGATCAAGAAAGCCGCCGAGCGCGCGCGGGCGATATCGGGGGGATCGATCATCGGCGAGCCCGGCGCGATCGCGTCGATCGCCGCGATCTGCTGCGGATCGGCATTCTCGCGGAAGCGGCCGCCAAGGCGGGCGATGCGCAACCCCCGTCCGGTCGCTGCCGCCCTTGTTCCCGCCAATACTTCCCAAACACGGCGCATGTCGGCCGCCGACAGGGTGAAGGGGCCCACATCGTCGAAACTCTCGGCGAAGGGGAAGACGCCGTCCATCGGCAGAGCGCCGTGGGTCGGCTTGAGTCCATAGAGCCCGGTGAGGCTGGCCGGCACCCGGATCGAGCCGTTGGTATCGGAGCCAATCGAAAAGGGCAGCAGGCCAGCCGCGACGATTGCCGCCGAACCGCCCGAGGAACCGCCGGCCAGCCGGCCGGGGTCGTGCGGATTGCGCGTCGTGCCGTGCCGTTCGTTGATCGTCGCAAAGCCGTAGGCAAACTCATCCATGTTGAGCGTCGCGACAACGATCGCGCCGGCTTGGCTCAAGCGGCGGATCGCCTCGGCGTCGGTCGCGGCGGGCATCGCGTCGGCGTACAGGCTGGATCCCGCGGTGGTCGGCAAGCCGGCAACGTCGAACAGATCCTTGACGCCATAAGGAACCCCGGCGAGCGGGCCGGGATCTTTGGCTGCGGCGATAATGGCGTCGACCCGCGCCGCTTCGGCGCGCGCGCGATCGGCGAGCAGGCGGGTGATCGCGACAAGGCTGTTGCGATCGGCTTCCAGTGCCGCGAGGCAATCCTCGACAATGTGCCGGGCGGAGATCCGGCCGGCACGAACCGCTTCGGCGATCTCGATCACCTGCTTCATGTTTGCCGTTTACCCACCAACCTGTCGGCGTGCCGACCGAGCAGCTCGAGATTGGCGGCGACGCCGGGCTTGCAGCCCTCGGGTATCGCGATCCCGATCTTGGCGGCGGCCGCATCGATCTCGGCCTCGGTACGGGGCAAGGCGGTCGGATCGACCGCCGCAATCGCCTCGGCCATGGCCGGCGCCTCACCCTGCCGGCGGAGGCGGTTCGCCAGCCAGGCGCAGAGGAACAGCTGGAGCTGATGGAAGATCATCAGCGGCAGGATGATCATGCCAACCTGCGCTGGCGGAAACAGCGCCCCCGCCATCGGTACGCCGGATACGAGGCTTTTCTTCGATCCGCAGAACAGCATGACGATACTATCCTCGCGGGGCATGCCGATAAGCCGCGCGACGAGGCTGTTGACGATCATCACGACCGCCAGAATCACCGCGCTCAACAGCAGCAACGCGAGCAGGTCGAAACCACTGACTTTCGTCCAGATACCCTGGATCACGGCAGCGCTGAACGCCGAATAGACGACGAGCAGGATCGAGCCCCGATCGACCGGCTGAAGGATCTTCTTGTGGTGATCGATGAAACCGCCGATCAACGGGCGCAGCAGGTGGCCACCCAGGAACGGCACGAGCAATTGGAAAATGATCGCCTCGATCGCGTGCCAGGATGAGGCCGCGCCTTCGCCAGCGGCGTTCATGAACAAGCCGACGAGCAGCGGTGTCAGGAAGATGCCGAGCAGGTTCGACAGCGATGCACTGCACACCGCTGCCGCGACGTTCCCGCCGGCGATCGCGGTGAAGGCGATCGAGGACTGGACCGTCGAGGGCAGCAGGCTGAGATAGGTGAGGCCGGACAACAGCACCGGATCGACCCAGCCCGCGGCCAGCGCCGCGAGCCCTAGGCCTAGCGCAGGGAACAGCACATAGGTCGAGCCGAGCACTAGCAGATGGAGCCGCCAATTGCCGGCGCCGCGCAGGATCGCTTCGCGCGACAGCTTCGCACCATGGAGGAAGAACAGCAGGACGATCGCGAGGTCGGCTAGCTTTCCAACCCAGTCGGCCATGACCCCGCTCACCGGCGCCAGGGAAGCGGCGGCGACGACCCCGATCAGAAAGAGCAGAAAGGGATCCGGCTTCAACGACAATTTTGCGAACAGCCCCATATAGCGACCTTGCCGCTTTTCACCCTACCTATCCAATGCAATGAACGGAACGCTTCGTTGCAAAAATGCGAGCAAGAGCGGCATGTGCCTGGCGGCCCCTGATGTACCCTGGAAACGGGTGGCCGATTCAGATTCGTCACGATCAATTCTGTCGGCTGGAACGGAGCGTGCGTTTTGGCATCCGGCCTCGCGGGCGGTGCCTGTCTGCTTGTTCCGCTGCCAAGATCTTATCGCGCCGCTTTGGGTGGGAGGATCACCCTCAGTTACTAGGCAGTCCTGAGCGAACCGGCCTCAAGAAAGACATTTCAACTTTATTTGTTATCTTGGAAAGCCCTTTAACAATCGCCGAATATATGCGTGACGATCATCACGCTTCAATCACGACCACGGTGATAGTGATGTTATCCGATCCACGGTAACAGTTGGGTCCTCTTGCGCCACAGTGGATGATGCAAAGGGGAAAAGCATGAGCAAGCGCGCGTTCGCTGCCTTGCTTGGAAGCAACGCTGCTGTTTCTGGCAGGTTGCGCGGCAGCCTCCGCCGTCCTTGCCGCACCGTCTGGCGTAAGCAAATTCTCTTTTCGCGAATATGTTCTCAATAATGGCTTCTACTCGCGACAAGGGCTGACCGGATTGCCCAAGGCACATGGTGATTCTCCGGTGTCTGAAAAGATGGTCGCGCCCCTCGGATCGCGCGCGCTCATTGAATACGAGCGCGTTTGCTTGTTATCGGATTAGCGCGAGGGTCTCGCCATGTCAGAGCTCATCAAGGTCGTGGTGATCGGACGACTGGGGGTTTTCCCGCCGGCGAAGCTTTCACTGCCTGCACGCAGGCTGATCGCGCTGCTTGCCATAAGCGGCGGCCAACTATCGCGTACGGCCGCTGCCGATGCGCTCTGGCCCGATCTTCCCGAGGAATCGGGTCGAGCCAATCTGCGGCGCTCGCTGTGGCAAACGCCCCGACATTGGATCGAAGCGAGCGACGACCAGCTTGTATTCGACGTCGAATGCGATCTCCACCAGGCCCGCCGCGCGGCGGCGCGCGCGATCGAAGCCGCGCCTGTCACCTTCGACGAGATCGATCTGTTCGCCTCCGACGTCCTGCCGGGGTGGCACGAAGAATGGGCGATCGCCGCGCAAGAGGATTTTCGCGTGCTTCGCGTCCAGGCTTTGGAGTGCGCTTGCCGCACCTTGCTCTCCCACGGTAACTTTCCGCTGGCGATCAAAGCGGGCTCCGCGGCGGTGGCCGCAGAGCCTTTGCGCGAATCCGCTAGCGAAGCTTTGATCGATGTCCACCTTGCACAGCATAACCGGTTTGAGGCGATCCGCTGCTATCGCGCGCTGGCGAAGCATCTCAACGAGGATCTCGGGGTCGATCCGATGCCTGGTCTTACGCGTAAAATGGAGGAAGCCGGGCTTTTGCGCGCGGCTTGAACGGGCGCGGACGTTTTTAAAACGGCGACCGGACGAAAGGCGGACGCGGCGGGGACTGCGAGAGACACGCGTCCGCTCATCCGGCGCGACGGCGCTTCAACGCATGGTCAACAGGTCGCGCCACGTTTGCTGACGCCCGATGTGCTCTGGTGCCACGAGCAAATCATTTGCCCGACGAGGAGACTTCGTGATGGAATTGGCGCTGGGAGGACAGGCCGAATTTGCGTCCGAAGGCTCGCCGGAATCGCCGTTCGCGGCATTCGCCGAAACGGCTGCGCCCCCTCGCCTCGCTTCGTCCATCGCAATCGCAAGTGGCGTAAGTCCATTTGCCGAATCTGAAGGCCCGCACGGGTCGAACAAAAGTGACGACCAGATTGATCAGTTGTTGGCGGAACTGCGTGACGAGGGCTTCGACGCGGCCATCGCCAACCTGGCCGACGAAACCGAGGAGGCCGTCGAACAGAGGTTCCAAGGCGAGGGCATGTTGTACGGACCTGATCGCGAACGTTTCGCACGGTCCTGGCTCGCACCAATCCAGTTCGAAGCCGACCAATACCTGTCGTCGCTCGAACGGGAGCTTGCCGACTTCGTCCCCGGCGAACTCGAGCAGGACGAGCTCGATGCCCGGCTCGACCAGCTGGACCCGCAGATCGGCGACCTGACCCCGGCCGGCGAAGAATTCATCGGTTCGCTCATTCGCAAGGCCAAGAAGGTGGTCCGCAGCGTGGCCAGCGCAGCCAAGCAAGCCGGCGCGGTGGCCGCGCCGCTTCTCAGCCCGCTTCTCGGACCGGCGCTCAAGCGGCTGCGCGGGCTGATCCAGCCGCTTTTGGAACGGGTGTTGCGATTCGCAATCGGACGCCTGCCCGAACCTCTCCAGCCGGCCGCCCGCACCCTGGCTCAGCGGTTGCTGAAGAAGATGCCTCAGGCAACGGTTCCGGCCGCGCCCCCGGCGACTGCGACGAGCGCGGAACCGATGCCCGTGGCGGTGCCTGAGCCCGCCGTCGATGCGCCGCCAATGGCGGCGGCGACGCCCACCGACACCGGCGACCTGGCAGAATCCTTCGATCTGAGCCTTGCCGAGGCGATCGCGAGTCCTGCGGTGGCTGAAGCGGACGACGAGACCTTTGGCGAAGAGACACCGGAGAGCTTGGTCGAAAGCCACGAGCTCACCGACCTTGCGGCTGCGCGCGGCGCTTTGATCGCCGGATTGAGCCGCGAGGCCGGCGAAGCGGACGTTGCAGCGGAGATCGAGCAGTTCGCTCCGGTTTTGCTGGCCGCGCTGCGCGTCGGGCTGCGCCTGGTCGGGCGGCCGAAGGTGGTCTCGCTGCTCGCGGGCTATCTCGGCAAAACCATCGCTCCGTGGGTCGGGCCTGACCAGTCCGGCCCGTTGTCGCGCGCGATCATAGATGCCGGGCTGCGAACCGTTTCGCTGGAGGCGGAGGCCGAAGGGGGGCTCGACGTGCACGAGGTCGATTCCGGGGCGATAGCGCTTGCCGGCGTGGTTGAAGACACCGTGCGCCGCCTTGCCGAGCAGGAGGACTGGCTGTTCGAGCATGACGACCTCGCCGAGGTCGCGGTCGCCGAGGCCTTCGGCGAGGCCGCCGCGTCGTTCTTTCCGCAAGATCAGATCCGCGGCGAGATGCAGCTTGCACCGTCACTCGGCGGCAGCTTCGTCGCGCGTTTGCCGCAGGCGATGCGGGCCTATGCCAAATATGACCGAGTGCCCGAAGTCTCAATTTCGGCCCGGACGGCCCAGGCACTTCCGGCATTCGGCGGGGGTGACCTCGCGGGCGCGATCCAAGCCGCGGGCGGGCGCTTTCCATTGCGGGCAAAGATGCACATCTTCCAGGCACGGCCGGGTTCGACCGCCGCCGCCATGCTGCGCCACGACCGCGTCGGGCGTCGACCCAAGCTCGGCGTCTTTCCGCTGAATCGCCGGGCCGCGGGAGCGCTTCTGCGCGAGCCGGGGCTCGGAGTGCGGGTGGCTCCCCGGTTCCTGCGCACGCACCGCAGGCTGGCCGCAGGACAGCGCATTTACGTGCTCGAGCCCCTCGATCCGGCGCTGCAGGTGGCGGGTACGGGCGGGCGCGGCATCACGCCCGGCCGGGTCTGGCTCACGCTCAACCCGGGCAAATCGCGGATAACGGTCGGCTTCTATCTGTCCGAACCCGAGGCGCAGGGCATCGCGCAGACGCTGCGAAGCGGCAAGGGTCATGCCGAACTCCTGCGCCTGCTGACGACCGCCTACCGTTCGTTTGCCCAGCGGGCCAGCGAGACCGGCGCGACCGGCGCGGCGGCGGGCGAGGACGGCGCCGACGGTGAAGATATCGAGACCTTTGCCGCCCGCAGCGGCGGGCACCTCCCGCAGGGGTTCGCCGCGGTGCTGCGCAAGCGAATCGGCGCCTGGATCCTTCCGGCTATCGCGGAATGGCTACGCGGCAATGCCGATGCCTTCGAGCGGGCGGCCGCGCATCCCGATCCCGGCGTTCGTCTGCGCGTCCGGCTCGAAGGCGTGCCGGGTATGGCGAAGCTCGGGCCGGGCGCACCGGTTCCGACCTTGGCCGCATTTGCCCGCATGCTGGAGGGCAAGCCAACCGCAACGATCGTCGTTGCGAGCGGGAGCGGCCGCAAATGAGCGAAGCGGTTGATTTAGCCGCGGGCCTGGTCGCCGCTGACCTGCGCCGTCAGCTGACCCATTGGCTCGCCTCGGCGCGGGTATTCCGCAATGCCGAGGAGTTCGCCTCGAGCGAAGCCTGGCATTCGGTCGAACGGGCAACGGGCGTGCCCTTGCGACGCGAACTTCACCGCATGGTCGAGGCGCTTGTCGCGCTGGGCGAAAGCGTCGAGCGCGAGATCGCAGCGGCTGGGCACGAGCCCGCCGCGCTCATCGAGGCCGGGCGAGGAGTTCAGCGCTTCCGCCGCCGCTACATTCAGGTCGACACAACACTCGATTTTCTGGGTGACGCGGTCAATTCGCGGACGAGCCCGCTGCTGCGAGGGGCGTTGTCGACACTTGACTATCTCGCGGTCAGGAGCATGACCGAAGTGCTCGAGCGCGCCCAGAAGCCCGTGCCGCCGGTACTAGTTTATCAAGATAAGGGAACCGGCGCCTCGATCATACGCGCTGGCGTCAGGCTCTGGTCTCCGGAGTCCGTGATGCCGGTCGCGGCGATCAAGATCGTCCGCCACAACCTCTATCGCCCTACCTCGCTGTTCCACGAGGTCGGCCACCAAGTCGCGTTTTTGACGGGATGGACCGACTCCATGCGCAACGTCATCGCGAATGCAACGTCCGGCGACGCCGAGTTGCAGCAGATGTGGAGAGCTTGGACTTCGGAAATCGCCGCCGACGTCTTTGCCTTTCTTCACACCGGCTACGCGTCGGTCGCTGCGCTATACGACGTGGTTTGCGACCCGGCGACGATCCTGCGCTGGCCGATCGGCGATCCGCATCCGATCGGGCTACTGCGCACGGTGCTGGGCTGCGAGATGGCGCGCGCGTGTTTTGGCCGGCGCGGGCCGTGGAATGCGCTCGAGCGCGCGATGCGGGCGCGATTCTCGCTGCAGGGCGCCGACGCGACGGTGCGGCCGCTGATCGAACGCTCGCTGGCGGCAATCCCGCAGATCACCTCTGCCTGCCTGGCGGCGCCGGTCCCCGCGCTCGGTGGCAGGCCGATGACCGATGTCTACGATCCGCAGCGCGTTTCACCGGAAGCCTTGGCGCGGCTCGAGGCCCAAGTCGGCGAGGCGCTATGGACCTCGCCGCACTGGCGTCGTGCGGAGGGCATCCGCATCATCGCGCTCGCCGGTCTGCGCGAGGCCGAACGTCCGGAGACGGCCGGCCTGTGGATCGGCCGGGCCCGCAATTGGCTGACGGCGCAAGCCGCGGCGGCATGACCGAAAGGAAACGATGATGGCCAAATCGACCGAGGCTCTGGATTACGAGAGGCTGGCGACCGCACTTTTCCAGCGCATCGCAGAAAATGCGCAGCGCGCTTCGACGCAAAGCGTCGAAAGCACGCCGGCCTGGTTCGAAGAGCTTCTCGATGCGCTTGCGCCATTGAAAGGTCTGTCTCCTGCTCGCGGAAAGCTGACCAAGGATCAGTCGCTCAAGCTCCAAGACATTCAGCAGGCCCTGGCCAGAACCGACCTGTCCGATGCCGCGCCCTCACGAGGCGCCGTTAACCTCGCCATCGACTGATATTTTTGCCTTCCGGAGGAGTTCAATCCGTGATTCAGCAACTCGTCAAACGGCTAATCAAGACCGACACGCCGACCCCCGCCCAAAAATGGCTGGCTGCGCAGAAGGTGCTGACCGCAGACCCGCTCGACCTGGTCCTCGCCATGGAGGAATTTCTCGACAGGGCGACCATGTTCGAGCCCGGCGACCTCAGCGGCGCACGTGGCCGCTTCTGGGAGATGGGGTTTTTCGCCAACCTGGGCGAACATCTGACCGAGACCGATCCATGGGATCACCTCATTTACGCCTATGTGCTGGAGAGCACTCGCGTCGTGCAGATTTTCAAGCGCGTCGTATTCGCCTACCGTACCGGCGAGAGTCTTGGCATCCCCTCGCTGGAAACGCAGCGATGGCTCGACGCCACTGAAGTTCTCCTTTTCGGCGCGGCCAATCCTTTCGCGGCATGGTTGTCGACGAGCACGCTGCGCCAGGATCCCGAGGCGGTGCGGCGCAATGCCTATTGGCGGATGTTCGGTCTCGAACTTGGCTTCGGCAGCGAGGATAACGCGCCCGCTTCCTATGAGAAGGCGGCCGCGGCCAATACCGGGTTCAATTCATTATTCGAAGAGCTGCTGTTCGAACTGTGGCAGGCGATCTCGAACGAGCACAATCTTGCGGGCGTCAATCAATCGGACAACGATCGCATCTTCCGCATCGCCGAGCAGCTGCGCTTCATTCTCTCGTCGCGGCGGCAGAACCGCATGCTGCGCCGTGAGGAACTGTCGGCCGTAACTGCGCTTGGCTGGGCCGATCTGACCTTGGCGTTCAACACGCCGGTGGTCACGGATCTCAAGGCGCAAGGTTCAAGCGCCGGCGACCGCCTGCGGCTGATCGGCGAACGTGTCGGCCTGGGCGCGCATGGCAAGTCGGCCGCGTTCTTCTCGATGGCAGCAGAGGCCTCCGTGTTGCTGCGTACACTCGAATCGGGGATCATTACCGACGCCGACAAGGCGTGGATTCTTTATGCGCTGCCCTCGGGTGCGACGGGGAGCGACGTTCCGATCGGCGCCGAGACCCGCCGAGTGATCACCGAATGGGCAGCTGCCACCGGGCGAAATCTCAAGGAGCGGGCCAAACCGATGGACGTTCGGCAACCGCGCCTGGCGGCGGTGAAGTAAGCCTGGGAGCGCGCATCATGTACAATAGCCATCCGTTGTCCGCGCGGCGCTTCGACGACTTCGGGCTGGAATCGCCGTTCTCGCAAGAAGCGGCGGTGGCCCCGTCGAAATCCGGGCCGGCCAATCCGGCCGTTGCCCGGATGCTGGCGCTTCCCGGGCGCTTCGACGATCCGGCGCGCGACCGGGCGGTCGAGTTCGACGGGTTGATGTTCGACGAGTTCCTGCGCGGCGAAAGCACCAGCGCATTCTCCGCACGCTGGCTCGCGGGGCGACCGGGGCTGGCCGCGGCGGCGGGCAAGCCGCGCGCCGACCTCAGGACGACTGACATCGCTAAGGCCTGGTTCGTCATCCACGACGTCGGGGTCGGCGCTTCGCTGTCCGATGACCGCTATAATGCGGCGCGGCTGCGCAAGGAGGAAGAGGACGAGCGACGCAACGCCAAGAACGGCGTAAAGGGCGCGCGCCCGAACGGCTATCCCGTCCACGGCTTTCTCAATCGACTCGGAAACTATGCGGCGCTGCATGACTTTGCCGAGAGTCGCAGCGGTACCGTTTTCGAATTCGCCACCAAGCGAGGCAAGCAGATCTGCCTTGGCCGCACGATCAACGTCGAGACGGTGCCCGATGTCGAGACCCTGATCCCGCCGCCCGCCGGCTCACCACCGCCGCCACAGAATGCCGACAAATATGCGTCGATCGGCCACGCCGTCCTGACGGTCGAACGCAAAATCGGCGGCGTGAAGAAGCGGGTGAAGGCATTCCAATACTTCAAATGGACCCACGAGGCGGTCGACGTTCTTGCCGACCTTTATATTCTGGCTTCGGCCCGCGCTGGCCATCTGCTGACTGTCTGCGCTCATAAGGAAATGGACCGCAATCTCGCCAAATCGGTAATCTGGCGCGAGCACAGCGCGGCGGAATTTCGCAAGGGCAGGGCGTCCGACGGGCAAAGCCTCGTGCGCGCCCGCGACAAACCCTCGGACTACCACGGCGATCCCTATGCCTTCGACATGCAGGCATTTTACGACCTCATCGCGAAGAAGCTCAATGCCCTCGGGGGGCGGCAGCTGCCTTCGGGCGCGCGGTTCGGGGTTCACCCCGCCCGCTTGCGCAAAGCCAACGGCGGCAACATCGGCAACCTCGACGGCCAAAAGAATACGTTCCCATTCCAGTCGAGTCCGCAGATCGAGCGGGACCGCGACTTGAAGGAAAAGGGCTGGTGGAACACCGCACCGCAGAACGAGCACGAAGAAAAGGATCTTGAGCTCAACCCATATGAAGCCGGCCCGGAAGCCATCGCCGAGGAGGATCTGTCGCTCTCGCCCTGCGCTTGGCATGAGGACGGGAATGCGTCCGAAATCCCGTCTGACGAAAGCCGGGAGCAATCGTTCGAGGGCGAGCCGCATTGCGCGCGTTGCGCCGGTCGCAGGCGCGCCGAAGAGGGGCTCGAGGAATGGGATCAATCCGGAGCCGAAAATCTCGACTGGCTCGAGATGGAGCAAGCTTCCAGCGGCGAAACCCCGAGTGCAGCCTTCGTTTCGCGCGACCAATTGGCACTCACCTCAGAAAGCGATGAAAGGATCTCATCCATGGACGCCCTTTTCGAGCACGAACCTCCCTCCATGCTGGCGCTCAGGGAAGGGGGAGCCGACGGCTACGAGACCATGTGGTCCGAAGGCGAGAGTGCAGGAGGATCCAGAAAGACCCAGCCGGTGCTCGCGCGGTACATTCCCGAGGCCAAGGCTCCGACGCGAATGCTGTTGCTTTATATAATCGACGCCAAGGGTCTGGTCGGAGATCTTGCCGTCGACATGCAAGGCGGCGGGACGGCGAGCAAGGGAATAGAGATCGGGCATTTTGTCCTCACATTTGTCGAGGTGTTCGAACTTGTCGCTGCCACGACTTTTGCGGCCGGCGCTCTTGCGGTCGCCGCACCCCTTGTCGGTCTCGCTGCAAGTCTCGCCGCGCTGGGCTCCGGATATCAGGAGGCCGCTGAGGAAATCGCGAAGCGCGCTGCGGCAAGCGGATTTTCGCACGGTGTTGTCATGGGCGCCGACGGTCGCAAGTTTTCGCAACTGCGAGCCTATTTCGGCAACACCATTTTCCCGCCAAATCCATTCGTACCGCAAGGCCAAAAAATTGAGACTGCCAACTACCGGCTCGGCCTGGCTGCGGGCTTCATTCAAGGAAAGGCGCTATCGGAAAACCAGCGGGCGAACTTTTGGGGTGATCTTTCGCTCCGATTGGGCGACCAGTCTTACCGCGGCAGCATCAAGCAATGGAGCGAGCGAGATTGGATCGACTGGTACATCACCGCCGGTGGTGCGTTCCGCGCCCTTCACCTTGCTCGCTGAGCGAGCTTATCTGAGCTCCTTAGGGGCGTCGCCGGTCTTCCATGGGAGCGCCTGCGACGCTTCATGAGCGTCGTGTTTTCCTTGCCATGGGTCCGGTGCTTAACCCCGCCACAAATATCCAAACTCTGCGGGATTTTCGAGAAGGGGCGCGGACGTTCGCGAACGGGAAATGGTGCCAGGGGCGGCACCGCATCAGCAGAATAAACTACTGAATTTTACTATATTTCTCTTTGCCGTAGTGAAACATGCCCCCTAATCTGCCCCCAGCTCTTCCGTGCTGCCAGCGATAGGCCACTAGGCCGTTGCCCGGATCCGAGTCGGGATGCGCGCCCGCCGCACGATGTCTGCGACATGGCTGGTCAGCCCGACCGCGCCGATCAGCTCAATGCCGCAATCAGACTCGAAGTCCTGCGTCAGCTCGCGCAGCGCCTCGAGACCCTGGGAGACATCGAAGGCGATCCAGTTCCCGGCCTCGCCCGGAACGATAACCTGGCCGCCCGATCCCGTGACGCCGCGATGGAGTTGGACGATCCAGGCGCGCCGGCCGTCATGGACCCATTCGAAGCGAACCGGGCCGAGGGCGACAACCAACGCGGAATTGATCGCCTCGAGCGATGCCCGGACCTCGGCGGGTAGCGCCTCGGGCGACCGGATGCCGAGCATAAACAGATCGCCCTCGCCACGCGCGCCCTCAACCACCAGTCCGTCAGGTCCGGCGAGCGCGGCGCCGGCGTAATACGCAGGGACAGCGCGCTGGGCGAGCACCGAGACGATCCGATCTTGCCGCGGATCCTCGCTGGCCAGCAGTGCGAAGGGGTCGATCCATCCGCGGGCCGTGGTGAACAGCCCAGGTTGGGGCTCGGCGGGACAAGTGCGCGTCCACATTTCAGCTGAGCCGGTCTCGGCTCCGAAGCTGAAGGGGGCAACTCGGCGGCCGATCACTGTCGTCATCGGCACCGGCTGTCCAAGCAGATGGGCGATCAGCAAGCCATGGGCCTTGTCGCCGATATGGCGGCTGAAGCGGTTGGGCCAGCTGAGCGCGGGCGGAGAAGGCGCCTCGGCGCCCTCCTCATATTCCCACAGCAGGCTGTGTTCACCGCGCGTGCCCCGCCGGCGCGGATGGATGGAGAACTCGACGCGCGCATCGACTGGCGCCAGATCGGGGGTGAAGCCATAGACCGTCGCCAGCAGCCGCAGGCCGAGCGTGAAGGGCAGCGCCGCGGTCCCAGGTTTCTCGACACAGCGCGGCGTATCGTCAGGGGCGAATTCGATCGTGCCGCCCTGAGCCACGCCGGAGACGCCGCCATCGGAGATATCGACCGTCTCGTTGATGATCGTGTGAAGCCCCTCCCCCGTCAGCCGATAGAGCGCGGCCACGACCTGCTCGACATCATTGAGGCCATAGAGGAATTCGCGACTGCGCGGGCTGTCGGGTTCATAGCTGCGAATGTTGACGCTGGCTTCTGGCGCACGGGCGAGCAACGCCAGAATGGCCTCGCGCGGGGACGCGAAGCGGGTGTTGGCCGGCAGCCCCGCCAAGCGGCTAAACGAGGGGACCGGCCGGCCGGCCTTGGGCCGGAAGGCTATAAATTGGGCAACATTACCGCGGTCGGCAAGCCGGTCGAGAATCTCATCCTTCCTCACACGCATCGGTTCCGACTCCCCGCCCAGTAACGGCCCGGGGTGTTGTGTGCCGCCAAATGCGGCCGTGCGATAGGGGGCGCCGCCATCAATGGATGTCGAGCCGCACATAGAAGGCGCGTGGCTTTAGGGCCTCGCCCGGTTTGGGACGCCAGCCCTCGGGTACGACGTGGATTACCTGCTTGCCGGTGCGCTCCGCGACGAACAGCTGGTCGAGCGGCTGTTCCGTGTTGGACTTAATGACGAGGACGTTGAGACCCTGCGAGCGCTTGCGGTCGAAGGTGAGCGCCTGGCCTTTCTGTAACTCGACCGCATATTCACAAAAATCCTTCGCGCGCAACGTTCCCGAGAGGTGGATCACTCGGCCCGAGGTGCCGCCCAATGCCGATTCGCATTTCGAAGCCTCAATCGGAATTGGTCCCGCATCGCTCTGCCCGGTCGCGCCGAGCAGCTCGACCACGGCGCGGGGGCGCGGCAGGCGCGCGCCCTGGCTGCGATGGACCCGCAACATGCCGTCACGCCGCACTCCGGCCTCAATCCGCAGACCGTGTGGTGCGATCATGAGATAGGCGGCATCGCCCCCGGTCGGCGCCGAGGTCAGGACGAGCAGTGCACCCTCGCGGACCAGAGTCGCCTCGGGTCCAAAAGCCCTGAGGAAGGGCGCATAATCGTCGGCGAGCAGGGCTCGGAGGTCGCCCGCGATCACGCTGCGCACCAGCAGACCGCTTTGGTCGACTCGCTTGCCGACAAGCGGATAGATCGGAGCCCAAGGCCCTCGCCGCGTTTCCGGATCGTCTATCGCGACTGGCGGCACCAAAGTAGTCGGCGCGGCCTTAATCGCGAGATGTGCCATATACAGGGTGAGGCCGCCCAATATTGCCAGGCTTACCAGCCACCCGATAATGTCGCTACCGCGCAGCCAGCGGGCAACCTGTGCGCCGATCGCCTCGGACAGGCGCCGCAGCCAGCGGATCCCGCGCTCGGCCCAGGGAATGGCGTTCAATCCGCGGAAGAATAGAATGAACGGGGCCATGCCAATCGCGAACAGCACAATCAGGAAGGCGCTCGGATTGGCGACGATGTCGTTGACGATGCTGACCACGGGTCCGGGCTCGATCTTGGGGCAGCTCGCGACCGCGTCGAGCGAGGTGCACAGGATGGGCTGGATCTGAACTGCGCCCGCCCACAGAGCGAGGCCCGACAGGACGATGCCGACGACTATCGCGAAGAGCTGAAGACGCGCGCTCATCACGGACTGGACTGAGGCGTCCGTCGCGTCGAGCGACATCGTCAGGTTGGAGAAATCGTAAGGGATGATCTCTTCACACTTCTTGTGCTTGATCCGCGCCTCGCGGCCCCGCATGATCCGTGCGAGCACCGTCTGGAAGGCTTGGGCATAGGCGATTACGCCCTTGGCCTGCTGATGGCCCTGGATCGAGCGGCCCTGACGCAGCTCGACCACCACGCGTGCGAGGCCGCGCAGCGTGGCGTAGCGCCATGCGATCTCATTGTCCTGATGCGCGCTGTCGTCGGCCGGGCGCGGGGTCTCGGTCAGCGGCAGCAGCTGGTCGGAATCGGCGATATGATGATAATGGGCGTGGAGCAGGTCCTTGATGAAATAGTAGGCCTGCGGCGCGATATGTCCGGCGGCAACTAGTTCTTGCGACGTAGGCGGCTCGGCGACGATGTCGCGGCCGAGAAAGTCGCCGAGATCGAACCAGATCCGCAGTTCACCGGTGCGGAACAGCGCGAAGCGCAGGCAATAGCAGGCGATAGACCGGCGAGTCTGCGCGAGCTCGGCGAGAATCTCGGCAAGTAGGCCAACACCCGGATCGGCGGCGCCATCGGCCTTGTCAGCGACGGCAGCGGAAATCCGCCGGTCAATTGCCTTCAATGTGCCGCGGATCCGCCAACAGGTCGACCAGGCGGCGTCGGTCGGGATGACAGCAACGAGGCCGCTCAACGCGCCATTTGCGTCATCGCTATGCTCGAGATCGTCGCCCAGGAAAAAGGGTGTGACCACGCGCGCTGACTGCGCGACCAGCACAAAGTGCTGGCGCGCAGACGGCCGAAACAGCCGCACGATCCAGTCGAAGAAAGGATAATCCTGCGCAATGCGCGCGCGGTGCGCCGCGACGAGGCGCGGCCGGTCCAGCCGCTGCTGATGGTTGAAAGTTGGGTGCTTGCTCTGCGGATCGATCAGGTTGAACGAAAGATGCCCGGAGACATTAGGCACCCAGCCTGCATAGGAATAGTCGGCGTCGATCCAGGGAAAGGCGCCGCTTGTCGGCAACCGGAAGGGATCGGCCATGGCGGCAGCGATCAGATTTCGGACGTGGTCGCGCGCGTCTGCCGGACATGCTCCAATCGTCCACCCCTAGCCTTGAGCTCAAGACCTTCGAGTTCATGCACGGTCGTGCCAACCGTGGTCTTGGGAAGCGCGCCCATCGCCCAGGCCTTCACGCCATAATGTTTGCGGCGCAGATAGGACATTTTGCGCGGCCCAGCGCGTAGCACGCGCAGGAACGTTACGAGCACGAAAATCGAGACGCAAACCAGGAAGGCGGAGAGAAGAGTGAATAGGATTTCAGTCATGCGTCCATCGTGCCGGTGGCGGCTTGGTGGTGCGCCGTTAGCAAAATGTTCCGCGAGACGCAAATCCCAGGGGAGCCGATTGGATACATGACACGGTGAACGGTAATGGCCGGGCAGCGGTTCCGGATAGCAAGACGAAACATCGACCCTCCTACGATGAATTGCCTAACGAATGGGTTATTCCCCATGCCGCGCGGATACGCAAGGCTTGCAGCGCGGCGGCATAGACGGTCAAGATCTGTCGAAGATCGAGCCCATATTGGGGCTGAACAGCCGCTGGTAGATCTTGAGCAGGCTCGCGTCGGTCATGCTCGCGACATGGTCGCAGATCGTGCGCAGCCGCGCGGTGTCGTCGCCGGCCTGGACATACAGTCGGCGCGGGGACTCAGGCAGCAGGTGCAGCGGGTCGGAGGCCAGCGCGTCGAACACGGCGACCACCATCATCTGCCCCTTAAATTCCAGCTGTTGCACCGCGGCGCTGTCGATCACCTCGGTCCGCACCGCCGCGATCATCGCATCGAGCATCGCGCGCGCCTCCTGACGGAGCGCCGCCCGATGGCGCAGCAGTGGTGCATCGAGGCCATCAACGGTGCGGATGTCGGTCTCGGAGATGAAATGGTTGACTAGCAGCCCGATTGCTACCTTGCGGTCGGCCTCCTCGGCACCGAACAGATCGTCCACGAGGCGATCATAATGGTGGACGGCCCGGCCCGGCCGCAGGCGGTCGAGCCGGGCAATCAGTGAGCCGCATTGGCCGATGGGCAGATGGCGCAAAAAAGCGTCGCGGGTGAACAGGCCAAGCGCGATTGCATCTTCGAGGTCATGAACCCCGAAGCCGATATCGTCGGCCAGATCCATTATGCTGCAGTCGAACGCCTTGTAGCGCGCCTTGGCGTGCTTTCCAGCGACCGGGTCGGCGGTGGTGAAGGCCTCGCGGTCGGCCGGACTCAGCGGAGCGAGAATCCAGTCGACGATATCTTGATCGCAATCAAGATAGCATTTGGGCGGTTTTGAGGCGTCGCGGTCAATCAGGGGCATGACGCTGGCCGTCGCCGACAGTTGCGGATGGCGTCCGGGGCTGACGGCGCGCGAAAAGGGCACCGGATATTTGAGGACGCCGAGCAGCAGGCGGCGGGTCAGATTGGCGCCATGGTTCGCCGAATAGCGCTCGAGCCGGCCGAGGATCCGCAGGGTTTGGCCATTGCCCTCGAAGCCGCCCGCGCCACGCATGCAATAGTTCAGCGCCGCTTCCCCGCCATGGCCGAAGGGTGGATGGCCCAAATCATGGGTGAGCCCGATCGCTTGGACGAGGTCCGTGTCGGGTAGCAACCCCGCCCACGGCTGGTCGACGGCGGCCGTGGCCAACTGCCGGACCAGCCCGCCAGCGACCTGTGCGACCTCGAGCGAATGGGTCAGCCGGGTGCGGTAAAAATCGCTGTCGCCGAGATTGAGGATCTGGGTTTTGCCCTGCAGGCGGCGGAACGACGCCGAATGGATGATCCGGGCATAGTCGATCTGGGTCTCGCTGCGGCTATCTTCGAGCCGACTTGGGCGCGGCTCGCGACGTTGATACCAGTCGTCCATCGGATCTCGCCCCTGTCGTCAGTCCGAAGCGATAGAGGCTTTTCGCGCCCAGCGACAGCGGGCGGATTGCCGACATGATCAGAGTCTTTCGCCGGCCGCAGATAGGGCGACCGCTCGATCAGCCGTGCAACGGGCTCTGCTCCATTTTGGGCACCGGGCCATAGCCGCTCCAGCCTCCGCGGCATGGACCATCGGCGGTGAATGCGTTGAGCAAGGCTTCGCTCGCAAGTTTCCGGAATGGAGAGCTTGCGTTGATGCCAAAAAGCAGGCCGGCCGCGACCAGCTGGCAGCGGAGATGATTCGTGTTCGAGAGAACCGCCGCAACCTCGCCCGCGGAATAGGCCAAGCATTGGAGGCGGCATCGGAAATAGCAGCCGGAGCGGCTGTTGCAGCCGCGGTCGCGCAACCACCCGCCCAACAGACCGTCCGGTTGAAAGCCGACTGCAGCGTTTACGGCAGCAATGTGAAGTGCCGGTGATCCCTGTCGCTGCGGGCGACCCGAGGCCGGGAGATGCCGAGCGATCAGCCGCGCTTATCGCGTCCGGTCACCCAAGGCCCGCAAGTGCGCCGCGCATCTGGCCGCTTCCTCACGCGTCTCGCGGCTAACACACACGTCGTTCACGATTATCATCAGACGCTCGATCATGGCGCACGGCATGCCGGATCGCGAGCGCCACGGCTCATTGAGGATTTCCGCACGAGTTGTCCTCCGTACTGTCGCCAGTTCCGATGAGCTGGCGCGCTCCCGGGACAAACTAGACCGACAACGTCACTGGGAGAGACCGGTGATCTCCACGTAGTGCCCCCACTTCCAATGGAACCCGCCTGTCGCAATTTTTGCATTCAAAATCTGTTCGTCGCAGTAAATGACGATCCAATCGGGAAGCTCATCTTTCACCGCCCGGGCGATCATATAGCCCTCTGCCGTGTGACCGTCCCAATCGAATGCCGGATCGAACTCCAGCCCGACGTCCTGATTCTCATACCAGGTCTGCCAGGCCTGGATACGCTGCCACAGCTCCTCGCTCACCCGAAACCCGTCCATCGTACTGTTTGCAATAGCAGGTACGCTCCAGACGCCCTCAGCGCAGAAGTCGCACATGATGCGGACCGCGTTGATCTTCCACATAGGATTAGCCTCACGAACAACGACGCGCACCCAGGGCGCATCCAATGCTTCGTGCTGACCAGCCGCTACCTAAGCGGATCCTCGGTCGTGTCAATGGACGGCGGAAAAATGCCACCCGATCCTGCCTATATCACCTAGCTGGCTGAGGCGGTGTCGGACCTTATTCGCCAACGACCGTCGCTCCAAAGGATACTCTCTGAACCATCGCCGCCCAGTTTCAGCGCCGTTTCGCGGCGCGACAGCGCTCCGTACCGACGAAGCAGCGAAAGCAGATTCGGCCGCTGCAAGCCGCGCTCCAGGGCATTGCGATCCAACCGATCAATCCAGGCGTCTTCATCTTCCTGCGGCCGCCGCTCGGGCTCCCCCAGCTCGACAGGCGCCCACAAATACACATCATGGCGATAATCGAACTCAGCGAGATCGTAGATGGTCTCCCAAGGCTCGCTACAGCCGTGATTGGGATCCACGCCGCGGGACAGCAGCAACTCGAGCATCTCCGTGCTCTGGCTAAAGATCGGTCCGACCAGGATACTCATGCCCTCATCATCGAGCAGCGTCGGATCCGCTCCCAAGTCGATAAGCTTGCCGATCAGCTCGAGCCAGGGGCGCGGATCTGGGGCATGCTCAGGGGGAGCAGTGAGCGTGACTGCACTCGATACAAAGGGCGCGCCAGCCTTGTCATGGGCATTGATGTCGGCGCCGGCGGCGATCAGACGGAAAAGCTCAGCTTCGCCGTTGTGGATCAAGGCGTTGACCAACGCCATATGCTCGCTTTTCATTTTCGGAACCCCTTGGGGACGGGGTTGGACGTTTGACGCAACCCCGTTCCCGGGGCTGGTCGGCGACGACCCTCAGGCCGGGTAACGTCCTTGTCTTCCGCCAAAAAACTCGCGGAGAGGCGCGCATGGGAGGGTTGCCGTTGAGTTAGGGTGCAATGGGAGATCCGGCCGCATGGCTGATCTTCTGCGCCGGGGCGGAACGGGTTGCAAGAGTTCAAAAGAGCGCCACGACGCGCAACCACCCGCAACCATCGGCAACGAGCCTACGGTGCGGCCGATCGATTTACGCATCTCCCCTCGGACCCCAACCGACACTCACCGGGCGTAATCTTCCCGCCTGGGCGAACAGCGCTTCGTTAGGGCTCTGCGCGTTGTTTTGACTGGCGGGCGCCCTCAACGGGAAGAGCCCGCGCCAGCTGTTTATGGTCGACTGATTGAGGACCGCACCGGGATCGTTCCCGGCCGCGCGCAACTTCTCAAGTTCGGCAACGGCCAAGCGGATGGCGTGAGGCGATGGCGGCTTCCGTATCTGCTTACGCATCTCGATCCAGCCGTCCCAAGCTTCGGAAGGCACCCAATCGGGGATATCGATCCGCGTGCTCGCTAAAGAAGGTTTATCTTCCAGGTTCCTAATAGGTTCCGTACCCCATTTTTGAGGGTCTTCGCCGCATTTTTGAGGGTCTTTGAGCTGCAAAAATGTGGGTCTTTCGCTATCCGAAGCCCCGCAATTTTGGGGGGCTTCTAGCTCGCGGTCGGGCGCCACTCGGTAGATCTTGATCTGGCGTGTGCGACCCTGCCTGTCGCCAGTATCGGCGATCAGACCAAGCGACAGAAGTCGATCGAGCCCCGCGGCAACGGTGCGCTCATCCATTTCGCCGAACGCGGCGATCGTCCCGATGCTCGGATAGGCACAGCCATTCTTGTTTGCAAAGTTGGCCAGCGCGAGCAGGACCATCTTGGCGGCCAGATTTCCGGGGCGCTGCTCCGCTGCCCAGGCGAGCGCTGTGAAGCTCATGACCGCATGGCCTGATATTCACCGTAGAACCAGCCATCGGCGGTACCCGTGCGGCCATTGCGCCGCTTGGCCAGGATGAACTCAATCCGGTTCCGGCTTTGCTCGATCGCCTCTTCCCATTTGAGGCGATCCGCGGCGCCCTGTTCGGGCTCGTTCTGACGGAGATAATACTCGGCGCGGAACAGGAACAGCACCTTGTCGGCATCCTGCTCGATCTGCCCACTGTCGCGGAGATCGGAAAGCTGAGGCCGCTTGTCGGGGCGCTTCTCGACTTCGCGCGAAAGCTGCGCCAGCGCGAACATCGCGACGCTCTGATCTTTAGCAATCGCCTTGAGGCCCCTGCTCACCTCCGAGACGGTTTCATAGGGCGAGCGGCCCTTATTGTCGGACCCGATCAGCTGAAGATAGTCGACGATCACCAGGTCGAGGCTGCGCCCCTTGGCGGCGAAGCGACGCTTGTAGCGGCGGACGATCGTTGCGAGTCGGCCGATCGATAGTGAGCCGGCGTCGACAACCTGAAACGGCATATCAGCCAGGCGCTCGCGGGCACGGCAAATGTCCTGCCGCTGCCGGTCGCTTAGCCTCTGATCGCGGATCGCCTCGAACGGGATCCCGGCGTCACGGCCGAAACACAGGTCGGCGGCCATGCGCTGCGCCAGCTCGCCTGACGACATCTCGAGGCTGACGAAGAGAACGCCGTGCCCTTGTGCCGCCGCTCCGAGCGAATAGCTGATACCGAGCGCGGTCTTGCCCATGCCCGGACGCGCCGCACCGATCACGAGCTGCTTGGGCGCCAGCGGGCCGAGGAGCCGGTCGAGGGCCGGGATCGAACGGCATAACGTGCCGGTGACAGGCTTGTCGAACCCCTCGATCAATTCGTCCAGGCATTGGGCACCGCTGGGCTGGTGAAGCGGGTCACCCCGCTCCGATATTTGGTCCAGCGCCGTTGTCGCTCGCGCGATCTGCTGCTGGGGGTCGACGTCTTCGGATGTATCGAGCGCGGTGTCGACCATCTCGCGGCCGACGCCGACGAGCACGCGCAGCAGCGCCAGGTCATAGATCTGGTTGGCGAAGTCACGCGCGCCGATCAGCGCCGCGCCGCTTCCCGTCAACTGCGCCAGATAGGCCGGCCCGCCCAGCTCGCGCATCCCCGCATCGCCTTCGAACATCGGCCGCAGCGTCACAGGCGTGGCCAGCATGTTGCGGTCGAGCAGCTTCAGGATCACTTCATAGATGCGGCCATGGAGCGGCTCGAAGAAATGCTCGGGCCTGAGCTTGAGCTGGACGTCCTCTGCGATCCGGTTGTCGAGCATCAGTGCACCGAGTAGCGCAGCCTCGGCCTCGATGTTCGCCGGCGGCGCTGGTTCAACTGCGGCGTGCATTATGATCTTCCCTGCTGCGCAAAATGCGTTGGACCAGCGGACTGAGAATCTCTCCGATCGGCCGTGCGGTGTCGGGCTCCGACGGTCGGCTAGAAAAGGGGCGCGGGCGCGAGCTTTTGGGGTCGAGAACGGGTTCGATGACGGGTCGTACCCCGTCCCTGTAATGGTAGGTCATATGCCCGCTCCTCCCCCGATCCGGGTAGTATCGGCGCCATCGAGCAGCCCTGAACGGAGCCAGTGCGTCGCGATGATCGGAGGGGGTTCGGAACAGGTTGCAACCTGTTCGGCATCAGAGGTATGAAGGTTACGCGACCACCGGCCAAGGAAATCGCGCGACGCCCCAGCCTCATCCGCTGGGGTTTCGCATATCTGGGGCATCGCTCACCTCTGGAACGACGAAAGAGGTGGGCGTGCCGCCGGCACGATTTTGCCGGTCTTTGGGTCGCGAATGAACGCAGCCGCAACGGGAGGTGAGCTGTCGCCATCGAGGTCGTAAACGTCGGTTGATCCGCCGGCCCGCGACTTGGCCACCCGATTGAACCTGACGCCGGTGCTCTGGGTCGTGCCGTCCTTGCGGATGATATAGGTCATGCCGTCATCACCCTGGAACGTATCGGCGATGTCGCCGGCACGGAGCTGATGCTCGAGCAGCGCAGCGGCCCGCGTGTTCGCTGCCGACAGACCCGACGACAGCCGCGCCAGCCGCTCCTGCTTCGAACCCTCGGCGCCGATCTCGGACAGCCGGTTCCGGTGCTGCCTGTCATCATTCTCGGCCTCGCGCTTGGCAGTGCGCTGATCATCGGCGACCTTGAACGGCTCGGCGGCGGCATATTTGCCGGCCTCGGTCTTTACCGCGACCTCGCCCTGCTGGACCATCTCGTCACCGCGGTACTGATGACGCAGGGCCTCGAGCGCCGCCTCGCGCCGCATCTGCGCGTCGGCGCGGCGGTCCTCGGCCTGCTGGTTCATCTTGAACTCGGCGGTCTTGACCATGCCTTGGCCCAAGCCGGTGATCATGCCACCGGCGAGATATCCCAGCCCGCCCATCATGCGGCCTCCTGGCCGACGATGAGACTGCGCACATCATCAGCCGGGATGACGGTGCGCGAGCCGATCTTCCGGGACCGCAGCCGCCCCTCGGCGATCAGTTTATAGATGGTGGTACGCCCAAGCCCGGCGGCGCGGGCCGCCTCGCCAGGACTATACGCGAGCGGCTGGGTCGCGGGATCTTCAGATTGCTTATGCATTGCCGTTCCTTCCTGTTCGGGGATGAACGGCAACCCATTTCTGCGATCAGATCACTCATTGCAAAAAGAGCTTAGTATCACGGCTTATAAAGCCCATGAGACTAGCGTCGCTTGGCCAAGGCCCAGTGCCTAGCAACGGTTGCGCGGCTGAGGCCGGTTTCTTGCATTGTCGCGGTCAGCGCGACCTCCCAAGCGCCACCTCCGTCCAGCGCACCATGTTTGAGCATGGTCTCTGCGGTCGCGTTCGCTTGGGCGAACAGCTTGAAGGATCTCGCCCAAGAAACCTGCTCAGCGGGAGTGCGGCCATTCTTAGCGACGAGCTCGAGCTTGAAATCGTCCATCCAGTGCTGACCGTCGATGAGTTGAGCCAACAGCCGCCTGATTTCGAAATGTATCTCGCGCTGCCCATCGACGAGGAGGGCGCGCAATGGCTCCAAGTCGCCTCGGCGAAGGGCGTTGACGACGTTCCATTCGTCGTCCGTCAGGTCGCCCATTTCAGCCGTCGCGCCGCGCCTTGTGCAGCGGCACGACCTCGGCGCCCCTACGAAGCGCGTCAAGGTGATCGCTCCACCACTGTGCCATCTTGACCCGCTCGTCCCAGAATTGCCCGCGTGCATAGGTGCCGCGCACGGCGTCACTGTCGCCATGCGCTAGCGCCCTCTCGATCGCGTCGGAGCTCCACTTGCCGCTCTCGTTCAGCAGCGTTGACGCCGTCGCCCGAAGGCCGTGGGCAGTCACTTCATCGGTGCCATAGCCCAGCCGCCGGAACGCCGCGTTGAGGGTGTTTTCTGACATCGGCCTCAATCGGGTGCGGATCGAGGGGAAGACATAGCCGATGGGCCCAGTGATCTCGCCCAGGAATCGGAACAGGTCGACGACCTGAGGTGAAAGTGGCACGGAATGCGGCCGGCGCATCTTCATACGGCTGGCCGGAATACGCCAGATCGCTTCATCCAAGGCGATCTCATTCCAATCGGCATGACGAAGCTCGCCGGGCCGTACAAACACATGGGGCGCGATTTGCAGCGCCAGCTTGGTGACTGGACTTCCGTCATATCCATCAATGGCGCGCAGCAGCCCGCCGAGCTTCACAGGCTCGAGGATAGCAGCACGGTTCATGACCGTCGGCGCAGCCAGGGCGCCGCGGAGGTCACGAGTTGGATCGGACGCCAACCGCGCCGTCGCCACAGCATGACGAAATATCCGGCTGGCGAGCTGCAAGGTGCGACCCGCCGTGTCGAGCCTACCGCGCCTCTCGACCTTCCGAACCGCGGCCAATATGTCAGCTGGCGTAATCGCCGTGATCGGCATTTTGGCGATTGTCGGGCCGAGGAGCCCGAGCATCCATGTGGCCTTCGTCTCCGTGACGGTCGACCACCCGTTCTTGCCGTCGCGCCGGCGCTTGTCGAAGTACTCCCGGGCGACGACCTCGAAGCTATTGGTGGCTTCCTCGCGGCCTCGGCGGCGGTCGCGCTGCTTCTCGAGAGAAGGGTCGACCCCAGCGGCGATGAGCTTGCGAGCCTCTTCGCGCCCGCTTCGCGCACCCTTCAGCGAGATTTCAGGGTATGCCCCCAGGGCCAGACGCTTTTCCTTGCCCCCGATCCGGTACTTGAGCCGCCATAGCTTAGACCCGTTCGGGAAAATCTCGACGTAAAGCCCCTTCTCGTCGGCTCGCTTGTACGGAGAATCGCCAGGCTGAAGAGCTCGAATTGCGGTATCGGTGAGCGCCATATTGGGGGCATCCCTTCCTTGGCAGTCGACCTGTGCCCCCACACATGCCCCTTTTTGGGGGCACCTTCAGGCGATCACGGGCGAACAGTGCCGAATGATAGCCCGAGAAATATCGCTATTTTCTGAGGGATTCAAGAACGCGTAGGAACAGCGGCGAACAGGAATGTGGTGCCCAGGGGCGGGATCGAACCACCGACACTGCGATTTTCAGTCGCATGCTCTACCAACTGAGCTACCTGGGCACGATAGCGTTGGAGGCGTGCCTATAGAGGCGCGCCGCGCGGTATGTCCAGCCTGCTTTTGGCAATTATTCGCGCTCGGGATCGGCGGGCGGGCCGGGGATGCGATAGCCCTCGTCAAGCCATTTGAGGAGGTCGCGATCGCGACAGCCCTGGCTGCAGAAGGGCGCGTGCTGCGGGCTCTCGGGCTTGCCGCAGCCCGGGCATTTAAGGGTTTTGCGCATCGACATGGCCCGCGGATATGGTGAGCCCGGCGTCGGCGCGCAAGACGATAGCTGCGCCGATCCGCCGCGCCAGCGCGTCGCGCCACGCCGGGCGCCGCTCGATCAGCGCGATGACGGCCGGCGCGGCGGTGAGGGTGCGGGCGCCCGCACCGGGGGTGCGCTCGGCTCGGCGCAGCAAGGCGCGCGCCGCAGCGCCCACCGGATCGCGCTGCACCCGTTCGGGCAGCGAGGGCTGCGCACGCCGCCGCACGATCTGGAGAAACCCGAAGCCGTTGACCGCGGTGCGCTCGAAGGGTTGCGGCAAGATCGCGTCGATCGCCTCGGCGGCCGCCTGACGCGCGGCCTTGCCGCCGACGGTCGGCAGATCGATGCCGATCGAACCGCCGACGCCGTGCCGCACGACCATCCGCGCCGCGGCAGCCGCGCCCGCCACCGCGAGTTCGGTGGCGGACAGCCAGCCGTCGACGTCGATCAGGCTCATCGCCGGGGTCAACGACAGCTGGAGCGCGCCACCGTCGAAAAGCGCGTGGCCCGTGGCAGCCTCCTCGAGCAGCTCGCTCCATCCCGCCGCCTCGAGCGCATCGGGCTGGTGGGGCTGGATCTGGCGCACCGCCACGCCGCTCGCCGCGATGCGGGCGAGCAGATCGGCGCCTTCCCCCAAGACCGCATCGGCGCAGGCCAGCCGCGCCAGCGCAAGCTTGGCGCGGCCTGGTTCGGGCAGCGCGGCGCGGTGGATCTCGACGCGCAGGCGTCCGCCCTCGGCCACGCCGCTCGGCACCGGCTCGATGAGCGCCTCGGTGCCGTCGTCGAGCAGGACGATCGCGCGCCGGCCGGGCGCCACCACGCGGGTGAGGCGCGCTTCGGCGATGCTGCCCGCGCGGATTCCGTCATCGTCGGCCTCGATCTCAGCGGCGACGATGGAGCCGTCCTCGATCAGCGCGGCGCGCGCTTCGCCGATCCCCGCCTCATAGAGCCACTCACGCATCGCTGCTCGGCAACAGCCCCGCCGCCGCGAGCAGGGCGCGGGTTTCGAAAAGCGGCAGGCCCATCACGCCCGAATGGCTGCCCGACAGCAGCCGCACCCAGCTTTCGGCGTAGCCCTGGATCGCATAGCCTCCCGCCTTCCCGAGCCATTCGCCACGCGCCAGATAGCGGTCGATCTCGCTCGCCGCCAACCGCTTGAACGCGACGATGCTCGTCGACAGCCGATGACGCGCGACGCCCCCGGCGTCGATCAGCGTCACCGCCGAATATACGCGATGCCGCCTGCCCGAGAGAAGTTCGAGACAGGCCCGCGCCGCCTGCGCGTCGTCGGTCTTGGGTAGGATGCGGCGGCCGGCCGCGACCACGGTGTCGGCGCCAAGCACCGCACAGCCGGGGCGGCGCGCCGCCACCAGCGCGGCCTTGGCCGCGGCAACCCGCGCGGCATAGGGCGCGGGCGCTTCGCCCTTGAACGGTGTCTCGTCGATATCGGCCGGCTCGACCGCGGCGGGCTCGACGCCCAACCGGGCGATCAGCTCCGCCCGGCGCGGGCTTGCCGACGCCAGAATCAGGGCTGGAACGGCCGGGGACAAAGGCCCCGGTTCCTATTTAAAGCGATAGGTGATGCGGCCCTTGGTCAGGTCATAAGGCGTCAGCTCGACGAGCACCTCATCGCCGACCAGCACGCGAATCCGATTCTTGCGCATCTTTCCGGCCGTATGGCCGAGGATTTCGTGATCATTTTCCAATTTCACGCGGAACATTGCGTTGGGCAGAAGTTCGACCACCTGCCCCCGCATTTCCAGCAATTCTTCTTTCGCCAAACCGCAGCCTCATCGAGATCTCTATGGAATCGCGCCGCCATACGCCCTTGACCGCCAAAAGGAAAGCGGCGCTTGGGCTTGGCAAAACATCGACGGATAGTCGAGGTCATTGCGCCGGGCGCAGCATTTCTCTAGCCCCCCTTTTCGAAAGCGGGATGGAGATTCTGGTGACCGAGGACGAGATCAAAGAAGGCTTCCGCCACGCGATGCGCCGGCTCGCGACGACCATCGCGCTCGTCACGGCAGGACGCGGCGAGCAGTGGACGGGAATGGCGGCGACTGCGGTCATGTCGGTCTGCGCCGAACCGCCGACACTGCTCACCGCGGTGAACCGCAGCGCAAGCATCCACCCGGTGCTGATGGCCGACGAACATTTTTGCGTGAACCTCCTCGCCGATCGCCATCGCGAGCTGGTCGGGGTGTTCAGCGGCAAGAAGAAAGGCCTCGAACGCTTCGACAGCGGCGCGTGGGTCGCCGGCCATGACGGCGTTCCGGTGCTCGACGATGCGCTGGCCAGCCTGGTCTGCCGGACCGTCCAGAAGATCGACGTCGGCACGCACACGCTGTTCATCGGCGAGGTCGAGCACGTCACCAATCATGACGAGATCAGCCCGCTTGTCTGGGTAGACGGCAGCTTCGCCAACGCGGCGCGATAATCGCCGGCGGAAGCCTAGGAAATCCGCCTTGCGGTGATGATTGCGACGCGCTGCTTGATCAGCTGGTCCTTCATCGCGCCCGGCCCTGCCGGCCAGGTCTTCGACGCCAGGATCCGCTTGACCACGGGCATGCCCGATACGACCCTCCCGAACGCGGCATAACCCGCATTATCGCCCGGCGCGCCCGGATGCGCGTCCATCGAAGGCGCCGCGCCGACGAGGATGAAGAACTCGCCCATCGCCGAGCCCGGTTCGCGTCTCGCCATCGAGATCGTCCCGTCGAGATGGCGCAGCCCGGTCTTGCTGGTCGGTTCGTGCGCGATCGGCAGCAGCGAGCGCCGCGCATCACGATGCACCCCTCCCTGGATAAAGCCGCGCTTCGCATTGCCGATGGCGCGCGCGGCGCGGTAGAAATAGGTGCCGTCGAATTTCTTTTGGTCGACATAGGCCAGGAAATTGCCCGCGGTGACCGGCGCGTGACGAAGGTCGAGCGCGAGCACGATCGTTCCCTCGCTGGTGTTCAGCGCGACCTTGGCGGTGGTTGGGGCGGCAGTCGCCGGAGCGGCCAGCAGCAGCAGCACGAAGGCGGTCAGGATGGCGCGTCGAATCACCCGATCCTTGTAGCGCGGCGGCGAGGGGCGTCCATCTATGAGACATGCGACCGCCCGACGCCGCCGCATAATGGCTGGTTTTGGCGCGCGATTCTGCCATAAAACGGCCCCCCGAGTCCGGAGTATGAGATGAAGCCCACGCGCGCCGCCCTTGCCGCTGCCCTGTTCGGCTGGACGGTCGCCGCGCCTGCGATGGTCGCCGCTCCCGCGTCGGAGATGCGGCAATATGTTCATGCCAGGCTGGCCGATGCCGCCGGCATGCCCGATGCCGCTGCAGCCAGCTATGCGCGCCTGCTCCAGGATCGGCCGCAGGACAAGATCTTGGCGCTGCGCACATACCGCCAGGCTCTGGCGGCCGGCGATTTCCCGCTCGCGAGCTTGACCGCGCACCAGCTTGACCGCCTTGGCGCCCTGCCCGCCGACGGAGCGTTGATGCTGCTCGCCGATGCCGTCACGACGCACGACTGGAAACGCGCCTCCTTGGTGATCGCGCGCATCGAACGCGAGCAGGTGTTCGGGTTTCTCGCGCCGGTCATGCACGGCTGGGTCGCGCTTGGCCGGCAGGCGGGCGACCCCGCCAAATTCGTCGTTTCAAGCCCCGGTTCGCAGCTCGCCAACGCCTATGCTCGCGATCATCATCTGCTGATCGCGCTCGCCGCCGGCCGCACCGACGTGCTCGCCGATCTGCGCCGGCTGATCGCCGCCAAGGACGCGCGCGCGGTCCGTCTCCAGCTCGCCGCGGCCGCGCTGTTGGCCAAGCGCGGCTATGTCGATGCCGCGCGGAACGTGCTCGCCGGATCGGCGCCCGAGCTGATGTCCGCGCGGACCGCGCTCGATTCGGGTCGGCCGATCGGCGGTGCGATCGATACCGCGGCGCTCGGCCTTTCGGAGCTGCTTGCGCAGCTCGCGATGGACGTGAAGGGCGACGGCCGCTCGCCGATTTCGCTGCAGCTCGTCCGTCTCGCGGGCTATCTCGCTCCCGACAATGTCGCGGCGGCGATCGCCACGGCCGATGTGCTGGGCGCGAACGGCTATTATGATTCGGCGCTGTCGCTGCTGGCCCGGGTGCCGGCCGACGATCCGCTGGGCGAGGCGGTGCGCCAGGAACGCGGCACCTTGCTCGTGGCGATGGGCAATCGGGAGGGCGCGCTCGCCGACGCGGCCAGGATCGCCGAACGACCCGGCGCCGGTGCCGACAGCTTCGTCGATCTCGGCGGCCTTTTGTCGGACCTCGATCGTCCGGTCGAAGCGGCCAAGGCCTATCAGCGCGCGATCGAGATCGACGCCGCCAATGGACAGCCGAACTGGACCCATCTCTTCCTCAAGGCAGGCGCGCTGGATCGCGCCGGCGACTGGGCAGGCGCCAAGGCGCTGCTGCGCCAGGCGAACGCGATCGATCCGCGCCAGGCGGCGGTTCTCAATTATCTTGGCTATGGCATGCTCGATCGAGGCGAGAATCTGGTCGAAGCGCAAGCCTATATCGAGCGCGCCAGCGGGCTCGATCCGAACGATTCGGCGATCGCCGACTCGCTGGGCTGGCTCTATTACAAGCGCGGAAATTATATAGGCGCCGTCGCCGCGCTCGAACGCGCGGTCGCAGGCGATCCGGGCCAATCGGTGATGAACGAGCATCTCGGCGACGCCTATTGGGCGAGCGGGCGCCGCATCGAGGCGCGCTATGCGTGGCGCGCCGCGCTAGTCCAGGCTGACCAGGCCGGCGCCGACCGGCTCAACCGCAAGCTCGCCGACGGGGTCGGCGCAGCGGTATCGGCGAACTGAGGCCAGGCCGGCGATTGAGATCAGGGCCATCGCACGGGTCGAAACAGCCTTTGCCAAGATCAACCTCGCGCTGCACGTGCGGCGGCGGCGGGCCGACGGCTATCACGATATCGAGACGATCTTCGTCTTCGCCGACGACGGCGACCGCCTGGAAATGCTGCCCGGCCCCGCAAGGCTGGTCCTGGCCGGGCCTTTTGCGGATCGCCTGGAGCGGGAGGATCCCGACGGCAACCTGGTGATGCGCGCCGCGCGCGGGTTCGCCACGATGACCGGCCGGGGCGAACCACCGGCGATCCGGCTCGACAAGCGCTTGCCGGTCGCGGCGGGGATCGGAGGCGGATCGGCCGACGCCGCTGCGGTGCTCCGGCTGCTCGCCCGGCATTATGAGGTCGATCTTCGCGACCCGCTGCTGGTCACGCTGGCGCGGTCGCTCGGCGCCGATGTTCCGGCCTGCCTCGCCTCTGCGCCGGCCAGGGGCGACGGGCGGGGCGACTCGCTGGCGGCGATCGACATCGGCGCGCTCGCGGGACGGCCGTTGCTGCTCGTCAATCCTGGGGTGGCGCTCGCGACCCCGCCGGTGTTCGCCGCCTGGGACGGCGTCGATCGCGGCGCGCTGGCAGGCGGCGATCCACTGGCGGCGGCGCTCGCCGGGCGCAACGACCTCGAGCCGCCTGCGCGCGCACTCTGCCCCGTCATCGGCGATGCGGTCGGGATGCTCGCGGCGCAGCCGGGCGCGGCCCTGGCACGGATGTCGGGATCGGGCGCGACCTGCTTCGCGCTGTTCGACAGCGTCGAGGCCCGCGACGCCGCCGACCGGCATGTCGCCGCCGCCCGTCCGGGCTGGTGGCGGCTCGCCGCCCGCCTGCGTCAGCCGACCTTGGCGACCGTGGCGTCCTGATATTTGGCGTCGGCTGGGTCGTAGAGCGGCTGCGTCGCGAAATTTTCGGCGGTTAGCGAGATATTGTTGAGCCCCGCCAGCTTGAACGTGCCAAGCTTGAGTTCGGCTGGCGCCTTGCCCGCCCGGAGCGTCACCACGCCGTCGACGAACAGATCGTCATGCCGGGTATACAGGATATGCGGCGCGATCTGCATGTTGGTGCGGTTGTAGGTTGCGACGATGCACAATTTGCGGCGAATCGCCTGCGCCAGCAACTCGGCCTCGCCCGACAGCGCAGGGCCTGCGGCGGATATGGCGGCGCGATTGAGCGACAAGGTCTTGCGGGGCATTGACATCGGACGGGCGCATATCGAGGCAAACGCCACAACGCAAGCACGGCGCGGTTCAGCTGAGCGCAAGCCAACCGATACTAGCCGGTCGATATGATCCGTCCGCTTCTCGCCCTTTCGATCCTCGCCACCGCCTCGGCCGCGCTCGCGCAGGCCGAGGACGCCGCGCACCGCGCCGATCGCCTACGCACGATCGAGCTCAACCGCCGTGCGCAAGGCGCGGTGGACCGCCGCGACCGCGCCAACGCCGACATTCGCGAATCGGCCCGACGCGCGCAGCAACGCTACGAACGCGAGCGCGCCGAATGGCTCCGGCGGGTCGCCGCCTGCCAGGCGGGCGATTACGACGCCTGCGACCGCTGATCACGGCAAGCGGCGCGATCCCGTCACATATTCGGCCCGTCACATATTCGGATAGTTCGGCCCGCCCCCGCCTTCCGGCGTCACCCAATTGATGTTCTGGGTCGGATCCTTGATGTCGCAGGTCTTGCAGTGGACGCAGTTCTGCGCGTTGATCTGCAGCCGGGGAGCGCCCTCCTCGCGACCGACGATCTCATAGACCCCCGCCGGGCAATAGCGCTGCTCGGGCGCGTCATACCAGGGCAGGTTGATGTCGACCGGGACGCTCGGATCCTTGAGCTGGAGGTGAACCGGCTGGTCCTCCTCATGATTGGTGTTCGACAGGAAAACCGACGAAAGCCGATCGAAGCTGATCACGCCGTCGGGTTTGGGATAGTTGATCTTCGGCGCGATATCCTGGCGCCACATCCCCTCATTGTCCTTGTGGTGCTTGAGGGTGAACGGCAGGCCAATCCCCAGATGGTTCATCCACAGGTCGATGCCGGCCAGCAAGGTTCCGCCTATCTGGCCAAATCGCGCGACAAAGGGCTCGGCGTTGCGGACCAGCTTGAGCTCCTTCGCCACCCAGCTGTCGTTGATCGCGGCGGGATAGGCGGCCAGCTCGTCGCGCGAACGATCCGCCGCGATCGCCTCGAACGCAGCCTCGGCGGCGAGCATCCCCGACTTCATCGCCGTATGGCTGCCCTTGATCCGCGGCACATTGACGAACCCCGCCGAGCAGCCGATCAACGCCCCGCCCGGGAAGACGAGCTTGGGGATCGCCTGCCAGCCGCCCTCGTTGATCGCACGCGCGCCATAGGAGACGCGGCGGCCACCCTCGAGGATCTCGCGGATCTTCGGATGCTGCTTCCAGCGCTGGAATTCCTCGAACGGATAGAGGTGCGGATTCTTGTAGCCGAGCCCGACCACGAAGCCGAGCGCGACCTGATTGTTGGCCTGGTGATAGAGAAAGCCGCCGCCGACCTCGTCGGTGAGCGGCCAGCCCTGGGTGTGGATCACCCGGCCCGGGAAATGCTTGTCGGGATCGATGTCCCACAATTCCTTGATGCCGATCCCATAGGTCTGCGGCTGGCAATCCGATTCGAGATCGAAGCGGCCCTTGAGCATCTTCGACAGATGCCCGCGCACGCCTTCGGCGAAGAAGGTGTATTTGGCGTGGAGCTCCATGCCGGGCTGGTAGTCGGGCTTGTGCTCGCCTTCGCGGCTGACGCCCATGTCGCCGGTCGCGACGCCCTTCACCGACCCGTCCTCATGGTAAAGGATTTCGGCCGCGGCGAAGCCCGGGAAGATCTCCACGCCCAGATTTTCGGCCTGGCCGGCAAGCCAGCGACACAGATTGCCGAGCGACAGCGTGTAGGTGCCCTCGTTGTGCATGAACCCGGGCATCGCGATGTGCGGCATCGCGAACCGATGCTTCCGGGTCAGGATCCAGTGATGGTTTTCGGTGACCGGCACCGTCAGCGGGCTGTCCATGTCCTTCCAGTCGGGGAGCAGCTCGTCGAGCGCGATTGGATCGACCACCGCGCCGGACAGGATGTGCGCGCCGACCTCCGAACCCTTTTCGAGGATGCAGACGCCCAATTCGCGCCCGCTCTCGATCGCGAGCTGCTTGAGCCGGATCGCCGCGGCGAGCCCCGCCGGACCCGCTCCGACGATCACCACATCATATTCCATCGAATCGCGCGTCGACATAATGCTCGTCCCCGTCCTTCGCTTCCGCCAGCTTCTGCGTTCCGATCGTCGCGTCAAAAAAACGTCACGCCCGAAAGCCGCTGCCCGCAGATTGACCCGTTCGTCAACCCGTTCCTTAAGTCCCGCGATGGAGCAGGGGGGAAATATCGGATCAACGGCGGAAATCGCCAGCCTCATAGGATGGTGGCAGGATGCCGGCGTCGACATTCTGGTCGATGAGGAGCCGCGCGACTGGCTTGCTCGTGTCGATCGCGCGTCTGTTCCGGCGACGCCCGCGCCGGCCACGGAAAATCCGCGCGCCGCGCCGGGCTTTCCCCAGACGCTGCCCGCCTTCCAGTCATGGCTTGCCGAGAGCGAGAAGATCGCCCTGCCCCGCGCGGCGCGGGTCGGGCCGTCGGGCGATCCGTCGAGCGGGCTGATGATCCTTGTGGACTTGCCCGAGCCCGACGACGCCGCGTCCGGCAGGCTGCTCTCGGGTCCGGCCGGCGAACTGTTCGACAAGATGATCGCCGCGATGGGCCGCAGCCGCGAATCGCTCTACCTCGCCGCGATGGCGCCCGGCCGGCCGGCCGGCGGCTATGTCGACAAGGCCGCAGCCGCGCTGTTCGGCGAACTGGCGCGCCACCATGTCGCGCTCGCCCGCCCGCGCGCGCTGCTGCTGATGGGCGAGCAGCCCGCGCGCTCCTTTCTCGGCATGGGTTTTGTCGAGGCGCGGGGCCGCGCGCATGATGTCGCGCTTGCGGGCGGCGCGGTTCCCGCTATCGCCACCTTCCACCCGCGCACGCTGCTCCAGCATCCCGAGCAGAAGAAGCGCGCCTGGGACGATCTGCAACTACTGATGAAGATTCTCGGATGATGCGTTCCTTGTTGCTGGCCGGCCTCCTGACGGCCGCTTGCCCCGCGGTCGCGGCGGAAAAGCTGGCCGCGGCGCCGGTCGGCGCGGTGGGCCTCGCCGCCGCCGCGCAACCGCTGCCGCTCAACTCGGCCCTCACCGCCGATCAACGTACCGCCTATCGCGCGATCTTCGCGGCGATCCGAAGCGGCGACTGGGCGAGTGCGCGCAGCGGCATCGATGCGCTGCCCGCCGGGCCGCTGACCGACGCCGCCGAAGCCGAGCTGGTGCTCGCCAAAGGCTCGCCCAAGACGTCCGACGACACGCTGACGCGGCTGCTCGCTGGGTCGGGCGACCTTCCCGAAGCGCCCGGCCTGGCCGCCATCGCGGCGCGGCGCGGCCTCACCCTTCCCGCGCTGCCCGCGACGCGCGACTTCGTACGCTTCGCCGGCCCTTCGAAGCGCCAGTCGGCGCGCACGCTGCGCAACGACAGCGCCGCCGCGCTGGCCCAGGTCGTGACGCCGCTGTTGCGGAGCGATCAGCCGAGCGAAGCCGAGGCGATCGTCGCGGCCCGGCTCGGCGAGCTCTCCCCCGAGGCGCAGGCCGAGTGGCTGCAGCGCGTCGCCTGGTCCTATTATCTTGCCGGCGACGACGCCAATGCGCGGCGGGTGGCCGATCGCGCGCGCGACGGCGCCGGTGACTGGGCGGTCCAGGCGAGCTGGGTCGCCGGGCTCGCGGCGTGGCGCCAGAGGGATTGCCTCGCGGCGGGCGCGGCGTTCGAAGGGGTTTCCAGCCGCGCGCGCGATCCCGAGATGATCGCCGCCGGGCTCTATTGGGCGAGCCGCGCCGACATGGCGTGCGGGCATCCCGAGCGGGTCGAGCCGCGGCTGCGCTCGGCCGCGCGGATGAAGGAAAGCTTCTACGGGCTGATTGCGCAGGCTGCGCTCGGCCTCACCGACGATGGCGGGTCGGCGATGAAGCTGACCGCCAACGACTGGGCGGCGATCGGCGCCATCCCGAACGTCCGCCGCGCGACCGCGCTCGCCGAGATCGGCGAAAGCGCGCTGGCCGAACAAATGCTGCGCCATCAGGCGCGGATCGGCCTGCCCCGCGACCATGAATCGCTGGTCCACCTCGCCGCGCGGCTCAACCTTCCCGCGACCCAGATCTGGCTGGCCCAGAACGGCCCCTCGGGCGCCCAGCTTTCGGCCGCCGCCCGCTATCCGATGCCGGGCTGGACCCCGGCTTCGGGCTGGCAGGTCGACAAGGCGCTCATCTTCGCCCATGCGCTGCAGGAGTCGCAGTTCCGCGCCGACGCGACCAGCCCCGCGGGCGCGCGCGGGGTGATGCAGCTGATGCCGGCCACCGCCCAGATGATCGCCCGCCATCAAGGCCGCACGATCGATCCGTCCTCGCTCGCGCTGCCCGCCACCAGCATCGATCTCGGCCAAGCCTATCTGCGCGAACTCGCCGCCAACAGCAGCTGCACAGGCGGGCTGCTGCCCAAGGTGATCGCCGCCTATAATGCTGGCCCGAACTCGGTCGCCAACTGGAATGCGCGCGGGCGCAACCTCGCCGATCCGCTGCTGTTCATCGAATCGATTCCGTTCAGCGAGACGCGCGCCTATGTGGCAATCGTGCTGCGCAACTATTGGATGTACCAACGCCAGTCGGGCTCGAAACCCGCCAGCCTCGCGGCGATCAGCCAGGGACTGTGGCCGCGCTTCCCCGGCCTGCCGGGCACCGACGCGGTGCGGCTGACCTCGCTCGGCGCCCCGGCCGCGGCCGACTGAGCCGCCCGGACGCGCGATGCCGATCAAGCAGGATCTGCCTTTTCATCCGGTCCGAATCGCGGTGCTGACCGTCTCCGACAGCCGCGGTCCCGCCGACGACCGATCGGGCGACACACTGGTCGGCCGCATCGACGCGGCTGGCCATATCCTCGCCGGCCGCGCGATCGTGCGCGACGATGTGGAGCTGATCACCGCGCGGCTGCACGGCTGGATCGACGATCCCGAGATCGACTGCGTGATCACCACCGGCGGCACCGGAGTCACCGGCCGCGACGTCACGCCCGAGGCGCTCCGCCAGGTGTGGGATAAGGAGATACCGGGTTTCGGCGAGCTGTTCCGCTGGCTGAGCTACGCCAAGATCGGCACCTCGACGATCCAGTCGCGCGCGACCGCCTGCGTCGCGCGCGGCACCTATATCTTCGCACTGCCCGGCTCGACCGGCGCGGTGAAGGACGGGTGGGACGAGATCCTCGTCCACCAGCTCGACAGCCGCCATATGCCGTGCAACTTCGTCGAGCTGTTCCCGCGACTGATGGAGCAATAGGCGAGGTCGCGACGAACTGGCGGCTGCCGTCACGCGATCTTGAGGCCCTCCTGGTTCATCGCCTTGGTGAGCTTCGCGTTCTCTTCGTCGCTCAGCAGCCCGCGCAGCTTGGGGAAGATCTGCTCTTCCTCCTCGCGCATATGCTGCTCGATCATCGTCCGGAAATCGCGAATCTTGGGCAGGAACTGCGGGTGATCGGCCGCCATACTGCCCAGCTCGAACAGATATTGCTTCACATAGCCATGATCGTTGTTGAGATGATCGGCCTCAGCCACCTGGCCGTGGACGCGCAGCGCCGCATAGACCGCATTCTCCTCCTCGATCGCATGTTTGGCGAGCGCATGGGTAAGCTGGGTGAGCAGCATCGAGCGGCGCGTCTTGTGGCTGTCGTCGGTCTTCTCGATCTGGTCGAAGATCGCGAGCGTGGCCTCATGCTCGGCCGCGAGCGCATCGTCCCATTGGCCGGCCATCAGCGTCGGCGCCTGAACGAAAATCTTGCGAACCGCATTGGCGGCGAGCCCCGCGGTCAGCCCGGCCGCCGCGCCGATCGCGAAGCTGCGGGTGGTCTTTTCCTCCAACATCGATTCTCTCCTGCTAAGGGGGGTCGGCGGACAAACGAAGCAGCCGGAGCAGGGTTGCGCGAACGCAGGCGAAACAACCGCTTAGAGTTGTGAATCCTGCGAACCCAGGGAAACGGTGCTCGCTAAAACAAGCCAAGCTGGTCGCTCGGCGTCCGGAACAGGTCGGTGCGCAGCGACAGCCGCTCGGCGTTGAGGCCGTGCTTGCGGCAGGCGAGCCGGAAGCGCGCCTGGATCGCCGCCGCATAGGCCCCCTTCGGACGGAAGCGGTCGAAATAGTCGGGCGCATTGTCGCGACCGCCGCGCATCGCATTGATTAACGCCATCACCTTCGCCGCGCGCTCGGGATAATGCGTCGTCAGCCATTCGCGGAACAACGGTGCCACCTCGTGCGGCAGCCGCACCATGATCGAGAACGCCGCCCGCGCCCCTGCCTCGGCCCCCGCCGCAACCAGCGCTTCGATCTCATGATCGTTGATCGCAGGCACCACCGGCGAGACGCTGATCGAGGTTGGCACGCCCGCCCCCGCCAGCGCCGCGATCGCGGCGATCCGCCGGCGCGGACTCGAAGCGCGCGGCTCCATTCGCCGCGCGGTTTCCGGGTCGAGCGAGGTCACCGACATCATTACCGCGGCGAGCCCCTTGGCCGCCATCGGCGCGAGCAGATCGAGATCGCGCAGGATCCGCGCTGACTTGGTGGTGATGATCAGCGGATGATCATGCTCGGACAGCACCTCGATCACCGCGCGGGTGATCGCGAACCGCGCCTCGATCGGCTGATAGGGATCGGTGTTGGTGCCCATCGCCATCGGCGTGCAGCGATAGCCCGGCTTGGCAAGCTCCTTGCGCAGCAACATGGCGGCCGAAGGCTTGGCGAACAGCTTCGTCTCGAAATCGAGCCCCGGCGACAGATTATGATAGGCGTGGGTCGGCCGCGCGAAGCAGTAGATGCAGCCATGCTCACAGCCGCGATAGGCGTTGATCGACCGATCGAACGCGATGTCGGGCGAACGGTTGCGGGTGATGATCGTCTTCGGATGCTCGATCGTCACCTCGGTCCTGAGCGGCGGCCCCTCGCCGTCGACCTCGTCGCGCGCATCGAGCCAGTCCCCGTCGCGCTCGCGCTGCTTATCGTCGAACCGCGCACTGAGCCCAGAGCCAATCGCGCCACGGCCCTTGGTGGCGGGCGGAAGGGGCGGAGATGAGTCGCGCATTCATGGAACATATCATGAACAAAATGGCGTGCAAGCCTATATGGGGCCGGGCCGGCAAGGGGCAAGCAAACCTAATGGGTCTCGTTGCTGTCACCCGTGCTCGCCGGCGCCCCGCCGATCAGCCCGCCCGCCTTGCGCCGGTTGCCGACCCAGTCGACGATCGCGCGTCCCGTCGCGTTGAGCAGCGGGTGGGTGCGCGAGTGGCGCATCCAGCCGGGACGCTCAGAGGTCGCGCCGTAGAGCGTGTCGTAGCCGAGGTTGATCAGCAGGTAGCCGAGCGTGACGATGATCAGCCCTTTGAGCGCGCCGAAGCCGAAGCCCAGCACGCGGTCGATCGGGCCGAGCACCGAGGTGCGGGTGCGCCGGCCGATCGAACCGGCGATCAGCTTGCCCCCGGCATAGACCACCAGGAAGATCAGCACGAAGGCGAGCACGCTCGCCCCGCTTGCATTGCCCACCACATGGAGCAGCAGCTTCGTCGCCGGGCCGTGCAGCAGTTTGAGCGCGAAAATCGCCGCAACCCAGGCGAACAGCGCGATCACCTCGGTGACGAAGCCGCGGATAAGGCCGAGGATCGCGCCGCCGCAGATCGCCAGCAGCACAATGATGTCGAGACCGGTCAAGCCATGCATGGCGGCGCGTTACCTGCGGCCGAGGACATGGTCAACGAGCGCCCCGAGCGTCGAGAAGCTCTCGAGCCGCATCCCGGCCTGGCTTTCGACCTTCCCGCCCGGAGTCCACCCCTTGGCAAAGCCGAGCTTGACCGCCTCCTTAAGCCGCAGCCCGGCATGCGCGACCGGACGGACCTCGCCCGACAGCGCGACCTCACCGAACGCGATGCAGTCGGTCGGCACCGGCCGCTCGGCGAGCGCCGAAACCAGCGCCGCGGCGACCGCGAGATCGGCGGCGGGATCGGACACGCGATAGCCGCCCGCGATGTTGAGATAGACTTCGGCGGTCGAGAAGCTCAGCCCGCAGCGCGCCTCGAGCACCGCGAGGATCATCGCGAGCCGCCCCGAATCCCAGCCGACCACCGCGCGCCGCGGGGTCGCCCCGCTCTGCAGCCGCACGGTCAGCGCCTGGATCTCGACGAGCACCGGGCGCGTGCCCTCGATCGCCGGAAAGACCGTCGCCCCGCTCATCCCTTCGCCGCGCGTGGTGAGGAACAGCGCGCTCGGATTGGCGACCTCGTCGAGCCCCGCTTCGGCCATCGCGAACACGCCGATCTCGTCGGTTCCCCCGAAGCGGTTCTTGACCGCGCGCAGGATGCGATATTGGTGGCTGCGCTCGCCCTCGAAGCTCAGCACGGTGTCGACCATATGCTCGAGCACGCGCGGCCCCGCGATCGCGCCGTCCTTGGTGACATGGCCGACCAGCACCAGCGCGGTGCCGCGATCCTTGGCAAAACGGATCAGCTCCTGTGCCGAGGCGCGGACCTGGCTCACCGTGCCCGGCGCGCCCTCGATCAGGTCGCTGTGCATCGTCTGGATCGAATCGATCACGAGCAGCGACGGCGCCGCGCGCTCGAGCGTGGTGAGGATGTCGCGCACCGAGGTCGCCGAGGCGAGCTGCACCGGCGCCATGCCGAGCCCCAGCCGCCGCGCGCGCAGCCGCACCTGATCGGCGGCCTCCTCGCCTGAAATATAGGCGACCGGCTGACCCGCCAGCGCCATCCGCGCCGCCGCCTGGAGCAGCAGCGTCGACTTGCCGATGCCGGGATCACCGCCGATCAGCGTCGCCGACCCCGGCACCAACCCGCCGCCCATCGCCCGGTCAAACTCGGCGATCTCGGTCGACCACCGCTTGGGCAGCGGGATATCGGCGTCGAGCCCCACCATCGCGATCGCCCGCCCGCCCGAGCGCAGATCGTGCTTCGCCGAAAAGACGGTGACGTTCGACGCCTCCTCGACAAGCGAGTTCCACTCGCCGCAATCGGCGCATTGGCCCTGCCACCGCGTCGCGACTCCGCCGCAGGCTTGACAGACATAGCGCTTCTGCGGCTTCGCCATTCCATTCCCCGATACGAACGAAGCAGGAACATAGCGGCACGGATCGGCCAGGGCAACGGGTTCGATGATTTCCACTGGCGTCGCCGCCCGAACAATGGGAAGCCTGCAGCATGCGGGAGAAGGAACTGCGCCTCGCGCTCGTATGCTACGGCGGAGTCAGCCTGGCCGTCTATATGCACGGCATCACCAAGGAGCTTTGGCGACTTGCCCGCGCCAGCCGCACGTTTCACGACGGCGGCGCCGACGCCACCGCCAGCGAGGCGGTGTACCGCCAGTTGCTCGAACGGATCGAGATCCGTCACGGCGTCAAACTGCGCGTGCTGATCGATATCATCGCCGGATCGAGCGCGGGCGGCCTCAACGGTGTGTTCCTGGCGCAGGCGATCGCGACCGGACAATCGCTCGAGCCGCTTACCAGCCTTTGGCTCGAACGTGCCGACGTCGAGGTGCTGCTCGATCCCGATGCGCGCCCGCTGTCGCGCTTCACCAAATTATGGGCGCTGCCGATCGCATGGATGCTCGCGCGCCGGCCCGGCGGCACCGTCGAGCGAACGGTGGCCGCCGCCGCCCGGGCCGAGGTGCGGCGCAAGCTGTCGGGGTTCGTCAGGGCGCGCTGGTTCCATCCTCCGTTCGGCGGCGTGACCTTCTCGAACCTGATCCTCGACGCGCTCGACGCAATGGCGGCTTCCCCCGCCGGGCCCCGGCTCCTGCCCGACAGCCAGCCGCTCGACCTGACCGTCACCGTCACCGATTTCCACGGCTATAATCAGCGGCTGCGTCTCCATAGCCCCGCGCTTGCCGAAGAGCGCGAACATCGGCTCACGATCGCGTTCACCGATGGCGGCAACGGGAATCTTGCCGATCCCGCCGAGCTTGCCTTCGCCGCCCGCGCGACCGCCAGCTTTCCCGGAGCTTTTCCGCCGTTCAACGTCGCCGAGCTCGACGGCACACTCAAGGCGCGCAGCCGGTCGTGGCCGGGGCGCGAGGCCTTTCTCGATCGGATATTCCCCGGCGCGGCGGCGAGCGGCAGCCCCGAGGACCTCGTCCTGATCGACGGATCGGTGCTCGCCAATGCGCCCTTTCGTCCGGCGATCGAGGCGCTGCGCAACCGCCCTGCCCGGCGCGAGGTCGACCGCCGCTTCGTCTATCTCGATCCCACCGCCAACATCGTCGCCCCGCCCGAGCGGCACGGCGACGGCATCGTCCGCCTACCCGGCTTTTTCGCGACCATTTTCGGCGCGATGTCGACGATCCCGCGCGAGCAGCCGATCCGCGACAATCTCGAATTGATCCAGCAGCGGTCGCGGCGCATCGCCCAGACGCGGCGGATCATCGATGTGATTCGGCCCGAGGTCGACGCCGCGGTCGAAAGCGCGATGGAGCGCCAGATCTGGTTCTATCGCCCCAACGCCGCGCGCCTCCGCGGCTGGCGCGCCCGCGCGCATGAGCAGGCCGCGCGCCGGGCCGGCTTCACCTATGCGGCCTATGGCCAGCTCAAGCTCGCGATCATCGCCGAGGAGCTCAGCTCGACGATTGCGTTGATCGACGGCGTCAAGGACGCGGCCGACCAGCATGCAATCCGCTCGGCGCTCGACGCGCATCTGCACCGCCAGGGATTCGACGGACCCGAGGCGCTCGGCGCCGGCGGCACGAGCGAGCAGCTTGTCGCTTTTCTGCGGCGTCACGATCTGGGCTTCCGCATCCGTCGGCTGCGCTTCATGGCCGATCGGCTCACCGAGATCGAAGCCGTCGGGAACTCCGATCTCCCGAGCCTGCAAGCGGTGCGAGACGCGATCTACGGCGCGCTTGCATCCTTTCTCGAACTGCAGATGCGCGGTCACTATCAGCGCGGCGGTGTCGACGCCGCGCGGCGATTCCTCGCCGATCCGGGGGAGGCGCTGGACAGCATCGCGGCACAGCGAAGCCTTGAGACGCTCGACGATGCGACCGACGAGGCGATCGCCGCGGTGCTGCCCCGGCTGGCCCGGCCCGATCGCCGCGCGGTGCTGCTCGCCTATCTCGGGTTCAGCTTCTACGATCTCGCGACGCTCTCGCTGATGCGCCTGCAGGGCACGCAGGAGTTCCACGCGATCCAGGTCGATCGCATCTCGCCCGACGACGCCGGTTCGATCCGGCCGGGTGGCGCGGCGGCGACGCTCAAGGGCGTCGAGTTCAACCTGTTCGGCGCCTTTTTCAGTCGCGCCTATCGTGAGAATGATTATCTGTGGGGCCGGCTCCACGGCGCCGAGCGTATGATCGACCTGGTGGTGTCGACGGCGCCCGCCGGCGAGAGCATCGCCGCGGAGGATGTGGCGGCGCTCAAGCGACGCCTGTTCAGGGCGATCCTGGCCGAAGAGCGCGAGCGCCTCACAGCAATCCCCGACCTGATCGTGACGATCGAGAATGAGGTGGGCTGATCGCCGCAGGTCGGTATAACATCGATCGGCGGCGGGTCGTAACGGAGCCGCCGGGCGGCGCATCTTGACCGCGCCCGGTCGCTGGGGGACAAGCGGGCGATGCAGTTTCTCAAGACCTTGTTCTGGGTGGTCCTGGCCGTCATCGCGGTGATCTTCTCGCTGCGCAATTGGACGCCGGTGCCCGTCAACCTGTGGGCCGGGCTCACCGCCGACGTGAAGCTGCCCGTCCTGCTGCTGATCGGCATCGGGATCGGCTTCCTGCCGACCTACGCAGTCTGCCGGACCAAATTGTGGCGGATGCGGCGCAGGCTGGACAATGCCGAGCGCAATGCTTCACAGGCGGCGGTGCCGCCCGTTTCGCCCGAACCGGCGTCCATGCTTGCCCCGGGATCCGAATCTTGAACCGCAGTCCGATCTACGTCGCCATCGACACGCCCGACATCGGACGCGCGAAGGACATCGTGGCGCGGGTTCGTCATCATGTCGGCGGGATCAAGCTGGGGCTCGAATTCTTCTCGGCGCATGGGCAGGCCGGGGTCCGCGAGATGGCCGCGCTCAATCTGCCGGTGTTCCTCGATCTCAAGCTGCACGACATTCCCAACACGGTGGCGAAGGCGGTGCAGGCGCTGCACAGTCTCCAGCCGTCGATCCTCACTGTCCATGCCGCGGGCGGGCGGGCGATGATGGAGGACGCGAAGGCGGCCGCGCCAGTCGGCACCAAGGTGGTGGCGGTGACCGTGCTCACCAGCCTCGACGCCGACGATCTCGGCTCGATCGGGGTGGACGCTGATCCGCACGGGCAGGTCGAACGGCTGACCCTGCTCGCCAAGGAAGCCGGGCTCGACGGCGTCGTCTGCTCGGGCAACGAGGTCAAGGCCGCCAAGAAGCTCTGGCCGCACGGCTTCTTCGTCGTGCCCGGCATTCGTCCGGTGGAGGGCGACGGCGCTGGCGATCAGAAGCGGATGATGACGCCGCGCCGCGCGCTCGATCAGGGCGCTTCGATCCTGGTGATCGGGCGCCCCATTACCCAGGCCGCCGATCCCGATCTCGCGGCTCGCGCGATCGAGGCCACGCTCTGAGCGGCGCGGCCGTCGACGAAACCGGGCTGCTTTTGCGCGAGGGCGGCGGTTTCATCCTCCAGCGTGACGGCGGCGGCTATTATCGGCTGGAGTTGCACCGCATGCCGGTCGATCTCGTCGAAAAGCGGGTGCGGTTGATCGGGGTGATGATCGGCGCCGATCATGTCGCCGCTGACGGCGTACAGGCCGCCTGAGCAATTTCATTCGATATTGCCCGTAATTCAAATCATTGCTTGGACGGAACCGATTTGTGGACAGCGCGTTTGGCTACCGCACCGTTGCGGCCAAATAGGTTTTCTACCAAAATGATAGATTTTCTTTCTTCTCTTTTCTTCTGGTAGAGATACCAGGGAGCCGATCACTCTAGGGGAAGATAATGAAAAAACGTCTCGTTCTTTTCACCGCTTTGGCGGCCACGCTGCTTACGGCGGCGCCCGGCGCCGTGGCGCAGGCCGCGCCGGTGCAGCTGCTCAACGTGTCCTATGACCCCACCCGCGAGCTCTATGTCGCGATCAACGCGGCGTTCGCGCGATCGTGGAAGGCGCAGACCGGCCAGGACGTGACGATCCGGCAGAGCCACGGCGGTTCGGGCAAGCAGGCGCGCTCGGTGATCGACGGCCTTCCGGCCGATGTCGTGACGCTCGCGCTCGCCTATGACATCGACGAGATTTCGTCACGCGGCAAGCTGCTGCCCGCGAACTGGCAGGCGCGCCTGCCCAACAACAGCACGCCTTATTATTCGACGATCGTGTTCCTCGTCCGCAAGGGCAACCCGAAGGGCATCCGCGACTGGGACGATCTGATCAAGCCCGGCGTCAAGGTGATCACGCCCAATCCCAAGACATCGGGCGGCGCACGGTGGAACTATCTGGCCGGCTGGGGCTATGCCCAGCGCAAATATGGCTCGGCCGCGGGCGCGCGCGATTATCTGGTCAAGCTGTTCCGCAACGTGCCGGTGCTCGACAGCGGCGCGCGCGGCGCGACCACCACCTTCGTCCAGCGCGGCCAGGGCGACGTCCTGCTTGCCTGGGAGAATGAGGCGTTCCTCGCGGTCAACCAGCTCGGCAAGGGCAAGTTCGACATCGTCGTGCCGTCGGTCTCGATCCTGGCCGAGCCGCCGGTCGCAGTGGTCGACGCCAATGTCGACAAGAAAGGCACGCGCAAGGCGGCCGAGGCCTATCTGCGCTTCCTCTACACGCCGCAGGCGCAGCAGATCATCGGCAAGAATTATTATCGCCCGCGCAATCCGCAGGTCGCCGCCCAGTTCAAGGGCCAGTTCCCGAACCTCGCGCTGTTCACGATCAAGAATTTCGGCGGTTGGGCCAAGGCCCAGGCTGCCCACTTCAACGATGGCGGCCTCTTCGACCAGATCCTCGAAGACGCCAAGAAATAATCCGGTCCCCCCCGGGGCGGGGAGAGCAGGCGCCCACCCTGCTCTCCCCATCTTCGGGCCGGCCCAAATCCAATCCAGGGAGTTCCTCATGCGCCATCTTTTACTGGCAGGCGTCGCTTGCCTTGCCCTCGTCCCCGCGCCGCTGCTGGCGCAGGAGGCCACGCCGATCCCCGACAAGGTCGAGGCTTTTCCCGATAGCGGCAACACGATCGACACGGTGATCCCCTCCGAGGACGCCCCGGTCGCCGCAGCGCCCGCCAAGACCGGCGATCCAGTGCTCGACCGGCTCAACGCGCTCGAGGCCAAGGTCCAGGCGCTGGAGGCGCGCAACCGCCAGCTCGAGGAAGCCGCGGCGGCGACCCAGACCCGCGTCGAGAAGGTCGAGGTCCGTGCGGCGCGCGGGGTGCAGGCCGGGCCGGCGCCGACCTTCGCCGACGTCGGCGGCAACTTCACCTTCAAGCCGCGCGGTACTTTCCAGATCGACTATGCCGCCTACAACCGCCGCGGCGCCGGCCGCTACGACTATAACAGCGGCACCGACATCCGCCGCGGCCGCTTTGGCTTTGACGGCACCTTCTACAAGAATTTCAAATATCGCATCGAAGCCGAATTTGTGAAGGGCAGCGTCAACCTGCTCGACGCCTATGTCAGCTATGGCGGCGTCAAGAACTGGGTGTTCACCGTCGGCCAGCAGAAGGCGCCCTACGGGCTCGAGGCCAACACCTCGGACGCGTTCAACAGTTTCCTCGAACGCGGCATGGCCAATGTCGCCTTCGGTGCGGTCGGCGCCGAGCGGCGCGTTGGGGTGACCGCGGCCTATCAGACCGACAAGCTCAATGCGACGATCGGGCTGTTCGGCAGCGGCGAAGCCGTCCAGCGCAACGAATCGACCCCCGACGAAAGCTACGGCGTCAACGGCCGCATCACCTGGGATCCGATTCTCGACACCGACAAGCTCGTCCATCTGGGCGCGTCGGCGTTCAAGGTCGCCGGCATCGCCGGGCACAGCATCTCGGGGCTGGGCGACCGGCCAGGCAGCCGGGTCGACGGCGGCCGGCTCGTCTCGATCAGCATCAACGGCACCGCTCCGTCGGGCGGCATCCCCACGGGCGCGCGCAACGCCACCTATTGGGGGCTCGAAAGCGCGCTGGTCTATGGGCCCTTCTCGCTGCAGGGCGAATATAGCCATCTGAGCATCGATCGCTTCGGCAGCGCGCCCACCGTCAATGTCGACGGCTTCTATGTGTTCGGCAGCTGGTTCATCACCGGCGAATCGCGCACCTTCAAGAACGGCAATGTCGATCGCGTGAAGCCGTTCAAGGATTTCGCGCCGGGTGGCGGCTGGGGCGCTTTCGAGTTGCTCGCCCGCTATGACGCGCTCGATCTGACCGACGCCGGTTTCCAGAGCATCGGCGGCCGCGCGGTCAACCGCAAGGGCGAGACTTGGACGTTGGGCCTCAACTGGTATCTCAACCCGAATCTGAAATTCGTGGCGAATTACATCCGCTTCAAGGGTGAAAATTCGCCGCTCGTCTTCCCGGCCATTCCGAACGCCGCATTGAACGGACCGAACACCACCGCCAAGGGTGACATTTTCGGCACGAGACTCCAGGTTGATTTCTGATCTATCTGCCACGATGTCAGGGGCCGGGCGGCGTCCGGCCCCTGATGCTTATGCGAATGTCGCTTATCTTCACCAGAAGGGTGGGCCAAATATGACGAGCAGGGCGATGGGCCGCCCGGCGATGCGGATTTTACCTGGATTTTCCCTGACCATGGGGCTGACCATCACTTGGCTCAGCCTCATCGTTCTGATTCCGCTAACCGCCGTTTTCCTTCGCTCTTTCGGGCAGGGCTTCGATCATTTCGTTTCGGTCGCCTTTTCCGAGCGGGCGCTCGCGAGCTATCGCGTCACCTTCGGGGCGGCCGCGCTCGCGGCGCTGATCAACAGCGTGTTCGGTCTGCTGATCACCTGGGTGCTGGTGCGCTACCGCTTTCCAGGACGGCAGCTGTTCAGCGCGGTGATCGATCTTCCGTTCGCCCTGCCGACCGCGGTCGCCGGGATCGCGCTCACCGCGATCTACGCCGACACCGGCTGGCTCGGCGAGCCGCTCGCCAAGCTGGGGATCGCCGTCGCCTATCATCCGCAGGGGATCGTGGTCGCCATGGCGTTCATTGGGCTGCCCTTCGTGGTCCGCACCGTCGAACCGGTGCTCGCCGATCTCGGCCGCGACATCGAGGAAGCGGCGATCACCCTCGGCGCGCGGCGCTGGCAGGTCTTCTCGCGCGTCGTCCTGCCCGAGATCATGCCGGCGCTGGTCACCGGCACCGCGCTCGCCTTCGCGCGCGGCGTCGGTGAATATGGCTCGGTGATCTTCATCGCCGGCAACATGCCGATGATATCCGAAATCTCGCCGCTGCTGATCATCACCCAGCTCGAACAATATGATTATGAGGGCGCGGCCGCGATCGCGGTGGTGATGCTGCTGATCTCCTTCACGATGCTGCTGATCATCAATCGCATCCAGGAATATAACCGCCGGAGGGCCGGACTATGACGCGCCGCGACCCGCTCCAGGCGCCGCGCCCGGTAATGATCGGGCTGCTCCTCGTAGCGCTGGCCTATGTCGGGGTGATGCTGCTGCTGCCGCTCACCGCGGTGTTCGTCGAGGCGCTGCGCAACGGCTGGGAAGCCGCCGAGGCGGCGATTATCGAGCCCGACGCGCTGGCGGCGATCCGGCTGACCCTGCTCGTCGCGGCGATTTCGGTGCCGTGCAACCTGGTCTTCGGCACAGCGGCCGCGTGGCTGATCGCCAAGCATGATTTCCGCGGCAAGGAATTCCTGCTGACGCTGATCGACCTGCCCTTCTCGGTGTCGCCGGTGGTGTCGGGACTGATCTATGTGCTGATCTACGGCGCCCATGGCTGGCTCGGGCCATGGCTCGACGCGCATGACATCCACATCATCTTCGCCACACCCGGGATCGTGCTTGCCACCATCTTCGTGACCTTCCCGTTCGTCGCCCGCGAACTGGTGCCGCTGATGATCTCGCAGGGACGCTCCGAGGAGGAGGCCGCGCTCTCGCTCGGCGCCAATGGCTGGCAGACCTTCACCCGCGTCACACTGCCCAATATCCGCTGGGGCCTGCTCTACGGCGTGCTGCTCACCAACGCCCGCGCGATGGGCGAGTTCGGCGCGGTCTCGGTGGTGTCCGGCCATATCCGCGGCGAGACCAACACCATGCCCCTCCATGTCGAGGTGCTGTACAACGAGTATAATTTCGTCGCCGCTTTCGCGGTGGCGGCGCTGCTCGCGCTCCTCGCTCTGGTAACGCTGGGGCTGAAGACCTATCTTGAATGGCGTCACCACGATGCCCTCGCTGCTTCGGGACACTGATTCATGACGATCACGATCGACAATATCTCGCGCCGTTTCGGCCAATATCCGGCGCTCGACGGGGTGTCGCTCGACTTGCCCGAAGGCGAGTTTGTGGCGCTGCTCGGGCCTTCGGGATCGGGCAAGACGACGCTGCTGCGGATCATCGCGGGTCTCGAATATGCCGAAGAGGGCCATATCTCGTTCGGCGGCGAGGATGTCACCGACCTCGCCGTGCAGCATCGCGGGATCGGCTTCGTCTTCCAGCAATATGCGCTGTTCCGCCACATGACCGTCGCCAAGAACATCGCCTTCGGCCTCGACGTGCTGCCGCGCAAGGCTCGCCCGGCCAAGGCGGATATCGCGGCGCGCGTCGAAGAACTGCTCGAACTGGTGCAGCTGCCGGGGCTCGGCAGCCGCTATCCGTCGCAGCTGTCGGGCGGCCAGCGCCAGCGCGTCGCGCTGGCGCGTGCGCTCGCGCGCAATCCCCGGATCCTGCTGCTCGACGAACCGTTCGGCGCGCTCGACGCCAAAGTCCGCCGCGAACTGCGCAAGGCGCTGCGCCAGATCCACGACCGCCTCGGCATCACCTCGATATTTGTGACCCACGATCGCGAGGAAGCATTCGCGCTCGCCGATCGCGTCGCGATCCTCAACCTGGGCCGGATCGAGCAGTTCGCGAGCCCGGCCGAGATCGAGCGCGCACCGGCCAATGATTTCGTGCGCGAGTTCATCTCGGACGAGGCCGAGGAAGAGCCGGTGCTGTCGCTGGTCACCGGCTGAATTGCTTTTCCCGCCCCGCCACAATAGGCGGGGTGCATGCCAAGCCTGCCCTCCAATCGCCTCGGCGTTCTGATGGGAATCGCCGCCTATTCGCTGTGGGGGGTGCTGCCGCTCTACCTCAGGGCGCTCAAGCCGCTGGGCGCGGCCGACATATTGTCGTACCGGATCCTCTGGTCGCTGGCGCTGCTGGTGCTGCTGGCGCTGCTGTTCGGGCGGATGCGCGCCGCATGGGCGGCGATCCGCCGGCCCCGCATCGCGATCGCGCTGCTCGCCTCGACGCTGCTTATCGGCGGCAACTGGCTGCTCTACATCTACAGCGTCAATAGCGGGCATACGATCCAGGCGAGCCTCGGCTATTATGTCAACCCGCTGGTCAATGTGCTGCTCGGCGTGGCGATCCTGCGCGAGCGGCTCGGCTGGCCCGAGATGACCGCGATCGGGCTCGCGGCCGTAGGAGTCGCCGCGCTGACGATCGAGCAGCATGCGCTGCCGCTGATCCCGCTCGGGCTGGCGCTGAGCTTCGCGCTCTACGGGCTGATCCGCAAGATGATCGGCGTGGCCCCGGTCGATGGCCTGTTGGTGGAGACCGGCCTGCTCGCGCCGTTCGCACTCGCCTGGCTGCTGTTCGGTGCGCTCCCCGCGCCGGCCGGCGTCGCGCCGCCCTTATGGCTGCTGATGATCAGCGGGGCGATGACCACCGTGCCGCTGCTGCTGTTCAACGGCGCGGCGCGGCGGGTGCGCTATACCGACCTCGGCCTGCTGCAATATATCGGCCCCACCATCCAGCTGCTGATCGCGGTCCGCATCTTCGGCGAGCCGCTGCTCCCTGTTCACATCCTGACCTTCACGCTGATCTGGACCGGCCTCGCCATCTACGCCGTCGCGAGCTGGCATCGCGGCCGCATGACGGCGGCGCTGCCGGAGTAGCTGTCCACCCCTTTCCGCTCATCCTGAGAAGCTATTGAGCGACGTCGAACGGCGCCAGGAGGCGCGGGGGCGCGGAATCCCGCCGGTCAAATGTTCGACAGCCGCCCGCGCACCAGGTCCGAATAGTCCTTCTGGATCTGCCGGGTGAGATCGCCCACCTCGAAGTTCCACGGCCCCGCCGATCCGACCGGCACCACCTCGGCCGCCGATCCGGTCAGGAAGAACTGCTCGAAGCCCTCGAGCTCCTCGGGCCAGATCGCGCGTTCGACCACCTCGATCCCGCGCCGCCGCGCGAGTTTGATCACGGTCTGGCGGGTGATGCCGTTGAGGAAGCAATCGGGGGTCGGGGTGTGGATCACGCCGTCCTTGATGAAGAACGCGTTCGCCCCGGTCGCCTCGGCCACCTGGCCGCGATAGTCGAACATCAGCGCGTCCTGGAAGCCGCGGCCTTCAGCATGGTGCTTCGACATCGTCGCGATCATGTACAGCCCCGCGGCCTTGGCCTGGACCGGCGCGGTGAACGGCGCCGGCCGCCGCCATGGCGCGATGTCGAGCCGCAGCCCGCCCGCACCAGGATCGAGATAGGCGCCCCAATACCAGCAGGCGATCGCCATATGCGGCTTGGTGCGCTGCGCCGAAACTCCCATCTGCTCCGAACCGCGCCAGGCGACCGGGCGGACATAGGCGTCCTTGAGATTGTTCGCCTGCATCGTCTCGATGCACGCCGCGTCGATCTGCTCGACCGACCATGGCAGCTCGAAGCCCAGTATCTCAGCGCTCGCGCGCAGCCGCCGGCTGTGCCAGCTCAGCTCGAAGATGTTGCCGTCATAGGCGCGCACCCCCTCGAACACCGAGGATGCATAGTGCAGCGCATGGGTGAGGATATGGACGTTCGCATTCCTCCACGGCACGAGCTGGCCATCGAGCCAGATGAAGCCGTCGCGATCGTCGTAAGTCGGTTCCTCAGCCATCGTCCTGCTTTCAGCACGTGATTCTTGCGTTGCGTTCGCTTAGGCAAGCTGGCAAATTACGTCAACATGGCTGTCCAAAAATCTCCCGATCCTTTTCGCAGCGCCTCGCCGCTATTCCTGCGTGAGCCCGAGATCCGGCGCGGCATCGAGCTGCTTTATTTCGGCTATAGCCACCTCTATCGCGGCATCGACCAGGAGCTCGCCAAACAGGGCCTCGGCCGCGCGCATCACCGCTCGCTCTATTTCATCGCTCGCAAACCCGACATCACCGTCAGCGAGCTGCTGCGCATCCTCGCGATCACCAAACAATCGCTCGGCCGCGTGCTCAACGAGCTGACCGAGCGCGGCCTGATCGAGACGCGGATCGGCCGCGAGGATCGCCGTCAGCGCCTGCTGCGCGTCACCGACGCCGGCGCCGCGCTCGAAGCCGCGCTGTTCGAGGCGCTGCGCGAGCGCCTGTCGACCGCCTATGCCCAGGCGGGCCAGAATGCGGTGACGGGCTTCTGGGCGGTGCTCGAAGGCCTGGTGCCGGCCGAGGAGAAACCGCGCATCACCCATGCCCGCAAACCGGGCTAGTTTGAACCCCTATCCCGGACTTGATCCGGGATCGCGCTTTTCCTTACACTTGCGAGGAGCAACGGGATGCCGGATCGAGTCCGGATGACGAGAGAAAAGAACCGGCCGACGATGAGCACGATCTACGATTTCTCGGCCAAGGCGATCGACGGCAGCGAGGTGCCGCTCGAACGCTATCGCGGCAAGGTGCTGCTGATCGTCAACACCGCGAGCAAATGCGGCTTCACCCCGCAATATGACGGGCTCGAACTGCTCCACGAGCAGCTGTCCGACAAGGGGCTGGTCGTGCTCGGCTTCCCGTGCAACCAGTTCGGCGCGCAGGAGCCCGGCGACGAGGCCGAGATCCAGAGCTTCTGCCGCCTCACCTACGACGTCAAATTCCCGATGTTCGCCAAGATCGACGTCAACGGCGCCCACGCCCACCCGCTCTATGCCTGGCTGAAGAGCAACGCCAAGGGCGTGCTGGGCACCGAGGGGATCAAGTGGAACTTCACCAAATTCCTGATCGACCGCAACGGCACCGTCGTATGCCGCTACGCCCCGACCACCAAGCCCGAGGCGATCCGGGGGGACATCGAGGAATTGCTGGGGGCGTGACGCGGGCCTTCGCGGCGAACTGAAGCGTTCGCGCCCCTCACAATATTCGCGCGGGTCTGGCGCCCGCCGATTCCGTCACCGCCCACGCCGCCCTTCGACTCAGGATTTGCCGAACAGCCCCGACGCGAGTCCGCCGAGCTTGTCGGCAAGGCCGCCCTGATCCTCGAGCAGACTGGCAAACTGCGCCAGCGAGCCCTCGCCGCCGATGTGGCGCACGATCTCCTGCAATATGTCGGGCGAGAGGCCGGTTTGAGCGGCGGCGGTTGCGACCGTGTCGCCAGGTTCGGGATGGGCGAGGCCAAGCGCGTGCACCGCCTGTTCGACCTGATCCGCGGGAAGACCGATCTTCGTGGCGAGATTCTGGATATCCACATGCCCGCCGAGCTGGCCCAGCAGTCCGTCCAATATGCCCATTTCGAATCTCCTGTCTGAGAGACCGGAGCTTACCATCATCCTCCTCGATTACGAGGCGGTCTCTTCCGGTACGGCTTCACGATTTGGCCGAGCGAAGCAGATTGTCACGCAGTGTGGCCACCGTCTGTTGGACCTTGGCGAAGTCGTCGCCGAGGCCGGTCGCTTCGATCAGCTTGGAGGCTTCGCTCTGAACCTGCTGCTTCAGCCCCCGCCCCGCCGCGGTCGCATTGACGCGGACCTGGCGTTCGTCGGCAGGATCGCGCCGGCGTTCGACCAGGCCGAGCTGCTCGAGCTTCTTGAGGATCGGCGTGAGCGTATTGGATTCGAGGAACAGCTTGTCGCCAAGGTCGCCGACCCGCTGGTCGCCCTGTTCGTCCAATGCGACCAGCGTCACATATTGGGTGTAAGTCAGCCCCAGCTTGTCCAGGATCGGTCGGTAGGCCCTGCCGAAGGCGAGGTTGGCCGAATAGACGGCGAAGCAGAGAAAATCGCCGAGCCTGGCGGCTTCGGGGGCGGAATGGACAGTCATCATCTTGCTCCGGTTAAGCGGCATCCGGGTCTAAAGCGCATCCGGTTGAAGCGGAAGGGTTCGGACGGCGCCACAATGGGCGCCGTCCGCCGGCCAGTGGCTCAAGCGAACGCCGGCTCGAGCACGTTGAGCTGGACGTCGATGTTGCCGCGAGTCGCCTTTGAATAAGGGCAGATCTCATGCGCCAGATCGACCAGCTCGCGGGCGAGCGCAATGTCGATACCGGGCACGGTGACATCGAGCTTGGCACGAAGGAAGAATGCGCCGCCCTCCAACAGCAGGTCGATCGTGGCGTCGATCGAGGGCTGCACGGGCAATGCGATCTTCTTCTGCGCGGCGGCAACCCCGATCGCACCCATGAAGCAAGCCGACCAAGCCGCGCCGAACAGATTTTCCGCGGCCGGATGCGGATCGCTCAGCTGGAGGTCGAGAAAGCCGTCAGCGCTGCGGGCGAAGCCCTTCGCGCCGCCGACATTGTGGGTGGTTCCGGAATAGAGGGTCTTGGCGGTCATGGTCATTCCTTTCGCTGCGTCAGTTAACACGTTTCCGATTAAATCGTGTACGATCTAAATGGGCGAGTCGGGAGAATAAGTCAAGCGCGATTTAATCGTATACGATCTATTTTTGCCAGACGAGACGGTGCATGAAACCGGAGGCTCTCGCAGAGCGCGGGGAATGTTGATTGCGCAAAGAAAACTTCGCCCTGCCCCAAACATCCTTGATTTGCGCATTGCGGCATCAGGGGCCATCTGGCGGGCATGGCATCCCTGCTCGATCCCGAAGCGCGTGGGCGCGTCATCCTGGTCGGCGCCGGCCCCGGCGATCCCGGACTGCTGACGCTGCGCGCAGTCGAGGCGCTGCGCGCCGCCGATGTCGTCGTCCATGACGGGCTGATCGACATGCGCGTGCTCGATCATGCGCCCGTGCAAGCGCAGCGCATCTCGGTGGCCAAGCAACGCGATCGCCATACGCTGCCGCAAGAGGCGATCAACGCGCTGATCATCGCGCATGTGAAGGCCGGATCGGTGGTGGTGCGCCTCAAGGGCGGCGATCCGTTCGTGTTCGGCCGCGGCGGCGAGGAGGTCGAGGCGGTGCGCGCGGCAGGCCTGCGGGTCGAAGTGGTCCCCGGCGTATCGTCGGCGCTCGGCTGCGCGGCCGAGGCGATGCTGCCGCTCACGCACCGCGACTGGTCGAGCGCGGTCAGCTTCGTTGCGGGCACCTGCAAGGGCCTGAGCGAACAGAATTGGGCGGGCCTCGCCGGGCAGGGCCGCACGCTCGTCATCTATATGGGCGTCACCTGCGCCGCATCGATCGCCGACAAGCTGATGGCCGACGGCGTCGCCCCCGACATGCCGGTGGCGGTGCTCGAACGCGGCACGCTCGACGGATCGCGGGCGATGCGCACCCTGCTCGCCGATCTCGGCGACATGGTCGTGCGCGAGCGTGTGGTCAGCCCCGCGATCATCGTGGTGGGCGAGGTCGTCCTGCTCTCCGATGCCGACAACCGCCTGGCGCATCTCGCGGTCCAGGCCGAACGGATGAAAGACAAGACGTGAAGATTCTGACGGGCAATGATCTGGTGACCGGCGATGTCATCTGGTGGAGCGGCGACGGCTGGTCGCGCCATCTCGAACATGCGGTCGACGTCGACAATCAGGGCGAAGCGATCGCCGCGCGCGAGGAAGCCGAGCGCCGGGTGAACGGGCCCTATGTCATCCAGGCGACGATGACCGAGGCGGGCCCGCGCCCCGCGCATATCAAGGACCGCATCCGCGCGGTCGGCCCTACCGTGCGCGCCGACCTCGGCCTCAAACCTGCCGACCCTACTACCGGCGACTGGGTGATCTGATCCGATGAACAACGCCTCCCTCCCGTTTGTTTCGAGCGAAATCGAGACAGGTTGCGCGCCATTCACGTCCCTCGACTTCGCGCGGGACAAACCGAGCGGAAATTCCTGATGTACCGATATGACCAATATGATCAGGCGATCGTCGACGCCCGCGTCGAGGAATTCCGCGACCAGGTGAAGCGGCGTCTGGCCGGCGAGATCAGCGAGGACCAGTTCAAGCCGCTGCGGTTGATGAACGGCCTCTATCTCCAGCTCCACGCCTATATGCTGCGTGTCGCCATTCCCTATGGCACGCTGTCGAGCCGGCAGATGCGGATGCTCGCGCATATCGCGCGCACCTATGACAAGGATTACGGGCATTTCACCACCCGGCAGAACCTCCAGTACAACTGGATCAAACTGTCCGACGCGCCCGAGATCCTCGCCCAGCTCGCGACCGTCGAGATGCATGCGATCCAGACCAGCGGCAATTGCATCCGCAATATCTCGTCGGATCAATATGCAGGCGCCGCCGCCGATGAGGTCGAGGATCCGCGCCCCTGGGCCGAGCTGCTGCGCCAGTGGAGCACCTTCCATCCCGAGTTCAGCTATCTCCCGCGCAAGTTCAAGATCGCGGTGATCGCCGCCGAGGAGGATCGCGCCGCGGTCAAGCTCCACGATATCGGGCTGCAGATCCATCGCAACGCGGCCGGCGAGACCGGCTTCCGGGTCTTCGTGGGCGGCGGCATGGGGCGCACCCCGATGATCGCGCCGGTGATCCGGGACTTCCTGCCCAAAGCCGAGTTGCTCGCTTATATCGAAGCCTGCCTGCGCGTCTACAACCGCTTCGGCCGGCGCGACAATCTCTACAAGGCGCGGATCAAGATCCTCGTCCACGAGCTCGGCGCCGACGAATATCGCCGTCAGGTCGAAGAAGAGTTTCTCCACACCCGGACGCTCGGCCTCGACGCGCCCGAAGCCGAGTTCCAGCGCATCGCCGCGAGTTTCGCGCCGCCCGCATTCGAGACCGGCCTGCCCGACGAGATCGACCGGAGCGATCCCGATTTCGCCCTGTGGCTCGACCAGCAGATCGTCGCGCACAAGGTCCCCGGCTATGCGATCGTCAACATCAGCCTCAAGCCGACCGACGGCATTCCGGGCGACGCCTCATCGGCGCAGATCGAGCTGATGGCCGACCTCGCCGAAGCGCACAGCTTCGACGAGCTGCGCGTCACCCATGCGCAGAACATCGTGCTGCCGCATGTCCGCAAGGCCGATCTCTACGCGATCTGGCAGAAGCTCGACGCGGCCGGGCTCGCCACCCCCAATCTCGATCTGATCGGCGACATCATCGCCTGCCCGGGGCTCGATTATTGCAGCCTCGCCAACGCGCGCTCGATCCCGCTCGCGCAGAAGATCGCCGCGCGCTTCGCGAACCTCGACCGGCAGCGCGACCTCGGCGAACTCAAGCTCAAGATATCGGGCTGCATCAACGCCTGCGGCCACCACCATGCCGGCCATATCGGCATATTGGGCGTCGATCGAAAGGGCGAGGAGAATTACCAGCTCTCGTTCGGCGGCTCGGCCGCGGAGGACACCAGCCTTGCCAGGATCATCGGTCCCGGCTTCTCGGAGGATGGCGTGGTCGACGCGATCGAGAAGGCGGTCCATGTCTACACCGCGCTGCGCGCCGACGGCGAACGCTTCGTCGATACCTATCGCCGCATCGGCGAGGCGCCGTTCAAGGAGGCGATCTATGGGTGATCTGATCCGCTTCCGCGAGGACGAGGCGCATGAGGAGCCGGCGGTGACGCTCGACGCATTCCTCGGCCAGTCGAATGCGACCGCGGTCCGGCTCGAGCCAACCGACGATCCGCGCGCGCTGCTTCCCTATCTCGACCGGCTGTCGCTGATCGAGGTGTCCTTCCCCAAGTTCCGCGACGGGCGCGGCTATTCGATCGCGAGCATCCTGCGCGAGGCCGGCTATGCCGGCGAGCTGCGCGCGGCGGGCGACGTGCTGGTCGATCAGATCGGGCCGATGCAGCGCTGCGGTTTCGACTCCTTCCTGAGCGACGCCGAGATCGACCGCGACACCCTCGATAGGCTCAACGGCCTTTACAGCGACGTCTATCAGAAGACGGTCGACGGCCGCGTCCCGGTCTGGGCCCGTCGTCATGGCTGAGCCCGCCCGCCGCATCGACCGGATCGACACCGCGCCGCGCTTCACCGCTGCCGACGTCGCGCGCCTCAACGCGCGCTTCGAGGGCGTCGGCACCACCGAGATGATCCGGGCGGTGATCGAGGAGAAGCTGCTCGGCGAGGTGGCGGTGGTGTCGTCGTTTGGCGCCGAGTCGGCGGTGTTGCTCGATCTCGTCGCCCAGGTCGATCCGGCGATCCCGGTGCTGTTCCTCGACACCGGCAAGATGTTCCAGGAGACGCTCGACTATCGCGACGCGCTGATCGAACGGCTCGGGCTCACCGGCGTACGCAGCATCGCGCCCGATGCGACCACGCTTGCCGACAAGGACGCGACCGGGCTGCGTTGGTCCTACGATCCCGACGGATGCTGCGAGATCCGCAAGGTGCTGCCGCTGGCGCGCGCGATGCGCGGCTTCGACGCCTCGATCACGGGCCGCAAGGGTTTCCAGGCCTCGACGCGGGTCGGCATTCCCCGCTTCGAGCTCGACGGCGAGCGGATCAAGTTCAATCCGCTCGCCGATTGGACCAAGGGCGATCTCGACGCTTGGTTCGAGGCGCGCAAGCTGCCCCGCCACCCGCTCGAGGCCAAGGGCTATCTGTCGATCGGCTGCGCGCCTTGCACCAGCATCGTGAAGCCCGGCGAGGATCCCCGCGCGGGCCGCTGGCGCGGCTGGGACAAGGTCGAATGCGGCATCCACGGCGAGCCCATTGTCCGCCCGGGAGAAGAGCCGGTCTTCTGACCGTCAGCCGATCCGCGTCGGAGAGCCGATAGCGGCCAACGCGCTATTCATAGTCGCTGCCGCCATAGATGTCGTCGGCCAGATCGGAGAATTTGGTAAATTTGCTCTCGAACTTGAGCGGAATCGTTCCGGTCGAGCCATGGCGCTGCTTGGCGATTATCAGCTCGGCGCGATTATGGGCGCGCGCCATCTTATGCTGCCAGTCTTCGAACGCCGTCACCTCGACCGCGCTGTCTCCAGCGGCGATCGACGCCTCCTTCGGGCGGACCAGGTTGAGATAATAATCCTCGCGATAGACGAACCAGACCATGTCGGCGTCCTGCTCGATCGAACCCGACTCGCGCAGGTCGGAAAGGATCGGCTTCTTGTTCTCGCGCTGCTCGACCGCGCGGCTGAGCTGCGAGAGCGCGATCACGGGAACACTCAATTCCTTCGCCAGGGTCTTGAGCCCGCGGCTGATTTCCGAAATCTCCTGCACGCGATTGGCGTCCGAGCTTTTGGACGATCCCTGCAGCAGCTGGAGATAATCGACGACGATCACGCCGATCTGCCGCTGGCGCTTGAGTCGGCGCGCGCGGGTGCGCAGCGCGGCGATGGTGAGGCCAGGCGTGTCGTCGATGTAAAGCGGCAGATTTTCAAGATTCTGCGCCGCACGCGCAAAGGCGGTGAACTCGGCATGGGTCATCTTGCCCATGCGGATCTGTTCCGAACTGATCTCGGCCTGTTCGGAAAGGACGCGTCCGGCCAGCTGATCGGCCGACATTTCGAGGCTGAAGAAAGCGACCGCGGCGCCCACCGACGGCGAGATACCGTCCTGCTGGTCGCGGACATGCCGCATCGCCACGTTGAACGCAATATTGGTCGCCAGCGAAGTCTTCCCCATGCCCGGTCGCCCGGCGAGGATGATGAGGTCCGACGGATGGAGCCCGCCGATCTTGGCGTTGAGGCGCTCGAGGCCGGTCGTCAGGCCCGCCACATGGCCACCCGAGTTGAGCGCGGCGCTCGCCATCTCGATCACCGCCTTGGTCGCCTGGCCGAAGCTCTTGACGCTGCCTTCCTCGCCGCCTTGCTCCGCGACACGATAGAGCTGGACCTCGGCCTGTTCGATCTGCGTCTTCGGATCGACATCCTCCGACGTGTCGAGCGCCTGTTCGACCATGTCGCGGCCGACGCCCACCAGCGCGCGCAACAGCGCGAGATCGTAGATCTGATTGGCGAAATCACGCGCCCCGATCAGCGCGGCGCCGCTGCCGGTCAGCTGCGCGAGATAGGCCGGGCCGCCGAGCTCGCGCATGCCGGCGTCGCCCTCGAACAGCGGCCGCAGGGTGACGGGCGTCGCCAGCATGTTGCGATCCACCATTCGAAGAACCGCTTCATAGATGCGGCCATGCAGCGGTTCGAAGAAATGTTCGGGCCGAAGCCGAAGCTGGACATCCTCGACGATCCGGTTGTCGAGCATCATCGCGCCGAGCAATGCTGCTTCGGCCTCGATATTGTGCGGCAGGGCGGAAGGCTCTGCCGCGGCGACGGGCAACGCTCTGATCGGCTCGGGCATGGGTCGCTTATCCGCCCACGGCGACGCGGCTGCAAGCGGCGAAGATCAGTTGCAAGCGACGAAGATCAAAAGACCGGGGGCCGATCTGTGGATTATTTGCGCTTGCGTTCGCGATCTTAACGATGCATAATGTAAGCATGCTTACAGATACGGGTCACCGGGTTTCGTTCCTGATGCACGATATCGCACGGCGTTCGCGCTGCTGGTTTGATGCGCGCGCACGATCGGCGGGGATCACCCGGGCCCAGTGGCGCGTGCTGTCGACCCTCCTGCGCAATGACGGGTGGACCCAAAGCGAAGTCGCCGAGATGCTCGACGTCGAACGCATCACGCTCTGCCGGATGGTCGACCGGCTTTCCGAAGCGGGGCTGGTCGAGCGCCGCGCCGATCCTTCCGATCGCCGGGTATGGAGGCTGCACCTCACTGAACGGGCGGCGCCGCTGATGGATGAACTCAGCGGAATCGTCGACGAGCTCGAAGAAAAGATGCTGGAAGCGCTTACGCCCGAGCAGCAGGAAATCCTTACGGATCTGCTGATGACGGTGCGCGATCATATTCGTGAACGCGACGATCGCGAGGAACAGGCCCTCGCGGCGAGTGCGCGGCGATGAACGAGATGAGCAGCATCGCCGCCGAATCGGATCGGTCAGAAACGGGCGGCGGCGAGCGGCGGCTCGGACGGCTGGCCCTGATATTCTCAGTGCCCGCGCTGCTTGCCGCGGTCGGCCTCTATTTCTGGCTGACCGGCGGCCGCACGGTTTCGACCGAAAATGCTCAGGTCAACGCGCATGTCGTCGAGGTGAGCGCCGAAGTCGCGGGCCGCGTGACCGAGGTCTATGTCACCGAGAACCAGCAGGTGAAAAAGGGCGACCTGCTGTTCCGTCTGGATCCGGTGCCGTTCCGCATAGCACTGATGGAGGCTGAGGCTGCGGTCGGCAATGCACAGCTCACGGTCGCGCAGCTCCAGAGCACCTATCACGCCAAGCAGGCTGACACGCAAAAGAGCGTATCGGACGTGACCCTGGCCCGCGACACCTTTCGTCGCCAGCAGGAGTTGCTCGCCCGCGGTTTCACCACCCGCGCCAATTACGACGCGGCGAAAGCGGCGCTCGCCTCTTCCCAGGCCGAGCAGGCCTCGGCGGCGTCCGAGGCGGAATCGGCGCGAGCGGTGCTCGGAACGTCGCGACAGGGCGGCCATCCGCAGATCGAGGCCGCCATCGCGGCCCGCGACAAGGCCCGGCTCGATCTGGCGCGCACCGAGGTTCGCGCCCCGATCAGCGGCCGAATCAGCCAAGCCGACAAGCTGCTACCCGGCAGCGTCGTGATCCAGATGCTGCCCTTGATAAACATCGTGAGCGACAACGGCTATTGGATCGACGCGAACTTCAAGGAAACCCAGCTCGACCGGATCCGAGTAGGCCAGCGCGCCGACATCGAGCTGGATGCGGTTCCCGGGCGTAAGATCAAAGGCCATGTCATCGGCATCAACGCCGGCACCGGCGCGCAATTCTCGCTGCTTCCGCCCCAGAACGCCACCGGCAACTGGGTGAAGGTCACCCAGCGCGTGCCCGTCCGGATCCAGATCGACGACAAGCTCGATCGGCCGCTGGTCGCCGGCTGGAGCGCGCGTGTGACCGTGCACGTCGCCAACTGAGATCCTCCCCCGAGGCAAACTGGAAGCATGCAGTCCACCCGGACTGCATGCTTCGCTTTGCCAATTCTGTCAGTGGCAGGTAAGGCCCGGGATCATGTCCGATCCGCGTATCATCGCCATCGATCTCGACGACAAGACGATCATCTGGCGCAATGCCGATGTCGAGCAGGAGCGGCGTGTCGCCATCTTCGATCTGCTCGAAAATAACCATTTCAGGCCCGCGAAGACCTATCCGCAGGGCTATGCCGGACCGTACCGCGTCAAGCTGCGCGTCGAGGAAGGGCGCCTCGCGATCGACATCCAGGCCGCCGGCGGCGAATTGCTTGAAACGCTGATCCTCGGCCTCGCCAGCTTCCGCCGGGCGATCAAGGATTATTTCGCGATCTGCGACAGCTATTTCCAGGCTATCCGCGTTTCGACCGCACAACAGATCGAAACCGTCGATATGGCCCGGCGCGCGATCCACAATGACGCCGCGCAGCTGCTGCAGGATCGCCTGAAGGACAAGATCGATCTGGATTTCGATACCGCGCGCCGCCTGTTCACCCTGATCTGCGTGCTGCACATCCGTGGCTGAACCGGCCGATATGCGCGAAGTGGCAGGCCGCGTGCTGCTCGACGCCGCCCGCGAGGCCTCCGCCAACGCTCACGCGCCCTATTCGCATTTCGGGGTGGGCGCCGCAGCGCTGCTGGACGACGGACAGCTGGTCACCGGCGCCAATTTCGAAAATGCGAGCTACGGCCTGTCGCTGTGCGCCGAGACGGTCACGCTCGCGACGGCGAACAGCCAGGGACGGCTGCGCGGCATTGTCGCCCTCGCGGTGATCGGAGGAACGCTCGCGCGCGATGGGACGATCGCCGGCTCGGCGCTGGTGACGCCGTGCGGGCGATGCCGCCAGCTTATCCACGAAGCGGCACAGCTCGGCGGGCGCGATATCGATATCTACTGCGCTTCAGCCGATGGCAGCGCCTTTGCCCATTTCCGCGCGTCGGAGCTGCTGCCCCATGCGTTCGGCCCCGCGGACCTTGGTTTGGATTGAGGGAGAGCAAGACTTCATGGCGATCATGTCGGACAAATGGATCCGCGAGCAGGCGCGGAACCACGCGATGATCGAGCCTTTCGTCGAGGCCCAGCGCCGCGACGGCTGCATCAGCTATGGCCTCTCGTCCTATGGCTATGACGCCCGGGTGGCCCCCGAGTTCAAGATCTTCACCAATGTCGACTCGGCGACGGTGGATCCAAAGAATTTCGCTTCGAACAGCTTCGTCGATCGCGAGACCGAGGTGTGCATCATCCCGCCCAACAGCTTCGCCCTCGCACGCACCGTCGAATATTTCCGGGTCCCGCGCGACGTACTGGTCATCTGCCTCGGCAAGTCGACCTACGCACGATGCGGAATCATCGTCAACGTCACCCCGCTCGAACCGGGCTGGGAGGGTCATGTCACGCTCGAATTCTCGAACACCACGCCGCTGCCAGCCAAGATCTACGCCAATGAGGGCGCGTGCCAATTCCTGTTCCTGCAGGGCAATGAGCCTTGCGAGACCAGCTATGCCGACCGCGCGGGCAAATATATGGGCCAGCAGGGCGTGACGCTGCCGAAACTCTGATCCCTTCCGGCGCGCTGCGTCAGCGCCGGCCGCCCTTGTGCCGGATATTGGAGGGCCGGCCGCGCCGGCCCGCCACCCGCCGGTCCTTACCGCCCGGACGGCGCATCGGCAGGTGGCTCGCACCCTGCTCCAGCTCGAAGCGCAGCGAACCGCTGATCGGATTGGCCTCGACCAGCCGCAGCTTGAGCTTCATGCCGAGCTCGTAGCGATCGCCGCTTTCCTCGCCCTCGAGCGCGCGCGACGCTTCGTCATAGCGGAAGCGTTCGGCGCCGAGCGTCGACACCGGCACCAACCCATCCCCCCCGAGCCCCTCGACCGTCGCGAAAAAGCCGAACGGCTGCACGCCGGTGATCCGCGTATCCAGCAACTCGCCGATCTTCGTCGAAAGGAAGGCCGCGACATAACGGTCGATCGTCTCGCGCTCGGCCTCCATCGCCCGCCGTTCGGCCTGGCTGATCAACTCGCCGATCGGCGTCATGCGCTCGGCCTCGTCTTGGGTCAGCGCCGATTGTGCCGGAATATCGCCCGAGCGCCCCGGCCCGGCGAGCTTCGGCTTGCCGCTTTCCAGCGCATATGCCCCCACCAGCGACCGGTGCACGAGCAGATCGGCATAGCGCCGGATCGGGCTGGTGAAATGCGCGTAGCTGCCGAGCGCGAGCCCGAAATGCCCGGCATTGGCGGGCGCATAATAAGCCTGTGTCTGGGTGCGCAGCACCTGTTCCATGATCTGTGGACGGATCGCGTCGTCGGTGACCCGCGCCAGGACGCGGTTGAACGTGGCGGGACGCACCACCTGCCCGAGCGCGAACTCGATCTCGAAGGTTGCGAGATACTCCTTGAGCGCGACCAGCTTTTCGCGACTGGGCGGCTCATGGTCGCGATACATCACGGGCGCCTTTTTCGCCTCCAGCGCCCGGGCGGCGGCGACATTGGCGGCAATCATATAGTCCTCGACCAGCCGATGCGCATCGAGCCGCTCGCGCGGCGCGACCGAGAGGATGCGGCCCTTTTCGTCGAGCATGACGCGCCGCTCGGGCAGATCGAGATCGAGCGGCTCGCGCGCATCGCGCGCCTTGGCCAGCGCGCGCCAGCAGGCCCAAAGCGGCTTGAGCGCGCTATCCACCAGCGCGGGATCCCACGGCGCCGTCCCGGGCGAGGCTGGGGCTGGCGCGACGCCCGGCGCGACGTTGCTGGAATCGATCGCCGCCTGCGCGTCTTCATAGGCGATATTCGCGGCGATGCGCACCACCGCCCGCGTGAAGCGCCACCCGGCGAGCGCGCCATCGGCCTTGATCGTGAGATGACAGACCAAGGCGGCGCGGTCCTCGCCCTCCTTGAGCGAGCAGATATCCGCCGAGAGCGCCTCGGGCAGCATCGGAACCACCCGGTCGGGGAAATAGACGCTGTTGCCGCGCTTCTTGGCCTCGCGATCGAGCGCCGATCCCGGCCGGACATAGAAGGACACATCGGCGATCGCGACGATCGCGCGAAAACCGCCGGGATTGGCGGGATCATCGTCGGGCGCCGCCCAGATCGCATCGTCATGATCGCGCGCGTCGGCGGGATCGATCGCCACGATCGGCAGCCCGCGCAGATCCTCGCGATTCTCGCCGAGATCGAGCCTCGGCACCAGTTCGGCCTCCTCCAGCACGGCCTCGGGAAACACGTCGGGAATACCGAATTTGTGGATCGCGACGAGGCTGAAGGAGCGCGGCGCGAACGGGTCGCCCAGCCGTTCGGTAACGCGCGCCGTGATCCGCGGCGGTCGCCCTGCCTTCTCGGCGAGCACGAGATCCCCCGCGTCGGCGTCGCCCGCGTCGGACACCAGCGTGTCGCGCTTCTCGCGCTTGTCGACCGGCCGCAGCCATAATTTGTCGCCCTCGCGATGGAGCACGCCGAGCATCAACTCTTCGCCGCGCGCGAGCTTCTTCATCGGATGCGCGATCCAGCCACGCCCAGCTTCTTCGGTCCGCGCCAATATACGGTCGCCGACCCCGAGCGCCGGCCCCTTGCGTGTCTTGAGCTCCCTCACCCTGAGCTGCGGCGGCGGGCCATTTTCGCCGTGCCAGCTTTCGGGCACCGCCAGCGCGACGCCCTCGTCGCTGATATCGGTGACGCGCAGCACGGTGACCTTCGGAATACCGCCCATCTTGTGAAACGCACGCCCCCGGGCGCTGTCGATCAGCCCCTCGTCCGCCATGTCCTTGAGCAGCGCCTTGAGTGCGATTTTCTCATGGCCGTGCAGCCCGAAGGCGCGGGCGATCTCCCGCTTGCCGGCGGGGACATCGGACTTGGCGATGAAATCGAGGATCTGTTCGCGATTGGGCAGACCGGGGGAAGGTGGGTGGCGCATGACCAACACATAGGTGGCGCGCCGGCATTCGTCACGCTTCGTTGTGCCCGATCGCGCCGTCGTTTGATCCGGATCAAACGCTATTGCGATTGATTTGCACTAGAAATGCGGATAGCGCTTTTCACGATAGGAGTCGGCCGGGGTGACGATGCACGCAACACTCGATCGAGCAGCGGAGACGGGGAGCGGTCCGCTCTTCTTCGCCGAATGGCCCGGTCCGGCGCGCGATCAGCAACTGGTCGAGCCGCCCCAGCCCTCCACCTATGGAAGCCGCAGCGCGCCGAACTGGCCGATGGTGCTGGCCATCGTGGCGTTCCATGCGGTCGCGCTGTGGGCGATGATCAAGCTCGACGTGATCGCGATCGCGAAGCCCAAGCCGGCGCCGCTGGTAATCGACCTGATCGCCGAGGCCGCCCCCCCGCCGGTCATCGAGCGGCCCGCGCCGCAGCCGGCTCCCGATCAGAAGGCCGTCACGCCGGTCGTCGCGCCGCCTCCGCTGGTCCCGACAAGCGCCCCGCCGCCGCCTGTGACGGTCGCCAATGTTCCGCCGCCGCCGCGGCCCGCCTCGGTTGCAACGCCACCGGCCGGCCCTGTGTCGGTGGGCAATCTCGACGAGAAGCTGCTCGCCGGAAAGCCTCCGCGCTACCCGATGGAGTCGCGCCGCAAGCATGAGGAGGGCACCGTCGTTCTCCGCTTGCTGATCGGCGCCGACGGCCGCGTGCAGCAGATCTCCGTCGCGCAGAGCAGCGGCTTCGACCGGCTCGACGAGGCCGCGCTGCAGGCCGTGCGAACCTGGCGATGGCAGCCCACGCTGCGCGACGGCCAGCCGGTCGAAGTGCGCGGCCTCTACACCATGCCCTTCGCGCTGAGCTGAAGCGCGCATGATGATCGCCATTCCCGGCGTCCTGCGCGGGCGGACGCTCGATCATGTCCGCGAGCTTGTCGACAAGGCTCCGTGGATCGACGGCAACGCGACCTCGGGGCATCAGTCGGCGCTCGCCAAGCGGAACTGTCAGCTGCCCGAGAACTCGCCCATAGCGATCGAAGCCGGCAAGATCATCCTCGACGCGCTCGGCGCATCGCCGCTGTTCGTCGCCGCGGCGCTGCCGCTGAAGGTCTATCCTCCGCTGTTCAACCGCTATGGCGAAGGCGACCGTTTCGACACCCACGTCGACAATGCGATCCGCATCCGGCGCGGCACCGATTTCCGCATTCGCTCGGACCTATCGGCGACGCTGTTCCTCGCCGATCCCGAAAGCTATGGCGGCGGCGAACTCGTCGTCGAGGACAGCTTCGGCGCGCACAGCGTCAAGCTCGCCGCAGGCGACCTGATCCTGTACCCCGCCTCGAGCCTGCACCATGTCACGCCCGTCGCGCGCGGCGAACGGCTCTGCGCCTTCTTCTGGATCCAGAGCATGATTCGGGACGAAGGCGCGCGGCGCACCTTGTTCGATCTCGACGGCGCGATCCAGGACGTCGCGGCCGAGCGGGGCCAGGATGATCCCGCCATCATCAAGCTGACCGGCGTTTATCACAATCTGCTGCGGCGCTGGGCGGAGGCGTAAACCGCTTCAAATCGAGCGCATAAGCCCCGCTCTTCGGGGGAGGGCGAAAAGAATTAGGCCGCCTTATTGGCGCGGCGGGCCTTTTCGAGCTTCTTGAGCATCATGTCGCGCTTGAGCCGCGAAAGATGGTCGATGAAAAGGATGCCCTCGAGGTGGTCCATTTCATGCTGGAGGCAGGTGGCAAGCAAGCCTTCGAGCCGCTCCTCGTGCCGCTCGCCCTTGTCGTCGAGCCAGCGGGCATGGACGATCGCGGGGCGCTCGACCTCCGCATATTGATCAGGGACCGAAAGGCAGCCCTCATTATAGACCGAATGCTCTTCCGAGGGATCGAACAGTTCGGGATTGATGAAGACGCGCGGTTCGCGGATCGGCTTGCCCTCGGCGTCTTCAGCCTCCTGAAGATCGATCACCAGCACGCGCTGCGGCACGCCGATCTGGATCGCCGCGAGGCCGATCCCAGGCGCATCATACATCGTCTCGAACATGTCGCCGATCAGCGCGCGCAACGCGTCGTCGAACGCCTCGACGGGCTTTGAAATGGTGCGCAGTCTAGGGTCGGGCGCTTCGAGGATCGGACGGATGGCCATCATGTCGAGCTAGGTAGTCCGGGCCGAATCGTCAAGATCAGCCGAGGGGCCGCCGCGCGCGCAGCGCCTGCGCAAGCGTGCCCTCGTCGAGATAGTCGAGCTCGCCGCCCACCGGCAGGCCATGCGCGAGCTGGGTGAGCCGCACCGGCAAGGTTTCGAGCCGGTCCGCGATATAATGCGCGGTGGTCTGCCCCTCGAGCGTGGCGTTCATCGCGAGCACCACCTCGTCGATACCGCCCGCCGCCACCCGCCCGATGAGCAGATCGATCGAGAGATCTTCGGGCCGCACCCCGTCCAGCGCCGAGAGGCGGCCGCCGAGCACATGATAGCGGCCGGGGAACAGCCGGGAGCGATCGAGCGCCCAGAGATCGGCCACTTCCTCGACCACGCACAGCATCCGCGCGTCACGTCGCGGATCGCTGCAGATGCCGCACGGATCGCTTGTATCGACATTGCCGCACAGATGGCAGCTGGTAAGCTTTTCGTTGACCGCCTCGAGCGCGCGCAGCAGCGGGGTCATCGCCGCTTCGCGCTTCTTCAGCAGGTGCAGCACCGCGCGGCGGGCCGAACGCGGGCCGAGCCCGGGCAGTTTCGACAGCGCCTGCACGAGCGTTTCGATTTCGGGTGACGACATCGCCTAGCGATATGGGCTTGCATGATCGCATGGCAAGCGTTTCAGAGGACGGATGCGCATCGCCTTCATGGGAACCCCAGACTTCGCCGTGCCGACGCTCGATGCCCTCGTCGCGGCGGGACACGAGATCGCCGCGGTCTATTGCCAGCCGCCGAGCCGTGCGGGCCGCGGCAAGGCGCTCCACCCCTCGCCCGTCCAGGCGCGCGCCGAAGCGCTCGGCCTGGCGGTGCGGCATCCGGTCAGCCTCCGCGACGCCGAGGCGCAAGCGGCGTTCGCGGCGCTCGGCCTCGATGTCGCGGTGATCGCCGCTTATGGGCTGATCCTGCCGCCGCCGATCCTCGCCGCGCCACGCGCCGGTTGTCTCAACGTCCATGGCTCGCTGCTGCCGCGCTGGCGCGGCGCGGCGCCCGTCCAGCGGGCGATCCTGGCGGGCGATCCAGCGACCGGGATTACCATCATGCAGATGGAACGCGGGCTCGATACCGGGCCAATGCTGGCGACGATCGAAACCCCGATCGACCGCAAGACCGCGGGCGAACTGACCGGAGAGCTCGCGCAGGCCGGCGCGGCGCTGATGGTCGAGGTGCTCGCCGAGCTCTCCGCCTATCGGCCCGTCGCCCAGCCCGAAACCGGCGTTACCTATGCCGCCAAGATCGACAAGGCCGAGGCACGAATCGATTTCGGCCAGAGCGCGGAGCAGGTCGAGCGGCAGGTCCGCGCCTTCAATCCCGCGCCGGGCGCGTGGTTCGAACATGCGGGCGAGCGCATCCGCATCCTCGCCTGCGACGTGCTGGACCACCACGCGTCCACTGCGCCCGGCGAGCTGATCGACGACCAGATGGCGATCGCCTGCGGGTCGGGCGCGATCCGCCCGACCCGCGTCCAGCGCGCGGGCAAGGCCGCGATGAGCGCCGCCGAACTGCTGCGCGGATTTTCGATCGCGCGGGGCACCCGTCTCGGATGACCCGCTTCCGGCTGACGGTCGAATATGACGGCCGCCCGTTCATGGGCTGGCAGCGCCAGGCGCATGGGCCGAGCGTGCAGCAGGCGATCGAGGAGGCGGTCACCGCCAGCTGCGGCGAGACCCCCGCGCTGCACGCGGCGGGCCGCACCGACGCGGGGGTTCACGCGCTGGCGATGACCGCGCATGTCGACATCGCGCGCGCGATCGCCCCCTTCCGCCTCAAGGAAGCGCTCAACGCCCGGCTGCGCCCCGCGCCGGTCGCGATCCTCGCCTGCGAGGCGGTCGCCGACGACTGGCACGCGCGCTTCTCGTGCGTTGGCCGGCGCTACATCTATCGCATCGTCAATCGCCGTGCGCCGCTGACGCTCGACAAGGGGCTGGCGTGGCAGGTCGCGGCGGCGCTCAATGCCGATGCGATGCATGCGGCCGCGCAGCTGCTGGTGGGTCTGCACGACTTCACCACCTTCCGATCGGCGCATTGCCAGGCGCAGAGCCCGCTCAAGACGCTCGACCGGCTCGACGTGCGGCGCGAGGGCGAGTTAATCACGATCGAGGCCGCGGCGCGGTCCTTCCTGCACCACCAGGTCCGCTCGATGGTCGGCTGCCTCGCCCTGGTAGGCCGGGGGCGCTGGATGGCGGAGGACCTGGCGGCGGCACTCGCAGCGCGAGATCGGGCCCGGCTGGGCCTCAACGCGCCGCCCGACGGGCTGTATTTCGTGGAGGCGCGGTATGAGGGCAAGGGGTAATACACCCGGTCAAGCATGGGGGTGACGATCTCAGGAAGTGCGACGCTCGGGCGCTACCCTTCGCCGCCGCCGCATGCTAACGGCGCGCCACCATGACCGAATATCGTTCCGATCTGCTGCGCCTACTCGACGAGCGGGGCTATATCCACCAGATAACCGACGGCGCGGCGCTCGATGCGCTGGCCGCCACGAGCGTCGTCCCCGGCTATATCGGCTTCGATCCGACCGCGCCGTCGCTGCACGTCGGCAGCCTCGTCCAGATCATGCTGCTGCGGCGGATGCAGCAGGCCGGGCACAAGCCGATCGTGCTGATGGGCGGCGGCACCGGCAAGATCGGTGATCCGAGCTTCAAGGACGAGGCGCGCAAGCTGCTGACCACCGAGGCGATCGCGGCCAACGTCGCCTCGATCAAACGCATCTTCGAACGCTTCCTGACCTTTGGCGACGGGGCGACCGATGCGGTGATGGTCGACAATGCCGATTGGCTCGACAAGCTCGAATATATCCCCTTCTTGCGCGAGGTCGGGCAGCATTTCTCGATCAACCGGATGCTGAGTTTCGATTCGGTCAAGCTGCGGCTCGATCGCGAGCAGTCGCTGAGCTTCCTCGAGTTCAACTATATGATCCTCCAGGCCTATGACTTCATGGAGCTGGCGCGCCGCCGCGGCTGCCGGCTGCAGATGGGCGGATCGGACCAATGGGGCAATATCGTCAACGGCATCGAACTGAGCCGTCGGATGCTGGGCAGCGAGGTGTTCGGCGTCACCACCCCGCTGATCACCACCGCCGATGGCGGCAAGATGGGCAAGACGATGTCGGGGGCGGTCTGGCTCAACGAGGAATCGCTTCCAGCCTATGATTATTGGCAATTCTGGCGCAACACCCACGACAAGGATGTCGGCCGCTTCCTGAGGCTGTTCACCGATCTGCCGCTCGGCGAAATCGCGCGGCTCGAAGCGCTCGAGGGCCAGGAGATCAACCAGGCCAAGATCGTGCTCGCCAACGAGGCGACGGCGATGTGCCGTGGCGCGGAGGCCGCCGCCACCGCCGCCGAGACCGCGCGCAAGACCTTCGAGGAAGGCGCGGCCGGCGAGGACCTTCCGACGCTGGCGGTGGACAACGGCGAGATCAACATTCTCGATGCGAATGTCGCGCTCGGCTTCGCGTCATCGAAAGGCGAAGCCAGGCGCAAGCTTTCCGAAGGTGCGATCCGCGTCGATAATGTCGTGATCAGCGATCCCAATTTCGTCGTCAGGTTCGACCCTGGCGAAACAAGGCGATTCAGCCTCGGCAAGAAGAAGCACGGAATCGGCAAACGGCAATGATCCGCCGCCCGGCGCAGGCCGTGCGGGCGGAGGCCGGAGCCGCCTCCACTTGGATGACGTCGCGATCCGTCTCGTCCGGCCGGCGCCTCTGCCGGGGCGACAAACGGAGATCGTAATGCGCGCTCTGCTCCTTGTTGCCGTGATGCTCATGACCATGGGTGCGAAGCGTGCGCCCGAACCGCTCGATGCGATCGCCCGGGATTATGTGCATCTCAGCCTCGAGGCCGGCGAGCGCGAGGAGGGCTATGTCGATGCTTATTACGGGCCTGCAAGCTGGGCGGCCGAGGCCAAGGCGCACCCGCGCGACATCGCCACCCTGCGCAAGGACGCTCGCGCGCTCACCAAGCGGCTCGACGCGGTCCGGCCGGCCAGCCTGAACCCCGACGGTCGGCGCCGGCGCCTTTTCCTGGCTGCCCAGCTCAAGGCCGCCGAGACGCGGCTGGCGATGATCGCCGGCGCGCGCCCGGCTTTCATGGACGAGGCCGAGGGTCTGTTCGGGATACGTCCCGCACTCAAGCCGCTCGAGGCTTATGACCCGGTGCTGGCGAGGATTGCCGCGATCGTGCCCGGCGACGGCCCGCTGTGGCAGCGGGTCGACGCCTACCAGAACCGCCATGTCGTGCCGGCCGACCGGCTGGAGCCGGTGATGCGGGCGGCGATCGCCGAATGCCGCGCGCGGACGATCGCACATATCGCCTTGCCGGCGCAGGAACGGTTCGACCTCGAATTCGTCAAGAGCAAGAGCTGGTCCGGCTATAATTGGTACAAGGGCGGCGCGCACAGCCTGATTCAGGTCAATACCGATCTGCCGATCCGGATCGATCGCGCGGTCGATCTCGGCTGCCATGAAGGTTATCCTGGGCACCATGTTCTCAATATGCTGCTCGAGCGGAACCTCGCACGGGCGAAAGGCTGGGCCGAGTTCACCATCTATCCGCTGTTCAGCCCGCAAAGCTTTGTCGCCGAAGGCTCAGCCAACGCCGGGATCGATCTCGCCTTTCCCGGCCGCGAACGCGCCGCGTTCGAAGCGGCCAAGCTCTATCCGCTCGCCGGGCTCGATCCGGCCGGAGCCGCGCCCTATGACCGGCTGCTCGATCTGCTGCACCAGCTCGCCGGGGCGCGGATGACGATCGCGGCCGCCTATCTCGACGGCAAGGTCGATCGCGCAGCGGCGCTCGACCTATTGCAACGCTATCAGCTGGTGAGCCGCGCGCGCGCCGAACAGTCGCTCGCCTTCATCGAGCAATATCGCAGCTATGTGATCAACTATGGCCTCGGGCAGGACATGGTGGCCGCCGATCTCGCCCGGGCAGGCGGCGCGCCCTCGGCACGCTGGCGGCGGATGGAGGCGATCATTTCGGAGCCGACCCTTCCCGCAGATTTGCGGCGCTGACGGCGGGCGATCCGCGCGACCGGCTTCAACGATCGTCTAAGGGAAAATACCGCTTAACCGTCGGGTAACCACGCCGGTTAAGACATTGGCAAGTGTAATGGGCAATTCTCGTGCTGCAACAAGGACTTGAACCCATGACGCAATTTGCGGAAAAGTTGACGACCGAGGTCGAGGACGAAGATGCGAAATATGCCGATCAGCGTCGCGCCCCCCGCGACGAGGTAGCGCTGCCGACGCGCATGTTCACCCAGGATCAACAAACGAGCGACGTGTTGCTGGTCAATATTTCGCCGTTCGGATTCATGGTCCGCGAATATGGCGCAACCCCCAAGGGCGCGATCGTGCGCCTGCTCCTGCCCCGCCTGGGCCAGGTTGCCGGCAAGGTCGTGTGGTCGCTCGGCGGTCGCGTCGGCGTGCAGTTCATCAAGCCGATCGACCCCTATGCCTATACCGCCATGCTCAACGCGGCGCGCGCAAAGCGCCAGCGCTGGCCAATGGGTTGACGGCCGGGGAGCGGCGTCCCCCGCGCCGCTCCCCATTCAACCCGCGCGCAACAGGCCGACGGCGGCGTCGCGCTCAAACAGATATAGTGCGGTCCGCGCCGCCCGGCCGCGCTCGCCTTCCAGCCCGCCGTCGCGGTCGACGAGCAGACGCGCATCCTGGGTCGCGGTCTCGATGAGCGCGGCGGTGCGCTCGGGACCGGCCAGCCGGAACTCGGCCTCGCCCGACTGACGCGTTCCCAATATCTCGCCCGCTCCCCGCAACCGCAGATCCTCCTCGGCAATGCGGAAGCCGTCATTGGTCTCGCGCATCAGCGCCAGCCGCGCGCGCGACGCCTCGGACAGCGCCTCCCCGCGCACCAACAGGCACACCGAATGCTGGTCGCCGCGTCCCACCCGCCCGCGCAGCTGGTGGAGCTGCGCGAGGCCGAAGCGATCGGCGCTCTCGATGATCATCAGCGTCGCGTTGGGAACGTCGACTCCGACCTCGATCACCGTCGTTGCGACCAGCACGCCGAGCGCGCCCGACTGGAAGGCCGCCATCACAGCGTCTTTCTCAGGCCCCTTCATCCGGCCGTGGACCACGCCGACCCGATCGCCGAACAGCTGGCGCAGGCTTTCGGCACGGCTTTCGGCCGCGGCAAGATCGGATTGCTCGCTCTCCTCGACCAACGGACACACCCAATAGGCCTGCCCGCCTTTGCCCATGTGCCGGCCGAGCGCCTGCGCAATCTCATCGAGCTTTGCGCCCGAGATCACGCGCGTCTCGATCGGCTGGCGGCCGGGCGGCATCTCGTCGAGCCGGCTGACGTCCATCTCGCCATAATGGCTGAGCGTCAATGTGCGCGGAATCGGGGTCGCCGTCATCACCAGCAGGTGGGGAGGCCGGTCGGCCTTCGCCTGTAGCAGCATCCGCTGCGCGACGCCGAAGCGATGCTGCTCGTCGACCACGGCAAGCGCGAGATGGCGATAACCGACCTTGTCCTGAAAAATGGCATGGGTGCCGACGAGGATGTCGATCGAGCCGTCGGCAAGCCCCATCAGCGTCGCTTCGCGCGCCTTGCCCTTCTCGCGCCCCGTCAGGATCGCGACATTGACAGGAAGGCCGGCCAGCGTGCGGCCGAGCGTCTCGAAATGCTGCCGCGCGAGGATTTCGGTGGGCGCGAGCAGCGCGCCCTGCGCTCCGGCCTCCACCGCGGTCAGCAGCGCAAGGGTCGCGACCAGCGTCTTGCCCGATCCGACGTCACCCTGCAGCAGCCGCGTCATCGGCACCGCCTGGGCAAGATCGCCGTCGATTTCGGCAATCGCACGCCGTTGGGCACCGGTAGGGGCGTAAGGCAGCCGCAACGCATCGCGCAGGCGTGCATCGCCCGCGAGCGGCGTTCCTTTTCGTCGCCGCGATGAGGCCCGAATGAGCATCAGCGCGAGCTGATTGGCGAACAGCTCGTCATAGGCAAGCCTTCCTCGCGCCAATTCATCGGCAGGGTCGGCGTGAATGCGCGCCACGGCCTCACGCCACCCGGGCCAGCCGCGGGCGGCCTGGAGACCGGGCTCGATCCATTCGGGCAGGTCGGGTGCGCGGAGAATCGCCTGTTCGGCGAGCTGGCCCATGCGCCTGTTGGTGAGGCCTTCGGACAGCGGGTAGACGCTCTCGCGCACCGGCAGCTCGCCCGCTTCCGCCGGCGGCAGCACATGATCGGGATGGATCATCTGCAGCTCCTGTCCGTAGAGTTCGAGCTTGCCCGAGACGATGCGGGGCTCGCCGAGCGGCAGCAGCTTCTTCGCCCAACCCGGATTGCCGCCGAAATAGACCAGGCTGACATGATTGCCCGCCTGATCGACCGCGGTCACGCGGAACGGGCCGCGCCCCGCCGAGGCACGATAGCCGGTCGGGACGACGCGGACGGTGACGATCCGTCCGCTGTCGGCCGCCTCGACCGTCTCGACCGCTTTGCGCTCGATCGTGCCGGTGGGAAGATGGAACAGGATATCGACGACACGGTCGAGCCGCAATTTTCTAAGCGGTTTGGCCAGGGTCGGGCCCACCCCTTTCAGCGCCTCGACTTCGGCGAACAACGGATTGAGAATATCGGGGCGCATCACTAGATGGCTCATACCGTTCCGTCGGCAGGCTTGCCAATCGCCTGTCGGCTATCGCGCATTGGAGAAGCATGAACCGCGCCGACCGCCTGAAACGCCTGCGCTTCCGCGCCTGGCACCGCGGCACAAGAGAGGCCGACTATATGATCGGCGGCTTTTTCGACCGGCTGCACCAGGGCTGGGACGATGTCGCGCTTGACTGGTTCGAGGCGCTGCTCGGACAGGAAGATGTCGACATCATGGGCTGGGCGATCGGCTCGATAGCGGTGCCCCCCCAGTGGCAGGGAGCGATGATGGAGCGGATGCAACGCATCGATTATATCGACATCCCGAAATAGCCCCCGTCAACCTCCCCCGTTGGTGTCGAGCGAAGTCGAGGCACGTTCTGCGCGCCGACGTCCCTCGACTTCGCTCGGGACGAACGGAAGTTTCCCAGACAAGATGACCGACCTCCAACGCATCCTCAAAGCCGGCGAGACGCTGACCCTGGCGCGCGCGCCGACGGGATTCCAGCCCTGGCTGCTGGCCGATCTCGCCCGCGCGGCGGCGGCCCGCGGCGGGCGGCTCGTCTTCGTCGCGCCCGACGATCAGGCGATGCACGCGGCCGCCGACGCCGCAGCCTTTTTCGCGCCCGAGCTGGCGGTGTTGCCCTTTCCCGCCTGGGACTGCCTGCCTTATGATCGCGCGAGCCCTGCGCTGCGGGCGACATCGGACCGCCTCGCCGCGCTGCATGCGCTCCAGACCGGGCCGCAGGGGCCGCTGCTGATCGCGACCACGGTCAACGCGCTCACCCAGCGGGTGCTCACGCCGTTCCGTATCCGCCAGCTGGTCGCCCGGCTCGCGCCGGGCGAGCGGATCGATCGCGACCGGCTCGCCGCGCTGCTCCAGGCGAACGGCTATGTGCGCACCGACACCGTCACCGATCCCGGCGAATATGCGGTACGGGGCGGCCTGGTGGACCTGTTTCCGTCGGGCGAACCGCATGCGCTGCGGCTCGACTTCTTCGGCGACGAAATCGAGAGCGTCCGCCAGTTCGACGCCGCTGACCAGCGCACGATCGGCACGATCAAGGGCTTCACGCTGCTGCCCGCATCGGAGGCGCTGCTCGACGAGGAATCGATTAAACGCTTCCGCAGCCGCTACCGCGAACGTTTCGGCGCCAGCGCGACGGGCGATCCGATCTACCAGGCGGTGTCCGATGGCCGCCGGCTCGCGGGCATGGACCATTGGCTGCCGCTGTTCGAAGAGCGGCTGACCACGGTTTTCGATCATCTGTCCGACAAGGATCTCATCGTCCGCGAGGCCGGATCAGCAAAGGCCGTCGAGGCGCGCTTCGAAGCGATTGCTGACTATCATGCCAACCGCGTCCGCGCACGCAGCGCCGATCCAGGCAGCTATCGCCCGCTTGAGCCCGCCGAGCTCTACCTGACCTCCGGCGAATGGGAGACGGCGATCGCCGATCGCCCCATCCATCTCGTCACCCCCTTCGCCGAACCCGAGGGTGGACGCGTGATCGACCTGGGCGTCGAGGCCGCGCGCGATTTCGCTCCCGAGCGCGGCCAGGGCGTCAACATCTACGACGCCGTCGTCGAACATGTCGAGACGCTGGGCAAGGCGGGCAAGCGGGTGATCCTCGCCAGCTATTCGGGGGGCGCGCGTTCGCGCTTCGCCGGGCTGCTGCAGGATCACGGCCTCGAGCGCGTCCAACTCGCGGACAGCTGGCATGAAGCGCTCGGCCAGGCGCAGAGCGGCGGAGCCTCGCTCGTGGTGGTGCCGCTCGACCATGGCTTCACCAGCGGCGACATCGCTCTGCTCACCGAACAAGACATGCTCGGCGACCGGCTGGTGCGGCGCCAGAAGCGCAAGAAGTCGGCCGACGCCTTTCTTGCCGAGTTGGCGACGCTCAGTTCCGGCGACCTGGTCGTGCACATGGATCACGGCATCGGCCGGTATGAAGGGCTTACGTCGATCCCGGTGGGAACGTCGCCGCACGACTGTGTCGCGCTGAGCTACGCCGGCGGCGACAAGCTTTACGTGCCGGTCGAAAATATCGACGTGCTCAGCCGCTATGGCGCGGAAACTGAAGGCGTCCAGCTCGACAAGCTGGGCGGCGTCGCATGGCAGACCCGCAAGGCGCGAATGAAGGAGCGGATACGCGAGATCGCGGGCGAGCTGATCAAGACGGCCGCGGAGCGCGCGCTCCGCCCCGCCGAGGTCGTGCAGCCCGAGAGCGGCTACAACGAATTCGTGGATCGCTTCCCCTATCAGGAAACCGAGGACCAGGATCGCGCGATCGCCGACGTGATCGAAGACCTGGGCGCCGGTCAGCCGATGGACCGGCTGGTGTGCGGCGATGTAGGCTTCGGCAAGACCGAAGTCGCGTTGCGCGCGGCTTTTGTCGCGGCGCTGGCGGGGATGCAGGTGGCGCTGGTCTGCCCGACGACGCTGCTCGCACGGCAGCATTACCGCAATTTCGTCGAGCGTTTCCACGGCTTCCCCGTCAATGTCGGCCATCTGTCGCGGCTCGTGGGCGCGAGCGAGGCGCGCAAGGTGAAGGAAGGCCTCGCCGACGGGTCGATGGACATCGTCGTGGGCACTCACGCGCTGCTCGCCAAGGGCATCAGTTTCAAGCGGCTGGGCCTCGTCATCGTCGACGAGGAGCAGCGTTTCGGGGTCACCCACAAGGAGCGGCTCAAAGCGCTCAAGACCGACGTGCATATGCTGACGCTGACGGCGACGCCGATTCCGCGGACGCTGCAGATGGCGATGTCCGGGCTGCGCGAGCTCAGCGTGATCCAGACGCCGCCGGTCGACCGGCTCGCAGTGCGCACCTATGTCGCCCCTTGGGACGGCGTGGTGGTGCGGGAGGCGCTGCTGCGCGAACATTATCGCGGCGGACAGAGCTTTCTCGTCACGCCGCGGATCAAGGATCTGCCCGATATCGAGACCTATCTCCACAAGGAGGTGCCCGAGATCAGCTATGTCGTCGCGCATGGCCAGATGGCGCCGAGCGAGGTGGAGGAACGCATGTCCGCCTTCTACGACCGCAAGTTCGATCTGCTTGTTTCAACCACCATCATCGAGAGCGGGCTCGACATCCCCTCAGCCAACACGCTGATCGTCAACCGCGCCGACCGCTTCGGCCTTGCCCAGCTTTATCAGCTGCGGGGCCGGGTCGGACGATCGAAGACGCGCGCCTATGCCTATTTGACCACGGGCAACCGCAACCTGACCGAGACCGCCGAAAAGCGGCTGCATATCCTGCAGAATCTCGACACGCTCGGCGCAGGCTTCCAGATCGCCAGCCATGATCTCGACATCCGCGGCGCGGGAAACCTGCTCGGTGACGAACAGTCGGGCCATATCAAGGAGGTCGGCTTCGAGCTTTATCAATCGATGCTCGAGGAAGCGATTCTCGAGGCCAAGGCGGGCGGGCTCGCCCAGCCGGCGCGCGAGGCCTTCTCGCCGCAGATCAATGTCGACGCGCCGATCCTGATTCCCGAGGACTATGTCCCCGATCTCGATCTGCGCATGGGGCTGTATCGCCGCATGAACGACGCCGACAGCAAGCAGGAAATCGAGGCTTTCGCTGCCGAAATGATCGATCGTTTCGGCCCATTGCCCGACGCCACGCAAAATCTGCTGATGGTGATCGAGACCAAGCTCAATTGCCGCAAAGCCTGCGTCGCCAAGCTCGACGCCGGCCCGCGTGGCGCGCTGGTCACGTTCCACAACGACAACTTTCCCGATCTCGCGGGGCTGCTCGGCTATGTCGACCGGCTCAAGGACAGCGCCAAGCTCCGTCCCGACAGCAAGCTGGTGATCACCCGCCCGTGGCCCGACGCCAAGGCAAGGCTCAACGGCGCATTGCAATTGTCGAGGGGGCTCGCGAAGATATTGGGATAAGCAAGAAGCGAAGACGCTATCGCTTCGCGGCAGCCGCCGCTTCTTCCGCGCCGGCGAGCATCGCCTCCAACGCCGCTACGTCGACCGGGGGCGAGCAGAGATAGCCCTGATAATAGTTGCAGCCTTCGCGCGCGAGCAGCGAGAGCTGGGCCTCGGTCTCGACCCCCTCGGTGATCACCGCAAGGCCGAGCGATCGCGCCATGTCGATCACCCCGCGCACCACGATCCGGTCGCGGGTCGATCCGGTGATGTCCTCGGCGAGCGTCTTGTCTATCTTGAGATAGTCCAGCGGCAGCGATTTCAAATATGCGAGGCTCGAATAGCCGGTGCCGAAATCGTCGATCGCAACACGCAGACCGGCGCGCCGCAGCCGGGCCAGCAGGTCCGCCGCGCCCGCCAGATCGGCGATCAGCCCGCTTTCGGTGATCTCGACGGTAAGCCGTTCGTGCGGGAAGCCCGCCTCGGCGACGCGGCCCAGGAAATCTTCGACGAAATTGGGCTGAGCGATATCCGCCGCGGTGACGTTGACCGACAGGCGAAGGTGCCGCAGGCGATCGGGCCAGCGGGCCGCGAGCCGAAGCGCGCGCTCCTGGACATGCGCCGATAGCTGGACAACGAAATCGGAACGCGCCGCCGTGGCAAAGAGCGGCACGGCTCCAAGCTCCCCCAGATGGGGATGGCGCCAGCGCGCGAGCGCCTCGACCCCCATGATAGCGCCGCTGCTGACGTCGACCTGCGGCTGGAAAACAATGTCGATCTGGTCATGATCGAGCGCACGGCGCAAATCGATTTCGAGCTGGTTACGCCGGAGCGCCTCGGCCTCGCTGTCGGCGTCGAGCGCGCGCACCAACCCGGCATCGCCATGCTTCGCCGCCGCCAGCGCCGCCGCGGCGCGGTTGAAGAGCGTGCCGGCGTCGCGTCGCACCTCGCCCTCGATCGCCGCGATACCGACCCGGCATGACAAGGGGATCAGCGATTCGCCCGAGACGAACGGCCAGGCGACGCTTTCGACCAGGCGGTTGGCAATCGCCTCGGCATTGTCGACGCCGATCGGCGGGGCGAGGGCGATGGTAAACTCCGAGCCCGCGGTCCGCGCTATCATCGCGTTGGCGAAGCCGCTCCGATCGAGAACGCGCTCGATCCGCCTAGCGACGCCCTGCAGGACGGCGTCTCCCGTGGTGCGCCCGAAGGCGGCATTGACCAGTCCAAAGCGCATGATGCCGAGCATCAGCAAGGCGCAGCGCGGATCTGGAGCGTCCTCATCCGCCAGCCTTTCCTCGACCCATGCGCGGATTCGGTCGGCCGAGGGCAGGCCGGTCAACATGTCGTTATCCTGCCGGTCGCCGTCGGGCCCGCCGCCGCGCATCACCTCGATCCAAGCTACCACCGCGCCGCGCGCGTCGTCGAACGAGATATGGTGCGCAAGCCGCTCGCCGTGCAGCCCGCCGCGGTGCGCAAAGGCCGTCGCGCGCCCGTTGGCGAGCAGCCGGTCAATCGCTTCGCGCGCGAGGCGGCGGCTCGGGCCGTCCATCAGCCGGAACAGCATCGACAGCGGCACCTCGGCACCGCTGGCGCCGATGCGTTCGGCAAAGGCGGAGCTCAGCGTGACCATGCGATCGCCCGGTTTCCAGATCCAGGCTTCGGACTCGGCGAGCCGCAATGAGGCGCGCGCGGACGCCGCGCTCCCTCCACCGGCAAGCCGCTCGACGAAGCGTTCAGCGAAACGCAGCGTCGTTTTCAGCACGGCCTGGTCGAACGGGGCGACCAGATAATGCGTGGCACCCGCCGCGTGAAAGGCATCGGGGGCGGCGCTGTCCTCGACGATCGCGAGCACCGCGGAACCGGCCGAAACCGCGGCGGGAGCGACCGCCGTGCAAGCCTCGATCGCCTCTTCGCGCGCGCCGCGCGCATCGATCAGCACGACGGTCGAGCCCGACGCGATCATGCGCCGTTCGATCGCGTCGGCCCGGCGTGCGGCGATCACGCGCCAGCCGGCCTCTTCGATCATCGCGGCAAGTTCGTTCCGATAATGAAAGGACAGCAGGAAAAGCGGCAGTTTCGCTGTACCGTCTCCACGCGCGGCGGCCGTTTCGTTCACACTTGCTTTCCGATCCACCCGGCCCTGTTATCGCATCGCCCTCACCTCGCCAATCGCAAAGCTCCCCCGCCGCAGGTGGTTGCCCTTCGCCTTTGCGCTTCCCATGTGCAGTTCCAGGCGAGACCCGATGGTGACCGAACGGAGACTGGCGTCGGCGCGGCGGGTAGTGCTTCCACTGCGGGCGATCAGGCTGTAGGGTATTGCGATGACGCTCAACCAAGGCCGACAGGAGACGGAGAGCCGGGGGCTGGCGGACAGCTTCGGCCGGCAGATATCCTATCTGCGTCTCTCGGTGACCGATCGCTGCGACTTTCGCTGCCGCTATTGCATGTCCGAACGGATGCAGTTCCTTCCCAAGCGCGAGATATTGACGCTGGAGGAGCTTGCCGCCTTGGCCGACGCCTTCATCGCGCGCGGGATCAGGCGGATCCGGCTGACCGGCGGAGAGCCGCTCGTGCGCCGGGGCATCGACGATCTGGTGCGGACCATCGGCCGGCGGATAGGCGACGGCCTCGACGAACTGACGCTGACCACCAATGGCAGCCAGTTGCGCTCGCACGCCGCGGCGCTCGCCGATGCCGGCGTGCGGCGGATCAACGTCAGTCTCGACAGCCTCGATCCCGAGCGTTTCGCCTATATTACGCGGGGCGGCGAGCTCGCCCCGGTCCTCGACGGGATCAACGCCGCGCGCGCGGCGGGGATGGCGATCAAGATCAACCTTGTCGCGCTCAAAGATCTCAACGAAGCGGAGATCGAGCGCGTGCTGCGCTGGTGCGCGGCCGAGGGGCATGAGCTCACCCTGATCGAGACGATGCCGCTGGGCGAGGTCGAGGACGACCGCACCGACCGCTACCTGCCGCTCGATCGCGTGCGCCGCGACCTCGAGCAACGCTACACGCTGACTCCGCTCGATTTTCGCACCGGTGGGCCCGCCCGCTACGTCCGGGTCGAGCAGCTCAACGCGCGTCTGGGCTTCATCACGCCGCTGACGAACAATTTCTGCGATGACTGCAATCGGGTACGGGTCACCGCGACCGGGCAGATCTATATGTGTCTTGGCCATGAAGACCGCCTCGACCTGCGCGCGGCGCTACGCGAAGGCCCGGAAGGCGCGATCGACCATCTGCTCGATCGCGCGATGCGCCTGAAGCCCGCGCGCCATGCCTTTCGGATCGAGCGCCCCGGCGCCGCGCCGGCGGTTTCCCGTCACATGAGCGTCACTGGCGGATGACCGAACGACGGATGGCGCTCGTAGCGTCCCCGACCGAAGCCGCGCAGGACGCGGCCGCCGAACTGCGGTCGCTCTATGAATGGCACCCGGTCGAGCGCGCCGAACTCGTCGTCGCGCTCGGTGGTGACGGCTTCATGCTCCGCACGCTGCACGCGATGCTCGACCGCCATCGCATCCTGCCCGTGTTCGGCATGAATCTCGGCACCGTCGGCTTTCTGATGAACGACTGGCGGCCCGACCTGCTCGAACTCCGGCTCCAGCACGCCAAGTCGATCACGGTGCTGCCGCTGCGGATGGACACCGAGACGGTCGGCGGGCAGCGTCTGTCGATCCCGGCGATCAACGAGGTCTCACTGCTCCGCGAAACGCGCGAGACCGCCAAGATCGAAGTCATGGTCGACGGCCGCGTGGTGTTGCCGGAGCTGGTGTGCGACGGTGTGCTGGTGGCGAGCCCGGCCGGGTCCACCGCCTATAATCTCTCGGCACAGGGGCCGATCCTCCCGCTCGAATCCTCGCTGCTCGCGCTTACCCCGATCAGCCCGTTCCGCCCGCGGCGCTGGCGCGGCGCGATCCTTCCGAACAAGACCGCGATCTCGTTTCGCGTGCTCGACGCCGTCAAGCGTCCAGTCAGCGCGGTGGCCGACCAGCGCGAAGTCCGCGATGTGGCGCACATCAGCATCGGCATCGATAGAACCACCCCGCTGACCCTGATGTTCGATCCCGAACATGCGCTTGACGACCGCATCACCATGGAGCAATTCGCGGTCTGACCGTTGTCGGCGCCCTCCGACCTGCGATCTCGCAAGCTCGGAATCACGGCGCACATTAAGGCGCTCTAAAGGCTTGCAAGGCTAGCGAAGCCGCTGCTATAGGCGCGCCTCGCCTTGGCGCGGAAATGGTCCCCGGTAGCTCAGCGGTAGAGCATCCGACTGTTAATCGGACGGCCGCCTGTTCGAATCAGGCCCGGGGAGCCACTTCATTTGCTTCAAGCACTCACAGGTGCTTAGCCGAGAGCACCCTCGATATCGGTCTGCGAAAAAATCCTCCCCTACATAGAGCAGAGGCCAACCATGCTCCTTCGCCAAGGCATAGGCGAAGCAGTCTCCGAAATTCAGCGCCGCCGGGTGAAGCCCCTTCCCCATTTTTCGTAGGCCCCGGCGGTACGCCGCGCCGAGGCCGGTGTCACGCTGACGATCTCGAACCCAAGCCCATCGATCAACTGCGCCACCTCTTCCCCGACGTTGCGCCGTCCGGAGACAATAAGCGCCTCGGCGACTGTGCCAGCCGAGATCAACAGACGCAGCGAGATCACTTGCCCCAGCGGTAGCGCAGCTTGAAGCCGTACATTCGCGGTTCGCCGTAGAGCGTGCTTTGCACCAGGCTTCCGCTGAACACATTATTGTTGCCGACGCGGAACAGCTTGTTGGTCAGGTTGTTCGCGAAGACCGACAGGTCGAAGCCCGATTGCGCGACATTGTTCCAGCTGAGAGACGCGTTGAGCAGGCCATAAGGTTCGAGCAGCGCGCCCGGCTCCGTGGGGCGCGGGGCGGTCCATTGGGCGCTGACGTGCGAATAGCTGACGAACAGCGAAAGATCGCCCATTCTGTCAGGCACCGGCAGGTCGATCGACGTGTAGATATTGTAGATCCAGGGTGTCAGATACTGAAAGCGCGAGCACGACAGGTCGAGCGTGCCGCCAGGCGCGACCGGGCCGCCGCAATCCAGACCCCCCAACGGCGCGGGGACGTCAAAAGTCTTGTAATCGCCGTCGGCGTGGCTGACCGTGCCGCCGATCTCGATCGCGTCGCTGGGCCGGACCGAAACTTCCGCCTCGAAGCCCTGGATGGTCGCGCTGGCGGAGAAGACGGCTGCGCCGGCGCGCGGCAGTTCGACGTCGCCCGCCGGACGGTGGATATTCTTATAGTCCGAATAATAATAGGTGAGATTGAAGCGCACCGGCATCGACGCGAGCCGCCAATCGGACTTGAAGCCCGCCTCGTAGGTGGTGAGCTCCTCGGGCTGGAACGTCGTCGTCGTCGGCCGGATCGCAAAGGAATTGAAACCGCCCGACTTATAGCCGCGGCTGATCTTGCCGTAGATCATCAGGTCGCGGATCGGCTTGTAGTCGAGCCCGATCGTCCAGGTCCCCGCGCTGCTCTTCAGCGTGGCGCCGAAATTGCAGACCTGGCTTCCGTCGGTCGTATTGAGGAAACGCTGCAGCGCCGGCGTGCCGAACAAGCACTGAATGTCGTCGAGATCGGTATCAGGATCGGAGATCGGGTTGGTCGCCGAGACCGCGGTGGGCGCGTCGCCGATCGCCCAAGAACTGCTAAAGCCTTTGATCCGATCCCATGTATAGCGATAGCCGGCGGTGAACCGCAGATTTTCAAGCGACGGGGTGAATGCGCCGAAGTCGAGCGTGCCTTGCCCGTAAAGAGCCGTCGACCTGTTGCTGACTCCCGAAAGACCATCGGACGCGATGCAGCCTCCAGCCACCTGCCCGGTGAACGCCGCGGCGCAATTCTGCACCGTCCTGGTACGCCAAGGGCCCGCCGGCTTGCTGTCGAAGTAAAAGCCTCCGGCGGTGAATATCAGGCGGTTCTCCAGCAGCGATCCCTGCAACTGCAGTTCTTCGGTGAACTGCTTCACATGGTCACGCGGTTCGTCGAATTCGGGGGGGCGGTTGAGATAGGCGTTGCCGGGCGTCGCGGGCAAACCGAATTCATCCGCGAAGCCGCCGATCGGGAAGTCCGGAAAAGCGCCGTTCTGCGTGTTTTGATAGGTCTGCAGCGGCGTTCCGTCGGAATCGGCGCCATAGCTATCCTTCAGCTTCTGATAGCTGACGATATTGCGCAGCGTGAGCCCATCGCTCAACTCGTAGGACGTATTGTTGATCGCCCCCCACGAACTGATCTTGCTGTAGGCGTCGACCGAAAGACGCGTGCGGCGCGGACCGATCTGATGCGCGATCTCGGTCTGGCGGGCGTAGACCGCGCAGGAAGCGATCGTGGCCGTGGGCGTGCCGTTGGTGCACTGCCCGCGGGCGGCAAGCGAAGCCAGATTGAAAGCGGAGTGAATATGCCCCGCGCCATTATTGGACGATTTGCTGCCGTACAGCATCAGGTAGCTTTCAAGCCGCTCGGTGGGACGGAACGTCACGCCGATGCGGCCCGAATACCAATGATCGTCATCGCGCCACTTATTCCATACAAGATCCTTCGTGAAGCCGCGCCGATCGCGATAGGCCCCGACGACGCGCACCAGCAGTTTGCCTTCGACCAGAGGCAGGTTGAACGCACCTTCGACCGCGCGCAGATTGTAATTGCCGACGCTGCCTTCGATATAGCCCTCGAGCCGGTCGGATGGCCGCCGCGCCTGGAACAGCACCGCGCCGCCGGTCGTGTTGCGGCCGAACAGCGTGCCCTGCGGTCCAGACAGAACCTGGACGTTCTCCATATCGACGAAGAGGCCGACGCCGCCTTGCAGCGGAAGGCTGATCGCATAAGGCAGCGGAACTTCATTCAGATATTGGACCACCGCAGGTGAGGCGAGGAAGCTCGTCGCCTGGCCGCGGATCGAATAGCTTTGCGCTTCACGGGCGGCTGTGGCCTGGTTGCCGGCGGTGAGCGACGGCACATTGCCATATAAATCCTGCGGCTCTGTGACGTTCAGCTTCTCCAGCCGGTCCGCCGAAAAGGCGGTGACGACCACGGGCACGTCCTGGCCCCGCTGCTCACGGCGCTGCGCGGTAACAATGATGTCCTCCGACGCGACCTCGGCGCCCGCCTGTCCGACTTGCGCCAAGACCGGGCTCGTGAGCAGTGCGCCCAAGGCGGCCCCTCCAAGCAGAATCTGGAATCGTGCGGATTTACCCACCTTCGATGCCTCCCCCTGAGATGATGTTATATGGGCCGATCGACGGCACCCGGTGGATGCTGCGCAGGCAGGCTGCCAAAGAAAAGCGGCATGTGGGGATTTTCCGCTAACGCGGAAGACGCAGGCCCCCCGCCGCTATCGGCGATATTGATCGGGATGCCCCTGATATTGTGGTGTGGCCGGCGCGGCGGGGCGCGGCGGCCGCATCGCAGCAGGCCGGCCTTTACCGCCCCGGCGGAATCGCAGCGAAGCGTCGTCTCGCCCGGCCGTTCGCTATCGGGGGTCTTCCTTTTTGGCGATGGCGATGCTAGGGCGGATGGGCTGACGTCGCGTTCGACGGATATAGGACTGCTTCGGCCCCTCCCCTTGTCCCCAAATAGCCTCGCGAAGCCGGGATGCGCGGAATGTCTGCGCATACCCGTCATATACTGGGACAAGGAGCCCCTTATGATCACCGGAACCGTCAAGTTTTTCAACGCCGACAAGGGCTATGGATTTATCGCACCGGAAAGCGGCGGCGGGGATGCGTTCGTGCATATCTCCGCGGTTGAACGCGCCGGCATGCGTACGCTGGAGAAGGATCAGCGCGTTTCATACGAGCTCGAAACCGATCGTCGCGGCAAGACATCGGCCGTCAATCTCCAGGCGGCCTGACCGATCCGGGGCGGGGTTGCTTTGAAAGCACCCCGCCCATCCCCTGACTTGATGACGACAGAGAATAGTTGATGCGCGGATTTAAAGAGCCCGGATTTCAGGAACGTGCCGCTGCGGCCAAGCGTGCGAAGAGCAGCGCGCTCGAAAAGCTCCGGTCCAAGCCTCCCGTCGATGAGGCCACGGTGGCGGCGCGCACCGCCAACCGGCTCGCCCGTGAAGCAGCCCAGGCTGAAAAACGAGCGGCCGCTCGGCTGGCTCGGGAAGAGGCGCTGGCCGCCAAGCGCGCGCGCGCCGAGGAAACCGCAGCCGCGGCAACCGCTACGAAGAAGCCGGCCCGAACCGAAGCCGAGCTCAAGATGGCGCGCGATGCCCGCTACGCGGCGCGTAAGAACAAGTCCCGATAGTCCGATGGCGATGTGAGCGCGTTGAATTGATTCCACGCGAACTGATCGGCACGGCGCCTGTCCCACAGGGCGAGGAGCTGCGGCTGTTCCGCCGCGGCGGCGACTTCATGATCGTCCTCGACCGCAACGAGCTGATGAGCAGCCGGATGAGCGGTTCCGAAGAGGCGCTTGCGACCATGACATGCGCGCGGCTCGCCGGCAGGACTTCGCCCCACCTGCTGATCGGCGGCTATGGAATGGGATTCACCTTGCGGGCGGCGCTCGGAGAAATCGGCCCGGATGGCCGGGTGACCGTCGCCGAACTGGTGCCCGAGATCATCGACTGGGCGCGTGGCCCCATGCGTGATCTGACGGCGGGCTGCCTCGAGGACCAGCGTGTGGATCTTCACGTCGGGGATGTCGCCGCGTTGATCGATTCGGCCCGATCGGCCTATGACGCCATCCTGCTCGATGTGGACAACGGCCCCGACGGGCTCACGCGCCATGCGAACAACCAGCTATATTCGGCGCGCGGCCTGAAGGCGGCGAGGGCCGCCCTCAAGCCCGGCGGCATATTGGCGATCTGGTCCGCGGGCCACGACAAGGCGTTTGCCGGCCGCCTCCGGGAAAACGGGTATATGGTGGAGGAAGTCGCCGTGCGAGCTCGCAGCAATGGCAAGGGCGCCAAGCACGTTATCTGGTTCGCATCGGCTTCCTGACGCGTTCCGCCATTACCCGGAACTGGCGAAGCCCGCGCGGGGAGCGCGACGGCTTAATCTTTTACGCATATGCTGCCTGATATCATGGCATCTCGTTTGACTGCGTAGGCCTCTCGCTTCATATTCACGACATTACGAGTCTGAAGCGCGCCCAAGAGCGCCCCGGAGAGGATCGGCCCATGAGCTCGCGAGCAATCGCACCGATGCGCTGCGCGGCTGAGCCCGCAGCTATGCATGTCTGATCGCCCCGACCCATGGACCGGCGAGCCGCCGGGCGGTGACGAGGCGGAGCAAGGCGAACCGCCGGGCCTGCATGCCCCGCATCATGGCGGGCCGGCGATCGTCGTCGTTTGCCTGGGATGCGCCTGGCTCGGCACGGTGATCGCGGTGGCGCTGTCGCCGGCATTGCCCGCGATCGCGGTGGCGTTCGGGCGCGGGAGCGACGGCGCCGGACTTGCGCAGCTGCTGCAGACCCTGCCGGCGATCACAATGATCATCGGGGCGTTGCTGTCGGGCTATCTGTCCGAGCGGTTTGGCCGCCGCCTGGTCCTCGTCGCGGCGCTCATCACCTATGCGTTGACGGGAGCCGCGGGGCTGTTCGCCGCATCGCTGCCGTTGCTGGTCGCGTGCCGGCTGCTGCTGGGCCTGGCCGGCGGCGCAATGCTGACGGTCGGCTACGCGGTCATGGGGGAATATTTCGAGGGCGCCGCGCGCGAGCGCATGCTCGGCTTCGGATCCACATGCGGTTCGCTTTCAGCGATCTTCCATCTGCTCATCGCCGGCGCGCTGGTCGACCATTTCGGATGGCGCGCGCCATTTCTGCTCTATCTGCCCGCGCTGGCGGTGGTGCCGTTCGCATGGTTCGGCCTGTATCGTGGGCGCGCGACCGCAGCGCCCGGCCAACTGAGCTGGCGTCCCGTGATCGCGTTGTGGCCGCTGCTGCTCCTGCTGTGCGCCTATACGATCGGCATGTATATGTCGGTGATCCAGACTCCGTTCCTTGTCACGGCGCGCGGTCTCGGCGATGCGACGATGATCGGTTTCCTGGTCGCGGCCACCTCGCTGGTCGCTGCGGTCTGTGCGGGCTTTTACGGCTTCCTGCGAGCGATGCTTGGCTTTCGCGGCGTCTTCCTGATGATCTCGGCGGCGCTGGGAATCGGGATGATCGTCTGCGTCATGGCGCCAAATCCGACGATTTTCGTGCTGGGCGCGGCGATGCTGGGGCTGGGGACCGGCCTGATCGAGCCGGCGGTGGCATCGGCCGTGCTCGCGCGCACGCCCGAAGCGCTGCATGATCGTGCGATGGGGATGGTCATCATGGCGTTGTTCCTCGGCCAATTCCTGAATCCCGTGATATTGGGGCCCCTCCGCCAGGCGGGCGGGATCGGATTCGCGTTCGTGGCGACGGCTATCGCCTATCTGGCCGGCGCGTTGCTGTTCGGCCTCGCCATCGGTCGCAGGCGGCAACCCGCGGCGGCATGAATGGGGATGCGGGTTACCTGCTCGTCATCGCCTCACCCGGCGGCCTCCCGCTCGCGGGAGAAGGCCGATGGATCACCCCTCCGGTCATCGGCCGGGGGACGCCGGTGGTCCCCGGAAAGCTGATCGGTGCGCCTCGCAGCGCGCGAACCGCCATATAGGCAAAGCCTTCGGCCTCGGTGGCGTCGCCGTTCCAGCCAAGCGCTTCGATCGGCTCGGCGGTTATTCTTGCGGCAGCCGTTATCATCCGCATCAGCGTCGGATTATGCCGTCCGCCCCCGGCGACGATCAAGCGTCCAGGCGGCTCGGGCAAGTGGCGCAGCGCGAGCGCGACCGTCTCGGCGGTGAAGGCGGTGAGCGTCGCCGCGCCGTCGGCCGCCGCCAATCCCCGCGCGGCTTCTATGGTGAAATCGGCGCGGTCGAGCGACTTGGGCGGGGAAAGATCGAACCAGCGATTGTCGAGCATCCCGCCGAGCACGCTTCGGTCGACCGTGCCGCGCGCTGCGAAAGCGCCGCCCGCATCATAAGGCGATCCGGTCTCGGCGAGCATCCAGTCGTCGATCAGGCCATTGGCGGGGCCGGTGTCGAAGGCGATCAGATCTTCGTCGGCGCGGCCGAGCCAGGTGATGTTGGCTACCCCGCCGAGGTTGAGCACCGCCACCGGCAGGTCCATTCCGGCGGTCAGCGCGCGATGATAGACGGGGAGCAGCGGCGCACCCTGGCCGCCGGCTGCGACATCGGCCGAACGCAGATCGTCGACCACGGTGATGCCGAGCGCGCGCGCCATCGCCGCGCCGTCCCCGATCTGCCAGGTCCAGCCGCGATCGGGACGGTGGGCGATCGTCTGGCCGTGAAAACCGATCACGCTGATATCGGCAGGGGTGAGCGCCGCCGCAGCGAGCAGCTGGCGGACCGCCAGCACATGACGGTTGGTCAACATCTCCTCGGCGGCGAGGATCGGCGGGCTCGCCCGCGGCCTCTCGAAGCTCAGCGCCAGCGCCGCCGCCTCGCGCAACTGCGCGCGCGCCGGAGCGCTATACGGATCCGAACGGAAGGCGATCGGGCGGATGTGCTCCGCGCCGTCGGTCTCGATCAGCGCGGCGTCGATGCCGTCGAGCGAGGTGCCCGACATCAGCCCGATCGCCAGCATGCTATCGCCCGCGTCAGGCCGCATGCTGACCGGCGTCGTCGTCGCGCGGATCATATGGGGAAGCCAGATCGGTCTCGACCAGCTCGACCAGCAGCGCCAGGGTGCGGCGCAGGATCGCTTCCTGTTCGGCGAGGCGCGCCTCGAGCTGCGCATTACGCGCGGCGTGGTCGGTCCCGGCCGGGACGGCGGTCTCCGGCGGCGGCGTGGAACCGGACCCGGATATCGCCGGCCGCTGGCCGATCGGCCCGTGCAGCGCCGCAAAGCCCGCGGTCAGGGGATGCTCGCCGCTGGAGGCGCGCTCGGGCCCGACCGCTTCGGGCGGAACATCGCCGTCGTAGCGGGGCGGCTGATCGATCGACGGCGGCGGGACGTCTTCGGGCAGTGCCGCGAACGGATCGTCGGCGCGGGGCCGGGGCGGAGCGGACGGCGGCGCGTCCCGCTCGTCCTCGTCGAACGGCGCATAGCTGTCATAGGCAGGCGGCGCGGACGCCGCGGGCTCCGGCGCCGGCGCGGGCGGATCGGAGGCCATCGCGCGCGCGGCCGGCTCCGGCCCGTCCGCGGGCATGATGCTCTCGCTCGCGAGCTCCGCCGCGACGTCCTCGACCACGTCGCCGCCGATATCGGTCAGCCGCTCGAGCGCGCCCTGAAGCATCACCCGCGCCGCCAGCATGTTGAGCCGGCGCGGGATGCCGCCCGACAGCCGATGGAAGGCGTGATGTGCGTCGGGCGTGAACCGCGGCACGCCCTTCCAGCCAGCGCAGGCGAGCCGGTGGAGGACATAAGGCGCTACCTCATCGGCGCTCATCGCGGTCAGATGATGCGTGGCGATCACGCGCTGCCGAAGCTGCTCGAAGCGCGGCTGGGCCAGCGCTTCCCGAAACTCGGGCTGGCCGAGCAACATGATCTGCAACAGCGCCTTGCCGCCGGATTGGAAGTTCGACAGCAGGCGCAGCTCCTCGAGCGCCGAGCCGGCCAGGTTCTGCGCCTCGTCGACGATCAGCAGGGTGCGCCGGCCCGCCCGCAACTGTTCGTGGAAGAAGCGCTCGATCGACGCCAGCATATGCCCTTTCGCTGCGGGGGCGCCGGCCAGGCCGAGCGCCGCGGCGACGAGCCCCAGCATGTCGTCGCCCCCGACCTGGGTCGACACGAGGTTGATCGCGGTCAGACGCTCGGGGTCGATCGTCGCCATCAGACGGCCGACCAGCATCGTCTTGCCGGTCCCGACCTCGCCGGTGACGACGATGAAGCCTTCGCCCTGCGCGAGGCCATAACCGAGATAGGTCATCGCCTTGCGGTGGGTGGCGCTCTCGAAATAGAAGCGCGGATCGGGCGTGAGCTGGAACGGCCTGAAGCTCAGGCCATAGGGATCATGGTCCAAAACGACTCTCCCGCCCGGATCGGGCATGGCGCGGCATGTCTTCGCTCATCATCGGTGGATCGGTCACATTGCTCAATGAGTCACAGGATTTCGCCGCCGTCTATCGTTAATTCACGCGGCGGGGGGTGGCCGAGAAACGCCTGCGGGCTCGCGCTCGCGCCATAGGCCCCCGCGAGGAACAATGCGATCACGTCGCCGACCTGCGCTTCGGGCAGTTCGACCTGTTCGGCCAGCCGGTCGATCGGCGTGCAGAGGCAGCCCACCACCGAGACCTGTTCGGGAGCAGCCGCGGGCTCCGGCCGCACCAGCGCGATCGGATAGTTGCGCCGCACGACCGTGCCGAAATTGCCGCTCGCCGCAAGCTGATGGTGCAAGCCGCCGTCGACGATCAGGAAAGTCTCGCCATGGCTGGTTTTGCGATCGACGATCCGGGTCAGATAGACCCCCGCCTCGCCGACGAGCCAGCGTCCGAGCTCGATCGTGAAGCCGGCTTCGGACAGGATCGGCGGCAAGGCGGCGAGCGCATTGTGCAACGCCGCCCCCACCGCCCGCTCGTCGAGCGCGCGATCGGCCGCGAAATAGGGAATGCCGAAGCCGCCCCCCAGATTAACGTGCGGCGGCGGGACGCCGGCTTCCTCGCTGATGCGTGCGGCCAGATCCAGCGCCGAGCGCTGCGCCTCGATCAACGCTTCGGGATCGAGCGCCTGCGAGCCGGCGAAGATGTGGAGGCCGCGATAATCGGCGCCCGCCTCGACGATGCGGCGGATGATCGGCGCGGCGCGCGAGGCGTCGACCCCGAACGGCTTGGCGCCGCCCCCCATCTTCATCCCCGATCCCTTGAGCTCGAAATCGGGATTGATCCGCAGCGCCAGCCGGGGCGTGCGTCCGAGCCCGCGGCCGATCGCCAGCGCGCGTTCGGCCTCGTTGGCCGATTCGAGATTGAGCGTGATTCCCGCCTCGATCGCGAATTCGAGCTCGCGATCGCGCTTGCCGGGCCCCGCAAAGGAGATCCGGCGCGCATCCACCCCCGCGTCGAGCGCGAGCCGGGCCTCGCCCGACGAGGCGACATCGATCCCATCGACCAGCGGCGCGATCGCCCGCACCAGCGGAGGATGCGGATTGGCCTTGACCGCATAATGGAGCGAAACCCCCGAAAAGGCCTCCCGGAACCGTGCGACCCGGCTGCGCACGATCGCGGTGTCGTAGACGAACAACGGCGTGTCCCCCGCCATCGCGATCCACGCGCCGGCGCTGCGGCCGCCGATCCGCAACTCGCCCTCTTGCCACCGGTAATCATTCGGGATCGGCCCGGTCGGTTTCATGCGCCAGTCTCCGCCTTCAGGACCGCGCGATCGAGCTTGCCGTTGGCGTTGCGCGGAAGTTCGTCGCGCCAAATGACCTGCGCCGGCTTCATGAAGCTCGGCAGGTTGCGCTTGAACCAATCATCGAGCCTTTGCGCGGCATTCTCCCCGGCTGGCCGCGCATAGAGCAGGATCGTCTGCCCCAGCCGATCGTCGGCGATGCCGAGCGCGACCGCCTCGGCTGCGGCGCCGCTCGCGATCGCGGCCTCCTCGATTTCGGTGGGGCTGATGCGATTGCCCGAACTCTTGATCATCTCGTCGTCGCGGCCGACGAAGCGCAACAGCCCGGCGGCGTCGCGCACCACCGTGTCGCCCGACCACACCGCGACGCCCCCGTAACGCGACGCGGCGGGCGCTGGCCGAAAGCGTTGCGCGGTCCGCGCCGCATCCTGCCAATAGCCCTGCGCCACCAGCGGCCCCGCGTGGACCAACTCGCCCGGCTCCCCGTCATCGGCAAGGCTGCCATCGGGCCGGACCACCAATATCTCGGCCAAGGGGATCGCGCTGCCGATCGAATCGGGATGCTCGTCGATCAGCGCCGGATCGAGATACGTCGATCGGAACGCCTCGGTCAGCCCATACATCGAGAACAGCCGGGCATCGGGAAACAGCGCGCGCAGGCGTCGGACCAGAGGGACGCTCATCCGTCCGCCGGTGTTGGTCAGCCGCCGCAGCGGCGCGACGCTCTCGGCCGGCCATTCGACCTCGGCGAGCTGGGTCCAAAGCGGCGGCACCCCGGCCAATGTGGTGATCGCATGGCGGCCGATCGCACGGACCACATCGCGCGGAGTCAGATAGTCGAGCGGATGAACGCATCCCCCCGCGGCCCAGGTCGAGAGGAGCTGGTTCTGCCCATAATCAAAACTCAGTGGCAGCACAGCGAGCGTGCGGTCGTCGGCCGCAAGCCCAAGATAATGCGCGACGCTGACCGCGCCGAGCCACAGATTGGCATGGCTGAGCATCACCCCCTTGGGCAACCCAGTCGAGCCTGAGGTGTAAAGGATCGCCGCCAGTTCGGCCGGATCGGCGGCCGAGGGGGGCAAGGCTTCCGCGGCCGCCAGAAGCGCGGCGCCCTCGTCCTCCTCGATCAGCACCGAGCAGGCCGCCGGCCGGTCGGATGCCTCGATCGTGTCGGCGCGGCCGCGTCCGGTGATCAGCAGCCGCGCGCCGCTGTCAGCCAGGATATGCGCGACCTGGCGATGCTTGAGCAGTGGATTGACCGGCACATGGACAGCTCCGGCGCGCGCCGCCGCGAGCGGTAGCAGGCAGGCGAGCCGATCCTTGGGCAACCAGCTCGCCACCCGATCCCCCGGCGCAAGGCCCCGGGCGCGCAGCGCCGCGGCCAGCACGCCGACCAGCCGGTCGAGCGCGGCATGATCGAGCACGCCGCCCTTGTCGATCAGCGCGGGCGCCTCGCGCGCGCCGGCGAGCGCCAGATGATCGAGGGGCCGGGGAATCGGATCGGGCTCGCTGGGCATCGCCGCAGCCCCTAGCCTATTTCGCATGCAAATCCTTGTCCCGATTGCGCGATCCGTCTACGGAGCCGCGGTTTCGAGATCTCCGGGGGACTTGAGAGTTGAGCGCGACCGACCGCAACACGACCGAGGAGGCGGTGCGCGCCGTCCTGGTGGATGTCCTTGCCCTCGATCCCGCCCGTGTGGCGGGCTTCACGGCCGAAACCGCCTTGTTCGGATCGCTGCCCGAACTCGATTCGATGGCGGTGGCGGGCCTGCTAACCGAGCTTGAGGACCGGCTGCACATCATCATCGACGACGACGAGGTCGATGGCGAGATGCTCGGCAGCTTCGGCGCGCTGGTCGATTTTGTCGACGCCAAGCGGAAGGTCTGACTTCCCGGCGTTGCCTCGGCCGAGGCCGGGCGCCAGATATGAAGGCGCGCCAGCCCCTGGCGGCCCGGCTTCCAAGCCTGGGAATAAATCGAGGCTTGGCGGGCGAGGCCCGCTTCCCCCCTGTTCGTCATGCGGACGAACGCGTCACGCCGCGACGGTCACCTTTGCCTCGAAATCGGCCTCGGCCAGGAAGCGCTCGGCGTCGAGCGCCGCCATGCAGCCGGTTCCGGCGGCCGTAACCGCCTGGCGGTACAGCTTGTCCGACACGTCGCCGCAGCCGAACACGCCGGGCACGCTGGCGCGGGTGCCGCCCTTCTCGACGATCAGATAACCGTCCTCGTCGAGTTCGAGATGGCCGCGGAACAGCTCGGTCGCGGGATGATGGCCGATCGCCACGAAACCGCCGTCGACCGCGAGGCGCGATGGCTCGCCGGTCACGCTGTCCTTGAGATCGATCGCCACCAGACCCTGATGCCCCTCGCCTCCGACGAAGCGTTCGACCTGCTGGTTCCACAGAACCTTGACGTTCGGGTGCGCGAACAGCCGCTCCTGGAGGATCTTTTCAGCGCGCAGCGAATCGCGGCGGTGGATCAGGGTCACGTCCTGGCTATGGTTGGTGAGGTAGAGCGCCTCTTCGACCGCGGTGTTGCCGCCGCCGATCACCGCGACCTTCTTGCCGCGATAGAAGAAGCCATCGCAGGTGGCGCAGGCCGACACGCCCTTGCCGCCCAGTTCCTCCTCGCCCGCCACGCCGAGCCACTTGGCCTGCGCGCCGGTCGCAATCACCAGCGTGTCGCACACATACAGCGTGCCGCCGTCGCCGCGCAGCCGGAACGGCCGCTCGCTGAGGTCGACGTCGACTATCGTGTCCCACATCATCGTCGCGCCGACATGCTCGGCCTGCGCCTGCATCTGCTCCATCAGCCACGGGCCCTGGATCACATCCCGAAAGCCCGGATAATTCTCGACATCGGTGGTGATGGTGAGCTGTCCGCCGGGCTGCAGCCCCTGCACCACGATCGGCGCAAGGCCCGCGCGCGCGCCGTAGATCGCGGCCGACAGGCCCGCGGGGCCCGAACCCAGGATCAGCATGCGGGTGGAATGGCTGGCGGTCATAGAGGCTCGTGGCTCCGGCTGCTCAAGGATTCTCGACGGCTCAGATAGGGACGCAAGACCCCGCTTGGCAACCGTCGAGCCTTCACCATTCCTTAGGATCGGGTCGCTATAGCCATCGGATTTCTAGGGCGTACGATAGACGGGATTGGGCCTGTGACGATCGTCAAGCTGCTGGAGCTTCGCAAGGACCGGAGCGGCAAAGCCGGCATTCCGCTGGTGGCGGCCAGCTGTCTGGCCATCGTCATCTTCTTAGCCGGATCGTCGGGTCAGCCCCCCGATGAGCTTCGCCGCAGCGTCACTTCCTTCATCTGGCGACATCTGCCCGAAGGGTTCAACGACGTTCGGAACAGCTTCGGCGCCGATTGATCACCAAAGTCGGCATGCCGGCGCTTGGCGTTGGCGCATGCCCCGCGACGTGTCGGTCACAAGACGCGCTCAAGCACCGGCGAATGCGAACGATTATCAAAAATCCGGTTGACTATCTTGCGAGTGATTATCAATAGCCTTTCCCAATCGGGGCGAACCCGCCGCAAAGGGGAAAAATGTCATGGCACGACGCGACTGCCGTTCGATCTCTACCGTCAATGCTCCCGCCTATCTGGCGCTGGGATGCATCGGCTTCATCGCTTCGGCGCCCGCCATGGCGCAGGACGCCGATCGCGCGAGCGGCGAGAAGCGGCTCGGCGGCATGACCGTCACCGACACGGCGATCGACGAGGAAGGCTATCAAGCCGAGCGCGCCGAGACTCCCAAGGCAGTTGCGCCGTTGCTTGACACCCCCCGATCGATCGTCGTGGTCGATAAGCAGGTTATCAAGGAAACCGGCTCGGTGACGCTGGTCGATGCCCTGCGCACAGTGCCCGGCATCACCTTCGGCGCGGCCGAGGGCGGCAATCCGATCGGCGACCGCCCTTTCATCCGCGGCTTCGATAGCCAGGGGTCGACCTATCTCGATGGCGTCCGCGACATCGGCGCGCAGACTCGCGAGATCTTCGCGGTCGAGCAGATCCAGGTGGTGCGAGGCTCCGATTCGACGCTCGGCGGTCGCGGCAGCGCCGGCGGCTCGCTCAACATCATCTCGAAGCTGCCCGAAAAGGACAGCTTCATCTCGGGTGCGCTCAACTACGGCACGGATGATTATAAGCGCATCACGGCCGACGCGAATTATCGTCTGTCGGACAGCGTCGCCGTCCGCCTCAACGCGATGTGGCACGATCAGGACGTCGCCGGCCGCGACGCGATCTACCAAAAGCGCTGGGGCTTCGCGCCGTCGGTCACGATCGGCATGGACGGGCCGACCCGGCTGACGCTCAGCTATTATCACCTCGACACCGACGAATTGCCCGACAGCGGAATTCCGTTCCTCTACGCCTGCTCGGCGACGGTCTGCAACGCGCCACCGGGCAAGGTCACCACCACTCCGGCGCTGGGCGACATCACCACCGCCGGCGGCGCGACCGGTCATGTCGGCCGCGACACCTTCTACGGGCTCAAGAGCCGCGATTTCCGCGACAGCAAGACCGATCAAGCGACGATGCGCGCCGAACATGATTTCGGGACGATCAAGCTGCGCAACACCTCGCGCTTCAGCCACACGTCGCAGGCGTACAGCTTCCTGCTGCCCGACGACAGCCAGGGCAACGTTCTCGGCACCAGCGCGACACCCAGCCCGACCAACCTCGCCGCGCAGGGCGGCTATGTCTGGCGCCGCGCCAACACGCGTTTCGGCTCGACCGACGCCTTCATCAATCAGACCGATCTCTACGGCACCTTCGAGACCGGATCGATCAAACACAGCTTCGCGGTCGGCGGCGAGCTGAGCTGGGAACGGGCCGAGCGTGGCGCGCTCGTCCTCGCCGATGGCCGCACGATCACGCCGCGCTGCTCGGCGCTCGCGATCGCGCGCTATTATTGCACCAGCCTGTTCGATCCCAATCCGAACGATCCGTGGATCAACTATTCGAGCGACACCGCGGCCGGCGTGCCGACCCCGATCACCCGCGCCACCGCGGCGAACCGGACGATCAACCACGCCAACACCAAGGCGGTCTACGCGTTCGACTCGATCACGCTTACCGATCAGCTGATCCTGAATCTCGGCGCGCGCTACGACCGTTTCGCGTCGCGGACCGCGCTGCCGGTGATCCTGGGCGTGCGGCCCGAGGTTCGCCGCGTCGACAATATCTTCAACTGGCAGGCCGGAGTGATCTTCAAGCCGACGCCGAACACCAGCCTCTATGCCTCTTATGCGACCGCTTCGACCCCGCCCAACAGCCTGATCGGCGAAGGCCAGGAGCAGAACAGCCTGGGCACGGTGCCGTCGACCACCACCGCCGCGGAGCTGCCAGCTGTGATTGCGGCGCTCGAGAATTCCGCGAAAGACGCGCTCAAGGTCGAGCGGACCAAGTCGTTCGAGATCGGCGCCAAGGCCGATCTGTTCGGCGGCGGGCTTTCGCTGACCGGCGCGGTCTTCCAGACGAAGACAAGGAATGCCCGCGTCACCAGCGACGCCAACACCGTCGCCTTCATCGGCGAGCGGCGCATCCGCGGCGTCGAGCTTGGGTTCAACGGCAATATCACCGACGAATGGAACGTGTTCGGCGGCTACACCTATCTCGATGCGAAGATCCTCGATGCCGGATTTACCTCCCTAACCGTTGCGGCCAACGGCGCCGCGCCGGCCACCACCGTGGCGGTGCCTTCCGCAAGCACCGGCAAGCGGTTCCCGCAAACCGCGAAGCACAGCTTCACGCTGTGGACCAACTACAAGGTGACCGACGCGCTGTCGGTCGGCGGGGGCGCCTTTTACTCGAGCCGGGTATTTGGCGGCTACGGCGACAATCGCAAAGCCAGCCAGTCGAGCACGGGGGTCGTCACGGTGACGCCGGCCACGACGGTGCTCGCCCGTGCGGTGCCCAGCTATTGGCGCTTCGACGCGCGGGTCGCCTATAAGGTCGACGATAATATCGACCTTTCGGTCAATGTGCAGAACCTTACCAACAAGACCTATTTCACCCAGGTCTACACCTCGCATTACGCCACGATCGCGCCGGGCCGCTCGGCCTTCGCAACGTTGAGCTTCAAATATTGAAGAGCTGATCCCCGATCCTCATGCCAGCGAAGGCTGGCATCTCGGGAGATGAAGTGCGATGCGCTTTTTCCGAGATGCCGGCCTTCGCTGGCGTGACACCCCTGTTCAAGACACATTGATGGCCGACGATCTCACCATCGACACGATCCTCGCAATGGACGCCGCCGAACTCACGCGCCGCCTGTCCGGCCCGCCGGAAGAGCGCGCCGCCTTCGTCCGGATCGCAGCCGAGGGCGGCGTCGCCGAGGCCCAGGCAATCTATGGCCAGATGCTGCTCGACGGCGCAGGTGTTCCGGTTGACGCACAAGCCGCCGTCCGCTGGTTCGACAAGGCCGCGCGGCAGGGCCATGCGCTGGCGATCAACATGATGGGCCGCTGCTACGATCTCGGCTGGGGGGTTCCCGTCGACAAGGCGCGCGCCGCGCAATGGTTCAAGGCGGCGGCCGACCGCGGGCTCGACTGGGGCTTGTACAATTATGCCACCGCGCTGGCGCTCGGCGCGGGCGTGCCCGAGGACAAGCCGGCGGCGCTTGCGCTGTTTCGCCGTGCGGCGGCGATGGGCAACGCCAAGGCGATCAACTTTGTCGGCAGCTTTTACGAGGATGGCTGGGTGGTGGAACGCGACCTTGACGAGGCGGCGCGCTGCTATGCCCGCGCCGCCGAGGGCGGCGACTTTCGCGGCCGGTTCAACCATGCGCGGATGCTCGCAGCCGCGGGGCGGATCGACGAGGCGCTCGACTGGCTCGCCCGGGTGCCTGAGACGGCGACCGACGCCTTCATCGGCAAGGTGCGCGCCTGGCTCGAACGGTCGGAAATCGCGGCGTTCCGCGAGGCGGCCGCGGGCTTCGGACGACGATAGCCGGCCGGCGTTGGGCTGCGCCGGCCCAAAAAAAAGACCAAAAAGCGTGATCTGAATCGCAGAACTGGCGAATATCAGACGCTATTGACGGACACATTCGCGGATGCGGGGCGTTTTACCGCAAAATCCAAGCCAAGGATCGCTGGTGGAAGACCGATATGTCGCTGTTGGCATTTTAACCCAGCCGGATCTCGACCGGCTCGGGGACGGCTTCCGGCGCTTCTTCCCGATCGTCGAAGGCCATGATTTCGACGCACTGCTCGAGGCTATCGACCGGGCCGAGGAAGCACGGCCCCGCACAGACGCCCCCCACCGCGGCTGAACCCACTACGGTCCCGATTTGCTGAACAATCGCGTGAACCGTGCCCGGGCGGCCTTGTCGGCCTTCTCCCGCCGGCGTTCCTCGTCCGCGGCGCGCGCCGTGGTCTCGCGCAGGCGCTCCGAAAGGAACACCGCGAGCGCGCGGTAGAAGCGGGCGGCGAACAACGGCTCCTGCTCGAAGCGCTCGAGGATCAGCCTGCGCGGGATCGCGAGGATTTCCGCACGCTCCTCGACGACGACCGATACCAGCGGCGCGTGGCGCTCGACGAACGACATCTCGCCGACGACGTCGCCCTTGTGGAGCCTGGCGACATACCCCTTTTCGTCGAGAACGACGTTGAGCACGCCGCTGACCACGAAAAACAGATCGCTGATCCTCCGCCCCGCAACGACCAGCCGGTCGCCGGGCTTGAGCACGCGCAGCTTGCCCATCGAGAGGAGCCAGAGCATGTCGGCATCGCTGAGACCAGCGGCAATATAACGGGCGTTTTGCATCAGCGCGTCGTCACCATCCTGCGAAGATAGCCGCCATAGGCGCTCTTGCCCAGCGCGTCGGCCAGCCGCTCGAGCTGCCCAGCATCGATGAACCCCTGATCATAGGCGACCTCCTCGGGACAAGCGATCTTGAAGCCCTGCCGCTTCTCCAGCGTCCGCACGAACTCGGCCGCCTCGATCAGGCTATCGGGCGTGCCGGTGTCGAGCCAGGCATAGCCGCGTCCCATCAGCTCGACCGAAAGCCGTCCCGCGTCGAGATAGGCCCTGTTGACGTCGGTTATCTCGAGCTCGCCGCGCGGCGACGGCTTGAGCGATCGGGCGATATCGATCACCTCGGCGTCGTAGAAGTAGAGACCGGTCACCGCCCAGCTCGAGCGTGGCCGGTCAGGTTTCTCCTCGATCGAGATCGCCCGCATCGCGGCGTCGAATTCAACCACGCCGTAGCGCTCGGGATCGGTGACATGATAAGCGAAGACCGTCGCCCCCTCGGTGCGCGCGACCGCCCGCTTGAACAGCTCGGTCGAGCCATGCCCGTAGAAGATATTGTCGCCGAGGATCAGCGCCGAAGGCGACTGCCCGACAAAATCGGCCCCGATCAGATAGGCCTGGGCCAGACCGTCGGGACTGGGCTGCACGGCATAGCGGATCTCCATGCCCCACTGGCCGCCGTCGCCGAGCAGCGCTTCGAACTGCGGCGTGTCGCGCGGCGTCGAGATCACCAGCACCTCGCGTATCCCGGCGAGCATGAGCGTCGACAGCGGATAATAGATCATCGGCTTGTCATAGACCGGCATGAGCTGTTTCGACGTGACCATCGTCATGGGATGGAGACGCGTGCCCGATCCCCCGGCCAAGATGATGCCCTTCACACTTTTACGCCCCCGCCCGGGGCATCGGCCCCACCAGTTCACCGATAATGTCGCGCACCGCGGCGCGCCAGTCGCGCGGGTGGATTCCGTAATTGGCGATCAGCTTGGCCGTCGACAGCCGCGAATTGGCCGGCCGGCGCGCGGGCGTCGGGAAGTCCGCGGTCGCGATCGGCTGCACCTCGGCCGACGGGCCGCCCGCGGCGGCGCTGAGCTCGACGATCTCGCGCGCCAGTTCGCACCAGCTCGCCTCGCCGGCGTTGACGAAATGATGGATGCCAAGCGGAGCCTCGCGATCTTCGATCAGACGCTGCGCGATGACGCGGAGGGCTGCGGCAATGTCCTGCGCCGAGGTCGGGCAACCGCGTTGATCGTCGACGACGCGCAGCGGGCCGCCCGACGCCGCGAGCCGCAGCATCGTCCGGAGGAAATTGGCGCGATGCGCGGACAGCACCCAAGCGGTGCGCAGGATCACCGAACGCGACTGGCCGGCCTGCACCGCGCGCTCGCCCTCCCGCTTCGACACGCCATAGACGCCGAGCGGAGCGACCGGATCATCTTCGACATAATAGCCGGGCTTGCTGCCGTCGAAGACATAGTCGGTCGACAGATGGATCAGAGGGATGCCGGTGTCGGCCAGCCAGCCCGGCGCCTCGCCATTGACCACCAACGCCGCCTCCGGCTCGCCCTCGGCCCTGTCGACCGCCGTGAAGGCCGCGCAATTGATGATCGCGTCGAAGCTTCGACCGCGCAAATAGCCGGCCAGGCTCGCTTGAGAGGCCATGTCGAGTTCGGCGCGGGTCGGATAATGTATAGACATATCGGCAGGCCAATCCTGCCGCGCGAGTTCGAGGCCGACCTGTCCCTGTCCGCCGGTAACGAGGATGTTCCGCATCACGCCTTCACCAGCCCCAATCGGCCGGTGTCGTAGCGCCGGGCAAGAATGTCGCTCCACCAGTCGCGATTGTCGAGATACCAGCGCACCGTCCGCGCTATCCCCTGTTCGAAGCTCACCTGCGGCTCCCAGCCGAGCGCATCGCGAATCTTGGCGGCGTCGATGGCATAGCGCTGGTCGTGGCCGGGCCGGTCGTCGACGAAGCTGATCTGCGCGGCATAGGGACGGCCGTCGTGACGCGGGCTCAAGCGATCGAGCGTCGCGCAGATCGTTTCGACCACGTCGAGATTGCGGCGTTCCGAATTGCCGCCGACATTATAGGTCTCGCCTGGCACGCCGCGCTCGAACACGGCGCGCAGCGCGCGGGCATGGTCCTCGACGAACAGCCAGTCGCGGACATTCGAGCCGTCGCCATAGACGGGCAGAGGCTCGCCCGCGAGCGCGCGAATGATGATCAGCGGGATCAGCTTTTCGGGAAAATGATAGGGCCCGTAATTGTTCGAGCAGTTGGTGACGAGCACCGGCAGCCCATAGGTATGCCCCCAGGCACGAACCAGATGGTCCGATCCGGCCTTCGACGCCGAGTAAGGCGAACGCGGATCATAAGCGGTCGTCTCGGTGAAATAGCCCTCCGCGCCGAGCGACCCGAACACCTCGTCGGTCGAGATATGGTGGAAGCGGAAGCCGGCCCTGCGCTCGGCGTCGAGCTGCCGCCAATAAGCGAGCGCCTGGCTGAGCATCGTGAAAGTGCCCACCAAATTGGTCTGGATGAACTCGCCGGGGCCGTCGATCGATCGGTCGACATGGCTTTCGGCCGCGAGGTGCGCGATCACGTCGGGTTCGAAATCGGCCATCAACCGGGCGACCAGCGCCGCGTCGCAGATGTCGCCGCGAACGAAACGGTAGCGCGGGCTGTTGTCGACAGGGGCCAGCGAACTCAGCACCCCGGCATAAGTGAGCTTGTCGAGGTTGAGCACCTCATGGCCGGTCTCGGCAATCAGGTGGCGGATCAGCGCTGAACCGATGAAGCCGGCGCCGCCGGTGACCAGGATACGCATCATGTCTCCGTTCAGAGCGGCCGCAACGGCTCGCCGTCATAGGCGAAGGGGCTATCCCACTCGGCGAGCACGGGCAACGCCCTGTCCTTGGCCGACAGCACCGGGCCGCCGGGCGGCAGTTGCCAAGCGATGCCGATGGCCGGGCAATCCCAGCGGACGCCGCCGTCGCAGTCGGCCGCATATATGTTGGAAACCTTGTACACCACCTCGCTGTCGGGCTCGACCGTGACGAAGGCGTGGCCGAAGCCGACCGGGATGTAGAGCTGATCCCCGTTTTCCGCCGAAAGCTCGGCCGCAACATGCTGGCCGTAGGTCGGCGAGCCGGCGCGCAGATCGACCGCATAATCGATGATCCGGCCGCGCGCGCAACGGACCAGCTTCGCCTGGGCATGCGGCGGCGTCTGGAAATGGATGCCTCGGATCGTTCCGGCCAGCCTCGAAAAGCTGTGATTGTCCTGAACGAAATCGACCGTCACGCCGAGCGCCGCCCAGCGCGGCTGGTGATAGGTTTCGACGAACCATCCGCGGTCATCGATCAAACGGCGCGTGTGGATCAGCTTTACCGGCAACGCTCGGCTCCCCAAAGTCTGCCAGGCCGAATTGCAGGCATTGTCGCCGCTGTCCAGATCGAATGGGGTTGCACCGCGTCGGGGACGGAGCAAGGAGTTGCGGCACCGGCGGCCACGCTCTACCAGACCGGCGGGAGGCGGCGGCGTGCCTGCCCATCGAAGGGATAGCAAAGACGCTCATGGCAGACCGGGCGGAGATCGCGAGCACCGATATAATGCCGTGCTCCGGAGGCCTGTTGGACCCGGACGTCGAGATCATCCTGGATTTGTCGCGCCTGCTCTCGCGGACGCTGCACCCCGTGCCGACCGGTGTCGACCGTGTCGAAATGGCCTATGCCAGGACCCTGCTCGATCTGATCCCGGACCAGCTGCAATTCGCCGCTGTCAACCCTTTCGGCTTCTATGGCCGGCTGCCCCGGGCCGCCGTCGCCGCCTTCCTCGACGATACCGAGCGGCGCTGGGCACGGCGGGAGGCGCCGGGGCGACAGGAGATGCTCGCGAGCGCCGCGCGCAGCCTGATGCGCCTGCGTCCGCGCCGCCCGGCCGCGCCCGGCGCCCGAAGGCGCTTCTACGTCCAGGCGTCGCCGCATCATCTCCACCGGCCGGCGCGCGTCCGCGCCAAGCTTCGCGCCGAACGGGCGCGCTTCATCTGCCTCGTGCACGACCTGATTCCGATCGAATTTCCTGAATATGCCCGGCCCAACGGCGCGGCGATCCATGCCGCCAGGATGCGGACGATGGCGGATCTCGCCGACGGATTGATCGCCAACAGCGCGGCTACCGCAGACGCGCTCACACGCCACCTTGACGACAGACAGCGCGCTCCGGTCATCCGCGTCGCGCATCTCGGCACCGATCCGCTTCCGACGGGCTCCGGCGAAATGCCCCGGATCGAGCAGCCCTATTTCGTCGTGCTGAGCACGATCGAACCGCGCAAGAACCATATCCTGCTGCTCAATATCTGGCGGCGCATGATCGAGACGCTCGGCCCCGACCGCACCCCCCGCCTTGCGATTGTGGGGCGGCGCGGCTGGGAGAACGAGAATGTCGTTGACATGCTCGAACGGTGCGATGCCATAAGGCAGCATGTCCATGAATTTTCAGGACTGCCGGACCGTTCCGTCGGCGCACTCTTGCGGAGCGCCCGCGCGCTGCTATGCCCCTCCTTCGCGGAAGGCTTCGGGATGCCGGTGGCCGAGGCGCTCCAGAGTGGAACGCCCGTCATCTGCAGCGATTTGCCTGCGTTGCGCGAAGCCGGCGGAATGGTCCCCGACTTCATCGACCCGTTGGACGGCCCGGCCTGGATGAAGACGATCATGGATTTTAGCGCCGAACCGTCCGCGATGCGCGCCCGCCAGCTGACGCGCCTTGGCGGCTGGTCGCCGCCGGCATGGCGGACGCACCTCGAGACGGTGATCGGCCTGGTACGCGATCTCGATGCAGGGAAAGGCCAACGCTGATGGCAACGCGCAGCCCGGACTCGAGCTTCTATCACGATCTCACGCTGCAACTCGACGTCATCGGCGCGCTGGTGATGCGCGAGCTACACACCCGCTTCGGCCGTAACAATATCGGCTATCTCTGGCTGATCGGAGAACCGCTGCTGCTGGCGACGGTAATCGGCACACTGCATGCCTTCCAGCCTAGTCATTTTGGTTCGTCGATGGCGCCCGTGCCCTTCTCGATATTGGGCTACTGCGTCTTCATTATCTTTCGAGGGATTTTCAACCGCGCGGAATCGCTGCTCGAGGGCAGTCTGCCTTTGATGTACCATCGAATGATCTCGGTAATTAATCTTTCTATTGCGCGGATCGTTGTCGAAACCGCAGGCTGTGTTTGCTCGTTAATAATCCTGATGTCTCTGGCAATCATGCTCGGCTATGCCTCGCTGCCCGCGCGGCCGCTCTACCTCATCCTGTCGGTCGGCTGGATGGCTTGGCTGTCCTTCTCGATGGGCTTGAATTGCACCCACCTGACCTTCGAGCGGCCAACGCTCGGGCGGCTAGTTCATCCCTTTACCTATTTCATGATGCCGTTGTCCGGCGCATTTCTGCCGGTCGATTGGATGCCGAGCAACATTCGACCTTATTACGAGTGGAATCCCATGGTGACGGTTTTCGAATATGCGCGCTATGGCATGTTCGAGGACGGCTCTGCCCGACATCTGTACCCTGGCTATCTCACTGCCTGCTGTGCCTTCTTCACCTATAGCGGCCTCTTTGGCGTTAGACGCCTTCGCAGCCGTATCCACCTGTAGTACAAAATCTCGCCGCCCTTGGGCTAATTTGGATAGATCATGCACGGAATAATAAGACCACAGACGACGGAAGCCGCGCCCCCAACAAACTGGAAAGACTCTGTCCAGGGCTGGGCAAGCCGCAACCGGTGGTTCCTCATCATCGTAATGATGCCAACCGCGCTAACGGCGATTTATTATTATGTTATCGCCTCCAATCAGTATCAGTCCGAGGCTCATTTCGTCGTCCGGACGGGGGATTCGGCGCCGATACCAACCGCTGGTTTCAGCCAGCTTCTCGGTATGTCGAGTGGCGTTACCCAGTCTCGTAGTGATGCGCTAAGCATCAACGACTATCTGGATTCACTGCAGGCGGTCGTCCGGCTGGATAGCTCGATCGGCCTCGTCGATCGCTTCCGCCGTCCCGAATCCGACCCGCTGACGCGGCTCTGGTTTTCGGCCCCCTCGCCGGAAAAACTGCTCGAATATTATCGCAAGCAGGTCGACGTGCGGATGGACCAGGAGACCGGCATCACGGTTCTCAAGGTACGGTCGTTCCGGCCGGATGATTCGTACAAGATCATCAACAGCCTGCTCGAGCTCGGCGAGCAACGCGTCAACATGCTCAACCGCCGCAGCCAGAACGACGCACTGGCGCGGACCCAGCAGCAACTGTCGGACGCCGAGAAGACGCTGGCCGGCATTCAGCTCGAGATGACGCGCTTCCGTCAGCAGCGTGGCGACCTGGATCCCGAGGGTTCGGGCCGTGCGCAGATCAATCTCGCCGCTTCGCTGCAGGGCGCGCTGACACAGGCGCGCGCGCAGCTGAACGCCATGCGCGGCATCATCGCCCCATCGAGCCCGCAATTTGTGGCAACCGCCGCACGGGTGAGGGCGCTCGAAGCACAGGTGGCGGCACAGTCGGGCGGCATGACCAGTGGCAGTGGGGCGATCGCGGCGCGGCTGGGCAGCTATCAGGAGCTACAGGTGCGGCAAGAATTCGCGGTGAAGCGCTACGACCTCGCCGCAGCGCAGCTTGAAAAGGCGCGAAATGAGGCCTCGCGCCAGCAGCTCTATATCGTGCGCGTGGTTGATCCGAACATGCCCGTGAAATCAGAATATCCCCAGCGCGGGAAAATTCTCATCACGGTTTTCCTGTCTCTATTGCTGGCCTATGGCATAGGCTGGCTGCTCGTAGCAGGGGTCCGGGAACATTCACTCTAGGCGATGTCTATATCCGACTGATAGCAGCCCGCGATCGCGCCGGCTCAACCGCGGGCTGCCGCATCGAGCGGCAGTGGTTTGATGGACGACCACGTTAAAGGGCTGTATGAAGGGTCGTCCACAATCACCGGCATGACCTCAGAATGCCTGTCACTCAGAGCGCCATCAGATCACAACCGGAACGGCTACCGGACTTCGGCTATTTGCTCCCCTCACAGTGGGGGGATGAGCCGCCGCTCGATTAACGCTTTCGGAAGCAAATCCAGTCCATGACGCCTGCAAAACGCATCCGCATGATCGAGGAGCGTGGGCAGGTGGGCAGTCGCGAATTCCGTATACCAGTAAGGGTTAGTTCCATACTGGAAACGCGGGTAAGCGACAGCCTTGAGCGTAAGATAATAATATAGCTCAAGCTTATCGCGGACTGGCGAATCCTTGAAAGCATTCAGATGATGGAAAATTAGCCCACTGTCTTCGCTCGTTGCGAAAGCGGTAGCAGCCCCATCCCATATTTCTTCATGCAGTATCCCCTGCCATTGGATTATGGGACTGTTACGCGCGATACGGCAATGCCACTCTTCGGAATATTCGCCAGCCGTCATCAGCTTATCGACATCGGCCAGTCCAACGCCCTCTGATGGCAGGTAATTGCGCCGACGAACACGAAGTGTACGCATGGCGCCCAAGTTTTTTGAACGGAATTTACATAATTCTTCAGGATGGACCAGTTCATCAGCGTCGATGGCGATCAACCAATCGCCGTTGGCAAAGCAGGCCCCAAAATTCCGAGCATGCGCGAATCCAAAATCGAACAAGTTGCGGCGCGGATACTTCACAACAATATCGTGCGGGGCCAAGATATCTCGATAGAGTAAGTCGCTCCCGTCATCGGATTCCATATCCAAAACGACGATCTGATCCACAGCGCGGCGTACCGCCGGCAGTGTGATTTCCAGCATGGTGGCTTCGTTATAGCTCAATACGACGGCGCTCAGGCTTCCCACAGTGCCGATCTCCCGACCGGCCCGGGAGGCAATCGCCGGAGCATTCCCCGTCACCAAGGGCGACGATGCGTCGCCGCGCGCCTTCGGGGGGTGGCTTATGGGTTCGCCCGGAGCCGCGAAACCACTTTTTTTTTAATATAGCATTTGCCGTCAACAGCCTCGATCTGCGTGGTTGAGAAGAACGATTGAAACGCTGCCCGAACTTCGGGCCAAGTATCACCACTGCTATGATAATCGTCTCCGATCAGAATGCCGCCCTCTCTGAGCAGCGGCCACCACGCGTTCAAATCGGCGGTGACAGCGGAAAAATCATGACCTCCATCTATGTGAAGAAGATCGATCGCTATTCCATAGTGTGAGACAACTTTGGCGGCGTTCAGCGAATCAAGGGGCAGCGGAATAACTTTGTCTTCCAGTTTTCGCGCGACAATATTTGCCACGAAAGTATTGAAAATCGTCGGATAGCCATTCTCGAACTTCAGATGGGAAAACCATTCTGGTTGCAGCCAATGGTCCCAAGCACCCAGCCAGGTATCAACCGCGATAATCGCGCCATCGATTCCCAGCTTGTTCATCTCCTCAGCCATCGTAATGACCGATCCGCCCTTCCAGACTCCAATCTCTAGGCAGATCGACGGGCGTATTTCTCCGATTGCGCGCCTCAGATAGGGATGGTCAGAGGCCCAGCCCTGAAAGTCGGGAATCGTCGGTTTGATAGCTTCGAAGGGATCCGAGCCCTTCCAGATCAACTCCGCGATTTCAGCTCGTTTCGACATATTACCTCAGGAAGCTTCAGCGCCCACTGATCAGAAGAGCGCTCGCTGTGATATCGCTCGAAAATCATGAGAACAAGGTCAACGTCATGGTCGCGCGGCCATCCAGCTCGGCCGATCAGCATCCGCGAAAATGGGCGGATCACCTAGTTGCATTGTCCCGATAGAATGATAATCGCTTTCCTCCTATGATTATCGCGACGCGCGACCTGGACCATTTCGCCGCTCGAAGCGATAGCCTGGGTGGCCCGGGCTCGGCGGCATGCGCAGAATATTGGGCGAACTTCGAATATCGATATGACACTGTAGTCGATCAAGCGCTCGACCCGTTCAGCGCCGAATATGTCAACCAGCAGATCGAACTTTATCGCGAGATATCTGGCCGCGAACTCGACCAACAAAGCAATGAACACACGGTCCTCAACGTCGAGATCCACGCTGCGGCCGTGAACCCCTACGCCCATGTTACGCCAGGCGCGCTCGCGGAGCATATGGAGCGCTTGACGCGAGCGCTCCGTTTAGCCGCGCCACCGATGGGAGGCCGCCTGCTCGATATGGGCTGTGGATGGGGTCTATCCTCCGAAGTTGCCGCATATTGCGGGCTGAACGTCACGGCGGTGGATGTTAATCCGGATTTTGTTGATCTGGTCAATCGGCGCGCGCGCCGGTTCGGCCATGCCATTGTCGCCCATCACGGCACCTTTGACAGCTTCGATACCGATCAGCGCTTCGACGTCATCCTTTTCTATGAATGCTTCCACCACGCGCTGCGTCCCTGGGACTTGCTGGGACGAATGCGCAACCTGCTGGCCCCCGGCGGGAAATTGGTGCTGGCGGGCGAGCCGATCAACGATCACTGGTGGAGGCATTGGGGGCTGCGGCTGGATCCGATGTCGGTCTATTGCATTCGCAAGTTCGGGTGGCTGGAAAGCGGATGGTCTCTCGATTTTCTGAAATCCGCATTCGAGCGCGCGGGACTGCAGATCGACGTTCGCTTGCATCCTGAAGCCGAGATCGGCTGCACCGTGATCGGGAAAAGCCACGAGACCGGGTGCACCTCGGCACGCGACATCGCCCAGCGATGGCAAAACAGCGGATGGCTGCATGACGGACACTATATGGTGTGCTTGGACGAAAGCAGGTTGCGTGTCCCAAACAGCGGGCGATACCTCCGTTTTGGGTTCAGGAATTTCCGTGGCGTTCCTGTGCATCTCGCCATCAGCGATGTGAATGGATCGCTTTTCGATGGTGCGGTCCCAGCCGGCCGGCACGATCTAGAACTCGATCTCGCCGGTCGGGATTCAACGCTTGTTTTCAACGGGGAGCTCTGGACCCCGGATGCAGAACTGCATAACGGAGACCGGCGCACCATCAGCTTACATCTGGAAGATGTGACATTTTCCTGATTGGCGATGTAGCCGGCGTCGAAGTTCGGCTCGCGGAGATTCTTGATTTGGGCACCGACGCCCTGTCGGGGCGCCCCTCGCGTTAAAATGGGAAGAACAAATGGCCAAACGCGCTTTGATCACGGGAATTACGGGGCAGGATGGAGCCTATCTGTCCCAGTTCCTGATCCAAAAAGGCTATGAAGTCCACGGCGCGGTCCGCCGCTCTTCGCATCTTGGCGTCGCCGATCATCGCCTGCGCTGGCTGGGCATCCACAACGATGTGCGGCTGCACGACGCCAATCTGTCCGACATCTCCTCACTGGTCCGGCTCGTGCAGGAGATCCAGCCGGACGAGCTCTATAATCTCGCCGCGCAGTCCTTCGTGGCGACGTCGTGGCGCCAGCCGATCGTGACGGCGAACATAACCGCCGTCGGCGTCACCAACGTGCTCGAAGCCGTTCGCATCGTGAAGCCGGACACGCGCTTCTATCAAGCCTCCTCATCCGAGATGTACGGCATGGTCCAGCAGCCGGTGCAGTCGGAGACCACCCCGTTCTACCCGCGTTCGCCTTATGCCGTCGCCAAGCTTTACGGCCACTGGATCACGGTGAACTATCGCGAAAGCTTCGGCATGCACGCGTCGTCGGGCATATTGTTCAACCATGAAAGCCCGTTGCGCGGCGTCGAGTTCGTGACGCGCAAGGTCACCGATGGGGTCGCCAGGATCAAGCTCGGCCTGGCCAGCGAGCTTCGGCTCGGCAATATCGACGCCAAGCGCGACTGGGGCCATGCCCGCGATTATGTCAAGGCGATGTGGATGATGCTGCAGCAGGACGTGGCCCAGGACTATGTCGTGGCGACGGGGCGCACCACGACCGTCCGCGACATGTGCCGCATAGCCTTCGAGCGGGTCGGGCTCGATATGGACAATCATGTCGTGATCGATCCCGAGCTGTTTCGCCCATCGGAAGTCGACGTGCTGCTCGGCGATGCCGGCAAAGCCGAACGCGTGCTGGGCTGGACCCCCGAGACGTCGCTGAACGCGATGATCGAGGAGATGGTCGATGCCGACATGATCCGGCTGTCGGCCGCGCAGGCGGGATGAACGCAATTCCTCCCGCTATGCATGACGGCGTCCGCCAGTCGCGCTGACAGGAGTTACCGCGTGCTCCGCATTCCGGCCTTTTCCCGCATCATGGTCACCGGCGCCGACGGCTTCGTCGGCCGGCATCTCCTGCCCGCGCTGACCGCCGCCGCATCGCCGGGAGCCGAGATCTCCCTGGCCTCGCGCACTGGCGAGGGCGAAGCCGGCTATCCCGTCGTGATGATGGAGTTGAAGGATCCCGCCTCGGTCGAGGCCGCGGTCGCGGCGATCCGGCCCGACCTCGTGATCCACCTCGCGGCGCAGGCATCGGTAGGTCAATCCTGGGGCGCCGCAGCCGACACCTGGGATATCAATCTGTGCGGCAGCCTCCACCTGGCAAGGGCCGTCGCCGAGCATGTTCCGCGGTCCGCGTTCTTCTATGTGAGCACGGCGGAGGTTTATGGCAGCAGCTTCAACGATGGCGACGCGGTGGAAAGCACGCCGCTGCGCCCCCAATCCGCCTACTCGCGCTCCAAGGCGGCGGCCGAGGGCATGTTGGCGGACGTCCTTCCGGACAGCGCCACACTGATCGTCGCACGGCCCTCCAACCATAGCGGCGCCGGGCAGGATGCCCGCTTCGTAATACCGAGCTTCGCGGCCCAGATCGCGCGGATCGAACAGGGGGCGGCCGAGCATATCCGTGTCGGCAATCTCGAGGCCGAGCGCGACTTCATGGACGTGCGCGACGTCGTCGAGGCCTATATCGGATTGCTCGCACGGACGCCTTCGCTGCCTCCACGCGCCATATTCAACATCGGCACCGGCCATAGCGTCCGCATCGGCGATATATTGGATCGCCTGCGCGCGATGAGCGGCGTTCCGACCCCGGTCGTCCCCGATCCGGATCGGATGCGGCCCAGCGAAATCGCCCGCACGGTCATCGATGCCGGCGCGCTTCGGGCGGCGACCGGGTGGCGCCCCGCGCACGCGCTCGATGAGATGCTTGCGATGGTTCTGAATGAACAGCGCGCCAGGCTTTCATCGGCCGGGAAATAAGCTGGCGATCGGCGAGAACCGAACCGGACGGCTCGCCTTCAGGTCTCGATCCGTCGTCGGAAAAAGCTCAGATCGTGGAGATTGCCCAGCGCGACGGCTTCGTAGAAGCGCGCACGCGCATCGGGATCGACTTGATCGATAATGAAGAAGCCCTTCAGCCCCACGCCGAGCTTGCGATCATTTTCGGGGTCAGGGTCGATACCGACCTCCGATCCGATTATCCGGATGTCGACCTCTTCCTGACCAGCCGGAACGTCGACCAAAAGCCATTTGACGCTGTCGCCATGGAGCACGCCGCCGGCGAGCAGGTCGCCGCCGCCCGATCGAATTTCGACATCGCAATCCTTATCCGGAAGCCCGCGCAGCTCGAGCGCGAGCCGCACCGGCCCTTCGCCGGCTATCCGCATTTGTAGCCCGCCGCCGGCCGGCTTCGACCAGCTTCCCCAAGGCTCCAATTCCCACCAATATAATCCCTGGCGGAACATCTCCGCCGAACCCATTCCGCTCCACAGAGTGCGCGACGTTCCAGCGGACAGCTCATAATAGAAGCCCCGCCGGGCCAGCGGCGGCAGAATCTCGGCGGGCTGATCCGTACGTTCGGCCCAGCCCCGAACGAGCGACGCGATCTGAGCGCCGACGTCGGTCCAGGCGCGCGGGCGGAAGTCCTTCGCGATCTTCTGCTCGAGCCGTTTGCGGTACGGCTCGTCGGAGATCAGCTTGCGCAGTTTTCCGAGCAGCTCGGAGCCCGAACCCGCGGCGAAATACACCGCGAAACCGCCGCCCGCCTCGGGTAGCGACGAACCGTCGGCGATCAACGGCACCTTGCCATAGCAGAGCGATTCGGTGACCGGCAGCCCCCAGCCCTCGTAATTGCTGGGATAGAGCGTAAACAGGCAGTGGCGGTACAGGCCCGCGAGTTGCTCGTCATCGACCCCGGAAAGCAGCGTAACGCGCTTCTTCAGAACCTCATCCGCCTGCAGGCGCTCACGCACCTTGTTCCCGAGGAAACCATTCTTGCCGACGAGCACCAATTGCGGGACGTTCTCCGCACCATATTCGTTGATCAGAGCGCGCCACGCGTCGATCGCGCCGAGCTGGTTCTTGCGCAGCTCCAAGGTCGACACGAACAGCACATATTTCCCCGAGACCATCCGGGGCGGCGGCGATCCGCTCTTCGCGCCGCTGCGAAAATCGGCGTCGAGCGGGACCACGCCGATCTGGTCCGGGGCTATTTCGTGGCCGGCCCTTTTGGCCAGATCGATAAGATCGCGCTTCGTCGCTTCGGATATGGCGAGGAAATAATCCGCATGATCGAGCACGCCGACCAACCACGCATTGAATCCGCTGACCAATTCCGGCATGCAAAATTGGGGCGCGATGGCCGGGATCATGTCGTAGATCAGCGGTACATAACGGATGTTCGCCGTCTTCTTCAGGTGGCGAATCTGCAGGAAATAATTGGGCAGCCACCATGAGGATCCGAGATTGACGAGGATCATCCCCGGCGCGAACGGCATGATCTCGCCGCTCCTGCTGGCGGCGTCGAGACGGTCATATGTCGCGATCCAGTCTTTGGCGAGCGCGTCGCTTCCGGACTTGCTGGCGGCACAGAGACCAAGGAACAGTTCACCCGATACTTCCGACCAGCGGTCGGTCTCCTTGAGGAAACGGCACAATCTGGGCCGCGGTCCCGTACCGCCCTCGATGAAGCTGGCAATGACCTCCATCTGCACGCGCTGAATGCCGGTCGGTGCCCGATTATACGGGAAATAAGCGAGAAGATCCGACACGTCGAAGACCAGATCGCCGCCCCTTGCCGACGCGGCGAACGCGTTCCCGCCCGCCGACCGCGGGGCGAGCCGATCGAGCACCTCCTGCGTGCTGGCGATAGCCGCCGCCGTGGCGGGATCATTGGCGCCATCTCGCTCGACCTGCTCCAACAGCGACGTCAGGGCGCGCCGGGCGGAATCGACGGCGTCGATGACCGCTGTCCGCGACTCAGAGATGCGGGTTCCGGATAGCTCGTTCATAAAGAGTGTAGCTGCTCCTGAGGGCGCCGCACCAAGGATGATGATGTGGCTGCTCGGTTTGGCCCGAGTGCCACGACATGGCGGCAAAAGACAAGTGCAACCTATCGCCGGTTGTCATCTCCGGCGCAGTCGGGCTATCCGCTGGGCCAAATCGTGGTTTTATGATGCGGTGCAGGCCGATCGGGCGCACAGCGGGAAAAAATATGTTTGGCATCAAGACGAAAAAGTCGGCTGGCGTGAGGGTCACATCGTCCACGCACAGGTCGATCAGCCGTGGCAATGCCGCCCGCAGCATGGGCGAATGGGGCAAGGCGGCCGATTTCTACCGCGAGGCGCTCGAAGAGGATCCGAGCCTTCAGCATATCTGGATTCAATGGGGTCATGCCGCAAGCGAAGCCGGCCGCTGGACCGAGTCCGCCGACGCCTATCATGAGGCGATGGCGCGCGGCGCCGAGCGCGGCGCGGCCTATCTGTACCTCGCGCACATGCTCAAGCGCGCGGGCAATCCTTCGGCAAGCGCGACAGCCTATCTCGAAGCGGCGCGCGCCGGCAACAGCGACGCTCTCACCGAGCTCAACACGCGCGTCGGCCGGCTCATTCCGATCGATCGATCGATCCTGAAAAGAGCCATCGAACATCGCGGGCCCGCCGACCAGCCGATCGTCGACAGCAACGCGGCGATCCGCGCGCTCGAATCGCTTTCGACGGCGGACGCCGATCCGAGGGTAGGCCAGATCGTATCGACGTTGCTGCAGACGATCGAGGCGGCCACCGAAGGTGACCGGGATAGGGCCGGCAGCAAGCTGGCGATCAGCTATGATATTTCCGATCTCGTCGCCCACTTCCGGAATCATCGGTTGCCGACGGGCATCCAGCGCGTCCAGATCGAGGTCCTGTCGCGCGCGCTGCTCGACCGCTCGTGCGTCAGCCGGATCTGCTGCTTCGCGAACGGCAATGAAACCCTCGTCGAAATCCCCGTAGAGATATTCGAGGAACTGGCCCTTCTTGCCAGGCTCGGGACGAACAGCCAGGAGCCGATATGGGTGGAGGCGGTGGCACGCCTCTTTCTCCACTTGGCGATCGCGCCCGAATATCAATTCGTGCAGGACGAATGCCTCGTCAATCTCGGCACGTCCTGGTGGATCTACAATTATTTCCTGTTCGTGCGGAATGCGAAGAGCCGGCTCAGAATTCGGTTCGCAACCATCGTCTTCGACCTGGTGCCGCTGCTGGCGACCGAGCATTGCATCCGGGGAATCAGCGAGGATTATGTCGGCTGGCTGGTTGGCGCGTTCCGTCATACCGATCATTTCCTGGCGATCTCGAAATCCACCGGAGACGACCTCGTCCGTGCGGCGCAACGTCTGGGTTACGCCTCGGCTGCGGAAAAGGTGACGATCATCCCGCTCGATACCGATTTCCGCCGGCCCGGCGGCAAGGCGTCACCGTTGTCGGCGCTGGCCGCCTGGAACCTGGCGCACAGGGAATATGCGCTATTCGTATCCACCATCGAGTCACGCAAGAACCACGCGCTGGTGCTCGACGCCTGGGCGGAACTGCTCCGCCGCGGCGATCTGCCCAACCTGCCCCAGCTGGTATTCGTCGGCAGAAACGGCTGGCTCAACGACCAGGTGTTCAGCCGGCTGGCGGCCAACGCCAATCTACGCCAATATGTGACGATCATCGAGCGGGCGTCCGACGAGGACCTCGCCCTGCTTTATCGAGCCTGCCTCTTCACGGTCTATCCCAGCCTGTACGAGGGCTGGGGTCTGCCGATCACCGAGGCATTGTGCTACGGCAAGGTTCCGGTGGTCGCCGACAATAGTTCGCTGACCGAGGCCGGTGGTGACTTCGCTCTGTTCTTCGAATCCAATTCGGTGCCGGCGCTGGTCGCGGCGATCACGAAGATCGTGTCCGAGCCCGCTTGGCGCATCGCCCAGGAGCGGCGCATCGAATCCGATTTCGCGCCGCGGCCCTGGAGTGCGGTTTCGGATCAGGTGATCGCGGTAGCGAAGTCACTCGCCCAACAGCCTTCCTCGGGATGGACGCCGCCTCTAGCCGAGCCCGGCAAATATTATCCGGTGTCGCGCTATCGGGGCGTTCGGATATGGAAAGGCCTCGAAGACGGCGAAATGTTCCGCTTCGGTGATGGCTGGCATTGGCCCGAGGAATCGGGCTCGCGGATGCGGCCCGCCGGGGGAGAGCTGCAGTTCACACTACCCGCGGGCGACGGCCCGTGGCGCCTCTATCTGAGGCTTCACGGCCTCGATGGCGAGGAATGCCCCTATGAGATCACCATCGGCGACACAGTGCTAGGATCGGGCAGCCTCCTTCCCCGCGAATGCCGCTGGGCGCGCGGCGTCAGTTTCAGCGCGCCGGGCGGCCAACCGCTCTCGATACATGTCCGAGGCCTGTTATCCGAGCCGGTCGAGCTGATGCAGGGGGGAAGCCTCAAGCCTCGTGTGGCATCGATCGGCGTCGCCGGATTCTACCTCTTTCCGGTCGGCGATGAGGAGGCCTATCACCAGCTGCTCGAAGCCTCCGCGCTGAACCGCCTGGAAGAGATCAGCGCTTACAGGGAAGGCTGATCTGGAACCCTATTCAATCCCGATATAATGTTCCTCCACATAACCCGTCCGCAACCAATGCCGATGGCGCGACGCGAGCCGGTATCCCCCAGCCTCCCGCACCAGTTCCGGCACCGAGATCTGATCGGGCAGCTCGGCTTCCTGGTTGATGCTCAGAAGATGCCCGACGCAGATCCGCCGCGCGTCCGCGAGATAGCCGAGCGCGGCGCTGCGTTCGATCTGGGGCAGCGAATCGGCGTTGAACAGAATGTCCACCGAGCCCGGCTCGAGCGCGGAGAAGGCGCTGCCCGGCAGGATTGCGACGGGCTGCTCCTCCTCGCCGTGCAAGGACACCGCATAGCCCGCGCCCGCCAGCACATAGGCCTGCACCGCGTTCATCGTCGGCAGATCGAACAGGCGATAATGCGTGAGGCCGAGGCGTAGCGCGTAGAAGGCGGTGAGCGCCGCCCCGGGGCCGATCTCGGCGATGCGCGCATCCCCGCCCAAGCCGAGCGTATCGGCCAGCTGGCGCAGCCGCCACGCCGCGTGGATCGAATCGAGCATCCGCATGTGCAGGACCATGCCGCCGCCGACCGCGATGCCGAGATGGCCGCCGATGTGCGGGGGCGGGCTGAGATCGACGCCGAGGCGCGCCTGGATGCGATCGAACAGCTCGGCCGGGTCGATGCGCGCGTTGAAGCCCCAGCGGCCATTTTCCGGGCTTTCGAGCGGGAGCACGCCGACCGCCTCGGCGAGCGACACCAGCTTGTCATAGGTCCAGCGGGCGAGCCGATCGGCGAATTGGCGGCTACGCGCGCGCTCATGTTGGCGCGCGCCGCCGAAAAAGCCTTGCGATAATTTTGCGCGGCCAAGCGCGGCGAGTTCGCTCGCCACCGCCGCATCATCCTTGCGGGCGAGCGCATCGACGAAGTCTCGCTGAAAATCTTCGATCAGCGGGCCCCAAACCGGGCCTGCGTCAAGATCGACCGTCGCCGCCTTCGCCCATGCGGCGCAGATCGCGCGCGCGATATCCACTCGCGGCGCGGGCACGGGCGCTTCGACCAGCGCCGGCTGCAGGCCCTCGCGATGCGCTAGTCGGCCCGACCAGCGCTCGTCGGCGAGCGCGGGGCGCACCGCACCCGGCTTGCCCTCGCGCCAGAATATCTCGGCGACCGCATCGCTCAGCGCGCGAAGCCGCTGCTCGAAGCCCGGATGCTGGGCGCGCAGCCGCTGGCGGATGAAGCTCGAATGCGGGCCGTTGATGAATGCGGTCTGCTCGACGAGCACCGCGGCGGCGATCGCTCCGTCGCGTTTGAGAATCTGGTGGAGCAGATCCTGGTCGTTGCCCGCGCCAAACCACTCCTCGCCCGCCCGCAGCGCCTCGTCGCTATGCGCGGCGAAGCCCGCCGCCCATTGCGCCACCAGCGCGCGCCCGAGCGGATGGCCAAGATTGATCAGCGCCACGCCGGCGTTGACGTCCCAAGCCTCCCCCGTCACCCCCGAGGTCGCGAAGATCGCGGCGCGGTCCTGCTTGTCGGCGAGATAGGCGGCGAGATCGAAATCGAGATCCTGGATATAGGCGTCGGCATCGAGATAGAGCGCCCAGCCGGTGAAACCGCGCTCGACGAGTTCGACGAGCATCGGAATGCGATTGAAGGTCGCCTGCCAGGCGTGGAAGCCGCGCTTGACGCCGACGAAGCTCTCATAGCCATGGCCGTGACGGCGACAATATTCGCGGACATTGGCCGCGGTGACCGCCAGCATCGGCAGATAGCGATCGGCGTCGGCGGTCTGCAAGACGATGACGTCAGAATCGTCGCGCCGCTTGCACGCGCGCGCGCGCGCCTTCTCGCCCAGCTGGAGCACTGCGCAGAATTCGTTGCGGTCGCGCGCCGTATCGTACACTTCCGCGATCTCGAAGCCGGTTAGACCGAGCGCGGCGAGCGCCTCGACGATCGACCGGAAACTGTCCGGCGTGAAATACCAAGCATGGACGTCGATATAACCGCCCGCGCTCGCCTCATAGTCGTTGAGAGCCTTTTGCAATCGCTCGGGCAGGTCGAGCGGGAGCCGTGGCCCGTGATCGCCGGCCCAGTGGCGCGACGAATCATTGTGGGTGGTCAGCGCGATGTGCTCGACCACGCTGGCCAGTCTGTGCGTGCGGCGATGCTCGCGATGCGCCTGGAGCACATCGGCGATCGTGCTCTCGGCGATATGATGATCGAAGCAATAGCGCTTGTCGGGGATGATCAGGCACAACAGACCGTCGGGCGCGAGCACGCGCTCGGCCTGCTCGAGATGATGGACGAGATCGGGCTGATGCTCGATCGCGTGGCTGCTGATCATCGCGTCGAACCGCCGCCGCACCTGTTCGAGCCCGCCGACATAGTCGATCCAGGCGGGGCAGCCGGCGGCGTCACGGCCGGTTTCGGTCGCGCGGGCGCGAAGCTGCTCGGCGTCCAATATGTCGAGATAGGCGATGTTCGGACCGCGCAGCAGCGGATCGCAAAAGGGGCCGATCTCGAGCACCGAACGGCCGTCGTCGATCATCGCCACAAGATTTTCGCGCAATGCGAGCGGCGAGGCGACGCGGCCCTCGCTCCGCCCTATCCGGGCATAATGCGCGGCGGCCTCGTCGCGTGATAGCCTGAGATCCGGATTGGCCGCGAGATAATAATTGGCATCGAACGCCGGCGACAGCTGCATCTTGCGGTCGTGCGCTTCGCTCTCGTCGGCCATGGAAGTCGCCATTACGTCTTATCCCCTCCGGGACGCTACACAGGAAGCCAGCTCGGGAAGGATGTTCTGCATTGGCCGCTCATTAAAATCGCGCCGCTTGAGCATCGCTTCGGCGAATTCGAGCCGGCTGATCACCTCGACGCTTCGCGAGGCCGCGGAAAGCGCAAAGGGCTACTGCCACAAGATGGTCTGTCCATGATTATCGGTGACCGTCCATCGAATACGCCGATCTCAAGGTAGGAGGGATCGACGTAAAGATCGAGAACTGATTGGACGACCTCGGACCGCAGCATTCACTTCTCCTATTCCTGCTTGGTGGCCGCGAATAGCTCGGCGCCTGCCCGCCAGCCCAAAATTAGCCGCCCATTCGAGCCACACCGGCCAGGCTATCTGTACCACGCCGATGGATCATCAACGGGCATGAGCTCGAAGCTATCGCGGCGCAGCCCCGGGTGCCAGGACGGATCGGCGTTGAGCCAGCTGCTCCAGCGCCGATGGAACAGCGCATATTGATCACCGGCGGCCAGCGTCTCGCCCCGTGACGCCTTCTCAGCGTGGATCATTTCGGCCGCGGGCGTGCAAATGATGCGATACCCCAGCGCGCGCAGCCGCAGGCACAGGTCGACGTCGTTAAATTCAAGGGTGAACTGTTCGTCGAACCCGTCGACCGCCTCCATCAGCGATCGCCTTGTCGCGAACAATGCGCCGGTCACCATCGACCATTCGCGTTGCACAAGTGCCCAATCGCAATAGGTGCCGGCATCCCGCCTGCGTTCCGCCCATATATGGGCCACCCCACCGAACAGAGGACCGATGCCGGCATGCTGCAGCCGCCCATCGTCGTAAAGCAGCCGCGCCCCGACCCCGCCGACGCTCTCGTCGATCGCCAAGCCGACCAGCGCCTTGAGCCAGCCGGGATCGACGGGCAGCAGATCATCGTTCATCAGCACCATCTGCTCGGTTCCGGCGGCGCGCCACAACAGGTTCATCTTGGCGGCATAGTTGAAGGGTTCATGTTCGCCTCGAGGCGTCTCGATCCACCGCAACACGAAGGGCCAAGCGCGCTTCGCCCAAGCCGGTTCGCCGGCGATGTCGTCTCCGACGATCACGGTCAGCCTGTCCATCGGCCAATCGGCCTGCGCGATCGCCTCCAACAGCCGCTCGACATAACTGGTGCGGCCATCCGGCAGCGGGCTGCGGCGGGTCGGTACGATCAGCGACACGTCGGGGAGAGCGTCCGCGAATTTGCGAAACTGGATCAGCGAGCCCGGGGCTCGGCCCGGCTTGAAATCATAGGACGCGAGTTGCGACTGCGCGGCCAGCATCCTTTGACGCACCGCCGGTTCGATCTGCGGCCGCCCCCCTCGATGGGCTAGCAGCACCCTGGCGATCCGCTCGATCGAGATGCCGGCGCGATGCGCGCGGAACAGCAGGTCGTCGAGCATTGCCCCGCCCATCTCGGCGCGCAGGCCAAGTTCCGCGAACGCCGAGGCGCGAACGATCAGCGGCGCGCCGATATAATCCTGCGCTACGAGCAGCGTCAGGTCGAACGCCGGCTTGAGCCGCAATTGGTCGCGGCCGCGATCCTCGCCCGCGGCGAAATCATCACCATAAAAGATGCCGACATCGGGCCGCTGCTCGGTGGCCTCACGCCAATCGCGCTCGAACATCGGCGAAAGCACCGCGCCGCGCGGGGCCAGCACGATCCAATGCTCGCGATCGACCGGCAAGTCCTCGGGAAGCGGCTGATCGAGCACCGCGTCGGGCGCGAGCGCGACCAGCCGCAGCGCGGGACCGAACACGGCGCGCTCGACCGGAATGCCTGCCGCGAGATTAGCGTGGATGTGCGCGCCCCCTTCATTGGCGGGGGTCTCGGCCAGCGCGGCGAAGCTCGCGGCGATATTGGCCGCGACCGCCTCATAGGACAGAAGCTCGCCGATGCGTTCGCGCGCGGCAGTTCCCTTGGTGTCGGTCCCCGCCTCGATCGCGTCGGCTGCGCGGATCAGCGTCGCGGTCAGCGCAGGCTCGTCGACCCGCGCCCATTCGCCACCCGCGCGATAATGGCCGAAATCGCGTTCGAGCGTCCAGCCATGCCATTTGACGGGCCAGCCGTCGGCCGCGTCGAGAAAGTCGCGGCTGCCGCCGAAATCGGTTGCAACCACGGGCTTGCCGGCCGCCATAGCCTCCGCGATCGTCAGGCCGAACCCCTCCGAGCAATGCGGCGAAGCGTAGATGTCGGCCGCGGTCAACAATTCGCCAAGCTCGTCGGCTGACATCGAGCGGTCGATCAGGACCACCCCTTCGGTCGCCGCGGCGAGCGCGCGAAAGGCGTCGCCCTCCTCGGGCCGGTCATGAAGGTGCTTGGTCTTCAGGATCAGCGACCAGCCGCGCTTGGCCAGCTCCGACGCCGAGAAGGCCCGGACGAGCGCTTCGGGATTCTTCCGCACGAGGTAGCTCGAGCCGTCGAAGACATAAAGGATCGTGCGGCGATCCGCCGGCAACCCATACCGCGCCATCACTGCCGACCGATCGATCGGACGCGCGGGGGGCAGCGGCACGACATGGGGCACGATGTCGACCGGCGGCCCGCCCTGCGCGGCGAACAGCTCGGCACAATAGCGGCTCGGCGCCCATATCCGATCGACCGCGCCAAAATTATGCCGCCACGCTGGGGGAATATGGCCCATTTCCCATACCCAATAACCGACCCTGCGCTTGGCCCCTGCGATCGTCGCATGCTGCCAGTCGGTCAACAAATGCCAACTGTCGGGATTGAGGTGAACCACCGCGATGTCGGCCTGACCTTCGAAATCGATGATATCCGCAGGCGGCACCAGCGGCTTATGGACGTGAAAGGGCACCTTGATCGGATGGAGGTTCACGAGCGCACCGGAACGCCGAATGGCCCCGATGATCCCTCTGCTAGCCTGTCCGAGGCCATTGTCGTAATTCCATGGCCCGAAGAAGGAGACGCGCAACGGGCCTGCACCGAGGCCGGCCCGCGGCAGGCGTCGGGCAAGCAGCCGCCCGTCGTCGTCAATGGGGCCCGTTTCCGCCGCAGCCGCCAGGGCCGCCTCCGCCAGTGCGACGTCGAAGCCCGCTTGGGCGAGGGTGTCGCGCCATCCCTCGATGTCCGCGGTTTCGAATTCGCCGCGCAGGAGCAGCAGCTTCACCAGCGGCATGCCGTCGGCGATCAACGTACGCCATCCGAACAGCGAGGGATTGATCGCGGTCGCGCTCGGGAACAGGATTTCGACATCCAGCCCGCTCTGCTCGGCCATTTCCCCCAGCCGGATCTCATAGGCGCGGATGACATGGTCCTTGCGGGTCAGCAGGCGAAGATCGTCCATGAAAGCATGGAACGAGCGTGACGACAGCAGGCGCGGCTTGATCGCGAGGAAATAGCTCTGGACGTGCCAGCGCCATTCATGGCTTTCGGTCAGCCCGATCAGATCGGCGCTGCTGCGCCGCACGCGGTCGACGATCGCACCAAGCCGTCCGTCGTCGGTCGCGAACAGAACGCTGTCATTGACGAGATAAAGCGTCCTCGCCCCGTAGAGGCGCGGATAAACCTTCAGCGCATGGCTCCACGCGCCGAAATCATAGCCGGCGTTGCGACGAACCATGATCGCGTCGGCAAGATCGATCAGGTCGGGGGGGATGTCGACAGCCCGATCGACGGTCGCGATCAGGAAGACACCGAGCCCTTGCGCCTTCAGGGCGCGCAGATAGGGCAGCACATGAGGCTTGATTTTGCCGGTGTGCGAATGGGTGACGAACAGCGCGATTTCGCTGTCGACGGGCAGGCAGAGCGGCTTGACCACCTCGCTGGGCACCGACCAGGCGACAGGATAGCCAGCCGGATGGCGCGAGGGCGGGAACAGCGTGACGGGCGAGTTTGCGAGTTCGGCGCCGTCCGGCATACGGCGTGCAACCACCGCGACGCCTTCGTCGTTTTCGCCGCGCTCGACGTCCAGAATGGCCAGAAATCCGAGGGCGCCATCCTCGCGACGCTCGGGCACCGCTTGACCGACAAGGGTGTCGCCCACCCGAAACTCGACCCATGGATCGGGTCCGTCGCTCTCGAACAGCATCCCCCCGACTTTGACTTCGTACCAGCCCTCGATCACGCCGCCACAGACGGGCTCGGGCGGAGGCAGCTCGGGCGGAAGCAGCTCGGCCAGCGCCGACTCGGCATGCGCATTTCCATCGAGGTCGAAACTCCGGCGATAGAATGCAATCGCCGTTTCCTCATCGCCGGTCCGGCGCGCGAGATGGCCGCGGCACAGTGCGAGATCGGCGTCGTCGGGTCCGAGGCCATCAGCGGTGCGATAGGCGAGATCGGCGCCCTCGGCGTCGCCGGCTTCGGCGAGCATATGGCCGAGCTGCACCCAGATCGCGAAGTCGCGTGGCCGATAGTGCAGGTAGCGGCGATAATGGTTCGCGGCCTCGTCCCAGCGTCGCGCGTCGCGGGCGGCCGCCCCCTTCCGGTACGCAATCCGTATCGCCCGCCTACGCCAGAATCCCCCCGTCATCCCATGCTCGCTATCATGTCCAGCTGAGGGGCGAAATAGGCGGCCGGCATGATCACGATCCTCGAAAAAGCAAAGGGCGGTAAAGGAAGGCCGGAGAAGACCGGCCGCGCGCGTCGCGCGACGAAGCGTTTCCTTAAAGAGAAGAGCCGTTTCGATGCAAGCCGTTAACCCCGGGGCAAGGTGTGCATCGTAATTGACAGCCGCGCAAAGGCGGTTATGGGCCGCCGGAGCATGAAGGCATGCCTGGGCGCTGCCGCTCGGGCAGCAAACTGGATGATCTGCAACATCGATCGGATCGGCAACATCAGAGAGCGGCGGGATCGCCGGTTCACACGGCTGCTGCTCGGCTCGGCACTGACGCTGTGCGCCGTTCCCGCCGCGGCCGAGACGCTCGCCGACGCGGTCGAGGCGGCGTATGGCAATAATCCGACCCTCGTCGAGCAGCGCTACCGGCAGAAAAGCAGCAATGAAAACTATGTCCAGGCGCGCGCGCAATATGGTCCGTCGCTTTCGGTAAGCGCGACCGGCACCTACGACTATAGCAAATTGCACTCGCGCGAGAGCGATGGAAACGAAGGCCTGCTCTCGCTGAGCCTGCGCCAGCCGGTCTATACCGGCGGCCGGCAGCGCGGCGCGCTGGCCCAGGCGCGCGCCAATGTCCTCGGCAGCGAGGAGGCGCTTCGCCGCGTCGAAGGCGAGGTCGTGCAGAATGTGATCGCGGTCTATGCCGCGATGCTGCGCGATCAGCGGCGGCTCGAGGTCGCGCGCGAGAATGTGCTCGTGCTGCGCGACCAACTCACCGAGCGCCGCGCCAAGCGCCGGGTGCGCGATGTCACCATCACCGACGTCGCCCAGTCCGATGCACGGCTTGCCGCGGGCGAGAGTCAGCTCGCCAGCGCCGAGGCGCAGCTCGCGGTGAGCCGCGGCGAATATCTGCGCATCGTCGGCCATGAGCCCGGCGATCTCCAGCCGCTGCCCGAATTGCCCGGCCTGCCCGCCTCGATCGACGAAGCCTTCGCCGCCGCCGACGAGGGCAACGCCAACCTGGCCGCGGCGCGCTATTCCGAAGAGGCTGCGCGCGCCAACATCGCCACCCAGCGCGGCAACCAGCGGCCGACCGCGACGATCTCGGCCGAAGCGGGCAAGCGCGGCCAGCTCTCCCCGTTCGACCGGCATGATTATCGAACCGAGGTCACCGCGCAGCTGACCATCACCCAGCCGCTATGGCAGGGCGGCGCGATCCGCTCACGGATCCGCCAGGCGCAGGATCTCAGCGGCGCCGCGCAGGCGGGGGTCGACGCCGAGCGGCGACAGGCGCTGCAGGACGTCGTCCTTGCGTGGAACCAGCTCGCATCGACGCGGGTCGCGGTGGTTTCCGGCACCCGCCAGGTCGAAGCGGCGCAGATCGCCTTCGCCGGCATGCAGCGCGAGGAGCGCTACGGCCTCAGGAGCACGATCGAGGTGCTCAACGCCGAGCAGGAGCTCTCGTCGGCGCAGCAGACGTTGCTGTCGAGCCGCTACCAGGAATATATCGCCCGCAGTGCTCTGCTGCTCGCGATGGGCAAGCTCGACGCGCGGACGGTCAACTCGGCGATACCCGCGAAGGATCCGGAGGCCGAGTTCAGGAAGGTCCGCTGGCGCGGCATGCTGCCGACCGATCCGGCGTCGATGCTGCTCGACCGTATCGGTTCGGCGAGCCCCTATGCGCGGCCCAAGCCCGATCTTCGCGGGCAGAACCAGCCGAAGCCAACCGGCTCGCCCGCGCTGCCGGCGACGCCGGACAAGCGCTATACCGAAGCGCCGCTGGTGCCGATCACGCAGAGCCCGCTGGTTCCGGCCGATCGGCTGAACGCCGAAGGTCACGACTATGAAGCCGCGCCGCCCCGCGAAAGTTCACCGCAATGAAAAGCCTTCGCTGCCTGTGCGGCATCATGATAATAGGCCTTCGCCCGCCGCATGACCGGCGAGAACCCTCCTCAGGAAGTCGTCAGCCCCGATGAAAGCCGGCCCCGCTCCGAAGAATTCGACCCTGCTGACCGACGCGCTGGCGATGGGCAAGACCCCGTTCCTGTTCGCGGCGCTGTTCAGCCTCGCGAGCAACCTGCTCTATCTCGCGCTGCCGATCTACACCAACCAGATCTACAGCCGGGTGCTGACCAGCCATAGCGGCGCGACGCTGATCGTGTTGACCGTCGGCGCGGCCTTCGTGTTCCTGATATCGGGTGTGCTCGATCATTTCCGCGCGCAGGTGCTGATCAATTTCGGCGTCGCCTTCGACCGCAAGCTGGCGAGCAGCACCTTCGCTGCGCTGTTCGATCTCGTCGTCCGCCGCCGGGGCGGATCGCATGCCCAGGCGCTTCGCGATCTCGACCTGGTGCGCAGCCTCATCTCGGGCAACGGCACCGCGGTGCTGTTCGACGTGCCGTGGATCCCGGTGTTCCTCGGCATATTGTTCGTGATCGATCCATGGATCGGCGTGCTCACCCTCGTCGGCGGCGTGATCCTGCTGGTGCTTGCCTATCTCCAGGATCGCGCGACCCATGGCGCGCTCAAGGAACAGAGCGCCGCCTCGATCAAGAGCTATTCCTTCACCGACGCAGCGCTGCGCAACGCGGAGATCGTGCGCGCGCTCGGCATGCTGCCGATGCTCGGCGCGGCCTGGGCGCAATATCGCCATATCGCGCTCAACATGGGCGTGGTCGCCAATGACCGCAGCAGCTTCTACGCGGGTGCGATCCGCTTCGTGCGGATGCTGATCCAGATCGCGATCATCGCGCTCGGCGCCTGGCTGATCATCCAGGGCGACATCGCCTCGGGCCTGCTGTTCGCCAACATGATCCTGTCGGCGCGCGCGCTCGCGCCGATCGACCGCATCATGGGATCGTGGAAGCAGCTCGTCGAAGGCGCGCAGGCCTATCGCCGGCTCCAGACCGTGCTGGACGAGTTCGAGCCGCCGGTCCCCGCGACCCAGCTCCCGACGCCCAAAGGCCGGCTCACCTTCGAAAATGTCAGCTTCGCGCCGCAGGGCGCGGCGAGCCTCGTGCTCGTCAATGTCAGCTTCCTGATCCAGCCGGGCGAGATGATCGGAATCATCGGCCCGTCGGGCGCCGGCAAATCGACACTGCTGCGCCTGATGTGCGGCATCTGGAAACCCAATAGCGGGACGGTGCGGCTCGACGGCGCCGACGTGTACAGCTGGGAGCGCGCCGACTTCGGGCGCAACGTCGCCTATCAGCCACAGGATACCGAATTGTTCGCCGGCACCGTCCGCAACAATATCTGCCGTTTCGCCGCCTCGGCGAATGACGCCGACATCGTCGCGGCGGCGCAGGCTGCCGGGGCGCACGAGCTGATCCTGCGGCTGCCCAAGGGCTATGACACCGAACTCGGCGAGTCGGGCGTGGTGCTGTCGGCCGGGCAGCGGCAGCGTGTCGGGCTCGCCCGCACGCTGTACGGCGAGCCCAAGGTGATCGTGCTCGACGAGCCCAACGCCAATCTCGACGCCGAGGGCGAAGCCGCGCTGCTCAAGGCGATCGCCGGCGCCAAGACGCGCGGCGCGACGGTCGTGATGGTCTCGCACAAGCCCAGCATCTTCGGCAGCGCCGACAAGCTGATGGTGCTGCGCGGCGGCCAGGTCGCCCAATATGGCCCGCGCGAGGAAGTGCTGCGCGCGCTGCAGGGCGGCCAGCGGCCGGCGCTTGCGGAGGTCAAGTCGTGAATCTTCTTCCCGATCTCCGTCGTTTCCTCAGCCGGCCCGAACCCGAGCTCGAGATCGGCAGCGACGACGCGGCCACCGCTTATGCCGCGGGCACCGACACCGGTGACGAGCAGCTCCACCGCTCGCTGCGCCGCCCGATCGTCGGCGGCAGCATCGTCGTCGGGCTGCTGTTCGTCGGGCTGCTGCTCTGGGCGTTCCTGTCGGTCTCGGGGGCGATTCTGGCCCCTGGCGTCGTGCGGGTCGAGAATAACAGCAAGGACATCAAGCGGCTCGAGGGCGGCGTGGTCCGCCGGATCTTCGTCCGCGAGGGCCAGCGCGTCAAACAGGGTGACCTGCTGATCCGGTTCGACGACACCCAGAGCAGGGCGGTGGTCGACGTCTACCAGAGCAATGTCGACAGCGCGCTTGCGACGATCGCGCGGTTCCAGGCCGAAGCCACCAATGCGGGACAGATCGATTTTCCGGCCCAGCTGACCGCGCGCGCCGCCGATCCGCGGGTCGGCGCGCTGCTCGCCAGCCAGCGCGCACTGTTCCAGACGCGGATGCTGCTCTATCGCAGCCAGGCGCAGGTGCTCCAGTCGCAGGCCGCCCAGCTCGAGACGCAGATTTCGGGGATGCGCGTCCAGGCGCAGGCGATCGACGATCAGGCAGTGCTCGTCCAGCAGGAGCTGCAGGGCGTACGCGAATTGAGCCGGCAGGGCTATGCTCCGGACAGCCGGCTGCTTGCGCTCGAGCGCAACGCGGTCGCCGTCAAGGGCCAGCGCGGCTCGATGACGGCCGACATGGCGCGCGCGCGCCAGTCGATCGGCGAGATCCGGCTGCAGATCGCGCAGCTCGAGACCAAGCACCAGACCGAGGTCGCCGATGGCATCCGCACCGCGCAGCAACAGCTCGCCGAGAATGAACCCAAGCTGCGCGCGACGCTCGAGCAGCTCGCCCAGACCGAGATCCGTGCACCGGTGACCGGCTATGTGTTCAACCTCAGCCAGTTCACCGAAGGCGGGGTCGCGACCCAGGGCCAGCTGCTGATGCAGATCGTCCCCGCCGACGCGAAGCTGGTGGTCGCCACCGAGATCGCGCCGAAGGACATCGCCGACGTCAAGGTCGGCATGCTCGCGCGGGTCACGCTCACCGCCTACAGCACCCGCACCACCCCGCCGGTCGAAGGGCATGTCACGCTCGTCTCGCCCGACGCCAAGGTCAACGAGAAGACCGGGACGACGCACTTCGTCGCCGAGGTGACGATCACCCCCGCCGAACTGGCCGAAGCCGGCCCCGACATCGCGCTGACGCCGGGCATGCAGGCGAACGTCGCGATCGTGACCGGCGCGCGCTCGATCCTGACCTATCTGTTCCAGCCCTTCACCAACGCGATGAAGGACGCCATGCGCGAGAAATGAGCGTGGGGTGCAAGGAAGCCCTCTCCCCCAGGAAGAGGGTTGGGTGAGGGTGTCCGACACATCAGCCGGGACGTCAATGACTCCCCCCCGCAAGGTCGAGTTTCTCATCGCCGGGGTGCAGAAGGGCGGCACCTCGGCGCTGTTCGAATACCTGCGCGAGCTGCACGGGCTGCAGCTCCCCGACGTCAAGGAAGCGCATTTCTTCGACGACGAGGAAGGGGTCGATTGGGCGCGGCCCGATTATACGCGCTATCATGCGCTGTTCGCCGAAGACGGGCGGCACTGGGGCGAGGCGACCCCGATCTACCTCTACTGGCCTAACAGCCTCGAGCGGATCGCCGCCTATAATCCGGCGATGAAGCTGATCCTGCTGTTCCGCGATCCGATCGCGCGCGCCTGGTCGCACTGGCGGATGGAATATGCCAAGCGCAAGGAAAGCGAGCCCTTCCAATATTGCATCCGCGACGGCCGCGACCGGGTCGCGCAGGGCGATCCCGCCGCGCCGGGGCATCACCGCGTGTTCAGCTATGTCGAACGCGGATATTACGGCCGGCAGGTCGCGCATCTGCTGACGCTGTTCCCGCGCGCACAATGCCTGTTCCTGCGTTCGGAGCAACTGCGCGACGAACCCGATGCCGCGCTGCAAAGGATTTGCTCCTTTTTGGACCTATCCCCGCCCGCGCGCGTGACCCCGCGCGTCGTCCATGCCGCACGGCAGCGCGACTATCCGGCCACGCTCGAGCCCGCCGATATCCGCCTGCTCGCTGATCTCTATGCATCTGATTTGAAGCAGTTTTCACATCTGACCGGGATCGATGCGACCCTCTGGACGCAAAGCTGGCATAACCCCGCCGAGCGCTGACTATTCGTGCACGGCGGTTCCGACGAACCGGGATCAAACGCCGCCGGGCCGAACTTTTGTCTTGCGGCAAAGTCCTGTAGAGCGGGCCGAAACAAACATCTTTCTGCGCTTTTCGCCTCAGGCTGAGATATCTTCGTCATCCGAAACAAGCAATAGCTGCTATTGCCGGGTCGCAACACTGAGAACAAATCCCGATTCCACGATGCTGCGCCGCGCTTTTTGCCTGTTGCGCGGTTGAGAAAGCTTGGCTAAGCAACGTACTGGGCTTGCTCGCTGAACCATGCCACGGGGGATCGGTTCGGGAGCGGCAAGGGGCGCTTCCCGCTCGTGAAAACGGGAGGTGGCACGCTGCTTGCCCGGGTAAAGGTTCAACTGGAGGTTTCTAATGGCAAATGTTATTTTTGAATCGGGTACGCAGACCCAGGCGTCGGGCTTGCAGAGTGGCGATACGCTTCTCTTCGAAACGACTGCGCCGGGCGATGTGATCGTTACGTTTCAGCCGGCTTCTGGCTTCTCGATCGCGACGACGACGCTGACTGCCAATGGCCAGTCGCTAACGTTCAATGCGGACGCGCTGTTGGGTGCCAACCTCAGCTTTTTTGGGGCAAGCGGCACTCTCGATATCGGCGGCGCCGACAATGACGCGGGCCTGGTGGCGTCGGGCGACGATGCCTCGGCAGCTTGGGGCCTCGACGGCAACGACACCATCACGATTGACGGCGCAGGTGCGCACGTCGGCCACGGTGGCGCCGGCGACGATAGCTTCGCGCTGGGCGCTGGCACGACGGACGGCGACTACACCGTCTATGGCAACGATGGTGACGATGGCGTTGCCTTTGGCGCAGCCACCGGCAACCTGTACGTCTATGGCGGCCTCGGCGAGGACACTCTGGCTACCGGCGCCGGCAACGACCATATCTATGGCAACGTTGCTGATCCGAGCGGCACCGTCGCCGATGGCGCCGACTCGATCACCGCTGGCGCGGGCGCCGACTATGTCAATGGGAACGCCGGTGATGACACCATCGATGGTGGCACTTTCAGCGATCGCCTTCTCGGTGGCGCGGACGACGATTCGATCATTGGCGGCGCCGGGAACGATTCGATCAACGGCAACAAGGGTGCCGACGTGATCGACGGCGGTGCTGATGATGACAGCCTTCGCGGCGGTGCCGATGATGACTCGGTCAGCGGTGGAACCGGTGAGGATCTGGTCAGGGGCGACCTTGGCGACGACACCGTATCCGGCGATGGCGGCATCGATCTGGTGTTCGGCGGCGACGGCGACGATGTCTTCTTCTTCGCGGCTGGCGATGCGACTTCGGCGGGCGTTACCCATGACGGCGTCACCTATTATGACACCGTTGGTGATTTCACCGGCGGCGATCTGCTGGACATCCAGGGCGGAGCCTTTGCGGGCGAGGTCGATTATGTGACCGGCGCCACCTTCACGACGGTTGCGCAGGCGCAGGTTGCAGCTGCTGCGGCTCTGACTGCGGGCAATGTTGTCGCCGTCGCGGTCGGCGGCGACACCTATCTGTTCTACAACGACACCTTCGCTTCGACGACGATCAACGAGGTGATCAAGCTTGCGGGCGTTTCCGACGCTTCGACGATCACGGCCGATGACTTTGTCGTCGCCTAATCGTTAATATCTTGATCGAGAAAGGGGCCGGTTTTCCGGCCCCTTTTTTGTGCAGTACTCGACCGATTTCGTTACTGGGAGCCCGGTCTCTTTTCTGGTCGCATCGGCGAAAGCTGGGATCTCACGCGATCAGCCCTCGCTGGTGTAACCCGCTTCCCCACGAAACCGAGGCTACCGCCGCCCCTTGATCCTCTGCGCTCCGGCCTTGCCGTTCACATTGCGGCCCGCCAGCTGGCTGTCGATCAACGCCATCCACCCCGGCACGCCGACCTTGTCGCGATCGAACTTGGCCAGCGCCGACACCCGCGCGCGGTGCCGCATCGTGGAAAAACGTTCGGGCTCGCGGACTGCGGCAATCATAGCGTCGCTGAGCGCCTTGACGTCGAAGAAGTCGAGCAGCACGCCATTCTGTCCGTTGACGATCGCATCGCGCACCGGCGCCGTGTCCGATCCGATGATCAGGCATTCGCACGCCATCGCATCGGCGAGCGACCAGGACAGGGTGAACGGATAGGTGTAATAGATGTGCGCCGCGCCGATCGACAATATGTCGATCATCCGGTCATATTCGACCTGCCCGATGAAGTGCAGCCGCGAGCGATCGAGCCGGTCGCCCAGCTCGTCGAGCATCACATGCCGCCAGCTCCGCCCGTCCTCGCGCTTGGCGCCATAGCCCGTTCCGTCCGCCCCGATCGCCACGACATGCGCCTCGGGCACCGCGTCGAGAAAAGCCGGCAGCGCGCGCATGAAGATGTGGAAGCCGCGCAGCCGCTCGAAATTGCGGTTGATGAAAGTGATCACCGGGGTCGAGCGGTCGAGCACGCGCCCGTCGGGCAGGGTCAGCGTCGCCGCCGGGTTCGCCCGCGCGCGCGACAGATCGATGCCCTCGTGCAGCACCTTGATCAGCGGCTGGAAGACCTTGGGAAAGGTCGAGGCCTGGAAGGGCGTCGGGCTGACGATCCGGTCCGCCATCGTGTAGGCGAGCGACTGGGTGGCGTTCTTGCCGTTGGTGCGCATCATCCCCGCGAGCGTCGGGCTCTCGAACTCGGGATCGAAATTCACGTCGCCGCCCTTGTGGCGATAATAATATTCGCCGAACAGGATGATCCTCGCATTGGGGAAGATCTCGCGCAGGTGGATCGTCTCGCCCCAGCCCGGATGGCCGATGATCAGGTCGGGCACGAAGCCCTTCTTGGCGAGCTCGATCGCGGCGAGCGCGGCGGCATGCGCGCGGATCAGATCGGCCTCGGCCCGGGTCGCCGGCGCGAACACCCCGTCGGTGGTTCCGCGCTTGTTGTCCCAGCGGACCAGCGTCACCCCATCGCGCTCGCGCGCGGTCTTGCCCCCGATCGCCACCACCTGGTCGCCGCGTGCGACCAGCGCGTCGGCGATGTGGGGGAACTGGCCGGGGAAATTCTGGTGAACGAAGAGGATGCGGCGGGCTTTGGTCATGATCTTTTCGCTAAGTTCCGAGATTATCGTCCACCCTCCCCTGAAAGGGAGAGGCTTTAGCTGGGCCTCGCCGGCAGATACTCCGCCATCAGCTGGCGCGCCGCCGGTTCGCCGACTGCCTGCCGGGTCGCCACCGCCCAGAGATCGAAGCGCTGCCGCCGCATGCCGACCATCCCGAACCCGGCCGCGCGCAGCTCGGCGGTAAGTGTCGCGGCGGTGAAGGCTGTGCGGTGCGCCATATATTCCTCGCCGTTGCGGATCGAAGCGCTATGGCCATAGAGGATGTCGAGCGGCGTGATCGGCCCTGCGGGTGAGACATAGAGCGGTTCGATCAGCTTGCCCTCGGCGACATATTTGGCGACGGTCTCGATATCGGGGCAGGTCACCACCAGGAAGCCATCGGGCCGCAGCACGCGCCGGAATTCCTTCAGCACGCTCGGCACCTGATAGGAATAGACATGCTCGACATTGTGCGACGAATAGACCGCGTCGACGCTTTCGTCGGCGACGGCGGTCATGTTCATCGTGGTGCCGACGATATCGGGCCGCACGTCAGGATTGATGTCGAACCGAATCTCGCGCCAGCCCTGCTGAAAGCCGGGCGTCATCTGCTTTATCGTCGCGCTGCCGCAGCCGACATGGAGAACCTGCTTCACCCTGGCCCCTCTTCGATGGTGCGACGGTGCATAATGGCTGGCGGGGCGCAGGGGAAGCCGGGGCAGTCGCCCTCGCTGTCGTCCCGGCGAAGGCTGGGATCTCAGGAGGATGGGCGCGCTCGATCTACCTTACGAGATTCCGCTTCAATGGGGTGACGCAAGGGGGGATGGCTTCTTCTACCGCACCGTCACCGAAAACCGCTGGTCGATGAACGCCTTGCCGCCGCGCAGCACCCGGTAATGCGCCGCATAGCGCCCTGCGCTCCATCCCGCGGCCGGACGCTTCTTGCCGGCGAACAGGATCGTCTGCGCCTTGTCGCGGTCGAGCGCGGCGGCGCGGTTGTCGGCGAGGACCGCGCCGCCAGGCGCGGTGACGGTCAGCCGCTGGAGGTCGCCGCCGTGCAGCCCGATCGACTGGACGAAGGCCACGATCGCGGGCGCGTCGCGCGACGGGCTGGGCTGCTGATCGGCGCCGCTTTCCTGGACCGCCGCCATCGTCACCGGACCGGTGGCGAAGCCGCTGTTGAGAAGCTGCCCCGCCTGATAACCCTGCGCGAGCCCCGAGCCGGCCGCCCACAGCTTGCGCCCGCCGTCGCATTGGCCCGGCTTCGCCCCGAAGGCGAAGGGATCGATGACCGCGCCGTCCTTGCGTACCGTGATGTGAAGGTGCGGATATTCGGTGTTGCCCGACAGGCCGACCTTGCCGAGCGGCGTGCCCGCCGCGACGCGCTGCCCGGGCCGGACCGCGATGCTGCCGCGCGCCATATGGCAATATTGCGTCTCGAGCCCGCCGGCATGCCCGATCACCAGCCCGTTGCCGCACTGGATCGCCTCAACCGCCTGCTGCTGCCCCGCCGCTTTCACCGAGATATCGGGCACCCCGTCGCGCACGCGCAGCACCGTGCCCGCCGCGGCGGCGAGCACCGCGACCCCGCGGCGTTGCTGCGCCATGCTCTGAAGGCGGATGTCGGTGCCGCTATGCTGGTCATAGGTGCGGCCGCCGCAATGCCAGTCGCGCGCGGCCGGCGAGGGATCGGCGTCGACATAATTCTGGATCGCACAGCTCCGCCCGAGCTCGCACGCGATCGGCAGGATCAGTTCGGGCGTATCGCCGCCCGCCGCGAGCAGCAGCGGCAGCGCGGTGGCGAGGATGAGGCCGCGTTTCACCTGTTCCGGCCTGCCTGAGCTCTAGCGCCGCAGTGCATCGAGCCGGTCGGCGAGCATCGGCGCCAGGGTCGACACGGTGCGCCTGTCCCAGACATGCGCCTGCACCGCCGCCGCCCGGCGCGCCGCGCCGGCGCGATCGTCGAGCACGCCGCGCAACGCATCGAGCCAGCCGTCGACGCCCGCGAAAAGGGCATGCCGCCCCAGCAGCGGATCGGCGCGATAGGCCGGCCCGTCGCTGAGCAATGGGAGAAGGCCGAGCGCCGCATAGTCGAGAGCCTTAATGTCGGACTTGCAACGATTGAACGCATTGTCGGCGAGCGGAGCCAACCCTAGGTCGAACGGCTCCTGCTCGCGCAGCCAACGCGCGAAGCGCGGATAGCTGACCGCTTCGGCCGGCGGGGCGAGCCGCCGCAGCCAGGGCGCCGGTCCAAGTTCGGGATCGACGCCGACCACGGTCAGATCGAAGCCGTCGCCGCGCTCGGCGTGGAGCGCGTCGAGCGCGGGGCGGATCGTCGCGAAATCGGGCGCGTGGGTGTGCGTGCCCATATAGAGCATGCGCACCCTGTCACCCGCGAACGGCGCGGGCCGCGGCCGCCGCCAGTCGCGCCACAGCCGAGGATCGATCGCATTGGGCACGATCGCGCTGCGGCCCGCCAACGCGGCATAGGCTTGGGCGAGCTCGGCGGTCGAAAACCAGCTTTCCGCCGCGGCGGCGATCGCGCGATCGAGCGCGGCGTTGAGCGGCCGGTATAGACCGTGCTCGGGATGGTCGGGGCCGATCAGCGTGAACGCGTCGTCGACATCGACCAGCAGCGCCGCGCCGATCGCACCCAGCCGGCGCACCAGCGCATCGACCGCCGCGACGGAGGGCAGCGCGGTGCGCTGGACGATGCAGACATCGCAATCGGGCACCGCATCGTCGGGCGAACCGAGGGTCAGGCGGACGCGCCCCGCGACGCTCTCGTCGGTGAGCGGCGCGATCAGCCGGATATAGGCCGAGCTTTGCGGGCCGGCCGCGCCGCGCCGCGCGATGATATGGGCGTGGAGGGGGGGCTTCATCTCCCCCTTCTCGTTCGGGGGACGGGATGGGGGTGGGGCCTCCCCCCAAGGAGCCGGCAACCCTAAAATCCCGAACGCATCGCCGATGAAGCGGCGCGCGCGCGCGTCGAAACTGTGCTCGGTATGGACATGCTCGGCGGCGGCCAGCGCCACCACGCGATCGTGCGGATGTGCGAGCAACCCGTCGACCGCCGTCGCAAGTTCGGCGGGGCCCGCGACCTGTTTCACCGCGTCGCCGAACACCGACGTCATCGAGGGGACCGGATCGGACACCGCGCGGCCGCCGCTCGCGACGATATCGAACAGCCGGTTCGACAGCAGCCCGAAGGCGCGCATCGAAGGCCAATGATCGTTGAGCACGACCCCGGCCCCCGCATAGAGCGCGCCGAGCTCGCGATTGTCGACATTGCCCGCCTTGACCAACGCGGGCGGCACGCGGCCTTCCCAGCCGTCGCCATAGATGGCCGGCGGGCACCCAGCATCGATCGCCCAGCGCACGATGGCGCGATCGACCCCGCGCGAATTGCCGACGAAAAGGATGTCGGGCGCCGGCGGGGGCGCGTCGAGCGGGTGGAAGCGCTCCGGATCGGTCGCCTGCAGCATCGCGGCGACCGGCGGGACGACGACATGCTCGAGCAGCGCCGCATGCGAAGCCGAAGCCGCATAGACGCGGCTGTACCGGTCATATTCGTCGAAGCCGACCTGATCGGGGTGGCTGATGTTCCACAGGAAGCACATCTGGCCGGGCCGCGGCTCATAGCCGATCAGGCCGCGCAGCACGATCACCAGATCCTCGCTCGCGACCGCATGGCCGTGCCACTGGCCGCGAAAATCGATCCGCGCGCCATGCCCCAGCCGCTCGAACGCCGCCGCCAGCGATTCGGCGAAATGGAAATCGCCCCAGGCGGCCTTTTCCTCCTCGGGCGCCGCGATCTTGATCGCGACATTGAGCCGAAGTGCGGCGGCCAGCCGATGGGCGTCGCGGCCGGTGGGCAGGCCGAGCCGGTTCTTGGAGCGCACCAGCGCCTGGAACGCCGCGGGCTCGGTGACGGTGATGCGCGCGCGATCGCCCTTCGCGTCATGATATTCGCAGCCCACGAACGGCGCATAGCCGACCGTGCGGTCCCTGGCGTAGCGCAGGATCAAATCCCAATCGACCATTCGCCGCAGATTGACGTCGAAACCGCCGCATTGCTCCATAAGCGCGCGGCGATGGCAGAAGGCGTTGAGATCGACGTAATTTTCGGCGAGGCAGGCTTCCCAGTCGAAATCATCGCCGCGATAACCGGTGAGTTGGCCGAGTTCGTCGCGCAGCGCGATCCCCGAATAGGCGGCGTCGAGTTTTTCCGACGTCATCAACAGCGCCATCACGTCGAGGAACCAGCTCTTCCAGCTATTGTCGCTGTCGAGATAGGCGATGATCTCCCCGCGCGCGGCGTCGAGCCCCAAATTACGCGCTGCGCTGACCCCGCCATGCTCGCCCCCGACGACCCGGACGCGCGGATCGCTGGTGAAGGCGGCTGCGATTTCGGCGGTGCCGTCGGTCGATCCATCGTCGACGACGATCAGCTCGAACCGGTCATGGCTCTGCGCAAGCACCGATCGGATCGCCGCCGCGATCCGGTCGGCGCGATTATAGGCGGGCATGATCACGCTGATCAGCGTCGCGTCGGCTTCACGCCGCACGGCATCGGGCAGGCCGGCGATCGCGCGCAGGAAGGCTTCTTCGCGTGCGATGTCGAAATGGCGGTAGAAACGCCGCGGCCGCTCGTCCGAGGTCTCGTAGCGCGGGCGGCTGACCGGAATCGCCGACCGTCCTTCCGCCACGCCGGTTTCCAGGAAATGGCGCAACGGGTCGCCGGTGACATCGTTATAGAGTCGACGATAATAGGCGCCGTCGAACAAGGGGCCGGTCGAGCGCCCCTCCAGCGCACCATGATGGATATAATGGTGGAGCGGCAGCACGCCCGCCGCGTGCACGTCGGCGTGAATGCTATTGTACCAGCCGCTCGAGAAATAGAGATTGGGATCGAGCGCGTCGGGGTCGCGTCCATGGCGGATATAGTCGATCAGCGGGTTATGGTCGGCGATCAGCGCCGCGAGCTCGGCATCGGGTGGGCCCGAGTCGAGCCCGGCCGCATCGACCAGCGTCTGGATCACCGGTTCGTGCGAAGGCGCACCCGGCGCCTGGATCAGTTCGATCCGCCCCTGTTCGACCAGGCCGATCTTGCCCCCCACCGCGAGCGGGGCGAGCCCGAACAGCCGCTCGACCGCATGGCCGAGCGCGCCGTCGCGTTCCGCATTCGCGCCGGCCTCGCCGAAATCGGCGAGCCGGGCGACTTTCTCGAGCAGGCTGCGCCTGGCCCAGAAGAAGGTGCCCGCGAAGAAACCCCAGTCGGCGGGCGGGTAGGCGGGCGCCACCAGCCGCGGCGCGAGATCGGACAGCAGCTCGGCGTTGCGGAACAGGTGGCTCGCGACCGACTTGTAAAGCGGCCGAGGTCCGAGCAGCGCGAGATCGGGATGCTCGGCGAAGCTGCGGATGATCGCGCCGACCATCGCCTCCGACGCGATCATCCCGTCATAGGCGAGCCGCCGCCACTCGGGCGCGTAGCCCGAGCCGCCCTTCTTGGTGTGGAGCTTACCGATCAACTCATAACCGCGCGCGGCGAGCAGCGGCAGCAGCTCGAACAGCGGGCCGATGTCCCAGCCGCGATTGGCGACCACGACGGTCTCCGCCTTGCGCGGCAGCCGTTCGAGCGCCGCGAGCACCGCCTCGTCGAGCGGCGCGCTATGGGTGACGAACAGGTCGACCGGCGCGCCGATCGCCGCGACCTGGCCGATCAGCTCGAGCGCGACCTCGGGGTAGAAAAGATGCAGGACGATCGCGGCCTTCATCGCCCCTCGCCTCCCGCCATCAGCCGCCGCGCCATCTGCCGCGCGTAGAAGGCGGTGTCGAACAACGGGTTCGGATTATGCCCGCGCGGCGCACCGATCGTCAGATAATGCTCGACCGGATCGAGCCCGCTCTCCGCCGCATCGGGATAAGTCGCCAGATACCAGTCTTGGTCGAACAGCCCGCTGTCGCGGATCCGCGCGACCGCTTCGGCATCGGGCGGGGTGGCGTAGCCCGCCGCCCTGTGCTGATCGGCATCAACGAGCCTCTCCGCTTGGGGGGCGGGGCTGGGGTGGGGCTCCCGATCGGGGCGCCGCGCTTGTGGAGGGGCTCCGCCCCCTGCCCCTTCCCTGAGGTTCGGTCCGGCAACGCCCATCCTGCGATGGCGCAGTTCGTCATGGATGATGTCGTCGACCAGCCACGGCACGGCTTCGAGCCCGGCATAGGCCCGATCGAGCGCGGCGCGGGCGTCGGCGTCGTCGCGGTCGAGCAGCGCCGCAAGGCCCTTGCGCACCGCCTCGATGATATCGGCGAGCGGCTGTTCGAGCGCCGCGCCGGCTTCGTCGCGATGATGGCGCAGCCCAGGATCGAGGAAGGCGTCGATCGCCGCAGCGGTCTCCCCCTCGGGCATTGCGCCGCCGGTCAGCGGTAGCAGCCGCGCGGCCGCGTCGCGCCAGTCGGCGAGCATCCTGTCGAAGCCGATCACCGCGCGCCGCAAGCGCCGGCTCGCGCGCTCGGCGTCGATCATGTGGCGCAGCCAGAGCAGATGCGCGAACGCCGGCGTGGTGCCGTCGCGGCACGCGATCGAGCGCGCGACGGCGTCCGGACCGCGCAGCATCAGCACCGGGCGCGCGGCGACGCCATGCTCGGCGAGCGTCTCGGCGACCAGCGGCACGAAGCGGCATTGGCGCGGATCCTTGATCGCGATCAGCGGCGCGTCGCCGAACGCCGCGGCCACCGCCTCCCACAGCCGGTCCTTCCTTGAACGCAGCGCCGAAGCCTCGAGCCGCGACAGATCGAGCGGGCGCGGATCGAACCAGCTCGACCGCGCGACGCGCAGCAGCTGGTCGCCCGCCTTGACGACCGCGGCCGACTCCCAATAGCCGCGCGCATTGTCGGCGTGCGCTTCGACCGCGTCGGCGGGCAGCGCCGCCCCCAGATAGCCGATCAGCCGGGTGAGCGCGGACGTGCCGCTGCGGTGCATGCCGAGCACCAAAATCGCGGTGCGCGCTTGGCTATGGTCAGGCCGCCCCAATCTCGTCTCCGCTTGCCGTCGCGGCGACGGTTAGCGGCTCGCGGAGCAAAAGCCCAGTGCCGCCGTAGAGACCTCCCCCTCCCGGTGGCTGGTCCATCTTCACGGCGCGCTGTTTACCGGGTGGATGATCCTGTTCGCGAAAATTCAGCTAAAGTCTAACGACGGAGCTCCGATTTTCACCATTTGGTTAATCCCGCGGAAGCGTGGAACGGGTTATAAGAGACCCAGCTCGGAACACGGAGCTCAGGTGTAGTTGCGTAGCTTCTTCAGGATCGCCAGGGACAGCGATCATATCCTGCGCGTCCCACCGGTCGGGCGTGTCCGGGCGGGCGTGTCCGGGCGGGCGTAGCCGGTTCTACCAATAGGGGAGCGGACCATAGGGTCCGTAATAGTCGAAGATCCGTTCGCCATAAATCAGGTGGCTTGGGCCACCCAGCGCCACCAGTTCGGCGCGCTCATAATAGGGCGCGCCTTCCAGCGCCGCGCGGTCCAGCGGCACGATATAGCCGCCCTGCTCCCTATCATAATCCAGCAGGGACCAGGGAATGGGGTGGAAGCGCTCACCGATTCCGAGGAAGCCGCCGAACGACATGATCGCGTAGACGACCTTACCGCTCACCCTTTCGATGGAAAGGTCGTCGACATGGCCGATCCGGTCGCCGGCCTTGTTAAAGACCGGCGTACCGTCGACCCGGCTGCCGAGAATGAGCCGGTGGCTGGTCTCGCTCCCGGATTCCGCGATTGTCGGGTTCATGGTCCGCTCTCCTGTCGGCCAAGTGGGAGCACCGCTCCCAGCAGGGGCAAACAACTACCAACAGTGGAGCCGGCAATTCGTTCCAGCGGATCGGCGGGCTGGGCGTTCAACGATGCATATAGCCCAGCCCGTTCTCGACCAGCTCGCCCGGAGCGACGCCAAGCAACTTGATCGTGTCGCCGGTCGAGAAGCCGATGACGGTGTCGCTGCCCGACTGGGTGACGGTCGCGGCGTAGCCCGCCCGCTTATAGGCCGAAATGTCGACCAGCTCACCGCTTGCCAAGTCGCTGATCACGTCATCGCCGCTGTGCAGGCCGAACTGGAAGCGATCGACGCCCCTGCCGCCCTTGAGGCTGTCGTTGAACGCGCCTCCGATCAGGATATCCGCTCCCGTCGAACCGTTGAGCTGATGCGTGCCGGTATCGAACACCATGTTGCTCGTGGCCACGTCCAACACATAGCTGCCGGTCCCGCCGGCCTTGGCGCTCTCGACCACGACATAATAGCTGCCGGTCGTCGGCGCCTTGAACCGCGCGAAAGCGTCGCCGGCTGAACCGCTGTCATTGTCGCTGATGATCAGCTTGCCGGTGCTGTCATAGATGCTGACCTTGGCGTCCTCGAGCGTTCCCATGCCCGACCCGGCGGCTTCGACCGCAACCCGCATGTCCGCGCCCTTGGTCAGGTCGAGCTTGAACCAATCCTTATCGCCGGCTGCTCCGATCTTGTCATAGCTGTGGGTTCCGATCGGAGCCGCGTGATTGGTTTGCTCGCCACCGGCTTCGCTGAAGAAGCGCAGGCCCATCTTATAGCCCGTGGTGGTCGCGACCAGGCTTTCGGACTGGATGTTGGTCAGCAATATGGTGTCGCCATTGGCGAAGCCGATCGACACGTCATTGCCGACATTGGTCAGCGTCGCCTTCTGGCCCGCCTTCAGATAGGCCGAGATGTCGATGAGATCGGCGTCGCCATTGGCCGCGAAGTCGGTGACCTTGTCGTGGCCCGCGCCCGGCGCGAAACGGAAGCTGTCCGCGCCCGTCCCGCCGGCGATGGTGTCGTCGCCCTTGCCGCCGGCAATGGTGTCGGCGCCGGCCTTGCCATTGATCACATTGGCGAGATCATTGCCGGTCAGCGTATCCGCGCCGTCGGTCCCGGTGATGGTCACGGGCAGCACCACGACCTGGGGCGGCGGCGCGGTCGTCGTCGTCGTCGTGGGCGGCGGCGTAGTCGTCGTCGTGTCCGTCGTGGGCGACGACGTGGTGGTCGTCGTCGGCGTCGTGGTGGTGGTCGTCGTCGTGTCCGTCGGCGGCGGCGGCGTGGTGGTGGTCGTCGTCGTGTCCGTCGTCGGCGGCGGCGTGGTGGTGGTCGTCGTGTCCGTCGGCGGCGGCGGCGTGGTGGTGGTCGTCGTGGTCGTCGTGTCCGTCGTTGCCGGCGGCGGCGTGGTCGTCGCGACCGGATCGATCTGGCTGAAGTCCTTCTGGAATGCCGTCGAGGTCGCTCCCAGCTCACCGCCGGTTATCGCGAAGGTGCCTTTGTCGAAATAGAGCTCATAGGCGACATTGTGGGTGTCGAACCACTTCTTGACGAGATCGACATAGGCCGCGCCGTTGGTCGAGTTGAGACCCCATTCGCTATAGGCGCTCGGCTTGCCATGCGCGGCGGCGAAATTCTCGAACCATTGCAGGCCATAGGCGGTGTTCTTGAAATAGTTGAACGCCTGGGTCGGATCCTTGATCGACCAGGACTGGGTGCTGTCCCAGTAGAAATCCATCCCGATATAATCGACATAGGCATCGCCCGGATAGGCCTTCGCCGGGTCCATCGTTCCGCCGATGTTGACGTTCCATTCGAACTTGAACTTGTTCGAGACCGAGCGGAAGGCGTCGACGAAGTTCTGATAGGTCTTGATGAAGTCGGCTTCCTTGCCGGGCGCCGCCCAGGGCATCCAATTGGCGTTGAACTCCTCGCCCATCCGGACCATGATCTCGCTCTGCGTGCCCGACGCCGCGAGCAGCTTCTTCGCCGCCGCCACATAATAGCTGTCATAGGCGTGCGCCGCACCCTGCGCGAGCGTGCCGCCATTGGCGAACAGCGGGATCGACCAGCGGATCGGCGCATCGATCGATTTGACCTGCAGGATCATCCAATCGATGCTGCCCGTCCAGTCGGTCCACGACGCCCGTCCCGTATGCGCGCCGACGATGTCGACATCACCCCCGAGAAATGTTTCCGCATTCTGGAGCCGGAGAAGATCGTTGGCAAAGAAAAGGCCATTGAGTGTCATCGCGCACCTCTTTCAGTTTGCGACATACTCTGCCCTACCTCTCAACAGCTCCTTGTTATCGATGGTAAATCATGTATTATCGATATATGATAACTGATTTCTTGGTTTAACATCTCTGCTATTCGTAAATTCCTTTCTTACGTACGACAGTTGTTTCGCAATAGACGGTGACCTATATATCGCGGCAATTGACGGATTTCTGCGAATATCTATCTCATCATCCTTGATCGCCGTCGGCAATCTAGGATTTGCGGGCTTGCCACATCGGCGTGCCAGGGAAATTTCGCGACTGGCCTAGCCGCTAACCAGTATTTCTCCGTATCGGCGACGAAATGGCTGCCGCAGGACCATTTCGGCGCGCCTTTGGAGAACCGAACGGCAGCGAGTTCGCCGGCTCAGTGATGCAGCAGCAGCGGCACGGGGCTTTTGGTCAGCAGCGTGTGCGTCACCCCGCCGAGCAGCGCCTCGAAGAGACGCGAATGGCCGAAACCGCCCATCACGAGATAGTCGATCCGGCGGTCGGCTATCTCGTGCAACAGCATATTGGACACATCGCGCTTGCGTGCGGGTTCGCGGACGACGAGCGAATGGATACCATAGCGCAGCAGCAGCGACGCGGCCTGCTCGGCCGGCACAGTGACCGACCCGTCATCGACTTCGATCAAGGTCACATGCGCGGCGAGCGCGAGCAGTGGGATCGACGCCTGCAGCGCCGCATCGGCCTGCGCCGAACCATCCCAGGCGACCAGCGCGCGCCCGGCCGCCGCAAAGCCGGTCACCTCGTCGGGAACCGCGAGGATCGGCTTGCCGCTGCGCACGACAAGATCCGCAGCGGCGCTCCGCCGGTCGGGAAAGGGAAAGCCCTCGAGCCCGCGATTTACGACGATCAGCTCGCTCAGGATCGAGGCGCGCTCGATGGCGGGGGCCAGATCGCCCGACATCTCGCTCCAGCTCCACGCCACCCCCTCATCGGCGAGGCGCTTTTCCATCCTGGCCCGATTTGCCGTTTCCATCGAGAATTGGTTCTCGAGCAACATCGCAGTCGCCCCGCCGCTCCAATAATCGGCCGCCGCCAGCACCGGGGTCATCACGACGTCGAGACAGGTGATATGCCCCTCGACCGCCCGGGTGACATCGAGCGCCGCCTGAAGCCGCGCCTCTTGGCCAGCGTCGTCATGTACGAGCAGAAGAATATTCTTCATCTTCGCCTCCGTCTTTCGGCCAACGGACGACTATGAGGCGGCGCACCACCACTCGGGTGAGTATAAAGATATATGCATCCCGGCGGTAGCATATTCGCTTGGCTCGGGCAGGCAGACGCAGACGGGATTGAGGTGGTCCCGCCTCACGGGGTTGCAGCGGTGATCGCTATGATAAGCTTAGGCGGCGTGGACAAATTGGTTACTGCGCTAACTTCCAGAACAGGTGTCCTATGATGAAGTAGGTGGCGATGATGCCAATCGCAGCAAGAAAACCCGTAAAGCCGGAAAGGACGGTGCTGCGGAACCATCCATGCCCTGAAGCGAGCAGGCGTCTTTGCACGATTGCGTTTGTCATGGCTGCAGAGACCACCGCGACGATCATAACCAGGATTGTCAGCACTTCCATTTAGTCATGCTCGCACGGAACCCGGTTTTCGACAATGATTGCCGCACTGGTTGGCAATTGACGTCGCGCACTTCCCTTGATTCAAGGCTGCTTTTGGAGGCAGGCTTGAGCAGGGGCGATCTCACCGAGGCAGAATGGCGTGTTCTGAAGGGCCTGTTGCCCATCGAGCCTGAGAACCGCAGTCGAGGCAGGCCGCCCGAGCAGAACCGCTCGATCATCAACGGCATTCTGTGGCGGCTCCGCTGCGGCGCTCCGTGGCGCGACGTGCCGCCCAAATATGGCAGCTGGAACACCATCTATCGCCGGTTCCGGCGATGGAGTGAGGCCGGGGTCTGGGAGACCGTTGCGGTGACGCTGGCCGAGATCATGGCGGAAAGCGGCCACTACAGCATCGACAGCACCACCGTTCGCGCCCACGTCTCGGCAGCGGGCGGAAAAGGGGGACTCATCGACGCGCTCTTGGCCGCTCGCGGGGCGGGTTCACCAGTAAACTTCACTGCTTGGCTGATGCCCTTGGACGGCCGCTCGCGTTCCATCTGACAGTCGGCGAGGCGGCAGATTGCAAGGCCTATGACGCCCTGATCGGCCTGCCCGAGCGCGCACCTAACGCCTTGATCGCCGACAAGGGCTACGACGCCGACGCAATTCGTGCTGACCTTGCCCAGCGGAAGATCGAGGCTGTCATTCCTGGCAGATCAAACCGCCGCGTGAGAATCGAGCATAATCGGGCGCTCTACAAGCAGCGCAATCGCATCGAGCGCATGTTTGGACAGCTCAAGATCAACCGCGCCATCGCCACCCGCTACGATCAACTGGCCAACAGCTTCCTCGGAATGGTCCATCTCGCTACCGCCCGATACTGGCTCAAATTTGTCCACGCCGCCTAGTCATAACCACGTTTGATGTCTGATTTGCAGCGTGTCGCCGACTGTGCCGAATGCCTCACGATTTGAGATGCGATAGTGCGGCCGTGGAGATCGACAATCAGATGGCCGCATCTGGGCCGATATCCCTACTCGGACAGCTGGAGTCCCGTCAGTTTGCTCAGAGCGCCGATATCCAGTCCGTCGATCACCTCGATGATCTTGGCCCCGTTTTCGCCCACGTCGAACACGGCGAGATCGGTGTAGACGCGCGAGACGCAGCGAAGCCCTGTCAGAGGGTAGGAACAAGCTTCGACGAGCTTGCTTTCACCTTGCTTGGTCAAGAGCTCCATCATCACAAACGTCTGCTTCGCGCCGATCGCCAGGTCCATCGCGCCCCCGACTGCGGGTATCGCTCCGGGTTCGCCCGTGTGCCAATTGGCGAGGTCTCCCCTGGTCGAAACCTGGTAAGCGCCGAGGACGCATATGTCGATGTGGCCTCCCCGCATCATAGCGAAGCTGTCAGCGTGGTGGAAATAGGAGCCACCCGCCAGCAGGGTAACGGGCTGCTTGCCGGCGTTGATCAGTTCCCAGTCCTCTTCACCGGGCGTTGGCGCCGGCCCCATGCCCAATAGACCATTCTCGCTGTGCAGCAGGATTTCACGATCCATGGGAAGATAGTTTGCGACCTTGGTGGGAAGCCCAATTCCGAGATTGACATAGGCGCCTTCCGGAATGTCCCGTGCCACCAGCGCGGCCATCTGCTCTCGGCTCCACCGGCTCATACGAGTGCTCCCGAGGCCTGCGGGATCGCCACGACGCGCTGGACGAAGATTCCAGGCGTGACCACGACCTCGGGATCGAGACTGCCGAGGGGCACGATTTCTGACACTTGGGCGATCGTGGTCTTTGCAGCCATGGCCATGATTGGTCCGAAATTGCGAGCCGTCTTGCGGTAAACGAGGTTGCCCCAGCGATCACCGCGGTGAGCCTTGATCAGCGCAAAGTCGGCGTGGATCGGATATTCGAGGACATAGGAGCGTCCATCAATCTCCCGGGTCTCCTTCCCGTCGGCGAGAAGTGTTCCATAGCCCGTGGGGGTGAAGATCGCTCCGAGACCTGCTCCGGCAGCCTCGATGCGCGCTGCAAGGTTGCCTTGCGGCACGAGCTCGAGTTCTATCTTTCCCGCATGATAAGCCGCGTCGAAATGATGGGAGTCGATCTGACGTGGGAAGGAGCAGATAATCTTCCGGACCCGTCCGGCCTTGATCAAGGCCGCCAGCCCTGTCTCCCCGTTGCCCGCATTGTTGTTGATGACAACGAGATTGCCAACGTTTTGCGCGATCAGTGCGTCAATTAGCTCGTCGGGCATGCCTGCCGTTCCAAAGCCCCCGAGCATTACCGAGGCTCCATCTATAATGTCGGCCACGGCTTCGGCCGCCGAAGTCATGGACTTATCCATAATGACCTTCCTACCCTGGGTGCTGATAAAGCGAACTTGCGCGCGGGTTGCTTGTCGTCAACCGATAAACGGTATAATGACCGATTATCGGTTGGAGGAGGCCGCAATGGATGAGTTGAGCGCGTGTGGTGATCCGGAATTCATGACCTCACTGGCGCGAGGGCTTACAGTTCTGCGCTGCTTCGCGGACAGAGCCGAGCCCATGACGATCGCGCAGGCCGCGCGCATGACCGGTCTAAGCCGGCCCGCGGTGAAGCGGTGTCTCCACACCCTCGTCCGACTGGACTATGCGGCGCAGGACGGATCAAAATATGCTTTGACTCCCAAGGTCTTGGCGCTGGGGCATGCCTATGTATCTTCGAACTCACTCGCCCTACGCGCGCAGCCGTTGCTTGATAAGCTACGTGACGAATTGCATGAGTCATGTTCGCTGGGCGTCCTCCAAGACGATCAGGTCTACTATGTGGCGCGTGCAGAGATTTCGCGCATAATGTCCGTTGCGTTGAGGGTCGGCAGTAGACTGCCTGCATACTGCACTTCCATGGGACGCATCCTGATGGCAGGACGGCGCCGGTCCGAGCAGGAAGCTTATCTGTCCCGAACCGGGCTTGCCGCGCTCACACCGCGGACCGAGGTCAACCGGTCCGCCCTGCTCGAGCGCTTCAGCAAAGCGGCGGCGGACGGATATGCGATAGTCGATCAGGAACTGGAGATCGGGCTGCGCTCCGTCGCGGTTCCCGTTATGGCAGGGCCTGAGGTGGTCGCGGCGATCAATATCGGTACGCAAGCCGGGCGCGTGACCATGGCGGAGTTGCGCACCCGTTATCTCCCAGCATTACGCCGTACCGCGCAAGCCATCAGCACGATGGCGTGAAGGGACCAATCGGCGGCGCTGCTCACCGCGCGGGTCCATAGGCTACGGAAGAACGCAAGGGTTACAAATTGGCGATGGCTGGCGCGGTAACGCCATAGCCGCGAATGCCGGACGCCCGATACACGCCACTAGTTGTCCGGATAATGATGACTTATCGCGACTTTCACGCGGATATTTTTATAAAGCTTGACCGGACATGTATGCGTGAATAGCAGCTACCCTTCTTGCAGCAGGCGGAGCCGATCATGACCGTAACATTCGATTTTACCGGAAAAGTCGTCTTGGTTACCGGCGGAGGCTCGGGCATCGGCCGTGCCACGGCGGAGGCTTTTGCTGCGGCAGGAGCTGCGGTCGTGGTTGGCGACATCGCTCACGAGAGCGGAACGGCCGCCGTGGACGCAATCCGCGGCGCAGGCGGCACTGCCGAATTCGTAAAGGTCGACGTCGCTTCGGAAGACAGCGTTCAGGCTTTGCTCCACGAGATCGAGCAACGGTTCGGTGGTCTCGATATAGCGCATAACAACGCTGGCATCGAAGCCAACCTGGTTCCGCTCGCCGAGCTGCCGTCCGACAATTGGCGCCGTGTGATGGATGTAAACCTCTCTTCGGTTTTCTATTGCCTCAAAGGCCAAATCCCTTTGATGCTCAAGCGTGGCGGCGGCGCGATCGTGAACACTGCCTCAGCCTCTGGCCTGATCGGCGGATATCGGCTCTCCGCCTATACGGCAACCAAGCACGGCGTGGTGGGACTGACCAAGGCGGCAGCCATCGACTACGCTGATAAGAATATCCGGATAAATGCGCTTTGCCCGGGTCCGATTGATACCCCGTTCCTCGCCAACCTGCCCGGGCCTATGCGGGACCGCCTCCTTTTCGGCACCCCGATCGGTCGGCTCGGTACGCCTGCTGAAATGGCTCGGGCGGTTCTTTGGCTCTGTTCAGACGATGCAAGCTATGTAACCGGTCATGCGATGGCGGTGGACGGCGCGGTCACCGTCGCAGCGATCGGCACACGGATGGATGACCTGTTTCCTGCTTGAGATCCCCACCCGCTAGGCGGCAATTTGCGGCACCATCACGAAATCCCAGTCAACCGACCAGAAAGCTCGGGGCTGGGCGAACTCGCGCTCGGCCTCAGGCAATTCGACGCGACGTATGTCGGCGATCAGTGACTGTTTGACTCCGAATACCGCATCCTCGCCCAGATAAGGACAGTCGGGAGTGAAGATGTGAGTCACAACCGTTTCGAACCCCTCGGCGGTGAGGATGAAGTGGAGGTGCGCCGCCCGGTTAGGGTGCCGACCGAGCGCGTGCAGCATCTTGCCGACCGGACCGTCATCCGGGATGGGATAGAAGCGGGGCTTCACCGTCCAGAAAGCATAGCGGCCGTCCCCATCGGTGGTGAAGACTCCGCGCAGGTTGTAGTCCGGCTGTAGCCCCGCCTGCTGGACATCGTAGAAGCCATCATCGTTGGTTTGCCAGACGTCAACCGTCGCGCCGGCGATCGGAGCGCCCTTGCCATCTACGACGCGACCGCGGACCAGCATTGGCTCTCCCTTACCGTCGAGGCAGATGTTTGCGCCATTTGCCAGCTTCGGAGGATTTTCGCGATAGAAGGGCCCGAGAACCGTGTTTTCGGTCGATCCCTGTGGGCGGCGGTGGTTAAGCGCGTCAACCAGCATCGATACGCCAAGTACGTCTGAAAGAAGGATAAATTCCTGACGCCATTCGCTGCACGTATGGCCCACCTCAGTCAGGAAGCGGATCGCCTTCATCCACTCGTCCGACGTAATTCGCGCTTCCTTGATAGCCGCATGGAGGTGTTCAACGACGATCGCCATCACCTCGCGCAGGCGCGGATCCGCATCCGCGCCCATGCGCTCGTTCACAACCCGGGACGATGCTTCCTCGCTGAAATGCTCACCGGGCGATGGCCTCGTGTCTTGATCGTTCATCGCCGTATTTTCTCCATCGATCTGCTGGCCATTACGTCATACGCGCCGGCGGATCCCCGGCCCAGGCGCGCGCAATCAGCGTGCGCAGCTTTTCTTCCTCGAGCGGTTGGGGATTCCAATAAGGGTTGGCCAGGACGGCGCGAGTCGCGATCTCGATCCCGTCGTGCGGCATTCCAATGTCGCGCAGCGCAGTGGGCGCCCCAAGCTGCCTGGCGAGTTCCACAAGCGCCATAACCGGGTCGCCGGCAAACAGCTTGCCCAGCGACGACATCGTTTCAGGCGCAGCGGCGGCGTTGTAGGCTAGTGCATGCGGAAGCACGACCGCGTGGGTCTCGGCATGAGGCAAGTTGAGCGAACCGCCGAGTACGTGGCAAAGCTTATGGTGGAGCGCCATGCCAACGGCGCCCAGGCAACTACCGCATAGCCACGCGCCATAGAGAGCATCGGCGCGTGCCGCGCGATCGGCCGGAGCAGCAACGATGCGTGGCAGCGCATCGGCGAGCGCTCGGATGCCCTCGATCGCCATCATTTCCGTCATGGGATTGCGGTCACGCGCATAAAGTGCCTCAACCGCGTGAGCCATGGCATTCAGGCCGCTCGTGGCCGATTGGGGTGGCGGCAGGCCAATCGTGAGATCGACGTCATAGATCACGACCTCGGGGAGAACTTTGGGACTGGACTGCGTGGTTTTGACGCCGTCGCGGGTTTCGCCGAGGATCGGTGTCATCTCCGATCCCGCATAGGTCGTTGGCAGCACGACCTGAGGGAGGTCCGTGCGCAAAGCAATCGCCTTGCCGAGGCCGATCGTAGATCCACCGCCCAGTGCAACAATGCCGTCGACCCCGCCTCGTGCGACGAGTGACATGGTCGTTTCTGTGACTGTAACCGGGGTGTGCATCACCGCACCGGCAAAGACGTGCGCGGCGGGCCCGGCCACGTCTGCCGCCAGGTCACGGAGCAGCGCTTCCTGCCGACGAGTGCCCACGAAAATCGGCCGAGTCACGCCGAGGCGTTCCAGCTCGGCAGACAAAAGCGCCAACGTGCCCGCGCCAAAAAGGACGCGGGCGGGGTTTGCGGTGTAGACGAAGCTATGGGTCACAGACATGTCGCGACCACTTATCCAGCCGGCGCATCGGTCTGCGCCATTGCCTCCCACAGATCTTCCATTTTCGTGCTGACTGCGCCGGTCGCTATCCCGCCGTCAACCGCCAGCGCATGACCGCAAACGTAGCTTGACCCATCAGAGCATAGCCAGAGCACTGCTTGAGCAATTTCGGCGGGATCAGCCACGCGGCCGATCGGCGTCCCGTAGAGCATCCGCTCAATCACTGCCGGAGGAAACGCTGCCATGAAGGGCGTGTCGATCGGCCCCGGGCAAACGCAATTGATGCGGATTCCTTTATCGGCATAGTCTACCGCTGCGGACTTGGTGAGACCAACAACGGCATGCTTGGTTGCCGCATAGAGGCCGCCGCGATAGCCGCCGATCAGCCCCAGCGCAGAAGCCGTGTTGACGATGGCACCGCCGTTCCTGCGCATGTGCGGAACCTCGGCCTTGATGCCGAAGGCAACACCGCACAGATTGATGTCGAGCATGCGGCGCAGGCCGTCCATGTCAGCATCGGCTACCGGGGTCATCCCCACCTCAATGCCCGCGTTGTTGTGTGCGAAATCCAGCCGGCCGAAGGTCTCGACGACCGCGTCGACCATCGCCTTGACCCTCTGCTCGTCGCGCACGTCGACGGCAAAGAACTCCGCGGTGCCGCCCGCTGCGCGGATGAGCCGGACTGTCTCTCGTCCCTCTTCATCGGCAATGTCAGCGACCGCGACTTTCGCGTTGGCTCGCGCGAACGCCAGAGCGGTCGCTCTACCCACACCTGAAGCCGCGCCCGTGATCAGCGCTACGCGCCCGGAAAAATCGTAGGTTACCTGCATCGGTCGTCCTTTTAGATTGCTGGTGTGCGGCGGCTTCAGCCGAGCACTGAGGCTATGAAGGCAAGCGCCGGGTCTTCCGACCCGTTTATCCCCCGGTTGGGCTCTGCGACGGGACCGAGCATCTCGGCTGTATCGACTGCAAGCGGGTTCCCATGGGATGCGTCGACCACCACCTTGCGATGCAGAACGCGCCATTCACCCCCGCGCTTCTCCATATGATCGACGTAGCGGCCATGAACGAAGAAATCGAAGACGGTTCCTTCGATCTCCATGCGGTGGAACGAATCGAAGTAGGTTTCGACCGCGGCTTTTTCGCCAGCCAGTTGGATAAACGACTGACCGAGCACGTGGCGATTGATCTTGGAAAAGGCCATTGCCGCGACCGACCATTCGACAAACTCGGCAGCTGACCCCTTGAAAATGCCGTGATCGTCACTTCCTTCAGGCCAGAAGATTTCCGTCAGCATATCGCGGTCCAGGCGATCGGCGGCATGGGCGTATCGCGCGAGTAGATCGCGGATCTGCTCACGGTCGATCAATTGATCCTGGTTCATCCATGGTCCTTTCAAAGGTTCAGGCAGTGGTGGAAATGGTCGCGAGCGCTTGCAGCGTTTCGTCAGGCGGCATGGTGGTTTCAAGATAAACGCCTGGCCATAGCGCAATGACCGGCTCTGCCGCCGCCGTGTCGGCAAGCGCCGTCTCCAAGCGCTCGATCGACCATCGTTCTCGGTCGTTCTGATGCCTTTCGACCACCGTCCAGCCACCAAAGACCGCGATGCTGTCGCCCTGAGCCCCAAACACTCGGCCGGTGAATCGGCAGCGCTGCGAGGCTAGATAGGCAACCACCGGGGCAACATGCTCAGGGAGAAATGGATCAAAGCCGCTCTCGGGCCTGGGCATCATTGCCGCCATCGCCTCATTGCCGCTGACCATATTGGTCCGCGCGATCGGACACAGCGCATTCACCCTTACGCCAAGCGGGGCGAGCTCCTGCGCCATAGCCTGCGTCAGCCCCAGGACAGCAGCCTTACTGGCGACATACCCCATTCCCCCCGGGAACGGATATGTCGCCGCAGGCGAGGCTATGTTGATGATGGCGCGCCCCGGCGCCGGGCCGCGCGCAGTCCAATGGGATGCGGCCGCGCGCGATATCCCCATTACGCCCGTCAGGTTGATGTCGAGCGTATCGGACCATGCCTGCGCTGTTTCCTCGGTCATCGACCCGTGACGGGCGATGCCAGCATTGTTGACCACGATGTCCATCGAGCCGAACCGTTCAACCGTTGCTTCGACAAGATCGGCCATGGCCGGCCAATCCACGACGGATGCCGAAAAGCCGACGGCTTGTCCGCCACGGGCGCGGATCGCCTCAACCGTCTGACCGGTGTCGCCGATGTCATTCACGACCACCGCAGCCCCACTGTCGGCCAATGCGAGCGCGTAGGCTTGGCCAAGGCCGCTGCCGGCGCCGGTTACGATCGCGGTCTTGCCTGCCAGGGCGGACATGATCTCTTCCTCTCTCACAACCATTATGAAATTGACTCGTCCGGACACGTTACCGCTTCTAATCCGGCTGACAACCCCGATTTTTGCCGCCTAGCATTGCCTGTCCGTCTTGATCGATCAACAAGATGTCAGTACAAGTAGCGAAACGGTTCGAGAGGAGTTTGCATGAGCAAGGTGGTGGACCAGGCCAGCGCGGCCGCGGTGCAGGGCTTTATGATGGCGTTGGGCGGGGGTGACTTCGACGCAGCGCGAAGCTTCCTTGCGGACGGGGCGAGCTGGTTGGTGGTTGGCAAGGACATCCCTGGCGGCGGATTGCACGAGGGCGCCGACAACGTAATTGCGTTCATCAAGCGCGTCCGGGCGCTGTTCGTCCCTGGCGATCCTTCCATGGACATCCGTCATTTCGCCGCGATCGATGGCCTTGTAGTCGTCGAGGCGCAAGGCTCGGGCAAGCTTGTTGACGGCCGAGAGTACAGCAATCCCTATTTGATCACTATCGATGTCACGGACGGCAAGATCACCCAGATCCGCGAATATTTCGACAGCCACTATGTCGGGTCGCTCAACCTGGACCTGTGATGGTGCACGGTCCGGACGAGCGCGGAAGGTCATACCCGTGAAATCCAGCAGCGAACAGTTCAATGCAATCTAAATTCGAGGATAGCCATTTTGGGCCGACCAGCACAACCGCAACCGCTGTTTCACGTGCCGCAGGTGCCTTTTGACATCAGGCCGGTAACCTACACCCGCTTCTTCTACGAGTTCGAGCCATTCGAATATACAGACTGGATCGACGAGTGCGAGAGTTGGAAACGCACGTGCTTCATCGGCGACTGGTCTCCGCTTATGAAGATGCAGGTTGAGGGGCCGGACGCGCTGGCCTTCTTTTCCTCCATATCGGTCAACAGCTTTGCGAAAGTGCCCATCGGGCAAGCCAAGCATTTGATTTTCTGTAACAACCGCGGAAAGATCATGGGCGAAGGCGTGCTGATGCGTCAGGCAGAGGAGCGTTTCGTCTTCACCAGTGGGCCCGGCGTCGCTTGGGCCTTCTATCAGTTCCACAAGGGGTCGTGGAACGCGAGCGCAGTCAACGTGACCGAAAACCATTTTATTTTCCAAGTTCAAGGGCCGAACGCCCTGCAAGTGATGGAAAAGGTCACGGGGGAATCGTTCCGCGACATCGGCTTCATGCGCTTCCGTCCCTCCTCGATCGGCAACATTTCGTTCGATGTGTTGCGCCAGGGTATGTCAGGCGAAATCGGCTTCGAGCTGCATGGCAGCGCCGATCAAGGCGTCGAGGTTTATAATGCCATTCTGGAGGCCGGGCAGGAGTTCGGAATTCGTCGTCTCGGCGGACGCGCGAAGATGGTCAATCACGTTGAGGCCTGCTTTCCGACCCCGACTGTGGATTACCTGCCGGCAATGTTTGGCGAAGACGAAAGCGACTTCCTCAACACACTGCTCCAGCAGATGCCCGGCTTCACCGACATCCTGCAGTCGACAGGCAGCTGGGAGCGCGAGAGCTTCCAGGATTTCGAGCGATCTCCGGTCGAGATGGGCTGGGGGAAAAATATCCGCTTCGATCACGATTTCATCGGTCGCGCTGCGCTTGAGCTAGAGGTTGCCGAACCGCGCCGGACCATGACGACACTCGTCTGGAACGGCGAGGATGTCGCGGACGTCTTCGCTTCGCTGCTGCGCAAGGACGCAGAGCCTTATGAATATATGGAAATGCCACGCAATCTGCTGGGCCTGACCTGGGTGGACAAGGTGATGCATGACGGCAAGTTGGTCGGCGCGGCAACCTCCCGCTGCTACAGCTACCACTTCCGCGAAATGCTGTCCCTTGCCGTCATGGATGCCGAGCTGGCCACGCCGGGTACTCGGGTAGAGGTCATTTGGGGGCTGCCGGGCAAGCGGCAAAAGACGATCCGGGCGACAGTGGTCCCAACGCCCTACAAGGCCGACAATCGCCGTGCCGATCTCAATGCCCTGCCCGCCTGATTCCGCTTAAGCCGTCGGCCGCGGGCCAGCTTCAGGTGGTTCAAATTCGTTCGAGGAGTGCGCACGATGCGCGATGATCACGTCATTATTGTCGGAGCGGGCCCAACCGGCCTTTTAATTGCGCTTGGCCTGGGACGCCTCGGCGTGCGGGTAACCGTCATCGAGAGCGAAAAGACCCTCAACACCTCGCCGCGTGCCTTGACCTACATGCCCGTGGTGCTGGAGGCGCTGAATGATTTCGGGGTATTGGAGGAGGCGCGCAAGGTTGCACACCAGTGCGGCCGAGTGCGGTGGCAGTTCCAAGACAACGGCAACTCCTTCGAAGCGGACGTAGCGGTTCTGCAGGGGGTGGTTCCCTTTCCATTCAACCTGCACATGGGGCAGGACCGACTGGCCGAGATAATCCTGGCCGCCATCGAACCGTACGACAACGTGGCGGTTCGCTGGGGCGCCAAACTTACGGGTATCGAGACGTCCGACAACGGCGTCAGGGTGGAAGTCAGCACCGAAGCCGGGACGGAGGCGATGGAGGGCGACTGGCTCATCGGCGCGGACGGGGCGCGTTCCACGGTGCGCACGCTTAACGACATCGAATTCGAAGGGTTCACCTGGCCTGATCGCTATATGGCGATCAATCTCGAATTCGATTTCCATCGACACAAGGGCTATGGCGATGCGATATTCCTGATCGATCCCGTCGACTGGGCGCTGATCTGCCGCGTCGATCAAGGGCCGTTGTGGCGTGTTACCTATGGGGAACCGGGCTCGATCTCGGACGAGGAGGCACTGGCGCGCGTTGAGACACGGCTTGCTCATTTTACAGGGACTAGCGATTTCAACCTCGTCCAGGCTAGTCCCTATCGCGTCCATGAGCGCGCGGCGGCCAGCTTCCGCAAGGGCCGGGTCCTGCTCGCGGGAGATGCCGCACACGCGGTGAACCCGCTGGGCGGCCAAGGTTTGACCGCTGGCATTCTTGATGCGCGGGAGCTCGTCGATACGCTGGGAGGTGTGATTGCGGGCAAATACAGCGAGCAGGCACTCGACTACTATGCGACCGAGCGGCGTCGTGCTGTGACTGAGATCAGCATGAATTTTTCGAAGAGCATGAAGCGCTTGGTACAGGAAGCTGATCCTGATGCCCGGCGCCAGGATGAGGCGTTCCTCCGCCAGGGCGAAGATCTCGAAATCATGAAGCAGCGGATGTTCGGCATGACGATGGTGCGGGGGATTCCATATCGCGATACGCTCCAGCCAAGCTAACCCGAGCTTGTGCTGCTGGGCGGCGCTACGTCGAAAACGGCCCGGGAAGCCTTCACGGCCTTGAAAAGAAACCACTTCTTTCCGGGGTCGGGCGCCTCGCCGGGGCCTTTACCGGGCGACCGCGGGATTTGGAATTGGTCCACGCCGCACAGGGTGCCGCACTGTGGCTGCATCCCTCAGCGTCGTCCATCTCGCCTGTACCATGTCTTGAACATGGCGAAAGCAGACATGCTCAATCTTTCAGTCGCTCTATCCAGGCCGTTATGCTGGCTGAGATCGCGCCGGCATTTTCTTCAAGCATCATAAGGTGCCCGTTGCCGCTGATCCCGATATCGCCGAGGCGCAGATGCTCGGCCGCGACGCCTGCTTGAACGAGGTAGTCTACGACGCCGTGCCCGCTCAGCGCGGCCCAGGATGCTTCCCCGGAAACAACCAGCACGGGAATGTCTGACAGCCCAAGAAGCCTTCGCGCGGGCTCTTGTTGGACGAAACAAGGTAGAGTTCCCTCCTCGGCCGGCTGGCGCTGTTCGAAGGCAAGTTCATCTACACCAGCAACCGGCGGGTCGTAGCGCATGGGGGCTGCGGTCAATCCCCAAGGCAACGCCATTGGCCCCATGCCTGTTACCGGCGGCCCCAATGGTTCGATGGCCACGATTCCGACAACGAGCTCAGGTCGGGCGTCAGCGGCGAGCCAGCCGATCGGACCGCCGCTCGAGTGCGTGACCAGAACGCACGGACCGATCAGGTCGCAAAGCGCTGCGACCGCTGCTTGCCCACTGGACTGGGCGGATGCCAAGTCCAGCGGTAGCGGGCCGCTGCTTGCCACGAAACCGTCAAGTGCGTCGGCGTCGTTCGGCCAGCGAGTATGCAGTTTCGCCTGCGGCCAAGCATCCGGATTGGTTTCGGGATGGGTAAACAACGCCTGCGCCATTTCATAGGTTGGAGGCGGCGATATCGCTCCGATCTGATCCGGGTGACCGGGCGAGCGGCCGTGACCGGGAAGGTCGATCACGTAAACCGCAAAGCCTGCTCCGACGAAATCGTGCAACCAACCCGGGCTACCGTCCGCCCGATTGATGAAATCGGTCCCCTGGCCTCCCCCATGGATCAGCACCAGCGGATGATCATGGCGCAGATCCACCGGCACGAAATATTCGACGCTTGCCTGTCCGATCGCGATCGTTCCACCCGGCCCGGCGTGCCGCTGCGTGCCGGTCCAGAAAGTGCCATGCGCCGCCAGGTTCATCGCGCCCGTTGCCGCGGCGTGCAGAGCCTTTACGCTGTAGTCGGCAACCATGATCAATCCTCAATCTGCGGGGAAACCGGGGCTGCGTCCAATCGTACGACGAGTTCAGCCAGATCCTGGGAATAGGGAGGGTAGCGGCGCATCACCAATGGATCGTGTCCTGGGATGACATTCGAGCGACCGTCGGCCAGCGCATAGGCGGTCCGGAACCCTTCGATCATGTCGCCGACATTGTAAACAAGCGGGAAGCTGCGTTCGTCTTCCATGTTCGCGTAGAAATGACTGGCGTCAGAGGCCAGAACGAGCCAGCCCCGCCGCGTCCACACCCGGACAATCTGTAACCCCGCCGTATGACCACCCAATCTGTGCAACGAGATGCCAGGCATCAATTCGGAGGTTCCGTCGTGAAACACCACACGGTTAGCAAAGACCTTGCGGACCATCGCTACCACGTCTTCGGAATCGAGCGGCTGACGCAGCGGCCCACACGTCATACAGCGGCCCGTGGCATAGGCCATCTCTCGGTCCTGAAGATGGTAGCGAGCGGCAGGAAACAGCGCGTGGTTGCCGCAGTGATCGTAATGAAGGTGGGTAATGACGATATCTTCAATTGTCTCCGGTGCGACGCCGATCCGCCTCAAGGTCTCGGCCGGGCAGGCTAGGTGCACGCGCCGGCGTCGCTCGGCCATCGCGGCATCAAACCCTGTGTCGACCAGCAAAACGCGCCCGTTGCCGCGGATCAGCCACACGAAATAGTCGAGTGGCATCGGACCGTCGTGGGGGTCTCCGCCGAGAAAATTCTCGGTGATCCGCTGATGAGGGTTCGTGGCGTAGCGTATCGCCAGGACTTCATAGTTCGGCAGGTCAGGTCGCACCGGAGCTCCTTCCTCGACCACGCACGACAATGCCGGCCGCCTCTTCCGCGATCTGGACGATCCGCGTAAAGTCCTCGTCTGCGCCGATCTCGCGCGCAGCGCTTTCCCAAATTTCGGCAACTGCTTCGCAGGCCGGCAGGCTGAGTCCGAGCGCCTTGGCTTCAGCGAGACACAACCGGACGTCCTTCAGCATCAGCCCGATCGAAAACCCTGCATCGAAGCTGCCGGTAAGGATCTGGCGCGGAAATTTGTCGAGCGTCGCACTGCTCCGGCCGCTACCTGCATTGAGCACCTCAACCACCATCTCCGGATCGAGCCCTGCCTTTACCGCCATTGTCACTCCTTCCGAAGAAACGGAAAGAGCAGATGCGGACATGAGGTTGTTAATCACCTTCATCATCTGGCCCATGCCGGGTACCAAGCCAACATGGAAGATGCGTCCGAAGGTTTCCAGTAAAGGCCGTGCCCGCGCGAGATCGTCTTCGCTGCCACCTACCATCAGCGCTAGTTTCCCATTTCGCGCACCGGCAACGCCGCCGCTCACTGGGCAATCGAGGAGGCCGACGCCCTTCACTGCGAGATCCTTGGCCACTAGCGCGGCCATGGACGGGCCGGTTGTGGACAGGTCAACGATTAGGCGAACACGTCCCCCATCGGCCAGTTGGAGTGCAACCTCGCGCACGATCTCTGGGGATGGCAGACTAATGAACGCTATATCCGCTGAGGCACCCAGTTCGACAGAGGACGCGAGGATTCTCGCGCCGTTGGCCGAGAGATCTTCCAGATTCTCAGGCGCCGCGTCGAACAGGAGTGGGTTATGACCCGCATCGCGGAGTCGGGCGACCATTGGGCGGCCCATGTTCCCGATCCCGACGAATCCAACGACGTCCATCAAGACCACTCCCCTGTGCGCAAAATTTCTTACCGACAACATGTCCGTATGAGTTTAAAGCTGGAAGATCAATCTCGATGACAGGCATTGTCATAAAATGGGCCATGTCTGCCTGCCTTCAGGGGGGAATAGTGATTCCTTCGCCCACCCTCTGGCGTTCCGCGCACTATGGCGATAGGGAACATGTCCGATCAAGTTGTGTCGCCATGTCAGGCGACCAGGGAGGGATCTCGAATGGCCGATGGTTATGTGCTCAGGCTTTCATGCGTCGACCAGCCGGGGATCCTTTCGGCCGTCACGACCGCCTTGTTTGACCACGGCGGAAACATTCTCGAGGCTCAGCAGTTCGACGATCTTGAGACCGGGCGCTTCTTTGCGCGCCTGCAATTCGAAGGCGTGTCGGAGGGAACCTCGCTGGAGAGCTTCAGCGCCGCGGTTACGCCGGTGGCAGAGCGGTTCAATATGGACTGGAGCTTGCGCCCGCATGGTGAGAAGCGTCGCGTTTTGATTCTCGCGTCAAAATTCGACCACTGCCTCGCCGATCTCCTTTATCGTTGGCGGACTGGCGAACTGGCTATGGATTTGGTCGGTGTGGCTTCGAACCACCCGGCCGAAGCTTACGGACGCCTGCGCTTTGATGACCTGAACTTCCATCATCTGCCTGTCACCCGCGAGACGAAGGAGGCGCAGGAAGCCCAAATCTGGTCTTTGGTTCAGTCGACCGGCGCCGATCTGGTCGTGCTCGCCCGATACATGCAGATCCTGTCGGACGATCTCGCTTCCAAGCTGTCGGGTCGCTGCATCAACATCCACCACAGCTTCCTTCCCGGCTTTAAGGGGGCCAAGCCCTACCACCAAGCGCATGCACGCGGAGTGAAGCTGATAGGCGCCACGGCCCACTATGTCACTGCCGACCTCGATGAAGGACCGATCATCGAGCAGGATGTCGAGCGGATTAGCCATCGCGACCGGCCGGACGATTTGGTGCGCAAGGGACGTGACATCGAACGGCGAGTACTTGCCAGTGCAGTCCGTTATCATCTCTCCGATCGGATCATCATGAACGGTGCCTCGACCGTCGTCTTCCCCGAATAAAAGCCGTACAGGATTAGATCATGGCGAACCCGGCCACTCCGCAAACCATTCCACACGTTCCGGAAGTCCCATTCGATATCCGGCCGGTGACATATACGCGCTTTGGGACGAGCTTCGAACCCTACGAATATACGGGCTGGATGGACGAGCAAATGTCCTGGAAGACAGGATGCTTCATCGGAGACTGGTCGCCGTTGTCGAAGTTGCGTGTGGTAGGATCGGATGCTCTAAGATTTTTTTCCGACGTCAGCGTCAATTCCTACGCCAAGGTCGCGATCGGACAAGCCAAGCACATCATCCTGTGCAACGATGCTGGTAAGATTATGGGCGAAGGCGTGTTGATGCGGGAGAGCGAGGAAAGTTTTCTTTTTACCGGTGGACCGGTGATCCCCTGGGCGCAGTATCTGTTTGAGGCTGGTGACTATGATGCGGAGGCGGCTCTGGTCAGCACCGAGCAGTTCATATTTCAGTTGCAGGGGCCGACGGCTCTCTTCGTGCTCGAAAAGGCAACAAGGCAATCGCAGCGCGACATCGGCTTCATGCGCTTTCGTCCGTCGTCAATCGGCGACATGCGCTTCGAGGTGTTACGCCAAGGCATGTCCGGCGAGATCGGCTTCGAACTGCATGGATCGGCTGACGAGGGTGTGGCTGTGTACAATGCTCTGCTCGAGGCCGGAGCGGAGTTTGGCATCAAGCGGCTCGGCGGCCGCACGAAAATGGTCAATCATGTCGAGGCGTGCTTCCCGACGCCGAATGTGGATTATATCCCGGCGATCTGGAGCGTGCCAAACTTCCTGGAAATGATGCAGCAGCGTGCGCCCGCTTTCCTGCGTCTGTTTAAAGGCACCGGTAGCTACGAATATGCCGACATCTCCGAGCTTTACCGCTCCCCGGTCGAATTGGGGTGGGCACGCAATATCAAGTTTGACCATGAATTCATCGGTCGCGCCGCCTTGGAAGAAGAGGTCGCACACCCAAGGCGAACGATGGTAACTCTAGTTTGGAACGCAGAGGATGTGGCGGACGTCTACGCATCGCTACTCCGCGCCGGTGACCCATATGATTTCATGGAGATGCCGCGCAATCTGCTGGGGAGCATGTGGGTGGACCGTGTAATGGCGGGCGGCCTAAACGTCGGTACGTCGACCTCGCGATGCTACAGTTACTACTTCCGCGAAATGCTCTCCCTCGCGACGGTCGATGTGGAATTTGCCCAGCCGGCTACTGCGGTGGAAGTCGTCTGGGGGCGGCCGGGGCATGCGCAGAAAGTCATACGCGCCAACGTTGCGCCAGCCCCATACAAGCGTGACAATCGCAAGATCGACCTTGCCAGCCTGCCCTCGTATATATGATCTTGGTCCTGGCTTGCCCGAACCGCGGGGTACATCTATGATTAGCGCTGCTCTACCGGGACCCTTCGCGGTCGAAAAGAACGACGGGCATCATGGCAGGAGGGTGCGTCGTTGAGCAGAAAGGTCGGTCGGGCTGACGAAGCGAGCGAAGGGCAACCCAATACCCGCGACAGCCTGTACAAGCTTGTCGTGCGTGCCTTGCGCGCTGAAATCCTGACAGGAATCTACCCGATCGGGACGGCTATTCCATCGGAATCCCAGCTGGTCTCGCGCTTCGGAGTCAGCCGCCATACCATTCGCGAAGCCTTGCGCCATTTGCGAGAATTGGGTCTGGTCGAATCTCGTCAGGGCTTCGGCACCGTAGTTACGCAGCCCAGCGGAGCGCAGCAGCATTATGTTCACCGCGTCGATTCCATCAGTGATCTGCATGACTTCGGGGTGGAGTCCAAATATTCTGCCGACACCGCCCACATCGTGAAATCCGACGAGGCGCTCGCGAGCCGGGTTGGTCAGGAGGTGGGCAGCTCGTGGTTGCGGATCGAAGGCCTTCGCTTTGCGCCGGGTCGTGAGGATCCTTTGTGCGAGGTCGAAATTTTCGTGGCATCGCAATTCGCCGGTGTCGGTCGCTTGCTGGGGCAGCGGGCCGGGCCGGTATATTCTTTGATCGAGATGATATATGGTGAGAAGATCGGCGAAGTGAATCAAACGATCCGGGCAATAAAGTTGAAAAACAGAGAAGAGTCTCGCTTGAACGTCGCGGACGATGACACCTTGGTCGAGATCAAGCGCACTTATCGACTACTGGACGGCACTGTCGCTGAGGTCACGTTCAATCGGTATCCGGCCGATAGCTTCAGCATGTCCATGAACCTCAAGCGCGTTCGGGGGTGAGATCGACTTTGAAGTCAGAGGAACTATTGACCCTTGATCGAGGCCCGCCTCCGCGTGACCTTAGCGAAGGGCAACGCGCAAATGCGTTACTTCTGTGACTGCGTTGGTATGGTGCGCAGTCCAGTCGCCAATCATCCGCATGCTGGGATAGCGCTCTCGTAAAACCTTCACCAACTCATGAAGCTCTAGACGGGCAAGGGTTTGGCCCAGACAATTGAACGGACCTGCACCAAACTGCAAAGAGCGTGGATGGCGTCGGCCGAAGCGAAACTCGTCAGCAGCCTCGAAAACGCTCTCGTCGCGGCCAGCCGAGCGTACTGAAACGAAAATCCAGGAATCGCCTGGGAGGTGCCGCCCTTCGATCTCAACTGGCGCCCGGATGTAGCGGAAGATCGTACCGAAGCGGGGACGTAGCCGCATGACCTCCTCGACGGCGTTCGGAATGATTGCCTCATTCGACACCACCTGCGCCCAGCGATCGCTTTCCTCGAGGAAGGTCCCGAATGCGAGGCCCATTTGATGGACGGTGTTGTCGACCGACGCTTGGAGGAGTGCCGTTCCCTCAAAGATCAACTCCTCCTCGGTGAGGAGACCGTTGAGCTGCTGTTTGATCATGACAGAGGTGAAATCCTCGCCCAGGGATCCGGACGCACGGCGCGCGTCGAGATGGGCGCGGACGAAATCGCAGGTCGCATTGAACGCGTCGATCGACTCCTGACGTCGGGAGACGTCGCCAGTCAGGATCGGCGCAAGCGTGCTGTCCGACAGACGCGCCACGCGTGGAGCATCCTCGTAGGGAGCGGAAACAAGGTGGCAATAGACCCTTGGCGGAATCTTCCAGGCTATGTCCGCCATGAAATCGACCGCATCGACGTCAGTGATCTCATCCAGCACGCCCTCGATGATACCGCGGATCGCCGAACGAAGCCTGTTGATCTGCGAACTGCGGAATAGATCGATCAACGGCGCGCGAACATGATGGCGATAGGCACCGTCGGTGCAGACAATCATCTGCTCCCAATCTCGGCGGATTTTGCCGTCGACGATGCCAAGCTCATCGAGCCGGCGGCGGAAGGACTTGCCCTTCTCGAGGTCATTCGATTCCAGGACCGTCACGCCCTCGCGGAAACGCAGCACTTCGAAGCCACGATCGCTGCGTGCAAGCCAACTCTTCGCTCGCGCTGCAGCCAGTTCCTCAAGCGAAGTGGTTTGGGCGTCGATCCAAGGCAGATCGATTTCAGAAGCATTCACGGCGTTCTCCACGATCCGGACAGGCAGCGTTAGGCAGGGTCAGGGAGTGTGGAGGCGCACCGGCGCCTTGGTCCAAGCCTGAATGTTGTTGTTGATCAGCCGTTCACCCGGACCGGCGGGCTCTATCTGCTTTACCCGCCTTGCCAGGACTGACAGCATGACCTCGCCTTCCAGCCGCGCCAACGCCTGACCCAGGCATTGATGAATGCCTGAACCGAAGCCAATATTGGCCAGTTTGCGCATGATGTCGAATTGCTCGGGATTGTCGTAGCGGGCCGGATCTCGACCGGCGGCGTTTAGGAACAGACCGATCTTGTCCCCTTTGTGGAACGGAATGCCCTGTACAACGGCATTTTCGGTCACCACGCGCCCCATCATGCGGGCGGGAGGATCGAAGCGCATCGCCTCCTCAAAGGCCTTCTTCGCGAGTGTCGGATCGTTATGCAGCAGCGCCCATTGATCAGGGTTGGCCGCCAGCGCGTACAAGCAGTTGCCGATACTGGCGATTGTCGTATCAAAACCGGCGCCAAGCATCGTTTTGACTAGGAGGTCCGCCTCCTCGTCGCTGATCTGGCCCTTGTCTGCCAATTCATACGTTCGCGCAGCGAGGCCACCCGGCTTCACTTTGTCCCGCGTTGTGTTCTCCGTCACCCAGCGAAAGCCCGGTTCGCAGCGCTTCATAGAATCATAGAAGAATTCCGTGCGCGGTCCGACACCATTGAAGATGGCCTCTCCGAACATAAGCAGATCAGAGCGGCCATTGTCCGGCAGCCCCAGCATGTCGGGGAAAGCGTCCATGATGAATGGGCGAGCGATATCGGAAACGGCATCAACGGTGCCTTCGCGCGCAAGCGCCTGGTCGACAATCCGCTCTGCGACGACAAAGAACTGGTCGCGAACCGCTTGCATTTGCACCGGCGTGAAGAACTGCATCAGGATTGCGCGGATGCGGCCGTGCTCGGGCGGGTCATCGGTAACCAGGATTTGAGGCACCGCATTCATCGCATCGTTGAAAGGGCGATCCTTGGACGAAAACCCGCGCCAGTCCCCGAGGATAGCCTTTACCGCGTCGTATCGGAAGATTCCGATCATGTCGTAACGCGTGAAATAGACCGCCGGTCCCTGTTCGCGCAGCGCACCGTCTTCACGCTGTGCATTTATGATCGATTCTACTGAGAATGGATCGGCCGGCGAGGTCGGGATGTGCCCACGCACGAGCCCTGTATCGCTGCCATTCATCCGTCCTCTCCACTGCGCCAAGACATGTTCGGACAACCGATGCACTGATCATGCTGCCAGGTCAATCCGGACAGATCCGACGCGCGCCATTTTCCTCTCCTATGGTTTCGCACCCTTCAGAATGAGGTAGAATGATCGCGCCAGGAGCATTATCTCACTTGTACGGACAGAGAAGCTGTGACACTTCGCGTCTGGGGTTAAAAGGAGCGTGATCCATGCCTAGCGAAGTTTACGAACGGGGCCTTGCCCTGCGTAAGGAGGTGCTGGGGGCCGAGTATGTTGAACGGTCTTTCGCCAATGCCGACTCGTTCAGCACCGCGATTCAAGAGCTTTCGACCGAATTTTGCTGGGGCGCCATTTGGTCGCGAGAAGGGTTGACGCGGCGCGATCGGAGCTTGCTAAACATCGGCATGATTAGCGCGCTGAACCGGCCGCACGAGCTCAAGCTTCACGTCAAGGCGGCTCTAAGCAATGGCCTTACACGCGACGAGATCAGAGAGGCCATCCTGCAAGTTGCGGTCTATTGTGGAATACCCGCCGGTCTCGATTCTACCCGGCTCGCCCGCGAAGCCTTTGCAGAAATCGATGCACAAGGCTGAATAACAGGAAGAGAGGATAAAGTGAGCAAAGAGCTCGACACGAACCGGTTTGCGCAAGATCGCCTGCAGCATCTCCAATCGGTAATCGAGTCCGACATTGCGGGCGGTTCCTATCACGGCGCGGTGCTCAAGGCGGCAAGGGGAGGCGAAGTCGGCCTCGATGCGGTAACTGGTTATGCGGATCGCGATCATACCCGCCCGCTTCAGGCCGATTCCGTGTTCACTATTTTCTCGACGACGAAGGCCTTTACCAACGTACTATGCTTGCGCGCGATCGAACTGGGGCGGTTTGCGCTGACGACCAAGGCTTCCGAAATCATTCCCGAATTTGGCGGCGGTCTGCGCGGTGAGATCACCGTGTTCGATCTGCTCACACACTCGTCTGGCCTGCCGATGCTGTTCACGCCCAAGCCGGGCATGTGCATCGATCGCCTGGATGAGGTGGTGGCGGCCCTTTGCGCAAATGTCGTGTCGATCGAGCCGGCAGGCGAGCGCGTTCATTACTCGCCGATGGCGAACCAACTGCTGCTCGGCGAAATGCTGCGCCGGACGGATCCGCAGGGCCGCCGCTTCCGCGACATCGTCGCCGAGGATCTCTTCGTGCCGCTCGGCATGATGGACAGTGCGATCGGCGTGCGCCGCGACTTGCAGCCCCGCCATATCGTGCCTGACTTTCAGGGCCACGCCCCGATTGATCACCTGAGCAGTGCTGTGCCCGGCAAGAACGGCGCCTATGAGGACCCCGATGCGGAAATGCCATGGGTAGGCGCGGTTTCCACTGTGCCTGACCTATTCCGTTTCGCAGAGATGCTCCGCCAGGGTGGCACGCTCGACGGCGTCCGCATCCTGTCTCGGGCAATGATGGCCAAGGCTACTAAAAACTGGACAGGTGACAAACCCAACGAGCTCTACAAGATGCTAGCCCATAAACGTGGCTGGAAGCCCTCTCCGGCAGGTATCGGGCTCGGCTTCACGGTCCGTACCGAACATATCTGCCATCACATGTTCGGCACTCTGACTTCGCCGGGGACGTTCGGGAATTACGGTTCGGGCAGCGCGCTGTTCTGGATCGATCCGACGCTCGACATGACCTTCGTATGCCTCACTGCGGGTTTGCTGGAGTCAAACGACAATATAGTCCGTTTCCAAAAGCTGTCCGACATCGCCGCCTCGGCGGCAGTGTAGTCCGCGCTGGTCATGTCAATGCCACTTGCGATCTTGCCGGCACGAGGCCGGCTCGGCCCGACCGAAGCAGAGGCCGACGGCATCGACGTGTTCATCGAAAACTTGGAAATCGGTGCACATATCGGGGCCCATGCGCACGAACGTGGCGCTGCCCAGGCGCTACAGATTGACGTGCGTCTCTCAGTCACGGAGCCCGCCAACGACCATCTGGACCACGCGGTTGACTACGCTGAGCTTGCGGACGCTATTCGTGGGCTTGGCCACAGCGAGCATATAGTGCTGATCGAGACCTTTGCTGCGCGAGTGGCGGACATTTGTCTGGGGATGTCCGGGGTTTTGGGGGCCGTGGTAGAGGTTCGCAAACCCGGAGCCCTGCACCCGGCGACGGCGGGGGTCAGCGTGGTACGGACCGCTGGCGGCACTTCGAGGAGAGGCCGATGCGGACATTGATCACCGGTGCCGGCGGGTTCGTCGGTTCGGAGCTGCTGGGCTTGCTATTGAGCCGCGCCTCGGCCGGGGACGAGCTCGTGGCTGTCGATATCGGCTTCTCTCAGGACGATCGACGGCCGGGTGTCGTATACCATGTCGGCGGTCTGCAAGAGGACGGAGTGATCGAGCACCTCTTTGAGCGACCATTCGACCGGATTGTACACCTGGCGACGGTCGCAGGGGTAGGATCTGAAAACTTCGACCTGGGCAAGGCAACGAATCTCGATGCGACGATGGCCTTGCTCGAGGCTGCGCGGCGAAGCGGTGCTAGGCCGCGCTTCGTCTATTCAAGCTCGGTTGGCATATTCGCTGCGCCGCTTCCTGCCGTTGTGGATGACGCGACCCTTCCTGTTCCCACCAACAGTTATGGCACCCACAAGCTCGTCGTCGAGTTATTACTGACTGATTATACGCGCGCCGGCTTCATTGATGGCCTCGCGCTGCGCTTCCCGGGCGTCATCGCCCGTCCGCAGGGATCGACAACGATGTTGTCGGCTTTCCTCAACGACGTGTTCTATGCAGCCGCCGCGGGGCAGTCGTTCCTTCTGCCGCTTGCTCCAGACGATGCAACCTGGGTCATGTCGCTGAAGCTCGTCGCACGAAACCTTGCCCATGCACTGGAGCTGCCACCGGCCGACTTGCCGCCCCGCCGCTACTGGTCATTGCCGGCACTTCACTTGACGATGGCAAAGCTCGTTGAGGCGCTTGCAGAACGCTTTGGTTCTCGCGTGTCGGAATTAATCAGTTTCGCTCCCAATCCCGAGCTCCAGAGAAGGTTCGTCTTTCCACCTCTCCTTGCCACCGGTGCGGAAGCCCTCGGCTTCCTTGGCGATAAAACGACGCAGGCGTTTGTCGAAAATGTATTGTCGACGAACACCACACTGGCGGCCTCATCGACGCCGCTCAAACCAAATGCGAGCGAGACACGACGATGACGGGTGTGATTGATCTTTCGGGCAAAGTGGGCGTGGTGACTGGCGGCGCATCGGGCATCGGCAAGGGTATTGCAAAGCGAATGCTCGCAGCCGGCATGAAGGTCGTAATCGCCGATGTAGAGGATGGCCGCCTGCAAGAGGTCGCATCCGAACTCGGTGTTCTTGGGGTGCAAACGGATGTTCGCCATTACGCTGCGCTGGAACGGCTCGCCGAGCGTACGCTCGACGCGCATGGGGCGGTCCACGTCTTGTGTAACAATGCTGGCATTGGGCCGATGGCTCCCATCGCGGACCTCACGCTCGCCGACTGGCAGTGGATGATCGATGTCAATCTCTGGGGAGTAATCCACGGCGTCCATGCCTTCTTGCCGATTCTGCGGGCGAACTCCGACGGAGGCCATATCGTCAACACGTCGTCGATGGGTGGGCTGCGCACGTCGCCGACCCTCGGCGCCTATTCCGTGACAAAGTTTGGCGTGGTGGCCCTGACAGAGACCCTTGCCGAAGAACTGGAGGCCGAGGGTTCAAAGGTCGGTGCGAGCGTGCTGTGCCCGGGCCCTGTCCGAAGTGATCTCGGTCGCAGCTCACGCAACCGACCTGTGGAAGTGGGCGTGGGGCATCTCAAAGATGTCCAGCTCGAGGATGCCGCCCATTTCCAAAACACCGTAATCCCCTATGTCGAACCGGACGACGCGGGTGAAATGGTTATACAGGGCATCCGCCGCGGCGATCTCTACATTCTCACCCATCCTGAAATGATGGGCTTTGTGAATGAGCGCCATGAACGCATCGAAGCGGCCACGCGCGCCGCCCTAGCCGCTAAATCCCGGCATTGACGCATTGTCGACACCCGGCGGCGCCCGAGGCTTTTACGACATATTAGGACAGGTAATTCGAACCATGAAGTTATCTAGGCCAATAAAGAACGGCGTTATGTTCGTGATTGCGCCACATGTCCGGACATGATACCTCGTTGACCAGCCAAGCAATAAAACCGGCGCTCGGACGCCGAACCAGAGAGGGGTGGACAATGCGTATCTCGCGATTTCTCCTAAATAGCTGTGTGATTGCGCTCGCAGGAGGAGGATGGGCGGCACCCGCCCTGGCCCAGACTACACCACAGACTGACGCGTCTGCGAGCACAGGCGAGGAGACGACAGGAGAGATCATTGTAACCGCGCGGCGCCGCAACGAACGGTTACAGGATGTACCCGTAGCGATGTCCGCCTTCAATGAACGAGATCTATCGCGATATTCCAGTGGATCGGTGAACGACATCGCTTCGCAGACCCCGCAACTGGTGATCAGCGCGCCCAACGGTCCGGGGGGCAGTTCGATAAACTTGCGCGGCGTCGGATCGGCGTCGACGACATCTTCGGTAGACCAGGCAGTGTCTATCAACATCGACGGCGTCCAAGTCAGTCAATCGAACTTCATCGCGCTGGGAACCTATGATCTTGATCATGTCGAAGTCCTGAAAGGCCCGCAGGCGCTCTTCTTCGGCAAGAATAGTCCTGGCGGAGTCATCTCGCTCTCGTCAGCCAATCCGGGACGCGAGCTCGAGTGGCGGCTGCGCACCAGCTACGACTTCAACAATGCCGGTCTGCTTACCGAGGGAATGGTCTCGACACCGCTGACTGACATGCTAGGCGTCCGTATCGCCGCCGCGTACAAGGATCAGGATGGTTGGTTCAAGAACCTGCCCGCGACGTTGCCCGGCACCACGGTTTCGGACAAAACAAGTCCGAAGTTGAAGGAGTATTTCATTCGCGGCACACTGAAATATGGCGCCGATTCGGACGTATTCAATACCACGCTGAAGCTTGCCTACGGTCAGACCGACCGCGACAACGGCCTGTATTCAAATGGCCAACTGCTCTCTTGCCCTGGTGGAACGCTGTCATTCCCCATCCCCGGCTTGTCGACCGACTGCAAATTGGACCGCAACTACAGCGAACCGAATCTGGCTCCCGACGTCGTGGCCACCGCGCCGCAGGTGTTCCGTGACGGCCGGCCTTATTTCGAAAACCGCCTGCTGCTGACTTCGCTCACGGCGAATTTGAAAGTGGCCGACGCACTGACGCTGACCTCGGTCACCGGCTATTTGCGACTGCGCGAGCGCTTCACGGCCAACTACAATGAGAACGGATTTTCGCAGTTCGGAACAGCCTCTGATCAGTTGCAACGCCAGTTTACTCAGGAATTTCGCCTGGTTTCGTCTTTCGAAAGCCCATTGAATTTCACCATTGGGGCCTTCTATCAGAACGCAAAGCTGTCTTTGGCAATCCCCACCACGCTTGCCGCCGGCTTCTCGCCGACAGGTTCGGCGCTGATGATCGAGGACGACAAATTTGGCCTGAAGACTGAGGCGTATTCGGTTTTCGGTCAACTGATCTGGAAGTTCGCGCCGCAGTGGGAACTTGCGGGCGGTGCGCGTTACTCGCACGAAACCAAGTCGGAAAACGGACGCAGCCGCTTGTTCGGCGTGTCGTATCCTTTCCTCGAGCCCAAGCGCTCGTTCAACAATGTCTCTCCCGAGGCGACGCTCAGCTTCCGGCCAAGCCGCAATCTCACGCTCTACGCAGGATATCGCCGCGGGTTCACTTCAGGCGGGTATAATCTGGTACCCCTCGCCTTCAACCCGTTTGCAGTCAACGACAACGGCTTCAGGCAATCGACGGTACAGGGCGGCGAGTTCGGCGCAAAGGGCGCCATTGCCCAGGGCCAAATCCAATTTGACCTCGCAGTCTATCAATACAAGTACAAGGACCTCCAACTCTCCACCTTCGATTCTGCGACTGCCGCGCTCAGCCTGCGTAACGCTGGTCGTAGTCGGGTTCGTGGTGTTGAAGTTTCGGCGAACGTGCGCCCAGACCAGATTGAGGGCCTTACCGTACGGGGCTCGGTGGCCTATAACGATGCGCGCTACACCTTGTTCAATGACGCAGGGTGCTACACCGGTCAGACCGTCGCACAGGGTTGTTCGGGGAACGTTATTGGTGGCGTTGCACAAACCCAGAGCCTTACTGGCTCACGGCTTGAGCGTGCGCCGGAATGGTCGCTGAATTTTGGTGCGAGCTACGATCATCCAATTACCTCCGGGATCACCTTTGGGCTGACCGCCGATGCCTATTACACCGGCAGCTTCTTCTCGGAATCGACGCACGATCCGCGCGCTACTCAGCATGAAGCATGGCGCTACAACGCCGGCGTCAAGTTGCGCGGTCCGGACGACGGCTGGGAACTCGCGCTGATCGGGCGCAATCTGACCAATGTCTTGCGCGCGGAATATATCTTCGGCCAGCCCTTTACCGGATTTGGTACCGGCACCAACGGGCCAAGCCGAGGAGCAGACCTCGTGGGCGTCAACGGTATGCCACGCTCGGTCGTGCTGCAACTCACCTTGCGCAACACGCTCTTTAAGTAGCCGACGATCTAGCACGCGAGGACGTGTACATCTCGCCTTGCATTCTCACGGCATCACGGTTGGCGCGGAGGTGGAGAAGCTTCCCGCCAAGATCGGGCAACTGGTCGTGGAGCGGGATTTTTTAGCCATGGCCTCCGGTCGATGAGCGTCGACCGGAGGCGATGGATGGTCGAACCTGCTCACCAGCACCTGTCGATCTCGACGCAATGCGGGCTGCTGTCGATCAGTCGGTCGTCCTACTATTACACGCCGGCCCCGGAGACCGAGGATACGCTGGCGCTGATGCGGGTGATCGACACGGCGTTCCTCGACATGCCGCGGTATGGCAGCCGCCAGATGGTTCGGCATCTGCGCCGCAATGATCATGAGGTCGGTCGCCGTCGTGTTCGCCGTCTGATGGCGAAGATGGGACTGGCGCCGATCTATCAGCGTCCGCGAACGAGCGATCCGCATCCACGGCACCGGGCCTATCCCTATTTGCTACGCAAACTGGCGATCGAGCGGCCCAACCATGTCTGGTGCGCCGACGTGACGTACATCCCGATGCGGAAGGGCTTCCTGTATCTGGTCGCGGTCATGGACTGGGCGAGCCGCAAGGTGCTAGCCTGGCGATTGTCGAACACCATGGATGCCGGTTTTTGCGTGGCGGCCCTCGAGGAAGCTCTGGCGCGGTTCGGCAAGCCTGAGATCTTCAACTTCGACCAGGGCAGCCAGTTCACCAGATTCGCCTTCACCACGGTCCTGCGCGAGGCCGACATCCGCATCAGCATGGATGGCCTGGGCCGCGGGACCACCTCAGCGCCAACCGGCTGAGCTGAACGCTCGCACACTACTGCTCGTCGCGGAATTGCCAATCGAGTGGAATGCGCAGCGGACATTGCTCGGCTTCAGCTGAGCATCACGATATCGAGCCAGGTTGGCGAGGCGCGCCGCGAGCGCGCCTCTCCGCTTTCGGCCGCATCCCATTCGTGGACAAAAAATCGGGCAGTAGAGACCGCGCCCCGAATTACGGAGAAAACGCGCGAGACGGCGCCCTCTCTGTCCACACTTAAACCCGTCCAACAGAATCCCGCGGTACTGCGGGATTTTTGGCGAAACACCACGGAGGGTCTCTGAGACCCACTACTTTCAAGTGTGGGTGGTGCTGCCGGTGAGGATTGAACTCACGACCTCAGCCTTACCAAGGATGCGCTCTACCACTGAGCTACGGCAGCATCGCCAGCAATTTGCGGGCGGCCGGGCCTGTCGGCCCGGCGGTGTCGGGGCCTATGGACAAAGCCGCGGCCCGCGTCAAGGCGGCTTGCCGATTGCCTTGCGATCTGGCTATCGGTCGGCCGATGAAGGATCGACGCGACCAGCCTGCAGATGATCGCGCGGCGCGCCTCGCCGAAGCGCTCCGCGCCAATCTGCGCCGTCGCAAAGCCCAGGCGCGCGCCGCGGAACCTGCGCCGCGCGCCGCCGGGACAGCGAGGCCGCCGGTCGACGACGATCCCGACCCATAGCCGCTCGCCGCTATCGCAGCGCTGCGGTCGCCTTTTCCAGCCAATCCGCCGCCGCTCCCTGCAGTTGCGGTCCGACGATCTCGCGCACGCGGGCATGATAGGCGTCGATCCAGGCGATCTCCGGCGGATCGAGCATCGCCAGATCGATGAGCGCGCGGTCATAGGGCGCAAAGGTCAGCGTCTCGAAGCCGAGCATGTCGCGCTCGGCGCCATCGATCTCCCGGGCGACCGTGAGGATCAGATTTTCGATGCGGATGCCATATTCGCCGGTCTTGTAATAGCCGGGCTCGTCCGAGAGGATCATGCCCGGCTGGAGCGGTTCATCGCCGCCCCCGAAGGTGGCGATCCGCTGCGGCCCCTCATGCACCGATAGATAGGCGCCGACGCCATGGCCGGTGCCATGCGCATAATCGAGCCCCGCCGCCCACAGATATTGGCGCGCAAGGATATCGAGCTGTCCGCCGCGTGTGCCCTGCGGAAACACCGCGCGCGCCACCGCGACATGGCCCTTGAGCACGCGCGTGTAGCGATCGCGCATCTCCGCGGTCGGTTCGCCGATCGCGATCGTGCGGGTCACGTCGGTGGTGCCGTCCTGATACTGGCCGCCCGAATCGACCAGATAGAGCGAGCCGGGCTCGAGCCGCCGGTTGGTCTCCTCGCTCGCGCGATAATGAACCACCGCGCCATTGGGCCCCGCACCCGAAATGGTGTCGAACGACAGGTCTCTGAGCAGCCCGGTCTCGGCGCGGAACGCGCGGAGCCGCTCCTGCGCCGACAGCTCGTCGAGCCCGCCCTTAGGCGCGTCGACCGATAGCCAATGCAGAAAGCGGCTGAGCGCCGCCCCGTCGCGCGCCTGCGCGGCCTTGTGGCCGGCGATCTCGACCGGATTCTTGATCGCCTTGGGCAGCACCACGGGATCGCGCGCCTCGACCAGCGTCGCGCCGCCGCCGGCGAGCGCCTCGAAGATCGCCGCCACCGCGCGATCGGGATCGACCGCCACCGTCTTGCCCGCCAAGGCCCTCAGCGCGGGTTCGAAAGCGATGCGGTCGTGCAGCCGCACCGCATTGCCGAGATGCGCGCGCACCGCATCGTCGATCTTGTCGGGTGCGACGAACAGCTCCGCGGTCGCGTCGGCATGGACGATCGCATAGGCGAGCGCGACCGGCGTGCGGTCGACATCCTGGCCGCGGATGTTGAACGTCCAGGCGATCGAATCGAGCGCGGACAGCACTGCGGCGTCGGCCTTTTTCGCGGTGAGCCAGTCGGCTATATCGGCGCGCTTGGCGGCCGAGGTCCTGCCGCTCAGCGCATCGGGCTGCACCACCAGCCGTGCCGTGGAAGGCGCGGGCCGGTCGGGCCATATCGCATCGATCGGATTGGTGTCGACCGCGACCAGCTCGGCGCCCTTGCTGGCAAGCGCCTGGCGCGCCGCCGTCACCCAGCCGCGGGTATGCAGCCAGGGATCATAGCCGATCCGTGCGCCGCTCGGTGCATGCGCCTCGAGCCATTCGGCAGTGCTGGTCTGCGGCACCGACTGGTAGCTCCAATGCTGGCCGTCGACCTGCTCGCGCACCTGAAGCGTGTAGCGCCCGTCGACGAAGATCGCCGCCTCGGCGGGCAGCACGACCGCCGATCCGGCCGAGCCCTGAAATCCGGTCAGCCAGGCGAGCCGCTGCGCATAGGCGCCGACATATTCGCTCATATGCTCGTCGGTCAGCGGGACCACAAAACCGTCGAGCTTGCGCCGCGCAAGTTCTTCACGGAGGGCTTTGAGACGGTGTTCATAACTGGACATGACGGAGTACCTCAAGCGCGGGGCCGGTCGAACGTTGATCGCAGCGTTGCCCGGCGGAGGCCGGAGCCGGCGGCCCCCTGCCTCGGCAGGCTGTGCCGACATGGCGGCGGCGGCCTCTGCCGGGCGACGTGATCCGAGGGTATAGAAACTGCATCCAAACGATCAAGATAGGCCCTGAGCGGGGCGACACAATGGCCGATACGATCCTAACCGCCACCGACGGCGCGCTTATGCGCCGCGGCCAGCTTGACATAGCCGGCGATGCGCGCCGGGTGCCGCGCGATCTCCTCGGGCGTCAGGTCGCGCATATATTTGGCGGGCCGGCCGCTCCACAGCTGTCCGCCGAGGATCCGCTTGCCCGGCGTCAGCATCGCTCCGGCGGCGAGCATGCCGCCGGATTCGATCACGCATCCATCCATCACGATCGCCCCCAGACCGACGAAGGAACGATCCTCGAGGATGCAGCCATGCACCATCGCCAGATGGCCGATCAGGACATCGTCGCCAATCGTCGTGGGGTGGGTGCCGGTCGAGACATGGACGACGCTGCCATCCTGGATATTGGTGCGCGCGCCGATCCGGATGTGATTGACGTCGCCGCGCACCACGACATTGTACCAGATACTGGTCTCGGCCCCGATCCGGACGTCGCCGATCAGCCGCACGCCGGAAGCCAGGAACGCCGTGGGATCGACGGCCGGGGTGCACCCGCCGAAGGTCAGGATGGTCGCTGCTTCGCTCATTGGGGCCGTCCTATGCTGTAGGTGACATGCGGTCTCAGCCGTGGTTCGAGCCCGGGCGCGGGATGATCGAAATCGAGATCGCGCCGCCGCTGCATGCCGAGCCGCTCCATCAGCCGTCGGGAGCGGCCGTTGCCCGATACCGTGATCGCCCAGATATGACCAGCGTCGAGGTGCGCCCAGCCCCAGGCCAGGCTCGCCTCGGCGGCCTCGCGCGCATAGCCTTGCCCCCAATGCGCCTTGGCGAGCCGCCAGCCGATCTCGATGCGGCCTTCAATCGGCGTGCCCGATGGGCCCGGCTTGAGACCGCAAAAGCCCAGGAACGCACGATCGCTGCTCCGCTCGATCGCCCAGAAGCAATAGCCCGTCTCGGTCTCGGCCAGCTTCAGACGATCGACCATGGCATCGACACCGGCTCGATCGATCGGCGGTCCGAGATATTCCATCACCGCCGGGTCGTTGCACATAGCGTGGAACGGAGCCTTGTCGGCATCGATCCAGCCGCGCAGCCGCAACCGGGCGGTGTCGATCATGCCCCCATCAACCGGGCCGCGTGCAGCGCATGATAGGTCAGCACCCCCGAAGCGCCCGCGCGCTTGAACGCCATCAGCGTCTCGAGCACCATCGCGTCGCGGTCGGCCGCGCCCGCCGCGACAGCATGCTCGATCATCGCATATTCGCCCGACACCTGATAGGCGAACACCGGCACCTCGAAGCGCTCCTTCACGAGGCGGACGATGTCGAGATAGGGGAGCCCCGGCTTGACCATCACGCTGTCGGCGCCTTCGGCGAGATCGAGCGCGACCTCGCGCAGCGCCTCCTCGGCGTTGGCCGGGTTCATCTGGTAGCCCTTCTTGTCGCCCTTGAGCAGGCCGCGCGTGTCGACCGCGTCGCGGAACGGCCCGTAGAAAGCCGACGCATATTTGGCCGCATAGGACATGATCTGGACATCGACATGCCCGGCCGCTTCGAGCGCGGCGCGGATCGCGCCGATGCGGCCGTCCATCATGTCCGAAGGCGCGACGATGTCGCTGCCCGCCTCGGCCTGGACCAGCGCCTGTCCAACCAGCACCTCGCTGGTGGGGTCGTTGAGGACATGCCCCGTCCCATCGACCAGCCCGTCATGGCCGTGGCTGGTATAAGGATCGAGGGCCACATCGGTCAGCAGGCCGATATCGGGCACTGCATCCTTGATCGTCCGGATCGCGCGGCACATCAGATTGTCGCGGTTGAGCGCCTCGCGCCCGTCGTCGCTGCGCAGCTCACGCGGCGTGTTCGGAAACAGCGCCAGGCAGGGAAGCCCCGCCGCTCTGGCTTCACGGGCGCGCTCGGCGATCGCGCCCAGCGGCCAGCGCGACACGCCCGGAAGCGATGCGATCGGCTCCACCGCGTCGCCATTGGCGATGAACAGCGGCCAGATCAGATCGGACGGGGTCAGCACATGCTCGGCGAACATGGCGCGGCTCCAGCCGTGGCGGCGCGGGCGGCGCAGACGGAGCGCGGGATAACGGGCCTGGATCATGCGCGCTGCTTTAGCCGGTGACGGCGGGGGCGCAAAGCCTCCAACTTTCGATGACGGCGATGCGCCCGAAACGGCGTCCGGGCGTTGGTGGCGCATGAATGATCGCGCCAGCGCCCCCCGTTCCGCCATTCTCATCGTCAACGCCCTGTCGCGGCAAGGCCTCAAGCAGTTCGATGCGGCCGTCGCCAAACTGCGTGAAGCCGGTGTCGATCTCATCGATGCGATCGCGGTAAACAAGCCGGGCACGCTGTCCGGAATCGTGGCGGAGGCGATGGCGAAGACGCCGCCGATACTGATCGTCGGCGGGGGCGACGGCAGTCTTTCCTGCGCGGTCGACGCGCTGGTCGGTGGCGACACGGTCTTCGGGGTTCTGCCGCTGGGCACCGCCAACAGCTTCGCCCGCTCGATCGGTCTGCCGCTCGACCTCGACGGGGCGGTCGCGGTCATTGCGGCCGGCGAGACCCGCCGGATCGACCTCGGCATGATCGACGAGGATTATTACTGCAATTGTGCCGCGATCGGCCTCTCGACCAGAATCGGGGGTCAGATCCCGCCGCTCCTCAAGAAGACCCTCGGCCGGGTCGGCTATCTGCTGTGGGCGGCCTGGCAATCGATGAAGTTCAAATCCTTCAAGCTGATCGTGACCGGCGACGACGGCCGGCGCGACGAGGTCGACGCGCTCGAGGTCAGGATCGCCAACGGGCGCTATCATGGCGGCGTCGAGCTGGTCGACGACGCCGATCCCGAAAATGGCCGGATCGTGATTCAGGCGGTCGTCGGCCGTTCGCCGGCGCAGCTCGGCTGGAGCTGGTTCACCAGCTATTTGCGGTTGCGCGCGCGCAAGGACACCACGCTCGAATATCAGGGGCAGCGGCTGCGGGTCGAGACCGTGCCTCCGCTCAAGGTCTCGATCGACGGCGAGGTGCTCGCCAGAACCCCCTTCACCGCCAGAATCGCCCCGCGCGCGATCAGCGTTCTGGCGCCGGCGCGCTAGAGTGATTCGAGCCAGATGGAATCATCAGGCGCCTCGGAAGCCGGGGAAAAGAAAGGGCTCTTCGCCCGTTTCTGGTTCAGTTCGAATAAGACCGGGGCGAGCGCGACCGCCGGCCGGGTGGAAGCGCCTTCCGACCGGGAAACTGCCACGACGGACTATGGTTCGGCTTTAGATCCGCGGCCCGCTAGAACATGACCTTGGCGTCGACGCCGTAGGTGCGCGGCTTCTTATAAGAGCCTGCGCCATAGCCTAGGCCCCCGAAGTCGATGCCGAAGTCCAGATTCTTCTGGTTGGTCAGATTGTCGCCCCACAGGCCGACCTCGAGCTTGCCGCCGCCGACGTCGATGTCGGCCAGTGAAACGCGCGCCTTCAGATTATAGTCCGGTCGCGAGCTGACGTTGCGGTTGAACGGGTTCGCCCGGTCGAGCGCGAAGAAATAAACTCGGCTGCGATAGGCGAGATCGCTGCGAAAGATCAGCGTTCCGACGCCGATATCGGTGGAATATTCGCCGCCGATATGCGCGTTCCATTTCGGTGATTGCGGCAGATGCGCCTCGCTGCCGACATTGATCAGCTGATTGAAGGTCGGCGACGTGAAGTCGGGGTCGAGGAACAGATATTGCTTGAAATTGGCATGGATATAGCCGGCCGACGCGTCGAACTGCAGGCCTTCGATCGGCAGCGCCGTGATTTCCGCCTCGAACCCGCGGAACTGCGCCGAACCGGCGTTGGCGACGACCGATGTCGCTCCGCCGCTGCCGCTCTGGAACTGCTGGATCTGCAGATCCGAATAATCGGTCTGATAAGCTGCGAGGTTCACGCGCAGCCGCCGGTCCAGCAGCTCGGATTTCAGGCCGATCTCGTAAGCCTTCACGGTCTCGGGGCGGTAGGTGGTGAGATTGCCCTGGGGGTTCTGCGGATCGATTCCTCCCGAGCGATAGCCCGATGAAATGCGCACATACGCCATCACATCCGGAGTGAAGCGATAATTGATCGATCCCAGATAGGAGACATTCTCGTAGTTGGTGAAATCGCTGGGGAAGGACGGCAGATCGGTGCGCACCAGCGTCTTGCGGTCCTGCGTATAGCGAACGCCGCCGGTCACCTCGAGCTTGCCGTCCAGCGCCGACGGCTTCCAGCTCAGCTGCCCGAAAATCGCTGCGGATTCGGAGGTTGAGCGGAAACCGAGCACGGGCGTCAGATTGAGACCGACCAGGTCGAGGCCGGGATTGAGAGCGCCGATCGCGGCCGCCGTGCCCGCCGGGAAACCAAAGAAGTCGAGCTGTGCGACCGGCGCGACGATCGTCAGCGCCTGGCGATTGTTCTGCGATCCCTTCTCGTAGAAATAATAGGCCCCGGCAACATAGCTGAAGTCGCCGGATGTCCCGAGCGCCTGGAATTCCTGGCTGAACTGCCACTGCCGCTGCGGCGCATTGTTGCCATTGTAGAGGTTCACCGGCTGGACCGACACCAGCGTCGGCGATCCGAAATCGATCACCGGTCCGCGCAGGTCGCCGTTGCCGTCGAGCGTCAGGATCGTGTCCTGCCAGAAACGGCGATAGCCGGTGATCGATTTCAGGGTCAGCGCATCGAGCGCCTCATAGGCGACCGTCAGCGAATGGCCCGAGATGCGCGAACGCGCGCCGTAGCGCAGGTTGCCGAAGCGATCGACGAAACCGTCCTGGCGGCCGGGATCGATCCGGTCCGGGCTGACCAGGAAGGGATCGCCCCCGAACAGCGGCGAGCGGCCGAAATAGCTTTGCACCGCCGGGGTGGTCGCCAGCAGCTGAAAATAGGGCGCGGAGCCCGAGCGGTAGTTGAAGTCGAAATTATAATTGACCGTCACGTCGCCGAAATCGCCTTCGACGCTGGCGTAGATTGAGTCGCTGCGCTGGCCGCCCGGATCATGCCGGTCGGACGGGACCAGCAGATTGTCGACATAGCCGTTGCGCTGGCGGTGCATCGCCGCGATCGCGGCTTTGAACGGTGTTCCGCCGATCAGGCCGGTGTCGATCCGCCCGCGCGCGAACCAGTCGTTATAGCGGCCGAAGCCGGCCTTGCCCTCGAAATGCATATCGTCCGACGGCTTCTTGCTGACCAGCTGGATCGCGCCGCCGATCGTGTTGCGGCCGAACAGCGTGCCCTGCGGCCCCCGCAGCACCTCCAGCCGCTCCAGATCGATGAGGTCGAACAGCGCTCCCGCGGCGCGCGCGATGTAGACGCCATCAAGATAGACGCCCACGGCTTGGTCGGTCGCCGCGTCGGGCTGCTGGTTGCCGACGCCGCGGATGAAGATCGAAGCGGCGGTCAGGCTGGTCGATTGTTGGAACAGCGACAGGTTCGGCGCCAGTTGCGGGATCGAGGTGACGTCCTGGATATTCTGCCGGTCGAGAAAGTCGCCGCTGATCGCGGTGACCGCCACCGGCACCTTCTGCAAGGATTCCGATGTGCGCCGCGCGGTGACGACAATATCCTGCAGGCCGCCCGAACTGGCCTCTCCCGCGGCGTCCGGCGTCGGCGCGACGGGCGGCGCGTCCTGCGCCATGGCGGGGCTGGCGAACGCGAGGGCACCGAAAGAAAGCGCGAGCAGGCTGACCTTGCCTAACAGCATGTAATCCTCCCTGGACGTCCGCCCTGATGCAGGCGGATCTTTATACCTCTCGACGCCGATCGGTGATCGGCTTGGGCCAACCTACCCCGCGCCGGTGGTTTTGGGAAGGCATGCCAAAAAGGCACTGCGCAAAAATCTGTCGGAAAGCTAGGGTCCGGTCCGGGCGGCGAAGGTGATGCGCTTCCAGCTGCCATGGGCGTAATAAGCCCAGGCGAGCGCGCAGACGACCACCGATCCGAACGGGAAAGCCCACCACAGCGCATCGAAACCCAGCCATGGCTGCGCAAGCCGCGCGAAACCGATCCGGCAGGCCAGCATTCCGATCGAAAGGATGATCAGCGGCCCCACCACCGCGCCATTGCCGCGGGCCGTGCCGAACAACACCATCGTCATCCCCGAGAACAGAAAGCTCCCGCCGGCGATCAGCTGGATATGCTCGGCGATTGGCAGCGCCGGGCTGTTTGGGCCGAGGAACAGCCCGAGCACGGGGCGATCGAACAGCGTGAGCAATGCGAGCAGCCCGCCCGTCAGCAGCATGTTGTAGACCAGCCCGCCGCGCGTGATCGCGCCGATCCGGTCCCACCGCCCCGCGCCGATATTCTGTGCGGCCATCGCGCTCACCGCCGCGCCGACCGCGATCGACGGCATCTGGATATAATTCCATAGCTGGAAGGCGACGCCATAGGCTGCCGCAGCGGCGACCCCGGCATGGTTGACCAGCCCCACCATCACCAGGCCGCTTGTCGTCATCACCAGCATCTGCAGCCCCATCAGCAGCCCTTTGCCAAGAATCAGGCGCAGCAGCGCGGGTTGCGGCCGCAGATAGCGAAACTCCGGGCCGCGCAGCCGGATCGGCAGATCGCGACCATAGACCACGATCAGCATGCCGATCAGCGAAACGACGCTCGAAACGAGCGTCGCCACCGCCGAGCCGACGATGCCCAGCTCCGGAAAAGGCCCGATGCCGGCGATGAGGAAGGGGTTGAGCCCCGCATCGACGATGATGCCGAGGATCATGAACCACAGCGGCGTCATCGCGTCGCCGACCGCGCGCAAGGTCATCATGATGAGCATCGCGATCGAGCTGACCGGCAGCACCAGCAGCATCATCTTGAGATAGGCTGAAGCGAGCGGGGCTGCTTCGGCCGGCGTCCCCATCAGGTGGAGCAGGCTGTCGGTCAACGCGACGCCAAGCAGCATGATCAGGATCGAGACGCCCAGGAACAGCGCCGCTGCGGCGCCGATCGCGCGGCGTGCGGCGTCAATGTCGCGCCGGCCGACATGCTGGCCGACGAGGATCGTCGCCGCCATCCCGAACCCGAACAGCGCCGAGAAGGCGAGGAAGACGATATTGGTGGCGTTCGAGGTCGCGGCCAATGCCGTTTCGCCCAGGAAGCGCCCGATCCAGATGGTGTTGATCGACGCGTTGAGCGATTGCAGGATATTCGCGACCAGGGTCGGAATCGCGAACAGCAGCAGCGTGCGCCCGATCGGCCCTTCAATCAGATCCTGCCTTGGCCCGGCCACTAACCCAGCCGAGCCAGCGCGGCGCTCAGTCGCTCAGCCTCGCGCGCCTTTTCGGCATGATCATCGCGGGCCTTTTCGACCGCCTCGGGTTTGGCCCGTTCGACGAAAGCGGGATTGTTGAGCCGCCCGGCCAGACTGTCGCGCTCCTTTTCGGCGGCGGCGATGCCCTTGGCGAGCCGCGTGCGCTCGGCATCGAGATCAATCACCCCCTCGAGCGGCAGCACATAGGTCGCCTCGTCGACCACCACCTGCGCGGCGCCGCCGGCGGGCGCGGCGCCGTCAGCGAGATCGATCCGGGCGAGCCGCGCGATGGCCGCGGCGTTCGCTTGCAGCCGCGCCTGCGTCCGGTCGCTCGCCTCGCGCGCATAGGCCGGCAGGCGCGCGCCGGGCGGCACATTGAGCCCGGTGCGCGCGGCGCGTATCTCGCTCACCATCCGGATCAGCCAATCGATCTCCGCGCTCGCCGCGGAATCGATCGACTGCGCATCGGCCATCGGCCATTTGGCGACGATGATGTCATAACGCCGCTCGCCAAGCTCGTGCCACAGCTCCTCGGTGATGAACGGCATGAACGGATGCAGCATCACCAGGATCTGGTCGAGCGCCCAGCCCGCGACCGCACGTGTCTCCGCCGCGGCGGCGGCGTCGGCGGCGTCGGCGAGCAACGGCTTGGTCAGCTCGATATACCAGTCGCAAAAGCTCGCCCAGACGAAGTGGTAGATCGTGTTGGCGGCCTCGTCATAGCGCAGGTCGGCGATCGCGAGGTCGAGCGCTTGTACGGTCTTGACCGTCTCGGCGATGATCCAGCGGTTGACCGCCAGTTCGGCCTTGGGCGCTTCGAGCGTGGTCGACGCGCCAATGCCGTTGGCCTGGGCGAAGCGTGCGGCGTTCCACAGCTTGGTCGCGAAGTTGCGATAGCCCTCGACCCGCTTCTCATCGAGCTTGATGTCGCGGCCCTGGCTCTCCATCGCGGTCAGCGTGAAGCGCAGCGCGTCGGCGCCATATCGGTCGATCAGGCCAAGCGGGTCGACGGTGTTGCCCTTCGATTTCGACATTTTCGAGCCATCGGCGGCGCGCACGAGGCCGTGCAGGTAGAGCGTCTTGAACGGCACTTCGCCCATGAAGTGCAGCCCCTGCATGATCATCCGCGCATCCCAGAAGAACAGGATGTCGAAGCCGGAAATCAGCACGTCGTTGGGATAGTGGCGCCGGAGCATCGACGCCCCCGCCCCACCCGACTGATAAGCCTCGGGCGGCTGCTGGCCGGCGCCGTCGGGCCAGCCCAGCGTTCCGAACGGCCACAGCGCCGAGGAGAACCAGGTATCGAGCACGTCGGGATCGCGGCGCAGCTTGGTGCCGGCGCCGGCCAGCGCCTGCGCGCCGGCTTCGTTCTCGGCGACGAAGACATTGCCCGCCTCGTCATACCAGGCCGGGATCTGGTGGCCCCACCAGAGCTGGCGCGAGACGCACCAGGGCTGGATGTTCTCCAGCCAGTTAAAATAGGTCTTGGTCCATGTCTCCGGCACGACCTTGATCTTGCCCGAGCGCACCGCCTCGATCGCCGGCTGCGCCAGCGTCTCGGCGTCGACATACCATTGGTCGGTGAGCCAGGGCTCGATCACCGCACCCGAGCGGTCGCCATAAGGGGTCTGGATCGTGCGGTCCTCGATCTTCTCGAGCAGGCCCGCGGCGTCGATCGCCTCGACCACCTTGCTGCGCGCCTCGAACCGGTCGAGGCCAAGATAATCGTCAGGAATCAGCCCGTCAGCGGTCTGAATCAGCTTCGCCTCGGCGTCGAGCATGTTGAGCATCTCCGCGGGTTTGAAACCGGCGCGCTTGCCCACCTCGAAGTCGTTGAAATCATGCCCCGGCGTGATCTTCACCGCGCCCGACCCCAGTTCGGGATCGGCATGTTCGTCGGCGACGATCGGGATCAGCCGTCCGGTGATCGGCAGCTTCACCATCTTGCCGATCAGCGGCGTGTACCGTTCGTCCGCGGGGTTCACCGCGACCGCCATATCGGCGAGCATCGTCTCCGGCCGCGTCGTCGCGACCGAGATCGCGCCCGATCCGTCGGCGAGCGGATAGCTGAAATGCCAGAATTTGCCCTGGATCTCGCGGGTCTCGACCTCGAGGTCCGAAATCGCGGTCTTGAGGCCGGGATCCCAGTTCACCAGCCTCTTGTCGCGATAGAGCAGCCGCTGATTGTAGAGATCGACGAACACCTTGATGACGGCCCTGGAAAAGCCCTCGTCCATCGTGAAGCGCTCGTTCGCCCAGTCGCATGAAGCGCCCAGCCGGCGAAGTTGGCGGGTGATCGTCCCGCCGCTTTCTTCCTTCCACGCCCAGACCTTGGCAATGAACTCGTCGCGACTGAAGTCGGTGCGCTTCTGACCCCGCGCGTTGAGCTGCCGCTCGACCACCATCTGGGTCGCGATGCCGGCATGATCGGTTCCCACAACCCACAGCGCGTCCTTGCCCTTGAGCCGCGCATGGCGGATCAGCACGTCCTGCAGCGTATCGTCGAGCGCATGGCCGATATGCAGGCTGCCCGTGACGTTGGGCGGCGGGATGACGATCGTATAGGGCTCCGCGGCGGGCCGCTCCGGGCGGAACAGCCCCTGCTCTTCCCAATGGCGATACCAGCGCGCCTCGATCGCGGCGGGGTCGAAAGTCTTGTCGATGGTCATGATGGCGGAGGCTTTAGCGGGGGAACGAGGCTACGCGCCACCCTCAATCTTCGGGGCAAACGAGACTTTGCACGACAGCGGTCCGGACGGGTTCAAGATGGCCCGAGCGCATCGTGGCGACCGCCGTCATTTCCCCTTCACATGCTTGTCCATCCAGCCCAGCACCTCGCCATACCATTGGATGCTGTTCTTCGGCTTGAGGATCCAGTGATTCTCGTCGGGGAAGACCACGAGCCGCGACTCGATGCCTCGGCGCTGCGCCGCTGTGAAGGCGGCGATGCCCTGGGTGTAGGGGATGCGGAAATCCTTTTCTCCGTGGAGGATCAGCATCGGCGTCTTCCAAGCGGTGACAAGGTTGACCGGGTTCCATTTCTCATAATGGCTGGGAACTTCGTAATAGGGGCCGCCATGCTCCCATTCGTCGAACCATAGCTCCTCGGTTTCATAGGCCATCGCGCGCGCGTCGAACACGCCCGCATGGGTGACGAGGCAGTCGAAACCGTCGGCCCAATTGCCTGCGATCCAGTTGGTCATATAGCCGCCATAGGATCCGCCCGCCGCGCAGCCCCTGCGCCCGTCCAGCCAATCATATTTCGCGCGCGCCGCGGCGAGCCCGAGCTTGAGATCCTCGAGCGGCTTGCCGCCCCAGTCGCGGTTGATCGAGTCGGTGAATGCTTGCCCGTAGCCCATCGATCCGTGGAAATCGATCATCACCGTGCCATAGCCGGCGCCCGCGAACACCGCCGGGTTCCAGCGATAGGACCAGCCGTTGCCGAACGAACTCTGCGGCCCGCCATGAATCAGGAAGGCGACGGGCGCCCTGGCTCCTGCCGCGAGCCCAGCGGGCTTGACCGCATAGCCCCAAACGGTGTCGCCGCCCGCGCCCTTGAAGCTGAAATGCTCATAGCTGGGAAGGTCGATTCCGGCGAGCCTGTCCCTGTTGACGGCGGTAAGCCGCCGCGGCTTGCCCCTGCCGCTCGCCGCGTAGAAATCGGCAGGCGCGATCAGGTTGTTTAATGTATAGACATATCCGCGCGGCGTGGCGAGGACGGCGCCCACACTCCCCGCTCCGGTCAGCCGCGTGACCTTGCCGGTCGCGATCGAAACCGCAAAGGCCGGTTCGTCGCCGGTGTCGGGTGCGGTAACGTACAGCGTCGATCCGTCATGGCTCCAGACCAGGCTCGCGATGGAGCGGTCCCAGCTCTCGGTCAGCGCGCGGACCTCGCCGGTCGCGAGGTTGCGAAGCTGGACGACCTGGCGGTCCGCTTCATAGGTCGGCCGCTTCATCGCGACATAAGCGAGCCATTTCCCATCGGGTGAGACCGCGGGCAGCGTGTCGGTCCCAGCGTTGGACGCGGTCAGGTTGACAGGCGCCGCGCCGCCGTCGGCGGGGGCCGCGAAGATGTCGAGATTGGTGGACAGCGGCTCGGTGCGCCCGGCCTCGCGCAGCGCGAAATAGACGGTCTTGCCGTCCTTGCTCCACGCGATCTCGCTGCCATCTCCGAACGGCTTCGACGGCGTGTCGCCGACCAGCCCGCCCTCGATCGCGACACCCGCGCCCGCGGCCTTGCCCCCGGCCAGCGGCAACACGAAGATCTGCGAGCGCTGCCCGTCGCTCCAGCTGTCCCAATGGCGGACGAAATAGCCGTCATAGGTGCGCGCACTGCCATCGGTCGCGGCGGGCTTGACCTCGGCAAGCGACTTCGCGCCGACCGGACGGTCCGCCCAGACAAGCAGCTTGTCGCCGGTCGGGGCGATCTTGAAGCCGCTGATCTCCTGATCCACCACCGGCTCGGGCGCGCCGCCCGTCACCGCGATCCGCCAGACCCCGGTCTTGCCGCCCTTGTCGGCGGTGAAGAACACCCATTTGCCGTCGGGCGAGAACGCCGGGGCCGCCTCGTTGACCGCCGGATCCGCGGCGAGCTTTTCCGGCGGCGCTCCCTTATTCGCAAGATCGAGCCGCCAGATGTCGGTGCGGCCCTTGTTGGCGGCCATATCGGTCTCGCGCTGATCCCAGACGAGCCAGCGGCCGTCGGGCGAAATATCGGCGCCGCCGATACGCGAGAGGGAGACGACGTCGTGGATGGTGAGCGGGCGGGCATGCGCGACGGCGCCGACGCCCGCGACAAGGCCGAGGGCCAGGAGCGGAATTTTCTGCATGGACCGCCACTAGCTCAAATGGCTCGACGCGCCAAGCAGCGTATTAGGACGGTGGCACAGCTTGGCCCCCGCTCCGGTCAACCGCCCTGGTCGGTCATGCGGCGGATTTCGGCCTGCACCAGCCGCTCGACCATGTCGGGCAGGTTCCGCTCGATCCAGTCGGCGAGCATCGGCTGCAGCATCTCGCGGACAAGTGCGTCGAGCGTCATGTCGCCCGCCGCCATGCGCGGCGGCGGCGTTCGCGGCATCAGATCGGGCGGAACCGGCCGTGGCGCACGCACCCGCTCCTCCTCCGCCTGGCGCAGGCGATCGACCGCTCGCTGCACCGGCGCCGGCGGGGCAGGCGGAGTGGCGGGAGCTCGCGGAGGGAGCGGCCCGGGCACAGGATCGGTCAGCTCGAGCACCGAATCCGCGGGCGGAGCATCGCCGCGATGCGGCCAGGGCGGAGCATCGGCGCGGGTCGGCGCCGGGGATGCGGGGGCCGGTGCGCGCGGCGCGGGTTGCGACGGCCGCGGAACGGCAGCCTCGGACAGCTCCGCGCGGTCGTCGGAGATGATGCGTTTGATGGAAGCCAGGATGTCTTCCATCGAGGGTTCGGAACGCGGGTCGGCCATGCCGCCGATATAAGCTATTTCTCGGGGCTTGCCACCGGGGCGTGCGCGGGCACCGCCGCAACGCTCGGCTGGCTCCGCGTCGAGGTCGCGACCGGCTGGGGCCGGGGGTCGCTGTCCCAATCCCAGACGCGGTTGTGGACCCGTTTGTAGTTGGCGACCGGATCGTACAACGATCCGCCGTCGAGCCCGAGATCCGCAGCCTGTGCCCGGCCCATCGCCGCGAGCAATGCGAAACCGGCGACATAGGCGTCGCGCTTGGCCGATACCAGCGTCGAACGCGAATTAAGCAATTCCTGCTCGGCGTTGAGCACGTCGAGCACGTTGCGGGTGCCCACGCTCTGCTCGGCGCGCACCCCTTCGAGCGCGAGCTCATTCGCCGAGACCGCCGCCTGCGAGGAGTCGATCACCCCGAGCGCCGCCTGATAGCGCGAGAAGGCGGTCCTCGCGGCGGCGATCACCGCGCGTTCGGCCGCGGTCTGGGCCTCGAGCGCCTGGCTCTTGCGCGCCTGGGCCTGGCGGACGCGCGCGCCGGGCTCGCCGCCCTGGAAGATCGGGATCTGCGCCTGGACGCCGAGCGTCGCGGTCTTGTCGACCTGCTTGAGGCCGGCGACGCCGCCCCCCAGCGTGCCGCGATAATCGGTATAGTCGCCGGTGCCGAAGGCCGATAGGCGCGGCATGCGCATCGCCGCCGCGACGCCGATGTCATAGTCGGCCGCACGCGCCGCCTGCCGCGCGGCGGCAAGATCGGGATTGTTGGTCACGGCGATCTCGACCGCGTCGTCGGACAGCGCGGGCAGGCCCGGCAAGGGCGGGGGGGGCGTGAGATCGTCCGGGAATTTGCCGATCACTTCGAGATAGGTCTGCCGGCTCGCGTCGAGCTGCGCCTGGGCCGACTGGAGGCTGGCCCGCGCGCCAGCGAGCCGGGCCTGTGACTGGGCGACATCGGTGCGGGTCAAATCCCCCACCTGGAACCGGTCGCGGCTCGCCTGCAGATCGGTCTCGAGCACCCGGACATTGCCCGTGTTGAGGTCGACGATCGCGGTGTCGCGGATCACGTCCATATAGGCCGCGACGGCCGCGGTGAAGACGTCGCCCTCGGTCGCCTGGAGGCTTGCGCGGCCCTGCTCGACCCGCGCCTTGGCCGCCCGCACCGAATTGCGGACGAAGCCGCCTTCGTAGAGCGGCACCGTCACGGTCGCCGATCCCCCGATCGACTTCTTGGGCGAGGTGAAGCTGTTGGCCGATCGTTTGACGAACTCATTATAGTTCGCAACCGCGCTCACGTCGGGCAGGCCCTGTGCGCGCGCGATCGCGACATCCTCGTCGGTGGCGCGCAACCCCGCCCGCGCGCCGGTCAGCGTGGGATTGGAGGCATAGGCCTGGCTCAGCGCATCGCGCAACGTGTCGGCGGACGCAGGGACGGAAAGCCCTGAAAGGATCAGCGCCGCGACGCCTGCGGTCCACCGCCCGATCGGCGCCGCGCGCCCGAGCTTTCCCCTCACCCGGCCCACCCGCGTCAGAAACTGAAGACCTGCGGCTTGGCAAAGCCAGGCAGCGGCGCGGCGTCGGCATCGGCGAACGCGCTCGTTCCGAACCCTCGGCCTGCGCGGACGCCCGACACCAGCCGGGTGACCCCGCGGTCGACGACCGCGCCGACCAGCCGCCCGCCCTCGGCAAGCTGGTCGATCAGCGTCTGTGGAATTTCCTCGACCGCGCCATCGAGCATGATCAACGCGTAAGGCGCGCCCTTCTTGCTGCCCGACCTCAACGCGCCCTTGACCCAGCTCGCGCCCGGAACCAGCGCCTTGCCGGTCGCCGCCAGCTCGGCATCCTCCTCGACCGCGACCACCTCGGCGCCGAGCTTCTCGAGCAACGCCGCGGTATAGCCGCTGGCCGCGCCCACGAGCAGCACTTTCTCGCCGGGCGCGACCTGGGCCTCGGTGAGCAGCAGGCCGGTCACCATCGGCGGATTGAGCGCGCGGCCGCCGCCGAGCGGCAGCGGCAGATCGGCATAAGCGAGCGACACCTTATCGGCGGGGACGAAACGCTCGCGCGGCACCTCGCGCATCGCGGCGACCACGCGCGGATCGTTGACCCCCGTCGTCCGCAGCTGGCTGACGACCATCGCCTGGCGCATCTGCTCGAAATTCTGCTCGGTCACTTGGCTTCCCGCTGTCTAGTGTCTTATACCTACAATACAGTAGGAGGAGGTTTCAAGGCTTTATCGCGTTGCGGCATTCGCGCCAAGCGCGATCTCCCTCCGATCCGGATCAGGATTGGGCCAACCGATCCTGGTTGACATTCGCGCCCCCGGACGCCATTGCCGCGCCCCACTGGCCCGATGGCGGAGTGGTGACGCAGCGGACTGCAAATCCGTATACGCCGGTTCGATTCCGGCTCGGGCCTCCAAATCTTCTAAATGATATCAGCGGCTTATCGGAAGCAGCTTGAACGGATGAAAATGCCGTGTTGCATCTTGTTGCGTGAAAATACCGAGCATTTCCGGGCTTTCCCGAAGATTGACGGCGGCTCCATGTAACACGCGATGCAACATGCGCTGGCAAAAAAGAGGCGGCCCGAAAGCCACCCGAGGATTTGTCGTAGAGAGAGGGCCTCTCTATGGCCAGGAATAGACTAAGCGCCGCCTAATCCTGCCGCCCTGGACAGCACTCAACACCATTTCAGATGGTTCCAAGTGAATTGAAGTGGCCGGCTTGGCCCATCTCGTCCACGAGGGATCGATCATTCCCTTGCCGTAGCAACTGCGCGAGCTTCTTTTTCCCCACCAGGTGTCTCTCGTCAACAATCGGGATGGCCACGCCTTGGCTTGCGGGAGAAGCGCCACAACCTTCCCGAAATAGAGTTGTAACAGAATCAAAAGATTGTTACAAATATGTTACACAGAGGGCAGCCTCGGAAAAATGGGGAATATTAACTTCCCTGAGGGAGATGGTGCGACATGAATCAGCCGGCACAACGAATTTGCAGCTTCGATAATAACGGTACTGTTTTCGACGGCGGATCTGCGATATTTCGTCAAGTCGATGCGCACTATATTTCGCGTGCCAAGGAGATATTCTCGAAATTTCAAGAGCTATCTTTAGTCAATCTCGGCGTGGTTCCTACGACCTTGTACGCAAGCAAGGAATACATGTTTGAGCACGAGAAATATACTATCAGCTATCCTTACGAATGGCCCGCCGCAATGCTTCGCGATGCGGCCATATATCATCTTGATCTGTTCGATCACCTTGAACTCAATGGACTGACGCTGAAAGATGGCCTGCCTAACAACGTCGTCTTCGATGGAATAAAGCCGAAGTTCGTCGATTTCCTGTCGATCGTCGAGTATGACAAACTGAAGGACGAGGCTTGGCTGGTCAAACGGATTCGGGAGGGAGAAACACCGCACACCGCCGTTCTTCGCCAGATGTTCATTCCCCATTTCTTCATACCGCTGGCAACGATGAATCTCGGGCTGCTTGATCTCGGCCGGATCATGTTGCGCAAGCATAGCTGCAACGTCTCGAGCGAAACGCCGTATAAGCTGAAGATTCAGTGGAAAAATCTGTCGCGCCGTAAACAGGTTCGGCACTTCCTGACGCGGCTCCGTATCCGGCAGGCGTTGCGCTCACATCCGCAGTCTGCGCGACGCATGCTGCGCAACGCCCTCTCTAAAATGCAATTCGGCGATCGGAGCGGCTACGCCAATTATTACAGCGCGAAAAACGAGGAATTTCCGCTCGACGACCAGACCGACTGGAAGCCCAAACAAATCTCGGTCGGGGCCGCACTCGACGCGTTGGCCCCCGAAACGGTTCTCGATCTTGGAGCTAATACGGGTTGGTTCTCGCGCCTGGCCGAAAGCAAGGGCGCCAAGGTAATTAGCGTGGACATCGACGAAGCGTCGCTGCTTCGCCTTTATCAGATTGCGAAACGCGACCAGTTGAAGATAACGCCGCTTAATATCCCCTTTGGCGACCTATATGCTGAAGGAATAGTTGAGCATATCCGGAAGACCGGCGACGTCTATTTCACGGCACCAATCAAACGCCTGCGCTCGGATGTTGTCATGGCACTGGGCCTGATCCACCATCTCGTGTTGGGCGAGAATCGGCCGATTGAGGCGGTCATGAGCACCCTGTCCGAACTGTGCAGTAAGGGGCTTATCCTCGAATTCATATCAATGGACGACCCGCTGGTGGCCGGAAATCCCGGATATTTTCCAAATATCCAGCATTGGAACCCCGACTCTTACAATATCAATCTCGTCATCGAAGCAGCGAAGAAATATTTCAAGACGTGTGAGACGAGCCCATCGCATCCTGCCACGAGGCAGATTTTGAGATTGGCGAAATAGGCGGCGGCACTCGCCTTTTTGTTAATCATAAAGCTGCACAGGCTGCCCTCGGTAAGTAAGTCTTAGCTCGCCACCACCAGCGCGCGAAAGCGATCGTCATGGGTCGCCATCAAGCCGCCTCCACGTCAGCGGCGGTAATGCGGATCACGCGCTTGCCGTCGATCTCTTCGACATCGCCGATGATGCGTTTGTAAGCGACGATCGTGGTGATGGCCTCGATATTGGCATCAACGATCGCGAGCAGCGGGCTCGACGTTGGCTGGTCGCGGTTTAAGCGCTCAAACGCTGTTGATTTCTGCTGAGAGTTGACCGGGGATTTTCATCGAGAAGTGACCCGGTTGGATGTGGGTTTCCCGCGAAGCGGGCGCTCGGCAAGCTGGCCAGCCTTGTTCATGGCCTTTTCCTGTTCGAGCATGTTGACCAGATCGACGGTAGAGAAGAACCGGGCCTTCCTGTGGTGGTGTTCCACGGCTTGGATGCCGAGCGCGGTGGCCCGATGGCGGAGTGGTGACGCAGCGGACTGCAAATCCGTATACGCCGGTTCGATCCCGGCTCGGGCCTCCATACAATCTAAGTGACTGTCTTAGCTGCGTTTTTTCCCGCGACGACCCAGCCTTTCACCGCCTTCCTTGGCTTCTACCTTCATGGTCGTGCGCAGAAGGAGGTCAAGCCCCAGTTCCCGCCGGCAGCTGTGCTTGATCCGGTTGTAGGATGTCCGCCCCCGCAGGTGCGGCCTGAACGCCTGCAACTCAAGGCCCATCTGAAAGAACGGCCGACCGCCCTACAGGTGGGGGCCAGGGGGCGATCGGCCGGCTTTCATCATGGTGCGGCGTACGATACCGGTTGGGGACGGTATCTCCGCCGCATCCTGACGGCGGCGGCGCGGTGCGCCGGCGCTCGCAGCGAGGCTGCCCCCTCTTCCTTGTCGCTCAGGGGGGCCAGCGGCAGTGACTATCCGTCTCTGTTACCGTTACATCGCCGATCGCGGCGTTTCGCAAAGGGCGGTGACATCCGCCGGGTTTCGGGCTAGTTCTGGTCATCGACATGGACGGAACCGGCGAGGCGGCGATCGATCGCGAAGAAGTAGCGGGATCACCGCGTTCGGACGGTCCGGACACGAACGATGCCGAGATGATGCGCCGCGAGCTGCAATCTGTGATCGCATCGCCGGACTTCGCGCGCGCGCCGATCATGAAGCGGCTACTCTGCTTCCTGGTCGAAGAGACCGCCGGCGGCCGCGGCGACCAGCTGAAGGCCTATTCGGTGGCGGTCGACGGGCTCGGCCGCGCGCCCGACTATGATTCGCGCGCGGACAGCTACCCGCGCGTCCAGGTGGGCCGGCTGCGCCGGATGCTCGACGGCTATTACAGCTCGACCGCGCCGGTCGACGGGTATCGGCTGACGATCCCGAGCGGCCGCTACCGGGTGGCGCTGCAATCCGCCGACGCCTCAAGCGATCCGGCCATCGAAGCGATCGAGCCCGCGCGGCTGACTGAACTCAGGCTCGCCTTCGGCTGGCAGGTCGCGCTTCTTCTTGCGCTGCTGCTGCTCGGAACAGCGACGCTCCTGCGCATCCTGCCGATGCGCACCATCGCCCCGGGAGCCGGCCACGCAAGGCCCGTGCTCGAACTCAGCGGCGTCGACATGGCCAGGACGAGCCGTCTCGGCAATGTGATACGCGCCACCCTGCTCAACGGCCTCGGCCGCAGCGGCATTTACGATCTGCGCGCCGTGCGTCGGTCTGGCACGCCCGATCCTCAGGCCGTGCCGGCGCGATACCGCCTGAGCACCGACCTTCTCGACGGTGAGCGCCCGCGGCTGTTTCTGCGCCTGACGCGGCTCTCGCCCGATCGGCTGATCTGGTCGGGCGACATCGCCCTTCCGGCCGGGACGCGGCTCGACGGCGAAGGGCTTGAACATGCGCTGGCGCCGGCGATCGCCACGATCGGCCGCGTCGACGGCCTGATCGCGACCCACGAGTTGCAGGAGAATGGCGGGCTTGAGGCGGCGGGCTATAGCTGCCTCCTGCTATATCACCGCTACCGCAAGGAACGGACCGATGCCGAGTTCGATCATGTCCGCACGTGCATCGACCGCAGCCTCGCCCGCAACCCCGACGATGCCGAACTGCAGGCGGCCGCGGCGCAGCTGGCGATCGAGAAAATGGTGCGATCCGAGACGCCGGCGCGCGATCGGCCGGCGCTGTTGCTGACCGCGCAGCGCCACGCGCAGATATCGGCCTCGATCGACCCGCGCAATCCGTGGAACACCGCCGCGCGCGCGCGGATCGCCGTCTTGCGCGGCGATTGCTCGCAGGCGATCGGCTTCGCGCTGCGGGCCAGCGAATTGCAGCCTTTCGACCCGGCGCTGTTGGCCGATGCCGGCCTCTATCTGCTCGATTGCGGCGACCCCCGCGCCGAACCGCTGATCCGGCGCGCCATCGCACTGGACGATAATCCCGATGGCCGCTTCTTCGCGCCGCTGCTGCTGCTCGCGATAGAGCGCAACGATCGGCAGCTCGCGCGCGAAGCGCTGGGCAGGATGACGCCGCCGCTGTTCGGCCGCCATGGCGGCTTTCATCTGATCAGCGCGACCGGCTATGCGATGATCGGCGATATCGCGCGCGGCCGCGCCGCCTGGTCGCGGCTCGCCGCCAGCAATCCCGGCGCGGCCCGCGATCCTCAGGGATTTTTCGAAAGGCTCGGCTACGCGCCCCAGCTGCGAGCCAAGGCAATCCGCCACCTCGGCGCCGCCGGACTGCTCCGATCCTGATCGGGGAGGAACCGGCGCGAGCAGGGCCGCTATCCCGATAATGGAGCCACCGCTGGGCTTGTCGGGCTGGAAACCTAATTTCGCGACCGAACTCCTGCTCGCCTTGGCGGCGACCGGGCTCGCGGTCGCGGCCCGCGCGATCGTCGACCTCTTCGCGCCCGGCGTCATCCCCTATATCTTCGTGTTTCCGGCGGCGATTTTCGCCAGCCTGCTTGCGGGAGCCCGATCGGGCTTGATAGCCGCCGCCGTCTGCCAGTTGCTGGCATGGTATTTCATCATTCCGCCGCATCGCAGCTTCGCGATAAGCACCCCGGACGCGATCGGCCTGATCGTCGCCACCGCCTCGATCGGACTTACCATATGGGCTGTCGGATCGTTCCGCACGATATCGATAAGGCTTCGCGACGAGAAGGAAAGGCGCGTCGAGCTGCTCTCGCTCGCGCTGCGCGAGGTCGATCACCGGACGCGCAACAATTTCCACATCGCCGCATCGCTGCTGCTGTCGCGCGCATCGGGCGAGGCCGATGTGCGGCTGCGCGATGAACTGCAGCGCGCAGCGAGCCGGCTGCAATCGCTGGCCGCCGCCTATTCGAATCTCGCGCTCAGCAGCGCCGACCTGTCGACGGTGTTGCTCCATGAGCATCTGCGCGAGATTTGCGACCGGGTGCGCGAAGGCATGCTGCCCGCCGGGGTGACGCTGAGCTTCGACGCCGAGCCGGTCCAGCTGCCGGCGGAGGCCGCCGTCTCGATTGCGCTGATCGTCAATGAATGCCTGACCAATGCGGCCAAGCACGCATTTCCCGACGGCTTCGGCGACATCGCCGTCTGGCTGCGCCCCCAAGGCGATAATATCCTGATCACGATCGAGGACGACGGGCGGGGCCGCGAGGCCGGCGCGGGCTCGGAGTCCGGCACCGGATCAAGGCTGATCAGGGTGCTCGCCCGCGCGCTGAACGCCGATTTCCAGATCAGCGACGCCGCAACCATCGACCGCGGCACGCGCTGCGAATTGCGCGTGCCGCTGGGTAATTAGCCGAACCGGCCCGTCACATAATCGCGCGTGCGCTGCCCGCGCGGATTGGCGAACAGCTCTTCGGTCGGCTGGAACTCCATCATCCGGCCCAGATACATGAAGCCGGTGTAATTGGAGATCCGCGCCGCCTGCTGCAGATTGTGGGTCACGATCACGATCGTGAAGTCCTGCCGCAGCTCGATCAGCGTCTCTTCCAGCTTGGCCGTCGAAACCGGATCGAGCGCGGAGGCGGGCTCATCGAGCAGCAGCACATCGGGTTCGACGGCGATGCCCCGCGCGACGCACAGCCGCTGCTGCTGGCCGCCCGACAGGCCGAGGCCCGAGGTGTTGAGCTTGTTCTTGACCTCATCCCACAGCGCGGCGCGGCGCAGCGCGCGCTCGACGATCGCGTCCATCTCGGCGCGGCTCTTGCGCTGATAGAGCCGGACACCGAACGCGACATTGTCGTAGATCGACATCGGGAAGGGGGTGGGCTTCTGAAACACCATGCCGACGCGCGCGCGCAGGCCGGCGACGTCGAGCGGCGATCGGACCATCGACGCGTCGTCGCCCCCTCCATCGCGTTCGCGCAGGCGCTGCAGACTCTTGCGATCGGCGAGCACATCGTGCCCGTCGAGCAGGATGCGGCCAACCGCATGCTGTTTGGGGTAAAGATCGTAGATGCGGTTGAGTGCGCGCAACAAGGTCGATTTGCCGCAGCCCGAGGGACCGATCAACGCGGTGATCTTGTTGCGTTCGATGGGCAGGTCGACCCCGTAGAGCGCCTGCGTCTTGCCATAGAAGAAGTCGATGTTGCGTGCTTCGATCGCGAGATTGTCGCGCGACGGGAACGCCAGATAGACCTCTTCGGTCAGATGCGTCGGAAGGTCGTTCATCAGCGGCGGGCCTCCCGGGCGACGATCCGCCCGATGATGTTGATGGATAGAACGGCGACGGCGATCAGCAGCGCTCCGACCCAGGCCAGGCGCTGCCAATCATCATAAGCCGACAGCGCGAACTGGAAAATGGTGGTCGGCAGGCTCGCCATCGGCTGCGTGAGATTGGTCGAAAAGAACTGGTTGCCGAGCGCCGTGAACAGCAATGGAGCGGTTTCGCCGCTGATGCGGGCGAAGCCGAGCAGGCCGCCGGTGACGAGGCCGGCGCGCGCCGCCTTCCACACGATCCTGCTGATTACGAAGGCGCGGCTCGCGCCCAGCGCCATGCCCGCCTCTCGAAGCGCGCTCGGCTGAAGATTGAGGATATCCTCGGTGGTGCGCGTGACGATCGGCGTCGCGATGATCGCTAGCGCCACCGCCCCCGCCCAGGCCGAGAAGCCGTGGAAGGGCCGCACCAATATCTCGTAGACGAACAGGCCAATCAGGATCGAAGGCGCCGACAACAGCACGTCGTTGAGGAAGCGGACGACGTGGCCATAGGGCGTGTTGCCGCCATATTCCGAAAGCCATGTCCCGGCGAGGATTCCGACGATCAGCGCCATCACCATGCCCGCGCCGCACATGATCAGCGAGCCCATGATCGCGTTCGACAATCCGCCTTCGGATCCCGGCGCGGGCTGGGTCATCGTGAAAATCTTGGCGTCGAGGCCGCCGATGCCCTTGCTGACCAGCGACCATAGGATCAGCACCAGCGCGGTCAGCGCGATCAGCGTCGCTGCCGCGGTGAGCACGATGAAGATGATGTTGGAAATGCGGCGGTAAAGAGCGCGGTCCATCGGGGCCCTCAATATTTCTGGCCGCCGAGGAGCACGCGGGCAATCGCGAGCACCCCGAAGGTGATCAGGAAAAGGACAAGCCCCAGCGCCACGAGCGCCGCGCTGTGCATGTCGCTGGTCGCCTCGGCGAACTCGTTGGCGATCGTCGAGGCGATCGTCGAGCCGGAGGCGAATAGCGAGTCGGGGAATGTATGCGCGTTGCCGATGATGAACGTCACCGCCATCGTCTCGCCGAGCGCGCGGCCCAGCCCGAGCATGATCACCCCGACCATCCCACGCTTCACAAAGGGGATGACGATCGAGCGGATCACCTCGAACGGCGTGCAGCCGAGGCCGTAAGCCGCCTCGCGCAGTTGCGGCGGAATGGTCATGAAAAGTTCGCGGAACACCGCGGCCATATAAGGCAGGATCATCACCGCGAGGATCAGTGAAGCGGTGAAGATGTTCGCGCCATTAGGAATGCCCGAGAACAGCTTCTCCTGCCACGAGCCTGGCTCCGCCTCCATGATCAGCGGCATCTGGACATGCTCGGCGAACCACGGAGCAAGGACGAAGAGGCCCCACATTCCGTAGACGATCGAGGGGATTCCCGCGAGCAGCTCGACCGCGATCGCGATCGGATGCGAGATCGAGCGCGGGCAGAACTCGACCAGGAAGACCGCGACGCCCAACGCGAGCGGCAAGGCGATCACGAGCGACAGCAAGGCAGTGACCAGAGTGCCTACGACGGGGCCGGCCGCGCCATAGACCTCGGTGACCGGATTCCATTCGCTCGAGGTCAGGAAGCCGAAGCCGAACTGCTGAAAAGCCGGCCATCCGCCGATCGCGAGGCTGATGACCACGCCGCCAAGCGTCGCCAGCAACAATGTCGCGGCGGCGAGGCACGCCGCCTGGAAAATGGTCTCGCCCCCCGACCGGGAGGCGCCGAAGCGCGATTCTACGGGAGGAGCGGCGCTGGCCATGTTCATCCTTCGGTGAAGGGGCGGAGACGCCTGCGCGTCCCCGCCACTTTGCTTCGCATGGTCGGGGGATCAGCGCGCCGAATATACCGGCTTGCCGCCCGCCTTGACATTGACCGTCCACTGCTTGCGGACCAACGCCTTCACGGCCGCCGGCAGCGGCACATAATCGAGCGAGACCGCAGCGGCGTCGCCGCCCTTATACGCCCAATCGAAGAATTTGAGCACGCTCGCGCCGGTCGCCGCGCTGGTCTGGTTCTTGTAGACCAGGATGAAAGTCGCGCCGGTGATCGGCCAGGCCTTCGCACCGGGCTGGTCGAGCAGCAGGATGTAATTGCCGGGGGCCTTCGCCCACTGGGCGCCGGCAGCCGCAGCGGCGAAATTGGCCGCGGCCGGCGCTGGGAACTGACCCGCCTTGTTCTGCAACAGGACGAAGGTCGCCTTGTTCTGCTTGGCATAGGCATATTCGACATAGCCGATCGAACCCATCGTCTGCTTGACGAAGGCCGAGACGCCGTCATTGCCCTTGCCGCCGATGCCAGTCGGCCAGGATACCGCGTCGCTCGCGCCCACTTTGGCGGCCCAGCCCGGGCTCTTCATCGTCAGATAAGAGGTGAAGAGAAAGGAGGTGCCCGAGCCGTCAGAACGATGCACCACCGTAATCGGCAGCGGCGGCAATTTGACCCCCGGATTGAGCTTGGCGATGCGGGGATCGTTCCACTTGAGCACCTGGCCAAGGAAGATGTCGCCGAGCAGCGCTCCGGTCAGCTTGACCTGGCCCGGCTTGATCCCCGGCAGGTTGACGATCGGCACCACGCCGCCCATCACCGTCGGGAACTGATACAGGCCCGACGCCGCCAGTTCCGTGGGCTTGAGCGGCTTGTCCGACGCCCCGAAATCGACTGTCTTGGCCTTGATCTGCTTGATTCCGCCGCCCGAACCGATCGCCTGATAGTTGAGGCCGATGCCCGTGCTCGCCTTATAGGTTTCGGCCCATTTCGCGTAGAGCGGGGCCGGGAAAGTCGCGCCCGCGCCCGAGATGTCGGCCGCCTGGGTGGTGGCGGCGCAGAGCAGGCCGGCACCGAGCGCCGCAATGATCTTCTTCAGCATGAAATGTCTCCGATACCGGATTCTTCTCCGGCGATGAAGCCGGCCTTAGGCCGCCCCTGTTACACCTTTGTTACAAGGGTTTCAGCGGCTTCGAACCGGCGTCGCGCACCCAAACGAAAACCCCGGATGTCATCAAAATGAAACCCAAATTACCGAAAAACGCAACCGTTCACCGTCATTGAGCCGGGTGCCCTGTTTGCCGGGGCATGGCGGGGGCTATCCGAAATTCGCCAGTCGCGGCTGGCTTCGCGCTATCGAATCGCTCGATTCGCGTCCGATCGCCCAGAGGCCATGTCCCGTTTCGGTGAAGAAGATATTTATGCCGCTGTCGATCGTCGTCGCCTTCATTCTCGCCCTGGGCGCCGCCGCCTTCGTAGCCGGCCGTTCGAGGATGCAGCTGGTCCGGCCGACGGCGGGCGACAGGCTCCATTCTCGGCCCAACTATCATGGCGCACACATGCTGCTGTGGGTCGCCCTTCCGGCGCTGCTGTTCCTGCTGATCTGGAGCTTCGTGACGCCGCGACTCGTGACGCAGGCCGTGCTGTCCGCACCTGCCGCCACGCAGCTGCCGTCCGCCGGGATCGAGCGTGACGCGGTGCTCGCCGAGATGCGCGGCCTTGTCGACGGCAGCGTCGAGGCGAGCTTCAATCCCGCCGCCGAACAGCTGGCCCCGGTCTATCGCAAGGCAGCCGACCATTATGCGTTGCTCGGCGGGATCGCCGCGGGGCTGATCGCCCTCGCGGGCGGCGGCTACGCCTGGACGCGGCTGCAGCGGGACTTCCGCGCTCGCAACCGGGTAGAACGCGTGGTGATGGCGGTGCTGCTCGGCGCTTCGCTGATCGCGATCTTCACGACCTTCGGCATCGTGGTTTCGCTGCTGTTCGAGTCGCTTCGCTTCTTCCAGAAGGTCTCGGCCGTCGAATTTCTCTTCGGCCTCGAATGGAGCCCGCAGACCGCGCTCCGGGCCGATCAGGTCGGATCGTCGGGCGCGTTCGGCGCCGTGCCGCTGTTCTGGGGAACGATCTTCATCGGCGCGATCATCGCGATGGTCGTGGCGATCCCGCTCGGGCTGATGAGCGCGATCTATCTCACCCAATATGCCAAGCCGCGGCTGCGCGCTTGGATGAAGCCCGCGCTCGAGATGCTCGCCGGCGTTCCCACCGTCGTCTACGGCTATTTCGCCGCGCTCACCGTGGCGCCCGCGATCCGGGACTTTGCGGCGATGGCGGGCATTCCCGGCGCGTCATCCGAATCGGCGCTGGCGGCCGGGGCCGTGATGGGCGTGATGATCATCCCGTTCGTCTCGTCGATGGCCGACGACTCGCTCGCCGCCGTGCCGCAGGCGATGCGCGACGGATCCTTCGCGCTGGGCGCCACGCCGTCCGAGACGATCCGGCGCGTGCTGGTTCCCGCGGCGCTGCCCGGCGTGGTGGGCGGCGTGCTGCTCGCGGTCAGCCGCGCGATCGGCGAAACGATGATCGTGGTGATGGCCGCGGGGCTCGCCGCCAACCTGACCCTCAACCCCTTCGCGAGCGTCACCACGGTGACGACCCAGATCGTCCAGCTGCTCACAGGCGACCAGGAATTCGACAGCGCTAAGACGCTCGCCGCTTTCGCCCTGGGCCTGACGCTGCTGATCGTGACGCTCATCCTCAACATCATCGCGCTGCGCGTGGTGAAAAAATATCGGGAAGCCTATGAGTGAGCTCACCGCTCCTGCCGGTGCGGATGCGCCGTTGACGATCGACGTGACGGGCTGGCGCTCTGAGGCGATGCAGCGCCGGGTCGCGCGCCGCTATGCGTCGGAACGGCGCTTTCGCGCGGTGGGCCTGTTCGCGGTCGCTCTGTCGGCCGGGTTCCTCGCCTTCCTGCTGCTGACGATGCTGTTCAACGGACTGCGCGGCTTCACCCAGACCGAGATCCGGCTGAACGCCGACTTCGCCAGTATCTCCAGCGGCGTGACCCCGGCGATGCTTCAGGGCAAGGGCGCGGACGAAGCGATGGCCCGGCTCGACCTCGAAGGCCTCGCGACCAGCTCGGCGACCGCCGCTTTCGGCGAGACCGGTCCGGCGCTGCTGTCCGACGGCGCCTGGCTGGCGTTGCGCGACGCGCTTCACGACGATCCGTCGATGGTCACCCGCAAGGCCGACATCTGGGTGCCCGCCTCGGTCGCGGTGGATTCGGCGGCCAAGGGCGCGGGCGATCCCGAAGCCAACCGCCAGCTCGCCGCGTTGCAGGCCAAGGATCGGGTGCGAACCGGGATCAGCACGACCTTCTTCACCGCATCGGACTCGACCGATCCGACCGTCGTCGGCGTCTGGGGCGCCTTCAAGGGCACGCTGTTGACGATGGCGGTCACCGCGTTGCTCGCCTTTCCGGTGGGCATGCTGTCGGCGCTCTATCTCGAGGAATACGCGCCCCGCAATCGCTGGACCGACCTGATCGAGGTCTCGATCAACAATCTCGCCGCGGTGCCCTCGATCATCTTCGGCCTGCTGGGCCTCGCGGTCTTCCTGAACTTCCTGAACATGCCGCGATCGGCACCGATCGTCGGCGGGCTCACGCTCGCGCTGATGACCATGCCCGTGATCGTCATCGCCTCGCGCAACGCGATCAAGGCGGTGCCGCCGTCGATCCGCGACGCCGCGCTCGCGATGGGGGCCTCGCCGGTCCAGGTCGTGTTCCATCATGTGCTGCCGCTGGCGATGCCCGGCATTCTTACCGGCACGATCATCGGCATGGCGCGCGCGCTCGGCGAGACCGCGCCGCTGATCATGATCGGCATGCGCGCGTTCATCTCCTCGCCGCCCTCGTGCTTCACCGAACCGGCCACCGTCCTTCCGGTCCAGATATTCCTCTGGTCGGACGAAGTCAGCCGCGGCTTCATCGAGAAAACCTCGGCGGCGATCATCGTGCTACTGGTCTTCCTAATGGCGATGAACGCGACCGCCATCTATCTCCGCAATCATTTCGAAAGACGATGGTGACCCCTATCATGCAAGAAGCCACAATCGAGGCCTCGCTGAAGATGACGGCGCAGGACGTCAACGTCTTCTATGGCGAGAAGCAGGCCATCAAGAATGTGTCGATCGAGGTCGACAAGGACAATGTGACCGCCTTCATCGGTCCGTCGGGCTGCGGCAAATCGACCTTCCTGCGGACGCTCAACCGCATGAACGACACCGTCGCAGGCTGCCGTGTCGAAGGCAAGATCGAGCTCGACGGCGAGGACATCTACGCCTCGGGCATGGATGTCGTTCTGCTGCGCGCGCGCGTCGGCATGGTGTTCCAGAAGCCCAATCCGTTTCCGAAGTCGATCTACGAAAACATCGCCTACGGCCCGCGCATTCACGGCCTCGCCGCCAACAAGAGCGAGATGGACCACATCGTCGAGCGCTCGCTGCAGCGCGCCGGCCTGTGGAACGAGGTCAAGGAACGGCTCCAGGAAAGCGGCACAGCATTGTCGGGCGGGCAGCAGCAGCGGCTGTGCATCGCCCGCGCGATCGCGGTCGACCCAGAGGTGATCCTGATGGACGAGCCCTGCTCGGCGCTCGATCCGATCGCGACCGCCAAGATCGAGGAGCTGATCACCGAGCTGCGGGGCCGTTTCGCGATCGTGATCGTCACCCATAATATGCAGCAGGCGGCGCGCATTTCGCAGCGCACCGCCTTTTTCCATCTCGGCGAGCTGGTCGAATATGGCGGCACCGCCGACATCTTCACCAATCCCCGCCAGACGCGCACCCAGGACTATATCACCGGCCGTTACGGCTGATCGTCCCACCCCTCGCTGCGTTCCAGCGCGCGGCCGGACCAACCGGTCGCGCGCTTTGCGTTTGCGCGCCAGGAAATCCGCCTATTTTCAGCGACTTGAAATTTTTCGTAGCGCATCCCTGCGGGCGTCGCACGAGGGCTATGTCATCGGTCTGTAACACCCTCGTCACGACACTTTCACAGCGCCTGCCTAGTGCTCCGCCGCATGAGGCGACTCGACATTCGCCTCAGCCACCTGAGGGGGAAGATAATGCATATCCGTCATAAGGCGCTGATGCTTGCCGTCGTGGGCTTGGCCTGTGTTCCGACCATGGCCGCAGCCCGCACGCAGATCCGCGCCGTGGGCTCGTCCACCGTCTATCCGTTCGCGACCGCCGTCGCCGAGCGGCTGGCGCGAGCCAATCCAAATATGAAGCCGCCCGTCATTGAATCGACCGGTACCGGCGGCGGCATGAAGCTGTTCTGCGCCGGCGTCGGCGAGCAGCATCCCGACATCGAGAACGCCTCGCGCCGCATCAAGGCTTCGGAACTGAAGACCTGCCGCGAGAACGGCGTCACCGACATCACCGAGATCCAGATCGGCATCGACGGGATCGCCTTCGCGACCGCCAAGACCAACCCCGTCGCGAATCTGACGCCGCTCGATATCTATAAGGCGCTGGCCAAGACCCCATTCGGCAAGCCGAACAAGGCCAAGACCTGGAAGGACGTCAACGGCAGCCTGCCCGCCACCCCGATCCGCGTCTTCGGTCCGCCGCCGACCTCGGGCACCCGCGACGCCTTCGGCGAGTTGATCATGACCGCCGGCTGCAGCACCAGCGCGTCGATGCAGGCGCTCAAGAAGAGCGACGAGAACAAGTTCAAAGCGATCTGCACTGGCATGCGTGAAGATGGCGCGTTCGTCGAAACCGGCGAGAACGACAATCTGATCGTCCAGAAGCTCGAGAGCAATCCCGGAACGGTCGGCATCTTCGGCTATTCCTACCTCGAAGAAAATGCCGACAAGCTGAAGGGCATCGCGATCAGCGGCGTCACGCCGACCTATGACTCGATCGCCTCGTTCAAATATCCGGGTTCGCGGCCGCTCTATATCTACGTGAAGAACGCCCACGTCCGCGCCATCCCGGCGATCAAGGCCTATGTCACCGAGTTCACCAAGGACGCGGCCTGGGGCCCCGGCGGCTATCTGGTCCGTCGCGGCATGATCGCCGCACCTGCGCCGATCCGCGCCAAGAGCGCCGCCGCCGCGCGCGCACTGACGCCGCTCAATCCGGCTGAGATCAAGTAGGCCTCGGACTTTCGCATTTCATAAGGGGAAAAGACGTGAAACATCATCTGCATATGCTGCTGATCGCAGCGAGCTCGCTGGCCTTCGCCAGCGCGGCCCAGGCCCAGGACGCGCCTGCGGCCGACACGCCGGTCGAAACCGCCGAGGAGCAGCCGGCCTCGGCCGCCGACCTCGAATTCCTCAAGGCGCAGATCAGCGCGCTCCAGGAACAGGTCCAGCAGCTCACCAAGAAGTCGGCGCAGGCCGCGCCGAGCTGGAAGGGCGCCCCGAGCTGGGTCGACACCGCCGGCTGGAGCTTCAAGCCCAAGGGCGTGCTTCAGTTCGACGGCGGTTATGTCTCGCTGCCGAAGAAGATCGCGGGCGCGGTCCCAGTTGCGGGCACGAGCGCCGGATCGGGTGTCAACACCAACAATCTGGGCTGGAACACCCGCGCCCGCCGTCTGATCGTCGGCGCCGAAGGCAGCATGCCCGGCGGCTTCGGCTACAAGTTCGAGCTCGAACTGTCGCAGGGCGGCGTCAACTATGAAGACATGGTGATCAGCTACCAGAAGCCCGGCAGCCCGTGGAGCATCACGCTCGGTCATCAATATCCGCTGTCGAGCCTCGAGCTGCTGACCAGCAACCGCTTCACGTCCTTCATGGAACGCGCCGGCATGACCGACGCTCTCGGCTATGGCCGTCGCCTCGGCGGCACCATCGCTTATGGCGATCCCGCCGGACTGTGGAACATCGCCGCGGGCCTCTATTCGGAAGACATCGCCAATTCGAACGTCGCCCGGACCGGCTGGCAGGCCAGCGTGCGCGGCTATTACGCGCCGAAGATCGGCGACGTCCAGGCGCATCTGGGTTTCCAGTACCAGCACCGCGTGGCGCCGACCGACGCGCAGAGCATTCGTTATCGCCAGCGGCCCTATACCCAGGTCTCGGGTGAGCGCTTCATCGATACCGGCGCGATCGCGGCCAAGGGCGACGACATCCTCGGCGGCGAACTCGCGGCGATCTACAAGTCTTTCCACTTTGCCAGCGAATATCAGCATGTCTGGGTTCGCAGCCTCGCGCCCAGCCATGTCTTCGGCATCAACAATTCCGCCGGCACGACCAACTTCGCGCTCGACGATCCGCAGTTCCGTTCGGGCTATGTCGAGGTCGGCTATTTTCTGACCGGCGAAACCCGCGGTTATAAGGGCGGCAAATGGGATCGCACCAAGGTCCTTCATCCGATCACCGACGGCGGCATGGGCGCTTTCCAGATCAATGCCCGCGCCGATTTCACCGATCTCAACGATCGCGTCGCGCCCGGCACGGTGCTGACCGGCAACGGCATCACCTACATCAACGGCGGTGTCTCGAAAGGCTATGAAGCAAGCCTGATCTGGCTGCCGATCGATTATGTGAAGTTCATGCTGCAATACGCCCATTCGGACATTTCGGGCGGCCCTTCGGCGCGCGCCTTCTCGGGCTTCACCACGCCCGCGCCGGCCGGCTTCCGTCACAAATATGGGGTCGACGCGGTCACCTTCCGCACCCAGCTCGACTTCTGATCCCAAGCTTCGATCTTCCAACCCAACTGCGCATCGCCGGGCAACCGGCGGTGCGTTTTTTTTGGGTCCCACAGAATATCTTTAGCTGTAACCAAACCGCATCCCTTGACGAAGATGTAACTGAACGGTACCTCCACATCAGGAACGTACCGATCTGTAACATTCATTCACGGGATCGCTGTCATGGCCTATCTCAACTTTTCGCCGCTCGAGGGCGAAGCCAGGGGCGCCACGGCTTCCGACGCGGGCCGTTTTTCGCCGATCGAACTGAAGGTGATCGCCCTCGCCGAGCGGCTGGATGCGATCCGGGAAATTGCGCCGCAGAGCCGCCTTGGCCGCTTCATGGAATGGGCGTTCGGCGTGCGCCTCGCCCGCCCGCTCGCCGATCAGCGGCTGGAAAGCCTGCGCCGCTTCGCCTCGCTCGCGCGGCATCACGCCGATGCGATCGCGCAGGCCGATGTCGAGCGTTTCGTCAACGCGGGCTATTCGACTGGCCAGGCTTATGGCCTGCTCGCCTATCTGGGAACGCGGAGCAAGGCCGCGCATTGATTGAGCAGCCCCGCTGTTCCCCGCGGCGGGGCCGGGGGTGGGCGCCGTCCCCCCGGAAAGGCGATCCGGCACCCCCCGGCCGTCGATCGCTCGCCCACCCCCAATTTTTCCACCGGACGCGAGGCTGGCCCCAAGCGAAGCACAGGCTTCGGGCCGCCGGTGTCAGATGTTCTTCGCCAGCGCCTCGAGCTGGTCGGTGGCAATCCCCCAGCCCTGATCGAAGCCCATCGCCTCATGCTGCTGCTTGTCCTCGGCGGTCCAGTGGAGCACGCGCGCGGTATAGCGCGTCTTGCCCGCTTCCTCCTCGAAGGTGAGGACGACCGTCATGAACGGCTTGTCCGACGGCTCCCAGGCGCTGGTATAGGCGTCGGTGAAGACGAGCTTCTCGTTCGGAACCACCTCGAGATAGACGCCGCGATTGGGCATTTCCTGCCCTTCGGGTCCGCGCATCACGATCAGGCTCGATCCGCCGGGGCGCACATCGGTATGCGCTTCGGACACGCCCCAGGGAGGCGGGCAGAACCAGATCGGGATCAGCGCCGGATCGGTCCAGGCGCGGAACAGCTTGTCGCGCGGCGCGTCGATCAGGCGGGTGAGGCTCAATTCGTGCATGTCGTATCTCCTCCTTCAGGTCCAACTCTTCGAGGACGTCCGGGAACGCGCCCGCCCGACAGCGGCGGGCCGATTATTTCGGTTGCGCGAGCCGATCGAGCTGCTGACGGATGTAGGCCGCCTCGGTCGCTGAGCCCGCCAGTCCGATCGCCCTATCGAACGCCTCGCGCGCCTCGTCCCACCGCTCGAGCTGGTCGAGGAAGGCGCCCCGGGCGCCATGATAATAGAAATAACCATCGAGCCGGTCTTGCAGCGGCGCAAGCATTGCCAGCGCCGCCTCGGGTCCCGAGAGCCTTGCCACCGCAACCGCGCGATTGAGCGTCACGACCGGTGATGGCTGCAGCCGCTCGAGCGACGCGTAGAGGCGTTCGATCTGCAACCAGTCGGTATCGGCCGGGGTGGCGGCGCGTGCGTGGAGCGCCGCGATCGCCGCCTGGATCTGATAGGGGCCGGGCCGGCGATGTCGCATCGCCTTGTCGAGCAGCGCCAGCCCTTCGGCGATCGCCCTGCCATCCCAGCGGCTGCGATCCTGATCCTCGAGCAGCACGACCCGCCCATCGGCGTCGAGCCGCGCCTCGCGCCGCGCATGCTGGAGCAGCATCAGCGCGAGAAGCCCGCCCATCTCGGGTTCGGCGGGAAACATCCGCAGCAGCAAGCGTCCCAGCCTGATCGCTTCGCGGCACAGCGGCTCGCGGGCGCCAGCCTCGGCGCCGCTCGCCGCATAGCCCTCGTTGAAGACCAGATAGACCATCGCCGCCACGGCGCCGAGCCGCTCGGCGCGCTCGACCGGGCCCGGCGTCTCGAACGGCACACCGGCCGCCGCGATGCGCGCCTTGGCGCGGGTGATGCGCTGCTCCATCGCCTTTTCGCCCACCAGGAAAGCGCGCGCAATCTGCGCGACGGTCAGTCCCGAAACAATCCGCAGCGCCAGCGGTATCGCCCCGGTCGCTGGCAGATCGGGATGGCAGCACACGAACAGCAGCCGCAATATGTCGTCGCGATATTCGCTCTCGTCGAGCCGGTCGGCGAGCACGGCTTCGGCGTCCTCCAGATCGGAGAGCCGCTCTTCGTCGGGCAGGCTGTCCTCGCGACGCGTCCGCCGCACCGCATCGATCCCGCTGTTGCGGCCGACGAGGACGAGCCAGGCGACGGGATCGCGCGGCGGCCCCTGATCGGGCCAGCGCGCCAGCGCCCGCAGACAGGCTTCCTGATAGGCCTCCTCGGCGCGGTCGAGATCGCGGAAGTAGCGGAGCAGCGCCGCCATCGCACGCGGCCGAGCCGAAGCGAGCGCCGCGTCGATCCAGGCTGGATCGGTCATGGCGCGCCAGCGTCGCCGGGGCGAAAGACCATGAGCGGGCGCACCTCGTGCGCCCCCGCCGACCCGCTCGCGCGGCCGAGCTCGCTCGCCACCTCGATGGCGGCGTCGAGGCTGTCGCAGTCGACCACGTAGAAGCCGAGCAATTGCTCCTTGGTCTCGGCAAAGGGGCCGTCGAGCACCAGCGGCTCGGCGCCCTTGCGCACCGTGGTCGCGGCTGTGGTCGGCATCAGCCGCGCGACCGGGCCGAGTCGCCCCTGGTTGGCGAGCTTCGCCTGAACGGCGTCGAGCCGCTCCATCACTCCGGCCTCGGTCTCCGCGCTCCAGGCGCCGACCACATCCTCGGAATCATAGCAAAGAATCGCGTAGAGCAACGGAGCCTCCTGTCTGTTGCACCATGATCGCCCCCGTGGAGGGACGGCGCAACCGATCTCGCCGAGGACGCCGAACCGCCACGCGATCCGACACGAAACGACATCGGTTCGTCAAAAAATATTCGCGGAGAGCGGCGATAAGGGGGGCAGCGTCGCGGATCCTCCTTCGGGGCAGCCGCGCCGCCGGATGAACACCGGGGATAGTGATGATCGTCGACGTCGTGCGACGGGGCCTGCCCGGTCGCCTATGGGCCCTTGCGCTCATCCTGATTGCGTTGACATTGGTTGTCGCGCTGCGGGGCACCGCGCGGGGCAATCAGGCCTTTGCGATGGCGAATCATCCGGCCGAGGCCGGCTTCTCCGTGATGACCTATAATGTCGAGGGGCTGCCCTGGCCGGTTCGCCTCGGCCGCGCGGAGAAGCTTGTCGCGATCGGCGAGCGCCTCGCCCATATGCGCCAGCAAGGCCGGCAGCCGCGGGTGGTGCTGCTGCAGGAAGCCTTTTCCGACGACGCCCGCGCGATCCGCGCGCTCGCCGGCTATCGTCATGCAGCTTATGGACCGGCCGCGGATATGCGCGCGCCGGCGGCCTTCGCACCCGATCCTGACTTCGAAGCCGCGAGATCGCTGTTCAAGGGCGAACGCAGCGGCAAGCTGCTCGACAGCGGGCTGATCATCCTGTCCGACTATCCGATCGTCTCGGTGCGCACCGAACCCTTTCCCGTGTGCGCCGGCTATGATTGCCTCGCCAACAAAGGGATGATGATCGCGATGATCGCGGTTCCGGGCGCGCCCGCGCCGATCGCGCTCGTCAATCTCCATATGAACGCCCGGAAAGCGTCCGGCGTATCCTACGCGCGTGCGAACGCGGCCTACCGCCGCCAGGCGCAGGCGCTCCGCCGCTTCCTCGACCAGCATGCGGCTGGGTTGCCGACGATAGTCGCGGGCGACTTCAACATCGGCCGCAGCGCCGCGCGGCGAGCGATGGTGCGCGACGCGCTCGCTTGGCGCGACGGCGGCGCTCCGAGCGACGTGTTGTCCGCTTGCGCCTCCGCATCGAAAGCCTGCCAAGGCGGTCTGCCCGCGGATACGCAGCGATCGATGCGCCGCGCAAAGGACTGGCAGTTCCTGCTGGGCGGCGGCGGCTCCGAATGGCGCGTGCGCCGGGTGGCCGCCCCGTTCGGCCGCGAAAATGGCGGCGGGATGCTGTCTGACCATGTCGGCTACACGGCCTATCTCGAACTGTCGCCCCGCCTCGACCGGGCGATTACGCTGGCCTCGCGCTGAGCCGGTGCGCCCGGCCGCGCGGGCTCAACCGATCCAGCCGGCCTGGCTGCTGATCCACCCGCCCCACGCGGCGAGCGCGAGGAACAGCCCGAACGGAAGCTTCGTGCCGGCCGTCATCGCGCGGCCGCGCGCGAGCTGAACGAGGCTCCACAGCAGACCCGCGAGAGCCGCGGCCAGCAGCACCGGGGGGAGCATTCGCCAGCCGAGCCACAGACCGATCGCGCCGAACAGCTTGGCGTCGCCGCCGCCCATGCCTTCGCGATGGCGCAACAGCCGATAACCGTGCCGGACGGCCGCCAGCAGCAGGAACCCCGCCGCGCCGCCGATCAGCCGGTCGGCGACAGCGGGCGGGCTATCGGCGAACCCGGCAAGCAGCCCGGTGAACGCGAGCAGCGCGGTCAACCGGTCGGGCAACCAGAAATGACGCGCGTCGAGCAGCGCCAGCGCCAGCAGCAGCCATCCGAAGCTCGCGCCGGCCAGCGCATTCCAGGGATCGCCAGCCACCGCGGCGCTCAACGCCCCGATCGCTGCCGCCATGATCTCCGCAACAGGGTGCACCCGCCCGATCGGCGCTCCGCAACAGGCCGCCCGCCCGCGCTGCAGCGCAAAGCTTGCAACGGGGATCAGCCGGACAGGGGGCACGGGCGCACCGCATGCGTCGCACTGCGAACGCCCCCGCACCGCCGACACGCCGCGCGGCCAGCGCACGACCAGCGTCGCGATGAAGCTGCCGATGATCGCCCCCAGCCCGGCTCCCGCCAAGATCAACATCGCCGTTCGTGCGTCCTCATCTTCCCTGTCACCGCGATGTCACGCAATCGTGCGATAACATGACAGGGGCATTATAGTGGGACCAGTATGCGTAACATGGGAACCTGTCCGTGCGGATTGCTCGGCCGGCTTTTGATCTTCGCGACGCGCCGGACACGGCGCGCGGCGTCGGCTCAAAGGTTGAGCAGCGCCGGATCGCCGCCCTGCGCGGTGATGTTGACCGAAAGCGCGCGCTCGGTCGCATAACGCAGCAGCGCATGGGGCCCGCCCGCCTTCGGACCAGTGCCCGATAGCCCCTCGCCCCCAAAAGGCTGAACCCCCACCACCGCGCCGATGATCGACCGGTTCACATAGACATTGCCGGCCGGCACCAGCGTCCGAACCTCGTCGGCGAAACGTTCGAGCCGGCTATGGACGCCGAGGGTCAGCCCGTAGCGGCGCGCGGCGAGCTTGCCCGCGGTCGCAGCCAGATCGGCAGGATGGTAGCGCACGACATGCAGGATCGGGCCGAACACCTCGCGTTCGAGAAAGTCGGCGGAGGGAATTTCGGCCATCAACGGCGCGAAAAAATCGCCGTCGGGCGGCGGCTCGCACGCGTGGAGAATCACCGCATCGCGGCGCAGCCGCTCGCGATGCGCGGTGAGCGCGGCCTTCGCTTCGGCATCGATCACCGGGCCGACATCGGTCGCCGGGTCGCAGGGATCGCCTATCACCAGCGCGTCCATCGCGCCCTTCAGCGCCGCGATCAGTTCGTCCGCGCCGTCATAGGGGACAAATAGCAGGCGCAGCGCCGAGCAACGCTGACCCGCCGAGCCGAAGGCCGAGAGGATGACATCATCGACCACCTGCTCGCGCAGCGCGCTGGTGTCGACGAACATGCCGTTGAGCCCTCCCGTTTCGGCAATGAACGGCACGATCGGTCCCTCGCGTGCGGCCAATCGCCGGTTGATCGCCCAGGCGGTCTCGGTGCCGCCGGTGAAGGCGACACCGTCGATCCCCGGATGATCGACGATCGCCGACCCGACCGTGGCGCCGTCCCCCGGCAACAGGGCGAGCAGCGCGGGGTCGAGCCCGGCGCGGTGGAACAGGCGCACGGCGCGCGCGGCGACAAGCGGCGTCTGCTCGGCGGGCTTGGCGAGCACGGCATTACCGGCGGCGAGCGCCGCCGCGATCTGCCCGGTGAAGATCGCCAGCGGAAAGTTCCACGGGCTGATGCAGGCGAAGACACCGCGGCCTGCAAGTTCGAGCTGGTTGACCTCGCCCACGGGCCCGGGAAGCGGGGTGGGCGCGCCGAACAGCCGCTCGGCCTGATCGGCGTAATAGCGGCAGAAATCGACCGCCTCGCGGACCTCGGCAACCGCGTCGTTGAGCGTCTTGCCCGCTTCCAATGTGAGCAGCGCGACAAGCGGGTCCATCTCGGCCTCGAGCGCGTCGCCCATCGCACGGAGCACCGCCGCCCGGCCCGCGCCGCCTCGTGCATTCCATCCGCGCTGGGCCTTGCGGGCGGCAACGACCGCACGATCGATATCGGCGAGGTTGGCCTGCGAGGCATAGCCGATCACCCGCGCGCGATCGGTGGGGCTCGTCACCGGCTCGGCGGGCGCCGTGATCAGCCGACCCTCGACGATCGCCCCGGCGCTTTCGCGTTCGCCGGCGACCAGAGCCACCGCCTTGGCGGCCTGCTCCCGCTCCTCCAGCCGGGTGAAATCGCGTCCCAGGGGATTCCTGCGGGAGGGACCATAGATATCGGCAGGCAGGGCGATCCGGGCGTGACGCGCCGGATGCGCCGCAACCGCGGCCACCGGATCGGCGACGACCAGATCGGCGGGCACGCGCTCATCGAGCAACGCGTGGACGAAGCTCGTGTTCGCGCCATTTTCGAGCAGCCGCCGGACGAGATAGGGCAGCAGTTCCTCATGCCCGCCGACCGGCGCGTAGGCGCGCAGCCTGAGCGGTCCATAACGGTCCGCGGCAGCGGCATAGAGCGCCTCGCCCATGCCGTGCAGCCGTTGATGCTCGACCGTCACCCCCGCGCCATCGGCCATGCCGCGCACCGCCGCGAGCGTATGCGCATTGTGGCTCGCAAATTGCGGATAGAGCGAGGGCGACGCATCGATCAGCGCTTTGGCACAGACGAGATAGGAGAGATCGGTGGCCGCCTTGGTGGTGAAGACCGGATAGTCGGGACGGCCCGCGACCTGAGCCTTCTTGATCTCGCTATCCCAATAGGCACCCTTGACGAGGCGCACCATGATCCGCCGCCCGCTCCTCTCGGCGAGCGCGCGCAGGCCTTCGATCACGGCAAGTCCGCGCTTCTGATAGGCCTGCACGACGACGCCCAGCCCGGTCCAGCCGCCAAGTTCGGGCTCCATGACCAGTCGCTCGATCATCTTGAGCGAGATCACCAACCGATCGGCTTCCTCGGCGTCGATCGCGAAGTTGAGGTCATGGCGCGCGGCGATCAGCGCGAGCCGCCTGACGCGCGGATAGAGTTCGGACCAGATCCGCGCCTCCTGCACGGCCTCATAGCGCGGGCTCAGCGCCGACAATTTGACCGAGATGCCATGGCCCCGCTCGGGGCCTGCGCCTGCCGAAGCCTTGCCGACCGCTTCGATCGCCTCGGCATAGATCTGCTCATAGCGCGCGGCGTCCGCGGCGGTGCGCGCGCCTTCGCCGAGCATGTCGAACGAGCAGAGATAGCCCTCGCGCCGCGCGCGGGCGAGCGCGTCGCCGATCGTGCGCCCGAGTACGAACTGCTCGCCCATCATGCGCACCGCCGCCGCGACCGCCTGGCGGATCACCGGCTCGCCAAGCCGCGCGGTCATCCGCTTGAGAAAGCCGCCGAGATCGCGCTTCGCCTCTTCGTCGACGTCGATCAGCCGCCCGGTGAGCATCAGTCCCCAGGTCGAGGCATTGACGAACAGGCTGTCCGACTGGCCGAGATGGCTCGCCCAGTCGGCCGGTCCGATCTTCTCGGCGATCAGCCGATCGCGCGTTTCCGCATCGGGGGTGCGCAGCAGCGCCTCGGCGAGGCACATCAGCGCCAGCCCCTCGCGCGTGCCCAGCGAGAATTGCTGGAGGAAGCTTTCGACCACGCCCTGTTTGCGGTCGGCACCGCGCGCGGATTCGACGAGCGCCACCGCCTCGGCAACGATATCAGCGCGATCGCGATCGCCGAGCGGCTGGCGTTCGAGCAGCCCACGGACGACCTCATCCTCATCGGCATATTTGCCCGCGTCGATCATGTCCCAGCTCGAAAGCACCCGCGCCATCCTGTCTGTCGCGACGGCACCATCGCCGACGGATGTCCATGATATTGCAAAATATGACGAAGGTGCTTCATATTATCCTCACTCTTTCCGAAGAAGAATATGATTTATGGCACATGAACCGAAGCCCCTTCCGATCGATGAGACCGACCGCAGGTTGCTGCGCGCGCTCCAGGAGGACGGCCGCATCACCAACCAGGCGCTGGCGCAGCGCTGCGGCCTTTCGCCCGCCGCATGCTTCGACCGCGTGCGGCGGCTGCGCGAACGCGGCGTGATCACCGGCTATACCGCGCTGCTCGATCCGGCGAAGCTCGACCAGGCGCTGATGATCTTCATCGAAGTGCTGCTCGATCGCACCACCGACGATGTGTTCACCGCCTTCTCGGAACATGTGCGGCGCGTGCCGCAGGTGATGGAATGCCATATGGTGGCGGGGGGCTTCGATTATCTGCTCAAGGTCCGGGTGTCGGACATGGCGGCCTATCGCAGCTTCCTGGGCGACATCCTCACCGCGATGCCGGGCGTGCGCGAGACGCGCACCTATGCGGTGCTCGAGGAGGTCAAGCTGACGACGCGGCTAGCGGTGTAGGGCGAGAAAAAGTCATCCGTGGCCGCGTAACGCGGGAGGCAGGGCCTCGTTATCCCGACGCATTCTCGACCGCCAGCGCGCGTGGCAGGAGTGTTGACGGACGGCGGAGACCCCGCCGCATGGCGGCGGGGTCTCTTTCACCTGTTCACCTGATCAGAAAGCGATGTTGAGTGTTCCCGTGATCGCGCGCGGCGCGCCGATCTGCGCGAAAGTGATAGCCGACGGCGAGAGCTGCGCTGTCGTGGTCGACCCACCGACATAGAATTTGTCGAAAAGGTTGAAGACGTTGAGCTGAAGATAGGTGCCGGGGCGATGCAACACCTCGTCGAGCGAGAAACGCGCATCGAGGTTGAAGAGCGTGTAGCCCTTCTCGAACGCGCCGAAGACCTGCTGGGTGTTGCCGGGAATGGTGCAGACGCCGCTCGCGGTCGTGCCGCCCGAAGAACAGGCTATGACCGGGATATTTTGGTCATTGAGATAGCGCCGCCCGGTCCGCTTGCCCTCGAAGCCGACCGTGATCGGGCCCCAGCTTGCCTCGATGCGCCCGCCAGCTGTGTAGACCGGCTGGTAGGATTCGCGCTTGCCCTTGGTGAAGTAGCAGTTCGCCTGATCGAGCGCATTCGCGATGTCAGCGCCCGAGCATTCATAGGTGCTGCCGCCGCCAGCCGCGACGTTGTCCTTGATCTTCGACTTCAGATAAGAGCCGAAGGCATAGACGGTGATCTCCTTGATCGGCTGATAGGCGATACTACCGTCGAAGCCGTAACGATTGACCTTGCCCAGATTGGTGTAGACCGACTTGTCGACGATCGGGTCATAAGCCTGCGCAAGGCGATTGTTGAAGCGGGTGTACCAGGCCGCCAACTCAGCCTGTACGCGGCCGCTGCGATAGCGCAGACCAACGTCGAAGTTGTCTGTTGTCTCCGGGGCCGGTTTTGAAGCTGGGTTGCTCAACGGATAATAGAAATTATTGTAGAGATTGTCCGTGCCCGGAACCTGCAGCCCTTTCGAATAATTGGCGTGGACGGCGATTTTGGGTGTCACGGCATAGACAGCGCCCAGCGCCGGCAGGATCTTATTATATTTGAAGGTCCGGTCTTCGGGGGGCAGCGACCCACTTGGTACGTCGGCTGCGCTCACCGAATAGGGTTTCGCCGCGGCATAGGCCGCGACCGCCGCCGGATCGGCGCCGCTTCCGAAGCAATCGACGAAGCCCGCTGCCGACGTGGTGAAGCAATGCTGATGCAGCTTGCGACTAAAGAAGGGCGCACGGATACCCGCGGTGACGGTCAGCTTGTCGAAGAAGCGGCCGCTATATTCGCCCGAAACCTGTTGCAGCACTGCATAGGAAAGGCGATCGCGCTTTTGCAGGGTTGCTCCCGACACGTCGGCGACGGGATTGTCGCGGGGGAAGAAATTCACCGCCTCGCCATTGGCTTCGAGGAGGCCGACTTCGCCTGTCTGCCGATGGCGACCATGATCGAGCGAATAGTTGAGCCGGACCGACTGCGTGTCGGAAAACTGATAGATCAGGTTGGCGATCACCCCGAACCGGTGCGTCTGCGTCGTGCTCGGCGCCGATACGCGTACCGTATCGAGCGCGTCTCCATCGCCATTGATGTCCGCTCCGACAAACGGCGCGCCGTTGATATATCCGGGGATATTGGTTGTGGCGTTGAGCGCGAACAGCTTCTCGTTAGCCACCACCGTGCCGCCGCCATTAGCGAGGACATATTGATAGCTTGGGTCCACGGTCAGCGTAAGCTTGTCGCTCAGCGTGAACTTCGAGTTGATGCGGATATTGCCGGTGTTCGACGGGTTGAAACGCTCGTCAAAGGTCGCGCCGCAGCTATTGGCGACGCCTGCGGTCCCCGGAGTCGGCTTAGCCACCTCGCAGCGCGCGATGGTATAGTCGCGCTCGTCGCCGTTGCGCGGGAAGCGGTTCGACGCATCCGAGCCAACGATCCGGTTCGCGTCAAGGCGCAGCGGCAGCGAGCCGAAAAAGCCGTTGCGGCTCTTGTTGTAATGACCGGCTACGGAGATGAAATCTCCGCTGTCGCCGATCGGCTGATAGATCTTGGCGTTGAACTGCTCCTTGTTGATCTTGCCCCGATGACCGTAGACCGCATCGTTGGTCGACTTGCTGGCCGCAAAGAAGGCCTTCGTACCGAACGACGTGAAGACGCCGGTATCGACCGCGCCGAACAGGCGGAAGAAATCGAAGTCTCCGGCCGTCCCCTGCACGCGGACATGGAAGTCGTCGGAAGGGTCCCGCGTTCGATAGTTGACCGTCGAACCAGACGCTGCAGCAGTCGGCGAGTCGATGTCGGTCGTGCCCAGATTGACGTTGACCTGATCGATCAGTTCGGGATCGAGCTGCTGGCTCGAATAGATCGCATAACTGCCGGTATCGTTGAGCGGAATGCCGTCGAAAGTTTCCGAAATACGGCTGCCGTCGAAGCCTCGAATGCTCAGGGTGCCGCCTGCCGATCCGAACGGATCGTTGTTCTGGAAGCTGACTCCGGGCAACATGTTGATCGTGTCATTGATCGACTGGCCAGGAACCGTGTGCTGGATGAAGGTCGAATCCAGCACGGCCTTGGTCCGCGCCGTCTGCGGGATCGAGACGCCCGAAACACTTTTTGCCGTTGAACCGGTGACGACGATTTCATTCTCGAAATCGATTGAACCCGTGGACTGAGCATAAGCGGCAGAGGTGGCGAGCGCCAAGACGGCACAGCCGAGCAGCAGTTTTTTCATCGAAGGTCCCCTGAGCGTTATGGATATGGAGCGAGCGGCCGGTCGCTCCCTGCATCGACCATGTTTCAGCCGGGCTAAGCTTCGATGGCGGTTCTATGACCGCTGTTCTTTGCGGCGCAGTATAAGCTCCACACAAGGTTACACATTAAGAAGAAGCCATATTTTAGTTTACACTGTTGCAAATATGGTGCACCGCATTGTGGCTGGCATAAGGCTTCCGTCCGGGCCGCCCCTGTCCTATCAACGGCAGCATGCGATATCTGCGCTGGTTGCTCCCTTTCCTGTTGGCGGCATCGGTTTCGGCCCATGCCGCCGTCCCCGTCACGCTGTGCGAGGGCGTGTGGCTCGATCCGGTGCGCAGCCGTTCGGTGCCGGTGCGCATCCGCCTGCCGGCGGGGACGGGCAAGGTCGCCGTGATATTGTTCAGCCACGGACTCGGCGGTTCGCTCGACGCGGGCGCGATCTGGGCGCATGCCTGGGCCGAAGCCGGGTTCGCGGTGGTCAACCTTCAGCACCCCGGCACCGACAGCGCGATCTTCGGCAAGCGCGGCTTTCGCGCGGCGCTCAATGGCGAGCAACTGATCTCACGGGCCCGCGATGTGCAGTTTGTGATCGGCGAGCTCGGACGGCGAGTGATCGAGGGGCGCTGCGATCTGACCCGGATCGATCAGGCCCGGATCGGCATGGCCGGCCACAGTTTCGGCGCGCAGACCGTGCAGGCGATCGCGGGACAAACCCTGGCCTTCGCGGTCGAGCCGCCGCTGAGCGATCCGCGCGTCCGCGCCGCGGTGGGGCTCAGCCCCTCGCCGCCGCTCGCCGGCTCGGCCGAAAGCGCGTTCGCCACGATCCGCATTCCTTTCCTGTCGATTACCGGCACCGAGGACGCGGTGCCCTTCGTGACCCCGATCACCGCGCGCCAGCGACAGGAGCCGTTCCGGCTGATGCCGCCCGGCGAAAAATTCCTGCTCGTGCTCGACGGCGGCACGCATGAGATGTTCGCCGGACAGACGGTTCGCACCATGCTCAACGGCGAGCCGACCCCGCATATCCGCGACACCGTGATCGCAGTGACAGTCGCCTTCTGGCGCGCGATGCTCGACGACGACAAGGCGGCGCTGCGGTGGCTGCGCAGCCCCGAGGGCATACGGGCCAGCCTGCCGGCGGGCGACCTGTTCGAAAGCAGGTAGCGGCGCGGGGCTCGTGTGGCGAGGACGTGATAGCCATCACGCGGCGCTTGCGATGGGCCGCCTATATTGCAGTCATGGAAAGTCATCAGCGGCTTTGCGCGATGCGGCGCCTATGCATCTGTGCCTGGATCCTCGTGGTCATGGCCGGCGCGCTGCAGCTCGCGGTCTTCCTATGTGCAGCGCGGGGCTGTGCGAACGCCGCCTATTTTTCGTCCCCCGCTGCGCGTTCGGAACGCCTCTATCTGATGTAGCGGGATCGGGCGGACGCTCGCCATTCGCCCAACGCCTCCTCAATACAACACGAAGTTATTGAAGGAGAGCGATCCGACCAGCGAGTTGATCGACGCGAACTGCTGCGCGCTCGCCGCGCCCGAGCCGTCGGCGTCGAAATAGAGACTGCCGGTGCTGTCGTCATAGAGGACGCGCTGGCTTGCATCGGACGCCGAGGCGCCGACCGCGAAGGCGTCCGAGGCCAATGTGCCGGCGCTCAGCCCCTGGAAGATATTGAGGCTCAACCGGAAGCTCTCGACCGCGGCGTCGAAGCTGGCGATCGTGTCGACATTGGCTGCGCCCAGCGCGGTCGAGAACTGGAAGCTGTCCGCGCCATCGCCGCCATCGAGCGTATCGCTGCCCGCGCCGGCGCTCTTGGTGACGATATCGCCCACCGCGTCGACGACATAGAGATCGTCGCCCGCTCCGCCGACCATGCGGTCCGCGCCAATAGGCATGATTGGCTGGGGAGTCGCAAGCACGGAATCAGCCGATATGGACCGGCAGGGGATCCGGATCCGCGTGTCGCCATCCCGCTTCGATGGCGGTCCGCCCGACCGAAATATGCTTAATTCCAGCGGGGTGCCAAAACGCACCGTCCCTCTGTGGGACAGTTTCGGCGGGCAGCGTCAACCGTTCACGATTCGCGGGTGCTCAATGGAAATCGCGCGAACTCGGCAGGATGCGCACGTCGCGCGGATGGCGGCCGCGCGGGACATGGTCGCGCGGCATTTGCGGATGTTCGAACACGTCGGCGCGGCTCAGCTCGATCTCGGTCCGATGATCCTCGGACAACCGGTCGAGTTCGGCGGTGCGGTCATGGATGCGGGTCGCCATCAGGTGGACGACGCCCTCGGGACTGCGCTGGATTTCGCCCTCGACCAGCATCAGCCGCGACGCCATCACCGCGCGGCGCTGGATCTCGAACAGCCGCGCCCACAGCAGCACATTGGTGATCCCGGTCTCGTCCTCAAGCGTGATGAAGATCGCCTTGCCCTCGCCGGGCCGCTGGCGGACGAGCACGACCCCGGCGACGCGCGCCTGGAGCCCGTTGCGCGCCGCGCCCGCCTCGCCGCAGCTCAGCACGCCTTCGCGGGCGAAGGTCTCGCGCAGGAACTGCATCGGATGGCCTTTGAGCGATAGCCGGGTGAGCTGGTAGTCCGCAGCGACATGCTCGGACAGCGGCATGGCGGGCAGCATTGCATCGGGCTCGGCGCCCAGCTCGGCCGCTTTCGCCGCGGCGAACAGCGGCAGTTCGCCGTCGGGCATGCGGCGCACCTCCCATAAGGCGGCGCGGCGATCGAGTCCGATCGAGCGGAAGGCGTCGGCGTCGGCGAGCAGCCGCAACGCCCGGCGCGGCAGCGCAGCGCGGCGGGCCAGATCCTCGATGCCGGCGAAGCGGCCCTGCCCCCGCGCCGCGACGATCGCGTCGGCCCAGGCCTCGCGAAACCCGTCGACCTGGCGCAAGCCGATCCTGAGCGCGAGCATGTTACCCGCCGGCTCGAGGCTATTGTCCCAGCCGCTCGCGTTGATGTCGGGTTCGAGCGCCTCGACATCATGCTCGCGCGCGTCGCGGACGATCTGCGCCGGGGCGTAGAAACCCATCGGCTGCGAATTGAGCAGCGCGCAGGCGAACACCGCCGGATAATGGCATTTGATATAGGAGGACGCATAGACGAGCAGCGCGAAGGACTGGGCGTGGCTCTCGGGAAAGCCATAGCTGCCGAAGCCCTCGATCTGTGCGAAACAGCGCTCGGCGAAGTCGCGCGGATAGCCGCGCGCGGCCATGCCCTCGACCATCTTGGTCCTGAACCGTGGCATGGTGCCGACGTTGCGGAAGGTGGCCATCGCGCGGCGCAGCTGGTTCGCCTCGGCATCGGTGAAGCGCGCGGCGACGATCGCAAGCTTCATCGCCTGTTCCTGGAACAGCGGCACGCCCAAAGTCTTGCCGAGCACCTCCTCCAGTTCATCGGCCTCGCCATGGCCGGGCGCGGGCCGGGGATAGTCGATCCTCAGCCGTCCCTCACGCTGCTCCTTTCGCCGCTTGAGATAGGGATGAACCATGCCCCCCTGGATCGGCCCCGGCCGCACGATCGCCACCTGGACGGCGAGATCGTAGAGATTGCGCGGCTGCAGCCGCGGCAGCATGTTGATCTGGGCGCGGCTTTCGACCTGGAAGACCCCGATGCTGTCGCCTCGGCACAGCATGTCATAGACTGGCCGGTCGTCCGCGGGGATGCTGTGCAATGCGAAGCGCTCGCCATAATGCGCTTCGATCAGATCGAACGCCTTGCGGATGCAGGTCAGCATGCCGAGCGCGAGCACATCGACCTTCATCAGCCCCAGCGCGTCGATATCGTCCTTGTCCCATTCGATGAAGGTGCGATCGTCCATCGCGGCGTTGTGGATCGGCACGGTCTCGTCGAGCCGGTCCTCGGTGAGCACGAAGCCGCCGACATGCTGCGACAGATGGCGCGGAAAGGTCAGCAACTGTTCGACTAGCATGTTGAGCCGCGCAATCTCGACATTGCCGATGTCGAAGCCGGTCTCGTCAAACCGCTTTTCCTCCATCTGCGAGGAGAAGCTGCCCCAGATCGTCGAGGTGAGCCGGGTGGTGACGTCCTCGCTGAGGCCCAGCACCTTGCCGATTTCGCGCACCGCGCTGCGCGGGCGATAATGGATCACGGTCGCGGCGATGCCCGCGCGATGGCGGCCGTAGCGCCGGTAGATATATTGCATCACCTCCTCGCGCCGCTCATGCTCGAAATCGACATCGATATCGGGCGGCTCGTTGCGGTCCTCGGAGATGAAGCGCGAGAAGAGCAGCTTGTGCTTGATCGGATCGACCGAAGTGATCCCCAATACATAGCAGATGATCGAATTGGCCGCCGAGCCCCGCCCCTGGCACAATATACCTTCGCCGCGCGCGAACTTGACGACATCGTGGACCGTCAGGAAATAATAGGCATATTTCGCCTGGCGGACGAGCTTGAGCTCGCTCTCGACCTGATCGAGCACTTGCTGTCCCGGCTGCTCGCCATAGCGTTCGCGCACGCCTTGGGCGACGAGATGCTCGAGCCAGGCTTGCGGCGTTGAACCTTCGGGCACCGGTTCGTGCGGATATTCATATTTGAGCTGGGCGAGATCGAAATCGATCCGATCGAGCAGCCGCACGCTTTCTTCAAGCGCCCGTGGATAATCGGCGAACAGGCGCGCCATCTCCGCGGGCGGCTTCACATATCGCTCGCCATTGGCCGCGAGCCGCGTACCCGCCTCATCGAGCTTGAGCCCGAGGCGGATGCAGGTGACGACATCATGGAGCGGGCGTTGCCCGGGATCCGCATAGAGCGCGTCGTTGGTCGCGATCAGGGGGACGCCGTGTTGCCCGGCCAGGCGAGCGAGCCTGGCGATCCGGCGCTTGTCGGGACCTGAATAGCCGATTGAAAGCGCCAGCCATACGCGTCCAGATGCGGCTCGCCGAAGAGTATCGAGCAGCGCGCCCGATACGTCACCCCCGCGAAAGCCGGGGTCTCGTGAGGCCGAGCGGGCACCCCTATCCTCTGAGATCCCAGCTTTCGCTGGGATGACGTTTGAAGCCGAGCGTGGGAGCCCCTCACCCAACCCTCTCCCCCAGGCAGAAGGCTTTTTCGGATGCGGCCGCGCGCCCACATCGCCGGGTTTCATCCCCTCCCCCGTCGGCATCACGATCAGCAACAGATCATCGATATGCGCGAGCAGATCGCTCAGATAGAGGATGCAGTCGCCCTTCAGCGCGCGGCGATTGCCCACCGTCAGCAGGCGGCACAGCGATCCCCAGCCGCGCCGCGTGGCAGGATAGGCGACAATGTCGGGCGTCCCGTCGGCGAAGACGAGGCGCGCGCCCGTCGCCAGCTTGAAATCGATCGGAGGCAAGCCGTCGGCCGCGAGCTTCGCACGCACATCGCGCAAGGCCGCCCACGCCCGCACCACCCCCGCCACGCTGTTGCGATCGGCTATTCCCAGCCCGGCCTGACCCGCCGCCATCGCAGCCGCCACCATCTCCTCGGCGGCCGAGGCGCCGCGCAGGAAGCTGTAGTTGGTCGCCGCGACCATTTCGGCGAACGCGGTCATGCGAACAACCCATGGACATACCAGACGGGATCCGCCGCCTCACGACCATAGAGCCCGTGGCGGAACAGCCAGAAGCGCCGCCCCTCGCGGTCCTCGACCCGATAATAGTCGCGCGCGAGCCCCGCATTATCGGCCCGCCGCCACCAGGATGCGCCGATCCGCTCGGGCCCTTCGGCGAGCGCCACCTCGTGCAGATGACGCCGCCAGCGGAAGCGGCGCGGCGGCCCGTCGGGTACCGCGGCGATGACTTCGATCGGCTGCGGCGGATCGAACAAATGGGTCGGCCGCAACGGCGGTTCGCCGCGTCCGGAGACGCGCCAGCCGCCTGCCGGCCCCGCCTCCACAGCCGGGAAGGCGAAAGCGGCCTGTTCGGGAATATGGCTGTCGCGCGGGGCCAACCGCCTGACCCGCCCTCGTCCGAGCCGGGTCGAGAGCCGATCGAGCAGCTGCGCCAACTCGCCCTCGGCGACCGCCCCGCCCTCGAGGAGCAGCTGGAGCGGCGCCAGCGGCTCGACCAAAGGCGCCGAGAAGCGCACCAGATCGAAGCCGAAACCCGGATCGACCGGGTCGGCCAATGCCTGCAGACGCTCGTCGAACAGCCGCATGAGCAACGCGACGTCGCGCGTGGGCGATCCCGTTTCGACCCGCAGGCTGCGCACCAGGCCATCGGTACGGAACAGCTGCGCCTCGAAACGCCGGCCGCCCTGATGCGCCGCTTCCATCCGGGACGCGGCCTGGCGGGCCAGTTGCTCGATCGCGGCGAGCGCAGCCTCGATATGGCCGATCGGCTCGGCGAACCGGTGTTCGAGAACAAGCGCCGCCTGGGGACGCCGGGCGGTGATGCGGATGTCGCGCGCGCCGGCGATCCGTGCGAGACGGTCGACGGCCGCCTCGCCGAAGCGCGCCGACAACAGCTGCGATGGCCGGGCGCTGAGATCGGCAAGCCGCTTGAGGCCCGCCCGGCGCAGCGCCACCGCCTCCTCAACCGCGAGCCCGAGCGCCTCGACCGGCATAGCCGCTATCGTCGATCCGGCGGAGGCCGGGTCCACATACTGCCCATAACGCGCCAGCGCATGCGCGGCATCGGGAGTGTCGGCCAGCGCGCTCAGCACATGCATGCCCAGCCGGCCGAGCCGGGCCACCAGATCCGCGCGCAACGCCGCCTCGCCGCCGAACAGATGCGCGCAGCCGCTGATGTCGAGGATCAGCCCATCGGGGGGATCGCACGCCACCATCGGTGTATAACGATCGCAGCCGTCGGCGATCCGTTCGAGCCAGGCCGCATCGGCGCGGCGATCGAGATCGGCGATGCCGAGATCGGGCTGCCGCGCCCGCGCATCGGCAAGGCTGAGCCCCGGCGCCAGCCCGAGCGCCAACGCCGCGCGATTGGCCGCGGCCAACCGCATCGCGCCCTTCTGCTTTTCGACCAGCACGAAGGGCGCATCAGACGGAAATCCGGCTCCCAAAGCCTTGGGCGCCGATCCCATCCGGATCAACCGTGTCAGCCGGTCGGCCGGCAACAACGGAAAGAACAGCGCCAGATAGCGCCGCTTCGCGGAAGAGATGCTCGTCACGGTTCCACTCCAGACTGGCGCGCAAGCCGGCTATCCCCCCGCGATGCCGCAGCAACTCGATCTCGACATGCGGATGCCCGGGCGCGCCCGCCTCCAGCGGGATCGAGGCGATCGACCGCACCCGCCAGCGGCTATAGGCGGCGCTCGGCCCTGGTTCGGCCTCGGCCCGCAGCAGCAACACCGTCACGCCCGACTTCTCCGCCGCGACTGCGAGCCGGCGGCTGACAGTCAAATCGAAACCATGCGCCGCTTTCCAAGGCTCGATCAGCACCGCGGCGAGCGGCGAGCAGCGCACAGCCTCCCCCGCCGCACGCAGCAATCCCGCTTCGTCGGGCGCCACGACCTCGATCAGCCGCGCCGGATCGAAGCCAAGTTCGGCTAGCCCCGGCCCATGCAGCAGGCCGCCCGCGCGCACCCCGCTGTCCTGGCGCAGCCAGAGCACAACCCCCTCGCCCGGCGCTTGCTTTCCTATCCGCAGCGCCAGCATCAGCCCCGCCCCGGCCAATGCGGCGCGATCATCGGGATGCACCGCGAACAACTCATGCAGGCGTCCGCAGGGCAGCCCGCCGCCAAGCCGGGCGTCCAAGCGCGCCGCGCCGAGCGCGAACAGCCTGTCTTCGACCGGCTTCTGCCCCTCGATCGCGCCGATGCGTGATTTCAGGGCGGCCAAGAAGGTGCGCGACTCATCCATTGTTCTCTATATGTTCTTATACTCCTCTCCGGGAGGGGAGAGTCAAGGGCAAGCTTGGGAGGTCAGCTCGCTGTCTCGCGCCGCCGCGGAGGCCCGGGCTGCCGGATCGCCAGCGGCCACAGCATGTTGATCATCAGTCCGCCGATCACCAGCGCCGCCGCCGCCAGCTTCCAGGCGGGAAGCGCCTCTCCCAGCAGCAGCGCGGACGCCCCCATGCCGAACACGGGCACCAGCATGGCGGTCGGCGTGATCGTCGCGGCCGGGTGCCGCGCCAGCAACCAGCCCCATGCGGCATAGCCGAACATCGTGTTGCCGGCCGATTGCCAGAGCACCGCAGCCCAGCTTTCAGGGCCGGCATGGACCACCGCCGCCCTGATCGCCGGCCAGCCTTCCATGACCAGCGATCCGATGAACAGCGGTGGAATCGAGAAGAGGCTCGCCCAGACGACGAAGCCGAACATGTTGGTGGCGCCGCTCGCCTTGGCGATATGGTTGCCGCCCGCCCAGCTCATCGCGGCCACCAGCACCAGGCCGAGACCGAGCGGGGTCGCGCTGCTGTCGCCATGCAGGACGATGATCGCGATGCCAACCGTCGCCGTCAGCAGCGCCACCAGCTGAAAACCCCGCACCTTCTCCCCCGCAAACGCCATCGCCAGCCCGATCGTGAAGAAGACCTGGGTCTGGACCACCAGCGAGGCGAGCCCCGGGGAGATACGGCCCTGCATCGCGATATAGAGCAGCCCGAACTGGCCGAAGCCGATCAGCACCCCATAGGCCGCCAGCGACCGCCAGGCCACCCGCGGCCGCCGGACGAAAAAGGCCGCGGGCAGCAGCGCGAAACAAAAACGCAGCGTCGCGAAGAGCAGCGGCGGCAGATCGTCGAGCGCGATCCGGATCACCACGAAATTGGTGCCCCACACCGCCACCACCGCTAACGCCAGCAGAAAATGGCGCAACGGCAGATGCGAAGGGGAGGTGGTCATGCCCTCCCCTAACCGCGCGAAGCCGCCAAGGCTATCCGGACAATCGGTTCACATTGTCACGCCGTTCGCGCCGCCGCCGCCTCCGGGGCGGGGCCGAAGAATTGAGGTCAGTCTTGCCTCTCGCGCGCCAGAAGCGCACGCTTGCGCTCGACGCCCCAGCGATAGCCCGACAGCGAACCGTCGCCGCGCACCACGCGGTGACAGGGTATCGCGACCGCGAGCGCATTGGCGGCGCAGGCGCCCGCGATCGCGCGCGCCGCGCCGGCGTCGCCGACCGCCCGCGCGAGATCGCCATAGCTGCGCGTCTCTCCGGGCGGAATCGCCCGCAGCGCCTGCCAGACCCGCTGCTGAAAGGCGGTGCCGCGGATATCGAGGGGCAGCGCAAGCCCCTGCGCAGGTTCCTCGATCATCGCCACAACCTGCGCCACGGTCTGCTGAAAGCAGGCGTCGGCGGCGATCGCGCGCGCATTGGGGAAGCGGCGCTCGAGATCGGCGACGAGCGCGCCTTCATCATCCCCGATCAGGATCGCGCAGATGCCGCGTTCGCTCTCGGCCGCCAAAATGAGGCCGAGCGACGATTGGCCGAATCCATAGCGGATTTCCGCCGCCGCCCCGCCACGCCGATAGGCAAGGGGACGCATGCCGAGCGTATCGGCGGCGGCGGCGTAGAAGCGGCCGCTCGACCCGAAGCCCGCCTCGTAAAGCGCTTCGGTGACTTGGGCGCCCTTGGTCAGCGCGGCCCGCACCTTGCGAGCGCGTTCGGCATCCGCATAGCCCTTGGGGGTCAGCCCGGTGACGGACCTGAAGAGGCGGTGGAAATGGTGCGGGCTCAGCCCGGCCTCGCCGGCAAGCTCGGTGAGCGAGGGCGATGTTTCGGCCGCCTCGATGCGACGACAGGCGGCCGCGACCAGCGCCGCATGCCGCTCGGCGAGCGGGGCTTCGTTGGGGCGGCAGCGCTTGCAGGGCCGGAAGCCGGCGGCCTCCGCCTCGGCCGGACCCGCGTGGAAGGCGACATTGCGGCGGTTCGGCGTCCGCGCCGCGCAAGCCGGGCGGCAATAGACGCCCGTCGTCGCCACCGAATAGACGAATTCGCCGTCGGCCCGGGCGTCGCGCGCCAGCACCGCACCCCAGCGGTTGTCTTCGATCGTCAAAGTCATGGTCGATACCTTTCGCACATCCTGGTTGTGCGATCATCTGGCATCGGCGGGCCGCCATGGCTTCCCGGCGCTTGCTTTCAAATTGAAATCGACCGGGCCAGCCGAAGTTCCGCCGTTTTTTCAGGCGGCGGCGCGTTCCTCGACGACGCGTTCGCAGTCGGGGCACGCGCCTCCGTGCGGGTAGGCCGCATCGGCATCATGCCAATGCCCCACCGCCGCTTCGAAAATCTCGATGCCCTCGCCATAGCCGAGGCCGCGCAGCACGTCATTGGTCAACAGATCGATCGCCCGATGTGCCGCATGCCCGCGCATGGTCGCGACGATCGCGCGCGCGCGATCGGCAAACTGCTGTGGGGTCATGAGCGGTACGGCCGTGGTCATGGCCGCGCACCTAAGCCGGAAAACCGGCCTTTTCAAGGCCGGCTTGTCTTCGGCGTGTCGTCTGCCACCGCCGCCGAGTCGCGGCAGAAGCCCTCGCCTTGCTGGATCATCAGGCAGTTCTGCTTGCCCGCCAGCCATTTGAGCCCGGTCTCGTCGCCGGTCGCGGCGCGGATGCTTTCGGGGCGGCCGTTGCGGATGAAACGGATCATGTCGCCCTCCGCGGTGCCTTCATAGCTATTGGTGCCGTCGAGCAGCGTCACGCTGAGAAGATAATGGCCATGCTCACCGGCCGGCTGGATGTCGAGCATCAGCCCTTCAACCCCCATCCATTTGCCGATCCAGCCGTCGGTCGGCAGCGCCGCCGCCGCACTGTTCGCAGTCGGCGACACATCGTCGATCGCTTCCTCGGCGGCGACGGCCGCATTGTCGCCGAGTTGGACATTGTCGATCGGATGCGCATTCTCGCCCTTGGCGCAGGCCGTCACGAGCAGGATTCCGACAAGGCTGGCGATAGGCCGGATTTTCATTGCGCGACTCCCGAGAATGGACGGCTTGCTTCAAAGGGCCGATCGGCGGCGGGGTCAACCGCAAAGTCGCGACGGGCAAGGCGCCGCCCGATCGCAGTCCCGGCATTGCGATAATCTGCTATGATCCGTAGAGACCCGCCAGCACCCGACTCGTCAGAACTGGACAGACATGGCCGAGATCATCGCCATCGCATCCGATCATGCCGCATTCGACCTCAAGGCCGAACTGATCACATGGCTTCGCGCCGAAGGCCATGAGGTCCGCGATCTTGGCCCGGACGACGCCGCTTCGGTCGACTATCCCGACTATGGCTATCGGCTCGCCGAGGCGATCGCGGCGGGCGAGGCGACCAAGGGCATCGCGCTATGCGGTTCGGGCATCGGCATTTCGATCGCGGTCAACCGCCATCCTGCCGCACGCTGCGCGCTGGTGTCGGAAATGCTGTCGGCCCGGTTTGCGCGCGAGCATAACGACGCCAATGTCATCGCGCTCGGCGCGCGGCTGATCGGCATCGAGCAGGCCAAGGCCTGCGTCTCGGTTTTCCTGTCGACCCCCTTTGCGGGCGATCGCCATGTCCGGCGGGTCGACAAACTCACCCATCCCCGCTTCCATAAGGAACACGCATGAGCAGCAACCCCGCCGCCACCTTGTCCGAGGTTCAGCCGGACGGCTTCTTCACGCGCGGCCTCGCCGCGGCCGATCCGGCCGTATTCGGCGGCCTGGAGCAGGAAATCGCCCGCGAACAGAAACAGATCGAGCTGATCGCGTCGGAAAATATCGTCTCCAAGGCGGTGCTCGAAGCGCAGGGCTCGGTGTTCACCAACAAATATGCAGAGGGCTATCCGGGCAAGCGCTATTATCAGGGCTGCCATCCCTCGGACGTGGTCGAGCAGCTCGCGATCGACCGCGCCAAGCAGCTGTTTAACTGCGGCTTTGCCAATGTTCAGCCGCATTCGGGGGCGCAGGCCAATGGCGCGGTGATGCTCGCGCTCACCAAGCCGGGCGACACGATCATGGGGCTCAGCCTCGACGCCGGCGGCCACCTCACCCATGGCGCCAAGGCCGCGCTCTCGGGCAAATGGTATAACGCCGTGCAATATGGCGTCCGTCCTGACGATCACCGCATCGATTTCGATCAGGTCGAGGCGCTCGCACGCGAGCACCGGCCCAGCCTGATCATCACCGGCGGGTCGGCCTATCCGCGCCATATCGATTTCGCGCGCTTCCGCGCGATCGCGGACGAGGTCGGGGCTTATTTCATGGTCGATATGGCGCATTTCGCCGGGCTGGTCGCGGGCGGCGTCCATCCAACCCCCTTCGGCCACGCGCATGTCGTGACCACCACGACCCACAAGACGCTGCGCGGTCCGCGCGGCGGCATGATCCTGACCGACGACGAGGCGATCGCGAAGAAGATCAACTCGGCGGTCTTTCCGGGGCTGCAGGGCGGACCGCTGATGCACGTCATCGCCGCAAAAGCCGTCGCGTTCGGCGAGGCCCTTCAGCCCCAGTTCAGGGCTTACGCCGCAGCCGTCGTCGAAAACGCCAAGGTGCTCGCCGCGCGCCTCAAGGAGCGCGGCGCCGATCTGGTCTCGGGCGGCACCGACACGCATCTGGCGCTGGTCGACCTGCGCCCGATCGGGGTCACCGGGCGCGACGCCGACGAGGCGCTCGAGCGCGCGGGCATCACCTGCAACAAAAATGGCGTGCCCAATGATCCGCTGCCGCCGGTCAAGACCAGCGGCATCCGCGTCGGATCGCCCGCAGGCACCACGCGCGGCTTCGGTCCCGCCGAGTTCCGCGACATCGCCGACATGATCGCCGACGTGCTCGAGGGGCTCGCCAAAAACGGGGCCGACGGCAACGGCCAGACCGAAGCGCTGGTCAAGGCGCGGGTCGAAGCGCTGTGCGATCGTTTCCCGATCTATCCGGAGCTTTGATGTCGGTCCGCTCCCGCGGAAGCCGCGCCGGCCCGGCGCCGTGCGCCCCTAGGGCTTAAGAATGCGCTGCCCGTTTTGCGCTCATGAAGACAGCCAGGTGAAGGACAGCCGCCCCACGGACGACGGGGCGGCGATCCGGCGACGGCGGCAATGCGAGGGATGCGGCGCGCGGTTCACCACCTTCGAACGCATTCAATTGCGCGAGATGACGGTGGTGAAGAGCGAGAACCGCCGTGAGCCCTTTGACCGGGCCAAGCTCGAGCGCTCGATCCAGATCGCTTGCCGCAAGCGCCCGGTCGATCCCGCCCGCATCGAACGCCTCGCCACCGCGATCCAGCGACAGATCGAAACCAGCGGTGACAGCGAAATCGCCGCCAGCGCCGTGGGCGAGATGGTGATGGATGGTCTCAAGGCGCTCGACAGCGTCGCCTATATCCGCTTCGCCAGCGTCTATAAGGACTTCCGCGAAGCCAAGGATTTTGAGGATTTCGCGGGTGCAGTCAGCGACGCGGGGGAGGAATGAGCGACGACTTCGCTTTTTTTCCGTTCGCCCCGAGCACAGACCGGATCAAAGGGTGGTCTGGCAAAAAGAAGCAGGCATTGATCGAAGCGGATTGGACAAGCCTCAGCCAGGCTGCGCTCCCTCCCGCGGAACGCAAGCAAAGGGCGCCGGCTTCGCTCGGCGGAGCCGCTCGACTTCGCTCGCCCCGAGCGGAGAATCCGTCCCGATCGCCCATCATCGTCCTGGTGCGCCCGCAGCTTGGCGAGAATATCGGCAAGGCCGCGCGCGCGATGCTCAATTTCGGCTTGACCGAGCTGCGGCTCGTCGAACCGCGCGACGGCTGGCCCAATCCGCAGGCCGGTCCCGCCGCGTCGGGCGCGGACAGCGTGCTTGAGCGCGCGCAGGTCTATGACAGCGTCGCCGCCGCCACCGCCGACTGCGCCCATGTCTACGCCACGACGGTGCGCAAGCGCGGTGTGACCAAGCCGGTGATGACGCCCGAGGCAGCGGCCCTGGCGATCCACGGCGATCGCGGGCGTGCGGCGATTCTGTTCGGCCCGGAGCGTTCGGGGCTGGAAACCGATGACGTCGCGATCGCGCGGACGATCATCACCGTGCCGATCAATCCGGAGTTCGGCAGCCTCAACCTTGCCCAGGCGGTGATCCTCGTCGCCTATGAGTGGTCGAAGGGCGTGGCGCTATCCTCCCCGCCCGCAGTGGACCTCGACCCTCCCGCTTCGCAGCAGGAGCTCGACGCGCTGATCGATCATCTCGAGCGGCTGCTCGACGACACCGGCTATTTCTTCCCGCCCGACCGGGCACCGACGACCAAGCGCACGCTGCGCGGCGTGCTCAGCAAGCCAGGTTGGAATGCCCAGGAGATCCGGACCTTGCGCGGCGTGCTGAGCACGCTCGAGCGGCCTCGTCAGCGTAACGGCGGCTCGGGCGACAGCTGAAGCCGGCGCGTCACCGATACGCTGGACCTCGCGCTCTCAGCTTCCGGCTGCGGCAGCGTCACCGTGCTCCACAAGCCCCGGCTGCTCAGCGACAGCCAACCGCTCGCGATTGATCCGAGGGATCAATCGCAGGGAGGCCAGCTACGTCGCGACCGAACTGCGGGCCGCCTTGTGGTGGAACCATCAGCATGCGTTGCCTCTAACTCGGAATCGGCTACAGTTTGCAGGCGCGCAGCCGGAAGCAACCGGCACTACGCATCCGAGAGGAAAAAGGGCTATGCGATTCCACTACGCGGAAAGCATGACGCAAATCGGGAATTACCTGCCGCTCTCCAAGGAGGCCGAGGCGCATGGCTACGCGGGCGTGACAATTCCCGACAGCCTGATCTACCCCAAGGCGTCTGACGCGAGCTATTCCTATACCGAAGACGGCGGGCGCGAGTTTCTCGAGAACAAGCCTTTCATCGAAAGCTTCATCCTCGCCGCCGCCATCGGCGCGTCGACAACCACTCTTGAGCTGACCACCAACGTGGTAAAGCTGCCGGTTCGACCGCCGCTTTATTCGGCCAAGCTGGTTGCCTCCATCGCGGCGCTGACCAACGATCGCTTCAACTTCGGCGTCGGCCTGAGTGTCTGGCCGGAGGACTATGAGGTCATGGGTGTGCCCTATGCCAAGCGCGGCAAGCGCTTCGACGAATGCATCGCGATCGTCCGCGGGCTCTGCGCGGGCGGTTACTTCGAGTATCATGGCGAGTTCTATGACCTTCCCCCGGTCAAGCTGAACCCCGTCCCGTCGAAGCCGCTGCCGATCCTCATCGGCGGCTTCTCCGACGCGGCGTTCAAGCGGGCCGCGAGCAACGACGGCTTTATGTATGCGGGCGGCGACGGCGGGACCGACGCTCTTACCGAGATCTTGGACAAGATCCGTCACTACCGCACCGAAGCGGGCACGCTTGACAAGCCGTTCCGCATTTTCGCGACCGCGATGGGGCAGATCACGCCCGACGTGGTCAAGCGGCACGAGGACCTGGGGGTGACGGACATGCCGGTCGCGTTTCGCAACCTCTATGCCGTGGAAGAAGACACCCAGCCGCTGCAGCAAAAGGTCGATGACCTGCGCCGCTTCTCGGACGAGGTTATTGGAAAGATTTCGTGACAGCGGCGGATGCGGGGATCGATGAGGTTACGCTGCGCCATCTCGCCGCCGCTGAGCCGCTTGATGCGCTGATGGCGCGTGCCGCGGCGCTGCGGGATGAAGGGCACGGCGCGCTCATCACCTATTCACGTAAGGTCTTCATCCCGCTCACCCGTCTTTGCCGCGACGCCTGCTCCTATTGCACCTTCGCCAAGCCGCCCACCAAGGGCGAGCGGTGTTACCTTGTGCCGGAAGAGGTGCTGTCGATCGTCCGCGCCGGGGCTGCGGCGGGATGCCGCGAGGCGCTGTTCACCCTCGGTGACAAGCCGGAGCTACGCTACCGTGCGGCCCGCGAGGAACTCGCCGGGCTCGGTCATGCCAGCACGATCGGCTACCTGGCCGCGATGTGCCGCCTGGTTCTCGACGAGACTGGGCTGTTCCCCCACACCAATCCGGGGGTGGTGACCGGCGACGAGTTCGCACTGCTCCGGACGGTGTCGATCTCGCAAGGGATCATGCTCGAGGGCACGGCGCCGCATCTGCACGCCCGCGGCGGTCCGCACTTCGGCTCGCCCGACAAGGATCCCGCCGCACGGCTCGAATGCATCCGGTTGGCCGGTGAACACCGGGTGCCGCTCACCAGCGGCATCCTGATCGGCCTCGGCGAGAACCGGGACGAGCGGATCGATGCCCTGCTCGCCTTGCGCGCGCTTCACCACGAACACCGACATCTGCAGGAAATCATCGTCCAGAACTTCCGCGCCAAGGCTGACACCCGTATGGCCTTTGCAGATGAGCCGGACCGTGAGGAACTGCTCTGGACCATCGCGGTGGCGCGGCTCTGCTTCGGGCCGGCGATGACGATCCAGGCCCCGCCGAACCTCGCCGGTAGCGGTTTTGGCGAACTGATCGCTGCCGGGCTCAACGACTGGGGCGGCGTATCACCGGTGACGCCCGACCATGTGAACCCGGAAGCACCCTGGCCGGCCATTGCCCGACTCGAAGAGGAAACCGGCCGGCACGGCGGCATCCTGGCCGAGCGTCTCGCCGCCCATCCCTCGCACCTGCGCGACCTCGATCGCTGGCAGGACGAAGGGCTGCACCGCACATTGCGCGAGACCTTGGACACCCAGTGCCTGCCCCGCACCGAAGCGTGGCGCGTCGGCGGCGTGGCGGAAGCACCTCAGCCGACGCTCGCCCCTGTGGGCTCGATTCGCGACCGGCGGATTGCCACGGCGCTCGAGCGCGTCGCATACGGCGAGAGGCTCGACGAGGCAGCCGTGGTCTTGCTTCTTGGAGCGCGTGGCAGCGATTTCGGCGCGGTCTGCGCCGCGGCCGACCAGTTGCGCCGGGACGAAGTGGGTGACACCGTGCACTACGTCGTCAACCGCAACATCAACTACACTAACGTCTGCTTTCACCGCTGCGCGTTCTGCGCCTTCTCGAAGGGCAAGCGAGCGGCGGATCTACGCGGTCCCGCCTACGACCTCGACCTGGACGAGGTCACCCGCCGCACCGCAGAGGCCTGGGCCCGCGGCGCGACGGAGGTCTGCATGCAAGGCGGAATCCACCCGCGCTACACCGGGCAGACATATCTCGACCTGCTTGCAGCGGCCAAGCGCGGTGCGCCGGACATTCACGTTCACGCGTTCTCCCCGCTCGAGGTTCGCCACGGGGCGGCGACGCTCGGCGTGACTATCGCTGCCTTTCTCGACAAACTGCGCGCCGCCGGCCTTGGCAGCCTGCCCGGGACCGCTGCGGAGATCCTGGTCGACGAGGTTCGCGAAACCCTTTGCCCGCACAAACTATCGACCGCCGAATGGATCGAGGTCATCGAAGCGGCGCACCGCGCCGGCCTGCGCACGACCGCCACGATCATGTACGGCCACATGGAGGCGCCCGAGCATCAAGCCCGCCACCTGCTCGCGATTCGCGCGCTGCAAGAGCGGACCGGTGGCTTTAGCGAGTTCGTGCCGCTACCCTTCGTGGCGATGGAGGCCCCGCTTTACCTCAAGGGGCTGGCCCGGCCCGGGCCGACGTTCCGCGAGGCCGTGCTGATGCACGCGGTGTCGCGTATCGTGTTGCATCCGCTGATCCCCAACATCCAGGTGTCTTGGGTCAAGATGGGCGAGGCGGGGGTGCGCGCGGCCCTCTCCGCGGGAGCGAACGACCTGGGGGGCACCCTGATGAACGAGAGCATCTCGCGCGCGGCCGGCGCCAGCTATGGCCAGGAGTGGTCGCCCCAACAGATGGAGGCGGTGATCGCTTCGGCCGGCCGCACGCCAGCGCAGCGTGACACGCTTTACGGCGCCGTGCCCGCCGAGCGGCGCGCCGCCGGACGGGCGGCCTTACCGCTCGCGCCGCTGGAACAGACCGCCACCCGCTGGCGCCGACGCAATCATGAAGAAGAAGGAATAATGGTCGGACATGGTTGAGGCGAAGGCAGTCATCGCAGTCCTGGGCGGCACCGGGCACGAAGGGATGGGGCTGGCGGCGCGCTGGGCCAAAGCCGGCTATCCTGTCATCATCGGCTCCCGTGATGCGGCGCGGGCGGTCGACGCGGCGCAGTTGATGGCCGCTCGCACGGGCGGCCAGGTCAACGGCATGGACAACCGCGCGGCCGCCGCAGCCGGCGAGATCATTGTCCTGGCCGTGCCTTACGCCGGTCAGCAGGCGCTGGCGCGTGATGTGCGCGCGGAGATCGAAGGCAAGATCCTGATCGACGTCACCGTGCCGCTGGTCCCGCCCAAGGTCGCGCGCGTGCAGCTGCCCGAAGGCGGCTCGGCCGTCGAAGCCCTGCAACGCGAACTCGGGGACGGCGTGCGCGTGGTCGCCGCCTTCCAGAACGTCTCGGCCCACCAGCTCGCCGACCTTGATCGCACGGTGAACTGCGATGTGCTGGTCGCTGGAGACGATGTCGCGGCGCGCGAGACGGTCTGCCAGCTTGCGCAGGCGATCGGCATCACCGCCCTGCATTCCGGCCCGTTGGCCAACTCGGCGGCGGCGGAGGCGCTGACCTCGGTCCTGATCGCCATCAACAAGCGCTACAAGGTCGCGGACGGCGCCGGAATCCGCATCACCGGCATCCCAGGCCTGGCATGACCGCGCGGCGCCTGACGCTGGTCGGGCTGGATAGGATTGGAGAGGTTGCCGCGGGCGACGATCTCGTCGCAATGCTCCTCGACGCCATCGCCGCCTCTGGGGAGCGCCTGAAGCCGGGCGACGTGGTCGCGCTCGCCCAGAAAATCGTCTCGAAAAGCGAAGGCCGCGCGGTCTGCCTGGCCGAAGTCACGCCGTCGCCACGGGCCGAGGAGCTGGGCCGCGCCACGCACAAGGACCCGCGCTTGGCCGAATTGCTGCTTGGCGAAACGCGGGAGATCGTGCGCCAGCGGGTGGGCCTCGTCATCGTGGAGGACAGCCGTGGCCTGATCTTGGCCAACGCGGGTATCGACGCCTCGAACGTCGCGGCGGACGGACAGAGCGTATTGTTGCTGCCCGCCGACCCGGATGCCAGCGCGCGCAAGCTGCGGGAAGGGCTACAGCAGCGGACCGGCGTGGCCCTCGGCGTGTTGATCATCGACAGCATCGGCCGGGCCTGGCGCCAGGGCACTGTCGGCACGGCTATCGGCGTCGCGGGGCTGCCGGCGCTGCTGGACTTGCGCGGCAGGGCCGACATGCACGGGCGACTTCTAGAGACCAGCGAACTCGGCGTGGCGGACGAGATCGCCGCCGCCGCCTCGCTACTAATGGGCCAGGCCGACGAGCGGTGCCCGGCTGTGCTGATCCGCGGGCTGGACTTGAGCGGCGACGGGTCGGCGCGTGACCTGCAACGCCCCCGAGCCATGGACTTGTTTCGATGAACCCCCGGGTGCTGGCGCTGTGCGGCGGGATCGGCGGCGCCAAGCTGGCGCTGGGCCTCTCGCGCGTCCTTCCGCCCGACGATCTGGCCATCATGGTCAATACGGGCGACGACTTCGAGCATCTCGGCCTCTCGATCTCAGCCGATGTCGATACCGTGCTCTACACGCTGGCTGGGATCAGCAACCCCGAACTGGGCTGGGGCCTGGCTGGGGAGACCTGGGCCTTCATGGATCAGCTCGCCAAGTTGGGGGGTGAGGATTGGTTCAGGCTCGGCGACCGCGACCTGGCGCTCCATGTCGAGCGCACCCGCCGGCTGCGCCAAGGCGACGGCCTTGCCGCCATCACCGCCGACGTGGCGCGCCGCCTCGGTATCGGCGCTGCGATCCTGCCGATGTCGGACGATCCGGTGCGCACGGTTGTCGAGACCGATGAGGGCGTGCTGCCGTTTCAAGAATATTTCGTTCGGCGCCGCTGCGAACCCCGCGTCCGCAGCATCCGCTATGAGGGTGCGGACACTGCACGGTCGAACGGACAGGCCCTGGCCGCACTGGCCGACCCTGCGCTGGAGGCGGTGATCGTCTGCCCATCAAACCCGTGGCTGAGCGTCGGGCCGCTGCTGGCGATGCCGCAGCTTGCGGCCGCTTTGCGGGCCACACCGGCGCCGGTTGTCGCCGTATCGCCGATTGTCGGGGGGCAGGCCCTCAAAGGTCCCACCGCCAAATTGATGCGCGAATTGGGCCTGCCGGCGAGCGCGGTCAGCGTCGCGCGCTACTACGCCGGGCTTCTTGACGGCTTCGTACTGGACGCGGTCGATGCCGGCCTGGCGGCGGCACTGGAGGACGAGCCGGTCGCGGTGACCGCTCTCCCGACGGTCATGACCGATCTTGCGACGCGCGAGGCTCTGGCCCGAGGCGTTCTGGCGTTTGCCGCGCGGCTGTCGGCACGGCCGCGGAACGGATGATCTGGACCCTCGTGCCCGCAAAGTCTTTCGCCCTGGCGAAAAGCCGGCTGAGCACGATCCTCACCACCGAACAGCGCATCAGCTTAAGCGCAGCACTGCTCGCACGTACGCTACGCGTGGTTCGTCAGGCCTACGGGGCTGAGCGGCTGTTGGTGGTATCCGCCGACGCCGACGTCCTCGCGCTGGCACAGGACCTCGACACTAAGGCATTCCATGCCGCCGTGCCTGGTCTGAACGCCCAGCTTGCCCAAGCTGCAGCCCAGCTTCCCGAAGGCGCGCGCCTGCTCGTCCTGCACGCGGATCTCCCCAAACTCCAGCCCGGCGATCTGGGTGCCCTGGCCGGCGTTGAGGAGGGTATCGCGCTGTGCCCCGATCGTCACAACATCGGCACCAACGCCTTGCTGCAGCCCGGCGCCCGAGCGCACTTCCAATTCGGCCCCAATAGCTTCGAGCGCCACCGCGAGACGGCATGTGCGGACGGCACCGCGGCCGCCATCGTGCGCCGCCCGGGATTGGCGTTCGATCTCGACACGCCGTCGGATTGGCAGGACTTCTGCGATAACCGCTCGTTTGCGGAGGTGCTCTGGGGACTATCCGGATGAGGCCCTGGTGAGCATGGGCAAAGCCATGCGCGCCTCGGCACCGCCGCCGCTCTATCCTGCCGGCGCAGATGGCAATCTGGACAGGCACACCCACGACGAGCGCCACGAACAGGGCCGTAAGCAACCCAAGGACAAGTGGCGACTTTGGGTCGGTGGCAATGGCGAAACGGAAGCAGCGTTTCGAGCCAAATTGGCTCGATCGCGAACTCCTCGTCCGCAATATTTGCGGATTCAACCCAGCTATCCGACCGCGATTTAGCACCTCTGCTCACGCACAGCCGCCGGCCACTTCGCGGCCTATGCAGCCAACTCCGCCTCGACCGGCTCGGGTGGATAGATCGATGGCTTTCCAGGATCGTAGACGCGTGTCAGCATTCCGACGAACTCGGGATCGCGGATGGGGTCTGTCGGCATCGCGAACTGTTCCCCGCGCGCGCGTAGATCGTGGATGAAGATATCGAACACCTGCTCGTGTGTCAGATCATCGCTGTGGTCGAGCGCCACCTTCAACTCCTGATAATCCATGAAGATGTCAGCGCCCCAGTGGATGAGGAAGCGCATCTCATCTGCCGCAATCTGTTGGATCACGTCGTCACCGGTCGTGATCTGCCATCCGTCGCCCGCCGGATCGGCTTGAAGCCGGGAGTGAAACGCAAGCCCCTGCGGTTGCCGCAGCCCCGATGGCCCGGTCGCCTCGGCCATGTGGTACATCATTTCATTTTCGACAACGACGGCGCGGCCCCACATCGGCGCCTTGATCTGCCAGGGCGCTTCCTGCGGGCCGTCGGGCCAACAGGTGAAGCCGCCGCCGATCCGACCCTTGTAGTACCAGGTGATGACCTGCGCCTTCTTCGACTTCCAACGGGTAAAAAGACCGGACTTGACCATGATGTTCATGACCCAGACCGGCGTCGTATGCATCGCGATACCGCGGAAACGCGCGGCGTCGATGTGCGCGGCGTCGCCTCCGCGGCACGGCCCCTGCAGGTTGAACAGCATATTGTCTGGCCGAGCGTAGGCCGCACCCCAATATCCACGCACCAGATCGAGAAATTTCCGGTTCAGGAAGCAATCTTCGATTTCCGGATGGAGCGCCGTGGCACCTTTCGCGAAATATCCCCTGAACACCGGTGTCAGGAACATGTCCCAAGTGGGCTCCACGCCTTCGGGTAACTGCCCGGCAAGGCTTGCGACGACCTCCTGCGGCGAAGAGAAATGCTGCGCGAGGATGCAAGAATATGGCCCTTCGCGCCGCACCACTTCCAGCATGCGGCGATACTGGTCCTCGCTGAAGGCGTTCTCTATGACCTGGGGTTTTGCGACAGGGCGCAGGATCATTTGCGCGTTCATCAGGTCTCTCTCTCCACCTTGATTATCGATGCATTTCGACGACTTCGATCAGATGTCCTTCGGGGTCCGCGACAAAGCCGACCTTCAGCCCATGTTCGGGCATGTCACGCACCAGCCGTGGGAGGCTTCCGCCAGCGGCGAGCGCCCGATCGCAGAGCGCGCCGAGGTCGGCGGTCATGAAACCCATGATCGCTTCCCCGATCGGCGGCGGCGGCCGGTCGACCAGCTTTATCAGGGTGAGCGACGCGCCGCCCGCCGCCGTCGAGCGGAAAGTGATCTCGTCGATGGGACCACCGCTCGTCGCCGAGTTGTCGTGGGTCACGCGCGTCCAGTCGGCGAGACCGAAGACTGCGCGATAGAAGGCGGCGCAGCGATCGAGATCCGCCACCACCAACTTGCAGAAGCCGAAGTGGGCCAACTCGGTTCCCGAAGGTGTCATCGGTCCGGCCATCCCATCGCTCCTGTCTAGATGTCCAGCATAGCCATCGCGCGCGGCTCCCGCTGCTTGGCGTCCTTTCGCCGGGTCACGACGAAATGGTCCATGTTGGGCTGGCGCATCGCGTGCCAGACCGTGGAATTGTGGCGCGGCGTGGCGATCACGATCCGGCCGCTCTCGTCGTGGCGGTAATAGCCATGCGCCTTGCCCTTGCGATACCAGGCCGTGTCCAGCAGTTTCTCCTGCGTCCATTCATTATAGGCGCGCGTCGCCTCGGCATCCGGCTCCACCGCCGAAATGCTCGCGTCGACCATCGTCTGCAGCAGCTCGACGATATAATGGACTTGCTGCTCGCCGATCACCGCCGCGTTCGCGGTGAGGTTGCAGTTGGGGCCGTGGGTGATGAACAGATTGGGGAAATCGGGCACCGTGATGCCCTCATAGGCGAAGGGATAGGGCGTGAACGTCTCGTTCAGCGTCCTGCCGCTGCGCCCGACGAAGTTCATCCTACTGTACCAGTCGAGATGGAAGCCGGTGGCCAGCGCCACCGCGTCGCATTCGATGCGGGTTCCGTCCGACAGAATGATCGCCTCCTCCTCGAATGCCGCGAGCTGCCCTTCGACAAGATCGACATTCGGACGCTTGAGCGCGTCGTAATAGCCGCAATCGAGGATGGGGCGTTTGCCGAACAGTGGGTAGGGCGGCGTCAGCTTGGCCACCATTTCTGGATCGTCGGGGAACTTGCTGGCCAGATAATCGAGGCTCATCTTGGTCATGGCGTCGTTGAGCCGGCCGAATCCACCGGTTTCCGCATGCCATTCACGGTCCATCGCCATCATGCCGCGCATGTCCATCAGCTGGCTGGCGAGGCTCTGTGTCCGCTTCCATTGCGTCACATAAGGAATGCGCTCCATCGCCAGCCGTTCGAGTTCGGGCACCGGCGCCAACGCCTGCGGATTGGGCATGATATAGTCGGGCTGGCGCTGCACCGTCGTGACGTGGCTCGCATATTCAGAGATGGCGCGGGTGAGTTGCACGCCGCTGCATCCGGTGCCGATAATCGCCACGCGCTTGCCGGAAAGATCCACCGATTCGTCCCAGGCGGCCGAGTGAAGAACCGGCCCCCTAAATCTGTCTCGGTCGCGCACGTCGGGCCAGCGCGGGCGCGAAAGCACGCCGACGCTCAGGATGATCGCGTTCGCCTCATAGGTCGCTTCCTCGCCGTCGCGGGTCGCCTTGACGATCCACAGCTGGCGCTCCTCGTTCCACTCGGCCGAGTCCATCGTCGTGTTGAGATGGATGTTGTCGCGGATGCGATGCTTGTCGGCGACGCGCTCCAGATACTCCAGGAACTCGTCCTTCATCGGGTAGAATTTCGTCCAGGACGGGTTGGGGTCGAAGGAATAGGAATATTGCACACTGGGCGTATCGACCGCGGCGCCGGGATAGCGATTGACCGACCAGGTGCCGCCAATCTCGTGCCGGCTTTCCAGAACGGTGTAGGCAAAACCCGCCTGCCGCAGCTTGATCGCCGCGTTGATGCCGTGCATCCCGCCGCCGATCACCACCACCTTGAAATCCGCAGGCGGCAGGGTTTCCGGCACGCGCACACGCGTGTCCGTCATGAAGCCGCCATGATGGCGGGCGACCTCGATCGAGGCTTCAGGCAATTCCTGTCCAAGCGCCAGGCGCAGCATCTCGCGGAACAAGGCCGGATCGGGTTCGCGAAGCTGCGGTTCGGGATTGGCCTCGACTGCATCGACCAGCATGGCGCGAATTTCGGCGACGATGGCGGGGTCCGCTTCCTTGTGCCCGATCTCGCCGAAATCGACCATCGCGCTGCGCTGCTGAACTTCCGTCCCTTCGAGCAACGGGCCATAGCGATGGAGAAGCGCGCGATCCCCGGTGACATGAACAAGGCTGAGCAGGGCCACGATCGGATCAAGGTCATCCACGATCGCTTCAAGCGTGGCGGCATTTTCGCAGCGATCTTGCTTGTCAATGTTCATGAGCATGCATTTCTCCCGCCGATCAACCGCGAGTCGCGGGCCGCGACACGTCCTTATTACAACCTGCGTTGCAATCCATATCCCGAGCGGACGCGCCGGGCAACCGCTTTATGACTTGTTGGTCAGGAAGTGCGTGCTTGTCTGGAGACTTCAACTTTGCGGCGCTTCGATCTCCGAAAAGGGCAGCGCCTGCACGGGGGCGCCGACAAGGTGACGAGATTGAGAAACCCCTCGCAGGAGCAGATAGAGAGCGAATTCCCAGCTTCCGGGTTCAATGTCTCGCGACAATATTTCGATATAGGGACTGAGCGTGTCCACCTGTTGCCTGGACAACTGGGCGAAGGCTGCTTGCACGCCCTCTTCGTAGGTCCGACCTCCTTTTCGCAGCGCAAGACGATGCTTGTTTGCCGCGGCCGCGCCTATGACGAGATGCGATACCGCCGAACGCAGCTGCAACGCCTCCGTGCCCGAAAAGCCACGCCGACCCAAAACCTCGACCCACATGATTACGGAACCGACATCCACCGCGGGCTGAGAGCCGCCCTCGATCCATGCCTCCAGCAAGTCTCCCTCAGCCGTCAGAATATCGAATACCGCGGCAGCATATTGCAATATCCATGTGGCCCAGCATTGCCCCGTATCTTCCGGCATGCCTACTTTCCGGGTGGCTTGCGCTCGAGCCATTCGAGCAAGCTCTTCCCGGCTGCTGACGTAATTGTACAGCAGCGGTTTTCCTACGCCGAGGTGATCCGCCACCTCCTGCATCGTCATCTTGTTGATACCGATCGCGAGGGCGGCATCGACTATCTGTTCGATCGTCAGCCGTCGAGGTCGGCCTATCCGCCGTTTGCCGCTGGCGGGCTTTTTCGCATGTCCTGTGTCGTTCATGAGCGACTGGTAATTACAAGAGCCGCTCCAAACAAGCGAGCGGTCGCTCCGTGCCGCGACAGATCGGATTGGGCTGCTGCCGGTTCGTGGACACCGAGATACGCTATTCAGGCTGCCCCAGCGTCGAGTATCGTTCGCGGGCTGGCCTTGGTCATGAGGAGCCTTCGCCACCGCAGCAAAACGCGAACGAGGACATCAGGCGCCGCCCTCGCGGATGGGAAGATCGGGCGTCGTCATGATCGCCTCAAGGCCTTTAACGATCATGTCGAAGCCAAATTCCAGAACCTGGCGTCGGTCGATTTCGGCGAGGTCGAACCACAAGTCTGTTATGAACAGCTGCTCGCTACGCTCCAGCAGGCCGATATTCTTGATGGATTCGAGGCGACGAAGATGCGCGGCGTTCATCTGTGACGTGATGAAGCCCAAGGACGCGTTGGAGAACCAGCTGGTAGCGAAGGCTAGGCGGGCGCCTTCCAGACCTTGCCGCTTGATAAGCTTCACCACCGGCAGCCACGTTCGCAACCACGCGGCACCTACTTGGCCGTCCCAGGCACTGAGCTGCAACGCAACCGGATAAGCATCGAAAAGTCTGACGGTGGCCCACAGCCACTCGCGTATCTCGTTCCGCCAATTTTCTTGCGGCGCCGGCGGCTCGAACCGCCCAAAGACGTTCTCGGCCACCGCCGACAGCATGGCGTCGCGCGTAGGGAAATAGCTGTAGAGCGACATCACACCTGCACTCAGGCGGCTCGCTACCCGCGCCATCGTAAAATCTTTGACATCCCCTTCGGACAGCACCGCCAGCGCAGCGTCGACAATTGCCTCGCGCGACAAGCGCCTGGGACGGCCCCGGCGGCGCGCCTGGATTGTAATGCCGTTTTCTTCCAACACACTTCCCCAGTGACAGTTACCTCTAAGGCGCTTCGGCTCCCGCCAGTGCACCGAGAACCGTACCGGGGGAGCCTCTTGACATATATTAATCGTACAGAATACGATAAATCAACTTTAAAAATTCCGATTTGCGAGTCCGAACCCATGGAGGGTTTGCATGGCGGACCACGATTTGGTGCCGCGGAACCGGACGGTGCTCGATGGCTCCGGCGGAGAGCCGTTCGAGGTCGACATCGCTCCAGAAGCCGGCCGTATCGTCGCGGTCGGCAAGGTCATGGGTTCTGGAGGCGACAGACTTGTCCGTAACCAACCACAATAATTCGGCCGAGAAGGAGAAGCATGCCATGAAGCGACATCCCATCACCCCGGTCGCGCCGCCTCGACTCCTAGAGAACGTGTTCAGCCAGGACGAGGTTCGCAGGTTGTTTGAAGTTCTCCGGACGCGCGGGCCCTGGCGCATGGTCGCCGGCATCTACTTCAAGACCGTCGAGGAGCTGCTGGCTATCAGCATGCCTCTGGGCGGCGAAGGTCGCGAGTACAAGATGTCAGATTTCCTGACACCGTCGTTCCGTGGCTTTCTCGGCAATAATGGAATGCCCTACGAGGAGGAGATCCACGACATCTTCTACAGCAAGAAGCTGCTCGACTTGGTCAAATCCATGCACGGCGCGCAATATGGTGCGCCATTCCTGTTTCAGTTCAACCTGTCCGGCCCATCGCACGGACTGGAGCACGGGCATTTCGACGGCGGCAGCTGGCGCGGCATGGATCCGACCAACACGCCCGCCTGGCTGATGAACATCATGGTGAAATCGGGCCTATTCGACGCGTGGGCCGTCAAGGCGGGGCAGGTGATCACCTATTTCTACGACAGCGACATCGATGGTGGCTTCACCTATTGGCCGGACGGACCCGACCTGCCGCCGAAGCGCCTGGTTCCGCCGTTCGACAACAACGGCGTGTTGACGCACAACCAGCGCATGTTTCATCGCGGAGAAGGGTCCGGTCCACGCGAACTGCGCAAGGCACCTGAAGGCATCAGCCTCACATCCGTGATCGAAGCCGACGGACCCGATTCGTGGGTTGTTTCGACCGATGGGAAGCCGATCGCGCGGTACGCGCATCGTCACATGCGTACGCTGTTCCATTACGATGCGCATGTGTTCACCGACATGACGGATGTGAAGCGCTACTATGATCATACGGACGATCTGACGCGCGACATGGCGTTCGACATGTTGATCGCCGACCTCAAGAGGCGCGGTGTGCCATTTGAAATGCCGACTGATCCGTCCAATGATCAAGCTTTTATCGCCGTTCTCACCAGAACATACGCCATGCGGCCGACCGTCTATCCTCCGGAGGCGATGCCGGACCTGGTGGGCGCCGATCGCGAAGCAGCCTGAGCGAGGTGATTGTCATGCTGCCGGAACGGACAGGGCCTTATCTCAGCTTCGTCAAGATCATCGTGGCCGATGTCGAGAAGGTCTATGCCTTCTACAACAAGGTGCTCGGTGTCGAGCAGGTCACCCGTGTGCGCCAAGACGAAGGCTATGATCAGCTGGACGAGATCGTCTCAAAGCCGGTAGGCGCCGACGTTGCGCCCACGCTGGCGATCAAGTGCTTCGTCAATCGTCCTGCGCCGCCGCCCGGCGAGCTGCAAATCGGTTTCATCGTCGATAACGTCGATGAGGTGCTGAAGTTGGCGGTTGAGGCTGGCGGCAGCGTTCTCAAGACGGCCGTCGACCAGCCGCAACACGGCGTGCGCGTCGCCTTCTTCAACGACGTAGAGGGCCACAGCGTGGAAATTGTGCAGCTTCTGTAAGGTCTTGGCGGTCGGCCAGTGAGGACGCTTTCGACATGGCCTACTTCACATATCATCGGAGCGCCCGCGTCTCACCAACGCGGAGGGGGACGAGTTACTCATCCAAAGCAAATATCTGTTCGCGCCAGCCGTTCTCTAATCCGTCTTTGACAGTCTGGCCACTTTCTGAGCATGGGAAGTAACGGGGCCGGACGAAACCCGCATTTTATTCCTTTCCGACATTCTGGCCCATTCCCGCTCCAACTGCGCAGCCGTCTTTTCCGACTGAGTTGACGGCTTCGCGGTAGCGACATTCTGCGATGCCGATTGGGTGGCAACGATTTCTTTCGCCCTGATCCAAATTGGCATCCCCACCGAATTCGTCATGAACTCAAATTCGCCCGTAAAGGCTCGCTGAATGACCTTGGTATTTGTTGTCCGAAGCACTGAGGCCGCGCGCGATACACTGTACCAACGTTCGCCATCGATGACCCTTTCATTGCGCTTCTGAGCCATGCCGGTTATCCCTCTATGTCCGCATCCGGTTCACCAGCCATCAGCGCGTTGATCCAAGCCAAAGCAAGGTCGCGGCTGCGATAACGGCCATGAGCGTCGCGTTCCTGCCGTTCCACGATCGGGAAGGTGGAGTAAATATAGCGGATATCGTCGCGGCTGGATTCCGGATCGGCGGGATCGAACACCCCATAGAGGATGAAATAGAGCGCATCGAGCTTGGCCCGCAGGTGCAGGCGGCGCTCTTCATTCCACGCGAGGGGCGGCAGCACTGCGCCAGCCAAATCCACATGGCCCAGATCGCGGGCAAACGGGGCCATATCATGTGCGGTGTAGGTCAGCTCTAGCACGGCCTCACGGACGATCTCGGCAGCGGTCTTGGGGCCAAACTGGCGGGCGTAGGCGGCGGGTGGGATGACAGGCAACTGCTCTACAATGAACCAGTTCAGATGCTGCCCCTGTACCTTCTGCCGGGCAATATAATCAAAAGGGATCGCATTGAGATTGCCTGCCAACATGGCCAACCGCGCAGGATCTTTCTGCTCCGCTTCGGGATCAAGCTCGATTAGCGGAAGCGTATTGCCGGCACACCCAGTCGGGATCAAGGCGGCGATCATGGTACGAACATTGGTCGGCGCAGTAACGTCCTTGAATCCCAAGGCATAGGGAGCACTTGCGAAGCCTGGCTGGCGCTCGATCCAGAATTGCGGATCAGCCAGCCATGCCGGATCAGCCGACTGCTCCGAAGTGGCAGGGAGCGGCTGGGCTGGACGGTTCACGTTCTCCGGATTGACCACAACGCTTGCCGCGCGATGATCAAACGCCTGTACCATCTTGCCCTCGTACAGCGGCACCCATTCACCCCCTGCCGATGCCCAGCGATTGGCGGCAATAGGCCATGCACCTTCCTGCTCCTCCAGTTCGCTGCGGGTACGGAACAGGTGACTGTCATTCGTCATGTCGAACATCCGGGCATACTTCACCGGCCATGTTGCGACAGGCTCCGACCCGGACCTATCCACCAGCACCGGGCATCTGGTATAGATCGCCGTAGTAAGCGCCATATCTCGCTGGGTACGAAAAATCGGCGCGGTTCCGGTGTTGGGATTGATCTTCGCGAATTCGACTGCCCTGATGGGAAAGCCCTGATCGGGCTCTAGCCGCGCGGCCACGGAATGGAGATAAAAGGCGCACTGTGCCGCCTCAAACGTGCGGCGCGGGCTTGCCACCATGACGGCAAACTTGAAGCTGGCGTGGACATCCGGAAAAAAGATTCTCCGGTTCTCGAAATCGTAAAGCGCCTTCAAATGCCCACCGGTTGCCACTTGCCGGAAGAAAGCAGAGGCGGACAAGTCTGAAGCGATGCCACTGGGGGTCAGTAAGCCGACCATGCCGTGCGGCTTCACCAGCCGGTGCGCGCGTTCCACGAAGAGACTGTAGAGATTGATATCGCCCCGGCTCATTAACGGATAATCACCTGAGGCTCGCGCTATCCGCATGGTATCATTCGCGCGCTTTTCGGCCTTCGTGAAATCGGCAAACAACGGGTCTTCCGCTGTTCGCAAGGCGGCAATCATCCGCCCGCGATCGGATGCCCGCTGGGCACGCGCAATTTCAGGCGCGCGCGCGGCGAACCATTCCACCTGTTGCAGCTTGATCCGATCCCATGGCGGATTGCCCACAATCGCATCAAAGCCGCCCTGGCGTTCGGCGCTGGCCCAGTTCTCCCACACGCCGGGGAACGTGATTTGCCAGTTAAGGAAACGCTCTTCCTCGATCAGCTCACGTGCCGCCCGCCAGATCTCTGTGAAGCGTTCCACTTCCTCGGCCCGGGCCTTGCCGCCTTCCGGTTCCTTGCGCCCGCGTGCAATCGGAATCGGATCGCCAAAGCGCGCGTCCAACCACAGCGTCACCAGCGCCTTGTCGGCCCGGTTGAGGTTCAGCCAATCCAGCGCGTGCATGAAGCTGACAAAGCCGTCCAGCGGTCCCGTCTGGGCTGCTACATCGTGCCACATCTCGGCGCTGCGATGCGCTTCCGCCACCTCAGCATCGGTAAGTGCCTCGATCGTGCGCATCACCACGGCCTGGCGCTGGGCGTTCCCTAGCGGTTCATGCAGGAACAGCTCGCCGCCTCGTCCAGCCTTGTCGATCGCATCGCGCACCCATAGCCCGAACAGACTGTCCCCAGCCGCAAGGTGATGGTCAATGAAGGAAAGCGGCGCGCCAACCGTGAACGTGTGCAGCCACAGCGCCACCTTGGCCAGTTCAACCGCCATCGGATTCTTATCGGCCCCATAGACGCAGCGCTTAAGCACGATCCGCTTGACCAGCTGGGGGTCGTCCAGCTGTTCCTCGGCGATCGTCCAGCTGGCTTCCATGGCGTTGTGGCGGATCGTGCCGCGCACCCTGCGGATCTCCTCCGATACCGGGCTTTCATATTCCAGCCCCGCGTGCTGCGCTGCCAGCGCCGCCGCTTCCGCGACCGCGTCCAGCGTGTGGTTGGTCAATCGGTCCACCAGGCTGACTAGGAAATGGCCGCTGCCCATTGCCGGATCGCAAACCCGCAGGCGGGTAATCGCCTGGGCCGGATCAGCCTTTTGCAGCACGGTAATCTTGTAATCCTCGCTGTCGCCTGGCCTCAACTGGGCAAGCGCCGCCTTGAAGGCGCCAAAGGCATCATCGATCAGCGGTTGTAGTGTCTCGTCGAGGATCAGCAGCACCAGATCATCGGGGGTGTAGTAGCTGCCGGAATTTTTGCGGGCGAACAGGTTGGGCTGGATGTCTATTTCGCCACCGTCATCGCGGGTGAGCTCAAATTCCAGCAAGCGCTCGTAAATCGAGCCGAGTTGCTGCACGGAGAGGTCGCGATAGTTGATGTACCGCCGCTGCCCGTCGCGTTGCTCGAATGAGAGGATATCCAGTGCTTCGGCCATCACCGCATCGCTGAGTGCGACCGACTTCAGCAGCGGTGTGTTCTCACCGCTAAACAAACCACCATTATATGGCGGCAGGCCTACGGACGCATCGCCTTTGTCGATCATCTCGGCCAGATCGGCAAAGCGATTCCAGATGGTCTTGGCCACGGCTGAAAAGCTATCGCCCGCATCCATGCGCCTGCCCACGTCCAGCCGGGCCACGCGAAGCGCGTAATCATCAAACCGACTGTCCTTCACCGGGAGCAGACCGCGATCTTCCGCATAGAGGACGAACAGCAGGCGGTAGAGCAAAATCAACGTTGCCTGCCTGATCTCCTCCAGCGCGGTCCCGTTTGGGGCAGCCTTCGCTATGGCCTTACCCAGCGCAGGATAGAGGCGGCTGAACACCAAGTCCGAAAGGTTTTTGGCAACGCGCTCTTCATAATACCCGGCATCGCGCCGGGCGTTATCGTGGAAGCTGGGGCCCTTGTCCCCAGCCCGCTCGAATGCGCAGCGGCTGAACATGGCGACGAACACGGCCAGCCAGTGATCGCGTTCTTGATTGGTGATACCGCTGTCCAGCAAATCGGATTCCAGCCCCATGACCCGGGCAAGATCGATTTCCAGATAATCATCGATGGTGGAGCGCGCCCCGGCGAAATAGAGCCGCCACTTGGCCCCATTGGTCAGGATGCCCCAGCGCAAATCGCCATTGGTCAGATCATCGATCCGCCGCATATAGCGCAGCAACTGGGTCGATGGGGTGTCTTTGTCATCGCCCTTACGCCCTTCGGCACGGTCCAGTGCACGGCCCCAACGCTTGCTCTCGATGATCGCCGCGCCGAACTGGTATCGCTTCCATTCTTCAGGGTGCACATTGGCATTGGCCTTAGCCCCTGAATTGATAAACAGCAGACCATCCGGCACGTCCACGCGGCCCGTAGCCGACAGGTTTTGCTGGGTCAGGTAGTCTTCCCAGCCCAGCGCCGCCAACACCGGCCAAACCAGATCGCTTTCGGTGGTGGCCTCATTTGGGCGGCTGATATGTGGAAAACCGGAAAGGATCTTGGCGAGCTTGGCGCGCGTCGCTGCAACATCCACTGCCGCATATTGAGCAGTCCCCGCGATCCCTTCGACAAGATAATCCTGGGTGAACAGCGCACCGGCGGCAAAGAGAGCGGGGTCAATCACGCGCCGGACTTAACCCGCCATCGTCGCATCGCCAACGCCGCCTGAAAGATTTTCCTAAATCATCTGCGAAACGCCTGCTTGATCAAGCGCAGCGATGGGCGAACCGCGTATTGGGCCTATTTTAGTGCAGGTCAGCATTCCCTCGAAATCGAGCCAAGCCTGCCCGAAAATATGCCGGAGGCATGTCGCAGACTTGTTGCACGGAGTCGCTGGCACCTGAAAGGGAAGGCCCGAAATCCAAGGAAATCGGCGCAACAAGTTGCAACATGACCCATCGCGCCCAAGAAGCCATGCCGCGCTGGAAAACGCCGAAACTTCAATGTTATAGATGGTAGCGGAGGAGGGACTTGAACCCCCGACACGCGGATTATGATTCCGCTGCTCTAACCAGCTGAGCTACTCCGCCCCACGGCGTCCGCCGATGCGGTGGAGCGGGCCTATAAGCGGGGCGCCGGATTCGGTCAACTGGACATTGGCGCGCGACGCACTAGACAACGCCGACACCATGGCGGGCGTTGGGGAGATTCGCGGTTGTCTCAATATGACGTACTCATCGTAGGGGCAGGACATGGCGGCGCACAGGCCGCGATCGCGCTGCGCCAAGCCAAATTCGAGGGCAGCATCGCCGTCGTCGGGGAGGAACCCGATTATCCTTATGAGCGCCCACCGCTGTCGAAAGAGTATTTCTCGGGCGAGAAAAGCTTCGACCGGATCATGATCCGCCCGGCCGCCTTCTGGGCGGATCGGCAGATCGAGATGCTGCTCGGCAAACGCGTTACTTCCGTCGATCCGCAGGCGCACAGGGCCACCCTCGCCGATGGGTCGACGATCGGCTATGGCAGCATGATCTGGGCGACGGGCGGCGCTCCGCGCCGGCTGAGCTGCTCGGGTCATGATCTGGCCGGCGTCCATGCGGTGCGGACCCGCGAAGACGCCGATCGGATGCTGGCCGAGATGGACCGCACCACCAATGTCGTCGTGATCGGCGGCGGCTATATCGGCCTCGAGGCTGCGGCGGTGCTGGCGAAATTCGGCAAGAAGGTCACCGTGCTCGAAGCGCTCGACCGCGTGCTCGCGCGGGTCGCGGGGGAGCCGCTGTCGCGCTTTTACGAAGCCGAACATCGCGCGCACGGCGTCGACGTCCAGCTCAACGCCCGGGTGGATTGCCTGCTCGGTGACGCCGGCGGCCGGGTGAGCGGCGTCCGGATGGCCGACGGCGCGGTGCTGCCCGCGGACATGGTGATCGTCGGCATCGGCATCGTGCCGGCGGTCGAGCCGCTGATCGCGGCCGGCGCGGCGGGCGGCAACGGCGTCGATGTCGACGAATATTGCCGGACGAGCCTACCCGACATCTATGCGATCGGCGACTGCGCGATGCACGCGAACGCTTTCGCCGGCGGCGCGCGGATCCGGCTCGAGTCGGTGCAGAATGCCAATGATCAGGCCAACGTCGCGGCCAAGCATATCCTCGGCGGGACCGAGCCCTATCATGCGGTGCCGTGGTTCTGGTCGAACCAATATGATCTGCGGCTGCAGACGGTGGGGCTGTCGACCGGCTTCGATGAAGCGCTCGTGCGCGGCGACCCGGCGACGCGCAGCTTTTCGGTGGTCTATCTGAAGGAAGGCCGCGTGCTCGCCCTCGATTGCGTCAACGCCGTCAAGGATTATGTCCAGGGCAAGGCGCTCGTGGTCGGTGGCCTTTCCCCCGCGCGGGAAAGCCTCGCCGACGCGGCGGCTCCGCTTAAGAGTCTGCTGCCCGCCTGAGTCTTCGGAACCGTAGCATTGCGTCCACGTTGGAGGCTCGGACTGCTTGTTGGGGCGAGGATCGAGACATGGACTTGACGGTTTCGCTGGAAACGGTTTGCCGATTGATCGTGCGCGCGCGTGAACTCGAAGCGCAGGTGCCGTCGATCGAGAATGACGAGGAAGAGGATCCGACCGACAGCGACGATCCGCTCGCCGTGCTCGAAGACGAGGCCAATGAGGCGGTCGAGGACGAGGTTCGCACCCTGCTCGAGGACTTGGCCGACGACGAGGCGCAGGAGGTGCTCGCGCTGGCGTTCGTCGGGCGCGGCACCTACGACGCGAGCGAGTGGGACGAAGCGCTCGAAGCGGCCGGTGAGGAGAGCGCCGAGTCGATCGTCGAACAGCTGCTCGATATGCCGATGCTCGCCGGCTATCTCGACGCCGGGCTTGCCGCCTTCGATCTCAGCTGCGACGGGATCGGCCAGATCGACTGAACCGATAGTCGGCGATATGCTCCCACGCGCCGCCACGATACCAGTGGGCGGACAAGCCTTCGAGCGCGATCGGCCTGGCGGAGAACTCGCTCCTGAGCGCCTGGAGCAGCGCCCGCGCCGCGCTCGGCGCGACCTTGTTCTGGATCGTGATATGCGGCCGCCAGGGAGCCTGGTCCTGCGGGATCAGCTGACCTCGCAGCGCCTCGGCGATATGGCTGCGGACCGCGACTAGGCCTGGGCTGTCGACGCCAAGCGCAACCCCCTGCCCCAATGATATCAGCCGCGTGATCCGCGCCGCAGGCGGCGGCGCACCGCGCGCCTCGGCCGCGAGCAGCCGCCTCAGCATCTCCAGCGCGGAGGGCGGAAGATGGTGGAACAGCGTCAGGTGCGCCGGCAGGCGGTTGCGCTCGGCGGGAAAATGGGCGCGACGGAGGCCGTCGGCCCAGGCGAAGTCGGTCGCGCCGATCAACGCTGAGACGATGATCGGCGCCGGTGCGGCTACAGGCATGCCGTCTTATACCCATGAGCAGCGATTTTGCCCCCTCTCCTGGCGCCGGGTTCAGGGCCTCGGCCATGACTGGCGCATAAGATTTCTCGTCGCCTCGGCGAAGGCCGGGGCCGGCACATCGAGCGCACCGCCGAGGCGACGAGACTATATTTCCGCGTTGCTCTTATGCGTTTGCCCGGCGGGCGCAACGCGCCGCTGCGCGATAGCGGCGGCGGCGCGGCGGCCGGAGAACATGCAATCCGCGGCCGACAGGCCGCTGACATAGAGATGCGAACAAATCCCCACCGCGTTCCGGCCGGCCGCATAGAGACCCTCGACCACCCCTCCGTTCGTCCGTACCGCCCCACTTTCCTCATCGACCTTGAGCCCGCCCAGGGTGAGGGTGGTCAGCGGGAACAGCCGGCTCGTAATCGAAACGTCGATCGCATAATAAGGCCCCGCGCCGAACGCGGCCATGTCGTCCGGGCTTTTCTCGAATGGGTCGGCCTCCTTGCCCGCGGCCGCGGCGTTGTAGCGGCGGACCGTCTCGGCGAAGATCGCGCGGTCGAATCCCATCTTGTCGGCCAGCGCGTCCAGCGTCGCGGCCTTGCGGCGCTGAAACAGCAGCGCGAGGATCACCGGGTCGCGCTGGAACGGCAGCAGCTTGTCGCGCAGCACGTTGCGCCAGGCCTCGCGATACAGCCGGCGATCGAGCACCAGCCAGCCCTGGCCGCCGTGATGTTCGCACATTTCATAAGCGATCGCCGAACCGTACCAGGCCTCGTCGCAGAACCGCGCGCCCGCCCGGTCGACGATCATCGCGCGTGCGAGCGCGAGCGGCGGATTGACGAAGCGCCACGCGCTGAGATGCTCCATGCGGTCGACCTCGCCCCCAGCGGTCTGCCCCAGCCGGATGCCGCTGCCATCGTCGCCGGGATTGCCGAGCGGCATGCCCGCCGCATATTTCGGCGCGATCGTTTCGACCATCGGGCGGTTGAACACGAAACCGCCGGCGCTGAGCACGACCCCATGTCGCGCCCGGATGCGATGCTCGACGCGGTGCCGCTGCTCAAGTTCGTGCGCCTTGGCGCTGTAATGGGCGCCCAGCTTCCATAGATATTTGCCGCCCGGAAATTGGGGCGGGAGCGCCAGCAGCAGCCTGCGCGACAATTGCCGGTAACGCGCATGACGCGCAGCAGCGGGGCTGCCCGGTGCGAACATCAGCGCGACGACGCCCACCACCCGCCCGTCGCGGTCCCGGATCAGCCGCCGCACCTCCGACGACGGATATTCCTTCACGCCGAGCCGCTCGGCCGAGGCCCTGAGCGGCCCCCACAGCGCGGTTCCGAAGCCGGTCGCGGTCTTGTTCTGGATCGAAGAAAACACCTTGTGCCCGCGCGGCGCCGGCTTCGAAACCGCCGAATAGCGTCCGCTCAGCGAACTGTCCGAATGATAGAGATAATATTTGAGCGGCGGATACGAGGTCTTGTGCGGATAGGTGGTCGCATCGAAACGGACGCCATGGTGCATCAGCCAGTCGATCAGCGCCGGGCTCTCCTCGCAGAACCGCCGCAGCGTGGCATCGCTGACCACGCCCTGCGCCTCCATGTGCAGATATTTGAACATTTCCTCGGGCGTGTCGTCATAGCCGGCCTCGCGCTGGATGACGGTGCCGCCGCCCGCATAGACGATGCCACCGTTCATCGCGGTCGACCCGCCGCTGTTGAAGCGGTCGAGCGCTGCCACCGACAGGCCGAGCTCCGCCCCCCGCAACGCCGCCGCCACGCCCGCGCCGCCATAGCCGACGACGACCATGTCGACCGTGCTGTCCCAGGGCGCGCTCGAGGCATCGGCGACGGTTTCGGCCGGCTCTACCTCGCTGAACCAATCGGGCGCCCCCGGCGAGGGGTTCGCGTTGGCCATCTCTCTCTCCCCAATCTATGCCGTGGTGAGAAATGCTGATATCTTGACGTATCGTCAAGTTTAAAGGACGGCGATGGTGAGCGGACAAGTTGAGCGGCGGCGCGGCGGGAGGCCTAGCCAGGCGGATTCGGCGGCGCTGGGCGAAAGGATTCTCGCCGCGGCGGAGGCGGCGTTCCTCGAATACGGTTTCGGCGGCGCCCAGCTCGAAGCGATCGCGATCGCCGCAGGCACCAGCAAGCAAACGCTCTATGCCCGCTTCGCGAGCAAGGAGGCGCTGTTCATTGCGGTCAGCGACAGGCTGTTGAGCGGCCGCTTCCCGCCGGGCGTTTCGCCGGCCTTGCCGCTGCGCGACGCTCTGGCCGACCTCGCCGAGCGCGCGCTGCTGGCGATGCTCGATCCGAAATTGGTGCGCATGCACAGCATCATCATCGCGGAAGCGGGGCGTTTCCCCGAACTGGCCAGGTTGACCGACGAGGATTCGGCCTTCCCCGGCCGCGGCCTGATCGAAGCCCTGCTGGCCGATGCGGCGGCGCGCGGCGAGATATTATGCGACGATCCGCACCGCGCGATGATCATGCTCCAGCATATGGTGCTCGCCGCGCCGCTGCGCGCGGCGGCGCTCCAGCTGGGCGGCTTCGATGCCGCCGGCCGCCGCGAGTGGGCGGACTATGCCGTCGATTTGTTTCTACAGGGCTCGCTGCCTCGCGACGCGGCCTAGCTCAGCGGCTTCACCAGATAGCGTTCTTCCTGCCAGTCATGTTCGGCGGGAAGCAACTCGAACACCGCATCGGGCAGGTCCTTGAGTACACGTGAGCGAGCTTCCTCGCGCCAGATGTTGCGCGCATAGCCGGGAAAATCGCCGAGCTCGATCCACAGCTGGCCCGCCTCGGCCGCCAGTTGTATCGCCAGGCTATCCAGCATGAAGGCCTTACGCTTGTTCATCATGCCGACCGATTAGGCGCGAACCGAAGCCGGCGCTGTATCGCAGATCACAGCCGCCGGCGTTCGCATCAGATTTCGACCTGGCTGCCCAGTTCGACCACCCGGTTGGTAGGCAGCTTGAAGAATTCCATCGCGCTCTCGGCATTGCGCAACATCCAGGCGAACAGCTTCTCGCGCCATATCGCCATCCCGGGCCGCTCCGAGGGGAGCAGCGTCTGCCGCGCCAGGAAGAAGCTGGTGTCCATCATCTTGAACGCGGCCCCGCATTCCGTGGTCTGGCCGAGCACCGCGGGCACATCGGGATCCTCCATGAACCCGTAGTTGATCACCATCCGGTAGAAACCCTGGCCCAGATCGGTGAACTCCATCCGCTGGCCGGTGACGACGTAGGGCACGTCGGCGATCCGCACGGTGAGCAGGATCACCCGTTCGTGGAGCACCTTGTTGTGCTTGAGGTTGTGGAGCAGCGCGTGTGGAACGCCCTGCGCCTGCGATGTCATGAACACCGCGGTGCCCTTCACCCGCACCGCCGAACTGACCGCCGACTGGACGAACACCTTGACCGGCATCGCGGCCTCACGCAGGCGGTCGATCATCAGCGCGCGGCCCCGCGCCCAGGTGGTCAGCATCGTGAAGGCGAGAAAGCCGATCAGCAGCGGGAACCAGCCCCCGTCGGGCACCTTGGTGAGATTGGCCCCGAAATAGGCAAGGTCGACCAGCGCGAACGCCATGATCGGCGGCGCCGCCAGCCACTTGTTCCAGCCCCACAGATGGACCAGCACCACCGCGATCAGGCAGGTGTCGATCGCCATCGCGCCGGTAACGGCGATGCCATAAGCCGCCGCGAGGTTCGACGAGGTCCGAAAGGAGATGACGAGCAGGATCACCATCGTCATCAGGCCCCAGTTGATCGCCGGGATATAGATCTGCCCGATGGAGCCGGCGCTGGTGTGGGTGATCCTCAACCGCGGGATGAAGCCGAGCTGGATCGCCTGCTGGGTGACCGAAAAGGCCCCCGAGATCACCGCCTGGCTGGCGATCACCGTCGCCATCGTCGCAAGGATCACCAGCGGCAGCCGCATCATGTCGGGCGCCAGCAGGAAGAACGGGTTGTGGATCGTGTGAAGCGCGGTCGCCATGTCCTGCGACAGGATCATCGCCCCCTGACCGAGATAGTTGAGCATCAGCGCCGGCAATACGAACACCAGCCACGACAGCCCGATCGGCTTGCGGCCGAAATGACCCATATCGGCATAGAGGGCCTCGGCGCCGGTCACTGCCAGCACCACCGATCCCATCGCCAGAAAGGCGAAGTGCCCCTCGCTCAGGAAGAAGCGGATCGCGTGCCACGGATTGAGCGCGATCAACACATAAGGATTGCCGAGTATGTGCCAGACGCCGAGCACCGCAAGCACCGTGAAATAGACCAGCATGATCGGGCCGAACAGCATGCCGACCTTCGCCGTCCCGCGCGACTGGATCATGAACAGGCCGATCAGGATGCTCACCGCGAGTGGGGCCACCACAGGCGCGAACCCCGCCTCCACGGTGGTCAGGCCCTCCACCGCCGACAATACCGAGATCGCCGGCGTGATCATGCTGTCGCCATAGAACAGCGCGGTCGCGAACACCCCCAGCAGGACGATGCCCTTGCTCCACCGGCGCCCTTCGGACCTGCGGTTGATCAGCGCGAGCAGCGCCAGGCTGCCGCCCTCGCCCTTATTGTCCGCGCGCATGATGATCGCGACATATTTGAAGGTCACGACCAGCATCATCGACCAGAAAATCAGGCTGAGAACGCCCAGGATGTGCAGTTCGTCGGGGGGCAGCGGATGATGCCCGGCAAAGGTTTCGCGAAACGCGTAAAGCGGGCTGGTGCCGATATCCCCGAACACCACGCCGATCGCGCCGACGACCATCGCGCCTAGGCCGCCGCGGCCGTGGTGGCCCGGCGCCGGGTGCGCCGAGACTTCGGCCGCGCCTTCCGCGACGGCGGGCGTTCCATTGGTCATGCCGTGATGGACTTCATGCGTGAACAATGCCCATGTCGCGCGCCCTCCAAGCCTGTCGGGCACATAGCGGCGGGCACCTAGCATTTGTTCCGGTGACCCGCAACACGCCGCCGAACACCCCCGCGTCCCATTTTGGCCGCACGGCCGCCAGCCGCGCGAAGCGGATGAGGTTGCGGCAGCAACGGATCCTAATCCTCTTATGGGGCGGATGTAACGGAACGGCGACGAACGCGCCGGTCCCTCGAGGCCAAGGGGGACGCGCGACGGTCAGGTGTCGGCGGCCAGCGTTCGGATCGTGAACTGCGTCTCGATCCGCAACACGCCAGGCAGGGCCGACAATATCTCGCGGTGGACACGCTCATAGCTGTCGCTCTCCGGAACCAGCACCTTGAGCAAATAGTCCGACCGCCCGCTGAGCAGATAGGCCTCGCCGATCTGCGAAGTCCGCGCGATCGCTTGTTCGAAGTCGAGCATCGTCGCCTGCCGCTGGTCGACCAGCGCGACCTGCACGAACATCGTCGACGGATTGCCGCGCGCCGTATGAGAGAGGCGCGCCCGATAGCCCAGGATCGTGCCGTCCTGCTCGAGCGCCTTGACCCGGCGATGCGCTGCGGATGGCGACAGGCCGATCGCCGCGCCGAGCTGCTCACTCGTCACCGCCGAGTCCCTGGCCAGCTGCGCGAGGATTTTTCGATCGATGCGATCCATTAAGGAGTTCTTGCATATTCTCCCGATCTCGCGCAAATTTATTGCATAGAGACGCTCGTCACCGCTGCACTTCGCAAATTTTTCCCGGTCTACCAAAGCTATGATCATGGCACGTTAGCGGAGGCAGCCATGCGGATCGGTGTTCCAAGGGAAATCAAGAATCACGAATATCGTGTCGGTCTCACGCCGGCCTCGGTCGCCGAACTGGCCGCCGCCGGTCATCAGGTGCTCGTCGAGAGCAACGCCGGCCGGGGCATCGACTTCGACGATCAGGATTATCGCGATGTCGGCGCAACGATCGTCGCCGATGCGGCCGCGGTGTTCGCGGGCGCCGACATGATCGTGAAGGTCAAGGAGCCGCAGCCTTCCGAGATCGCACTGCTCGAACCGCGCCACACTCTGTTCACCTATCTTCATCTCGCGGCCGACAAGCCCCAGGCCGAAGGGCTGATCGCCTCGGGCGCGACCTGTATCGCCTATGAGACCGTCACCTCGCGCTCGGGCGCGCTGCCCTTGCTCAAGCCGATGTCCGAGGTGGCGGGGCGGATGTCGATCCAGGTCGGCGCGCATTATCTCGAAAAGGAACAGGGCGGCCGCGGCGTGCTGCTCGGCGGGGTGCCCGGCGTAGCCCCTGCGCGGGTCGCGATCCTCGGCGGTGGCGTCGCCGGGATCAACGCCGCGCAGATGGCGGTGGGCCAGCGCGCCGACGTCACCATCTACGATATCAACAATGACCGCCTGGCCGAACTCGACATGCATTTCGGCAGCCAGATCAAGACCGCCTATGCCTCTAAGGCGGCGATCGCCGCCGCGGTGGCGCGCGCGCACCTGGTCGTCGGAGCCGTCCTCGTGCCCGGCGCGGCCGCCCCGAAGCTCGTCACGCGCGAGATGCTCAAGACCATGAAGCGCGGCTCGGTGCTGGTCGACATCGCGATCGATCAGGGCGGCTGCTTCGAGACCAGCCACGCCACCACCCATGACGATCCGGTGTTTGAGGTCGAAGGCGTGATCCATTATTGCGTGGCGAACATGCCGGGCGCGGTCGCGCGCACCTCGGCCTTCGCACTCAACAACGCCACCCTCCCCTTCGTCCTCAAGCTCGCTCGGTTAGGTGCCGAGGCGGCGATGGCCGCCGACCCGCACCTCGCGGCGGGCCTCAACGTCGCCGGCGGCAGCATCCGGCACCAGGCGGTGGCCGAGGCGCTCGGTCTGCCTTTCCACAACTAGGGTGATTTCGAGCCAAACGGAATTATCTGGCGGCTCGGAAATCACGGAAAAGAAAGGGCTCCGAAACGATCTTCCACCGGCGCGGATTCGCCGATGCGCTGCCCTTCAAACGCCATGCTGAAACGGTCTTGCGCATGAGCGCCTCAGCGCGCCATCTGCCGTTTCATCTGTTCGATCTCGATCAGCCGCTGCTCGAGCTCCGGGCGGAATGGCGCGTTCGCCGGGCTGCGGTCGAGCAAGGCGCGCCAGACGCTTTCGGCGCGGTCGAACTGGCCCGCCTGCGCATAAGCGAGTCCCATGAAGAAGGGCGGCCCCGGATGATCGGGGGCGATCGCCTCGGCGCGCTGAAAGGCGAGCTGCGCGGCCGGCGACATCAGCCCGCCGCCGTGGATCACCATCGCATTGCCGAGTCCGACCCACAGGTCGGGGCTGTTCGGCCGCTTCTCGAGCGCGCCCTTGATCAGCCCGATCGCGTAGAGATTGAGCCCCTGGCGGTGGAATGCGTCGGCCGCGCCCAAAATGTCGGCATCGGCGCCGAAACGATTGAGCAGCTTGTCGCGTTCGAGCGCGAACGCGCTGTCGGGCACCTTCGCATCCTCGGGCGCCGGAGTCGGTTTGCCGGGAAGGCCCGGACTGCCCTGCCACGCATAACCCGCCACCGCGAGGAACAGCGCCGCCGCAACCAGCTCGATCCCGCCCTTGGGGAGCCGGCCAAAGCGCCACAGCAGCCCTGCGGCGGCCAGCGCGAGCCCGCCAAATATCAGCCAGCCCATCAGCCCTTCCTCCGGCGCTTGAGCCGCCCGCTCACGATCCACAGCCCGAACAGCAGGAAGCCGACGGGAAGCGCGTAGAGCGGCCATGTCAGCCGATCGAGCGGCGGCTTGTAACTGACCCAGTCGCCATAGCGTTCGATCAGCCATCGACGGATCGCCTCGGGCTGTTCGCCGGCCTCTATCCTCGTCCGGATCAGCGCGCGCATGTCGCCCGCCATTTCGGCGTTCGAGTCGGCGATCGACTGGCCCTGGCAGACCAGGCAGCGGATCGTCTCCATCAGCGCCTTGGCCCGCTTCTCCTGCGCCGGATCGGCGAGCTGCTCATTGGCATATTTCGCGGCGGGCATCAGCGAGTCGGCGAGCAGCGGCGAGGCGAGGAGCAACCCCAGACCCATGAGCATCACCGTCGGTGTCGAGCGAAGCGGAGACAGGTTGCGGAGCCTCATTGCGCCTCCGCCAGCGCCGACATGATGCCGGGCACATCCTCGGGATTGATCGCGCCGATATGCTGCTTGCGGATGATGCCGCGCCCGTCGACGATGAAGGTCTCGGGCACCCCCGCCGATCCGAGCGCGATCTGGACGCTGCTGTTGGCGTCGCCGCCGATCGCGCGGAACGGATCGCCATTGCGCGCGATGAAGCGCGCCAGATCCTCGGGCCGGTCGCGGATCGCGATGCCGTAAACCGGTGCCCCAGCCTCGGCGAGTTGGCGCAGCTGCGGCGCTTCGGCCACGCAGGGCACGCACCAGCTGGCGAAAACGTTGACCAGGTGGGGCCGCCCGTCGGCCAGCGCGGCGCTGCTCAGCCCCGGCTTGCCGGGCAGCGCGGGGGGCAGCGCGAAGCCGGGCATCGGCTTGCCGACCAGCTTCGAGGGTATCGTCTTGCTTTCGGGACTGACCAGCCCGCCCGCAAACACCGCGAGAAACAGGAAGAACAGCCCAAGCGGCAGCCAGATCAGCAGCTTCTTCATAGGAAGGCCCGCGGCGGCGCATGCCGCATCTCGCGCCGGACCCGGCCGATCAGCGACAGCAGGCCTCCCAGCGCCACCAGCGCGCCGCCCGCCCAGATCAGCGTCACGAACGGCTTCCACCACAGCCGCAGCTGCCAGCGCCCGCTATCATCGGGCCGGCCCACGACGACGTAGAGCTGGCCGTCGAGCACGGTGGTGATCGCCGCCTCGTTCGTCTCGGTCTGCGGCGACGGAAAATTGCGCGTCTGCGGGTGCAGCGAAAAGGGCGCGCGCGCGCCGCGCTGCGCGGTCACGCTTCCCTCGATCGCGGTGTAGTTGGGGCCGGCCACCGGCTCGACCGCGTCGAGCCGGATCGAATAGGGGCCGACATGATGGAGCTCCCCGATCCGGGTGGCGACCAGCGTCTCCTTGGTGAAGGCGCTTTCGAACGCCATGCCGGCCAGGCTGACCGCGATGCCGAGATGCGCGAACACCATACCCCAGATATAGAGCGGCGTGCGGCGCAGGTTGCGTTTCCACAGCGGCGCGAGGCTGGCCAGGCCGACGCCTGCCGCCGCGACCAGCCCGAGCAGCGGCAGGATGCGGATCCCCGGGGCGAGCGCGATCACCGCCAGCAGCGCCAGCGCCGCAACCAGCAGCGGCAGAGCCAGCCGCAGCAGCGTTGCCTTCAGATCGTCGCGCCGCCAGCGCATGACCGGGCCGGCCGCCATGATCGCCACCAGGATCAGCGCGAGCGGACCCGCCGCGCTGTTGAAATAGGGCGGGCCGACCGAGAGCTTCTCGCCGGTCACCGCCTCGGCCATGAGCGGATAGAGCGTGCCGACGAGCACGATGCCGAGGATCGCCGACAGCAGCAGATTGTTGATGACGAGTGTGCCCTCTCGGCTCACCGCATCGAAGCGTGAGCCCTCGCGCACCGTTCCGACGCGCAACCCGAACAGCGCGAGCGCGCCGCCGATATAGATGGCGAGCAGCGCAAGGATGAAGGTGCCGCGGCGCGGATCGACCGCGAAGGCGTGAACGCTGGTAAGGATGCCCGAACGGACCAGGAAGGTGCCGACCATCGACATCGAGAAGGCGACCACCGCCAGCATCACCGTCCAGGCGCGCAGTCCCTCGCGGGTCGCGAGCACCGTCACCGAGTGGAGCAACGCGGTCGCAGCGAGCCACGGCATCAACGAGGCGTTTTCGACCGGATCCCAGAACCACCAGCCGCCCCAGCCCAGCTCATAATAGGCCCAGTAGCTGCCCGCGGTAATGCCGAGCGTGAGCAATATCCACGCACCGAGCACCCAGGGCCGCATCGCCTTGGCGAAGGCCGCGCCGACGTCGCGCGTTATCAGCGCGCCCACCGCGAAGGAGAAAGCCACCGACAGCCCGACATAGCCGAGGTAAAGCGTCGGTGGATGAAACGCGAGGCCCGGATCCTGCAGCAGCGGGTTGAGCCCCTGCCCTTCCACCGGCGCGGGATCGAGCCGGGCGAACGGGTTCGAGGCGAACAGCAGGAAGGCGTAGAAACCCAGCCCGATCGCCGCCTGCGCGGCGAGCGTCGCGATCAGCGTGCGTTCGTTGAGCCGCCGTTCGAACAAGGCGACCGCGCCCCCTGCGACCGCGAGGATTGTCACCCACATCAGCATCGAGCCCTCGTGGTTCCCCCAGGTTCCGGCGAATTTATAGAGCAGCGGCTTGGTCGATGCGTCGTTGGCGGCGACCAGCGCCACCGACAGGTCGACGGTCACGAACAGATAGATCAGCGCGACGAAGGCCAACCCGCTCAGGCCGGCCTGGACCATGGCGACCGGGCGGACCGCGGCGAGGAGGTCGCTGCGCGCGCTCGCGACCCCCATCGCGCCCAGCACCAGCTGCAACGCCGCAAGCGCCGCGGCCAGCCACAGCGCGGCAAGCCCTGCTTCGGCGATCATCGGTTCACCTTCTTCTGGTCGCGGCCTTCGGCGAGGCTCTCGGTCTTGTGCATCTCGCCCGCCACTTGTGGCGGCATGTAGCGCTCGTCATGCTTGGCGAGGATGTTGGTGGCGACGAAGCGGCCGTCGGGGCGGAAGCTGCCCTCCGCCACCACGCCCGAATTCTCCTTGAACAGGTCGGGCACGATTCCCGTGAACCGGACCGGCACCGTCTCGACATTGTCGGTAACGACGAAATCGATCGTGACGCCGTCGCCGAGCCGCTTGATCGAGCCCTTCTCGACCATGCCGCCGAGCCGCACCGCGCGACCGGGCTCGACATGGTCGCGCCGTGCGTCGGAGGGAGTGTAGAAATAAGCCGCCTGATCCTTGAGCGCCGACATCGCGAGCAGCGCCGCGCCGACCACCGCGACGACCGCGAGCAGCGCGAGGATCAGCCGCTGGTTCTTCGCCTTCATGCGTCAGTCCCGCCGGCTCAACGCGTCGGCGCGCCGCTCGGCGCGGCGCATAGCGATCAGGCTCACGACCAGCAGGCCCAGCGTTCCGGCGGCCGTGATCGCATAGGCGGCGATGATGAAGGGCCAATGGTTCATTCGACGGCCATCCGTTTGAGGCGCGCCTCGACCTTGGCCTGGGCGAGCAGCGCGCGCATCCGCATCAGCACGATCGCGGCGAACAGCAGCGTGAAGCCGAGCGCCGCGATCGGCAGCGGCCAGAGGATCGAGCCGTCGATCGTCGAGCCGGTCAAGCCGATGCTCTGCCCCTGATGCAGCGTCCGCCACCACAGCACGGAATAGTGGATCACCGGGATATTCGCGGCGCCGACCACCCCGAAGATGGCCGAGATCCGGTCGTTGCTACCGCGCTCCGCGCCCGCGGAGGACAACGCAATATAGGCGAGATAGAGGAAGAACAGCACCAGCATCGAGGTCAGCCGGCCGTCCCATTCCCACCAGGTGCCCCAGGTCGGTCGCCCCCAGATCGATCCGGTGACGAGGCAGAGCGCCGCGAACAGCGCGCCGGGCGCCGCGATCGCCCGCGCGGCCACCGCCGCGAGCGGGTGGCGCCAGATCAGCTGGGTGAGGCTGGCCGCCGCGATCCCCGTCCAGCCGGCCATGCCCAGCCAGGCCGCAGGCACATGGATGTAAATGATCCGGACACTTTCGCCCTGCAGATAGTCGCGCGGGGTCAGAAACAGCCCCGCGTAGAGCGCAATCGCGATCAGCAGCCCGCCCGTCCATCCCAGCCAGGGGGTGAGCGGGCGTGCGATCGAAAGGAAGCGGGCGGGGTTGGCGAAGATCTGCACGGCGGGTTGGGGGAATAGGGCTCAATCCCGCTGACCGCAATGGCCGGTTGCTGTCCTCTTGCAGCCGCGGCGAATGCGCCCCATGCGCGAGCGCGATGACCAATTCTCCCGTCTCTGCCCGGCAAGGCCATCCGCTGCGCGGCATCATGCTCCGCTTGCTCGCCGTGATCTGCTTCGCGGCGATGGGCGCGGCGATGAAATGGGCGAGCGCGGACGGCGTTGCGCCGGTCGAGATGCTGTTCTTTCGGTCGCTGTTCGGCATGCCGATCGTGTTTGCATGGCTGATGCTGGGGCCCGGCGTGGGCGTCATCCGCACCCGCCGGCCCGCGGCGCACCTGATCCGGTCGATGATCGGCATCAGCGGAATCCTGATGAACTTCGCCGCGCTCGTCCACCTGCCGCTCGCCGACGCGGCGGCGATCGGCTTTTCGGCGCCGATCTTCGCGACGATCCTGTCGGTGCTGCTCCTCCGCGAGAAGGTCGGCGTCCAGCGGTGGAGCGCGGTGGCGCTGGGCCTCGCCGGCGTTCTCGTCATTATAAGGCCCGGCGGGACGGCGCTCGATCCGGCCGGCCTCGCCTTCGCGCTCGCCGGCGCGGCGGGTACGGCGGGGGTCACGGTGACGATCCGGCAACTCGGCAGCACCGAACATCCCGGAACCATCGTCTTCTGGTTCTACGTCGCGTCGATGGTGGTGAGCGGGGCGGCAATGCTGTCCTTCGCGCAGCCCCATAGCGGCGGCGCATGGGCCGCGCTTGTGATCGGCGCCGTGGCCGGCACCGGCGCCCAGGTGCTGATGACGACCTCGCTCCACGCCGCGCCGGTCTCGCTGCTCGCGCCGTTCGACTATTCGCAGATCCTCTGGTCGAGCCTGCTCGGCTGGCTGATGTTCGCCAACGCCCCGTCGGAGAACACGCTGCTGGGCGCCGCGCTGATCGTCGTCGCCGGACTCTACACGGCCTGGCGCGAGAATCGCCTGCGCCGCGAACGGATCGTCGCGACCCCAATGCTCGACTGATCGATCAGGCGCGGCCGATCAGGCGCATCGCCATCCGGTCGGCGACCACCGCGGAGGGAACCCCGCTCGCGGCGCTTTCGGACCAGATCTGATCGAGCCGTTCGGGAATCCTGGCGACCCGCGCCTCGACCTCGGCGCGATCGCCTTGCCCCAGATATTCGAGCGCGACATTGATGATCCCGCCCGCGTTGATGACGTAATCGGGCGCGTAGAGGATGCCACGATCGTGGATGCGATCGGCGTCGGCGGGGGTGGCGAGCTGATTGTTCGCGCCGCCGGCCACGACGGGCGCCTGCAGCGCGGCGATCGTACGTTCGTCGAGAATCGCGCCGAGCGCGCAGGGACTGAGCACGTCGGCCTCGATCGTCATGATCTCGCCCGCGGGAACCGCGGTCGCGCCGAGCTCGTCGGCCAGCAGGCGAGCGCGCTTTGCGTCGGCGTCGGCCAGCGTGAGCCGGGCGCCGTCCCGGGCAAGCAGCCGGGCAAGCCCGCCTCCGACGCTGCCGACGCCCTGGATCGCGACATGCACGCCGCGCGCCTCCTCCTTACCGAGCGCACGCCTGATCGCTGCGCGCACGCCGAGATAGACGCCCTGCGCCGTGGTCGGGCCCGGATCGCCGCCCGCACTGCCCGCCGCGACCGGCAGCCCCGACACATGCCGGGTCTCGCGGGCGATCCCGACCATGTCGGTGTCGCTCATGCCGACATCCTCGGCGGTCACATAGCCGCCGCCGAGCGAATCGATGGCACGGCCGAACGCCGCGAGCATCGCGGGGGTCTTGGTGCGCAGCGCATCGGCCAGGATCACGCCCTTGCCGCCGCCCATCGGCAGCCCCGCCATCGCATTTTTGAAGCTCATGCCGCGCGACAGGCGCAACGCGTCGGTGATCGCGTCGGTGGGATCGGCATAGTGCCAAAAGCGCGTCCCCCCCGCGGCGGGCCCCAGATAGGTCGAATGAATCGCGATAACCGCCGTCAGGCCGGACGCGGCGTCGCGGAACAGATGCAAGGCTTCGTGGTCGTCGAAGTCGGGATAGGCCCAGGGGGCGGTCATGGCAAACTCGTGTAATTAGATTACGTATGGGCGTAATAATATTATCGAGAGCTTCTGGCCAGCGGGAAAATTCAGGTGGGCGCCAAACCGCAGTCAAAGCCGCAAGCAATTCAGGCAGCGGATGTTCGCACTCTTTGCCGCGGAATCCGCGTCCGTCGATTCAGGCCAAGCCCCTGCAATATTGCGAATAATGGGGCGATCGACGGGGATTGAACCCGCAACCTCCGGTACCACAAACCGGCGCTCTAACCAATTGAGCTACGATCGCCACAGACGCCTCGGGCGTCGCCGACCCGGGGCTCCATAGGCAAAGCCCCCCGGCGACGCAAGCGGGATGCGCAGCCGGCGGGCTTAACTCTACCAGATCATTATAGTTGTGCTTGCCTAGCCGGCTTCCAGGTCCCAGAAGAGAATACCGTGCTGTCTCAACGAACCCGCTATGCCATCCGCGCGCTTCTCCATCTGGCGGATCATTATGGCGAGGGGCCGATCCAGCTAGCCGAGATCGCCGAGAAGCAGAATATTCCGGGCAAATTCCTCACGGTGATCCTGTCGGAGATGAAGCGCGCCGGCTTCGTCGAGACAATGCGCGGCAAGGAAGGCGGCTATTGGCTGTCCCGCCCCCCGACCGAAATCACCTATGGCGATATCGTGCGCGCCACGCGGGGGTCGCTTGCGCTGGTGCCGTGCGCCGCCCGCCTCGCTTATACGCCGTGCGACCATTGCGTCGACGAAGCCGGGTGCCGCCTGCGCGCCGTGATGCTCTCGGTGCGCGACGAAACGGCCAATATCCTCGACCGGCTATCGCTGGCCGAAAAATTCGACGCCTGACGCCGCGCGGTACCCGCCGACCCCGCAACGACCCGCGGATTGTCTGGGCTATTTGCACACCCAGCCCGGTGCCAACACCTCGGCTATGCCGTGCCACGCCCCGGCTTACGCCTTCGATTCATGTCGATTTTCCGTTGACGACCTTCTCTCCCGCGTTATGTGAACGGGAGGAACGGCATTCGAGCCGGGCCGATATAATGCTATGGGAGCTGCTCGAATGAAGAAGCTGAGCCTCGTACTGGTTGCCGCCGGGCTGATCTCGCTCGCCGCGTGCAACAAGCAAACTCCGGCGGAAAACGCCGCTGACAACACGGCGGCTGCGCTTGAGAACCAGGCTGACGCGCTCGACAACGCTGCGGACGCGACCTCGAATGAGGCGGCCGCCGCCAATCTCGAGAACGCCGCCGATGCCGCCGAGAACGCGGCCGACGCCGTCGAAGACAAGAAGTAATAGGCCGGCCCTCCGGGGCCGCCATCGCGAAGAAACGGGCGTCCCTGCTGGGGGCGCCCGTTTTTTTTAGCCGTTGACGACGATGCCGCCGTTCGGATGCAGAACCTGGCCGGACATGTAGCTCGAATCCTCGCAGGCGAGGAACAGGAACGACGGCGCCACCTCATTGGGCTGGCCTGGCCGGCCCATCGGCGTGCTCTCGCCGAAATGCTCGATCTTCTCCTCGCTCGCGCCGCCGCAGGGGTTGAGCGGCGTCCAGATCGGGCCCGGCGCCACCGCATTGACGCGAATCCCGTGCCCGACGAGATTCTCCGACAGCGAGCGGGTGAAGGCGGTGATCGCCCCCTTGGTGCTCGAATAGTCGAGCAGCTCCTTGCTTCCCTGATACATGGTGACCGAGGTGCAATTGATGATCGCCGCCCCTTGTTTCAGGTGTGGCCGCGCCGCCTGGGTGAGGAAGAACATGCCGAAGATGTTGGTCTGAAAGGTACGCCGCAGCTGCTCCTCGCTGATGTCGGCGATGTCCTTGTCGGGATGCTGCTCGCCTGCATTGTTGACGAGGATGTCGAGGTCGCCGAGTCTCTCGATCGTCTCGGCGACGGCGCGCTCGCAAAACGCCTTGTCGCCGATATCGCCCGCGATCGCGATCGCCTTGCGCCCCTCGCGCTGGACGATCTCCATAGTCTTCTGGGCGTCGTCATGCTCGCACAGATAGAGTATCGCGATGTCGGCGCCTTCGCGCGCGTAAAGCGCCGCCACGGCCCGCCCTATGCCGCTGTCGGCGCCGCTGATCAGCGCCACCTTGCCGGCCAGCCTCCCCGATCCTGGGTAGCGCGGCGCCCAGTCTGGCTTCGGCTCGAGCGCGCTTTCATGGCCAGGAAGCTCGTCCTCATGGATCATCGGCTGTGTTTGCTGGTCAGTCATGGCCTTCTCCTTCCCCCTCCCCAACGAAGGCGGAGCGGGCCGGTTCAGTCCGTTGCGGGCGCGGTTCGGCGGGTGGTGAGGCGGTCGCTGACGACCTCCATCGTAAAAATCGGATCGGCGTCGGGCGGAACCTCGGCGACGGCGTCGATGAAGGCCGCGCGGGTGGCCGGATCGTCATAGACCATCTTCTGATCGAAGGCGCGTCGCCAGGTCGCCTCGTCGGGCCATTCGGCATAACCGACGAAGCGCCCGTCAGCGTCGCGGTGCAGCCGCGAGCCGAAGCTGCCATAGCGCTCGCGGATCAGATCGGTGCCGCGGGCCCACGCCCCGACGAATTGCTGTTCCTTGCCGGGATGCACCCGCCACCAATAGACCGCGACGAACATTTTCGCTCTCCCTGAAGTCGCTCACAAATCCGGCAGGGTCTGATCCGCCAGCCCCCAATCCCTGAGCGCTTTTGAAGAGGCGCGCGCCAGCAGCTTCCGGGTGTCCCGAATCGTGAAGGCGGAGGCCTTGGCGAAATCGTCGAGCTCGTCCCAGTTCACCGGTGCCGCCACCGGCGCGTTCTCGCGGGCCCGCACGCCATAAGGAACGACCGCGGTGGCCCCCCGCTGATTGCGGAGATAGTCGATGAAGATGCGTCCGACGCGCTTGGCCTTGGCCATGTTGGCGACAAACCGGTCGGGCTCGGCCTGGGCCAGCGCCTCGGCGAAGCGGTGTGCGAAATCCTTGACCACCGGCCATTCGGCTTCGGGGGTCAGCGGCACCACGACATGCACGCCTTTCCCCCCCGACAACATCGCGAAACTGACCAGGCCAATGTCCGCGAGCATCTTGCGGATCTCGCTCGCGGCCTTGCGCACGTCGGCGAAATCGAGCCCGGTGTCGGGGTCGAGATCGAAGATCATCCGGTCGGGTTTCTCGATATCCTCGATGCGCGATCCCCAGCCGTGGAATTCGATGGTTCCCATCTGGACGCAGGCGAGCAGTCCCTCGGTCGAATCGACATAGAGATAGTCTTCGACGCTCCCGTCCTTCTCGCGCACCGGCACGTGATGGACATGCTCGCCGAAGCTGCCCGAATCATGTTTCTGGAAGAAGCAATGCTTGCCGCGGCCCTGCGGGCAGCGGACGAGGCTGATCGGGCGATGCCCCGCCCAGGGCAGGATCAGCGGCCCGATCGTCTGATAATAGGCCGCCAGCTCGCCCTTCGTCGCCTTGGCCTCGGGAAAGATCATCCGGTCGGGATTGGTGATCCTGATCAGCGGCGCCTCCCCGGCTGCCGCCTCCAACGGGACCGGCTCCTCGCGCTTCACTTCGCTGGCCTGCTTGTCGGCGCGCAGTCCGAGGAAGCTCGCGTGGCGCAGCACATCGTCATGCGTGAACTCCGCAAAGGCGATCTCGGCGACGAGATCGGGTTTGATCCAGTGCGCGCCGCGCGCCTCGGCGCGGGGGACGGCGGCGGCGGGCTTCTTGGTTTCGCGCCGGGCGAACTCGGCGGCGAGCATCTCCATATCGTCCTGGTCGAAACCGGTCCCGACCTTGCCCGCATAGACCAGCTTGCCGTCCTTGTGCTGGCCGAGCAGCAGCGCGCGGAAGCGCCGGCTGTTCGCGGTGCTGCTGCTCCAGCCGATGATCACGAACTCCTGGCGCCGCGTGCATTTCACCTTGAGCCAATTGGTGGTGCGCCCGCCGCGATAGGCCGCGTCGGCCTTTTTCGAGATGATGCCCTCCTGGCGTGCGTCGCACATCGCCTTGAACAGCTTCTCGCCCGCGCCCGCGACGTGCTCGGCATAATGGATTATCGCATCCTCGGCGGGCAGCAGCGCCGCGAGTTGCGCCTTCCGCTCGACATTGCTGAGCCCGGTCAGGTCCCGGCCCCGCAGCGACAACAGGTCGAAGGCGAACAGCTCGAACCCGCCGCCTTCACCCTTGATCGCCTTCTGCAGCGCCGAGAAGCTCGGATTGCCGTCGCCGTCGCGGCTGACGATCTCGCCGTCGATCAGGACCGAGGGCAGATCGAGCCGCGCCAGCGCGCGGGCGATCGGTGCGAATTTGTCGGTCCAGTCGAGCCCCGTGCGCGTATAGATCGTCACCTGCTCACCTGCGGCGGCGATCAGCGCGCGATAGCCGTCGAACTTGATCTCGTGGATCCACTGGTTGCCGCTCGGAACATGGTCGACGAGGGTCGCCAGCTGCGGCTGACGAAAGCCGGGCGGCCCGCCGCCGCCCCGCCGGATATCCCGGCCGCCACTTTTTCTGGCGCCGCCGGATCGTCGGCCGATCGCTGTGTTGTGCTCGTCGGCCTCGGCCATCACCTTGTCGAACGCCTTGCCGCGCTTGCCCTTCAAGCTCTTGGCGCCCCCGGCGTCGGCTGCGATCTCGGCCATCGTCCGCCCGGTCTTGACGCTGGTCAGCGCGCGGGCGACCAGTTCGTCGCTGCTCCCCGCCTCGGCGTCGTCGATCTTGCGCAACAGCCAGTTCTCATGCCGCTCACCAGGCTTGCCCTTCATCCGCACCAGCAGCCACTCGCCCTTCATCCGCTCGCCCTCGAGCGTGAAGTGGAGATGCCCGTCGTCAAGGTCGCGCGCGCTCTTGCCTTCGACCGGTGCCCAATTGCCCTTGTCCCACAGCATCACGGTGCCGCCGCCATATTCGCCCGCGGGGATGGTGCCCTCGAACTCGGCATAGGAGATCGGATGGTCCTCGGTGCGGACCGCCAGCCGGCGGTCAGCCGGGTCGAGGCTCGGGCCGCGGGTCACCGCCCAGCTTTTGAGCACGCCGTCGATCTCGAGCCGGAAGTCATAATGGAGCCGGGTCGCATCGTGCTTCTGGACGATGAAGCGGTGTCCTCCTTGCGCTCCGATCTTGCCGGCAGGTTCGGCGGTGCGTGCGAAATCGCGCTTGCGATTATATTCCGAAAGGCTGGCGCGGCCCATCGCGCGTCACGCCCGCTTCCGAGCGGGGGGCTTGGCCGCCGCGGGCTTGCGCGCGGCGGGCCTGCCGGAAGAATCGGCCTTCTTCGCGGCCGGCTTCGCCGCCGGGCCGCCGCCGACCGACTTTTTCAGCGCCGCCATCAGATCGATGACATTGCCCTTACGCGCGGGGATGTCGTCCTCGGTCTCCTCGATCACCTTCTTGCCCTTGGCCTTGCGCTTCTTCTCGATCAGGCTCTTGAGGGCATCGACATAGCGATCGTGGAACTCGCTCGCGTCGAACTTGCCGGTCTTCTTCTCGATCAGCGTTTCGGCGAGTTCGAGCAGTTCCTCATCGGGCTTGCTGTCGGGGATATCGCGGAAATAGCTTTGCGCCTTGCGCACCTCGTCGGCGTAGCGCAGCGTCTCGAGCACGATGCCGCGCCCGCATGGCTTCAGGCTGACGACATATTCGCGCCCGCGCATCGCCAATTGGCCGAGCGCGACCTTGCGGGTACGCCGCAGCGCCTCGCGCAGCACGATGAAGGCCTCTTCAGCAAGTTCGTCGGCGGGAACGACATAATATGGCTTCTCGAAATAGAGCACGTCGATCTCGTTCGCGTCGACGAACTGAATCAGTTCAAGCGTCCGCTTGCTCTCGAGCTTTACCGCCTCGATCTCGTCCTGCTCGAGCAGGACATAATTGCCCTTGGACACCTCATAGCCCTTGACGATGTCGTCGGCGTCGACCGGGCCGATGCCGGGCACCACCTTTTCATATTTGATGCGCTTGCCCGACGGTTCGTGGATCTGGTGAAAGGCGACCTGCGCCCCGCTGCTTGTCGCATTGTAGATTTCGACCGGGATCGAAACGAGCGCCAGGCGGATTTGCCCTTGCCAATAGGCTCGCGCAGCCATGATGATTCCTCCTGCGGAATGACAGGGGATTCAAATCGTCACGGCCGGCTTCGTTCCCCCCTGCATTGCATCGGGCCGCGCAATCTCGGGCACGACAGAAACTTTCTGTTTACCACATTGTTTTACTTAATGTTCTAATGGACATGAAACCCGTCACCACCGGAAGCGGCGAAATGCGCGAGGCGATTGGAGACATCGCGCGCGGATGCGGCCGCTTTGCGATCGAATGCAGCGACGTGGGCGGCAAGGTCGTTGCGGTGGGCGACAAGATCGTCGCGCAGGCGGGTTTGCTCGAACAGCTCGGGCTGGCCGCCGTCGGCCTCCTCGAAGCCCAGCAGGACGTGACCGGCGCGGCCGCAGAGGCTCGCGATTATGCCTGTCAGGCGCGCAATCATCTCGAGCAATCGCAACAGGTGGTCGACGGTGCGATCGAAACCTTCGCGGGGCTGACCGATCTGGTGCTCAGCCTCGGCAGGCGCATGGACAATCTCGAAGAGGCAATGCGCGAGGTGCGAAGCGTCGCGCTCACGATCGACCAGATCGGCCGCAAGACCAATTTGCTGGCGCTCAACGCCACGCTCGAGGCCGCCCGCGCGGGCGAGGCCGGGCGGGGCTTCGCGGTGGTAGCCGGGGAAGTGAAGAAGCTCGCGTCCGACAGCCGCGTCGCCACCGAGCAGATCGCCCGGACGATCGAGCGGCTTGGCGACGAAGCCGGCGGAATCGGCGCGGCAATCGAGAGCGGCGTGGCGAGCGGCGGAAAGGCGCGAACGCGCACCGCCGAGCTGGTGCAGGTTCTTGGCGAGGCGCTCAACTTCGTCGATGCGCTCGATCTGCGCAGCAACGCCATCGCCGAGGGATCGCTCACGATCCGCCGAAATGTGCAGGATTTCCAGATCGGGCTTACCGATCTGACCGTCGAGGCCAAGGCGAACAGCGGCGCATTGGGCGAGGTGAGCACCCGGCTCGAACGGCTCGAGCGCATGTCCAACGAATTGCTGAACCGTGTCACCAACACCGGCGCTCCCACCGCCGACATGCCGTTCATCGAGACCGCCGGGCGCATGACCGACGAGATCCGCCACCTGATCGAAGCCGCGATCGATGATCGCCGCCTTTCGATCGACGACGTCTTCGACACCCGCTATGTCCCGATCGCGGGCAGCAACCCCGAACAGTTCATGAATCGCATGGTGCCGTTCGCCGACGCGCACGTCCGTCCGGTGCTCGATGATGCGGTCGCGGCCGACCACCGCGTGCTCGCCACTGCGATCGTCGACGCCAACGGCTTCCTGCCGACACATATCAGCAGCCGCTCGTTGCCGCAGAGCTCCGACGCGTTGTGGAACGCCGAGCATTGCCGCAATCGACGCTTTTTCATGGACGAGCAAACTGCCGCGCATCTCAAGAGCGAAGCGCCCTTCACGATGGAGACCTACCGGCAGGATCTCGGCGGCGGCCGCTACCGCCCGGTGAAGAGCATCTGCATTCCGCTGCGCATCAAGGGGCGCCGCTGGGGCAATCTCGAATTCGCCTATCTCGACTGATCCGCCGCGGCCGACGTCAGGAGTGCGAACCCTTGACCTGGCCCGAACCATGGCTTTCGAATAGGCAGCGCGGACATTGGCGGCTTGCCGACTTGAACACCGCGCGCAGGCGGTGGCATTCGGAGCAGTCCGTCCGATGGGCCCAGGCCCAGAGCTTTCTCAACATCGGTTCCTCCACGCCACTCGACTCGACAAAACGAGCCTTACCATAGACGAAGCGCTTGCAGGGCCCAACGGCTGAAATAGCGATCTTAGCCTTTAGTCTAACAGCTAGATGATCATTTTCCGTAGCGTCAAAAGGCTGTCGGCCTCCGCCGGCGGCTTGTCTTTCCGGATTCGCGCAATCCTCGGAAAGCGCATCGCCACCCCGGATTTGTGGCGCTTGCTGGCGTGGATGCTGTCGAAGGCCAGTTCGACCACGAGCGTCTTCTCGACCTCCCGGACCGGGCCGAAACGGTTGACCGTATGGTTGCGCACGAAACTGTCGAGCCACTTCAACTCCTCGTCGGTGAAGCCCGAATAGGCCTTGGCGACGGGCAGCAGTTCGCCCTCTTCTGACCAGCAGCCGAAGGTATAGTCCGAATAGAAGCTCGACCGCTTTCCATGGCCCCGCTGCGCGTACATCATCACGCAGTCGACGGTCAGCGGATCGCGCTTCCACTTGTACCACAGGCCCGTCCGCCGTCCCGCGACATAGCGGCTGTCGCGGCGCTTGAGCATCACCCCCTCGATCGCCGCGTCGCGGGCGCGGGCGCGCGTCTCGGCGAGGTCGTCGAAATCGCGCGCGGCGATCAGCGCCGACAGATCGAAGCGCGCCGGATCGAGCCGCGCCGCCACTGCCTCGAGCCGCGCCCGCCGCTGCGTCCATGGCAGATCGCGCAGATCCTCCGCGCCGTCGATCAGCAGATCGTAGAGCCGGACGAACGCCGGATAGTCGGCCAGCATCCGCGCCGACACATTTTTCCGGCCCAGCCGCTGCTGCAGCGCGTTGAAAGAGGCTGCGGAGCCGCCATGCTCGGCGGCGCCCTGCGCCTCGCCCTGCACCAGCATTTCGCCGTCGAGCACCGCGTCGATCCCGGCGGCGGCGCGCGCGATATCGGGGAAGCTCGCGGTGATGTCGTCGCCGGCGCGGCTGTAGAGGCGGACCTCGCCGCCCGTGCCGACGATCTGGACGCGGATGCCGTCCCATTTCCACTCGGCCGCATAATCGGCGAGATCGATCGTCTCCTGCTCGAGCGGATGGGCGAGCATGAAGGGGCGGAAGAAGGGGGTGCCGCGCGGATCGGGGCGCTCGCCGCCGGTCCCCCAGGCGAACAGCTCGGGATAGGGCGGCCGCAGCGCGTGCCACACCTCCTCGACCGCGTCGACGTCGAGCCCGAAGGCGAGCGCGAGGCCGGTCTTGGCCAGGCGCGCCGATATGCCGACCCGCAATCCGCCGGTCGCAAGCTTGAGCAGCGCGAACCGGCCGCTCGCGTCGAGATGGTCGAGCATCTCACCGAGCGCGCGCGGAGCCTCGGCGCGGCCGAGCCGCGCCAGCCGCTCGATCACCGCAGCGAGGCTCAACGATCCGTCATCGATCTCGGCCGGCTGGTCGATCCGCTTCGGCCAGATCAGCGCGACGGTTTCGGCCAGGTCGCCGACATAGTCGCGGCTCATCAGGAACAGCACCGGATCGACGCGCTCGCTCACGATCGCATGGATCGCGGCGCCCTTGACCGCGGGCAGGCTGAGGTTGCCGGTCAGCGCCGCCAGCGCCCAGCCGCGATCGGGATCGGGCGCATCGCGCATATAATCGGCGATCAGCGCGAGCTTGGCGTTGCGCGAGCGCGTATAGACGAGGCCGTCGAGCAGCTGGGAAAAGGCGCGCATCAGGCCTCCTCCTCATCCTCATAGCCGACCAGCGCGAGCGCGCGCGCCGGCATCTGGCGCAGCCCGCACCAATGGACCAGCGCTTCCTCGCGCCCATGCGTCACCCAGACCTCGGAGGGCGCCACCTCCTCAATCGTCGCGGTCAGCTCGTCCCAGTCGGCATGGTCGGAGATCACCAGCGGCAGCTCGACCTGGCGCTGGCGCGCGCGCTGGCGGACGCGCATCCAGCCCGAGGCCATCGCCGTGATCGGGTCGGGCAGACGGCGCGACCAGCGGTCGTTGAGCGCCGAGGGCGGGCACAGCACGATCGTGCCGCGCAGTTCGTCGCGGCCGGCGGCGGTAGCCGGGCGCAGTTCGCCCAGCTCGACCCCGCAATCGCGATAGAGATCGCACATCCGCTCGAGCGCGCCATGAACATGGATCGGATCGGCATGGCCCCGCGCGCGCAACTCGGCGATCAGCCGTTGCGCCTTGCCCAGTGCATAGGCGCCGACCAGCACGCAGCGGTCGGGCGCGGCGTGGAGCGCCGCCAGCAGCCGGTCGATCTCCTGGTCGATCGGGGGATGGCGAAACACCGGCAGGCCGAAAGTCGCCTCGGTGATCAGGACGTCGCAAGGCACGGCCTCGAACGGCGCGCAGGTCGGATCGTGGCGGCGCTTATAATCGCCGGTGACGACGATCCGCTCGCCCGCATGCTCGAGCAGGATCTGCGCCGATCCGAGCACATGGCCGGCGGGCCGGTAGCTGATCGCGACTCCGCCGAGCCGGATGGTCTCGCCATAGCCGACCGGAACGCCGCGCCCGGGCCCGTAGCGCAACGCCATGATCGCCAGCGTCTCGGGCGTCGCCCAGCTTGTGCCATGGCCGCCGCGGGCATGATCGGCATGGCCATGAGTGATCAGCGCGCGCTCGACGGGGACCGCGGGATCGATCCAGGCGTCCGCCGGCAGCACATGGATGCCGCGCGGCGAGGCTTCGATCCAATGGGCCATGACGGCTAGACGATGCCGCGTGCGGCCGGTTCCGTCAAAATCACCCGCGGCGGAGCGCGCGCGAACCGGCGTAGTCGATCGCCGCGACCGCCGCGACGATCCCGAGCGCGAGCAAGGCGATCTTGCGGCGGGGATTGGACGGCGCGGCGATATAACCGAGCGCCGCGAGATCGAAGATGTCGCCCGCCAGCCGCCATTGCACCGGCGCGGCGCTCGCCGGGGCGATCAGCCCCGCGACCCCCGTGACCACCTCGCGCGCGCCGACGATCTGGAACAGCCTGCCCCCCATCTCTTCGCCCGCGCCGACGCCGCGGCCGAGCCGCCGGCCGAAAAGCATATCGGCGATCCCGAACACCAGGCTCGCGCCACCGATCGCGCGGCCGATTGTCTGCGCCTTCACACTATCCTCCTCCCATGGCCTGGAACATTAACGCCGCCGCCCTGCCGAAGCTCCGCCACGATCGCATTGATCCAGATCAAGCCGTCCGTTGCGAATCATTCTCAACGGCACTTCGCAGCCGCGATGTGCGTTGGGGCTCGACCGGAACAGGAGGAATGACATGGCCCAAGCCGAGTTCACCGACGCGATCGCGCTGCTCAAGGCCGATCATCGCACGGTCGAGGATCTTTTCGAACAATTCGAGAACAGCAAGAGCGCTTCGACCAAGCAAAAGCTGTGCCGCCGGATCTGCACCGAGCTCAAGATCCACACCATGATCGAGGAGGAGATCTTCTATCCCGCGCTACGCGGCAAAATCGAGGACGATACCCTCGACGAGGCCTATGTCGAACATGACGGCGCGAAGGTTCTCGTCAACGATCTCGAAAGCGCCGCGCCGGACGCCGATTTCTATGACGCCAAGGTCACGGTGCTGTCCGAAGAGATCAAGCACCACGTCCGCGAGGAGGAGATGCCGAAGGAAGGCATGTTCGCCCAGGCGCGCGAGACCGACGTCGATCTCGTCGCGCTGCGCGACCGGATGCTCGCGCGTAAGCAGGAGCTGCTGCGCCAGGCCGAAGCGGAAGGGCTGCCGCCCGCCAAGCCCCGCGCGGTGAACCTCGTCGCGGCCTGATCCCGCGGCGCAGCGCCCTCGGCCGACATAAGCGCCGCCCTTCGCGCCTGAGCGCGCGGGGCGGCGGCAGGAGAGGATCATGAAACGCTATGCCTATGGCTGGCTGACAGCCCTGTTCTTCCTGATCTCGATCGCCGGGCATTGGCTGTTCGGCTGGTACGCCTATCTCGACGAGGCCGCCGAGCATGCGCAGCAGCCGCAATTCGCCGAATATGCGGTCGAGATCGCGCGTGACACCTTCGAGAATTGGCAGTCCGAATTTCTCCAGCTGATCTGGCAGGTCGTCGGGCTCGCCTATTTCCTCTATATCGGTTCGCCGGCGTCGAAGGAGAATGACGATCGGCTCGAAGCCAAGGTCGACGCGCTGCTCAAGCTGACCGGCGAGCGCGGCGAGGCGATCGTCGCCGAGCTCGACGAGAAATATCTGCGCACCCACGGCCACGCCAAGCCGCACGGTCACGCCGATCTATGAGCAGCGGCGCCGTATGACCGAGACGCTCTCCCCCACCCTGCCCGACGATGTCGAGGCGCTCGCGCACCAGGTCCTCGAACGCGCCTCGCGCCAGAATGTCGCGCTCGCCGCCGCGGAGAGCTGCACCGGCGGGCTGCTCGCGTCGCTGCTCACCGATGTCGAGGGCGCCGGCCACGTGTTCGAACGCGGCTTCGTCACCTATAGCGAGGAGGCGAAATGCGAACTGCTCGGCCTGTCGCAGGCGATGATCGACGATTGCGGCGCGGTCAGCGAGGATGTTGCGCGCGCGATGGCGACCGGCGCGCTCAGCCGATCGCGCGCCGACATCGCGATCGCCGTCACCGGCTTTGCGGGCGCGGCCGGGCCCGGCGACGAAGCGGGGCTGGTCCACTTGGCCTGCGCCCGCCGCGACGGCCCGGTCGCGCATCGCGAGGTCCATCTCGGCCCGCTCGGGCGTGGCCCGGTGCGGATCGCCTGCCTGCGCATCGCGCTCGAGATGCTCGATCAGGCGGTCGCGGCGGGCGGCGAAACCTCTGATGAAGCCGGCCGTTCCGGAATTGGGGGATAGGCGCGCGCGATTTGAATCGTTATCGGGCTCGCGCATGACCGAGCCCGCGCCTAGCCCCATCACCCCCGCAGTCATAGCCGAACACGGCCTATCCCCCGAGGAATATGAGCGCATCGTGCATGCGATGGGCCGCGCGCCCAATCTCACCGAACTCGGCATCTTTTCGGTGATGTGGTCCGAACATTGCAGCTACAAGTCGAGCCGCCTCCATCTCAAGAAGCTGCCGACCACCGGCCCGCAGGTGATCTGCGGCCCCGGCGAAAATGCCGGGGTGGTCGACATTGGCGACGGCCAAGCGGCGATCTTCAAGATGGAGAGCCACAACCACCCCTCCTATATCGAACCCTATCAGGGCGCCGCGACCGGGGTCGGCGGCATCCTGCGCGACGTGTTCACGATGGGCGCGCGGCCCGTCGCCAATCTGAACGCGCTGCGCTTCGGCCGCCCCGATCATCCCAAGATGCGCCACCTGATCGCCGGCGTCGTCCATGGCATCGGCGGCTATGGCAATTGCGTCGGGGTGCCGACGGTGGGCGGCGAGGTCAATTTCCACCGCGCCTATGATGGCAACATCCTCGTCAATGCGATGACGGTCGGGGTCGCCGAGACCGACAAGATCTTCTATTCGGCGGCGTCAGGGATCGGCAATCCGATCGTCTATGTCGGCTCGAAGACCGGCCGCGACGGCATCCACGGCGCGACGATGGCCTCGGCCGACTTCTCGGAGGACTCCGAGGAGAAGCGCCCCACTGTGCAGGTCGGCGATCCGTTCACCGAGAAGCTGCTGATCGAGGCCTGCCTCGAGTTGATGGCGTCCGACGCGATCGTGGCGATCCAGGACATGGGCGCCGCCGGGCTCACCTCCTCTTCGGTCGAGATGGCGTCGAAGGGCGGGGTCGGCATCGAGCTCGACATGAACGCGGTGCCGTGCCGCGAGGCCGGCATGACCCCCTATGAGATGATGCTCTCCGAATCGCAGGAGCGCATGCTGATGGTGCTCAAGCCCGGCCGCGAGCCCGAGGCCGAGGCCATCTTCCGCAAGTGGGAGCTCGATTTCGCGGTGATCGGCCGCGTCACCGAGACCGGGCGCATGGTGCTGCGTTTCGACGGGGAGGTGGTGTGCGACATCCCGCTCGGCCCGCTCGCCGACGAGGCCCCGCTCTACGACCGCCCCTGGGTGCCGACCCCGCCGCGCGCGCCGCTCGGCGAGGTCGCATCCAAGGGCACGCTGTCTGAGAATCTGCTCACGCTGATGGGCTCGCCAGATCTGGCCAGCCGTCGCTGGATCTGGGAGCAGTACGACCATATGGTCGGCGCCGACACCGTCCAGCGTCCGGGCGGCGACGCCGCGGTGGTGCGCGTCCACGGCACGCGGAAGGGCATCGCGATCAGCACCGATTGCACCCCCCGCTACGTCTTCGCCGATCCGGTCGAGGGCGGCGCGCAAGCGATCGCCGAATGCTGGCGCAACATCACAGCGGTCGGCGCGAAGCCGCTCGCTACCACCGATTGCATGAACTTCGGCAATCCGCAGCGGCCCGAGATCATGGGCCAGTTCGTCGGCGCGATCGAGGGGATGGCCCGCGCCTGTGCCACGCTCGATTTCCCGATCGTGTCGGGCAATGTCAGCCTCTACAACGAGACCAAGAACGACGACCGGACCGGCAGCGCGATCCTGCCCACCCCCGCGATCGGCGGCATCGGCCTGCTCGCCGACATCGACGCGATGGCGACGATTGCGTTCAAGGCGAGCGGCGAGCAGATCGTCCTGATCGGCGAGACTGGCGGCCATCTCGGCCAGTCGCTGTGGCTGCGTTATGTCGCCGGCCGCGAGGACGGCCCGCCGCCGCCGGTCGATCTCGAGCTCGAAAAGCGCAACGGCGATTTCGTGCGCGAGCTGATCCACAACGGCGAGGTCAGCGCGGTCCATGACGTCGCCGACGGCGGCCTGCTCGTCGCGATCGCCGAGATGGCGCTGGCGAGCGGGATCGGCGCCGAGATCGAGACGCTCGATCACGCCCAGGCGTTCGGCGAGGATCAGGCGCGCTACGTCGTCACCACCGCCAATTCCGACGCGGTCCTCGCCGCCGCCCTCACCGCCGGCGTCTCCGCCCGCCGCCTCGGCGCGACCGGCGGCGACAAGGTCGCCGGCGTCAGCCTCGCCGCGCTGCGATCCGCCCACGAGGCCTTCTTCCCGCAGCTGATGAACGCCGAACTCTAACCCGCGGCGAAGCTCGATCCGCCCGCCCTATGGCCGGCTTTTCTTGTCGATGAGGACGGCCTGTTGCCACCGGCTGGGCGCCTTGTCGGTGCGGTGGATGCAGCCCGCCCAGCAGCAGGGTCGCTTCTTTCCTTCCGACAATTCTTCCAGCGTCCGCTCTATCCGGCGGCGGCGCGTCGCCGCCTGCTTCGCATCCTCCACCCAGCAGATGAACTCGTTGCGGCCAAGCGGAGTCAGCCCGCTCCACAGCGCAAGGACCTCGGGCTGGGCCCGCACCGCCGTTTCCAGGTCTTCACCGGCGCGATGGACAGTGCCTTGGGGAAAGGCGTCAGGGCAATCCGGGGACACCATATCTATTCCGATCGCGACTTCCTTGGCACCGTCGGCTTACTATCGACGGCCAACCGAGTTTTTCAACGAGGATTACATGAGCGGCCTGTTTTCCCCGCTGTCCTTTCCCGCGGTCCGGCGATGGCGCGCCATATCCGCGCCCGCCGCTCAGCCTTGGCGCGCGGCGCTGCGGACCATCCTGCGCGGGCTGAGCTGCTCGTCGGCGAGCGGCTCGTCGAACGCGACCCCGCAGCGGTCCTGGTCGCTCCACCGCACCACCGCGCCGATCGGCGCCCCGTCTCCAAGATCGAGCCGGATCGCCTCACCGGGGCGGAAGCCGCCGCTGCATTCGATCATTGCGCCCGAACGCGAGAGATTGCGCACCCGCCCGGCGGCGACGCCGCTGCTGCTCCCGATGCTCGCCGTACGCAGCACCGCGACGCGCGGGTCGCGGCACACAAGCAGCCCGGGCATCGCGAGCTTGCCCGATCCGGCTACCCGGGCGCGCGCCTCGTCCGACAGCATCGGCCTGCCGAAGATATAGCCCTGGATGTGGCTGCAGCCGAGCGAGCGGATCAGCGCGAGCTCGTCGGCGGTCTCGGCGCCCTCCGCGGTCGTCTCCATTTCCAGGCTCTCGGCGAGCGCCACGATCGCGCGGATGATCGCGGCGTTGCGGTTGCCGGGCACCCCCGCGCCGCGCACGAAGCTGCGGTCGATCTTGATCTTATTAAACGGCGCCTTGCGCAGATAGCCGAGCGACGAATAGCCGGTCCCGAAATCATCGAGCGCGAAGCGCACCCCGATCGCCTTGAGCCGCGCGAACATCGCGTCAGTCGCCGCATCGTCGTGGAGGAACACGCCTTCGGTGATCTCGAGCTCGAGCCGGTCGGGTGCAAGCTGCGCGGCGGCGAGCGCGCTCATCACCAGCGCGGGCAGCGCCGGATTTGCGAACTGGATCGGCGAGATGTTGACCGCGACGCGCACCGGCGACGGCCAGCTGGCGGCCTCGAGGCATGCGGTCCGCAACACCCATTCGCCGATCTGCGGGATCAGGCCGATCTCCTCGGCGATCGGGATGAACTCGCTGGGAGAAACCGCTCCGCGGGCCGGATGGTTCCACCGCGCGAGCGCCTCGAAACAGACGATCGCCTCGCTCTCGGCATTGACCACCGGCTGGTAGACGAGGTGTAGGCCGCTCTCGTTCATCACGTTGCGCAGGTCCATCTCGAGCAGCCGCCGCTCCTTGGCGCTGGCGTGCATCTCGGGCTCGTAGAAGCGATACGCCCCCTTGCCTCCCGCCTTGGCGGCGTAGAGCGCGAGATCGGCGTTGCGCACCAGCGCGTCGGCGGCGGCGCCGTCGTCGGGCGCAAGCGCGATGCCGATCGAGGCGCCGATCGACACATGCGATTCCTCGATCAGGTACGGCTCCGACAGCACCTTGATGATCGCGCTCGCCAGCCGTTCGAGGCGGTCCTTCTCGATGATGCCTGGCAATACGACGTTGAACTCGTCGCCGCCGAGCCGGCCGACTTGTCCTTCGGTATCGACGACGCGCAGCAGCCGCTCGGCGACCTGGCGCAGCAGCACGTCGCCGACGGGATGCCCGAGTGTATCGTTGACCGTCTTGAAGCGATCGAGATCGAGCAGGAACAGCGCGGTGCGTTTCGGCCGGCCCGCAATGTCGCGGAGCGACTCGTCGAGCGTGCGGCGCATCAAGATGCGATTGGGCAGGCCGGTAAGCGGATCATAGCTCGCGAGCCGCTTCACCTCGGCCTCCGAACGGCGCATTTCGGTCAGGTCGGTGCCGCTGCCGCGAAACCCCAGGAAGACGCCGAAATCGTCGAAGGCGGGCCGCCCCGACAGCGACCACCAGCATATGTCCCGGCTCGGCGCGGCACGCACCGCGATCTCGGAGAATGCGAGGCGGGTCGAAAGATGGAAACCGAGCGTGCGCTCGCCGTCGGCGCTGGGGCCGCCGTCGCCCTGCTCATGGAGCACCAGCCCGCTCAGCGGGGTGCCGATCAGCTTGTCGGGCGCAAGGCCGAACGCCGCGGCGATCTGCGGCGAGATATAGCTGAGCAGGCCATGTTCGTCGGTTTCCCAGAACCAGCCGCGCCGGTTCTCCTCGAATTCGCGCAGCAGCGCCGACGCCTTGAGCGCGGCCGCGAAGGTGGTGAGCCAGTGGCGCGCATCGGCATAGCTGCGTTCGGAAATCCCGCCGAGCGCGGCGGTGGCGATCGCGAACAGCGCCCCGAGCAGCAGCAGGGCTCCCGGCTGGCCGGTCGCGATCGCAGCGGCGCTGCACAGAATCAGCCACAGCGCGAGCAAGCCGGTCGGGACCGGCGCGAGCACCAGCGCGGTGATCACGAGCAGCGCCGAATAGGCGATCGCGGCGACCGGCCAGTGGGGCGAGCTCATGTCGCTGCTCACGCCGAACATCCAGGCCGACCACCCAAGCCCCTGGACCAGCCCGAACATCGCCACCGCCCCATGCATGCGCTCGGGCGCCTTCGGGCCCGGTCGCTGGTGGCGCCCGAACCATATCAGCGCCGCGCCCGCGGCGAGGATGACGAGCAGCGGGGCGACGAGCAGCCAGAACGCCGTGCTTCCGGCGGCGGGCCATCGAATCAGCCAGAGCGCCGCGGCGACGGCAATATTGGTCAGCAGCAAGATCGGCAGCGAGGCGATGGTCGTGCGGGCGCGATACGCGATCGAGCGCGGGTCGTGCGTGTCGCCGCGCGCGAACAGGCCGCGCACGAAGCCAAAGCGCTCGGCCTCCGCCTCGGATTCCCTGACAACCGGCGCTGGTTTCCCGCCTACCCGCCTCATCCGGGGGTTTCTCCTCGATACGCGAAGCAGCACGCGCCCGATCCCGCGCAGGCCGGATCGGACCGCTTCGAGTCGAGCCTTAACCCAAGCTGCTTAATTTCGTTTGAACTTCGCCATCGACCGCGCTCGCGCACAGCAGCCAGCGATGCTCGCCTTCGAGCCCGAGCGCGGTCAGCGTGCCGGTGCGGAACGCGCCCGTGTCGATGCCGATGCGGTTGGGCCGGATGTCGGGTTCGGTCGAGATCGAATGGCCATGGACGACGCAGGCGCCATGATCCCCCGGATGGTCGAGGAATTCCTGGCGGATCGAGCGCAGGTCGGCCGGGCTCTGCTGCTCGATCGGCACGCCCGGGCGCACCCCCGCATGGACGAACAGATAGTCGCCGAAGCGCGCCGCATGCGCGAGCCCGGCCAGAAAGCTGCGATGGCGCTCGGGTATATAGCGGCGCAGCGTCTCGGCGGGCGGCAGCTCCTCGCCGAGCGTCGCGACCGGCACGCCATAACTCGCCAGCGCCTCATAGCCGCCGAACCGCAGCCAAGGGTTCCCGCTGTTGTCCGCGTCGGGATCAAGCGCGCGCAGCATCGCCTCCTCATGATTGCCCATGAGCACCTGGAAAGTGGCGAAGTCGGGCAGCCCGCCGATCACATATTCGAGCGTCTCGGCCGAATAGGGCCCGCGGTCGATCAGGTCGCCGAGCAGCACGACATGGTTGTCCATCGGCGCGCGGGCGGCGATATCGTCACGAATCTGCGCGAGCAGCGGCAGCAGCAGGTCGAGCCGGCCATGAACATCGCCGATCGCATAGACCCGCTGCCCGGCCGGAACCTGCGGGCGCGCTCTTTCCGGCCTCAGAGCGCTCAGCATGCTCATCCGCTGCAGCCAGCCCCGGTCGCCCCCTTGCCCAAACTCCGGCTGGTCCAAAACAGTGCCTCCAGGGGCGCTTATGACCATCCATCGCGCAATTGGCAATGTGAAGGGCCTATCGGTGGTTGAAACGCCCGCCGCATATGGCCATAGCTCCCGCAGCCTTCTTCATAAGCGTTCTGCGGGGGTGTTTTTGACTTCGAACCTATCATGGGAGGGCGATCAATCGGCAACCGATGCAGATCTCTTCCCTTCAGATCACTCCGGATTCGCATGTCGGCCACCCGAAGCAGGATCGCGATAACATGTCAGCGAAATCGCTGTGGCGCGCGCTGAAGCGCCATTCGTTGCCGGCGAACCCATCGCCTATGAAGAGCGTGTTCGACATCACCGCCTTGAAGCCGCAGACACGCCAACATAACGAAGCCGTTATCCGGGGGCTCTGCCATAACGCCTATCTCGGCGACAACAGCTCGCTGTGCCGGGTGCTCGGCCGCTACGGCATGTTTGTCGATACGACGGATCTGGGCTTTTCGAGCCACATGCTGATGAGCGGCTATTGGGAAATGTGGGTCACCGAAGCCATGGTCGCTCGCGTGCGGCCTGGCATGCATGTGGTCGATTGCGGCGCGAACCTTGGCTATTTCACGCTGATAATGGCCGATCTTGTCGGCCCGGGCGGGCGTGTCGACGCCTTCGAGCCCAATCCAGCCATCGCCGCCAAGCTGGCGAAGAGCATGGAACTGAACGGTTTTCTCGATCGCACCACAGTGCACGAGGCGGCCCTCGCGCAGGCGAGCGGCGAGGCGCTGTTGCACGTGCCGCCCCGCGAGCCCAAAAACGCCTATCTGAGCCCTGTCGCCGCACGGGCCGCAGATAGTTCGGTGGCGATAAAAACCTTGCGGCTCGATGAGATCGAGAGCGCCGAGACCATCGACCTTATCAAGATCGACGTCGAGGGTGCGGAGGAGAATGTGTGGACCGGAATGCAGCGCATCCTCGACGCCAAGCGTGCACTGACCGTGATCCTCGAGTTCGCATCGGCGCGATATGCCGATCCCAAGGGCTTTATCGATCGGATATTGTCGCACGGGTTTTCATTGGAACTGATCGATTATGTGGCCGGCGTCGTTCCAACGACATGTGAGGAGATTTTGTCGCGACCGGCGGGAATTGACCAGATGCTGGTCTTTGTACGGTCATGAGCCGTCCCATCAGCCACGCGCTTTTCGGAGGTCGCCGGTCATGGCTGCGCTATGTTCCTCGCCTGCAGCGATGGCTGCGTCGGCTTTATTTGCGGCAACGAAGCTGGGCGATTCCAGTCGGCGACGACATGATCCTCTGCCGGGTGCTGGGCGCGTTCAAGCTTTTCGCCGATCCGCTCGACCGTAGCATATCGCCCCATCTCATGATGGACGGATACTGGGAGCCACGAACCACCGAAACCATGATTGATTTGATGCGCTATGGCATGGTCGCGATCGATGTCGGCGCCAACCTTGGCTATTTCACACTGTTGCTGTCTGCATTGTGCGGTCCACAGGGGCGCGTTCTTTCCTTCGAGCCCAATCCGCGGACGGCCAGGCGATTACAGGCCTCGATCATGCTCAGCCCTTTTCGCGACCGTATCGATCTCTACCCCGATGTGCTTGGCGAAACCGATGGCCGAGAGGTCAATCTGCTGCTTTCGCACGAGCACCCCGGCGGAACGCATGTGACGGCGCTCGCGCCGGACGGGCCCGATTTCATCGCGGCACGCACGCGCCGGCTCGATGGCGTGCCTGGCGCGCTCGATGCCACGCTGGTCAAGATCGACGCCGAAGGGATGGAAGAGGCGATCTGGCGCGGCATGACCGCGATGATCGCGGGTGATCGCCTGCGGTATGTGATCCTCGAATTTTCCCAGAATTGCTATGAGAATGGCCCGGCCATGATCGATCAAGCCGAGGCCGCCGGGTTCACGATCGCCGTGATCGATGACCAGCGCGGCGTACGCCCCATCGACCGTAAGGAGATTTTCGATGGCACCGAACAGCGGATGCTGCTCTTTCGGCGCTGAGCGGGCGTCGGCAAGAGCGACGCGGGGGCGGCCTGGGCAACCTACTTGAAACATCGCATGGGGGCGTCCATAGGCCCGTGCCTTGCCATGACGATTAGCACGCCCCTCAGGTCCGCCACATCACCGCAACAGGGCGCGTCGCTGTGGCAGCGCTTAGGTTTGCTCGCCCGACGGCGGTGGCAATATCTTCGATCGGTCCTACTGCGCGGTACGCCGATCGTCCTCGACCCTTTCGGCTTTCTGCCAGGACAAACGAGCGCTTTGGTGGACGGCGCAGGAGATGATGCCCCGCTGGTACCGGGCTATGCTTTCCATACCCATTACACCCCCTGCTCGGCCAGGTCGGTCCGTTTCCACGTGCGATTGCCGGGCCTCACCGCCAAGTCGGGCCAACTCATGCTCGCGATCGTCGCGCTGAACGATACAGGGGCGAGCGTCGATCCGAAGGTGAAGCATATCGCCCTGTCCAAGCTCATGGCACGCGGCGGCAAAGCCGCAATTTCGATGCCTGCCGACGAGGGATATAGCTATGCCCTGATAGGCGTCCTGACCGGGAATGCGGATGCTCGCGCCGACAGCATCGCCATCAGCATGCGCGGCGGCGAGAGGAGTGACGCGCTTCATGCTCGCTTTGCGGCAGCGCGACGCGATTTCTTATCGACGCCCGGTACGGGCCTTCTTGCGCCGCTCATCGTCGATCGTCCGCCGACGCTCGCCGAGCCCATCTCGCAGATGTGCACCGCCGCTCAGATGAGCGAGCCTCGCTATGGCGAATGGTGCGGGCGGCTGGGCATCCCTCCCTTTTCGCATCGAAAGCAATGGGAGTTCGTATTCATCTCGCGCGCGCTCGAATATCACGGCGCGCTGCGCAACGGTGCCCGCGGTTTGGGCTTCGGCGTTGGTCTCGAGCCGCTGCCCTCGGTATATGCGGCGCTCGGATGCCATATCGTCGCGACCGATCTGCCATCCGGCGACACGCGCGCTCAGATGTGGAGCGACACCGACCAACTCGGCGTTGACCTCGGGCATATCCACAATCCGCGTTTGTGCGACGATAAGACGTTCTTCGATCGCGTCTCCTATCGCGCGGTCGATATGAACGCGATCCCAAGTGATCTGACCGATTTCGATTTTACCTGGTCGTCCTGCGCCTATGAACATCTGGGTTCAATCGAAGCCGGGCTGCGCTTCTTCGAGAATTCGCTCGAATGCCTGAAGCCTGGCGGGCTCGCGGTCCACACGACCGAAATCAATCTGAGCTCGAACGGTTCCACACTCGAAAACGGCAGCACGGTCATCTTCCGTCGCCGCGATTTCGAGGACCTGGCCGAACGCCTGCTGGCGAAAGGCCATGAGGTCATGCCCATTACCTTCGACAGCGGAAACTCCGAGCTGGACCGCGTGATCGACCTGCCTCCCTATTCGAACGATCCGCACCTGAAACTGCAGCTGTTGCGCTGGGTATCGACCTCGTTTGGAATGATCGTCCGGAAGAACCCGTCGCCGGCAAGGTGATCGCATCACCATTCCGTCAGTGATGATATAGAACAGACCATTTTGGTGCATTGCCGCAATAAACCTGTTGCAACAAATGCAAGCCGGGCTATTTTCGGCCCGCGCGGCGGGGCCAGGGAGACGAGCGTGATAACACACGACATCCGGTCCGAAGCGACCAATCGAACTATATTGGCGCGGGGCCGGGAGGTGCTGAAGGCGGAGATCGACGCCCTCTTCCAGCTCGAAGCCTTTCTCGACGACAATTTCTCCGCCGCAGTCCGCCTGCTCGAGGCGGCCAAGGGGCGCATCGTCGTCACCGGCATGGGCAAATCCGGCCACATAGCGCGCAAGATCGCCGCGACATTGTCGGCCACGGGATCTCCCGCCATCTTCATCCACCCCGCCGAGGCTGCCCATGGCGATCTCGGCATGGTGCAGCAGGGCGACGTGATGATCGTCCTGTCCAATTCCGGCGCCACGACCGAGCTGACACCGATCATGCAGCATTGCCGGAGCATGCGGATCCGCATCATCGGCATCGCCTCGCGCGCCGACTCCCCGGTCATGCAGGCGGCCGACGTCTGCCTGCTGCTGCCGCAAGTCCGCGAGGCCTGCCCGAGCAACATCGCGCCGACCACCTCGACGGTGATGATGCTGGCGCTCGGCGACGCGCTCGCCATGGCGCTGATGGACGTGCGGGGCATTGCGCGCGACAGCCTCAAGCGGCTCCATCCCGGCGGGGCAATCGGCCTGCGGCTGATGGCGGTGACCGAGATGATGCATAGCGGCGCGAGCCTTCCGATCGTCGCGCTCGATACGCCGATGCGCGACGTCATCATGACGATGACCTCGATCGGCTTCGGCGTCGCCGGGGTCGCCGACGCCAGGGGCCGGCTGGTCGGTGTGATCACCGACGGCGACCTTCGGCGGCATATTCGCGACCTGCTCGACGGTACGGCAGCCGACGTGATGACGCCGAACCCGAAGACCGTGCCGCCCGACACCCTCGCCGAGGACGCGCTGATGATCATGAACGACTGCAAGATCACCACCGTTTTCGTGATGGAAGAAGAACGTCCCGACTATCCCGCCGGAATTGTCCATATTCACGATTTCGTCCGCTACGGCCTGAGCTGAAGGGCGTCGCAGCATGGCCGAGGTCGCGGTCATCATCCCCGCGCGTTACCGGTCATCGCGCTACCCGGCCAAGCCGCTCGCCCCGCTGATCGGCGCGACGGGCGTCGCCAAGCCACTGATCCGCCGCAGCTGGGAATGCGCCGCCGCGATCGCCGATCCGGCCGCGATCTGGATCGCGACCGACGATGATCGCATCGCCCGCGCCGTGGAGGCCTTCGGGGGCCAGGTCGTGATGACCTCGGAAGATTGCGCCAACGGCACCGAACGTTGCGCCGACGCGATCGCGCGGCTCGGCATCGCGCCCGAGATCGTCGTCAATCTCCAGGGCGATGCGCCGTTGACGCCGTCGCACGTGGTCACGGACCTGGTGAAAGCCTTGCGTGTCGACAGCAGCGTCGCGATGATGACCCCCGCGATCCGTTGTTCGGCGAGCGTGCACGCGCATCTGGTCGAGGATCAGGCGCGGGGCCGGGTGGGAGGAACCACGGTGGTGTTCGCCCGAGACCGGCGTGCGCTCTATTTCTCCAAGCGGGTGATCCCGCACCTGCCCGCGGATGTCGCCGCCCGGCCCTTTCCCCCGGTGCACCTGCATCTGGGCGTCTACGCCTATCGGCCGCAGGCGCTGCACGATTATGTCGCGCTCGGCCCCTCCGCGATCGAGCAACTCGAAGGCCTCGAGCAGCTGCGTTTCCTCGATGGCGGCGTGCCGGTGGGGGTGGTGCCGTTCGATCCGATCGGCTGGGACGCGATCGAACTCAACAATCCCAGCGACGTGGCGCCGATCGAGGCCATCCTAAAATCGCGCGGCATCGAATAAGACTGCGGACATGACTGGCTCGATTCTGCGTTCGCTGCTGGCGCCCTGGTGGGCGGTGCAACTGCTCACGGGCGCGAAGTCCTTCCTCGACAATCCCCTGATCGGTTCGCCAGGGCTCAACCGCCGGGGACTGCATGTCGGCCGCGTTCGGCTGGCACGGGCCATGGCCGAGCGGCGGCGCGCGCACCTGGCGCGGGCGCTCGATCCCGGCGATCTGGCCGCGTTCGAGCGCGACGGCTTTGTCGAGAAGCGTCACTTCCTCGCTCCGCCGGTGTTTGCCGCGCTGCGCGACCAGTTGCTCGGCTGGCATGGACCGGCGCGCGAGATGGTCCAGGGAGACACGATCACCCGGCGCTACGCGGTCGACCCGGCCATGCTGCGCGCGGTGCCGGCGATGCGCGCCTTCGCATCGGATAAGCGCTGGCGCGCGCTGGCGCGCTATATCGCGAGCTTTGATGTCGAGCCACTGCTCTATGTCCAGTCCATCCTCAGCCGGCGTCACGAAGCGCTTGCCGATCCGCAAACCTGCCTCCATGCCGACACCTTCCACCCGACGATGAAGGCGTGGTTGTTTCTTGATGACGTCACGCCCGACGCGGGCCCTCTCACCTATGTGCGCGGATCGCACCGCCTCACCGCGGCGCGGCTGGCCTGGGAACAGCGCCGCAGCACCGAGGTGCTCGACCGGCCCGACCTTCTCTCGGCGCGCGGATCGTTCCGGATCGAGTCTGCCGAGCTGGCCCGGCTTGGCCTTCCCCAGCCGACGGCGTTCGCCGTTCCCGCCAACACGCTGGTCGTCGCCGATACCTTCGGCTTCCACGCCCGCGGCGAGAGCCAACGCCCCTCGACGCGGATCGAGCTGTTCGCATATAGCCGCCGTAACCCCTTCCTGCCCTTCGCGGGTCTCGACCTGTGGAGCCTGCCCGGCCTCGCGGAACGCCGCGTGCCGCTGCTCTGGTTGACCCATGATATCTATCGCCGCTGGATCGGCCAGCCTTGGGCGAAGGCGGGGCGAAAGCGGCCAGGGGACGAATGACCGCGCCGGCGCCCCCAAGCTGGATATCGGACGGCAGCAAGGCTAAGGGCGGGTCATGATCGACTCCGAAACGAGGGATAACGTCCGCAATCTGGATCCGTTTGGATTCTGGATCGGGCATGCGAGCGCGATCCGGCCGCTCGGCGGGGAGCAGCGTGGCCCCGATCCGCGCTACGCGTTCCACACGCCCTATGTCGAACATAAGCCGGGCCGGGTCGTCTTCACGATCCGCTTCGAGGAACTTCGGGCGACTTTCGGCGAACTGCGGGTGTTCATCAACGCCTTTGTGCCCGGCAGCGGGCGGGACGCCGTGTTGGTCACCTCGTCGCTGCTCAACCTCGCCGATCGCGGCGCGGCCGAACGCGGGCTCGTCTTGTCGATCCTGAGCGTGCCGGGCGCTAGCTATGCAGCCTATGGCTTCTGTCCCGATGGGACCGACGCGCACGCCGCGGCGCTATCGGTGACCGCGGAACTGGTGAGCACGACCGAAAACGTCCTTGCCGACGGGCTGCTTCCGACCCGGCTGGGCGCCCCCATGCTCCAGCACCCTTCCCGGCTGGTCGGCGATGACATGCCGAGCTTCGGTGATCCCGTCTCCCAGCCGATGACCGAGGACCAGCTCGTCAATCCCGATTATCGGCGGTGGAGCGCGATGCTGGGCGGCGCGGCCGACGGGTCGACCCGGTGGAAACTGGCGTTCGTGGCGCAAGCGCTCGACCGCTACGGCATGCTCCGCGAGGGCGCCGCCGGGATCGGGCTCGGCGAGAAAAGCGAGGTGCTCGGCCCAATCATCTCTGCGGCGGGGGGCGAAGCGGTCCAAGCACTACTTGCTCCGGATCCGGAGCCCTCCGGCTTCAACTGGAGCGCGCTCCCCTGTATTCCGCTCGGCAAGACGTCCGGGCTTGGACAGGACGGATGCGGCAGGCTGCTTTCGCTGGCCGACCTGCCCGCCGACCAGCGTGGCTTCGATTTTCTCTGGTCGATCGACCTAGCTGGCATCGGCCATCAAGCCGGGCGCGCCGCCGCGTTCCTGATCGACATGATGGCCGTGCTCCGTCCCGGCGGCTACGCCGTCCACATGTTCGATCTTGCGACCCGCCACGATGCGCGGGCCGATGCGCTTCCGAGAGCCGCGGTGGAACGCCTGGCTGTTACGCTGATCTCGCGCGGGTTCACCGTCGCCCAGCTCAATTTCGGCGGCATCGACGCCGCGCACGACCTGTTGCCCTTCGGGCTGATCGTCCGCAAAAGCTGAGGCGATAGCGCCCATGGAATCCATTTGCTGCTTTCGATCGGGGCAAACCGGATGAGCCTCGAATCGGTCCGCGCCTTTTTCGCGGAACATGCGCCCGATGTCGCGGTCATCGCCCAGGCCGCGAGCACGGCCACTGTCGCCGAAGCCGCCGAGACGCTGGGCGTGCTGCCTGGACAGATCGCCAAGACCCTGTCGGTGCGCGTCGCCGACAAGGTCGTGCTGATCGTGGCCCGCGGCGATGCGCGGCTCGATAATCGCAAGACCAGGGAAGCGTTGGGAGGCAAGCCAAGGATGCTCGACGCCACCGAGGTCGAGGCGCTGACCGGGCATCCGGTCGGAGGGGTTTGCCCGTTCGGGCTGGCCCAGCCATTGCCGGTTTATTGCGATCTGTCGTTGAGGGATTTCGCGGAAGTCTATCCGGCGGCGGGATCGCGCACCGCCTCGGTGCGCCTCAGCCCGGATCGGCTCGCGACGCTCACCGGCGCGCGCTGGGTCGACATCTGCCAGCCGCCCGCATGAAAAGGCCGGCGGAGCTGAGCTCGCGCCGGCCGGATTGGCAGAAGAGAGGAAAGGATCAGGCCTTGCAGCTCTGGGCAGGCTTGCCAGGAGCCGCAATCTCGATCTGGGGGCCATCGCCGCTCACCGAATAGCCCTCCGCCGTGTAAGGCTTGCCCGGCTCGCTCGCTGTGAGCGTGGTTCCCTGGCCATCCTTAGACTGCTTGTAGACCGCGGTGTTGTTGCTGAAGAAGTCGACATAGACCAGGCTGGCGTCCTTGCAGCGATAGGTGCGGCTGTGCGTCACCATCGGCGGCAGCTCGACGGGCGCAGCGGCGTTGAGGGCCGCCGAGTCCGGGTCATCATTGCCGGCGGTGATGGTTTCGGGCTTGCCGCAAGCGGCGAGCAGAAGGGTGGTGCCGAGAACGGCGGCGGTGAGATAGCGGGCGTTATGGTGCATAGCAGCGACGTTCTGGAATCCTTGTGTGCAGTGCGTCAAGTATGTCAGCATAATGAAGACCGATGAACAGGCGATTTCTGGTCATGGGCGCACAGATTTTCCGTCAGATGGCAGAAAGTGCCTAAGCATAAGCCAACTGCCACGTTTTTGAGCATAGGCGATGGTATGCGCCGGGCTGCTCGACGGCAGATCGACGAGCGTGAGGCCATCGCACTGCCCCACCATCTTCCGACCGATTCGCGCTGCGGTAGCTCCGTTGAAGCCGATCGCGCGCAGTTCGGGCAATGTCCCGATCAGCGCGACGAGATCATTGGGTCGATGATCGCGGATCGCGCCGTCGAGGCTTCCCGCCCGCACCGCATCGGCGACGACATCCCATAATCCCACCCCGGCGGCCTCGAGGGCCGCCAGCCGCGCCGCATAGTCGAGCGCATGAAGGTCCTCGCGGCCGATCACAGCGCCGATCAGGCGCCAGAACTGATTTTGCGGATGCGCATAATAGCGCCCGGCCCGCAGCGACGCCTCGCCGGGCAGGCTGCCGAGCAACAGCAGGCGGGTGTCCGGCCCGGCAACGGGAGGAAAGCTGGCTTTGCGGGTCATTATAAACCCAAGCAGCACAGACCGGCGCGAAAGAGAAGCTATGTTGGCAAGCACGATGCGGCTCGGCTAGGTTTGGCTTCATGGCACATGAGACAATCGCGCCCGACGCGCTCGCCCTGATCGGCAACACCCCGCTTGTCAGGCTGAAGGGTCCGAGCGCCGCAACCGGCTGCGAGATTCTCGCCAAATGCGAGTTCATGAACCCCGGCGGCTCGGTGAAGGATCGGGCGGCGCTGGCGATCATCACAGACGCCGAGGAGCGCGGGCTGATCGCGCCGGGCGGCACCATCGTCGAGGGCACGGCCGGCAATACCGGCATCGGGCTCGCTTTGGTGGGCAACGCCCGCGGCTATCGCACGATCATCGTGATGACCGACACCCAGAGCCAGGAGAAGCAGGACACGCTGCGCGCGCTCGGCGCCGAGCTCATGCTGGTTGCGCCCACCGCCTATTCGAACCCCGCCCATTATGTGCACACCTCGCGCCGCGTCGCGGAGGAAACGCCAGGCGCGCTGTGGGCCAACCAGTTCGACAACACCGCCAACCGGCTCGCGCATATCCGCACGACGGCTCCTGAAATCTGGGCGCAGACCGGCGGCAGGATCGACGGCTTCACCTGCGCGGTGGGCACGGGCGGAACCCTCGCCGGGGTCGGTCTCGGATTGAAAGAGTTCAACGATGACGTGGTGATCGGCCTCACCGATCCCTATGGCGCAGCGCTCTATAATTATTTTGCGCATGGCGAGCTCAAGGCCGAAGGGTCGAGCATCGCGGAAGGCATCGGCCAAAGCCGCATCACGGCCAATCTCGACGGCGCGCCGGTGGACACGCAGTTCCGCATCTCCGACGAAGCCGGGCTCGAACAGACTTTCGCGCTGATGGAACAGGAAGGCCTGTGTGTGGGCCTCTCCTCCGGCATCAACGTCGCTGGCGCAATCGCGCTCGCCAAGGAAATGGGCCCGGGCAAAACAATCGTGACGATCCTGTGCGACTCGGGAATGCGCTACCTCTCGTCGCTGTTCAATCCGGCATGGCTCGACGCGAGAGGCTTGCCCGTCCCGGCGCTTCTCACGCGCTAGGCGTTTGCGGTTCACCGTGGCGTCCACTCATATTGTCGATTGACCTGCGCCCGGGCGTGGCGGAAATTACGTCGTATGGGAACGACGGTCTGATGCAACGCGTACGGATCGGCATAACCGGCCTGGCGGTGGTGTTCCTCATCGTCCTGCTCGCCGCGGCGATCGTCGGCTTCCGCTCGAAGGAAAAGATCGGCGACACCAACGCGAGCGCAGCTGCGGGCGACAACAGCCAGGCTCCGCCGTCCGATCCGCTCGCCGAACTTGGGGTTGCCCCCGGCGGCACGTCGGCGGACAGCGCGAGTCAGAACGCCGAGCCGAAGCCCTGACGGCGCCCGAAAAGCGGCGCGTCCAACACTGATCGACTCGATCGCGAACAGGGCCGCTCGCTGAGCCCGGTTGCGATCACCATCGCCGGTCCCACGCCCCCTCCGCCGCGCCGGTCAATTTGTCGACATAGTTATCCACAGGCGGGCCAAGGCTTCAATGCCTGGATTCCCGCGCCCTCGTGCGGATCGGATGCGCCACGCCGTCCCGTGCGGTTCCTGAAATCCACAGGCATGACCATGAAAAACCATGAAATGGCATAAAAATGCTTTGAAAAACCAACCCGATCCAAGTACATCAAAATGATGAAATGGGGTTGGGAGTATCGCCTGGCGTAAGAGACGCCTCCCGCCGTCCAAATCGGATGGCGCGGCCCCGGCGGTCCTCCCTCTCTCGAACGGGGTGTGGTGTGTCGGCGGGTGCGGTCTTCAATGACGTTCATGTGAACGGCGTAGACCTGAAAGGGCGGGTCTCGCTTCCGGCCGCCTTCCGTCAGACCATCGACATTCGTTGCGGATCCGGAAAGGTGGCCGCCGGGCTCGAAAAGATCCTGCGGATGACCAAGCATCCGACGCTCCCCTGCCTCGAGGTCAATGACGGTCTCCAGATCGCCGAGGCCGAGGAGCAGATGAACCTCCACGCGGCGCGCCTTTCCGAACAGACGGGCGAGCTGCACGGCGACGTGCTCGATCGGCTCGAAGCCGCGGCCTATCCGCTGATGAAGGACGTCTCCTTTGATTCGGCGGGCCGCATGGTCCTTCCGGAGCGTTTGCGCGCCAAGGCGCAGATCGGAAGCGACGCCTTCTTCGTCGGCCGCGGGCGGCGCTTTCGCATCTGGAGTCCCGAGGTCCTCCGCAACACGCCCGACGGCGAAACGGCCGACGTCGTCGAGGAGATGGAAGAGCTGCTCACCAAGCGGAAGGAGCGCGCATGATCGCGGCCGCTCCGCACCAGCCCGTGCTGCTCGACGAGGTGATCGCCGGCCTCGATCCGAAGCCGGGCGAGACCCATGTCGACGGCACGTTCGGCGCGGGCGGTTATACGCGCGCGATCCTGCGTGCGGGGGCCCGGGTGATCGCCTTTGATCGTGATCCCGACGCGATCGCCGAGGGGCGCGCGCTCGAGGCGGAGAATGACGGCATGCTCGCGCTCGTGCCCGAGCGCTTTTCGCGCATGGTCGAGGCGCTCCGCGAGCGCGGCGTAGAGCAGATCGACGGTGTGACGCTCGACATCGGCGTGTCGTCGATGCAGCTCGACCGGCCTGACCGAGGCTTCTCCTTCCAGGCCGATGGTCCGCTGGACATGCGCATGGAACGCGCGGGCATGACCGCCGCGGACTTCGTCAACGCCGCCGACGAAGCCGAGATCGCCGATGTCCTCCACGATCTCGGCGAAGAGCCGCGCGCGCGGCGCGTGGCGCGCGCGATCGTGGCGGCGCGGCCGATCAACCGCACCTCCGAGCTTGCCGAGGTCGTGCGCCGCGCGCTCGGCCATCGTCCGCACGAAAAGAAGGATCCGGCGACGCGGACCTTTCAGGCGATCCGCATCCATCTCAATGCCGAACTCGACGAGCTTGAGCAGGGACTGGCCGCGGCCGAGCGCGTGCTCCGCCCCGGCGGACGGCTCGCGGTGGTCTCGTTTCATTCGATCGAGGACCGGATAGTGAAGCGTTTCCTTCGCGAGCGAAGCGGGGCCACCCCGGCGGGCTCGCGCCACCTTCCCGATGTTCGCGGCGGTGCGCCGCGCCCCAGCTTCGAGGCGATCGCCAAACCCGTTCGCGCGGATGAGGCGGAAGTCGCCCGCAACCCCCGGTCCCGCTCGGCGACCTTGCGTGTCGCTCGCCGGACCGCCGCCTCTGCCTGGGGGTCCAGCGCACAAAAAGAAGGACGTCAGGGATGATCACGACCCGCTTTCGAGAGGTGGTCTGGACCGGAGGCGTCTGCGCCGCGGCGCTTTCCTTCTACATGGTCTCGCAGACCGTGGCGGCCAAGCGCGCCGAGCTGGCCGGGGTCGAACGCAAGATCTCCGCGACCGGCCAGGAGGTCCGCCAGCTCCGCACCGAGATCGACACGCGCGGCGGCCTCGCGCAGATCGAAAGCTGGAATCAGCGCGTATATGGACTCCAGGCGCCGGGCGCCGAACAATTTGTCGACAGCTCGGTCCAGCTGGTGGCGCTGACCCAGCCCGCCCCGGCCACGCCTGTGCTCCCGCTCGATCCTGCGATCGTGGCAAGCCATGGCGCCGTCAGCCAGGTCAGCCTCGACGTGATCGAGGATGACGCGATGCGCGCGCCGCCGCCCAAGCCGATCGCGGCGACCGCCGCGGTAACGGGGCAGCCCGCCATCCATCAGGCGAATTTCGTCCAGGCCAAGCCTTCGGCGCTCGCGCCTTCCACCCCCTCCCCGATCCGGCGGATCGCCAGCGTGAAGCAGAATTCCGCTGCAGAGCTGGGCGACGATTTCCTGGCCGATCTCGGCAATGACGGCTCGGCTGGCCGCACGCGCAAAGTGAAGCCATGAACGCGATCGCCGTCGGGCTCGCCCCGCCGCGCGACCGCGCCCTCGCCAAGGTCAACGACAGCGTCCGAATCGCCCATTACCGGCTGATGATTCTGATGATGCTGTTCGCGCTGATGACCGGCGTGATCGGGTTGCGGCTACTCTACCTTGCCTTGTTCAACGGCCCCGAGCGCAGCGCCGCGGCATCGAGCACCGGACCGCGCGGCGACATCACCGATCGGAACGGCGTGGTGCTTGCGGCCACCATCAAGGGCATCAGCCTGGCGATCCGCCCGCCCCGCATCATCGGCGATCGCGAGAAGCTGGCGATCGAGCTCGCGCGATTGTTCCCCGGCCGGCCGGTCGATTATTATCGGCGGATCCTGCGCGGCCCGCGCAAGTTCGTCTATCTCGAGCGGGGTGCGACCCCGGCGAAGATCCATGCGGTGCGGCTACTCGGCGAACCCGCGATCGAGGAAGTGCCCGAACCCGAGCGCTTCTACCCGCAGGGCACGATGGCCAGCCAGGTGATCGGCTATATGGACATCGGCGGCGTCCCCGTCAGCGGGATGGAGGCCTATCTCGACAAGCGACTGACCAGCGTCGCCAATCACGGCCGCCCGGTGGCGCTGTCGATCGACAGCCGCGTCCAGGCGGCGATGGAAAGCGCGCTCCACGCGCAGGTCGTCAAGCACAGCGCTGTCGGCGGCGCGGGAATCGTCCTCGACGTGCACACCGGCGAGATCCTCGCCATGGCGTCGCTGCCGGTGTTCAACTCGAACGCGCCGGGGTTGGTGCCCGTCGGCACCGACCCGCTCCGACCCGACGCACGGTTCAACCGCGCGATCAGCTCGGTCTACGAACTCGGATCGACCTTCAAGATGATCACCTTCGCCAACGCGATCGAAAATGGCGTGATCACCGATTTCGGCAAGCGCTATGACGCGACAGCGCCGCTTCAGGTGGGCAAGTTCAGGATCAAGGACGACCATCCCGAAAATCGCTGGATGACGATTCCCGATATCATGATCCATTCGAGCAATATCGGCACCGCGCGGATCGCCGACGAACTCGGCGAAGCGCGCACCGCAGCTTTCTTCCGCAAGCTGGGCTTCGATCGCCCGGTCGATCTCGAACTGGGTGCGCGCGGCAAGCCGCTCTGGCCGACCTTCTGGGCGCGGACCACGACGATGACCACCGCTTATGGCCACGGCATCGCGGTCAGCCAGCTGCACCTCGCCAACGCCTATGCAGCGCTCGCCAACGGCGGCATTCTGCGCCCGGCGACCATGCTCAAGCGAGCGCCCGGCGATGTTCCGGCCGGACGCCGGGTCATCTCCGAAGCCACCAGCGCGCGCATGAGGCAGCTCATGCGGCTGGTCGTCACCCATGGCACCGGCAAGACGGGCAATGTTCCGGGGCTGCGGATCGGCGGGAAGACCGGCACCGCCGAGAAGAACCTCAATGGCCGCTACATCCACAACAGCCTGGTCACCACCTTTGCCGGCGTTTTTCCGATGGATGCGCCGCGCTACGTGGTGGTCGTGACGATGGACGAGCCGCAGGGGATCAAGGAGACTTACGGCTTCCGCACCGCCGCTTGGACTGCGCTGCCCGCGGTCAAGAATGTGATCGCACGGATCGGGCCGCTGCTCGGCATCGTTCCCGACACCAGCCGCGACGTCGATGTTTCCGATCTGCTTCCCTATATCTATGAGGAGCAGCAGGCGCAGAAAGAGAAATCGGTCCATGCGATTGACTGATCTTCTTCCCGGCGCGCCCGCCGAAGCAGGCCAGGCGCGCGTCACCGGCTTCGCGATCGATCATCGCAAGGTGGCGCCCGGGACGATATTCGGCGCGTTCAGGGGCGCACGCTTCAACGGCGAGGAGTTCATCGCACAGGCCGTCGCCAACGGCGCGGTTGCGGTAGTCTCGGCGCCCGGCACGCCGGTGACGGGCGCGGTGCATATCGAGGATGCCGAGCCGCGCCGCACCTTCGCCACGCTCGCAGCGCGCTTTTTTGCGCCCTTTCCCGAAACCACGGTCGCCGTCACCGGCACCAACGGCAAGACCTCGACCGTCGAGCTGGTCCGCCAGCTCTGGCGGATGGCCGGCTTCCATGCCGCATCGATCGGCACGCTCGGCGTCACCACCGCCGACGAGCAGGTCTCGACCGGCCTCACTACCCCCGACATTGTCACCTTCCTGGCGAATATGGCCGGGCTCAAGCGCGAAGGCGTGAGCCACGCCGCCTTCGAGGCGTCGAGCCATGGCCTCGCGCAATATCGCACCGAAGGCCTGCCGGTGCGCGCCGCCGCCTTCACCAATCTGAGCCGCGATCACCTCGATTATCACGGCACCATGGAAGATTATTTCGCCGCCAAGCTGCGGCTGTTCACCGAGGTCCTCGATCGGGATGGTGCAGCCGTGGTCTGGGCGGACGATCCGAGATCGGCCGATGTGATGGCCGCAGTCAGGACCCGTGGCGTCAAGTTGCTTAGCGTAGGTACGAGTGGCGAAAGCGTGCGTCTGATCAAACAGGCTCCCACCGCTCTGGGGCAGACTCTCCTGGTCGAGGTCGACGGCGGGCGGCGAGAGCTCAAGCTGCCGCTGATTGGAGCTTATCAGGCTGCCAACGCGCTGGTCGCCGCGGCGCTGGTGATGGCGACCGGCGGAGAGACCGATCTCACCCTGGCCAATCTTCAGCGCGTTGCGCCGGTGCGCGGCCGTCTTGAACGTGCCGCGATCAGCCGGACCGGGGCGCCGGTCTATGTCGACTATGCGCACACCCCCGATGGGCTCGAAGCCGCCATCTCGGCGCTGCGCCCGCATACCCGCAACCGTTTGATCACCGTGTTCGGCGCCGGCGGCGACCGCGACACCGGCAAGCGGCCGCTGATGGGCGAGGTGGCGAACCGGCTTTCAGACCGTATCATCGTCACCGACGACAACCCGCGCAGCGAGGATCCCGCGGCCATCCGCCGCGCGGTGATCGCGGGCGCACCCGGGGCGATCGAGATCGGCGGCCGCCGCGAGGCGATCGCGGCCGCGATCGCCGAGGCCGAGGGCGGCGACGTCGTGCTGATCGCGGGCAAGGGCCATGAGCAAGGCCAGATCATCGGCGCGGGCGAGACGCTGCGCGTGCTGCCGTTCGACGACGTCGCCGTGGCGCGGGAGTGCGCGGCGTGAGGTGCGGCTTGGGGCACATCCGTCTCCGTCATCCCGGCGAAGGCCGGATGACGATAAGGGGAATGGGCCGATGACCCCGCCTCTCTGGACCGCTTTCGACATCGCCGCTGCCGTCGACGGCGAAGTGCATGGCGACTTCGCCGCGAACGGCGTCGCCTTTGATTCGCGCGAGATCGGCCCGGGCGATCTGTTCGTCGCGCTCAAGGGCGAAACGACCGACGGGCACCGGTTCCTCGACCGCGCCTTCGCCGCCGGTGCCGCCGGTGCCCTCTGCTCGGAAGCGTGCCAGGGCCCCCATGTCCGGGTCGCCGACACCATGGCCGCGCTCGAGGCGCTGGGCCGCGCCGCGCGCGCGCGGATGAACGGCCAGATAATCGGCATCACCGGTTCGGTCGGCAAGACCGGAACCAAGGAGGCGCTGTTCGCCTGCCTCGATAGGTCGCTGCCCGGCGCGGTCCACCGCTCGGTCAAAAGCTACAACAATCATACCGGCGTGCCCCTGAGCCTCGCCCGCATGCCCGCCGCCGCACGGATCGGCATCTTCGAGATGGGGATGAATCATAGCGGCGAACTCGCCGCGCTGACCCGGCTGGTCCGCCCGCACGTCGCTATCGTGACCGCGATCGCCCCCGCCCACAGCGCCTTCTTTGCCGACGAGAGCGAGATCGCCGACGCCAAGGGCGAAATCTTCCAGGGGCTGGAGCCCGGCGGCGCCGCGATCATTCCTTACGACAGCCCGCACCGCGATCGGCTGATCGCCGCCGCGCAGCCCTTCGCCGGGCGTATCCTGACCTTCGGCAGCGACCGGAAGGCCGATGTCCACATCCAGGACGTCGTGCCGATCGAACAGGGGACGCTGGTTTCGTTGATTCTCCCCGACGCTGAGCTCACCTTCACGATCGCGCCGCCCGGCGAGCATTGGGTTTCCAACGCGATGGCGGTGATCGCGGCGGTCTGGGCGGTCGGCGGCGACTTGGCGGCCGCGGGGCTCGCGCTCGCCGACATGGAAGGCCTTGCGGGACGGGGACAGCGCAGCCGGATCGCGGTGGGCGAGGGCGAGGCGCTGCTGATCGATGAAAGCTACAATGCCAATCCGGCCTCGATGGCCGCGACGATCAAGATGCTCGGCGAGCAGCCGGCCGAGCGGCGGATCGCGATATTGGGCGAGATGCGCGAGCTCGGTGCCGGATCCCCCGCCTATCACGCCGGGCTTGCCGAGCCGTTGCGCGAGGCCGGCGTGGATTTTGTGCTGCTCGTCGGCCCCGAGATGCGGGCGCTCGCCAACGCTCTTGAGGGACGGATCGAATTCGCGCATGTGCCCGACGCCGGCGCGGCGCTCGATTCGGTCGAGACACTGATCGCGCCCGGCGATGCCATATTGGTCAAAGGATCGAACGCGATCGGCCTTTCGCGCCTTGTCGAGCATCTGCGCTCGAAGGCCGTAGCCGGCGGAAGGACGACATGCTCTACCTGATTGCCGATCAACTCGGATTTCCGGGGGCACTGAACCTGATCCGCTACATCACCTTCCGGGCGGGTGCGGCGGCGATGACGGCGCTTTTTATCGGCCTGATTATCGGCCCACGCTTCATCGGCTGGCTGCGCGTCCGCCAGGGCAAGGGGCAACCGATCCGCGCCGATGGCCCGCAGACCCATCTTGTGAAGGTCGGCACGCCGACGATGGGCGGGCTGATGATCCTGATCGCGGTAACGCTGTCGCTGTTGCTCTGGATGGACCTCGGCAACCGCTATGTCTGGGCGTGCATCGCGGTGACCCTCGGCTTCGGCCTGATCGGGTTCATGGATGATTATGACAAAGTCAAGAAGCGCAGCCACCAGGGCGTCTCGGGTAAGGTCCGCCTGCTCGCCGAGTTCGTCATCGCCGGGCTCGCCAGCTGGCTGATCGTCTCGGGCAACGGAACCCAGCTCTATCTGCCGTTCTACAATGGCGCCGTGATCGACCTCGGCCCGTTTTACATCCTGTTCGCAGCCTTCGTGATCGTCGCTTTCGGCAATGCGGTGAACCTGACCGACGGGCTCGACGGGCTCGCGACCATGCCGGTCGTGATCGCCAGCCTCGCCTTCTTCGTGATCGTCTATCTGGTCGGTAACGCGAAGTTTGCCCATTATCTGGGCATCCCGCACGTCCCTGGCGCAGGCGACCTCACGATCATGACCGCGGCGATCATCGGCGGCGGGCTCGCCTTTCTCTGGTTCAACGCGCCACCCGCCGCGGTATTCATGGGCGACACCGGCAGCCTGGCGCTGGGCGGGGCGCTCGGCGCGATCTCGGTCGTCACCCATCATGAAATCGTGCTCGCCATCGTCGGCGGCCTGTTTGTGATGGAGACCGTATCGGTCATCCTCCAGGTCTTTTTTTACAAGCGCACCGGCAAGCGCATCTTCCGGATGGCGCCGATCCACCATCATTTCGAACAGCTCGGCTGGAGCGAACCGACGGTGGTGATCCGTTTCTGGATCATCTCCTTCGTGCTCGCACTCGCCGGTCTCGCGACCCTGAAACTACGGTGATCACCAGCCCCGCCTTCGCCGGCAAATCCTACGCGGTGCTCGGCCTCGCCCGCTCGGGGCTGGCGACAGTGGAGGCGCTGCTCGCGAGCGGCGCCAGGGTGACGGCATGGGACGGCAAGGAAGAGGCGCGCGCCGCGCTCGCCGATCGTCATCCCTCGCCCAAGCCTCTGCCCGAGGCAGAGGGCTTTTTGAGTTTCGCCGATCCTCTGGACCTCGATCTCACCGGTTTCGCCGGCGTCGTCGTCTCGCCCGGCGTGCCGCTCAACAGGCATCCGATCGCGGCCCGTGCGGCACAGTTCGGCGTGCCGCTGATCGGCGACATCGAGCTGTTCGCCCAGGCGCGACCCGTCCTGCCGCCGCACAAGGTGGTCGGCATCACCGGCACCAACGGCAAATCGACCACCACCGCGCTGATCACGCATATCCTCGAGACCGCGGGCATCCCCGCGCTGATGGGCGGCAATATCGGGCTGCCGATCATGGGCCGCGATCCGCTGCCTGCGGGCGGCGTCTATGTGCTCGAGCTGTCGAGCTACCAGATCGACCTGACCTTCAGCCTCGACTGCGACGTCGCGGTGCTGACCAACATCACCCCCGACCATCTCGACCGCTATGACGGCTTCGAAGGCTATGCCGCGAGCAAGGCGCGGCTGTTCGAGATGCAGTCGCCGGGCCGGGCCGCGATCATCGCCACCGAAGACGGGCCGAGCCGGGCAATCGCCGCGAAGCTCGACCATGTGCTCGCGGTCAACTCAGGGCAAGCGAGCGGACAGGAGAAGTGGCCAGCGCTTCAGGGACCGCATAACGCCCAAAATGCGGTGATTGCGATCGCGGCCGCCCGCGCGCTCGGCATTGCCGAAGCGGCGATCGAGCAAGGGCTCGCCACCTATCCCGGCCTGCCGCACCGGATGCAGCGGATCGCCGAGAAGAACGGAATCCTGTTCATCAACGACAGCAAGGCGACCAACGCCACCGCGACGGCGCCCGCGCTCGGCGCTTATCCGAAGATCCACTGGATTCTCGGCGGTCTGCCCAAGACCAATGATCTGGATGATTGCGCGCCTTATTTCGATCATGTTCTCGCGGGCTACACGATCGGACAGGCCGGGCCGATGTTCGCCGCGATCTTGCGCGATGCCGGCAAGCCCGTCACCGAGAGCGGCACGCTCGACCACGCAGTCGCCGACGCGGCCCGGGCGGCAAGGAGCGGCGAGGTGGTGATGCTGTCGCCGGCCTGCGCCTCGTTCGATCAGTTCAGCGACTATGAGGCGCGCGGCGACGCTTTCCGTCGCGCGGTGGAGGGGCTTTCGCTATGAATGTCGCAGTGTCCTTCGACTCCCCCGTCCCGCCCTCGCCTTCCTCCTTCAAGCGCTCGCGTTTCGGGCGCGGCAAGCGCACGCCGATCGCGCGCTGGTTCTGGGAGATCGACCGCGTCCTGCTGCTGCTCGTGACGATGCTGATCGGTGTCGGCCTGATTGCCGTCGCCGCCGCCTCGCCTGCGGCAGGGGTGCGCTATTCGGGCAACGGCGTGGTCGTCGCCGCGCGCCATTATTTCTGGATGCAGCTCGGCTGGACGATCATCGCGGCGCCGGTGATGATCGGGGTCTCGGCGCTGCCGGTGAAGATCGCGCGGCGCAGCGCGCTGATCGGCGGCGGCATCTTCCTGCTGCTGCTCGCGCTCGTCCCGCTGGTCGGCAGCGCCGCCAATGGCGCCACGCGCTGGATCGCGCTCGGCCCGATCAAGATCCAGCCGTCCGAATTCCTCAAGCCCATGTTCGCGGTGGGGATGGCCTGGCTGTTCTCGCTCCGCGCGCGCAACCCGGGCCTGCCGTTCGCGCTGATTTCGCTGGTGCCGATGGCGCTGATCGCCGCGCTGCTGATGAAGCAGCCCGATTTCGGACAGACGGTGATCTTCGTATCGGTGTGGATCGTGCTGCTGATGCTGTCGGGCGCGTCGCTCAAGCTGCTCGGGATGCTCGGCGCGGGCGGGATCGGCGCCATCGTCTCGGCCTATCTTTTCTATTCGGTGGCGACCGAGCGCATCAACAAATTCCTGTTCAAGCAAGGCGACACCTACCAGATGGACCGCGCCCATGCGACGCTCACCAACGGCGGGCTGCTGGGCACCGGCCCCGGTGCGGGAACCGAGAAATTCTCGCTGCCCGAACCGCATACCGACTATATCTTCTCGGTGATCGGGGAGGAATTCGGGCTGATCGCATGTATCGCGATCGCCAGTCTCTATCTCGCGATCGTCGCCCGGGTGTGCCTGCGGCTGCTGCGCGAGGAGAATGATTTCCTGCTGCTCGCCTCGGCCGGGCTGGTGTCGCAATTCGGGCTCCAGGCGCTGATCAACATGATGGTCAATGTCGGGCTCGCGCCGTCCAAGGGCATGACTCTGCCCTTCATCAGCTATGGCGGCTCGTCGATGATCGCGCTGTCGATCGGCTTCGGTCTGTTGCTGGCGTTCACCCGCGAGAATCCCCATCTCAAGGAAGCCAGCTACACCGTGCGCTGGAACGGCCGATGAGCATCGTTCGCCACTTCGTCCTCGCGGCCGGCGGCACCGGGGGCCATATGGTCCCTGCGCACGCGCTGGCGGCCGAGTTGATGCGCCGCGGGCACCGCGTCGCGCTCGTTACCGATGAGCGGGGTGCGCGCATCCCCGGCCTGTTCGATGGCGTGCAAACCCATATCATCCCTGCTGGGCGGCTGGGCGGCGGGCCGCGCGGCTGGCTCAAGGCGTTTCGCGACATCCGCGCCGGCACCGCTATGGCGCGGCAGCTCTACGAAACCTTCGATCCCGCCGCCGTGGTGGGGTTCGGCGGCTATCCGGCGCTGCCCGCGCTTCGCGCCGGCTTCAAGGCGAAAATCCCAACGCTGGTCCATGAGCAAAACGCGGTGCTCGGGCGGGTCAACCGGCTGGTGGCCGGCAAGGTGGACGCGATCGCGACCGCCTATCCGCAGGTCCAGCGTCTCCAGGGCAAATATGAGGAGAAGACCTTCCTCGTCGGCAATCCGGTGCGCGACATCGTTCGCGACATCCGCACCCAGCCCTTCCCCGAACTGGGCCCCGACAGCATCTTCCGCGTGCTCGTGACCGGCGGCAGCCAGGGCGCGTCGGTGCTGTCGGACGTGGTGCCCGACGGTCTGGCGCTGCTGCCGCACGGCTTCCGCCGCCGGCTGCAGGTCACCCAGCAATGCCGTCCCGAGGACATCGATACGGTGCGCAGCAAATATAAGGTGCTGGGCATCCCTGCCGATCTCGCCACCTATTTCACCGACCTGCCCGAGCGGCTCGCCTGGTCGCATCTCGTGATCGCGCGGGCGGGCGCCTCGACGATCGCCGATATCAGCGTGGCCGGCCGCCCCGCCATCTTGATTCCGCTCCCGTCCGCCGCCGACGATCATCAGACCGCCAATGCCCGCGAGCTCGCCGCGGTCGGCGGGGCGCGCTCGATCCGGCAGGACAATTTCACGCCCCAGGAACTCGCCAAGCAGATGCAGAAGCTGGCTCTCGATCCCAAGGCGCTGATCAACGCGGCCAAGCGCGCCTACAGCGTCGGCCGTCCGAACGCGGCTGAGGATCTGGCCGATCTGGTGGAGCGCGCCGGGCTCAACCCGATCATGGATCCCATTCCCGTTCACAATCTGGAACTCCGTCCCTTGAAAGGCGCATTTGCATGAAGGGTGTCGCAATCGACATCGGCACCATCCATTTCATCGGGATCGGCGGAATCGGCATGTCCGGCATCGCCGAGGTGATGCACAATCTCGGCTATCGGGTGCAGGGCTCGGACGTCGCCGAGGGCTATGTGGTCGAAGGGCTGCGCAAACGCGGCATCCGGGTGATGATCGGGCACAACGCCGAGAATCTGGGCGACGCCGCCGTGGTGGTCACATCGACCGCGATCAAGCGCGGCAATCCCGAGGTCGAGCTCGCGCTCGAGAAGCGAATACCCGTGGTGCGCCGCGCCGAGATGCTGGCCGAATTGATGCGGCTCAAGTCGACCGTTGCGATCGCCGGCACCCACGGCAAGACCACGACCACATCGATGGTCGCCGCGCTGCTCGACGCGGGCGGGGTCGATCCGACCGTGATAAACGGCGGTATCATCAACAGCTACGGATCGAACGCGCGCCTCGGCGCGTCCGACTGGATGGTGGTCGAAGCCGATGAGAGCGACGGCAGCTTCCTGCGGCTCGACGGCACGATCGCGGTCGTCACCAATATCGATCCCGAGCACCTCGATCATTATGGGTCGTTCGAGAAGGTGAAGGACAGCTTCGTCGAGTTCGTCGAGAATGTCCCCTTCTACGGCGCGGCGCTGCTGTGCATCGATCATCCCGAGGTCCAGGCGATCATCCCGCGCGTCCGCGACCGGCGCGTCGTCACCTACGGCTTCTCGGCGCAGGCCGACGTGCGCGGCGACAATGTCGCTCCGATCCCCGGCGGCAACCGCTTCGACGTCGTGATCCGCAACCGCGACGGCGCGACGCGGCGGATCGAGGGCGTCACCCTGCCGATGCCCGGCCGGCACAATGTCCAGAACGCGCTGGCGGCAATCGGGGTGGCGCTGGAGATGGGAATCTCCGACGAGATCATTGCCGACGGCTTCGCCAAATTCGGCGGGGTCAAGCGCCGCTTCACCAAGGTCGGCGAAATAGCCGTCGACGGCGGGATCGCGACGATCATCGACGATTATGGCCATCATCCTGTCGAGATTCGCGCGGTGCTCGCGGCCGCGCGTGAAGGGGCGCGGGCGAAGGTGATCGCGGTCGTCCAGCCGCATCGCTTCACCCGGCTGCGCGACCTGATGACCGATTTCCAGACAGCCTTCAACGATGCCGACACCGTCTATGTCGCGCCGGTCTATCCGGCGGGAGAAACCCCGATCGAGGGGATCGACGCGGCCGCCCTGGTCGCCGGGCTCAAGCAGCGCGGGCATCGCTCGGCGCAGGTCATCGCGGGCCCGGCCGAGCTTGCCGACAGCCTGGCGACGACGATCGGCCCCGACGACATGGTGATCTGCCTGGGCGCGGGTGATATCACCAAGTGGGCGGCAGGGCTCGCCCAGGCGATGGTGAAGGAGAAGGCAGCATGACCGACTATTTCGGACCCTGGAAACTCCTCCAGGAACAGGCGCTCCACATGCACAAGACCGCGGTAGACGCGGCGTTCAAGGCGATGGGAAACGGTGAGCAATTCGACGGTGCGGCCAAGGCCGCCAAGGATCTCGCCGACATGCAGATCGATGCATGGGAACGTTGGATGGCGATGTGGGGTGTCGGCAAGAAATGAGTCCAGGCTCCGCCAGCAGCGCGTCGATACCGTCTCTGCCGCCCGTGCGCGGCAGGCTGACGGCTGACGCGCCGCTGGCGCCGCTCGTCTGGTTCAAGAGCGGGGGGGCTGCCGAATGGCTGTTCGAGCCTGCCGATATCGATGATCTGTGCGATTTCCTCGGCGCGCTCGATCGAGCGGTGCCGGTGATGGGCCTGGGCCTCGGCTCCAACCTGATCGTGCGCGACGGCGGCGTGCCCGGGGTCGTGGTCCGCCTCGGCAAGGCTTTCGCGAGCGTCGATCGGCTCGATGCGACGACCCTGCGGTGCGGCGGCGGGGCCAGCGGCATTCTGGTTTCCTCGACCGCGCGCGACGCCGGGATCGCCGGGCTCGAATTTCTTCGCTCGATCCCTGGCACGGTCGGCGGCTTCGTCCGCATGAATGGCGGCGCCTATGGTCGCGAGGTGAAGGACGTGCTCGGCGACGCGGAGATCGTGGTGCGCTCGGGCGAGCGCCGGACGCTCCAACTTGCCGATCTCGGCTACACTTATCGCCACAGCGAGCTGCCCGAAGGCGCGATCGTTGTCGGCGCAACCTTTCGCGGCCATCAGGGCGAACCCGCCGCGATCCAAGCCGAAATGGACCGGATCGCCGCAGAGCGCGAGGCGAGCCAGCCGCTGCGCAGCCGTACCGGCGGATCGACCTTCAAGAACCCCGATGGGCACAAGGCCTGGGCGCTGGTCGACGCGGCCGGCTGCCGCGGCCTGACCCGCGGCGACGCTCAGGTCAGCGAGAAACATTGCAATTTCCTGCTCAACCTCGGCTCGGCGACCGGCGCCGACATCGAGGCGCTGGGCGAAGAGGTGCGGGACAGGGTGAAAGCGACATCGGGCGTGATGCTGGAATGGGAGATTCAGCGGGTGGGGGTGACGAAGTGACGGCCCTCTCCATGCTTTCGTCCTACCGGCACAGCCTGGCATCTTATGAGCGGACCGCAACGCGCCTTTCCCGCGGCCCCAGCCTTCGCTTGGGTGACGGATCTTCTGGAGTGCTTTTCGCATGAGCCGCCCGCTCCACGTAGCGGTGCTGATGGGCGGCTGGTCGTCCGAGCGCGAAGTCTCGCTGACGTCGGGCAACGGCGTCGCCGATGCGCTCGAGGGCCTCGGCCACCGCGTCACCCGGATCGACATGGATCGCGATGTCGCGCTCCGGCTTGCCGAGGCGAAGCCCGATATCGTGTTCAACGCGCTCCACGGCTCGCCCGGCGAAGACGGCACCGTTCAAGGCATGATGGACCTGATGGGCCTGCGCTATACCCATTCGGGGCTGACCACGTCGGTGATCGCGATCGACAAAGAGCTTACCAAGCAGCAGCTCGTTCCGCACGGCATCCGCATGCCCGAGGGCAGGATCGTCGCGAGCGACAGCCTGTACGACGGCGACCCGATTCCGCGGCCGTTCGTACTCAAACCCGTGAACGAGGGCTCATCGGTCGGGGTCGCGATCATAAAAGAGCGTGACAATCACGGAACGCCGATTCATCGTGACGCGCATGGCCCGTGGCAGATCTTCGAGAGCCTGCTCGCCGAACCGTTCATCCGGGGACGCGAGCTGACCGTCGCCGTCCTCGGCGACCGCGCCCTCTGCGTGACCGAGCTGGTGCCCACCAGCGGCTTCTACGATTATGAAGCCAAATATACCGACGGGCTGACCACGCATATCTGCCCCGCGGACATTCCCGGGCAGATCGCCGACGCCGCGATGGCGATGGCGCTCGACGCGCACCGCCTGCTCGGTTGCAAGGGCACGTCGCGATCCGATTTCCGCTGGGACGATGAGAAGGGCGAGGCCGGGCTCTATCTGCTCGAGGTCAACACCCAGCCCGGCATGACTCCGCTGAGCCTTGTTCCCGAACAGGCGCGCCATGTCGGCTTGAGCTACGCCGATCTCGTCCAGGCGATCGTCGACGAAGCCATGCCCGAGAACAGGCGAGCATGACGGCCGCACGCGCCCGATCCGCCGAGCGCCGTCCCCGCGCCAAGGCGCCGCCGCGCCGCGCACCCGCGAAGCGCCGGCCTTCGACGCTGCAGCGGGCGGTCGACCAGTTGCCCGTATCGCGCGAGACGCTGCGCCGCACCGGCAATTGGGTGCTCGGCGGGGGCATCTGCGCGGCGATCGCCGCAGGCCTGATCGCGATGGGCATTCCTCAGATGGTGGGCCTGATGATCGCCGAAGGCATCGGCGACGCTGGCTTCAAGGTGCGCAACGTCGAAATTCTGAACCGCCGCCAGATCGACAGCGCGGTTGTGTATGACATCGCGATGCGCCAGCAGGCGCGGCCAATGCCGCTGGTCGACCTCGACGGTACCCGCGCCGAGCTGATGAAGCTCGGCTGGATCGCCGATGCGCGGGTTTCGCGGCGGTTGCCCGATACGCTCGTGGTCGATATCGTCGAGCGCGTGCCGGCTGCGATCTGGCAATATCAGCACCGCCTGGCGCTGATCGACAAGGACGGTGTCGTGATCGGGCCAGTCGACGATCGCGCGATGCCCGATCTGCCGGTCGTAGTCGGCCCCGGAGCGAACCGGCGCGCGACCGAACTGGCCGCGCTGATGGCGGCGGCGCCGGCGCTCAAGCCGCTGGTCACCGCCGCGAGCTGGCAGGGCAATCGCCGGTGGGACATCGTCTTCCAGTCGGGCGAGAAGCTAATGCTGCCCGAAGGATCGGGCGAGGCCGCCAAGGCGCTGGCCTTCTTCGCGCTGGAGGACCGGCGCGCCGGGCTGCTCGGCAAGGGCCTCGTCTCCATCGACATGCGTGACCCGAGCCGGCTGGTCGCGCGTATATCGCGTGAACCCGGCAGCAAGATCGAGCCGCCGCCGCTCAGCGCGAAATCGGTGACGTGAGGGGGGAAAGATGGCGCTGTGGGGAAGGGGAACAGTGATGCCGCAACCGCGCAATGAGGGCCTGATCACGGCGCTCGATATCGGCTCGTCGAAGGTTTCGGCGCTGATCGCCCGCGCCGACGAACAGGGCGAGCTCGAGATATTGGGCACCGGCCAGCGCGAAAGCCGCGGCGTGCGGCGCGGCTATATCGCCGACATGGAGGCGACCGAAGGCGCGATCCGCGAAGCCGTCGAGCAAGCCGAGACGATCGCGCGGACCAATATCGATCATGTCTGGGTGAGCTTTTCGGCAGGCGGGCTGGTCAGCGATGTCGCGCAGGTCGATGTCGATCTGGGCGGTGTCCAGATCGAACAGCAGGACATTGACGAATTGCTCCGCCAGGGACGGCGCTCGCTCAATCCCGAGGGGCGGATGGTGCTGCACGCGCAGCCCACCCTCTACACGCTGGACGGGCTGACCGGCGTCAAGAACCCGCTCGGGCTCCACGCCGACCGGCTCGGGGTCGAGATCCACGTCATCGCAGCCGAGCCATCGCCGGTGCGCAACCTCGCCTTGTGCGTCCGTTCGGCGCATCTCGGCGTGAAGTCGATCGTCGCCTCGCCGATCGCGACCGGCATCTCGTGCCTCACCGACGAAGATCGTGAAATGGGCATCGCGCTGGTCGAGATGGGCGCGGGCGTGACCAATGTCGCCTTGTTCGCCGGCGGCCTGCTCGTCGGCCTGACCTCGCTGCCGATGGGCGGCTCCGACATCACCGACGACATCGCGTCGGCGTTCAACATCCGGCGCGCCCAGGCCGAACGGCTCAAATGCTTCCACGGATCGGCGCAGAACAGCCCGCGCGACAACCATGAGATGATCGAGATCGGCTCTCCCGAGGAGGTCGCCGACGGCGCGGAGCCGCCCCGCATCAGCCGCGCCCAGCTGATCCAGGTGATCCGGCTGCGGCTCGATCACTGGATGGACGCGGTCGCCAAGGCGCTTGCCGAGCTCGGCTATGTCGGTCCGGTCGGACGCCAGGTGGTCCTGACCGGCGGCGGCGCCGAGCTCAAGGGCATCGCCGACTATGCGCAAGGGCTACTCGGCCGCAGCGTGCGGGTCGGCCGCCCCAAAACCATGATCGGCCTGCCCGATGCCCATAGCGGCCCCGCCTTCGCCACGCTGGTGGGGCTTGCCCAGGTGGCCGCCGTCAACCCGGCCGATCTGCGCCCTTTCTCCGCCGAACCGCAGACGGTGCATCGCGCGCAATCGCCGGGGCTGGTCTCGCGCCTGATCACCGCGTTTAGGAGTGGCTATTAACCGTGACTTTCGATGCCTCACCTCGGCCGGTCCCGAAAATTGTGGATAGCGCAACTTTTCGCGTGATTCGGCGATTCGCGTCTGGCAAGATTCGCCCGAAGTCGTGGTCCGCTGGGCAGGGCCGCCAAGGAGATTATCTATGACGATCGAGTTCATGCGTCCCCAAGTCGACGAGCTGAAACCCCGGATCAGCGTCATCGGCGTTGGTGGAGCGGGTGGAAACGCGATCGCCAACATGATCGCCGCCGATGTCCAGGGCGTCGATTTCGTGGTCGCCAACACCGACGCGCAGGCGCTCAACGCGTCCCCCGCCGAACGCCGGATCCAGCTCGGCCTGAAGATCACGCAAGGCCTCGGCGCAGGAAGCCGTCCCGAAATAGGACGGGCAGCCGCCGAGGAGACGATGGAGGCGGTCGAAAAGGCACTCGACGGATCGCACATGTGCTTCATCGCCGCCGGGATGGGAGGCGGCACCGGCACCGGCGCAGCCCCCGTCATCGCCAAGGCCGCGCGCGATCGTGGCATTCTGACGGTCGGCGTCGTCACCAAGCCGTTCAGCTTCGAAGGCAACCGCCGGATGCGCTCGGCCGACGCCGGTATCGAGGAGCTCCAGAAGCACGTCGACACGCTGATCGTCATCCCCAACCAGAACCTCTTCCTGATCGCCAACCCGAACACGACCTTCAAGGAAGCGTTCCAGATGGCGGACCAGGTGCTGCAACAGGGCGTGCGCGGCATCACCGACCTGATGGTCATGCCCGGCCTGATCAATCTCGACTTCGCCGACATCCGCTCGGTGATGAGCGAGATGGGCAAGGCGATGATGGGCACCGGCGAGGCATCGGGCGACAATCGCGCCATCGAGGCCGCCGAAAAGGCGATCGCCAATCCGCTGCTCGATGGCGTCAGCCTCAACGGCGCCAAGGGCGTGATCGTCTCGATCACCGGCGGCGACGACATGCGTCTGCTCGAGGTAGACGAGGCCGCGAACCATATTCGCCAGCTGGTCGATCCGGACGCGAACATCATCTGGGGTTCGGCGTTCAACAATGATCTCGAAGGCATGATCCGCGTGTCGGTCGTCGCCACCGGCATCGAGGTCGATGTCGCGACCATGCCCGAGCCGTCGAAGAGCTTCAGCTTTCCGCCCCGCACGCCCGCGCGCGACGACAAGCCGGTAGCCGTGCCGCAGGCGTCCGCTCCGGTCGCCGCCCAGGCCCAGCCGCCCGCGCCGGCGGTCGAGGCTGTAGCGCCGCCGCTCACCGCGCCGACGATTGCGCCGAAGGTTGCGACCTCGGCGGAGGATCACATCGTGCTGCAGGCGCCCGAAGCGGCCGCCGAACCGCTTGAGCTCACCAATCTCTTCAACGACGAGTTGCTGCTTCAATCGGATACCGCCATGCCTAAGCCGGCGGCGGCGGTGCAGCCGGAGGATGAAGCCCAGCCGCAACGCAGCCGGCGCTGGATGGCTGACCCCGAGCCCGTCCGTCGTCCATCGGCGGCAGGAGCGACGCTTTTCGAGCGCATGTCGAACATTGCGCGTGGTGCGGCCAAGGCGCAGGTCGAGCCTGAGGGCCGTGAGGCCGATAGCGCCGAGGTTCCGCGTTTCCTGAATCGCCAGAGCAACCAGTAAAAGCGATACAGGTCCGGTCGCGTTGATGGGCGCGGCCGGGTCTCGCTTCGACGTTTCGGCCCCATTCATCGCTTGCCGGCGATAGAAGCAGCGTCTTTAACCAGGGCGCCCATGAAAAAAACCAAAGTCCTCAGCGCGCTGGCGCTCCTCAGCATCTGCTTTTCCGCCGCGCCGGGCACGAGCCAGCCGAACGACGCCGCCTCTTCGGCCGAGGAACCGTTGATCGTGGATCCGATGGCGTCGGCGCGCGACGCGATGGCGCGCGGCGATCCGGCCGAGGCGCTCGCCCGCTATTTGCGGGTGCTGGCGCGCGACCCCGGCGACCTCGACGCTCTGTCGGGCGCGGGTGCTGCGGCGCTCGCCGTGGGCGACGCCGATGCGGCGATCAACTTCTATGTGCGCGCCGAGAAGATCGCGCCGCGCGATGGCGCGATCAAGGCGGGTCTGGGCGCTGCGCTCGTCCAGAAGGAGCAAGCGCGCGCGGCGCTGCGCTTGTTCGATACCGCCACCGACCTCGGCGTCGATCCGCTCGCCATCGCGCTCGACCGGGGGCTCGCTTATGATCTGCGCGGCGACAACAAGCGGGCGCAGGCCGAGTATCTGACATTATTGCGCGCGCGGCCCGGCGACCCCGAAGCGGTGAGGCGAATGGCGTTGTCGCTCGCGATGAGCGGAGACCGGATCGGCGCACTCGCGATGCTCGACCCGCTGCTGCGCAAGCGCGACGTGCCGGCCTGGCGCGCCCGCGCCTTCGTCCTGGCGATGACCGGCGACAGCACGGGAGCCGAGGCGGCCGCCTACGCCGTGCTGCCGCGCTATCAAGCCGATGCGCTCAAGCCGTTTCTCGAACGGCTGTCCACGCTCAAGGCGTCGGAAAAGGCAGCAGCAGTCCATTTCGGGCATTTCCCGGAAGAGAAGGTGCCCGTCCAAATGGCTTCGCCAAGCCCGCTCGCCTCCCCCAAAGCGACGCCCGCGCCGGTTGCCGCGACGCCCGCGAGGCCGCCGCTCACTCGCGAGGACCGTTTGGTCGCGAAGACCGAGTCGCCGACCGCGAAGGCCGGCGCCGCGGCCCAGCTCGGTCAGCAGGTGGAGGACGAGGCGACCGAACAGCGCGTGAGCGATTCGCGCAGCCTCGCCCAGGATCGCCGCGCCGCGCAGAAGCGCGCCGCCGCGGAAAAGGCCGCCGCGGAAAAGCAGGCCAAGGTGAAGGAAGAAGCCAAAGCCAGAAAATCAGATCCCGAGCGCCACTGGGTTCAGATCGCCAGCGGCTCGTACAAGCCCGACCTCGACAAGGAATGGGACAAGCAGAAATCGCGCTTCAGCAAGCAGCTTGCCGGCAAGACGCCGTGGACCACGCCCTACCGGGCGACCAACCGCCTGCTCATCGGCCCCTTCCCCAGCAAGGGCGCCGCGCAGGATTATGTCAATGAAGCACGGACCGCGGGCTTCAGCTGCTTCCCGGTGACGACATCATCCGGGCAGAAGGTGGAGCGGCTGAACTGACGATTTGTTAACCTGCCGATGCGATGCTGCCGTCCGGACAGGGAGGTCGGCATGCGAGGATATGGCTGTATAGCGCTGATGCTGCTGGCGGCAGGTCCGGTCGAGGCGTCCGTCGGCGATGCGGCGCGGCCGCGCTCTGACCAGCGGCCGGTCGAGCGGCTCTACCCCGCGATCGGGATGGATGAGGATGGCTGGCGCGGCCTGCTTCCGGTCATCCTGTTCGACACCGACGCGGTCGCCGAACGCTCGACCGACAGCCAGCGCAGCGAAAAGCCGCAGACGCGCTGAAGTGATTTTCGTCCGCCCGCTCGGCGGCTTGAAAGGCTCGAAAGGTTAAGGCATTGCGCCCGGCTCCGGGCGCTCCGGATCATGGCGCGCCAAGCAGCGCTCGACTTGCGCAGCTCGCTCGGCCATCAGAGCGCCCATGCCGACGCTCGCGCCCTATGCATCCGATCCCGCCCGCAGCCGGGGACGATTCCATGTTGCTGCCGGCGGCGAGACGCGCGGTCCACGCGACGCTTTCCAGCGTGATCGCGACAGGATCATCCATTCGATCAGCTTCCGGCGACTGCGCCACAAAACGCAGGTGTTCGTCGCGCCCGACGGTGATCATTATCGGGTCCGGCTCACCCATAGCCTCGAAGTCGCGCAGATCGGCCGCACGATCGCCCGCGCGCTCGGACTCAACGAGGATCTGACCGAGGCGCTTTGTCTCGGCCATGATATCGGGCACCCGCCCTTCGGCCATGCGGGCGAGGAGGCGCTGCAGACGGCGATGGCCGAGGCGGGTGGTTTCGATCATAATGCGCATACCCTGCGCATGCTGACGCGGCTCGACTCGCCCTATCCTCTGCACGAAGGCCTCAATCTCTGCTGGGAGACGCTGGAAGGCCTTGCCAAGCACAATGGTCCGCTCCCGCACCGCACCTGGGCGATGGCCGAGGTCGACGCGCTCTGGCCGCTGGACCTCGACAGCTGGCCCGGCGCCGAAGCCCAGGTGGCGGCGCTCGCCGACGACATCGCCTATGACAATCATGACATCGACGATGGCGTCCGGGCCGGGCTGCTCACGCTCGAGCAAATGGTCGCCGATCCGCTCACCTGCTCGAATTGGGACAAGGTCCGCGCGCGATACCCGCAGGTCGCACCCGATCGTCTGCTCGGGGAACTGGTGCGCGAGCAGATCGGCTGCATGGTCAACGACCTGCTTGCCGAGAGCCGCCGCCGGATCGCGCAAGCTGCCCCGCGCTCGGTCGAGGACATACGCGCCGCCGGTAGGCCGCTGATCGGTTTTTCCGACGAGATGGCCGAGCGCGAGCGCGCGCTGACACGGTTCCTGTACGCCAATCTCTACCATCATCCGCAGCAGATCGAGATTGCCAGCCGGACAGGCGAGATCATCGCCGGACTGGTGGCGGCCTACAAAGCGGATCCCGGGAAACTGCCGCCGCATTGGCGCGCAACGATGCCCGAGGGCGAGCCCGGGCGGATTCGGCATATCGGCGACTTCATCGCCGGGATGACCGACCGCTACGCCCTGTCGCGCTACCGCGAACTGATCGGGCCGATCGAGATCGGAGAGGGCTTTTGATGCGGCGGGCGATCGCACTGATCGCCGTTCTGGTCGCCGCCCTGCTGTGGGCGATGCTGAGCATCGCTCCGCCCGCCCCTCGCGGCGCCGACGCCCCGCCTGATCGGTTTTCGGCTGGGCGCGCCTTCGCCGATATCGAGGCGATCGCCCGTGCGCCGCACCCGGTCGGTTCGGAGGAGAACGCGCGCGTCCGGCGCTATCTCGCTCGACGCCTACGCGCGCTCGGGGCCTCCGTCTCCGAACAGGCGGCGCCGCTGCCGCAAGAATCGCTTGCCCGGCTCGGCAAATGGAGCCGGCGCAAGGAGCGCGGCGTGGTTGCACATAATCTGATTGGGGTGATTCCCGGCCGTCATCGCGGCCTGCCCGCCTTGATGCTGATGGCGCATTACGACAGCGTCTGGGGCTCGCCCGGGGCAGCCGACGACGCCATCGGGGTGAGCGCGGCCCTGGAAACGGTTCGCGCGCTCCGCACGCACGGGCCTCCCGCACGCGACCTGATCCTGCTGTTCACCGACAGCGAGGAAATCGGGCTCGACGGTTCGCGCGCCTTTTTCGACCATCATCCGTTCGCCGCCCGGATCGGGATGATCATCAACCTCGAGGCGCGCGGCGGCGGCGGCCGCGCCAATATGTTCGAGACCGGGCCGGCCAATGGCGCGCAGATGCGGCTCTACGCCGAGCAGGTGGCGCGCCCAGCGACCAGCTCGCTCGCGGTGCTGATTTACGATCTGATGCCCAATTATACCGACTATACCGTTGCAAAGCATCGCGGGATTTCCGGATTCAACCTGGCCACGCTCGATCGCCCCTGGGCCTATCATTCGCCACTCGCCTCGCCGGCCTCGGTCGATCGTGCCTCGCTGCAGGATATGGGCGAGCAGGCGCTGGCGCTGACCACTGCGATGGCGCTCGCGCCCGAGCTGCCGGCGCGAAGCGCCAATGCCGCGTTCGCAGATCTGCTGGGCCGCATCACGATCGCCTATCCCGCCGCAGCGGGCTGGGCGATCCTGGCTGGCGCGGCCGCGCTGATTGGCGCGGCGTTCCGGCGGGCCCGATCCGGATGGCGCACGACGGCGCGGGGCATGATCGTAACCGCGGCGTTTCTGCTCCACGCCTCGCTGCTGACCACGACGCTGAACGCGCTGTCGGGCAGCGGCGGGGCCAATTATTACGACCGGCTCGCAGCGCTGCCGCGGCTGGAAGCTGTTGCGGCGCTCGCCATCGCCGCTTTGCTGATGCTGCTGCCGATCTTCCACCGGACAGCGGCGCGACCGCTGGCGATCGCTCCGGCGATGGCGCTGATGTGGGCAGGATTGCTCGCGGGCGGGCCGTTGATCGTCCTGATCACCCAGGCGCTGTTGTCGATGTTCGCCGCATGGTTCCTGCCCGGCCGGGAAGAAACCGCCGCGCCGGGCGAGATCGGCGAAGGGGCGATCCTGCTGCTTTTCGTCGCCGCCGCCATCGCTCAGGCCTACCAGCCAACCGCCGGTCCGCTGCTCCAATGGCCGCTGCTGCTCGCTGCCGCCGGCCTGGCCGCACGCGCATTCCTGCCATCCCTGCCGGCGCTCCTCATCGGCGCGATCTGCGCGGCGGCCGGACTTGGCCATCTGCTTGCGCAGGCGCATTTCATTTTCCTGGGCATCGGCGCGGAGGCGCCCGCGGTGATGATCATCCCTGTATTCGCGGCGCTGCCGCTGCTGCTGCCGCTATGGCTGGAACGGCCGCCGCGCTGGATGGCCGGGGTCGCGCTATCGACCGCGGCGGCCCTCGCGCTGTGGGTCCGGTTCGATCCGATCGCCCCTTCGGTTCCGGCCTACAGCCTCGCCGAGCCAGCCAAAACTAAAGACTGACCTTTGCGGACCGATCCGCTAAGCGCCACATAGTTTATGCCACGCTTTGACGGAAATCGCCTTGCCTACCCTCTATGCCAGCTTCGCCGCGCGGATCGGCGCCATCCTCGACGATCTCGAAGCGACGGGGGCGCTGCCCGCCGGGCTCGACCGGCGTAACATCGCGGTCGAACCGCCACGCGATGCGGCGCATGGCGATCTGGCCACCAATGTGGCGATGGTCCTTGCCAAGCCCGCACGGACCAATCCGCGCGCGCTCGCCGAGCTGATCGTGCCAAAGCTCGCCGCGCTGCCCGAGATCGCGAGCGCAGAGGTGGCCGGCCCCGGCTTCATCAACATCCGCCTGACCGAAAGCAGCTGGCGGGACGAGCTGGCGGCGATTCTGTCGGCAGGCGCCGATTATGGCCGGTCACGGCTCGGCAGCGGAACGCGCGTCAACGTCGAATATGTCTCGGCCAATCCGACCGGCCCCATGCATATGGGCCATTGCCGCGGCGCGGTGGTGGGCGATGCGCTGGCAGCGCTGCTCGAATATGCCGGTTATACGGTGACCCGCGAATATTATGTCAACGACGCCGGCGCGCAGGTCCAGACGCTCGCCCGCTCGGCGCATCTGCGCTACCGCGAGGCGCTTGGCGCGACGGTGGAGATCCCCGAGGGCTTCTATCCGGGCGACTATCTGATTCCGATCGGGCGGATGCTCGCGGCCGACTATGGCTCGCAATATATCGACGCGCCCGAAAGCATGTGGCTCGATCGCTTTCGCGAGCGCACCGTCGCCGCGATGATGGATATGATCCGCTCCGACCTGGCGCTGCTCGGCATCCATCATGATCTGTTCGCGTCCGAGGCCGCGGTCCAGCAGGCGGGCCGTGTCGATACCGCGCTCGAACGGCTCGGCTCCGAGGGCCTCGTTTACCGCGGAACGCTCGAGCCCCCCAAGGGGGAGCTTCCCGACGACTGGGAGCCGACCGAGATGACGCTCTTCCGCGCGACCGCGTTCGGCGACGACAGCGACCGGCCGGTGCGCAAGTCCGACGGCGGGCTCACCTATTTCGGCACCGACCTCGCCTATCATGCGCAGAAGGCCGAACATGCCGACATGCTGATCGACATCTGGGGCGCCGATCATGCCGGCACCGTCAAGCGGATCAAGGCTGCCGTGCAGGCGCTGACCGGTGGCAAGGTCCCGCTCGACGTCAAGCTGGTGCAGATGGTGCGGCTGCTTCGGAATGGCGAGCCGGTGAAAATGTCGAAACGCTCGGGCAGCTTCGTGACGCTGGCCGATGTGGTCCGGGAGGTCGGCAAGGATGTGGTTCGCTTCACCATGCTTACCCGCAAGGCCGACGCGCAGATGGACTTCGATTTCGCCAAGGTGGTCGAGGCATCGAAGGACAATCCGGTGTTCTACGTCCAATATGCCCATGCGCGGGGCCGGTCGCTCCATCGCCGCGCCGCCGAGGCGGGGATCGATCTCGCGCCGCCGGCCGATCTTTCGCTGCTCGACGCCGAGGAATTGGCGCTAGTCAAGCTCGCCGCGCAATTCCCGCGCGTGATCGAGGCGGCGGCGCTCGCGCATGAGCCGCACCGGATCGCCTTCTATCTCTACGATCTCGCGGCGCTGTTCCACGCACTGTGGAATCGCGGCAATGATGATCCGGCTCGTCGCTTTTTGCTCGCCGACAAGCCCGAAATCACCCGCGCGCGGCTGGCGCTCAGCGATGCGATCGGGCAGATTATCCGCAACGGCCTTGGTGTGATGGGCGTCGCCGCGGCGGAGGAGATGCAGTAATGACCGATTACTCGCGCGATCGGCTGGGCCCCGACGACGAGGATCGGTTGCCTTGGCTCGAACCGGTCGAGGAGGAAGCCGACGAAGGCGGCGTCGGGACGGGCAAGCTCATCCTGTGGCTCATCGTGGCGTTGCTGGTGATCGGTCTCGTGGCGGGCGCGATCTTCTGGATGCGGAGCGGCGACAAGGCGAGTTCGGGCGAAGGCGCGCTGATCAAGGCGCCCGACAGCTATTATAAGGAGCGCCCGGCCGCCGACGACGACGCTGCCGCCGGCGACGAGACGGTCTACAGCGCGAGCAAGGGCAACGAGGTCGAGAGCATGATCGACATCGGCGCGACCGCCGAGACGCCGGTCAATGTCGATCGCGCGCCCACCGAACCGGCTGCGCCCGCGACCGCGCCGAAGCCCTCGCCAACGGCCGCCAAGACGCCGGAAACCAAGCCGGCTGCGCCCACGCCGGTTGCCGCGCCACAGCCCGTCGCGCAGACAGCGGCCAAACCCGCGGCAAAGCCCGTGCCGAGGCCGGAAACCCCCGTTGCTTCGGCGCCGGCGCAGCCGCTATCGGGCGGCTCGACGATCCAGCTGGGCGCCTTTTCGACCGCGGCCAAGGCCAACGCGGCGTGGAAGAATCTCTCGGCGCGTTTCGCCTTCCTCGCCGGGCTCACCCAATCGGTGGCTCCCGTCCAGTCGGGCGACAAAACGCTTTATCGCCTGCGCGCGAGCGGCGGCAACGCGGGCGACATCTGCGGACGGCTGCGCACCGCGGGCGAGAGCTGCACGGTGATCGGTTGACCCTTGTCCATGCGGCGCGGGCCCGCCGCCGCCCAGTAGCGGAAATCCTATGACTCCCCTTTTTCTCGGGCTGGCAGGGGTCGGGTTGACCGACGCCGAACGCAGCTTCTTCGGCGAGATCGACGCCGCCGGCTATATCCTGTTCAAGCGCAACGTCGTCGACCCGGCGCAACTGCGCGCGCTCACCGACGCGCTGCGATCGCTCTCGGGCCGCGCAGACCTGCCGATCCTGATCGACCAGGAAGGCGGCAGGGTCGCGCGCATGCAGCCGCCCGTCTGGCCAGCCTTCCCGCGCGCCGAGCTGTTCGACCGGCTCTACGACGTCGCACCGATCACCGCGATCGAGGCGGCGCGCCATAATGCGCAGGCGATCGCGGTGATGCTCGGCGAAGTCGGCATCAACGTCGATTGCCTGCCGCTGCTCGACGTCCGCCAGCCGGGCGCGCACGACATCATCGGCGATCGCGCGCTGGGCGCCGAACCGTTGCGAGTCGCCGCAATGGGCCGCGCGGTGATCGAGGGGCTGCGCGCCGGGGGAGCGGTCGGGGTGGTCAAGCATGTGCCCGGGCACGGCCGCGCGATGGCCGACAGCCATGTCGAACTGCCCGTGGTCGAGGCCGATGCGGCAGCGCTCGAAACCGATCTCGCTCCCTTCATAGCGCTTCGCGACGCGCCCATGGCGATGACCGCGCATGTCGTCTACCCCGCCTGGGACGCCGAGCAGTGCGCAAGCCTGTCAGCCAAGGTGATCGGTGATGTCATCCGCGGCCGGATCGGTTTCGACGGGCTGCTGATGTCCGACGATCTCGGCATGCACGCCCTGACCGGAGATTTCGGCGAGCGCGCCGCGGGGGTGCTCGCGGCTGGTTGCGATATCGCGCTTCATTGTTCGGGCGACATGGCCGAGATGGAGGCGATCGCGGGCGCCGTCGGCCCAATCGGACCGTCAGCCCGGGCGCGGCTCGAGCGCGCCATGGCGACCGTGGCTGACGCCACGTTTGCCGCCCCGCTGACGGAGCTGATCGCCAAGCGCGACGAATTGCTCGCCTGCTTGCCCGCATGATGGTTTTCTTGGCCTCCAAATCCTGATTTACTCGCCCGATGCTGGGGGACGACATCGGCGACAATTTTGACCTGCCGCTCGCCGGCGGGAATGAGGTGCTGACGCTCGATCTTGATGGCTGGGAGGGGCCGCTCGACCTGTTGCTCAGTCTGGCGCGCGCACAGAAGGTCGATCTGCGCGAAATCTCGATCCTTGCGCTGACCGAACAGTATCTCGCCTTCATCGAGGGTGCCAAGGCTCTGCGGCTCGAGATCGCCGCGGATTATCTGGTGATGGCCGCCTGGCTCGCCTATCTCAAATCCTGCTTGTTGCTTCCCAAGGATCCCGAGATCGACCCCAGCCCCGAGGAACTGGCGCTGCGGCTCCAGCTCCGGTTGCAACGACTGCATGCGATGCGCGATTCGGGGGCGCGGCTGATGGCGCGCGACCGGGTGGGCCGCGACGTGTTCATGCGCGGACGTCCCGAAGGACTCAGGGTGATCCGCAAGGCCGCATGGGATGCCGGGCTCTACGATCTTATCGCCGCCTATGGCATGGTGCGCGCGCGCGCCGACGTCCCCGTCCATATCGTCCAGCGCCGGCCGGTGATGACCCTCGAACAGGCGATCGAACGCGTGTCGCGCATCGTCGGCGCGCTGATCGAGTGGACCAGTCTCGAGGCTTTTCTGCCCGCGGAGGCCGCTGGCGACTATCGTCGCTCGGCGCTGGCCTCAAGCTTCGTGGCGGCGCTCGAGCTGGCGAGGCAGGGCAAGCTGGCGCTGAGGCAGGAGGCGGCGTTCGCGCCGCTGATGCTGAGGGGGCCGGCTTCGGCCAGTGCATGATCGCCGAGCCCGACGATCTGCTGCGCGCGATCGAGGCCGCGCTGTTCGCCGCCGAAGCGCCGATGAGCCCCGCCGAACTCGCTACGGTGATCGGCGCCGATGTCCCGCGTGATTCTCTCGAGCGCCTCGCCGCGCATTATGCGGGGCGTGGGATCGAGCTGGTCGAACGCGGCGCGCGCTGGCATTTCCAAACCGCCGCCGACCTCGCCCATATCCTGCGCCGCACGCGCGAAGAGCCGCGCAAGCTGAGCCGCGCCGGGATCGAGACATTGGCGATCATCGCCTATCACGAACCCGTCAGCCGCGCCGAAATCGAAGCGATCCGCGGCGTGCAGATCTCGAAGGGAACGCTCGACGTTCTGCTCGAAGCCGGCTGGATCCGGCCGGCAGGCCGGCGCGAGACGCCGGGCCGGCCGCTGCTCTATGCCACGACCACCGCGTTCCTGGCGCATTTCGGCCTGGGCAGCCGCAAGGACTTGCCCGGCATCGCCGATCTGCGGGCTGCTGGGCTGCTCGACCCGGTCGATTTGGCGTTCGAGCAACTACAGATGGAAAAAGCCGATGAGGACGACTAGATGAGCTTGATCCAAGGAGATTCATCATGGGTGGTTTGAGCATCTGGCACTGGCTCGTCGTCGGCGTGATCGTGATGCTTCTGTTCGGCAAGGGCCGTTTTTCGGACCTGATGGGCGACGTTGCGAAGGGCATCAAGAGCTTCAAGAAGGGCATGGCCGAGGAAGACGAGCCCGCGCAGCCCGCTCCGCCGCGGCCCGCCGCGCGGCTCCAGCAACAGCCGCCGGTCGATCCCAATCCCGATCCCAAGCTGCAGCCGATGCAGGACGATCGGCCGCATAACTGATCGGGCGAGATTATTGACATAAGGCGATGTTCGACGTCGCTCCCACCGAATTGCTGCTCGTGGCGGTGGTCGCGCTGATCGTGATCGGCCCGAAGGACTTGCCGCGCGCGATGCGCTTCGTCGGCCAGTGGGTCGCGCGCGCGCGCGGTGTCGCGCGGCATTTTCGCTCGGGCATCGATGAGATGATCCGCCAGGCCGAGCTCGAGGAGATGGAGAAAAAGTGGGCAGCTGAGAATGAACGGATCATGCGCGAGTATCCCGCGCCGCCGCCGATGATCGAGGGTGAGATGCTGCCGCTCGGCGGCCCGCCCGAAACCGGTGCATCGCCCTCCGCCGGAACTGCAGACCCACCCGCCGACGATCTGCCCGCTCCAGCGGCCAAACCACCGCTGCCATGAACGAGATAGACGAGAGCCGCGCACCGCTGCTCGATCATCTGCTCGAACTGCGCCGTCGGCTGCTCATGTCGGTGGCGGCGCTGGCGGTTTCGTTCGGCGTCTGTCTCTATTTCGCGCGGCCGATCTTCGCCTTTCTCGTACAGCCTCTGCTGCGCGCAGGTCAGGGCAAGCTAATCTACACCCAGATTTTCGAGGCCTTCTTCGTCGAGATCAAGGTCGCGTTCTTCGCCGCGATGATGTTGTCCTTCCCGATCATCGCCAATCAGATTTGGCAGTTTGTTGCGCCTGGGCTGTACCGCAACGAGAAGCACGCGCTGCTGCCTTTCCTGTTCGCGACTCCGATTCTCTTCCTCTGCGGCGCGGCGCTGGCTTATTATGTCGCCATCCCGGTCGCCCTGCATTTCCTGCTCGGCTTCCAGGGCAATTTGGGCGGAGTCCAACAGGAAGCGCTCCCGGGCGTGGGTAATTACCTCGCCTTCGTGATGCAGTTCCTGTTCGGATTCGGGCTGTCGTTCCTGTTGCCGGTTCTGTTGATGCTGCTCGAGCGCGCAGGGATCGTGACCCGCAAGCAACTCGTCGGCGCGCGCCGCTACGCGATCGTCGGGGCTTTCGCGATCGCGGCGGTGCTGACCCCACCCGATATCGGATCCCAACTGCTCCTCGCGGTGCCGCTGGTGTTTCTGTATGAGCTTGCCCTGATCGGGATCTGGATCACCGAGCGGCGGCGCAAAAGCGAAACGCCCGGAACGATTGACGTCCCGGGCGCTTGATTCGCAAACCGGCTATATAGCGGCGGATTACTTGGCCTCATCAGCCGCGTTGGCTACCGCTTTACCGGCCGATGAGACATCCTTGCCGGCGCCTTCGACCGTGTTGCAGGCCGCTATGGCCAGCAGGCTGACGCTGAGGACGGCGATGGCAATGGTGCGCTTAAACATGATGACCCTCTCACTGTGTCGGGGGGCTTCCTGAAGGAAGGCCGCGCAGGTCAATGCACCCGCTCCCGCATTGTTCCCTCGCTGTAATGGATTAAACGAGCGCCGGCCTTTTCGGCTCAGTGACTTACTTCAAAAATCAAGCCCGGCCGCATCTACGGGGGGTGATGCGACCGGGCTCTTGTTTTAGCGGATAGCGGGAGCGGGGGGGGCAAAGCATCGCTATCCGAAGGCAGGAACGGATTGGCGCGGCTATGGTTCCGGCCGCCGCGAAAATTTCTGCAGTTTGCCGGGGAAAAGGCCGAAAGCGGTCACTCCAGCACCGAAATCTGAATTTCGAACCTGCCCGCGTGGAGATCCTCGACCAGCGGCGCGCGAAACTGGCGTGCGATTCCGGTCACCACGCGCTCGAAACGCGCGATGCCGGGATAATCCTGAAGCGCGCTGTCCTCCAATCCCACCGTCTCGATCCGGAGATTGGCGCGGTCGGGGCGGTCCGTCGCTTCGAGCGATATCAGCACCGAACCACGCGGATTGCAGTGCATCAGCAGTTCGATCACCTCTGTGATCATGAAGGCGACGGGCACCGCCACGTCCTGCGTCACGTTGACGTCGATCATGTTGAGCGCGATCGGCATGCCCGAGGCCGAAGCTGGAGCCGACGCGCGCAGCGAAGTGGCCAGCTCCCCGGCCAGCGCCCGCATGGAAACGCCCTGATTTTCCTCCATTTCGGCAAAATGGTTGCGATGCACGACGGCGAGCGCATCGACGCGGCGCTGGATGGCGCCATAGGCGTCGGCGACTGCTCCTTGCGCCCCGCGAGCATGTAGATTGATCAGGCTCGAGACGACTTGCAGATTGTTTTTGACGCGGTGATGGACCTCGCGCGTCAGCCGTTTCTGCCTCGCCAGCCCGTCCTCCAGCTCGCGTTCATGACTGTATATCCGCGCGGAAACCGCGGCGAAGCTTTCGGCGAGATCCCGGATCTCGTGGCTGGGCGTGGTGAGCCGAGGCAGATGAAAGGCGCCGCGCGTTCCTTGCCATGTGTCGATCGACTGCTTGAGCTGATGAAGCGGGAACAGCAGCAGCCGGTTGACGATCAGCCAGCCGGTCGCGGCAGCGGCGGCCCACATCAGGATCGGCAGCATGATCAGCAAGGTCGTGCGCGCGCGGGCAGGAGCGAGCTGATATTCGGCGATGATCGCCAGCCGCCCGTTGGCTAGGGGTTGCGAAAGAAGCAACGATCTCGGCTCCTCCTTTGGCCGCCGGTCGACCAGAAGCACCTCGGATTGCCCCTGGCGAAGAGCAAGCCGGATCAGCGGCATGGCTTCGCCGGCGCGGGTTGCCAGCGGCAGCGCCGCGATCGGCATGTCGGCTTCGATGAACAGGCTGCCGTCGGCCCGCGCCGAAGTGAAGAGGAACTGCCTGGTGGCCGGATCGAGCCAGACATGATCGACGTTCGGATCGGCGGTGGCAAGGCGGCCGATCGGCGCCCCATGCGACTGGCAGATCTTTCGCCGATGGCGATCGAACATCGCGGTGGGAATGTGATTGCCATTGAGGCGCGCCTGGCGCGCCAGCGTGGCGCACAGATATTCGGCGGGCTGCGTAGTGATCGCAAGCGTGCGAACGCGATTAAGGCCCGCGTCGAGCCGGGCGTTCATGCTCGCGGCGTACATCGCGGTCGTGGTCTGCGCCGCCGTCCGCCGCTCGACCGATGCCGAACGCGCCATATCGAGCGAGGTCAGCAACGCGATGACCCCCAGAGGCAGCATCGCTGCCGAGAGGATCAACAGCATCTTGGTGCCTGTGGAAAGACGGGCGAAAGCGAGCTTGGCGGACGACGTCATCCGCAGTCGGCACTGATGCCGGCAGCCCGGCCTGTCCGAGGGATAGGCATCGCCACGGGCATGGGATCAGTCCAGTTTGCTCAGCAAATCCAGAAATTCGTTCGGCACAGGTTCATCTACGGTCTGCGAATAGACCGACCGCAGCGCAGCGCCGACGCTCGCGTCGCGGGCGGCGTCGTTGCGCCGCCGCCTTGCAGGCTTGCTACCGGAAGTATCGTTTGCCGGTATCTCGGATTGATCTTTTTGTGCCAACCGGCCCACGCCCCTGAACTTCATACCACTGTCCACCGCTTTCCAAAAGCGCGGCCCCGCCAGGCCGTCCTTTTGGATCGATCCGGATGCGTATCATTTTACGACGAACATAAAATGCGCGCTTGGCCGATGAAACAAAAAACTCTCCCGATGGTTCCATGTTGCGGATGTCTCTTTTCGCACATTCTTCATCGGAAGCGGCCGGTGCTTCCGCGACACGGGCGGGACTGCTATTTCCCTCGTTGCGTGGCGGCGGCCACCCGCGTCCAACAAAATCAGGGAGTGCTGATAAACCATGTCGCTAGGCCAGAAACTTGCCCCTCACCTGCCCTTCCTGCGACGCTATGCCAGAGCGCTGACCGGTAGCCAGGGCCATGGCGACAATTATGTGCGCGCCACGCTCGAAGCGATCGTGGCGGCTCCCGACGATTTTCCGCGGGACGTCGACGTTCGAGTCGGCCTTTATCGCACCTTCCAGGCGATCTGGTCCTCGACCAACTACGAGGATCTCGACACGCCCGAGAGCGAGGCTGAACGCGAGGCGATCGCCCAGGCCCGCCTGCACGGGATCACGCCGCTGTCGCGCCAGGCGCTGCTGCTTACCGCGATGGAAGGGTTCACCGTCGTCGATACCGCCTATCTGATCGAAACCACTCCCGAGGAAGTCGAATCGCTCGTAGCCGACGCGATCGGCGAAATCGACCGCCAGACGCGGACCGACGTCCTGATCATCGAGGACGAACCGATCATTGCGATGGATCTCGAGACGATCGTGCGTGATCTCGGCCACGGCGTCAGCGGAGTGGCGGTCACCCGCGACGAAGCGGTGGCGCAGGCGCATGCGAACCGCCCGGGCCTTGTCCTCGCCGACATTCAGCTGGCCGACGACAGTTCGGGCATCGACGCGGTCAAGGACATCCTGGCCGAATTCAGCGTTCCGGTCATTTTCATCACCGCTTTTCCCGAGCGGCTATTGACCGGGGAGCGGCCCGAACCCACCTTTCTGATCACCAAGCCGTTCCAGCGGTCCACGGTGAAGGCGGCGATCAGCCAGGCGCTGTTCTTCAACGCTGCAACGATCGAGGCATAACAAAAATCGTTACGGATGAAGGGCCAATGGAACCCGCCGCACCAAGAACCGTTGGATCGGCGACGTTGGATCGGGGAGGACGGCAGCGGCCGTTCGGCCTGAACTGTTGAGGCTCTGATGGCGGGACCGGCCCGCGCCGTGGCGCGCACCTCGAACTGGATAGCACAAGATATGGATGATGATAATCAGGACGTCGCCGGCGTGGAGGCGCGCGTTGACGATCTGGTTGCCTTGTCCGACGACGAGTTCAAAACCGAACTTGCGCGCGTCATTCCCCACCTGCGCGCGTTCGGCCGGTCGTTGTCGGGCAACCGCGATCTCGCCGACGATCTTGTTCAGGAGACGCTGATGAAGGCCTGGGCGGCGCGCAAGCGCTTTCAGGCGGGCACCAATATGCGAGCTTGGACCTTCATCATCCTGCGCAATCTGTTCCTTTCGCAGATGCGGCGCGCCCGTTTCCGGGGCGAGTGGGACGAGCATACCGCCAATCGCCTGCTCGCCGCACCGGCCTCGCAGGACCGGCATATCGAACTCGCCGACATGCAACGCGCGCTGCTCCACCTCCCCCAGCCGCAGCGCGAAGCGCTCATCCTGGTGGGCGCGGGCGGCTTCGCCTATGAGGAAGCGGCCGATATCTGCGGCTGTGCCGTCGGCACGATCAAGAGCCGCGTCGCGCGGGGGCGCGCCGCGCTCGAACAGCTGCTCGACCATGGCCAATTGCCTTCGCGCCGCGAACATCGCACCGATCCTTCGACGACGACGCTGCAGCAGATCATGGCCGACGTCGATCTGCTCAGCAAGGAATAGCGTGCGGGGCGCCTATCTGCCCCGCTCGTCCAGTCGCAACAACAGCCGACCAAGATCTTCAGGCAAGCCGTAAGCCGACGGCGCGAAGGCCGCACGGAGCGCGTTGCCGATCCCCTCGTAGCGCACAGGGGCGGCAACAGTCCGCCGGCACTCCACGCGCCCGCTCGGCATAGGAAGGGAGGGGTCGTATCTTTCCATGGAATCACAACGTCCTGCAGCCTGCAAGTTTCCGGATGTTGCACAACCGTATGAAATCCCTATGCCGCCGGAGATGGTTGCTCGGCCGGATATTGCGGTCTTTTCCGAAACGCTGCGTCGCATCGACGCGCATTCGCCCTTCCTTGCGGGTCTGGCCGCCCGCTTACCCCAGACCGTTGCCGCCGTGCGCGACCAAGGACTGGTCGACGCGATTCGAGAGGGGATTGCTGCCGCCGAATCGACCGATATCGCGAAGATGCTGCGCGTCCAAAGGCAGGTCGTCTCGCTCGCGACCGCGCTGGCCGATCTTGCCGGTGTCGCGTCGCTCGAAGATGTGGTGCGTCAGCTCTCGGCGTTCGCCGATCACGCGCTCGACCTCGCCATCCGCACCGCCATCGCCGAACGCACCCCCGGGGTCGAGCCGCGGGGTTTCGCGGCGTTGGCGCTTGGAAAGCATGGCAGCGAGGAGCTCAACTATTCTTCGGACATCGATTCCATTCTGATCTTCGATCCGGCGACGCTGCCGCATCGCCCTCGCGAGGAGCCGGCGGAAGCCGCGCTTCGGATCGCGCGTCGGGTCGTCGAGCTGCTGCAGAACCGCGACGCCAACGGTTATGTCTTTCGGGTCGACCTCCGCCTGAGGCCCTCGCCCGAGGCGTCTCCGCTCGCGCTGTCGGTGAATGCAGCACTGAGCTATTATGAATCGGCGGCGTTGCCGTGGGAACGCGCGGCCTTCATCCGCGCCCGCGCGGCCGCTGGCGATCGCGAACTGGGGCAGGGTTTTCTGGATGCGATCCGGCCATTTATCTGGAGGCGCTCGCTCGATTTCGGGACGGTTCGGGAGATTCGGCAGATTTCCAGCCGGATCCGCGATCATTATGTTCTCGGTCAGTCGCTCGGCCCCGGTTATGACCTCAAGCGCGGCCGCGGCGGCATCCGCGAGGTGGAGTTCTTCGCGCAGATCCACCAGCTGATCCATGGCGGCCGCGAGCCGCAGTTGCGCACCCCCGCGACCCTCGACGCGCTCGCGGCGCTGCGCGCGGCAGGGCGGATCGAGGCTATGACGGCCGATGCGATGATCGAGGCCTATCGCCTGTATCGCACGATCGAACATCGGCTGCAGATGGTCGACGACCAGCAAACCCACAGTCTGCCGAAGCAGCCCGAGGCGCTCGACAATGTGGCGCGCCTGCACGGGCTGGCCGATGGCGATGCACTGATCGCGATGCTGCGTCCGCATGTCGAAACCGTCGGTGCCGCTTATGACGCACTCGACGCCGATGCCGAACACCGCTTGCCGCATCAGCCGGAACAGCTCGAAGAAGCGCTAGGCCGGGCCGGGTTCCCCGATGCCGCCGCCGCGCGCAAACGGATCGAAGCGCTACGCGAAGGCAGCAGCCGCGCCTTGCGCACGCCCGCGGCGCAGAACGCGCTGGAGGCGATGCTGCCGGCGCTCGTTACCGCGCTCGGCCTCGCACCTGCGCCGCAGGATGCGCTCAACCGCTTCGAGACTCTGGTTGCTGGGCTGCCCAGCGCGATCAACCTGTTCCGCCTGCTCGAGGCACGGCCCGCGCTGGCCCGCGCGCTGATCGACGTGCTCAGCCATGCGCCGCCGCTATCGCAAGCCTTGGGACGGCGCCCTGCCCTGCTCGACGGGCTGATCGATACGACTGCGCTCGAATCCCCGCCCGCCACCGAGGATCTGATCGAGGAGTTCGGCGCCGGGGAGCCGAGCGACAGCTACGAGCAACGGCTCGACACCGTGCGCCAGAAGGTTGGGGAACGCCGATTCGCACTGGGTGTTCAGCTCATCGAACGCATCGGCGATCCGCTCGAGGTGGCGCAGGGCTATGCGCGCGTCGCCGAGGCGGCGTTCACCGTTTTGGCCCGCGCGGCGATCGCCGAATTCGAAGAGACGCACGGCCGCGTGCCGGGCGGCGAGCTGGTGGTGATTGCGCTCGGGCGCCTCGGCGGCGGCGCGCTGACCCATGCCTCCGACCTTGATCTCATCTATCTCTTCACCGGCGATATATTGTCGGAGTCTGCCGGCCGCCGGCCGTTGGGCGCGACCACCTATTTCAACCGCCTTGCGCAGCGCGTGTCCGCCGCCCTGTCGGTGCCGACCGCATCGGGCCCGCTTTACGAGGTCGATACCCGGCTGCGCCCGTCCGGCGTGCAGGGGCTGCTCGCGGTCTCGACCGCGAGCTTCGCCCAATATCAACGCGAGAGCGCATGGACATGGGAGAGGATGGCACTGACGCGGGCAAGGCCGATCTTCGGCTCTGCACAAGCCCGAGGCGAAGTACAGGCTATCATCGCCGAGACCCTCGGCCGCGAACGCGACGGAGCGGCGCTGACCGCCGACGTGGTCAAGATGCGGGGCGAAATCGCCAGGCACAAGCCGCCGTCGGGCCCGTTCGATGTGAAGCTGGTCGATGGCGGGCTGATCGACGTCGAGTTCGCCGTCCATCTGCTCCAGCTTCGCCATCGCACCGCCTTCGACCCGCGCCTTGCCGTCGCCCTCGAGCAGCTCGTGGAGCGCGAGCTGATCGATCCTGCGACGATCGCCGCACATGCGCTGATGGCGCGGATGCTGGTCACGCTGCGGCTGGTATCGCCCGCTTCGACCGAACCGCCCGACGCATCCAAACCTCTCGTTGCGCATATGTGCCGGCAGCCCGACTGGCCTGCATTGGTCGACGCCTACGAAGCCGCGCGCAGGTTGGTCGGCTCCGAATGGAGGCGCGTCGCGCGCGCCGGATGACGACGCGGTCGATCGACGCCGCTTAACCGCGCTTAACCATGATAGGGCACGCGAACTTAAAGGGCCCTGCGCTATTCGGGCGGCTAGTGTGTCGCGTAGCGTGAGAACTTCATGGTCCTCTTTCTTCAGGATGACGCCAGCCCGTCGCGGTCCGCTCCGTTTCGCCCGCCGGTCGCGGCGTGAGACATGACGCCCACATCGACATGGCCCGCCGCGCAAGGCTCGCGGTCGGCGATGACGTTGCTCCGCTCGCCGGTCTCCTAGCTCAATTTGAGGGGCTTGGCACGCGCCCGAAGAAGGCGGTGCACGAGTTCCGCCCCCGCCCGCGCGACGAATTCGAGGGCAAGCTGATCGAAGCAGATTTTGCTGATCCGATCACTGCGGCGCGACGCTTCGGGCAGTGGCGGCAGGGCATTCCCGCCGGCCTGCGCAGCGCATCCCAGCGCCGTGCGCTCGACGCGATGCTGGTGGCGATGGTCGAGGAGCTCGGACGGTTCAACGATCCCGACGCGATCCTCGCGGCGCTCGACGAAATCGTTTCGCGCCTGCCTACCGGAGTTCAGCTTTTCAGCCAGTTGCAGGCGCGCCCTTCGCTGAGAACATCGCTGCTCGGGCTGCTTGGCCGGGCACCTGCCTTGTCGCGTCATCTGATCGCGCAGCCCGCGCTGATCGAACGGCTGCTCGACAGCAGCGCCTATGCGCCATTGGCCGCGCGCGCCGATCTCGATGCCGAATTCAAGCTGTTGATCAGTGGCGGAGACCGCGCGGCGGGGCTGTCGCGTGTCGCCGAGGCGGTGAATGGCCACCGCTTCGGGCTGGGCCTCCAACTGCTCGAGGCGACCGCCGATGCGCTCGACATCGGCATCGCGGGCTGCAAACTCGCCGAAGCCAGCCTGCGCGTGATGGCCGATGACGTGCTGGCACGGATGGCCGAAAATCACGGCCTCGTCCCTGGTTGCGAACTCGTGGTCCTCGCGCTCGGCCGCTTCGGGGGCTATTCGCTGACCGCGACCTCGGATCTCGATATCGTCTGCCTCTTCACCGGCGACTGCGGAGCCCAGTCTGACGGCCGCAAGCCGCTCGACGCCAACGAATATTTCAGCCGCGTCGCGCAGCAGATCAGCACCGCCATGTCGACAGTCACCCCGTTAGGGCCGCTCTACCAGGTCGATATGCGGCTGCGTCCGTGGGGGGCGAAAGGCCTGCTCGCCTGTTCGACCGAGACCTTCCTGCGCTATTATCTCGAAAATGCATGGACCTGGGAACATATGGCGCTCACCCGGGCGCGGCCGGTCTATGGATCCGATGCCGCGCGCCAACAGGTCAAATCGCTCGTCGGCCGAACATTGCGCAGCCCGCGCAACCGGGCCAGCCTTCTGCTCGACGCGATGAAGATGCGCGGCGACATCGCGCGGCACAAGAGCGCGCGCGGCCCCTTCGACGTCAAACTGGTGCCCGGCGGGCTGGTCGACCTCGAATTCGCGGTCCACGTCAACCAGCTCGAGCACCATATCGGCCTCCATCCGCGCCTGCGCACCGCGATCCGATCACTTGTCAGCGCCGGACTGATGCCACCCGCATTGATCGGTGCGCACGAAGTGCTGAGCCGCATCTTCATCGTGCTGCGGCTGTTATCGCCTCACCCAGGCGAACCCGCCTTCGAGCAGCGAGGCGCTATCGCCGACGCTTGCGGCTTCGAGGATTGGGACGCGCTCTCGCTCGCCTACGACGATGCCCGTGCGACCGTCCGGCAGGTCTGGGAAAGCGCGATCTCGCAATCGCCGGTCCGCGCCTGCTAAGCCGTTCGCTTCGGCTTTGGCTGCACATTCGGCTTTCGCTCGAGCAGGGATGCGCTAAGACCGCGCAGCATCACCGTGCCGGAGGGATATGATGTTGAAGGAAGGCGACAAGGCTCCCGACGTGCGCCTGGCGCTGGCAGACGGGGGCGTGACGAGCGTGGCCGAACAGGCCGGGAGGGCCTTGGTCCTTTATTTTTATCCAAAGGACGACACACCGGGATGCACCACCGAGGCGCAGGCCTTCACCGCCCTCGCCGACGACTTTGCCGCAGCCGGCGCCGCGATCATCGGCGTTTCCAAGGACAGCCCGGCCAGGCACGCCAAGTTCATCGGAAAATATGGCCTCAAGATCCCGCTGGCCTCGGATGGCGATGGCAGCGTCTGTGAGGCCTATGCCACCTGGATCGAAAAGAGCCTTTACGGGCGCAATTATATGGGGATCGATCGCGCCACCTTCCTGATCGACAAGGACGGCACGATCGTGAGGATCTGGCGCAAGGTGAAGGTCAAGGGGCATGCCGAGCAAGTGCTCGAGGCGGTGCGCGCGCTCCAGCCGGCCCTGCTCATCTAAAATGCGGCGAGTTCAGGACGGCCGCCGCGCCAGATAGTCGGCAAATGCATCGACGACCTGCGCGTACAGCTCGCGCTTGAAGGGTACGATAAGATCGACCAGTTCATCCGCGTCGGCCCATTTCCAGGCCCGAAACTCGGGATCAGCCGTTTCCAGGTTGATGTCCGAATCCCGCCCGAGGAAACGCGCGACGAACCAGTGCTGGCTTTGGCCGCGATATTTGCCGCCCCAGATCTTGCCGAGCAGTTCGGGCGGCAGATCGTAGAGCAGCTCGACCGGCGCCTTCGCCAGTATCTCGACCAGATGTGGCGGGATGCCGGTCTCCTCCTCGAGCTCGCGCAGCGCGCCAGCCTCGGGGTCTTCGCCCGGATCGAGACCGCCCTGCGGCATCTGCCACGCCTCGAGCGCGCTATCGATGCGTTGCGCCACGAACACCCGGTTTTCGTTGTTGAGCAGCATCACCGCCGCTGCGGGCCGATAGGGAAGCGCGGGTTTCATGGCCGATATTCCTCGATCATCCATCGGAAGGCGGCGAGACAGCCGCGCAGGTCCTCCTGCGCCGAGGGGATGGCGCGCCGCAAGGTCAGCCAGCCGTGGATATTCCCCTTCGTCTCGCGATAGGCGATGGGCACGCCCGCCTCGATGCATGCCATCGCAAAGGCCCTGCCCTGATCGAGCAGCGGATCCAAGGTCGCGGTGACGATCAGCGCGGGCGGCATGCCCCGCTGGTCCCCCAGACCCGGGGAGGCGCGCCAATGATGGAAATCGGGCGCGTAATGCTCGTTGAACCAGCGCAACGTATCGACGTTGAGCATATAGCCCTCCCCGAGACGCTCGGTGGAGGGAAAGCGCCTGCGCAGGTCGACCGCGGGATAAAGCGGCCAGATCGCGATCACCGGCAGCGCCGCGCCATGGTTGCGCAGCGCCATCGCGGTGACAATGCTCAGCGTTGCCCCGGCGCTGTCGCCGGCGAGCGCGAGCGCGTTGAACCGGCGGCCGAACAGCACCCCCTGCTCGGCGACCCAGCGCGTGGCGGCCTCGCAATCGTCGGGGGCGCCCGGCCAGCGATGCTCGGGGGCCAGCCGATAATCGATCGACAGCAGGGGAAGATCGAGGCCGATCGCGATATCCACGCAGGCCGCATCATAATGTTCGAGATCGCCCAGCACGAAGCCGCCGCCGTGGAAGAAGACCACGAGCGGCCCCTCGCCGCGCTTGTCGCGCGGGTCATAGAAACGCGCCGGTATCGATCGCCCGTCGGGCGCCGAAATGTAGAGGTCCTCGCGCGTGGCAATCTCGCGCCGATCAACATCGGCGAGCGATCGCAGCTTCCCGGACATGCGGCGGGCGGTGGGCGGATCCACCTCATGGGTCTTCGGCCCGGGCCGGGCTGCGAGATCTTCGAGGAAGGCGCGCACATCGGGGCGGACAAATTCTTCGAGCATGGCCTTCCATCGGTAAAAGCGGCTAACATGGCAAGATGCTGCAGTTGGTACACCATTCCGGTTACGTTTTGCCCGCAGCCCCAGGCAGCGCCTTCACCTTCGACAAATATGGCCTGGTGATGGTGGCGCTGGCCGAGGCGGGGACGCCGCATCGGCTGTACCGGCCCGAACCGATGCCGCGGCAGTGGATCGAAGCCGTCCATGATCCCGCCTATGTCGCGGAAGTCGCGGCCTTGCGGGTTCCGCCCGCCAAGGCGCGCCGCATCGGCTATCCGATCGACGGGCGGGTCTCGCAACGCGCCTTCCTCGCGCCGGGCGGCACATGGCTCGCGGCGAAGCTGGCGCTGCAGCACGGCTATGCAGCCAACAGCGCGGGCGGCAGCCACCACGCGTTCGCAGATTGCGGCGCGGGCTATTGTGTGTTCAACGATCTGGTGATTGCCGCAAACCGCCTGACCGCCGAAGGCGACGCGAGGAAAGTAATGATCGTCGACCTTGACGTGCATCAGGGCGACGGGACTGCGGCGCTGACGGCCGACCGCGCCGACATCTTCAGCTTCTCGATCCATGCCGAGAAAAATTTCCCCAGCCGCAAGGCGCGTTCCTCCTTCGATCTTGGCCTGCCCGACAGCGTTGGAGACGAGGATTATCTTGCGGCGCTGGCAGCGCATCTGCCAGCGGCGATCGAACAATTCGGACCCGATCTCATCCTCTATCAAGCAGGCGTCGATCCGCATCAGGACGACAAGCTCGGACGCCTGGCGCTCAGCGATGCGGGCCTCGTCCGGCGCGACCGCTTCGTGATGCAGCACGCCCGCAGCCGCGGCATCGCCCTCGCCAGCGTGCTGGGCGGCGGCTATGGCGACGACCGGCTCGAAGTCGCCCGCCGCCACGTCCGCTCGATCCTGGCGCTTGATCAGGCATTTCGGGAATGCCGAGCCGCAGCGTGACCGACCTTTCCCATGCCTGCCGCGCGGTGCTCGAGGAACCGGATCCGCTCGCCAAGGTGAAGGCGGCGCGGCGCGCGGCGCGCGAATGGCGGACGGGCCGGCTCGACTGGTCGTTCGCGGCGCCGATGCCCACCCGGCCCGCGAGAACCGGCCGGCCGGCTCTGCTGCCCCCATCGCAGATGCCCAGGCGCGGACGCGGCGGATCCGCCCGTGCGCGCATCGCGATGCTGCATGCGCTGGCGCACATCGAATATGTCGCGATCGACCTCGCTTTCGATCTGGTCGGGCGCTTCGGCGGAGAGTTTCCTCGGGCCTTCGCCGATCGCTGGGTCGCCGTAGGGGCAGAGGAAGCGATGCACTTCGCGCTGATCGAAAGGCGGCTGAGTGCATATTGCGCACGCTATGGCGACCTCCCCGCGCATGACGGGCTATGGGAGGCCGCGGAGCAGACCGCGGCCGACCCGCTGGCTCGCCTCGCGGTCGTGCCGATGGTCCTCGAAGCCCGCGGGTTGGACGTAACCCCCTTATTGATAAGCCGTTTCGAGGCAGCAGGAGACCAGGCGTCCGCGCGCGTGCTGCGCCGTATCGCCGAGGATGAAGTAAGTCATGTTGCGGCCGGGGTCGAATGGTTCGCATTTTTGTGCAAGCGCGAGCGAATCGATTGCGTGCAAACTTGGCAATCACAAGTGAGGCTGCATTTCCGAGGCGCCGTTAAGCCGCCGTTCAACGACTCAGCGCGCTGTCGGGCCGGTCTAACGAAAGAGATGATGGACGGGGTTGCCGCGCCGAGTGATCTTTCTCACAACCCCCGGGTCGCAGAAGGGGGGGCAATTCCTGATCGCGGCTAACAGGGCCCGGCCGGGTGTTTCGGCCGGGTGTTTCGGTCGCGGGGAAAACATGCATTTTCTGAGCAATTTCGGTCTTGCTGGCTTGCGCCATGTCACCAAATTGACGTCTTCCATCCGCACCCGGATCATCGCGACCGCACTGTTGCTTCCGATCGCCGCCGCGCCTGCGCTGGCGCAAGATGGCGCCCCTTCCCCGAGCGCTCAGGCTGCGGCGCAATTCCAGGCGCTGTTCCAGTCGTGGAAGAAGCTCGACGCGATCAGCAACGGCGTGATCTCGATCCCGTCGATCCAGCCGCTCGCCAACTTCACCTTCACCAGCGCCTTCGGCATCCGTTCGGACCCGTTCCGCGGTTCGGCCGCGATGCACGCCGGCATCGACCTCGCTTCGCCCACCGGCACGCCGATCTACGCGACCGCCGACGGGATCGTGGATCGCGCCGAATGGTTCGGCGGCTATGGCAACATGGTCGAGATCGACCATGGCAAAGGGATCGCCACGCGGTACGGCCATATGTCGCGCCTCGCCGCGCATCCTGGCGAGCGTATCAAGCGCGGCGACCTGATCGGCTATGTCGGATCGACCGGCCGTTCGACGGGCAGCCATCTGCACTATGAGGTGCGGATCGACGGCCGGGCGGTCAATCCCATCCCTTTCCTCCAATCGGCCAATTATCTGATGGCCGCGAGCGAGCCGCGTTCGGATGTCGCACTGGGCGGTCCCGAGGACTGATTCCAGGCTCGGAGCGCGCCGGCGATTGTATGGGGCGCTTTCAATCCCTATCTTCCCTCGCATGACCGTTGAGCCCGATATCGACCTTACCCCGTCCGCCGCAGCGCGTGTCGCCGCGATTGCGGAAAAGACGGGCAAGCCCGCGATCCTGAGGCTGGCTATCGATGGCGGCGGCTGTGCAGGTTTCCAATATAAGTTCGAGCTCGCCGACGCTCCCGCCGACGATGATCTCGTCGCCACCCGCGACGGGGTCGCGCTGGTGGTCGATCCCGTGAGCCTCGATCTGGTTCGCGGCGGTGCGGTCGACTATGTCGAATCGCTCGGCGGCGCGGCCTTTCGAGTTACCAATCCCAATGCGGCATCCGGTTGCGGATGCGGCTCGAGCTTCTCGATCTGAATAAGCCGGCGTTGAACAGGTGACGCGGGCACGCGCCCGGGGTATTCCCGCGCGATGAAGATCGCGACCTTCAACATCAACGGAATCAAGGCCCGTCTCCCGCGCCTTATCGAATGGCTCGAAACGACCTCGCCCGATGTCGCCTGCCTCCAGGAGATCAAGACGTCGGACGAGACCTTCCCGGTCGCCGATATCGAGGCGGCGGGCTATGGCGCCATCTGGCACGGCCAGAAGGGCTTCAATGGCGTAGCCATTCTCGCCAAGGGCGTACAGCCGATCGAGCGGCGCAAGGGGCTTCCCGACGATCCCGATCCCACCCATAGCCGCTACATCGAGGGCGAGATCGGCGGCGTGATCGTGGGCTCGATCTATCTGCCCAACGGCAATCCGGTTCCTGGGCCCAAGTTCGACTATAAGCTGGCCTGGTTCGATCGGCTGCTCGATCATGCCGCAACGCTCTGGGCCAGCGAAAAGCCGGTCGTGCTGGCGGGGGACTATAATGTCATTCCCACGCCGTCGACCGACGACGTCTTTTCCGAGCGGGCGATGGCGAGCGACGCGCTGACCCAGCCCGAAAGCCGCTCTGCCTTTCGCCGGCTTTGCCACGCGGGCTGGACCGATGCGGTGCGCACCGTCCTGCCCTATGGTCCGGTCTATACCTTCTGGGACTATCAGGCGGGGGCCTGGCAGCGCGACGCAGGCTTCAGGATAGACCATCTCATGCTGAGCCCGGCCGCCGCGGACCGGCTCCGCGGCGCGGGGGTCGACAAGGCCGCACGCGCACTGGAGAAAGCCAGCGATCACGCCCCGACCTGGATAATGATGAGGTAATTACGCAGCCATTCCGTCATTAGGACGCTCGCTGTCACCCGAGGGCGAGGGCGGCTTTCCACCATTTCAGACATTCCGCACGAATGGCAGGAAGCGACCCGTAGCGAGCGAACGCCGACGAGCTTATGTAGGAACCTATGACACAAAAATGTCCGATATGTGGTTCGTCCGTTGCCGAGACACCTCGCTATCCACGTTGCCTTTGTCGTGCCTGTGCCGCCAAGGTGACCGACGCCGAAGGCCGCCCGCTGCGGCTGTTCCAAGCGAGCCCCGATGGGCGGTATGGGGCATGCTATACCGCATCTGACGAACCTTATCCGAGCGACAAGGTCTATGTTGATGGTGTTGCTTGCTGGGCGCGTGAAGCCCACTTCGGGGGGATTGTCGTTCAAGCGATGTAGGTCCGCTTTCCACCCCATACCAGCCACATCTCACTATAACGGAGAATGGCAGCACCCAACCCATTTGCGGACCATCAGGTTTCACGACTGCGACCCGCCTTACAGGCCACGATTGCGTCCTCTATCGTGTCGTCAATCCAAGGGGCTCCGCCTCGGCGCTTCCAATCTTCCAGCAGGTCTAACAGAGACGGGTGAGCCAAGGCATGCGCCGCTTTAAAGGTGGCGTAGCCGCATTCATCGCGTGCCAATTCGCGAATGAGCAGCGGCAGGGCCAACTCCTTGTCGCGACCTACAAGACCTTCGAGAGCCTCACCGCGAACGCAGCAATCCTCGTCAGTCGTGGCTGCAAGTAGAGCGTCCCGGACTTGCGGCGTGTCGATTTCCTGCATTGCCAACGTCATGGTCGCCCAATCTCGGTTCGACACATCGGCGTCTTTGGTAAAGGAGATGAGCAACGCAAGGTTCGCGTCACCTTCGGGACTGCCGGTGAGAGGCACGTCACCTTCGGCTGCCATCCAAATGAAGTCTGACTTGGGCAGGTATGGCTCAATCATCGAATTACCATAACACGGACTGCCTAACGACCGATAACCACCCCGAATGCGTCGTCTCGCCCGGGTCCGCGTTGTTCCAAGAGCAGACGCGCTCCTACCGACGACATAGCGGTCATCGCTTCGGGAGCAGCTAGCGATATTTCTCGCAAGGGTAGGTTCGATAACGATCCGGTGTTGGCTGCACTTCCTCCAACGGCCCGCGTTCGCTCGCGCTCTTGATCAGGCTCATAGATCGGTTCTCACCGCTGGGCTGCACCTGCCAAATATTCTTGCCGGATGGCGACACGACAAAGACCAGCGTGTCCACAGGGACGCCGGCTCCATCGTTGCCATAGGGCGCCGGGCATTGGCCGTCATGATGCACAATCATAACGGCAAGAGTATTGGCAGGCAGTTCAGGCGCTTTCTCGGGCGCAATCACCTGGATTGATGTGACGACGGGCGCACCTTCGGCGTTGCGGCCAATGGTGACGACCTTCTCAAAGGACTGATTGCTGCCGCCGATCTTCGCTCCCGCAGTCGGAACAGCAATGGCGGCCACCATCTCGTAGATGTCCGCCTGACCAGCTGGCTTGGGCGGCTCAGCAATGAGCGCGGTACCGGCAAAACCAAATCCTGTGATGAGTGCAAAAGCCCTCGGCCGCATCTGCCCCCCCCCATGCCGCTGGAACACTATCGCCCCACATGTCCGCTTTCCACTCCCCAACACGCCTCGATCAGCCCTCTTCCTGCACATCGAGCATCGCCTCGTCGCACATGACTTCGACCCACTCCCTGGCGGCATCGATGGTGGCGTCGCGCTCCGCGGCGGGAGGCACAGTCGGCGTCGGGCCCTCGATCCCGGCCGCATGGCGCAGGAACACCGACATGACATGCGCGACCCCTTCCTCGGTGACGTTGCGCAGATCCTCGGCGAAGAAGCGCGCGGCGGCGGGGGCGCCCATGATCATCTCATAGGAAGGGAAGTAGAAAACCCCCTCATGATCCTCGGCCAACTCCTGCGCCGCGGCGCGCAGCACCGATTTCGAATAGGTCGTCGCGGCGAGCACGTGCCGGCCGCTTGCGGTCGCGGCGAGCGGCACCGGGGAGACCGTGAGGATGATCCGCGCGGCTGGATTGACGCCGCGCAGCCGGGCGATGAAGCCGGTGAGATCGGCGGTGACCTCGGCGGTGCGGAAGTTGTGGAAACGGTGGCGATCGGGATCGAACCGGCCGCCCGACACGCCCGGACAGAGCGGGAAGACCGCGCCGTCGACGGCCGATTCCCAGCCCTCGGTCAGCCCGAGCGTGAAGACGAAGATGTCGAGCGTCTCGAACATCGCGCGCACCCGCGCGAGATGATGCGCCCGGTCGGCGCGCAGCTCGGCCTCGCTGGCGAAGCCGCCGGGCTCGATGGTCGGCCGGAACGGATCGACCACCCTGCCCGCGTCCGAAGCGGGCCAGATATCCTCGGCGGGCGCGAAGGCGCCATAAGCGCGGTCGAACAACTGGAGCAACTGCCGCGCGGTGTAGATATTGCCGTAGCGCGCGCTGAACTGGCCATAGCCATGACGTTCCGCAGCCGCCGCGGGGAGGATCGGATGCGCAGGTTCGGTCACCAGGAAATTGAAGCCGCTGCGCTTCAGGTGGCGCGCGATGTGCTGCGCGAAGCAGCTGCCCGCGGTCGCGACCTTGTCGTCGCGGCCGAGCCGGAGAAAATCCCCCGCGAGCGGATCGATCGCCGCGCCCCTGCCCATGACCGCGCGGCGCCAATAGGCCTGATCGGGGAGGTCGCGATAGGGATGGGAATGGGGCATCACGACGCCTCCAATGCGCGGATCACCGCTTCGCCATAGGCCCGGTTGCCATGGGTCGCGTCACCGGCGAAATGCGGCAACAGGAAACCGTCCTGGTCCTGGGTCTCGCGCGGGACGGGCAGGAAGCGCGCGCCAAGCTCGGCGCAATAGTCCGCAACGATCCGCGAATGGAGCCGCCAGATCTTGTAGCGCAAGCCCCGCGGAGCGATCCCGAGATGGGCGATGCCGCGCCCGTGGAAATAGGCGTCGGCCCGCTCCGCGATAAGGACATCGTCGGCGAGCGGCGGCGGCGATTCGAGTTGGACGAACGCGCCCGCGCTGCGCCCGATCGCGCGCAGCCGACGCCGGTCGCGCTCCATTCCCTGCTCGAGCGCGGCGCGCACCAGCGCTTCGCTGAGCGGTTCGGCCTGAGGATCGAGCGGCGGCCCCTGCTCGCCCGACAGCAGGAAGTCGAACGGTCGCGGATGGCGGACAAGGCCGAGGCCGTTGTGGACGTTGCCGCCGCTCGCCGAGGCGACCAGCGGATCATGGCGTGCGATCTGGTCGCGAATCGCCTCGGCGAGCGGCGGCGCGAAAGCAGCCGCGTCGCCCTCGCCTTCAAGCTCGGGCGCATAGCAGGGTTCGAGCGTGTGGATGGTGCGCGTGCGGAGACGATCGGGATCGGTTTCGCGGCGCGTCTTGGCCGCGGCGCGGATCGCGGCGATGTGGCTTTGCCCGATGACGAGGATCGATCGGCTCATGGCGCGACCGTGGCGCGCGCGATCTCGCCGTCGCCGTCGAACGGAGCGATAATGAGTTCGACCTGCGCCGCATCGCCGGCGGCGGCGCGAATGAGCCCGCGCGGAACCGCGAGCGAGAAGCCGTGCCGCCCGTCACCCATGCCATGGGCGATCAGGTCGGGGCGATCCAAATCGGCGACCGCGATCGCGAGCGAGACATCGCCCAGCCGCGCCTCGACCGCGACCTGGACGGCGGGCCAGGCGCGGGCATGTGCCCAGCCGTCGAAGATCAGCGCGTCGGGCGTCGGGCGGATCGCATCGAGATAGCCGTCGACCGCCGGCCGCGCATAATCACGGCGCGGCGCGATCGGCCGGCCGGGGATCGTCGCCTCCCGTTCCGCCGCGCCGATCTTGACCACGCGGATCATCGCGCTTTCCTGAAACATCGCCACCACCAGCCCGAGCATGCTGATCCCATCGAAATAGTCCAGCCGGCGATGCCGCAGCCGATCGAGCAGCAGCGCGCGGTCGATCGTTTGCCAGAGCCGGAGGTCGTCGCGCGCTTCGACCTCGGCGGCGAGCGCGGCGCGGATCGCGGGATTATGATTGATCGAGAACTGCCAGTTGCCGAACACCGGCGGGGCGCCCGCGGCCGGCATGATCGGATCGGTCTGCGGCGCATCCGCGCCGAGCCGGACGTCCCATCTCTGCAGCGCGAACGGGATCGGCAGCAGCTCGGGCGCACAACGCCGGATGATCTTATGGTGGAGCAGCTCGATCTTGCGCTCGTCGGGCGTCAGGCGGGAGGCCAGGCGGAGCAGCGCGGGGACGCCGAGCGGCACCACCGGCTGGCGTTCGAAGGATTTGATCGCGCGGATCGCGCCGAGCCAGTTGGGGATGCGGTTGCGATAGTAGAAGAGGTCGGGCAGATCGGCTTCGAGCGCGCCTTGCTCGCGCGCCTGGTCCATCTGCGCGGCCAGCTCGGCGGCGAGCTCCGCGCACGCGGCAGGCAGCAGCAGCCCCATCGGATCGAACGGCGCCTGAAGCCCGACCATCGCGACCGGATCGAGCGCGCCCGCGGGCAGCGCCTTCTTCGAATAGGCCTTGAGCACTTCGCCCATATGGCCGCTGATCAGCGTCTCGGCCGCGATCCTTTCGCCGAGGATCAGATCCCAGCCGCCGACCATGCCGTCGCTCTGATAGACCTGCGCCATCAGCTTCGCGAAAAAGCGGGCGCAGCTCCAATGCGCCGGTTCATCGCTGCCATGCGGCGGCTCCCGGCGGTGCGGCAACCCGAGCGCGGCGGCGATGCCCGCACCGGCGATCACGTCGGGATGGCCGGCATAGCCGCGGGTGAACAGCCGCAATCTGTCGCGCAACCCGGCGGACAGGCATAGCGCCAGGACCACGCGGCTGTCCTTGCCGCCGGTGATCGGCAGATCGATCGGCCCTGCCTCGCCGACGCCGAGCAAGATCGCCGCCTTGGCCTGTGCGATCCCCTCCTCGAGCAGAGCATCCATCGCGGGCGTATAACCGCGCTCGGCCCCGAGCGCCGTCAGCGGCGGGCCCATCGGCCGGCATTCGGCGCCCGACGCGCCGCAGAGGAGGATATGGTTCTGAGCGAGTTGGGTGACGGCCCGATAGGCGGTGTTGGTGCCGACCCGGTAGCCGATCGCAGGCAGCCAGCGCAGCCCCGCGGCATCGGGCGTCCAATCGTCGAGCAAGGTCGCAACGAGCCCCGCACGATTGGCGACGACCGGCCGGCCGCCGGAGGCGTAGAAAAGCTGGTGCAGCCCGGCCGCGTCGGAAAAAGCGGTGAGCGACCCGTCGGGATGCAACCGCGCCACCGCATATTCGCCGGTGACATCGGCGGGCAGGGTCGCCTCGGGGTCATCGAGCAGCCGCGCCACCGCCGCCGCGTCGAGCAGTTGCGGCCGACCCTCCACGATCCGCCAGACCAGGCCATGGATCACACAGGCGCCCTCGCCCGGCTGCTGCCAGACCTGATCGTCGGGCGCGTAGAAATGGGTGTGAGTCGCGAAAGCCATGAAATGCCACCGCCCCGTCGGAGAATCGGCGCTTCCGGCAAAGGTTTTTTCGGGGGCGATATGCGCTTCGCCGAGCAGCCGCGAATCGATCCGCGCGGTCGTCGCGCGATCCGCCGCGCTATCCCGCCAGAAGACAAACAAGGCCATCATCAATGCCTTAGCATCGGGATTCAGCGGAGACGAGGGAGACGAAAAAGACCGACGATCCCCCAAAATGAATAACCCGGCGGTGAGGCCGGGTTATTCGCTGGAGGATTCTGACTAATGACCTTTCCGGTTTAACCCATCGGGTCGACAAAGCAAGCCGAAAGCGCCGCGGGCGTCGAACTTTCGTTTAGCCGGGGCGGCAGAAGAGCCGCCGCCGTTGGATTCTTACGGATGGTGCGGGCGGTCGGACTCGAACCGACACTCCTTGCGGAACCGGATTTTGAGTCCGGCGCGTCTACCAATTTCACCACGCCCGCGTGCAGCGCAGCTATAGCGGCTCGCTCGCGGCGCGCAACCGTCAGCCGCGGAGCGCGCTGCGCGCGATCACCTCGTAGATGTCGGCGAGCGCGTGGAGGTCCGCCACGGCCACCGCCTCGTCGAGCTTGTGCATCGTCGCGTTGCACAAGCCGAACTCGACGACCGGACATAGCCGCGACAGAAAGCGGGCGTCGGACGTCCCGCCGGTGGTCGAAAGCTCGGGAGTGAGGCCCGTCACCTGCTCGATCGCGGCCACGACCAAAGCCGAGAATTCACCCGGTGGGGTGATGAAACTTTCGCCCGAGATCAGCGGGGTGACGGTGGCGCGCGGCGCATGGAGGGCGACCGTGGCGCGAACCAGCTCGACCAGCTCCGCACCGCTGTGGTGATCGTTGAAACGAATATTGATGCGCGCCTTCGCGACCGCCGGGACGACGTTGGTCGCGCCGTTGCCGACATCGATCGTGGTGATCTCGAGGTTCGAGGGCTGGAACCACGCATTGCCCTCGTCGAGCCGGAGCGCGTCCAGCGCCGCGAGCGCCCGCACCAGCGCAGGGACCGGATTGTCGGCAAGGTGCGGATAGGCCACATGCCCCTGCGTTCCGGCATTTTCGATCCAGATATTGACCGAGCCGCGCCGTCCGATCTTGACCATGTCGCCAAGCCGGTGGGTCGATGTCGGTTCGCCGACGAGGCAGAGATCGGGCCGGATCGCGCGCTCCTCCATCCAGTCGATCAGCGCGACGGTGCCATATTTCGCGGGCCCCTCCTCGTCGCCCGTGATGATCAGGCTCAAACGTCCCGGCTGGTCGTCGAGCCGCGCCGCGGCGGCGATGAAGGCCGCGATCGCCCCCTTCATGTCGACCGCGCCCCGACCGTAAAGCAGATCGCCCCGTATTTCCGGGATGAACGGATCGCCCTGCCACCCTTCGCCCGGCGGGACGACATCGCTATGCCCGGCAAAGGCGAAATGAGGGCTGCCCTGCCCCCTCGTCGCGAACAGATTTTCGATCGGCCCCTCGGGGGCCTCGCCCGCCGCGAAGCGGTGGACGGTGAAGCCGATCGCCGCGAGCGCCTCGGCGATCACCGCCATCGCCCCGGCGTCGGCCGGGGTTATGCTGGGACAGGCGATCAGGCGCTTGGTCAGCGCTACGGGGTCGATTGCTTCGGACATGCTGCCCGCCTAGCGTCCCTGCACGCCGAAGCAAAGCGGAGCCTGCCCGATGCCCAGGATCGATATCGAATCCATACCCCCGTCCAACGCGACCAGCTACCCCGCCCAATATGCCCGCGAGGTGGAGGGCCGCTGGTACCGCAGGCTCGCGCCGGCGACCGGGCTGACCGATTTCGGTGTCAGCCATGTGACGCTGAGACCCGGCGCCTGGTCCGGCCAGAGGCATTGGCACGAGGGCGAAGACGAATTTGTGGTGATGGTCGCAGGCGAGGCCGTGCTGGTCGACGACTCCGGCCGGACGCCCGTCGGGCCGGGCGACTGTATCGCCTATCCGAAAGGCGACGCCAACGGCCATTGCCTGATCAACGAAAGCGACGTCGACTGCGTGTTCGTGGCGATCGGCCGCCCTCCGGCGACCGACTGCCATTATCCCGATATCGACATGCACCTGGACGCCGCCAAAGGCAGGCAGGTCCGCAAGGACGGTTCGGACTTCTGATCCTCAGGCCTTTTCGGCCGCGCGCTCAAACTTGTCGATCACCCAATGTTCGCCCGCAGCGCCCTTGGCCCATTCGACCATGAAGGGATGCTCGCGGACCGCATCGCAATAATCCGCGGCGAGCGAGGGCAGCGGGATCGAATAGGTGCGGAAGCGGGTGACGACTGGCGCGAACATGATGTCGACCGCCCCGAACGCGCCGAACAGATAATCGCCGCCCTGTCCGAAGCCGCGCTTCGCCTGATCCCACAGCGAGGTGATCCGCCGGACGTCAGCCGACACCTCGGCGGTCAGCGGCTCGGGCGGATAGACATGCCGCATGTTCATCGTGTGCTGCGAGCGCAGAGCGGTGTAGCCCGCGTGCATTTCGGACGCCATCGAACGCGCGAGCGCGCGTGCCTTCGCATCCGCCGGCCAAAAGCGATCCCGGCCGACCTTGTCCGCAAGATAGTCGATGATCGCAAGGCTTTCCCACACCGCCGCGTCGCCGTCCCAAAGCACCGGAACCTTCCCGTTGGAGGCCGCGAATTCGGGCGCTTCGCGGCGCTGCGCCCAGCCTTCGTCGTATAGCGGGACAAGCTCCTCGGCAAAGGCGAGCCCCGATTGTTTCACAGCCAGCCAGCCGCGCAGCGACCAGCTCGAATAGACCTTGTTGCCGATGTAGAGCTTGAGCGTCATGGCGAGCCTCGCGTCCCGGATGCGGAGCCATTAGCCGAGCGAGCGAAAAAGAAAAGGCGTCGCCTATGATCCTAGGAGGACACCGCCTCCAATATCGCCGCGCGCAGCTCGGCAATCCCGAAATCCTTCTCGCTCGAGGTCACCAGCAGCTTCGGATGCGCCGCGACATGGGCGCGTGCCTCGGCTGCGGTCGCCGTGGTCACCGCGGCAAGGTCGCTCGCCTTGATCTTGTCGGCTTTGGTGAGGACGAGATGATAGGTTACCGCGGCCTTGTCGAGCATGGTCATGACCTCGCGGTCGACATCCTTGACGCCGTGGCGGCTGTCGATCAGCACCAGCGCGCGCCGCAACACGACGCGCCCGCGCAGATAGTCGTTCACGAGATGCCGCCATTTGCGCACCACGTCCTTGGGCGCTTTGGCGAACCCATAGCCCGGCATATCGACCAGCCGCAGCACCGGCAGCGCCCCTTCCTCGGGCGCTCCGACGTCGAAGAAGTTGAGCTCCTGCGTGCGCCCCGGCGTGTTCGAGGTGCGGGCCAGGCCGTTGCGGTTGGTCAGCCGGTTGAGCAGCGACGACTTTCCGACGTTCGACCGGCCCGCAAACGCGATTTCGGGGCAATTCGGATCGGGGAGGAATTTGAGGTCGGGCGCCGATTTGAGAAAGCCGACCGGGCCGGCGAACAATTTGCGCGCGGGTTCGATCAGATCCTCGACCGGCGGTTCTTCGTTCACTTCTTCTTCGCCGCGGCGATCGCGGGCGCCGGCTCCTTCATCACCGGATGCTGGCTGTAGAGCCAGGCCTGCTGCGCGATGGTGAGAAAGTTCGAGGTGATCCAGTAGACGAGCAGCCCGGCCGCGAACGGGGCCATGATGAACATCATGATCCACGGCATCAGCGACATGACCTGCTGTTGCGCCGGCTCCATCGGCTGCGGGTTGAGCCGGAACTGGAGCCACATCGACACCCCGAGCAGCAGCGCCAGCACACCGATGCCGAGAAAAGCCGGCGGCGTGAAATCGAGCAGCCCGAACAGGTTGAGGATGTGCAGCGGATCGGGCGCGGACAGATCGCGGACCCACAGGATGAAGGGCTGGTGGCGCATCTCGATGGTGACCATCAGCACCTTGTACAGCGCATAGAAGACCGGGATCTGGACGACGATCGGCAGGCAGCCGGCGAGCGGATTGACCTTCTCCTCCTGATAGAGCTTGAGCATCTCCTGCTGGAGGCGCGGCTTGTCTTCCTTGTAGCGCTCCTGGAGCTCCTTCATCTTCGGCTGGACGCGGCGCATGCCGGCCATCGAACGGAACTGCTTCTGCGCGATCGGGAACATCAGCCCGCGCACCATGAAGGTCAGGATGATGATCGCCACCCCGAAATTGCCGACCAGCTTGAACACCTGATCGAGCACCCAGAATATCGGTTTCTCGATCACCATGAACCAGCCCCAGTCGATCGCTCGGCTGAACTGATCGATGCCGAGCTTCGCCTCATAGCTGTCGAGCAGCTTCACTTCCTTGGCGCCGGCGAAGAAATGCTGGGTCACCGTCGCCGCCTTGCCAGGGGCGATCACCAGCGGCTTGCCGGTTTCCACCGCCTGATAGACCTTGTCGGACGAGGCCAGAAACCCGGCTTCGATCGAGGCGTTCGCATCGGGGATCAGCGCGGTCAGCCAATATTTGTCGCTGAAGCCGAGCCAGCCATGCTGGGTGGTGAAGCGCTTGCCCGCGCTGCCGGCCTCGTCGAGGTCCTGCGCTTTGATGAAATCGACCGAGCGATCGGCCAGCTTGACGATCGGGCCGACGCGGTTGGTCCAGCTATAAGGATCCTTGGATACGCCGGCGCGCGAGACCAACCCATAGGGCCGCGCTGCGATCGCGCCGACCCCTGTGTTGCTGATTTTCTGCGTGATCGTGAACATATAGTCGGGATCGACCGCGATCACCGTGTCGAAGCGCTGGCCTCGCTGGTTGGTCCAGCTCAGCGTGACCGGCCGCTGGGGCGTGAGCGCCGCGGCGTCGGCGGTCCACAGCGTGTTGGGTCCGGGCGCGTCGACACCGTCGCCGGTCCAGCCGAAGCCGGCATAATATGCGTCGGGGGAGCCGCCCGGCGACAGCAGCCGGATCGGCGGCGCGTTCTTCGCGACCGTCTCCCGATAGGCCTTGAGCACCAGATCGTCGATCCGCGCGCCCTTGAGGTTGATCGATCCGGCGAGCTTGGGGGTGTCGATCGCGATGCGCGGCGTTTCGCGCAGCACCACGGCGCGCGCGCGAATCGCGCCGGCCGTGTCGGCGGCGGGATCTGCGCCGGGCTGGGGAAGGACTTTCTCCTTGCCGCCCTGGATCGTCGTCACGGGAGGTTTCGCGACGGGAAAGAACCGCTCGCTAAGCGCCGTCCATCCGAACAGGACGATCGCCGACAGGACGATCGCGAGGATCATGTTGCGCTGGTTATCCACCGAAAACTCCCGGAAAAACCTTGGGCGGTCAGGGCACCGGATCGTAGCCGGATCCGCCCCATGGGTGGCATCGGCAGATCCGGCGGAGCCCGAGCCACCCGCCTTTGAGCGCGCCATAGCGCGAGACGGCCTCGATCGTATAGGCCGAACAGCTCGGCATATAGCGGCAAGTGGGCGGCAGGATCAGCGAAGGGCCCTTCTGCCAGGCCTTCGCCAGCAGAATAATCGCCCGGCCGATCATCCCGAGACCTTGGCGAGCGCCTTGCGGAGTTCAGCGCGCAGCGCGGCAAAGTCGCGCTCGATCCCGCCGGCGCGGCCGATCAGGACATGATCGGCCCCCGCGACGCCCGAATCAGGCAGCAGCTCACGCGCGAGCGCACGGAAACGGCGTTTCATGCGATTGCGGATAACCGCATTGCCGATCTTTTTTGTGACGGTGACGCCCAGGCGCATAACCGGATCGCCATCCTCACGCGGCCTGACCAGCAGAACGAAGCCCGGCATCGGCGCCCGCTTGCCGCCATTGGCCGCGACAAAATCCGCGCGGCGCCGAAGCACCGCATAGCCCGTCGGGCTCAGGCCGACAGCTTCTTGCGACCGCGGGCGCGGCGAGCGGCCAGCACCTTGCGGCCGCCGGGGGTGGCGCTGCGCGAACGGAAACCGTGGCGCCGCTTGCGGACCAGGTTGCTCGGCTGGAAAGTGCGCTTCATCGTCTTTGCCTCAAATCCAAAACAAAAGGGCCGCCGAACCTGCGGCAGCCGCTAACTGGAGAGCGCGCTTAGGCAAAAGGCCGGCCTGAGTCAATCTGGACGATAGCCCCGGGCGGGCTCGCCGTTCCCTCCCGCCTATGCGAGGGCAGCCGATCATTACGCCCCATGGCTCCTTTTCGTTTCGTGTGCGTTAGGGGCCGGGACGCCCTCCAAGGAGATCGACATGCGCCGCCCGGCCACCTGCCTGTTGTTGCTGCTTCCCCTGCTCGCCGCCTGCCACTCGAAGTCCGACGACCGCCTGAAGGCGATCGAGGATCGGATCGGCAAGCTCGAACAGGCGGCGGCCGCCCACAAGGCGGTCACGCTCAAGCCGCGCGATACCGGCTACGGACTGCTCGACACCGATTTCGGGCGCGTCGCGGTGGCGATCGCCGATGTGCAGCCCTATGCTGGCGGATCGCGGCTGATCCTCGATTTCGGCAACACTTCGGCGGCCCGCCTCAACGGCATGAAGGCGAAAATCGAGTGGGGATCGAGCGACCGCGCCGGCCTGCCCGACCCCGCCGGCGCGGTGCGATCGCTGAGCTTCGCCGCGCCCGAGCCGCTGCCCGCGGGCAGCTGGCGACAATATCCGGTCAATCTGGAGGGCATCCCCCCGGCGCGACTCGGCTGGGTGCGTGTCTCCGCCTTTGACAGCGGCACGGTCGACCTGCTCAGCCAATAGCCAATAATCCCCTCGACATCGGCTTCGCGCCAGCCCTAGAACACTCCGCGAACATCGGGGGTTTTCTATGGTGGCGCATGTCGCGACGGTGGCGTTTCTGGGGCTGGAGGCGCGTGCGGTCGAGGTGCAGGTGCAGATCGCGCCCGGCGTGCCCGCCTTCGTCGTCGTCGGCCTGCCTGACAAGGCCGTCGCCGAAAGCCGCGAGCGGGTGCGCGCCGCGCTCTCGGCGATCGGGCTCGCGCTGCCGCCCAAGCGGATCACGGTCAACCTATCGCCGGCTGATCTGCCCAAGGAGGGGTCGCATTATGATCTGCCCATCGCGCTCGGGCTGCTCGGCGCGATGGGGGTGATCGATGCCGAGACGCTCGCTTCCTATGTCGTGGTGGGCGAGCTCGGGCTCGATGGGCGCGTCGCGCCCGCACCAGGCGTGCTGCTCGCGGCGCTCCATGCCTCGGAGCGCGATCTCGGGCTGGTGTGCCCGGCCGCGCAAGGATCCGAAGCCGCCTGGGCGGGTTCGATCGAGGTGGTCGCGGCCCCAGGGCTGCTCGCGCTGATCGGCCATTTCAAGGGCGGCGCGGCGCTCGTGCCACCGCAGCCGGGGCAGGCCGACATTCCTGCCCCGCTCGCCGATCTCCGCCAGGTCAAGGGCCAGGAAACCGCCAAGCGCGCGCTCGAGATCGCCGCGGCGGGTGGGCACAATATGCTGATGAGCGGGCCGCCCGGCGCAGGCAAATCGCTGATGGCGGCGTGCTTGCCCGGCATCCTGCCCGAACTGACCCCGGCGGAGGCGCTCGAAGTGTCGATGGTCGCCTCGGTCGCGGGCGAACTGCAGGACGGACGGCTGATCCGTGCGCGGCCGTTCCGCGCGCCGCACCATTCGGCCTCGATGGCGGCGCTGGTCGGCGGCGGCCTGAAGGTGCGGCCCGGCGAGGTCAGTCTCGCGCATCTCGGCGTGCTGTTCCTCGACGAGATGCCCGAATTCCAGCGCGCCGCGCTCGATTCGCTGCGCCAGCCGCTCGAGACCGGCAAGGTCTCGGTCGCGCGCGCCAACGCGCATGTCACCTTTCCTGCGCGCGTCCAGCTGATCGCGGCGATGAATCCGTGTGATCGCGTTGCCTTCTTGATGGAAGGGGTGGCGGTATCCCTAAAGGCCGAAAAGCCGGAGGCCAAAGCACTGCAAGCTGATACGCTCGGCGCAAAGCTCAAGCGGCGGCGGCTGGAACTCGGTCTTCGACAGATTGACACCGCGCGCGCGATGGGGGTCAATCAGCATTCGATCATGGATTGGGAAAACGGCAAAGAGCCAACGGACCGGCAGTATCCCGTTATCATCAGATTTCTTGGACAAGAGCCGTGGCCCAAGCCAAAGTCGCTCGGCGAAAGGCTCCAAGCCCAACGGCGACGCCTCGGCCTGTCCGTGAAGCGCGCTGCAACGTTGATCAACGTGGATGAGGGAACGTTTGGACGCTGGGAGGCCAATGAATCCACTTCAATCGCTAGCCACCGTGCCCGCATCGAAACGTTTCTCACAGGCGAGTAGCTCCATTCTATCCCTTCCGTTCCGCGGACGATCAGGCAGGTTCCGGGCGGCACTGATGAGCTAGCTGCCCTCCGCCCCTAGTTCTTGCGGATGGTCCGGGGTTTAGGTGCTCACCCCTTCGTGCGAACGCTCCATGGCGTGCCTATAGGCGTCGCGGCCTGTGGTGCGAGCGATGTAGGCTTGTTCGACCTCGCCGAGGGTAATGCCGCAGTTCCGCTGGCCCAGGTTCAGGGCGTAGGTCACCGAGATGTCGGCAGCAGTGAAAGTCTTACCCGCGAGGTAGGGTGAACTGGCAAGCCGTTGGCTGACCAGCTTCAGCCGTTTTTGAAACGATTGCAAACACCAGGTCGTGCCCCAATTCTCTCGCTCGGCTTCGGGCGCGATGAATCGGCTGACGACGACAGGCATCATCAGGGTCGCAAGGCCGGCCTCGCCCAGGTGCAGAAACTGCTGGTATGCGGGGAAGCCCGGATCGTGCGGCGCGGGCGCCAGCGGCGTCGGCCCGTAGCGGGCCATCAAGTACTCCATGATCGCGACCGACTCGACCATGACGACGTCGCCGTCCTGGATCGCCGACGGTGAGTCGCGACAGGTAATGGTCACCCGTGCTTGCACTATAAAACGCCCGATGCGCGTTGATCCCCATTTCGTGGCCTTCCGCCTGCTGAGATACGCCGGTCATTGGCCGATAAATGGGGCAGTCAATTCTGGAGAACAAAGGGTGCATCTATGCAGTAGGCGATATTTCGTGAGTGAAGGTTTACGATCGCCCGTTAGTATCGGAAAAGAACGGAAATTAAGTTTCCAAGGAGCTGTGGATTTACCCTCTGTGGGCGCGGTCGAGCTTTGACGTTCGCATCATCGTCGGAGGGTGGGTGGCACCGTCATAGCGGCGCCACCCACATCGTTACACGCGTCGACATCGTTACCCAAAATTGTAATTAAGTTACGAATTTTCTTCGACTTCCTCACACCTTGAACACATTTTTTCGCCAAACTAAATAAATCAACATTGACTTCAGAAAATCAGTGCAATCTCATCTTGCTAAATAGATAATAAAATTACATACATTATGGCGGCATCGCGTTCCTACGTATAGTAATATCCCAGAATAGCCATACAATGCGACGTTGTTTCTTATCCAAATCGGCGTGGAGTTCAGAGAAATTGCGTGGCCGACTGTGCAGCGTCGATTACCACTCTTACTGTTCGTGTCGCCGATACAAACGCGTGACCACCGTCACGCGTAGCGTAAAGAATCGCATTATTATACTGCCCTAAGAGCGTATCGAGTCATCGCCCCGTATTCAGCGCTCAGCGCCAACAGGCGCGAGAACTCGATCTGCCGATGAGCGTGATAGCTTCAGCGACAGGCATTGCAGAACCTGTTCCCGTCACGGTGGCGTATCCCGGTGGCTTTAACATTACTGACGAACTCGCGGTGACCTTGTGGGCACGAGGAGAATGAACATGCGACGGTGGTTCGTATCCTTTTATCCGGAAATGAATCCGGACGAGCAGCGAGCGCACCGTTCCGTCTCGTGGTTTCTCACGACCTTTTCGCTCGTCCTTCTTTTCATACTCATTTCCGCGATTCTGATTGCCGCATCAAATGCGCACGGGCACTGGAGCACGCCTAACTTCATCACCTTTCTCGGCTTGGGCCTTCTTACCGGTGCAACGGGTTTCGCCGGTGGTGGGTTCATTGGCTTCTTGTTCGGCGTGCCGCGGGTGCTCGCAGAGAAAAATGGCGCTGGTAACGGCGTTGCCAGCAACACCAATCTGGAACAAGTCTCAGATTGGCTTACGAAGATGATCGTTGGCGTCTCGCTGGTTGAGTTTAACGCGCTCAACGAGGCGCTGCTCCAATTCAGCGCCCAGGTCGATGCGGCACTCGTCAGTGGTATGCCGTCGGGCGCGACCGCCGTGCGCGGTGCCGGATTTGCCACTGACTTGATCCTGGTTGGATCGGCCATCGCGGGCTTCCTCGCTGCCTATCTCAAATCCAAAACCGACCTGATGTCGGCCTTTGCTCCCAAGGAGGAAATGCAGTTCAGCCTCGGCAAGGTCATCGCGGACCAAATTATCGGGGAAATAGGCCGCCAGGTACTCGATCGCCCTTCTACCGATCCCGACCAATGCGCCAAGGACATGGCCGCAAAGCTCATCCAGTTCGTCCGACCCGATTCCCGCGACCCAGACCTCCACAGGATGCTGGGTCTCGCCCAAGCCATATTGAAGAACTTTAGAGCGGCCTCAGATGCCCTTGCCAAAGCCGTTGAGCTAGCTTCGAAAGGAGGGGCAACGCCGGACGCGAGTTTGGTGGCGCTTGCGACGCGCGCGCTGGCCATCTCCGGCAACAGTGATGCTGCGCGCGATCTAGCGGCACAATCAAGCAATAACAGTTCGGTAGGTGCGACCGGCGAGCGCGAACTCGCCAACATGTTTGCCCAGCTGTATGCGCGCGGCGGCTACGACACCGCCATCGAAATCGGAGAGAAGCTCGCCCAGGACAGCGAAATGCGAAAGAGCGGACGGCTCTGGCTCTATCTGGCCTCCGGTTATGGCCAGCGACATGCCAATTTACTGTTGAGTTCGGCTACCTCCCAAGAGCTCGCTGATGCGAGAGAGAAAGCACTGAACGCCGTCAAAGAGGCGCTTAAGCTTGATCGGCCGGCGAACTACCCTGTGTTGAGGATGCTGTGGGACAAGCACGCGTCCGCAAAACCTGAGAACGAACGCGATCTGGAGGATTTCTTCGAAGACCCGGAATTTAGGGAGTTGCTTGCGTAGCTGCGCTGCGACCGCTCAGGCGGCGGCATCCATACTTTTTTGTTCGGCGCAGCAATCATCTTGGAGCATCGACGCGGAAAACCTACGAGGGAGAATATCGCATGAGCAAGCTCACGAAACATCTCGCAATCGTATCGGAAACAGAAGCTGTTAGCCCGAGCGATCTTATGGTCGTGGCGGCCGCGCTGCAAAAGCAGGCGTCTCGAGACCTTGAACCAATCTGGGACATCAGTGCAACGGTGGACGCCTTCGCCAAGCTTGAAGACGTCCCGCTCGATTACTGGCCAATGATCGTGCGCGACGATATCGGCTTTAACGCCGCCGGCATTCATTTGGACAAAAACCGGCAGCCGTTCGCGCTCATTTCTTCGTCCAACGACCGCGACACCTGGTCGCTGACAGCCTCCCACGAGGCACTCGAAATGCTGGTCGACCCGTTTGGAGATCGCCTAGTCGCTGGAGATTCGCCCAAGGCAGGACAGGGCCGCGTTAACTTTCTGGTTGAGGTCTGCGACCCTTCTGAAGCCGCAGCTTTCGCCTACAGCATCAACTCGGTGCTGGTTTCCGACTTTTACACGCCGCACTTTTTCGACCCAATAACGGCATCGGGGGTGCGCTACTCGTTCACGGACGCGATTAAGCAGCCACGTTCAATCCTCGATGGCGGATATCTTTCCTGGGTGGATCTCGAAACGGACGAATGGTGGCAGACGATCTGGTTTGGAACCACCCAGCCCGAATTCCGGAATCTCGGTAAATTCGATGCCAAACAGAGTATCCGCTCGCAGATCGACCGCGTGACCTGGAAAAACACGGCAGAAGCGATCGAGGCCGGCAGAAGCCGCGCAGTGCTTGCGGGACTTCCCTTTGCCGGGAGCGCGGCTCCATCCGCTGCTCGAGCGAATGCGCTCCATGCGCAGATTGAACAGCTCAAAGCGGGGTAGTACAAGCGTACGATCCCACCCTGAGCCAATCGGAGCGCTAAGATGGTTCGCCAAAAAAAGGACGATGCGGCTCGCAAGAGCCGAGCAGAAGGCCTGAGGGAAGCCATCGACAAGGCGCTTGGAAGAGATCGCCAAGCACCACCCGAGGACGAAGCTGCGCAGACTCTGCGTGATTTCGTTCATCGACGGATGCGCGATCTCGACGCGGACGAGTAAGATCAGGGGCAGGCGGTTCAGCATGATCAGAGCGTGATATGTGTGCCGCAGCCTGCTTCAGTACTACAAGGTCTTCAAGTACTCTAGCAGCGCCTCCTTCTGTGGGTCGGACAGCTTGGTGCCAAAAGTGTGCCCGCAGCGACTCTCACCCGATCCGCGCTTCGTGCAGTCAGTAGTCGTGCGGGTAAAGGGAGATCCTGGCTGGACGGCAGCCAGTCCGACACGCGAGGGGTCATAGATCCGACCTAGAGCGAAGCTAGCAGGCCGCTGGTCAACGGGGGCAAGCAGGTCAGCGAGCGTGGGCACCGAACCGTTGTGAAGATAAGGCGCCGCCGCCCATATGCCGTAGAGCACACGCGATTCATAGCAATAGGGTTTGGTGGTCTTGTTGCAGTCAGGGTTAGCCTCCGTGTCCTGCTTCTTTCGGTAGGCACCCTTGAGCCGGGTCGAAAGGTCTTTGGTCGGGACGGTGTTACCCTTAAGGAACGCCTGCACATCCGGCCCTTTTGGGAATTGGAGCGCGCGTTGCAGGATCGAGCCTATTACTGAGACGCCCAGCATGGTGAACTGCTTGTCGGTCGGCTGTACCGTCGCGCCGAAGGGCATGCGCGCGCCGGTCAATGATCCCGCCTGCGCAGTGCGGTCGAGGATGGTGTACTCGCGACTATCCGTGCCCACATCCTGCACCGGGGTGGCCCAAGTGCTCTTGTTAAGGAATCGCTTCTTGCCTGGTCGCTGATCGTGGCAGGCGGCACAGCCGCCCCGCGCAACGGGCAGATCGAACACCGCCTTGCCCTTGGTGGCGAGCGCAACGTCCACGGACCAGGGATATTTCGGCGCAGGAATCGCCTCGATCAGGTTTTCCAACCGCGATAGCCCGTCAAAGTTGGCTGAATTGTCGCCCAGGAAATTGGTTTTCGTCAGGACGAAGGGGATCGGCTGGTGGCGCGGGTGAAAGCGTGCGAAAACGCCATAGACTTCGCCCAGGTTGCGCGCCAGGCCGAGCAGATTGTCGCCATTGTCAGCAAAGCCTGGCCACTGGGTGCGGTCTTGCTTCGGCGCGTTCCAGACGAAAGGATAGCGCACCGGTGCGTCAGCGAGTTGGATGTTGTTCGCGATTATGTAAGTCGGGGCTGGGCCAATATCGAGCCCGGTGAGGCGGTTGAAGATCATGCTCACCGCATCGAGCCGGCCAAGGCCCCATTGACCAGGATGTGGATAGGCGCGCTGGAGCATGGTGCTTTCCCGCGCGTACCAAATGTCCACATCGATCTGGAGCTGTGCAAGCGCATTGGGCGTAGGGTCGGGGCCCAGCACCTTGGTCGCGAAAGCGCTGAAGCGTGGGCCGTGATCATTGATCGCGCCAAGGCTGTTCACCAGGTCGGTCAGAAGTGCCTGGAAATCAGACAGTGCCGGGCCGCCATCAATCCGATAGGCTTGACCACCGACCTCGATCTGGCGGGTGTGGCAAGCGGCGCAGTTCATGCCTGCAAAGGCCGCGGGGCCAGTGCCGTTGACGGTGAAGCCCACGGGAAGTCCGTCGGGACTCTGAGGATTGGGCAGGTAGCCGTAGCGCAAAAGGCCGTCGGCAAGGAAAGCTCCGCCGCCGGGGGCATCGAGCGCGCGAAGCCAGGCGAGCGGAACCAACTGCGAGCCCTGATCCTGTGTATAGTAGGACTGACGCTGCGCTGCCCAGGCAGGACTATCCTGCACATAAACCGGGCGCGCCATTTCCGGCGAGTCGGCTTGGGTTGACGTCGCGAAGAACAGAGCCATCAATGAGCAGGTCAGCAGTGAACCTCTGCTTGCCCACCGCGAAATATTAATTTTCATGATCGGCAACCCCCATGTGTACACCTATATAACCCGCCTAACAAGCTGCACGGAAATTAAGTAGAACTACAATATTGCCACATCACCCCTTCTTTAAAACGGACCTATAAATATTGCTCTGACGTATATTACCTACATCTCATCGCGTATACTCGCTATAATATCTTTACCAGAAACGAATCAGTCGGCGGCCCAATGGAGCAATTACAGCCTATTCGTCCTTCTTCCCGAAGAAAGTGTCAGCTCGCTCAGACAGCCATGAGGCCGCCCGATCAGAGAACATTCCGGCGAGGATACCTACAGCACAAAATGCCATGTAGTTCGCCTCACCGCCGGCAAAACCACTCGAGGTTCCGAGCACCGCCGTCCCACCGCTCAGGAGGATAAACACGCAGAGCGCAATGAGACCGCCTAGAAGAATGCGCGCACTATAGCCAGCCGACGACGTGAGCGTGAAACTGGTCGCGGGGTAGACGACCAGCACGAGCGTCAACAGAAGCGCGCCGAACGTGCCCGATACAAAGGCCAGCACGATTTGCAGCAGCGCGGGCGGGAAGTCGATCAGTACATCGCCGCCGAGCAAGATGCTGCTGCGCAGTTTCGTGGTCGTGTCGAAACAGTCCCGGATCGCCGCCGCTTTGGCGTCCTCCTGTTCAAGCACTTTGATGCGGTCGCCGGTCATGGTCGCGTTATCGTCGGCCATTTTTACACGGTTGGCAGCATCAACCGCTCGGCGGAAGCTGTCCGGCACTCCGCGCGGGCTCTCGATTAGCTTTCTCATGCTCGCAGCCTGCTCCCGGGAGATCCTACCAGATAGCAAGCACTCGCGGACCACAGCGACAATCTGCTTCCGTTCGTCAGTCCCCATGGCCTGCGTGGGATTACTAGGGAGCGCGCAGCCCGGCCTTTTGGAGAAGGCGAGCGCGGCCGGAGCAAAGTTTTCCCATGCTTCGTTATACGCTGCTTCGGCCTGATTGAGCGCCGCCCGTTCCTGCCGGGCCTTAGCGATATACTGCGCCTCGCTGCCGCGCGCCGCACTCAGGTCACGACGCGCCTGATCCACCTTGAGCGCCGTGGCATAGGCTGAGCTGTAGCTCACCCCTAGGTCAAGCCCTGCCAGCTTACCCATCACTTCCTGCTGTGCAGACGCGGTCATCAATAGAACGATGAACAGGAGGGCAATGACGCATGCCCCGACGCTTCGAAGTGCCGCAATGACCCAACTGGGAAGCTTATCGCTCACGCCGTTCCCCTTCATCGCAGCGTCACCGCCACTGCTTCAGCCGTATGTAGTGGCTTGAGGCAGGCGGTCGGTAACGACCTACTATAAGCGATTGTTTCTTATGCGTCCCAGATTTTATGTACGGTTTTGTCCGAATTGGAGGTAATTACGTACTATCACCTGTAAAGCGTAATGCATATTATTCGAGGCAGACTGCGCCTGGGGAGGCGCAACGCTATTGGGGGAAGTTATGCGCGCGTCCTTCGTCACGCTCTACAAAATTATTGCCATGCTCTGGGCGCTGTGCGTCTGGAATGGTGCGACCTTCGCTGAAGCGCCGACGCCCTTTGCTGCCAAGGACAATCCGGCCAATTGGGTCTTCGTTTTTAAAATGAATGCAGGGGTGTTCCCTTCAACTGAAGTCATTGCGGATCGCTCGTGCCTTTTTGGTGGGACCGTGCAGCCCTATGGTCAGTTTAGCCAGCGCTACGCGGTGGCGAGCAGCACCGCGCCGACACTTGTTGATGGTAGTGGGCTTGTCGGAAGCGGTGCAGATGCGGTTGGCGCGACCTTTGCGCAGATATATTCCGGCCAGCTCCACTATGTGGTGTGGAACGACCAATTCTATCGCCACCCTGAAATCTCAGGCTGTGCCGAGTCCTGCTCCGGACCTTGGGGGCATTCGAAAGGCGTGCTGGCATGGAATGATGACGGCGAGGGCGTCGTGCTGCAAGTGACGACCCCCTCATGGCCTGGCGCTGGCAATAAAGCACATCCGCGTTCGGGCGAAGGCAATACGCTCGGCTGCATCTCGAACAACAATGTAAAGTTCAGCCAGCATTTCTTCGCGCTCAAACTCTCGGCCTCTGATGTCGAAAAGGTGCTTGATGCACTGGCAACTGCGAGCGTCGTCACGAATCCCAACGATCCCATGATCGTCCAGAATGGCGGCCCCGCAGTGATCCAGGCCATGGCGCGCGCGCTCGGGAAAAAATCGCAGGCGACGACCGCCACCAGCATCGTGCTGTCTAGCGGGGTGCGGCTCATCGCCAAGCCCTCGAACCTCGCCGTGCCGCCCTGGCAAATGGTGTCGGCGCTCCTGGGTGGCATCGACCTGCGCACGGCGACCTGGTGGGCAAACCCGACCATCCCTTCGACCACCCGTGCTACGGCCATCGCCTGCTGGGCGCCCGGTCTTATCACGCCTGGCGCCGTCGATAACGCCGCTACAGGTTCGTGGGCCGGCAAGTCGATCGGGCTCAAGGGCGGCCCCGCTCCGAACAGCAACCATGCCAAGATCGGCATTTCGGTATCTGGCTCCTACAGCATCTTCGGCGACTTGAACCAGCAAGGCGCGCTCTCGGGCAACTGCAAACGCAGTCAGAACGGCCGGGGCGGCCTCTTCTTCGTGGTCGACAATGCTGCGCTCCACGACAGCATGAAAGCGCTTATCGCCGGCGACAGCGTGCCCACAGCGCCGTAAGCCCGAGGAAAGGATACTCATGGCCAAGAATATCGTCCTGTGCTGCGACGGCACATCCAACCGCTTCACGCCTGATCGCACTAATGTGCTCAAGCTCTGCTATGCGCTCGCCAAACACAATCAACGGCAACTCGTCTATTACCATCCCGGCATCGGCACGCGGGCACCGGTTGGCGTTGGCACGGCGGTGGGCGGGTTGCTCGGCCGGATCGGTGGCCTCGCCTGGGGGCATGGCCTCCAGGCCGATATCGCCGACGCCTATATCTTTCTCATGAACCATTATGAGCCGGGGGATCGGGTTTTTCTGTTCGGCTTCAGCCGCGGTGCCTATACGGCGCGGGTGATCACCGGGATGCTGAAGCTTTACGGACTCTCAATGCCCGGAAATGAAGCTCTCGTGCCCTATGCCGTCGATATGATGTGGGCGATCAGCAAGGCGCGCACCAAAGCGGAGCGCGACGCCTATTTCAAACTTGCCGACGATTATGTCGATACGATCGCCGCAACGACCTGCAAGCCGCATTTCCTCGGCGTATGGGATACGGTGAATTCGGTAGGATGGATCGGCAGCCCGCTTGCCCTCCCCTATACCCGAGCCAATCCCGACGTTGCGATCATTCGCCACGCTATGGCGATCGACGAGCGCCGGGCCTTCTTCCGGGTGAACTGGTTCAACGAAAAAAACGCTCGGGATCTGAAACAGGTGTGGTTTCCAGGCTCCCATTGCGACATTGGCGGCGGGTATCCCGAAAATGAGAGCGGGCTTTCAAAATATGCGCTCGAATGGATGGCCCGCGAGGCAATCGACGCGGGACTGCTGATCGACGAAAAGCGGCTTCAGAGGGTACTGGGTCATAGCGGTGGCGGATATGTTCCTGCTCAGCCGATCAAGCCGCATCCGTCCATCGTAGGCTTCTGGCATCTCGCTGAGTTCGTGCCCAAGAAGCGCTGGAATCGCGAAGAGGAGCGGCCGGAATGGCGTATGAACCTTTACCGTCGCCGGACAATGCCCGAAGACGCCTGTGTGCATGACGTTGCTTGGCGGATTCCAACCTACGCGGACCGCCTGCCAGCCAAGGCCATCCCGCTCAGCAAGAAGATTTGGAAGCCGCTCGGCACCTGAACACGAGCTAATGGCTTGCTCGATATTGCGCGATGTCGGCCTTGGTCACGTCCTTGGGATAGCAGAGTGGCGCGTACCCGCCGGCACGGCTCCACGCGCTTCGCCCACCACAACTTGATCCATTTCGGGCGGAATTGTAAGGACAGGGACAATTCCCCGGATACGACGCGATCGATTCTGCGATCACCCGCTGCCGAACTTCGCTATCCGACAGGCCAGGCTTTGCTGATAGCGGGCTGACCGCCAGTAATGCCGAAAGCCCTAATAGGCCAATACGCGCTCCCACAATGTGCATGACACCCTCCCCCGATTCGTTCCCGTAATGATTTGGGAAGCGGGCTCGCTCGTCAACGCGGGGAACTGCGTAGATTGAACGGCGGCGGCCATATTGGTACGGCTACGTCACCGTTCTTTGGGGGAAGTGCGATGAAATGGAAGATCGCTCTTGCAGTGGCACTCCTTGCTCCTGCTCCGGCACTCGCGTGGGGAGATCAAGGACATTCGCTCACCTGTCAGATCGCCTACGACCTCATGACTCCCGTGACCCGGCAGACGGTTGACGGCCTCCTCGCACGGCAAGCGCCAAAATACCGGAACCTCCCCAATGCCTGCACCTACCCGGACGACGTAAACGATCAGGACGGGCGACGCAGTCAGCATTTCGTCAATCTGCGTCGGAGCGACGAGGCGCTGGCTGACCTTACCTGCCCGGTCGCCGGTTCACCGACTGACTGCCTGCTGGCCGCCATCAAGCAGGACTATGACCTGCTGCGCACTCCGTCGTCGTCCGACGATGCACGGTCGCTAGCGCTTATGTATCTCGGACACTGGCTCGGGGATCTCCACCAGCCGCTCCACATATCATTCAAGGACGACACCGGCGGGAATAGTATTGAAACGACAGGGTACTGCGGACCATCGAAGCTCCATTCCGTTTGGGACACCTGCATCATCGTGCAGCGCATCTACGCGACCGTACCGGGCGTGGCGATGATCGACGATCCCCGCTTTATCGCCAAGGCTAAGGAACTCGCCGATGCGATTTCTCTGTCCGATAAAGGCGCGTGGACGATCGGAGAACCCTGGCAATGGGCGAACGAATCCTATGCCATCGCGCGTAAGCGCGCGGTCAAATACTGTACACCCCACAGCGGCACCTGCTGGTATGACGATACGCACAGAACCTACGAAGGCGGTCAAAAACGCCGCGTACCGATCGACGCCGGCTATCTCGATAATTTCGCACCAACCGTAACGAGCCGCCTTCAGATGGGCGGTGTGCGCCTTGCCTATTTGCTCAATCGCGCATTTGATCCTGCTCCTATGCCAGAGGTGCCATAGGAGCGAGCGCTCACCGGCGCTTCGGCCCGACCAGTGCTTTTACATCCGGCTACACGGCTTACATCCCAAAGGAGGCGCATCGACTTCAAAGGCCATTCCGGAAGCTGCCCAAGACCAACGAGGTGCAGCTACGCGCCGTGCGCGCCATGGATTTCCGTGCACACTGACGGAATGAGCGATTCCCAAGACATCTCCTATCTCGGACATACGACGCACGGCCGCCAGCACATGCGCTTCGGCATCAAGCAGCTTGACCGCCTCCTACATACCTATGTCGTCGGCCAGACGGGCGTCGGAAAATCGAGCCTGCTGCGCTTGCTTGCGGCGCAGGACGCCACTGCCGGGCGCGGTTTCGCCCTCATCGATCCGCATGGCGACCTTGTCACGGAGCTATTCCAATCCGTCGCCTCCGAACAACGCGAACGGATTATCTACCTCGACGCTACCAACAGCACGCAGCCCTTCGGATATAATCCACTGCGTCGGGTGCGGGCCGACAAGATTTCGGTCGCGGCGTCCGGGCTGCTTGAAACGCTGCGCAAGCTCTGGCCGCTCGCCTGGGGCGTGCGCATGGAACATGTGTTGCGCAACACGCTATATGCTCTCATTGAGCGCGACGGTTCGTCCTTGCCTGATATCCTCCGGATGTATCGCGATCAGGCATTCCGCCTGCACATAGCAGCAGGCGTACGCAATCCGGTCGTCAAAGCCTTCTGGCACGACGAGTTCGAGCAGTACCATCCCCGCCAGCAGGCGGAAGCCGTGGCGCCGATCCAAAACAAGCTATCTGCATTGCTGTCAGACCCGACGCTGTATCGCGTCCTCGTCGCGCCCAGCATCGATCTCCGGTTCCGGCGGCTGATGGATGAGGGCAACATCCTGCTCGTGAATCTCTCCAAGGGCCATCTCGGCGAAGACAGCGCGCTTGTGCTTGGGAGCCTGCTGGTTTCCACCGTAGGGCTGGCCGCACTCGGGCGAACCGATGAAGCCGAAACAGCGCGCCGTCCGTTCCACCTGTACGTCGATGAATTCCACAACTTCACCACGTTGTCGTTCGCAACCATGATGTCGGAACTCAGAAAATACGGCCTCGGACTGACACTCGCGCACCAGTATCTCCACCAGCTCGACCCCGCGATTCTTCATGCTGTGTTGGGGAACGCTGGGACGCTGATCGTCTTTCGCGCCGGCGCCGAGGATGCTCCAATCCTCGCCAAACAGTTGGCGCCTACATTTGACGAGCGAGATATTATCAATCTACCCAATCACCAGTTCTACACTCGCCTCCTGATCGATGGCGCGCCGAGCCAACCGTTCAGTGGCCGATTATTGTGAGATGGCTCACGACAACTTGGACTTGGGCTTGGACTTTCACCAATATTCGAGATACACGATTTCCTCCAAAATGGAGATATCATGCCTGACGAGACCCTTATGACCCTCACCGCTGCTATCGTGGCGGCCCATGTAAGCAATAACAGCGTTGCGCTTTCCGAGGTATCGGCGCTCATCGGCAACGTGCATGGCGCACTCGCTGGATTGGGAACGGTCAGTGAACCGGCGCCTGTGAGGCCGGAGCCTGCCGTCTCCGTTCGTGCATCCGTGAAGCCCGATTATATCGTGTGTCTAGAGGACGGGAAGAAGCTCAAGATGCTCAAGCGCCATCTCATGACGCATTACCAGCTCACGCCCGATCAGTACCGCGCGAAATGGAATCTTGCCGCCGACTATCCCATGGTCGCCCCCAATTACGCCGCTAACCGCAAGGCGCTCGCGCTCAAGATCGGGCTGGGTCGCAAAAAACAGGCCGCTCCGGAACCGGCACCACTCGCACCGAAGAAGCGTGTACCGCGCAAGGTTGCCGCACCGGCCTGAGCTACTCCTCCTGCCGGTCAAGTGACCGTGCCACTAGTTTCGCGAGGGTTCCCGGCGGCTTTTTGCCTCCTCCGGCGACACGGTGGCGCGGCACGCGCGGACCTTTTTAAATACAAAAGGCTCCCGATAAACGGGAGCCCTGTTATTTTATTCTCATATCCCAGAGTATTTTATCAACCTCATGTTGAAATTCCGGATTAATAGGAACAATTCTTGCTTCGTCGAGGTCAGAATGGTTTGACGGATAAACCGATCTGTAACCAAGCTGATCACCGCGAAGAGAAGAAACATCAAAATCTTTGCTCAATTTGCTATTTCTGCTCATGGCAGCGCCCCTGAGAAAGAATTAAAATAGGAAAAGTGCTCTGCATAGAATAATAAAGAAGATTAGCTAAACATTCAAGTATTAAACGACAGACCCTGTCGTCGAACCCGCCTCCAAGATTGTCGACACACAGATAGCCGATAGCTTGATCGAATGCATCTTGGCTCGGATTCTTTAGTGCAGCAACGGCAACCGCATCATAAAACTCTCTCCACCGCCCGTTACTATTTCGGTAAAACTCGGGAGAAATATTGCACAAATCATTCTTCGCGTAATACCCATTACGCTCAGGTATATGTTTAACTTCAAATAGCCCGGTATTTTCTACGATCTGGTAAGTCAAACGATCAGGAGGGTAGGCCCTATTTCTGTCGTAAGCGGAAGACGGGTCGCGTGAGATAGTGGAAACAAATGCGTAATCTTCCTTAAGCCCTTTAATAAAGTGCCCATTATTCGGCTTATCTTTAGAAGACAAAAGAACTTTTACGCAGGCCGCACATTTATGTCCGGTGAAAATCCCAAATATTGACACAACCTTATTAAGGAAATCAGAAAGGTAGCTGTCGAATCTGGCCTGTATTTCCTTAAATCCAAGCTCGCTTCCATTGTCTCTCAAAAATATGCAATATTCGTAATCCATCCTCAGAACGGCATAAAGATCCTTCAAAACGCTAAACACCTTGGCATCTTCGTTATCTGATCTAAGTTTGATAGAATTCACGAGGTCCGCAAATTCATTTCTTGAAGTTAATGCATCTGCCAATTGTCTCTGGGAATTCTTCTTTAGAAGGATATATTTTGTGGCGAATACTGTCGCGCAAACCAGGAGAACCACCGCAGTGCAGACAAGGGATATTTTATAGCGCGAATAGGGGGTCGGAGGCGCAGGAAGGAAGAAATAGGCCGCTAATACAAAGGTAGCGAGAAAGGCTGCTGCACTGAACCAGGGGGTCAGTTGGCGAAGGATCAACGTGGCATTCTGAATCCAGACCGGCTTCGCCATCGCTTGAAATTCAATCCCCTTCAGCGGCCCTGGCCGCAAGCTGCCTCGGGACTAATAGCGTTTTCGAAGAACATGCAAGTGAATATGGGAACCATCCTCCAAAGTGGTTCAATATACAGGACAAGCACGTAAATTTCTGAAAGGTACGCTATTCCTCCTATCGATCCAGTGACCGGGCCACTAGTTTCGCGAGGGTCTCCCGGCGGTTTTTTGCCTCCTCCGGCGACACGGTGGCGCGACTCACGCGGACCTTGTACCCGCGCACCGTGGTTTCTGTGTCCTCCGGCGGAGGCGCGAGCGCAGCGAGATAATCAGGGATGTCTTCGGCCGCCAGAAAGGTGACACGCGCCCGCTCATCGGCTGAAAGCCCTTCGGTGATGCTGGCTTGGTAACGAGCCTGGTTCGCCTTGGTTTTGGCGAGAACGACCACAACGCGGCCATATCCGGCGTCAAGACACTTGCTTACATTCTGGCGTTCATAGTCCGCAGGGGTCGTGACGGACACCTCCACCGCGACCGTCTCGCCATTGCGCTCGAGAAGCACATCCACCTGCCCGGCACGGCCCGCGAGTGGGGCTTCAATGGTAGCGCGGAAGCCCTGCTGCTCGGCAAGCTCTTTGACGAGTGATTGGAGATACCGGTGCTTGGCGCCACCCTTGCCAAGCTCCCGCTGCTCCACCGGTCGCCGCGTCCTGAGAACGGGCTCTGGCGCGGCGGAGCGGGCTTGCGATACCTGCTCCTCACTCACCCGTCGCGGAGTGTCCGGAGGCGCTGCTCTCCTGCCTTTGAGTGGCGGCGGCTCTTCCTCAAACTCACTCGAAAAATCGAGTGTCGGAACTTCAGCCAGCGTTCCGCAATATCGTGTGCGGTTCACCTCAATGAGAAGGTCATATTCCTCTTCGGTCAGCGTTGGCTGGCGTTCCAGAAAACCGAGCGGCACCGAGAGGCGGAGCGCTTCCGGGGTGCGGTGCTTGAGCCACACGGCAAATTCAGTGCACTCGCGCCTGCGACGCATCCCTTCAATGAAATCGGTAGTGGCGTGGAGTTCGCTGGCGAGCGCCCGCGCATCCTTATTTGACACGCCGCCGACGCACTTGAAACTTGTGTTGGACAGAAAGGCCGCGCGCAGCCGCGGGGAGAGCTGATCGAGCGTTTGGTGCGCCGCCGTAATACCGAGCCGATACTTGCGGGCCTGCCCCAGAATCGTCTCTATGGTGTCGTCAAAATACTCTTGCGCCTCGTCCACATATACATAGGTGGGGGTACGACGGTGCTCGGGAATCGTTGAGCGCTCAAGGGCAGCCTGCGCGAGCATGGAGATAAAGAAGCGGCCGAACAGCTGGCTCCCCTCCGTTTTGAGGAGATCCTTGGCCGTGTTGATGAGAATGATTTTGCCGTCATTGATAGCTGCGAACAGATCGAGCTTGTTTTCCTTCTGCGCAAACATCCGCTCGAACGAAGGCGTCGACAACACGCCCCACAGCCGCTTCAGTATCTGCTTCTTGGTCGCGGCAAAAGAGGGATGAAAAAACTCCTTTTCGAAAAAATAGCGGGCAGAGCCTTCGAGCGTCGCCATGTGCGGGCGGAAGGAGCGACCGTCTTCCATGAGCTGCATGAGCGTGTGGATGGTCGCGCCCGGAATGTTGAGCATGAGGCGGGCTAAGTAGCGGAAAATGACCCCTTGCTTTTGGGTGAGTTCCGCACCGAGCAATGCTCCAAAGAAGCCTTCATACAGCTCGACCACGCCATTTAGGACGCGCTCGCGATCGACAGGCCGGTATCCTTCAAGCCGTTCAAGATGCGCGTCGAACAGATTGAGCGCCGCCGGATATTCCACGTCCGAGGGATCGATGACCACGAGGCGATCAGATAGGGAATTGGATACGTTTGGCGAAAACAGGTCGAGCCGCACTAGCTTGTTGATGAGGTCGCCCTGACTGTCGATCACGACCACCGAACGTCCGTCGCCTTGAGCGGCGACGAGATCGGCGTGAATCATTCGCTGCATAAGCTGCGTCTTGCCGTGACCGGTACCGCCCACGATATGGCAATGCTCGAACCGCGCGTCGTCGGGCACGCTGAAGGGTATGGGGAGATTGAGCACCTCCTCAAACGGCGTGTCTGCGAGATAGAGATCGGTTAGCTCAGCCGGATTGGTGCTTTTGTGGCGTGTGGGCATCACCAACCGCTGCTGCACCTGGCTATAATCGACATCAGGCGGGAACCCCGACGCTATCAGGATGTTGCGTCCAATCCGCTGCCGCAGTTCCAGGAACAGCTCATATCGAAATACGTCATCGTCATATACACACAAGAGCAGGCGCTCGATCATGTCGGCGGGGCGATCGATGAGGGAAACCAGCGGCACCGTGAACGGCGCGTCATCGGCAGCCATCCCCTCAAAACACGATTCGGGGAGCGTCTCGACGAGCTGCCGGTATCCACCAACGAGCTGGCGCCGAAATATCTGCATAAGACGGTCATATTCATGCGCCCAGCGTAGACGCCGCTTCAGAGACTGCCGAAACTCAATCGCGACCTGAGCATCGCTTTCGATCACCGACCAGGCGGGGACGTACTCCTCAATATCCTCAGCCGAAAGAAGCGCGTCCGTTGCAACCGCCAGCTTGGTCATAAACGCGCTGCTCGGCCACCGCCGGTCTTCCCTTTTGGCCTCGGTAATAAGGTCCATTACGACGGAAACAGCTTCAGGATTGCCAAGGGGTGACGCCCGCCGGGCGCTCTCGGTAGCTTCCCATTGAGCGCGCGTCTCGGCCAACTCCCGCGCACGAGGACTCCTGCTCAGCCAGCTGCTGAGGTTCGTGTTTCCGAACAGCGCTATATCGAGATGACCTCTTCGCCCCCGAACTGCGCAGCAGCCCGGAGCACGGCTGCAAAGGTCTGAGCAGCTTCCCGGATATGGTCCTCAATGGCGCACATCTCAACAATATCTTTGGCTTCGACGCGCTTGCCGTTCACCAAATCATTGACGCTCACGTTGATCGTCACCGCCTTCCATGCGAGCCGGCTCGCAAGGCCGAGCAAACCGCTCCCGCCCGTAATCTCATGACTCTGGTACAGCATCGTGTCGCCAAGTTTGTATCTGCGGATGTTGGAGCGGTCTTCATCCGGTATCTCGGCTCGCACTTCGAGCGAGAAGATCACTTTACCCAAAAGGCCAGAGCGTTGATCACGGCGCAGGACGAGTTTCATTCCCACCTCGCAGTTCGAGACACACCATATTATTACGGTATCGTACCGAACGGGGAAGCTCTATGCCTATACACTACTAGCAAACTTAATCCGATTTGGATCAGTTTGTTGGACCGAATGGGGCTTCGTACACACGCCCTACGTATTTCCCCGGCTTTACTATACCGCCTCCATGAGAAAATCATCTCGGTTCCAGATTGGGGGAAGCCATGCAATATCGTGGGAAGCGGCTAGCGCTGCTGGGAATAGCGGTCGTGCTTACGGCAAGTACGCTGGACGCCAAGTGGAAGCGTCCCTCCAATTTCCAGATGCGCACCTGATATGCTGCTCAGTGAGGAGATATTTTATGGCCACTGATCACGAAGCCAGTGCTCCAAGCTGGATTATGCTCATCGGGCATCTGCGCTGGCCAATGGTTGCACTGATCGCTCTCTACCTTTTCCAAGCTCAAGTTAAGGGAGTACTCGACCGAAGCACTGAGTTCACTGTTGGACCAAACGGCTTAAGCGTCAAGAAGGCGGTTGATTCGGCGGTGTCGGCGATTAGCGCATCTCAAGGGGGTCAGGGCCACCCTCAAGCCCCGCTTACTTCAGATGCGCCTGATCGAGTTACGCACACCGCTATCAAGGCGGCGAATAATGCTCAAAAGCTGTCGAGAAGCTCCGTGCTCTGGGTCGATGATAACCCGGAGAATAACCAATATTTGGAACGGTCGATCTCGCAGTTGGGTATCGATGTCACCACGGTCAGGACAACCGCCGAAGCCGTCGCTGAATATCGCCGCAATCCAAAATACGATCTCGTTGTGACCGACATGGGTCGGGGCGTGGAGAGGCTGGCGGGTCTACAGACTGTTGCTGAATTCAAAGGCAAGGTGCCGCTCGTAGTCTACTCAGGAAGCTGGTCCGGTAGCAACTTGGGCAAGGAGGACCAGTTTGGCGTCGGCCTGATCACCAACGATCCGACGAGGGTCTATGAATACGTGGTCGATACACTGATCAAGAAATAGCCTGTGAGCTCAAGCCATTAAGCTACGCCCCGCCCGCTAGAGTGCGATCGATCCACAATATGTTGGCGGAGGGGCGAAGAGTCTATATCTCCGAAGCCGCCATATCGTCGAGGATAGCTGACGGATTCAGCTGTAGGATGCGGCACCACCGCACGAATTCCCATACGTCTATGCGCCGCTGTCGCCGCTCCACGCGGCTGATGAATGATTGATCTTCGCCAAAGGCTACGCCCACGTCAGCCTGTGTCATATCGAGTTCCTTCCGCCGTGCAATGAGCCGATCGATGATCTCGATGTAGGGTTCTTCGAAGGGGGATTTGCGAGGCTTCGGCATGGAGCCGCCCCAATGACAGGGAAAATTCGCATAGTGCAAAACTCCCTATCGACTCCCGAGCGCGCTTCAGCATATGCTGCCGAAACGGTCCGCTGGGGCGTGCCGCTGCGGGGAGACGACACCCATGGGGAAAGCATTCGGCATAGCGGCATTCGTCATCTTGCTCATGTCTATCCCCATTCCTGTCTTGGGCATCTGGCTTGCCTTCATCGCGGTACTGTTGGGCACCATTGCGGGCTTCATGGGCGAGAAGACGTGGGCGATCGTGGTCAGCATCGTAGGCTTCGTGGTGCTCTTCTGGCTGTCGCCCGCCTGGTACCTGGTGATGTTCCCGCCCAGGCCGTTTGGCATGGACCTGATGCCCGGTCTCTATGAGCACAATGTGCGGCAAGGCCATACGGCACTCATCTTCACGCTCACGGCTCTTTCGTTTCCACTCATTGGCGCTCTGGCGACACGGGCACGCGAACGAGGTGTCGATCCCGTCGACGAGCCCGGCGCATCAGAATGACGAACCTTGGGGGACACAGGATGAAACCGGCAACTATGGCGATGATCGCGAGCATGGTGGCGCTCGCGGCTTGTGCGAGCACATCAGGGAGCCTGCAACGCGCGACCGCCACGACCATTGGTCACAACATCGCGCCGGAAGACGTGTCCATTCTTGAGACCCACCGCAGCGCCATGAATGTGCGGTGGACCGCGCAGACACCGCGCGGCCGCTATTCATGCAGCGCTGACGACATGGTGCGCCGGCCGTACTGCGTGAAGCGCTAGACGATGCACTGCCGCGCATCAGCTTCAGCGCGTTTGATAGGGTGATGCTACGTCCGTGGTAACGATGGGCGCGGAGAATCTGCCATCCGCGTACGCTCCGCAACGAAGGCGCGCCGGCATCATGCCGTATTGCGAGCACACTACGGCAACCTCTCCCGTTGATCCGGCTTTGGTGGCCGAGGTCCTGCGCTTTGCACGGCTTCCGGCAGACATGATCCCGGCCTTTGTCGGTGAACCCTTGGTCCTCTCGCGATATCTGGCGACCCCTAATCGCGAGATGGCCCGCTTCATAATGTTGGCTGCGTCGATCGGCCGCCCAGCGCCGGTCATGACGATGCCAGAAGACCGCTTCACGCCTGCCGTTAATCCATCCAAGGTGCGGCTTGCCAAGCTCCGCGCGGAAGCGAAATCAGGGGCGCTCCATCGGGTGACGGTCATTGAGTTCGATGAAGCGGTCGGCAAACCGTTCTCCGCCCTGACGTGCAAGGACGGCACACCGCTGTTGCAGCTCCACAACGAGCTGTTTGCCGCGCTTCATGGAACGTCCGCGCAGATCATTCCTGCAACGCGCTTCTGGGATGGCGAGGCTCCCACAGGCTCCTATCCCCGCTTTCTTTCTCTATTCACGTGCCTAGCCATACAAGCTGAAAGCTACGTCTTCGAGCGGCACTAACGCGCCTTCGCGGAGGGCGTCGTGCTGCCGGCCATCGAGGAGGTGACCGCGCGATTTGGCGTCCCTCCGCGCATCGTCCGCCTCCTGCCTGAGGGGCAAGAGCTTGACCCGCGTGACTTCTACCCGCTCTCGGTGCTGCACCGCGTGTTACAGGCCGCGAGACCCGGCACCGCGACGGCGGTCTAGCGTTTATGCGCTTCGGAAAAGCGATGCCCTCGCGGCTGACGATGATCTCTGCCGTCCATACGGTAGTGCGCATCGAAGAATATTGCTTCGACTATCTGGCCTATCCTTACATGCTGTATGTCGGCGGCCCTGCCGCTGTGAACGTCCTGTTTGGCGCTGATGCGGCCTTGCGGTGGGGATATTGGGGCGGGCTTGCGATCATGCTGGTTGCCTCGCTTCTCCTCAATATTCTGTATGTCCGACTATACGATCGCAACGGGCCGGATTGGTTTGGCTTTGAGCGCGCGCGGGCTTGGGCGCCCAGTAACCGTGTTCTGAAGGCCGCCTTGCGGGGAGCGCCGCAGGTAGGCTGATAAGCCGCTCTTTGGCGGAGCGGCGATGAGCGACGAGATCGTAGAGGAAGGAGCGAGTAGTCATACGAGTGGTCGTATGAGTGCTCGGATCGAAGTCGTTGGGCGTTTGTCCGGCCGCCGGCGCTGGACCGTGGAGCAGAAGCTCTCCATCCTGCGCGATGCATTTGGTCCCGATGGTTCGGTCCGCTCGGCATGCGAACGGCACGAGGTTGGTAGCGGCCAGCTCTACAGCTGGCGGCGCCAGGCGATGTCGGGAGAACTGACCGGGGTGAAGCCGCTGGCCTTGCCGACCTTTGCCGAGGTCGAGCTTCCGAAGGTGGATGTTCCCTTGGTGCCGACCGCGCTCCCGGCACCGCCGAGTAGTCAGATCGGCATCGAACTGCCCTCGGGGGTCCGCCTGACGGTGGATGCCGGGTTTGATGCCGATGCGCTGGCGCGAGTGCTCGCCGTGTTTCAGCGATGATCGCGCTTCCGCCATCGACACGGATCTATCTGGCCTGCGGGGCGACGGACATGCGCAAGGGCTTCGATGGCCTGGCGGTTCTGGTACAGCAGGTGCTCGAGCAGAGCCCGCATTCCGGTGCCCTGTTCGCGTTCCGCGGCAAGCGCGGCGACCTGGTGAAGCTGCTCTGGTACGATGGCCAGGGGCTGTGCCTGTTTTCGAAGCGAATGGACCGGGGAAGATTCGTCTGGCCGCTAACGAAGACGGGCAAGGTCAGCCTGACGTCGGCGCAGCTCTCGATGTTGCTGGAGGGCATCGACTGGCGCCGTCCCGAGCGGAAAGCGGTGCCGCTTTTGGCGGGATAAAAGCGCGCAATTGCGCTGGTTTTTCTGGTTCCGATTCAGCGGTTCTGCTACGTGGTTGCGGTGTCGGACAGCATTTCCACCAGCCTCGACAAGGACGCTCGCATCGCCGAGCTGGAGGCGGCTCTCGCGGCCCGCGACACGCTCATCGAGACGCTGCGTTTTCAGCTAGCCCAGCTGCGCCGGATGAACTTCGGGCAGTCGTCCGAGAAGCTCGCCGGCCAGATCGAGCAGCTCGAGCTGACATTGGAAGAGCTGGAAGGCGAAGCCGCCATCGCGGATGTCGCCAAGCCGGAACCCGTCAGCAGCGAGCGCCCAACACCGGTTCGCAGCCTGCCGGCCCATCTGCCTCGCGCCGAGCGTCGGATTGAACCCCAGGCTGGAAACTGTACCTGCCCGGCTTGCGGCGGGGCGCTGCGCCCGCTCGGCGAGGACAGCGACGAGATGCTCGACCTGCTCCCCGTCCAGTGGCGCGTCGTCCGAACGGTGCGGCCCAAATATAGCTGCCGGACCTGCGAGAAGATCGTGCAGGCGCCGGCGCAGCCGAAGGCCGTTGCCAAGGGCAAAGCGAGTTTCGCGACGCTCGCCCATGTCGTGGTCTCCAAGTTCGACCATCATTTGCCGCTCTACCGCCAGGCCGAGATGATGGCGGCGCAGGGTATCGACATCGACCGCTCGACGCTCGCGGGTTGGGCCGGCCAGGCCGCCGGCCTGCTCGCGCCCATCGTCAGCCGCATCCGCGAGGAAGGGCTGAAGGCCGGCAAGCTGCACGCCGACGATACACCGTACCCATGCTGGTGCCGGGCAGGGGCAAGACCGCCCAGGCGCGGTTGTGGACCTACGTTGTCGACGAGCGGGCGTCGGGTGCCAAGACGCCGCCTCTGGTCTGGTACCGCTTCACGCTCGACCGCAGCGGCATCCATCCGCAGACCGAGCTGAAGAGCTTCAAGGGGCTCCTCCAGGCCGACGGCTATGCCGGATATGACAAGCTCTACGAGAGCGGGCGGGTGAAGGAGGTCGCCTGCTGGGCGCATTTCCGGCGCAAGATCTTCGAGAACCATCTCACCAGCCCGACACCGCTCACCACCAACCTGCTCGAGCGGATTGCCGCGCTCTACCAGGTCGAGGACGAGATACGCGGTCAGCCTCCCGACTTGCGCCGCCAGCATCGGCAGCAGAAGAGCAGACCGAAGGTCGACGAACTACGCTCGGTCATCGACGATGCCCTGCGTCGCCTGTCGCCCAAGTCGGCGATGGCGAAGGCGCTCGCCTATGGCCGCAAGCGCTGGGACGCGCTCAGCCTTTTTCTCGATGATGGCGTCGCCGAGATCGATAACAATATCGCCGAGCGCGCCATGCGCAGCGTGGCGATAGGCCGCAAGAATTGGCTGTTCGCGGGCTCGAAGGCCGGCGGCGAGCGCGCCGCTGCCATTGACGTGACCCCCAACGTTCATCCAGCCAAAACTCGAGTCCGCTCGTGGTTGTTGCGCGTGAGCGCGGGTGAAGCAATGGCCTGCACGCGTGCAGGCCATTGCTTTTCGAGTTCGGCGGCGAACGCCGCCGGCGTGGCATAACCGAGCGACGAGTGGGGTCGCTCAACGTTGTAATCATCCACCCAGGCGGCGACCTTCTCGCGAACATGCGCGATGCTCGTGAACAGCGTCTCGTTGAGCAGCTCGTCGCGCATGCGGCCATTGAAGCTCTCGACGAACGCATTCTGGGTCGGCTTGCCCGGCGCGGTGTAATGCCAGTCGATCCTGGACGCGCCGCACCATTCGAGCACCGCGCTCGAGGTCAGCTCGGTGCCGTTGTCGCTGACGATCAGTCCGGGTTTGCCGCGCATAGCGATCAGGCCGGTCAGTTCACGCACCACCCTTTTGCCCGAGATCGACGTGTCGGGGATCGCTGCCAGGCACTCGCGCGTCATGTCATCGACGATGTTGAGCACCCGGAACCGGCGACCCGTCGCCACCTGGTCGTGCACGAAGTCCAGGCTCCAGCGCTGGTTGGGTAGCGCCGGCGCGGGCGCAGGTGCCCGCGCGCCAACGGCACGCTTGCGGCCCCGGCGGCGACGTACCGTCAGCCCCTCCTCGCGGTAGAGCCGCTGCGTCTTCTTGCGGTTGATCGTGATCCCGTCACGCCGAAGCAGGACATGCAGCCGCCTATAACCGAACCGGCGGCGCTGATGCGCCAACTCGCGCAGCTTCTCCCGCACCGCGCCATCGTCATCGCGGCGCGACCGGTAGCGCATGCTCGTCCGGTCCGCCCGATCACCCGGCACGCCTGCCGCTCGCCCATCCCGAATACCGCCCGGAGATGCGCGACCGCTTCCCGCTTCGCGGCAGGCGTCACCATTTTTTTGTCAGCAGATCCTTCAGACCCGCATTGTCCAGCATCGCATCCGCCAGCAGCCGTTTGAGCCGCGCGTTCTCATCTTCCAGCGCCCGCAGCCGCTTCGCCTCCGACACCTCAAGGCCACCATACTTCGCCTTCCAGTTGTACAGCGTCGCCTCGGATACCCCATGCTTGCGCGCCAGATCAGCCGTCTTCGCGCCAGCCTCCGCCTCCTTCAACACCCCGATAATCTGCTCTTCCGTGAACCGTGATCGCTTCATCGTCCGTCCCTTCTTCAGGGCGGACTCTAATCCCAACTGGTAGAAAATCAGGGGGTCACGTCACCATCTACTCGGTCATCGAAACCTGCAAGCTCAACGGCGTCGAGCCCCAAGGCTATATCGCCGACGTCATCGAGAAGATCGCAACCGGGTGGCCGGCGTCTCGCTGGGACGAGCTAATGCCCTGGAATTGGCAGCCTGCTGATCAAATTGTCGCCGAAGCCGCCTAGCTCTGGCGTCGCTCGACGACCTCAAATCAGACATCAATTCGATCGCGGAGGCATGGGATCATTCTCTGTCATCCCATCGATGGCGGCAACAATGTGCAGACGCGTCTCGTCGGAGATCGCATGCAGGAAAACGCCGGTGAGCATCCATCTCATCCGAGCATTTTTTCGGGCTTCAGTTGCAACTCGGTCGATGGTTTCGCGGCTAGGTTTCTGGAGTATGTCCTCCAACGGTCCCGCCGCGACCAGAAACAAGAATTCCGGATCATCGTACATGGATGCTGCTAGTGCCACTAATGCCAGGCCCAAGTCCGGGTCTTCATGAGTTCTGTAGAACGTTTCCCAACTGTCCGCGCATGTCGCGACGAAAGCGTCCTTCTCTTTCCTGTCAAGCTTGGAGTATCTGTGATAAGCGCTGACGATTTCACGAAGTTCGGCAGCGTCAGGTCGCGCCGCAGCTCGCATTAACTCGTCGCTGTAGCTGTTGCGTGTCATAGCCTTCGTCACTGAATTGCGTCATTTGTGGCTTACGACGGAAAGCGTTAATGTCCGCTTCCGTCCCTCCCTGACATCTCAGTACAGCAAGGCGGCCCCCAGGCCACGCTTACACACGAACCCGAACCCTGGACGGAACGCTCCGCTCAGCATTCGAGCGATGGTATACGGGGATGGCAAACGACAACGTCGATCATGCCCGCCAGATTCAGGTGGCATGACCCACCCCCACTTCCTCATGGTCTCCTACAAGCCCGTCACCGCGTCAGTCGTGCCGCAAATCGGAACCATGCCTATACTTGGCGGCAAAGAGTGGCTGCAGATATGACATGCGCCTCTTCGATTATAAAATGGCCCAATATTTTCATTCGATCAAATATGATTCCAGTGAATGACTTTACCGGCAGACGAGATTCGACATCGTCAAAAACAACATCGATGTCTTTGAAGCGGATCGGTACCCGCTCGTTTGGATGAGCGCATTTATAGATCGATTCTTTGACGCTGAAGAAGACAGTTGCCAGAGGTGCGCGCTCATGTGACGGCAGATCGTTCAGAAAGCGGGCCTCTCGGTCCGTAAGGATTAGCCTCGAGACGTTTTCGGAAATTCTGCCGCAAGGCTCGGCATCGATGCCTATGCCAACGAATTGGTCGGCAGTTCCGATCGCAGCGGCGCAAAAGCCCGCAGTATGCGTAATACTGCCAACAACTCCGTTGGGCCATCGGGGCGCACCGGTTTCGTCCCCGAGCAGGGGAAAACGTTCTATGCCGATGCGCTTCAGCGTGGCGCGCGCGCATATCCGCCCACTGGCAAATTCGCTCGCCCGCTTGGGCGTGACCCCCGCTATGAAGAAACTTTCCTCCGGATATAGCAGGGATGGTGCCACGGACTCGCGGCACTCGGCCGAGACGACACCTGTAGGTACCAGAAGCGTCATGATGTCTGACACGGCCGTCCTCGAATCGCTATCTCACTAGTTCTGCGAACAGGTCGGCAATTGCCGTCCGTTCCGGCAGAAACGTCGAAAGACATATGTCGCTATGACTCGCCGGCTATTGAGGCGCCAAGCTCCCCGGACGGGATTTGGCCAGCATCGCTCGGTGCCGCTCGCGTACCTCTGACTGGAGAGGCAGGTCTGATACGCTGAAAGGGATACGTTGGCAACTCGAACACCCTTTTGCAGCGCTGGAACAGGCCACCTTCCCAGTTAATTTTAAAGCCATACGCATAAGCGCTAGACACTACGGATAGGAATGTCGCGTCTGGCGAACCCATGTCGGCTAACGAAATCGATTTCGGAACCGGAATGGGTGGGGCTGTCGGCCAGAGCCCAAATACAATATCCTCGACGCCGTAATGTTGCTTGCCAAGCAACGTCGATCCCAAGCGTTGCCAGACCGGACTATTTTCTTCGTCTGAATAAACCGCGACGAATGGCCCCAGTCTCTCGTCTTGGAGTAACGCCCGAAGGATTTCGTCCCCCTGTAGGTCGATGCTCCTGATACTATGCGGCGCTATCCCGCACGCGCTCAAGCGCTTGATAATGCTCGTGACTGCTCGGACGAAGCTGTCGGAAGCTGTAGACGCCCCCTCGATGGTGCATAGCAACTTGGGATTCCGGACCCTCTGCGTCGCCTCGGTCAGTTCGAATTTCCTTAGCTTGGCCATGGCCTCAGATGGGCTAGATGCCGTAATGGCAACTCGATGACGATGATGTTTGCGCCCGGTGGCGGCGGTAAAACAGATGTCTGCGAATCGCACCTCGGCTTCCGGCTCCTTCGCAATTCCTGCGCACAGCTCGGCAAAGCGCTCTACCATAGTGGAAAGCGCATTTGGCGTTTGGGCGCTAAGGGGAAGTATCCATGGCGCGACCGGCGCCGCCGCCCGTCGCGGCAGGATTGGCGCTTCCTCGACCACGACATTCGCATTCGCACCTCCGAAGCTGAAGCAGCTGACAATGGCGCGGCGGGGTCGATTGCCTTTGGGCCAAGACTGATTAGAATCGGCAATTTGAAAGGGTGTCCCTTCCAGACCAAGCTCCGGGTTGCGGGGATGGGTGAACAAGGTGCCCGGAATTTCGTTCTTCTTGACAGCGAGAACAGTTTTAATGAGGGCCGCGATTCCTGCCGCCGACTCTAGGTGGCCGATATGCGGTTTAAGGGATCCAATAACGCACTCTTCGTTCCCCCGGCCCTCACCAAGGGCGTCCTTGATTGCGCGGATTTCTATTGTGTCGCCGATCAGGGTTCCCGAGCCATGCGCCTCTACATAGCCGATAGAGGCAGGAGCGCAGCCTGCAAGCTGCAAACTGGCTTTGAACAGCTCGCGTTGCGCTCTTCCGAGCGGTGACGACAATCCGTTGCTTCGGCCATTATGGCTCAGTGCGCTCCCTCGCAAAACCGCCACGACGGGATCCCCGTCCCGTACGGCGTCCTGATAGCGTTTCAATACGACGACACCGCACCCTTCTCCCCGTACATAGCCATCGGCTAATGCCGAAAAGGCTTTGCAGTGGCCATCCCTCGACAGAAGACGCCCCTGAGAAAGAGTGACGGTTTTTTCAGGGCCCAGCATGAGATGTACGCCGCCCGCAAGGGCCAGCGATGTTTCGCCTAACGCAAGGCTCTGGCAGGCAAGATGGACCGCGGCAAGTGCGGAGGAACACGCGAGGTCCACGGCTAAGCTGGGACCGTTCAGGCCCAGAATATAAGAGAGGCGATTGGCAGCGACTGAATAGCTTGTACCGGTTCCGGCTCGTGCCTCAAGATTGTCCAGATTACTGCACAGCGCCCGATCGAAGTCGCTGTTTCCGATACCGATAAAAACGCCGGTTCTGGTGCCCTGCAGCGAGTCAGGCGGAATGGCAGCATTTTCCAGCGCTTGCCACGCCACTTCGAGAACCATGCCCTGCTGCGGGTCCATGGTTCGGACTTCGCCGTCGCTAAGGCCAAAGAACGAGGCGTCATAGCATTCGCCACCATGCACAAACCCGCCCCAGCGCGCGTATGTATGTCCCGGGCTGGCACCGTCGTCGCTCCAGATCGCGTCGGCATCCCAACGGCTGGCTGGCACTGGAGTAATTGCGTCCTCATCGTTGCAAAGCAGTTTCCAGAACTCGTTGACGTTATCGGCCTTCGGCATGCGACAGCCTATCCCGATGACAGCGATGGGCTCACGCATCGAAGCAATCTCCATGTCAGTCGAGAAAGGCCGATAGTTGGAGAGATGGCCCCGTTCCCACACTTATCACTTCGCCGGGCCACCAATGGAAGCGGATTAGCATCAACCGCGCGGCCGCTGCGGCTATGCATGTGCCTCAGTAGGCATGGGCGGAACGACGCCCTCCCCTTCGCTAGGCACCGAACGGTCGCGCAGCCGCAACTCAGGTATGAGTATAACGAATATTGCCCCTGCGCAGACCAGCGGGATACCCATGCCAAACACCGTCGTAACGGAATTGGTGATCGCCAACTTGGCGGCCATCGGCAACGCGGATATTTGCGCGGTCGCGGCGAGGCTCTGAAGTTTGTCGAGATCCATTCCCCCCATCTGGCGACCAAGGTGAGCGCTCAACTGCTGGGTCAACAAGGAGCCGAACAGTGCGACACCCAAGGTCGACCCAATCTGCCTGAAGAAATGAGAGGAGCTAGTAGCGACACCTAGCTGGTCAGGTGGCAGTGCGTTTTGGATGACAAGATTGAAAAGGGTCTGGCCAGGACCGACGCCGATGCCCAATACCAGCATTCGCCAGGCGATATCCGGATGTGACGTGTGGACATCCGTTCGGCTAAGGAGGAGCAGGCCCACACCTGTTACCAAAGCACCTAAGAGCATTGGGCATTTGTATTTACCGGTGCGGGTGACCACGATCCCACAGACAATGGAGCTTCCGATCAGTCCAAGCATCAAGGGCAACGAAAGGAGGCCGCTAGTCGTCGCCCGCACGCCTAGCCCGAGCTGCATGAAGAGCTGTAGGAACACGACGGTGCCCATAAAGGCCATGGACAAGAGGAACCCGGCCGCGTTTGCGGTCCAGAAGACACGGTTCTGGAAAAGCGAAATCGGAAGGATCGGATCCGTTGCTCGTTTTTCAGCAACGAAGTAGAGCCACAGTGAGACCGCCGCGACGCTCAGCAGCGCGATCACTACGGGAGAAGACCAGGGATAGGTCCGACCGCCGAAGGAAAGCGCAAGCAGCACCGGCACCGTTGTGATTACGATAAGCAGTGCGCCGATATAATCGACCTTCCCTTTTGCTGCGTGCGAAAACTTCGGCATCTTCGTCACGATCATGAACAGAGACAGTATCGACAAAGGCAGGTTTATGTAGAACACCCACCGCCATCCGGCTATAGCATGTCCCATAAGCGTTACTGTGCCGTGATCAGTGAAGTATCCTCCGATCAGGGGTCCGATCGTGCTGGACAGGCCGAATACCGCGCCGAATAGTCCGCTAAGCCGCCCTCGCTCGCGCGGCGGATAAAGGTCGCCAATAATCGCGAAAGCAGTAACGAAGAGAGCGGCACCGCCGATGCCCTGGATAGCGCGGAAAAATATCAGTTGCGTCATTCCGCCGCCCAAGAGCGGCAAATCGCTGAACTCGCCCGAGAGACCGGACAGCCAGGATCCGATCATAAAAATACAAATAGCGGACAGAAGTATTGGCTTGCGCCCGTAAAGATCACCCAATTTCCCCCAGATTGGCACCATCACGGTCGACGTAAGAAGATAGGCGGTCGTCACCCAGGCGTAGAGAGTGAGACCATCCAGTTCGGCAACGATACGCGGCATGGCAGTTGTGACGACGGTCTGGTCGAGTGCCGACAAAAAAAACACGATCGCCACTCCATAAATTGTCATGCGCTTTTCACCGTCTGTGTAGCTTACTATCATAACCTACCTCCCCGTCTAGTCGTCTATACTATAATAGCAAATACAATGTACGCCCATCAATTCAGCTGATGGGACATCATGGCGTTTCAAATGCCATCTTATCAAAGGCTTGCTTTTCGTTGACTCTACTCAACCTCATTCTTATCTGCCTTGAACCAGCTTACGCCCGATCGTTGGCACTTTTTCGATGATTTCCCGGATTTTATTCAGGTTCGATATGCTTCCAGGGAGGACAGGCGTTTGACTATGATCTCACGCGCCTCGCGTCTGACGATCTTCCCTGCACCGTTGCGCGGAAGATCTTCGCTGGACATCAAGATGCGGCGCGGTGCGCGTGCTTTGCCGAGTTGGGCTTTGCACCATGACAGGAGATCGGTCTCCGATGGAACATCGGGATCGTCCTTTAGTTTCACCAAGGCATAGATATCCTCGCCCGAAACAGGGTCGGATAGACCGACGCTGCATGCCGTCACAACCGATTTGTGACTCATGAGGACCTCGTCCACTTCCTGCAGATAGATGTTGAACCCGCCACGTATTACGACGTCCTTCTGCCGCCCGACGATGTAGTAGTTGCCGGCGGCATCCCGATCGGCGATGTCGCCCGTCACAAGCCAACCGTCCTCGAATAGCGCTTCCGTCGCTTCGGCGTTGCGAAAATACCCTTCCGTGAGGGTAGAGCCTCGGAATTGCATGTGACCCCGACCCGGACCTGCGATCGTTTCACCATCATTGCCTACAAGCCGGGCTTCCACGCTTCGCGCTGGTCCGATCGAGACCGTCCCTCGCCCGTCATCGTCGCGCAGACCAAAGAATACGGCGAAGGATGCTTCTGTCAGGCCATAGGCATTGAGCGCAACGACACCGAAGCGCGACTGGAGTTCTGCATGTGCTTCCCGCACGATCGGCGCGGCACCTGTCATCAGCAAAGGACGATGCGCGCCCGGTCCCGGAGGGAGAGACAAGCGATTGATAATCTGAATTAAAGCAGGTACAAGGTAGATGAAATCGATCTGAAGACGATCGACATCATGCCAGAAATCGCGCGCGGTTTCAAGCGAGAGCTCACGCATAACAACTGCGGCTGCGCCGCATTCGTGGGCGAGCAGGAAGCAGGAACCGAAAACGCCAAGGCCGGATAGTCGATAGACGCATCCGAACCGTCTCGGTTCCGCTAGATCCATATCACGTCGCGCATTGTCATAGGCCGCGCGCAGGTGCCTGTGTCGCAGCATCACGCCCTTGGGCTCTGCCGTCGAACCAGAGGTGAAAGCGATCATCGCGGGTTGTTCGGTGCTCCCTTCCCACCTCACCGCCTCCACGTCCTGCGAAGGCGCTTCGCAGAACGGAACAATTGAAACGCCGCCCGATGCCAGTATACCGTCGGCGGACCGCGCATCGGCTTCACACCCGGCGATGGCGTGCACATCGGCGTGCCGCAGCACGCCGGAAATCGTTGCGCGCCCCCATTGAGTATCGATGGGAACAACCACGCAACCTGCACGCCAAGCGCCATAGATCGCCGCCACGCACGCCATTTCGTCGTTCAGCATTACCGCGCACCGTGCGCCTGGACTAACTCCGGCTTCGTACAGGGTCCGCGCGAAAGCATCTGCCCAGCGATCAAGATTGCGCCACGTCAGCGTATGGAGCGAACCGGCCTCGCGGGCATATATCAGCGCCTCGCCATCTGGATTTGCTTCAGCATGATAGCTGATGACCTGATCGAGCCGCAGCGAATGGTAACCTGCGTCGTTCTTCATTCGATATTTCCGATCGAACTGGCATCGTAAGGATCACCTACATTGCGCGCTATAGATTTTGGATTGATCAGCACCTTTCAATCCCTTGCCAAAGCGGAATGCTGAGATGCTCGAGCAGAAAGTAGCCTCCCGCTTCGACGCCGCCGTCCTCGATCTCGTGTGCCACGTCTGGCCGGCGCGCGACGAATGCTGGCACGCCTGCGCTACGCAAGGCGGTCATTGCTAGGACCGCATTGGCGGGAGGCACCATGCGATCCATATCTCCCTGAACGAGAAGGGTCGGGGTACGCGCTTTCAATTCGGTGGGGAGTTCGTCTGAGCCGACGAGCACGCCAGCATAAGAGATGACGGCACCGAGGGCAGGAGCAAATCGCGACCCTAAGTAGAGTGCTAATACTGCTCCTTGGGAAAACCCCACAAGTGCGGCCCGCCGCGCGGGTAGACCATATTCCCCAAGCAAGTGATCCAACAGGGCACCAATAAGCGTTGATGCGCTGCGCGCGCGGGCGTGCAAGGGGGAGGGCAAGTTGGTGAGTTGCCACCATTCGCGCCCCACGCTCCGCATGGCGCAGACGGACGGCCCGTTGGGCGCGACAAAGGCGGCATTAGGAAGCAGGCGCGACCAGCGCTGCGCAATTGGCGCGAACTGCGCGCCATCTGCGCCATATCCATGCAGGAACATGACTAATTGTTCTGGTCGCGCGCCAGACGCGGTTTCACGGCGGTATCCCGAAAAGCCCTCGGCTTTCATCGCCAATGGCCCAAATAGGGAAGATTCGTCATGTCTAGGATCCGGTCCTGTGCAGCAACGAGCATCGCGGTAGAATCCCATGTGCCGTCCAGGAAAGCGCGGCGAGAGCCGTTGGGCATCCAGGCCGGCGCGGTGAAATCGCGACCGAAAGACACGCGCACTTCGCTAAGATCTAGTGCGAAGGTTTGATCCGGATGGCTCAGGTTGATGGCCATCATCTCGCCGATGTTCTCCTCGCTCACCGTAAGGCACGGAATGCCGATGGCCGCGCAGTTTCCGATGAAAATCTCGGCGAAGCTTTCACCGATGATGGCGCGAATCCCGCGACCGTGCCGCAGGAGTGCTTGCGGCGCATGCTCGCGGGAGGAGCCGCACCCAAAATTCTTGTTCACAAGAAGGATGCCGGCCTCGGCGAAGCGTGGATCGTCGAACGGGTGCGGCGACCCGGCTTGGCGGAACTCTTCGCGATCCCCTGCGAATGCATGGCGGCCAAGTTCATCGAATGTGATGTCGGTGAGGAAACGGGCTGGAATGATACGATCGGTATCTATGTCATTGCCGCGAACGGTCACAGCGGGGGCCACGATGTGGTCGATCGATCCCGCAGGATAGGGCGAGGTCCCGATCATAAGGCCTCCCTGCAGACTGCCTCAGGGAATACCTCACGAACATCGGCCACGGCCCCGGTCACCGCTGCTGCGGCAACCATTAGTGGGCTCATGATCAACGTGCGTCCCGTGGGCGAGCCTTGCCGCCCCTTGAAATTACGGTTGGAGGAAGAGGCGCAAACCTGCCCGTCACCAAGCTTGTCAGCGTTCAGGCCAACGCACATGGAGCAACCGGGCTCGCGCAGTTCGAAACCGGCATCTAGAAAGGCCCGATCATGGCCGCGCCGTCGCAGTTCCGCGAGGATGGATTGAGAACCTGGGACGGCGATCGCGCGCACCCAAGGCTGCACTTTCTGGCCAGTCGATGCCAAGGCCTGCGCGACCTTCTCTAGGTCGGAGAGGCGTCCGTTTGTACAGGACCCGATGAATGCGACATCGATTCTGATTCCCTTGACCGGCTGGCCGGGCTGTAATCGCATATAAGATCGCGCTTCGGCCGCCAAGGGGCGCTCGTCCTCAGGAAGTGCGTATTCATCGGGTACATATCCTGCGATGCTAACCGATTGGCCCGGCGTTATGCCCCAGGTGACCGTCGGCTGGATCGCGTCTGCCTGGAAAACGACGCGATCGTCGTAGGCTGCGTCCGGATCCGAGCGTATTGACTCCCAGTAGGCGACCGCACGGTCCCATGCATGGGCGGGCGGCGCGAACGGACGGCCTTGGAGATAGGCGTAAGTCACCTCATCCGGGTTGATATATCCGCAACGCGCACCCGCTTCGATAGCCATGTTGCAGATCGTCATACGTTCTTCCATCGAAAAACGCTCGATGATTTCACCCGCGAACTCGTATGCGAACCCAATTCCGCTTTTTATGCCCAACGTACCGATGATGTGAAGAATTAAATCCTTTGCAGAAACACCCGATGCTAAGTGGCCATTTATTTCAATTCGTCGAACTTTTAATTTGGGCGTGATGAGCGTCTGAGACGCCAGAACGTCGCGAATTTGCGAAGTACCGATTCCAAACGCCAACGTACCGAATGCTCCGTGCGTGGTTGTGTGCGAATCGCCGCAAGCGATCGTCATGCCGGGTTGGATGAGCCCTTGTTCGGGACCGATCACGTGGACAATTCCATGTTCGCCGCGTGCCGGTGAAAACATGCGAATGCCTGCCTCGGCCGCATTGTCCTCCAGTGTGCGGATCATTCGCTCCGCAGCTGCGTCCGGTAGGGGTCTGCGTTCCCCGCCCGTTGGCACGATGTGATCGGCCGTGGCGAACGTCCGGCGCGGGAAGAGGACACTCAGGCCGCGCTCTTTCAACGCCGCGAAGGCGGGCGGGGAGGTTACTTCATGAAGTAGGTGCAACCCCATGAAGAGTTGCACCTCACCGGACGCGAAGTACTGGACGACATGCCGCCGGAAAACCTTTTCGTAAAGTGTCTTACCCATCTTTCCGACGCACTCCACACCGCTCGAGCAGACCCCCACTGTCAGTGGATGCTAGCTCCGTTTTGAGATGGAGTAGGCACATCGATTGCCACCCGAATCCGTTAAGCAATATGTCGCCCCGTTTGCCCATACGATACATGTCATCCAGGTTGATGAGCACATCGGCGCTTGCGATGTGGCCATATCGAGGAACATTGTCGTCGAACAAGGTGCCACATCGATACTTGCTCATTCTGCCAATCCCATTCACAAGCGTGGGCAGGTTGAGAGAGGCCATATGGTCGAAACTATCGATGGTTTCATCCTTGTCCAATATCGCTGAAATCTGTTCTCTTTGCACATTGAGCCACTTTACCCGGTCAACCATCGCATTGCCCTGGCCTGATGCCAACTGCTCGCCCGAATAAACGGTTAACGCTGTCGTCTGCGAGCCGTTCACGATTTCAAACTCGCCGGGCGTTTCGGAGACGATGCAGCATACCGAGCCGTCTCCGAGAATGTTATAGACTCCGACACCTGATAGTATTCTTCCGGCTTCGTCCGCCTCGCAGACGAAACAGCAGATGACGTTTTTGTAGACGCCTGCCTTTACCAACACATCCGCGTACATGATCGCGGCTACCAAGTTTCCGCATTCCATGCCGCCTAATTCGATGACGGGCAGCGCCTTGAACCCTAGGCTTCCAAGATAGGGCAAGACGTTGCCGATGCCTTTGCGCTGCGCGACGACAATCGCGTCGACGCTATCTGTATATTCAGGAAACTTTTCGAGAAGATTCCTAATGGGAGCGGTGGCTAGATTCTCCGTATTACCGGAATAGACACTACAGGTCCTATAACCCAGCCCCCGAAGTTTCTCCAACGCGTCAGGATGTTTTGACTCGTCAACAATTTCGTCAAGATTGGTAAGATGGCCGATCTCATAATGGATTTTCGATATATAGGTTTTGCGCATGAGGCTCTCCAAGAAGATGCAACCCGACTCGGCCGTTTTGTCAGGCTGGAGATGGTGCGGGGGAAGGAGATTTACCGCGCACAGCTGAACTCACCGCGAATTTGACGGGCAGCTTGGTCATGCCGCGTAACACCGTATGGGGACGCCAATTCGGGGTATCGATCGCTAGCGCCACGTCCGGAAGCAAGTCCAACAGCATCCGGAAGGCTTCCTGCGCTTCAAGGCGAGCGAGCGAGGCACCCAGGCAGATATGATGCCCGACCGCGAAAGCAAGATGTTGATTTGGCTCGCGCGTCCAATCTAATGCATCCGGTGACTCAAAGTGCTTCTGGTCGCGATTGGCGGAGCCAATAAGAAGGTAGACCTGTTGCCCCTTGCGGACCTCCTGCTTGCCGAGCAGGAGATCTTCCGTTGCCACACGCGACGTCATCTGCAGGGGGGAATCAAACCGCAGCATTTCCTCGACAGCCGCTGGCAGCAGCTCGGGGTTGGAACGCAAGTCAGCCATTCTCTCAGGGTTCCTGAGAAGGGCCAGCATGCCGTTGCCGATCAAATTAACCGTGGTCTCTACGCCGGCGATGAATAGCAGCATCACGATGGAGATCAGCTCTTCATCTTCAAGCGAATCTCCCGCCTCGCGCACCATTATCAGGGCCGTGAGAAAATCGTCGGGAAGCTTTTCGCGATGATCGGCGATCACGGCTTGCAGATAGGCGAAGAATGAACGGGCGGCGTTCTCGATTTTCCGAAACTCCGCCAAGGAGACTAGCGGATCCAGAATCCGCGCAAGGCCTTCGGTCCATTCCATCAACAGCGAAAAATCCTGGCGCGGGATTCCCAGCATTGAGGCCATGACTTCGAACGGCAGCTTCCGCGCGAAGTCATCCATTATATCCAATTGGCCCTTGTCTCGGACTTGCTCGATCAGTCTCCGGGCCTCCTCCTTGACCTTGCTGCGCAACTTCTCGACGGTTCGGGCCTGAAAGGCGCCACCCACCAGTTTGCGCAAACGCGTATGCGTCGGCGCTTCTATGAACGGCAGCCAAGTCTGGCTGACGGACGATAACTGCGCCAGATTCCGATCGGATTGCGCGCCGAACAGGTTTGATCGCAGGATGTCGCTCTTCTTCGCGATCTGATCGGGTATGTTCTTCACGACAAAACGGGGATCCTTCAAGGCGATCCGGACATCGTCGTAGTCCGCTGCTACCCAAAACCCCATTGGGCTCCAATGGAGTGGATTGTCCTTTCGAAGCTTACTGTAGAATGGATACGGGTCAGCGTTGAACGACGGATCCAACGGGTTGAAAAGCAGATCCCGACCACCTGGCTTATTGTTGGAAATATTGATGACGCTCATCTCAATCCCCCATGTTCTTCCTGAATACATTTAATGACATAATCCGTAATTTCGTTAATCGACGGGTATTCCCAGAAGAGCGTTACGGGAAAATCCACCTGAACCCACTCGCTCAGCTCGCCGGTCAATGTCACGGCCAAGGACGAATCCAGGGAAATGTCCGCAAAAGCCATGTTGACATCGACATTCGTCTCATCGTGGCCGTTCAGCGCCGCAAATTTCGTGACGAACCAATGTTCGATATCACCCTCCTCAAGCGTCATCCGATTATTTGCATTGGTGACAGTCATTTCGTCGCTCCTGATCTGGTAAGGCTACAGCGCGTGACTGGTAATGTCGCTACGCCATAAATACATTGCTCTTGCGGCGCATTGCTATGCGAATGAGATTCATCGTCCCAAGATGGAAACCGATGCTGAGCATTCCCAGATACTTTTCGTATCTTTCCACCACCGCCTCACCGGCCACCTTGTTCGCTTCCGCGCGATTCCGGCGGAGCCTTCTGAGCCAGGCTTGCGCCGTGCGCTCATAATGCGCGCGATCGGCTCTCAGCGTGACGATTTCGAAATAGAGATGTGCAGAGCGCACTATTTCCTCAAGGTGCGGCAAGTCGGATTCGGGAAATACTTCGTCACTGAAGAAAGAACTGAACTGCTGCTTGTTGGAATTCTCGTAGGTTATCGTCTGGAGGCACAGGTGGCCATCATCGACGAGATTTTGATGACAGAAGTGGAAAAACGCCCTGTACGCGTCTATCTTTTCTTCTTGCGTATATTCGAGTTTGGCAAAATGCTCAAATGCGCCGATGGAAATGACTGCATTATAGGGCTGCCCCGGAACATGGTCCGCCCAATTCTCGAGCCGGCATTCGATCTTCGGCAATGAAAGGGCGTTGCACCAATTCACTTGGGCGGCGCTCAGGGAAAGGCCTACCGCCTTCTCCACGCCAAACGCCTCAGTTGCGTGGGACACCAGACCGCCCCAACCGCAGCCGATGTCCAATATGCGGCCATTTTCTATGTTCCCGGCGTGGGACAGGTGCCAGCGGATCTTGTTCCGCTGTGCCTCTTGTAGGTCTTCGTCACCGTTCCACAAGGCGCAGGAATAGGTCATGCTCCGGTCGAGCCAAAGCCCGTAAAAATCATTTCCCACGTCGTAGTGTCGTTGGATGGCTTCCGCAGAAGCACCCGCAGGTCGGTAGGGCGTCGCAATTTTCGCCTGATCGCTCATTGGCCGACACCGGCCGCCCGGTTGCACGACCGGGCGAACCGCGCCACTTCTTTGGACAGCAGATTGATCGAGGGATAGTCGTAGGCCATTGTCGGGTCCAGGTCGAACCCGAGCCAGTCTCCCAGATCGCCGACAAGCGCCACGGCTGCCGACGAATCTAGGCCCATTCGTTCGAACGACAGATCCCGATCCATTTCATCGTCCGCCATCTCCAAGGAGGATGCGAGGTAATTTGCCAACCATTCTGATGTGCGAGTTTCGATATCGGTCGTCGCGTTGTGGTGCATGGACATGTATGTGTCTCCGAAATGGAAGGTCTTTACCGATTCTTGAGGCGTCGCGCTGCCATTTGTTCTTTGGAAGGAATGATGACGTTTTGCGCAAGTCCTAGCCGCGCGAGCAGGGCAATGACCATTCCGCTAGGATCGATCTGCGAGCCCGTAAAGTTTAAGATGGCCGCGCGCGGGAAGGCGTGGTGATTATTATGCCATCCTTCTCCCAAGGTGGGGATAGCGATCCAAGAATTGTTGGTACTCAGGTCACCGGATCGATAGTCGCGCTTTCCAATGCGATGGGCAAACGACGTGATCCACCAGATCATGTTATGACCCACAAACATGCGAACGAGCCCGCCCCATACAAGACCTTCCAAGGCTCCGGGCAAAGTTCCGAACCATATTCCGCCAATCAGTGCGGGAAGCGCAAGGCCGGCGATCACGAAATAATAGTAGTTCCTGCTCACCCACCTGATGGATTGGTCGGCGATCAGGTCTTTCGCATAATAGAGTGTGTTGGGCACTTCGTGGCGGGTGATCCAGCCGATATAGGCATGCCAAAGCCCGCCACGAAGCGCGCGCGGCTCCAGATTGGGCGAATGGGGGTCGCCTTCCTTGTCCGAAAATTCGTGGTGCATCCGGTGCAATGCCACCCAGAAGATCACAGGTCCTTGTCCGGCCATGCTCCCCAGCGCCGACAAGATAGCCCTCAACGTTGGCGTGGTCTCGAAACTCTGGTGAGTCATCAAGCGATGGAACCCGACGGTCACGCCGAGCTGGATCGGCACGAAGAAGACGAGGAAGAGGGAGATGCAGAACAACCAATGCGGCCGACCTTCCAGCAGCATCGCGAATGCTGCGAGAACGCCCACGGTGCCGGCCGCCGCCGTGATGGCGGCATGGGTATGCTGGGTACGCTTCAGCCCCTCGTCCGGCAGAGTCCTACTGGCCACGCGTTTTTCCCTTCTGCGGCTTCGGAGCGGGAGCGGAGCCGCTCTTGAGGTGGCGAACGATGCCGAGGGTGCGCAGGGTGCAGATGAAAATCCACCCTGCATCGACCTCCCACCAGGCCCGCCCGAATTTGGCCGAAGAGGGATTGAAGTGATGGTTGTTATGCCATGCTTCGCCAAGTGTCGGGATAGCCAGCCAGATATTGTTGCGGCTGCGGTCAGGAGTTTCGAAACGCCGATACCCGAACATGTGCGTGATCGAATTTATCGAACTGGTGAAATGGTACGTGAGGAACATCCTGACGCCGCCTCCCCAGACGAACCCGTTCCATGCACCGGGCAGGGTCGGTTCGATCATCGTTCCGATAAGAACCGGTATCGATACACCCATGCCCATCCACCAATAGTAGCGACTGTTCACGTAACGGATGACGTCGCTTTTCAGGAGGTCGCCCGAAAAGGCGAGGGAATTGGTGAGGGCGTGGGAAAAGGTCCAGCCGATGTGAGAATGCAGGAAAGTGCTCCAGGTATATCCCTTGGCATTTTCGGAAGAAAACGGCGTGTGGGGATCGCCGGTTCGCTCGACATGGCGGTGATGCCGCCGGTGGTTGCTGACCCAGTATACCGGCGGTCCCTGGCCGGCCATGCAGCCGGTGACCGCCAATATCCCAGTGACCAGCGGCGACGCCTCGAATGCCTTGTGCGCGAGCAAGCGGTGATAGCCGACCGTGATCGCCATCATCGTCAGGAGATAGCCCAGTACGGCGATCACGGGACGCCAGAGGGGTACGGGTCCGCTGAACAGCTGGAACGACGCGATCATTGCGGACACCGTCGGCACCATGAGTATCAGGCCGGCATGCGCCATCTGCAGGGTCTTGTCGGCGGATGTGCGCCGATCCGCCGTCAGGCCGGTGTTGCTATCGGGCATCCGCGCGCCCTGCCGATCGATCGGGAGCCATTGCCGCCTCGGCAATATCGGGCTGGTTGCGCGCCGCCTGGGCAAGTTGGCGGCATGCGGATCGCCGCACTTTGCCGCTCGACGTTCGCGGCAGGCCGCCGGGCTTCATGAAGATGACATGATCGGTTGCAAGGCCGTGCCCGCTGGCCAATGCCTCCCGCACGTCGGCCGTGAGCGACCTGCGTTCGGCGTTCTTCCAGAATTCCCGCTTAATTTCCTGGAGAATGACGAGCCCGGATCCGGTCGCGAAGTCTTCCAGAGTCACAGCGACAGTTCCGCCCTTTATGAACTGCCCGTTGCAGGCGGCCACGCTATCCTCGATGTCCTGGGGATAGTGATTGCGGCCGCGGATGATGATCAGGTCTTTCAATCGGCCGGTGACAAACACCTTGCCGCCGCGAAGGAAGCCGAGATCCCCCGTCCGAAAGAACGCCCCCTCCTCGTCGCAGGTGGTCGCCGCGAAGAGCTGCGCCTCTTGCCCGCCGTAATAGCCGCCGCTGACGCTGTCGCCGCTGATCCAGATCTCGCCGACTTCGCCGTCGGGCAGGGCGCGGTGAGGTTCCGGCGACACGACAAGAAGGCGGGTTCCCACCGCCGGCTTGCCGCAGCTCGTGAAGCCTATCGTGGTCTGCCCGTCGGGCGAGACCGCCGGCGGGTTACCCGGAGTTTCCCAGGCCGGCTCGATGCCGGGCGGACCGCCGCTGATGAATAGGGTGCTTTCCGCCATTCCGTAGCAGGGAAAGAAGCTGGACTTTCGAAAGCCGCTTTCCGCGAAGGTCGATGCGAACCGCTCGAGCGATTGGGGACGTATCGGCTCCGACCCGTTGAACGCGACCTGCCACGACGAAAGATCGAGGCTGGCGCGGTCGGCGGTGGGAAACTTCTCCACGCAAAGGTCGAAGCCGAAATTCGGCGCGCCGCTGATCGTCGCCTTGTACCTGCCGATGGCGTCGAGCCAGCGGCGTGGCTTCTGCAGAAAGCCAACCGACGGCATCATGACGCACTGCGCCCCGAGATACAGCGGCTCGAGCACATTGCCCACCAGTCCCATGTCGTGGAAGAGCGGGAGCCAGCTCACGAACCGCGATTCCTGCGACAATTGCATCGCCTCGCGGATGCAGGCTAGGTTGGCGATCAGGTTTGCATGGGTAACGACTACGCCTTTGGGGTGATTGGTCGATCCGGAAGTATATTGGATGAATGCCGCGCCGTTCCGGCTTATCGTGCGAAGATCCGCCACCTCGTGGCCGATCCGCTCGATCTCCAGATGTTTTATGTCCGCGAGTTCCGCGAAATTCTGCTCGTTGTGAAACGCTTTCTCCTGCGCGCTGATCATGATGGCGGAAGCCCGGGCGTTCTTCGCGATCAGGGTCAGCGAGGACGCGTATCGGTTTACCCGGCCGGGCGCGACGGGAACGGCAACGGCGCCGGCGTAAAAACAGCCCAACAATGCGTCTATGAAGAGAGCATTGTTGTGGAAGAGTAGGAGGACGTTGCATCCCGACAAGCCCAAGCCGGCAAGATGTGTTGCGATTTCGCGTGCCCGGCTGTGCAGGGCGTCGAAGGAGCGAGAGTCCGTTTCGGTCTCTCCGTCTCCCAGGAACAGAAACGCCGTCGCGTCGCGCTCCGCCTGCGCATCGAGAACTTCCACAATCGTCTGACAGAGCTGTTGCATTGCGGGCTACCGATCTTTGAATCTGGAGGTGCACCTATCGATCGTCGTATCGGACCGACTGAAGTGAAGACTGGCTAGGCGCGGACGTTCGATTGGCATCGACAAACTTCCGGTGCTTCCTATGACTTGGAGACGAGTTGATAGGCGCGCCGCAAGGTTGCCATGGATTGGATCGTGAAACCTTCTGTATCTATAGGAGATCCGCGTTGCTCCTCCAGGAAGAAGAAGAACTCGATCATGATCAACGAGTCCAAGCCGTCCGGTTCCAGGAGGTCGGTGTCGAGTTCGAGGCGCGCACCTTCACCCATGCGGGGCAGCAGGAAATGGCTCGCGCGGTGAAAGAATTCATCTTCGTTCAATTGAATAGTCATCGCATTACCTGTTTCTGGGCGTCGTAACACGTCAATATTCGTGATGGTCTGGTTCGATGGCGTTTTGCGCCAGATGGCTTTCCACGGCCTGCTCGATCGCAGTTCCCTTGAAGAAATCCGGATTGTTGTCCGCCCACAGTCGCACCGGCGTATCGAACACCATTCGGCGGAAATCCGCTTTCGAGAAAGCGCCGTCGGTGACGAGTTCGTAGGCTTCGCTCAGCACGCTCTGGATTTCGAACACGTCCCAATGTCCGATGTCGGACCCGTATATCGCGTTGAGCCGAACGCCGATCCACTTGCCGAATTCATCGGACGCACACAGGTTCATGCGATCGTCGCCCTCACAGCCCATGAAAAAGCTGCGTTCGAATATGGATCGAACCTGGTCGACGCTCTCGATCAGCGACGCCGCGAACTCATCGGGAACTTCGGAAAAATGGGCGCTCAAGGGGGTCAAGGCTTGCTCCAGCCTGTCGATTCGATCCTTTATCACGCCTTCTCCGTAAATACCGGTCAGATCGCGAATGAGATCGATATCCATATGCTTGGGATTGTATTGATCGATACTGTTCCTGTTGCGCTTCTCGTATTCCGAAACGAACGACGTATACAGCAATGCGCCCCAGGCCACGCCGCCCTCGAGGAAGGCAAAGCGCAACTTGGGAAAGCGCACGGGGACACCGGAAAACAGCAATCCGCGCGCCGTCCCTTCGCCCGATTCCGCGAAATGGCCGATATGGTTATGCATGTAGTTTCCGACGAGCGCGCGCGAACCCATGCCCATCGAGCCCGAGTGGAATGTCGCAGCCAGGCCGTGATCCTGGCAGAATTGCCACACCGGATCATAGTCGTAGGAACTCTCGAGGCCGAAAGTGTCGAGATAGACGCGGCGGGTACCCGGCACCTTGCGCGGTACCCAGCCCTGCATCACGACCGCCTTGAAACCGAGATCGATGCTGTGTCTCAGCTCGTTGAGCGCTTCTTCCGGCGTGAACATGGGGATCGTCGCGACCGGCACCATCCGATCCTGAAGCCCGCTGAATGTCGCCGCCACGTGTCCGTTGATCGCTCTGCAGGTCGCTAGGCGCAGTTCGTCGTCTTCCTGAACCGGCGCATCCAGGAAGGCGAAAGTGGGATAGACGACGGCGAAGTCGATGCCGAGTTCGGGAAGCCGTTCGTACAGCAGACGAGGGAGGGTGACTGTTGCCCGGTCGTAGGTGTTCCTGGCCGGGAACTGCCACCACGGCGTCTTGCTCACGCCGAAGCGCCGCGCCAGGTCGTGCGGCATCTTGGCCGTGCGATCGATCATTTCATATTTGCGCTCGAACCGCGCCGCGACGCGCTCGCCCGCGATATCCCGAATGCGGTCGTGGAGATCCGGCACATACTCGATGATATGCGCATCAGAATCGATCACCGGATGGTCGAGCGAGTCGCGGATGGCGCGGACTTCGGAGCTCATGCCAGGTGGCGTGCCAAGGTTCATATGCGGCCTTCCTTCATAATCGATAGGCGCGGATGCGGTGGGAGAGACTTCAACGACGATCGCGCCGATGTCGCGATCCATCAGCATACCGCCATTGATAGACTCCATCACCTCGCCCCGAATACGCATGGTTTCGATCAATGGGTTATAATAGAATAATAATAATCGTGCAGTCGTAGCCAGCTATCGCAGATTTCCGAAACGACGCGAGGTGCTCTCGCATCGAAATCCGCGACTTCCCCTGCATACTTGTGCACGAGGTTCACGCCGATGTCCGCGTGGTCGTCTTCCTCGGCGCAATGAACGGTGAACCATTCGAGATCGTGGTCCGAAAAATCATAGGCGTTACGCAGCACGGCGAGCAATTTGCCGACACTTTCCGCGGATTGCGCCTCGATGGCGTAAATAGCCAGCAGCCCGATGGCGAAATGCTCGCGCCGCGTTGTGGCCAAGAGCAAGTCGACATGCTGCCGCACCGGCGCGCCCATGCCGTCTTCCATGAAGTCGTCCTCGCGGGCGCCGCAGCGCAGCGCGAAGCGGCGCATCAGGTCGAAATGGCTGGCGCTTCCCGATTCCAGCGGGGTCTCCTCGGCGATGAGCTGGTCGACCATCCAGCGGCGCACATCGGGTGCGAAGCTGTTCGCATGAATATTGCTGAACACCGCGTTCTGGCGGTAGACCTGATGGTATTTTTGGACCGCCCATCGCGCCAGGCGTTCCGGCGGACAGGATTTCGACAGGCCAGAAACGAAGGCGTGCCGCCCGTTCCGGCGTTCGAAGATGATATCGCGGCACTGCGCGATGGTGCGCTCTACGTCCATCGCTTCAATCGCCCCGGTCGAAACTGTAGAAGGCCACGGCGTTGTCTCGAAGAAGCTTCTGCTTTGCCGTGTCGTTCAACGCCTCGTGATTTCGAATGAATTCGAAAGCCGCGCTGAGATTAGACGTTCCATAGTGGGTATGCGGGAAATCCAGGGCGCCCATGACGCGATCGGCCCCGACGATCTCCATGAAGCGGGGCAGGTACGAGAAATCGCCGTCGAAGGAGAAATATACGTCGGATTCCTGAAGATATTCCGCGACGGACCGTTGCGCCGTCCAGGGCGCGGCGGCGGTGGTCGGCTGCCAATGCCGCGCCCGCGCAGCGAAAAGTTCGAACCATTTCGCGTCGTGCTCGAAGAACGCGACCTTGAGCTTGGGAAACCGATCCAGGATGCCGCCGGCGAAGACGCTGAGATAGCCCCACCACATCGACAGTTCGAAGGCACCCAGGAATATCGACGAGGGCGTGGTGCACTCGCTCGTCGTGTCCGGGTTGGGCCAGCCGATATGGACGCCGACCGGCATCTGCATCGCTTCCGCCTCTGCCCAGAAAGGATCGAAATAGCGGTCATGGAGATGCCGATTTCCCGCCGTAGGCAGCACCATCACCGATACGGCCCCAAGCTTCTTGGCGATCTTCATCTCCTCTATGGCGAGGTGCGGCGCGCGCAGGGGAACCACCGCTCCGAAGAACAGGTTTTCCGGTGCCTGCTTGCACATCGCGCTCATCCAGCTGTTCCACGAGCGCATGAGCGCCGCTTCGTAGACGAGATCGTCCGTCAGGACCTCGAGGAACAAGGTGGAGTACATCACGGATTTGTGGACGCCTGCGACTCGCATGAATTCCGCTCGCGCCACGGGATTGGTACAGGCCTGCACATCGACGGGAACGGGTTTCGTCGACGCGAACGACATGTCCGACGGCGTGCTCATCACGACGGCGCCGTTGCCCTGGTTTTTCGGGACTAGTCGTCCATCGATGTACCAGGACTTGTCGAGGTACGGTCGGTTTGAGACATGAGGATTCGAAACGACCGCCGGCCGCCGATCACCGAACTCCTCGGCAAGGTATAGTTCCCAAGTGGAGCCGAGCTCCTGAATATGGGAATCGCAGTCGACCTGGTTCTCGATTATGACCGTAGTCATTCCACTCTCCCGCTATTCGGCATGGGTATCCAACTGGGCTTTCAGCGCGAGGAACGAAGGCTCAAGCTCCTCCCAGTTGACGCCCCGCCTTTTGACCGACCAATTCGTGAAGTTAAGAATAGTCGTGGCTTTGCGCTCTGGATTTACATATTTGCAGCTGCCATGATTTATGAGAAAGTCGACGTTATCGACGATGTTCTGTGGAAGCTCCGTAAAGTCGAAGCGATTTCCCGTGGAAGAGTGATTGGCCGAAGAACCTACGAAGATCATCCCCCGGTCGAATGCCCTCTCGACGACAATATCGAGGTATGGCCCCGTTCTCAGGAATACGGCGATGGTGTTGCGCGTCACGGTCTGCTGATAAAGCCACGGCGGCAGCGCGCCCAGGCTGCGGGATCGCGGGTTGACCGGCAGGACCACGGCAAGGGTCGTCCAGGCCGCCTGCTCTGCGATCCACGCCTCGATCGGGGAGCTGTCCAGAACCGCTACGTCCCGCAACACGTCCATGTTTCCGATCACGATGCAGGGATTGGAGAACGGTCGGTTCTTGATCTCGTACATCTTGCGGATCGCACGCTTGGACGTGCCGAACAGGCCATATCCGATGTCTCCCTTGAGAAGGACGAGATGCCCCTTCCGAAGCGCGTCGAGCGCCTTGTCCACCTCGGTATCGGTCCAGTATTTCGCATTGTCGAAGCGGTCGAAACCGGGGGGGTTGTCAACGATGTTCACGCCGGCAACACTTTTGAACGAATATGATGGACAGGCGCGCGCGTCTGAACGATGTCCTCGTAACGGCTGAGGACATATTGGGCATCGTGATAACGATCCATGTGCTCGCTGCGAACGAGTTCCTCGTAGAGCGCATCGACCGCATGGGCTTCGATATTGCGCATGCCGCTTTCCTGAAGGCGTCGACGGATAATGGTGCGGCCACTGTGTCGGCCAAGGGCCACGCGTGGGGTCGCACCATAGTCTTCTGCGCGAAGGTGCTCGTAAGTAAACCGGCGATTGATAACGCCTTGTTGATGCATGCCCGCTTCCGTGGAAAAGGCATTGTCGCCGATCACCGGCTTGTGTGCAGGCAATGGCAACTCTAAGAAATGAGCGAGCATTGCGCAGGTGTCGTAGATCTTATGATGAACGACATCATGGACGCGATAAAGTACGGATTTTTTTGAATTGAGAACCGCGACTAACTCTTCTAGGCTGGTGTTTCCGGCCCGCTCGCCGATGCCGCAAAGCGTCGTTTGGATCTCATCGGCTCCCGCGCGCAAGGCAGCGACACTATTGGCGACAGCCAACCCCAAATCATTGTGGCAATGCGCCGAAATGCGTATGTCAGGGCCTACAAACCTGCGCAATCGCTTTATGAGTCGGCCAAACTCTTCGGGCAAGCAGCACCCGACTGTGTCGGGTATGGCAATAGTCGATGCCCCGCGCTCGATACTTTGCCCAAGGATTCGCTTGATGAATTCAAAGTCGCTTCTTGTAGCATCCTCAACAGCGATCGATATGTCGGTAAAACCCACGCTTTTCGCAAATTCGACTGCGTCGTTCGCTTCTTCGATGATTTTTCCCCGGCTGGCCTGGCGCTTATACAGGAGGTGTATATCGGAACTCACCGACGCGATCTGGACTTGCGGATAGATTGCATCGGCCATTGCGTTAGCGCAGGCACTGACGTCGCCTCTCTGCGCGCGCGCAAAGCCACAAACCTTGGCCCGCTTGAGATTCTTGCAGATCTGCCGCGTCGCCTCAAAATCCACAGGCGACGAGATAGGAAATCCCGTTTCAATAGTATTCACGCCGAGATGTTCGAGCGCACTCGACAGCTCCACCTTTTGATCGATCGTAAGGCTATAACCCGGAGCCTGCTCTCCGTCACGCAATGTCGTATCGAATATTTCGACATGCCTGAGCCTATGCTCTTGATAAGACATTGCCCCTCCTGCGTGTATAGAATTGCAATATAAGGCATAGCCACTCTATGCAATTCAAACTTGCACCATTTTGGCGTCAACGATGCTTGCATCATTCACAGCGAAATGCATTTTTAGCTCAAAATGAACAGGAGAAGCGAACGATGGCCGATCATCCCGCAGCAGCGCTGGCAACCGATTTTGCCCCTCGGACGAAGCCGAGCAATTATCCCGAGCCGTTCGCCGGACGGATGTCCGGTCGCGTCAAGCATCCCTTGGGGGACGTCTTTGGCATCAAGGATTTCGCGGTGAATCTCACCCGGCTAATACCCGGCGCGGTGTCGGCCCTGCATCATCGACATTCGCTTCAGGACGAATTTATCTATATTGTGGAAGGGCATCCAACATTGTTCGTCGATGCGGGCGAAATGCAGTTGGCTCCCGGCATGGTCGCGGGCTTTTCAGCGGCTGGCACGGCGCATCACTTGGAAAACCGCACACAGAAAGATTGCATCGTCTTAGAGGTGGGCTCAAAGGTCGAAGGGGACGAGGTGAGCTATCCATTTGACGATATCCAGGCTATCATGGCGGATGACGGCAAGTGGCGGTTCACGCACAAAAACGGCACTCCTTATTGAGCGCTAACACTACCAAATACTAAAAGCGTTATGCTTACGCCCGTGGGAAGGGAACGTTTTTGCCTGGTTCAAAGGATAATCCAAATTAGACGTTTGGACGTACTTGCGCATAACCTATGGAAGCGAGGGAGAACCCTGCGGTAGTATCGTTTAACGGCTCCAGAATTCCCAACTATAGCTTATTTCGTTCACGATGCGGCGATTCGTATTTCAATGGTTTTGTTGGAGAGCAATATGTCGGAAAAAAACGTGATAAATTTGCAAGCCGCACGGCCATCGATACGTCGATCCCGCTCAATGCAAGAAAAAGTTGATCGAGCAATGCGGTGGCAGATGGATCACGTCATTAACGACATTTGCCTTTCTCATGGCTTGGAAGCAGACTATGCACGTAAAGTTGAACGCGAGTTAAAGAGATATCTTGTTCTGCGATCTATTTTACCGGACAGAGATCATGGGGTCTCCACACCTGTAGACGAACTTTGGCACAAATTCTTAACTTATACTAGAGATTATGCTGATTTTTGTTGGTCTATAGGCGGAGGGTTCATACATCATGATCCAACTCCAAGTGTTGCCGTAAATACAGTTTCGCTGCACATGCGCTACGGCCAAACTTTGCACGATTACAAGGAAATATTTGGTGAGGAAGCGCCGAACGAAATTTGGCCGATAATCCCATATCCTGCCGTAGGCGCACATTGTGGCTGAGTGTGCTGTTCAAAAAAGTAACTGTAATGGTGTGAGTCGCTATTGCATGAGGAGTGGAGTAGAAACGGCCACCAAGCGTTAATCTTTACTGAGATCTGCGACCATTTGTCCATTATATATATTTGCCAATTGCATAGCCAACCTTGTAGCACAAGTCCTTTTCGGCGCGAAAAATATTTATGATCGTGGTGACTTGCCGGAAGTCTGAGGTTAGCTTTTTAAACACCCGACCGTGCCAAGCTTAGGTAACTTTAGCGCAATTTCTATGTCCACAAATCATGAGTCTAAATATTTACGGAATATGGAGCGATATTCTAATTAACCAGTTTTAACCGCCCCTTGATGCGGTTCAAAATCTCTTGATCAAAAAATAGGGTGGTAAACAAAAGATGAGCCAGATCAATAGGTTAAAGCGGCAGTTGGAGTCTAGCTTATCTGACGCGGCGACGATGCAGGATCCTTACCCTGTTTACCATTACCTCCGTGCAGAAGCGCCTATTCTACATTCGGTAGGTGGGTTTTCCGTAGTCACTCGGCACAGTGATGTTGCTTCTCTGATTAAGGATCACCGACTTGGGGTCGTCGAATATGCAAAATGGAAAGAAGCGTTTTATGGGGCCGAGTGGCGGGACATCCCGGTGTGGCGCCATTTGGACCATACAATGGAATTCCGTAATCCGCCTGATCACAAGCGCATGCGCGGCCCATTTACTCAGGGGTTCGCTCCGAAACGCATCGAAATATTTCGGAACTCGATCACCAACTTGGCGGAACGCCAAATAACACGAGTACGCGAACAACGCGAGTTTGATATTATAGCCGACTTGCTAAGGCCTATTGCAGTTGGATCAATAAGTGAAGTTATAGGGATACCGGACAAATATTGCAAAGTTGTAGAGAATGCGACTCGTGACTTGTCCGTAATGTTTGATTTTCGGCGCCTCATGCCCAATGAACTCGATCTCTGTAATTCGGCAATTGAGTTGCTATACGAACTCGTCGTAGATCTGCTGGAACAGAGAAAGCGACGTCCTGCGGACGATCTGCTTACATCGTTAGTTAAGCAAGATAGTTCAGACGGCGGCGATTGCAGCGACAATGATCTAGTAGCGAATATTGTTACCGTGATTACAGCCTCTGTTGACACGATTGCGAATGCAATCGCCAACGGCTTGCTCGCACTGCATCGACATCCCGACGAACTGGCGCGCGTGCGGCACAATCCAACCTTTACCTTGGAGATGGTAGATGAACTGCTTCGCTATGATGGATCAGTTCAAGCGGTTGCGCGGATTGGCCTAGAAGACTTTTGCATCGGTGATATCTCTATTAGAAAAGGAGAATGTTATCTTCTTTCGCTTGGAGCGGCAAATAGAGATCCTGCGATTTATTTTGATCCGGATCGACTAAATCTTGCGAATGCTGCTAAACAGCCTTTGACCTTCGGTGGTGGAATTCACGTATGTCTCGGGGCCCAACTTGCTCGTTTAGAAGCGCAAATAGTGTTTGAGACGTTGTTCCGAGTTTTGCCGCAACATACAATCGATCAGTCCAACGTCATTTGGCGATCGACAGTAATTCGTGGAGTTGAGGAATTGCCGTGCAGCATTTAGGTACCACGTCACTGCGAAGCCGTGACAACATTTTGCTCGACAGCTATCGGATCCCCACGGGTCGAAGCGTTCATTTCCGAAATAAGCCTAGGGTTGGGACCGCTCAAATCTGAGGAGGGAAGACGATGACTAATGGTCATCTGACAAATAACGAATACCCCTTGGGAGCCACTCAGGAGCGATACCTCCACCAGCTTCAAGCCAATGCATTCGGCCTAGCGGGAGAAAATCTTAAAAGCGTTCTTCTTCTGAAGGGGCTAGTGAGTATAGATGCGCTGACGTTTGCACTGTCCAGCATCTTTCACCGGCATGATGCACTGCGGACAATTGTTTTCCCCCAAGAGGGGGATACACCGGCATATCAAAAGGTTCAGGAAAACATAGAGCCAATAATAGAGGTTATAGACATTCGCGCCGACCAGCGTGACCCGCTTATGGAAGTAACTCGGGTCGCATCTGAGCTTGTCTGGACGAGGTTTATCATCGGAAAAGATGTACTTTCGCGGTTCTTCATTATTAAATTACCCGATAATAGCGTGGTCGTCGGGATGGTTACCCATCATATTGTTTCGGATAAAATATCCCACTCAATTATGTGTAAAGAACTGGCGGAACTGTATGGGACGCACAGCGACGCGGGTGGTAAAGCATACAAAAAAACTGTCGAATTTCGGGATTTCATTGCTGCTCGGAGCTTATGGGACCGCGATTGGCATCTGCATTCCGACGAAGCATTTTGGGATGCGAAAATAGACTTTAATGACCTAAATTTTCCCCCTGGCCCGTCGGCGCTGGGGAACAACGCAGAAGTTTATGATCCTCAATCTCCGGTATACTTTGATATTCGCGATATTAATGCGTTGCAGGAGCTCGCCAAGAGAGAGCGGGTGACGCTTTTCATGGTTCTGTCGTCGTTGTTATGTGCCGCATGCCACAGATGGAATAAAAAAGGTGGTTTGTTATATCTTGTCGTGAAAGACGAGAGGGTAGCCAAATATCAGGCCGTTGTCGGGTTCTTCACTAACTCGTACCCAATTCATATAGACTTCATGGGCGAAAATATTACTTTCCGTGACATATTAACTCGGGTTAAAAAGGAACATCTGGCAATGTTAACTAACCCGTGGGTTCCTGAAAAGTACAGTGAATTTGTTGATCAGGCAACTGAATTTAGTAAAGAAGGAAAATATTTTATCGTTGACTACATACAACAAGGGTCCGATCTAAAAATAGAAGGTCTGGATGTTAGCGCGCTACATATCCCTTATCCTAACGAAATAACCTATGGAATAGGTCCCGCAGTATTTGTATTTTCAAGTTTTGGCGAGGCGTATATTGGTTATGCTATGGGAGATGTTTTACCATATGGCCCTTTATCTGAGTATATTCTAAGACGAATTAATTTGCTAATTCCGAGGATATTGTTAGATCCGGATGTTATGCTGAGTGAACTTTCTGCTGTTACTGATTAGAGTGCTTTTCGATCAGTCTGGATCACATCCGCATTAGCTGAATTTGTTGGCGCATTCGCGGGGCTGGAAGATATCGACAGGCCTGTCGATTAGATTCGTTCGCGCACTGAGGCGCGCTTGTGGTTTTCTCACCTCACCTCACCTCGGGCAGAATCCAGCCTCATTGAATTCCTCCCTTTGGGAACCGCCAAGTCCATCAATTTCCATCGTCCTGCAGGAGCAGTGTTCATGAGTGATCAATCCATTGGGCCTGTCGGACCGACATGAATAACGGCGCTCTGCCCGATTTCGGGAGGACTGCGGACGACTATGCAAAGCATAGGCCTGGATTTCCCGACTCCCTGTTTGAACGCCTAGATCGGTTTGGTATCGGCAGATCCGGCCAGGAGCTGCTGGATTGGGGAACGGGTACCGGGCATCTGGCGCGCGGATTTGCCCGGCGGGGGTGTAGGGCATTGGGTGTTGATATCGCCGAGGAACTTTTGGCGGAAGCGCGTAGGCTGGATTTGGCGGAGGGTCTGGAAATTGAATACAGGCTGGCCCATGTCGAGCACACTGGACTGCCTTCGCGAAAGTTCGATGTCATCTCGGCTGGCCAGTGTTGGCACTGGTTCAATCGTAAAGCGGCAGCGCAGGAAGCTAGGCGGTTGCTCCGGCCAGGCGGGAAGCTGCTCATCGCGCATTTCGATTGGCTCGCCTTGCCGGGCACTGTCGTGCACGCGACGGAGGAGCTGATAGAGCGGCATAACCCAAGTTGGAAGTGGGCGGGGGGACTCGGCACCTATCCTCAATGGTTGAGGGACGCACAGGAAGCGGGCTTCGAGAATATTGAAACGTTCACATATGACCTCTGCGTGCCCTTCAGCCGCGAGGGCTGGCGCGGACGGGTCAGGGCCAGCGGCGGCATCCGTGGCACCCTTCATGAAGAGGGCGTTCACCTATTCGATAACGACCTAGCTGAACTGCTTGATCGTCGGTTTTCCGATCCTATTCTCGAGATCCCCCACCGGGTATTCGCGTTGATCGCAAGTTGCCCCTGACTGAATGACTGACCGGCTGACGCCGGTCGTCTAATATCGCCGAGCGTGTTCGCTCCGCCAGACTCCAGCATTTGCTCGACGTTCTCAACCGCATGCACTTCGGGAAACGCTCGGAGAAGATGGCACCCGACCAGCTACTGCTGACATTCGAAGATACCGACATCGCCATGGGTGAGATCGATCTGATCCAGGCGCAGAGCGCCGAAGCGCTTGAGCAGGTTGGTACCGCGCCGACGAAGAAGCGCGCGCCAGATGCGCCGCGGCCGTCGCTGCCTGCCCATCTGCCGCGCCATGAGATCGAGATCGCGCCGGACATCTGCGCCTGCGCGAACTGCGGCGGGACTTTGCACCGGATCGGCGAGGACCGCGCCGAACGCCTCGATATCGTGCCGGCACAGTATCGCGTGCTGGTGACCGTGCGGCCGAAATTGGGCTGCCGCTCATGCGGCGACGGCGTTGCCCAGGCGTTGGCACCGAAGCACATCGTGCCCGGCGGCCTGCCGAGCGAGGCGCTTCTCGCTGACGTGCTGGTCAAGAAATATGCCGACCATCTGCCGCTCTACCGGCAAGCCCAGATCATCGCACGGCAGGGCGTCGAGATAGATCGGGCGACACTGGCCAACTGGGTCGGGCGTGCCGCAGGCTATCTGAAGCCGATCGTCGAGCTTCAGAAAAGCAGTTGCTCTCCGGCACCCGGCTGTTCGTCGATGAGACCACCGCAAAGGTGCTCGCGCCGAAAACCGGCAAGACCAAGACCGGCTATATGTGGGCAATGGTTCGCGATGATCGTGCCCATGGCGGCGCCGACCCGCCGGCCATCGTCTATAGCTACATGCCAGGCCGCGGCGGAATGTGGGCGGCAAAGCTGCTGGGCGAATATCGCGGCGTCCTGCAGGTCGATGGCTATGAATCCTACGGTCAGTTCGGCAAACCAGACCGTCCCGGCGGTCCATCGGTGCTCGCCTATTGTTGGGCCCATGCCCAACGCGGCTTCTTCGATGCCGCCAAGGACGATGGCGCTGCCATCGCGCAGGAGGCTCTCCGCCGCATAGGCGCGCTCTATGATATCGAGCGCGAGCTTCATGGATGCTCACCCGATGAGCGGCTGCCAGCTCGTCAGGCTCGCTCGCTACCCATAGCCGAGGATCTGCGGCAGTGGCTCGACGAGAAGCGCCGGCGCATGTTCAGTGGATCGCCGACGCTCAAGGCGATCAATTACACGCTCAACCATTGGGCTGGCCTTTGCCGCTTTCTCCAAGATGGCCGGATCAATATCGACAATAACGCGGTTGAGCGCTCGATGCGTCCTGTCGCCCTGCAACGAAAGAATGCGCTCTTCGCCGGTCACGAACTCGGGGCCGAGAACTGGGCGGCCATCGCTTCGCTGGTCGAGACGTGCAAGCTGCTCGCTATCAATCCGAACGCCTAGGGGCAGGTTCAAGGTTTGGAGATTGGCTTCGCCCTTGATGCAATTGATTGTCGATCGGGCTTAGCACTACTTTGGCAGGTTGTGACTGGAGGTCGTTCGGATTCTGCAGCCGCAATGCGGACATTCCAGGGGTGGCGGTCTGGAGAGGCGATCAATGATGGCTTGCCGGATCGCTGGTAAGCTTGGCTGCGGAGGCGGTCCGTCGGCTCTTTTTTTCCGTCCCGCTGCAGCGAGACGGCGGGACTGCAGGAAGGCGTAGGCGATCATTGTCATTAGTCCGTGCCTATGGAGGCCGGTCCATGAACGGCCTTCCAATCGGCATCCGTCGCCAGCCCTCCCAAAAGCTGGCTCCTATGAATCACCAAAACCGCGCCAAGGGAATCCCAAAAATCCACAATCTGCCAAAGTAGTGCTAAAAAAAATCGTTCGTTCGAGTGAAGGGGGCGACGACTCGGTCGTCACTTCTACCTTGAGGGCCGCCCGGTCGGATCGATCATCGTCGCGCTTCACCACCCCTCGATCCTAATTCCAGCAGGCCTGAATCTCTTCGTGATGGCGATCGAACACCCATTTTGGGATGGGGAGCCCGGCAGCGAGCGTGCAGCTATATTCGGATACCAACCGTAACACTTGGTCGTTGTCTGGAGCTTGTTCATTGGCCAGCCGCTCAAGATTGGGCTCCAAGGCCGATAATGACGAGATGGAGCGTTGCAACCGGATGTGCAGGCCCAGTATGTCGACCGAGACGAATACGGGGATGGCGAGATATACAAAATAGACCAGAAAGAGGCGGGCTGAGGCATCAAGATTGAACAGCGGGAGCAGGAATAGCACCCCGACCAAAAGCAGAGCGGCGAAGAGCATCGCGCCAATGAGATATCCCTGAATTTTGCGGTACAGACTTTTGGTCCAGAACACGGACTCGAACGTCATTTCAGCGAGGCGCTTCGCCCCTATCGCCGCTTGCGTTTCATAATAATCATCCGGTCTCGGATTGGCTGACGCGGCTTTGAGTACCTTACCACCCGCGCGCTGCCGCCATTCGTTGAACTGACTGCGCGGGATCGACCAACCCAGGCCCTCACTCAAAACAGATTGGCGCCGCATGGTTTCTGCCGCGTCGTGGATGCTCTCGAAACGGAAGCGCAGATAATAGCTGATGCCAATGATTACCGCCGCGAGGCCAGCAAAGACGACGTTTGCGGCAAGCTCCGGGACCGCGAGCGAAACGCATATGCCAATTAGGCCGGCGGCAAAGCTGAGGCCGATCGACCATTGCCAATAGGTCGCAGCCTTGTCGAACAGCAGTCGGGAGAGCTGGTTGAGTTCGGATGCCTGCTTATCCATACGCGGGGAAGAATTCACCAAACAGATACTTCCACTCCCCAATCGCAACCGAGGGATATTTTTCTTCGTCTTCATATGCTTTTCGAGCGAGGGCCACGGCCTTTTCGGCTTTGGCGATCGCTTTGCTCCGGTCTGAAACCAGAGCGGCATTATCGAGATATCCGTCCACGCGTTCGCCCGTGATTGGATCATAGCAAGCCTTTCTGACATATCCGGGGAGTTTCGAGAAAAAGGCATTCAGGGTCGAACTGTAGGTGTAGGATTGCGTGTAGGTCCGATAGTGATTGTAGAGGAGGCATTCGAGGTGAAAGCTGCGGATCGGCCAGCCCACTTCGCGGTTCCAACCCTTCATCATTTTGATGAGCGGCACGAACGTACCCGCCATCGTCTTGTTCACGGCGGTTATCGCAGCGGCGAACGCGAGCGGGTTTGTGCTGATCCAGCGCTTCTGGTGAGTGTCGGGGATCTTATAGCTTCCATCTGTGAATCGGAACGCGGGCACCACGTCCAAGCGAAATTGGCTGAGTTTCATAGTTACGCAGTTGCGATCCACCCGACACGGGGTATCCGGATAGGCTTTATCGAGGATCGCCTTGAAGCGAGCGAGAGCTTTGGCAGTGCCGTCACTCGTATGCCAATGCTCGTTCTTCTGAAAATGAAGCACCACCATCACATCGACATCGCCCTCTGACAGGTACCGCGTGAGCGTGTCACGATCCCAAGAGCCGATCACGCGAGCCTTTTCGTCATGCAGGTTCAGCTCAGCACCCAGCTTCGCCACCATATTATTTTTGCAGTTGGTGACGATTGTCGTTTGACGATCCGTGATATTTAGATTGCTGGCATACTGCCGAAAAGATTCTTTGACGGTGGTCGCCATGCCTCTGAGAATACGCCTCCGCAACGGTATGTAAAGATCGCCGACGCTCGCCTCCGCAAGGAGAGCGTGTGGACGGCCCCAGGAGGAAACGCAGTGCCCAGCCGTTGCAAATCTGCGGAATCTGCGAAGATGGAAGTTGTTCGGCAGACGCAGTCTAGCGGCTGCCGGGCAACATCCAACGCCCAGGCCGGGGCGGCTCAAGCGCACCTCGTGTGATGATATCCCGGTGATTCCGGTAAGCGCACCAGCCCGCACAGCTCAATGCTCAGACGGGGCGGATCACGAGCCTAAACTTTAACAGACCTCATCGGTCTGTTTTTTTCGCTAACACACCCAAGGCAAAAAAGGGCGGCAGGTGAGCGATCTGGGACCGCTCACCTGCACGGTGTGAGGCGCTATACGAAACTGTAATCGGAAGCGTCGAACCCCGTTGTATCGACGTTGATGGTTTCGCTGCCGCCGCTATAGCTGATCGTAAGCACGCCGCTCCCGACGGTGGCCGACGCGCCCACACCATAACCTTGAAGGGTAATCGAGTCGCCGGCTGCACCGCCGTTGCCGTGAAAGTCAGTGATCGTGTCACCGTTGGCCTGGCCTGCCTTGAACAGAAATACATCGTTGCCATTCCCGCCAGTAAGGCTGTCGGCGGCAGCACCACCATCGAGTGTGTCACTGCCGTCGAGACCAGATAGCGTGTTGGCACCTCCATTGCCGGTCAGCACATTGGCCGCACCATTCCCTGTCGCGTTGATTGCGCCGGTGCCGGTGAGCGTGAGGTTCTCCACATTGGCAGCCGTGGTGTAGGTGACGGAACTCTGCACCGACACGGTCCATGTCGCCCAGAGCGATCGACTTTCGTTTCGTTGGTTTGGGTCATCGCCGAACTGTAGCTCGCGGAAGCGGCAGCTTCGCTACCTTCAAGCTACGTAACCGTCCAGGCCACCACCATTTCAGTTAAAAAAAAGCTCCAAAAGGAGCCACATTTCCCGACCTGATAGGACGATTATCCTATTCGTTGGCGACAAAAAAATCAACGATAATGGGAAGGCCGTACTCCGTTGTGACAATGTCGAGATAGGAGTTTTCGCATTTCGTGCACGTCACCTGTGAGCTGACAAACGTCAAACTGTCGTCTCGGCTTCGTGACGTACTGTGATTGAACCGAGAGGTCACTTCGGCTGCTTCGCTCGGCGTACACTGGGCGAGATAACTGTTTAGCATTTCGCATAGCATTCCTATCTGGCGCTCGGACAGGCTTAGCGCAGCATTATAAAGTTCTCCATCGATGAAGATTTCGCGGAGGGTCCTCCGCAACGCCTTAAACTTTGGCGAAACCAGAGGCGAGGGAGTTTGGACCATCTTCATACGCCTTTCAAGTCGGTGGCCGGGACCAAAGATCATGGAGCGGAATCCGAATCAAATCAACACCATTATTGCACCCCTGATACACCAAATTGGTGTTGACAAGGCAGCGCGCGGGTGTAATGTGGCGTAATGGAATCGCCATTTTTAATGTCGGTTCCGGCCGCCAGTGCGGTAGGCTGGGAGGAGTTCTCATCCTATTGCTCATTCGCGATATCACTTCGAACGATAGGAGTTCTTTGATGGCGTCAACAACTGAAGCAAAGCCACAGGCCAAGCGCCTTGCTCGGTTCTCGCTTTCAGTGCCGCCCCGACAGCAAGAGGCGCTTGAAGATTTGTCGCATACGACAGGCCTTACCAAGAATGAGCTTATAAGGCAAGCTATCGGGCTTTTGACTATTGCAGTTACTGCACGTGATAAAGGTCTTATACTGGCTCTAGCAAATGATAAGGATGAGGTACTTACACATATAGTTTCATCAGTATAGATGAAGGAAGTGCCATATGAGCGATAAGGACGAACAGCCTACGCAGAGCCGATCCGACCCCGAGTCTGATCGGCTCTTTTTTAATGACGATCCTGAACTCCTAAAGGATAGCGTAATTCGAATCGCGGAAATAGAGGCTCGTGCTAGGGAGACAAGAAGAGAACAAGACAAAAAAGACAGGGTAGAGTGGATAACTCACTCTCAGCAGAAGCTAATGTTTATGTTTTTGGTGTTTGTTATAGCACTTATATGCATATCCTCCTCGTGGGCGATGTATATATTCATGTCATACGGAAATTCCCATCAAGTGGAACTGGCGAAAGACATATTCAAAGTTCTAATGGAATCGGGAATCGCTGCCGCGGTAGGATTTTTCGCCATAAAAGCGTTTGAAAAATAGTTGAGCCGAACGACTCAAGCGCGATTTTTATCCAGGGGAACGCACACAAAGAAATTCGTACCAATTTAGCTGTGCATCGCGCTATACGACAGGCGTCGAAGTCGAGATACGGTGTAGCGCTGCTAGCGCCTATCTGGAATCGCCAGAAAACGGCCGCGAGTATTCGTCATCGAAATCCTCCTTCAGCCTGTCAGAAACCTTATAGATATGGACTGGTATTCGTCCTCCTTAGGCTAGAACGCCGAATGTTTGCAACTCATCGTCGTATTTTAGCTTTCTATCTTATCTCGCAATTTCTGGAGGAAGGTTCGAACTGCACCCTGACGCGGTGGACCATACGCGGATTTTGACCATTCTCGAATCTCGTGAAATGGAGAAAACATAGGAAATACGGGCTGCTTTTCTATCACTAGCAAGTTCGAAGTCATGGATTTAAGTATATCCCGCTTCTCTTCGTTACTTCCCATTTCGTAGCCTTCTAGAGCCGCGAAACCGAGTTCGAACCTTTCTGCAATAATTTGCCACGGCGTCAAGGCGGCGGGGTGCAGTCGGTTCTTCAATTCACGTTTCTGCTGTAGGAGCGCCGCTTTGCGCTGCTCAAACATCACCCTGTCGATGATCCCATCCAATACTGCATCCGTCAGCCGCTCCAGTCGCACGTCAAGCAAAGCTATGTCGCGCGTCACCCGTCGAACGCACTCGTCGTGCGCGTCCAGGTCTTGTACCAATCCCTCCTGTATGACTGCTCGGAAGTCCCCGATGTCCCCATCGTCCACCCGGAGTTGCGCAAGATTCGCGCGCACGAGCTGGTCGATCCGCAGCTCACTCAGTGAAACGCCGCGACATGCATAATCATGGCACCGATAATAGACGTGGCCTTTTTGCCGCTCACCCGTCAGAGATTTTCCGCAGCGGTCGCACTTAATGAGGCGACGAAAAAGAAACTGATGGATCTGCACGCGAGGATACAGACGCCCTGATAGGACGGCTTGCACACGGTCAAAAACGGCCTTTGAGATAAGCGGCTCATGTATCCCCTCGAACATCTCGTTTGTTTTCTCGATTCTAATAAGACCCACATAAAATGGGTTGTGGAGAAGCCACGACATGGCTTCTAGCGACAACGGCTTGCCTGAACGTGCCCGCAGGCCCCGTTCGGCCATTTCAGCCCGTAGTGCACGGAGCCCATAGTTGCCGGTTGCGTATAGCTCGAACGCTTGCCGAACTAACGGTCCAAAGATCGGGTCAATTTCCTTGGCTTTGCCTTTTCCCCGATCAAGGTATCCTCGTGGTGCGGGAAGCGGATAGAGCCCTTGCTTCAAGCGACCGTAAAATCCTTTCCGCACCTCGTCACGCAAATTGCGAACATAGTCGGCAGCGACCACAGCCTGTAGGTCAGCTGCTAGGCGCCCCCCGCGCGTCGTAAGATCAAGACTATCCTGTACAAAATGCACCTCAATGCCTCGATCCATGAGTTCACCGAGATGCGCCCAGTCCCTCAGGTTGCGGGCGCTCCGATCAATCTTATGAATAATGACGCCGGACGCTCTCCCTCGCTCAAGCACGGCGATCATCTTGTTGAACTGTCGTCGGCCGAGCTTCGCGGCAGTCTCGGTTTCCTCGAACCAGTCGGCAATGGTGAGGTCAGATCGACGGGCAAACGCTTCAATGGCGGCGCGCTGCTCTTGAAGCGACGAGCCGTGCTCGCCTTGCTTGACCGTCGAAACGCGAATGTACGCGAGATAGGATTTCATGGGGGAGTCGACGGAATCGTACCTCCTGCATCTGATTCACGCGAATCTGATGTGGGGATAGCATCCTCGCCGTGCCGCTTTGCAATTCTGATGAGCACGCGGGCTAAATTGCGCAGCCGTTCATGCGCCAGCTCACGCTCCTCCGGCGATAAATGCGGGCAATAGCGGTCTAGGATTTGGTCGCCTGGGCGACGCTTGGGTAGTTCTGTCATGCCGATATGATGCAGCGTTGTGAATGCGAGCGGGAGGCGGGGAAATATGCGCCACCCGCATATTTCCCCGCCTCCCGCAGATCGTCCGCGCGCCGCACGATGGGAACATGAATACCAATCAGGCTTCCAATGGGCCGACACCGACAATTTCGCGCGTATGTCCTGACGGCACGCTGATCGAAACGCTCTACGATCCCGTTGCAGCAACGACGACGCTCGCTGTCTGTACTCCCGATGGCACCACTTCAGCCGTTGCCCATCTCGACCTATCAACCGGCGAACGCCTCATCCCGTACTCGCCACAGAACAATCTCATGGCCTCCGGCTGCGTGCTGTTGCCGGGGGAGATTGGGGACTTCGGGGACAAGGGGGACTTGGTGGAGGCCGTACAGGCGTTCATCCATCGATATGTCGATCTCACGCCCGCCTTCGAGGAGATCGCCGCGCACTATGTCCTGCTGACATGGGTGTACGACGCATTCTCCGAACTTGGCTACCTTCGCTTTCGGGGCGACTATGGCACCGGGAAAACCCGCGCCCTCCTGACCATCGGTTCCGTTTGCCATAAGCCATTTTTCGCGTCGGGCGCTTCTACCGTCTCCCCAATCTTCCACGTCCTCGACACCTTCGGCGGCACGCTGGTGCTCGACGAAGCAGACCTACGGTTTTCGGACGCCACCGCCGAACTCACCAAGATTCTGAACAACGGGAACGTCGCCGGTATGCCCGTGCTGCGCACCATGACCAACCGCCATCGCGAACTGAACCCACAAGCCTTCAACGTCTTCGGCCCTAAGCTGATCGGCATGCGCGAGCATTTCCAAGACCGAGCGCTCGAAAGCCGTTTTCTCACTGAGGAGACAGGCCAGCGTCCGCTGCGCCCGGACATATCCATTCACCTGCCATCAGCGATGCGGGACGAAGCTCGCGCCCTCCGCAATCGGCTGCTCGCATGGCGTTTCCGAGCCCGGCATCAGGTGGCAATCGATCCGGGCCGCCTCGTGCCCGGTATTGCACCACGCCTTAATCAGACCGCATTGGCCCTCTTGTCGATCGTGGACGATGAGCACCTTCGCGAACGTATCGCTCGCGAGCTGGTGGGCGAGGAGGCGCGTGTCCTTACCGAGCGCGCCTCCTCCGCCGAAGCTACCGTGCTGGCGGGGCTTGTGCGCGCTGCCGCATCCTCCAGCACCCACATCGCCCTTTCCTCCATCGCCGACCACATGGTGACGCGCGAAGCGTCGTTGAGCCCGAAGTCAGTAGGCTCGATCCTGCGCACGAAACTGCGTCTACCAACCGTGAAATCGCATGGGGTGTACGTCGTACCAGGTACGGCGCGCCCAGCAATTACCGCGCTCGCCAAGCGCTATGGCATCGAGACAGAACAGACAGCAAGCGAATAGCCACAGCGGTAGGATTGCTCGCGCGCAGCGCGAAATTATGCCCAGAGCGCATATTTCCCCGCCTACTACGCTCACGCATGACGCTTCATCATGAAGAAGCAGCCTCGCTTAGCAGGCTGCAGTAACTTCTATCCCTATGACCCACCATTATAATCTGCGGAGCCTTCGGACGCGCTGGAGACTCTCGCAAGATGATCTAGCGCAGTTACTCGGCGTCAGCCAAGGACGCGTATCCCGGCTCGAACTGGGGGAGGAGAATCCCTCCCTGGCGATCGCATTCGGGCTACAGGTCATCTTTGGCTTCCAGCCCCGCGCATATTTCGCAAAGGCATACGCCGCGATCGAAGAAGCCGTTCTCACTCGTGCCGCGCCTCTTGAGCGCGCCGCCAGCGGCCGGCAGGATTTCGCTTCCGTCAAACAGCGACACCTGTTCAACGCCATGATGCAGCGTGCCACTAACCGTGACACGCAATGAACGGCCCAGCGCAGGGCTCCCTTGTGCTCGGGTTCCAACCATCAAGCCATGGCTTCGGCTGGATCGCGTTTTCGACCCCCTTCGCTATCCACGATTGGGGCATTCCGGACGTGCCGCGCGGGACGAAGAACGAAAGCAGCCTCCGAAAGCTTGAAGGATTGCTAGACCGGCTTGAGCCGTACCTGCTCGTGCTCGAAGCGTTCGAGCAACGCTCAACCCGCATTGCCCGGCTCTGCCAATCGGTGGTCGCGCTTGCGCGCAGCCGAGGCATCGATGTGGCAGTGTATACAAAAGGCCAGATCGAAGAGTGCTTCAGGTCGGTGGGGGCAAAGACCCGGCACGAGGTGGCGTCAGCAATCGCGCGCTCGTTCGACATGCTGCGCGCCGATCTCCCGGCAAAACGAAAGGCATGGGAGCCCGCACCGAAAAATGCCCTTGTTCGAGGCCGCTGCGGTAGTGCTCACGCACTTCCAATTGGGAACCTCCACGCTCTTTGACGATCTTTTGAATCAGACCGGAAATGGTGCGGATTGAGCTTGCTGCCGACTCCGAAACGAGTAGAATTTCCGGGGAAATCGGAGATCGGCAATGGCTCATGAGCGGGACCGTGATGCGGTCAAATCCGTAGGTATCTGGATTCGCGTCTCCACCGAAGAACAAGTCCAGGGCGACAGCCCCGAGCACCACGAGAAACGCGCTCGCGCCTATGCCGAAGCGAAGGGCTGGCACGTCGCCGAAGTGTATCGGCTCGAAGCGGTGAGCGGCAAGTCCGTCATGGCGCATCCCGAGGCCGTGCGGATGCTTAAGGACGTGCGCGCGGGCACAATCACCAGCCTTGTTTTCTCGAAGCTCGCGCGGCTGGCACGTAACACCAAGGAGCTGCTGGAATTCTCCGAAATCTTCCGGGCCTGCGGAGCCGACCTCGTTTCGCTCCAAGAGGCCATCGACACGAGTTCGCCCGCTGGCCGCCTGTTCTTTACGATGATCGCCGCGATGGCGAGCTGGGAGCGCGAGGAGATCGCTGAGCGCGTCCAAGCTTCGGTGCCGATCCGCGCCAAGCTCGGCAAACCCACCGGCGGAGCCGCCCCATTCGGATACCGCTGGATCGACAAGAAATTAGAACCTGATCCACATGAAGCGCCCGTGAGGGCGCTTCTGTATGAACTTTTCGATGAGCATCGCCGCAAGAAGACCGTGGCCCGGCTTTTGAACGAGCGCGGCCACCGCACGCGCAACGGCTCGGCCTTTTCAGACACAACGGTGGACCGGCTCCTGCGCGATCCGACAGCCAAGGGCATTCGCCGCGCCAACTACACGCGCACAAACGACCGCACTAAGAGCTGGGACTTGAAGCCTGAAAGCGAATGGGTACTGACGCCGTGTGAGGCCGTGGTGCCCGAAGCACTATGGGAGCGCTGCAACGACATCCTCAACAGCCAGCGGGACCGCCGCAAGCCGGTGAGCCGCAAGCCCACCTATCTCTTTGCGGGCATCGCGCACTGCCATTGCGGCTCAAAAATGTACGTGTGGACAAACTCGCCCAAGTACGTCTGCACGACCTGTCGGAACAAAATCCCGATCAACGATCTCGATACGGTGTACCGCGAACAGCTTCGCCATTTCCTGTTATCGCCTGGCGAACTCGAAGCGCACCGGCAGCAGGCTGACGTGGAAATTGTCGCTACCGAAAAGCTGATCGCGAGCACGCAGGCGGAACTTCGCAAGCTCGAAACCGAGGACGAGCGCCTCTATCAGCTCTACCTCGCGAATAGCCTCTCCAAGGAAGACTTCGGCCGCAGGCATCGCCCCTTGTCTGAGCGCCGCAGCCAGCTTGAGGACGAACTGCCACGCCTCCAAGCTCGTGTCGATGTCCTGAAAATCGGCACCGCTTCACAGGCAGAAGCCATCGAAGAGGCGCGCGATCTTTCGGGCCGGTGGGACAATCTGCCGCATGAGGACAAGCGGCAGATTGTCGAGGCCATCACCGATCGCATCATCATCGGAAAGGAAGATGTAGAAATCAGGCTTCTACATCTCCCTTTCGTAACTGATGCTGAAAAGGCAACGCGACGATGCAAATGCGGCCATCTGGGCGACGCCTCCCTCAGCTGTTCGCGCGCGCCGCGCTGCGCCGCCGACTATCAGGCGAAGGTCTCGGGTCCGCTGCTCGACCGCATCGATCTCCATGTCGAGGTGGCGGCGGTCAGCGCCGCCGACCTCGTGCTGCCCCCGCCCGCCGAAGGCTCGGCCGAGGTCGCCGCCCGCGTTGCCGCGGCCCGCGCGATCCAGACGGCGCGCTACGCCGCGCACGGCGTCCGCACCAACGCCGAGGCCGACGGCGACCTGCTCGACGCGGTCGCGACCCCCGACGACGCCGGCCGCAAGCTCCTCGCCCAGGCGGCCGAGGCGATGCGGCTGTCGGCGCGCGGCTATCACCGGGTGCTGCGGGTCAGCCGCACCATCGCCGACCTAAGCGGCGCGGACGGCGTCGGCCGTGTGCATGTCGCAGAGGCGCTGAGCTATCGGCGGCGGGCGGCGGTGAGTTGATGGATTGGGCGACCTAGTCACAAGATTGCCCAAGGCGTGCACGGCGCGCCCCAAAATAAAATCTTCGCCGCAATGTCACACGCCCCGTCCCTCGCTCGTCATGTCAGCGGAACCAGGAAAGGAACCCGACCATGACCGCCAAGCTCAACCCCTATACCGCCGCGCCGCAGCTCATGAAGAGCTGGACAGGCATTTCCACGATCATCGCCAACAGCCTCGATCCCCAGCTTGTCGAGCTGGTCAAGATCCGCGCGTCGCAGATCAACGGCTGTGCGAACTGCATCAACATGCACACGATCGAAGCGCGCGAGAAAGGCGAGACCGAGCAGCGCATCTATCTCCTCTCGGCCTGGCGGGAGGCTCCATGCTATAGCGATCGCGAACGCGCCGCATTGGACTGGACCGAGGCCCTGACCCGCCTTTCTGAAGGACATGGGCAGGAGGCCGCCTATGCAGCGCTGGCCGCGCATTTCTCTGAGGAGGAGCAGGTGAAGCTCACCCTGATGATCAACGTCATCAACAGCTGGAACCGCCTTGCGGTCGGTTTCGGCCTGTGGATCGAGCCGACTGTGGCCAAGGCGCAGCAGCAGGCGGCCGCCTGATGACGGAGACCGGCGCGGCGGAGGCGGCGGGGAGCTTCGATCCGCTGCGCCCGCGGCTGCTCCGCGTCGCCTACCGCATGCTCGGCTCGGTCGCCGATGCCGAGGATGTGGTGCAGGAAGCCTTCATCCGCTGGCTGGGGGCCGACCACGCTACGGTGCGCGAGCCCGAGGCCTATTTGCGCCGCACGGTGACGCGGCTGTGCCTCGACCAGCTCAAATCGGCGCGCCACCGGCGCGAGACCTATATCGGCCCGTGGCTGCCCGACCCGATCCTCGAGGAGGAGGAGCAGGAGGAGGAGGACGTCACCCTGCCGCTGATGCTGGCGCTCGAGCGGCTCTCACCGCTCGAGCGCGCGGCGTTCCTGTTGCACGATGTGTTCGGGCTGGCGTTCGAAGAGGTGGCGACGACAATCGAGCGCGACACCGCCGCCTGCCGCCAGCTCGCCGCCCGCGCCCGGACGCATGTGCGCGAGGCGCGGCCGCGCTTCGCGGTCGAGAAGCAACGCGGGCTGGAGATCGCCCACGCCTTTTTCGATGCGTCGCGCAGCGGCGACATGACCGCGCTCGGCGCGATGCTCGCGGCCGATGTCAGTCTCCATTCGGACGGCGGCGGCAAGCGGTCCGCAGCGATCCAGCCGATCTTCGGACGCCGGCTGGTGGTGCAGGTGCAGAAGGCGCTGGCGGTGCTGTTCCGCAAATATGGCTCGGCGCTGGTGCGGACCTCGCTCATCAACGGTCTGCCGGGCTTCATCACGCGCGAGGCCGATGGTGAACTGCAAACGACCGCGCTGGAGATCGAGGCGGGCCGGATCACCGCGATCTACGTGATGCGCAACCCCGACAAGCTGAGGCATCTGCATTAGGGATTTCGAGCCAGATGGCATCTGGCGACTCGGAAATCACGGAAAAGAAAAGACTGCTGGGGTCGTCGGGTTCAATGTGAACCCGACGACCCCAGAGATCCGATTCAAGCGAAATCCTCCGCTCAAGGAGCCCACGGGGCGCCGCTCCCTCGCTCTACTCCGCGACCTGCGCCGCCGCCTCGAGCGCTTCGGCGAAGCGCCTGCGCCACCACATCACGTCCTCGGCCTCGATATTGTCCATGCAGGCGCGCCAGCGCGCCTTGCGCTCGTCGAGCGGCATTTCCAGCGCCTGCTTGATCGCCTCGGCGACGTCCTCGGCGCTGTAGGGGTTGATCAGCACCGCCTGGGTCAGCTGCTCGGCCGCGCCCGCGAAGCGCGAGAGGATCAGCACGCCCGGATCCTCGGGATCCTGCGCGGCGATATATTCCTTGGCGACGAGGTTCATCCCGTCACGCAGCGGCGTCACCAGCCCTACCTTGGCCGCGCGATAGATGCCCGCGAGCCGGTCGCGCGGATAGCCTCGGTTGACGTAGCGGATCGGCACCCATTCGACATCGGCAAAGGCGCCGTTGATCCGGCCCGACAGCGCGTCGAGCGAGGCGCGGATCTCCTGATAGCTCTGGACGTCGCCGCGCGAGGGCGGCGCGATCTGCAGCAGGAACACCTCGCCGTGGAGATTCTCCTCGGTCTGAAGCAGCCGCTCATAGCCGAGAAAGCGCTCCTCGAGGCCCTTGGAATAGTCGAGACGATCGACCCCGATGATCATATCGCGCCCGGCGCTGCTCTGGCGCATCCGGTAATAGGTGTAGCGCGCTGCGGTCGATTGCGACGCCGCGACGAAATTCTCGGTGTCGATGCCGATCGGGCAGGCGATCGCGAGCATCGAGCGGCCGCCGACGGTCACGCGGCCGTCGTCGTCGATCGTCCCGCCCATTTCCTGGATGACATAATCGTGGAAACTGTCGAGCGCGTCCCGGGTCTGGAAGCCGACCACGTCATAGGCGAACAGCGTTTCGACCAGCTGGCGGTGATTGGGCAGCGACAGCAGCAGGCGGTAGGGCGGCCAGGGGATGTGCAGGAAAAAGCCCATCCGGTTGGCGATGCCGCGATCACGCAGATATTGGCCGAGCGGGAAAAGGTGATAATCGTGGATCCAGACGAGATCCTCGGCCTCGATCAGCGGCTCGAGCGTCTCGGCGAAGCGCTGGTTGACCCGCTCATAACCCTCGGCGAAGCCGCTCTCGAACTCGGCCAGGTCCATGCGATAATGGAACAGCGGCCACAGCGTGCGGTTGGCATAGCCGTTATAATATTCGTCGACATCCTGCTCCTCGAGGTCGATCGTCGCGGTGGTGACGCCGAAGCTGCGCTGCAGATTTATATGGCCGGTGAACTGCTCCGTGGTTTCGCCGGACCAACCAAACCATATCCCGCTCGATTCGCGCAGCGCCGCCGAGAGCGCGACCGCGAGGCCGCCCTGATTGCCGCCGCCCTCGCCGCTCGGCGGCTGGACGCGGTTGGAGACGATGATCAGGCGGCTCATCGAACCGCATTCCACGGCTTGCTCAGCAGGCTAGCGCAGTTGATAATCCCGACGAGCGAATAGCTCTGCGGATAATTGCCCCATAGCTCGCCGGTCACCGGATCGATATCCTCCGACAGCAGCCCGGCGCGGGTGCGCCTGGACAGCATCTCCTCGAACAACGCCCGGGCATCCTCGGCGCGGCCTGTGAGCCACAAGGCTTCGATGAGCCAGAAGGTGCACACATTGAAAGCGGTATGCGGCAGGCCGAAATCATCTTCGGTCGCATAGCGGAGCATATGCGATCCGCGGCGCAGTCCATCCTCGACGGCGCGCAGCGTCCCCTGGAAGCGTTCGTCGCCCGGCATCACGAAGCGCAGGTCGAGCAACTGGATCAGGCTTGCGTCGAGATCGTCGCCGCCGAAGGTGGCAGAGATACGCTGCGTCTCCTCACGCCACGCCGCGGCTTCGATCCGCGCGCGGATCTGCTCGGCGCGTCCACGCCAGAAGCGCTCGCGCTCGGGTAGCGCCAACGCCATGGCGGCGTTGGCGAGCCGATCGCAGGCGGCCCAGCACATCGCCGCCGAATAGGTGTGGACATGCGCCCGGGTCCGCAGCTCCCACAGCCCAGCGTCGGGCTTGTCATGAACCTCCCATGCGCGGTCGCCGACCTTCTCCAGCGCGCGGAAATCCTCGACCCCCGCCATACGGTAGAGCCGCCGGTCGAAAAAGGCCTGCGCGTTGGAAAGGATGATCTGGCCATAGGCGTCGTGCTGGACCTGTTCATAGGCCTGGTTCCCCTTGCGCACCGGGCCCATGCCGCGATAGCCGGCGAGCCCGGGGGCCGCCTGCTCAGTCAGCACCGCCTCTCCGCCGACCCCATAGAGCGGCTGGATATGCCCGCCCTTGGCGTTGTCCACGATATTGCGCAGATATTCGAGATAGCTTTCGAGCACGTCGAGCGCGCCGAGCCGGTTGAGCGCCTGGACGGTGTAATAGGCATCACGAATCCAGCAGTAGCGATAATCCCAGTTGCGCTCCGATCCGGCATGTTCGGGGATCGAGGTGGTCAGCGCCGCGACGATCGCCCCGGTTTCCTCATGCTGGCACAGCTTGAGGCTGATCGCTGCGCGGATCACCGCTTCCTGCCATTCGAGCGGCGTGGCGAGCGCGCGTGTCCACTGCCGCCACTCGAGCGCAGTGTGCTCGAGCATCGTTTCGACGGTGTCGCCGACATCGCCGACGAAGCTCTCGTCAGGGCCGAGGAAGAAATGCAGCGGCCGCTCGACCCGGAACATCCGTTCGCTCTCGATCCAACCGATCGGCGCCGAGGTGGTGAGCCGCAGCGTCGTAGCGCCGAGCAGGTAGCGGATATGGTTCGAGCCGTGCGTCTTAACCGGGTCGGCCGCGCCCCAGTCATGCGCGGGGCGCAGCCGCACCCGGATCCGGGGCGAGCCTGCGACCGGACGAACGATACGGACGAAGGCGACCGGGCGGTACATCCGGCCATGACGGAAATGGCGTGGGCAGAAATCGACCAGCTCGATCGCATTGCCCGAGCTGTCGGTATGCCGGGTGACGAGGATCGGGGTGTTGCGCAAATAATCCTGGCGGGTCTCGACGCAATCCTCGAGGTCGATCTCCCAGAAGCCGCGGGCTCCCTCGGCCGACGGCGGATTGTCGTCGAGCAGCGAGCAGAAGGCCGGATCGCCGTCGACCCGCGGCACGCACGCCCAAACGAAACGCCCGGCGCGGTCGATCAGCGCGGACACTTGGCAATTCCCGATCGGCCACAAGTCCAGCGTCGCCGTCATCCGGCGATCTCCCACAACCAGCGACGCACCGCGCCGACGTCCGACAGGCAATAAAGCGCGGCGGTCTCGCGGCCGCCGCCGACGATCACGCCGAAGCCGCCCATTTCGCCGGCGATCCGCAGCGCCGATTCATCAGTGAGGTCATCGCCGATCATCACCGGCTCGCTGCCGGTCATCGGCGCCTCGGCCATCAGCGCCGCAAGCGCGCCGCCCTTATCCCAGCCGAGGCCGCGCAGCTCCACCATCATCTTCCCCGGCTGGACGTGCAGCCCGTGGCGCTCAGCGATCGCGAAGGCGCGCCGCTTGACCGGCTCTTCGAGGATCGGCGCGACGCGGTAGTGCATCGCAACGCCGTGACTCTTCTCTTCGATGATCATTTCGGGATGCCCCGCGCCATAGGATCGCACCTCGGCGATCGCGGCGTCGAGGCCTTCGGGCCGCGGTGGCTGAACGAGCCTGCCGTCGCGGCGGACTTCGGCGCCATGGCTGCCGGCGATCGCCATCGCGTGCGCCAGCGGGCCGATCATATGATCGAGCTGCTCGACCGAGCGGCCGCTGACCAGCGCCACCCGGCCGGCGAAGCGCCGCTGAAGCGCGCCGAGCAGGTCGAGCAATTCGGCGTCGGCGCGCACCAGATCGGGACGATCGACCAGCGGGACGAGGGTTCCGTCAAAATCTATGAACAGGCTGTGGCGTGCGGCGCTGATCGGCGGGGGCGGCGCGAGCACCGGTTGATTGGGCCGGGACAGCATGTCGTTTCCTCACCGCAATAACGGGCCGAAGCAAGCGGCCCGGGGATCGCCCGGGCTTCGGGCGGGCCGAACCGAGGGGAGGACGCCCGGAACCGGCTTGGGTTCCGCTGCAGATGCGAAAGAGATGATTGCGGGCTGGGGTCCGCGCTGCTCCCAAAAGAAAAGCGCCCCCGGGTAAGGGAACCCGGGGGCGCGTCCACGCGGTGGAAATTGCCAGTCCGGCCGCGTGTGCAGGGTGCCTCCCGGGGCGGGGGGCTGAGGAGGGAACCCCGGGAGGCTGGAGGAAGCGAAGGTCAGTGCGCCGCGACTATCACGCGGCTATTGTCGGCGACGCGGGTGCCGGCGTTCGCCAGCGCAAGCTCGACCTGCGGCATTGCGCGGGCGATCGCGATCCTGGTGCAGCTGCGCGCTTCGGCGACCGTGGCGAGCGACCTGTCGCCCGCCACGCTGCAAACCCGCTTCGCGGCGCGCGCGACACGCGCCTTGAGCGCCTGGGCGCCGTCCGGGCTTGCGAGGTTGATATCGGCGTAGCCGACCTCCGCGGTCTTGGTCACTTCCTGTGCATAGGCGGGAAAGGAAACGGTGGCTGCAGTCGCGGCCGCAGCCGCCAGAGCGAGAAGAAACTGGGTCGAACGGTTCATGGTGAAGTCTCCTGTTGCGGTCCGGGCTGGGTAGTGGCCTCGCCCGGTAGATCTGTCCGGCGGCAATCTCGACCTCGGTCGGGCCGCCGTTGAGAAACCAATTAGGCCGGTGCTCGTTGTCCCGCATCGGAGCTTCGACCGACCGCGCCAACGCCTCCACAAAGCGGCCCTGGCGCCGACGAACCGACTCCGAGAGTCGACGAACGACAGGAGAGAGGATCGGCGCGCCCCGACCGGCCTACCAATGGCGGATTGCAACATACCGGTCACATTTGTACGGGGAGTTCCGATCGAACCGGGGGATTCGAATCATTCGCCAGATTGCCGTACTGCCTTACCGCACCAACGATGCCGGTCAGACCGAGGTCATGCTGATCACGTCGCGCGAAACGCGCCGGTGGGTGCTGCCCAAGGGCAATCGGATCAAGGGGCTGAAGAATCACGAGGCGGCGAGCCACGAGGCTTATGAGGAAGCCGGGCTCGAGGGCATCGCCTGTCCCTACGCCATCGGCTCCTATCAATATCGCAAGATGCGCAAGGACGGCACGTCGCGGACCGCCACCGTCGACATCTTTCCTTTCTTGGTCACCCGCCAACTCGACCAATGGCCCGAGCAGGATGAGCGCGAGCCGCGCTGGTTCGCGCCCGCGGCGGCAGCGGCGGCGGTGGCCGAGCCCGAGCTCGGACAGATCCTCGCGACCTTCCAGCCCCCTGTCTGGGAGCCCGGCTTGATCGAGCGTTTCGTCACGACCATCCGCAATCACACCGCAGAAAGGTTCACCATCGTGCGCTGGTTCCAGGCCTTGCTGCCCAAGCAAGGCAGCTTCTTCGAGCAGTTCGAGGCGCATGCCGCGCTCACCGTCGTCGCCGCCGACGCGCTCGGCCGGCTCCTCCAGGGGGGAGCCGACATGCCGCTGCACAGCAAGGAAATCTTCGACCGCGAAAATGATGCGGACGATATCATTCGCGACGTGCTGGTCGACGTGCGCAAGACGTTGATCACACCGTTCGACCGGACCGCGATCACCAGCCTGATCGGCTCGATGGACGATGCGATCGACCAGATGAACCAGACCGCCAAGGCGATCACGCTGTACGAGATGCAGGTCTTCGAGCCGCAGATGCGCGACATGGCGGGGATCATCGTCGAAGCCGCGCGGATCACCGCGGATGCGATGCCGCTGCTGCGCGATGTCGGCCGCAACGCCACCCGGCTGCACGGCCTGACCGAACGGATCATCAAGCTCGAAGGCCATGCCGACGAGATCCATGACGCCGGGCTCAAGGCGCTGTTCAAGGCGAACGCGGGCAACGCCACGATGGCCTTCATCATCGGCCGTGAAATCTACAGCCATCTCGAAAAGATCACTGATCGATTCGAGGATGTGGCGAATGAGATCCAGGGTCTCGTGCTCGATCACGCCTGACGATGGACCCCGCACTCTCCTTCCCGCTTCTGGTGGGGCTGATCGGCGTCGCGCTGGCGTTCGACTTTCTCAATGGCCTGCACGATGCGGCCAATTCGATCGCGACGGTGGTGTCGACACGGGTGCTCAAGCCGCACCACGCCGTCGCCTGGGCGGCCTTCTTCAATTTCATCGCCTTCCTGTTCTTCGGGCTTCATGTCGCCGAAACGGTCGGCAAGGGCATCATCAACGCCGATATCGTCGATGCGCGGGTGATCTTCGGAGCGCTGATGGGCGCGATCTCCTGGAATGTGATCACCTGGATCCTGGGCATACCTTCCTCCTCCAGCCATGCTCTGATCGGCGGGCTGATCGGCGCCGGCACCGCGAAAGCCGGCCTCGCCGCGGTGGTGTGGTCGGGTGTGCTCAAGACCAGCTTCGCAATCGTGCTGTCGCCGACGATCGGCCTGCTCCTCGCGCTGCTGCTGGTGCTGATCACCAGCTGGATCTTCGTGCGCACGTCCCCGTCGACGGCCGATCGCCGTTTCAGGCGGCTGCAGCTCGTCTCCGCCTCGCTCTATTCGCTCGGCCACGGCGGCAACGACGCCCAGAAGACGATGGGCATCATCGCAGTGCTGCTATATTCGCAGCATCTGCTCGGCGGCGCTTTTCATGTTCCCTTCTGGGTGGTGATCGCCTGCCAGACGGCGATGGGCCTCGGCACGCTGATGGGCGGCTGGCGGATCGTTCACACGATGGGTTCCAAGATCACCCGCCTCGCGCCCGCGCAAGGCTTCTGCGCCGAGACCGGCGGCGCGATCACGCTGTTCGCGGCGACATGGCTGGGCGTGCCAGTCTCCACCACCCATACGATCACCGGCGCGATCGTCGGCGTCGGCGCGTCGCGACGGCTTTCGGCGGTGCGCTGGAACGTCGCCGGCAGCATCGTCGTCGCCTGGGTGATCACGCTGCCCGCCGCAGCGGCGATCGGCGCGGGCTTCTACTGGCTGGCGGGACTGTTCGGCTGAGCTGCCTGCTCTATTGCTGGATTGAAGATAGGTGCTAGAGTTCCGCCGTCGTCGCCCCGGCGGACGCTGGAGCCGCAGGAGCCTGCGGAGCCAAGCTCCTCGCAAAGGGCTGAAGCCGGTCCCGGCCTCCGCCGGAGCGACGCGGCCATAACCCATCATCCCGCACCCGCGAAGCCCTGTCGAGAACACATCATGACTGCCGATCCCGTCGTCATCGCCTCTTATGCCCGCACGCCGATGGGCGGCTTCCAGGGCGCGCTCGCGGGCGCGTCCGCCACCGCGCTGGGCTCGGCGGCGATAAAGGCCGCAATCGAGCGCGCCGGCGTGGAAGCCGACAGGGTCGGGCAGATCTTCATGGGCTGCGTGCTGCCCGCCGGCCTCGGCCAGGCGCCGGCGCGCCAGGCGGCGCTGGGCGCGGGGCTGCCGATGTCGGTCGAGGCGACGACGGTCAACAAGATGTGCGGATCGGGCATGCAGGCCGCGATCATGGCGCATGACGCGCTGGCCGCCGGCAGCGCCGACGTCATCGTCGCTGGGGGCATGGAAAGCATGTCCAACGCGCCTTATCTGCTCGCCAAGCATCGCGGCGGCGCGCGGATCGGCCATGATGTGGTCAAGGATTCGATGTATCTCGACGGGCTCGAGGACGCCTATACGGGCAAGCTGATGGGGGTATTCGCCGAGGAGGCGGCCCGCGACCATCAGCTGACCCGGGAGGCGCAGGACGAATATGCAATCCGGTCGCTCAGCCGCGCCAATGCCGCAATCGAAAACGGCGCCTTTGAGCGCGAGATCGTGCCCGTGACGATCGAGACCCGCACGGGCGCCCAGCTGATCGAGCGCGACGAACAGCCCGGCAAGGCCCGGCCCGACAAGATCCCCAGCCTCAAGCCGGCCTTTGCCGAGGACGGCACGATCACCGCCGCCAATGCCTCTTCGATCTCGGATGGAGCCGCGGCGCTGGTGATGACCCGCCAGAGCATCGCCGAGAAGCTCGGCCTGCCCGTGGTGGCGAGGGTCGTCGCGCACGCCGCGCATGCGCATGAGCCCGGTCTGTTTACCACCGCGCCGGTGCCGGCGATCCGCAAGCTGCTCGCCAAGGCGCGATGGACCGTCGAGGACGTCGATCTGTTCGAGGTGAACGAGGCTTTCGCCGTGGTCGCGATGATCGCGGCGAAGGAGCTCTCGATCCCCGCGGAGAAGCTCAACGTCAACGGCGGGGCCTGCGCGCTTGGCCACCCGATCGGCGCAAGCGGCGCGCGCGTCATCGCCACCTTGCTGGCGGCGCTCGAGGCGCGCGGCCTCAAAAAAGGGGTGGCCAGCCTGTGCATCGGCGGCGGCGAAGCCACCGCCTTTGCGGTCGAGATGGCCTGAGGAGAGCGGGATGGATCCGAAAGGAAGGGCGGCTATCGTCACCGGCGGCGCGTCGGGGCTGGGTAGCGCGACCCGCGCATGAACGGCATCGACCATCCAATCGTCCAGGGCGCCATGATGTGGGTCGGGCGCGCCGAACTCGCGGCGGCGGTCTCCAATGCCGGCGGGCTCGGCACGAGCGACGCGGAACGGATTATAGCCGACCGCCTCGCGGGAGCCCTACGCACCCGCTACATCGCCGGCGCGGCCTGATCTTGGTGAAGAGAGTCGCGGCGGAGGCAGCCTCCGGGCCACCGCGGCGCGGGCGGCCACGCCGCCTCAAGCTCGACGAAGTGATCGACGCCGCGCTGGCCGTCGGGCTCCAGCAGATGACGATGGCGGCGGTGGCGGACCGGCTCGGCGTCGCCAAGGCGGTGCTCTACGGCTATGTCGGCAGCCGGGACGAGCTGGTGCAGCTGGCGGCCGCGCATGCGGCACAGCGGCATCGATTCCCTGACGATCGCGGGCAGCCCTGGTCGACGTGGGTTCTCGAATATGCGCGGGCGCTGTTCGAGGTATTGACCATGGACGGGGAATTGCTCGAGTCCTGGCTGAGCGGCGGCCAATCGCCCGTCGTTGAAGTCGACGCGGCCGAGATGTGGCTTCGCGTACTGACGAGCCGCGGCTTTTCCGGCGAGGCCGCGTTGCAGCTCCGCCGCGCGGTTGCGCATCTGGTGATCGGAGCCGCAGCAAGCATGAAGCATGATCGCGCGCTCAGGCAGGAGGGGCGCCCCCGCCCCTTGAGCGCGCGGCAGGCCGTCCGGAGCCGCCCGCTGGAAGAGACCCGCTTGCTGCGGCAGTTCGCGGAGGTTTTCGCGCGTGAGGTGACCGAGGCGAATTGGGAGTTCGCGCTCTTCGTGCTGCTCAGGGGCGTCATCGCCGCGCCCGACGCGCTGGAACTGCACGGCCAGGATGCCCGCGACGTTTTTGGGGAGCTTGGGACGCCACTCTGATTGCAGGCGATCGGGCTTTATTTTATTTTCCGACCATGTGATCGGAAAAGTTGACCAGGAAGCGCCCCCGGCCTAGTCAAGGCCAAACCGCGTGGGAATGGCAAGCCCGAAAGCCGACGGGGAGGAGCCGCAGTGGCCGGTAGCCGGGGAGCTTCCTGGAGCTGTGGCGAGCACAAGGAAAGACAAGGCATCATGGATATGGAAGTGCAGACCGCGGTGCGCGGCTTCGGCGAACGCGACAGATCGTTGCCGATGGAACATACTCCCGAACTCGACACCGCTCTGGAAGCAGCCAACCTCCATACGCTGCTGATGGTCTATGTTCATCTCACGCATGACGAAGCGATGCTCGAGACCTTTAAGGTGCATATCCACCCACCTTACACCAATCCCGACTACACCATCCCGCAGGACTGCATCGACGATCTGCGCGAAAAGCTGCGCTATGTGCTGACCACACCGGGCGCGGCGCGCGGCGACGATCCACCGCTTCGGCTTCTCCAGAAGATGATGACAGTGGGGATCGGCGAGGCGGTCGAGGATGAATTCATCCCGATGGTGCTCGAACAAAGCGGTTTCGAGCGCGCCGCCCCGCGCAAGGGCAGGCCCGGCAGGACGCCGCCGCCGCCGGGCTTCAAGGTGCTGGTGATCGGGGCCGGGCTGACCGGCCTGCTCGCAAGCATCGAGCTCGAGCGCGCCGGATACGATCATATCGTGATCGAGAAGAATGAGGAAGTCGGCGGCACCTGGTGGAAAAACCGCTATCCCGGCGTGGGCGTCGATACGCCGAGCCACTTCTATTCCTATTCGTTCGAGATCAGCCCCGAATGGAATCATTATCATCCGCACGGCGCCGACATGCGCGAATATTTCCGCAGCGTGGCGGACAAATATGATCTGCGCCGCAACATCCGCTTCGAAACACGCGTCCATAGTCTCGCTTTCGATAGCCAAGAAGCGGTCTGGCATGTCACGGTCGAAGAGCTGAAGACAGGCAAGCGCGAGGTGATCAAGGCCAACGCCGTGTTCAACGCGTTCGGCACCGCCGATCGATGGAGCTTGCCCGAAATCCCCGGCATCGAGAGCTATGAGGGGGTCATCACCCATTCGGCGGGGTATGACGAGACGATCGACCTCATAGGCAAGAAGGTGGCGGTGATCGGCACCGGAGCGAGTTCGGCCCAGATCGTGTCGACGATCGCCGAGGAGGTCGGCGAGCTCACCGTTTTCATGCGCACCAAGCATTGGATGATCAACAATCCGGAAGTCACCAAGGAGGTACCCGAGCCGGTCAAATGGGCCCTGCGCCATATCCCGCATTACAAGGAATGGTTCCGCTTCCGCGTCTTCTGGTTCGCAGCCGACGGCTTATATCCGAATGTCGTCAAGGATCCGAGCTATCCCGAAGACGGCATCGCGGTATCGGCGCTCAACGAAGGCATGCGTCAATATGCCTTGTCGCATATGCGACACAAGCTTGCCGGCCGCCCCGACCTGCTCGAGAAGCTGACCCCGGACTTCCCCATATTCTCGAAGCGGATCGTGATGGACGCGGGCTGGTTCGATGCGCTGGTGCAACCGCATGTCACGCTGGACGACACGCCGATCGCAGAGATCACGCCCACCGGAATCCGGATGGAGAACGGAACCGAATATTCGTTCGACGTCATCATCTGCGCCACGGGTTTTCAACATGGCAAGCTGGTCAAGGATCTCGCGATCAGCGGCCGCGAGGGCCATGATCTCGCCACGGACTGGGCCGATGAGGAGGAACGCGCTTATCTGGGCACGACCATCCCGGGCTATCCCAACTATTTCATGTCGGTCGGGCCGAATGCGGGGCCGAACCATGCGGGCGGGCTGAACATCGTGAGCGAGGCGCAGGTCCATTATATGATCGAATGCCTCGATCTGATGAACGCGCGGGGCGCAAGCACGATCGAGCCGACTCAGGCGGCGTTCGAACGCCATAACAAGCGGATCGACGACCGAATGAAATGCATGATCTGGACCCATCCCAAGGCGCACAGCTATTATCAGAACAGCAAGGGTCGCCCGGTCGGACCCTGGCCTTTCCGGTTGGTCGATATGTGGAACGAGATGCGCAGCCCGATTGCGGAAGATTATCGAATCGAGTGAACGGAAGCCCAAGGCTGCTGCAACGGGCCGGATGAGGCGCCATCGGCGCGATGGCGGCGTCATGGCCGGCGCCGCGTCGTCGAACGGATTGCCCGCCGACCTTCCCCTATCGGCTCACTATCCCTATCTTCGCAGCTGATGCCGCCCGATCACGCCTCCACCAGCGCCGCCAATCCGGAGCACGGCATCGCCACGCTGCGCCGCTTCCTGCCTTATCTGTGGCCGAAGGGAGAGCCTGCGTTGCGCGCCCGCGTGCTGATCGCGATGCTGTTCGTGCTCGGTTCGAAGGCGGTCGTGCTGCTGATGCCCTTCGCTTATAAGGCGGCGATCGACCGCATGGCGCCAGGGCTCGAGCCCGGGGTCGCGATCGCCGTAGCGCTCGTCGCCGCCTATGCCGGCGCGCGCTTCGGCGGGGTGCTGTTCGACAATCTGCGCAACGCGATCTTCGAGCTGGTCGGCCAGGACGCCGCGCGTCGGCTGTCGCTCGAGGTGTTCGGCCAGCTTCACCGACTGTCCCTGCGTTTTCATCTCGAGCGGCGCACCGGCGCGCTCACCAAGATCGTCGAACGCGGCACCAAGAGCATCGACACGATGCTCTATTTTCTGCTGTTCAACATCGGTCCGACGCTGTTCGAGCTGAGTGCGGTCTGCATCATCTTCTTCATCAAGTTCGGCCTGGGCCTGGTGACTGCCACGGTCGCCGCGATCGCGGGCTATATCGTCTTCACCCGCAAGGTCACCGAGTGGCGCGCCAAGATGCGCCGCGAAATGGTCGAGCACGACACCCGCGCCTCGGCGCGCGCGGTGGACTCGCTGCTCAACTATGAGACCGTCAAATATTTCAGCGCCGAGGCGCGCGAGGCCGAAAATTACGGGCAGGCGGTCGCCGCTTATGCGCGCGCCGCGACCCGAAACGAGGGCTCGCTCGCCGCGCTCAACATCGGACAGTCGCTGATCACCAACCTGATGATGGCCGGCGCGATGGGATATAGCGTCTATGGCTGGAGCCGGGGCTGGTTCTCGCCGGGCGACGTGGTGTTCGTGAACACGATGCTGAGCCAGCTGTTCCGCCCGCTCGATATGCTCGGCATGGTCTATCGCGAGATTCGCCAGGGTTTGATCGACATGGAGGCGATGTTCCGCCTGATCGACACGCCCGCCGAAGTGGTTGATGCGCCCGGCGCGCGGCCGCTCGCGATTTCGGGGGGCATGGTGAGGTTCGAGGATGTCCGCTTCGCCTATGATCCCGAACGGCCGATCCTGAAGGGAATTGACCTGACGATCCCGCCGGGCGGCACGCTCGCGGTGGTCGGACCATCGGGCGCGGGAAAGTCCACACTCGCGCGCATCCTGTTCCGCTTCTACGATATTTGCGGCGGCCGTGTGACGATCGACGGACAGGACATCGCAAAGGTCACCCAGGCGTCGCTACGACAGGCGATCGGCATCGTTCCGCAGGACACGGTGCTGTTCAACGACACGATCGGCTACAATATCGGCTATGGCCGCGCCGGATCGAGCCAGGCCGAGATCGAAGAGGCCGCGCGCGGGGCTGCGATCCACGACTTCATCCTCTCGCTGCCACAGGGCTATGCGACGCGGGTCGGCGAGCGTGGGCTGAAGCTTTCGGGCGGAGAGAAACAGCGCGTCGCGATCGCGCGGACGTTGCTCAAGAATCCGCCGCTGCTGATTCTCGACGAGGCGACCAGCGCGCTCGACAGCCGGACCGAGGCCGATATCCAGACGACGCTGCGCGGGGTCGAGCAAGGGCGCACCACGATCGTGATCGCGCATCGTCTTTCGACCGTGGTCCATGCCGACGAGATCGTCGTGCTCGAAGCCGGCCAGGTGGCCGAGCGCGGCACCCATGCCCAACTGCTCGCCCGCGACGGCCTCTATGCCGAGATGTGGATGCGCCAGGCGAGCGAAGCCGAGGAACGCGAGGCGGCGTGACGCGCTGGCGCCGACGGCGGACGATCGGCTAGGGGACAGTGACGGACCGACCTTAGCGTGGATTTAGAGACCGGATGACCACCCCCCTCGAAGCGCTGCAGCGGACCTTCGGCTATGCCCAGTTCCGCGGCCGGCAGCAGGACGTGATCGATCGGGTCATGGCCGGGCGCAACACCCTCGCGGTGATGCCGACCGGCGCGGGCAAGTCACTGACCTACCAGATTCCGGCGCTGTGTCGCGAGGGAACCGGGCTCGTCATCTCGCCGCTGATCGCGCTGATGCACGATCAGGTGCGGTCGGCCGAGGCGGCCGGGATCCGGGCGGCGGCGCTCACCTCGGCCGACGACAATCGCGACGAAACGATCAACCGCCTCCAGGCCGGAGCGCTCGACCTGCTCTACGTCGCCCCCGAGCGCGCGTCGACCGAGAGCTTCCGCCGCCTGGCCGGCCGCGTGCCGCTGGCGCTGATCGCAATCGACGAGGCGCACTGCGTTTCCGAGTGGGGGCATGATTTTCGCCCAGACTATCGGCTGCTGCGCGGCCTGCTCGATGGCCATGCCGATGTCCCGCGGCTCGCGCTGACGGCGACCGCCGACCACCACACCCGCGAAGACATTCTCGTCCAGCTCGGCATCGATCGGGACGGGCTGGTCCTCGCGGGTTTCGACCGCGCCAATCTCCGTTACGGCATCACGCCGCGCGACGGGGTCGGCCGCCAGCTTGCGCAGTTGCTCGACGACAATCCCGGACCGGGAATCGTCTATGCCACCACCCGCGACGCGACCGAGAAGCTGGCCGCGCAACTCGGTGCGACCGGCCGGCCGGCCCGCGCCTATCATGCGGGGCTCGATGCGAAGATTCGCGCCGCCAACCAGAAAGCGTTCGTTGCCTCCGAAGACATGGTGATGGTGGCGACCGTCGCCTTCGGCATGGGCATTGACAAGCCCGATGTCCGCTTCGTCGCACATGCCGGACTGCCCAAATCGATCGAAGCCTATTATCAGGAGACCGGCCGCGCGGGCCGCGACGGCGATCCGGCGGTGACCCAACTCTTTTGGGGCGCGGAGGATTTCGCCCGCGCGCGGCGACGGATCGAGACCGATGTGGAAGAAGGCCGGCGCAGCGGCGAGCGCCAGCGTCTCAACGCGATGGCGATGCTGGTCGAGACGCCCGATTGCCGCCGCGCGATCCTGCTCCGCCATTTCGGGGAAAGCCCGCCGCCCAGCTGCGGCAATTGCGACAATTGCCTCAACCCGCCGATCGGAATCGATGCCAGCGTCGTCGCCCAGAAGCTGTTGTCCGCCGCCTTCCGCACCGAGATGCGCTATGGCGTGACCCATCTCGCCGATGTGCTGGCGGGGCGCGAGACCGAAAAAGTGGTGGGCCTCGGTCATCACCGGCTGTCGGTGTTCGGCATCGCCGACCAGGCCGAGCAAAAGCTGATCAAGCCGGTAGCGCGGGCGCTGCTCGCGCGCGATGCGCTGCGCACGGACGACTATGGCGGGCTTTCCTTTGGGCCTGCGGCGCGCGCCATCCTCAAGGGCGAAGAGCCGCTGCCGCTGGTGCTCCCGCCCGAGCGCGCGCGGCGGCGCAAGGCCGGGGGCGGCGGCAGCGACTACCCGCATGATCCGATGTTCGAAACATTGCGCACGCTGCGCCGCGATCTGGCGAGGGCGCAGGGTGTGCCGCCTTACGTCATCTTTCCCGATGCGACGCTGCGCGAGATGGCGGCGGCGAAGCCCGACACCCTGGGTGGCCTTGCGCGGATTTCCGGGGTAGGAGCGAAGAAACTGGAGACCTATGGCGAAGCGTTCCTCGCCGCCATTCGCGACCATCAAGGCTGACGGAGAGAAACGATGTTCCGCAAGATCGACGATAGCATCTCGGTGGCGGCCCAGATCAGCCCCGCGGATGTTGCCGAGGCGGCGGCGCTGGGTTTCACGACGATCATCAACAACCGACCCGATGAGGAAGAAGCCGGCCAGCCGAGTGGCGATGCGATCCGCGCCGCGGCTGAAGCGGCGGGGCTTACCTATGTCGCGATCCCCATCACCCATGCCGGCTTTTCGGTCGATCAGGTCGAGGCGATGCGGTCGGCCCTCGACCAGGCGAACGGCCCCGTGCTGGCCTTCTGCCGTTCGGGCACGCGCTCGACCTTCGCCTGGGCGCTCGCGCGCGGATCGGCAGGCGACGATGCGGACGAACTTGCCGCGAAGGCGGCAGGCGCCGGCTATGACATCTCCCCGGTCAAGCCGATATTAGCGGGGCGATAGGCGGGCGATCAGGGAAGGTCAGCCGCGCCCAGATCGGCAGGTGATCCGAGGCGAGCCGAGCTCGCTCGCTGACATGCACGCCGCTCGCGACCAGATGCAGGTCCGGCGTGAGGATGATGCGGTCGAGACACCCCACCGGCCGGCGGCTGTGGTAGCTGCGCCCGGTCGCCACGACATGGTGATCGGCCGCGAATTCCCGGATGCAGCCGCCGTGCAGCGACCATTCGTTGAGATCGCCCATCAGCACCGTGGGCATGCGCCGCCGCCGCCTGATATGGCCGATGATCGCGCGCACCTGCCGCCGCCGCCATAGGCCTGATAGGTCGAGGTGCATGCCCACGATGCGAAGCGCGTGGCCGGCGATGACCAGCTCGGCCATCACCGCGCCGCGCGGCTCGAGGGTCGGCAGCACCAGCGGCATATAGTCGCCGATCTCGACATTGTGGCGCACAAGGATCGCGTTGCCGTGCCAACCGATCCCGCCGGGCCTTATATCGAAGGGCACCGCCTTATACTCGCCCTGCGCGATCAGCTCGGACGGCAGCGCGCTCTGCCGCGCGCCGAAGCGGCGGTCGGCTTCCTGGAGCGCCACGATGTCGGCGCGCACTTCGTGAAGCACCTCGAGAATGCGATCGGGCCGCCGCCGCCGGTCGGTGCCGATCCCCTTTCGGATATTATAGCTCGCGACCGTTATCATGCCCTGCCTTTGCATCCTCCTTCACAACAAAAAAAGGGCCGATGGGTTGCCCCACCGGCCCGAGTGCGTTCGCAGGAGGAACGCTGGGAGGAACCGCCCGGGGGGCGGCTCCAATTCGCGATCAGTAGTTGTAGGCGCGTTCGCCATGCTCGGCGACGTCGAGGCCTTCCAGCTCGACTTCGACCGAGGGGCGCAGGCCGATGGTCTTGTCGATGAGGAAGAACAGGATCGCCGACACGCCGCCCGAGAGCAGCAGCGTGACGCCGACCGCCTTCAGCTGCGTGATCAGCTGCGCGCCGATGTCATAGGCTTCCGGATGGAAGGCCGCCGGGAACACCGTATAGTCGAAATAGCCCTGGCCGCCGAGCGACGGCGCGGCGACGATCGCGGTGCCCAGCGCGCCGACGATGCCGCCGATGCAGTGGACGCCGAAAACGTCGAGCGAGTCGTCATAGCCGAGCTTGTTCTTCACCGTGGTGACGAAGAAGAAGCAGACGATCGACACGACGACGCCAAGCAGGATCGAGGTGAGCGGCGCCGCATAGCCCGAAGCCGGGGTGATCGCGACGAGACCGGCGACCGCGCCCGAGGCCGCGCCCAGCAGCGAAGGCTTGCCGTGCACGAGCTGCTCGATCACCGCCCAGGCCACCGCCGCAGCGGCGGTCGCGACGAAGGTGTTGATGAACGCAACCGCGGTGACGCCATTGGATTCGAGGTTGGAACCGGCGTTGAAGCCGAACCAGCCCACCCACAGCAGCGAGGCGCCGATCATCGTCATGGTCAGCGAGTGCGGCGGCATCGGCTCCTTCTTGTAGCCGGTGCGCTTGCCGAGCACCAGGCAGCCCGCGAGGCCCGCGATACCGGCGTTGATGTGCACGACGGTGCCGCCGGCGAAGTCGAGCCCGCCCCAGCCCCAGATCATGCCATAATCGGTCGGCGCGTCGGGCAGGAAGTCCGGGCCCGCCCAGTACCAGACCATGTGCGCCATCGGGAAATAGACGATGGTGAGCCACAGGACCATGAACAGCATCAACGGCCAGAACTTCACACGCTCGGCGAACGCGCCGACGATCAGCGCCGGGGTGATGCAGGCGAAGGTCATCTGGAACACCACGAACGTATATTCGGGGATATAGACATTGTTCGAGAAGGTCGCGGCGAGCGTGGTGCCGTCGACGCCCGCAAGGAAGGCCTTGGAGAAGCCGCCGAAATAATGGTTCTCGCCACCCGACGTGAAGGCCATCGAATAGCCCCAGCCGACCCAGACGAGCGCGGCGATCGATACGATCATCAGCACCTGCATCAGCACCGACAGCATGTTCTTGGTGCGGACCAGACCGCCATAGAACAGCGCGAGCGCGGGAACCGACATCATCAGCACGAGCGCCGAGGAGATCAGCATCCAGGCGGTGTCGCCCTTGTTGACCATCGTCGCCATCTGCTCGGTGGTCGGCGCCTTGATCATGTCCGCCAAGGCGGGCGCCGCGGTCAGCGCGGAAAGGACGAGGCCGCCGAGGCCCGCCCCAATCTTGGTTGAAAGCTTCATGTGTCCCCCTTCTATCAGAGCGCGACGTCGTCGGTTTCGCCGGTGCGGATCCGCACCGCCTGCGCGACGTCGAGAACGAAGATCTTGCCGTCGCCGATGGCTCCGGTGTTGGCCGACTGCTGGATCGCCTCGACCACGCGGCCTGCCAGATCGTCGGTGGTGGCCACCTCGACCTTGATCTTCGGAACCATGTTGGTGCTGTATTCAGCCCCGCGATAGATTTCCGTCTGGCCCTTCTGCCGCCCGAAGCCCTTGACCTCGGTAACGGTCATGCCCTGCACGCCCAGCCCGGACAGTGCTTCCCGCACCTCGTCCAGCTTGAACGGCTTGATGATGGCAATGACGAGTTTCATTCTGCCTCCCTCTTGATAGCCCGGCTGCACCTCGCAATAATCGTGCCAGAGAGAGGAAGGCCGGATTTACAGGCGCGATGTCGGCCAGCCGGGCAAGCGCGAACCCGCGGCCGGCGAGGCTTTGATTAAAAGTTAAGCCTTGCCCGTTTTTTGGGCAGGGATTTCACCAATCCCTGCTCATCTCGATCGCAGCCGCTTCGCCGGGCCGATCGGCCCGGCCGAGGGCGGCGTTCCGCGCCGGAAAGCGTGCGTAGCGCGCGATCATCTCGTGGTGCAGCTTCGCGAACTTCAACGAATTCGCGTTGCCGAGCGCGGTGAAGAGCGCCAGCGACCGATCCTGATCGGCAAGGCTCTCGCTATGCTGAAACGGCATGTAGAGCATGCTGCGTTCGTCGGGCGTCATCGCCTCGTCGAGCCCGCGATCCAGGGCTCCCCTGGCGATGGCGAGCGCGAGAGGGTCGGTCGAAAAGGCGTCGGCATGCCCGCGGAACATGTTGCGTGAAAACTGATCGAACAGGATCACGCCAGCGAGCGCTTCGTGCGCCGAGCCCAGGAAGCTTTCGGGCGTCCGGCTGCGCCATTCGTCCCACAATTCGCGAAAGCGCTCGATAATCGCCGCATCGGTTTCGGCCGAGCGCTCCCACCAGCGCGCCGGGCCGATCTCCTCGAACCAGAACGCAAGGATCGCGCGGGTAGCCTGCTGATTGTCGGTCACAGGATCGCTCGTGCTGCGGTGGTCCGATTCGCCAGGGCGTGGATCGCATCGAGCTTGTCGATCACCGCCTCGCGGCCGATCGCGATCAGCTCGTCGGCGCGGGTGAAGTCGTGGATCTCGACATGGCCCACCGGCAGGGTCAGCGCCAGATCGGGCGGATCGAGCGCGAGCGAGGCGCGCGCAAGCTCAGCCATCAGCAGCATCGTCGAGGCGCGGACGACCGCCATCGACGGATGGCTGCGCCTGGGTTGCGCGCGGATCGCCGCGGCGACGCGGCGGCCATGATAATCGCCCTGGAGATTGACCGAGAGCACCGGCAGCCCCGGGGCGATCTGCCGCGCTGCCGCGACCGGCACCGGCATCACCACCCCGCCGTCGACGAGGAAATGGCCGTCATATTGGACCGGGCGGAACAGCCCGGGTATCGCGATCGAGGCCATGATCGCCGGATTGACCGGCCCGCGATCGATGACCACCGGCTTGCCCGTGACGAGATCGGTCGCGACCACCGCCGAGGGAATCCACAGCTCCTGGAACTGGAGATGGCCGAGATGCAGTTCGAGATCGCGCAATATGCCGCGGCCGCCGAGCATCGCGCCCGGACGAAAATGGATATCGAGATAGGACAGCACGCGCAGCCAGTTGGTCGAGCGCGCGATCCGTTCGAGCGGATCGAGCTTGCCCGCGGCAAGGCAGACCGCGGCGAGCCCGCCGATCGAGGTGCCCGCGGCGGCGCGCACCGCGATGCCGTTTTCGCGCAGCGCGCGCAGCACGCCGATATGCGCCCAGCCGAGCGCGGCCCCACCTCCCAGTGCGACCGCGATCCCCATGCGCCGGCCCCTAAGCCGCGGTGCCGCCGACGGTGAGCGCCGAGATCATCACGGTGGGCTGGCCGACGCCGGCCGGAACCGATTGGCCGCCCTTGCCGCAGATGCCGACACCTTCGTCGAGCGCCATGTCGTTGCCGATCGCGGTCACCTTGGTCAACACCGAGGGGCCGTCGCCAATCAGCGTCGCGCCCTTGATCGGCACGGTCAGCTTGCCGTTCTCGATCTTGTAGGCCTCGGTGCACGAGAAAACGAACTTGCCCGATGTGATGTCGACCTGCCCGCCGCCGAAGCTCTTGGCGTAGATGCCGTTCTTGGCACGGGCGATGATCTCGCCGGGGTCGTCGCTGCCACCATACATGAAGGTGTTGGTCATCCGCGGCATCGGCGCATGCGCATAGCTTTCGCGCCGGCCGTTGCCGGTCGGATCGACGCCCATCAGCCGCGCGTTGAGCCGATCATGGATATAGCCCTTGAGGATGCCGTCCTCGATCAGCACATTGCACTGGGTGGGCGTGCCCTCGTCGTCGATCGTCAGCGAGCCGCGCCGATCGGCGATCGAGCCGTCGTCGACCACGGTGACGCCGGGCGCGGCCACCCGCTCGCCGATCCGGCCCGAAAAAGCCGAGGTGCCCTTGCGGTTGAAGTCGCCCTCAAGGCCGTGCCCGATCGCCTCGTGCAGCAGCACGCCGGGCCAGCCTGGCCCACACACCACGGTCATCTCGCCCGCGGGCGCCGCCACCGCATCGAGATTGACCACCGCCTGATGGAGCGCCTCGTCGATCGCGCGGTTCCAGGTCGCCGGTTCGAACAGCCGATCGTAGAGATAACGCCCGCCGAGGCCGAAGAAGCCGGTCTCGCGCCGGCCGTTCTGCTCGACCACGATCGAGACGTTGAGGCGGACGAGCGGGCGTACGTCGAACGCAGTGAAGCCGTCGGGGCGAACGATCTCGACCACACTCCACGACCCCGACAGTCCGACCGAGACCTGGACGACGCGCGGATCGCGCGCGCGCGCCGCTGCGTCGACCTGCTGGCACAGCGCGACCTTGCGTGCGAAGGGGACCAGGCCGAGCGGATCCTCATCCGTGTAAAGGCTTGCATTGGTGCGGCGCGGAGGCGCGGCGCGGCTGCCTTGGACAGGATCGAGCAGGGTCATCGTTTCGCCCGCGCGCCGGATCGCCGCCTCGCTTAGCTCGTTGGCATGGGCGAAAGCGGTCATCTCGCCCGATACGCCGCGCAGCCCGAAACCCGCCTGGGTGTTGAAATCGGCGGTCTTGAGCCGCCCATCGTCGAAACCGAAGCTCTCTGAGGTCATATATTGGAGATAGAGCTCCCCATCGTCGCAGCCGCGCAAGGTCTGCTCGGTGAGCCGAAGCGCAGCATCGGGATCGAGCGCATCGCGATAGAGGAAATGGCGGGGGTCGGCGGGAAGGATCGTCATTCGCCCGATATAGGCGCTCGGGCGCGAAGCCCAATAGGATTATTTGAAGCGCCCGCCGATCGCCTGCACCGGGATGACGATGTGAGCAGCGGTCAGTGATCGGCTCCGGCGGCGGCGCCTTCCTTCAGCACGAAGCGGCGATCGCAATAGCCGCAATCGGCATAGCCGAGATCGGCGTCGATTTCGATGAACACGCGCGGATGGCCGAGCGCCGCGCCGCCGGGAATATCGCTCGCGCCATCGCAGGCGACGCGGGTGGATTCGACGTAGACGGTTTCGGGTGCGGCGGGCTGCGTGCTCATGCCTGCCGATTAGCAAGCGGCCGGGCGTCGCGCAATCTCAGCGATAGCCGCCGAAGCGGCTATTTTCGAAGGCGACCGCGACCGAACCGCTCTCTCCGATCGGCGCCGCCGCCGATCCGAACACCCCGCGTGCACCGTTGGTGCCGATCATCATGCCGACCTCGCCATGGATCTGCCGCCCAAGCCCGTTGATGGCCGCTCCACCGGGCTCCGCCGCCGGCCGCGCAGCGGCGGCGTCGAGGATCTTCGCCTTGGCCTCGGGGCTGAGCGCCACCACCGTTTCCCCGGCATGGGCGGCCGAAGCCGCGATCAGGACGGCCAGCGCGAAACCATGGCGCGCGCGAAGGCGATATGCTGTCATGCCGCGACGATGGCCGCGGGGACGTGAAGCACGCATGAATGGAAAGAACCCCCGGCCAGCCAAGATTTATTTCGACGGCGGCTGCCGCCCCAATCCCGGGACGATGGAAAGCGCGGTGGTGATCCGCGGTTTCACCGATATCCGCCCCGACCTCGGCGCGGGCGACAATGAGCGGGCCGAATGGCTGGCGCTGCTCCACGCACTCGAGATCGCGGCAGCGCGCGGCGAGCGCGATATCGTCCTGATCGGCGACTCCCTGTCGGTGATCGGGCAAGCCGGCGGAGCCCAGCGATGCCGGCTGCCCGATATGCTCGATCGCTACGCGCAGCTGGCGCGCGGTTTCGAGCGGGTGCGGCTGCGGCATGTCGGCCGGGCGCAGAATCTGGCGGGGATCGCGTTGGACAAGGTGCGGTTCGGCCCGTGAGGGATGACAAACCAGGCGCGCCCGGTCGTCGGCGACGCCGCGGTGCGGGCACACGCAATGCCGTCCGCTCAGATCTCGGCTGCCCGTTCGAAAAGAAGCTTGCTCTCCCTTTGCGCCATCTCCGCGCACCCGCTATGCCGCGCACCATGAACGACGCGGCGATCAGCATCCGGGGACTGTCCAAGGTCTATAAGGGCGGCAAACAGGCGCTGTTCGACGTCGATCTCGATGTGCCGCGCGGGCAGATCTTCGGGCTGCTCGGGCCCAATGGCGCGGGCAAGTCGACAACGATCAACATTCTCGCCGGGCTCGTCAACAAGACCGCGGGCAAGGTGGACATCTGGGGTTTCGACATCGACCGCGATTCGCGCAACGCGCGGGCGTCGATCGGGATCGTGCCACAGGAGATCGTATTCGATCCCTTCTTCACCCCGCGCGAGACGCTCGACAACCAGGCGGGCTTCTATGGCGTGCCGAAAGACCGCCGGCATACCGACGCGCTGCTGCGCGCGGTCCATCTCCACGACAAGGCCGACGCCTATGCGCGCTCGCTGTCGGGGGGTATGAAGCGCCGGCTGCTCGTCGCCAAGGCGATGGTGCATTCGCCTCCGGTGCTGATCCTCGACGAGCCGACCGCCGGCGTCGATGTCGAGCTGCGCCAGCAGCTGTGGCAATATGTGCGCGAACTCAACGCCAGCGGGGTGACGGTGGTGCTGACCACCCATTATCTCGAGGAGGCCGAGGAGCTATGCGACCGCATCGCGATCATAAACCATGGCCGCGTCATCGCCAACAAGCCGACGCGTGAACTGGTCGGCATGGCGCAGGAGAAAGCGGTCTCGGTGACCGTCGACCGCGATCTCGATCGCGCGCCCGAAGCGGTGTGCTTCGACAAGGTCGAGTTGCAGGGCAGCCGAACCCTTGTCATAACCTATGCCAAGGACAAGGTGAACGCTGGCGAAGTGCTGGCGGCCGTACAGAGAGAGGGGCTCGGCATCGTCGACGTTTCGACCCAGGAAGCCGATCTGGAGGATGTCTTCCTGAATCTCACCCGCCAGAGCAACGCCGTCAGCGCAGGCGATGGCCGCTTATAATTTCGACGTCGTCGTGATCGGATCGGGCGCTGCGGGTTTGACCGCGGCGCTCAACCTCGCCGATCGCCTCAAGGTGGGCGTGCTCGCCAAGGCGGGCATTTCCGACGGATCGACCGCCTGGGCGCAGGGTGGGATCGCCGCGGTGCTCGAGCCCGGCGACACGTTCGAATCGCACATCGAGGATACGATGGTCGCGGGTGCGGGCCTCAACAACCGCGCCACCGTCGAGTTCGTCGTCGAGCATGCCCCCCATGCCATCGAAAAGCTCGCCGGGCTTGGGGTTCCGTTCAATCCCGGCGGCGAGGACGATCGCTGGCATCTCACCCGCGAGGGCGGGCACAGCCACCGTCGCATCGTCCATGTCGACGACGCGACCGGACAGGCGGTGCAGCTCGCGCTCGAAAAGGCGGCCATCGCGCATCCGAACATCACGCTCTTCCCCGATCGCGCCGCGATCGACCTGATCACCGGCCGGCATGGCGAGCGCTATTCGGGCGATGGCCATGTCTGGGGGGTCTACGCGGTCGATCGATCGACCGGGGCGATCGAGACCTTCACCGGCCGCGCGACCATCCTCGCGACCGGCGGGGCGAGCCGCGCCTATCTTTTCTCGACCTCGCCGCGCGGCGCGACCGGCGACGGGATCGCAATGGCATGGCGCGCCGGATGCCGCGTCTCGAACATGGAGTTCATGCAGTTCCACCCGACCTGCCTCTACAATCTCGAGGTCAAGAATTTCCTGATCACCGAGGCGATGCGCGGCGAGGGCGGGCAATTGAAGCTGCCGACCAACGGCCGCCGTTTCATGCCGCGCTTCGACAAGCGCGCCGAGCTCGCTCCGCGCGATATCGTCGCGCGCGCGATCGACCATGAGATCAAGCGGCTCGGCCTCGACTATGTCCATCTCGATATCAGCCACAAGCCCGCCGATTTCATCGTCGGCCACTTCCCGACGATCCATGCGCGGCTGCTTTCGCTGGGCATCGACATAACCCGCGAGCCGATCCCGATCGTGCCTGCCGCGCATTATACCTGCGGCGGGGTGATCATCGATCTCGACGGACGCACCGATCTGCCCGGTCTTTACGCGGCGGGCGAGGTGACCCAGTCGGGGCTTCACGGCGCCAACCGTCTCGCCTCGAACTCGCTGCTCGAATGTTTCGTATTCGGCGACGCCGCCGCCGAGCACATCAAGCGCGATTTCGCCGGCATGCCCGCGCCGCCGCCGATCCGGCCATGGGACGAGAGCCGCGTCACCGATTCGGACGAGGAAGTGATCGTCCAGCACAACTGGCGCGAGATACGGCGCTTCATGTGGGATTATGTCGGCATCGTGCGCACGACCAAGCGACTGGAGCGGGCCGCGCACCGTGTGGCGCTGCTGCGCCAGGAAGTCGCGGAATATTACGGCAATTTCCGCGTCACGCCCGACCTGATCGAGTTGCGTAACCTGGTCGACGTCGCCGATCTGATCGTCCGTTCGGCGCTACACCGCAAGGAAAGCCGGGGCCTGCACTACACCCTCGACTACCCCGATCTCCTCGACGAGGCCAGGGACACCGTGTTGGTGCCCTGACGGGCTGCGTGATCAGGGGCGAGCATTGAGCAAGCTCAGATCGGGCCGCGCCGGCCCCTCGGTGCGTAGCGGCAGCAACAGGCTCTCGGTAACCCAACGTTCGCGCGAAAGATGCGCCTCGATCCGGCGCGCCAGCTTGCATGCCGCCGGCCGACGCCCCGCCCAGTCGGCGGCGACACCCAGACTCACGCGCCGCGCCAGATACGCCCGGAATTCCTCGCCGAGCGCCAGGCTTTCGGCCTTCATGAGTTCGGCGATGCGCACCCGTTCGGGCGGACCGTCGCGAATGATCGGGTCGAACAGCTCGTAATCCTTGAAGACCTGATACGCCCCGAGAACCCGCGTCAATTCCCAGCGCGCGCGGCTTGCGAGATGCGGGTCGGGCGTGGCGTCGGAGGCCATCAGCGGCTGGGCGCGCCGAACGATCTCGAGCACCTTCGCCTGATGCTCGGCCAGTTGAGCCAGCAGTTTGTCGCGTTGCGAAGTCATGGCTTTCGGCTCGTCCGATTTGGTGACGATTGGGTTACCGGCAGCACCATAGGGCATCCTTCTTCAACGAAAGTATTAACTTCGCTCTTTTTTTCGACATTGATCGCGCGCGCCTCTAGGTTCGGCGCCATGATCTCGGCGATGCGCAATTTCCTCGGCACCGAAGCCGCCGGCGGCCTCGTCCTGATCTTCGCGGCGGCGGCAGCGATGATGGTGGCCAACAGCCCGTTCGCTGCGGACTATTTCGCGCTGCTCCACATGAAACTGGGCCCCCTCAGCCTGCTTCATTGGATCAACGACGGGTTGATGGCGCTGTTCTTCATGCTGGTCGGCCTCGAGATAAAGCGCGAGCTGGTCAGCGGCCATCTCTCGCGCTGGTCCGATCGCGTCCTGCCGTGCATTGCCGCCGCGTCCGGCATGGCCATTCCCGCGCTGTTCTACCTGCTCCTGATCGGGACGACGCCGGGGCTCGCACGGGGCTGGGCGATCCCGACCGCGACCGACATCGCCTTCGCGATCGGGGTGATGGCGCTGCTCGGGCGGCGTGCGCCCTCGTCCCTCAAGCTGTTCCTCACCACGGTGGCGATCGTCGACGATATGGGTGCGGTGGCGATCATCGCGCTCGCTTATACCGCTGCAGTGAGCGGACCGGCGCTGCTCGCCGCCGCGGTGATCCTCACCGCTATGCTGCTGCTGGGACGGCTCGGCGTGCGCGCGCTCTGGCCCTTCCTGCTGCTGGCCGCCGCGCTATGGGTGGCCGTGCTGCTCTCGGGCATCCACGCGACGATCGCCGGGGTGCTCGCGGCGCTCGCCATCCCGATAGGGGGCGGTGCGCGGTCTCCCCTGCACCGGCTCGAGCATGGGCTTCACCCCTGGGTCGCGTTCGGCATCGTGCCGCTGTTCGGATTCGCCAATGCCGGCGTGTCGTTCGCCGGGATCGGCATCGAGCAACTGCTCGCGCCGCTGCCGCTCGGCATCGCGGCGGGGCTGTTCTTCGGCAAGCAGATCGGCATCTTCGGCAGCGTGAGGCTCGCCGTGGGGTTGGGACTCGCCTCCCTACCGCAGGGGGCCCGGTGGCCGCAGGTCTACGGGGTCGCGCTCCTTTGCGGCATCGGCTTCACGATGAGCTTGTTCATCGGCGGGCTCGCTTTCGATAGTCCGCTGCTCGGCGACGAGGTCAAGATCGGCGTGCTCGGCGGATCGCTGCTCTCCGCGCTCGCCGGCTACGCGCTGCTGCGATCGACCGGACCGGGCGCCGCTGCAGACAAGCGATAGCGGCGCGACGCCGGCAAACCGGCTATTCCATTTTGTCCTTGAGCGCCTTCAGCGCAGCGAACGGCCCGGTCGCTGCCTCGTCCTCCGGGAGGACCCCCGCCGCCTTGAGCGCGGCGTCGGCGCCGGGCGCGCGCGGAAAGGGATCGAGGCTCAGCGCCAGCGTTTCGGCGATCGCCTCGCCGATGTCGACCACCCCGCCGGCATAGTCGATCGTATCGAAATCATCGGCGTCCAGTTCGATCTCGACATCGGCCTCGGCGCCTTCCGGAACGAAGCGGAGGCTGAATTGCTCGTCGATCACGGCGGGGACAGGCTCGCCGCTTGCTACGCAGATCTGCACCGCGGCGGCGCGGACGCGGCCCTCCGCGAAGATCGTGTCGGCGTCGCGGCGCAGCGCCGCTTCGGCGGAGAGCGCATCGAGCGAGAGCAGGCCGAAACGCCGCGCGAGAGCCGCGCGTTCATGCTGATCCGCATCGACCGCGATCGACCGCCCGCCTTCTCCGAGCGAGTCGATCCGGATCAGCCGCGAGAATTCGGGGGTCATGCGCTCAACCCATGCGCGCGCAAATCCTCCCATCGCGTCGCCTGCAGCCGCGCGGCAATCGCCCGCATGCGCGCCGCCACCGACGCCGGCCGCGCCTCCGGGACCGGTTCGCCCCGCCAAAGATTGCGGAGCAACGCCTCTTCGAGCGCCACATCATCCTCGAAATTGTCGCGATAGGCCGACAGACGCCCGCCCATCGCGGCCATCATCTTGCCGATATGCTTACCGACGACCACGTCGCCGATGCCGATTTCGCGCAATTGCCCGTCCATGTCGGCGATGAACAGCTCGGTGAGCCGCGCGCCGGTCTCGCGCCCGGCCTCTCCTTCGGCCTCGATCCGGACCAGCACCAGCGCGAGGATCAGCGCGATCATATCGAACCGGCCATCGAGCGAGTCGGGCACGCCCATATCGGCATACCAGGCCGGCCGGCGCGCCTCGGCGATGATCGAACCATAGAGCGGCGCCAGCGCCTCGCGCGGATCGGGGCCGATACCGAACAACGTCCTGAGCAGTTTCACATGTCTTCCTTAGGCCCGTTCAGCGGGCGTCAAGCCGCACCCTCTATCGTGCGCAGGCCGAACTTGCCACCGGGCAGCTCCCGCGCATATTGAGGCGGATCCCGCAGGCCGCAAGGCCGGCGCCGCCGAAATACCGTTTCAAGGAGATTTTGATGCCCCGGACCATGTTGCGATCGGCGGCGCTGATCGGCGCGATCGCCATTATGGGCCTGAGCGCAGGCTGCTCGCGGACGCGCGATCACAAGGGTTATGTGGTCGATACGAGCCTGATCGGCACGGTCGCGCCCGGAGTCGACAATCGCGAGTCGGTGGCCCGTACGCTCGGCCGCCCCAGCTTTGCGGGGCAGTTCGACAAGGACAGGACCTGGTATTATGTCTCACGCGACACCCGCCAGATCGGATTCCGCACCCCGAAGCCGTTCGCGCAGACGGTGCTCGCGGTCCATTTCGACGATAAGGGCAATGTCGCCTCGGTCGAACGCACGGGCATGGATAAGATCGCTGAGGTCTCGCTCTATGGCGAAAAGACCCCGACCCTCGGCAGCAAGCGCGGCTTCTTCCGCGAACTGTTCGGGAATATCGGGCGGGTCGGATCGGTGGGTCAGGCCGGCGGCACGGCGGATAATCCGAACTGAGGTTGGCGCGCCGGTCTCCGCCATCGGCGGTGGCCGGCCATTATCGGACCCGGCAGGTCAAGCCATCGGGCCCTGCTATCAATGTCCTTCCTGCTTGAGCGGACGGGCCAGCAGCTCCTTGACGACATCATCGACGGTGGCGTTGCCCGACAGCAACGCGCAGACAGCATCGACGATCGGCATGTCCACCCTCGCGGCGCGCGCCGCTTCGGCTAGCACAGGCGCGGTGAAGGCGCCTTCGGCCACGGTGCGGCGATCGCGCATCAGCTCGGCGGGAGAGACGCCTTGCCCAAGCCCCTTGCCAAGCGAGAAATTGCGTGAACTGCTCGAGGAGCATGTCAGCACCAGATCGCCGAGCCCCGACAGACCCGCGAGCGTTTCCGCCTTGGCGCCGCGAGCAAGCCCGAACCGCGTCATTTCGGCGAAGCCCCGGCTGATCAGCGCCGCGCGGGCGTTTTGGCCGAGGCCTGCGCCGTCGACCACGCCGCAGGCGATCGCGAGGACATTCTTGACCGCGCCGCCGATCTCGGCGCCAACCACGTCGTTGGAAAGATAAGGCCGGAAGCCCGGACGGCGCAAACGTTCCGCCAGCGCAAGGCCGACGTTTTCATCGGCGCAGGCAAGGGTGATCGCGGTCGGATGCGCCGCGGCCACCTCATGCGCGAAGGTCGGGCCTGACAACACCGCGATCGGGGCACCGGGAGCCGCTTGGGCGGCCACTTCGGACATCAGCAGGCGGCTGCCCGCCTCGATCCCCTTGGCGCACAGCACCAGCGGCCGCCGCCACCCGGTCAATCCTGCGAGTACGCTGCGCACAAACTGAGCGGGCACGACGACGACCAGCGCGTCGCATCCGCCGAGCTTCGCCAGATCGTCGGTCGCCCTGATATGCTCGCTGAGCGGCAGCACCGGCAGAAACACCGGGTTGCTGTGGGTCTCGTTGATCGCGTCGACCACCTCGCGTTCGCGCGCCCAGAGCAGCACGTCCGATCCGTCGCTCGCGATCACCTGGGCCATCGCGGTTCCCCACGCGCCTCCGCCGACCACGCCCAGCTTGTCCAGCTTCATCGTCATGCCTTCACTCCGGCGCCGCGCGCCTTTTCCGCGCGCGGATCGAGCGGCCAGCGCGCCCGCGCCGGGGCCTCCATAGTGTCGATCAGCCCAGCGGCGAATCGCTCGGCCCCTGCCCACGCGATCATCGCGCCATTGTCGGTGCACAGCCAGAGCGGCGGCGCGGTGAAAGCCAGTCCCGACTGGCCGGCGAGGGCCGCGAGTGCGTCGCGCACCGCCTGATTGGCGGCGACCCCACCGGCGACGACCAGTGTCGCCACGCCTTCGGCCGCTTCGATCGCGCGAGCGGTGCGGTCGACCAGGCAGTCGACCACCGCCTGCTGGAACGATGCGGCAATGTCTTCGCGTCGGTGGAGCCCCATGTCGCGCGCGCGCAGCACCGCGCTTTTCAGCCCGGCGAAGGAGAAATGCGGCTCATGGCTGCCAAGGAGCGGGCGCGGCAGGGGCACCGCCTTGGCGTCGCCCAGCCGCGCCGCGGCCTCGACCGCAGGGCCGCCGGGAAAGCCGAGGCCGAGCAGCTTGGCGGTCTTGTCGAACGCCTCACCCGCTGCGTCGTCGATCGTCGTCGCGAGGCGGCGATAGTCGCCCACCCCTTTCACCAGCAGCAATTGGCAATGTCCGCCCGAAACGAGCAGCAGCAAATAGGGAAAGGCAAGCGTGCGATCGGCAAGCCGCGGCGACAGCGCATGCCCCTCGAGATGGTTGACCGCGATCAGCGGCTTGCCCGCGGCATGGGCGAGCGCCTTGCCCGTCATAAGCCCGACCATCACCCCGCCGATCAGACCCGGCCCGGCCGTCGCCGCGATCGCATCGACATCGGCGAGGCTAACCCCGGCGTCAGCGAGCGCAGCCTGCACCAGCGGCGCCGCCATCTCGACATGCGCGCGCGCGGCGAGTTCGGGCACGACGCCGCCAAACGGACGATGCGCCTCCTCCTGCCCAGCGAGACGGTGGGCGAGCACGCGCCCGTCGCTGGTCACCAGCGCCGCGGCGGTTTCGTCGCAACTTGATTCTATGCCGAGGATCAGGGCCATCGCGCCGCCTGTAGGCGATGGCGCCCCCTTGGGGAATAGCAGGAGGAATCTTAACTGGGGTGCGCTAGCAAATGTCCATGACGTCGATCGGCGCGGGCAATCGAAGCGGCATTCTTGCCCCGGGCGGAGCAGCCGCCGGCCTATGCGCGGCGCTGGCCACGCCGATGCCCGTCCGAAGGCTGATCGGGTTCATGGTGGGCTGGCTCTGCTGCGACCTGCTGGTGCTTGGCTGTTTTCTGGGGCTCGCGCAGCCGTGGCTGTCCTTTGCGGGAGCGCTGCTCGCCGCGCCGCTGATCGGGCTGATGTTGTCGCCTGGCGATCGCGTGCCGGGCGAAGCGCCGACGCTGGGGACGTTGCTGATATGCCTCGGAGCCTCAACCCTGCTGCTTGTGCTCGGCGGAGAGGGGCGATTCTTCTACGCCAATCCCGATTGGCAGGTGCGCGACGCGGTGCTGCGCGACATGATGGTCCATCCCTGGCCGTTCATCTACGCGACCGGCGACCTGCTGCGCGCGCCGCTTGGGATGTATCTTGTCCCTGCGCTGGCCGGCAAGATCGGGGGCCAGACTGCCGCCGACCTGGCCCTGCTGGCGCAGAACAGCCTGTTGCTCGGGGCAATCCTGACGGTCGGATCGACCCTGTTCACCAGCGCGCGCGCGCGGCTCGTTGCGCTCGCGGTCTTCCTCGCCTTCAGCGGGCTCGACATGCTCGGGGCCATCCTGGTCCGGCACAGCATCGCATTTCCGCCCACAATCCATCTCGAGGGGTGGGCCGGAATCCAATATTCCTCGACGATCACGCTTGCTTTCTGGGTGCCGCAGCACGCGATCGCCGGCTGGCTGGCAATGCTCTTTTTCCTGCTGTGGCGGATGAACCGGCTGACGCTGGGCGGATTGCTCGCGGTGCCGGCGCTCGTGGCATTGTGGTCGCCCTTCGCATCGATCGGCTTGATGCCTTTTGTCGCTTACGCGGTGTGGCACGATCTGCGCCGGCATGCGCCGACCCCAGCCGATCTCGTTCCGCCGATCCTGGCCGGCCTGCTGGCGCTGCCGGCCCTGTTTTATCTGACGGCGGGGAGCGGAGCGGTAGGGATGCGCCTCTTCCCGGTGACCCCGATACGCTACCTGGCATTTCAGGCGGTCGAGGTGATTCCCTATCTGATGATAGCGGCGGCCGGCCACCGCGGACGCTTCGGCGGGGCGCCGCTTGCGCTGGCGGGCGCCACGCTGTTGCTCGCGCCTTTCGTTCAGCTCGGCTGGTGGATGGACTTCATGGCGCGGGCCTCGATCCCGTCGCTCGCGCTGCTGGCACTGCACCTCGCGGAGATCGCCTCGGGCCGATCGCTGGTCGCACGGCGGCGAAGAGCGGCGTTGATCGCACTGCTCGCGATCGGAAGCCTTACGGGCCTTGCAGAGATCGTGCGCGCGCTGACCTTCCCGGTTTCGCCGCCGCCGCGCTGCAGCGTCTCGCGCGCCTGGGACCAGAGCTTCGCTGCGTTTCCCAAAGCCTCCTATCTCGTTCCGCTCGGCGAGGTCTCGCCAATGATCCGGCCTCGCAACCCTCACCGGATCAGCGAGCCCGAGCCGGTCCGCTGCTACGATCGGGTCTGGCCGATTCCGCCGCTGGTCTGACCCCCGCGAAGCGAGGGTTTCCGCCGCAAAGCAAGCTCGCTAAGGACGCGCAATGGACCAGAATCCGAAGCCAGCGTCGCCTTGGCGTGCCGAGGCGCGCGCACTTATCTTGCTGAGCGGGCCGCTGATCGTCGGCAATCTCGGCTGGTCGGCGATCGCGGCGACCGATCTGCTGCTGCTGGGCCGGCTCGGCGCCGACGCGGTGGCGGCCGGCTCGCTGGGGCTCAACCTCTACACCGCGTTCCTGATCTTCGGAATCGGCCTCACCACCGCCGCTTCGCCGCTGATCGCCAGCGAGCGCGGAAGGCGACTCCATTCGGTCCGCGACATCCGCCGCAGCGTGCGTCAGACAATCTGGGCCGGCGCGCTGATCTGCCTGCCCGCCTGGGCGCTGCTTTGGCATGCCGAGGCGATCCTGATCGGGATCGGCCAGGATCGGGCGCTCTCGGCCGCGGCGGCGCACCTCGTCCGCACCATGCAATGGGCGCTGCTCCCCTATCTGGTGTTCCTTACGCTGCGCAATTACGTCTCAGCGCTCGAACGGCCGTTATGGGGCGTGATCGTCACCCTCGCGACGGTGCCGATCAACGCGCTCGCGGGCTGGATTCTGATCTTCGGCCATCTGGGCCTGCCGGCCATGGGGCTTCGCGGCGCGGGTCTGGCAAGCTCGCTGAGTTCGTTGAGCATGATGCTGGGCATGGCCGCGGTGGTATGCTGCGATCGGCGATTTCGCCGCTACCGGTTGTTCGGACGGTTCTGGGTCGCCGACTGGGCCCGGTTCCGGACGGTATGGCGGGTGGGCCTTCCGATCGCGGTCACGCTTGGCCTCGAGGTCACCATCTTCAACGCGGCGGTGTTCCTGATGGGGCTGATCGGCCGCGCATCGCTGGCGGCGCATGCCATCGCCATCCAGATCGCAGCGCTCTGCTTCATGGTGCCGATGGGCATCGCCCAAGCCGCGACCGTGCGGGTCGGCTACGCGCATGGGCGGCGGGATACGGCGGCGATCGGCCGCGCCGGCTGGCTCGCGCTGATGCTCGGCGTCGGCTTCGCGGGCTGCTCGGCGGCGCTCCTGATCGGCGCCCCACGGCTGTTGATCGGCGGCTTCATCGATGTCGGCGCGCCCGCCAATGCGGAGGTGACCCGGCTTGCGGTCTCCTTCCTCGCGGTCGCCGCGCTGTTCCAACTGTTCGATTGCACCCAGGCGATCGGCGCCGGCGTGCTGCGCGGCCTGCAGGACACCCGTGTGCCGATGATCTTTGCGGCAATCGGCTATTGGGTGATCGGCATCGGGGTGGGATCGCTGCTGGCCTTCCAGCTGCATCTCGGCGGGGTCGGAATCTGGCTGGGCCTGGCGAGCGGGCTCGGCGTGGTGGCGATCCTGCTGCTATGGCGATGGGCGGGACGCGAGCGCTGGGGGTTGGTGCCTGCCTGACCATTGCACCGGGAGGCTTTTGCACATCGTTCAGCTTCTCTATGCAGGCTCCGCATGACGATTCCGCCCCTTCCTCGCCGCTTGCGCCTCGGCACGCGCGGATCCCCGCTGGCGCTGGCACAGGCGCGGATGACCATCGCGGCGCTGCGCGCGGCGCATGGCTGGCCGGAGGATGCGATCGAGATCGTCGCGATCCGGACGAGCGGCGACCGCATCCAGGACCGCGCGCTGGCCGAGGTCGGCGGCAAGGCGCTTTGGACCAAGGAGCTGGACCGCGCTCTGATCGAAGGCGACATCGATTTCGCGGTTCACTCGATGAAGGATGTCGAGACGATCCGGCCCGCCGAGATCATGATCGCCGCGATGCTGCCCCGCGCCGACGTCCGCGACAGGCTGATCGGATCGGAATCGCTCGCGGCGCTGGCGGTGGGCGCGCGTGTCGGCACTTCTTCGCCCCGCCGCGCGGCGCAGATACGCCGCGCCCGGCCCGACACCCGGATCGTGCTGTTCCGGGGCAATGTCGACACGCGCCTCGCCAAGCTCGCCGCAGGCGAGGCCGACGCGACGCTGCTCGCCGGCGCCGGCCTTGATCGCCTCGGACGGAACAATATCGGCCGCGCGATCGACCCCGAGACGATGCTTCCCGCCCCTGCTCAGGGTGCGGTCGGAATCGAGACGCTGGCGGTGCGTGACGATGTCCGGGCTTGGCTTGCCGCCATCGATCATCGTCCGACCCATGACTGCGTCGCCGCGGAGCGCGCGTTGCTCGCCGCTCTGGGCGCCGATTGCCGCTCGCCCGTCGCCGCCCTGGCGGTCGAGGCGGGAGGCGGGCTGCGCCTGCGCGCCGAGATCCTTACGGAAGACGGCAGCGAATATCGCCAGGGCGAAGCCTTGCTCGCGCGGATCGAGGATGCGGAGGGGCTGGCGCACCGGCTGCTCGATGGTGCGCCAGCCTCGCTGCGCACGTTGTTCACCGGCTCATGAGCCGGCGGCCACTGCTGATCCTGCGCCCCGAGCCGGGCGCCAGCATAACCGCCAAGAGCGCGTTCGATCAAGGCTGGCGGCCCATCGTGTCGCCGATATTCCGGATCGAACCGATCGCCTGGTCCGCGCCCGATCCGCAGGATTTCGACGCGCTGTTCGTAACCAGCGCCAACGCCGTTCGCCAGGCGGGCAAGCGGCTTGGGCGTTACGGTGCGATGCCGGCCTATGCGGTCGGCGCGGCGACCGCCCGTGCGCTCAAGGCCGCGGGCTTCACCGACATCCGCGCGGGGCGCGGCGACGTTGCGACGATGCTCGACGCCGCGGCCGAGAACGGCGTCACCCGGGCGCTTCACCTCGCGGGAGAGGATTATCGCGACGTCGGACACGATGCGATCAGCATCGAGCGCCGTATCGTCTATCGCAGTGCGGCTCTCGACCGGCTGGCCGAAAAGGCGATCGCCGCCTTGCAGGAGCGCGAGGTCGTGGCGCTGCTGCATTCGGGTCGCGCCGCCGAGCTGTTCGCGGGGCTTTGCGACGCTGCCGGCGTGGCGCGCGACCGGGTCCGCCTCGCCGCGCTGGCTCCGGCGGTGCTTGCCGCCGCCGGCCCCGGCTGGAGCGCCACGACCGCAGCGGCTAAGCCCGATGACGCCGCGCTGCTGGCGGCGGCGGCGCAGCTGTGCCAATAAGGCAACCCGACAGCGATCAGAGACCAACCGAGCATGCCCGATCCCGCCGATGCCTATGGCCCGCGCCGCCGGTCGATCCTGCCCACCCTGCTGATGCTCGTGGCCGCGCTGCTGCTTGGCATGGGCGCGATGGCTTGGCTCATTTACCGCTTTGATGTGGTCGCCGGGTTCGTCCGGCCAACCGTGCCGGTTGTCGTCCCCCCGGCGCCAGTGCGCCGTCCGGCGCTCGTCACCCTCGCCCCTCCGCCTCCCGCCGATGTCGTCGGCACCATTGTCGATCAGCGCATGGACAAGATCGAGGAACGCGTCGACGACATCGGCGAGCGCGCTGCCGCGGCGACCAGCGAGGCGCAACGCGCCGAGCGGCTGCTGGTCGCCTTCGCCGTCCGGCGGGCGGTCGATCGAGGAACCTCGCTCGGCTACCTCGAAGGCGTGCTGCGCGACAGATTCGCCATGGTCGAGCCGCAGGCGGTGGCGACGGTGATCAGCGCGTCGCGCACCCCCGTGACGATCGACCAACTGCGCGATCGGCTCGACGTGCTCGAACCGCAACTTTCCACCGCGGCGGGCGAGCATGGATGGTGGGAAGGATTCCGTCGCGAGCTGGCGGACCTGATCGTGATCCGCCGCGCATCGGCGGTTTCGACCGCACCGGTCGACCGGGTCGCCCGCGCCCGCGCGAGCCTTTCGGCAGGCCATGTCGACGCCGCGCTGGTCGAAGTCGCGCGCCTGCCGGGCCGCGAGGCCGCGGCGGGATGGATCGCCGACGCCCGCCGCTATGTGCAGGCGCGCGCCGCACTCGACCGCATCGAAAGCGCCGCGCTGCTGCAGCCTTCGACGCCCGCTGGGCGATGATATTAAGAGGTTATCATAGGCGCCGCCGTAACCTCGCTGCAGATCGCAGCGCAGGAAGCGTCAAAACCGCGGGCCTCGCTAGTTTTTCCTGTATCAGGGAGCAATATCTGCCGAATAGTTCATGCCCGATCAGCGGCTCGTGAGCGGGGCGATTTGTCGTAAACGGAGCTGCATATTTGTGTGATGTCGATCATTTATCGATAGGCAGGAAGGAGACCATATGGCGCGTAACCTGAGCGAATCCGGCGAGACTCTCGCGAGTACGCCGGCAACGCCATGGTTTCGCGATCCCGTGACCCTGATTCCCACTGCAGCCTGCGTGTCGCTGCTGATCTCGTCGGTTGTGGTATCCGGGAAGAAGCCCTTGTGGAACGACGAGATGCTTTCGCTCGTCCTGCTCCAGGATCCTTCGTTCACGCATATGATGGGCGCGTGGGGCGATACGTTCAACCAGGCGCCGCCCTTATATTTCGTGCTGGGCTGGCTGTGGGACAAGCTGGCGGGCTCATCGGATGTCTCCCTGCGCCTCTTTGGTTCGGCAGCACTCAGCGTAGCGCTTCTGCTCACATGGCTGGGGCTGCGCAAGGTCTGGGGCTCGCTGCCCGCAGCAATCGGAACCGTCAGCGTTTATTGTTTTGTGGACGTGATCCTTTACCACAATGCCGAAGTAAGGATGTATGGCCTGTTCGCGGCGACGTGCGCGGCGGGCTTCTTGGTTCGCCAGAATATGGCGCATTCCGAGCGGGTGGCGCTGCCCTACCTGGTCTGGAACGCCCTGGTGCAAGCCGCGATCGTTCTCACGCACCTCTATGGCCTGCTGTATAGCGGCGCCCTGCTCGTCAGCCTGCTTATCGCCGACCGCCTGTTCCGGCGCCCGATCCGTCTCGAGCTCTACGCCTCGTTCGTTACGGGCTGGCTTTTCCTTCTTCCGTTTGTGCCGGGCTTGATCAACCAATCGAGAAACAAGGCGCAATGGTTACAGGCGATCGGGCCGAAGGATTTTGCAGCCTTCTATATGATCACTCCGGATTTCCGAGGCTATCTGGTGGCGGTTTTGCTCCTGTACCCGATTATCGTCGTACTGAGCTTCATTGCCAGACAATCGCGGACAGGCGATCAGGGTGATAGCCGCGAACTGGCTGAGGTTTCCACCATCGTTGCGAGCATTGGCTTCCTCCTCGTGCCGGTCGTGGCCTGGTGCGTCACGCTGCTGATAAGACCCGTGCTCCTCGAGCGCTATATCCTACCAACCGTCGCGATCAGTTGGGCCGTCGCGATGACGATCGTCCTCGCGAAGCTTCTTTTCCCGGATCAGTCGGAACGGCGCTTTTCGGGCTTGGGCCGGCCTGGAGGGGCAAGCATCGTACGATGCTTTGCGATCGCCGCCCTGACTCTGCCAGCGCTCGCACATCCTCTCTACCGCGCCAGGCATTATCCCTATCACGGTCCGCCCGGGCAATCAGATGCCGCTTATGGCTATGGAGACCTGCCCATCGCCATGGAAGCAGGGCATGATTATCTGCCGCGCATCCGGTACGCCAAGAAGCCGGAGCGATATTTTCACATCCGCGATTGGGATGTCGCCCGGCATGACACAGGCAATATCTTTGCCACGGGAGATTACACGCACTTGTCGGCCCTCGCTCGGCACTACGCCTATATCCAGAGTGTTCAAGGCAAGCGCTTCCTGTCCGAACATGACCGTTTTCTCGTCTGGGACGAACCCGACCAGAAATGGTTCGAGTGGCGTATCCGATCAAATCCAGCTTATCGCGTTACGCCGATCGCCAAGGAAGAGGGGAGTACGGGGCCGCTCCAGCTGTTTCTGGTGGAGAAGAGCATCGACTCCCGATAACCGACGGCCCGCGCGGCCAGGGGCCGCAGGGCGCATAAGATCCTGATGCCGGTATTTGGTATGAGTGGGACATGGCGGGCCATTTCGGCGCCGCGATGATGGCCAAGCTATTACGGTAGCACGAACCATTACCCCCGAAATCGCACCATCGTTAGAAGTCGACCGCGATCCCCTTGCGTTCCCAGTCGCCATAGCGCGTCGGATCGAGTCCGTCGCGGCCGCCCGATTCGGGCTCGGGGATGATCTCCTGCGGGGTTGGCACCGGCGGATTGGGCGAAAGATGCGCCGGCGGCTTCACATGGGGCGGGCGTTTTCCGGACATATATTCGATCCTGTTCTCGGAGGCGTCGCGCGGCGGATGATTGAACACCGCGTCGTTCTTCCCCACATTGTGGCTGCAAGGAGCGATGGCAAGATGAACATGGTGAAGACGACGATGCTGCTGGCGGCGCTGACGGCGCTGTTCATGGCGCTCGGCTTTACGATCGGCGGTTCGGGCGGGGCGATGATCGCGCTGGTCATCGCCGCCGGCATGAACCTGTTCACCTATTGGAACGCCGACCGGATCGTGCTCGGCATGCACGGCGCACGCGAGGTCGATGCGCGGAACTGTCCCGAATTCGTCGGTCTGGTCCATGGCCTCGCGCGCCGCGCCGGCCTGCCGCTGCCGCGCGTCTATGTCATCGACAGCCCGCACCCCAATGCCTTCGCGACCGGCCGCGATCCTGCGCACGCCGCCGTCGCCGCGACGACAGGGCTGCTCGGCATGCTCGACCGCGACGAGATCGAAGGTGTCATGGCGCATGAGCTTGCGCATATCCGCCATCGCGACACGCTGATCATGACGATGACCGCCACGATCGCCGGCGCGATCTCGATGCTCGCCAATTTCGGCCTGTTCTTCGGCCATGGGCGCGATCGCGACGGCGGCCAGATGCTCGCCACGATCCTTGCCGTATTCGTGGCGCCCTTCGCGGCAATGGTCGTCCAGATGGCGATCAGCCGCGCCCGCGAATATGGTGCCGATCGCGGCGGCGCCGAAATCTCGGGCAAGCCGCACGCGCTCGCATCGGCGCTCGCCAAGCTCGCCGACGGGGCTTCGCACATTCCCAATCCGGTGGTCGAACGCAATCCGGCGGCGGCGGCGCTCTATATCGTCCCCGGCATGAAACGCGGCGGCGACAGTCTGTTCGCGACCCATCCCGCCACCGAGAACCGGATCGCCCAGCTCGAAATGATCGCCAGTGAGATGGGGACGTTGATCTCTTCGCCCCGTTCCGCCGCGATCGACTTCGCCCGGCACCGCCCCAGCTCGTCGGTCCCGAGGGCCCGCCGCCGCGCCAGCGCGCTCGATCCGCACGGGCGGGGCTGACGACTCTTTACTTTCCTTTCCGTTCGTTCCGGGCGAAGGCGAGGAACTGGCCCGAGCCCGACAGAGGCTTCTCGCTAGCGCTCGAAGACGGTTCTCGACTTTGCTCGAACCAAACGGAAATATTCGCTCAGTGACCCCCATCCCCCCCGGCACCCCGACGCGACGCGCCGCCCTCCGCTTGCTTGATGCGGTGTTGCGCCGCGGCCTTCCTCTTGAGGCGGCGATGGACAGCGCCTGCGCCGAACTCGATCGCGCCGACGATCGCGCATTCGCTCATGCGATCGCAGCCGAAGTGCTGCGGCGGTCGACCGATCTCGACGCGCTGATCGATAGCGCGACCGAGCGGCCGTTGCCGGCCGACGCCAAGGCCCGGATGGTGCTGCGCATCGCCCTGGCGCAGGCGCTGGCGATGCACACGCCGCAACATGCGGCGATCACCACCGTGCTGCCGCTGGTCGATGGCGGGCCGCGCAAGCTGGTTCATGGCGTGTTCGCCCATATCCTGCGCGAGGGCGCCGCGCTTCCCGATCCGCCCCATCTGCCACCACCGGTGGCCGAGCGCTGGACCCGTTCCTGGGGGACCGAGGCCGTCGAAGCGGCGCGCCGGTCGATCGCCGCTCCGCCGCCGATCGACCTTAGCTTCAAGCCGGGAATCGACGCCGGCGAATGGGCGATGCAGCTCGACGGAGAAAGCCTGGCCTCCGGCCATCTCCGGATCGCCGCGGGCGTGCGCATCGTCGATCTTCCCGGCTATGACGAGGGCGTCTGGTGGGTGCAGGACATCGCCGCGTCGATTCCCGCCCGGCTGCTCGGCGCGGGCAGCGGGCGGCGCGTGCTCGATCTCTGCGCCGCGCCGGGCGGCAAGACCATGCAGCTTGCCGCGCAGGGCTGGACCGTGACGGCAGTGGACTTGTCGGAGGCACGGATGGCGCGCCTGTCCGAAAATCTCGCGCGCACCCACTTAGCCGCCGATATCCGGATCGCCGATGCCGGCGCCTTCACTGACACGGTTGGCTATGATGCGGTGCTGCTCGATGCGCCCTGTTCGGCGACCGGAATTTTTCGCCGCCATCCCGACGTGCTCCATCGCGCGGGGCCGCGAGCGATCGCCGAGGCGGCATTTTCGCAGGAGCGGCTGATCGATCACGCGGCGGGACTTGTCGCCGAGCAGGGCACGCTGATCTATGCCGTCTGTTCGCTCGAGGCCGACGAGGGCGAGCAGATCGCGAAGGGCTTTCTCGCGCGCCACCCCGCCTGGAGACTTGAGCCGATCGCGGCGGCCGATCTCCCTCACGGGTTTTTCCCCGACAAGGTGGGACGCGTCCGCGTGCGCCCCGGCGCGCTTGCCGACAAGGGCGGGGCGGACGGCTTCTTCATCGCGCGCTTTCGCAGAGGCTGATCTCTCCAGTGCTGGACGGAAAGCGAGCTGCCTTGCCCCTCCCCACCCGCCCCGCTAATCGGGGGCGATCATGACCAGCACCGTCCGCATCGCCCCGTCCATCCTTTCCGCCGATTTCGCCCGGTTGGGCGAGGAGGTCCGCGCGATCGACGCCGCCGGTGCCGACTGGATCCATATCGATGTGATGGACGGCCACTTCGTTCCCAACATCACGATCGGTCCGGGGGTGGTGAAGGCGCTTCGCCCGCACAGCGCCAAGCCGTTCGACGTGCATCTGATGATTTCACCGGTCGACGCCTTCCTCGACGATTTCGCGCATGCCGGGGCGGACATCATCACCGTCCACCCGGAGGCAGGGCCGCATCTCCATCGCACCGTCCAGCGGATCAAGGCGCTCGGCAAGAAGGCGGGCGTCTCGCTCAACCCTGCGACCCCCGCCAAGATGCTCGATTATATCCTCGAAGAGGTCGACCTGGTGCTGGTGATGAGCGTCAATCCCGGCTTCGGCGGGCAGAGCTTCATCGACAGCCAACTGCGCAAGATCGAGGCGATCCGCAAGATGATCGACAAGAGCGGCAAACCGATCGAGCTTGAGGTCGACGGCGGGATCGACGCCGCCACCGCGCCCCGCGCGATCGCCGCGGGAGCGACCGTGCTGGTGGCCGGGACGGCCAGCTTCCGCGGCGGCGCCGGCGCCTATGCCGCCAATATAGCGGGGCTCAAGCAGGCGTGAGCGCCCGGCGATGAGCGATCGCGACCCAGCCGATGAGGGTGTCGAGCCGGGCCGGCGCCTGATCCGCGTCGAACATGACAAGAGCCATTCGCTCGCCGAACGCCTGTCGGGCCGGTTGCACGCGCTCGCCTGGCGTTCCCCGCTCCACGGCCTTCGGCTGCGCGGCCGCCACCCCCTGAAGCTCCTCGGCGTGCCTTCCGATCCCGTCGGGGGAATGGTGCGGCTCGGCGGGGCGATGCTCGACGGCGAGATATTGTGGCAGGGCGAAAGCGTCTCGATCGAGAGCTATGATTTCCGCCCGCGCGAAATCTCGCCCGCGTTCGGCGACCATCTGCAAAGCTTCGCCTGGCTGCGCGATCTGAACGCGGCAGGCCCGCGCGAACAGGTTGCGCCGATCGCCGAGCTGCTCACCGGGCGCTGGATCGATGCGTTCGGCAAGCAGGTCCAGGAGACGGCGTGGCGCCCCGATCTCTGGGGACGGCGGATCCTGTTCTGGGGATGCTACGCGCCGCTGATCATGTCCGCCGACGATTTGCGCGCACATGTGCTCAACGCGCTCAATCGCGGGGCCAAGCATCTCGATCGCAGCGCCGATAAGGCCGCGCCCGGCCTGCCCCGTGTCGCCGCCTGGGCGGGCGTGATCGCGGCCGGCCTGCTGATCCCCGGCAGCGAGTTACGCCAGGGCCACGGCGAACGAGGTCTGGCGCGCGCCCTCGACGCCGCCTTGCACGCCGATGGTGGCATCGTCAGCCGGACCCCGATCGATCAGATCGAGCTGATCGGATTGCTTGCGATGCTGCGCCGCTATTACGAGATGCGCGACCTGCGGCCCGTCGCGGCGCTGACCGACGCGCTCGCGCGCGCGGTGCCGCCATTGCTTGGGCTGACGCTCGGCGACGGCGGCCTGTCGAGCTGGCAGGGGACGGCGCCGATCGACAGCGGACGGATCGACGCCGTTATCGACGCCTCGGGCGTGCGTGCGCGCCCGCTGCGGCAGGCGCGCGAATGGGGTTATCAACGCCTTTCGATGGGCCAGACGCGGATCGTCATCGATGCGGCGCCGCCGCCGGTCTCGCGCTTGGCCGCCAATGCCTGCGCCTCCACCCTGGCGATCGAGATGTCCGACGGGCCGTGGCGGCTGATCGTTGGCTGCGGCGGCGGCAAGGGAGCGAACAACGCGCTCCATCCCGAGCTTGCCCAGGCGCTGCGCAGCACGGCTGCGCATTCGACGCTGGTGCTCGAGGACAGCAATTCGACCGCGGTCCACCCCGACGGAACGCTTGGCAAGGGTGTGACCGAGGTCGAGATCGACCGTCAGGAGGACCCGCGTGGCAGCAGTATCGAAATGCGCCACGACGGCTATGTCCGCCGCTATGGCCTGGCGCACCGCCGCAAGGTGACGATCGGCGCCGGCGGGCGCGAGGTGCGGGGCCAGGACATGTTGGTGCCCGACGGGCGGCGCAGCCGGGGCAAGACGATCGATTATGCTATACGTTTCCACCTCGCTCCGGGCGTCGACGTCTCGGCGACCGCCGATGGATCGGGCGCGCTGTTGCGGATCGGCGAGGGCGCGCTATGGCGCTTTCGGGTGCTCGGCGGCGAACTCGCGGTGGAGGACAGCCTCTGGATCGACCCGCGCGGGCGGCCGCGGCCGACCCGACAGCTCATCATCACCGGTCCCGCGCCCGCCGAGGGGATCGAAGTGACCTGGATACTGGTTCGCTCGGGCTGAAATCCACGCCATGATGGTTGTTCAAGGATCGGCGCGACCCTAAGTCTGTTCGATGAAGCCGAGCCGGCGTGGATGCGGGAGAGATTGGGTGGAATGTTCGGTCATCCTGACGGTCGTCGGCAGCGATCGTCCCGGCCTCACCCGCGCGATCGCCGATGCGGTGTACGCGGCGGGCGGCAATTGGCTTGAGGGCCATTTGTCGCGGCTTGGCGGAAAATATGTCGGCTCGGTGCTGGTCGAGCTTCCCGAGCGGCGGCTCGGCGAGCTTGAAGCCGCAGCACGGGCGATCGATGCGGTGGGGCTTAAGGTCGAGATCATCGCGTCGGCGGCGGACGGCGATCGCGGCGGCCGGCCGATCTCGATCGAGATCGTCGGGCAGGATCGCCCCGGCATCGTCCGCGAGGTAACGACAGCGCTGGCCGCGCTCGACGTCAATATCGAAGATTTCAGCACTGCGATCGAAGGAAGCGCGTGGTCAGGAGCGCCGCTGTTCCGCGGCAAGGCGCGCCTGCTCGCGCCGGCGGGCGTCTCGACCGAACAGTTGCGCGAGGCGCTCGAGCATATTTCGGGCGAGATCATGGTCGATTTCAACACCGAGATCGAAGGCGCGGGAGCTCGCGGCTAAAGCTCAGGCGTCGGCAAGTTCCGCGGCGATCCCGCGCAAGGCCTGTTCGAACGCATCGGGCGGCTGCCCGCCCGAAATCAGATAGCGGTCGTTGATGATGATCGCAGGCACCGCATGGATGCCGCGCGATTGCCAGAGATGCTCGGCCTGCCGAACTTCCTCGGCATAACGCCCGGATACAAGCACTTCGCGCGCCGCGGCGCCGTCCAATCCGGCCCGCTCCGCCACCTCGATCAGCACCGAAGCATCCGAAATGTCACGCTGCTCGGTAAAATAAGCCTCGAACAACCCGTGCCCGAGCGCTCGCTGCCGGCCGCCGCCCTCGTCCTCCGCCCAGCACAGCAGGCGATGGGCATCGAAGCTGTTGTAGATGCGGCTATCGTCGTCATGGTTGATTGCGAAACCGATCTCCGCGGCCCGCTCGCCGATCATTGTACGAGTCGCCGCCGCCTGCTCGGGCGTGCCGCCATATTTGCGGACGATGTGGTCGCTCAGCTTTTCCCCCTCCGCCGGCATCATCGGGTTGAGTTCGAAAGGATGGAAGCGGATGTCAGCCTCAACGAGGCCCCGCGTCCGCTCGAGCGCGAGTTCGAGACCGCGCAGCCCGATGACGCACCAGGGACAGGAGATATCCGAGACGAAATCGATCTTGATCGCTCTGGCCATGGCGCCGCTCTCCGCAGCCGCCCTGCTATACCTATTCGAGCGCGAGGGCCAGTTGTTCGGGAGTCACCGCCAGCTCCTCCTCGCCCTCGCCCAGGCTCGACAGCGTCACCCCGAGCAGCCGCACCCCAAGTTCGACCGGCTCGAGCGGGGCCAGCAGCGCCAGTGCGACCTCGGTGATCCGTGCTGCATCGGAGACCGGCACCGGCAATGTGCGCGCCCGGGTCAGCGTCCGGAAATCCGCATAGCGCAGCTTGATCGAAACGGTGCGCCCCGCCTTGCCGGTGCGCTCGGCGTGACGCGCGACGGCCTGACTCGAGTCGGCCAGCGCCGCGGCGAGCTCGTCATGGCCGAACAGATCCTGGAAAAAGGTGTTTTCCGAGCCGATCGACTTGCGCACGCGATCGGGCCGCACGGGGCGATGGTCGATCGCCCGCGCGGCAAGATAGAAATAGTCGCCCGACTTGCCGAAATGCTGCGCCAGGAACTCGCGGCTGCACCGGCGCAGGTCGGCGCCGCTATGGATGCCGAGCTTTTCCATCCTGATCGCGGTGACCGGCCCGACGCCGTGGAAGCGCGCCACCGATAGCGGGGCGATGAAGGCGAGACCCTGCTCGGGACGGACGATGCACAAGCCGTCGGGCTTGTTGTGATCCGACGCCAGCTTGGCGATGAATTTGTTGTAGGAGACCCCTGCCGACGCGGTGAGGCCGGTCTCGGCCTTGATCCGAGCGCGGATCGCGCGCGCGACCTCGGTCGCGGTCGCTATCCCCTGGTGGTTTCGGGTAACATCGAGATAGGCCTCGTCGAGCGACAGTGGCTCGATCAGATCGGTATAGTCCGCGAAGATCGTCTGGATCTGGCGGGAAACCTCGCGGTACACCTCGAAACGCGGTCGCACGAAGATCAGCTCTGGACATTGCCGCCGCGCCACCGCCGACGCCATCGCCGAACGCACGCCGAACCGGCGCGCCTCGTAGCTCGCCGCAGCGACGACGCCGCGCTCGCGCGTCCCGCCCACCGCGACCGGACGGCCGCGCAGCGCCGGATCGTCGCGCTGCTCGACCGACGCGTAGAAGGCGTCCATGTCGATATGGATGATCTTGCGGCCGCCTTCGTCCGCGCTATCCCCAGCGGAAGCCTGATCGGATCGATCCATGGAACAAAGCAGATACAACAGGCGATCGAGCAGCGCCATAGCGCATTTCAGCGCGGAAATGCTCGGCGCGCGGAACTTGCCAAACGCCTTGTCGTTTTCCGCCCAAACATGGTGACTCAAGGAGATGCGATCATGGCTACCAGAAATACGACCGGCCGTTCGAGGCCTGCGGGCGCCAAGCGCGCAACCCCCCGCAAGCGTTCGACCACCAGCAGCGCGACACCAAGCCGCGCGCAGGCGTTGACCAGCGACGCTAAGAGCGCGGTCCGCGCGGTCCGCACCCGTGCAACGCGCGCGGCGAAGAAGGTGCCCACCGATACGCGGAGCCTGTCGATCGCCGCCGGGGTGATCGCCGGGTTCGTGGCGGCGGGCGTCGCCATCTTCATGAATCGCGACCGGCTGCGCGATGCAGCGGCAAACGGTGGCGAGCGGCTCAAGAAAGCCGCCGACGATCTTTCGTCGATGGCGCACGAGCGCATCGATCATGCGCGTGACAACATCACCAAATTCCGCGCGCGCGGCAGTGGTGATCAGAGCGCCCCGGCCAGCGACACGATGGCCGCGAACGGCTGAGCCGGGCAACCTGCGTCCCTGTGGGGGACAGCGGCGTCAGGCGAGCAGGGCAGGATGGCTTCACGGCCGTCCTGCCTTGCTGCATTTAGAAACCATGCGATTCGATCCCACCAGCGAGCGGTGGCGCTATGATCTGCGCCTGTTCCTGCTCGCTTATATCACCGGCGTGATAGCCTTCAGCGCGCTTATCCCGGGCTGAGCCCGGACGAACGGCGGCGCTTCAGTCGCACGCCTTGTGCAGCAGCCAGGCGAGATACGCGGCGCCGAGGCTCGCCGCTGCAACGATCAGCAGGGTCTCGGCGACCGACACCCCGAAATGGACCAGCGCGGCAAGCGTCAGCGTCGCCGTGACCATCGCGCCGGAATTGACGATGTTGTTCGCCGCCACGGTGCGGGCGGTCTGGGCCTTGCCGACCGTGGTCGTTAGGAAGGCGTAAAGCGGCACGACGAACATGCCGCCTGCCGTCGCGACCCCGAGCAGATCGATCATCACCCGTTCGGCATTGGGTTGCGCGATGAAGGCGCGGAAATGCACCAGCGTGTCGCCCGGAGCCGGCCAGTTATGCGCCGTCCACCACAAATCGCATACGAACACGCCCATCGCCAGCGCCGCAATCGGCGAGCACCGCGCCGACACCGCGCCCGACAGCAGCCTGTTGACGGCGATCGAACCGATCGCGACGCCGACCGAGAAGATCGCGAGGAACAATGTGGCGACGTCCTGGTTCGCGCCGAGCACATTTTTGACGAGGGGCGGGAATTGCGCGGCGAGGATGGTGCCTTGCGCCCAGAAGAAACTGATCGCGCAAATGGCCAGAAACAGCCGCCGGATATGCATCGTGTCCGACACCAGCTTGATCGACGACCGGATGATGTGAAAGTCGACCCCCGCGTCGAGCGTCAGCGGCGGCGCCGGCGGCACTTGGCGGCCCGTGAGCCAGCCGAGGCAGGCCACGAACAGCACGCCGATCGCCGCATCCCGCGACGAGATGATCCCGCCGACGATCGTGCCCGCGAGGATCGCGACATAGGTGCCCGCTTCGACGAGCCCCGTTCCCGGCAACACCTGATCGTCCTCGAGATGCTGGGGCAGGATCGCATATTTGATCGGCCCGAAGAAGGTCGAGTGCGCGCCCATCGACAACAGCGCCACGAGCATCATCGGAATATTCTCGAGCAGCAGGCCCGCCGCGCCTACCATCATGATCGCAATCTCGACCGTCTTGACGATGCGGATGATCGCTGCCTTGTCATGGCTGTCGGCAAGTTGGCCCGACAACGCCGAAAATAGGAAGAAGGGCAGGATGAACAGCCCGCCCGCGATCGCCGAGAACGCCGCCTCTTGCGCCGGGTCATTATAGATCCGGTAGATCACCAGCATGATCATCGCGGTGCGGAACAGGTTGTCGTTAAAAGCCCCCAGGAACTGAGTAGCAAACAACGGCAGGAACCGGCGCTTGGCGAGAAGCCGGAAGGACGGAGTCATGCGGGGTTTCTGCGCCTTGTTGGGACGGGTATCGGCATCGTTCGGGCGCCCCATAGCCGATAGCGGCGTCAAGGTCCAAGCCGATAACGCCGCGACGTGTCACTAATGTGACGCCGGGCAGCGTGGCGCCCCGCTCCGGAACGCGCCGCGAATCGAGCTTTCCCACCGGCCCTCTCACAGGCTAGAGCTTCCATGACATGCTGACGTTGCCGAACATTCTCACCCTGTCCCGCATCCTGGCCGTGCCGATCCTCGTCTTTCTGCTGTGGCCCGAACCGCGTCAGTTCGAATATGCGCTCGCCTTCGCGCTCTATGCGCTGATGGCGATCACCGATTATTTCGACGGCTATCTGGCGCGCGCGCAGGGCACCGTTTCGAAGCTCGGCGTCTTCCTCGATCCGATCGCCGACAAGATCATGGTCGCGGCGGTCATCCTGATGCTGGTGCTGACCCGCGACGTCTCGGGTTTCGCGGCGATTGCCGCGCTGATCATCCTGCTGCGCGAAATCGCGGTGTCGGGATTGCGCGAGTTCCTGGCGGGCGCACAGGTATCGGTGCCGGTCAGTCAGCTCGCCAAATGGAAGACGACCTTCCAGCTCATATCGCTTGGCGCGATCATCCTCGGCGGCGCCATCCCCGAATGGGGTTGGATCGGGCAGGTCGGCCTGTTCAGCCTGTGGGCCGCTGCGGTGCTGACCTTGATCACCGGCTGGGATTATCTCCGCGTCGGCATCAAGCATATGGGATAGGCCCGATGCGGATCGAGATCCTCTATTTCGCCCGGATCCGCGAGGCGATCGGCCGCAGCGCCGAGACGGTTTCGCCCCCCGACGGCGTCGTCACCATCGCCGATCTGATCGATTGGCTGGCGGCGCGGGGCAATGGCTATGCCGAGGCCTTTGCGGACAGGACGAAGATCCGCGCCGCGATCGCCGACGCGTTCGCCACGCTCGACAGCCCGATCGCCGACGCGCGCGAGATCGCACTGTTCCCGCCGGTGACCGGCGGATGAGCGCGGCGATCCTGATCCGCGTCGAAACCGCGGACTTCGATGTCGGCGCCGAACTGGCGCGGCTCGAAGCGGTCGGAGGGGGCGCGGTGGCGAGCTTCACCGGCATCGTCCGCGGCGGCGGCAACCTGACCGCGCTCGAACTCGAGCATCATCCGGGCATCACCCGCCCGATGATCACGCGGATCGCGGAGGACGCCATCAGGCGGTGGCCGCTGCTCGGGGTCACCGCGATCCATCGCCACGGGCGGCTGCTGCCCGGCCAGCGGATCGTATTGGTGGCGGCCGCGTCGCCGCACCGCGCCGCCGCGCTCGAGGCCACGGCCTTCCTGATCGACTGGCTCAAGACGCGCGCGCCTTTCTGGAAAAAGGAATTTTTCGCCGATGGAACCAGCCGCTGGGTTGAGCCTCGCAGCGACGACGACGACGCCGCCGCACGCTGGGATCCGCTAGGATGAGCGCCGACGACCTGCCCCAGCTTCTGCTTGCGGCCGCCGAGGGCGATCGCGCCGCCTTCGCGCAATTCTATCAGCGCACCTCGGCAAAACTTTTCGGCGTGGTGCTGCGTATCTTGCCTGAAAGGTCGGTGGCGGAAGACGCAATGCAGGATGCTTATGCGAAGATTTGGCGAAACGCCGCCGCGTTCGACGCACGGCGCGGCAGCCCGATCGGCTGGGCCGCGACGATCGCACGCAATGTCGCCATCGATCTGAGGCGTCGCGAGCACCCCGCCGGCCGGTTCCGCGACGAGGATGTCGATTTCGACGCGATGAGCGATCCCCGGGCAGGCGCGTCGGCCGAGGAGATGGCGGCGTTGCGCGCCTGCCTCGATCGACTGGATGTCGAGCAGCGCACCCTGATCCTCGCCGCCTATCTCAATGGCGAAAGCCGTGAGGAGCTGGCGGAGCGGCTGGGCCATCCGACCGGTACCATCAAGAGCTGGCTACATCGCGGCCTCGCGCGGCTGAGGGGCTGTCTCGATGGCTGACGATATCGACATGATCGCCGGCGAATATGTGCTGGGCACGCTCGACGAGGCCGAGCGCAAGACTTTCCAGCGCCGCCTGCTGACTGATCGCGCAGCCGTAGCGGCGGTGGCGGACTGGCAGCAGCGCCTGTCGCCGCTGCTGCTCGAGGTCCCGGCAGTGGCGCCGCCGCGCGCGCTGTGGGCCCGCATCGAATCGCGCAGCCATCCCGCCAACGATAATCGCGCGGTGCGCCGGTGGCAGTTCGCGACCGTGGCCGCCGCGGTCGTTGCGTTGGTGACCTCGGGACTTGCTATGCGCGCGCCGTCCGTTTCGCCACCCCCCGGCGTGCAGGCCGCGCGGCCGCCGCTGTTTCAGTCGGTCGCCGCGCTCAGCGAAAGCGGAGGCGCGCCGGCCCTGCTCGTAACCTATGATCCTGCGAGCGCAAAGATGAGGGTCACCCCGGTCAATGTCTCCCCGCGCCCCGGCCACAGCCTCGAGCTCTGGGTGATCGCGGGCAAGGCGGCGCCGCGCTCGATCGGGCTGATGCGCGATGCCGGCGCGACGGCGCTCGACCGCATGGGACTCGATCTCGAACAGGATATGACGATTGCGGTTTCGGTAGAGCCCAAGGGCGGGTCGCCCACGGGTCTGCCCACGGGACCGGTGGTCTATTCGGGCCCGATGATCAAGCTGCCGACGAGCTGAGCGGCCAGCAGGCCCGCTCCGCCAGCAGCGACCGTTACTCCGCTTGCCGCAAGGCGCTGGCAAGCAGGTTGAACTCCTTCTCCCGCGGCGAACCGCGCCGCCATGCGAGCGCGATCCGCCGCGCCGGATGATCCGCCTCGAGCGGCTTGGCCACCACATGGGTGTTGTCGAGGATGCCCGCATCGAGCGCCATCGCCGGAAGCAGCGTAACGCCGAGGCCATTGTCGACCATCTGCACCAATGTGTGCAGCGACGTGCCGAGCATCGCCGCCTCGGCGCGCAATTCGGGGCGGTTGCACGCCGCAAGAACATGATCCTTGAGGCAATGGCCATCCTCGAGCAGCAGCAGCCGGGTCTCGTCGATCGCGTCGGCCGAAATCGTCGGCGCAAGGCCTGCTATCTCGCCTTGGGGAAAGGCGACGAACAGCCGGTCCAGGAACAGATCGACCGACTCGATGTCGCCGCAGCGATAGGGAAGCGCCAGCAGCACGCAATCGACATGGCCGCGGTGGAGCGAATCGCAGGCCGCGCTCGTGGTTTCCTCCCGCAGGTAAAGCTTGAGATCGGGCCAGGCCGCTCGGAGCCTGGGTAGGATGCGGGGCAGCAGGAACGGGGCGATGGTCGGGATCACCCCCATCCGCAAATCACCGGACAGAGGCTTGCCGGCCGCACGGGCGAGATCGCCGAGCTCCTCGGCCTCGCGCAGCACGCGCTGCGCCTTTTCGGCGATGCGCAGCCCGAGCGGCGTGAACCGAACAACCCGCCGGGTGCGTTCGACAAGCGTGATGCCGATCAGCGATTCAAGCTCGCGCAGCCCCGCGGAAAGGGTCGACTGGGTAACGAAGCACGCTTCCGCGGCGCGGCCGAAATGGCCGTGGTCCTTCAACGCCACCAGATATTGCAGTTGCTTCAGCGTTGGAAGGTAGGTCGCCATTCATCGCCTCAATCGATCATTAGCGATGAAATAATCAATTGGAACGCTTAGGTCCACCCTGCCAAACCACGGCTCCAAAACGCCCCAGCCCATAGGAGAATCACAATGGCTCTTACCGTCGGTGACAAATTTCCCGCCCTCGTCCTGCCCGTCCAGCAGGGCGTGTCCGCGCTGCCCGCCGGGGAGACGATCGATACCGGTGAAACCGGCGGCAAATGGAAGGTTGTGTTCTTCTGGCCCAAGGACTTCACCTTCATCTGCCCCACCGAAATCATAGGCTATGGCGAGCTGCAAAAGGACTTCGCCGATCGCGACGCGGTGCTGATCGGCGCGTCGACCGACACCGACTTCGTCCACTTCGCGTGGCGCAAGTCCGACGAGCGCCTGGCGAACTGCGACTTCCCCTGGATTGCCGACAATCAGAAGAAGCTCGCCAACGCGCTCGGCATCGTCGATGCGGAAGCGGGTGTCGCCTATCGCGCGACCTATATCGTCGACCCGCACAATGTTATCCAGCATGTCACGGTCAACGGGCTCAACCAGGGCCGCAACCCGGCTGAAGCGATCCGCGTGCTGGACGCACTGCAGACCGACGAGCTCTGCCCGTGCAACTGGCACGCGGGCGAGGAGGTCCTCAAGCCTGCGGCCTGATCCGCTTCTGGTCACCAGCCGCGTTCCCCCCGGGCGCGGCTGACCGGGGCGCGGAGCATCCTGCCGGACCTTCGCGCCCCTCCCTTGTCCCAGATCAACCGGAGCTTGCTATGTCGCTCAAGGATTTCGCCGAAGCTCTGCCCGATTACGCGAAGGATATCCGGCTCAACGTCGGTTCGCTGCTCAGCGATCAGTCGCTGGGCGACCAGCGTAAATATGGTCTGTTGCTCGCCTGCGCCCATGGCAGCGGCTATAAGCCGATCGTCGAGGCCACCGAGGCCGAGGTCTCGGGCAAGCTCAGCGCCGAAGCCGCCAACGCCGCACGCGCGTCAGCCGCGGTGATGGCGATGAACAACGTCTATTATCGCTTCGTCCATCTCGCCTCGAACAAGGAATATGGCCAGATGCCGGCAAAGCTCCGCATGAACGTGATCGGTTCACCCGGGATCGAGAAAGTCGATTTCGAGCTGTTCAGCCTTGCCGTCTCGGCGATGAACGGCTGCGGCCTGTGCATCGACAGTCATGAGAAAGTGCTGCGCCAGCACGGCGTTGGGGCTGACGTCATCCAGACCGCCGCGCGGGTCGGCGCGGTGATCAAGGCCGCCGCGACCATCCACGCGACCGCGGTTTGAAGCGCGCCCGGACCGCTCGGGCCTCGGCGGCGCGGGCTTGAAGCGTCCAACATATGACGTACCGCTCAGGAACATCTTTGCACAGAGGGACCGTGCGACTATATTGGCGGCTCCCGATGGTGTGGGCCCTGAAGGAATGCCGATGTTCCACGGACTGATTTCGTATCTCGATTCGATCAAGGCGCGCGATCCCGCGCCGCGCTCGCGTTGGGAGATATTGCTGTATCCGGGTGTGCTCGCGCTGGGGCTGCACCGCGTGGCGCATTGGCTTTTCCAGGCCGAACTTTATTTCCTGGCCCGGTTGATCAATCACCTGTCGCGAATGTTCACCGCGATCGATATTCATCCCGGGGCGCAGATCGGGCGCAACTTCTTCATCGATCACGGCTTCGTCGTGATCGGCGAGACCGCTGTCGTCGGCGACGACGTCACCATCTATCAGGGCGCGACGCTTGGCGGGACCAATCCGACCAATGGCGCGGGCGGCAAGCGGCACCCCACGATCGGCGACGGCGCGATCATCAGCCTCGGGGCCGCGATTCTCGGTCCGATCACGGTCGGCGCGCGCGCGCGGGTCGGCGCGAACGCGGTCGTGACGCGCGATGTCGCCGAAGGACAGGTGGTGGTGGGGATTCCCGCCAAGCCGATGCTGGTCGACGCCCGGGAATATCAGCGCGGTTTCGTGCCCTATGGCACGCCCTGCAGCGAACGCTTCGACCCGCAGACCCAGCAGCTCGAAATATTGCGCTGCGAACTGGAGACGCTGCGCGGGCGGATCGCGATGCTGATCGACGAGCGCGATGCTGCGCGAGCCAAGCTTGCCGAGGACCGCGAACGCGCTTGATGGGCACCGTTTCGCCATTTCCGGGCAAGCCGTTGCAGATCGGCTTTGACCGGCTGGAACTGGCACGCATCCTCGATCTTTACGGACGAATGGTCTCAGCCGGGCTGTGGCGCGACTATGCGATCGACCTCGGGCGCGAGGCCGCCTGTTTTTCTGCGTTTCGGCGCAGCGCCGAACGCCCCGAATATCGGATCGAGAAACGCCCTGCATTGCGCCACCGTCAGGGAATGTGGGCGCTGATCGGCGAAGGAGGCGCCATTCTCAGGCGCGGTGCGGACCTCGGCCCAGTACTCGCGCCGGTCGAGCGGCGCCTGGTGAAGCTGGTCGCCGATCAGTAGGACATCGGCGGGAAGACGCCGATCAAACGGCGTTCTCGCTGTCGAGCGCATAACCTGCTGACCGGACGGTGCGGATGACGTCGGGCGCATCGGCGATGTTGATCGCCTTGCGCAGCCTGCGGATATGCACGTCGACGGTGCGCGGTTCGATGTCGCTGTCGCGGCCCCACACCGAATCGAGCAGCCGCTCGCGTGAGAAAACGCGGCCCGGATGCTCGAGGAAATGCTTGAGCAGGCGGAACTCGGTCGGCCCCAACATGACCGGGCTGCCGCCGCGCCGGACGCGATGGCTGGCGGTGTCCATCTCGATATCGGCATAAGCGAGCCGCTCGCCGGCCAGCGCGGGCCGGACACGCCGCAGCACCGCCGACACGCGGGCGAGCAGTTCGCGCGGGCTGAACGGTTTGGTCACATAATCGTCGGCGCCGGTTTCCAGCCCGCGCACTCGATCTTCTTCCTCGCCGCGCGCGGTGAGCATGATGATCGGCACATTGGCGGTGTCGGCAAGCCGCCGCAGGCGGCGGCAGACCTCGATCCCCGAAACGCCTTCGATCATCCAGTCGAGCAGCACCAGATCGGGCGGGGTTTCGCGCGCGAGGAGGATCGCCTCCTCGCCGTCGCCGGTGCGCTCGACCTCAAAATCGTCCCGCTCGAGATGCCAGCTGACGAGTTCGGCGAGCGCAGCGTCATCCTCGACCAGGAGGATCCGCGCACGCGGCATCAGGCGTCTCCCGCGAGCGGGTCCTCGCCCTTCGCGCGCTCGGCCATCTGGCGGCCGGTCGCGGCGAAGTAGACCATCTCGGCGACGTTGGTGGCGTGATCGCCGATCCGTTCGATGTTCTTCGCGATGAACAGCAAATGGGTCGATGCGGTGATATTGTGCGGGTTTTCCATCATATAAGTCAGCAGCGTGCGGAAAAGGCTGTTGTAGAAGTCGTCGACGGCCCGGTCGCGCGCTGCCACCGCCGCGGCCGCCACAGGGTCGCGCATCACGAACGCGTCGAGCACCGAGCGGACCATCTCGGTCGCGACCTTGCCCATCGAGGGCAGCACCGACATCGCCTCGATGCCGCGCGCGTCGTGCAGCAGCGCGACGCGCTTGGCGATATTCTTGGCGTAATCGCCCATCCGCTCGACCAGCGCCGCGATCTTCAGCGCCGCGAGGACCTCGCGCAGATCGTCGGCAAGCGGCGCGCGCAACGCGATCAGGCGAACGACCTGCCGCTCGATTTCGGTCTCTAGCTCGTCGATCTTGCGATCGCCGTCGACGATCCGTGCCGCCGATTCGATATCGCGATTGACAAGGGCTTCAAGCGCGCCGGTTATCGCGGTTTCCGCGCGTCCCCCCATCTCGGACACCAGGGCCCTGAGCTGCCCCAGATCCTCGTCGAACGCCTTCACAGTATGTCCAGTGGCCATGTCTCGTCCCCTAGGCCCCGGAGACCGGCGCCACTTCGACGCCGCCTATGGGAGCTGGTTGTTGCACTATGATGACAAACTATCGGGCGCTGGAGCAGGAAATGTTACAGTTACCGAGGTACCCTTGCCGACCGATGAGGCGATGTCGAGCGTCGCGCGGTGCCTTTCGACGATATGCTTGACGATCGCGAGGCCCAGTCCGGTGCCGCCCACCGCGCGGCTCCGCCCGGCATCGACCCGATAGAAGCGCTCGGTCAATCGAGGGAGATGCTCGGGCGCGATTCCGTCACCCTCATCCGCCACGCACAGCCGCACCTTTTCGCCGACCCGGCTCAGCGAAACCTTCACCGGCGTGCCCGCCCGCCCATATTTGATCGCGTTGCCGATCAGGTTGTGCAGCAGCTGCCCGATCTGGACGCGGTCGGCACGGATTTCCGGAACGGCCTCAGCTTCGACCTGGATCCGATTGGCCTCGGTGCGCATCCCCGAACGGATCACGCTCGCCACTTCCTCGATCACAGGCGCGAGCGCCAGCCGCGTCTGTGGAATCGAGAAACGGTCGGCCTCGATCCGCGACAGCGAGATAAGGTCGTCGACGAGCTGCTGCATGCGCCGCGCCTCGCCCATCATGATCCCGAGAAAACGGGCGCGCGTGGCCGGATCCTCCCCCGCCGCGCTGTCGCTGAGTGTCTCGACGAAGCCGAGGATCGTCGCCAGCGGTGTGCGCAGCTCATGGCTGGCGTTGGCGACGAAATCGACGCGCATGCGTTCTGCGATCCAGCTGTCGGTGCGGTCGCGCAGGGTCACCAGCCGGGCACCGCCCGCGATCCGGCGGACACTCATCGCCCAGCGCCGATCGGGCTCGCCCAGGCCCGCAATTTCGACCGGAGCCTCGGTCTGCCGGTCGGCGGCCAGCAGCTCGGCCGCGAGCGGATGACGCAGCGCCAGACGGAAATCGCCTTCGATCTTTTCGGAGCCGAACAATCGGCGGGCGGCGGCATTGGCGTGGGTGATGCGCTGCCCGTCGATGATCAGCAGCACATCGTCGATCGCGTCGATCAGCTCGTCGGTGCGGTCGATGATCTCGATCTTGGGAGCCGGGATCAAGGCGGGAGGCGCCGGGCGCGGGCGCCTCGCCACCCAACAGAGGATCGCCGCGACCAACCCGGCCGAGACCGCCGCAAGCGGCGGCGAAGACAGCAGCCAGGCAGACCCCGCGACCAGCCCGAAGGCCACGAGCCCATGGACGATCGGACGGGGTATCATGGCAGCATCCTGCCCGAGGACCGGCATGGGTTCATGCTTCATCAGACCCCATTATAGCCGAATTGTGAAATCTGTCGGACACAAAAGCGCCATGGCGCGCCGCCCGCCCTTGCCTTACAGCGCGCCGGGCCCGCACCACGGACGCCGTTGCACGCCGGCAACCGAGGTATTGGCCGCGACCGATTGTGCGATAGGATATCGATTGGCCAACATGCTGTGATGAACGATCTGCTCGTCCGTGAACTGCCCTGGACCGACCCCGCCGAGATGTTTGCGAAGCTTGGCGATCGGCCTGGCATCGCCTTCCTCGATAGCGCCGCGGATCGGGATCCGCGTTCGAAAGCGTCCTATATCGGGGTCGATTCGGTCGAGGAGGCGCGCCTCGTCGCCGCGTCGATGGGCGAGGCGATCGCAGCGCTTCGCCGTCTGCACCGCCCGGCGTCGCAATCCGGACCGTTGCCGTTCACCGGGGGGCTTATCGGGCTGCTCTCCTATGATCTAGGGCCTTCGGCGCTCGCTGCGACAAGCCGCCATGCCGCCGATCCCGATTTGCCCGCGCTGATCGTCCGGCGCTACGATCTTGTGCTCGGCTTCGACCACGCCGCGCGGCGCGCCTGGGGCTTCGCCCGGCCGCGGGGGGCGTTAAGCGCCGAACAGCGGCTCGACGCGCTGCTCGACGGCGCGGCCGTGCCCCAACGCGATAGTCCCGCGCTCGCCTGGAAAGAAGAGACCGGCCGCGCGCGCCATGGCGAGATGATCGAGGCGGTGCTGGGCTATCTGCGCGCGGGGGATATCTATCAGGCGAACATCAGCACGCGCTTCGTCGCGCCACGGCCGCCCCAGTTCTCCCCGGTCGCCGCCTATCTCGACCTGCGCCGCCGGACGCCCGCGCCATTTGCCGCCTATCTCGATCTCGGAGCGGGAAGCAGCCTGCTCAGCGCTTCGCCCGAACGCTTCGTTCAATGCGACCGGCATGGCCGGATCGAGACCCGCCCGATCAAGGGCACGGCGCCCCGCGCCGCCGATCCCGACCAAGACCGGCGCAACGGCGAGCGGCTCGCTCGATCGGCAAAGGATCGCGCCGAAAACCTGATGATCTGCGATCTGCTGCGCAACGACCTTGCCAAGGTTTCATGCGAAGGCAGCGTCACCGTCCCGCAAATCGCCGGTCTCGAGGGCTTCGCCTCGGTCTGGCACCTGGTGTCGGCGGTCCACGCTCGCATTCGCCCGGGCTGCGACGCCATCGACCTGATTGCGGCGACCTTCCCGGGCGGGTCGATCACCGGCGCGCCCAAGCGTCGCGCGGTCGAGATCATCGACGAGATCGAGGATTCAGGACGCGGCCCTTTTTTCGGGATCGTCTTCGCGATCGGCGGCGATGGCGCGATGGACAGCTCGATCGTCATTCGCTCGATCGCCGCCACGCCCAGCCGTCTGATCGCCCGCGCCGGCGGCGGCATCGTCGCGGACAGCGACCCGGACGCCGAATATGAGGAACTCCGTGCCAAGGTCGATCCCGTGCTCGGCGCGAATCCTCGCGTGAGGTAGTTCTCCGCACGGCACATGTCCGCCGGTCAGCGTCTGTTCCAAGGAGCCGGCCGGCGCTCTCCGCTGCCACACAGCGCCTATTGAAAGCGCCGTACCGATCTGTTACATGACGAACTATTGATAAGGATGGGATTGCCTGTGCCTGCATCCAATGACACCGCCTGTTGCGATCGCACCGGGGCGGGCGCGAAAAAAACCGCCGCGGCCCGCGTATTCGAAGCCGCGCGCGACCTGTTCTATCATCGCGGGATCCGGGCGGTCGGAGTCGACGAGATCGTCTGCAAGGCAGGCGTCACCAAGCCCAGCCTCTATCGTGCGTTCGCGTCGAAGGACGAGTTGATCGCCGCCTGTCTCGAGGAAAGCGGCCGCGAAGGCCGGGCAGCGCTCCAGCAGGTGATCCAGGACGCCGGAGACGATCCTCGCGACCAGCTCAATGCGATGACCCGCTATTTCGCCGCCAAAATCACCTCGGCCGACTTCCGCGGCTGCCCGATGAGCAACACCGCCGTCGAAATCCCCGAACCGGGCCATCCCGGCCGCGTCGTGCTCGAAAGCTGCAAAGCCGATATGCGCGCCACCATCGTCGAGATCACGCGCCGGCTCGACGTCGCGGATCCTGAGGAACTGGCCGACGGGCTATTGCTGATCATCGAAGGCGCCATGTCGGTGCATCATATCTTTGGCAGCCAGGGCCCGTGCACCGCGATGATCGCCACCACCGATGCGCTGATCGACGCCCATATGAGCCGGGCTCTCGAGGGCAGCCAAAGCCGCTGACGGCAGGTAAGACCGAGAGCCCGAAGGTCAGGGCTGTCCAACCTCCAGCGCGCGCGCCTCGATGGCGCGCAACATCGCGATGAAGTGCTCAATCTCTTCGGGCGGGAAACTCGCGATGATGCGGTCCTCCAGTTCGAGCGCCTTTGGCGCGACATCGGCATAGAGCCGCGCGCCCGCCTTCGTCAGCGCGAGATGCCGCGAGCGACGGTCGGCCTTGTTGGGAGCCCGCTCAATCAATCCGCGGTCGACCAGCGCGATCGTCGCGCGGCTTACCGTCACCTTGTCCATCCGCGTGGCGCTGCAGATGCCCTGCTGGGTGACGCCGTCATTTTCCGCGACGACGGCGATCACCCGCCATTCGGGGATGGTGAGCCCGAAAAGGGCGTCATAGGCCTCCGCGATCACGTCGCTCACCGCATTCGAGGTCACCGATAGCCGATAGGGCAAAAAGTGATCGAGCTTGAGTCGTTTTGAAGCCATATCGCATTGGTAACATTTGACACGACTCGGAGCAATGCCTATTAGTTTCCCGTGTTACTAGTTTGAGAGTATGGCCATGAGCGATCTTCATCTCGAGCCGCACCATAATCCCCTCGGCCTCGACGGCTTCGAGTTCGTCGAGTTCACCGGCCCCGACCCCCAGGCGCTGGCGGCCCTGTTCGAGGCGATGGGCTTCACCCATCTCGGCGACCATCGCTCCAAGAATGTCCGGCATTACGGCCAGGGTGACGTGAACTTCATCCTCAACATGGATGCGGGCGGGCAGGCCGCCGATTTCCGCGCGGCGCACGGCCCTTCGGCCAACGCGATGGCCTTCCGGGTCCATGACGCCGCAAAGGCGCTCGAGAAGGCGGTCAAACGCGGCGCGACGCCGGTCAGCGGTCCGGTCGGCCCGATGGAGCTCGCCATTCCCGCGATCGAGGGGATCGGCGGGTCGAATCTCTATCTGGTCGATCGCTATGGCGCCCGGGAGATCTATGACGTCGATTTTCGTCCGGTCCCCGGCGCGAAGCGCGACGCGCGCTCGGTCGGGATCCATACGCTCGACCATCTCACCCACAATGTCCGCCGCGGGCGGATGGACCATTGGGCGCGCTTCTACGAACAGATCTTCAATTTCCGCGAGATCCGCTATTTCGACATCGAAGGCCAAGCGACCGCGCTCCTCAGCCGCGCGATGACCGCGCCCGATGACAAGATCCGCATCCCGCTCAACGAAAGCCAGGACGAGAACAGCCAGATCGAGGAGTTTTTGCGCGAATATAAGGGCGAGGGCATCCAGCATCTCGCGCTCGCCACCGATGACATCTTCGCCACCGTCGATCGGCTGCGCGCGAACGGCATCCGCTTCCAGGAGACTCCCGAAAGCTATTTCGACGGCATCGACCGGCGCCTGCCGGGCCACGGCCACGATATCGAGGCGATGCGCCGGCGCGGCATCCTGATCGACGGCGCTCCCGAGACGGGGGGCGGCATCCTGCTCCAGATTTTCACCGAAAATATGGTGGGGCCAATCTTCTTCGAGATCATCCAACGCAAAGGCAATGACGGCTTTGGCGAAGGCAATTTCAAGGCGCTGTTCGAATCGATCGAGCTTGACCAGATTCGCCGCGGCGTCGTGAAGGTCGGGAAATGAGCTTCGCCCGGCGTCGCCTCCGCGCACTCCTTTCGGCGTACCTCCCGTCCGGCGGAACCGGCCACCGTACCGCCCGAGCGTGATGATGGCGGACTATTTCCCCGGCTTCGCGAACCATGTCTCGACCGAGGCGATCCCCGGCGCGCTGCCGATCGGCCGGAACTCTCCCCAGCGCGCGCCTTTCGGCCTCTATGCCGAGCAGCTTTCCGGCAGCGCCTTCACCGCGCCGCGCGCCGAGAACCGGCGCAGCTGGCTCTACAGGATGCGCCCGGCGGCGAGCCATCCGCCCTTCAAGCCCTATGAGCCGCCGACATTGCTGCGATCGGCGCCGTTCAACGAGACGCCGCCCACGCCAAACCGCCTGCGCTGGGATCCGCTGCCTCTGCCCGAAGCGCCGACCGATTTTGTCGACGGGCTGGTGAGCGTCGCGGGCAATGACGGCGTCGGGGTTCACCTTTATGCCGCCAACCGCTCGATGCGCCGCGCCTTCTTCGACGCCGATGGCGAGTTGCTGATCGTGCCGCAGCATGGGGCCTTGCACATCGTCACCGAACTTGGCCTGCTCGACATCGCGCCGCTCGACATCGCGCTGATCCCGCGTGGCGTGCGCTTCCGCGTCGAATTGCCCGACGGGCCAGCGCGCGGCTATGTGTGCGAGAATTACGGATATGGCTTCCGCTTGCCCGAGCTCGGCCCGATCGGCGCCAACGGGCTCGCCAATCCGCGCGATTTCGAAACCCCGGCGGCCTGGTTCGAGGACATCGACGAGCCGACCGAACTGATCGAAAAGTTCGAGGGACGCCTCTGGACCGCGAGGCTCGATCATTCGCCGTTCGATGTGGTCGCCTGGCACGGCAATCTTGCGCCCTGCCGCTATGACCTGCGCCGCTTCAACACGATCAACACCGTCAGCTTCGACCATCCCGATCCGTCGATCTTCACGGTGCTCACCTCGCCCGGCGATGCCCCCGGCGTGGCCAATTGCGATTTCGTGATCTTCCCGCCACGCTGGATGGTCGCGGAAGAGACCTTTCGCCCGCCCTGGTTCCATCGCAACGTCATGAGCGAATATATGGGGCTCATCACCGGTCGCTACGACGCGAAGTCCGACGGCTTCCTGGCCGGCGGGGGCTCGCTGCACAACCGGATGGCGGGGCACGGCCCCGATCGCGCCAGCTACCAGGCAGCGGTTGACGCGACCCTCCAGCCGCACAGGATCGAAGACATGATGGCGTTCATGGTCGAGAGCCGGGCGGTGCTCCGCCCCACCCGCTTCGCGTTGCAAAGCCCCCTGATGCAACTCGACTATGACGACTGCTGGTCCGATTTCCCCAAGGCCGAGCTGCCCCTGTGAAGATCGACGAAACCCATGACCCCGCGCTGAAGAGCTGGGTGCCCGGGGCCGACGGGCATCCCGACTTCCCGGTCCAGAACCTGCCTTACGGCATCTTCTCGCTCGGTGGAGGAGAGCCCCGCCCCGGGGTCGCGATCGGTGACCGGCTACTCGACCTTGCCGCCATCGGCGGCCTGCTTCCGGTCGAACCTGGCGGGCACACGCTCAACGCGATCCTGAAGCTGCCCCCCGAGCCGCGGCTGGCGCTGCGGCGCAAGCTTTCGAACCTGCTCTCGGACGAAGGTCATCGCCCGGCGCTCGCCCCCCATCTTCACGACCGCGCCGCGGCGACGATGCACCTGCCGGCCGCGATCGGCGACTACACCGATTTCTATGCGGGCATCCATCACGCCACCAATGTCGGACGCCAGTTCCGTCCCGATGAGCCGTTGCTGCCCAACTATAAACATGTGCCGATCGGCTATCATGGCCGCGCCTCCTCGATCCGGCCATCCGGGGTGCCGGTAATCCGGCCCCGCGGGCAGCGCAGGCCGCCCGGTGCAGACGCGCCGGTCTTCGGGCCGACCGCGCGTCTCGACTATGAGCTCGAGCTGGGCGTGTGGGTCGGGCGCGGCAACAATCTCGGCGATGCGATTCCGATCGGCGAGGCGGCGGAGCATATCGGCGGCTTCTGCCTGCTCAACGACTGGTCGGCGCGCGATTTCCAGGCATGGGAGTATCAACCGCTGGGTCCGTTCCTCGCGAAGAACTTCCACACGACCATCTCGCCCTGGGTGATCACGCCCGAGGCCCTCGCGCCGTTCCACCTGCCCCAGCCGCCACGTCCTGACGGTGATCCGAGACCGCTGGACTATCTGTGGGACGAGGCCGATCAGGCCAGTGGCGCGCTGGCGATCGATCTCGAGGTCCGGCTGCTCACCGCGAGGATGCGCGAGGCGGGCGCGCCACCCCAGCGGCTGAGCCGCGGACCGGCCTCCAACATGTATTGGACGGCCGCGCAGATTCTGGCGCACCATGCCTCCAACGGCTGCAACCTCAATCCCGGCGACCTGCTCGGCACCGGCACGATCTCCGCCCCCAGCGAGGACGGATTCGGCAGCCTGCTGGAGCTGTCCTATGGCGGCACTCGTCCGATCCGCCTGTCCGACGGCGAGGAGCGCAGCTTTCTCGAGGACGGCGACGAGGTGATCCTGTCGGCCACCGCCAGCGCCGATGGTTACCGATCGATCGGCTTCGGCGAATGCCGGGCGATGGTGCTGCCCCCGGCGCGAGGCGGCTGAAGCAGCAGCGCCGTCAGAACAGCAGCTTGCGCAGTTGCAGCCTGACCGTCCTGCCCGCCGGGTCGAGATAGCCCGGCTGGTAGCGCAGCGGCGTCGCGCCGGTGGCGTCGCGAACCCTTGGATGCGAATCGAACAGATTGTCGATGCGCAGCGACAGCCGCGCGCCCTGTGCCCAGCCCTGCTCGATCAGCGCCGGAATCTGCCCGAGATTGACGAACAGTCGTGCGTTCACCGTGGTCTGCGGCGAAAAGCGCAGGTCGCCGGTCGGCGAGCCGGGCGCACCGTCGACCGTGGTGCCACCCTGCCAGTTGCCGGTCAGCCGAAGGCCGATGCCGTTGTTCGAATAGGTGAATTGCGCCTCCAGCTCGTGCCGCGCAGTGCCGCCATCCGCGCCGATCGTATCGCCGTTGAGCAGGTCGAGCGCCGGCAGGCCGCGGCGGATGAGCACCTCGTCCTTGAAATGCCAGGTGTGATAGACCGAGAATTGCAGCCGTCCCCCCTGCCCGCCGCCGCGGCCGCCCGCCCCGCCGAACCCGCGCATGCCGCCCAGCGAGCCACGGATCTGCTCCGGCGCCGCCTGGCCGCCCTGCCCGGCGGGCCCGGCCTGCCCGGCCTCGCCCCGGGCCGCCGCGGCGGCGGCGCGTTGCTCCCTCTGCCGTTTCAGCCGCGGGCTGCTGCGCATCGCCTCGAGCAGCCGCTCGGAGGTCTTCAGTCGCTGCGAGAAGGTCACGCCCCAGCGCAGCTCGCTGCGGTCCTGCCGCGCGAAATTGATCGGCCGCGTGTCGATGCTCAACAGATCGCCATCGACGCCGCGAATGAAGCGATCGGGGAACGCGGCCTCGATCGGGGCGGTCGGCTCGGGGAAGCTCGCGATCGCGTTGCGAATATGACTGTTCACATAATTGGCCGTGAGCGTGACATCAGCCTTGAACGGCTTCAGCGTGAGCCCCAGCTTCGTGATCCGGCGTCGATCGGCGGACAGCGCGGGATTGCCGCCGCTGAGCTGGGTGATGTCGACCGTCGCCCCGCGGCTATAATCGAAGGTGCGGACGTCGGGAGTCGACACCAGCGGATTGCCGAGCTGCTGGACGCTGGGTGGATTGCGGTCCTCGGTGGCCGAGAAAATCAGCCCGACACCCCCGAGCGGCGTCCAGCTGGCCCCATAGCCCCAACTGCCGAGCGCGCCGAAATCCGAATAGCGGTCGAACGCCGCATTGGCGTTGAGCGAGAGGTCGCCGATGGCGGCGAGCACGCCGTTTCTGCGGCTGGCAAGCGGAAGATCGACATTGAGGCGCCCGTTGAGATCGGTTCGGGATAGATCGCTCGAGGTCGCCACGGTCGAGCGGATCGATGTCGCATCGAGAGCCAGCGCGGCGGCACCGGCCTTGAAGCTCATGGTCAGCGGCCCCGCGGGCAGCGCGGCGACCGGTCCGGTCGCAACGAACTGGACATTGCCGCTGTCCGATCGCGCCCTGGCGCGGTCGGTCCGGCGATCGGTGAACACCGGGTCTCCGACGTCGGGGTCGATCGCCCGCATCGTGCGGGTGCTGGTTGCGGCGCGGTCATAATTGCCGGTCAGCGAGAGCCGCCATTTGGCGAGGTCCTTGTCGAGCGTGAAGCCCAGATGACCGGTTGTACCGGCGGTCCTCTGCGTCAGCGGACGATCGGGATCGCCCACGGGCGAGGCGAGTCCGAGGCGGGGCAGGCCGCGCAACGCCTCGCTGTCGTTCACGTCGAGCGTCGCGTTGATCGTCGCGGCGATGTCGGTGAACACCGTCCGAGCGTAGACGCCGTTGAGATCGAGCATATGCGTTTCCGGACGGATCGTGCGGAAGCGTCCCATATCGGCGATATTGGGATCGGATGCTTCCCCGCCGCTCCGCGAGACCAAGCCGCGCTGGTCCTCGGTGATGGCCGCGCTCGTCTGATATTCGGCATGGAGATTGAGGCGCTGATCGCGGCGGATATGGAGCAGGTTGAGTTCGGCCTGCCCGCTGTCGCCGCCGCCCTGGGTCGTCGTCCCGCCCTCGAGCTCGCCGGTCACCGCGCGAAAACGCCGGCGCAGAACGATATTCACGACCCGCTGGTCCGCGCTGTAGCCATATTTGAGCGCGACCTCCTCGGGGAGGATGTCGACCCGTTCGATCGCCTCGGCAGGGATGTCGCGGATTTCGGAGAAACTCGAGATCCGGCGACCGTTGAGCAAGGTGACCGGCTGTTCACCGCCGCGGCCGCGATCGCTGCGCGTCTCGGGCGCCAGCTCCGTCAGCAGTTCGGCCACCGAACTTACCCCCAGCGCACGGATGTCGCCGACGTTGAGCTGCTGTTCAGGCGCGATGTCGCCGATCACCGCCCCCGGCTGACGCCGGCCGGTGACGACGATCGTACCGCCGTCCGGTTCGCCGTCGTCGGCTTCGCTGCCCGCGCCTTCACGGCTTTGCCCACCCGCATCGACCGGCTGGGCGACCGCGGGCACCGCGGTCGACAGCGCCAACAGCGCGCAGGCGAGCCCTCCCCTCGACAACCCCTTCAGCCGCACCGGCGCTTCCCCCTTCGAATCGACGATAGCGCGCTCTTAGCCGAGATTCTTGACCGGATATGTCAGCGATGAAACGTTGCGGCGGTCAGATGATATGGAAAAGCCATAAGGCCAGGATGACGATTCCCGGAACCCCGAGCAGCCATAGGATCAGGCCCTTGCCCATATCACTCTCCTGACGGCGTCCATACCGGCGCCTTGGGGGATTATAACGACCCCGTTTCGCAGCTGTTCCATCTATCGGAAACCGCCGCCGTGGTTTAGAAGCGGGTCGCAGGTTGCGGGATGGGCGTGGGGAGCGGCCGATGTTCGAGACCTTGCGGGAGTTTATTGCGGGCAGCTATGCGCCACACGGCTATTGTCTGCTCTGGCAGCCATGGCTCGTGTGGACGATGGCGGCGGCGGATGCGCTGATCGCGCTTGCCTATTTCTCGATCCCGATCGCGCTGGTCGCGTTTGTCCGCAAGCGACGGGACGTGGCCTTTGGCGGGATCTTCTGGCTTTTCGCGCTGTTCATCACGGCCTGCGGGCTCACCCATGTCGCCGCGATCTGGAATCTCTGGAACGGTGCCTACCAGCTCGAAGCGGCGATCAAGGTCGTCACCGCGACCGCGTCGGTGGTGACGGCGATCCTGCTGTGGCCGTTGCTGCCCAAGGCGATCGCGCTGCCTTCGCCCGCGCGGCTGCGCGAGGCCAATGATGCGCTGCGCGCCGAGATCGCCGAGCGCGAAAAGACCGAGGCCGCGCTCGTCCAGGCCCGCAAGATGGAGGCGATGGGCCAGCTCACCGGCGGTATCGCCCATGACTTCAACAATCTGCTGCAGGTAATCAGCGGCAACCTCGACCTGCTGATCCGTCGCGCGGGCGACGACGAGCGCATCGAACGCCTGACCGGCGCGGCCTTCGCCGCGATCGATCGAGGCCGCAGGCTCACCAGCCAGCTGCTTTCCTTCTCGCGCGTCCAGCGGATCGAGCTCAAGCCGGTCGACGTCACCGAGCTCGTCGACGGCATCGAGGAGTTGCTCGCCCGCACGATCGGCCCATCGGTACAGCTCGAGGTCGAAACCGAGGAGGAGCCCTTCGCGGTGATGGCCGACGCGATCCAGCTCGAGCTGGCGCTGCTCAATCTCGCGCTCAATGCCCGCGACGCGATGCCCGATGGCGGGCGGCTCGTCATCGCCGTGCGCAACCACCGGCTCGAAGGTCGCGATGACCTAGCCGACGGCGACTATCTGGGCATCACGGTGAGCGACAGCGGCACCGGCATGACGCCCGAGGTGATGATGCGCGTGTTCGAGCCCTTTTTCACCACCAAGCCCGTCGGGCGGGGATCAGGGCTCGGCTTGAGCATGGTGTTCGGCATGGCGCGGCAGAGCGGCGGCACCGTGGTGATCGAATCGACGGTCGGAGAGGGAACCTCGGTCACGATCTTTCTGCGCCGCGCCGATGAAGCCCCCGCGCCGGGGACAAGCGCGCCCTCGCGCGCCGCGGCCGGCGACCTCGGTCCGTTCGCCGGCCTCAAGATCCTGGTGGTCGACGACGAGGCGATCGTGCGCGAGGTGGTGTGTGAGATACTCGAAGATCTCGGCTGTTCGGTCGCCACCGCCGAGAACGGCGAACGCGCGCTGGAGCTGATCGAAAGCGACACGCCCGCGATGGTGCTGCTCGATTTCGCGATGCCGGGGATGAACGGGGCCGAGGTGGCGCGCGCGGCGCTCGCGCGCCGGCCGGACCTGCGGATCGTCTTCGCCACCGGCTTCGCCCATTCGGATGCCATCGACGCGGTGGCGGGCGCGAGCGCGATCATCCTGCGCAAACCCTTCTCCCCCCGCGTCCTCGCCGAGGCGCTGCGCGAGGCGCTGGCGGTCTGACCGCCCGGCCGATTAGGGTGTTGGCGTCGCGAGGACGCGCTCCTCGACGATGGTATCGATGAACGCCCCATAGGCCGGCGCGGGATTGGCGGGCAGGACCAGCGAGACGACAAGATCCTCGTCGATGAACACAAGGCCGAGCCGGTCGAGCTGGCCGAGCAGCGCGGGAATATCGGCCGGCGCGGTCCGTTCGAGCCCGGCTTCGGCCAGCTTCGACATCGAGATCGGACGCTCGCACGCGGCCAGCAGCTCCGCGAGCGCCGCATCCAGCCGGTGGGCGACCTCGCTGCCGCCGCGGCCGTCGACGATGCGCAGCCCGTCATCATCAACCCCGGCGACGTGGAGCCCCGCGACCTGCTTGCCCGGGAATTCGCGCCACGCTCCGACCGTCCGGCGGATCGCGGCATAGCTGCGGCTCAGCGCGGGGCCATTTTCGAATGATCGCTCGAAATAATAGCAGAAATCCTCGATCCCGAACCCGGTCGCGTCGAGATAGTCGCGCGAGAACAGCAGCTCGTAACAGGGCTCGGGCGAGGGCGGCGCGAGCCCGAACGCCTCGGGCCGGCTATGCAGCGGCGCGTAGCGGGTGATCTGCACCGGCACGCAGGAGTTGGGCGCGTCGAGATGGACCAGCCGCGGCAGCAGCGCCGCCATCCGCGCATAATCGGCCGGATCATCGTCGGGGAAGCCATAGAGGATATTGTAGTGCACGCGGATGCCGAAGCGGCGGCCGAGCAATAATGTATAGACATTCTGCACCGAGCTCACCCCCTTGCGCATCTTGCGCAACACCGAGGAACTGAACGATTCGATTCCCGGCTGCACTTCGCGGAAGCCGGCGCGCTTGAGGCGCGCGACGCGATCCTCGGAGACATTGGCCTTGATCTCGCCGCTCAGCCGGAAGGGCCGGTCAAGGTCGGCCAGCGCGGGGAGCAGCGTGTCATAATAGCGATGTGGCAGGATATAGTCGGCGAAGCGGTAGGTGTTGATCCCGTGCCGCTCGCGCAGCGCGTGCAAATCGGCCAGCACCCGATCCGCCCGGCGGTGGCGGTACACCAGGTCGTCGTCGCGGATCCCGCAGAAGGTGCAGTGGCTCTTGGCGCCCCACCAGCAGCCCCGCGAATTCTCGATCGGCAGATCGGGCGGGGTGACGTCGATCGCATAGTCGATCGAAAGACGTTCAAGATCGGTGAAATAATCGCCGAAATCAGGGGTTGGGTTGGCGTCGAGGTCGACCGCAGGCCCCGGCGGGTTCGACTGCGCCATGCCCGATCGGTCGCGATAGACCACGCCCGGCACCTCGCCGATCGCCACCCGGCCCGCGGCCGCGCGGGCCAGCCCGACGATCGCGGCCTCGCCCTCGCCATCGCAGATCGCGTCGATCCACGGGCAGCTCGCGATCAGCATCTGCGCGGTGGGCGCGCGCACCGCATAGCCCCCCAGCACCAGCAGCTTGTCGGGCGCGCGGGCTCGCACCAGCCGGGCGAGCGCGAGCGAGGCGATCGTCTGATCGAACATGCAGGTGAAGCCCACCATCGACGCCGCGCTGGCGGCGATCTCGTCGGCCCAGCGCGCCAGCCAGGCGGGGATGATGTCGTTGCGCAGCCGCAGCAGCGTTCCGACCAGCCCGTCGGCGCCGTCGAACGCCCTTGCATCGAGGATGCCGTCGGCGAGAACATCCTCGACCTTGCGGCGCAGCCAGCGCAGCTGGCGGGCCGAGGGCTCCGGCTCGAGCGGATGGGTGAACAGGAAATCGTTGAGCACATAGACGACCGAAAGCGCCTCGTAGGTCGAAGCCTTGAGATGCTCGAGCAGGAACAGGTTGAGATGCATCACCCGCGCATCGATCCCCTCGCGGGCGAGCACCGCCTTGAGCAAGGCGAGGCCGAGGCTGGGCTCGGTGAGCGTGGTCCAGGGCATGCTGACGAGCAGCACCTCGGAGCGGTCGCTCCGCCACGTCTGTCCGGATCGCTGGAGCATGATCGGCGCCTTTCGCTATAAGGGCTGGCCCCTCCCCTTCGGGCTACGGCATCCACACATCGCTTTTCCGATCGCGTCACCCCAGCGCAGGCTGGTGTCTCGTGAGGTGCGCGAGCGCCATATCTCCTGAGATCCCGGCCTCCGCCGGATGACGTCTAGGCTGCGTGATGCGTGAATGCAGAAGCCTTCGAGGGGAGGGAGGGATCTTCAGATCGTCGCCCTGCCCGAGCGATCCTGGACGATCACGTCGATCGGCCGCTCGACATCGCCGAGCACGATGCCGACGACGATGCACACCACCGCCCAGCCGATGCCCACCGCGATCGCGGTGCCGCCTTCGGAAGCCGTTTCCTCGAACGCCGAGGCGACGCCCTTGCTGACGAGGCGATCGAGCGCGGCGTCGCTGAGCTTGACGCCGAGATCCTTCGACACCTCATAGGGGCGGCTGTACCAGCTATCGAGGTGGCGGCCGTCGGCGGCCACCTTGTGGAAGAAGGACAGCACCTCGCGCTCGATCGGGTCGCGCACCGCTTCGAGCCGCGAGGGCGCGATCAGCTGCAGATCCTGCGCGCTGCGCTCCGACAGGCTGACGCCGAGCTTCTCGGCGACCGCCTTGGGGTTTTCGACCGCGTCGGCGAACGCGATCTTCTGCTCGCGGACCTCGCGCAGGAAGCCGACCATATCCGATCCGACGACCCCGGTTTCGACCATGTCGCCGATCGACGGCAGATCGGCCGGGGGCCAGGGCAGCGGGATCGGCTTCTTGCCGGTGGTGCCGCAGGTGAAGCCGTCGCCCTCGTCCTGGAACACCAGCGCGCTTTCGCCTTCGAGCGGGCCGACGACATCCTCGACCTGTTCGAGCGCGGCGACCGACAGGCTGGTCGCCAGCCGCCCCAGCTTCTCGCGCGCCTTCTCGCTGCTCGCCGCCTTCGCGGCCGCGACCAGTGAGGCCGTCGCCTTCAGCGCCTTGAGGATTCCAGGATCGAACGGCGGGATCCGCCGGACTCCGTTTGCGGTGATGATCAGACCACCGGCGTCGCCGCCGCCGAACAGGATTACCGATTTCATGACACCTCTCCCGAGCTTGTGATCGGGACAAATCTACCATCCGCCGTGCGACCGGCTTGATTTGAAGGCGACGGATAGTGACGCCCTAGGCGGCACTTCTAACGCCGCCGCCGCGATCTTCGCGTGACGTGCGTCACGGCGCGCAGCTAACCGCCATATGCCCGGACGAAGAAGACCATTGTCGTCGCTCCGGTCACGATCAACGTCCAAAGGCGCACCGCGCCGTGCGACATGCGCCTTCCAAGGAGCGCGCCGAGCCAGCCGCCGGCGATTGAGCCGAGCAACATCGGTAAACAGGCCCGCCACCACACCATCGCGAAAGCAATGAACACGAAGGCAGCTGCGAGGTTCGCCGTTGCCAGCATCGCGGTGCGGATCGCAAAAAGCTCGCGCGGGCGGATGTCGGCGAGCAGGCCGTAGAGCGCCGTCAGGATCAGTCCGACACCGCCGCCGAAATAGCCGCCGTAAATGCCGAGCAGCGATTGGGTCGCAAGCAGGGTGGAACGGCCGATGGTGACGCGCGCATGGAGCCAGTCGGCAGCGCGCTTGCCGAACGCCATGACGGCAAAAGCGAACAGCAGCAGCCACGGGATGAGACGGTCGAAGACGCCCGATGGCGTGATCACGAGCAGCAGGCTTCCGATGAGCCCGAAGGCGAGCGTCATTGCCGCGAGCAGCCGCACCGACAGGCCCGCCACCGGCCCGAGTTCGTCCCGATAGGCCCAAGCGCTCGCCGCTGCGCCCGGCAGCAGGGCAACATTCGAAGTGGCATTGGCGATGTTGGCGGGCAACCCCAGAGCGATCAGCGCCGGCAAGGTTGCGAACGTCCCGCCGCCGGCCAGCGCATTCATTGCGCCGCCCAGCAAGCCTGCCCCTGTCGCGAGGAGAATGGCACCAAAATCGATCATCTCATCGCCATTGGATTAGGGATGCAATGTTCGTAATGTGGGCGGTGTCCGGCAAGCAAGGCTGGAGCGAGCCGCTATAGCCGTCCGCGCCGCGCGAAAGCCCCCAACAGATGGGCGCTTTTCCTCACCGCCGCCATCCACGGGCCATCGATCCTCTCGCACGGCGTCGGCGACGGGGTTGGGGCCGACCCCGCGATAGTCGATTGAGAAGCGATAGCTGTTGAAGCCGAGCGCCTTGACCAGTTCGATGTCCTGCTGGAAGCAGCTGAGGCTGTCGCACGCATCCCCCGATCGCTCCTGGAAGATCGTGGGCTTCACATTCTCCATCAGCCACGCATCGGAATTGACGTTGTTGCCTTCGATCTGATGACCGGCGGTGGACACCCCCCAGAGAAAGGACGCCGGCATCTTGCGCGCACCGGGCCGCGCCCCAGGCAGCGGAATGCCCTGCGCCTGCGTCGGTCCCGCTGATAGGCCCATGCCCAACCCTGCTGCCCCTGCCGCAGCAAAGCCTAGTACGCCTCGCCGGCTTAACCCCGGGGGAGCGGCATTCCGATCGGTGTCACCGCTCAATGGCATTGCCCTCTCCCTCCTTGGCACGTGGTTCAACGTGGCAGGCCCTCCCATCCAAAGCAACGAACAGAACGCAGCCGTTCTATATCGGTCGAATGCTACCGCTGGAGAGGGAGCAATGGCACTTAGCCCCTCCCCTTCAGGGGACGGGCTGGGTCGGCCTATCACCCTCGCGCAGCGTTCGCGGGATGGCGGCATCATGGGGCGGGCTTCGGGGGTCGATAGGCCGCCTTCGCCACAAAAGGGTTGAGCCCGGCCGCGGCATCGGGCCTATTCGCGGTTCCGATGCGCCGCCCGTTCCTTCCCTTACTGCTCCTGCTGCTGCTCGTCGCGGGCTGCCATCGCGGCGAGCGGGCGGGGTTGCCGGGGGATCGGCTGGTCCGGCTGGCCGACGATGAGGTGAAGAGCCTCGATCCGCAAAAGGCTTCGGATCTCGCGTCGATCCGGATCGCGCAGGATCAATTCGAGGGGCTGACCCGGATGAACGGCCTGGGCGAGGCCGAAGCCGGGCTGGCGCGCGGCTGGAGCGTCTCGGGCGATGGCCGCCTGTGGCGATTTCCGCTCCGCGGCGGCCTGCGCTTTTCCGACGGGCGGCCGATCACGGCGGCGACCTTCGCACGGGTGTTCGCGCGGCTGCGCGATCCCGCCACCGCCTCGCCCAACGCCGCGCTGTTTGGCAACATCGCCGGCGTCACCGCCGATCGCGACGCGGTCGTCATCCGTCTGCATGCGCCGATGCCGGCGCTGCCGGCGCTGCTCGCGCTGCCATCGATCGCGGCGCTTCCGCTTCACCGCATCGCCGCGCTGGGCGAGGGCTGGACCGCGGAGCGCCCGCTCGTCACGTCGGGGGCTTACCGGCTCGGCGAATGGCGGCTCAACGAGCGGCTGCGGCTGACGCGCAACCCGCATTGGCATGGCGGGCCGGCCCCCGTCCCCGAGATCGAATGGCGGCCGGTGACCGACCGACTGACCGCATTGCGCAGCTTCGCCGCGGGCGAAGCCGACACGAGCAACGATTTCCCGCCCGCGCGCGCCGGCTGGATCGCGCGCCGGCTGCCGCGCGCGGCGCATGTCGCGGCCTATAATGGCAGCTATTATTTCGCGTTCAACACAGCGCGCGCGCCGTTCAGCGATCCGCGCATACGCCGCGCACTGTCGCTCGCGATCGATCGAGCCTGGATCGCCGGGCAACTGATCGGGCTCGGCGCAACGCCCGCCTGGGGGATCGTGCCGCCGGCGGTGGCCGGAGCGCCGGGGGCCTATCGCCCGCGCTGGGCCGGATGGGGCCGCGAACGCCGGCTCAGGCTGGCGCGCGATCTGCTCGCCAGGGCGGGCTATGGCCCGCGCCGCCCGCTGGTGTTCGACGTCCGCTTCAACAGCGACGCCGACCATCGGCGCGTCGCGGTGGCGATGGCGGCGATGTGGCGCCCGCTGGGGATCGAGGCGCATCTGCTCAACAGCGAAGCCTCGCTCCATTTCGCCAGCCTGCGCCGCCGCGACTTCGCGGTCGCGCGCTCGGGCTGGATCGGCGACGTACCCGCGCCCGAAAACTACCTCGCCGTCCACCGTTCGGATGCGGGGCCGCTCAACTATTCGGGCTATTCGAGCCGCGCCTTCGACGCCGCGTTCGATCGCGCGATGGCCATCGCGGACCCCGCCGCACGTGCACGCGCGATGCGCGCGGCCGAAGCGATCCTGATCGAGGATGCGCCGCTGATCCCGCTTTATCATTATGTCAGCCGCGCGCTGGTTGCCCCGCGCGTGATTGGCTGGCACGACAACGCGCCGAACACGCACCCCAGCTGGACCTTGAGGCTCCGATGACGCGCCCCGCCATGATTGCGCTCGCGACCGCGCTGCTGCTCGCCGGCTGCGGCAAAGGCGGCGGCGAGGATCAGGTCAGTGTCACGGTGATCGGCCATGAGACGCGGCTGCGCGATCCGGCGTCGGGCCTGCCGCGCCGCGCCGACGCCGCGCTGCTCGGCGCGGTGGCGCAGGGGCTGGTCCGCTTCGACGCCGGCGCGCAGGTCGAGCCCGGACTTGCGATCCGCTGGGCGATCTCGAACGATGGGCTTTACTACACTTTCCGGCTCGATCGGACTCTCGCCGACGCCGACGATGTCGCCGCGCGGCTTCGCCGGCTGGTGCGCCGCTACCGCGACGGCTCGCTCGGCAGCGATCTCGACGCGGTGCGCGAGATCGTCGCGGTGACCCCCGAGGTGATCGAGATCAGGCTTTCCGCGCCGCGCCCCGAGCTGATGTCGCTGCTGGCGAGCCCCGCCTTCGCGCTGCTCGTCGCGAACAAGGGGACCGGGCCCCTGCTGATCGACGGCAAGGTCGGAAGCTCGACCAGCCTGAAGCCGAAGCCGATCGATGGGGTGGACGACGAGCCCAAAGCCGCCGCCGCACGCCGCATCCACCTGCGCGGCGAGCGCGTGGCGCTCGCGGTCGCGCGCTTCGCAAGCGGCGAGGCGAGCCTGGTGACCGGCGGCGGTTTCGACGACATCCTCTACACCCGCCTCGCCAATATCCCGCCGCGGAACCTGCAGATCGACCCGGCGACCGGCCTGTTCGGCTTCCGCGCCGCCCGGAGCTCGCCGGTGATGATGGCGACCGAAATCCGCCAGGCGCTCGCGATGTCGCTCGATCGCGACGCGCTGGGCGCGGCGCTGGGGGTCGCCGGCTGGCGGCCGGTCCAGGCGATCCTGCCGCCCGGGCTCACCGACGTCGTCCAGCCGTCGCGGCCCTTCTGGGCGCAGGCGTTCGCCAATGTGCGCGGCTCCGACCGGCAGGCTTTTGCAAACCGCGTCGCAACCGCGCGGCGGATCGTCGCCGCGTGGAGCGCGCAGCATCATGTCGACGGGCCGGTGCGGCTGGTGCTCGCGATGCCCGAAGGTCCGGGCTCGGCGGTGCTGTTCGCCGCGATCCGGCGCCAGTGGCGCGCGATCGGGATCGAAAGCGAGCGCGTCGGGCCGCGCGACGCCGCCGATCTGCGGCTGATCGACGAGGTCGCGCCGGCCGACCAGGCGGACTGGTTCCTCGCCCATTTCGGCTGCGCGCGCGGCAAGCCGTGCAGCGAGGAGGCCGACAAGGCGCTCCGCATCGCGCGGGAAACCGGCGATCCCGCCATGCGCTCGCGCATGATCGCCGAGGCCGAACAGCGGCTGACCGCGATCGCGCCCTTCATTCCGATCGCGCAGCCGGTCCGCTGGTCGCTGGCCGCCCCCGAGCTGCCGGGATTCCGCGTCAACGCCCGTGCGATCCACCCGCTCGCGCCGCTGATCGGGAACCAAAATGGCCGCTGATGCGATCAGCTTAGCGGATAGGAGATGACGATGCGCCGCCCCACTCCGGCCGACCTCGAAGGCCTCGCCGATCGCCTGCCCGGCATGGGCCGTGACGCCGCTTCGGTGCGCCGCCGGATCGAGGCGATGGAGGGGCTGCTCGAACGCCTGTTCGTGATTCCCGGCATCAACCGTCCGGTCGGGCTCGACGTGCTGCTCGACATGGTGCCGGTGGTCGGCCCGGCCGTCGGCGCGGTGATGGGCAGCTGGCTTGCGTGGGAGGCCCGCAATCTCGGCATGTCGAAATGGCAGATGGCGCGCATGTTCGGCAATGTCGGGCTCGATCTGCTGCTCGGCGCGATTCCGTGGGTCGGCGCGATTCCCGATTTCTTCTTCCGCTCGAACAGCCGCAACCTGAAGCTGATCAAGCGCCATCTCGACCGACATCATCCGGCGACCGCGACGATCGAGGGCGGCGTGGTTGGGCGGCGATAGGGGCGGGCGGGCGGGCCCGCTCAGGCCGGCTTGCGCGCTTCGCCGATCGCCTGCCTGAGCGCGTCATAGCCGACCGCGCCCTTGAGGACCCGCCCCCCGATGACGAAGGTGGGCGTGGCGATCGACGGATCGATCCTGGTCGCCAGTTCGAGATTGCGGTTCAGCTCGGCGGCCACCGCGGGGTTTTCGGCGTCGCGCGCGATCCGCGCGGGATCGAGCTTCATCGCCTCGATCACCGACGCAACGCTCGCCGGATCGGGGCGTCCGGCGGCGAACATGCGCTTGTGGAAATCGCGATACGCGCCGCGCTGCGCAACCGCCAGGCTCGCCTTGGCGGCGATCTCGCTCCCCGGGCCCAGGATCGGGATCTCGCGCCACACCACCTTGAGCTTGGGATCGGCGGCGAGCAGGCGATCGATGTCGGGCAAGCTCGAACGGCAATAGCCGCATGCATAGTCGGTGAACATCACCAGCGTGACGTCGCCATGCTCGGCGCCCGCCCAGGCTGAGGCGAACGGGGTTTCGAGCGCCGCCCTGTTGCCCGCATAGACATCCTGGCTATGGCGGTCGCGCAGCCGCTCCATCGCTTCGGGAAGGATTTCGGGATGGGCGAGGATATAGTCGCGCACGACGCGCTCGATCTCGGCCTTGCCGGCGGGCGCGGCGGTGCGCTGGTGGACGATCCAGCCGGCCCCGGCCCCCATCAGCGCCGCCAGGCCGGCACCCGCCACGAGAAGCGGACGCTGCACCACGATATTTTTGCTCATTTTCTGCGTTCGCTCGCCGTTGCGCGCGCCGACAGGGCGATGTCCTCGGCGCGGATATAATCGGGTGTGCCGCGCGGGATGCGCGCCATCGCCGCCTCGGCGCTGGCCATCGCCAGCCGCGGGTTGCCGATCAGCGCATAGCGTTCGGCGGTGGCGAGTTGCGCGCGCGGCTCATCGCCAAGCCGCGCATAGGCCATGCCGAGCGTATACCAGGCGAAGGGGTTGTCGCGATCGCGCGCGACCGAAACCTTGAGCACGTCGCGCGCCTCCTGGAGATTGGCCGAATCCTCGGTCGCAACCAGCGCATGCCCGAGCAGCGAGGAGATGAGCGGCGCGCCGCGCGATTGGCGCACCGCGATCCGCAACGGCCCGAGCGCTTCTTGCGGCTTGCCCGATTCGAGCAGGATCTGCCCTTGAAGCTCGCGGAAATAGGGATCGTCGGGCGACGAGGCGACGAGCTTGTCGACCTCCTCCACCGCCTTGTCGGGATAGGCCCCGCGATGCCAGGCATAAGCGCGAGCGTAATGCGCGGCAGGGCTCTGATCGGTTTCCGGATATTTGCGCAGCGCGGTGGTCGGATCGTCCATATAGCCGACCAGCTTGGCCTTGATCCGCTGGAAGCGCGCATCGAGCGCCGGATCGGTCTTGTTGTTGTAGAAGGGCGAGCGAAGCACGTCCGCCGAGAGCGTCGCCTCGCGCTCGCCCGACATCGGGTGGGTCTGCATGAACGGATCGGTTTCGGCGTAGGTCGACGCGTAACGATACTCTTCCTTGCGCAATTTGAGGAAGAAGCTGAGCATCCCCTTGCCCGACAGGCCCGCCCTGTTGAGGAACCCGAGCCCCGCGGCGTCAGCGCTCGCCTCCTGCACCCGGTTGAAGGCGAGGAATTTGCCGAGTGCCGCCTGCTGGCCCGCCATCATCACTCCCATGCCGGCATCGCCCGCGCCCGCCGCGACCGCCGCCGCGCCCAGCAGCAAGGACAGCATCGTGATCGCGGTCGCGCCCTTGGCGCCCTCGCCCGCACGGATCACATGCCCGCCGGTGATATGGCCAAGCTCATGCGCGATCACGCCCTGCAACTCGCTGCTGTTGTCGGCGGCCTCGATCAGTCCGCTATGGATGTAGACCGCCTGGCCGCCCGCCACGAAGGCGTTGATCTCCTTGTCGCCCACCAGCACGATATCGACATTGCCGGGCTGCAGCCCGGCCGCAGCCACCAGCGGCGCGGCAATTTCCTTGAGATAAGCCTCGGTTTCGGCATCGCGCAGGATCGACTGGGCCATCGCCGGCTGCGCGCCCATCGACAGCGCAAGCGCGGCTACAAGCAACGCCCGCAGCGCGCGACGCAACGCCAGTGACGGTGCAGCAATTCGGGCCATCGTCATCGATCCTCGCCGCGCGCATCTGAACCGCGCGTGAAGCGATGCGGCGGGCCGGACAGCGCCGACCCGCCGATCATCGTCAGGCGCCGAAGGTCCGCTGCCACCAGCCACGGCGCGGCGAGCCATCGCTTTCCTCCTCGGCCGCCACCTCGGGCTCCGGCACAGCCGATTCGGCCGCGGCACCTTCGACCGGAGCCGCGGTCACCTCGGCAGCTTCGGACGTCGCCGCCTTGGCTCGTGACCGGCTGCGGCGCTTGGGCGCTTCTTCGGCAACCGGCGCTTCGGGAGCGGCGGCTTCGGCCACCTCGGGCGCTTCGGCAGTTTCGGCCACCTCGGCCTTCTTGCGCCGGCCGCCACGGCGCGGCTTGGGTGCTTCGGCAGCCTCCTCGACCGGAGCCGCGGCGATCTCCTCGGCCGGAGCGGCAGGCGCCTCGGTCACAACCGCGAGGTCGGCCTTGCGAGCGCGGGGACGCCGGCGGGCCTTGGACCCCTCTTCGGCAGGCGCGGCCTCGACCGGTTCGGGCTCGACGGCGACGGGCGCTTCCTCCGCCATGATGGCCTCGACCTGCTCGGCGGGCGTCTCCTCGCTGCCGACAGCCTCTCCGCCACGGCGGCGGCCGGAACGACGTCCACGACGGCGTCCACGCCGCTGTTCCCCATTCTCCTCGCCCTCGCCCGCTTCGGCCGGCTCACCGGTCTCGCCAATCTCCTCGCCGGTCTCGGGCTCCTCCTCGCCATCGGCGGGGCGGCCCTCCTGGTCCCGGCCGCGGCCGCTCCGGCGGCGACGGCGGCGGCGACGGCGACGGCCGCCGTCGCCCCGCTCGCCGTCATCCTGGCTTTCGGCCTCGCCATCGGCGGCCTCGGTTTCTTCTTCTTCCTCCTCCTCGTCGACCTCATCCTCGTCGATCTCATCGTCGGGTTCGATCGCTATCGGAGCCGGAAGCCTGGGCGCGTGGCTCGGCGGCGGTCCGCCTGCCTCGACGCTCATGCGCGCGCCCTCGAGCGTACCGTCCGAGAGGATCTCGATCATCACGCCGTAGCGCTCTTCGATCTCGGCAAGCTCGGCGCGCTTGCGGTTGAGCACATAGAAGGCGGCTTCCTGGCTCGCCCGCAGCATCAGCCGCGAGCCGCGGCCGCGCGCGGCCTCATCCTCGAGCATACGCAGCGCCGAAAGCCCCGCCGACGACGCGGTGCGGATCAGCCCGGTGCCCTCGCAATGCGGGCATTGCCGCGTCGAGGCTTCGAGCACCCCGGTGCGCAGCCGCTGGCGGCTCATTTCGAACAGTCCGAAGCTTGAAATCCGTCCGACCTGGATGCGCGCGCGATCGTTGCGGAGCGCTTCCTTCATCGCCTTCTCGACTTTGCGGATGTTGGAGTTGTTCTCCATGTCGATGAAGTCGATGACGACCAGGCCCGCCATGTCGCGCAGGCGGAGCTGCCGGGCGATCTCGTGCGCCGCCTCGAGATTGGTCGCGGTGGCGGTCTGCTCGATATTGTGCTCGCGGGTCGAACGGCCCGAGTTGATGTCGATCGAAACCAGCGCCTCGGTCGGGTTGATGACGAGATAGCCGCCCGATTTGAGCTGCACCAGCGGCTGATACATCGCCGCGAGCTGGTCCTCGACCCCGAAGCGCTGGAACAGCGGCACCGCGTCGGCATAGAGCTCGACCTTCTTGGCGTGGCTCGGCATCAGGAGCTTCATGAACGCCCGCGCCTGGCGATAGCCCTCCTCGCCTTCGACGATCACCTGGTCGATGTCGCGATTATAGATGTCGCGGATCGCCCGCTTGATCAGGTCGCTGTCGCCGTAGATCAGCGCCGGCGCCGACGACCGGAGCGTGTTTTCGCGGATCTCGTCCCACAGCCGCGCGAGATAGTCGAAGTCGCGCTTGATCTCGGTCTTGGTGCGCTGCAGCCCGGCGGTCCGCACGATGCAGCCCATCGTCTTGGGCAGCTGCAGTTCGGCCATGATCGATTTCAGCCGCTTGCGATCGGCGGCGTTGGAAATCTTGCGGCTGATGCCGCCGCCATGGCTCGTATTCGGCATCAGCACGCAATAGCGGCCGGCGAGCGACAAATAGGTGGTCAGCGCCGCACCCTTGTTGCCGCGCTCTTCCTTGACGACCTGCACCAGCAGCACCTGCCGACGGCGGATCACGTCCTGGATCTTGTAGCGGCGGCGCAGATTCATGCGGCGCTGGCGCAAATTCTCGACCGCACCCTCGTCCGAGGCCCCGCCTACCGACTCGCGGCGCGGAGGCGGCGCGTCTTCCTCGTCGCCCTCACCGCGCTCCTGCTCCCCCTCATCCTGATCATGATGATCCTGCTCGGCGGCATCGTCGTCGATCTCGTCGGTCTCGTGAGCGCGGAGCGCCTCCTCTTCGGCGGCATGCTCGGCCTCCTCGCGGAGCAGCGCCTCGCGATCCTCCTTGGGGATTTGATAATAGTCGGGATGGATTTCCGAAAAGGCCAGGAAACCATGGCGATTGCCGCCATAATCGACGAACGCCGCCTGCAGCGACGGTTCGACTCTCGTTACCTTGGCGAGATAGATATTCCCCTTGAGTTGCTTCCGTTCGGCGGACTCAAAGTCAAATTCCTCGATCCGGTTCCCCTGGACGACGGCCACCCGGGTTTCCTCCCGGTGGCGTGCGTCGATAAGCATGCGGGTTGTCATTCAAAGCTCTCCAAACGCGCGGGCGGACGGCTGGGCCGTGCCGGCTGGCGCGATATGCTGAAGATGCGGCACCAGGCGGGGCTGCGGTCCGCAGCGCACCCGATGCCGTCATCAAAGGTGAAAGATAGGTATTTGCAGCCGTCGCATCGTCACATCCGGCGCGATGCACCGGATTGCGGGCGCCGTTCCATGCGCCACCAGCATCGTGGCGGCATTCGGAACGGGACAGAAAATGACTCATGCGATCGTCAACCTGTTACACCGTCGCCAAATCGCGACGGCCGGCCGGAACGACGTTCGAGATCGGCGCACAACGCGCAGATCGGCCGAAATCCGGACAAGTGGTGCTAGCATCCGGCGGCAAACGGAGCAAGCATCACCACACTGGACAAAGATAGTGGAGCTTTGGTTAAGTGCCAGAGCTCTCGGCGTTTCCCGGCCGACGGCGTATCGCGGGGCCATTTTGCCGACATCAACTTACAGTTTCCGCCCCTTCCTGTGCCTCTGCGCCGCGCTCCTGCTGACGATCCCGGGGGTGGCGCGCGCTGCGGCCTCGATCACGGCGATCGAAATTCGCGACATGACGGTGACGCTGCGATTCGACACGCCGGTCGCCACCGCCTCCGCCTTCATGCTGTCGGCGCCGCAACGCATCGCCGTCGATCTCCCGGGCGCGCGAATGGGGCGCGTGGCCGCATCTGGCGGCCCAATCAGCTCGACCCGCCACGGCCAATATGACGCCGATACGGCGCGGGTGGTCTTCGAGCTGAGCCGATCCGCGGTCATATCCGACGCCGGCTTCTCGCCAGACCATATGACGCTGACGCTGACACTCAAGCCCGTCACCGAGAATCTGTTCGCCCGCGCAGTGCGCAGGGGGCGCCAGCTGTTCGGCCTCGACACGGCCGGAACGGTCGACGCGCGCGCCGCGCAGCGGGGCGGCATCATGGTCCCGCTGGATCCGCCCAGACCGCTGCCCGTGCCGTCGGTGACCGGGGCGCGGGGGACCAACCGGCCGCTGGTGGTGATCGATGCCGGACATGGCGGCCACGATCCAGGCTCGCAATCGGGCGACGGGATGACGAGGGAGAAGGATGTGGCGCTGGGGATCGCGAAGGCGATCCGCGACGAGCTAGCGGCTTCGGGCCGGGTTCGCGTGGCGCTGACTCGCAGCGACGACCGCTTCCTGGTGCTCGGCGAGCGGCGGGAGATCGCCCGCCGCCTCAAGGCGGATTTGTTCATCTCGGTCCATGCCGACAGCGCCCCGAACAGCAGCGCGCGCGGCGCAAGCATCTACACGCTGTCCGAAGTCGCATCCGATCGGGTCGCCGCCCAGCTGGCCGCGAAGGAGAACCGCGCCGACATCCTCAACGGCGTCGATCTCGGCGGCGAGAACAACGAAGTCTCATCGATCCTGCTCGACCTCGCGCAGCGCGAGACGATGAACATCTCCTCGCAATTCGCCACCTTGCTCCAGCGCGAAATGGCTCCCACCGTCCATTTCAAGGACGATGCCCATCGTTTCGCGGGGCTGATCGTGCTCAAGGCCCCCGACGTGCCATCGGTGCTGCTCGAGACCGGCTATATCTCAAACCCCGACGACCTCGCCCTGTTGCTGTCGAAGGACTATCGGCGCAACATCGCGATCGGCGTGCGCAAAGCGGTCGAGACGCATTTTGCCCGACGGCTGACCGGGGAGTGACGGCGCCGGCGATAGCCGCATCGCTCCAGAGGGCTCGCGGGGACGCATGTTTCGCCTCGGCTTCCAAAGCTTTCCAAAACTGCTAGAGCGCGCCGGTGATCCAGCTTCCCGTCATCCGCAACCCCTTTTCGGCCTGGCGCAGCGAGGCGCGGCGGCTGTGGGGGTTCCGGAGCTGGCGCTGGTCGGGCTATGTCTTCTGGTCCGCCGCGCTGTTTTGGCTGCTGATCTGGTTCCTGTTCGCGCGCGGCCTGCCCTCGGCCGACGCCCTGCTCGCCTATCAGCCGCCGCTGCCCACCAACGTGCGCGATTATGACGGCGAACCGGTCGCCGATTTCGCTCGCGAGCGGCGCGTCCAGCTTTCCTATGACGAATTCCCGCCGATCCTGATCAACGCCTTCATCTCGGCCGAAGACAAGACCTTCTTCAGCCATCCCGGAGTCGATATCGGCGGCCTCGCCGGCGCTGTGTGGGACTATACGACCAAGCTCGGCAGCGGCCGGCGCGCCAAGGGCGGGTCGACGATCACCCAGCAGGTCGCGAAGAACCTGATCGTCGGGGATGATTATTCGATCGCCCGCAAGGTCCGCGAGGCGATCCTCGCTTTCCGCATCGAGGGCGCTCTGTCCAAGCAGCAGATCCTCGAAATCTACCTCAACCAGATATTCCTCGGCCGCAACGCCTATGGCGTACAGTCGGCGAGCCGCGCCTATTTCCGCAAGGACGTCGGCGACCTGACCCTGCCCGAGGCGGCCTATCTCGCGATCCTGCCGAAGGCGCCATCCAACTACACGGTCGAGCGCAACGCCGATCGTGCGATCGTCCGGCGCAACTATGTGCTCCAGCAGATGGAGGAAAACGGCTTCATCACCGCAGCCCAGCGACGCGAGGCGGCGGCCGCGCCGCTAGGGGTGGTCCCGCGCTATGCGCCGCGGCCGAGCGTCGGCGGCTATTTCATGGAGGAGGTCCGTCGCGAGCTGATCAGCCGCTATGGCGAGACGGCAACCGACGGGCCCAATGGCATCTATGCGGGCGGGCTGTGGGTTCGCACCTCTTATGACGGCAAGATCCAGGATGCCGCCGAGGGCGCGTTGCGCGACGGGCTGGTGCGCTTCGAGGCGGCGGCCGGCTGGCGGGGGCGGATCGCCCGCATCGACATCGACGGCGATTGGGCGCGCGCGCTTTCCAGCCTCAACGTCGGAGCGGGCTATGCGAGCTGGGCCCCCGCGGTGGTTCTGTCACGCAACGGCTCGGCGGCGCAGATCGGCTTCGAAAACGGCTCGCGCGGAATATTGCCGAGCTCGGGCGCCGCGATGCCCAAGCGGGGGATCGGCGGCCGCGCATTCGACTTTCTCAAGCCCGGCGACGTGATCGTCGTGCGGCAGGAGGGAGACGGCTGGACGCTCCGCAGCATTCCGTCGGTTTCTGGCGGCATGGTGGTGCAAAATCCGCACACCGGCCGGATAATGGCGATGCAGGGCGGCTTCGATTCGCGCGGCTCGTCGTTCAACCGCGCCACCCAGGCGATGCGGCAGCCGGGATCGACCTTCAAGCCGTTCGTCTACGCGGCCGCGCTCGACAATGGCATGACGCCCGCCTCGATCATCATCGACGGGCCGTTCTGCGTCTTCCAGTCGGCTCGGCTCGGCCAGAAATGCTTCCGCAATTTCTCGGGCGCGAACGCCGGCCAGCAGACGATGCGCTGGGGCGTCGAGCAGTCGCGCAACCTGATGACCGTCAGGACCGCCAGCCAGATCGGAATGGGCAAGGTGGTGCGCACCGCCAAGGCGATGGGTGTCGGCGAATATCCGCCTTACCTCGCTTATGCGCTGGGCGCGGGCGAGACGACCGTGTTGCGGATGGTCAACGCCTATTCGATGTTCGCCAATCAGGGCCGCGCGCTGACCCCGACGCTGATCGATTATGTGCAGGATCGCAACGGCAAGATCATCTGGCGCGCCGACAAGCGCGCATGCGAAGGCTGCAACATGCCGCGTTGGAACGGCCAGCCGATGCCGCGCCCGCGCCTGCGCGCGCGGCAGGTGATCGATGCGATGACCGCCTATCAGATGCTCCACATCATGGAAGGCGTGGTCGAGCGCGGCACCGCCACCGTGCTGCGCGACCTGGGCCGCCCGATGTTCGGCAAGACCGGCACGTCGTCGGGGCCGACCAATGTCTGGTTCGTCGGCGGATCGGCGGACATGGTGGGCGGGCTCTATATGGGCTATGACAATCCGCGCTCGATGGGCGGCTATGCGCAGGGCGGCACGATCGCCGCGCCGGTCTTCCACAGCTTCGCGGCGAAGGCGATGAAGGGCATGCCGGCCGTGCCCTTCCAGGCCCCCGCGGGAATCCGCATGATCCGCATCGACCGCAAGACCGGCCGCCGCGTGTTCGGCGCGTGGCCCGATGGCAGCTATTACAGCCCCGTGATCTGGGAAGCGTTCAAGCCCGAGAGCGAACCGCGAAGGACGATCCGCCGTGACGAAATCGCGCGGCGTGCGGCGCAGGCACCCCAGAAGGCGACCAACGACAGCGAATTCTTGCAAAGCCGCGACGGTATCTACTAGGGCACTCAACCATATTTCGGTCATGCCGGCGAAGCCGGTATCTCGTGGGGCGAGGGCGCAGCGCTTATATGCTTCCCGGGATCCCGGCATTCGCCGGGCTGACGCATTTTGATCCGGAGTTCCGATATGCGCGCCGAAGCGCAAGCCAGTGTCGATCAGATCAACCAGGCGATGGCGCTCGTGCGGCGTTTCCTCGATTGGGACCGTGCGCTGCGCCGGCTCGACGAACTCAACAACCGGGTCGAGGATCCGAAGCTGTGGGACGACGCCAAGGCCGCGCAGGAGGTGATGCGCGAGCGGCGGCGGCTGGACGAGGCGGTGTCCGCGGTCAAGGCGATCGAGCAGGAATGCGCGGACACCGTCGAACTGACCGAAATGGCCGAGGCCGAGGGCGACGACGCTCTCGTCAATGACGGCGTTGTCGCGCTCGCCGCGCTCGCCGACCGCGCGGAGCGGGACAAGATCTCCGCCCTGCTCGCTGGTGAAGCCGACGGCAACAACAGCTATATCGAGGTCAATGCAGGCGCGGGCGGCACCGAGAGCCAGGACTGGGCCGGCATGCTCCAGCGCATGTACACGCGCTGGGCCGAGCGGCGCGGCTTCAAGGTCGAACTCGTCGATTTCCATGCGGGCGAGCAGGCAGGCATCAAGTCGGCGACGCTGATGATCCGGGGCGAGAACGCCTATGGCTATGCGAAGACCGAAAGCGGGGTCCACCGTCTCGTCCGTATCAGCCCTTATGATTCGGCCGCGCGCCGCCATACCAGCTTTGCGAGCGTCTGGGTCTATCCCGAGGTCGACGAGGATATTGACATCGAGGTGCTCGACAAGGATCTCAAGATCGACACCTACCGTTCGTCGGGCGCGGGCGGCCAGCATGTCAACACGACCGATTCCGCGGTGAGGATCACGCATCTTCCGACGGGAATCATCGTCGCCTGCCAGAACCAGCGATCGCAGCACAAGAATCGCGCCGAGGCGATGAAGCAGCTCAAGGCGCGGCTCTACGAACAGGAGCTGCAGCGCCGCGAGGCCGAGACGATGGCGGGCTATGCCGCCAAGACCGAGATCGGCTGGGGCCATCAGATCCGTTCCTATGTCCTGCAGCCCTATCAGATGGTCAAGGATCTGCGCACCGGGGTTACCTCCACCGCCCCCTCGGACGTGCTCGACGGCGATCTCGACCGGTTCATGGCCGCGGCCTTGTCGCAGCGGGTGACCGGTGAGACGGTCGAGGTCGAGGACGTCGACTGAAGCAAGCGCCCTCAAGCTGTACGCCCGATGAAGGCCTCGTTCAGCGAAACTATCTGATGCAGGGCGTAATTTCCTCTTTCACCGCTGGAGGGCGGACGAGAGGAGAACTGCTATGACGATCACAAAGATATTCGCCGCTATCGGCCTCGCCGTCGCGGCGCTGGGGGCGAGCGGGGCCGCCCAGGCGCACGACCGCTGGGACGACCGCAGCTGGGCTCAGGAGCGCCGCTGGGATGACGACCGGCGCTGGGACCATGAGCGCCGCTGGGATGACGGCCGGCGTTGGCGCGATGATCGCCGCTGGGATCGTGAGCGCCGCTGGTACCATGACGGCCGCGGCTATCATGATCGCCGCTGGGAAAGACGCCACCATTATCGCGTGCGTTGCTGGACCGAGTGGCACCACCATCACCGGATCCGCGTCTGCGACTAACCTTGCCGCCGAGTGCGGCGCAACATGCGGGCTCCCCTTCGTCGAAAGGGAGCCCGCATATGTCGGTTTGGCGCGGTAATATGTCAGTTCTGACATCGAAAAAACTTGGAAAACGCACCGCCTGCCGATTGTGAATATGGTCCGCTCGGGCTAGCAGGGCGGGATGCGCGCCCCCGTCCGCGAGGTCCCCACCAGCAACATCCCCTCTTCGAGCGGCGGCCCGCTCCTTCTGCTTCTATGTGGCCTGCTGCTCGGCTGCTCGCGCGAGAAACCCGCGCCGCCGCCTCCCGAGGCGGGCTTCGTCACGCTCAAGGCCGAGACGGTGCCGTTGTTCGTCGAACTTGCAGGCCGCACCGCCGCCTATGAGATGTCGGAGGTCCGCCCGCAGGTCTCGGGCATCCTCAAGGCTCGGCTGTTCACCGAAGGCGGCTTCGTCCGCGCCGGGCAGACACTGTACCGGATCGATCCCAGCCTTTATCGCGCGACGCTTCACCAGGCGGCCGCCAATCTCGACAATGCCCGCGCTCAGCGCGAAGCCGCAGCCGCCAAGGCCGAGCGCTACAAGCCGCTTGCGCAGATCGAGGCGGTGAGCCGGCAGGACTATACCGACGCCGCCGCGGCCGCCAAACAGGCCAACGCCGCGGTGGCGCAGAATGCCGCCCAGCTGGAGACGGCGCGGATCAACCTGCGCTTCACCAACGTCCCCGCACCGATCAGCGGCCGGATCGGCCGCTCGCTGGTCACCACCGGCGCGCTGGTTTCGGCCGGGCAGGCCGACCCGCTGACGACGATCCAGCGGCTCGACCCGATCTATGTCGATATCCAGCAGTCGAGCGCGGATCTGCTCGCGCTCCGCCGGCAGCTCGCGGCCGGCGGGGCGACGCCCTCGTCGGCTGCGGTAAAGCTCAAGCTCGAAGACGGCAGCGCCTATGACCTGGCGGGCAAGCTCGAATTCGCCGAGGCGATGGTCGATCCTCAGACCGGCACCGTCACGCTGCGCGCGCGCTTCCCCAATCCAAAGGCGATCCTCCTGCCGGGCATGTATGTCCGCGCGACGCTGTCGCAGCTCACCACGCGCAACGCGATCCTCGTGCCGCAAGCCGGGCTGACCCGCAATCCCAAGGGCGAGGCCACCGTGATGCTCGTGGGGCCTGGCGACAGGGCGGTGCTGCGCACCGTCACCGCCGGGCAGACGGTGGGCGACAAATGGCTTGTCACCGAGGGGCTGAAGCCTGGCGACAAGGTGATCGTCGAGGGTTTGGGACGGATCAAGCCCAATCAAGCGATCCGCCCCGTGCCGGCGGGTTCTCCGCCGCAGAGGTCGGGCGGCGGGGCCGACAAGGGCGGACAGGGCTAGGCCCGGATGCTTTCGCGCATCTTCATCGATCGCCCCATCTTCGCGTGGGTGATCGCGATCGTGGTGATGCTGATCGGTATCGGCGGGGTGCTGAGCCTGCCGGTGTCCCAATATCCTGATATCGCGCCGCCCGCGGTCAACATCCGCGCTTCCTATCCTGGGGCTTCGGCGGAGACGCTCGAATCGAGCGTCACCCAGGTGATCGAGCAACAGCTCACCGGCATCGACGGCATGCTCTATTTTTCGGCGACGTCGAACTCCTCGGGCCAGGTCAATGTCACCGTGACCTTCGAGAAGGGGGTCGACCCCGACATCGCCCAGGTGCAGGTGCAAAACAAGGTGCAGCAGGCGCTGCCGCGCCTGCCGCAGCAGGTTCAGCAGCAAGGCTTGGTCGTCACCAAATCCAATGCCGACTTCCTGATGGTCGTGGCGGTCTATGACGAGAGCGACCGATCGACCAACCTCGACGTCAGCGATTATCTGGTATCGAACCTCCAGGATGGGCTCGGGCGCATCCCGGGCGTCGGCGACCTCAACGTATTCGGCGCGCAATATGCGATGCGCATCTGGCTCGATCCGTACAAGCTATCCGGGTTGGGGTTGGTTCCCGGCGACGTGATCTCGGCGATCCAGGCGCAGAATACCCAGGTTGCCGCGGGGCAGATCGGCGCCCTGCCCGCTCCGGCCGGGCAGATGCTCAACGCGATCGTGACGGCGCGTTCGCGGCTGACCACGCCCGAGCAGTTCCGGAAGATCATCGTCAAAACCCAGACCGACGGATCGGAGGTGCTGCTCGAGGACGTCGCCCGGGTGGAGCTCGGCAGCGAGAACTACACCATCGTCGGCCGGGTCAACCAGCATCCCGGCGCCGGCATTGCCATCCAGCTGGCGCCCGGCGCCGATGCGCTCAAGACCGCCGAGCTGGTGCGGTCTTATGTCACCGCCGCGGCTGCGCATTTTCCTCCGCGCTATGCCTATGTGTTCGCCAATGATTCGACCAACTTCATCAAGCTGTCGATCGAGGAGGTGCTCAAGACGCTGATCGAGGCGATCATCCTCGTGGTGATCGTGATGTTCGTGTTCCTGCAGAGCTGGCGCGCGACGCTGATCCCCGCGATCGCCGTCCCGGTGGTCCTGCTCGGCACCTTCGGTGTGCTCGCCGCTGCGGGTTTCTCGATCAACGCGCTGACCCTGTTCGGGCTGGTGCTCGCCATCGGCCTGCTCGTCGACGACGCGATCGTGGTGGTCGAGAATGTCGAGCGCGTGATGGAGGAAGACCCGGACATCACCCCGCGCGAGGCGACGATCAAGTCGATGGCGGAGATCAACACCGCCTTGATCGCGATCGCGCTGGTCCTCTCCGCGGTGTTCCTGCCGATGGCGTTTTTCGGCGGCTCGACCGGCGTGATCTACAAGCAGTTCTCGATCACGATCGTCTCCTCGATGGTGCTGTCGGTGTTCGTGGCGCTGATCCTGTCGCCAGCGCTGGCCGCGACCGTGCTCAGGCGTCCGGACCGGCAGGCTTGGGCCGAACGCGGCGGCTTCGTGGCGACCGCGCATCGTTATGGCGAGCGCTTCAACGACTGGTTCCGGCGGCTCTCCGATCGGTATCGCGACCTCGTGTCGCGCCTGTTCGGCCATATGCGCACCGCGATGATCGCGTTCGCGCTGTTGGTGATTGTGCTGGCCTTGCTGTTCTTCCGCCTGCCGACAAGCTTCCTGCCGAGCGAGGACCAGGGATTCGCGCAGCTCCAGTTCACGCTGGCGCCGGGCGCGACGATGAGCCGCACGGTCGCCGTCGCCAAGCAGATCGAGCGCTATGTGCGCGAGCACGAGGCGCAAAACATCGCCTCGCTCTATATCGTCGGCGGATCGAGCAACGCCGGACAGGGGCAGAACGCCGGACGCGGCTTTCTTGGGTTCACCCCTTGGGACGAGCGCAAGGGCAAGGAGAACAGCGCCGACGGACTGACCCGGCGCGCCACCGAAGCGTTGTCCTCGGTCCGCGACGCACAGATTTTCGTGCTGAGCCCGCCCCCGGTGCGCGGGCTTGGGCAATCCACGGGGTTCACCCTCGAACTGCTCAACAACAGCGGCCTCAGCCGCGCCGAGTTCAAGGCGCGGCGCGATCAGCTGCTCAAGGAGGCCGCGGCCGATCCGCAGCTCGTCGCGGTGCGACAAAATGCGCTCGACGACGCGCCGACGCTCACGGTCGACATCGACGAGGACAAGGTCGGCGCGCTGGGCATCACCCAAGCCTCGGTCGACCAGACGCTGTCGACGGCATGGGGCGGCACCTATGTCAACGACTTCGTCGATCGCGGCCGGGTCAAGCGCGTCTATGTCCAGGGCGACGCGCCCTATCGCAGCCGTCCCGAGGATCTCGGCAACTGGTATGTGCGCACGGCGAGCGGATCGATGGCCCCCTTTTCGGCCTTTGCGCAAACCCGCTGGGCGCAGACCCCGACTCTGTTGTCGCGCTTCAACGGATTGCCGTCCTACGAAATCCAGGGGCAGGCCGCCGCAGGGTACAGCTCGGGCGACGCGATGAAGCGGATCGGCGCAATCGCGGCCAAGCTGCCGGGCACCTCGATCGCCTGGTCGGGGCTCAGCTATCAGGAGCGGCTGTCGGGTGGGCAGGCGCCGATGCTGTACGGCCTGTCGTTGCTCGTCGTGTTCCTGTGCCTCGCCGCGCTCTACGAGAGCTGGTCGATACCGCTCGCGGTGATGATGGTGATCCCCCTCGGCCTGATCGGCGCGACGCTGGCGGTGGTCGTGCGCGGGCTAGAAAATGATATATATTTCCAGGTCGGCCTGCTCACGACGATGGGCCTGTCGGCCAAGAATGCGATCCTGATCGTCGAGTTCGCCGAGCTCGCCGAGAAGCGGGGCAAGAGCGCGATCGAGGCCGCGCTGGAAGCCGCGCGGATCCGGCTTCGCCCGATTTTGATGACGAGTTTCGCCTTCATGCTCGGCGTGCTGCCGCTCGCCATCTCCACCGGCGCAGGCGCCAAAAGCCGGGTGGCGATCGGCACCGCGGTGCTCGGCGGCATGGCCACCGCGACCGCGCTGGCGATCTTCTTCGTGCCGCTGTTCTTCGTGCTGGTCCGCAAGCTGTTCGCGCGCCGCGATCATGGCGAGGCGGGCGCATGATCCGCCGGGCCGCGCCGCTCGCCGCGCTCGTCCCGTTAGCGGCATGCAACCTCGCGCCGGCCTATCAGCGTCCGGCGCCCGCCATTCCCGCGGCCTTGCCGATCACCCAGCCGGCGGAGACGCCTCCCGCAGCGCTCAGCTATCGCGACATCTTCCATGATCTGAAGCTGGTTGCGCTGATCGATCGGGCAATCGCCAACAACCAGGATCTCAGAGCCGCGCTGGCCAATGTCCGTTCGACCCGCGCGCTCGTCACGGTTAACCGCGCGATGCTGCTCCCCGCGGTCGACGGCTCGGCCGAGGTCAGCACCGGCGACAGTTCGAACGAGGCGCGATCGGGCGGTGGCGCGATCGGGAACGCGAGCGGCCGCCGCACCAGCTACTCGGCCGACCTGGACATCAGCTGGGAGATCGATCTGTTCGGCCGGCTGCGTAACCTCGGGGACGCCGCCTTCGACGAGTATCTCGGCAGCGCGGCGGCGCAGCGCGCCGCGCGCCTCAGCCTGGTCGGCGGCGTCGCCAACGCCTATCTGACGCTCGCCGCTGATCGCAGTCTGCTCGCCATCGCGAAGCAAACGAGCGCGAGCGCCAACCGCAGCGTCGAGCTGACGCGCGCGTTGCTCAAAGGAGGCGTCGCGCCGCGCACCGACCTGCGCCAGGCCGAGACGATATTGGCTCAGGCCGACGCCGACCAGGCGAACCTCGAAACCGCGGTCCAGCAGGACCGCAACGCCTTGCAGCTCCTCGTCGGAGCGCCGGTCGAGGATGCGCTGCTACCCGGCTCGATCGAAGCCATGGACGGACTGTTCGCCGAGGCGCCCGCAGGGCTCGATTCGTCGATCCTGCTGCGCCGCCCCGATGTCGCCGAGGCCGAATATAAGCTGCGCGCGGCGAATGCGCGCATCGGCGCGGCGCGCGCCGCTTTTTTTCCCCGCATCGGCCTGACCGCGCTCGCCGGCTTCGCCAGCAACGCGCTTTCCAGCCTGTTCGTCGGCAACGCTTTCACCTGGAGCGTCGCCCCGTCGGCCACGCTGCCGATCTTCGACGGCGGCGCCAATATCGGCAATCTTCGCTATGCGAAGGCGCAACGCGATCTCGCGCTCGCCACCTATCAAAAGGCGATCCAGACGGCGTTCCGCGATGTCGCCGATGCGCTCGCGCGCCGCGCGACGATCGACCGGCAGCTGGCGGCGAGCGCCCGCCTCGACGCCGCGGCACGCGATTCGCTGTTCCTCGCCGATGCCCGCTATCGCGAGGGCATCGATCCCTATCTCAGCCTGCTCGATGCGCAGCGCACCGCCTATGGCGCGGCCCGGACCCTGGCCTCGGCGCGGCTGATCAAGGCGCAGAACCTGGTGACGCTCTACCAGTCGCTCGGCGGCGACCAGCTGATCGACGATCCTCCGGCGGGCCTGGGGGGCGACCGCGCCCGGCCTGTAGACATTCGCTAGACCGCCCACCCGATGCACGCGGCATTATCCCTGGCGAGCTGGAAGCAACGCCGCGACTTGATCGGCCGCCGCGCGACCGGGGTGGTGCTGGCGGTCTTTGTCCATATCCTCGGGCTTCTGCTGCTGATATCGCTGACGCCCGAACTGCGCGTGTCGAAACCCGACATGAAGAATTTCACCCTGCTGTCGCTGTCGGATCAGCCCGCGGCCAAGCCGGCTCCGCGCAACCGCCTCGCAAAGGCCACCCCCCGGAAAACGAGCCCGCCGCCCCCGGCGCTCCCACCGCCGTCGGTTTCTCCACTGAAGATGATCCTCGTCAGTTCGGATGTGTTCAAGGCGAGCGACATCTCCACGATGCACGCACATCCTGACCAGCAGGCCGCAAGCGGCGATTCCGCACCGGGCGCCACCGAAGAGGCAGGCGGAGGGCCGCATGGCGAGCGCCTCTATAATGCCGAATGGTATGTCGAGCCCACGCCGGCCGAAATGGCCTATTACCTCCCCGCCGGGCGGCCGCAGGCGGGCTGGGGCCTGATCATGTGCCGAACGATACAGGATTACCATGTCGACGACTGCCGCGAGCTCGGCGAATCCCCCACCGGGTCGGGGCTGTCGCGTGCGCTTCGCCAGGCGGCGTGGCAGTTCCGCGTGCGGCCGCCCCGGACCGGCGGCCGGCCGATGGTGGGCGCTTGGGTGCGCATCCTGTTCGACTTCAAGCAAGGCGTGGTGAAATAGCACGCGGTCATTCACACCCCGGTCAGCGGGCGGGCGATAAGGACGCGGCTTTGGCGAGGGATCGATTCATGACGCGAAGGAAGTCCGTGGCGTTGCTTATCGTCGGCACGCTCTGCGCGGCAAGCGTGGCCCAGGCGGGTCTCCAGCTCGGCGAGCGGCCGATCAGCCGGGCCGAAGTGATCGCCGCCGTCAAGCGCCAGTTCGCGGAAATGGACGGCAACCACGACGGCAAGGTGAGCCAAGAAGAGTTCGAGCGCTATCGCGAGATCCAGGCCGCGTTGCCCGACCAGGGGCGTGGGCTCACCCATATCGGCCGCAGCTGGTTCGAACGCTGCGACACCGATGGCGACGGCCGGGTGAGCCTACAGGAAGCGGAGGCGCGCCCGCTCGAGCTGTTCGACATGGCCGATGCCAACCACGATGGCGTCGCCAGCATAGCCGAGCAATCGGTGGCGCAATTGTTCGTGAAATAACCGACGGTCAGCGCGGGCGCAGATTGACCTTGAGATTCGAAAGTTCGGATTTCTCGCGCAGCTCCCCCTTTGCGACCTGACAACCGGCGGGTCAGGCGGCTGCCTTTGCCCGCTGACGGAACCGATGCAGCAGCGGTTCGGTATAGCCGTTGGGCTGTACGGCACCTTCGAAGACAAGCGCCCGGGCCGCCTGGAAGGCGAGGCTGTTCTCCTCATTGCCCGCCATCGGCCGGTACAAGGGATCTTCGGCGTTCTGCGCGTCGACCTTGGCGGCCATGCGCCGCAGCGCCGCGTCGACCTCCGCTTCCGAGCAGACCCCGTGGAGCAGCCAGTTGGCGATATGCTGCGACGATATGCGCAGCGTGGCGCGGTCTTCCATCAATCCGACATCGTGGATATCGGGCACCTTCGAGCAGCCGACACCCTGATCGACCCAGCGCACGACATAGCCGAGAATCCCCTGCGCATTATTGTCCAGCTCGGCGCGAATCTCCTCGGGCGTCCAGTTATGGCCGCGCGCGACGGGGATGGTCAGCAGCCGATCGAGCGAGACGACCGGCTCCGCCCGGCGGTCCGCCTGGCGCGCGAATACATCGACCTGGTGATAATGGGTCGCGTGCAGCGTCGCCGCGGTGGGCGAGGGAACCCAGGCGGTGTTCGCACCAGTCTGCGGGTGGCCGATCTTCTGGGCGAGCATGTCGCCCATCCGGTCGGGGGCCGCCCACATCCCCTTGCCGATCTGCGCCTTGCCCGAAAGTCCGCAGGCAAGCCCGATCTGGACATTGCGGTCCTCATAGGCGGCGATCCAGTCGCTCGCCTTCATGTCGGCCTTGCGGATCATCGGCCCGGCGCGCATCGACGTGTGCATCTCGTCGCCGGTGCGATCGAGAAAGCCTGTGTTGATGAACATGATGCGGTCCTTCACCGCCGCGATGCAGGCCGCGAGATTGGCCGACGTCCGGCGCTCCTCGTCCATCACGCCGACCTTGAGCGTGTGCCGCGCTAGACCCAGCATGTCCTCGATCGCATCGAACAGGCGATTGGTGAGGCCCGCTTCTTCGGGTCCATGCATCTTCGGCTTGACGATGTAGACCGATCCCTGCCGGCTGTTGCGGTAGCGGCCGAGCCCTTTGAGGTCGTGCAGCGCGATCAGGCTGGTGACGATGCCGTCGAGAATGCCTTCGGGCGCCTCCGAACCGTCGGCGAGCCGCAGCGCGGGTGTCGTCATCAGATGGCCGACATTGCGCACCAGCAGCAGGCTGCGGCCGGGCAAGGTGAAGGGCGCGCCATCGGGCGCGGTGTAGCTGCGGTCGGGCTCGAGCGCGCGCGACACTATGTCGCCGCCTTTGACGAAGCTCGCTGCGAGATCGCCCTTCATCAGCCCGAGCCAGTTGGCATAGGCGGCGACCTTGTCCTCGGCATCGACCGCCGCGACCGAATCCTCGAGATCGCAGATCGTGGTCAGGGCCGATTCGAGCATGACATCGGCGATCCCCGCCGGGTCCGTTCTGCCGATCGGATGGGCGCGATCAATCACCAGCTCGATATGCAGGCCGTTGTGACGGAACAGCAAATTGTCCCCCGCGCGTCCGATCAGCTGCGCGGGATCGGCGAGCGCGGGATCGCCGCCCTGCCAGCCAGCCCAGCTCCCCGCCGCCAACGGCACCGCCTTGTCGAGGAAGTCCCGCGCCCAGGCGATCACCTGCGCGCCGCGCGCGGCGTCATAGCCCTTGCCCGCGGGGGCGCCGGGGATCGCATCGGTGCCGTAAAGCGCGTCATAGAGGCTCCCCCAGCGCGCATTGGCCGCATTGAGCAGAAAACGCGCGTTGAGGATCGGCACCACCAGCTGCGGGCCCGCGAGAGTGGCGATCTCGGCATCGACCCTGGCCGATCCGACCGCGAACGGCGCCGGTTCTGGAACAAGATAGCCGATTTCGGTGAGGAAGGCCTTGTAGGCGGCGATGTCGGGCGCGCCGCCGGCTTGGGCGACATGCCAAGCGTCCATCTTCGCTTGGAGCGCATCGCGTCTGTCGAGCAGCGCGCGATTCTCCGGAGCGAAGCGGGCATAGATATCGGCCATCCCCGCCCAGAAGGCATCAGCCGTAATACCAGTGCCGGGCAGCGCCTGATCCTCGATGAACCGCACCAGCACGTCCGCGACCTGGAGCCCGGCCTTGTCGATCGTCGCCATCATCCCTCTCCGCCCTCATCGCAATGGATAGGGAGCGATAGCCGAGCAGCGCATTCGACACTATTGAGAAAATATTCCAAACATATGTTCTGATAAAGAACAAATGGTCAGCCGCCCATCTCGCCGGTGCGGAACCAGCGGCGCGACGCACCAAGCCGCATCAGCTCGCACCCGCAATGGCGGCAGGTGGCGTGGACCACCCCGCCGATTTCCACCTTGCTGGTGCCGATCGCCGAGTGTCGGCCGTTTTCACATCCCCTCGCACTGATCTTGACATAGGGACGACGGGACGAAGACGAGATGGTCGGCTGGAGCGACATGGCGGATCCTTTCCGCGACAAGGACGGGCCGCCGCTTTCGAACCGCCATCTTGCGCGGATATTTCAACGCTGAAACGAGCGCCGTTATTTCGAAGGCTGGCGCTCCGCCCAGCCTTCCGCCCGCGCGCGGCGCTCCTGACCGGCATCGAGCGGCGCGCCCGTCATCATATCCTGCGCCGCCGCCAGAATATCGACCGAGGCGCTTGACGCCTGGCGATAGCCCGCCGATGGCGAGTGCGCGACGCCGGCGACGAAACGCGCAAGCTCCCACCCGGCCGCGCCATGGCAGCCGATCCCCGCCCCCGCCGCCGCCTCGAAGGCCCGGCAATAACGGCCGTCGCGGCCGCGGAAGCTCACGCCGATGCGATAGACAGCGTCGGAAGGAGCCTCCGAAGCGAGTTGCCGGTCGAGCGCACGCGCGAGCGCGCCGCGCGCGACGACCAGGTTGCCCGACTGGCCGATCGGGCCGGGCATGGCCTGGGGCAGCAGCTGTCCGATCACCAGCCCGGCGACCAGAGTCGCCGCCAGCGCCGCATAGCGCGCGTCGAATCGCCGCCATCCCGTCTTGCGAGCGCCTGGCAGACCGACGACATTGCCCGCGCGGCCGAGCAGCGCGGTCAGCCGTTCGGGCGGCGGGGCGTCGGCGATAGGCGCAAAATGGGCGGCGATGCTTTCCCGCAACCGGCGATGGCGATCGACCCGCGCCGCGAGGTCCGGATCGCCATCGACCGCGCGCTCGAAGCGCAGCGCCTCGATCGGGCCGAGCTCGCCGTCGACATAAGCAATGATCTGCTCGTCGGTCACGCCGCGTCTCCCAACTTCTCCATCAGCGCCTGCCGCCCGCGCACCAGCCGCGAGGTGACCGTGCCCATCGGCAGATCGAGCAATTCCGCCGCCTCCCGGTAGGCAAGGCCCTCGACCAGGATCAGCGCGATGATTTCGCGCTGTTCGGTGGGCAACTCCGCCATCGCGCGATCGACCTTGCCGAGCTCGACCCGGGCCTCGATCCGGCGATGGCCGGCGTCGCCCACCGACTCGCCTTCTTCTTCAGCCACGAAGGTCTCGGCGCGCCGCTTGCGCGCGCGCACCTCGTCGATCCAGCAATTGCGCATGATCCTGTACATCCACGAATCCAGCCTGGTTCCTCTTTCCCACTGCGCCTCGGCCTTCAGCGCGCGTTCGAGCGCGATCTGGCAAAGATCGTCGGCATCGGCGGGGTCGACCGCCAGCGCACGGGCGAAGCGCCGCAGCCGGGGCAGCAACGCCAGCAGGTCGCGCTCGAACGAGGTCAATCTCCGCTCTCCAGCCGCCCTTGTGGATGAAACGGGCGGGACCACGCGTTTCATCCCATGAAACCGCTTCCGGCGAAACCAGTTGATCATATCGGAAATGAAAGGATGATCGGCGGCGATGCACAGGCGCAGCCTCCCTCTGCTGCTCGCCGCCGCGCTGGCGCTCTCGAGCGTCGCGGCGGCGCAGCTGCTGCCCCCGGCCGGCGGTGCGATCGGCCAGGCTGCGGCCGGAATCGGCCAGCTCAGGACGGAGATCGGTGAACGGGTTGACGATAGCGTGTCGGACGCGGCCAGCCGCGCGGGCGATCAGCTCGGCCCTCTCGCACGCCTCCGCGCCGATCGCCTTGGCGCGTTGGTCCGCGGCCACCGCGACGCACTCGAATATGACGCGCGCGGCGATCCGGCGGTCAGGGGCGAGCTGATCGCGCTCGATCCGACGCCCGAGCTGCTGAGCGCGGCCGCCGGCGCGGGGTTCGCCCTTGTCGAACAGGGCGATCTCACCGGCCTCGGCGTGGCGGCGGCACGGCTGCGCGCGCCCGCCGGAATGAGCCTCGCGCGTGCGGAGCGGCGGCTGGCCAGGCTCGCCCCCTCGGCGGTCGTGCAGTCGAATCCCGTCTATCAGCAAAGTGGCGCGACGGCCCCTGACGAATCGGCGGGCGCGTCGGTGGCGCCGGGCCCCGGAGCGCCGATAGGGCTGATCGACGGCGGCATCGCGGCGCATCCGTCGCTGCCCGCCGGCATCGTCCAGCGCGGTTTCGCGGCGGGGGCGCCCGCGCCCGGCGATCATGCCACCGCAATCGCTTCGATCCTGATCGGGCGCGGGCCGATACGCGGCGTCTCGCCGCAGAGCCGATTGCTGGCGGCCGATATATACGGGCGCGATCCGCGCGGCGGCAATGCGCTGGCGATCGCGCGTGCGCTCGGATGGCTTGCGACGAGCGGCGCCGCGGTGGTCAACATCAGCCTCGCGGGTCCCGACAACCCACTGCTCGCGCGCGCGGTGGCCGCCGCCGGCGGGCGCGGGCTGCTGCTCGTCGCCGCGGTTGGCAATGACGGCGCCGCCGCGCCGCCCGCCTTCCCCGCATCCTATCCGCAGGTGATCGCGGTTAGCGGCGTCGACCGCCGCGGCCGCGCGCTGATCGAGGCGGGCAGGGCCGCGCATCTCGATTTCGCCGCACCTGGCGCCGATCTGCTCGCCGCGAAGGCCGGCGGCGGGACGGCGCGGCTGCGCGGCACCTCCTTCGCCGCCCCCTTCGTCACCGGACGGATCGCGCGGCTGTCCGCGCAGGGCCCGCTGAGCCGCGCCCGCGCGATCGCGCTGCTCGCGGCCGAGGCCCGCACCTCCAGCGCCATGCCCGCGCGGCTCTACGGGCGGGGCGTCATCTGCGGCGAGTGCGCCGCGCGCTGATCTCGACGAAAAAATTCACGCCGCCGGGGATGAAAACCGCACCCCCTCCCGTTGCTTCGATGAGCGGCCGATCATGCCGCCACGGGAAAGGACAAGAGCGATGAACAAATTTCTTCTGAGCAGCACGATCGCCGCGCTCGCCATCATGGCGGCTCCGGCCCCGGCCCAGCTGCTGGGCGGCGGATTGGGCGGGTTGGGCGGTGGTTTGGGCGGCAGCCTGAGCGGCATGGCCGGCGGAGGCCTGGGCAGCGTCGGCGGACTGGGTTCGGGCGTGACGGGCGCGCTCGACGGGACGGCCTCGGCGCATGGTTCGCACAGCGTCGATCGCCGCAGCGGCCGCGCTTCGGCCGGCGGCGACGCCGCGGGCAGCGTCGCAGGCGCGGTGAACGGGGTGACCGGCAGTGCGAGCGGCTCGGCGCGCGGCAATGCCGATGCCCAGCTTGTCGGCACGGACGCGGTGCGCGGCGCGGTCGGCGGGGCAGCCTCGACCGCGCGGTCGGCGGCCAGTCAGGCGCGTTCGGCCGCGGGATCGGCGGCAGGCAGCACCTCGGGCGCCGGATCGGCGTCGGGGTCGGCTGCGGGCAATGCCGCCGGCAATGCCTCGGGCGGCGTCGGCCAGCTTGCGCTGGCGGGCAGTTCGGCCGCCAACGCCGCCGGCAGCTTCGACGTTGCCCCGGGCATGGTGATCGAGGATGCGCGCGGCCGCGCAATCGGCACCGTCCAGTCGGTCGCCGCCACCGCGCAGGGCGCGGTCCAGTCGGTGGTGATGCAGGTCGGCGATGCGACCGCGACCCTCCCCGCCGCCAATTTCAGCGGCTCGGGCAACGCCCTCGTCTCGGCGATGGGCAAGGGCGAGGTCAAGAAGACCGCGAAATCGCAGGAGCAGGCTAGCACGCAGGGCGAGGGCCAAGCCTCCGCCGACAAGCGCGCCGAAGCCAGGACCGAGCGCCGCTCGACCAACTGATGCTGGTCGCCACGATCGAAACCGAAGAGCCCCTCCCCCTGAAGGGGAGGGGATAAGTGACGACTTCCGCGACGCTGTACGACGCGCCGGGCGCGGTGAAGGCCAAGGCGCCGCGCCCCGCTATCGGCCCGACCCAAACGGGCCGAGGAGGCCGTGCCGACCTGGAGGCGGCACGGCCTTTTCCCGAACCGGCCGCCAACCGGGCGTCGACGGATCAAATAGTTCGCCAACCGCCTCGCCGATCTGTCACCTGACGATCGTCACCCTCGGCCCCCCGAGCTCATTCCACCTGAAAAGAACCAAATGCCAACGAGCCGCATCGGTCCGAGCCGTGTAGATCAGGCCGTCGGCTCCGGCCCGCCTTGAGGCATCGGAAACATTCCAGGTCGAACAACGCAATCCGTTCGCCCGCTGTGGTTGCCAAGGAACATCAGATTCCGACGACTCGATGCCAAGCTTGATACAGAGTTCGCGGTCCCGCACGTCCGCAACACGGGCCTGGCCAACGAGAAGCTGACAGATGCTTCGCGGAGGATCGTCTGGCCGGACATGGGGTTCGACCGCCTTCTGCGCCCACGCGGCATGGGGCGATAAATACAATGCTGGCTGATCGTCGTGATGGTAGCGCCCATAGGCAGATACGGCCCCGCGCAGCACGTGGCTTTCCTCAAAAGTAACTCGGAAGAACAGACCCGATAACAATTTGAGTTCGCCCGGCAAATCTTGTTCCTTAATGACAGCCACCGGTGCACGACGAACTGGCGAAAGAACCGGTTCTCCTCATCCCTCGAAAACGGTTAAGCCGCTGGGAGGGCTGACCCGGTAGTGAGCCAATCGCGATTCAAGCGAGCCAATATGCAGTTCCAGCTTATGGCCGTCCGGATCTAGGAAATAGGTGGAGTCGCCTTCGCTCCTGTTATCCTTCCAGACGGTGCATTCCGCCGACAGCCGTCTACTAAGAACCGGGTAATCCTCTTCGGACACGGCGAATGCAATGTGGCTGTAATCGGGGTGAGGAGCGACGCGGGCCCGATCGTCCCTGGAGAGACAAAGCCATAACGTTCCCGCTCTCAGATATGCTCCGTCAGGCCATAACGCCCGCACAGTGCATCCAAGCACATCCCGATAAAAGGCCACCGATCGCTGCACGTCGGCGACGGCCAGGGTGATGTGGTTCAAGCCGGTTATTGCTGGGGCCATGACCGATCATAGCATCCGACGCGACAAGGACCCAATCGACCGTTCCCGCCGCTGGCGGTTGTGTCCACAGGCCGAAAAAACCCTCTCGTCTTCAGGGAAGGATTCACACCGCGCGCGGCTCGCCTACCTCATAGAGGCGCAGGCTGCGGTTTCCGATTCCCAGGTCTGGCCACGCCGCGCGCCAATCCGCGATGTGATCCGATGCAAAATGGCGATCAAGCGCGGCCTGATCGATCCATAGTTCTTTGACGTGAATCAGCCCGCGATCGAAGACGTCCTCGGCGTAGCCATATTCGATGCAGCCTTCTTCGCCCCGGCTTGCGTCGACCATCCGCTTCATCGCTGGGCGAGCCGATGCCAGCGTTTCGGCAGGTAGGCGTATTGTCCCGACGATGAGCAACATTCAGCAAGGATAGGACGCCATTTGCTGCACGGAAAGACGTAGAGGGTATGCCCCCTCTCCGCTCATTCCCGCCCCCTCCGCAGGATGACGTACAACGCCCCCGCCCCGCCGTGGCGTGGATGGGCGTTGCGGACCGCGGCGATCCGGCCCGCGTGGCGCGAGGATTGCAGCCAGGTGCCGATCGAGGCGCGGATCAGGCCGCGGCGGGGGCGGCCGTCGAGGTCGCGGTCGCCGTCGCGCGGGGGTCTGCCGGTGATCAGCAACAGCACACGCACACCTTCGGCCAGCGCCTGATCGAGCGCGGCGTCGAGTGTGCGCCGCGCGCTGTCGAGCGTGTGGCCGTGGAGGTCGATCGTCCAATCGGGTTGGGCAGCACCGCGGCGAAGCCGCCGGTCCCAGCCGCCGTCGAGGCTGTCGGCGAGAGGTTTCTGCTGCGCGACCGGGGTCGCGGCGGGCACGCGCAGCGGCGGTACGCGGCCGCGTTGCGGCGGGGGCGGCGCGGTCTCGGGCGGTGGCAGCGGAGCGGCGGCGGCCTTGGGCGCCCGGCGGGCGATCGGCCGCACCGTGGCGGTCACGCGCTGCCAGAGCGCGCTTTCCTCGGGGCCGAGCCGGCGGCTACCCACGCGCTTCGCTGAACCGCGCCGCCGCCGCGGGCGGGATCAGCAGCCAGGCGCGGCCGCGGCCGCTCATCCCGCCGGCGATGGTGCGCGCGTCGTCGCCCGCGCCCCAGAAGCTGTCGAAGCGATTCGCGCCCTTGATCGCGCCGCCGGTATCCTGCGCGACCCACAGGCCGTTCGCCTCGGCGCGGTCGAGCTGGAGCAGCACGGGCGCGCCGAGCGGCACGAAGGCGGGATCGGCAGCGACGCTGACCCGGCCCGTCACGGGCACGCCCATCGCGCCGATCGGGCCGGGGCCGGTCAGCTCGCGAAAGAAGACGAAGCTCTTATTCTCGCGCATGATCGCGTCGCCCTCGGCCGGGTTGGCGCGCAGCCAGGCCATCACTCCCTGCATCGAAAGCTGGCCGGGGCCGAGCAGGCCGCGGTCGCGCATCAGCTTGCCGATCCCGACATATTCACGGCCGTTCTGGCCGTCATAGCCGATCCGCATCACCGAGCCGTCGGGAAGACGCAGCCGGCCCGACCCCTGGACCTGGAGAAAGAAATATTCGACAGGATCGGCGGCCCAGCCGATTTCGAGGCCGCGGCCCTTCAGCGCGCCATCCTCGATCTGCCCGCGATCGGGATAGGGGACGAGGCGATTGCCCTCGACCTTGCCGCGGATCTTCCTGCCCTTCAGCTCGGGAAAGAAATCGCCGAGATCGCCTTCGACCAGATCGGGCGGCCGCTTGTAGACGGGCACATCATAGCCGGGCGCGGGCGTGCGCGAGCCCGCGATCTCGGGCTCATAATATCCGGTGACGAACGCCTGTCCGTCGCCGACCTGCACCACTGCGAGCTGGTTTGCGAAGAAGTTGAGCGCGTCGCCGTCGGGCCACGCCACCGCCTGCGCGCAGGGCTGGGTCCAGTCGCCCGCGCGGGTCAGACCGCTCGCGTCGGCGCGGCGCTGCAGCCCCGGGCACGACGCGCGAAAGGCGAGCAGCGCCGCTTTCGCCGCCTCGGGCCGAATCTGGAAGCCCGGGAGCGATGGCCCCGGTTGAACGCCGCTCGCCGCCGCGCTCGTGGGTTTGGGAGGCGCGGGCGCGGGCGCGGGCCGCGGCGCAGCAGGCGGCGGGGCCGGCTGCGGGGCTTGACGGGGTGGAGCATGGCGATCGACGCCGGGCGTCGGCACCACGGTGCAGGCGGAGAGCATCGCCAGGGCGACGAGCCCCGCGCCGGGACGACGGATCACGCTGCCTCGTCGGTTTCGACCAGGGTCCAGTTGGGATCGTCGGCGCGAACGTTCCGGCTGAAGGTCCACACGTCGTGCGTCGGCACGGCGTCGGTGAGCGAGCCCGCGATGACGTTGCCGTCGGTGTCGCGCGTGACGGCGGCGATGTCGGCATCGAAGCGCACCGTGACGCTGGCGGCCTGGCCGTTGAGCCGGGCCTGCTCGATCACCGCGCTCTCGATCCTGACGAGGCGGTTGTCGAGCACCTCGCCTGCGGCCTTGCGCTCGGCGATCGCGGACGAGAAAGATTCAAATACGTCATCGTCGGTGAGCCGACGCAGCGCTTCCTCGTCACCGCGCCAATAAGCCTCGAGGATCATCCGATAGGCCGAGCGCGCGCCCTCGAGGAAGTGGGCCGCCTCGAAGCTGCCGTCGGCGATCGTGATGGCGCGGATGCCGGGCTCGGCGCGCTGCTCGACCAGCGCGGAGCGCGCGGGCGCGGGGGGCGTCGATGCGTCGGGAAGCGAACGGCCCGCGCCGATCGGCGCGGGGGTGGCTTCGGCCGGACGTGCGATCGTCTGTTCATGCCCCGTGCGGCGTCCCAGCACGCTCCACAAGCGGAACGCGACAAAAAGGAATACCATCGCAAGAATGACAATCGTGGTCACCGGGCCTCCATTAGCCTGCCTCCTATGAACATAGGGATAAAGACTGCAATATTCAAATGGCGCGGCCGCAAATGATGCGGAGGCTGCCCCGATATGGGCCGGCCGGGCCGCCAAGCGCGGCATTGCCCAGCCCGGCCCCGCCTGCTAGGCGCGAGGCCCAAATGCCGGGCAGGCGACACCGTCGACCGCCGGCGCAACGCAAATGTTGGAAAGATTGCAATGAGCGAAGAGACCGGCGCCGGCGAAACGATGACCAACGGCGAGGACCATCTGCCGCAGGTCGCGATGATCGCGCAATATGTGAAGGACCTCTCGTTCGAGAATCCGAACGCGCCGGCGATCTACCAGGCGCCCGAGCAGCCCAAGATCGACGTGCAGTTCAACATCGGTTCGCAGCAAGCGGGCGAGGACGTCTACGAGGTCGCCCTCAAGATCGAGGTCAAGGCGACCCAGGGCGATCTCACCGCTTACGCCGTCGAGCTGATCTATGCCGGGCTGTTCGGGCTCCGCAACATCCCCGAGGAGCATTTGCCCCCCTTCCTGCTGGCCGAAGCGCCGCGTCTGCTCTTTCCCTTTGCGCGCCGCGTCGTCGCCGACGCGATTCGCGACGGCAACTTCCCTTCGCTGGTGCTCGAGCCGATCGATTTCGGCGCGCTCTACCTCGAGCAGGCGCAGCAGCAGGCCGAACTGGCCGAGGCGCAGCCGGCAGGCGAAGCCTGAGGGAAGCGGCGTTTCCCGAGTGCGGCTGCGGTCCTGTCCCGTCATTCCAGCGAAGGCTGGAATCCCGGGACGTGAGCGCGCCCTGGAAACGCCCGAGATTCCAGCCTTCGCTGGAATGACGATGCGGGCAGGACGGGCGGTCGCATGAGTCTGCTCCGCGCCAGCGCGACGATCGGCGGGCTGACGCTGGTCAGCCGCATCCTGGGCTTTCTGCGCGACATGCTGATGGCGCGTTTCGTCGGCGTGGGATTTGCGTCCGACGCGTTCCTGATCGCGTGGCGGCTCCCGAACCTGTTCCGCGCGCTCTTTGCCGAGGGGGCCTTCTCGGCCGCCTTCGTGCCGATGTTCAACCGCACGGTGGCCGAGGCCGACCGGCGCGAGCCGGGGAGCGGGCTCGGCGTCGCGCTGGGCTTCGCCGAAGATGTGCTGTCGGTGCTGCTGCCCATCCTGATCCTGTTCACCGGCGCGATGGTGCTGGCCGCGGGGCCGATCGTATGGGCGATGACCGGCGGCTTTCCCGATGGCGGGCCGGAGAAATTCGCGCTCGCCACGCAATATACGCGGATCACCTTCCCCTATCTGCTGCTGATCTCGCTCGTGTCGCTGCTCGGCGGCATCCTCAATTCGCTCAACCGCTTCTGGGTCAACGCCGCCGCGCCGATCCTGCTCAACATCTGCCTGATCGCGGGGCTGCTCTTCTTTCGCGGGCATAGCGATGTCGAGACCGCGCGCACCCAGGCGATCGCGGTGACGGTGTCGGGCGCGCTGCAACTCGCCTGGCTGATGCTCGCCTGCTGGCAGGCGGGGGTGCGGCTGCGCATCCGCCTGCCCCGGCTGAGCCCCGAGGTGAAGCGGCTGCTCAAGCTGATCGGCCCGGCGGCGCTCGGCGCGGGCGCGGTGCAGTTCAACCTGCTGATCTCGACCACCCTCGCCGCGCGCTTCCTGCCCGAAGGATCGGTCTCCTACCTCTATTATGCCGACCGGCTCAATCAGCTCCCGCTGGGCCTGATCGGCATCGGCGTGGGCACCGCGATGCTGCCCAGCCTGTCGCGCCAGCTCGGCGGCGGCGACGCGCGGGCTGCGCTCGACACGCAGAACCGCGCGATCGAGCTGGTGCTGCTGCTGACCCTGCCCGCCACCGCCGCGCTGATGGTCTCGGCGACGCCGCTGATCCGGGGCCTGCTCCAGCATGGCGCGTTCACCCCCGCCGACACGATCGCCAGCGCCCGCGCGCTCGCCGCCTTCTCGCTCGGGCTGCCGGCCTATGTGCTGATCAAGGTGCTGACCCCGGGCTTCTACGCGCGCGCCGACACCCGGACGCCGGTCCGCATCGCGCTGATCGCGATGCTGGTGAACCTGTTGCTCAACCTCGTGCTGATCTGGCCGATGGCGCATGTCGGCCTTGCGCTGTCGACCGCGATCTCGGCCTGGGTCAATGCGCTGCTGCTCTACGCGACGCTGCGCCGCCGCGATCATTTCGCGATCGACGACCGGCTGCGGCGCACGGGCGTCCGCCTGATCGCCGCCACCGCCGCAATGGCGGCGCTGCTGTTCGCGCTCAACCCCTGGATCGATCCGTGGACCGGGCGCGGCCTGGCCGAGCGGGCGATCGCGCTGGGGATCATGATCGGCGCGGCCGCGGCGGTCTATTTCGGGCTGGTGTTCGGCCTGGGCGCCTATTCGCTGGCGACGCTCAAGGGGCAATTGCGGCGGAAGCGCTGACCCGACCGTCGCCCGACGCGGGAGTTGACCTCCCCGGCCCAGCGTCCCAAAAGCCCCGCCATCATGACCAGCAAGCGCACAGTCTCGGGCATCCAGCCCACCGGCAACCTGCACCTCGGCAATTATCTCGGCGCGATCCGGCGGTGGGTGCAGATGCAGGAGGAGGGCGAGTGCCTGTTCTTCCTGGCCGATCTCCACGCGATCACCGTTCACAACGATCCCGCGGCGCTCGCCGGCAATATCCGCGAGATGGCGGCGGCGCTGGTCGCGTGCGGAATCGATCCCGACAAGGCGATCCTGTTCCGGCAGCGCGATGTCTCCGCCCATGCCGAGCTGTGCTGGCTGCTGAACGGCACCGCGCGGATCGGCTGGCTCAACCGCATGACCCAGTTCAAGGAGAAATCGGGCAAGAATCGCGAGGGCGCATCGATCGGCCTCTATGCCTATCCGGTGCTCCAGGCGGCCGACGTGCTGCTCTACCAGGCGACGCACGTGCCGGTCGGCGAGGACCAGAAGCAGCATCTCGAGCTCGCGCGCGACATCGCCGCCAAGTTCAACTCCGACTTTGCCGTCGAGCTGTTCACCCTGCCCGAACCCGTGATCGGCGGCCCGGCCGCGCGCGTGATGTCGCTGCGCGACGGCGCGGCCAAGATGTCCAAATCCGATCCGTCGGACATGAGCCGGATCAACCTGACCGACGACGCCGAAACCATCATGTCGAAGATCCGCAAGGCCAAGACCGATCCTGAGCCCTTGCCCGAGAGTGTGGACGGGCTCGAGGGCCGGCCCGAGGCGCGCAACCTGGTGGGCATCTATGCGGCGATGACCGACGCCACGCCGGCCGAAGTGCTGGCGCGGTTCGGCGGTCAGGGGTTCGGCGCGTTCAAGCCCGCGCTCGGCGAATTGCTCGCCGCGAAGCTCGGGCCGATCGCCGAGCGGCTCAACGCGCTCAAGGCCGACCCGGCCGAGCTCGACGCCATCCTCGCCAGGGGCGCCGACAAGGCGCGCGCGCTGGCGGCCCCGACGCTGGCGGCGGCCTACAAGGCGATGGGGCTGTAGCGGGACGCGCCCGCTCCGGCGAGACGGCGCTGTCGCGAGCGGCGGCCGGATGGGCACGGGAATGGCGGCGGCGCTGGGCGGTTCGCCGGATGGCGCAGCATCGGCAGCGGGACCGGAGCGGGCCGGCATTTCCGGGTGCATGGGGTTGTCTGCCCGTTTTTTATATTTTTTGCTGTCCAGCCCGGCGTCCATGAGGATGCGCGCGATCGCGGCCGGGCCGGTCGCGCGCAGGTAGCGGGCGATTTCCCTGACCCGGGCGGAGTGGACGCCATGCTTCCAGGCGTTGCGATTGCCGCGCGGCGCGCCGCTGCCCCTGCCGCCATGCATCCGGCACCGCGCGCGGCCGCGTATGGCGGGGGAGCGGCACGGCTCGCCGGAGCGGGTACGCGCGCCGCAGCGGGGGGCGTCGGCGAGGATGTGCGGCTGAGACGATCGGCGCGCGCCTCGATCAAGGCGGGCGCCGTGATCCGCCATGGTGTCGCTTGCTGCGTTCATCGAGTCCCCTGCCCGTGGCGCGGCTCATATAGCCAGGAGGCCCAGACAAGGCAAGAACAAACAGCGAACACACAGCAAAGACGGGAGGGTGATGCGGCCCAACAATGGCGGTGGCCGTGCCGCTGACCAGGTTGGTAGGAACCCGGTGGACTCGGACATGCATATCACATCGCTGTCGTCTATTGGCCGTTTGCTGAACGGCGGGTTCTGGGCCTGAGCTCACGAAAGCGGACGTTCAATGTGCGCCCGAAATGTCTCAGATGTAGTGACGAAAGGGCAGCGGCGGCGCAGTGACCGTCTGTGGTGAGGCCATCAATATCTCGCCCACGCGATCTGCGAACTTCAACGTCACCGGCAGCGCGCTTGCGAAGTCGCAGGCGTTGTAGTTGACCTTCGTCAGCGCGAGCACGTCGCTGAGAACCTCGACGATGTCAGCCTCCCCATGAGTAATGTCGACCGTCAGAGGCTTGGGAGTCTCGAAGCCCTGATAGGCAGCGAGCCGAGGCACGTATCCTCGCGCCCAAAGGAAACCCGAATAGCGTCCGACGGTCAGGGCCGTGCCCCTCAATACTGGCACTGAGGCATCCGCACGAAAGAGGCGCACATCGTCGAGCTGCTTTATTTTGACCCCGACCAACTGTGTTTCGGCGGGCACTGAACTGGAGAAGCCCTGCCACTCATCTTCCGAAAAGCGATGGCGGCCATGGATGAAAAGCTGAGTTGGCGGGCGGCCATGCTTCAACTTGTAGCCTGCCACGACGGAATCCATAAGCGCGGCGGCAGCAGTTTCCGACAGGTGATATTCCTTGGTCTTGTCGGAATACCACGGCCCGAGCGCGCCACGGAAAACGAGACCGTCGCCCGAGTTCAGAAACATCTGAGCGGCACAGCAGGCCTCACCCGTGGCCGCCGGCGTGTCGTCGCTCTTGAAGACCAGCCCGACGTAGCAGACGCCTGGCCTGACATCCGCCAAGGCCCAAGGCTTCGCGTCCATCTTGAAATAGAGAGTCGTGCAGAAATTCCACGCGACCGTGGCCTCATCCTGAAGGCCACGGCGGCGATCGTTGGAAACCCCCAAACTGCGATCGACTAGAGTGCTCTCGAGGATCAGCTGGAGGACGACGCCTTCCTGGAGCAGCTCGGCCTTGAGCTGGTGATGGAAGTTGTTCGAGAAGAGGTAAGTCTCGGCATCCTTCACGGTGTCGGGAAACAGGTCGCCACCCTGTTCGAAGAAGCGCTTGGCGTCCTTAAACGAAGTGATGTCCGACGCCGTGCGCTCGTCCCTTGGAGGAGCCGCGACCTGGGGACGCCCGTATCGGTAAACCACGTCGGGTACGACGACGAGCCAGACGTCAGGGCGGCGCTCCTCGGCGCGGATGTGCGTGCGGATCGCCTCGGCGAACAACAACACGGTGGAGCGGACAGCATCGGCCCGATTATTCTTCTTGATGCAGTGATCGATGTCTCCACCTTTCAGTCCCAGCTCCACCATGCCGCGCGTCGGCATCGAAATGCCGAAGCAGGTCTCGAACCCAGGCCAAGCCGGAGCCCAGAGCGTCGGGCGGCCTCTCCGGTCCATCTTGCCGGGAATATGAAGGCTGATCCGCTCCAGCCACCGGCGCGACAGGCCAATGCCGCTGTCGGTGCCGATCACGCCAAGCCGGACCTGCGAGCGGCCGTCCGGCCCTTCGAGGGGGCCGAACAGGAAGAGGCCATCCTTGGGCGCCTCCATCCGCTGACCGTGCGCGAATTCCAGCAGCGGCTCCGGTATTCGATGCGTCGCGATCGTCATGCTGCGGCGTCCTCGATGTCCGGATCGGAATCGAAGGCGGAATCGAACTCCTCGGACAGCGTGATCTGCCCGGTCTCGTCCTCCTCCGTCTGCCGATCCTCCTCGGCGACGAAGCTGACCGGAAAATCGAAAGTCATCGGCAGACTCGCAACTGACAGGCGCTCACCCATCGCAGCGAGGTCGAGTGTGTCAGCTCCTTCCGCGAGCCAACCCATGGCCGCCAGCAGCATGTCGCGCCACTTGTCGTTGAACCAAGAGCGGGTCAATCGAAGGCGGATGCGCTGTAGCTGTTCGCCAGGCAGAGGCGTCTTGCCATCGGTGGTCACCGCCACATTGGCGTGCACCCGATATAGCGCATCGGGCCAGAGCTTCGGCTGAGCGACGAGGCAGAGGTGCCAACGACGTTCCTTGAACTTCCCGCTGAGCACGCGGTCGACCTTTTGGCCGTCAGGCAGGGCCATCCTCACTGACTTCGGGATAAGCCCGTCCGGAAAGAACCAGCCCCTCGCGCCCGAGGCGAAGTTTACCGGCAGAAGGCCTCGGCGGTGCATCGCCAGATCCCAATGTTGCCGCATGAGATTGACCATGACGCGACGCGCGTTCGATCGTTCGCCGAAGATATGCGCGTAGGTGCCATCGACAACGGAATTGAACGACAGGCTCGCCCGCGCCTTCAAGGGCGGCGGCGCCTCGTCGAGCCCTTCAATCGCGACCGGACCGCAGAAGGCAATCACGCCACCATTGTGAAGGACATGCGGCACCCTCGTGAATTCGCCCCAGGCTTCGAGCTGGGCGGTCGTCCCCTTGGCGTCCATCACCCAGACATCCGGGCGTGCCGCCAACTCGAACCAGTTGCTATAGAGCGTCTCTGGAATGTCGGCGACGAGCTTGCGACCATCCTCCTGGGCCGCGACGATTGTGGAAAGCAACGCCGCATCGCGGCCCGCGACTTTGGGGATGCCCGCCGCGTCGAGCGTCTCGAACAAGGGTTCGAGGCAGGCAGCCCAGTTCGGAAATGCGTTGTGAGCGTTCTGCCTAAGGATCTCCGTCGGCATTTCGCCGAAGTCGACATCGGCGACCCGAATGGGGATCATGAACGTCTCGTCCCCGAGCTTGCGCCGCATTGCGTCGCCTAGGGCGAGTTCCTTTTTTACGCCCTGCTTCCCGATGTGCTCAGACACTATGACAATCTGCTTGACCGCCTCGTTGCGCAGGACATGCTCGATCCTGTCCCAGAAGTCGTCACCGCCACGAAGTGAACGGATGTCGACCCACGTCTTGTAACCCGCCGTCGTCAGTCGAGCGGCAAGCCAACGGGCGAACCGATTGTCTTCCGGGTTCGCGTGCGTGATAAGGATAGTGTCGCGCGTTGCGACTGCAGGTGTCGTCATTCATGGAGATTAACCGGTAATGGGGGCGCTGAGAAGTTAGGCGGCTGGCTTATCCCCAGAAACTATAACCGAACCCGCATGTATCCGTTGTCGAGGCCGAGTTGGTAATCCAGAACCAAGCGCATGACTAAGCAGATCGCTTGAGTCGTCTCTCCACCATCGAACCCTCATCCCATGTGCGGGGATGACCTTACTGACCGGCGACCACTAGCCGCTTTAGCCGGGACGAGACATGTTATCTGAACCCGTCATACGGGAGGGCGATATGACTGAGAAAATGTATAAATATTTTCCGGGAGAAAATCTGTCTTTGGTTTTCGCAAAGGATGGATTTTGTGGAATTAAATGCTCACTTCCGAAGGATTACAATGACCCCTATGAGCTTTTTCTTGGCGTTGATTTAGGCGTATCGCCCGGCTTGCTCGCAGCTTATCGAGATATTGTTCAAGAATTGCCCCAATATCCGACAACGTGTTTTTCTAAATCCCCTACAGTGACGCCAATGTGGGCACATTATGCAAACAACCATTCTGGTTTTGTTTTGGAATTTGACGTGGAGGAAATAAAAGCCAACTTTGAAGAAATCTCAGTTAGCGATGTGCAATATAAAGATAGCCCAGATGAAAAGATAAAAGGATTTTTAGAACGAGCTTCTGGAACTAAAAAACCCAGACATGCCATTTGGTTACAGGATATGGTATTATTCCAAGCTTATTTTTCAAAAAGTACTGCGTGGAGCTACGAGCAGGAACGTAGGATCGTAGCTGATCTAAAATATTGCGAAGTCGTATCGGGAAATATCATATTATTTCTACCAATGATCTGCCTATCATCTATCATAGTAGGAAAAAATATAGGACTTGACGCGAATGCTCTGAGCGTCGAATTGGCTACGAAAAATAGCCTAAATTGGTATGCCACTGTTATAGGAAAATCCCGAGCCCAGCCTTTTTTTAAGGATCTCGGCGGTAGTGTATCTATATTTGACGGAAATAAGATTATTTCGGCAGAAAACTCATGCGGATCCTGCTCAGATCCAATATCTACCGGCCTAGAATTTTGTCCTTGGTGCAGTATTACAGACGCGCACAAACAAAAGGCGGCGAATGGAAATCCTCTTAGAATTATGGATCACTACGGACTACTACAAGATTATTATAAAGGGATAGAAAAAATACGACGGGGAACCAGATAATTTAAGCCGATAACATTGCCAATTTGATATCTAGAAATTAATTATGATGTTTCTGGTTCAGAAAGGCTTCCCAAACCCCTTCCGATGAAGGGCAACGGGTGCGCGATCTCGCCGACGCTCGTTCCCCGCAGATCAACGAACGGCAGCTAAAGGGATCGCGTGTCCCGCGTCGAATGGCCGACATTGGGCGCCGAAGCGGCCTAGCGCTCGCGGAGTCGGCCAGGGCACGACCTATCAAACAGAGCCGCGTTTACCGAGGATGGGCGGCATTTCCTTCGCCATCTGATCCTCGATGAAAGGGAGCATCATGCTCGCGACGCCTGCGACGCCGATGACCTTCACGACAAGGTTCCCTGGAATGTCGTTCGGCCAGTGCTTCAGATGTATTGCGTAAGTGGCGGGGTGCGCCTCGATCAGATGCTGGCGCAGCCGTTCAGCGACCTTCTCGGACTTTCCCACATATAGACATCGACTGTCCAGACATCCCTTGCGCTTATTGACACGAGCAAAGGCTCGACGTTCCTGCACCGGTAGAGCCTTGTTCTTGGCCTTGTTGTCATCAACGACCTTGTGGATGCGCTCCAGGGGCACCGCATCATCGAAGCAGACTGCATAGACTGCCAAGTGCTTCTTGCCGAGGCGGTCTTCGATCTCGTTGCAGTGCGCTTGCATGCTTTCGGTGCCGATGTGCGCCATCGGAATGATCCATTCTATCGGGTCGAACAGTTCTCCCGCTTCAAGTTGGTCTGCCAATCCGCGAAGCGTCTCGGCCGTCCGAGCGATGAGATTTCGTGGCGCCGATTTATCGTTGGGATCGATATTGAGATTCTCAGGCAATTTCACGCTCCGGCTGGCGATATTCACCGCCTTCCATAGCTCAACATACTCGCCGAGCTAGTGGAAAATCAGATTCCGGAGTTCAGCCTTAACAAGCGGAGGGCTTCGGGGTCCGGACAGCGCAATTGGAACGGCGACAAATAACCGCGTTGCGGACCCAGCGAGAGCGGCTCACCCACGTTGCTCGTTAATCGGCCGACAGGAATGTCCGTTCGCCCAGCCAACGCCAGAGCATCTTCGATATAAGGCCGGGATAGCGACGCTATTCCAAACCCTCGCCTTCGCCTTCCACGCTGAAGGACCGGCGCGCTATTTCTTCGCGGCCGCCTTTTTCGCCACGGGCTTCTTGACCGGCGCTTTCTTCGCCGCGGCTTTCTTCGCCGCGGGGGCTTTCGCGGCCGGCTTGCGCGCGCCCTTCTTGCCCTTGGCCGGGCCCTTGGCGGCGCGCGCGGCGAGCAGTTCGAGCGCGGCCTCGGGGGTCAGCGTATCGGGATCGGCGGTCTTGGGCAGGGTCGCGTTGGTCACGCCGTCGGTGACATAGGGGCCGAAGCGGCCGGCCATCAGCTTGACCTCCTTGCCGGTCACCGGGCTTTCGCCGAACTGCTTGAGCGGCTCGGCGCCGCCGCGGCGCTGCCCGGCGCCGCTCGCGGCATCGGCGAGCTTCGAGACCGCGGCGTTCATGCCCACCTCGAACACCTCGGCGGTCGAGCCGAGCCGGGCATATTTGCCGTCGTGGAGCAGATAAGGCCCATAGCGGCCGATCGAGGCGGTGATCGGCTCCCCCGTCTCGGGATGGATGCCGACGGTGCGCGGCAGCGCGATGAGCCTGAGCGCCATCGCGAGGTCGAGATCGTCGGCGGGCACGTCCTTGGGGATCGAACCGCGCTTCGCATCCTTGCCGTCGCCGAGCTGGACATAGGGGCCGAAGCGCCCTGCCCGCTTCGACACTTCGAGGCCGGTTTCGGGATCGGTGCCGAGCACCGTCGGGCCACTGTCCGCGCCGTCGTTGGCGGCGCCGGCCTGGGCGAAGCGGCGGGTATATTTGCAGTCGGGATAGTTGGAGCAGGCGATGAACGCGCCGAACTTGCCGCCGCGCAGCGACAGGCTGCCCTGCTGGCAGACCGGGCAGAGCCGCGGATCGGCGCCGTCGCCCTTGTCGGGGAAGAGATAGGGGGCGAGAAACTCGTCGAGCGCCTTGGTGACCTCGGACGGCTTCTGCTCCATCACCTCGGCGGTCTTGGGCTTGAAATCGCGCCAGAAGGCTTCGAGCACCGCCTGCCAGCCGGCGCGGCCGCCCGACACGTCGTCGAGGCTTTCCTCGAGGCCGGCGGTATAGTCGTAGCTGACATAGCGATCGAAGAAGCGTTCGAGGAAGCTCGTGACCAGCCGGCCGCTCTCATTGGGGGTGAAGCGGTTCTTCTCGACCGTCACATAGTCGCGGTCCTTGAGGGTCTGCAGGATCGACGCATAGGTCGAGGGCCGGCCGATCCCCAGCTCCTCCATCTTCTTGACCAGGCTCGCTTCCGAATAGCGCGGCGGCGGCTGGGTGAAATGCTGTTCGGCGGTGACCGCCTTCTTCGCGGGCGCGTCCCCCTCGCGCAGGCGCGGCAGGCGGCGCGATTCCTCGTCGCCGTCGTCGTCGCGCCCTTCCTCGTACAGCGCGAGATAGCCGGGGAAGAGCACGACCTGCCCGGTCGCGCGCAGCCCGTGCCGGCCGGTGCCGTCGGTCAGTTCGACCGTCGTGCGCTCGAGCCGCGCCGAGGCCATCTGGCTGGCGAGCGCGCGCTTGAAGACCAGATCGTAGAGCCGCGCATGATCCCCGCTGCCGAGGCGATCCCTGGTGAAATCGGTGGGCCGGATCGCTTCGTGCGCTTCCTGCGCATTTTTCGCCTTCGCGCTATACTGGCGCGGCTTGTCCGGCACGTAGGAGCCGTCATAGCGCCGGGCGATCGCCCCGCGCGCGGCCTCGATCGCGCTGCCGTCCATCTGGACGCCGTCGGTCCGCATATAGGTGATCGCGCCGTCCTCATAGAGGCCCTGGGCGATCCGCATCGTATGGCTGGCGGAGAATCCCAGCTTGCGCGCGGCCTCCTGCTGGAGGGTCGAGGTGGTGAAGGGGGGCGGAGGATTGCGCGTGAGCGGCCGCGTCTCGACGGTCGCGACCGAGAAGCGCCCGGCTTCGACATCGGCCTTGGCCGCCTGCGCGTCACCGCCATTGCCGATCGTCAGCCGATCGATCTTCTGCCCCTTCCAGCGCACCAGCCGCGCAAGAAAGGAGACCCCGTCATGCTCCATGTCGGCCACGACCGACCAATATTCCTGCGCCTTGAACTGTTCGATCTCGCGCTCGCGATCGACCACCAGCCGCAGCGCGACCGACTGGACCCGCCCCGCCGACTTTGCGCCGGGCAGCTTGCGCCACAGCACCGGCGACAGCGTGAAGCCGACCAGATAGTCGAGCGCGCGCCGCGCCCGATAGGCGTCGATCAGATCCTCGTCGAGAGCGCGCGGGTTGGCCATCGCCTCCAGCACCGCGGGCTTGGTGATCGCGTTGAAGGTGACGCGCTGGACGTCGTCGGGCAGCACGCGGCGCTTCCGGAGCACCTCCTGCACATGCCAGCTGATCGCCTCGCCCTCGCGATCGGGGTCGGTCGCGAGGATCAACGTATCGGCGTCCTTGGCCTCGTCGGCGATCGCCTTGAGTTGCCGCGCCTTGTCGGCATAGGCTTCCCATTCCATCTCGAAGCCGTTGTCGGGATCGACCGAGCCGTCCTTGGCCGGAAGATCGCGGACATGGCCGTAGGAGGCGAGCACGCGATGGCCCGGCCCGAGATATTTCTCGATGGTCTTGGCCTTGGCCGGGGATTCGACGACGACGAGCTTCATAGGCTTCGGGCTATCCTCTTACGCGCATGTACACGTACGAGGGTGGAGAGCCGGATCGGGTGTCGTCAAGAGGGAGCCTCATCCGCTAGGCCGCCAGGCTCACGCGTCCGCCGGCGTGGCGTTCGAGACGCCCCGCCAGTTCCAGCTCGAGCAGCACGGTCTGCACAGCGGCGGTGTCGACACCGCCCTGGCGGACAAGTTCGTCGACGGGCAGCGGCACCGGCCCAAGCAGATCGAGGATCACGCGCCTTGCGCGATCGTCGGCGTCGGCGTCGGCGTCGGCCGCCGGCAGGGACGAATGGAAGGGCAGCGGGGCACGCGCCGAGACCGCGCCGATCGGCGCCAGCGCTTCGGCCACGTCGGCGGCCGACTGGATCAGCGTCGCGCCTTCGCGGATCAGCAGGTTGCAGCCCTGCGCGCGCGGATCGAGCGGCGACCCCGGCACCGCCATGACCTCGCGGCCGAACTCCGCGGCCAGCCGGGCGGTGATCAGCGATCCCGATTTGGGTGCGGCCTCGACGACCACGGTGCCCGCGGCGAGCCCCGCGATGATCCGGTTGCGATAGGGGAAATGCCTCGCGCGCGGCTCCACGCCCGGCGGCTGCTCGGCGATCAGCAGCCCGCGTTCGGCGATGTCGCGCTGAAGCGAACCATTTTCGGGCGGATAGGCGATGTCGATCCCGCCGGCGATCACCGCCGCCGTCCCGCCCTCGATCGACCCTGCGTGCGCGGCGGTGTCGATCCCGCGCGCCAGCCCCGAAACGACGAGCCAGCCCAACCCCGTCAGATCATGCGCCAGCATCCGTGCGAAGCGGATCGCAGCGCCGCTCGCGTTGCGCGCGCCGACGATGGCGATCGCCTTGCGCTCGAGCAGCTTTTGGTCGCCCTTGATCATCAGCATGGCGGGCGCGTTTTCGACCTGATCGAGCAGCAGCGGATAGCCGGGCTCGCCACGGAACAGGCAGCGCGCGCCGAGCTGTTCGATCCGGCCGAACTCGGCCTGCGCGCTCTCGACAGGGGGAAGCACCGGAACCGGGCCACCGCCCCGGCGCGCGAGATCGGGCAAGGCCGCGAGCGCGGCCGCGGCGCTGCCGAAGCGGCGAAGCAGATGCGAATAGGCGACGGGCCCGATGCGCGGGGTGCGGATCAGCCGGAGCCGGGCGAGGCGCTCCGCCGCCTCCGGCTCAGCCCACACCGACTTTGGGCTCGGTGCCATCGATCAGCCGGGTGATATTGTCGCGATGTTTCCAGAACAGCAGCATCGCCATCGGCAGCATCACGAGCACGGCGTCGGACTGCCCGCCCATCGCCGCCGCGATCGGGGCAGCGACCGCCCCCGACAGCCCCCCGACCGACGAACGCCGGCTGGCCGCGAGCATCGCCAGCCATATCAGCGCGAACGCCACGCCCGCCGGCCAATAGGCGGCGAGCGAAACGCCGAGCATCGTCGCGACGCCCTTGCCGCCGCGAAATCCCAGCCAAATGGGGAAGAGGTGGCCGAGAAAGGCCGCCGCGCCGGCCCACAGCGCCAGCTCTGGCCTGATCAGCGACGCGAGCAGCACCGCAGCCGCCCCCTTGCCCCCGTCAAGCAGCAGCGTCGCCGCCGCGAGGCCCTTGCGGCCCGTCCGCAACACATTGGTCGCGCCGATATTGCCCGAGCCTATGCTGCGCAGATCACCCGCCCCGCCGAGCCAGGTGAGCAGAACACCAAAAGGTATCGAACCGAGCAAATAGGCGCCGAGCAGCGTCCCGGCGGTAGCAAGCGAAACCATGGACGAATTGCTCCCCTCGCGGCACGCGCACCATAGTCAAAGCACATTGCGTGGCAACACGCACTACAGCACAGAAATTACGGATCCGGCATGATCCACATCAAGTTGCCGGAAATAGCGCCGGTTGCCTGCGCCGCTCCGCGACCTTATGGGACCCGCAATGGCCGACGATCGCCCGATCCTGATGTTCGACTCCGGGGTGGGCGGGCTTTCCATCCTCGCGCCGACGCGATTGCTCCTGCCGCAGGCGTCCTATGTCTACGCCGCCGACAATGGCGGCTTCCCCTATGGCGTCCGTAGCGAGGCGGAGATTGCGGCGCGGGTGCCCGCGCTGCTCGGCCGGCTGGTCGAGCGCTATCATCCGCGGCTCGTGGTGATCGCGTGCAACACCGCCTCGACGATTGCCCTCGCCGCGGTGCGCGCCGCGCTCGATCTTCCCGTGGTTGGAACGGTCCCCGCGATCAAGCCGGCCGCCGCGCGGTCGATCAGCCGAGCGATCGGGGTGCTCGGCACCGACGCGACCGTTCGCCAGCCTTATGTCGACGATCTCTCCGCCCGCTTCGCAGCCGATTGCACGGTCCTGCGGCACGGCTCGGCGCTGCTCGTCGAATTGGCCGAGGCCAAGCTGCGCGGCGAGGCGGCCGATCCCGCCCGCTATCGCGCGGTGCTGGACGGATTGCTCGGCCAGCCCGGCGGCGAGCGGATCGACACGGTCGTTCTCGCCTGCACGCATTTCCCGCTGGTCGCCGCGGAGCTTGCGGCGGCCGCGCCCCGCCCGCTGTCGTTCGTCGACGGCGGGCCGGGCATCGCGCGCCGCGTCGCCTTCCTCACCGAGGGGCAGGAGTGGCCGGCCGCCCCCAAGGGCGAGGCCGTGTTCACCGCGCCGCTCGTCATCAGCGAGGCGCTGCGCGCCGGCCTCGCGGCGCGGGGGCTCGACACGATCGCGATGCTCTGAGGGCAGGCGCTCCGCCTTGGTTGCGCCGCTGCCGCAGCGGGAGCCTTGGCGCGGCAATCCCGCTCGGGCGGACAAGTTCAGCCTTGTCTATATGAAATTGTTCCTACTGGCATTTGAAAGGACTTGGCCGTAAAAGGCGGCGATTCAGTCCCGGGCAAGGCGGGGCGGCAGGGAGCGAAACCCTTGGATTACAACCGCGTTTTCACTCAGGCGATCGATCGTCTTCATGCCGAAGGTCGCTACCGGGTTTTTATCGATATCCTGCGCAACAAGGGCACTTTCCCCAACGCACGTTGCTTCGCCGGGCATAATGGCCCGAAGCCCGTCACCGTCTGGTGCTCGAACGATTATCTCGCAATGGGGCAGCATCCCAAGGTGATCGCCGCGATGGAGGAAGCGCTCCACGATGTCGGCGCCGGCTCGGGCGGCACGCGCAACATCGGCGGCAACACGCATTATCATGTCGATTTGGAAGCCGAGCTTGCCGACCTCCACGAGAAGGAGGCCGCGCTGCTGTTCACGTCGGGCTATGTCTCCAACGAGGCGACGCTGTCGACGCTGGCCAAGGTGCTGCCCGGCTGCATCATCTTTTCGGACGAGCTCAACCACGCATCGATGATCGCGGGCATCCGCAATTCGGGCGCCGAGAAGCGCGTCTTCCGTCACAACGACCTCGAGCATCTCGAGGAACTCCTCGCGGCCGAGGATCCCGAAGCGCCCAAGCTGATCGCGTTCGAGAGCGTCTATTCGATGGACGGCGACATCGCCCCGATCCATGCGATCTGCGATCTGGCGGACAAATATAACGCGCTTACCTATCTCGACGAGGTGCATGCCGTCGGCATGTACGGCAAGCGTGGAGGCGGCATCGCCGACCGCGAAGACGCCGCACGGCGGCTGACCGTCATCGAGGGCACGCTGGGCAAGGCATTCGGCGTGATGGGCGGCTATATCGCGGCCGACCGGATGATCATCGACGTGATCCGCTCCTACGCGCCCGGCTTCATCTTCACGACCTCGCTTTCGCCGGTGCTGGTCGCCGGAGCGCTCGCGAGCGTGCGGCACCTTAAACAGTCCTCGGAAGAGCGCGATGGCCAGCAGGCTGCGGCGCGGCAGCTGAAGCAGATGTTCGCCGAGGCGGGCCTGCCGGTGATGGACACGGCGACGCACATCGTACCGTTGATGGTCGGCGATCCGGTCAAGGCCAAGAAGGTTTCCGATATCCTGCTGGCCGAATATGGCGTCTATGTTCAGCCGATCAATTATCCGACCGTGCCGCGCGGCACCGAAAGGCTGCGCTTCACGCCCGGCCCCGCGCATAATGAGGCGATGATGCGCGACCTGACCCGGGCACTGCTCGAGATCTGGGATCGGATGGAGATGCGGCTCGCGGCCTGAGTCGCTACGCCGTCTTCAGATGATGAACGAAGGTCTGGGTCGCACGCTTCAGATCGACCGCATGACCCAGTAGATCGCCCGCGGCTGTCTGAACCTGGTCCGACAGCTTCCCGGCCTCTTTGGCGACTTCGGCGACCTTGCCGATCTGTTCGGCCATGTCGCCCGCACCTTCGGCGGTGTGCTGCGCATTGCGCTCGAGCAGCTCCGCGGTGCTGCGCTGATCTGCGAGCATCTTGCCGATCTGCCCGGTAGCCTGTGCGAGTTGATCGACCACGTTCGACACGTCGCCGAACGAATCCTCGACGACGCGCGCGCCGGCATGAACCCCCTCGATCAGAGAGCTGATTTCACCTGTGGCGCGCGCCGTTTGTCCGGCAAGACTTTTGACCTCGGCGGCGACGACAGCGAAACCGTGCCCAGACGCCCCGGCCCGCGCGGCCTCGATCGTTGCGTTGAGGGCGAGCAGGTTGGTTTGTGACGCGATCGCCTCGATTCTGCCCGTAAACTCGCCGATATCGATCGCGCGGGTCGACAGCGTCCGCACCGCTTCGTCGCCCGTTTTCGAATTGGCGCGCGCCCGGGCGCTGAGCTCCGCCTGCTGATCGATGCTCGATGCGATTCCCGTTATCGAATGCGACAGTTCCGCCACGCTTCCCGCCACCGCACGCGCGGCCCGGCTGGCGTCGTTCGCCCGCTCGGCCACGATGGCGCTTTGAGAGCCGCTGTCATTGGCAAGCTCGCTCAATGCAGCCGAGGCGGATTCGAGCCGCGCCGCCGCCGAGCCCACCGACGTCACCACCGCGTGAACCGAGCCCTCGAACTCATCCGCGAGCATCAACAGCTCCTGCGTCCGCCGGGCCGCCGCCGCCCGTTCCATTTCTTCACGGCGGAGCTGCTCGGCCGCCGTCCGGGCATCCGCATCCGCCGCAGCCGCAAGCGCATCCTCAGCAGCCGCCTGTGCCCTGCGCGCCTCGATCAGGGCGGCCTCGGCGGCGATCGCCGAGGCATCGCTCGCCGCGAGCGCCTGCGCCTGGGTCTCGAGCAGCTGCCGCAGCCGGCGCGCCAAATAGACCAGCACCGCGCATTCGAGGATCACAGCGAGCGCGTGTATCACCACGCGCGCAGAATTGCCCGAGCCCGCAAACACCCAGCCCGGCGCCACGATTTCGAGCAGCACATGGTGCAGAGCGATGAGCGCCGAGGCAAGCAGCAGCGGGCGCCAATCGCACAGCAGCGTCAGCGCCCCCAGCGCCACGAAGAAATACATGTGCATGTCCATCTGCCATGGATGGCCGCGCCAGGCATAGACCAGCAGTGCGGGAGCGGCCGCCGCGAGCACAGCCGCCACCAGCCTCGCGACGTCATCATGGCGCGACGCCAGCGCCATCCGGCTGGGCAGGATGTTCAGTGTCACGCTCAGCAGCAGCAGCGGCCAGCTTTGAGCGATCGGCCCGCCGACCATGCCGAGCGCGAGCATGCCCGTCACCGCCCAACCGCCTAAAGCGATCAGGCGAACCCCGCGGGCGCGCAGCAGGTCGACCTCCACGACGGTCATATCGCCCCTGCGTCGCCGAGCGCTTGGCCGCACGATGGGCTTCGTGCGCCGAGTGACAGCACGCCCTGCGCCAACAATGCCATGCTCAGCTCCGCCCTGCTGCCGCGCACCAGCAAGGAGCCGCCGATCGGCCCGCGGCCCAGCAGCGCCGCCCCATGCTCGACGGCGAGGGCGGCGACGCGGGCGCGGGCGGACATCGTCAGCGGCACCAGCAGCATCGTGCCCCGCGCCGGCGGCGCAAGGGCGAGAATGAGGAGACCGAAGACAGCGGCACCCAGCTGGACCAGCAGGGGCATGTGATGGCGACGGACGGACACGAATCGCGGGTTCATTGGTCCATTTTGGAGAAATTATGGTTAGCAAATTGCTAAACTTGCAATCCGCCTCGAGCGAGGAAACGCCCCGCCGGGTGACAGCAGCGATCCTCGCTATCGGATATTGCCCTCAGCTGCGGCTTCGCCTATATCGCGGCTACTTCTCGACATTGGAAACTTTGCCGGGCTCGGGGGCGCAAGCCTCCGGGGCACGAACTGCTGCATATTGGAGCGTGAATGGCGGACATCGCCGCCCTGACCAGATTGATCGAGCCCGAGGCGAATGCCCTCGGGCTGGCGCTTGTGCGCGTGGCCTTCTTCGGCGGCAAAAGCGATCCGACCCTGCAGGTGATGGCCGAGCGCCCCGATACACGCCAGCTCGACATCAGCGATTGCGAGGCGCTGTCGCGGCGGATTTCGGACAAGCTCGACGAATTCGACCTGATCGAGGAAGCCTATCGGCTTGAGGTCAGCTCACCGGGGATCGACCGCCCGCTAACGCGGGTGGGCGACTGGACCGACTGGGCCGGCTTCGACGCTCGCGTCAAGCTCAGCGTACCGCTCGACGGGCGCAAGCAATTCGATGGGCGCATCATCGCCAGCGATGGCGACTCGGTGACGCTCGGTGTAAACAAATTGGGTGAGGTGGCGGTGCCGCTGGCGCAGATCGCCAGCGCGAAGCTGATCCTGACCGACGCTCTCATCAAGGCCACCGCGCCGCTCTCGACCGAGGGCGCGGACCGAATACAAGTGGAAGGATAAGTCGCCATGGCCACCGCCATCTCCGCCAACCGGGCCGAGCTTCTCGCGATCGCCGACGCGGTTGCGCGCGAAAAGCTGATCGATCGGGAGATCGTGATCGAGGCGATGGAAGACGCGATCCAGCGCGCGGCGCGCGCGCGCTATGGCGCCGAGAACGACATCCGCGCCAAGATCGACGGCAAGACCGGCGATATGCGGCTGTGGCGCGTCGTCGAGGTGGTCGAGCAGGTTGACGACTATTTCAAACAGGTCTCGGTTGCGGATGCCCAGAAGCTGCAGAAGGGCGCGGTGGTCGGCGACTATATCGTCGATCCGCTGCCTCCGATCGAGTTCGGCCGCATCGCCGCGCAGGCCGCCAAGCAGGTGATCTTCCAGAAGGTCCGCGATGCCGAGCGCGAACGTCAATATGACGAGTTCAAGGACCGCGCGGGCGAGATTATCACCGGCGTCGTCAAGCGCGTCGAGTTCGGCCATGTCGTCGTCGATCTGGGCCGCGCCGAAGGCGTGATCCGCCGCGACCAGCAAATTCCCCGCGAGGTCGTTCGCGTCGGCGACCGGGTCCGCTCGCTGATCCTCAGCGTCCGCCGCGAGAACCGTGGCCCGCAGATCTTCCTCAGCCGCGCGCATCCGGATTTCATGAAGAAGCTGTTCGCGCAGGAAGTGCCCGAGATCTACGACGGCATTATCGAGATCAAGGCCGCCGCGCGCGATCCCGGCAGCCGCGCCAAGATCGGCGTGATCAGCCATGACAGCTCGATCGATCCGGTCGGCGCGTGCGTCGGCATGAAGGGCAGCCGCGTCCAGGCGGTCGTCCAGGAGATGCAGGGCGAGAAGATCGACATCATCCCCTGGTCGCCGGACACGGCCACCTTCGTGGTCAACGCGCTGCAGCCCGCGCAGGTGGCGCGCGTCGTGATCGACGAGGAGGAAGAGCGTATCGAGGTGGTCGTCCCCGACGATCAGCTCAGCCTTGCGATCGGCCGCCGCGGCCAGAATGTCCGCCTCGCGAGCCAGCTCACCGGCAAGGCGATCGACATCCTGACCGAGGCCGACGCCAGCGAAAAGCGCCAGAAGGAATTCCTGCAGAACTCCGAGATGTTCCAGAACGAGCTCGACGTCGACGAGACCCTCGCCCAGCTGCTCGTCGCCGAAGGCTTCGGGGCGCTCGAGGAAGTGGCCTATGTCGAACTCGAGGAACTCGCGTCGATCGAAGGTTTCGACGAGGAATTGGGCAGCGAGCTGCAGAGCCGCGCGCAGGAAGCGCTGGAACGCCGCGAGAGCGCCGCACGCGAGGAACGGCGCGGCCTGGGCGTCGAGGACGCGCTGGCCGAGATGCCCTATCTGACCGAGGCGATGCTGGTGACGCTCGGCAAGGCGGGCATCAAGACGCTCGACGACCTCGCCGATCTCGCGTCCGACGAGCTTGTCCTCAAGAAGCGCCAGGACCAGCGGCGCCGCGGCCCCGACAAGAGCGATCGCGCGCAGAGCGAGGCCGACAAGGGCGGGGTGCTCGGCGACTATGGCCTGACGATGGAGCAGGGCAACGAGATCATCATGGCCGCGCGCCACGCCGCAGGCTGGTTCGCGGAAGACGATGCCTGATGCCGTTCGTCGACATCCGCATCGCGGGCTCCGCCACACGCGAGCAGAAGGCGGCAATCGTCGCTGACGTGACCCGCTCGCTCGGCGCGCACCTCGGCAAGCCCGCCGGCGCCGTGCAGGTGAACATCACCGAGCTCTCGACCGAAAATTACGGTTCGGGCGGCCTGCTGATCGCAGACCGGCCGGCCACTCCCGCGCAGGAGGTCGCTTCTGCGAATGGCAAACGATGAGACCCGGGCGGCAATAGCTTCGGCCAACGCCGGCCTTCCCGCCGACCGGGAGGGCGCGGCGGATGGCGTGCGCAACGGCAGGCAGATCCATGTCCCCGAGCGCAAATGCATCCTTTCGGGCGAGCACGGCGCGCGCGGCGATCTGATTCGCCTCGCGCTTGGCCCCAACGGCCTCGTGCTGCCCGACCTGCGGGCGAAGGCCGGCGGGCGGGGCGCATGGATCGGGGTCGATCGCGCCGCGCTCGAAACCGCCATCGCCAAGGGCAAGCTGAAGAGCGCACTGGCCCGCGCGTTCAAGGACGGGTCGATCGTGATTCCGGGCGACCTGGCCGATCGCGTCGAGGACGGCCTGCGCCGCGCCGCCCTCGATCGGTTGGGGCTCGAAGCGCGCGCGGGCGCGCTGCTCACCGGTTCGGACCGGATCGCCGACGCCGCCCGCCGCGGCATGATCCACCTCCTGCTGCACGCGGCGGACGCGTCGGAGGACGGCAATCGCAAACTCGACCAAGCCTTGCGGGTCGGCCTCGACGCCGAGGGCGCGGGGCTCCGGGGGGTGGTAATCCCGGCAGAGCGCACCATATTGTCGATGGCGCTGGGGCGGGACAATGTGGTACATATAGGCCTGACCGTGCCGGCTTCTGCCGCGCGCGTCGCTGACGCTTTGGGCCGCTGGTGCGGCTTTATAGGACGTTCGGAAAGCGCTTCAGCCTTGCGGAGTCACTCCGCAGGGTCCATCGGCGCTACAATTCGTGAAGTGAAGGGTTCGGTTACCAGATGAGTGACAGTGACAAGCCGAAACTGGGGATGCGTGCGCCGTTGGGCCTGAAGCGCACGGTGGAGACGGGTCAGGTGAAGCAGAGCTTCAGCCATGGCCGGTCGAACACCGTCGTCGTCGAGGTCAAGCGCCGCCGCGTACTCGGAGGACGGCCGGGCGAAGCCGAGCCCCAGCTGATCGAGGAGGCCGCCCCAGCGCCGACCCCGAGGGCCGATCCCGCCCCGCAGCCCGCACCCGCCCAGGCGGCTCCCGCGCCGCGCGCCGCGCCGACGCCCGTCTCGCGCCAGATGACGCCGCTCGAGCGCCGCGAGCAGCAGGAACGCCTGCTCCGCGAAGCCGAAGAAGCGCGTATGAACGCGCTCGAAGAGACGCGCCGCCGTGAGGAGCGGCTCAAGGCTGAGGCCAGCGAGGAGGAGAAGCGCCGCGCCGAGGAGAATCGGCGGGCCGAAGAAGCGGCTACGATCGTCGAGGCCGACGCAGCGCCGCAGCCCGCACCCGCGGAAGCCGCGGCCGAAGCCCCTGTGGCCGAGCAGGCCAGCGAACCTCCTGCGGCCCGCACCAGCGATGTACCTCCGCCCCGCCGCTTCACCCCGGTGCCCAGCCCGAAGCGCCCCGAGCCCCCCCGTCCGCAGCAGCGCGATCGCAAGGGCGATGATCGCCGCCAGTCTGGCAAGCTGACCGTCACCCGCGCGCTGGACGACGATACCGGCGCGCGTGCGCGCTCGCTGGCCGCGCTCAAGCGCGCTCGCGAAAAGGACCGCCGTGCGCATCAGTCGGGCACGGTGCAGCAGAAGCAGGTCCGCGACGTCGCGGTGCCTGAGACGATCACCGTCGGCGAGCTCGCCAATCGCATGGCCGAGCGCGGCGCCGATCTCGTCAAGGCGCTGTTCAAATTGGGCATGCCCGTCACCGTCAATCAGGCGATCGACCAGGACACCGCCGAGCTGCTCGTCACCGAGTTCGGCCATAATGTGAAGCGCGTGTCCGACAGCGACATCGATCTGGTCACCACGCATGACGTCGATTCGGATGAGACGCTCAAGCCGCGCCCGCCGGTCGTCACGATCATGGGCCATGTCGACCATGGCAAGACCAGCCTGCTCGACGCCCTGCGGGGCACCGACGTGGCGTCGGGCGAAGCGGGCGGGATCACGCAACATATCGGCGCCTATCAGGTTACGGTGCAGGGCGGCGGGAAGATCACCTTCCTCGACACGCCCGGCCATGAGGCGTTCAGCGAGATGCGCGCCCGCGGCGCCAACGTCACCGATATCGTCGTGATCGTCGTCGCCGGCGACGACGGCCTGCGGCCGCAGACGATCGAGGCAATCAGCCATACCCGCGCGGCCAACGTCCCGATGATCATCGCGATCAACAAAATGGACAAGCCCGGCTCCAATGCGCAGAAGGTGCGCGAGGCGTTGCTCCAGCACGACGTCCAGGTCGAAAGCATGGGCGGCGACGTCCAGGAAGTCGAGGTCTCCGCGCTCAAGAAGACCGGCCTCGACGAGCTTATCGCGAAGATCGAGCTCCAGGCCGAACTGCTCGAACTCACGGCCAATCCCGATCGCGCGGCTGAAGGCATCGTGATCGAGGCGACACTCGACAAGGGCCGCGGGCCGGTGGCGACGATCCTCGTCGGCCGCGGCACGCTGCGGATGGGCGACATCTTCGTAGTCGGCGCCGAGAGCGGCAAGGTTCGTGCGCTCGTCGACGACAAGGGACGCAGCGTCAAGGAAGCCGGCCCCTCGCTCCCGGTCGAGATCCTCGGCCTGTCAGGCGTGCCCAGCGCCGGCGACCAGCTGTCGGTGGTCGAGAACGAAGCGCGCGCGCGCGAAGTCGCGGCCTACCGGGCCGGCGTCATCCAGGCGAAGCGGACCACCTCGGCGCCCGCCAGCCTCGAATCGATGTTCTCGGCGCTGCGCGACAAGCAGGCGCAGCAATATCCGGTGGTGGTGAAGGCCGACGCGCAAGGCTCGGTCGAAGCGATCGTCGGATCGCTGCACAAGATCTCGACCGACGATATCCAGGTGCGCATCCTCCACTCGGGTGTCGGCGGAATCACCGAGAGCGACGTGACCCTGGCGGCCGCCTCGAAGGCGCCGATCATCGGCTTCAACGTCCGCGCCAACGCCAAGGCGCGCGAGATCGCCACGCGCGATGGGGTCGCGCTCAAATATTATGACGTGATCTACGATCTGCTCGACGAAATCCGCGCCGCGATGGCCGGCCAGCTTGGTCCGGAATATCTCGAGCATGTCGTCGGCCGCGCCGAAATCCGCGAGGTGTTCTCGGCGGGCAAGCACGGCAAGGCCGCCGGACTGCTCGTGCTGGAGGGCTATATCCGCCAGAAGCTGCGCGCACGCGTCATGCGCGACGACGTCATCATCTACAACGGATCGATCTCGTCGCTGCGCCGCTTCAAGGATGATGTCCCCGAGGTTCGCGCCGGGCTGGAATGCGGCATCACGCTCGAGGCGACGACCGACATCAAGCCGGGCGACATTGTCGAGACCTTCGAGGTCGAGGAGCGTCAGCGGACGCTTTGAGGAAGATCTCTGGAATGGAGCGTCATCCCGGGGCAGCCGGGGATCTCGGGAGATCGTGCGTAGTCCGCCGCGCGCCGAGCCCTCCGCCTTCCGGTGTGACCCACCCTGTGGAAAGGCTGCGCCATGCGCCGCAACGAAACTGCTGAAGGCAAGTCGGTCCGCTTGCTGCGCGTGGGCGAACAGGTGCGCCATGCGCTGTCGGATATCCTGATGCGGGGCGACGTTCATGACGACGTGCTCGCCAGCCATATGGTCTCGGTCACCGAGGTCCGCATGTCGCCCGACCTCAAGCATGCCACCGTGTTCGTGAAGCCGCTGCTCGGCGCCGATGAGGAAGCCGTCATCAAGGCGTTGCGAACCAACACCGCCTATCTGCAAAGCGAAGTCGCGCGGCGGGTGAACACCAAATATGCCGCCAAGCTCAAATTCCTCGCCGACGAGAGCTTCGACGAGGGCAGCCATATCGACCGGCTGCTGCGACAGCCGGGCATCGCCCGCGACCTCGGCGAGACAGACGAAGCCTAACGCCGGCCGGCGCCGCGGCGCACCTCGGCGTTGCGCTCTGCGGCATGCAGCAGCTGCTCGAGATCGTCGGTCCCCACATCGAGCAGATCGGGGTAGTCGGCGATTGCCGCAAGCAGATCCGCGCGCGTGAAATCCTCGTGGAGCACGGGCGCGGGGGCCGGGCGCGCGACGTGCGGGTAGCTGTGCCCCGAGAAACGATGGAAGCCCCAGGCCATCACGACCAGCAACAGCGTCTCGGTCGCGACCGGCGCGATCACAAACGCGTATCCGCTCGCCTGTACCGCCGTACCGCCGAACACCGCGGTCAGCGCGACAGCGCCGCCCGGCGGATGAAGGCAGCGCAGCAACGCCATCGCGACGATCGCGCCGCCCACCGCCAGCCCCGCCCCGATCATCGGATCCGCCCCGAGCCGGGCGACCGACACGCCGACGAGCGCCGACACGATGTTGCCGCCGATCACCGCCCAGGGTTGCGCCATCGGGCTGGCGGGGACCGCGAACAGCAGCACCGCAGCCGCACCGATCGGGGCGATCATCAGCGGCATGCTATCGCCGGCGCCCGCGAGGCTGCGGATCAGCAGGCCAGTCGCGATCATGCCCAACAGCGCGCCGATCGCCGATATCAGCCGGTCGCGCACCGCCTTGTCGGCAGGGACCGCGATCATCATCGCATGATAGCGCGACCAGCGGAAACGGACCCGCGGCGTGTCGTCGGGAATAGTCTTCATCGCTGGGGCCTATCGCCCAAAGCCGGGCGAATCGCTAGGGTGCGGGCATGGCCAAATTCTATTTCTATTATGCAGCGATGAACGCCGGAAAATCCTCGACCCTGCTGCAGGCCGATTTCAACTACCGCGAACGCGGAATGCGCACCGTGCTGTTCACCGCCGCGTTCGACGATCGTTTCGAGCCCGGCAAGATTACCTCGCGGATCGGGCTCGCCTCGCACGCCACCGCGATCGACGCCGACACCGATCTTTATGAGGAGGTTGTCGCGGAGCGGGCCGAGGCCCCGGTGGATTGCGTGCTGGTCGATGAGGCGCAATGGCTGACCCGGGCGCAGGTGTTCCAGCTCGCCGCGGTTTGCGACGAACTCGGCATTCCGGTGCTCGCTTATGGTCTGCGCACCGATTTCAAGGCCAATCTGTTTCCGGGCAGCGCGGCGCTGCTCGCGATCGCCGACACGCTGGTCGAGCTCAAGGCGATCTGTGCATGCGGCCGCAAGGCGACGATGAACCTGCGGGTCGATTCGGAAGGGTTTGCGGTCAAGGAAGGCGCCCAGATAGAGCTCGGCGGCAACGAGCGCTATGTCGCGTTGTGCCGCCGTCACTACACCGAACAAATGGGGTGGCAGCGCGGCGTCCTCGCCTGACGCCATCGGCGCGCGCAGCCGTGACCGACGCTCAGGGTATCCGCAGCAGCGCGACGGTGGAGCCGCCGCTGCTCAGGGCGAACGAACCGCCAAGCTGCCTCGCGAGCATCTGCGCGAGCTTGAGCCCGAGGCTGTCGGTCTTGTCGAGATCGAAACCTGGCGGCAGTCCGGCGCCGTCGTCGATCACCGCCAGGTCGAGCATGGTGTCGGCCGCGCGCGAGACACGAACCCGGATGCTCCCGGAGTCGCGCCCGCGGAAGCCATGTTCGATCGCGTTGGTGATCGCCTCGGCGATGATCAGGGCCATCGGCACCGCCGCTTCGGCCGCCAGATCGACGTCCTCGCTCGCCTCGACCAAGAAGCTTATGCCCGCCTTGCCGCTCGCATCGACCAGATCAGCGCCGAGCTGTTCGAGGAAAGCGGCCAGCTCGAGCCGCTCGCCATGCGGGCTATAGAGCTGGCGGTGGATGCGGCCGATCAGCGCGAGCCGGCGCGCCGCCTCGTCCAGCGCCTCGCGCGCGGCGCCGTCCGAAATGGCGCGCATCTGCAATGCCAGCAGCCCGCTCGCCACCTGGAGATTGTTCGAGACGCGGTGCTGAAGTTCGCGGAACATCAATTCGCCGCGCTCGACCAGCCGCCGGTTGCGCTCACGCTCGCGGGCGAGGCGGAGGTTGCTGTTCTGCAGCCAGTGGACGAGCAGGATATCGATCGCGACCACCACCGCATAAAAGAGCAGCGCGAGCATGATCGCGCCCGACATCTTGACCGCGAAGAAGGGTGGAATGAAGCAATACCAGGCCAGCAGGCCGCACAGCACGCCCGCGACGAGGCCCGGGCCGATCCCGAACAGAAAGGTCGAGAGGATCACCGCGGGAAAGAAGCTTACATAGGGATAGCCATCGGGCAGCACCGGCGTCGCGAGCAGCCGGGCGAGCAACGCCAGCCCGCAAATCAGCACGGCCCCGGCATAGCCGAGCGCGGACCTGTCGCGCGCAAGCGGGAGCCGTTCCAGCAGTGAAGCGGCCTGGCCTGCCACATATTTCCCCAACGGCTTCGCGACAGCCTAGCCCGTAAGGCAAACCGGCCGCAATATTCGTCGGAAAAGTGACGCCGGTGGTCAGGCCGCCCGTTGCAAGCGGCGGGCGCGCATATAGAGCTCAATGCGGTAGAAGCTGAGCACGCCGACCGCAAAGGCGACGAAGATGTCGCTGACCAGCATCGCCCCCAAATTCCAGCGCGCATCGCCGGCCATCACCGCCCAATGCAGCGCCCAGCGCACCAGCACGAGCGCGGCGAGGAAGACCAGCGCGTAGGGCGAGCTGCGCTGGCGAAGCTCGCCGGTCGCGGGATCGACGCCAATATGGATCAATCTCGCGCGCTGCCACCCGACCAGCGCCCCCGCCGCGAGCCCCGCCGTGACCCACAGCCAGCCGAGCCCATGCGGCGGAAACTGCGCAAAGATCATCGCCGCCAGCAGGATGAAGATGGTGGGAATGATCCAGAGCGTGGCGGGGCGCAGCCGCTGGCTCCGGCCCAGCCGCCGCAGCCGGATGAACAGCGCCACCGCGACGAGCGTGCCGATCAGGGCGTAGCGGATCAGATCGGGAGAAGCCATGGCGGCGCTCCTTCCCACAAAAAAGGGGGAGCGTCAGCCCCCCCCTTTCTTCACCTTCCGGCTGCGCCGATCAATCGTCGTCGCGGGTCAGAAAGGCCGGCGCGAAATCGGGCGCCGGGCCGTCGTCATTGCCGCCTTCGGAACGCTCGCGGCGCGGGCCGCGATCACCGCGCGGTCCACGGTCGCCACCGTCGCGGCGCGGGCCGCGGTCGCCATCGCGACGCGGGCCGCGGTCGCCGTCCCGGCGGGGACCGCGATCGCCGCGATCGCCGCGATCGCCACGCGGCCGCTCTTCACGCGGCGGGCGGGTGTCGGGAAGCTCCTCGCCGGTCTCCTGGTCGACGACGCGCATCGACAGGCGCACCTTGCCGCGCTGATCGATCTCGAGCACCTTGACCTTGACCTCCTGGCCTTCGGTCAGGACGTCGGCGACCTTCTCGACGCGGTCATTCTTGATCTCCGAGACGTGGACGAGCCCATCCTTGCCGCCCATGAAGTTCACGAAGGCGCCGAAATCGACGAGATTGACCACCTTGCCCGTGTAGACCTTGCCGACCTCGGGCTCGGCGACGATGCCGATGATCCAGTTCCGCGCGGCTTCGATCTGCGCGGTGTCCGACGACGAGATCTTGACGGTGCCGTCGTCGTCGATGTCGACCTTGGCGCCGGTGGTGGCGACGATCTCGCGGATGATCTTGCCGCCGGTGCCGATGATGTCGCGGATCTTGTCCTTGGGAACCGACATCGTCTCGATCCGCGGCGCATGCGACGACAGCTCGGTGCGGCTATGATCGAGCGCCTTGGCCATCTCGCCCAGGATATGCGCGCGGCCTTCCTTGGCCTGGCTCAGCGCGACCTTCATGATCTCCTCGGTGATGCCGGCGATCTTGATGTCCATCTGAAGGCTGGTGATGCCTTCCGAAGTCCCCGCGACCTTGAAGTCCATGTCGCCGAGATGATCCTCGTCGCCGAGGATGTCGCTGATCACCGCGAAGTCCTTGCCTTCGAGGATCAGGCCCATCGCGATACCCGAGACCGGACGCTTGATCGGCACGCCGGCGTCCATCATCGCGAGGCTGCCGCCGCACACCGTCGCCATCGACGACGATCCGTTCGACTCGGTGATGTCCGAGGTCAGACGGATGGTGTAGGGAAACTCCTCCTTGGTCGGCAGCACCGCGTGCAGCGCGCGCCATGCCAGCTTGCCGTGGCCGACTTCGCGACGGCCCGGCGCGCCGAAGCGGCCGACTTCACCGACCGAATAGGGCGGGAAGTTGTAGTGGAGCATGAAATGCTCGTAGCGCAGCCCGGTCAGGCCATCGATCATCTGCTCGCTTTCCTTGGTGCCCAAGGTGCAGGTCGAGATGCTTTGCGTCTCGCCGCGCGTGAACAGCGCCGAGCCGTGCGCGCGCGGCAGGAAATGCGCCTCGGCGACGATCGGACGGACCGTCTTGGTGTCGCGACCGTCGATACGGCGGCCATCCTTGAGGATCGCGGTGCGGACGATTTCGGCCTCGAGCTTCTTGACGAGCTTGTTGGCGGCCATCTGGTCCTGCGGGGCGGCGTCGGCGAAGGCGGCCTTCGCCTTGGCGCGCATCTCGTTGAGCGCGCCCGCGCGGGCCGACTTGTCGGTGAGCTTGTAGGCGGCCTCGATGTCCTTGCCGACCAGCTTCTTGAGCTTGGTCTTGGCGGCCGACAGATCGGCCTGCGGGGCCATTTCCCACGGGTCCTTGGCCGACTTCATCGCGAGCTTGATGATCGCGCCGATCACCTCCTGGCACGCGCGGTGCGCGAACATCACGGCGCCGAGCATGACCTCTTCCGAAAGCTCCTTTGCTTCGGATTCGACCATCATCACCGCGTCCTGGGTGCCGGCGACGACGAGTTCGAGCTCGCCCGCGGCGACCTGCTCGTCGGTCGGGTTGAGGATATATTCGCCGTCCTGATAGCCGACGCGCGCGCCGGCGATCGGGCCCATGAACGGAACCCCCGAGATGGTGAGCGCGGCCGACGCGGCGATCATCGCCAGAATGTCGGGCTCGTTCTCGCCGTCATAGCTCAGCACCTGGGCGATGACGTTGATCTCGTTGTAGAAGCCCTCGGGAAAGAGCGGGCGGATCGGGCGGTCGATCAGGCGGGAGACCAGCGTCTCCTTCTCGGTCGCGCCGCGCTCGCGCTTGAAAAAGCCGCCGGGGATGCGGCCCGACGAGAAATACTTCTCCTGATAATGGACGGTGAGCGGGAAGAAATCCTGCCCTTCCTTGACGCTGCGCGCCGCGGTCACCGCGCAGAGCACCACGGTCTCGCCGAGGGTCGCGAGCACCGCGCCGTCGGCCTGACGGGCGACGCGGCCCGTTTCCAGCGTGAGGGTCTGGCCGCCCCACTGGATTTCAACTTTCTTGGTATCGAACATCTGTGTTCCTTGTCTCCGGACGCCCTATGCGGCCGGGGCCTATGCGGATGGCGGGCTCCTTGCCCATCACCATCGCGTGGGGCAGGCCGCTTTCGGCCTGCCGTGGCGGGAGCTTGTGCCCGCCGTCCTGCCCGGCGCCGAATTGCGCCCGGCCGGAAATGACGAACGGCCCCGTCGCCGGGGCCGTCCTGAAGAGTTTACTTGCGCAGGCCGAGCTTGCCGATCAACGCTGCGTAGCGGGAAGCATCTTCCTTCTTGAGATAATCGAGAAGGCTGCGGCGCTTGTTGACCAGCATCAGCAGACCGCGGCGCGAGTGATTGTCCTTCGCATGGGTCTTGAAATGCTCGGTCAGGTTGACGATGCGCTCGGTCAGGATCGCGACCTGGACTTCGGGGCTGCCGGTGTCACCCTCGGAACGGGCGTTTTCGGCAATGATCGCGGTCTTGCGCTCGGCGGTAACGGTCATATGTCTTCCTTCGACATCAGGTTGAAGCCGCGCACCACCCAGGCCTGATGGCCGTCCGCCTCGACCAGGGCGACGGGCATATCGCCATCGATCGCAAGGTTGAGGCCGGTGGGTGCGGCGATCCCGATCAAACGACGCCCCTCGCGGAGCGCCCTTGCCTGTTCGGGGGTGACGGAAAGAGCCGGGATGTCGTCCAGCCCTGCCGTCAACGGCAAAAGCGCCGTTTCAAGCCGCCGGGCCTTAGCGAGTTCCTCCAGATTGTCCAGCGAAATCGCGGCGCCGAGGGTGAACGGGCCGGCCTTGGTGCGGCGGAGCATGCTGACATGCCCGACCGTTCCGAGCGCATGCGCGATGTCCCGCGCGAGGCTGCGGATATAGGTGCCCTTCGAAACGGCCGCGGACAGGGTGACCCGGTTGAGGCGTCCGCCCCCATCCGTCATCGTCCCAGCGAAAGCTGGGATCTCAGTAGAGTTTCGCGACTCCGAATCCGTCCCGGCCGCATGAGATCCCAGCCTTCGCTGGGATGACGGTGGTTGGATGACCAGCCTATGCACCGTCACCGCCCGGCGCTTGATCTCGAACGTCTCTCCGGCCCGCGCCCGATCATAGGCGCGCTCGCCGTCGATCTTGAGCGCGGAATAGGCGGGCGGAACCTGCTCGATCGCTCCGGTGAAGCGCGCCAGCACCGCTTCAATCTGCGACAGCGTCGGGCGAACATCCGAGGTCGCGACCGCCTTCCCCTCGGCGTCGAGCGTGTCGGTCTCGATGCCGAAGCTGATGGTGAAGTCATAGGCCTTGTCGGCATCGAGCATCCGCCCCGACAATTTGGTCGCCTCGCCGACCGCGACCGGGAGCACCCCCGATGCGAGCGGATCGAGCGTGCCGCCATGGCCGACCTTGTACTTGCCATAGCCGCCGAGCCGCAGCGCGCGCTTGACCGCCGAGACGATCTGGGTCGAGCCCGGGCCGAGCGGTTTGTCGATGATGATCCAGCCATGCATGGCGCGCGGCTATAGGCAAAGCCGCCCGCACCGGATAGCCTGCCCGTCATCGATCAATCGCGGAGAGATGCCTTGACCTTTTCCCTCTACGCCGCCGTCATTCCGCCTTACCAGCGCATGCTGCGCAGTCTCGATGCGCTGCTCGACAAAGCCGAAACCTGGGCGGCCGATCAGGGCATCGCCGAAAAGGACATCCTCGGCGCGCGGCTGGCACCCGACATGCTCGATTTCGCCTATCAGGTGAAATCGGCGTCGTTCCACTCGATCGGCGCGATCGAAGGGGTCAGGCGGGGCAGCTTCTCGCCCGACACAACGCCTCCGGGCGAGAGCTTCGCGGCGCTGCGCGAACAGCTCAGGTCGACCCGCGCGGCCATCGACGCGATCAGCCTGGTCGAGATCGACATGCTGCCCGGGCGGCCGATGCGCTTCGTGGCCGGCCCCTATCGCGCCGATTTCACGGCCGAAGAGTTCCTGACCTGCTTCGCGCTGCCCAATTTCTATTTCCATGTGACGACCGCCTATGCGCTGCTGCGGGCGAAGGGCATGCCGATCGGCAAGGCCGACTATCTCGGCAAGCTCAACTTCGTGAAAGAACCGGCGTAGAGCGGCGGAGCGCCCTGCCGCCGCGTCGGCCTTGGGCGCGTCAGAGCGGATCGCCTCGTCGAACAGGCGGTCGCCCGATCGATGCACCGTCACCACAACCCGCCATTCCGCACCACGCCGCCGCCTCGCGTCGCAGGCGTCATGGAGTCGCTTATATGTGACGAAATCCCGGGTGCATGGGGTTGAGTGCGCGTTTTTTTGCTTTTTCGATTTTGCGGGGGCTTCGGGGACAGGCTGCGCGTCCCGACATCCGGGGCGGCTGGGTACGGCACGCAGAGCGTCTGGCGTGCGAGCGCCATGGGATCGACCCTGCTCTTCCTGAGCGATGGGGCCTGGTTTGCGGCGGCTCATCTCGTTCATGGGGCTTGCGTAGCAGGGGTTGTCCTACACGGACAGAACATATCGGAAACAAGGGATCATGCTCGCGGTGATGGCTTGTCCGGAGCCGCTTTCCCGCAACGCGGCTCGCCTTGTGCGGGTGGCTGTTCTTGGGGCCGGGGGCGGAATGGCGGGTTCTGGGCGCAGAGGGCCGGAAAGCTGCCGTCTGATCGACTACTCAGCCCGGCAGTTCTCGACCAACTTCAGCCGTTACCCTCGCCATCTGGGAACGACCGGACCTGGAGAAACCTGCCAGTCGAATTGTTCGAAGCGGACGATCGGCTCAATGCCTGCGGAAGATTGCCGACACCACGCCGGTAGTAAGGGGGCAAGCATCGAAACGTGAGGAATTGACGGCGAGACGGCGCCCCTGGTCCGGCTCGGAATAGCGTCGAAGCTGGAGATCGATCAGCGACAGCGGAACGCCTTCAACCATGGCGAGCATCTTCCCTCGAAAGGCTTCGCGGATTCGCGCGAGGTCTGCATGGGCGCCGCGGCTCGCGATTTGGAACACCCCGCCGGGCCGCAGATGGGCAGCGGCAAAGGCGAAAGCTTCGCATTCGAGCGCGATCCCATAGAGTTCATCGCTGTGCAGTCCGCGCGCCTTCACGAGTACGTCATGCTCGCGCGCCTTGTGGGTCCCCGTGAACCACAATGTGATCGCATCGAAGACGCCGGCGCCCAACGCGTCGACCAATTTGTGATCCCGTCGAAGCAAATCGCTGTGCACAAGTGCGAGACGTGCCGGTGTCGGTAGGTGGTCGACGTCATAATAGAGATCATGCGCGCGATCTCCCAGCATGCGATGGCGCACGCGCAGACCGACGTCCGATGCGCGCAAGCCGAGACGGTCGGCAGCGGCGGCAAGGCAAGCGGAATTTTCATCGATGCCGATCAGACGTCCGACGCGGCCACCCAGCAAGATGCGCTGCGCAACAAGACCGTCGCCGCGTCCACACCCGATATCTATGAGATCGACTTGAGCCGCCGTTCTTCCGGCGGGCAGATGGTCATATAGAGCTTGAGCGAGCCAAACGTAGAGGCCTTGCGCCGTATAATGAGCCGCATTTCCCGCCCATGCCTCGGCATATTGACGGCGAGCGACGTCGATATATTTGTGCGGAGCCGCTTCGGCCACGCTTTGATGGCAGAGACGATAGGACAAGCCGCTGCCGCATGGGCATGCGGCGGCGATCGCCCGGCGGGGCGTCGATGACATTTCCATGGTCTTCCTCCGGTCGGGAGACGTCAGCCGGCGCGTTTGAATTCGGCAGTTGCACCATCGGCGCCGGCTTCGGGCACATATTCCAGCAGGTCGCCGGGCTGGCAATCGAGATAGGCGCAGATCGCCGCCAGCGTTTCGAACCTTATGCCCTTCACCTTCCCTGATTTAAGCAGCGACAGATTGGCTTCGGTAATGCCAACGGTGGCCGCCAGCGCGTTCGAGCGGATCTTGCGGCGCGCTAGCATGACATCGAGCCGAACGATGATCGGCATCAGATGAACCCCTGCCAGTCTTCCTCGATCTCGCGGCCGACCTGCATCACCTGGCCAATCACGAACACCAGCAGGCCGAGGATGAACGCCTGGACGCTGGCCATGTGCAACCAGGCCTTGTCGAGTTCATAGCCGGTGACGCTGAGGACGATGTGGCATACGAGCGGCGACACGGCATAAGCGCATAGCCACCCGCCGATGCGGCTGAAGGCGATGCCGGCGCCGGCCGAGAAGACCTGCCCGCGGGCGTAAAGGCCGAACAGCAGGCGTAGATTCCCGAATAGCATCAGGACGGGCACATAGCGCACGAGCCCCACCACGATATAGACTAGGCGGTGGATTAGGGGCAGTGACCCGAACGCGACCGAATTGGCGGGTCCGCCACCGATATAGCAGCCGTCGGGTCCGATCCGGATCAGTCCGCCATGATAGAAGAGCATGAGCGCAATGCCTGCCGCCATGATGAGCGCGAACAGCACGAACAAACCCGTGAACAGCAGCGCCAAAGCGCGGCTGGCGATGCGGATGCGCCGCTGGGGCAGTGTTTCGGCCGGCGAGACGGGTAGTGCCGGTGCATCGAAGAAGTTTTGAAAGTGCAGGACCGTCGACATTTGAGCCTCCATGCTCGGACGATCTTACAGATATTATTTTCTGTCAAACAATAATATTTTAGTGATGGAGGTACGCCTACCCTACTATGACATCCAACCGCGGCGTATCGCTCGGCGAGCGTAGGCCAAATTCAATCTCCACGCGAAATCTCGCATTGGGCCGGACCATTTTCGAGAGACGGCGCCCGATCACTTTAAGCCACTCCGTCATCCGCGCGCAAATGGCCGCAACCGACAGAACCCGCCGTTCTACACATCGCTGGCGAACTGCAGAAAAGTCCCACGAAGCGGCGTTCCGCTTCCGGCGGCACCCGACCAAGATGCGTCGTTCGCCGGTTGGGCTTTGAACGGCAGCTTCTACCAGGACCTGCTATTCGCTCAGCGCGAAGCGGCCTGGCAGCAAGGCGCTTAACCTACGACGTTCTTCGCTAGCGCCGCTAATCCCGAAACCTGCCATTCGACCCAACCCCGGACTTGGACGGCTGGTTCGCGCCTCATCCCCGACATTCGAAGCGTCGTCTACTGAGCAGGGGAACGAAAGCACTGAAATGCCATCCAGGGACTCCTCGTTATGGTTATGTTAACTCAAACTTAGTAAATAAAACCCCAGACATTCTAAATACCCTACCGCTATGACCTCGCGATAAAGCGGGGCGGCGGCCCGGCGATGCGTCGGCAAGAGCATTTACGCCCTTCGACCACAGGATCGTCCAATGAAAAATCTAAGCATCCGCAATAGAATACTGGCAAGCTTCGGCTTGATCCTGCTGATCATGAGCGGGATCGGTGGTTTTTCCTATTTGCACCTGAAAAATGTTGAACATAATACTAAAGTAGTAGAGTCTGACGTCTTGCCTGTTCTGATTCAGGGCAGTCTGGTCAAGGACGCCCTTGCCGCCGACTATCTGGAGGTTGTCCATCAGTTCGCCGAGCGAGATGCCAAGACAAAAGCGCGCAATGAATCGCTCCTTGCCAACGAGGAAGCCAAACTTGATCGCCTCATCGCGGACTATGAGCGGGCTATATCTACGGACACCGCCCGCAGCGCGTTCGCCAGATTCGAGAACGCCTATGCCAATTATCGGGACAGCCGCGCCGCGATGCGTGATCGATCCGTCGATGTGAACGACGCCCACGCGGTGAGAGAGGGGCTCTCTCTTGATTTCCAGCAAAGGTTCGAGACCGTGTTTAAGGCGATGGCCGACGCCACGATGCTCAATCACGAACGCGCCACCACCGAACTTGACGGGATCATTGGCCAGGTACGCACGCTCCTTACCGCCAATGTGATAAGCTTCGCGGTGGCGCTCGGCATCGCGTGTATGGCGGGCTACTTCCTGCTGCGCGCGATCACCGTACCGCTCGCCCGGCTCACCTTCCTGATGGACGCGATGCGCCAAGGCGATTTCACGCAGCGTATGCAAGTCGATCGGCAAGACGAGCTTGGCGATGTCGCCGCGGGTTTCAACCGCATGGCCGACGAAGTGATGGAGCTGGTCGGCCAGGTGCAACGATCGGGTATCCGGGTCAGCACCTCGATGACCGAGATCGCGGCCACCTCGAAGCAGCAGCAGGCGACCGCCTCCGAAGTCGCCGCCACCACGACCGAGATTGGCGCAACGTCGCGCGAGATAGCCGCGACCTCGAAAGAGCTGGTGCGTACAATCAACGACGTGGCCTCCGTTGCGGAACATGCCGCTGGCCTCGCGACAAGCGGCCAGTCCGGGCTCGCGCAGATGGAAGAAACGATGGGCCAGGTGATGGAAGCGGCCAGCTCGATCAACGCCAAGCTTGCGGTGCTTAACGAGAAGGCCGGCGACATCAACCAGGTCGTGACGACGATCACCAGGGTCGCCGACCAGACCAATCTCCTGTCGCTGAACGCGGCGATCGAGGCGGAAAAGGCGGGGGAATATGGCCGGGGGTTTGCCGTCGTCTCGTCGGAGATCCGCCGGCTCGCCGACCAGACGGCCGTTGCGACCTACGACATCGAACAGATGGTCAAGGATATCCAGTCGGCCGTTTCCGCCGGCGTGATGGGGATGGACAAGTTTTCCGAGGAGGTCCGGCGCGGCTTGCACGACGTGCATGACATCGGCGGCAAGCTCTCCGAGATCATCGAGCAGGTGCTGACGCTGGTGCCGCGTTTCGAAACCGTCAGCGAAGGGATGGAAGCACAGGCGACGGGTGCTGAACAGATCAGCGAAGCGCTCGTGCAGCTCACCGAGGCGACACAGCAGACGGTGGAATCGCTCCGCCTGTCGAACTCGGCGATTGACGAACTCAGCCAGACGTCAGGCAGTCTGCACGGCAGCATCGCCCGCTTCAAACTCGCCGCCGCCGCCTGAACAATCGATCAAGGGCTCATATGCCCCCGGAGTCGCGATATGCTGTTCCTTCATTTCCAGCTAGGTGACGACGCCTTTGCCCTTGCCGCCAACCGGATCGTGGAGGTCCTGCCGCTGGTCGAGCTCAACAAGGAGCGCCACGCGCCCGCGTCGGTTGCCGGCTCCTTCGATTATCGTGGCCGGTTCATCCCCGCGGTCGATCTATGCGCCATCGAGCTGGGGCGGCCGGCGCATCGGCGGCTGAGCACTCGGATCATCGTGGCTCGTTTGCCCGACGATGAGAACAGCATGATCGGGCTGATCGCGGAAAGCGTTACCGAGACGCTGCGGTGCGATCCTGACGATTTCGCACCTTTTGCTACGGGTCCGCGCGGACTCGTCCAGCGCGTCGAGCTGGAGAGCCTGCTTCCGACTGGACTGCGGGCGTTCGTGCGCGGCGATCTGGTGGACAGCCAATGAACTTCGCCCGCTTCGAGCATCTTCTTGAGCGGACGATGGGACTGAACGCCGCCTCGATCGGCGCGTCGGCGATCGAGCGGGCGGTTAGCGCACGCCTGAGGGCCTGCAAGCTCGACGATGCCGACGAATATTGGGAGCAGGTTCAGCGCTCCTCCGAGGAACTGCAGCAACTGGTCGAAACGGTGGTCGTGCCGGAGACATGGTTCTTCCGTGACCCCCAGGCATTCCGGGCGATGATCCGCATCGCCATCGAGGAATGGCTGCCCGCTAACGCTTCAGGCGTGCTCCGGCTGCTGAGCGTGCCCTGTTCGACGGGCGAAGAACCCTATACGATGGCGATGGCGCTCATCGACGCCGGCCTGCCGACCGACCGCTTCCGGATCGACGCGATCGACATAAGCGGCCAGGCGCTCGCAATGGCCCGGCGCGGCATTTATGGCGGCAACTCATTCCGTGGCCAGGATCTCGCCTTTCGGGAGCGTCATTTCGGACGGGTGGAGCAGGGCTGCCGCATTGACGAAAGCGTGCGTCGCCCGATCCGCTTCATCCAGGGAAATCTGCTGGGCGCCGATTTCCGGGGCGGCGGCGAGACCTATGACATCGTCTTCTGCCGCAACTTGCTGATCTATTTCGACGTCGATACCCAGAACCGGGCCATCGCGGTGCTGAAGCGTCTGCTTGCGCCGCAGGGAATGCTGTTCGTCGGTCATTCCGAAGCCAGCCTCATGCTTGATCATGGCCTTGCCTCGGCCAAAATCCCGATGGCCTTTGCGTTCCGCAGGGGCGCAAGTCCGAACCAGCCGAAAGCAAAGCCCGCGGCGGCGCGCATCGCCTTCCAGCCGGCGGCTCCCCTCGCCAAAAAAGCTCCGCATCGGCTCGGGCCCGCCTTTGTGTCCAAGCGCGACGCGCCTCCGCCGGAACTTGGGCCGGATCTGGGAGAGCTGCGTCGTATCGCCGACAGCGGTCAACTCGCCGAAGCCGCGCGCGGCTGCGAGAATCATATGCGCGTGCGGGGGGCCTCGCCTGATGCGCTGCTCCTGCTTGGCCTCATCAGCGATGCCGGCGGCAATGAACTCGCCGCTGCCGGATATTACCGCAAGGCACTCTATCTCGAACCCGATCAAACCGAAGCGCTCGGCCATCTCGCCCTGCTGCTGAAGAAGCAGGGCAATATTTCCGGAGCTAAGGTCCTGAACGATCGCCTGCACCGTCTCTCTGCAAGAGGAACCGGGTAAATGCTTCCTGTTTCCACAGCCGACTTTCTCGAAACCGATGCCGAAATATTCGATTGCTGGAATCGGATCGGCGTGCGGGGCGACAAGTCCTGTCCCGAGCTTCAGCGCCATTCGCATTGTCGCAATTGCCCGACCTATTCGGCGGCGGCCGTAACGCTGCTCGACCGTGAGCCCGGCGGTCCGGGGGCCGTCGCCACGACCGGCCCCCGCGCCGATATCACGCCCGCCGGAGAGGACGGCACCGAGTCCGCGGCTATTTTTCGCGTCGGCACCGAATGGTTCGCCCTTTCGACGCTGCTGCTGGATGAGATCCTGGGCTTGCGGGCCATTCATTCGCTGCCCCACCGGCGCAATCCGGCGCTGCTGGGGCTGGCCAATGTCCGGGGCGAGCTTGTGGCCTGTGTTTCGATCGCGCGGCTGCTGGTTGGCGAGACAGCCGCCCCGCCGCCTCAGGGCCGTCTGATCGTCGTGCGCCACGCCAGCGGGCGGCTGGCCTTCCCCGTCGATGAGGTCCAGCACACCCATCGCTACCGCCCTGACGAGCTGGGGCCGGTGCCCGCCACCGTTGGGAAGTCGGCCTCGGCCTTTACGAGAGGCCTGCTCTCATGGCGCGACAGGACCGTCGGTTGCCTCGACGAGCGCCTCGTCCTCGATGCCCTCAACCGGAGCCTGACATGATGGGCGATGACCTCAGCCAACTCTCCATGCGCGATCTGTTCCGGATCGACGCAGAGAGCCAGACCCTGGCGTTGAACGCGGGCTTGCTGGCGCTTGAGCAGGAGCCCCGGCGGGCCAATCACCTCGAGGCTTGCATGCGCGCCGCCCATTCGCTCAAGGGCGCGGCGAGCATCGTCGCGATCCATCCGGGAGTGACGGTCGCGCATGCGATGGAAGATCTTTTCGTCGCCGCGCAGACCGGCGATGTTGTTCTCGGGCAGTCGCAGATCGACCTACTTCTGCAAGGCGTCGATCTGCTCAAGGCGATCGCGACATCGCCGGACCTTGAAAGCGGCAGCCAGGACGCGGCGTGGCAGGCGGAGGCGGATCGGCTCGCGGCTGCGTTGGGCCAATCGGGTGCCGCAGCTGGCGGACCCCAGCCGAGCGCGCCTTTGCCGGCAGCCATCGAGGCCCATCAGCCGGAGCCTGAACCGCTCAACCGCGCGCTGCGAGTCAGCGCCGACAATCTCAATCGTTTACTCGATCTGGCGGGCGAATCTCTTGTAGAGTCCCGTCGCCTGAGGCCCTTCGGGCAGGCGCTGGTGCGGCTGAAGCGGCTGCAGCGCGACACCGCGGCGGCGATCGATGCGCTGCACGCGGCCTTGCCTACGGAGCTGCTCGACGAGCGTGCCCGGCTCGCGCTAGCGGCGGCGCAGCAGCACATGCTCGAATGCCGGAAGCATCTTTCGGAGCAGCTTGGCGAACTGGAAGCATCGGACCATCAGGCGACCACGGTCGCGCATCGGCTCTACGATCAGGCGCTGATGGTGAGGATGCGGCCCTTTGCGGACGGCGTGACCTCCTTTCCGCGCATGGTCCGCGACCTCGCCCGCTCCCTCGGCAAGCAGGCGCGGCTTGAGATTGTCGGCGACAGAACGCAGGTCGACCGGGACATATTGGAAAAGCTCGACGCGCCGCTCGGCCATCTGCTCCGCAATGCCCTCGATCATGGGGTCGAGATGCCCGACGAACGGATCGCGGTCGGCAAACCTCCGGAAAGCACGATCCGGCTCGAAGCCTTCCATAGTGCAGGTACACTGCAGATCACCGTATCCGACGACGGACGCGGCATCGATCCCGAGCGAATTCGCCAAGCCGTGATCGGGCGCGGTCTCGCGAACAGCGAGGTGGCGGCCAGGCTGAGCGACGCCGAGTTGCTCGACTTCCTGTTCCTGCCCGGGTTCACGATGAAGGAGAATGTCACCGAAATTTCCGGGCGCGGTGTCGGACTCGATGTCGTACAGGACATGATCAGGCAGGTTCGCGGACTCGTCCGGGTCACCCCGCAGCCAGGCGGCGGCACCCGGTTCAAGCTGGAATTGCCACTGACGCTATCGGTCGTGCGCGCCTTGCTCGTCGAGATCGGCGGCGAGCCCTATGCCTTTCCCTTCGCCCATATCGTCCGCGCGACGAAACTGCCCAAGGATCAGGTGCAGCTGCTGGAGGGCCGCCAGCATTTCAGCCTCGACGGACAGCAGATCGGCCTGGTCACGGCACATCAGGTCCTGGGTTGCGGCGAACCCGACCATGGAGGCGAGGAACTATCCGTCGTCCTGCTCGGCAGCCCGAACAACCTGTACGGCCTGGTGGTCGATCGTTTTCTAGGCGCGCGCGAACTCGTCGTCCAGCGGCTGGACCCGCGTCTCGGCAAGATCAAGGATATCAGCGCGGCCGCGCTTATGGAGGACGGCACGCCGCTCCTGATCGTGGACGTCGAGGACATGATCCGGTCGATGGAGAAGCTCACCTCCGCCGATCGGCTCGCCAACATAAGCCACAAGGCGGGCGGTGACGGCGCGGTCAGGCGCAAGCGCATCCTCGTCGTCGACGACTCTTTTACGGTGCGCGAACTCCAGCGCAAGTTGCTCGATCATCATGGCTATGAGGTGGACGTCGCCGTCGACGGCATGGATGGCTGGAACGCGCTCCGAAGTGGTAACTTCGACCTGGTCGTGAGCGATATCGACATGCCGCGTATGGACGGCATTGAATTGGTCACGCGAATCCGGCAGGACGCTCGCCTAGCATCACTCCCGGTCATGGTGCTCTCCTACAAGGATCGGGAGGAGGATCGCCGGCGTGGGCTTGAAGCCGGAGCTGACTATTATCTCACCAAAGGCAGTTTCCAAAGCGATGCGCTGCTGAGCGGGGTGGTCGATCTGATCGGGGAGGCCGTAACATGAGGATCGGCATCGTCAACGATCTGCCGATCGCCGCGGAGGCCCTGCGCCGGGTGATAGCGCTGGCCCCCGAGCACCAGCTTGCCTGGATCGCCAGCGACGGCGCGGAGGCGGTGGACCAGTGCGCGCGGGACAGGCCAGACCTGCTGCTGATGGACCTGATCATGCCGCGCATGGACGGCGTGGAAGCCACGCGGCAAATCATGAAGCATACGCCTTGCGCCATACTGATCGTCACGGCCGACGTCGACAACAACGCGGCGCGCGTGTTCGCCGCCATGGGGCACGGGGCGCTCGATGCGGTGGATACCCCGATGCTCGGTTCGGGCGACCTGCGCGCCGGCGCGCAGCCGCTGCTTGCGAAGCTCGCCGCTATTGGCAGGCTGATCGGCAGCGGAGCCACTCGGCCCGGCGCCGATAACAGCCGAGGAGGATCGCATATTTCCTTGAATCATCTGGTCGCCATTGGCGCTTCCGCCGGTGGTCCGGCTGCCCTCGGCGCGGTCCTCCAGGGACTGCCACGGAACTTTCCGGCGGCGATCGTCATCGTCCAGCACGTCGACGCCCGTTTTGTTCCCGGCCTGGCCGAATGGCTGGGCCTGCAAAGCTCCCTGCCAGTGAGCGTAGCGAGCGAGGGCGATCGGCCGCAGCCCGGCCGGGTCCTGATCGCCGGAACTGAAGACCATCTGATATTCAAGTCGAACAATCGGCTCGGCTACACGCCGCAGCCGTCGGATCAAGTCTATCGCCCATCGGTGGACGTTTTTTTTGACAGCGCAGGTCGTCTCTGGGGCGGAAGCATGGCCGGTGTGCTGCTGACCGGCATGGGGTCGGACGGCGCACAGGGACTGAAAGCGCTTCGCCTGCTCGGCCATCACACCATCGCCCAGGATCGGGCGACGAGCGCTGTGTATGGCATGCCGAAGGCCGCCGCGGAGCTTTCAGCGGCGGTGGATATACTGCCACTTGATCGGATCGCCTACAGACTGACCGAACTGCTGACGTCAGCACGTTCGAAGAGAGGACTCTCGAAATGAACCATCAGACCGCTTTTCACGCGCAGGCAATGGATTGGGAGCTGACATCCCGCCGGTCGATCATGGTGCTGCTCGTCGACGATCAGCTCGTCGTAGCGGAAGCTGTCCGCCGCGCGCTGCTCGATATGCCCGAAATCGATTTCCACTATTGCTCCAATCCGCTCGAAGCGCTCGCCATCGCGAAGAAGGTCCGGCCGACCGTGATCCTGCAGGATCTGGTCATGCCGGCAATGAGCGGCTTGGAGTTGGTGCACGAGTATCGCGCCGACCCCGAAACGAAGGATATCCCTGTCATCGTGCTCTCCACCAAGGAAGAAGCAACCGTAAAGGGCGACGCCTTTCGGGCGGGCGCGAACGACTATCTGGTCAAGCTGCCCGACCGGATCGAACTCATCGCGCGGATACGCTATCATTCGGCGGCCTATCTTGCGCAGATCCAACGCGACGAGGCATATCGCGCTTTACGAAAAAGCCAGCAAGATCTGATGGGAGCTAATCTCGAGCTGCAGCGCCTCACCAATGTCGACGGCCTGACCGGACTGAGTAATCGGCGTTACTTCGACCAATATATAGATTGTGAATGGCGGCAGGCCATCCGCGCGGAAGAACCGATTTCACTCGTGATGGTCGATATCGATTCCTTCAAACAATATAACGACACCTATGGCCACCTCGCTGGAGACGAGATTCTGAGGACCATAGCGCAAACGGTGATGCGAAGCTTTCGTCGACCCAAGGATCTTGCCGCACGCTTCGGCGGCGAGGAGTTCATCGTCCTCCTCCCCCAGACCGCAGCTTGCGACCTCGGCACGCTCGCCGACAAGGTCGTGAGCGCCGTGGAAGCCCTGGACCTTCCCCATAGCGCGTCGACAGTCGGTAGCATGGTGACTATCAGCGTCGGTGGCGCCACCAGCATTCCCCGGAACGGCGACTCCTTTTTGTCCCTCATTGAAGCCGCCGACAAGGCCTTGCTCGAGGCGAAGCAGCAGGGCAAAAACCGCGCCCTGACAAATGCCGGCTGAAAACCGAGCGGCGGACGATCGCAAACCGCCATCGTGTGACGTCGGTATTCACCATCCGCATCTCGTGTTCGCCGAACCAAAGAAGACCGGCTTCGGGCGCATGCGTCATCGATAATATCCGTTGATGTCGCAACTCTGGTTCCTAGAACCTGCCGGTCCGCAACCGGCCCAGTTTTTGTCGTTCTACGATGCCGGTCAGGCGAACGTTGAACGTCGGCTTCTGGTAAGAGCTGCCGCTCGATATATCGCATGCGAATGACGGTAATGTCCCAGACGCCGCCATTCACTCTGTATCCTGTTCATGTCTGCTTTTGGACTTGTCGAACAGGTCGCCGAATGGCTGAGATTAAGGCGCCAGGGCGTCGTCTCTCAAGGCGCAAAGCCGCCGTCCGCATCGCGCACACCAAAACCGCACCGCACAGCTTCAGACCACCCCGTCCCAAGCCCCCCGCCCGCTAAACCTCCAGCTCCAGGCTGTCATAGGAGCAGACGATCTCCAGCGGCAGGCTGTCCCTCCGGTCAGCGCTTCGTAGCGAATCGTTTCGGCGAACAGCCGTTCGATGTCGGCGTCGCTGCTGGCCGGTTCGTGATGGAACAGCACCAGCTTCTTCGCGCCCGCGCCGTGGCCGACCTTGTACTTGCCGTAGCCGCCGCGCGACGGCGGTCGAGGGCGGCCGCGGCGAAAATGGTTGCGGGACCCGCTTATGATGATACGCCCGGGGCGCTTATCGCAGCCGGAAGGTCAAAATGCGTAAAGTCACTCGTGATACTCTGCTGATCCTGCTGACGAGTAGCGCGGTTTCAGCCAGCGCGGCGCAGCAACAGGTTCCCGCCCCTGAAAGCGACCTCCGTTCCGGTTTTGAAAGCCCCCCGAGCAGCGCCCGGCCTCGTGTCTGGTGGCACTGGATGAACGGGAACATCACCAAGGAGGGCATTCGCAAGGACATCGAATGGATGTCCCGCATTGGCATTGGCGGCCTCCAGAATTTCGATGCGCAACTCGTTACGCCTCAGATCGTCAAGCAACGTCTGGCGTATATGACCCCGGAATGGAAAGACGCCTTCCGCTACGCCGCCGTTCTGGCCGCAGAGCATGAGCTGGAGCTGGCGATCGCCTCCTCGCCCGGATGGAGCGAAACGGGGGGGCCATGGGTCAAGCCTGAAGACGCCATGAAGAAACTGGTGTGGAGCGAGACCATAATCCGAGGCGGGCAGCGCTTTACCGGGCGTCTGGCTCCCATCCCCACCACCACCGGCCCCTTTCAGGACATAGCCAAGGTGGGGTTCGGCGCTGCAGGGATCGGAAAGAACCGACCCGCAATGGGCAGGGACGTGGCGGTTACGGCCTTCCGATTCGAGGCACCCGCTTCCTTGCCCGTTCCAGTGTTACGGTCGGACGGAGGGGCAGCGCCCGACGGCCGACTGATCGTGGACAATGACCTAAAGACTTGGGTTGAGATCCCTCGTGCAAAGGATGGCGCGAGTCTCATCGCGGAATATGGTGCGCCACAGACCATCCGGTCGGCCCGGGTCTATGTTCCCTCGGCCTATTCCGAACTCAGCGGACCTCTCCTGCAGGGCGTCCTCGAAGCGGAGGTAGACGGTGCCTGGCGCACGATCTCGGACGTTCAGCTCGGCAAAGTCCCGACCACCGTCAGCTTTGCGCCTGTGAAGGCTGTGCGCTTCCGACTGGCAATGAAGCCGCAGAGCGGACCTACCCTGATCTCTACACTGATGATCCCTCCCGAAGGCGTCGCTGACTCATTTCCCATGCCGCCCCCGCCGCGGACCATCAAGGTGGCCGAGCTGCGCTTGAGCGGCGAAGCGCGCATTAACGCGGCAGAACTCAAATCCGGATTCGCCGTCGCTCCCGACTATTATGCGCTGGACGCCAACGCGGGGGCAGATGTCGCTGGAGTGGCGCCCGCCTCCGTCGTGGACCTTACCGGCAAGATGCGGCCCGACGGCACCCTCGACTGGACACCGCCCCCCGGCCGCTGGAAAGTGCTGCGCTTCGGCTATTCCCTTACAGGTACGACCAATCATCCCGCCACGGCGGAGGCGACGGGACTGGAAGTCGACAAATATGATGGTCCGGCCGTCCGTCGTTACATGGAGACTTATCTACAGGCCTACGCAGAAACGATCGGGCCGGAGCTCATCGGCAAACAGGGTCTGAGGGCCCTTGTCACCGACAGTACGGAAGTGGGCCCAGCGAACTGGACGCCGGATCTGATGCAGCGATTCCAGGCTTTGCGCGGCTATGACATGCGCCCCTGGATGCCCGCGCTGACCGGCGTGGTGGTGGGGTCACGGAGTAAAAGTGACGCCTTTCTCTACGATTTTCGGCGAACGCTGGCTGACCTCCATGCCAGCGAGCATTACGGAACGATCGCCAAGGTTGCACATGACTATGGATTGACGGTCTATGGCGAAGCACTGGAGGATCATCGTCCGGTGCTCGGCGATGATATGGCGATGCGTCGATACAGCGATGTGCCGATGGCTGCCTTTTGGACTTTTCGCAAGGGCGAAGCGCCTCGCGCCACCTTCCTGGCCGACATGAAGGGCGCTGCTTCCGTAGCGCATATCTATGGCCAGAAGCTGGTTGCGGCGGAATCCCTCACATCCGCCATGTCGCCTTGGGCGTTTGCGCCGTCCCAGCTGAAGCCGTTCATAGATCTGGAGTTTGCCAGCGGCGTCAACAGGCCGGTCATCCATACCTCGGTTCATCAGCCGCTGAACGATAAGGTGCCGGGTCTGTCGCTGTTCATCTTCGGCCAATATTTCAATAGGCACGAGACATGGTCGGAAATGGCGAAGCCGTGGATCGATTATATTTCCCGATCCAGCTACATGCTCCAGCAGGGACGCAACGTCGCCGACATCGCCTATTTCTATGGTGAGGAAGCACCTCTGACCGGCCTGTACGGCAGCAAGCCCGTTTCGGACGCACCTGCCCGCAACGCTTATGATTTCATCGATGCCGATGCCTTGGCTGCGCAGCTTCGGGTAGAGGGAGGCAAACTCGTCGCCACTGGCGGAGCCCGCTACCAAGCACTGTATCTGGGCGGATCAAGCAGCCGCATGACGTTCGGCACGCTGCGGCGGATCGCCGACCTTGTGGAGGCAGGCGCAACTGTCATCGGCAAGGCTCCGGAGGGATCGCCGTCTCTGGCTGACGATCCGTCCGCTTATCAGGCACTAAGAGCGAGGCTATGGAGCGGGGCGCCCGTCACGGCTGTTGGGGAGGGCCGTGTCATTGCTTCGTCCAATGTGGATGCCGCACTGGAACAAATGGCTGTCCTGCCCGACTTCGATGCACGCGCCACAGGGGATGGCCAAATTCGCTTCGTCCACCGGCTCACGAGCGATGCGGACATATATTTCATCAGCAATGGTTTGGACCGGGCTGAGCATTTGGAAGCCCGTTTCCGAGTGACGGGCAAGCAACCCGAAATCTGGCGCGCCGATACTGCAACCACCGAGCCGGCATCGTACCGTCAGGACGAAGGCCAGACGATTGTGCCGCTCGATTTATTGCCTCATGACGCGCTGTTCGTGGTGTTCAGATCTCCCGCTGCTGCTGCGAGCCGGAGCCTGCCCAAGGCGAACTGGACCGAAATCGGTAAGATCGATGGTTCGTGGATCGTCGCTTTCCAGCCGGGCCGCGGCGCTCCAGGCACCATCACTTTGGATGAATTGCAATCGTTGAGCGACAATTCCGATCCTGGAATCCGCTATTTTTCCGGCGTGGCAACATATCGCAAGACTTTCACAGCACCCCGGACACTTGGTCGCGGCGCTCCCGCGATGCTCGACCTGGGGCGGGTGGCTGACCTTGCGGAGGTGCGCGTGAACGGCAAGTCGGTGGGCACGGTTTGGAAGGCTCCGTATCGGCTCGACATTGCCTCCGCACTGCGCCCCGGCAGAAACAGCATCGAAATAAAGGTCGCGAACCGCTGGATCAACCGCCTGATCGGCGACGCTCAGCCCGGCGCGACCAAGATCACCTACACGTCTCTGCCCACCTACAAACAGGATGCGCCGCTCCCTCAATCCGGCCTGATCGGGCCGGTAACCTTATGGTCACGCTGATATTCGAGCGATCTCGGCAACCAAGCGGTTGCTCTCGAATATGCGCCGGCTTGACCCCGAGACGGTGATTTCGCGCTGACCGATATCGAGGCGGCATCACGCCCTGGGGCCGTTTTCCGTGATTTTCGAGTCGCCAGATGATTCCATCCGGCTCGAAATCCCTTCAAACGCTCACACCTCCAGCTCCAGGCTGTCGTAGGAGCAGACGATCTCCAGCGGCGGGCTGTCCCTCCGGGTCAGCGCTTCGTAGCGAATCGTTTCGGCGAACAGGCGTTCGATGTCGGCGTCGCTGCTGGTCGGTTCGTGGTGGAACAGCACCAGCTTCTTCGCGCCCGCGCCATGGCAGAGGTTGACCGCCATGACGTTGCTCGAATGGCCCCAGTCGGCCTTGAGGGTGATGCTTTCGGCGAGCGAATACATCGTGTCGCAGATCACCAGATCGGCCCCCGCGAAGAAGGCTTCGAACGCACGCTTGTCCTCGAGATCGTCGGCGCGGTGCTCGGCGTCGGTCGAGAAGACCAGCGTGCGGCCGCCGCGGCCGAACTTCCACGCATAGGAGACATGGCTGTGATCCTGGGGCATCAACTCGATATCGACGCCGTCGACATGATGGCGCTCCCCCGGCTGCAGCGTCACGAAGCTGATATCCGCGGCCAGCCAATCGAACGCGACCGGGAAGCTGATCTCTTCCTGCTGGCGGCGCAGCGCCTGTTCGGCGTCGGCATGGCCGGAATGGATCACGATCCGGCTCTGTGGATCGAAGGCCGGCCCGAAGAAGGGAAAGCCCATGATATGATCCCAGTGCAGGTGGGACAGGAAGAAATTATAGGTGCGCGACCGGCCGGCCGCGACGCGCCGCAACGCATCATTGCCCATTTCGCGCAAGCCCGATCCCATATCGACGATGAAGAAGCTGTCGCCGGCGCCCTCGATCTCGAGGCAGGTGGTGGCGCCGCCATAGGTGCGGCCCTCGGCGAAGCTCAGCTCGTCGTTGACGAAGGCGCGCGCCGCGGCCTCGTCGGCGAAGACACGGCCCGATGCGCGCAGCAGCGCACCGACCAGCTTATCCTCGATCGCGTGGGCGCGGGGAGCGACCGGCAAGGATCCCCGCGTTCCCCAGAAGCGCACGAGCATGCCGCCGCCCCTCAGCCGTCGCGCGATTCGATATCGTCGACGATGTCGAAGATCAGCCCGTAGCGGCTGATGTCGAGCACCTCGCGGATCGCGGGGCGGGGGCGGGCGAGGATGATCTCCACATTGCTGCTGATCGCTTCCCTGCGCGCGATCGTCAACGCCATCAATGCGCCGGCCGAGATATGATCGACCCCGGCGAGATCGATCAGAAACGCGCCGCCATCGGCCGCGGCCGCGGCCACGCCAGCGCGCAGATGGTCGAGGAAGGCGTCGCGCGCCTCGTCCCCGATATCGCCCGACGGCCGGCCCACCGGCCCGCGCGCCGAAGAGGACGCCGCCCATTGCATCGAAGCCCTCCTCCACCGTTTTACGGCAGCGAGCTTAGGGCGGGACGGGAGCGGTCGCAACGCCGCGGTCACCGGCCGGCGAGCAGCCGTGCTACCTGCGGCGCGATCCCTCTGACGATCACCGCGACGCCGCGCGCATTGGGGTGGATCGCATCGCCGATATGCAGCGAGCGATCGGCCACCACCCCGGCGAGGAAGAAAGGATAGAGCGCTGCGCGGTGCTTGCGTGCAAGCCGCGCATAGATCGGATCGAAACGCCTCGCATAATCGGCGCCGAGATTGGGCGCGGCGACCATTCCGGCCAGCAGCACGCGGATGCGCCGCTTGCCGAGCTCGGCGAGGATCGCGTCGAGATTGGCCTCGGCCTGGGCGGGATCGAGGCCGCGCAGCATATCGTTCGCGCCGAGCTCGACGATCACCAGATCGGGCTTCTGCCGGAGTGACGCCAGCACCCAGCCGAGCCGCGCGCGGCCCTGCGCGGTGGTGTCGCCCGACACCCCGGCGTTGCGCACCGTCGCGGCAACGCCCTGCCGGCGCAGCGCCGCCTCAAGCTGGGGGGCGAAGCCCTGCCCCGGCGGAAGCCGGTAGCCCGCGGTGAGGCTGTCGCCGAACGCGAGCACCAGCCGGTCGGCGGCCTGCGCAGCGACGGGAAGGAGGAGGAAGGCGAGCAGGGCGAAGAATCGGGCGATGCTGGTCATGCCCGACGATATCGGAGCTCGGACCGAAATTGCCACCTCGATGTTGCGCCTCCGCCGAAACCCGGCCCCTCAACCTCCCCTCTTCAACAACGGATAGGGATTGACCGCGCGGCCCTGCCACCAGGTTTCGCCCGGCGCCATCGCGTTGATCGCATAGTGGAGGTGCGGGGCTTCGGGGCTGGCGTCGCCGGTCGCGCCGACCGTGCCGATGATCCGGCCCTGCGACACGCGTTGCCCCTCGGCGAGGCCGGGGGCGTAGCTATCGAGATGGGCGTAATAGTCGATCCATTGCCCGCCCGGCCGGCGGATGTAGACGGTGTGGCCGCCGCGTTCGCTTTCGAACAGCTTTTCGACGGTGCCCGCCGCCGCGGCGATCACCGGCGTGCCGCGAGGGGCCACGATGTCGATCGCGTCGTGGACGCGGCCGGCGCTGCGGGCATCGTCGAAGGTGTCGACAAGCTGATCCGCGGCGACGCCCGCGACCGGGATCGCGAGTCCGCGCGATGCCGCCCGCGCGACCGGCGGCGCGGGCGGCCCGCCCCGCCCCGGCAGGTTGAGGATCACGATCCAGCCGACATAGGCCGCCGCGAGCAGCAGCATGATCCAGGCGAGGGCGCGCAGCATCTCGCTCCCCCCGCTCAGGGCTGGAAGATCGCCGGCACGCCGGGCTTCACCATCTGCGCAAGCCGGGCGGCGTCCCAATTGGTGAGCCGGATGCAGCCATGGCTCTCGGTCTTGCCGATCTTCTCGGGATTGGGGGTGCCGTGGATGCCGTAATGCGGCTTGTCGAGATCGAGCCAGACCACCCCGACAGGGCCGTTCGGGCCGGGCGGCAGCAGCGCCTTTTTGTCCTTGCCGTCAGCATCCCAGAACAGCTTGGGGTTGAAGTGGAAGGAGGGGTTGAAGGACCGCCCCTGGACTTTCCACGCGCCGATCGGCAGCGGATCATGCTCGCTGCCCATCGTCGCCGGAAATTGCGCGATCAGCTTGCCGCCCGCATCATAGGCGCGCAGCACGCCGTCCGACTGGTCGACCACCAGCTTGGCGGCCGCGGGCTGATCCGATCCGACGTTGAGCGTCCACAGCGTCTTGCGCCAGGCGGGATCGAGATCGGGCGGAAAGTCCAGCTTCGGCGGAATGACGTTGGGCGCCTTGATCGTGACCCCCGGCGCCAGCCTGGTAGCCGGCGAATTGAGCGCGATCAGCGTGGCCGGCCTGGTATGATAGCGCTCGGCGAGCTTCTCCATCGCATCCGAATAGCCGAGCGACGCCAGCTTGGCCTGATCGGCCTCCTTCGCCGGGATCGGCCCGACGAAGGGGCCCGCGAGAATGTCGGGGCTGAGGGTCACGTCGATCACCGTCGGCGTGCCGCGGTACGGATCGAAGCTCTTGACAGTGGCGTCGTCGAGCGCGCCGCTGACGGGCAGCCCGTTCGCCTCCTGATAACCGCGCAGCGCCTTGGCGAAACTTGCTCCCGCCGCGCCATCGATCACGCCGGGGCTGAATCCCAGCCGGTCAAGAAGAACCTGCGCACCCAGCACCCGCGGATCGGGCGCGGCCGATGCCAGCGCGGGCAGCAGGGCGAGGGCAAGGATGATGGTTTTCACGCTGCGCACAGGCATTCCTCTCGATCATAACGAGGGCAGAACGTCTATGCGGCGGTTTCTATCCCGGATGATCTTGCCAGCGGCGCAACGCCGCGCCGACAAGCGCCACGCCCCCCGCACCGACCAGCAGGAGCGGGACGGCGAGATGCGGCGGCACCGGGTGGAGCGTGAAGATCAGCCCGGTCGCGGCGGCGGGCGGATGCACCGCCCGGCAGACCATCATCAGCACCAGTCCGATCGTCGCGGCGATGATCGCAACCCCTACCGAGGCCCCGAACATCCAGCCGGCAAGCGAACCTGCGATCGCGGTCGCGGCGTGCCCGGCAATGATCGGCCATGGCCGCGCCGAGGGCGCCATCGGGGTGGTCGTGACCAGCGCGACCGAATTGATCAGCGGCATCCACATCGCGACGATCGCGAAATGATGGGCGAGACCACCGAACAGCGCGAGCGTGGCGAGAAAGACCGATGCCGCCAGCACGATCCGCTGCCAGGACATCGCATCGGTCGTCGCCCATTTCATCGCGGTCAGCGGCGATCCTTGGTCGCCGAGAAGCGCAACGAGGGATATTTGCCCTGGATATAGTTGAGTTCCCAGGCGTCCTTGGCCATGAACACCGGCGCGCCGTCGCGATCCTCCGCCATCGCCGATCGATGCAGCCCCTTGAACGCCTCGAGCGCCTTGTCGTCGTCGGCCGCGATCCAGCGCGCGGTGTCCCATGGCGACGGCTCGAAGCCGGCCTCGACCTTGTACTCCGCCTGAAGACGCGAGATCATCACCTCGAGCTGGAGCTGGCCGACCACCCCGACGATCCATTGCGAGCCGATCGACGGGTGGAAGACCTGCATGATCCCCTCCTCGGCCATGTCGTTGAGCGCGTTGCGCAGCTGCTTGGTCTTGGTCGGATCGGCGAGTTTGACGCGGCGCAGTATCTCGGGCGCGAAATTGGGAAGCCCGGTAAAGCGGATCATCTCGCCCTCGGTCAGCGTATCGCCGACGCGCAGCGTGCCATGGTTGGGGATGCCGATGATGTCGCCGGGAAAGGCCTCCTCGGCAAGCTCGCGATTCTGCGCGAAAAACAGGATCGGGCTGTGCACCGCGATCGCCTTGCCGGTGCCGACCTGGTTGAGCTTCATGCCGCGCCGGAAACGGCCCGAGCAAAGCCGCATGAAGGCGACCCGGTCGCGATGCTGCGGGTTCATGTTCGCCTGGACCTTGAACACGAACCCCGCGACATTGGGCTCGCCGGGATCGACATCGCGCGGCTCGCCCGGCTGCGGCCGCGGCGACGGCGCGAAATCGGCAAGCGCGTCGATCAGCTGCTCGACCCCGAAATCCTTGAGCGCCGAGCCGAAATAGACCGGGGTGAGATCGCCGTGGAGATAGGCCGCGGCGTCGAACGGCGCATAGCCGACCGAGGCCAGTTCGGCCTCCTCGCGCAGCAGCGCCAGCCCCTCGGCCGACACCAGATCGTCGAGCTGCGAATCGTTGATCCCGGCGACCGAAGTGGCATCGCCTTCATAGGCGCCGGTCGCGTCCGAGGCGGGACGGTAGAGCCGGTCGCGCGCGAGATCGTAGATGCCCTCGAAGGTGCCGCCCATGCCCACCGGCCAGCTCATCGGGGCGACATCGAGCGCGAGCGCGTCGGCGATCTCGTCGAGCAACTCGAACGCGGGGCGGCCTTCACGATCGACCTTGTTGATGAAGGTGATGATCGGTACCGAGCGCAGCCGGCAGACCTCGAACAGCTTGCGTGTCTGCGGCTCGATGCCCTTGGCGGCGTCGATCACCATCACCGCCGAGTCGACCGCGGTCAGCGTGCGATAGGTGTCCTCCGAGAAATCCTCGTGGCCCGGGGTGTCGAGCAGGTTGAAGGTGATGCCGTCGCGTTCGAAGGTCATCACCGACGAGGTGACCGAAATGCCGCGCTGCTGTTCGATCTTCATCCAGTCGGACCGCGCCCGCCGCGTCTGCCCGCGCGCCTTGACCTCGCCGGCGAGATGGATCGCCCCTCCGAAATAGAGCAGTTTTTCGGTCAGCGTGGTCTTGCCCGCGTCGGGATGCGAGATGATCGCGAAGGTGCGGCGATCGGGGCGGTTGTGCTTGCTCATGATGGCCGCGGCCGATAGCAGGTGCGGCGCAATTTACTAAGCCTTCTCTTCCCGCTCCTTGGAAGGGGCGCATTGGAGTTCCCATCCCCTACGACGTCATCATCATCGGAGCGGGCGCCGCGGGAATGATGTGCGCGCTGACCGCGGGACAGCGCGGACGGCGGGTGTTGCTGCTCGATCATCTCGATCGGGCGGGCGCGAAGATCCTGATTTCGGGCGGCGGGCGCTGCAACTTCACCAATCTCGAAGGGCATCGCCCCGAGCGCTATCTGTCAGCCAACCCGCATTTCGCCAAGTCGGCGCTCGGCCGCTACCGTCCCGCCGACTTCATCGCGATGGTCGAGGCGCACGGCATCGCCTGGCATGAAAAGACGCTCGGCCAGCTGTTCTGCGACGGATCGGCGCGTCAGATCGTCGCGATGCTCGAGGACGAATGCGCGCGCGGCGGAGTCGGGACCCGGCTGTCGACGCGCGTCACCGGCATCACCCGGCCCGACGAGCGCTTCCGCGTCGAGACGCCCCAGGGCAGCCACGAGGCCGCCGCGCTGGTGATCGCCACCGGCGGGCCTTCCATCCCCAAGATGGGCGCGACCGGCTTCGCCTATGACGTCGCGCGCCAGTTCGGGCTCAAGGTGGTCGAGCCGCGCCCCGCGCTCGTCCCGCTGACGCTCGGCGCCGATGACCGCCTGTTCGAGAGTCTGTCGGGCGTCTCGCTCGAGGTGGTCGCCAGCATCGGCAAGACGCGTTTTCGCGAGGCCGCGCTGTTCACCCACCGCGGTTTATCGGGCCCCGCCATCCTCCAGATCAGCAGCTATTGGCGGCATGGCGACAGCCTGTCGCTCGACCTGTTGCCCGACGCGGACGCCGCCGCGCTGCTGACCGAGGCAAAGCGCGCGCGGCCCAATGCCGAGCCGCGCACGATATTGCGCGAGCATTTCCCTGATCGGCTCGCCGATGTGCTGAGCGATCGGCTCGGCCTGGCGGGGCCGCTCGTCACCCATAAGGACCAGGCGTTGGTCGCGGCGGGCCGGCGGCTCGGCCACTGGCTGTTCACGCCGAGCGGTTCGGAAGGCTTCGCGAAGGCGGAAGTGACGATCGGCGGTGTCGCCACCGACGGGCTCGACCAGCGCAGCCTCGCGGCGAAAAAGGTGCCCGGCCTGCATTTCATCGGCGAGGCGGTCGACGTCACCGGCTGGCTCGGCGGCTATAACTTCCAATGGGGCTGGGCGAGCGGAGCGGCCGCGGGCGAGGCCGTCTGAGCCGATCCGAGCCGCCCGCCGCTGAGGATTCGGGCGGCGCGCGGCGAAACCGCTTCGATCGCGATCGCGAGCAGCATCGCGAACCCCAGGCACAACAGCGGCTGGGCCAGGAAGAACAGTGGCCAGCCGGGATTGCCCATCGGCCCCGTGGCCCCGCCGATCGCCGGGGCGAGCAGCCACATGAAGATCAGATGGCTGCAGAACAGGAAGAAGGCATAGCGCTCGAAGCCGAGCAGCCGCGGGCAAAGCGGGCCGCGCGCGAGCGCGACCGCCGCGCGCCAAACGAGCAGCCCGGCCGCCGCGCGCAGCAGCAGATCGACCGCGTTGACCAGCACGACATGATGGGCCGCGGACCCTGCTGCCGCTTCGGCCTGAATCGACATCCAGATCTTGAGCGGCACAATCGTCGCAAAGGGCAGCGCCGCGATCCAAGGGGTGAGCAGACCCAGCCGCTCGGCCAGCCCATGGCGACGGGCGAGGATGCCGGCGGCGAAGAAGATCAGGATCGAGGGGCGCAACAGCAGATAAAGTTGCCACCCGCCGATCGCCCATAACGCCGCCCCCGCGATCAGCAGCAGCAGCCAGCGCGTCCGCAGGCGGACCAGCAGCGGCGCGGCGAGCATGCAGAGGAACAGATCACGCAGGAAGGCGGTCTGTACGTTGACGTCACCCGCCCGGCTGAGGTTGAGCAGATTATCGGCCGCCCACAGCCCCCCTTCGGGCAGCGGCGCCAGCGCGAGGCCGAGCCATCCGGCGGCCAGCACCAGCGCCATCGCCAGCAGGTTCCACAGGACCATCGGCAGCAGGATCGTCCGCGCCTTGCCTTCGATGAAGGAGCCCGCCTCGCGATGCGCGAGCGATCGCGCCACCAGCCAGCCCGAGACGATACTGAGCAGCGGCACGGCGCTACGCCCGAACAGCTCGACCACCGTCCAGCGCATCACGTCCTGCACCGACCCCGCCTGCGCGGCGAGCCCGTCGCCGCCGAGTCCGGTCCAGGCGTGCACATAGACGACGCCGAGGATGCAGACCAGGCGGGCAATGCCGATCGCCTGTGAAATGGGCAACAGCGGCGGCTCGGCCATGCGCCGCACCGGCGCGTCGGGAGGAAGGATCCGGCTCATATCATGGGCTCTTCGTCCCGGCAGGGAGACGGCTGGCAAGGGGGAGCGAGGCGCAGCCGCGTAGGCGGCGCTTTATCGCGACAAAACGAGCCGTGGAAACCCTCACCCCAGCCCCTCCCGAACGGAGAGCGGAGCGGGAGGGCGCCTATGAGCCTCCACCGGGATGACGCGCGGGGAAAGCGGAAAGGGCCGGTCGCTATCATTCCCTTTGACTCGCATCGCGCAGATGAACCGTCACTGCACCGTGGCTTTTTCCATCCCGCGCGCGGCACGGCCTATCCCATGCTGGCTTTTTCCCGCGCCCGCTCCTATAGGACGCGCCAACATCGCCGCGCGCAGAGAGGCGCCGGCCCTTTTGTAATCGGATCCCAAATGCCCTTTTCCTCCCTGCCACGGCCGGTCGCCGAGGCAATCGCCGAGCGTGGCTATGCCGCCCCTACCCCCGTCCAGGCGCAGGTGATCGCCGCCGAAGCGCATGACCGCGACCTGCTCGTCTCCGCGCAGACCGGATCGGGCAAGACCGTCGCCTATGGCCTCGCCATCGCCGAGACGCTGGTCGGCGGAGCCGAAACGCTGCCGCGCCCAGGCGAGCCGCTCGCCCTGATCATCGCGCCGACCCGCGAGCTCGCGCTCCAGGTGCAGCGCGAGCTGCAATGGCTCTATGCCAAGCTCGGCGCGCGCGTCGCGAGCTGCGTCGGCGGCATGAACATCCGCGTCGAGCAGCGCGCGCTGTCCTATGGCTGCCACATCGTCGTCGGCACCCCCGGCCGCCTCAAGGACCATCTCGAGCGCGGCACTCTGCAGACCGGCTCGTTGCGCGCGGTCGTGCTCGACGAGGCCGACGAAATGCTCGATCTCGGTTTCCGCGAGGATCTCGAGGAGATTCTCGATACGACGCCGGCCGAGCGCCGCACGCTGCTGTTCTCGGCGACGATGCCCAAGCCGATCGCGCTGCTCGCCAAGCGCTACCAGCGCGACGCGCTGCGCATCCAGACCACCGGCGAGCGCGAGAGCCACGCCGATATCGATTATCGCGCGATGGCGGTGGCGCCGGCCGATATCCAGCACGCGGTCGTCAACGTGCTGCGCTTTCATGAAGCGAAGGGCGCGATGGTGTTCTGCGCCACCCGCGAGAATGTCCGCCGCCTCTCGGCGACGCTCACCGAGCGCGGCTTTTCGGCGGTGACGCTGTCGGGCGAGCTCAGCCAGAATGAGCGCAACCATGCGCTGCAAGCTCTTCGCGACCGCCGCGCCCGCGTCTGCGTCGCGACCGATGTCGCCGCGCGCGGCATCGACCTGCCCGGGCTCGAACTCGTCATCCATGCCGAGCTGCCGATCGATTCCGAGACGCTCCAGCACCGTTCGGGCCGCACCGGGCGCGCGGGCAAGAAGGGCACCTGCGTGCTCATCACCCCCTATCAGCGCCGCCGCCACGCCGAGCGGCTGCTGCGCGCCGCCAACGTCAACGCGACCTGGGACAAGGTGCCTTCGCCCGACGACATCTACGCGCGCGACGAAGAGCGGCTGCTCGACAGCCTGACCGTGGGCGAGGTCGCTGAAGAGGATCTCGCGGTCGCGCGCAAGCTGCTCGAGACGCGCAGCGCCGAGGAGATCGCCGCGGCCTTCGTGCGCGCCCAGCGCCAGAGCCTGCCCGCTCCCGAGGATCTGATCGACGCGTCCCCGATGCCGCGCGGCGAGCGCGACCAGGGCGGGCGCGAGCAGGCGACCCGCGAACAGGGGCCGCGCCCGGGCTTCGAGGACACCGTCTGGTTCCGCATGAACGTCGGCCGGGGCGCCAATGCCGACCCGCGCTGGCTGCTCCCGCTGCTCTGCCGCCGCGGCCACATCACCAAGCGCGAGGTCGGCGCGATCCGCATCTTCCAGTCCGAAACCCGGTTCGAGATTCCGCGCGCGATCGCGAAGAAATTCATCGACGCACTCAAGCGTACTGAAGGCGAGGAGGACGGCGTGGTGATCGAGCCGGCCAGCGACGCACCGACGCCACCGCCTGCGCAACTGCGCGATCGGCGCGGGCCGCCACCGCGGACGCAGCTAAAGCCGAGGGGGCCGGCCGGGGCTGGCGGGCCGGGTGGACCGGGTGGACCGGGTGCGGGTGCGGCGAAGCGTTATGGGGCGAAGCCGTTTCGGGGCGGGGGCAAGGGGCGGTAGCGCCGAGCAACGCGTTTCGACAGCGCTTCCGTTCGGCGAGCGATATGGGGCGCGATGTTTCGTCGCTTCGCGACCCGTTGACGCCTCACCGCGAAACCCATCTAACTCGAAAACGGTCATCCTAGGCGTTGCAAAAAGTCCCTCTCGCAACACGCGATCGGATCACTGCGCCGTCGGCGTCTCCGGGCGTGTCAACAACGTCCGGCTGATAGCCGGCAGCAAGCCTCTGACTGTGGCGGACCATCACGGCGTCGTGCCCCAAACGGTGCTCGCTTCGATCGACTCGATAGACGGTGCCTGATCGTCAAAACGCAAGCCGAAGCGTCCGGCCACCGCAGCGGACAGGGCGACCGCGCGCATCGCGCCTGCAGGCTGCTGTCGCGCCAATCGTTCTGCCTCGTCGGGGGCACCGGCAGCAGCGAGAACACGCATCACCTCAAAACGCTGTGCGGTGTCGCCAGGTCTCTCACCGTAATTGCGTGGCGGGCCGTTGGGCATATCCGTGCTGGCCACGACAGGCTCCCCAGGCGGGGATGGCGGCGTGGGGCGGTCACCCGGATCAAACAAGGGCAACGCGGCCCCCGCGCGCTTGGCATAAACCAGCGCCTTCGCTCTCTCCTGCCCGCGCATCATTGCAGAGGCACTTTGCAGCAAGGCATCGACCAGCAGAAACGGCGTTTCCTTCTCACGCTCTGCTCTAGCGATCGCCGCGTCGTAGCGGCCGGCGATAAGCAAGCTGGCAATGGCTTCATCCGCTGGCAAGCCGGTCGAGCATATTCGGCCAAAGAATGGTGAGGATTGAAGGCCGTCGAGAAAGCCGCCGAGCGTAGACGAAGGGGACCGTGCGTTACCGAGAGACCAAAATTGCAACCCGCCGATCGGATTGAACCAGCTCGAACAGCCTTCCCCGAACTCGGGCGGCGCAGCGCGCTCCAACGTCTCAAACACAGCGAGCGCATCAGCGATGGCATCGTCTTTGAGAAGCATTAGGATAATTTCCTGTTTCGGTTCTCTCTCCGTTGCGGCGCGAGCGGCAGCGACTGCCTCCGGCTTGCGGCCGACCGCGTAAAGTACAGCGGGGTCGGCCATTAACCGGGTTAACCCCTCGCGCGCCTCTGCTGAGAAGGCGGCGCGATGCACTGTTAGTTCCCGCTCTACCAGTTGTAGAGATGTGGCGTCGTGATAGCTGCGGATCAGCATGGCCAGAGTGAGACCCTTGGTATCGCCCGGCGGAAGCGTCTCGGCGACAGTACGCACCTGCTCGACTTCGGGCAGGCCGATATAATGGAAATCACGCCGCAACAGGCAGTTTTCCGCCCATTTCTCCCGCTCCCGGGGAGTTCGCGCTTCGCTGCCGTCCTGCTCGCGCCAGATGCCGGCATCGCAAGGATTTTGCGATGGCATTGCTTCCCTTAGCGGGATGAAGCGCGGCGGGCGCGGCTGGGTGCCGGGCGCGACCTCGTTTAACCCATGATCGCTCATAGCGCGGGCCGCCTCTACGCCAGCGTCAGGCTGGCCGAACCAACGGAGGTTGCGCGACACCGCCCGCAGCACGAGATCACGGTGATAGCCCGGCGGCAGCGCCACGGCCATCGCCACTGCCTCTTTTGCTACCACCTCAACATGGCGGACAGGCGGACTCGGCGGCGACGCGGCAGCCATCCCCGCCGATGCGGCCAACAGGAAACTAAGCAACGGACTGACGCGCTTCCCCGTTGCGGCCATTTGGCGGCTCCTTCCTTCTTCCCAAAAGCGGACGATCGTTTGCCTGGCTTGTCCCACCGCGATGGGCGGAATGTGAGATTTTAAAACGAAGCCGAATATTTTTTCATCTCTGCGTATCAACAATCAGTTATGACATACCATCGCAGACTAAGCAGCCCTGTGTGAACGTTAATGCACACTTGGTCGCCCTTATTTATCCTTTCATACAGCGTCTTTCCAACACGATATTGGTCGGTATTCAACGCGGTGTTCTGTGATGCGAGAAGAAGCGTCGGAGTTCGATATTTTCCGCTAGTTACCCACTTGTCCTGGATTTTCGCGCGATAGATTTCCGTCGAACGAAAGGCCTTAACGCCATTGATCTCAGCGTTAAGACCCCACCCATAAGCAGCGCCGATACAAGTTATGAATATCCACGTAATTTTCGAGCTTTTTCCCCGAGTGCGAGGTCCGCGCGCAAGCCGAAATGCCATGTAAGCCAGCACGCTGTATGCGACGCCGACAAGGGCGGCCAGCAGAAGAGCTCGCTTCCAATCGATCAGATCGAAATCGCGCATAGCTCGCAAAACCATGAACATTGGAACGAGGAGTACGAGTAGATCAACACCATTGCGCTGCTTCTTGTCTGATAGAAGTTTGAGGCGGCCCTTGCTTCTCGCGACAGCTAACATTGCCATAATTGGGATCAGCGGAACTATTAGAAGCCAATAGATCGAAGCAATCGGCGTGAGAACGAAAGCGAACGCTATTACGATGCCGATCCAGTTAATACTGGCGACGATAAGGCCGCGCTCTGCTGCGCGTGCGCGATTGACCCCGGCGCTCAATCTCTCTCTTTCCATAGCTTGCTAGACAATACCGAGAAGGGAGAACTCTTCAATGTGTGCGTTTTGTGCATGTGATCGATATGAAAAAAAAAGCACCTTTTATAAGGTCGTGTCTAGCAAGCGGACCGTCTGCATCCCACCTCATTTCAGCCATTATGGATGGAACGGCAGGAAGCGACCTATTGTTGCCATAGAAGCAGCCTTTGTGGCGCCCTATGATCGGCCAGCTTGGATCTTAGTAGATGGGTTCTATGCCGAGATCGATACCCAGACGCGCCATGGTCGCGAGAAGCTCGACATCAAATACCTCTCCACGCTCGCGGGGCGACCAAGTGACGTAAAAGTTGAGCTTGCCGCCGGTCCGGCGCAGATCGGCTATGAACTCCGCTGCGTGTTCAAGCTTTCCCAGCGTCTGACGCAGAAAATCCGCAAGTTCACCATTATCGCCATGCCCCAGATCGAAGACGCAATAGCTCTCACGGTATGTGCCGGGCAGCGGAGTACCTTTCGGCGTCGCACGATCTTCGCCAACAGCCCAAGAGCGCTTGGGGGGTAAGCCTATGCCGAGTGCCATACCCCTAGGGTCCGCATCTGGATGCCAGACTTGAAGGGAAACACGATAACTGAAGGACATCGGATCGCCATAGCCTCGAAGGCAGCACACCGCCACTGTCCGCTATTCTACCCAATCGACCACGAGCAGACCTTCCGCTTTCCACCCCGAAGATGCCACCAGCGGCCCCAACACCAACTGCCGAAAACAGCCGGTCGGGACTTCACCCCAAAAGCTGTCCTAGCTCGGCCTGGGGGGCTGAATAATTCCAGACTGTCCGGACACGACCCATTGCGGACATTGAGCATTGGTGTGATGATCAATGATGATGGACATCCTTGCTAGATCGAATGGCCGGATGCAAGTTATCCTAGTCTTTGCTGGTGGCCTGTTGGTCGCAGGCATCGCCCTAGCTTTGGCTATTCATTTTCGCGATGCCGCAAGTCACAAGGTTAGCGTGGGGCTTCCTCTTTCGGTAATGGGAGCGATCGTACTCGGCGCTCTTCTCGCATGGATTGCGCGTCACCTATGGATCGGCCCGTCACCCAATATCCCCGCAACCTCTCGTTGGACGCGGGGGTGGATCGTCTCCCGCCTGGTCCTTCTTATCGCGACCTTTACTTTGTTGTTGGCTGACTTCTGGCCCTTGCGTCAGGCCACTCGCTCCAATTGGCCTTCCTCGGCGCATTCCTGAACATGATCGTCGTGACGGGGCTCTCTGGGATCATCGGGGAAGCAGTCTGGAACTCGGCGTTAGTGGTGGGGCGTTTGCGTAGCCCCCACTCTTGATGGCTGCTTCCCACCCTCATCGGTCGTGCGGACATCGACCCATTGCGGACATTGGGCTCTGATGCGACATATCCGCTTGTGATCGACGTTTACGAGAGTGCCATTGACGCAACAGGCCGCTTTGGGGCGGTGTTCGAACGTGATGACGAGACCGCGTTTTTCTACCTCCTCGATCTTCGATTGCCGGAGGGCAATCAGATTGCAGAAGCATTCAACGCCCATACCGTTACTCAAATGCCCGGCGAAACGCCTGCGGCGGTAGAGTGGTCGTCAACAGGGGAAGTCGTAGGACTCCACGCCGGCGGAGCCCTGATCGCAGTATTCGATCTTCGAAATGATGCGCGGCAGGGCCGATGGGCTACCGATGAGGATGCGCGCCTATTCGTTCGTCACTAACGTCTGCTTTCCACCCCATTTCAGCCATTATGGATGGAACGGCAGGAAGCGACCCATTTATTGCCATTTATGGGTCCGCTGCAATTTCAAGAAAGCTGCCATTGCCTTGGCATGTCTTTCCCATTCATTTTAGAAACAGACATTCAGGCAAACAGACGTCTTGTTGGGACGCTGACCACAATGATGATGCCATCTACATCGATGGCAATCCATAAAGCCGAATGGCAAATATGGTGCAGGGGGAGAAGCATAATGCGCAAACTTTGGGCGATAGTTCGATTTGTTGGGCGCTGGCTGGGGCCTGTCCTTCTGGCGCTCGCAGCATTGCTTTTCGTCTATCCGCCCATGCCCTTTGGCGATGCTGCGAGCGCCATCGCACTTTTGGGAGCGATCGTATCGTTGATTGCGTGGTTTTTCGCCCGCCGCTTTGGTCGGCGGAGAAACCGACGAATACTCGCCGCTGCCACGTTGATCGGCCTAACCTATTTTGGATGGAGCTATTGGAACGAACGCAGGGGCTACACTCAAGAGACCGTAAGTTTCGACAATCGCGGCGCACACCTTATCGGGACGCTCTATCTTCCAGATCACAGGGGCAAAGTGCCGGGCATGGTTTTTCTGCCCGGCTCAGGAGGCATTCCCCGCCATTTCTATCGGAATTATGCGACGCATTTTGCGCAGGCCGGTTATGCGGTCCTGCTCTATGATAAGCGCGGCGTCGGCGAGTCTTCAGGAACTCGGGAAGGCAAGGGCATTCTTGGCGGTCATAAGGACCTGGGGCTGTTGGCCAGCGATGCCGCCGCCGCGCTTACACTGCTTGCGTCGCGGCCGGAAGTGCGCTCCGAGATGCTCGGCATTGGCGGAGTCAGCGAAGGCGGACTAATCGCGCCACAGGCAGCAGCGCTCAATGGACATGCCGCCTTCATGCTAAACCTGACTAGCCTTACGACGACGCTGTTCGAGGGAATGCAGTTTCAGAATGCCAGCCACAATGGGAGTGCGCGGCAACTGGCCGAGGCCGAGCGCTGGTTCGGTAAGGACTATGATCCGATGCCCAGCCTCCGGACGCTGAACATACCTGGCCTTTGGCTCATGGCTGATGGCGACACCATGGTTCCCAACGGTGCTAGCCTTCGCAATCTCAAGAGCTTACGCAACATTGGGAAGCCCTACCAATACCGCATCATTCCCGGCGCATGGCATGGGCTGGTTTTCGGACCAAAAGCGCTTGTGCTCGACAGCATCGATACTTGGCTGGCGCAGGTTACGGCGAGCCGCTAATCATGAAACCGGACCAATCATAGCGGGCACTCCAAATGGTCTTTTCGCCGGATAGGCACTCCAATTGTTGTGAGCGGCGTCGGGCGGGAGACGCGGCAAACAACGGCTTGGTGAGGCGTATGATGGTGTTGGGCGCGGTGGCGCTGATCACGGGATGCGCGAGCCCACCGATCTCGACCATTCCTCCGCCCGCATCGCTCGTCGACGATCGGATGCCGATCGTTGCCGCCGGGCCGATCCAAGCGGCTACCACGGCGGCGATCCAGCGCATTCGGACGGTCGACTCACACCTCCATTCGGTTATTGCCATTGACCCGACGGCGCAGGCTCAAGCGGAACGGCTCGACGGGCAGGCCGCGATCGGACCGCTCGGCGGCAGGTCGGTGCTGATCAAGGACAATATCGAGGTGGCCGGCCCACTGCCGACGACGGCGGGGAGCTTGGCGCTCATGAACAACATCACCGATCGTGATGCTCCCCTGGTTATGCGGCTGCGTTCGGCAGGCGCCGTAATTCTCGGCAAGACCAACCTTTCAGAATGGGCGAACATCCGGGATCGAGATTCGATCTCGGGCTGGAGCGCGGTCGGAGGCCAGACGCGCAGCCCTTGGGCGCTTGATCGCAGCCCGTGCGGATCATCGAGCGGGAGCGGCGCGGCGGTCGCCGCCGGGCTCGTCCGTCTCGCCATCGGCACCGAGACCGACGGATCGATCACTTGCCCCGCCGCGGTCAATGGGATCGTCGGTCTGAAACCGACCGTGGGACTGGTCTCCCGCACGCATATCGTCCCCATCAGCCACAGCCAGGACACCGCCGGTCCGATGGCTGCCAGCGTCCGCGAGGCCGCCGAGCTTTTGTCGGCAATCGCCGGAAGCGATCCCGCCGATCCCGCGACCGCCGAAGCCGACAAGCACAAGCTGGATTATGCGGCCTCGCTCGATGCCGATGCGCTGCGGGGCAAGCGCATCGGCGTCATGCGTTTCGCTGCCGGCTTTGGGACGGATGCCGCATTCGAGACTGCGCTCGCGATGCTTCGTTTACGCGGCGCAACGCTCGTCGAGATCAAATCGTTCGACCGCAGCGCTATCGACCGCAACGAGTTCATTGTGCTTCTAACCGAGCTTAAGGCCGGCATAGCCAGATATCTGCAAGGCAGTCCGACACCTATCAGCGTTCGGAGTCTGGCCGACCTGATCGCGTTCAACCAGGCGCACCAGCGCGCAGAGATGCTGCTCTTCGGCCAGGGCACATTCGAACAGGCGGAAAAGACCGAGGGGCTGGATGATCCGAAATATAGGAAGGCCCGTAAAGCGAGCTTCCGGGCAGCGGGACCGGACGGCATCGACAGGCTTCTGAAGCAATATGGCGTCGTCGCGCTGGTTGGCCCGACCGTGCCGCCCGCGTGGAAGATCGACGCCGTCAACGGCGACCAGATTTCCGGCGCCGGCGCAGGCTCGCTTGCGGCTGTCTCGGGCTACCCGCACCTCACCGTTCCGATGGGCCTGGTGAAGGGCCTTCCCGTGGGCCTGAGTTTCCTTGGACCCAAATGGAGCGAAGCTCTGTTGCTGTCTTTCGGCTATGCCTATGAACAGGCGCGAGGGCCCTTCCCGACTCCGAAATTCTACAGTTCGATCGAGGACAGTCCGGAGATTGCGCCTGCCCTTGAGCCGGTCGCTCGTTAGCCGGCGCAGCGCCTCGCCGACCTGGCCTTCGCGTTACACGCTAGAAGGCCTCCAAGGATGAGGGATATCCAGGGAGGTGGCGGCTCATCGCGCGCTGGAAAATTTCTTGCCCCACGATGTCGGTTCCCGAACATCCCGGGCGTCGTTCCCCTGTCAGGCCGGAGCGGCCCCCCAGACAAGGAGACAGGCGATGCGTGTGATGGTGTTCGTGAAGGCGACCGAGGACAGCGAGAAGGGCATCCTGCCCACGCCCGAGATGTTCGACGCGATGGACAGATATAATCAGGAGCTGATCAAGGCCGGGATCATGAAGGACGGCGACGGGCTCAAGCCCTCCTCGCACGGCAAGCGGGTGGCGTTCGACGGCGCGCGCCGGACGGTGATCGACGGGCCTTTCGCCGCGACCCGCGAGCTCGTCGCCGGCTTCTGGATGTGGGAGGTCAAGGACATGGACGAGGCGGTCGCTTGGGTGAAGCGCTGCCCCAATCCGATGCCGGGGCCGAGCGAGATCGAGATCCGGCCCTTCTACGAGATGGAGGATTTTCAGTAAGGCGGAGCGCCCGTCACCCCAGCTTTCGCAGGGGTGACGGATTATCCTAAAGACGCGCAAGCGCCTATCAGAACGCCTCCTCCGGCATGTCCATCGTCGATGCCTTGCCGGCCTTGATCGCGGTCAGCAGCCCGGCGGCCTGCGGCAGGATGCGTTCGTAGAAGAAGCGGACCGTCACCAGCTTGGCGGCGTAGAAGCCGTCCGGATCCTGGCCCATCATCTTCTTCATGCCCGCGATCTTGGCGGCCTTGGCGAACAGATAGGCCATCGCCACCAGCCCGAGCAGCCGCAGGAAGTCCGACGAGGCGGCGCCCGCCTCCTCGGGATCGGCCATGCCCTTCTGAGCGATGGTGGCGGTGGCAAGCTGGAGCGCCCCGAACGCCTTTTCCAGCGCGTCGACCATCTTCTCCATGCCCGGCACCGCCTTGTGCTGTTCGATGAACTCGGCGACCGGATGGAAGACACTGCGCAGGTAGCGGCCGCCATGGGCGGGCAGCTTGCGGCCGACCAGATCGAGCGCCTGCACGCCGTTGGTGCCTTCGTAGATCATCGCGATGCGGGCATCGCGCGCATATTGCTCGACGCCATGTTCGCGGATGTAGCCATGGCCCCCATAGGTCTGCATCGCGAGATGCGCCGCCTCATGGCCGAGATCGGTGAGCAGCGCCTTGACCACCGGAGTCATCAGCGCGGTCATGTCCTCGGCGCGCTGACGGACCTCGGCATCGGGAGAGTGCCGCTCGGCGTCGAGCGCGCGGGCAACCCACATGCTCAGCATGCGGCACCCCTCGGTATAGGCCCGCATCGTCATCAGCATGCGGCGGACGTCGGGGTGGACGATGATCGGATCGGCGGCGAGATCGGGGCGCTTGGGGCCCGAAAGCGACCGGCCCTGGATGCGGTCCTTCGCATAGGCGACCGCCGCCTGATAGGCTGCGGTGCCCACGCCCAGGCCCTGGATGCCGACCGAGACGCGTTCGGTGTTCATCATCGTGAACATCGCGGCCAGGCCCTGATGGGGCTCGCCCACCAGCCAGCCGGTCGCTTCGTCAAAGCTCATCTGGCAGGTGGCCGATGCCTTGAGCCCCATCTTGTGCTCGATACCGGTGCAGGAGACGCCGTTGCGGGGACCGATCGAGCCATCCTCCCTGATGGCGAACTTCGGCACGACGAACAGGCTGATCCCCTTCACGCCCTTGGGCGCGTCGGGAAGCCGGGCGAGAACGAGGTGGATGATGTTCTCGGTCAGGTCATGCTCGCCCGCCGAGATGAAGATCTTGTTGCCGGTGATCTTGTAGCTTCCGTCCTCCTGCGGCACCGCCTTGGTGCGCAGCAAACCCAGGTCGGTGCCGCAATGCGGCTCGGTCAGGCACATGGTGCCGGACCAGCTCCCCTCCACCATCTTCGGCAGGAAGCGCTCCTGCAGGTCGGGGCTGGCGTGCGCTTTGAGCGCGGTCGCGCCGCCATGGATGAGGCCGGGGTAGAGGCCGAAGCTGAGGTTCGACGAACTGATCATCTCCTCGACGAGCTTGTTGACCGTCTCGGGCAGCCCCTGCCCACCCCATTTCGGATCGCTCGCCAGCGCGCACCAGCCTCCTTCGCGGAACTGGTCATAGGCCTGCTTGAAGCCGGCCGGCGTACGGACGACGCCATTTTCCCAGGTGCAGCCCTCCTCGTCGCCGCTCATGTTCAGCGGCAGCAGCACATCGTGCGCGAGCCTGGCGGCCTCCTCCAGCACCGCGTCGATCAGATCGGGGGTGAACTCCGCGTGCGCCGGGAGATTGCCGAAGCCGTCGTCGGTGAACAGCTCATGGAGGACAAAACGCATGTCGCGCAGCGGGGCTTCATAGACCTGCATGTGTTCTTCTCCCTTGTTCCTCCCCTTTCCGGGGGGGGAACTCATTCAATTCCGCACCGGCTTGCCGGTCTCCAGCATCGTCTCGACCCGCGCGATCGTCCGCGGGTCGCGAACCCGCTTCATGAAGGCGTCGCGCTCGAGCGCGAGCATGTCCGCCTCGCTCACCATATCGATCAGATCGGCCTCACCGCCGGTCAGCACGCCAGCCAGCGCATCGGAGACGACCATGTCATAATCGGTCGCCAGCCCACGCTTGTGGAAGCCCTCTGCCGCCATGCCGAGCGCGACCCGGCCGCTCTCGCCCGGCAGGCGGAAGACTGGCGGCTCGGGCGGCGCATAGCCGTCCACCAGCGCCAGCGCCTTCGCCTTGGCGTCGGCGAGCAGGCGATCGCGGTTCATGGTGATGCCGTCGTCCTTGCGCAGGAACAGCAGCTCCTTCGCCTCGGCGGCCGACTTGGCGACGGTGGCGGTCGAGATCGTCTCGAACGCCTTGGCCACGGCCGGCATCGGCCCCTTGGGCAGCAGGCCCGACTTCACCCAGCGATCGATATATTCGCCGCAGCCGCCCCAGCCCGGCACCAGACCGACGCCGCACTCGACCAGACCGATATAGCTTTCGGCATGCGCCTGGATGGCGTCCGAATGCAGCAATATCTCGCAGCCGCCGCCGAGCGCGAGGCCGGAGGGGGCCGATACCACCGGGAAGGGCGCATATTTGAGCGCCTTATAGACCTGCTGCCCGCCCGCGACGAGCTTCTCGACCTCGCCCCAGGCGGCGATGTTCACCGCGAACAGCGCAAGGCCGAGATTGGCGCCGGCCGAGAAATTCGCCGCCTCGTTGGCGACGACCATCGCCTTCATCTTGGCAGCGACATGAGCGACCGCCTCGGCGAGCAGCTTGAGCGTATCGCCGTCAAGCGCGTTCATCTTCGAAGTGAACTCGAAACAGGCGACGCCGTCGCCGATATCCCACAGCGCCGCCGAACCATTTTTCATGATCGGCGGCGATGCCCGCTTCACATCTTCGAGCAGCAGCACGCCGGCGGCGCGCACCACGTCATGATAGCGGCCGTCGAGCCCGAGATATTGGCGCTTGCCACCCTCGACCCGATAAAAGCTGCGGTCCCCGGCGAGCACGAGGATCGAGGGGACCGAGCGCCCCTCGTCGGCCAGCTTTTGGGCGAAAAATGCTGCGCCGAGCTGGTCGATCAGCTCGAACGGGCCATATTTCCAGTTGTAGCCGAGCTTCATCGCCTCATCGATCGCGACGATGTCGTCGGCCACTTCGCCAGCGAGCCCCGCCGCATAGGACAGCAGCGGCCCCAGCACGGCCCATGCGAACGCCCCGGTCTTGCCGGGAGCGGCGATCAGCGCCTTCAGATCGCCGCGCGGCGCATCGACCGTGCGCGCGGGACGATAGACCCCGGAGGCGAGATCGATCGCCTCCTTGCGCTTCCCGGCCTCGCGGTTGATCCGGTAGAAGCCGCCCTTGCCCTTGCGCCCGGTATAGCCGTCGGCGATCATCCGCTCGATCAGGGGAAGAGGCCGCACCGTGGCGTGGAAGGCGTCGCCATCGGGAAGCGTCGCGGTCATGCTCTTCTGGAGCAGCGGCATCAGATCGAGGCCGACAAGATCGATCAGCCCGAAGATCCCGGTCTTCGGGACACCCATCGGCCGCCCGCCGATCGCATCGGCTTCCTCGATGTCGAGCCCGAGATCGACCGCGGCGTTGACCGCGACCTGGAGCCAATAGGTGCCGATCCGGTTGGCGATGAAGCCGGGCCGGTCATGCGCGCGGACGATGGTCTTGCCCATCGCCCGATCGATGAAGCCGGCCAGCTTGTCCGCGGTGGCGGGATTGGTGGCCGGGCCGGTGACCAGCTCGAGCAGCCGCATGTAGCGCGGCGGATTGAAGAAATGGGTGATCATGAAATCGGCGATAAAGGCCGGGGACCGGCCCTCGATGAGCTTCGCCAGCGGAATCGTCGAGGTGTTCGACGACACCGCGACGCCCGGCGCGCGCACCGCCTCGAGCTTCGCATAGAGCGCCTGCTTGATGTCGAGGCGCTCGATCACCGCTTCGACGATCCACCCGCACTCGCCGACCCGGCCAAGATGATCCTCGATATTGCCCGTCTCGATCAGCCTTGCGGCCGCCTTCGTCATCAACGGCGCCGGATCCGCCTTGAGCATCCGGTCGAGCGCGCCCCGCGCGATCGCGTTCCGGTCGGCGCCGTCCTTCGGGACGATGTCGAGCAACAGCACCGGCACGCCGGCATTGGCGACTTGGGCGGCGATGCCGGCGCCCATCGTGCCCGCACCGATCACGCAGACCTTCGCGATGGCGTGTCCAGACTCGTGCGCCACGCTCACACCGCCTCGAGCACGGTGGCGATGCCCTGGCCGCCGCCGATGCATTGCGTCGCGAGCGCGTATCGGCCGCCCTCGCGCTTGAGCAGCGCGGCCGCCTTGCCCACGATTCGAGCACCGGTCGCGCCGAGCGGGTGGCCGATCGCGATCGCGCCGCCGTCAAGATTGATCGTCTCGGGCCTGAGGCCGAGTTCGTTGCGGCAGGCGATCGCCTGGCTCGCAAAGGCCTCGTTGAGTTCGACCACGTCGAGATCGGCGACCGCAAGCCCCGCCCGCTCGAGCGCCTTGCGCGACGCCGAAACCGGCCCGACGCCCATGATCTCGGGCTCGCATCCCGAAACCGCCACGCTCCGGATGCGCGCCAGGATGGTGAGGCCGTTCGCCCTGGCATATTCCTCGCTGGTCACCAAGACCGCCGCCGCGCCGTCGGTCAACGGCGAGGCGGTGCCCGCGGTCACCGAGCCATTTTGATCGAAAGCCGGCTTGAGCGCCGCCAAGCCCTCCGCGGTCGTATCCGGCCGCAGCACGCCGTCGCTGTCAACGACGCCTTTCGCCGTCGTGATCGGGACGATCTCGTCGGTCAACCGGCCGCCGTCGCGCGCCGCAGCGGCTTTCTTCTGGCTTTCGACGGCGAAGGCTTCCTGCGCCGCGCGTGGAACCTGGAATTGCGCGGCGACATTCTCGGCCGTCTCGCCCATGCTGATATAGGCGCCGGGGCGCTTCTTCGCGAGCTCAGGGCTGGGCAGCGGGTTATAGCCCATCATCGGCACCCGGCTCATGCTCTCAACGCCGGCGCAAATGAACGCCTCGCCCGCGCCGATCGCGATCTGCCCGACGGCGATATGGATCGCGCTCATCGACGAGCCGCAGAAGCGGTTGACCGTCATGCCGCCGGTCCTGATCGGCAAATCGGCGAGCAATCCGATCAGCCTTGCGACATTGAGGCCCTGCTCAGCTTCGGGGAAGGCGCAGCCGAGAATGATGTCCTCGACATCCTCGGCTTTGATCCGGGTCCGATCGATCAGCGCGCGAATCACCTGCGCGGCGAGATCGTCCGGACGCACCCGGGCGAGGCCGCCCTTGCCGGCAAGATGGAAAGGCGAGCGCGCATAGCCCGCGATCACGGCATTCGACATCGGCTCCACCTCCCGTGCGGCACTTTCACAACAGCCGCAGATGATTTCCTTATAGGTGTTATGATTGCCCTATACGTCAACATCATTTTGTGCAAGTCTCGGGACATCAACGCCGGACCGATCGCAGCATCGGCAGGCTCCGAAGAGGATGTGCAGGCGATGAGTGTAATGCTTATGACTCTGGCGACGGCGGTCGGCGTCAGCCCCGACGCGGTCGTCGGCCAGTGGATGACGGAAACCCGTCACGCGATCGTAGAGATCGCCCGTTGCGGCCCGTCGATATGCGGCAGGATCGTGACGTCGGACGGGCTCGCGGCCAATCCCGCGATGACTGACGCCAACAACAAGGATCCAAAATTGCGCGGCAGAAAGCTCAAGGGATTGCAAATTCTGGGCGGCTTTCATTTCGATGGGGGAGCGTGGACCGGTGGGACAATCTATAATGGCGAGGACGGCAAGACCTACGACGCGAGGATCCGCCTCGCGGATGCGAACAGCTTGAGTCTCAGAGGGTGCGTCTTCGTGCCGCTGTGCAAGACCCAGCGCTGGAACCGCGTGCGCTGAAGCGCATGGCATCGAGAGGAGAGGCCATTATGGCGATCCTTCTTCGCCGCGTCGCGCTGGCGGGCGCTTATGCCGGCACGCCTGCACAAACGGTGATCCTCACCAACAGCAAGCTCGCCGCCGCCAGCGCTGTAGTGCTCAGCGTCGGCGCGCGGGCGAGCTTCTAGGAAGGATCCCGACCTTGGTTCCCGGCGACATCTCGACCGACCCCATCCCCCCCGGCGGAGGTGCCGCATCGCCGGGGGGCGGGGGCGTGCCGGCGCCCCCGCCAATCCCGCCCCGATTGCTGACCGACCTGATCGACGCCGCCGTGCGCGACCATAGCCAACGGATCGCGATCGACTTTCTGGGCAGACGCTGGACCTATGCCGAAATCGGCCGCCTCATCGACCGGGCCGCAGCCGGGCTCCAGGCGAACGGCGTGAGGCCGGGCGTGCGGCTCGGGCTCTGCCTGCCGAACACGCCCTATTTCGTCATCCTCTATTTCGCCGCGTTGCGCTGCGGCGCGACGATCGTCAATTTCAATCCGCTTTATGTGGAGCATGAGCTGCGCCACCAGATCCTCGATTCCGGCACGACGATCATGGCGGTTCCCGATGTCGCTGAGATCCACGCGAAGGTGGCCGCCGTCGCCGAGGACAGCGGGCTCCAAACAATCATCGTCTGCCCGATGGCCGATATCCTGCCGCCGCTGCTGTCGATCGGCTATCGCCTGTTCAAGCGCGCCGAAATCGCGCGCTGGCCGCGCGACGCACGCCATCTCGCTTTCCGGAAGCTCATCGAGAGCCGCGCCGCCTTCCGCCCGGTGCCGCTCGCCCCCGACGATGTCGCGGTGCTCCAATATACCGGGGGCACCACCGGCGTGCCCAAGGCGGCGATGTTGAGCCATAGCAACCTCACCGCCAACAGCCGCCAGATGATCCTTCATATCGGGCACGCCGCCGAGCGGCAGGACCGGATCATGGGCGTGCTGCCGATGTTTCATGTCTTCGCGCTGACGGCGGTGCTGAACTTCTCGGTCGATACCGCAGCCGAGATGATCCTGCTGCCGCGTTTCGAGCTCGCCCAATTCCTGAAGACCGCCAAGCGGACCCGCCCGACCAAGCTGCTGGCCGTGCCCACCATGCTCACCGCGATCAACCGGGCCGCGACGCAGCGCCCGATCCACTTCGACGATCTCGATTATTGCGTGTCCGGCGGCGCTCCGCTGCCGTTCGACGTTCGCACCGAGTTCGAACGTCTGACCGGCGCGCGGGTCGTCGAGGGCTATGGCCTTTCCGAGACCTCTCCGATCCTGACGTGCAACCCCATCGAAGGGCGGGTCAAGGACAACAGCGCGGGTGTCCCCTTCCCCGGCACGACGATCGAGATCCGCAGCCTCGACGATCCCCACCAGCTGATGCCCGTCGGCGAGCGCGGCGAGGTATGCGCGCGCGGACCGCAGGTGATGAAGGGATATTGGAACCGGCCCGACGAGACCGCGAAGGTGTTCGTGGACGGTGCGATCCGCACCGGCGATGTCGGCTATCTCGATGCCGACGGTTATCTGTTCCTCGTCGACCGGATCAAGGATGTCATCATCTGCGGCGGCTATAATGTCTATCCGCGCATGATCGAGGAAGCGCTCTACGAGCATCCGGCCGTGCTCGAAGCCATCGTGATCGGGGTTCCCGATGCGTATCGCGGCCAGGCGCCCAAGGCGTTCGTGGTACTGCGAAGCGGCCAGACGGCGACGGCCGAGAGCTTGCATGATTTCCTCACCTCACGCATCTCGAAAATCGAAATGCCACGCGAGATCGAAATCCGCTCGAACCTGCCCAAGACGCTGATCGGCAAACTGTCCAGGAAAGAACTGGTCGCCGAGGAAGCGCGCAAGGCGACGGCAGGCTGAAGCGGTGGGGAAGCGCGATCTTGCCAGCGACGACGCAAGCGATCGGTTGCGCGCGATTCAGGACGTGGCGACCGAACTCGGCGTCACGACGCGCGCGATCCGCTTCTACGAGGACAAGGGCCTGCTCGTGCCGCAACGCGTGGGAACGATGCGCGTCTACTCGCGGCGCGAGGTTGCCCGACTGCAACTGATCCTGCGCGGCAAGCGGCTCGGCTTCAGCCTGCGCCAGATCAAGGAGTTTCTCGATCTCTACGCGACCGACAGCCTGCATCTTGCCCAGACGCGCAAGCTGCTCGCCCAGGTCGAGCATCGCATGGCGATGCTCGAGGCCCAGCGGAAGGCGCTCGACCAGACGCTGGAGGAATTGCGCGACATCGCGCGCCAATGCCGCGAGCGGATCGCCAGGGCGCAGTGAAGGCGCGCCCGTCCGGCGGGAAAATCGCGCATGGGAGGGCGTGACATAAAAGTCACACAGGCCCGCGATTTACAAAGATGTTAAAAATTCATATTGTAGTCTTTCAATTCGCTCCTAGCCTCGACAACGAGACGAACAGGGAGACCAGAACGAGTCGGAAAATCAAGGCAAAGCAAAGACCTGCCACGTATTGGTGGTATATAATTTTCTTTGCGCATGTAAATCCGGCCGTGATCCCAGAATATCGTCGAACGTGGATGTCCTGAAAGATTTCACGATCTTTTAGGGGCTCGCATGAAAAACTTGAAAACTGTATCTTGGGTCGCACTGACGATTGCCAGCTTCTCCACTTCTGCCGCCGTGGCGCAGACCAGCTCTGCCGACGCGGCCGAAAACGACACGGCGACAATCATCGTTACCGGCACCCGTTCGAGCGGCATCACCGCCGCCGCCAGCGCCACGCCGATCAAGCTTGTCAGCGAGGAGGCGATCGCCCATGTCGGCCAGCCGAACCTCAACCAGGTTCTGAGCCAATTGGTACCGTCTTTTACCGCTCAGGCCTTCGGAGGCGACACAGCCAATCTGACATTGTCGGCACGTCTGCGCGGACTCAGCCCAAATCACACGCTGGTGCTGGTCAACGGCAAGCGTCGGCACGGCACGGCCAATCTCGCGGTCCTCGGCGGCCCCTATCAGGGCGCCGCAGCTCCCGATCTTGACCTCATCTCACCCTCGTCAATTGCTCGCATCGAAGTTCTCGAGGATGGCGCTGCCGCTCAATATGGATCGGATGCGATCGCCGGGGTCATCAACATTATCCTAAAGGATGATGATGAAGGCGTCAGCGGCTATGGCACCTACGGAAAGACTTATGACGTCGGCGGCGAGACCTATGCCGGCACGGTTCACCTTGGTACGAAGCTCGGCGAGGATGGCTTCGTCAACGTCACGCTTTTCCACCGCTATCATGACTTCACCCAACTCGGCGGCATCGACGCTCGCGTAACCGATCAGCAAGGCAATCTGCGCGACAATTATTCGGCCGACCCCACGCTCAACGCCGCGATCCGTGCGGCCAACGCGACCATCCCGGGGCTGCCCTATGTCAACCGCATCAACGGCGACGCGCGCTCGCACCTGACAAATGGGCAGTTTAATGCGGGATATGATTTCGGCGATGTCGAGCTCTACAGCTTCGGGTCATATAGCAAGCGCATCGCAAGCGCTTACGAAAATCTTCGGCCACCGACGCGGGTCGTCGCCGGTCCGGTCCTCGGCACGACGGCAACCCTCACGACACCGGGAGCACTGATCTTCGCGCCGAGCGGATTCAATCCGCGCGAGAAGATCCGCGAGGACGATTATTCGGTTACCGCCGGGCTACGCGGCGATCTTGCCGGTTTCCACTATGACTTCAGCTCGACCTACGGCGTCGACAAGAACCAGATCTACACGATCGATTCGGTGAACCCCGATCTGTTCATCGACACGCACACCAGCCCGATCGATTTTTATGACGGCTTCTTCAAGTCGCAGGAATGGACGTCCAACGCCGATTTCAAGAAGGAGTTCGAAGTCGGCATGGCCGAGCCGATGACCTTGGCGTTCGGCGCCGAATATCGCTGGAACAAATATACGATCGGCGCGGGCGATCCAAGTTCCTATTACAAGGCCGGCGCCTCTTCTTATCCGGGCTTCCGCCCCTCCGACGCCGGATCGCATAGCCGCAAGGCCGAATCGCTGTACCTTGAGGTCGGGTTGAAGCCGGTCGAGGGGCTGACGGCCGATGGCGCGGTGCGCTACGAACATTATTCGGACTTCGGCAGCAAGGTGATCTTCAAGGGCACCGGCCGCTACGACTTCTCTCCCGCCGTGGCGCTGCGCAGCACCGTTTCAACCGGCTTTCGGGCGCCCACCCTGGCCGAGAGCTTCTACTCGGCGACCAATGTCGGCCCGACCACGGCCTTCGTCCAGCTGCCGGCCAACTCCGCCGCGGCCAAGCTGGTCGGCTTCCAGAACCTCGAACCTGAAAAATCGACCAACTTCAGCTTCGGCACGGTGGTCCGCCCCGCGCCGCTGCTGACAATCACGCTCGATGCCTATCAGGTGAAGATCAAGAACCGTATCCTAGGAACGGGCTCGATCTTCAGCAGCGGCGGCGCGCAGAATTTCGACATCGTCCGTGACGCGGTGATCGCCAACGGCAACATCCTCGACAACACGGTCACGCAGACCGGCATCAGCCTGTTCACCAACGGCGCCGACACCCGGACGCGCGGGGTCGACCTGACGGCAAGCTATGTCACAGGGCTCGGCGACTTCGGCAAGGTCAACTGGACTCTCTCGGCCAACTACAACAAGACGAAGATCACCAAGATCGGCCTTGGTCCGGTCTTGACCGACACCGACGGGAACACCGGCGCGATCGGGCTGTTCGATCAGACGACGATCAGCAACATCGAACGCGCCTCGCCGCGTGTGAAGGTCGTCGGCGGTGCTTTCTGGGTGCTCGGCGATTTCTCCTTCACGCTGCGCGAGACCCTCTATGGCAAGAGCTCGCAAGATCAGAGCCCGGATGGCGGCATCTTCTATCGTCAGAAAATCGGCACCGCCGCGATCACCGATATCGAAGCCAATTACAAGGTTACGGAGGCATTCGAGCTGAGCGCGGGCGCCAACAACCTGTTCAACAAGAAGGCGCCCAAGATACTCGTGCTCGCCGACGGGACGATTACCGACGGCGGCGCCGTCTATGATGCGCCTTTGAGCTTTAGTCCCTATGGTATCAACGGCGGATATTATTATGTACGGGTGAACTTCAACTTCTGAGGATATCCGCGAGGCCTATGATTGGTCGAGGGCGAATCGGTTTCCGCCCTCGACCTTTCGGCTGGTCAAACAACCTTCAACAGCGTTAGACGGGATTTGCGATGGGCGAGCATGGAATGAGCATGGCCGTGGGCGGCCTGACCCGGCGTTTCTTTCTCGAGCGGCTGGGCAGAGCGGGCGGCTCGGCGGCGCTGCTCGCCGGGATGGACGCTCTGGGCTTCGGGATCGGCTCTGCGATGGCGGCGCCCCCCAAGCTGGGCGGCACGCCCAAGCACAAGAAGGTGATCGTGCTCGGCGCGGGCAATGCGGGGCTCGCATCGGCCTATGAGCTCACCCAGGCAGGCTATGAGGTGACGGTGATCGAGGCGCGCGGTTTTCCGGGCGGTCGCGCCCAGACCGCGCGCAAGGGCTTCAGCTTGACCGAGCTGGGCGGCGCGACCCAGAACTGCGATTTCGACGACGGCTTCTACATCAATCACGGCCCCTGGCGGATTCCCTACCACCATCATTCGACGCTGCATTATACGCGCAAGTTCGGCGTCCCGCTCGAACTGTTCAACAACGACAATGACGCCAGCTATCTGCTGTTCGAGCGCGGCAAGGGTCCGCTGGCGGGAAAGCCCGTTCGCAAGGGCGAGGTGGCGGCCGATCTGCTCGGCTACAGTTCCGAGATCCTGGCCAAGCTCGCCAAGCAGGGCGCGCTCGACGGCCAGCTGTCGGCCGAGAACAAGGAGCAGTTCATCGAGTTCCTGGTGGAATATGGCTATCTGTCGAAGAAGGACTTGAACTACACTGGCACGCCGGGGCGCGGCTTTCTCGTCGAGCCCGGCGCGGGCGTCGATCCGGGGCCCGGCAGGCCCTCTACCCCCCATAAGCTCAACGATCTGCTCGACAGCGGGCTCGGCCATATGCTCAAGACCGTCAGCGAGTGGGATCAGCAACGCACGATGTTTCAGCCGGTGCAGGGCATGGAACAGATTCCGAAGGCGATCGCGAAGCAGCTTCCCGACGGCATGATCCGCTATGCGAGCGAGGTGCAGCGCATCCGCCAGACGCCCAAAGGCGTGACCGTCGACGTCGTGCGCGCGGGCCAGCCCGAGACGATCCACGCCGACTGGTGCATCTGCACCATTCCGCTGTCGGTGCTGAAGGGCATCGACAATGGCCTGTCGCCGGCCTTCCAGGCGGCGATGGCGAAATGCGCCTATGCGCCGGTCGGCAAGATCGGCCTGCAGATGAAACGCCGCTTCTGGGAGGAGGACCATTCGATCTACGGCGGCCATGTCTTCTGCGACAATCCCGACATCAACAATATCGCGCTGCCCTCGACCGGCTGGCAGGGCCAGAAGGGCGTGCTGCTCGGCTATTATAATTTCGGCCCCAATGCGGCCAAGGTATCGGCCAAGTCGCCGGCCGATCGCACCGCGATGGCGCTCGATTACGGCCAGAAGATCTTCCCTGCGTATAAGGAGAGCTTCGAAACGAGCTTCTCGGTCGCCTGGCATCGGGTCAAATATAATCTCGGCGGCTGGGGGGTGTGGAGCGACGAGGCCCGCGCCACCGCCTATCCGGTACTCACCGAGCCCGACGGCCGCATCTACCTGGCCGGCGAACATATGAGCTATATCGGAGGCTGGCAGGCGGGCGCGTTCGAGAGCGCGTGGCAGCAGGTCGAACGGCTGCACGCCAGGGCGATGAAAGGCTGATCGCGATGCGTACCATCCTCGGCACCGCCGCGCTGGCGCTTGGCGCCGCAGCCGCCATCGCCCAGACCCAAGGTCCAGCCGCATCGGAAACGGCGGCCCCGCTCGATCCGGTCAAGGTGTTCAGCGACAATTGCGCTGCATGCCATCAGGAGAATGGCCGCGGGGTCGAAGGCGCCTTCCCGGCGCTCGCTGGCGATAAATTCGTACAGGGCGCGCCCGCTGCGGCCATCCAGGTGGTACTCGAAGGCCGCGCCGGCATGCCGACCTTCAAGGCCGACCTCACCGATGCGCAGATCGCCGCGGCGCTGACCCACGTCCGTACGAGCTGGGGCAACAAGGCGTCGGCGGTCACCGCCGCGGAGGTGGCGGCGTTACGATCGAACACCGGCCCCAGACCCGAAGACAAGAAACCGCTCACCGCCCACTGACACTTCCAAGGAGACTGCCATGAAGACCATGTTGCTCGCAGCCGCCGCGGCCACCGCGGCGCTGGGCGCGCCCGCCCTCGCCAAGCCCGCGCCGATCGACCGGATCGCAAGCCCCGGGCCCGACGGCAAGCCCGGCCTGATCCTCAAAGGCGTGATCGTCCCGGGCGGCTACGAAACCTTCTATCTCTCAGGCCAGCTCGCCGATCCGATCGACCCGGCCAAGAAGGAGACCGCCGACGATTTCGGCGACACCAAGACGCAGACGATCAGTACGCTCAAGAAGATCAAGGCGCTGCTCGAATCGAAGGGCTATGCGATCGGCGACGTCGTCAAGATGCAGGCTTTCCTCGCCGCAGATCCCAAGCTCGGCAAGATCGATTTCGCGGGGTTCAACGCAGGCTTCAAGGAGTTTTTCGGTTCGGCCGCCAACCCCAACACCGTGGCGCGCTCAACCTTCCAGGTCGCCAATCTGGTGGCGCCGATGTTCCTGGTCGAACTCGAGGTGACCGCGGTGAAACCGGCGAAGTAGCGCTGCGCCCTCCCCCTTCCCGCCAGGGGAGGGGGCATTACCGGATCTCCACCGCATCCCCGGGCGCCAGTTGCTCGATCAGCGCCCGCAGCGCCGCCTTGTCGATCGCGACGCACCCCTCGGTCGGCCGCCCTTCGCCGCAGTGGAGAAAGATCGCACTGCCCATGCCCTGCACCGGCGGCGCGTCATTATATCCGAGCACGACGATCACATCGTAAAGCCCGTCCTCGCGCTCGAGCCGTTCGGCCGAATGGCGGTGCGGATGCCGCACCGGGCGATTATATTCGGGGTCGCCGACGCCATCCGACCAGCCGTCGCCGGGACGCACCCAGCGCCAGGGCAGGCGTAAGCCAGCAGGCGGCGTGGCGCGGCCGGGACGGAACAATATGGCGCGGATCGGCCAGACCCCGAGCGGGGTCATCCCGTCGCCCTCGCGCTTGTCCTCCGCGGCGCACGCGCCGCCGCGTCCGATGGCGCACGACAGCGACGCGCCGTCGGGCCCGGTGAGCGTCAGCGTCGCGCAATCGACGCGGATCGCGATCACAGCGCCACGATCACAGGGCCACGATCACAGGGCGTGGCCGGTCCGGTCGCGCTTGGTCGCGAGATAGGCGCTGTTGTGCGGGTTCTCGCCCATTTTGTGCGGCACCCTCTCGACCACGGCGACACCCGCTGCTGCGAGCCCCGACACTTTCTGCGGATTGTTGGTCAGCAGCCGCACCTCGCGCTGGCCGAGCAGCGTCAGCATCCGCGCGGCCACGCGGAAATCGCGTTCGTCGATGGCGAAGCCAAGCCGCAAATTGGCATCGACCGTGTCGAACCCCTGATCCTGCAGCGCATAGGCGCGCAGCTTGTTGATCAGCCCGATCCCGCGCCCCTCCTGGCGGAGATAGAGCAGGATACCCCAATTGGCATGCGCCATGGCATCGAGCGCGCCGGCGAGCTGGGGGCCGCAATCGCATTTGAGCGAGCCGAGCACGTCACCGGTCAGGCATTCGCTGTGCAGCCGCACCAGCGGCGGCGTCCCGTCGGGCGCGCCGATGATCAGCGCGACGTGCTCGGCCGCGTCGGCGACATGGCGGAAGGCGACGATCTCGGCCTTCTCGGCGGCCGCGACCGGAAGCCGCGCCTGCGAGGCGATGACGAGATGAGCCGGATCCTCATAGTCGTCGAGCGCGCCGGCGTCGACCTCGGCTTCGACCGGGCCGTCGGCGCGCACGAACAGCGCGGGCAGCAGCCCGGCGAGCCGCGCCAGCCGCAGCGCCGCAGCCGCCGCGTCGGGCGACCTGACAGCCTTGGCGCGAAACGGCCCCTTGAGGGGGGTAGCAAGATCCTGCACCGGATCCGCAAGCGCGGTGGCGGTCGGCAGGTCGAGCCATGGCACGCGTTCGATCAACGCCGGACAGGCCGGGCTCGCCGCTTCGCGCTGGTTGGCAAGGTTGAGCGTGGCGGCGCGCGCCGCCGACAGCAGCACGTCGGCGGGGCCGTCCGCATCGAATGCGGCCAGCGTCGCGTCGTTGGCGGTTTCGATCGCGAGCACGGCGAGCCGCCCGCCGCTCGCGGAGATCGCGACCGGCCAGCCCCGCCTGAGCGCGTCGATCGCGCGCGCCGCGGTGCGGGCGCCGCTCACACCTCGAGCTCGGTGATCAGCGGGATATGGTCGGACGGCTTGATCCACGAGCGACACGGCTCGCACACATAATGGCCGGTGGCGAGCTTCGCGACCTCCGGACTTGCCCACATATGATCGAGCCGGCGTCCGCGATCGGAAGCAGCCCAATCCTGCGCGCGATAGCTCCACCATGTGAAAAGCCGCTCGGGCGGGGGCACGAAGCTGCGGCCGAGATCGACCCAGTCGTGGCTCGCCTGCAGCCGGCCGAGCGTCTCGACCTCGATCGGGGTATGGCTGACGACGTCGAGCAGCTGCTTGTGGCTCCAGACATCGCATTCGAGCGGGGCGATGTTGAAGTCGCCGACCAGCAGGGTCGGCTCGGCCAACGTTTCCGACCAGCGGATCATCCGCCCGAGAAAGTCGAGCTTCTGCCCGAACTTCGGGTTGAGCGCGCGATCGGGAATGTCGCCGCCGGCGGGAACATAGACATTTTCGAGCCGGATGCCGCAATCGAGCCGCACCCCGACATGCCGCGCCTCGCCATTATCCTGCCAGTCGTGGCGTCCATTGTCGCGCAACGGCAGCTTCGAGATGATCGCGACGCCGTGGTGCATCGGCTGCCCGTTGATCTCGAAATGCCGATAGCCGAGCTCGCGGAACATGCCGAAGGGGAAAGTGTCGTCGCGGACCTTGGTTTCCTGCAGGCAAAGAATGTCGACCTGCTGTTCCTCAAGGAACTGCCGGACGATATCGATACGCGCGCGAACCGAATTGATATTCCAGGAGGCGATCTTGAGCTTGGCCATGAAGCCGCGATGTAGCGAGAGGGCGGAAGGAAAGGAAGTGGCGCGACATGCCCCATGGGCGGCGACCGAGACCGCCGGGGGCCGATATATCCGTTGAACCGTCGGTTGGCCGCCGCTACCCACTCCCCATGACCGCTCATCCCGAACAACAATATCTCGATGCGATGGCGCGCGCCTGGAACGAGGGCGGCGAGCGCGTCGATCGCACCGGCGTGGGCACGCGCGCGCTGTTCGGCGTGACGATGCGGTTCGATCTGTCCGACGGCACGGTGCCGCTGATCACCACCAAGCGGGTGTTCTGGAAAAGCGCGATCAAGGAGCTGATCTGGTTTCTGTCGGGTGACACCAATATCCGTCCGCTGGTCCGCCAGAACGTCCATATCTGGACCGACTGGCCGCTCGACAAATATCGGCGGGCGACCGGCGAGGCGATCGATCGCGACGCCTTCGAGCAACGCATCATCGAAGACCCCGGTTTCGCCGCGCAATGGGGCGATCTGGGGCCGGTCTACGGCAAGCAATGGGTCGATTGGCCGCGCTACGCGCCCGTCGGCGACGGACTGTTCCGGCGCGAGGCGCAGGGCGTCAACCAGATCGCCGAGCTGGTGGAAATGCTGCGCAGCAACCCGGCGTCGCGGCGGCTGATCTTCACCGGCTGGAACGTTCCCGACCTGCCCGACATGGCGCTTCCGCCGTGCCACATGACCTATCAATATCATGTCGCGGACGGGCGTTTGTCGGGCATCCTGTACCAGCGCTCGTGCGATCTCGGGCTCGGTTTCCCGTTCAACATCTTCGAGGCGGCAGTGCTGGTCCGCATGCTCGCGCAACAGGCCGATCTCGAGCCCGGCGAGCTGGTGTGGATGGGCGCGGACACCCATGTCTATTCGAACCACGGCCATCTGGTGGCCGAACAGATCGCGCGCACGCCGCGCGCCTTTCCGAAGCTCGTCTTCACGCGCCGGCCGGCAAGCATTTTCGATTATGCGCTCGAGGATTTCGCGGTCGAGGGCTATGATCCGCATCCGCACATCGCGGCCCCGGTGGCGGTGTGATGCGCACCGAAATCGTCTTCGTGCTCGCCCGGGGCCAAAATGGCGTGATCGGGCGCGACGGTGGCCTGCCCTGGCGCATTCCGGCCGACCTCAAGCGCTTCAAGGCGCTCACCCAGGGCGCGCCGATGCTGATGGGCCGCAAGACTTTCGATAGCCTGCCCGGCTTGCTGCCCGGCCGCCGCCACCTCGTGCTCACGCGCGATCCGGCGTGGCGCGCCGAGGGCGCCGAGCCGGTCCACAGCGTTACAGAAGCGCTGGCGATCGCCGGCAGCGGCCGGCTGTCGGTGATCGGCGGCGCGGAGATTTACGCACAGCTGCTGCCCCATGCCGACCGGATCGAGCTGACCGAAGTCGAGGACGCTCCCGAGGGCGATACCTTCGTCGCCCCCTTCGATCCGGCGATCTGGACCGAAAGCGCGCGCGAGGAGCATCCGAGACAAGACCGCCACCCGGCCTTCAGCTTCGTCACGCTGCGGCGGCGCTGATTGGGCCGGTCCAGCCTGCGCGTTGCTCATAGGCTATTCCCGCGACGGGCCGGGATGGCCGATTGCGCCACCCTCCGCGACTTCCTATAGCCCGCCCATGGAGCGGCTGACATGCGACCGCCCCGTTCCCGGCCATCTGCGCGGGGGCGTGGTGGCGCTGGGGAATTTCGACGGCTTCCATCGGGGGCATCAGGCGGTCGTCGGCGCGGCGGTCGCCAATGCGCGCGCGACCGGCCGGCCGGTGCTTGTCGCCAGCTTCGATCCGCATCCGGTCCGCTATTTCCACCCGGACACCCCGCCCTTTCGCCTCACCTCGCTCGACCAGCGCGCCGAACTGTTTGCGCAGGCGGGCGCCGACGCGATGCTGGTGTTCAGCTTCAACGATCTGCTCGCCAACGTCTCGGCCGCCGAATTCGTGTCGGACTGGCTGATCGGCCGGGCGGGGGCCGCCCATGTCGTTACCGGGCAGGATTTCACCTTCGGCAAGGGCCGTGCGGGCAATGTCGCGGTGCTGGCGCAGCTGGGCGCGGCGCACGGCATGACCGCGCAGGCGATCGCCCCGGTCAGCGACGCCAAGGGGCCGATCTCATCGAGCCGCATCCGCGAGGCGCTGGTCGCCGGCGATCCCGCGGAAGCTACCCGGCTGCTGACCCGCCCCTATCGCATCCAGGGCGATGTCCAGCATGGCGACAAGCTGGGCCGCACGATCGGCTTTCCCACCGCGAACATCGCGATGGACCGCTATCTTCGCCCCAGATACGGCATCTACGCGGTGCGCGGGCTGCTGCCCGACGGGCGGGTGCTCGACGGCGCCGCCAATCTGGGCGTCCGGCCGACCTTCGATCCGCCTAAGGAACTGCTCGAGGCGCATTTCTTCGATTTCGCCGAAAGCCTCTACGGCCAGTGCATCGAGATCGAGATGATCGCCTATCTCCGCCCCGAGGCCAGGTTCGACGATCTCGACGCGCTAACCGCGCAGATGGCGCTCGACTGCGCCGAGGCCAAGCGGATACTTGCCGGCTATCCGGCCAAGCCCTAGAGCCTCCACCGATTCCGTTCGTGTCGAGCGTAGTCGAGACACGTTTGCGCAACGTCCCTCGACTTCGCTCGGGACGAACGGCTTGATGGACCAGATATTCAGCGATGACCGACGCACCCGACTACCGAGCCACCGTCTTCCTGCCGAAGACCGATTTCCCGATGAAGGCCGGCCTCGCCAAGAAAGAGCCGGCGATCCTCGCGCAATGGGCGGCCGACGACCTCTACGGCCAGCTCCGCAAGGCGCGCGCGGGCAAGCCCCGCTTCATCCTCCACGACGGCCCGCCCTACGCCAATGGCGACATCCATATGGGCCATGCGATGAACAAGGTGCTCAAGGACATCATCGTCCGCAGCCAGTCGCTCGCGGGCAAGGACGCGCCCTATGTGCCCGGCTGGGATTGTCACGGCCTGCCGATCGAGTGGAAGGTCGAGGAAGCCTATCGCGCCAAGAAGCTCAACAAGGACGAGGTCGATCCCGTCCAGTTCCGCGCCGAATGCCGCGCCTATGCCGAGAAATGGGTCGGCGTGCAGAAGGAGCAGTTCCAGCGGCTCGGCGTCCAGGGCGACTGGGACGATCCCTATCTCACGATGAACTACGCGTCGGAAGCGGCGATCGTCGGCGAGCTTCTGAAGTTCGCCGAGAGCGGCCAGCTCTATCGCGGCGCGAAGCCGGTGATGTGGTCGCCGGTCGAAAAGACCGCGCTCGCCGAGGCCGAGGTCGAATATGAGGACATCGTCTCGACGCAGATCGACGTGGCGTTCGAGATCGTCGAGAGCCCGATCCCCGAGTTGGTCGGCGCGCATGCGGTGATCTGGACGACGACGCCGTGGACGATCCCCGTCAACCAGGCTTTGGCCTATGGGCCGGAGGTGGAGTACGTTAGGGTTGCCGCTGCTTGGGGTTCGGCGGGAGAATATCTCCCTTACGGCGGCTTCTATCTAGTTGCTGAGCCGCTTCTGGCAGCCTTCACCGAGCGGCTGCGAGTGAACGGCAGTTTTGAAGGTCTGCCGCTTGAACGCTTGTCCGTCGATATTTGCGAGCGTTACAGAGGCTCCGACCTCGCCGGCACGATCGCCCGCCACCCGATGCACAAGCTCGGCGGCTTCTTCGCCAAGCCGCGCCCGTTCCTCGCCGGCGACTTCGTCACCACCGACGCCGGTACCGGCCTCGTCCACATGGCCCCCGACCATGGCGAGGACGATTTCTTCCTGTGCAAGGCGCATGGCATCGGTCCGGAGTTCGCGGTCGAGGGTGACGGCAAGTACCGCGCCGACTGGGCCTGGCTCGGTGGGCAGGGATCGGTCATCAATCCCAAGTTCAATGCGCCCGACGGGCCGATCTGTTCGGACCTGAACGAGGCCGGCGCGCTGCTCGCGGCGAGCGCCGACTTCAAGCACAGCTATCCGCACAGCTGGCGCTCCAAGGCCAAGGTGATCTTCCGCTGCACCCCGCAATGGTTCATCCCCATGGACAAGCCGATCGAGGACGGCCTTCATCCGCGCTGCGCCGAGGAGGAGGCGATCCGCGCCGCTCAGGGCAATGGCGCCACGCTCCGCGACGTCGCGCTCGATGCGATCGAGGCGACGCGCTGGGTGCCCGAAAAGGCACGCAACCGCATCCATGCGATGGTCGCCGGCCGACCCGACTGGGTGATCAGCCGGCAGCGCGCCTGGGGGGTGCCGATCGCGCTCTATGTCCACCGCAAGTCAGGGGATTATCTGCGCGATCCGGCGGTCAACGCGCGCATCGTCGCGGCGTTCGAAGCCGGCGGCGCCGACGCCTGGTTCACCGCAAACCATCAGGATCTGCTCGGCGCCGATTACAGCGCCGCCGATTATGAGCCGGTCAACGACATCCTCGACGTCTGGTTCGACAGCGGCTCGACCCACGCCTTCACCGTCGAGGCGCGTTACGGGATCGGCACGCGTGCCGATCTCTATCTCGAGGGGTCGGACCAGCATCGCGGCTGGTTTCAGTCGTCGCTGCTCGAAAGCTGCGGCACGCGCGGCCGCGCGCCCTATGACGCGGTGCTGACGCACGGCTTCGCGCTCGACGGCCAGGGGCGCAAGATGTCCAAGAGCCAGGGCAATGTCGTCGATCCGCTCAAGATCATCAACGAGAGCGGCGCCGACATCCTCCGCCTGTGGGTCGCCTCGACCGACTATTTCGAGGATGTCCGGATCGGCAAGGAGATCCTCGCCGGCACGTCGGATGCCTATCGCAAGCTGCGCAACAGCTTCCGCTACCTGCTCGGCGCGCTCGACGGGTTCAGCGACGCCGAGAAGCTGCCGACGGACGAGATGCCCGAGCTCGAGCGCTATGTGCTCCATCTGCTCGCATCGCTCGACGCCGAGCTGCGCGAGGCCGCCGCGGCGTTCGAGTTCAACCGTTACGCCCGTGCGCTCAGCGACTTCGCGAACAACGACCTGTCCGCCTTCTTTTTCGATATCCGCAAGGACTCGCTCTACTGCGATGCGCCGTCCGAACCCAAGCGCCGCGCCTATCGCACCGTGCTCGACATCCTGTTCCATGCGCTGGTGCGCTATGCGTCGCCGATCCTCTGCTTCACCGCCGAGGAAGTCTGGGGCACACGCTTCCCCGACGCGGGATCGGTGCACCTGTTGACCTGGCCCGAGGTTGACGCGGGCTGGGCGGACGACGATCTGCGCATGCGGTGGGAGTTGCTGCGCCGCTATCGCACCCGGCTGACCGGCGAGATCGAGCCGCTGCGCCGCGAGAAGGTGATCGGGTCGAGCCTCGAGGTCGACGTCACCGCGCTCAGCTATGCGCCCGCCGAGGCCGCGCTGCTTCGCGCGGCCGACTTGGCCGAGATCGGCATCGTCGCCAAGGTGGAAATCTGCGACGGCGATGCGGCGGCCGCCGATCTGGCCAACGGCGCCGATCCGATCGCGTTCGAGGTGCAGAAAACCGAATATGAGAAATGCGGCCGCTGCTGGCGCCACCTGCCCGAGGTCAAGCGCGACGGCGGCCTGTGCGCCCGCTGCGACACGGTGGTGCATGGCTGACCCAGCCCGCCACCGACCGCTCGGCTATGGCGTCGCCGCGCTGATCTTCGTCGCCGATCAGCTGTCGAAATGGCTGATCATGGGCGCGATCGACCTGCCTCGGCGCGGGCTGATCGAGATCACCGGCTTCTTCAATTTGCGCTGGGTCGAGAATTACGGCGTGTCGATGGGCTTCCTCGTTGCGGGGTCGAACCAGGAGCGCTGGATTCTTGTCGCGGTCACCGGGCTCATCGCCGGGGGCGTCTGCCTGTGGATCTGGCGCGAAAAGGCAAGGATCGATGCGGCGGCGCTCGGCTTGGTGCTCGGCGGAGCCGTCGGCAACATCACCGATCGGTCGCGGTTCGGCTATGTCGCCGACTTCCTCGATCTGCATATCGGCGACTGGCATCCTTTTTTGGTCTTCAATGTCGCGGACGCCGCGATTACGATTGGTGTATTGCTTCTGGTCGTGCGCGCCCTCCTGGCGCGTGAGCCAAAGGTTCCTGCGGAGAATATCGATGCGGTCTAAGTTGCTTCCCGGTTCGGCGCTGGTCGCCATGGCGCTGCTCGCTGGCTGCAGCAGCCGCGGGGATCGCCCGGGCGTGATGGCGGGCCGCTCCAGCCTCGACGCCTTCGCGGTGTCGAAGCGCGCGCCGCTCACCATTCCGCCCGATTTCACGCTGATCCCGCCCAAGCCCGGCGCGCCGCGCCCTCAGGAGGCCGATTCGAGCCAGCAGGCGCTGTCGGCGATGTTCGCGGGCACCCAGCCGCCCAAGAGCCAGACCGAAAAGGACATCATCGGGCTGACCCGGACGACGCCCGAGCCCGGCATCCGGTCCTCGGTCGCCGAAAATCGCCAGGTGATGGTCGACAAGGGCCCGACCACCCGCACCATCCTCGCCGCCGCCGCGACCAACGGCGCGGACGCCAGCGTTTCGCTCGGCAACTGACGGGCCGGTGCCTCCCGCCCCCCCGGCCTTCGCCGGGGTGACGTCCGGCTGGGCACGTCATGTTTGAGCTGATCCGCCGCCGGCTGCTCACCGCACTGCCGACGCTTGCGGCGGTGGTGATCCTGTCCTTCCTCTTGATGCGGTTCGCGCCCGGTGGGCCGTTCGATGGAGAGCGCCCGCTCGATCCGGACACCCGCGCCGCGCTGATGACCGCTTACGGGCTTGATCGCCCGCTATCCGAGCAGATCGGCCGCTATGCGTGGCGGCTCGCGCATGGCGATTTCGGCCCGTCGCTCGTCTATCGCGACTTCAGCGTCACCGATCTGATCGCGCGCGGCCTGCCGATCTCGCTGACGATCGGCGGCCTCGCGCTCCTGCTGGCGCTCGCGCTGGGCCTCGCCGCAGGCCTGACCGCCGCGGCGCGCGCCGGAGGCCGTAGCGATCGCGCGCTGATGCTGGGCGCGACCCTCCTTACCGCCTTGCCGAGCTTTGTCGTCGGGCCGTTGCTGGCGCTGGTCTTCGGGCTGTGGGCCGGCTGGCTTCCGGTGTCGGGCTGGGGCGACGGCGACGCGCCGCACCTGGTGCTGCCGGTGGTGGCGCTCGCGCTGCCGGCGGCCGGCGCCATCGCCAAACTCGCGCGCGCGGGCCTCGCCGAGACATTGGGGCAGGACCATATCCGCATGGCGCGCGCGCGCGGATTGAGCCGGCGGCGCATCATGATCGTCCATGCGCTGCGCCCCGCGCTCGTCCCGGTCGTCTCCTATCTCGGGCCGGCGGCGGCCGGGCTGCTCACCGGCGCGGTCGTGATCGAGACGGTGTTCGCGCTGCCGGGGCTCGGCCGCTATTTCGTGCAGGGCGCACTCAACCGCGACTATCCGCTCGTGCTCGCTGTGGTCACGCTCTATGCCGCGCTGATCATCCTGTTCAACCTGCTCGCCGATCTCGCTTATGGCTGGCTCGATCCGAGAGCGCGGCGATGAGGGGGCCGCTGATCCTGATCGCGCTGATCGCCGCGGCGGCGGCGCTGGGTCCCCTCGCGATCGAGTGGCGCTACGACATGATCGATTGGAACGCGGTACGCGCGCCGCCGCTGACTGCGGGGCACCTGATGGGCACCGACGGCGTCGGGCGCGACCTGCTCGCGCGGACGCTGATGGGAACACGGGTGACGCTGGGCGTCGCGGCGGCGGCCGCGCTGGTGTCGCTGATCGTCGGCGTCGCGTGGGGCGCGATCGCCGGATGGTGCGGCGGGCGGATCGACGAGGCGATGATGCGGATCGTCGACGCGCTTTACGCGCTGCCCTTCATGTTCGTCGTGATCCTGCTGATGGTGGTGTTCGGCCGGTCGATCCTGCTCGTGTTTCTCGGCATCGGCGCAGTCGAATGGCTGACGATGGCGCGCGTCGTGCGCGGACAGATGCTGACGCTCCGACAGCGCCCGTTCGTTACCGCGGCCGAGGCGGCCGGAGCGCGGCCGGCGGGGATTATCGCCCGGCACATGCTGCCCAATCTCGCGGGCGTCGCGATCGCCTATCTGCTGCTGACGATCCCGCAGGTCGTGATGATCGAAAGCTTCCTGAGCTTTCTCGGTCTGGGCGTGCAGGAGCCGATGACCTCGCTCGGCATCCTGCTCAAGGACGGCGCCGACGACATGGACATCGCACCGCATGCACTGCTGCTGCCGGGCGCGATGCTGGTCGCGATCCTGCTCTGCGTCGCCGGCGCGGGCGAGAAGCTGCGCGACCGGTTCACGCTGTGACGCTGTTCGCGGTCGAAGGGCTGTCCATCGCGATCGGTGGACGGCGCATCGTCAATGAGGTCGGCTTCACGATCGAGGCGGGCCGCTCGCTGGCGCTGGTCGGCGCGTCGGGTTCGGGCAAGAGCCAGACCTGCCTTGCGCCCTTCGGCCTTTCGCCGGCGCGCGTGGAAGGCAGCTGCCGGCTGGCGGACGTCGAGTTGGTCGGCGCGGGCGAGAAGCGGCTGAGCGCGGTCCGGGGCCGCGAGGTCGGCTTCGTTTTTCAACAGCCGCTGACCGCACTGACCCCGCATATGACGATCGGCGCGCAGCTGCGCGAAGCCTGGACCCAGGCGGGCGCCGCGCGGCCCTCGCGCGCGCAGATGATCGCCGCGCTCGACCAGGCCGGTCTCGATCGCGCCGAAGAGCGGCTCGACCAATATCCGCATCGCCTGTCGGGCGGGCAGCGGCAGCGCGCGCTGATCGCGATGGCGATCGCGCACCGCCCGCGGCTGCTCATTGCCGACGAGCCCACCACTGCGCTCGACGCGATGCTCCGCGCCGAGATCATGGCGCTGCTCGCGCGGCTGTGCGTCGAACATGGGATGGCGCTGCTGCTGGTCAGCCACGACTTGGCCGCGATCGCGGACCATGTCGATGCGGTGGCGGTGCTGCATGAAGGCCGGATTGTCGAGACCGGCCCGGCCACGACGGTGCTGCGGGCGCCCGCCAGCGACTATGCCCGGGCGCTGATCGCGGCGAGCCCGCGGCTCGATGGGCCACCGCCGGCGCTCGGGCCGGTCGGGGCTCCGCTGATCGAGGCGCGCAAGGTCGCGGTTGCCTTTCCCCGCCCCGGCGGGCGGCGCGGGAAGCTTGCCGCGGTCCGCGACGCCGCGCTCGTGGTCGCCGAGGGAGAGGCGGTGGCGATCGTCGGCGGCTCGGGCTCGGGCAAATCCACGCTGGCGCGCGCCATCGCCCGGCTGGGACCGATCGACGCCGGCGATGTCGACTGGCGCGGCGAGGCCATGCCGCTGCGGCGCACAATGCGGCCGCGCGATCGGGCGCGGCTCCAACCGGTCTTCCAGGATCCCGTCGCGAGCCTCGATCCGCTGTGGCTCGTCCGCGACATCGTCGCCGAGCCGCTGCGTCACCTGCGCCCCGATCTCGGTCGCGCCGCGGTCGCCGAACGGGTGGCGGCGATGCTCGCCGAGGTCGGGCTCGATCCCGCGCTCGCCGACCGCAAACCGTCGAACCTGTCGGGCGGGCAAGCCCAGCGCGTCGCGATCGCCCGTGCGCTCGCCCCCGATCCTGCGCTGCTGCTGCTCGACGAAGCGACCTCGGCGCTCGACGTGCTGGTCGCGGGGACCATTCTCGACCTGCTCGGCGAGCTGCAGCGGCGGCGCGGCCTCGCGATCCTGATGATCACCCACGACTTGGCGGTGGCGCGGCGGCTATGCCACCGCGTCCTGGTGATGCAGGACGGATCGATCGTCGAGGAAGGGCCGACCGAGCAGCTCATCGCCGCGCCACGCCATCCGGTTACGCAAAGGCTGGTCGCGGCCAGCCGATAGGCCGTGCCTCAAGGATCGCCGTCCGGGAAGGCCGGTCGTCGGCGTCCCCTCACAGTCGCTCCATCGAAAAAGGGGCCGCGGCTTCGCCGCGACCCCTCTCACATGCGTGGTAAAACGCGGCTTAGAAGGCGAAGGTGACCGCGCCGACGACGCCGGCCTTCGCCTGATCACGGCCATTGTGGCCGTACACGCTGTAGAACTTCTTGATGTCGGTATCGACATAGCTGACCGAGAAGGTCGCCTTACCGATGGTGTAGCTCGCGCCGACATTCCAATCGAGATAGCCCTTCTGGCCGAGCGTGAGATAGCTGCGGCCGTGGCTATAGCCGAGATGGCCGAGCAGGCTGAACCCGGTATCGGGGATCGCGCCGCTGAGCTCGCCATAGACGTAGAGATTGTCGTCCTTGCTGTGGGCGAACGCGATCGCCTTCTGCTTGAAGGCGTAGGCGAAGCCGCCCTTGGCGGTGACCGGGCCGACGGTGTACTTGACCGAACCATAGGGTTCGAGGAAGTCGCTGTTCACGCCGCTATCGGCGTTCGGATAGACATAGTAGAGAACGCCGCCGTCGAGCGTGAAGCCCGAGACCGTCGTGGAGTAGCCCGCGATCAGGTCGAGCTCGGCGTTGGCGCCCGGATAGACCGTGTCAGAAGCGATTGCCGACGACCAGAAGCTGACATAGGCGCCCGATGCATGCGTCAGCGTCGCGCTGGCCTGCGGGACGATACGCTTGTCGCTCTGCGAGATGCCGCGGAAGCGATATTCGCTGACAAGAGCGGCGGTGCCGCTCAGCGTGAATTCCTTGGTGTCGTCCTGCGCCAGGGCAGGTGCGGCCGAAGCGACCAGCGCAAGGGCCGAGAGACCGATCATGGATGCGCGCATAGGTAATCCCCTTAAATAATCTTCGATCCGTTCCCCTGCGTCGCCAGCGCCAGACTTCATTTCCCCGATCGACGGGTCGAGCCAGCTGCGGTGCGAAGCCGAGGTTTTGTGCAGCACGATCTTGCGCCGCACAACGTCAATCGATGCAAAGTGCGCAACTTGGCCGCGAGTGTTGCGGTATCGCAACACATTCGCCGCAACCCGCCGACAAAAATCCTCAGCGCTCTGCTTGGCCGGAATTGACTGATTATTAAGCATTTCCTGCCACACAATGCGGCTTGTTTTAGCCGCGTCATGGGTGAGTGCCATGTTTGACCGCCGTATCCTCACCGCCGATGCGACCCCGCTCGCACTCGAAGATCACCTCGCGCCAATCCAATCGATGCTCGCGATGCTGGGCGAGTTCGCAGTTGCGAATGCGCCGCTCGGGGACGCGCAAGCCCCCGTTGCGGGCGGCTCGCTCGCCGCGCGCTATGCCGCAGCCAGCCCGATCGTCCGCCGCCGTTTCGATGCGATCCTGCGCGAGGCGGAGACGATCGGCGCGGTCGGCCTGAAGCTGGTCGCGGCGCGCGCCGGGGGCGCCGATCCGGCCACCATCGCCGCCGCCCGTTTTTTAGGCAGATCGATCGAAAATGCGCTCCGGCGGCTTGAGAAGCTGGTGCCGGCGCATAGCTGCTGAGCGCAGCTCCTCTCCCGTCCTTCCGCCGCCCAGCACGGAAAATATCCCGAAGGTAAGTCGGTTCATGTGCGATTCAGCCGCGCGTCGCAGCGAATCGCGCCAGGCCTTTGGCGAGATCGGCGATCAGGTCGTCGGGATCCTCCAGGCCGATATGCAGCCGGACGACTGGCCCTTCCTCCTCCCAGTGCGTCGCGGTGCGGAGCCGAGCCGGATCGACAGGCAAGGCGAGGCTTTCATAACCTCCCCACGAAAAACCGATTCCGAACAGCGACAGCCCGTCGATCAACGCCGCGCGGGCGGCATCGTCGCCACCATCGAGGATGATGCTGAACAGCCCCGACGCGCCCGAAAAATCGCGCTGCCACAGCGCATGACCGGGACAGCCGGGCAGCGCGGGATGGAGCACCCGCGCCACCTGCGGCTGTTCGCCGAGCCATCGCGCGACCGTCATCGCCCCCTCCTGGTGCTGGCGCAGCCGGACGCCGAGCGTCCGCAGCCCTCGCGCGGCCAGATAGGCGTCATCGGGGCTGACGCATTGGCCGAGCGAGAGGCTCGCGCGCCGCAGGGATTCGAAATGGCCGGGGCCGGCGGTCGCCGCTCCCAGCATCACGTCCGAATGGCCGACGACATATTTGGTGCAGGCGAGGATGCTGATGTCGACGCCATGCGCGATGGCGGGAAAGAACAGCGGCGTCGCCCAGCTGTTGTCGAGGATCGTCGCGATCCCGCGCGCGCGCGCCACCGCCACGATCGCCGGCACGTCCTGCACCTCGAAGGTCAGGCTGCCGGGGCTCTCCAAGAAGATCGCGCGCGTCCGCTCGCCGATGCACTCGGCGATGCCCCCGCCGATCAGCGGATCATAATAGCGCGTCACGATGCCCATCCGCTTGAGCAGGCCGTTACAGACCGCGCGCGTCGGCTCATAGGCGCTGTCGACCATCAGCAGTTCGTCGCCGGGGGAAAGCATCGCGAGCAGCACCGCGCCGATCGCCGCCACGCCGGAGGGATAGAGCATGGTGCCTTCGGCGCCCGGCTCCAGCTCGGTCAGCGCGTCGGCCAGCGACCATTGGGTGGGCGTGCCGCGGCGGCCATAATAGAGCCCGTCATCGGGACGGCGGACCGCCGCGCGCAGATCGGCGACACTGTCGAACAGGATCGTCGAGGCGCGCCAGACGGGGGGATTGACGATCCCCCGGCCGGCCGGCTTGCCCCGGCCGGCGGTGACCAGCCGGGTCGCGGATTTCAGGCGGCTGCGGTCTTCATCTTGCACGCACCACCGATCTCCTTTTCGGTGTCCGGGCGCAAGCCCCACTCGCTCCACGATCCATCATAAAGCGCGATATCCTCGCGCCCCAGCAGCGCCGCGCCGAACAGCAGCACCGATGCGGTGATCCCCGATCCGCAGGTCGCCACCAGCGGGCGGCCCGGATCGACCCCCGCCGCATCGAACGCGGCCCGGATCTCGTCCTTGCTCTTGAAGCTGCCGTCGTCATTCAGCAGCCGGTCGAAGGGTAGATTCTTGGAGCCGGGGATATGGCCGAGCGCGAGCCCGCGCGGATCGGCTTCCTCGCCCGAGAATCGGGCCGCCGAGCGCGCATCGACCACCTCTTCGGCCCCGCTCGCGACAATCGCCCGCATCTGATCGAGGCTGCGCACGGCGGCGGGGTCGCGCCACACGGTAAAATGCCGGTGGCGAAGCTTGACCTTGCCCTGTTCGAGCGGACGCCCCTCGGCGGTCCATTTCGGCAGGCCGCCATCGAGGATCGCCACCTGATTCGCGCCGAACATGCGGAACATGAACCAGGCCCGCGCGGCCGTACGGTGCGGGCTGTTGTCGTACAGGACGATCCGGCTGCCGTCGCCGAGGCCCAGTGACTGCATGCGGCTGGCGAATTTCTCCGCAGGCGGCAGCATCGAAGGCAGTTCGGAGCTGTCGTCCTTCAGGTTTCCCAGATCGAGGAACACAGCGCCCGGAATATGGCCGGCTTCATAATCCGCAAGCGGATCGCGAGCGGGATCGAGCGCGAAATAGGTCGCGTCGACCACACGGAGATCGTTCGCGCCGAGTTCGCCCGCGAGCCATTCGGTGGAAACCAGCATGTCCATTTTAACCTCCTGTAACAGGCGCACGCCAACATCGCGCCACTATGGCAGCGAATCAATACCTGGGGAGGTGAGCTATCCTTAGCCCAAAGGCTTTTCCTGTGCAAGGAAGTTACGAAAAAAGGATAGAGAATGGAATTATCGTACAGAGTGGCGCACGCCCGTCGGCTCGTCTAAGAGCCGGACATGACGACGCTTCACCTCGGCAAGACCAGCAGCCTGCCCGCCTCTCCTGAACAGGCGGTGCTCGACTATGTTCCCAATCCGCGCCCCGGCGCGCTCTATCTGGTCCGGTTCGCCGCGCCCGAGTTCACCTCGCTCTGCCCGGTGACCGGCCAGCCCGACTTCGCCCATCTCGTGGTCGACTATGCCCCCGGCGAGACGATCGTCGAATCGAAATCGCTCAAGCTGTTCCTCGGCTCGTTCCGCAACCACGCCGCCTTCCACGAGGATTGCACCGTCGGTATCGGCGAGCGGCTCGTCGCTGAGATGCAGCCGCGCTGGCTGCGGATCGGGGGCTATTGGTATCCCCGCGGCGGCATTCCGATCGACGTGTTCTGGCAGACCGGCGCCGCGCCGGAGGGCCTGTGGGTGCCCGAGCAGGGCGTGCCCGGCTATCGCGGCCGGGGATGAGTTGACCGCGCCGGACGGGCACGGCGTCGCCTTCGGCGAAGCGCTGCGCGCCTGGGCGCGGATCGCCTTGCTCAGCTTCGGCGGCCCTGCCGGCCAGATCGCGCTGATGCACCATATCCTCGTCGAGGAAAAGAAGTGGATCGGCGAGGAGCGTTTCCTCCACGCGCTCAATTTCTGCATGATGCTGCCGGGACCCGAGGCGCAGCAACTCGCCATCTATATCGGCTGGCTGCTCCACCGCGTCAAAGGCGGGCTCGTCGCGGGCGTCCTGTTCGTGTTGCCGGGCGTGGTCGCGATCATGGCGCTGTCGTGGCTCTATGTCCTTGCCGCCGCGGCCCCGCCGGTGACCGCGCTGCTGTTCGGCATCAAGGCGGCGGTGGTCGCGATCGTCTTTCAGGCGGTCGTGCGGATCGGACGCCGGTCGCTGATCAACCGCGCGCGGCTCGGCGTGGCGGCGCTCGCCTTTCTCGCGCTCTTCCTGTTCAAGCTGCCCTTTCCGCTGATCATCCTGGCCGCGGGGGCCGGCGGCTGGCTCGCGCAGAAATCAGGCTCACCGGTCTTCTCGAGCAGCGGCGGCCATGGGCCGTCGGGTGCGCCGACGCTGCGCGACATCGACAGCGCGCTGGGCGCCGACATGCCCGCGCACGCGCGGCAGGGCTTCGCGCGCCTCGTTTGGCTCGCGGCGATCCTGCTGACGCTGTGGGTAGCCCCGGTCGTCGCGCTGATGCTGCTTGCGCCGCCGGGCAGCGCCTTCGCGCCGATCGCGATGTTCTTCTCGAAGATGGCGATGTTGACCTTCGGCGGCGCCTATGCGGTGCTCGCCTGGGTCGGGCAGGCGGCGGTCGAGCATTATCGCTGGATCACGCCGGGCGAGATGCTCGATGGTTTGGGCCTGGCAGAAAGCACCCCCGGACCGCTGATCATCGTCACCCAATATGTGGGCTTTCTCGCCGCCTATCGCCACCCTGGCGGGCTCGATCCGCTCGTCGCAGGCACGCTCGGCGGCCTGCTCACCACCTGGGTGACCTTCGTGCCATGCTTCCTGTGGATATTCCTCGGTGCGCCCTTCGTCGAACGGCTGCGCGGCCATCGCGCGCTCGCGTCGGCGCTCGCGGCGATCGGCGCGGCGGTGGTCGGCGTGATCCTCAACCTCGCCTGCTGGTTCGCGCTGCATTACTGGTTCGCGCAGGTCGGGGAGATCTCGTACGGCCCGCTGCGCCTGCCGTGGCCTGATCCAAGCTCGCTCGACTGGGCGGCGCTGATCCTGTCCGCAGCGGCGCTGATCGCGGCGATGCGCTTGCGCGCCGGCCTATTCGGGCTGCTGGCCGGCTGCGCCGTCGCGGGGCTGGCCTGGCGCTAGGCTATCACGGGCTGAAGAGCGGCTTCGCGCATCTGGCGGAAGCGCGAACGCGACATAGGCCGATCCTTGCGACCCGCGCGGATTCTTGGCGCCGCTGGTGGCGATCACGACATATTGGCGGCCCTTGGCCATATATGTGGCGGGGGTCGCGTTGCCGGCATAGGGCAGTTCGCCTTCCCAGAGGAGCTTGCCGGTCTTCGCCTCGAACGCGCGGATCTTGCTGTCGTAGACCGTCGCAGCGATCAATATGATCCCGCCGGCAGTGACGATCGGGCCGCCGTAATTTTCGGTGCCCGTGTCCCGAAGCCCCTGCTTCACGAGCGCCGGATATTCGCCGAGCGGGCGCCGCCACAGATATTTGCCGGTGTTCAGGTCGATCGCGCTCAGCGTGCCCCATGGCGGCCTCACCGCGGGATATCCGTCGGGATCGACGAACTTGCGGTAGCCGGTGAAGAGGTAGGCGGATCGCGGGCTCGCGCCGGTTACAAGCTCGCGCGCGCTTGCTGGCGGGAGCTCGCTCCCCGTGCGGGCGAAGCCGACGAGCGCGTCCAGGGCGGGGCCGTTCAGATCGGCGAAAGCCGGCATCCGGCCCCGCCCCGTGCGAATGATCTGGGCGACCTCTTCGGCTGTCATCCGCGCATCCAGTCCGGTGAGCGCGGGGAATTGGGGCGGCGAGCCGGTGCGATCCTCCCCATGGCAGGCGGAGCACCGGGCGAGATAGGCATTCGCTCCGGGTCCGGTCACCCCGGGCGCGCCGCGGGCGCGCAGACCCCCGGTCCAGGCCAGATCGTTCGCGTTGATGTAGAATATGCCGGTGCGCGGATCCACCGCCTGGCCGCCCCACTCGGCGCCGCCGTCGAACCCCGGAAAGACGATGGTCTGCGCACCGATGCTGTAGGGCGTGAACAGGCCACCGCCGCGCAGCTTGCGAAAAGCCTCCACCGCCCAGGCATGCGCCTCGGGCGTACGCGTCGTCAGCAGGTCTTCGGTGAGCTTTTGCCGCGCGAATGGTTCGGGCGCGAGCGCAACAGGTTGGGTAGGCCAGGCAGCTTCGCCGGGGACGTCGCTCGCCGGGAACGGCCGCTCCTCGATCGGGAACAGCGATTTGCCGGTTCGCCGTTCGAACAGGAAGACGAAACCCTGTTTGGTCGCCTGGGCGACAGCGTCGATCTTGCGGCCGCCTCGCCGGATCACCAGCAATACGGGTGGCGATGGGAAGTCCCGGTCCCAGAGGTCGTGGTGCACCCCCTGAAAATGCCAGAGCCGCTTGCCGGTCGCCGCATCCAGCGCCAGCAGCGTGTTTGAGAAGAGGTTCGCGCCCTTGCGGTCCGCGCCATACATGTCGTCGACTGCCGATCCGGTTGGCGCGAAGACGATTCCGTTCTTCTGGTCAACGACCATGCCCGCCCAGTTGTTGGCGCCGCCCGCGCTCCGCCAGGCATCCGGGGGCCAGCTGTCGTGGCCCGGCTCGCCCGGTTGGGGAATCGTGCGAAAGGTCCAGCGCAGCTTGCCGCTGCGAACGTCATAGGCGCGAAGCCAGCCCGGCGCCGCCGGCGGCGACTCCGCCGTCCGGAAACCGACTATGATCAGGTCCTTGTAGATGACGCCGGGAGACGTGAGATAGGTGAGATTCTTGGTGAAGTCGTTGCCGAGTTCCTTGCGCAGGTCGACAAAGCCGCTCTCGCCGAAGCCTGTAACAGGCCGGCCGGTTGCAGGATCGAGGGCGTAAAGCCTGTCCATCACACCGGCGAAGATGCGCCGTTCGGCGCCGTCGGACCAATATGTGAGGCCCCGCGCCGGCTGGCTGCCGATGATGCCCGAGTCGAACGTCCACAGCGGCTTGCCCGTCGCACCGTCGGCCGCGAACACCTGCTGCCGGACGGTATAGGCATAGAGGACGCCGTCGATCACCAGCGGCGTGGTCTGCAGTCCTCCCCTGGGGCCGTCGATCCGCCACGCCGGTCGGAGCGTGCCGACATTGCCGGCGTTGATCTGCGCCAGCGGCGAATAGCGGTCGCCATTGTGGTCGCCGCCATAAACCGGCCAGTTTGCGGCGGCCATGGGCGCGGCCGGGTAGGCTTTCCTTCCCGCGCCGACGCCGGCGAAGCCCAGCAGGATGGCGGCAGTCAGGCATATCGTCTTGCGGTTCATGGACCACGGTCCTGCTGTTTCAACTGGCGCGGGCTTGTTTCGCGGCGGAACCCTAGATCAGTTTGATCTCCCTGAGCCGCTCCAGCAGATAATCGTTCGCGGTGATCGGATCGGGAAAGCGGTTCGGCCGATCCGCGGAGATCGTCTGCGGCAAGGTCTCGATCAGATAATCGGGCCGGAAATGGAGAAAGAAGGGCATCGAATGGCGCGCGAAGCCGCGCCGCTCGGGCGGGGGGTTCATCACGCGGTGGCTGGTGGACGGCAGCCGGCCGTTGGTCAGCCGCTGGAGCATGTCGCCGATGTTCACCACCATCTCGCCCTCGGCGATGTCGACCGCGAGCCAGCGTCCGTCACGGTCGAGCAGCTGCAGCCCACCCTCCTCGGCGCCGAGCAGCAAGGTGATCGCATTGATATCCTCGTGCGCGCCGGCGCGGATGCCCGGAGCGTCGGGGCCGATCGGTGGATAATGGAGCAGGCGCAGGATCGAATTGCCATCGCGCACCGCATCGTCGAAGAAATGCGGGTCGAGGCCGAGATAGCGGGCGATCGCCGACAGGATGCGCAGGCCCGCCACTTCGAACGCGTCGAACAAGGCGAGGCAGGTTGACCGGAACCCTTCGATCTCCGCCGGCCAGACATTGGAGGGCATGTCGCCCGCGAAGCGATGCCCCGCGGGCAGTTCGCGTCCGATATGCCAGAACTCCTTGAGATCGGCCTCGGTCGCGTCCTTGGCGGTCTCGACACGGAACGGTGTATAACCGCGCTGCCCCGCTCCGCCTTCGACCAGATAGCGCCGCTTGGCCGCTTCGGGCAGCGCGAAGAAGGCCTGTGCCGCGGCTTCGGCACGCGCGATCAGCGCGGCGGGGATGCCGTGATCGGCGACCACCGCGAAACCGAAGCGTTCGAAGGCGCGCCCGATCGCAGCGGCGAAACCCTCGGGATCGTCGTCGGAGATCGCAAGCGAGATGCTGGGAACGGACGCGAGCTCGGCGATTTGGATCATCGGCGCAGTATAGTGATCCTCCCGCCCGGCGTCGACGCCGAGTCATCCACAACTTTCTCCGCGGGCCCGCTTGAACCGCGCCACCCCGATCCGCCAAGAAGCGGCGTGACCGCACGAATCGACATTGGCACCAGCGGCCCGGGCCAATCGGTCCATTTCGACATCGAGGAGCTGCTCGCCACCCGCCTGCTCGTCCAAGGCAATTCGGGCTCGGGCAAGTCGCATCTCCTGCGCCGGCTGCTCGAAGGCTCCGCCAACGTCGTGCAGCAGGTGGTGATCGACCCCGAGGGCGATTTCGTGACGCTCGCCGATCGTTTCGGGCACGTCGCGATCCAGGCCGCGGACCATAGCGAGGCCGAAATGACCCGGATCGCGGCGCGCATTCGCGAGCACCGCGTCTCGGTGGTGCTCGCGCTCGACGAGCTCGAGATCGAGGCTCAGATGCGTTGCGCCGCGACCTTCCTGTCGGGGCTGTTCGATGCCCCGCGCGACCATTGGTATCCCGCGCTCGTCGTCGTCGACGAGGCCCAGTTGTTCGCCCCCGCTGCCGCCGGCGAAGTGTCCGACGATGCGCGCCGCGCCTCGCTCGGCGCGATGACCAACCTGATGTGCCGCGGCCGCAAGCGCGGCCTGGCCGGGGTAATCGCGACCCAGCGGCTCGCCAAGCTCGCCAAGAATGTCGCCGCCGAAGCATCCAATTTCATGATGGGTCGCACTTTCCTCGATATCGACATGGCCCGCGCGGCGGACCTGCTCGGGATGGAGCGCCGCCAGGCCGAGCAGATCCGCGACCTGCCGCGCGGCCAGTTCCTCGCACTTGGCCCAGCGGTTTCACGCCGCCCGATCGCGGTGACGGTCGGCGCGGTCGAGACATCGGCGCGCAGCGGCAGCCCCAAGCTGGTGCCGCTGCCGAGCGCAGCCGCGCCGGAGGATCTGCAGGGGCTGCTGTTCGCGCCCGGCGCCGATGCTCCGCCGCTGCCGCTGCCGGCCCCGCGCGCGGCGCCGTCCAGCAGCGACGACCTGCTCCGCATAATCAGCCGCTCGGGCCCGGTCCTGTCGCCAGCGCCCGGCGTAAGCGCCAGCCCCGCGATGCCCGACGAGGAACGCGAGGAGGTGATCGAGCAGGTGCTGCAGGAGATCGTCGCCGATCCCGACGCGACCTATCGCGCCCCCCCGGTTCTGTTCCAGGATTTCGGCGTCCGCTGCCGCATGCGCCGGCTGCCCGACAGCGGGCTCGACCTCGCGGGGTTTCGGCGGCGGCTCGCGATGGCCCGCGCCGGCCTGTTCGGTGAACTCGACGAAGGCTGGCTCGACGCGATGGCGCTGGGCGCTTCGCTGCCCGACGACATGCTTGCGCCGTTCTTGCTGGTCGCCCGCGCCGCGCGCGACGGATGCGAAGCCCCCAGCGACGCGATGCTCGCGCAGGTGTATGGCACGCACTCGCTCGGCCGCGTGCGCCGACTGATCGCCTATATGGAGGAACAGGGCATCTTCGTGCTGCGCACCGACCTGTCGGGCAAGCGCTCGATCACCATCCCCCGCCTCGGCTGGACCACCACGGCGGCGCTGCCCGAAGCGGCCGAATAGCGCCGACGGCCTCCGTTTCGGACAAGATCGCCCTCCACTTTGCGCTTTTTTCAGTTAGGCTTGAAACTGGGCAAATGGGGGAAGGCGATGATCCTGCGACGTCTGTTTCACGCGGCAACCCTGGTTGCGGCGATATGCTGCTCGATCGGCCCCGCCATTGCCGCTCCGGATCTGGAGATCTACGGCCGGCTGCCCGGCTTCGAGATGGCGGCGATCTCGCCTTCGGGCGATCGCATCGCAATCGTCGGCATCGTCGGAAACGAACGGAGCCTCCTCGTTACCGATCGATCGGGGAAACTTATCACCTGCGCGCCGCTGGGCGACGCCAAGATTCGCGGCGTCGACTGGGCCGGGGAGAACAGGCTGCTGCTGAAGGCAGGGAAGACCGTCCCGCTGGGCGTCGGCTTCACCGCAGACAAGACCGAATTGTCCGGCATGATCGTCATTCCGCTGGATGGCGGCAAGCCCTGGTCGATCTTCGACGGAATAAGGACCGTCACCGGCGGCATCAGGGGATATTATGGCGCGGTGGAGCGCGATGGCCGCTGGTACGGCTATTTTGGCGGCATCACCATGCAGCAAGGGTATATCACCACCGGCAAGGCCGATCTCTACCGGGTCGATCTCGATAACGGCAAGGCGCTGCTGATCGCCCGGCATATCGACGCCGGCTCGCGCGACTGGATCGTGGCGCCGGACGGAACGGTCGCCGCCACGCTCGACTTCATGTCGAGCAGCGGAAGCTGGGAAATCCACAATGCAGACCATAAGCTGATCGCCTCAGGGCGGGCGCGCACCGGTGACATCGATCTGATCGGCCTCGGCCCGACGCCCGGCAGCATCCTATATTCCACCAGCGACGAGGACGGCCATAGCAGGCTGCTCGCGCTGCCGCTCAGCGGCGGCGCCGCGAGCGAAATCCTCGCCGATCAGCCGGTCAACAGCTACCATATCCACCCGCGCGGCCGCCAGTTGATCGGCTATGTCCGCGAAGGCGACATCCCCGAGGACCACTTCTTCGATCGCTCTCTCGACAAGAAGATGGCCGCCGTGCGTCGAGCCTTTCCGGGCGTGTCGGTGAGCCTCGTCGACGCGAACGACGCCTTCGATCGCCTGATCGTCCGCACCAGCGGCCCGGGAGATCCGCAAAGCTGGTGGACCGTCGATATCAAGAGCGGCACCGCCAGTCCGCTGGGGGCAAGTTATACATTGGCGTCGGCCAGTGTCGGCCCGATGCGGATGGTGCGTTACAAGGCCGCCGACGGCCTGGACATCGCCGGCGTCCTGACCCTCCCGCCGGACCGGCCGGCCAAGAATCTTCCGGTCATCGTCCTGCCCCACGGGGGACCCAGCGCGCGTGACTATCCGGTGTTCGACTGGTGGGCGCAGGCGTTCGCATCGCGCGGCTATGCCGTACTCCAGCCGAATTTTCGCGGCTCAACGGGTTTGAGCACCGACTTCGAGCGGGCCGGGCACGGCGAATGGGGTCGCAAGATGCAGAGCGATATTTCGGACGGTCTCGCCGCCATCGTGCGCGAGGGGATCGTCGATGCCAAACGCGCCTGCATCGTCGGGGCAAGCTATGGCGGCTATGCCGCACTCGCGGGCGTCACGCTGCAGCAGGGTCTGTACCGATGCGCCGCCGCGGTCGCCGGCGTGGCCGATGTTTACCGGATGTCGACGACCGAGGCGCGCGAAAGCGATTGGGATCCCACCTTGATCCGATTTCTCCGCGAGCAGATCGGCTCGGGCCGCGACCTGAAACAGATTTCGCCGATCAGCTTCGCCGGCCGTGCCGACGCGCCCATCCTGCTGGTCCACGGCGTCGAGGATGTCGTGGTGCCGTTTGAACAGAGCCAAGCCATGGCGGCCGCGCTCAACCGGGCGGGCAAACCGGTCGAACTGGTGAAGCTTGTCGGTGAAGATCATTGGCTGTCGCGCAGCGAAACTCGCCTGGCGATGCTCAAAGCGGTGATGGCGTTCGTAGAACGGCATAACCCGCCCGACGCTGCGCCCGCGCCGCCGCATGATCAAGCACTTGCGGCCGGCGGCCAGCCCGCTCGACCGCATTGATCACGCGGTGTCGGGCACCTCGATATGATCGCAAGCCAGGCCGTCGCGATAACGCGCGACAGCGAGTTCGTAGCCGCGCTCAAGATTGCGCGCGAAGCGGCGCGTATCGAACAGTGGTGAAGCGAGACGCTGCCCGGCAAGCTTCGCCCTGATCGCCGCCAGCCGCTGCGGATCGCGCGCCAGCGCGAGCGCGAGTTGCTCATAATCCTCGACCCTGTCCACGGCCAGTTCGGGCAGACCGACGGCGTGGAGCAGGCTGCCCGCCACCCGCGCGGCAAAGGCGTCGCCGAGCAGGGTGAGGACCGGCAGACCTGCCCACAAGGCGTCGCTCGCGGTGGTATGGGCGTTGCAGGCGAAGGTATCGAGAAACAGATCGGCATGGCGGTGCCGCGCCAGATGATCGGGCAGCGCTGCGCGGTCCGCGAAGATGAGGCGACCGTCCGCCACCCCGCGCCGCTCGGCTTCGCGGCACAGATTGGCTTCGGCCCAGCGATTGTCGCGCAACAGCCACAGCACGCTGCCCTCGACCTGCGTCAGCAGCCGCATCCAGACATCGAATTCACGCGGCGAGATCTTGAAGCTGTTGTTGAAACAGCAGAAGACGAATCCGTCACGCGGCAGGCCGAACGCCTCCCGATCGGGCACGCTTTCGGCGATCGGGCGCCCGTCGTCATTCACTTGATAGGAATGCGGCAGACAGATCTGCTTCTCGGAATAACAGCTCCGTTTCGACGAAGGGACGACCACCGGATCGGCAATGATATAGTCGATGAAATCGGCTCCGCTCGATCCCGGATAGCCGAGATAGGCGATTTGGACCGGCGCGGCGCCATAGGCGAAGATCGCGGGCCGCGCGTCCTGGGTATAGCCCTTCAGATCGACCGCGATGTCGATGCCTTGCCCGCGAGCCAGCTCGGCAACGGCGGCGTCGCTCAGGCCCCGCACATCATGGAAGACGTCGACCGCGTCGACCGCGCGCTGCCGCATCGCATCGCGGCGGTCGGGCCCGAAGGAAAAGGCGTGGATCTCGAAGCGGCTCTTGTCGTGCGCCTCGAGCAGCTTGGCGATCAGCCACATCGTCGCGTGGACATGGAAATCGGCCGAAAAATAGCCCAGCCGAATCCGCGTCGAACCATCGAGCGGCCTGGCGCACGCCGGTGCTCTGGGCGGGTATTTCGCTTTCGCCCACCGGGTCGAGCGCCGGAGACTGCGGCGCGCATCATCGTCGAGCGCAAGCATGTTGAAAGGCGTCACCGCATCCGTGTCGACCCCGAGCGCGGCGATATCGATCGCATCATGCGCACTCGGCCATTCGCACATATGCGCCCTGAGGAAGAGCAACCGGCCGAGCGTCTCGGCATTGCCGGGGTCCAGCCGCACCGCTTCCTCATAGCTCTGCAGCGCTGCATCGAGCCGTTTCATTTCGTGCAGGGCGTTGCCGCGATTGGCATAGGCCGTGGCGAAGCCGGGCCGGAACCTGATCGCACGATCGAAACTTTCGACCGCAGCGTCGAGCCGGCCCAGCGCGTGCAGCGTATTGCCGTGATTGCAATGCGCCTCGGCGTAGTCGGGCCGCTGGGCGATCGCCTGGTCGAAGCTGGCCAACGCGTCATCGAGCCGCCGCACGTCATGCAGCGCATTGCCCCGGTTATAAAATGCGCTCGACGACCGGGGGTTCAACAGGATCGCCCGATCGTAACTCAGCAGCGCCTCCTCGGACCGGCCGAGCGCCTTGAGCACGATACCGCGATTGGAGTGCGCCTCGGCAAAATCGGGCCGACATGCGATCGCCAGGTCGAAACTGTCGAGCGCTTCGACGAGCCGCCCCTTCTCGCGCAGCGCGGCGCCGCGATTGGAATGGGCGTCGGCAAAATCGGGCTGCAGCGAGATCGCCCGGTCATAGCGCGTCACCGCCTCGTCCAGCCTGCCCGCTCCGGCATAAGCGGCGCCGGCGAGATTGTGCAGCGCAGGCTGATCGGGCATCAGATCGACCAGCGGATCAATCCGTTCGATCGCCTCGGCATAGCGCCCCTCGGCGAAAACCAGCGCGGCATGCTTGATCTGTTCGGGAATGGTGGTGGCCAACGACATGTCGCCCGATCTTTGCTGCGCCGATGCGCGATCCTGCGCCCTATATGGTTAAAATATCGTCGCAGAGTGGGAGGACGCGCCCGATGCCAAGCGCCGCCACAAAAGCCTCGTCATGGCTGACCACGACGAGCGCGCCGTCGAAGTCCTTCAAGGCCTGTTCGAGCGTCTCGATGCTCGCCAGGTCAAGATGGTTGGTCGGCTCGTCGAGCAGGAGCAGTTGGGGCGGCGCGTCGCCCGCCATGACACAGGCCAGCCCCGCCCGCAGCCGCTCGCCGCCGCTGAGGCTGCCCGCCAGACGGAGCGCATCCTGGTTGCGAAAGGCGAAGCGCGCGAGCGCGGCATGCGCCTGGTTCCCATCCATTTCGGGATGATGGCGGCGCAGATTGTCAAGCAGCGAGCATCCATCGTCGAGCAGGCCGACATGCTGGTCCAAATAGGCGGTGGCCGCGTGGCGGCGGATCGAACCTCCGCTCGGCTCGATCGCGCCGGCGATCAGCTTCATCAGGCTGCTCTTGCCCGCGCCGTTCGGCCCGGTCAGGCGCAGCCTTTCGGGCCCCCGAACCGTGAAGCTGAGCGGCCCGAACAGCCGGTGCCCGCCCAGTTCAAGCGTCAGCCGGTCGGCCGCGAGCAGGGTGCGGTTCGCGGGCAGGCCCGTTGCCGGCAGACGGATCGCCAGCGGCGTCACCCGCTCGATCGCGTGAGCGGCCTCGGTCGCGACGGCCTCAGCCTCGCCGATCCTGCGGCCCGCGCCGCGTTCCGCCTTGCCCGCACTAGCCTCCGCCCGGCGCTTGGCGAGTCCTAGCAGGACCGGCGGCGCGCTGCCGCTCGCGGCGAAGGCGCGGCCGGCCGAATCGCGCCGGGCCTGGCGCTCGCGCGCGGCCTGAGCCTCGCGGCGCGCCGCCCGCACATCGCCGCGCGCCTGTTCGAGCGCGGCAGAGGCGAGCGCGCGCTCGGCCTCGCGCGCGACCTCGAAGCCGGACCAGCCACCGCCGAAATGCGTCACCCGCACCGGCGACAGCTCGACGATATGATCGACCTGCTCGAGCAACTCGCGATCATGGCTCGCGATCAACACGCCGCCCCGCCAGTTCCGCACGAGCTTCGCCACCGCATCGCGGCCCGCACGGTCGAGATCGTTGGTCGGCTCGTCGAGCAGGATCAGATCGGGCGCGTCGATCAGCAGCCGCGCCAGGCCGAGCCGCATCCGCTCCCCGCCGCTGAAGCTCGACAGCGGCCGCCGCGGATCCACCGCCTCGAGTCCGATCTCGGCAAGCGCGGCATCGACCCGGGACGGGAGGAGCCAGTCGGCCGCCTCGAAGTCCTCGGCGATGCCCTCGCCGCGCTCGATCCGGTCGAGCCGGGCAAGCGGCCCGGCGACGCCAAGCAGCTCGGCGGCTGGGCCGTCGGCGCGCGCGCGCGCCTGCCACAACACGCCGACGCGGCCGGATACCGCGATGGTCCCGTTCGCTACCGGGATTTCGCCTGCAATCGCGCGGAGCAGCGTCGACTTGCCCGCGCCGTTACGACCGACGATGCCCGCGGGCTCGCGGTCCAGCGCGAGCGTGAGATCGGAAAAGAGACGCCGGCCGTCAGGCGCGGCGAGCGAAAGCCTGTCGAGGAAGAGGAGCGCGGACATGATAAACCCGGATCGGAGAGAAGAAGCTGACGATGCTGCTCCGTTTCCGATCCATGCCTGTCTCCATGCGCTGCCTTGGCCCGGTCTGGGCACTTGGTTTGATCGGCTTAGCGGCTGGCGCGCCTGAGGGCAATGTCGCGCCCTATTCGAACGCGGTGAGATGATCGCGCAGCGCGCGCGCGTCATGGAGCGCATTGTGCGGCACGCGGCTGTTGCGCGCGGTCGAAAAGCCGGGTGTCCGGCGAAATTCGAAACGCATCCGCCGGATGTCGACGATCTCGGTTTCGTTCAGCAAAAGCAGCCGGCAGAACAGCGCGATGTCCTCCGGCCAGTCGGCGATAATCTCCGGATCGGGGTCATTGGCGAGGAACGCCGCGACGTCGTGCGCGGCCGCGACACGATCGAGCCGGTTGTAGAGCGTAGGGGGCACGCTTTCGAGATAGGGCGCCACGTGCTTCTCGACCCAGGGATGGTAGGGCTGCTCGATCGGGATCACCACATAATAATCCTGGTCACCATATTCGGGAACCAGCGCAAGGCTGATCAACTCGCCGCCGAAGCCGTTGAACTCGGTGTCCAGAAAGTAGCGCATCGCGGCTGACCTACCGTTCGCCCCGACCATAGTCGAGCGATCTATGGCCAGGCTGCAAGACCGGCGCGGCGCGGTCACTCGTCGCCGTAGAGCGCCACCGAGTGCGGCAGATCGGCGCGCGCTATGCCGCGATACATGCCGTCGCTGTTGAAGCACCAGCCGCCCCGCCCCTGTCCGTCGACGCTGATCAGCCCGCCTACGCCGCCGAGCGCCCCGATTTCCGCGATCACGTTCGTTCCCGCCTGGCCGAGCGACTCCCCCGCGAGCCGCACGCGGGCGGCGAGTTCGTGCGCCGCGCCCAACCGGATGAAATGCTCGCCCGAGCCTGTGCACGACGTAGCGGCGCCGCGGTCGTCGGCCCAGGTGCCCGCGCCGATCACCGGCGAATCGCCGATCCTGTTCCAGCGCTTGCCGGTCAGCCCCCCTGTCGAAGTCGCCGCGGCGAGATGCCCGGCGGAGTCACGCGCGACCGCGCCGACCGTGCCATATTTGACGTCGGCGTCGAACACACCGCCCGCACGCAGCTCTTCATACTGGCGCCAGCGCTCGTCGGTATGGAACCAGGCCGGCGCCGCCTGCTCGAGGCCATGCTCGGCGCCGAACCGGTCCGCCCCGGCCCCGGTCAGCATCACATGGGGGCTCTGCTCCATCACGGCACGGGCAAGCGCTATCGGATGTTTCGCCTTGGTGACCGCGCTCACCGCGCCCGCCTCGCGCGTCGCGCCATTCATGATCGCTGCGTCAAGCTCGTTGACCCCCTCGGCGCTGAACACCGCGCCGCGCCCCGCGTTGAACTGCGGATCGTCCTCAAGTACGCGCACCGCGGCTTCGACCGCGTCGACCGCCGCGCCCCCGTGGGCCAGGATACTCGCCCCAACATCGAGCGCCGCCGCCAGCGCGGCGCGGGCATGCGCGTCGGCATCGGCGTCGAGCTCCAGCCTCCGGAGCTGTCCCGCGCCGCCATGGACGACGAGCGTCCAGCCCTCGGTCGGCCCGGTCCAGTGCGATCTGATCTGCCGGTCTGCCACTCGAAAAACCCCTGTGTTTGGGAGCCTCCGTGACGGGTAAGTGACGGAAACCCGGTCTGTGCAGGTACGACGCCTGTTCTCGCCTAATGTTTCCGACTATAGGATCCCAAACCTGTTTTCGAAGAACGGAGATCCATGTCCATCCGTCCGTGGCGCGATATCCAGCGCCGGCAATCGCGCCAGATCATGGTCGGCAATGTCGCCGTCGGCGGCGGCGCACCGGTCACCGTCCAGACGATGACCAACACCCCGACCGAAGACGCGAAGGCGACCATCGATCAGATTCGCCGCTGCGAAGATGCGGGGGCGGACATCATTCGCGTCTCCTGTCCCGACCAGACCTCGACCGCCGCGCTGCGGCAGATCGTTCGCGCGGCGAAGGTTCCCATCGTCGCCGATATCCACTTCCATTATAAGCGTGCGCTGGAGGCCGCCGATGCGGGCGCGGCCTGCCTGCGGATCAATCCCGGCAATATCGGTTCGGAAGCGCGGGTCGCCGAGGTGGTGCGCGCCGCCAAGGCCAATGGCTGCTCGATCCGCATCGGCGTCAACGCCGGCAGCCTCGAAAAGGACCTGCTCGAAAAATATGGCGAGCCCTGCCCCGAGGCGTTGGTCGAAAGCGCGCTCGACCATATCAAGCTGCTGCAGGACCAGGATTTCCACGAATATAAGGTCGCCGTGAAGGCGTCCGACGTGTTCCTCGCGGTGTCGGCCTATATGGGCCTCGCCGAGGCGGTCGATTGTCCGCTGCATCTGGGCATCACCGAGGCCGGTGGGCTGATCGGCGGCACCGTCAAGTCGGCGATCGGCATCGGCAATCTGCTTTGGGCGGGGATCGGCGACACGATCCGCGTGTCGCTGTCGGCCGAGCCCGAGGAGGAGGTCCGCGTCGGCTTCGAGATCCTGAAAAGCCTCGGCATCCGCAACCGAGGCGTCCGCGTGGTGTCCTGCCCGAGCTGCGCCCGGCAGGGCTTCGACGTGATCCGCACGGTGCAGACGCTCGAGGAACGTCTCCAGCATATCCGCGTGCCGCTGTCGCTGTCGGTGCTGGGCTGCGTGGTCAACGGCCCGGGCGAGGCGCGCGAGACCGACATCGGGCTGACCGGCGGCGGCGCAGGCAAGCATATGGTCTATCTGTCGGGCGTGACCGATCACACCGTGCAGGACGCCGACATGATCGAGCACATCGTCGGGCTGGTCGAAGCGAAGGCGGCGGAGATCGAAGCGGCCGAAGCGCGCGCCCAAGCGGCCGAATGAACAGGTCTTTCGCTGGACCGGCGGCCTGACCGAGCGATGAAGCAGACTCCCGTCGCGGCGGCCTTCGCGGTCGCTTGTCTCGGCATCGCCGCCTTTTCGACGATGGACGCCGTCGTCAAGGCGCTCGCGCTCGCGATCGGCACCTACAACACGCTGCTGTGGCGCAGTTTCGCGGGCATCGCGGTGGGCGGAGTCCCCTGGCTGTGGCGCCGGCCGGCAAGGCCGTCGCGCGCGGCGATGAAGCTGCATGTCGAGCGCGGCATCATCTCGACGGTGATGGCGATACTGTTCTTCTGGGGCCTCGCGCGCACGCCGATGGCGCAGGCGATCGCGCTCACCTTCATAGCCCCGCTGATCGCCCAGGGGCTCGCGGTGATCCTGCTCAAAGAACGCATGAAGCCCGGCGCGCTGATCGGTTCGGCGACCGGTTTTGGCGGCGTGTGCGTGATCCTTTGGGGTCAGGCGAGCGCGCCGGCGGGCGACGAAGCGTTCTGGGGAACCGGCGCGGTGCTGCTCTCGGCGGTCTGCTATGCCTATAACATCATCCTGATGCGGCGGCAGGCGCAGGTGGCCGATCCCTATGAGGTGGCCTTCTTCCAGAATCTCATCGTCGCGCTATGCCTTGCGCTGGCGATGCCCTGGCTCGCGGCCCCGCCGCCGACCGCGCAAATCCCGATGATCGCGCTTGCCGCGGTGCTGGTGACGGTGTCGCTCGGGCTGCTCGGCTGGGCCTATGCGCGCGCGCAGGCGAGCTACCTCGCCCCGGTCGAGTTCACCGCTTTCATCTGGGCGAGCCTGTGGGGCTATCTTGTCTTCGACGAACGGATCGGACCGCCCACCCTGCTCGGCGCCGCGCTGATCGTCGCCGGCTGCTGGATCGCCGCGCGCTCGCCCGATCTCGAAAGGACCATGATCCCATGACCGCCATCATCCGCCGCGCCCGCGCTGGCGACGAGCACGACATCCTGCGCCTCGTCCGCGCGCTCGCCACCTATGAACGCGAGCCCGAAGCGGTCAAGGCGACCCCTGAGGGCCTCGCCGCACTACTGTTCGGCGGGGATCCGAAGGTGTTCGCCCATGTCGCCGAGCAGGAGGAGGGCCGGATCGTCGGCGTCGCGTTGTGGTTCCTCACCTTCTCGACCTGGACCGGCCGCCACGGGATTTATCTCGAAGACCTGTTCGTCGATCCCGAGGCGCGCGGCGGCGGGATTGCGCGCGCGCTGTTCAAGGCGCTCGCCGACGAGGCCCGGACGCAGGACTGCGCGCGGCTCGACTGGGGGGTGCTCGACTGGAACGAACTTGCGAAGGGCTTCTACCGCCGCATCGGCGCGCGCCGCATGACGAGCTGGGAGCCGTGGCGGCTCGACGGCGACGCGTTGGCCGCGCTGCAGGGCGATATGTGACCCCCCTCGTTCAAGGGGGGATCACAGCGAAGACGTCCGCAATGGGTCTCAAACGGCTGGCCGGCTCCGCCTCTTCCAGCTCATCCGCCCCCGATCACATTGATCGTGAAGGCCAGCACCCCGAGATTGAACACAAACGCCGCGAAACAGTGCAGGATCACCACGCGGCGGATCGCGCGGCTCGCAATCGCGACGTCGGAGGTCTGGAAGGTCATGCCGAGGGTGAAGGCGAAATAGATGAAGTCCCAATAATCGGGATCGCCCTCACCCGGAAAATCGATCCCGCCCGCATCGCCGCCTTGGTCCTGGCTGTAGAAGAGATGCGCATAATGGAGCGCGTAGACCAGGTTGCTGAACAACCAGGCGAGCAGCAGCGTGCCGATGACCAGCGCAATGCCCGGTGCGCGCAGCGCATCGCGCTGCCCTAGCTCGACCGCCACCGCGACAAGGATCACCGCGCAGACCGTCGCGGTGAGGCCGAGCAATGTCGTGCGATTGGCGTCGTTGCGCACCGCGGCGGCGCGCATCGCATCGGTCGGATGATCGAGCAGGGTGATGCAGGACAGCAGAAACACACATGCCCCCGCATCGAAGCCGATCATCGCGGCGCGCGCCCATCCCGCGAAGAGGACCGCGACCGCAAAACCGGTCAGCGCGACCGCGATGAAGGCGAGGAAGCGCGGCGGCGCTATCAAGTGGCCCAGATCGAGCTTGGATCGCGCTGCCATGCCTCATCCTAGCCGGCTTGCGACAGCTCGGCTATGGCCCACGCATGGCGTGGGTCTGGCTGATCTTTGCCATGGCCGGGCTCAAGCTCTCGGCAGCATAGTAGGCCCGGCGATGTTCACATCGTGCTGAACCGTCTCGACGATCGCGTCGATCATCGGCTCGCAGCCCGGAAACTGACCGAGATAGTGCATCGTCCAGTTGCAGCCGGTAACGCTCTCGGTCGCGGTAGGCTTGGGCATCGGTGCGATGATCTTGCGGCCGCAGCCGCGCAAATCAGGGTCGGCGTCGATCATCGCCTGGACGCGGCGGCGAATATCCACGCCCGAGACGAGGCTGCGTTCGCCATGCCGCCTTGTCAGAAATTCGCTTTCCATCGGCCTTCTCCTCGTCGGCCCTCAAGCGCCGCAGGCCAGACTTGGTTCCCACCCGTGCCTCGTGACAAGAATCACGCGAAGCCCGGCCGCGGCCATGATATGGTGCCCAAAATGAAAACAGGCGGGCTGTGATCGAATCAACAGCGCAGGAGCGAGCGGCGGTCCAAGGTGCCAGGGTGAGGATCATCCTCGCCGGGCAACCCGGCAGCCACTCGCCCCGTATAGCGAGTGAGCAGCCCTGATAGGATGGAACGATATGGCGCTTGGGGTTCTACGGCTTGTGCTGGTCAACGCGCTGGCGGCGGTGGCGATCCTGCCGATGGCGGCGCAGGCCGCCGATGCGCCGGCGATCAAGGCCTATAAGCGCGATCCGCTCCCGATCTATGACGACAGCGGCGCGAAGGTGCGCGACGTGCCCGTCTCCGCCATGCCGGCCGCGGGCAGCGCGAGCGCGCGCGTGGTCCGCGCCAAGACCGGCTTTGTCGGCGTCCAGCTCGACGGCAAGATCGCCTGGCTGCGCCTGTCAACGGTCGACTATGTCGGCGACGTCGCCGCGATCAAATGCGACGCCAATGCGATGACCTTCGCCAAGATGGAGGAGGACGGCCTGCAGCAGTCGCTCGGGCTGGGCTGCGGCAACGGCAAATAACGGATTGGGAGCGTCGGGGGACGCAACAGGAGGGTTTTCACATGCGACACAGCTTGATTCTGGCGGCCGTCGCCCTTGCGATGGGCGCGACGCCGATGCTCGATGCCGCCCCGAAAAAGAAGGCCGCGGCCGGAGCCCGCAAGAGCGCCGCCTCGACGCCCGCCGAAGCGCCTGTGGTGGCGCTGGCCGACGCGCCCTATGTTCCCCTGAACGGCTGCCCCGCACCCGCCGCAGGAACGCTGACCGCGGCCAAGAAGATCGACAAGAAAGCGCGCGGCAAATTCTCGATCGACAAGGCGCCGTTCATCTCGACGCTCGCCCCCGCCGAGCTGTGCGTCACCAACCAGAAAATGCGATCGGGCGCGGGAGACGCCGCCGGGGCGATGGGACTGTCGTCACAGGTGATGAACACCCGTTCGGCGCGGATGGACCTGATGGCAATCCCGGCGCTTGAACTCGAGCTGCGGCCGATGCTCGAAGGCTTCGCCAGGGCCTGGCCCTATGCGCCGCTCGAGCGCACACCGAAGATCCTGTTCCGCGCCGACGAAGCCTATCAGGCGCAGGCGCTGCCCGACAACACGATCATCGTCTCGCTGGGGCTGCTCGAGGCGGCCCAGTCGGATTCCGAACTTCTGTTCGTGCTCGCGCATGAATATTCACATCTGCTGCTCGGCCACTTCACCAAGGCCGAGACGATCGCGGGCGCCAAGGGCGCGACCCAGGCGGTATCGATCGCGTGGCAGGCAGGCAGTGCGGTCAACGCGATGAAGAAAAGCGGCGGCGGCGCGGCGAATATGCTCAACAGCGCGCAGAGCGGCATGGCGGCCGGCGCGCGCAAGGCCGCGCCGATCGCCGAGGCGCTGCGCTTTGCGATCGATGACATCTTCGCGCCGTCCTGGAACCGTGACCAGGAGAATGAGGCCGACGCGCTGGCGATCGACCTGCTGGTACGCGGCAACATGACGATCGACAGCTACGCCAATGTCTTCGCGCGGCTGCAAAAGGCGTTCGAAACCGAGAAGGCCTCGCGCGACCGGCGCAAGCTCGCGGCCGAAGCGATCCAGAAAAGCATGGCGGAGGCGATGAAGAGCTTCGCGACCAACACCGCCACGGCCGCTGCCTTCACCGGCGGCGGCGGGATGCAGGGGCTCGGCTCGGGCATGCTCAAAACTGCGGGCGGCGCGCTGCTCAACAATATGGGCAACATCACCAAATCGCTCGGCGGAGACAGCCATTTGCCGCCGGAAGAGCGGCGCAACGGCCTCGCCGCCTATTTTCAGGCGGGCTATCCGACCGCCGATCCGCCGATCGACAGCGGTGCGCTGGTCAGCCGGATCAAGGCCAAGCCTGATTTCGCCCGCGCGGTGGCGACCCGGAACGCCTATCTGAAGGCGCGCGGCAGCTATTTCTCGCAAGACTATGCCGGCGCCACCGCCCAGTTGCGTTCGCTGGGCGCGGGCACGCGCTCCGCGCCGACCTTCGTCAACTATGTCGCGGCGCTTGCGGCGCGCGACCAAGGCAATATCCCTGCGGCGGCAAGCTTCTTCGATGCGGGCCGCAATGGCACCGGCGTGCCCAATCTGCAGCTTTACGAAACCTATACCGAGATGGAACTCAACGCCGGGGACGTGCGCGACAGCGATGCGTTGATCGTCGAGGGCAAGAGCCGCTTCAAGGATCCCGATCATTTCAAGAGCATCGAGATCAAGCGCGATATCGCGGCCGGCGACGCCGCCGCCGCGCAGGCCGTCTACACCCAATGCATGGCGGTGAAAGGCCGCGACTATATCACCGAGCGGTGCAAGGCGGCGATGCCCCAGCAGGCGCAGCAGCAGAGCAATCCGCTCGGCATCAAGCTGCCGTTCGGCGGGCTGTGATGCAGCCGGCTGAGCCTGCCGCCGCCCGCCGGAGCGACGGATAAAGGAGGATGGCGTTGCGGTTCGCGCTGATCGCCCTGGCGCTCGCGGCTATGGCACCGCCGGCGGCGGCGGCGGTCGATCCGCAGGCGGAGCTTGCGCGGCTGGAGGGGAGGATCCAGGCGGCCACCGCCGCGCGGCGCTGGGGCGACGCTATCGCGCTCGGCCGGGCCGCGCTCGCGATCGAGGAAGCGAACAAGGGCGCCGACCACCCCGAAGTGGGGGGCACGCTGTCGCTGATTGCGGGCTGGCTGGTCCAGCAAGGCAAGCCGGCCGAGGCGACCCCGCTCTATCGCCGCGCGCTCGCGATTTTCACCGCCAGGCTCGGATCCGATCATGAACTGGCCGAGCAGGCGGCGTCGAACCTCGCCTCCAATCTTCAGGCGCTCGGCCAATATGACGAGGCTGAGCGGCTTTATCGGCAGGCGCTCGAGCGCGCGCTGGCGAAGAGCGGGACCAGCCGGTCGACTGCGCTCGCCTACAACAATCTCGCTTACGCCCTTGGCCGCGAGGGGCGCTTCACCGAGGCGCGCGACCTCTATGCCAAGGCGCTCGCGATTGCGCAGGCGCTCGACCCCGAAGATCTCGACCTCGCGCTGATCGAAAGCAATGTCGCCGCCAATCTGGACGCGCTCGGCCGGCCGCTCGAAGCCGAACCGCTCTATCGCCAGGCGCTCGCGGTGCGCATCGCCGAACTCGGCGCCGACGATCCGCAGGTGGCGACGAGCTACAACAATCTCGGCTATAATCTCGACGGCCAGGGCCGCTACGCCGATGCCGCCCCGGCCTATGCCCGCGCGCTGCGGATCCGCAGCGCGATCGACCCGCAGGGTCTCGCCGCCGCGACCAGCTATAATAATTCGGCGCATAACTTGAACCGTCAGGGCGACTATGCCGCCGCCGCCCCGCTTTACGCGAAAGCGCTCGCGATCTGGCGGGCGGTCTACGGGCCCCGTCATCCGGTCACCGCGATCGGACTGTCCAACGTCGCGGTCAATCTCGAAAGACAGGGCAAAGCGGCCGACGCCGAACCGCTGTTCGCCGAAGCGCTGGCGATCCGCCTCGCGGTGCTGCGCGACGGCCATCCCGACATCGCCACCGCGCGCCTGCGGCTCGGCCATGACCTCGCCGCACAGGGCAAGTTCGACATGGCGCTCCCGCTCTACGACCAGGCCGTGGCGGCGCGCCGGGCCGCGTTCGGGCCCGATCATCCCGCCCTCGCCGAGGCATTGATCGACCAGGCCGAACTTTTTCTGGCGGTCGGCCGCACCGCCGAGGCGGTGGCCGCCGCGCGCGAAGCCGCCGAGATCGTTCGTCGTCGCAGGCTGGGCCGCGTCGGCGATGCGCGCGACGGTGAGGGCGCGCAGCAGGCGGCGGGACGCGCCGAAGCCGCCGACGCAAGCCGCTTCGATCCGCTCGCGAGCGCCTTCGCAACCTTCATCCGGGCGAGCTGGGCGCGCGCCGCCGCGGCGCCCCGCGAAACGGCCGCCTTGCGTGCGGACGCGTTCCGGGCCGCGCAGGATCTGTCGGTATCGGCGGCCGCCCGCAGCATGGCCCGCACCGCGGCGCGCACCGCGGCCGGCGACGGCCCGCTCGGAGAGCTGGTCCGCCGGCAGCAGACCCTCTCCGATCGCGCCGCCGAGCTCGACGCGCGTCTGTTGCGCCAGCTCGTGCGCGGCGACGCGACGCGGATCGCGGCGACGCGTTCGCAGCTGGACGCCACCGCCACGCAACTCGCCGAAGCCGACCGCCAGCTCAGGATAGCCTTTCCCGATTATGCGCGCCTGATCGGTTCGGAGAGCCTGCCGCTTCGCGAAGCGCAAGCCCGGCTCGATCGTTCGGCCGGGCTGCTGCTGATCGTCCCCGCCGGCGGCGACCTGTTCAGCTTCGCAATCGGCCCGCGAACGATCGCCTGGTCGCGGCTGACGAATGGTGCGGCGCCCGTCGCGGCGACGGTGCGTAAGCTGCGCTGCCAGCTCGATCCGAAGGGGTGCGCCGGTCGCGCCAATGGCTGGTCGGTGTTCGATCGCTCGAGCGCCTTCGGCCTTTATCGCGATGTTGTCGCTCCGGTCGAACCGGCGCTGGAAAAGGCCGAGGCGCTGTTCGTCGTCACCGCGGGCCCGCTGGCCGAATTGCCGCTCGGCCTGTTGCCCACCAGCGCACCGACCGACGGCGACGACAGCGATCCGATCGCGCTCCAGCGAACGCCATGGCTCGGCGACCGCTACGCGATCACGACGCTGCCGGCGGTGTCGGTGCTGCGCAGGGCGTCGGGCCGCGCGTCGGCGGCGCCCCCGGCGGCGGTGCAGTTTGTCGGCTACGGAGCGCCGCGCTTTCTCGGGCCCGCCAGCGCCGATCGTCAGCTCGACGACTTCCTGAAAATTCCGCAACCCGTCGATCGCGCCGGGCTGGGCCTGGCCGATCCTTCGGCCCTGCGCGAGCTCAGCCCATTGCCGGGCACCGAGATCGAGCTGAAGGCAATGGCGGCGATGCTGCGCGTGCAGCCCGAGCTGCTCCACCTCGGCGCATCGGCCACCGAAAGCTCGGTGCGCACCGATCCTGCGGTCGCCGACGCCCGCATCATCGCCTTTGCGACCCACGGCATCCTGCCGGGTGAGATCGGCGGATTGCGCGAACCCGGCCTCGCTTTCACGCCGCCCGAAACCAGCTCGCGCGAGGATGACGGCCTGCTGGCCGCCTCCGAAGTCGCGGGGATGCGGCTTTCGGCGGACTGGGTGATATTGTCCGCGTGCAACACCGCCTCGGCCGACGGCACGCCCGGCGCCGACAGCCTTTCGAGCCTCGGCCGCGCCTTCCTCTATGCGGGGGCCGGATCGCTGCTCGCGAGCCGCTGGCGGGTTGCCGATGATGCGACCGCGGCGCTCACCGTCGAGACGCTGGTCGCGCGCATGGCCGGTCGCTCGCGCGCGCAGGCGCTGCAACTGGCGATGCGCGCGGTGAGGAATGGCCGCCGCGACGACGGCACGCCGATATCCGGCTGGCAGCAAAGCTGGGCGCACCCCGCTGCCTGGGCGCCCTTCACCGTCATCGGCAGCGACGGCCGCTGATCACTCGTGCGGGCGCAGCCCCTGGTTGAGCTTCTCGACCACCTCGCCCATCGGTTCGGTCACCGTCACGCTGCGGCCCTCGCCGAAGCGGATGCGCGTGCCGTCGGTCACCGACGAGATGAAGGTTACCTGCGTAGCGTTGACCGCGGTCTCGACCCGATCGGCGCCGACGAACATGACGAGCATATGTTCCTCTCCCTGATGCCTGGGCGTCGAGGATAGCGCAGCGCACGGGCCCGGCCACCCTAAAAGAGCGGCGTCTTGCACTTGCGGGTCTGGTGGACCCCGCGCAGGAAACCGCGCCGCGCATAGCCGGCGTCGATCGCGCTGTTGAGCCGGCGCTGGGCGGGAGCCGCACCGGTGATCTCGCGGACCAGCCCCCGGAACGGGATCAGCGAATTGACCACGGTCTGGCCGCCCGCTTCGGCGAGCTTGCCGGCGCGATTCTCCTTTTTGGGGGGGCCGACCTTGAAATCGGGCCCGAGCACGTCGGTCAGTTCATGGAAGGCGGCCGAGATCTGCCGGCAGGTCTTGATGCCCTTGAGGCTGTAGGGGTCGTCGCGCGCCGCCATCAGCGCGGGCGGAAATTTGGTCTTGGCGACCCCGACGTCCTTGGCCGGCTGCGAGGCGATCCGCCCCGCGCTCTGCGTCACCGATTGCAGCCGTCCCGGCTCGGCGGGCGCGCTTTCGTTGGCGGGCATCGTCTCATTGGCCGGGGCGGTGCGATTGGCCGTCGCTGGCGCGCCCGTCAGCGCCAGCAGGGGCACGATCACGTAGAGCTTCGTCCTCACGGCATCTCCCTTCGAACGCCATCCTGGATGGAAAGCGGCTCCGCACAGATTGTTCCGATCGCCGTCCGCCGCGGACAGATCCATGAAACCCTCAAGGGATCAACACCGCCTAGCTCTGCAATTACAGATCCTGACCCTAGCGCAGCGTGACTTCGCCGACGAAGGCGATGTCGCGCGACGACGAGCCGACCTCCACGCGATAGGCGCCTCGTGCGACCGTCCAGCCGCGCTGCTTCTCGTCCCAATATTCGAACGCGGGGCGATCCAGGCGAAGCTGGACACGGCGCTGCTCGCCGGGCTGGAGCATGACCTTGGCAAAGCTCCGCAGCTGTTTGGGCGGCTCGCCGGCCGCACGCGGGTAAGCGAGATAGGCTTGCACGACTTCGGCGCCGGCCCGCGCGCCCGTGTTGCGGACATCGATCTCGACCGTCGCGCGCCCACTGGGCTGCGCCGTGACGCGCCCGTTGGATAGCGTGAAGCGCGTATAGCTGAGGCCGAAGCCGAAGGGAAAAAGCGGCTGCTGGCCATGGGCGTCCCAATAGCGGTAACCGACGTTGAGACCCTCGTCGAAGTGCACCGTGTCGAGGGAACCGTCGGGTGCCCGTGAGCCCGGATAACTGCGCTCGGTCGTCTGTGGCCCCTGCCGCTCGTCGCGCGGGAAGGTCACAGGCAGGCGACCGGCGGGCGCCACGTCGCCGAACAGCAGCTGCGCGGCCGCCGTTCCGAAACTGTCGCCGGGCAACCACATCATCATGACCGCCGCGACCCGATCGAGCCAGGGCATCGCGATTGGCCCACCGGCGGTGACGAGCACCACCGTGCGCGGGTTTGCCTGCGCCACCGCCTCGATAAGAGCATCGTGGCCGGCCGGAAGAGCGAGCGTATGGCGATCCATGCCTTCGCCCTGGCGGATGCCGACAACCACGACCGCGACGTCCGCCTTCCGCGCGGCGGCGACCGCGTCGGCGATGCGGCCGTCGGGGCCTGCCCAGCCCAGCTCCAGAGTCCCGCCGTGAAGGCCGCCCATGAAGCTGGTTGGAACCGGCAGCTTTCCGACGCTGAACGCCTCGCGCGGGGTGAACTCGACGCGGATGCGCGCCGGCCTGCCGCCCGTCATGGGGACGGCCGCATAGGCGATATCACCAAAGTCAGACCGCCAATATTGCGCCACGAGGCGATCATCCAGGTAAAGGCGCGCAGAGCCGGCACCACGCAGCGTGAACAACTGGGTGCCGCTGGTCGTGGGCACGAAGCTGCCTGTCCAGCGCACTGCGAACCGGCTACCTTTCGGCAGATTTGGGATATCCTTTGGCGACGCGAGAAATGCGGGCGTCTCGGCATCGCGCACGGCAATCGGTGCACCGGCGAAACTTAGGCTGGGGTCGGCGAAATATTCCACCCGCACGCCTGGACGGCCGTCGGGGGTGCGGAACATCGTGGCGGGTGCAGGCGGTAAGGCCTCGACGCCGTGATCGCCCAGTGTCCAGGTCACCTTGACGGCGTTGCCTGCGCGCGCGCGCATGGCGTTGTCGACCGCGACGAGCCGCTTGGGTTCCACATAGCCCGAACCCTGGCTGGTGACGAAGGCGCCGGGCCCCGCCTGCGTTCCGATCAGCGCCACAGAGCGCACATTTGGGCCGAAGGGCAGGATGCCGTCCTGGTTGCGGAGCAGCACGGTCCCATCGGTGATCAAGCCTGCGGCTTCAGCCAGCGCGGCGGGTGAGGCGACCTGATCGAGCTCGGCGACCGGCGGATGATCGAGCGCGCCGACGCGAAACACCGGCATGAGGAGCCGGCGCACCAGATCCTCGAGACGCGCCTGCGAGACCGAACCACTGTTCAGCCCTTCGAGCAGGCTCGGGCCGGGTATGTAGCTGACGCCGGAAAGGCCGCCGCTCGTCGGCTCGAATCGCCCACCGTCGAGGCCAGCGTTGATCGCCGGGATAATCGAGCGCTGCGCATCGGGTGAATCGGGATAGACGCTGCCGTCGAACCCCCACTCCTTCTTGAGTATGTTCAGCAGGAATGGATTCTCGCAGGCGTAGACACCGTTTATGCGCGGGAAGGAGCACATCACCTGCGCGACATGCGCCTCCTCCACCGCCGCCTGGAAGGGCCGCAGATAAACCTCGCGGAGCACACGCTCGGAAACCTGCTCGTTGACGGCCGGGTAGCGGCCGGCCGGCTGATCGCCGACGCGCCCCTGTTCCTGTGTGTAGGCTGGAAAATGCTTCATCATCACAAGGAGACGGTGGCGCTCCTGCGCGGCGCGGATCTCGGCGACGCCGAGCCGCGTGGTGAGGAAAGGATCCTCGCTGAAACCCTCGGACATGCGCCCAAAGCGCCACGAGGGGGGGACATCGAGGACCGGACCCAGCATCCCGGCAAACCCCATGCGACGGAAATCCTGCGCGATGGCGTCGCCGTACCGCGCTGCCGCATCGACATCGAATGACGCCCCGATGGTGAGCGGGTTCGGCCACGCCATGCCGCCGCGAGGTCCGGCCGGGCCGTCCGAACTGCGGCCAAGTTCCAGCCCGAGGCGCCGGGCGATCGTAACCTCGCCCTTGGGCGGCCGATGGAACACGCCGAAACTCTTGATGAAGGCCAGCCTCTCGGCCTGCGTGGGGAGTTGCGCGAGCACCAGCAACGTACGGCATTCGGGCTTGAGCGAGGCGTCCAGCCAAGGCTGCGGGCGCTCGGTGGTCGGCGCGGGACAGGTGGCCGCAGAGGCCGATGGCGTTACCGGGCGCGCCGTCGCGGGTTGCATGACGGGGAGTTCCATGACAGCGACAAGCGCGCAGGCAAGTCCGCGCGCCAGCAGCCTCTGGTGCCGAATGCGCATCCGTTTCCCCTCTTTTTTAGCATTGTCAGACTAACTCCAACATATCAAAACGTCTCCTGCCCCATTGATGAAGCCGTCACAACCACCCATGAATGGTCAGCTTCGGCGCGGAAGCGCCAAAGCGTCGGTCTGCTGATGAGATGCCGCTCGACGTAGAAGCTGTTGTAGATCGGCCCCGCTGTTCCATGTACCCAAGGAGCAGAGCTTTGCGCGGCACAGGACTGGCTATTCGATCTCGTCCGTCCAGATTCTAGACAAAGGCGAAACGGAAACGTACCGATGTTCGCATGATCGGTGACGCGAAGAAAAGAGAGGAGCGGCGGGGAATGAGGACAATTGCCTGGGGGGTTTGCGGCGCGGTGCTGAGCGCCGCGCTGGCGACCGTCGCTGGAGCAGCCGAACCGCCGGCCGCGCAAGGCGTGGCTGAGCCGTTCGTGCTAAAGCAACCACGCCCGCGCGCGTTTCAGGCCCACGAAGGGTTCGTTTCACTGTTCGATGGTCGGACCTTGGCGGGCTGGGATGGCGATCCCGAGGTCTGGCGCGTGGAAAACGGGGCGATCGTCGCCGTTCGTCCGCCGGACCGGGCGATGAACAACAGTTACCTCGTCTATCGCGGCCTGAAGGCCCGCGACTTTGATCTGCGCCTGGAAATCAAGGCGACCGTTGGTGGGTCCGGCATTCAGTACCGCAGCCGCACCGGCCTTGCCTGGACCAACCCGGTGCCGGGCGCACCGCCGCCCAACCTGCGCTGGATGATGACCGGGCCGCAGGCCGATTTCTGGCCGGCCAAGACGTTCGGCCGCGACCTGTTCAGCGGTCAAGTCTACATGGAGAACGAGCCCGCGCGGGTGACGAGCTGGCGCGGACAAGTGACGCGGCGCTCCGCCGGCGCCGGCCCCGAACTGGTGGGCACAATTGCCGAGAGCAGCGAGCTCGCGCTCAAAATTCGGCCGGACGACTGGAACGAATACGAGATCATCGCGCGCGGTCCGGTCGTGCTCCATTTCCTCAACGGCCAGCTTATGGCGGCGAGCGTGTTCGACGATCCGCAATCCCCCGACAATCGCGCTGGATGGATCGGCATCGAAGCCGAGCTCAACCCGGCGCGGGTCGAGGTGCGGAACATTTGGCTGCGCAAGCTGGATTGAACCGGGGTGTGGCGCGCGTTCGTTCGACCGCCGCCCCTCCACTTACCGTCGGCCCTGAGACCCCTTGGTCGGCAACGATGTCCGCTCGTGGTGTGCGCCCGCCGACGCGGCTCGGCCTAAGTGACTCAACTCGAACCTTCGAGGCGTCCGTTCCCGGAGGTTCGACCACGGCCGGATTTGAATCTCGGCCATGAATGAAGCCGGGCTCACCCCACATGGGGTATGATCTCGTCAAGGGCCTATCTGGGCATGGATTATCCTGTGACGTGGCCTGCGTTGCAGATCCATCCCCCTCACATCCGGTCTCCGCTCGTGGCGGCTGCACCACTATCCCGCTCGCGCCGGTCTGGGCTCAGGATACGAGACCATTCTCAAGGGCGGCTCTGACGGAGCCAAGATGAAGCCGCGGTTCGTCGCCTGAAACGGCTCATGTCAGTGGCATGACTGCCCGCCATCGATCAATCAAAAGCCACCGTCTACCCATATCGACGTTCGCGAGGAGCGGCCGCTTCCAGCAATGAGACCGGGTGCGCAGAATGACCGAGATTGGGTCGCTAATCGACTGGCAGGTTATGCGCCGGACGCCGCCATGCAGCGGAGCAGCAAGGAACGACCGCTTCGTCCCAGAGTCGACCATTCAAGCGAGCCCAAAGCCGAATGTTAATGTACGGCAGCTCCTGGGATCGGCGATCTCGCCCCTGAGCGGCGACAATGAGGCGCACGACCGACGGGCAGCTGTTTCGGCTGGCCGCTCTTCAGAATGATCGATTTTCGGCTTCAATCCCCGTCCGCTTTCGCCTCGCCCGCCTCGGTAATCGTATTGACGGCGCGCGCCGCCCAGAGCCGTGCCGCCCCCCCCTCGCGGGGACGTGCAAGACGGCTGGGAGGCGCGGGGATTTCGTATTGCGTTCCCGAATAAAGAAAATTGGAATTTAGTACTGTGCCCCCGAAATCGGCTTCGCGTCGATGAACCATTCGTTCCGGTGCCAATTCATCAGCGCGGCATCAGGGTCGAAGCGAACGGCCGACCGTAACGTTTGCCGTTCGTAGCGCGCGAAATAATCGCGCGTTTCCCGGCTCGGACTTTCGCGGAGTTCGCGTGAGACATGGATGCGCCGCTCGATGTCGACGGTGATGAGACCACGGTCGAACGCGCGGTCGAAGGTGGCCGACAACAGCAGGCCGTTGGCGGGGTTGTGCCGGTTCTCCGCATCGATGCCCCATGGGCGGATATGACTCGCCACCAGCAGCCGCGGGTCGGCGATGCCGGTGATCGCGCAGCGCTCCTCGTAATTGGCGAGCACGGCGCGGCGGAAGAAGCCCTGGCCGACCCGCTGCTCGATCAGAGCCTGGGTGGTCGACGCGCCTTGCCACGGCTGGAACCGGAAATCGTCGCGCTTGTCCCTGACGGCGGGCTGCGTCTGGCGTTGCTCGCTCGGATCGACCCGTGACTGCCAAAGAGACTCGGCGCGGCCGACCAGTCCGGTCCAATCCTGGCTGAACGCGGCATAGAGTGCACGGTCCCGCTTCGAAGCCCCGTCCAGGCCCTTGCGGCCGGTCTCGGTGATTTTGGGGTCGAGGCTTGCGAAGTTGCACAGCTTCATGGCGACCGAACTCGAAGATCGGTGGATGGAGGAGGCGAGGTGTCGGATTTCGGGATTGCCGGAGTGCAGCCGGCCGAAAGGCAGCTGGAAATAGAGGTAGAGCGCGACGATCGTTTCCTCGTCGGTCCAACTTCGTCTGGGGCCGGCGGCATCCTCCATGCCGACCATTAGAGCCCCGCAGTGGATGGGTGCAAGGGTCGGCTGGAAGCACTATTCCGGTGCTTGCGGGATGTGATGGCGTGCGTCGCGCAGGGCGATCGCAATGTCACCGCCCCCGCCGCACCCTCCCCGCCAGCCAATGCACGTCCCCCGCGATCAGCAGATCGCCATTGCCGTCCACCATCATGCGCGCGGGGCCGTTGAACATCCGCATCAGATCCATCCTGCGCGGGCCGGTGGGATCGGACCGGGCGTCGGTGAAGAAGGTGATCGTCTTGCCCCGCCGGCGCAGCGCGCCGCGTAGCGCGGTGCCTGCGACCCACGCGATCAGGTCGGGTGGGAACAGTGCGCTGGGTCGATCATAGAGCGTGGCGCTGCCAGAATCGTAGAGCCAGCCATGTGCGCTCAGATGCGAGCAGATTTCGTCCTCGAAGCGGATTTCATTGTGGATGCTCATGGCTGCTCCTCATGCGGGTCGAGAAGGGCTTCGAAGGCGCGCTAAGGTCGCAGCTGAACCAGAGGATCAAATAAGTGAACTCGCCAATCCCATGGATTTCCGCCGAAAAATCGGTGGCGAAGGCTCAGGAGGGGCCTTGCGATCAAATACCCGTCAAACAAAATCAGGCCCACCACGGGAGGTACCGAGCCGCCTTCCTGGCCTGCCCCCCGCAAACGGCTTGATCATACCCGCCTCGATGGCATCACGGATGATCCGCGACACGCTCGCCGCATTGCCCACCTCGACCCCGAAACGCTCCCTCAGCGAAGTGTTCGTGACCGGCTCGCGATTCACATAGCGCAGGCACGCGTGAAGGTAGCAGGATCGATAACAGCTGACGTCAATCGACTGCGACACGCCATGCAACAGCCGGTGAAAGACTCAGCTTTCGGGCGTCACATGTTTTCAGTCCACCACTGGATGTCGCTGAAGTCCCCACGCGACAGGGCATCGATGCCGATCCAGGCAAACATCGCACCTGAATCGCCCCAGCTGAATCCGGTCGGTTCATCGGCGCCGAGCTGCAGCAGCAGCACTTTGCCATTCGGCGCGATGGTATCCTGCACGGGCTGGTGAATGCCGCCGAGACGATGAGGACGATTATATTCGAGGCGGCGCAGGTCGGCTTCCAGCGCCAGGCGCATGTCGTCGGGAAGGGATGCCCGCTCTTGCGGACCGGCGCTGTAGAGATCGCGCGCGGCAATGGCGACGCATCGCGATCGCTCGCGCTCGACGAGGTCTTTCAGTTGCACGGTCGTGAACTCGGGACACGGAACCCGATTGCCAGGTGCGACGGTGCTGATGTGCCACTGGCTGTTGGCGGCGGAAAGATCGTCGGCGATCCGGGACCGGTCGGCAGGGGAGAGCCAAATGCGCGGACCATGGGATCTCGCTTCGGCCAGCAGCTCCGCCATGACCCCTTCCTGCTGCGTCATCCAGCGCCGGCGCTCGGCCTGGGACTCCTCGACCAGCGCGGCGAGCGTCTCCGGATCGAAGGGATCGCCCGCCTGGCCAAGGAATGCCCGCTGCTGCGCGAGTTTGGCGCGGCGCTCGGCAAGCTGCCGTTCTCGTTGCTCTTGCAGTTCCGGGTCGGGCGTCCGCGAACGCGTGTCCGCCACTTTGGCTTCTTCCTCGGCAATCGCGGCCAGGGCTTTGTCGCGGCCATCGACTGGAAGGCGCGCGACCGCCCGGGCGCGATCGGGGTAGCGCGCCCGCTCGGCCAGCGTCCGTTCCAGCATCATCGCCACCGCACCCCAGGTGAACGGATCCTCTCGCGGCTGCCAGAGACTGGCTGCCACGGGCGCGCCATCGTAGAGCAGGCCTTCAAAGCCGGGCGGTATCGGAGAGACCGGTTCGTCGCCTGTCCAGGGCTTGGCGTTCGGAAAATCGGGTCGGTTTGCAAACGCGACGATATCGACCGGCCAGCGCGCGTAGTTGAGCGCCGGATTGTCGCCGCCACTATATTCCGGATCGCCGACCGATCGCTTGTCGACCGGCGGATGTCGCTCGCGACCGAGTTCACGGGTGTGGAAGACACGGATCGAACCCTCGTCCTCGAAGCTGACGCACCCCCAGGTGGCAAGGAAGAACAGCAGCCAGCCCTCGCGCGGGCCAAGGCCTCCCCACAGCTCTTTCGGCAGATCGGCACAGGCAATTTGCGCGGCGAAGTTCAGCGGGATCTCGCCCGCGCCGCGATATTCGCTGTTGCGGGCACGGGGCCATTCGATCGTGTCCGGCAACATCGGCAGTCCGCCGATCCATGACCGCGGCGGCGCGTCCCGCGGCGGAACCTGGCGGCGCAGCACCACCGTGATCTCTTCGCGCACGCTCGGGGGTGGCGCCCAGGAACGCCCGTGACTTCCCTTCATGCCGGGTCGAAAACCCGCGTCATCGCGCGATCGTTTGTGATCCTGCTGCTGATGCCGGGGATGAGGGGGCTGACGTTCACGCTCCGATGGGCCGGTGCGCTGCGCCTTCTTCATCTCATCGACGACCGTCTCGATTGCCGCTCTCGCGACCGCGCGCAATATTCGATCGAACATGATTTCTCCCGGGTCAGGAAAGGCGAAATGCAGCATCCACGGTTAAGAAAGCGCACCATGACGTCCGGCGCCCCGGGCTGCTGCCTGCGGGGCGCGCCCTGTCCTGCCTGTGCCGGGACCGTCGCGATGTTCCGGTCCGGGTCGCGACCAGGTCGCTGGGCGCCCCTCGGCGGAGGGTGCGCGGTCGGCGGCGGCGGTCGGTCGGGGTCCGCGGTGGAGACCTCAGGGACGTCCAAGGCGGGGCTGGAGCGAGCGGGAATTTAGTATTGCGTTCCAGAAATAGCCGCTGAAATAGTTAAAGTGACGGAGATTTACTGATAAATCAGTGGAGCCGAAGGGTCTCGCGCTCCGCCTCATCGATGTATCCGAGGTTGTAAAGGTGCTCCGTCAGCGCACCGACACTCACCCCCAGGTCTCTCGCTATCTCGGGAAGTCGCTCCGCGCTCCACGCATTGTATCTCCGGCGATGCTGCTCGATCAGTGCACGCGGCATCAGGAGCATGGCTGCGAAAGCGTTCGCCCGCTTCTCTATGCCGCTCGGCGCCCAAGGCCCGCTCACTTGCGCGACACGCCGTGCGCGGCTCTGGTCATACAGGATATGGCAAAGCTCATGCGCCATAGTGAAGCGCCGACCTGGTTCATTTCGCGAGAAAGGACTGTTCTTGTTGATGATCACGGTCGGCGCAAGGCCGGCACCTGCGAGCGCTACGCCCCTGATCGTAGCGGTATCGAGCTGCCGGAGTAGAAGGGCAATTCCAAATCGCCGTAATATCTCCCGGACGTCGATCGCCCCCGACATCTCGATCTCGAGGTCCGCGAGCAGGGCCTCGGCAAGATCATAGCCTTCGTCATGCGCCGGAACGAGCGGGAAGCCGACGCTATGATCGACGAAGCGGTCGAGCTCTCGTGTGTCGGCCTCCCGCATCTGCGATACCAGAATAGCGGACAGGCTACGCACGTCTCTGAGCGTAAGATCGGGATCGACCCCGCCGAACATCGCGACCGGCGTTGCCAGCAACTCGGCGACAGGGATGTCGTGATCAAATTGAGATATGAGCAGATTGCTCTTGCCGAGATCGCGGAACGAGATCTCGACTTTACCGGCAAGCCGCTCGCCCAGATAGATTTCCCGAACGTCATTGTCCGAGGCCCGACGCACCCCTTCGATCGCGGCTGAAAGCCTGGCCACCTCAATGTCGGACGCCTCATCGAAAGCTGGGGCGGTTTTCCGAATCCACTGCATCGCTTCCCAAAGCGGCGTTGCGACGTCCTTGACCGGGAGGACTGCCGCCCCGGCGGCGAGGGCAAATCTGAAACCTTCCGGAGCGAAGTCGGCCTCGCGCGACGACCACGACAGTTCGACACCGTCACCCAGGCGGCGCAAGAAGAGGTCGGGCAAGAGACCGCCGGCTGCGCCTGCGCGCAACGCGTGCCGTCCCCACCAGGCCCGGACCTGATCATAGACGGCAAAGCGATCACTATGATCGTCCGGAAGGAAGCGCTCGAGGGCGACATTGCACGCCGTAGCAGCCGCGGCCTCGGTCCTCTCGGGCCAGGGGAAATCCTCTTCGTGAAACAGGCGGGTCCAATTTTCCGCCAGCCACTGAAAAATGGGAAGCAGATACCAACGAACGCATCCCGGTTGTTCACCGCCTTCGAAATGCCTGGTCAACGCATAGCCGCGAACGATGATCTCGAGCGAGCCAAGCGAAAATCCGTGACCCCGGGGACGATTGTCGAGGGATGAGCCGTCGTCGATCCAGCCGATCGAGACCGCGAAGCGATCGGGTGACCCAAAGAATATCGGCTCACTCAAGAGTCCGTCCCCAGCGCCCAATCGATGCGCCCTTCGTCCTTCCAGAAGTCTCGAATCTGCTTCGATCTGACCGCGCCAGCTTTCTTCCAACTGCGAAGGATCGACGTTGGAACGGACTGCCAGGGAATCGGATAGCCATGCCAGGTGCCATCGTTAGAGGGCTTGGCTTCGAATGCGATGCCGTTCATCGTCGCATAGCGGCGCTCCAGCCCCCTTGGATCGCTCGTCGAATTTGCGAACATGGCAGCTGCTGCCGCGTTCGCCCAGTCATGCGCCTCCATATCGGCGCCAAGCCCGCTGATGGCAGTTTCATGTGACCATTGAGGGCACAGAGTTCCCTTCACCTCGTCTCCGGGGCGGTTTTTGTGCTTCGAGCTCCCCCGATAATCGGGGCCATCATGATTCCACCGCGTTGCCATCGGGAAGCGTCTTGTGCTCAAAAAGCGATTCCAGGCAAGCCTGTTCGTTCGCGGCCTTTCTCTCACGACGATGGCCGGTTTCATATGGGCTCGGACGAATTCCGGCGGTTCGGGGCGGTCGGCGTCCGCGACGGCGACGGCGACTTCGGGCGCGCAAGGCGAGTCGGGGCTGTGCGGGAAATTTAGTATTGTGTCCTCAAAATAGAAAGCGTCCACGCACTGGCCGTCGGGTCACGCCCTGTCGATGATGCCTTGGTTCAGCGGCTCGGCAAATTCCAGCCCGGCATGGCCGTCGTCGGCCCAGCGGATCCTGGCCGGCGACAGCTGATTCTCGAGCAGTTCGATCAGCACGTCGACACCGACCGCTTCGGCCGGGAGATCGACGCTGTCGATCATCGCGCCGCTCGACGACAGGTTGCGGATGCGGACCTCGTGCGTGCGCCCGTTGAATTTCAGGCGCGCGGTGCGCAGCATCTTGGTTCTGAGCGCGCGGGTGACCTTGTGGCCGATGATCGAGGCCTTGCCGGCATTGGCCGCGAGGCTCGCGACGACATCGGCCATCGACATCGGCCGGCCGTAGACGAAACCCTGGATATGGCTGCAGCCAAGATCGCGGATCAGCGGAATCTCGTCCTGATGCTCGACGCCTTCGGCCGTCGTCTCCATGCCGAGCGTCCCGGCCAGGGTCACGATCGCCTGGATGATGGCGGCGTTGCGATTGCCCGCCACGATCGCGCCGCGCACGAAGCTCTGGTCGATCTTGATCTTGTCGAACGGCGCGCTCTTCAGATAGCCGAGACTCGAATAGCCGGTGCCGAAATCGTCGAGCGCCAGGCGCACGCCGATTTTCTTGAGCGTCCTGAACATGGTGTCCGACGCCTGCTCATCGCCGAGAAATACGCCTTCGGTGATTTCGAGCTCGAGCCGCTCGGGCGCGATCTGCGCCTCGGCGATCGCGCTGACCACAATTGCCGGCAGCGACGGATTGACGAACTGAACCGGCGAAACGTTGACGGCCACGCGGATGGTCTCGGGCCAGCGTGCGGCGTCTTTCGCGGCGGTGCGCAACACCCACTCGCCGATGATTTCGATCAGCCCCGATTCCTCGGCAACCGGCACGAACTCGGCGGGGCTGATCGCGCCGCGGGTCGGGTGCGTCCAGCGCAGCAGCGCCTCGTAACCGACGATCATCTCGGTGCGGGTCGAGACGACCGGCTGATAGGCAAGGTGCAATTGCCCTCCGGCAAGCGCCAGGCGAAGATCGTCCTCCAGCTGCTTGCGGTTCTGCGCGGCCGTCAGCATCTCCGGCCTGTAGAGCCGGTGAATGCCGCGGCCCTCGGCCTTGGCGGCATAGAGCGCGAGATCGGCATTGCGGACCAGCGTTTCCGGGTCGTCGCCATGTTCGGGCGCGGTCGCGACGCCGATCGAGCAGCCGATCGTGATCGGCGAATGGTTGATCGTGTAAGGCCGCGACAGCGCCGTTATGATCGCCGTCGCCAACTGGCTCAGCCGATCCTGTTCGGTCTGGCGCGGCACCAGCACCTCGAACTCGTCGCCGCCGAGCCGGCCGACGAGCCCGGCCTCGCCGACGACGGTGACCAGTCTTTGCCCGACCTGCTTGAGCAGTTCGTCGCCGGTCTGGTGCCCCAGCGTATCGTTGATGACCTTGAACCGGTCGAGATCGAGCAGCATCAGCGCGATCTGGCGGTTTCCGCCCGGTCGCGTCGACAGCAGCTGATCGAGCAACGTGCGCATCCGCTGCCGGTTGGCCAGGCCGGTCAGTCCGTCGAACCAGGCGAGCCGGGTGATTTCCGATTGGTGACGGCGCACCTCGGTCAGGTCGCGGCCCGAGCCGACAAAGCCCTGAAACCGGCCCGCGTCATCCGCCCGCGGCCGCCCGGAGATCGACCACCAGCTTTCGCTCAAGCCTTTGACGCCGCGCACCGGATATCCCGAAAAGGCGGTGAGCGCCATCATGTGGAAGCCGAGGCTGCGGGCGCTTTCGGCGCCGTCGGCATCGAGCTTGAAGACATCGGACAGACGCGCGCCGATCGTAACGATCCCGAAGGTCTCCAGCCGGGCTGCGACCTTGGCCGACAAATAGCTGATCCGGCCCTCGGCATCGGTTTCCCAGAACCAGCCGGCTTCATGTTCTTCGATGAAGCTGATCAACCGCTTGGCCCGTGCGAGTTCCTGGTCGAGACCTTGCCCTCGATCCGATTCCTGCCGCGATGATAATCGTCTGAACAGCCCCGCCATGATCGCGGACTAGCATCGATTTCTTTCGAATCGCTGAAGGTCGGTCGTGTCCCCGGTTACGGATTCGCGTTGATCGCGCGCATCATTCAAAACTTTGATTCACCCGCCAATTGTAAATTCGTGATGGCGTTTTCGTTGCAGGCGAACGACAATTGGCAATCCGACAGCAAATCGCGCAGGGCCGATCCGAGACGGGTTCCCGTCACGGCAACAGTTGAGCGCTTCGACACCCCGTCTTGCCGGCGAGACGAATTCGAGACGCATCCGGCATCCTGCGAGCGAAAGTCGGCCGTCGGGCACATTCGCGCTCGATGCGTGCAGAGTGACGATCGGCACAGACTATTCGGGATGCCTGACGCACGATGAGTCTGCCGGTCACCGATCGACGGGAACGCGGCAGGAGATCGACGATGAACGACGCACGTCATGAGCCGCCGGAAGAGATCAGCGATCTGGCGCTGGACCCGATCGCGGGCGGGTTCGACCCGCAACCGGATCCGCCGCGCTACAGCCCCCGGAGCAATGTCTCCAATCCCGCTCCCGCAGTGACGCCGATCCTTGTCACCGCTCCATCGATTGCGCATCATTGAGGCTCGACTCGGCGCGTACGGGAGAGGTCGGATGCGGCCCAGGTTCAGGCTGGCGCGGTGCAGGCTGATCGCGGTTGCGGCGCTGTTCGCGATCGGCGGATGCGACCGGCTGAAGGCTGTCGCCGGACCGGAAACGACGACCTGAAGGCGATGCATTTCGGGACTCGCGAGGGGTTGCGATCGCGTTCGCGTTCGGGATTTTTTGCTGCTATTCCATGGGGCAGGAGACATCCGAAGGTATCAGTCGAGTTGGATCAATCGCCGATCGAAGCCAAGGGGCCGATCACGAGTCCCGAGGAACGCGACCGCCTGCTCGCCGAGCTTTACGACGAACTGCGCGCCGCGGCCTCACGCCTGTTGCGCCGCGAGGCGCCGTTCCTGACGATCCAGCCGACCGAGCTCGTCAACGAGGCCGCGCTGCGCGTGATGAAGCTCGACCGGATGAGCTGGCAGGACCGCCAGCATTTCTTCGCGACCGGCGCGCGCGTGCTGCGCCAGGCAATGATCGACGCGATCCGGCGGCGCCGCAGCGGCAAGCGCCAGGCGCCGACCTTGATGTTCGCGTCCGAGGGCGGCAGCACCGACATCGACGTCGAGGCGCTCGACGAAGCGCTGACTCGGCTCGAAGCCGCGTCGCCCGATCTCGCGAAGATCGTCGAACTGCGCTTCTTCGTCGGGCTGGGCATGACCGAGATCGCCGAGGTCACCGGCCAGTCGGAGAGCACGATCAAGCGGCGCTGGAAGACGGCGCGGCTGTGGCTGGCCTCGGAATTGAGCGAGGCCTGAGGGCTGACCTCTACGGTTATGCGCACATCTTCGGATCGCGCCGGATATAGCCCCTCCCCTTCAGGGGAGGGGTTGGGGTGGGGGCGAGCGAAGCGAGCTTTTACGCCATTCCTGGCATGTTGCCGTCGATATCGCGCGATGCTTCTGACTGCCCCACCCCAACCCCTCCCCTAAAGGGGAGGGGCTTAAGAAGCTGAACCATCGCCGAACAAGGAGATGCATTGCTTAGCCCGCTCGCGGTAGAGCGTTTCAGATATTGCCGCCGCGATAGGTGCTGACCGGTTTCCTGCCGTCGCACACGTCGAGATGCGCGAGCAGCCCGGCCAGCACGTTCGACTTGTCCCAGTCGTTGAGCTTGCCCCGGCGTTCGAGTCCCTGGATGATCGCCGCAGATTTGCGCCACAGCGCGCAGCCCGTCTCGTGCTGGCCACCCTCCCAATAGATCTCGCCGAGCACCTTGGCGTTGACCGCATAGTCGCGGGCGATGCGCGGGTCGGCGGGGTTGGCACGGTGCTTGGCCCATTCGCCGTCGGTGACGCGGCGCTGGATCGCGATCGCCTCGTTCAGGCGGCCGCTCATCGCCAGATATTGCGCGGCAAGCGCATCGGCGTTGCGCGCGCGGCGCGCGATCTGCTGGTCGTTCGGCTCGAGCGCGCGAACCTCCTGCGCGACCTTGGCGAGCGCGAGGCTGCGATCGAGCAGGCCGGTGCGGCGGCGCAGCGCCTCCAGCGACGTGATCAGATTATAACCGCTGTAAAGGCGCGCGCCGAGCAGCCGCGCGTCGTGCGGAAAGTGGCGTTCGGCATCGATCAGCAACCGGTCGGCCGCTTCCGCCACCGCCAGCGAGTCGATCGGGCGGCCAAGATAATAGAGCGCCTCGCTGCGTCCGAACTGCGCCTCCGCCGACGCGATGACAAAATCGACCTTGCGCTTCTCCGCCGCGGGCAGGGTCGCCAGCCACGTGACGGTGTTGTCCGACAGCGCCAGTTCCTCGGCATATTGCTCGCCCCAGCCGAGCGTGTCGGCATGGACGTTGCGGCGATAGGCCTCGATCCAGATCCATTCGGCGTTGTCGCTGCGCGCGCGCGCCACCAGCGGCTCGCCGCGCGCGAGCGCCGCCCGTGCCGCCGCCATGTCGGCGTCCTGCCACAAAGCGAGGTCGGCGAGCATCAGCCGGTTGCGCCCGAGTTCCAGCGTCACCGCGCGGTTGGCGGGATCGCGCGCGAGGATCGCCTCGAGCAGCACCACGGCACGCCCGAGATTGGCGCGCGCGCTCTCGACCCGTCCGAGATTGGCGATGCTCGGCACGCCCTGGATTTCGGCGAGCCGGTCGAAACCGCGCGCGACGTCGAGCAGCACCGCATCCGACGCGCCGGGAAAGGCGGCGAGCCGGTTGAGATAGGATTGCGCCTCCTCGGTCAGCTGCTCGCGCGCGGCGACGGTGCCGGGCGTGCCGGCGAGCGAATCATAGAGCGTGAACAATTGATATTTAGCGAGCGTGCGGACCTCCTCGAACCGCGCCTCGGCCGCCAGCCGGGCGCGGCGGGCGTCAAGGAACATGTTGAGCGAGATCGTCGTCGCCGCGATCAAGGTCATCACCACCAAAGCCGCCGCCAGCACGGGCACGCGGTTGCGCTTGAGGAAACGCTCGGCGAGATAGGAGAAGGCCCTGCCCCGCGCCTGGACCGGCCGGTTGGTACGAAAGCGCCGGACTTCGTCGGCGAGGACGCCGACGTCGGGATAGCGCCGCGCCGGATCGGCCGCCAGCCCGCGCGCGACGATCGCGTCGAGATCGCCGCTCAACTGCCTTGGCGCGAAGCGGCCGGGATGCGCCGCCGCCACGGCGCTGAGCGGCAACTTTGCCGCCTCGTCGGGCAGCTGACCGGTCAGCATTTCGTGCAGCAGCACGGTCAGGCTGAAGACGTCGCCGACGATCGTCGGCGCGCCGCCGGCGACGCGCTCGGGCGCCGCATAGAAGCGCGTCAGCGGATAGGGTCCCTCGACCTCGTCGAGATCGAGATCGACCGTCAGCCGCGCGATGCCGAAGTCGAGCAGCCTGACGCCGTCGGCGCCGAGGATCACGTTCGACGGCTTGATGTCGGCATGGACGACGAGCTGGCGATGCGCGTGGCTGACCGCGGCACAGATTTCGAGGAAGCAATCGAGCGTGTCGGCGAGGCTCGCCTGCCGCGCGTCGAGCGCGATCGTGACCGGTTCACCGTCGACATAGTCCATGACCAGATAGGGCCGGTCGTCGATCGTGCCGCCGTCGAGGATGCGCGCAATCGTGGGATGCGACAGCCGCGCGAGAATCCGCCGTTCCTGCGCGAAACGCTCGCGGCCGCGCGCGTCGCCGAGATCGGCGCGGATCAGCTTGATCGCGACGATCTGGCTGTAGACGCCGTCGTCGCGCTCGGCCTTGACGACGGTGCCCATGCCGCCGCGGCCGATCTGCTCGATCACACGAAACGCGCCGATCCGCTCGGGCAGCGGTTCGGGCGGCGCGTTCGCCACGGTGAAAGCCTCGGTCGGGATCAGCCGGAACGGCGCCTCCTCCATGGCGAGGATATGCTCGACCCGGGCCTTGAGCGCGGGCGCGTCCGCGCAGCGTTCCGCGACGTGGCGGTCGCGCTCTTCGGCGCTGTCAAAGGCCATGCACGCCTCGACGATCGCCAAAGCCGCGATGTCCAGATCCGCACTCAAAGGCTTGTTCACGCACCCGGCCCCCACGACCTGCCATGGGCGGCTATAGCCGGTTTTGTTGCGGGTGTCGTCGGGTGGCGTTCTCCCCTCTACCGCTTGCGCTAAGCGATGCACACATCTCCATTTTCGATGGAATGTCAGCCGCTTAAGCCCCTCCCCTTCAGGGGAGGGGTTGGGGTGGGGGA